>Ga0209370_1000002_pt1 | contig 1485218 bp, 1354 predicted proteins | sample AgamicAtPrz_FD_187164 | JGI IMG/M metagenome (GOLD analysis project Ga0209370, IMG submission 187164) | Agave microbial communities from Guanajuato, Mexico - At.P.rz (SPAdes) (version 2) | ecosystem: Host-associated > Plants > Phyllosphere > Phylloplane/Leaf | place: Guanajuato, Mexico...
GTGATGACGGGCTCGAACCGCCGACCCCCTCCTTGTAAGGGAGATGCTCTACCAACTGAGCTAATCACCCATATCTTATCTCTTGTTCACTGCGGGCCACCTTTAGAGTGGTGGGTGATGACGGGCTCGAACCGCCGACCCCCTCCTTGTAAGGGAGATGCTCTACCAACTGAGCTAATCACCCCCGCTGTGTGGAGTCGCATTATAGGGATCCTTCGAAGTGAGTCAACGCTTTTTAAAACTAAAATGCGCGTTCGCTTCAAAATTAGACATCACGCGCTGCTTTTAGCCAATATGCTGGTTTTATTAGCAGAAACCCGCGGCTTAACCTCTTTGCGCAGGCGCGCGGTCATTGAGGATTCAACGCCAGGTGCTAGAATGTGCGCACGGTTTTTCGCGTCTAACCCGTTTTTTGTCATCCAGACATAAAACCTGCGCATCTAAGGCACTGCTGAATGAAAATCAAAACTCGCTTCGCGCCCAGCCCGACCGGCTACCTGCATGTCGGCGGCGCACGTACCGCGCTCTACTCCTGGCTTTTCGCTCGCCACCACCAGGGCGAATTCGTCCTGCGCATTGAAGACACCGATCTCGAGCGCTCAACGCCGGAAGCCATCGAAGCCATTATGGACGGCATGAACTGGCTGAACCTGGACTGGGATGAAGGCCCGTACTATCAGACCAAACGCTTCGACCGCTACAACGCCGTTATTGACGAGATGCTGGAAGCGGGCACCGCCTATAAATGCTACTGCTCAAAAGAGCGACTGGAACAGCTGCGTGAAACCCAGATGGCGAACGGCGAAAAGCCGCGCTACGACGGCCGCTGCCGCGACAGCCATGATCATCACGCGGCGGATGAGCCTTGCGTGGTGCGCTTTCGCAACCCGCAGGAAGGATCGGTCATCTTTGACGACCAGATCCGTGGCCCGATCGAGTTCAGCAACCAGGAGCTGGATGACCTGATTATCCGTCGTACCGACGGTTCGCCGACCTATAACTTCTGCGTCGTCGTCGATGACTGGGATATGGGCATCACCCATGTGATTCGCGGCGAAGACCATATCAACAACACGCCGCGCCAGATCAACATCCTTCAAGCGATCGGCGCGCAGGTGCCGGTCTACGCTCACGTCTCGATGATTCTGGGCGACGACGGCAAAAAACTCTCCAAGCGTCACGGTGCGGTAGGCGTGATGCAGTACCGCGACGACGGTTATCTGCCGGAAGCGCTGCTCAACTACCTGGTGCGTCTGGGCTGGTCCCACGGCGATCAGGAGATCTTCTCTATCCCGGAGATGAAAGAGCTATTTACGCTCGACGCGGTGAGCAAATCCGCCAGCGCGTTCAACACCGAAAAGCTGCAGTGGCTCAACCACCACTACATCAACAGCCTGCCGCCAGAATATGTGGCGACCCATCTGCAGTGGCACATTGAACAGCAGAACATCGACACCCGCACCGGCCCGGAACTGGCGAAGCTGGTGACCCTGCTGGGCGAACGCTGCAAGACGCTGAAAGAGATGGCGGCTTCCTGCCACTACTTCTATGAAGAGTTCGACGCGTTCGATGCCGACGCAGCGAAAAAACACCTGCGTCCGGTGGCGCGCCAGCCGCTGGAAGTGGTGCGCGACAAACTGGCCGCCATTACCGACTGGACGGCGGAAAACGTTCACCATGCGATTCAGAGCACGGCGGATGAGCTGGAAGTAGGGATGGGCAAGGTCGGTATGCCGCTGCGCGTCGCCGTGACCGGCGCCGGTCAGTCGCCAGGCCTGGACGTCACCGTCGAAGCCATCGGACAGCGCCGTAGCGTGGCGCGGATCGAAAAAGCGCTGGCCTTTATCGCTGAACGCGAAGCGCAGGCCTGACAAACAAAAACCGGAAGCGCAATGCTTCCGGTTTTTTTTATTCTTCGCTAATACCCAGCCGCTGCAGCACACCTTTAATCCCTTCGCGTAAAATCATCGCGGCAAGAAGATCCTGCTCATTCTGTGTCATTTGCTGTACAGAACTTAATAGTAACGCAGGTAAAGAATTTTGTTGCGCAGTGTAGGAAGCGTTTGGCTCGTTCAGGTTACGCATGGACTGGATAAAGCTTTTCACGCGCTCGTCGATATGAATTAATCGCGCCTTACCGCCCTGTACGCCGGGCTTCGGCGTGGTGGTCCAGTTTTCGCGCTTGATCCATTTATTCACCGTTTGCCGACTGTAACCTGTTTCGTTCGCAAGCTCTTCGGGGGTTAACCATTCCTTTTTCACGATGCTGTCCCTGTTTAATACATTAGTTCTACATATTACAGCAAATCGTAACGCGTGAAAGTAAGAGGAAGGGAAATTGCCTTTTGCCTTGTGACAAAAGGCAAAAAAATTACTGCGCAGTGCCTACCGCTTCAGCGGAAGGACGGAAGGCGAGGAAGTAGGCGAGGCCGACAAATACCGCGCCGCCGACGCCGTTGCCCAGAAACACGGCCACGAAGTTCGGCAGATACTCCGCCCAGCTTAGCTGGCCGGCGAAAATAGCCGCAGGCACGATAAACATGTTGGCGACGACGTGCTGGAAGCCGATGGCAACGAAGGCCATAACCGGGAACCACATGCCGAAGATTTTCCCTACCACATCTTTACTGGCGAACGCCAGCCACACCGCCAGGCAAACCAGCCAGTTGCAGCCGATGCCGGAGATAAAGGCGTGCAGGAAGTCGGCGTGCACTTTCGCGCTGGCGATGGCGACGGTCTTCTTCAGGTAGTCGCCTTCAGTCATACCGAGCATATGGCCGAAGAACCAGGCGATGGCCAGGCTGCCGATAAAGTTGGCGATAGTGACCCAGAACCAGTTGCGCAGCACGGCGAAACCGCTGATGCGACGCGCAAACCAGGCGACCGGCATAGTCATCATATTGCCGGTCAGCAGTTCGCCGCCCGCCAGTACGGTCAGGATCAAACCCACCGGGAAGACGGCAGCGCCCAGCAGGCCGCCGAACGAGCCCCAGTCCGCCGGCAGCGAGTTAATCACATGCAGGTCAAGCAGAAAGCCGGTGGCGATAAAGGCGCCAGCCATAAAACCAAGAATTAATAACGTTGGAATAGAGGCGCGGCTTTTAGTGACGCCAGCCTGAATCGCCAGTTGAGCGATCTCTTTAGGTGAATGCAGCGACATAGTATCTCTAATATTATTGATAGTTGTGACAGGGATGGTGTTGTAATAAGGCGTGGGCAGCGATGACCACTTAATTAGCGGGCTAAGTTTTACACGGCTTTTAACGGAAAACAAGAAAAATCCTAAAGGCTGTTTAACCGTAATTTAACCTGACGCGACGGGCAAAGAGGGGGCGAGACGCCCTATTGTTTAACCTCTTCTTTCGCACTCAATAAAAGCGGCTGAAAACAGCGCGATGCGGGATTTGCCGCCTTTTTCAGCGATCAAACGCAGTTTTTGATTTTGCCGTTGACACCCTGAGGGCGGTTTCATATTATGCCGTCCGTCGAGAACATCCGACGGTTTTTTCGGTTCGGGGCTATAGCTCAGCTGGGAGAGCGCCTGCATGGCATGCAGGAGGTCAGCGGTTCGATCCCGCTTAGCTCCACCAAATCGCATCCCAACGATTTGGCACTGAAAAAACGATTCCAGATGTGGGGGTATAGCTCAGCTGGGAGAGCGCTTGCATGGCATGCAAGAGGTCAGCGGTTCGATCCCGCTTATCTCCACCATTTTCTTAGTCCTGATCTCTCAGGCAGCTTCTTAAATCATCTGCAAATCTTACGCAAGCATGGCTGCGCGCAAAAAAAGAGCGACATCGCTGCCGCCCTGTTTACTTACGCCGTTACGCTTTGCTTCTCCGGCTGCAGCACGCGAAAGCCATGCGTGCCGTCGCGGTCCAGCTGCGCCACCAGACCATACTCCCAGTCAAGATAGGCCTGCATTACCGCCGGTTCGATATCGGTGCCTTCATAGGGGCGGCGATAGCGATCGATGGCGGGGGAGAGCAGCGTCTCTTCGTTAGCGTCGGTCGGTAGCCCGGCGCTGCGCCAGGCGGCATTGCCGCCTTCCAGCACAAAGACCGGCTTACCGGTCAGCGTCGCCACCTGTTGCACGGCATAACCCGCCAGCAGGCTGCTGCCGCAGGTCAGGACATAGCGTTCGGCTGGCGGCAGCGCAGCCTTGCCCTGTTGTTGCAGCGTCGAGCGCAGTAGCCAGGCGGCGCCGGGGATATGACTTTTAACGTGGTTGGCGCGCGTGGTGAAATCCAGCACCTGAGTATCGCCCTGCTTTATCCAGTCGTTCAGCTGCTGCGGAGAGATCGTCTCGGCCACAGGCGCTGCCGGCACCTGCGCCGTCCAGCCGCCAGTGGCGCTGAAGTCCTGTGGTTGCAGCCCCTCCAGCACGGCGACTTCCCAGCCCATCTGCGCCAGCCAGGAGGCCGTTATGCTGGCGCGTACCCCGTCGTTGTCAGCCAGCACGATACGCGCGCCGCGCACGCTGGCGTAGTGATCGGTCTCCTGCACCAGCTGTCCGCCCGGCACGTGACGACTACCCGGCAGATGCCCGGCGGCGTACTCGTCGGCGTCGCGCACGTCGAACAGATAGGTCGTGCGCGCCTCCTGCCGCCAGCGCGCCAGCGTCGTCGCGTCGATGCGCGCCACCCCGGCGCGATCCGCCACCTGACGCGCCTGCGCCGCCGCATGACGCTGCGCGGTTTCGCTGACGGCGCCGTAGCGGCGGCTCTGCTGCTGCTCAAGCGCCAGACCGGCCAGCGTCCAGCCGATGGTGCCGTTGCGCAGCGCGTAGACCGGATTGCGGATGCCCGCGTTCACCAGCGACTGGGTGCCGATAATGCTGCGCGTGCGGCCTGCGCAGTTGACGATCACCGTGGTAGCGGGAGAGGGCGCGATATCGCGCACGCGCAGCACCAGTTCGCCGCCCGGTACGCTGATGCTGCCGGGAATCGACATGGTGTGGTATTCATCAAAGCGGCGGGCGTCGAGCACCACCACGTCGGCTTTGTCGCGCAGCAGCGCATCGACCTCTTCGGCCGCCAGCGACGGCGTATGATTGTGGTGTTCCACCAGCTCGCCAAACGCCTTGCTCGGCGAATTCACATCGATAAACAGCTCGCCGCCCGCCGCCTTCCAGCCGGCCAGATCATCTTTCAGCAGCGTGATATTGGTGTAGCCCCAGGCCGCCGCGCGCTCCGCCGCCGTCTGCGCCAGCCCTTCGCCGTTGTCGTAAAGCGTAATCGCCGTATCGCGGCGAGGAAGGCGATCCAGCCACTCCAGCTCCAGCTTTGAGAGCGGAATGTTTACCGCGAACAGCGGATGCCCTTGCGCATAGAGCGCCTCGTCGCGTACGTCTACCAGCGCCACTTCCTGCTGCTGGCGCAGCGCCTGCTGAATCTCTGCGGCGTCGCGCAGAGGAAAAGTTTTAGCCATGTGAAAGATCCCAGATGTTAGGCAAGTAGCGATTGCTGTAGCCGGAGATAAAAGGTTTTTCGCTGCCGTCTTCGCGATAAACCGCCCGTTTGACCGCGCCGATATTGGCGCCGTAGACGTGAATGCTGACAGAGACGCGATCGTCGAAGGCGTTGCTGACGCGATGGATATCGCCGACGCGCGGCGAGACCGCGTCAATTTCGCCAGGTTCCAGACGAACCGGCGTGCCGTCCGCCGCCAGCGCGCCGTTTTCCGCTTTGAAGCCCTGCGACACTTCCGCGCCGCGCAGCATGCCGATCAATCCCCAGACGCGATGATCGTGCACCGGCGTCTGCTGGCCTGGCCCCCAGACAAAGCTCACTACCGAAAAGCGCTGCTGCGCGTCGGCATGGAGCAGATACTGCTGATAGTGCTGCGGATGCGGCTGGGCGAACGCCTCGTCCAGCCAGTCGTCGTGCAGCAGCAGCGGGCGCAGCAGCTCGCTGCCGCGCGCCAGAATAGTCGCCTCGTCCGGCTGCCGATCGAGCAGCGCGGCGAGCTGCGCCACAAAGTCACGCAGCCGCTGGTGGTTAAGGTCGCTCACGATTTGTTCTCCTGGTAGTGCCGCGCCACCTGATTGGCGCCGCTCGCCAGGCTGAAATCGAAGGCGTCGCTGACGTTGACCGCCTTCGGCAGCACCTGATAGCGATGGAAAAAGTCGGCGGATTTCTGCAGCGTCGCGATAAGCGAGGGATCGAACACCAGCGGGCGAATGCGCGCGTCGTCGATCCAGCTGCTGGTGATGGCGGTCGGCATATTCAGCGTCTTGCTCAGCGCCTGGGCGAACGGCTGCGGATGCTGCGCCGCCCAGACCTGCGCTTTCGCCAGCCGCGTCAGCAGATCGGCGATAGCTTTACGCTTCTCCGGATTGGCCAGCGCCTCTTTGCGCGCCAGCGCATAGGAGTAGCCCGACATAATGCCGTTGCCGCCGCCCTGCGGCACGCGCACCGTGCCGTCGATTTGGGTCGAGGTGGCGATATAGGGCTCCCACGGCGCCCAGGCGGAAACCGCGCCGGAGGTCAGCGCCGCGCGACCATCCACCGGGCCGAGGAAGCGCAGCGTCACCTCATCGGGTTTCAGGCCGGCGCGTTCCAGCAGGCCCAGGATCAGATAGTGTCCCCAGCCGCCGCGGTTGACGGCGATCTGCTTGCCTTTCAGATCCTTCAGGCTCTGGATCCCGGCGTCGGGACGCGTCAGCAGCGCGATGCTGTCGGGGTTGTTCTGCCAGGCGCCGACCGCTTTAACCGGCGCCCCTGCGGCATAGACGAACAGAAAGGGCAGGTCGCCGGTAAAGCCGACGTCCAGCGCCCCCGCATTCAGCGCCTCCTGCACCGGCGCGCCGGAGTCGAAGGCGGTGAGCTTCAGATCGTAAGGCAGATTATCGAGCTCGCCGGAGGCTTTCAGCGAGGCGAAGCGATCCCCTTTGACATCGCCGAGCCGCAGCGTCACTTTTTCAGCGGCGAAAGCGGAGTTGAGGCTCAGCGCCAGCGCGACGCCGGCGAACAGGGCGGCGAGACGCATCAGGCGCTCCTCTTAACGCGCGTCAGCGCGGCGACTTTTTCGCGCGTCAGCGGCAGCAGCTCGCGGCCGTACTCAACTGCGTCGTTTAGCGGATCGAAGCCGCGGATCAGCACGCTGTCGATGCCCAGGTTGTAGTAATCCAGCAGTGCGTCGGAGACCTGATCCGCCGTGCCCACCAGCGCGGTGGAGTTGTAGCCGCCGCTCACCAGCTTCGTGACGCCGGTCCACAACACTTTATCGTGGCGGTCGCCTGCGTTAGCCGCCGCCAGTAGGCGCTGCGCGCCGACGCTCTGCGGTTTTGGCAGGCCGAAGGTGTAGCCCGATTCGGCCAGCTGTTTCTGCGCCATTTGATAAATGTGTTCCGCGCGCTCCCAGGCCTCTTTCTCGGTCTTGCCGATAATCGGACGGAAAGAGATATTGAATTTGATGTCGCGGCCTCTTTTCGCGGCAGCGGCGCGCACGGTTTGCACGGTTTCCGCCGCGCCCTGCAGCGGCTCGCCCCACAGCGCGAAGACGTCGGCGTGACGCGCGGCGACCTCGATCGCCTCCGGCGAAGAGCCGCCGAAGTAGACCGGCAGCTTGCTCTGCAGCGGCTTGATGGCGGAAAAAGCCTGTTCAGCCTGGTAAAACTCGCCTTTATGGTCCCAGGCTTCCGCCGAGGTCAGGCTCTTGTTCAGCACGTGGAGAAATTCGTCGGTACGCGCGTAGCGTTCCGCCTTGTTGAGGAAGTCGCCGTCGCGGCGCTGTTCGCTGTCGCTGCCGCCGCTGATGATATGCACCGCCAGTCGTCCGTCGGTCAGGTGATCGAGCGACGCCAGCTTGCGCGCCGCCAGCGTCGGCGAGACGAAGCCGGGACGGTGCGCCAGTAAAAATTTAATGCGCGAGGTGTTCGCAGCGGCGTGCGCCGTCACTAAAAAACCGTCTGGTTGATCGGACCAGTAGCCCACCAGAATCCGATCGAATCCCGCCTCTTCGTGGGCGCGAGCGAAATCGGCTATATAGTTTTTATCGAATAACGGCCCGCTGGCCGGAATGATTTCAGAGGCCAGACGATGGCCGATCATGCCCAGAAATTGAATGCTCATGCGCTTCTCCCGATGTTGAGTAATGAAAAAACTACGGGGCGACGGGCAGGAGATGAAATTCGATATTGTGCAAAGGATTTGCGGGAATCGGGGAAGGGCGGCGCCGCGCGGCTGAGACGGCGCGGCAGGCGTTATATCAAGCAGGAATAATTAAGAATAAGGGCGAGAACCCGTCTCGCCCTTCTTATCAGAATGCCAGCACCAGTCCGGCGATAGCGGCGGAGAGCACGCTGACCAGCGTGGAACCGTAGAGCAGCTTCAGGCCGAAGCGCGACACTACGTTGCCTTGCTCTTCGTTCAGACCCTTAATGGCGCCGGCGACGATGCCGATAGACGAGAAGTTGGCGAACGAGACCAGGAACACCGACAGGATGCCTTCAGAGTGCGGCGAAATCTGGCCCGCCAGCTTCTGCAGATCCATCATCGCGACGAACTCGTTGGAAACCAGCTTGGTGGCCATAATGCTGCCGACCTGCAGCGCTTCGTGAGCCGGCACGCCCATCACCCAGGCGAACGGATAGAAGACGTAGCCCAGCACGCCCTGGAAGCTGATGCCGAAGATAACATCGAACAGCGCGTTCAGGCCGGAAATCAGCGCGATAAAGCCGATCAGCATCGCCGCGACGATAATCGCCACGCGGAAGCCGGCGAGGATATATTCGCCCAGCATCTCAAAGAAGCTCTGGCCTTTATGGATATCCTGCAGCTGCAGATCCTCTTCGCTGTCGACGCGGTAAGGGTTGATCAGCGACAGCACGATAAAGGTGCTGAACATGTTAAGCACCAGCGCGGCGACCACATACTTCGGCTGCAGCATGGTCATATAGGCGCCGACGATCGACATGGAAACGGTCGACATCGCGGTCGCGGCCATGGTGTACATGCGGCGCTGCGACATTTTGCCGAGGATATCCTTATAGGCGATAAAGTTTTCTGACTGTCCCAGAATCAGAGAGCTGACGGCGTTAAAGGATTCCAGCTTGCCCATGCCGTTGATTTTAGACAGCACGGTGCCGATACCGCGGATCACCCACGGCAGAATGCGGAAGTGCTGCAGAATGCCGATCAGCGCGGAGATAAAGACGATCGGGCAGAGCACGTTCAGGAAGAAGAAGGCGAGGCCTTTGTCATTCATGTTGCCGAACACGAAGTTGGTGCCTTCGCCCGCATACTTGAGCAGATGATCGAACAGGCCGGCGAAGCCCTTCACGAATCCGAGACCCGCCTCGGAATTGAGGAAGAACCACGCCAGCAGCACTTCAATGACCAGAAGCTGGACAATGTAGCGAATACGAATACTTTTACGGTCGTGGCTGACGAGTAACGCCAGCACGCCTACCACCACCAGTGCTAAAAGGAAGTGCAAAATATGGGACATGCTTGCTCCAGATTTGAGGAGGGTTGTAATTTGCTGCGTATTCTATGTAACGCGTTACTTAAAAACGAGATCAAATCCACATTATAAGGATTCGCTATCACCCCTTTTCTCAGAAAACTCTCACCAGTCACAGCCTGTTCACAAATTGTTCACGCCTAATATCCACAAATTTATTGTCTATAATATGTCCGAAGCGTAGAGTGAGATGCATTGCACATTTTTTAGCAAGTCTCGCTTTACCGTAAGGTATAGCAATGGCTATACTTTATAGCATCATCTATCACAACGATAACGATAACCTCATTTCACTTGCCGCGATCAGGCCATAAGCTGCCATGGTTAAACGCGTTCAGACAGGTAGAGAAATATGTTTGAGAGCCGTACCGCCGAGCGCGCCGCTCGCGGAGCCCGAAAAATCAAGCTCGCGCTGCTGGGGCCGGCCTTTATCGCCGCCATCGGCTATATCGATCCAGGCAACTTCGCCACCAATATTCAGGCGGGCGCAGCCTATGGCTATAAGCTGCTGTGGGTGGTGGTCTGGGCCAATATCATGGCGATGGTCATACAGCTGATGTCCGCCAAGCTCGGTATCGCCACCGGTAAAAATCTGGCTGAGCATATTCGCGATCGCTTTCCGCGTCCGGCGGTCTGGTTCTACTGGGTGCAGGCGGAAATCATCGCCATGGCGACCGACCTGGCGGAATTTATCGGCGCGGCGCTCGGCTTTAAGCTGCTGCTCGGCATTTCGCTGCTGCAGGGCGCGGTGCTGACCGGCGTGGCGACCTTCCTGATCCTGATGCTGCAAAGCCGCGGCCAAAAGCCGCTGGAGCTGGTGATCGGCAGCCTGCTGCTGTTTGTGGCGGCGGCCTATATCGTCGAGCTCTTCTTTTCGCAGCCCAAGGTCAGCGAGCTGGTGACCGGCATGGCGCTGCCGTCATTGCCCACCTCCGAGGCGGTCTTCCTCGCGGCCGGCGTACTGGGCGCGACCATTATGCCGCACGTCATCTACCTTCACTCGGCGCTGACGCAGGGCGGCGAAAGCGGCAACAAAAGCCAGCGCTACTCCTCCACCAAGCTGGATGTGGCCATCGCCATGACCATCGCCGGTTTTGTTAATCTGGCGATGATGGCGACCGCCGCCGCCGCGTTCCACTTCAGCGGCCACAGCGGCATCGCCGAACTGGATCAGGCCTATCTGACGCTGACGCCGCTGCTTGGCCATGCGGCGGCGACGGTATTCGGCCTGAGCCTGGTCGCAGCGGGCCTCTCCTCTACCGTGGTGGGCACCCTGGCCGGTCAGGTCGTGATGCAGGGCTTTATCCGCTTTCATATTCCGCTCTGGGTACGCCGTCTGGTCACTATGCTGCCCTCGTTTATCGTGATTATGGCGGGCTGGGATCCGACGCGCATTCTGGTTATGAGCCAGGTGCTGCTGAGCTTCGGTATCGCGCTGGCGCTGGTGCCGCTGCTCTCCTTTACCGGCAATCGCGAGATTATGGGCGAGATGGTCAATTCGCGCCTGATGCAGAACGCCGGCCGCGCCATCGTGGTGCTGGTGGTGGCGCTCAACGTCTATTTGCTGATTGGCGAAATCCTCGGCCTGTAAAGGCTGCGGAAAACTGGCCCGATCTATCCCGGGCCAGCTTCTTTTTTAACCTCCCGTGCCGCCGCCTTAACGGCCCGCCTCAACTCATCTACTCTCGATATGCAGCCGTTTTCTCTTCTCTTACAGGAGTCAGGATATGCATGCACTGGTAGTGGTCGCCCATCCCGATCAAGATTCTTTTACCCACGCCGTCGCGCGAACGCTAACCCGCGAGATTTGCGCGCCGCATACGTTTGAAATCGCCGACCTGATAGCTGAGGGCTTCGACCCGCGCTACGCCGCCGCCGATCTAGCGCTGTTTCGCAGCGAGGGCGCGCCGCCCGCCGATGTGCTGGCCGAGCAAAAACGCATCGACGGCGCCGATGCGCTGGTGCTGGTTTATCCCGTTTACTGGTGGTCATTTCCCGGCGTGCTGAAAGGCTGGATCGATCGCGTCTTTACCCACGGCTGGGCATATGAAGAGACGCCCGACGGCAAAATCGCTAAAAAAATGGGCCGTCTGAAGGTGCACCTGCTGGGAATCGGCGGGGCGAATCTGCGCACCTATGCGCGGCGCGGCTACTATGCCGCGATGCGCACGCAGATCGACGAGGGCATTTTTGACTATGTCGGCGCAGCGGTGAAAACGTCGGAGCTGATCTTGCTGCCTGACGCCGACTCGCCGGAGGCACATCTGAAAACGGCGCGGCAAATCGGACATCGGCTGTTCGCGGAGTAAAGGCCGCTTTGCGCGCGGTATCGCGCAGCGGCCTTTAGCCGTGCCGCCGCGTCATTAGTGATGGTGGTGGTCGTGACGATCGTGACGATCGTGACGGTCGTGATGGCGCTGCGCTTCACGCCAGTGGTGGCGACGTTCGCGTTCATGCCAGCGTCGCTCGCGCTCCCACTGCTGATGACGGCGCCACTCTTCATGGCGCCACCAGCGATGGTTGTTGTACTGATAGCGGTCGTTCCACCAGCGCGGCTCGCGCCAGCGGCCGCCGTCCCAGTAATAGCCGCGGCGATCCTGGTCTCCCAGATGCAGCGTTACGCCCGGCGCCAGACTGATAGAGGCGCCGTTAGCCTGAGCGCTGTGGATCGCCAGAGGCGACAGGCAGGTCAGAAAAGCAGCAAAAATAGCAAATTTCATCTTATTCTCCTTATCAGCGACAGCGCCGCTGCGGTGCAGGCGTGAGGCCCGCGCATTGCTTGTGTAGCACGTTGAGTGTCGCTGACAATTGTGAGGAAAATCGGAAGAAAAAGGGGATTGAGACAATTCTGTTCGCAGCAATGCCCGGCGCGGCGGCCGGGCAGGCAAAGATTAAATCAGCACGCCTTCGATAGCGGAGAGCTCGGCGATGGTAAAGTGGCGATTGGCCAGCATCTCCACCGCGTCGTCGATTTGCGCGGTTTTGCTGGCGCCGATCAGCACAGAGGTGACGCGCGCGTCGCGCAGCGTCCACGCCAGCGCCATCTGCGCCAGCTTCTGGCCGCGCTGCTGCGCAATCTCATTCAGCTTGCGCACTTTCTCCATCTTCTCGTCGGTAAGCTGATCTTCACGCAGGAACTTGCTGCCGCTCGCCACGCGCGAATCGTCGGGAATACCCTGCAGATAGCGGTCGGTCAGCACGCCGCCCGCCAGCGGAGAGAAGGCGATGCAGCCGACGCCGTTGTCGCCAAGCGTTTCCAGCAGGCCGTTTTCCGGGCCGCGTTCAAACATCGAATAGCGCGGCTGATGGATCAGGCAGGGCGTGCCGAGATCGCGCAGGATGGCAATCGCTTCCGCCGCGCGATCCGCCGGATAGTTAGAAATAGCGGCATAGAGCGCTTTACCCTGGCGTACCACCTGATCCAGCGCGCGCATGGTCTCTTCCAGCGGCGTTTCCGGATCCGGACGATGGTGATAGAAGATGTCCACATACTCCAGCCCCATGCGCTTCAGGCTCTGATCGAGGCTGGAGATAAGGTATTTCCGCGAGCCCCAGTCGCCGTACGGGCCGTCCCACATGGTGTAGCCCGCTTTGGTGGAGATCACCAGCTCGTCGCGAAAGGCGCGAAAGTCTTCGCGCAGGATGCGGCCGAAGTTCTCTTCCGCCGAACCCGGCGGCGGGCCGTAGTTGTTGGCCAGGTCAAAATGGGTAATGCCGCGATCGAATGCGTGGCGCAGCAGCTCGCGGCTGTTGTCGACGCGCGTGTTGTCGCCAAAGTTGTGCCACAGGCCAAGCGAAATTGCGGGCAGCTTTAGCCCGCTGCGGCCGCTGCGGCGATATTCCATCTGCTGATAACGACCGGGATGCGGAAGGTAGGTCATACGGCTTTCCTGTCAAAGGGAAGAATTTTCAAGCGCAAGGATAGCAGTGTATGCGTTTACACACAGTCACAATGGATCGCAGATCGCATACTTACAGAATAATCCCCCATCGTAACGCCGGGTTGCCACTTTTTTGTTCAGTCGATTGCGCTGCTTTCTCGCCGCTTTGGCAGCATAGCGGATACTCAAACCAGACACTGGTGAAAGGAGTGGCATATGCAACGCTTTACCGTAGGAGATTATCTGCTGGCGCGCCTTCAGGAGATCGGCGTCGGTCATCTGTTTGGCGTGCCGGGCGACTATAACCTGCAGTTTCTCGATCGCGTGATCGCCCATCGGGATATCGGCTGGGTCGGCTGCGCCAACGAACTCAACGCAGCCTATGCGGCGGACGGCTATGCGCGCTGTCGCGGCGCGGCGGCGTTGCTGACCACCTTCGGCGTCGGCGAACTGAGCGCCATCAACGGCACGGCCGGCAGTTTCGCCGAATATCTGCCGGTGATCCATATTGTGGGCGCGCCCGCAAGCGGGGCGCAAAAGCGCGGCGACTGCGTGCACCATACGCTGGGCGACGGCGACTTCCGTCACTTTCTGCGCATGGCGGGCGAGGTCAGCGCAGCGACGGCGCAGCTCAGCCCGGGCAACGCCACGGCGGAAATCGATCGGGTGCTGGCCACGGCGATGCGCGAACAGCGGCCGGGCTACCTGATGCTGGCGGTCGATGTCGCGGAGGCCGAGGTGGCGCCGCCCGCCGCGCCGCTCGACGCCGCGCCGGGTTCCAGCGAACAGGCGCGCCAGGCGTTTCGCGCCGCCGCCGAACGGCTGCTGCAACCGGCGCGGCGGGTGGCGCTGCTGGCTGATTTTCTCGCCGCGCGCTGGCGGCAACAGGCGGCGCTGGCCCGGCTGCGTCGGCTGCGCGCCGTTCCCTGCGCCACGCTGCTGATGGGCAAAGGCGTGCTGGACGAGCGGCAGCCTGGCTACGTCGGCACTTACGCCGCTGCGGGCAGCGAGCCCGGCATCTGCGAGCTGATTGAGCAGACCGATGTAACAATCTGCGTCGGCGTGCGCTTCACCGATACTCTGACGGCGGGCTTTACCCAAAATTTTACCGCCTCGCAGCTGATCGATCTGCAGCCTTTCGCCGCCAGCGTTGCCGGGGAGCGCTTCGGGCCGCTCAACATGGCGGATGCGCTAAGCGAGCTGGAGGCGCTGTTCGCGCGCTACGGCGCGGGCTGGGCGCTGGCGCCGCAGGTGCAGCCGGTCGAGACGGCAGACGCGCGCGACAATATCAGCCAGAGCGCTTTCTGGCAGGCGATGCAGCGCTTTCTCCAGCCAGGCGACATTATTCTCGCCGATCAGGGCACCGCCGCATTCGGCGCGGCGGCGCTGCGCTTGCCCAGCGGGGCGCAGCTGGTGGTGCAGCCGCTCTGGGGCTCCATTGGCTATACTCTACCGGCAGCCTTCGGCGCGCAGACCGCCGCGCCCGCGCAGCGGGTGATCCTGATTACCGGCGACGGCTCGGCGCAGCTGACTATTCAGGAGCTGGGATCGATGCTGCGCGACGGGCAAACGCCGATTATTTTCCTGTTGAACAATGAGGGCTATACGGTGGAGCGCGCCATCCACGGCGCAACGCAGCGTTATAATGATATCGCGCAGTGGAACTGGACCGCGCTGCCGCAGGCGCTTTGTCTGCATGGACAGGCGCAGAGCTGGCGCGTCACCGAATGTGTGCAGCTGGATGAGGTAATGGCGCGTCTGCAGGCGCCCGACTACCTGACGCTGGTCGAGGTCGTGATGCCTAAAGACGATCTGCCGCCGCTGTTGCATAAAGTGACGGCTTGCCTCGCGCAACGCAACGGAGGGTAAGATTCGGAGTGTTGCCGCTGTCAAGCGGCTTGCCGGACGGGTAGGCTGTGCTCACCACCTTCAACGCTCGTCTTTTGTCGCGGCGAGCGTTGTTGTTTTACCGGCAGACTTTTATAGTGTCCTGCATCTTAGGGACCCCAAGCGGAGCAACAAAAGAATGACAACTTATGCCCTGGTCGGCGACGTCGGCGGCACCAACGCCCGACTCGCCCTGTGTGAGGTGGAAACCGGCAGCATCTCCCAGGCCCAAACATTCTCAACTTCAGATTATGACAGCCTCGAAGCCGTCATCCGCCACTATCTTGGCGAGCAGCTGCAAAACGTTAAAGACGGCTGCATCGCCATTGCTTGTCCTATCACGGAAGACTGGGTCGAAATGACCAACCATGACTGGGCTTTTTCCACCAGCAAAATGAAAGCCAGCCTTGGCTTCGATCATCTTGAAATCATTAACGACTTCACCGCCGTTTCCATGGCGATCCCGATGCTGAAGGCTGAGCATGTGATTCAGTTCGGCGGGGGCGAGCCGGTGAAGGATAAGCCTATCGCGATTTACGGCGCGGGTACCGGCCTGGGCGTCAGCCATCTGGTGCACGTCGACCGTCGCTGGGTCAGCCTGCCAGGCGAGGGCGGCCACGTTGACTTCGCCGCCAACAGCGATGAAGAAGATTTGATTCTGGAAGTGCTGCGCGCCGAGCTGGGCCACGTTTCCGCAGAGCGCGTGCTTTCCGGCGCCGGTCTGGTGAACCTCTACCGCGCTATCGTGAAGGCGGATAACCGCGTGCCGGAAAACCTCAAGCCGAAGGATGTCTCTGAACGCGCGCTCGCCGATAGCTGCACCGACTGCCGTCGCGCGCTGTCGCTGTTCTGCGTGATTATGGGACGTTTCGGCGGCAATCTGGCGCTGAATCTCGGCACCTTCGGCGGCGTCTATATCGCCGGCGGCATCGTGCCGCGCTTCCTGGAGTTCTTTAAGGCTTCCGGCTTCCGCGCCGCCTTTGAGGATAAAGGGCGCTTCCGCGACTACGTTTCCCGCATTCCGGTCTATATGATCACCCACGATCAGCCTGGCCTGTTGGGCGCTGGCGCGCATCTGCGGCAGACGCTGGGGCGTATTCTGTAGTTCCTTTCAAAAACGGCCCTCGGGCCGTTTTTTTATGCTGGCGCAGGTGATATGAAGCGATCGCAAAGTCGCTCAAGGCATCCTTGCTCGCTCGGCCCGCGACGTCCCTGTCGCGGGACGCTTTGCTCTCCGCTTCATATCACCTGCTGGCTGGCATTAATGCGTGCTGGCGCGAACTGTTTTTCTACAGGCGCATCAGCTCGCGAAAGCGTTTTACTTTGCTGCGGCTGACCGGCACCTGAAACGCCAGATCGCGCAGTTTCAGCAGGTAGGTATTGTTAAACCAGGGTTCGATCTCAGAGATTTTGCTCAGGTTCACGCAGTAAGAGCGATGACAGCGGAAAAAGCGCTGCTCCGGCAAACGGGCGCAGAATTCGCTGATGCTCATCGACATCACATAGGCCTCGCGCCGCGTATAGACGAACGTCAGCTTCTCATGCGCCTCCACGTAATAGATATCGTCAATGTCGGTCACGATAATGCGCTCATCCTTCACCAGATTCACCGTCTGCGGGCCCTGGTCGACCGGCGTCTGGGCGACGCTCTGCTGCTGCCCGACCGCTTCCAGCTTGTTAAGCATGGTGACGATGCGCGCTTCGTGATAGGGTTTGAGAATATAGTCAAAGGCTTCCAGCTCGAAAGCCTCTACCGCATGATCTTTCCAGGCGGTGATAAACACAATCAGCGGCCGCTGCGCGAACTGGTGAATATTTTGCGCCAGTAGCATGCCGTCCAGCGACGGGATATTGATATCGAGAAAAATGACGTCGACCCGATGCTGCTGCAAATATTTCAGCACCTCCAGGCCGTCGTCGAAACAGGCCTCGATCTCAATCTTGCTGTGCTGCTGGATCATCCAGCTCAGCTCCTGCTGCGCCAGAAATTCGTCTTCGACAATAATGGCTTTCATTGCACGCTCTCCGCGACGGCAAGCGGCGACTCGGTTAGCAACTCTCCGCTTTTGCTCAGGGTAAAGGCGATTTCGGTGCCGGGCTGCAGCCGGGTAATGTCGAGCCCCTGGCCGGTCAGCAGTTTGACGCGGTGATGCACATTCAGCAGGCCGATTTTATTGCCCGGCATCTCATTATTCGCCACGCGCCGCATCACTTCGTCGCTGATGCCCGGCCCGGTGTCGCGCACGGCGATACGCACCCGATCGCCGCACGCCTTAACGCTCAGCGTCACCACGCCTTTGCCGCGGCAGGGCTGAATGCCGTGCACGATGGCGTTCTCCACCAGCGGCTGGATCAGCAGGCTGGGCAATGAGAAGTGCAGATCGTCGTCAACGTCGTAGATCATCGTCAGCTTGTCGCCAAAGCGCGCCTGTTCGATGGCGATATAATCTTTTACCTGCCATAGCTCGCGTTTGATATCAATTGTCTCGTCGTCGTTAAGCTCAAGGTTGTAGCGCAGATAGCGGGAAAGATTAATCACCAGCTGACGCGCCGTATCGGGATTAAGGCGGATAGAGGAGTTGATGGCGTTCAGCGCGTTAAACAGAAAATGAGGATTGATTTTGCTCTGCAGGGCGCGCAGTTCCGCTTTATTCGCCATTTCGCGCAGCTGCTCGGCGCGCGACACCTCCAGCTGGGTCGAGATCAGCTGCGACAGGCCGATCGCCATCTCTTTCAACGAGCCGGTAATGCGGTGCGCGCGGCGGTAGTAAATCTTCAGGGTGCCGGTGACCTTGCCTTGCTCGCGCAGCGGAATAACGATCATCGAGTGAATATCCCTGGTGCGATGCGCCTCATCGTTGTTCTTGATGATGATTTTTCCGGTGGCCATCGCCTGCGCGGTGGTGGGGCTAATGCCGTCGTCGCCGTTCTGGTAGTTCTGCTCGCCGTAGCCGACGTAGGCGAGAATATGGGTCTTGTTGGTAATGGCGACGGCGTCGGCGTTGATATCGTCACAGATAATGGTGCAGATGCGGCGCAGCGAGTCGCTGTTGACGTCGCGAAACAGCGGCAGGGTTTTATTGGCTATCTCCAGCGCCAGCTTGGCCTGTCGCGCCGCAATCGCCTCTTTTTCGCCTTCGACGCTCTGCACCAGCAGCACAATCAGGCCGATGCTCGACGCGCCGAGGATCATCGGCAGCGCAATCTCCGACACAATCGCCAGGCCAAGCGACATCGGCTTCGCCCACAGCACGATCAGCAGCATGGTGAGGCTTTCGCACAGCATGCCGCCGATGATGCCGACGCGCCAGCGCTGCGCTTTGGGCACGCGGCGGTTAATGGCGCCGGCCACGCAGCCCGCAATAATGCTAGTGATCAGGCAAGGTACCGAGGTGACGCCGTGAATGTCGATCAGAAAACGGTGCAGCCCGGCGATCGCGCCGGTGACGATACCGACCCAGGGGCCAAACAGGATGCCGCCGGCCATCACCGCGATCACCCGCACGTTCAGCAGCGAGCCGTCGACGTGAATGCCCGACCAGGTGCTGAAAAGCGCGAACAGCGAAAAAATGGCGATAACGGCGGCTTTTTCCAGCGGCGCATGTTCATCTTTTTGCAGCAGCTGGCGGAAAAGCCGGGTGCGGGTCAGGAAGAAGAGGCAGATCAGCATCAGGGCGGCGCGGTCAAACACCGCTAACAGCATATCTAAGTGAGAGAGCACAGCCAGCCTTCAGGTCATAACAGAGAGAGGCCTATGATAAAAAATGTGATCGCGATGCGCCAGTCTGCAAAAAGAGTGAGCGCTTCCTTCATGTTATGGATCAATTTTCATGGCTGAAATGGTAAAAAGGGGAAACCTGAGTAGTAAAACAGGGAAGGTTTTTCATGCGCCGCTGGCGAGTGAGCCGATAGTGTTTTTTATTCAGACAGCCGTTATGGCTATCTGCACCGGGAGCCATTTCATGCAGTTAATCACGCCGCGTCTTACCCTCACCACCCTTAAGCCCGAAGACTGGCTGCTGTTCCGTGCCGTGCATGAAGACGCGGCCACCATGACCTGGGTCAGCGAAATTCCTGACGAGGCGGATTTGCGCCAGCGCTTCAACGAACGCCTCGCGCCCTGGCAGGTCAGCAGTTTTCATATGCTCTGCGTGGTGGCGCGCCTGCGCGACAGCGGCGAGCCGATCGGCCTGTTCGGCTGCAGCCCGGAATGGCAGCCTTACCGTCAGGCGGAGGTCGGCTACATGCTGCTGCACCGGTTCTGCGGCCAGGGGTACGGCAGCGAAGCGCTGGCCGGACTGAGCGACTTTCTGCTGAAAGCGGGTTTCCATAAGCTCAAGGCGATGGTGGTAGAAGGAAATGTGGCGTCGCGGCGTATTCTGGAGAAGAATGGCTATGTGCTTGAGGGGACTTTGCGGGATAATTATCTGCTAAATGGCGAATGGGTGAACGATTGGGTGTTTGGGCGCCTGAATCCCGCAGATTAAAAAAATTTTATTCTCCTCTCGACAAGCGCGCGATCGCCGCGTTAAGGTCTTTTTTCGGTCACGGTTGTGACCTGCGTCGCTCGGACGGTCCGGGCGCTTACGTATTCAAGAGGACATTATGGCTGACAACAGCACACCCCGTCGTTTCTCGCGTATCGATCGCCTTCCCCCCTATGTATTTAACATTACCGCTGAGTTGAAGATGGCTGCGCGTCGGCGCGGCGAAGATATCATCGACCTCTCGATGGGGAATCCTGACGGCCCTACGCCGCCGCATATCGTGGAAAAACTTTGCCAGGTGGCGCAGCGTGAAGACACGCACGGCTACTCAACCTCGCGCGGCATTCCCCGCCTGCGCCGCGCCATTTCGCGCTGGTACGCCGAGCGCTATCAGGTAGAGATCGATCCTGAATCGGAAGCGATCGTCACTATCGGATCGAAAGAGGGGCTGGCGCACCTGATGCTGGCGACGCTCGATCACGGCGATACGGTGCTGGTGCCGAATCCCAGCTATCCCATTCATATCTACGGCGCGGTGATCGCCGGCGCGCAGGTGCGTTCGGTGCCGCTGGTGGCGGGCGTCGATTTCTTCGCCGAGCTGGAGCGGGCGATCCGTGAAAGCTATCCGAAGCCGAAAATGATGATCCTCGGCTTTCCGTCGAACCCCACCGCGCAGTGCGTCGAGCTGGACTTTTTCGAACGGGTTATCGCGCTGGCGAAACAGTATAACGTGCTGGTGGTGCACGATCTCGCCTACGCCGATATCGTTTACGACGGCTGGAAAGCGCCTTCGATTATGCAGGTGCCCGGCGCGCGCGACGTGGCGGTAGAGTTTTTCACGCTGTCAAAAAGCTACAACATGGCGGGCTGGCGCATCGGTTTTATGGTGGGCAACAAAGAGCTGGTCGCCGCGCTGGCGCGCATCAAAAGCTATCACGACTATGGCACCTTTACGCCGCTGCAGGTGGCGGCCATCGCCGCGCTGGAGGGCGATCAGCAGTGCGTGCGCGACATCGCCGAGCAGTACAAGCGTCGCCGCGACGTGCTGGTAAAAGGGCTGCATGAGGCGGGCTGGATGGTGGATAACCCCAAAGCCTCAATGTATGTCTGGGCGAAAATTCCCGATCGCTACGCCGCGCTCGGCTCGCTGGAGTTCGCCAAAAAGCTGCTGCAGGAGGCGAAGGTGTGCGTGTCGCCGGGCGTCGGCTTCGGCGACTATGGCGATACCCATGTGCGTTTCGCGCTGATAGAGAACAGCGATCGCATTCGGCAGGCGGTGCGGGGCATTAAAGCGATGTTTCGCGCGGACGGTATTTTGCCGGGCAGCGTAAAAGCGGTAGAAGAAGCAGAGTAAAGCAAAGCGGGGCGACAGCTCTGTCGCCCCCTGGCTGGCGCTACAGCATCAGCACAAATGTGCCGAGCCAAAGCAGCGCAAAGAAAGAGATTCCCATCAAGGCGTATTTCACAGACAACTCCTCTGAGCGGTTACGACGATAGCGATCCCAGGCCAGCGCAACGCGAACAGAATGAGAAAAACGCATCAGGCCATCATCGACTCAGGCATTTTCTCAGGTCGTTCCGAGTAACTCAGAACAGGATCGAACGCTAATTTACGCGTAATTGATCCTAAAATAAATAGCACCAGTGTGAGAGGTTCATCACGTTTTACTCGACTTCAATCTCCGGGATCGCCGACATACCAACCCGCAGCTGCGACAGGTCAGGCTGGTCCGTATCCAGCACGATTTTAACCGGAAGGCGCTGGACGACCTTAGTATAGTTACCTGTCGCATTATCGGGCGAAATTGCCGAAAAGGTCGCGCCAGTCGCGGGCGCGATGCTGTCGACATGGCCGGTGAAACGCTTGCCCGGCAGCGCATCGACGGCGATCTGCACCCGCTGCCCCTGGCGCACGTCGCTGAGCTGCGTCTCCAGGAAGTTCGCCGTGATATAGGTCTGCTGCAGCGGCACTACCGCCAGCAGCCGCGTCCCGGCGGAAACGTAGGCGCCGACGCGCGCCGCGCGCTGGCCCACCATGCCGTCCACCGGCGCGACGATGCGCGTATAGGAGAGGTTCAAACGCGCCTGATCCACGCTCGCCTGCGCCGCCGCCACGTCCGCGCGCGCCTGACGCACTGCCGCCTGCAGTACGCCTGTCTCTTTCATCGCGGAAGCCACCGCCGCCTGGCTCTGACGCACCGTCGCCGCGGCGGAGCGCTGGGTCGAGCTGGCTTTCTGCTGGTCGTCGGCGGCGATAATGCCGCTTTTATACAGGCGGTTATAGCGATCGGCGTTCTGACCGGCATACTGCGCGGTCGCCTGGCTGGCCGCCAGGGTCGCTTTTGACTGCTCGATGGCCGACTGCTGCTGCTCCAGCTGCGCCTGGCTGCTGAGCAGTTTCGCCTCGCTGACCTGCAGATCCGCCTCGGCGCTCTCCAGCGCCACGCGATAATCGCGATCGTCCAGCGTCGCCAGCACGTCGCCCGCTTTCACCTGCTGGTTATCCTGCACCTTCACCTCGGCGATATAGCCTGACACTTTCGGCGCCACCAGCGTGTAGTCGGCGTTGACGTAAGCGTCGTTGGTGCGGTGATCGTTGCCGGTCAGGGTAGACCAGATAAAAAACGCGATGGCCAGCAGAACCAGCAACAACAGGCTCAGCAGCACGGTTTTTCTCATTACTAAAGCACGCATAATCTTATTTTCTCGATGTCGAAGAGGCAGGTTGAATCAGGGTTTGCGGCGGCCAGACGCGCTTAGGCAGCCAGGCCGTCAGCAGTAATAGCAGCACGGCGAAGGCGATCAGCAGCAGCCAGCTGTCGCTCAGACCGAGCACGGTGGCCTGATGGCGCACCAGCGTGGCGAAGCCGCTCAGGTTCTCGCTGCTGCTGACGCTGCCGTCCATTAGCAGCGGGTGGCTGGCGCTGGCGTCGGCGCTGCTCGGCGCGCTCATCAGCCAGGGACGGCTGGCGGCCTGGTCCAGCAAAATGTTGGAGTGGATCTTCTCGCGGTGGCTAAGGAAAACCTCCACCAGCACCGAGGCCGCGACGCTGGAGAAGCCGCGCACGGTGTTAAACATCGCCGAGGCGAAGGGGCCTTCCGGCGGCGCCACCACGCTGGTGGCGCTCATCAGAATTGGCAGGATCACCATCGGCTGCCCGAACGCCTGCAACATTTGCAGCGTCCAGAAGTTCTGGCGCGCCCAGTCGCTGGTGATCTGCGCGCCGAGCAGGCAGGCGGTAATCAGCAGCGCGACGCCCGCTGCCAGCACCCAGCGGCAGTCGATCCAGCGGATATTCAGCAGCGCGGCGACCAGCGGCGCGATCAGCAGCTGCGGCAGGCCGACGGTTAACGCCAGCGGCGCGAACTGCAGGGTGCGAAAGCCCTCAACCTGAGCGAAATAGGCGGAGGGCAGCGCCGAGCCGGAGAGCGAGACGATCAGCACGGTCGCCAGCGCCAGCAGGCCGTGCGTCAGATTGCGGCGCGACAGCATCTGCAGCCGAAACAGCGGCAGCGGGTGAAACCATTCGTTGATCAGAAACACCAGCAACAGCGGGGCGGCGGCCAGCAGCATGGCGGCGATCAGCGGCGACTCGAACCAGTCCAGCCGTTCGCCCTGGGTGAGGGCCAGCACCAGCAGCGCCATGCCGCTGCATCCGGTGAGCATGCCGAACAGGTCAATCTGCTTAAAGCGCTCGAGGCGCAGCGGATCCTGCGGCAGGCCCCAGCCGAACAGCAGCATGGCGAGCAGCATCAGCGGCACTACCTGCCAGAAGACAAACATCCAGCTGACGTCGTCCGTCCAGAACGCCGCCAGCGAGGCGGCCATATTGGGGCCGAAGGTGGCCGTGAGCGCATAGCCGCCCAGCCCGTAGAGCTTAAGCGGCGGCGGCAGAAAGCGCAGCGCCACTGTCATCAGCATCGGCGGCAGCGCGCCGCCGAACAGCCCCTGCAGCACGCGCAGGGCGATAAAGCAGCCGGGCGAAGGCGCCAGCGGCAGCAGAATGCCGCACAGCATAAAGCCGGTCGATACCGTTAGCGAAAAGCGGCGCAGCGAGAAGGTCACGGCAAACCAGGGCGCAATCATCATCGCTGCCACTTCGGCGGCCTGATAGGCCGATACGATCCAGCTGCCCTGGTCGTAGCTAACGCCGATGGCGGCGCGAATATCCGCCAGCGCGATATCGGTGACGCGGTCGTTAAGTCCCGAGGTCAAGGCGGCGATAAGCACGCCGACCAGGCCCAGCGCCAGGCGAAGCGTAAAGGGGTGCGGCGTCGGCGCAGCAGCAGGCTGAGCGTTCATAGCAGGTTTCTCATTATTATGATGCAGTGTATTGCGATGTGATACAGGCTGCGATTTTACATTTCGATATGCTGTATTGCAATGTGGTACATGCTGTAAATCGTGCCTTTTTCGCGGTAGAGTAGGGCAGCTGAAAAGGACGACTCATGGCAAAACTTCCATCCAGTCGCGAGGATGAAAAATCGGGCGGTATCCAGGTGATCGCCCGCGCGGCAAAAATTCTTAACGCGCTGGGAGAGCACCCCGGCGGCATGAGCCTGGGCGAAATCGCGCAGGCGGTGGATCTGCCGCGCTCTACGGTGCAGCGCATCGTCGCCGCGCTCGATAACGCCCAGCTGGTGCGCAGCAGCGGCGCAGGCGGGTTGCGGCTTGGTCCGGCGCTGCTGAAACTGATCTCCAGCGTGCATACCGACGTCGTCGATCTGGTGCGACCCAAGCTGGAAGCGCTCTGCGCGGCGACCAATGAAACGGTTTCGCTGTCGCGCGCCAGCGGCACGCAGCTGACTATCATTCACCACGTGGTGGCGTCGCGCGAACTGCGCGTGGTGCCGCGCATGGGGCTGAACCTGCCGCTCTACAGCACCTCCGGCGGCCGCGCGCTGCTGGCGCTGGAGTGCGATGACGACGTGCGCCTGATGGTGGGCGAAGCCTACCGCGAGCTAACGGATAAAACCGTCAAAACGCTGCCGCAGCTGATGGCGCTGATTCATGAGGTGCGTAAAACCGGCATCTCCTACGATCGCGGCGAAACCCTTGAAGGTATCTCCACCATGGCGGTGGCGCTGGACACGCTGTTCGGCCGTTTCTCTGTCTCTCTGCTGGTGCCCACGTCGCGTTTTCAGAAAAACGAAGCGGCATATCGCGAAGAGATGCTCAGATGCAAAGAGGCGCTGATACGCGAAATCGGCAAAACTGCCGCTGTTGAAGGATAAACTCTGATGAAAACACTGCTGATGGCTGTTGATAATTCGCCGGTTGCCCAGAAGGTGATCGCCACGGCGATAGAGGAAGCGCTGGCGCACAAGGCGCAAGTTGTGGTGCTCTGCTGTGTCGATCCTGCGTACTCCTCCTGCAACCAGCCGATCGATATTACCGCCGGCGAAGATCCGGAAGATTTCGCCATGGCGCAGGATGAGCAGAACACCGCCGAGCTGGTGGTGCGTCACGCGCTGGCGCCGCTGCTGCGCGCCGGAGTTGACGCGCGCGGGCTGATCGTCGCGGGCGAAGCGGCGGATACCATCGTCGCTCAGTCGCACCAGCTTAACGCGCAGATGATCATTATGGGACGGCGTCATCTCTCCTCTTTTAACCGTCTGCTAAAGGGCTCGGTGAGCGCGGCGGTGATCGAGCGCGCCCACTGCCCGGTATTAATCGACGTTCGTAAGGATTGAGCAACTTCGCATGACCTCGCTGTGGATCGTCACGCTGGCCGCCTTCGCGCTGCTGGCGTTTATCATCGTCGTTCTGATTAAAACCACCCGGCTGCGCGCCTGGCAGGGCGTCGTACTCTTCCTGCTGCCGCTGCTGCTGGCGAACCTGCTCTGGTTCAGCTGGCTGAAGCCGCAGCAGCAGCGCGCCGCGCAGCAGCAGGCGGCGATCGACTATCTGGCGCAAACGCCAGGCTACCGCGTGCTGCAAACGCAGGAGCCGGCGCTGTGGCAGCTGCTGGTGCAGGAGCTTCAGCTCAAGCTGCGTCTCGGCGAAACGCCGCAGCAGGCGACAGGCGAGCTGCGCGGCTGGCTGGCCGACCTGATTAATCAGCGGCTGATGCGCGCGCCGGATGCGGCCGTGGTCAACTATATCCGCGCCTCGGTCAATGCGATGCAGGCGCTGGGCCAGCGCGATCCGCAGCTCTGCTTCCGCTTTCTTTATCCGCAGGTGAGCGGCGGGGTGAATCTGGTGAAAACGCTGTCGCCGGCGCTTAACGCGCAGGACGCGGCGGCGATGGAACAGCTCTTGCTGTCGAGTCGCGGCGCCGATTTGCCGGTGGATCAGCCACAGGCGCAGCAGGATCTGCAGCGCATCGTGGCGACGCTCTATAAGAAGTGGGGCGACAAGCTGCAGCAGCTCAATATGCCTGCCGACACCGCGGTCGATCGCTCCTCTATGTGCGCGATGTCTGTCGATCTCTACAGCGCCATCCTCGCATTGCCGGACAAACACGCTGCGAACCTGTTGCGTAGAATGGTGGCTCTCTCTGGCTGACAGGCGAAAAAAAGCCCGCTTAGCGCGGGCTTAAAACCAATCTGAATGTCTTCTTGGGCATAACCTGGTGTGGTGCAGACGCTGTTTTGTCTGAGGGCATCTTCTCACCCTTTTAGCGATAGAGATAACCGTTTGGTAATATCACTTTAATCGGTGAAAACTTACATTTGTGGCGTCAGGTTGGGCAGTTTTCCGATAGCCGGCGCCAGCGCTGCGGCTTAAACTGCCGCAGCAACGAGAGGAAGAAAGAAAAAATGAAATCAATTATCGTCGGCGCGACGGCGCTGTTATTGCTGACCGGCTGTAGCGTCAGCAAACCCGGGGGCTTTGAACGCGTAGATGAAGATCCGAGCGCAAATACGGTGCAGTACCGTTACGATCCGCAGAAATTAAATCGAGATGCGATGGAGCTGGATCTGGCGGATTATTGCGGCAAGAAAGGATTTGATAAGGTGGAAGCGCTAACCCCGCAGGAGAGTCATATTCCTGGGCTGAAAACCAGCTGGTTTCAGTGTAACTACGCGCTGAAAAGCTAATCGAGTTAAATAGTAAAATGGGCGGGTAATATCCCGCCCTTTTTTTATTTTATTATTTTATGCTGTGTGAAATCTTTGCCCTTAGCGGTGATGATGCCAGCCATGCCCGCCGCCGTGATGCCAGCCGCCGCCATGACCTCTGTCGATAATGCACCCGCTCAGCATAGAGATAACGGCAAAAACGGTGGCAACTTTAACGATTTTTTTCACAGAAAGTTCTCCTCTTTTCCGATAGGTACGACATTACGCCGGAATAGTGGAGTGATGATGCAGTGAATGTAGAGTTATTTAGAGAGATATTACGGGATATTTCAGAGACATGTCTGAGTAGAGAGGGATTAAATAAGCCTATCGGAACCGGCTGAATAAAAACGATTATCGGCAAGATAATTCTGAAAAGCAAGCGCGGCGTTTTTACCCGCTGGAGCGAATTCAGACTAAAGTATGCTGATGCGAAATAAAAAGGAGCGATGATGAAGCCTGAAGTAAAAAATGTACTGGCGTTGCAGGCGGAGCTGGCCGAGTGCCCCACCTGGTCGGCGCGCGAACAGGTGCTGTGGTGCGTGGATATCCTGGCGCCTGCCATTCACCGCTTCGATCCGCGCAGCGGCGTGCTGGAGAGCTTTCCGCAGCAGGAAGAGATCGGCTGTATCGGCCTGCGCGAGCAGGGCGGAGTGATTGCGGCGCTGCGCAGCGGCGTCTGGCTGCTGGATGAGCAGGGCAGACCGCAGCGTAAAATTGCCGATAACCCAGGCGAGGCGGCGAAAAGCCGCTTTAACGACGGGCGCGTCGATCCCTGGGGCAATTTCTGGTGCGGCAGCCTGTGGGAGCCGCAGGATAAGAACGGCGCGCTGCTGTGCCGCGTAACGCCGTCGCTGGAGCTGGAGGTGAAAGCGCGCGACATCAAGATATCCAACGGCGTCGCCTTTTCGCCCGATCGCCGCTGGATGTACCACAGCGATACGCCGAACGAAGTGCTCTATCGCTATCCGCTCGATGCGAACGGCGAGCCGGGCGCGCGGGAGATCTTCCGCCAGTTCGACGCCGCAGGCGGCTTGCCGGACGGCGCGGCGGTCGACAGCGAAGGCTTTTACTGGTCGGCGCAGTTCGACGGCGGACGCATCGTGCGTATCGATCCCGTCAGCGCGCAAATTGTTGATGAGATTGCGCTGCCGGTGCGCTGGCCGACCATGGTCGCCTTTGGCGGCCCCGACCTGAAAACGCTCTATATCACCAGCTCGCGCGAGGATCGCACCGAAGAAGAGCTGGCGCGCTATCCGCAGTCAGGGGATATTCTGGCGGTAGAGGTGGAGGTAGCGGGTATTGCGGAGCCGCTGTTTCCGGGATAACGCGCAGGTCATCACTTAACGCATAAAGGCGCGGGCGCCATGGCGCCCGCGCTGCTGCTCAGCTCCGCTGCAGCATCTGCTCTGCCAGCGGCTCGCGCTGAGGCAGGCGAATCATTAGCGACAGCAGCAGCGACATCACCAGCAGCGTCATAATCAGGCTGAAGGTAACGGTAAAGCCGCCGAACAGTGAGGCGATCAGCGAGCCGAGCACGCTGCCGATGCCGAAGCCCAGATAAAGCAGCCCGTAGTTTTTCGTCAGGTTATTGAGGCCGAAGAAATCGCTGACCAGCGACGGGAAGACGGTAATGGTGCCGCCGAAGCTGAAGGCGACGCAGGCGAGCGAAACAAAAAAGGTGGTCTCATTCATGCGGGTAAACAGCAGAATACTCATGCCCGCCAGCGAAATGATCTGCGCCAGTGAGATCACCCGAATACGCGCCATCTTGTCGGAGAGCACGCCGAGCACCAGACGACCGCTCAGGTTGGCGATGGCGATCACCGTCACCGCATTGGCTGCGGTTTGCGCGCTGAGATGCACAAGGCCTTCGCCGATATCTTTCGCCACGCCGATCACATAGAGTCCGCTCATGCAGGCGGTCAAAAACATCAGCGCCAGCATCCAGTACTGCGGCAGACGCACCGCCTGCGCCAGCGTATAGTCGCGCGCCTGCTGCGCGCTTTGACCTGTCGCGCGCTGAACCGGCGCGTCACGCATCAGCAGCGCGCCGAGAATAATCATCCCCATCGCCGCCAGGCCCCAGATAATAAAGGTCTGCTCCAGGCCGACCGCGCCCAGCAGCGCGCCGCAGATAAATTTAAAGCCCAGGCTGCCGAGGCCGTACGCGCCGATGGCGCAGGCGGAGATCACGCCCTTGCGCTCGGGGAACCACTTCACGCAGTTCGACAGGGTCATCAGATAACCCGCGCCGTCCGCCAGCCCGACCATCACGCCTGCGCTGAGATAGAGCATCATCAGATTGTCGGCATGGGCTGTCAGCCAGAAGCCGGCCGCCATCAGCAGACCCGCGCCGATAGCGACGCGCCGCACGCCGAAACGCTCCTGCAACTTGCCCGCCAGCGACGAGGCGACCGCCAGCCCAAGGCTCAGCAGTCCGAATGCGAAAGCGACCTGGCTTACCGTCGCGTCGAGTTTTGTCGCCAGCTGCCCGTTAAACAGGCTCCAGGTATAGACCGAACCCAGCGCAAACTGGGTAATGACCGTGCCGACCAGGGTAAGCCAGCGGGTGCGTTGGTAGGATGATGACATTGTCTGATTCATAATTTTCTCTCCCGTCCGGGGATCTGGACACTAACGCCAGATTAAAACGGGGCTACGCGCGCGCGACGAGAAAAAGCATGAACGGGATGAAACGCGTCATGAAATGCCGCTGTCAGGGTATGAACGGCAGCGAATCCGCTTCGCTAAAGTATGAACAACTCAGCAATCTGATAATGATTGGTTACCTGACGTAACCAGATATGTCTCTGAGGCGCTTTCGCAAGCAAAGCGGCAGAATATTTGCCAGGCTTAAAGCTCACTTTACAGGAGGAAATATGAAAGACCGAGCATATGAATCCCTTAGTTGTGAGGACGAAGTCCGCTGCATCATCGGTCAGGCAGTGATTGAACTCAGCGATGAGCAGCAGCCTGTGACCAAATCCACACTGGCATTGAAACTGCTCTCCATGGCCGACCAGGACAATGACGATGAGCGCGTGCTGCTCTACTGGATAGCGCGCAAGGCGATTAACCGACCTCATCGGCTTACCCCTGTGCAGCGCCGGGCATGACGCTCAGCGGGGCGGGCGTTATGCCCGCTCTTTGCTTTATTGCGGCACGCGCCTGCGCCCGCCTGGTAAACGCGCAAACATCACCAGGTTGCCTGCCAGAATCATCGTTAATCCCATAAAGCCTTCCGTATGCCAGTGATATCCTTCATAAAGCGTCGACAGCCCTAATGCCACCAGCGGAAACAGCAGCGTGCTGTAAGCAGCCTGGCTGGCACCGATGCGGCCAACCAGCGTGAAGTAGGCGCCGAAGCCAATCACCGAGCCAAAAATCGCCAGATACGCCACCGCGCCCAGCCACTGCCGGTTCCAGACAGGCTGGAGCGATTCGCCCTGCAGCAGCGTGACCAGCGCCATCGCCAGCGCGCCGTAGAGCATCGCATAGCTGTTGGTCGTCAGCACATCGCTCTGCAGGCGCTGATGGCGCAGGCTGATCATATTGCCCAGCGAAAACCCCAGCGTGCCCAGCGCGCTCAGCCCAATACCCCATAACAGCTGCACAGAAGCTTCGCTGCCGTGCAGATCGCGCCAGAAAAGGGCCACCATTCCGCCGGCGCCGAGTGCGGCAGCCGGCAGCAGCCGCAGGGAAGGGCGCTGCCGGAAGAAGAGCCAGCCGTTGAGCGCGTTGTAGAGCACCGCCATCGAAAAGATCACCGACTCCAGCCCGCTGTTGATCCAGGCAGCCGCGTGGTAAAAGCAGAGAAAATTAAAGCCGAAGACGCAGCAGCCCTGCAGCAGGCAAAAGAGGTGATCGCGCGCCGTCAGCGCTCGCAGGCGCTTAATTGCCCTGAGCGCCGCCAGCATCACCAGCGACGCCACGATAAAGCGCCAGAACACCGCCGCGCCGACGCTGCCGCCGCTGGCCGCCTGTTGGGCGTAAATGGCGATCCAGGTAGTGCCCCAGATCAGCACCACGGAAAGGTATAAAGCGAGATTCATTGCATGCCTCCTTCAAGTCAGGCCGCAGTATTACCGGAAAAGCGGCAGGCGGCTTGCAACCGCTTGCGGCGTACTTGCAAATTCTTGCGCTTTTTTATCCGTCGCGTCGGATAAGACTGTTCTCTTCAGGCGGCTCTTCATACACTGGAAGCCTGTTAGCAGGAGAACGCCCGTGAATGCCCCGACTTACCAGACTTTCGATATGCTGCAACGTCATAAAGCCCAGCTGCGTCACCACGCCCGGCTTAGCGACGGCACGCAGCTGGCGCACTGGTTCAACAGCGGCGATCGGGTGACCAATCTCAGCAATCATCACACCCTCAGCCTCTATATCGCCGACGGCTACGATACCTGGCACAAAACCCCGAACGGCTGGCGTAACGGCGGCGGGCCGGATCGCTTCTGCCTGATGCCCGCCGGCGTCGAATCCACCTGGGATCTGCGTTCCGATCTCTCGTTTGTTCATCTCTACTGCTCCGAAGCGCATCTGCGCCAGCTGGCGGAAGAGACGTGGGATCGCAGTCCGGCGCACCTTCAGCTGCACGAGAAAGTCTTTGCCAGCGACGATCGCATTACCCAGCTCTATCGCCATTTTCTGCTCAGCTGCGACTGGCAGCAGCCCGCGAATCAGCTGATGCTGAGCAGCGCTTCGACCCTGCTGCTGACCCACCTGCTGCAGCGCTACAGCGACGTGCGCTGGCGCGCGCCTCAGACGCGCGGCGGCCTGGCGCCTGCGGTGCTGCGTCGACTGCTCGCCTTTATCGACGCGCATCTCGACCGACCGCTGACGCTGGCGCAGCTCAGTCATGAAGCGTCGCTAAGCGAGTTTCACTTCGCGCGCATGTTTCGCCATTCGATGGGCGAAGCGCCGCACCAGTACGTCATGCGGCGTCGCATGCAGCGAGCGCAACAGATGCTGGCGGACGCCTCGCTTTCGCTGACTACCATCGCTCTCAGCTGCGGGTTCCATTCTCCCAGTCATTTCAGCAACCGTTTCAGGCAGATCCATGGCGTTTCGCCTTCGGCTTACCGCAACGGCCAGCGCGGCGCATAAGGTGGCGGCCGGCTAAATCGATACTTGAGGGCGATACGCAAAGCGCCGGAAATTCCCGAGATATACAAACGATTTTATTTGTCGCCTGTTAGCGGTTCTATTAATAAATGCCGGCATTAATAATCTTGCGATAATAGTTAACAGCGCGTTTCTTATTGTAAGTTAAATAATGGTTTACAAATTCTTCGTTAATCCGCTCACAAATTTTAAATGCTATTAATTAAGCCGCTTGCAAATGGCAGTGGCGATGATAATGTGCTTTTGTTCAAAACAGGATTGTCACTGTTTCGGCAGGCAAAACCTGATCTGCGGCGTAAGTTGCGGATCGGGTTTTTTTTATTTTTGGATAACGGATTTTAATAAAAGACCACGCGACTACGTTGTCGGGTTATCGCTGGCGGCCAGAAGTGAATAATCATCGATTCATCTAATAAAAAAAAGTAAAGCGGCCTCAGTGAGTGATACGGGATTGTGACAGCATCATGCGGGCAAAACCCGGGCGAGATATTTGAAAAGAATATCTCGCTCGGGTTTTTTTATTTTCATATCCTGGGGAAAACAAAATGCATCATAAACGGCTGGTTTTATCGTTATCACTTTTTGCTATTTTTCCTTTTCTCGCCGAGGCGAATAGCACCGCGCTTCAGGACTACGAGGCCGTTGAGGAGCGGCTGGCTAAGCTGGAGGCAGATAATGACAAGCTCAAAGATTTCAATTTCGCAGGCTATTTCCGCGGCGGCTGGGAGAGCGCCGCGAAAGGCACCACCAACGCCACCGTTACGCTGGGCAAAGGCGTGAGCGCCTCCGGTATCAGCTTTGAAAGGCCCAACTGGGCGCAGGGCGCTTTAGGTCGCTACGGCAATGAGTTTTACGGCTGGTACGATCTTATTTTATCCCAGCGCTTTTACAACAAAGATGGCGTCTCTATGAAGGCGGTGGTGCTGCTGGACGGCTCTATCGACCTCGACAGCAGCAATAACAACTTCGCCAGGTCCGACGGCAACGATATCTCTTTCGGCAAAATGTATCTGGAAACCAAAGGGCTGATACCCGGCCATCCTGAAGCCACGTTCTGGGTAGGGCGCAATCAGCTTCCGGCGAAAGAAATCCTGATGTTCGACTGGAAGTACGCCTACACCGCAGAGGGCGGCGGCGCAGGCATCCAGAATATGCGCATGGGGCCGGGCGCGCTCGATCTCGCGATCGGGCGCAACGACTACAAGGTGTTTAAAACCGACCTGAGCGGCAGTACTTCGGTCGCCACCAATACCGTCCAGATGCGTTACCACGATATCAGGCTGACGCCCGATATCACGCTGGACCTGCTGGGCGATTACGCGATGGCAAACGCTTCTGAGAGCCAGAAAAAACGCGCGGCGGCGGGCGAGTTCTTCACGCTTAAAGATGCTTTTATGGCGGGCGCGGCAATCAGGAAAGCCGGGGCGGATAGCGGCTTCAACGAGCTGGTTTTGCAGGTAGCCAGCAACGGTATGGCCACCAACATGAGCCGGCTGCACGGCGCCAATCCCTACCTCGGGCACAGCGACAACTATTTTGGCGAGCAGAGCGGCGGCCTTCTCTATCGGGCGGTGACGCAGGGCGAGAATTTTATCGGCGATCATTTCGGCCTTGTCCATGCGATCGCGCTGGGAAAAGCCAGCGATATCGTCGATCCCGAAACCTTTGCGCCGCATTCGGACCTGACCTTTTTTCGCTCGGCCCTTCGTCCCGCCTATATCTGGGAAAATAATAACCAGACCGGCGTCGAACTGGGATATTTCAATCAGAAGAGCAAGCAATTCGGTAAGACGTTAAGCGAGTCGGGCGTTAAAACAACGCTCTTTCATACGATCCGCTTTGAAAAAAGCAGCTTCGGGCTGCTGCCTGAAATTCGCTTTTATGCTACCTGGCTAAAAGCGCTGGACAACCAGCTCGATAATGTCGCCTTTGCAGATAATAAAGATGAGCAGTGGAAATTCGGTATTTCCGCGAATGTCATCTTTTTCTGAAGAGACGTTTTTTCTGGGAAAACAGGAGAAGAAAATGAAGCGTAATTTACTGGCTGCACTGATCGGCATGTCCTGTCTGGCCGCGACAACCACGGCGACATATGCCTGGGGGGCGCAGGAAAAACCTAATATCGTCTATATTCTCGTGGACGATCAGCGCTATGACGCTATGGGCTTTATTAACAGCGACGCCGTTACTCCCAATATGGATGCAATGGCGCAAGAAGGGACTTATTTTAAAAATGCCTTTGTTACCACCTCGCTTTGCGGACCCAGCCGGGCCTCTATTCTGACCGGCATGTATGCGCATAATCATGGCATGGTGGATAACAATAAAAACGATAACGTGTACGGCCTCGATTTCTTCCCGCAGCGCCTCAAGGCGGCTGGCTACCAGACGGCATTTTTCGGCAAGTGGCACTTCGGCGGCGTAGAGACCGAGGCAAAACCCGGCTTTGCCGGTTTTGATCGCTGGGTGGGCTTTATCGGCTCCAACGCGCAGGGCAATTATTATCCCATCAACGAGTTTGGCGGCGCCTCCGAGCTAAACGTTGATGGCAAAATCGTCAAGCAGAAAGGGTATATCACCGATGAGTTGACCGACTATGCGGTTGACTGGATGGAGCACCGCGATAAATCAAAACCCTTTATGCTCTATTTGGGTCATAAGGGCGTACATGCCGATTTTCTGCCCGCGCCGCGCCACATTGGCAAGCTGAAAGGCAAGGTATTCAAAAAACCTGATTCCTGGGTCAATAACGCGGCCAACTACGAAGGAAAACCGCGCTGGGTTAAAGATCAGCGCAACAGCTGGCACGGCATCGATTTTCCCTATATGGAGAACATGGATTACAACAGTTGGCTGGAGAGCTATTACGAAACGCTGATGTCGGTTGACGAGAGCGTCGGACGTATCCGGCACTATCTGAAAGCGCACGGCCTGGATAAAAACACCATCATCATGGTGATGGGAGATAACGGCTTTATGTTCGGCGAACATGGCCTGACGGATAAACGCAACGCTTACGAAGAGTCGATTCGCGTTCCGCTGCTCGCCAGCGGGCCGGGATTTGATGCGGGCCGCGTGGTAGAGGACGTAGTCGCCAATATCGATATTGCGCCAACCATTCTGGACGCCGCTGGCATCGCCAAACCGAAAAATTATGACGGCTCCAGCTTCCTGGCGCTGGGCAGCGGCAAGGCGCCGGCCGAACCGCGCAGTAAAACCTTCGTCTATGAATACTTCTGGGAATATAACTTCCCCTATACGCCAACGACCTTCGCTATTCGCGGCGACCGCTATAAGTACATTAACTACTATGGGGTCTGGGATACGGAAGAACTCTACGATCTGAAAGCAGATCCCAAAGAGATGCATAACCTGATTAACGCGACCGATCCCGCGATTGTGAAAATTAAACAGGCGCTGCGTCAGGAGCTGTTCAACAAGCTCAGCGACCACAAAGGCAAGAACGTCATTCCCTATAACGCCAGACTTTCCGAAGGCATCGTTCAGCGCTACGAAGATCACGGCAATGGCGTGAAAGCCGCTGATTTCCCTAAAGGCTGGATGCGGCCTTACGGTACCAGCGATAAGTTTGTCGGCTTCCTGCCGGACACGCCTGATAAAGCGCAAAAGCTGCAAAAAATGAGCGAAGCTATGCAGAAAACCAGGGAATATATTAAGCAGCAATATATGAAAGAAGAGCAATAACGCTCTCACAGCGAAGGCGGAAAGACCATTTTCCGCCTTAGTTTTATCAGGCGCCTGCTGCTGCGCAGCAGCCTGGCGCGGCTAGCGGTTTAGCAAAATCGCTTTCATCTCTTTCTTCATCCGCGTTGGCGACGCCTCTTTTCTCAGCAGCGCATAGAGACGATGCAGCGCGGGTACCACATGGCTCAGGTGGATGCGGAAACCTTCGCAAAGATAGTGCTTATTGGGTTTGCCATCGCTGGAGAGCGCGAAGCGCTGTTTTGGGCAGCCGCCGTTGCAGGCCTGCAGAAACGAACAGCTCAGACAATCTTTGCTGATATCGGCCGCTTTTCGCCGGGCGAAAGTCAGATTTTGCGGCGAGTTCACCATTGCGACGAGATCCTGTCGATGGATATTGCCGAGTTTGTATTCGGGATAGACGAAGTGATCGCAACAGTAAACATCGCCATTTGCCTCCACGATGGGATTAGCGCCGCAGGTTACGCCGATCACGCAGGCGCTTTGCATGCCGTACAGCTGCGCCAGCGTTTGCTCAAAATTCATTACGAAGATCTGTCCGATATCCCGGGTGGCCCATTCATCAAAGATCGCATTAAGAAACGTACCCCAGGCCCGAGGAGAGACGGACCACGGCTCGACGCGACAGGCGCCTGAAAACGCTGGCGGGATCAGGGTAAGTCCATCCACAGCCGGCGTCGATGCCCGACGCTCTGTGAGTGGGATAAACTGCATATAGCGACTGCCGATGCTTTTCAAAAAACGGTAAAGCTCGACGGGCTGGCGGACGTTGACGTCGTTAACCACGGTAAGCGTATTAAACTGAACGTGGTGACGCCTCAGCAGGGCGATCCCCTCGAGAACCGCGTCAAAGGTGCTTTTGCCTGCTCGCGTCATACGGTACGCGTCGTGGCTGGCGCGGTCGCCATCTATCGATACGCCGACCAGAAAATGGTGCTCGCGGAAAAATATCGCCCATTCCTTATTTAGATTGACGCCGTTGGTCTGAAAGAAATTGTTAACGGATTTTGCACCGCGATATTTTTTCTGAAGCTCGACGGCGCGAAGATAAAAATCAATGCCCAGCAGAGTGGGTTCGCCGCCCTGCCACAGGAAGTCCACCACATCGCCCTGCTGCGAAGCGATATGCGACGCAATATACTTTTCCAGCGTTGTATCTGTCATGCGCCAGTTTTGTTTTCTCTCCGGGTAAAGTTTTTCTTTTTCAAGATAAAAACAGTAGGCGCAATCGAGATTGCAGAGTGACCCTGACGGCTTAGCCATCAGCTGAAAATTCTCTATTATCATTTGGCGATCCTTTTTTATTTTCAGGAAAAATAACTGTTGCCAGATGCTGTTAGGTTTGCTGTTAATAACGGGTTTCGCCCAGCTAAGGTCACGATCGCTAAAAATATACCGCCATCTCTGGAGATGAAAAAGCGTTTTTGAAAGGTGGATTTCGTTATGTTATCAAAGTCAATGGGCGATCGGTTTGTGTCAGGGCACCAGTCTGCTTTTATTGAAATGCAGTAAAATATGCTTAATTTAACCGGTAAATATTAGAAACGCATTTTGCCTGGTATCCGACAAGTGCTGGAACGCTGTGGAGTCCAGGTTGCAGGTAACATTAAGTTGTCTGGTGGCCGTCAGTCGCTGCCGGGTGCGCTAGCATCATTCCGACAAATATTAAAAGCCGCCAGAAGCGCTGTGACGATGACGGAAAGATTATCTCTGACATTATGGCTAGACTGCACCGTAATTATCCAGTCGCGCAAGATCTGCTTTTCGATGACTACATCTTTGGCAAAAAATTCATGCAATTGGCACGCTCGCATGATTGCTCTGATACGCATATCGGTAAGAAGCTGCAGAATGCTGAGGGAAGGAGGGATAGCTATATGATGGCGCTGGATATCAGGCTTGAGATGGACGCAGATGTCTGGCGGAAAGCAGAAGCCTGAATACTGGAAATCAGACGATGGTTTATCCAGGGGATACAACAAGAGCAGGAAAATACTACTTTAGCTAGCTTCCAAAATAATGGTCTCATGCTCTTGCCATATTTTAATGAACTTAACGCACGCACAGCCTGTTGTTGAGTGCTTATCGATAAGGCGCATTAGGCCATTTCATATAAGCAAAAACGTAGAGCATTATGAAATGCAGCCCTGGCATCGAAAGGATGAGAGCCATCTTCCAGCCAAAGCCCGCCTTCTGAGCCATGCGATAGCATGGTATGAAAGTAAGAAACCAGATTACCAGTGAAAGTGAAGCGAGTGGGTTAGGCTTTTCCATTAATGTTCTCCTTTATCATTACAGTCATTAGGTATCGGCAGGCAAAACGAGTTCTTGAGCAACGACAGTCATTACTTTCCCGGGGCATCCCATTTGCGCTGCAACCAAACAAAAGTCTCATCATCGCCAAAAGCAGCAATAGCCCATCAGGAAGTAAAGGCTTTACGAACGTAAAAAAGTAAATATCATGATAAGAGTGCTATCAATGGCATGAAGCTTATTGCTGTAGTAAATCATTGTCACTACTGACATGCCGCTGATAAGAACTCTAATATCTCACTAGCTACCAGGCATTGCTACTGCCTGATTGTTTTCGAGCTTAGGCTGTCTTTCCCTGGTTTGCTATGAAGGGTAAGATTGTTCTTTTCAAGGAGGAAATATGAGATTCAAATGCGCACTTTTATTACTGCCTTCTTTAACTTCATTTGCAGCCTGGGCTGATCCTGAAACTTCAGCTAAGGATTTGTGCGAAATGGAGTGGCGAATAACAGACAGGTCATCCTCTACAAAGCTCAGTGTCCAGCAGATAGTGCTCGATGAAGTTAAGGCATTTAAAGCAAACGGCCATTCGCTTTCTGAATACTCGATAGATGAACAAGACTTCATAAAAGTATCGGTAGAGGGGGGAGAAGGCTTCAGGAAGATGGTCGGACAAATGACCACTCCATATCCAGAAGCCAGAGATTTTTTTAGAGAAAGAATGATGCCGTTATGCATTAAAAATGTTTTAAAAAGACTGAATAAGGCTTCATGACGCATCTCTGATGTACAGGCTTAAGGCTCGCTTCGGCGGGCTTTTTTTATACCCAGAGTCGCCGCTGGTTCCCACCGCGCACCCTGTGCACGCCAACGCTCGGCTTTTTTCTTCTAACCCCGTCGTTGCCCACACCAGAAAGGGCTGAGCGTGCATCGTATGGACTTCACATCTCATCAAATGCCGTACTGGGGGTCAGCGTGCCTGGCGTTCTTCTCAACGCTGGCGCTTTACTACTGCGTTTTTTGCATCGGCGCAGCGATCTCCGCGTTCTTCACGATCAAAACCTATTACGCCTCGCGACGCGAAAGGCGATAGCAACTGGAGGAGCGCAAGCGAACAGAGATGCTCAGGGCCTGTCTGGATAGCGTCATTCACTGATTTGCCGTGTTACGGCGAAGAGTTCGGTCTTGGTAAGTGGGTTACATGACTGCTTCGCTTTCAGGTGATTGACAATCTCATTTAGCCTGTGATTGATCTCACCTAACATTTTCCACACGGCTCTGTTGATCTCAGGAACGACAAGAGGTTGGTTCTTCAGCAGACACATACGAAGCCATTCGCCCTTTGCGTGTTGCTTACGCTCTTGATCTAAAGTATTTAGCTCTGAGTTATTTAGCCTGACGCTGACGCAATGAATACGTAGATTTTCTGCAAGGGGAGGGCGGTGTAAATTATTCATAGGAACTCCTTTATAAACAACCAAGCATCTTCCATATGCTTGGTTGTTTATAACTTAGTCTGCGTTTTTGTCAATAGTCTTTTATTTACATGATTCATTAAGCTCATGATTTTTACGACTATACAAATCATCCATATTTCAGTGTCAAAAGCATTTAGTTCTTCATATAAAGACGATGTGCCAATTGGTGTAGAACTGATTAAGCCCTTAGATGTTAGTGTCAAAAATGATTATTCATATATGATTTTTTTTGCGAAATGTATGGATTTGAATGCTCTCTGCCTCAAGTACTATGTTGATTAAGGAAGAAAACAAGTTAATTCTTATTGACATATTGAAAACCCTAATGAATGTGTCATTATGTAACCTTGAGACGTCATAAAGTGTTGCTATCTTTAATCAACTAATTGAAAACAATAGAAAAGTGAGGGAGTATGAGATACGGTTTGCCAACCAATTGTGGCTTGGATGAAGCCATGTTCAGTCGATTGTTTCACAGGGAAGGTGATGACATATGCTTAACTGATGTCCAGTATGAAAGCCTGGAACAAGGGATTGGGCATGGCGAAAGCATTCTTGTAGTATCCCCCACTTCAACAGGTAAAACATTAATAGGAACAATAGCTTTAACTAAGGGAATTGAAGAAGGACATAACGCTGTTTTCTTAGTGACTCATAGAGCGTTAGCACGACAAAAATTCGAAGATTTTAAAAAACAATTACTCGACGAATTTCTTGATAATGATCCAAGTGCATTGGTTTTAGCGACAGGGGATATTATTGAGGATGCTGCTGGGAATACTGTTCCCTCGCCTTTGAGTGCAAAATTAATGGTGGCAACTTATGAAAAATATTTAGGAATATTATCAGCTTCTGGTGTCCCTAAAAGTATGAAGTCAACAGTTTTTGTATGTGACGAAATTCAATTAATTGGCGATGAAAACCGGGGACAGCAAGTTGAGATTCTTCTAACGCTAATTAAACGTTCTGGTTGGGCTCAACTGGTAGGTTTGTCAGCCGTGCTTGAAGAACGTGACGCACGCAAATTGTCAGAGTGGCTTGAAATCAAACTGCTATATACTCGCACCAGAGAAAAGCATTTAATATATGAATGCCACGCTCATGACGGTGAAGTATATTCATGCAGTACTAAGTTACCAGATGAGGTAAAATCGTTTAGGTCTCAACAAAGAGTTGTTGGTATAGCGAAAACAATCAAGAACTACCTTGAAATAAATAAAGATCGCACTCCAATTATTGTCTTTTGTATGACAAAAAAAGAAATTTATTCATTAGCTGAAAATCTTGTTGATCTATATGAAAAACCATTGAATGCACAGATGGTTTTAGATTTTGATGGCATTCCTGAAACTTCGACAAATGGTATGCTCAAGAAATCAATTCAATATAGAGTGGCTTGCCATAGTGCAGATTTGATTGATGAAGAAAGAGAAATAATTGAAAGAAAAATATTAGATAATGATATTGACGTTGTTTTTGCGACGTCAACTCTAGCCGCTGGAGTAAACTTTCCTTTAGGTACAGCATTTTTTGCATCTTGGGAAAGATGGGATTCAGATTTAAGGAAAAAAATTCCAATCAGTAGTTCAGAATTCCATAACATGGCAGGTCGAGTCGGGAGAATGGGCACAGAACATTCGCAAGGGAATGTTATTTATTTCTCAAATAATAATACCGAGCGAGTTTCCGCGCTTAAATATCTGAAATTTAGCGATATGCCCCCACTGAAAAGCCGAATTGAACCTAAAGACTTTGAACGCTTAATACTTCAATTAGTATCCTCAGGTCTTTCTGGAAATGTAAGTGATCTAAAAGACATCGTTTTCAATACCCTTAGTGGGATTGTCGAGCAAGACACTAATTTAAAAAGTTTCAATAAGTGGGATAAATGTCTTGATAGCTCTTTTGAAATGCTAACGGATGAAGGGCTTTTAATCAAAACTGAAAATGAAGATCTGCAGGCAACTGCGTTTGGAAAAGCAATATCTCTGGCAGGTTTCAAACCAGAGTCAGGCATTAACCTTTTGAAGTTTTTTGCTAATAATTCAGAATGGTTCTCCCAATGTATTTTAGATTTAAAGTCAAATGATAATTACAAAAAGCTAATTTTCTCCATTTTTTATGCATGTTTATCATGTCCAGAGTTTGTTGAATATAAAGGTAAAAAAGCACCTAGATACCTTCCATATATGCTCGATAAAGCAATTTTATTAGATCTTACTAAACTGAACATTCCTTTATATGAAAAGGCATGGACAAATAACTTGCTTTCAGTTAATTCTGTTAAACTGGCATTCGAATGGATTGAAGGTGAACATTTACGTAAGCTTGAATCTTCTTTCGACTCTTTAACCGCAGGTATGCTTAACGATACATATAGAAATCTGGCATGGTTACTTAAAGGAGTTTCAACTCTGATAATGGCCTGCGCAGATACTCGGATACCTGCTGAGTTGCGTCCTGCCTTCCTCACAGATCAAATGGTTAGCAATTTAAGATTGCTCCCAAGATTTATTAGCCGTCTGGCGTTCAGAGTTAATACTGGACTTAATGACAAAGCCTTATGGTTGACTGCGCTAAATAAAATCTATCCAGAAAGAGGCTTTAAACTTACTCGTATTGAGATGTTGAACATTTCAACTAGTGATTTTTATAAACCTGAATATATTTCACAAGGTGAACAAGACGCTGAAGATTTTAGAGTTGAACTATTTAAAAATATAAAACCAACGCCACATAAGAAAGCTAATTGGTTAAGGGATGCAGCCAAAGTTTGGAAGACAAACCAAAGAAGTATTGCTGCCGAGCGTCATATTCTTAAATCAAAAAAGTTGGGTTTCGAAAGCCAATTTAAAAAGTATTATAATGCTCGCGGCACTGAATACGAAGAAGCCTTTGAGGAATTATTAGATCTGGCAGAAGTAAGCTACATTAAACTCGATGATGGAAAAAAAAGAGGTGCACCCGACTACCTATTAAGTTTTACAAACTCGCCAGATTTAATCGTTGAGCTTAAAACAAAATTAGGAGAAGGTCTTGTTGATTATAATGGGGCCACTGATGTTTTGAGAGCTTCTGAAATATATGGCTACAAGGATAATTTTTGCGTCACCCTATGCCATCCAGGTGTAGATCCAAGTGTCTTGCCTGTCATTGAGGTATGTGGAAGACTTTCTATTGTTGAAGGACACGATTTGGGTGAGGCTTTTTTAAGATTACTTTCAGGCACAATTACCCAAGAACAGTTATGGCAATGGTTAAGTATTCCGGGTGCTGCTTCGGCTGAAGACCTTCCAATGAAAGAGTATAGTTTCAGCTCATAAAAGGTACGGGCTTCGACTTTAATATTTCGAAGCTAAGCTTCGGAAGCAAGGGAAACTCTTCGAAGAAAGCAAAGCGCTTCGGAGAGTTAGCCCTTGCTTAATTGGTTGAATCAACAGATAAACATATTCTCATTTGGAGAAAATATTTCATAGACGAAACTCACATAATCGTTAATGTCATTCCTATTGTCGTCTTTAATGTCTTTAATGCGACCAGAAAGAACATTACCAGCATGGTCGACAGCAAAGAATGCCTCTCCCGTCTTAATAGTGTATGCTCTAGAAGAAGTATCATATTCGCTAATATTCAATTGCGATAAAGGAGGCTTGTCTTTTATTCTGCCAATATATGCCAATCCGTCACTGTAAATATGAATAGTATTATCACTTGCTTTAGAGAACTTGATTTTAAAACTTAAATTCTTGCGATTGTCCGTTAAGGTAATATATCCATTGTTGGTTGAATAATCAAACCCAGCGGTTTTTAATTGGAAATTGTTATAGGGATTGATAAAGTTGGAAAATTGATTAATGTTAACATTTTTTTCCGCCTGCACAATTTCTTCAATCAAATTATCTGAGGCTTCATAAAATGATAACATGCTATCGAAACTTTCTAAGGCGATTTTCTTCCCATTTGTTAAATCTGAAAATTCGTTGCTTAATTCAGGTCGCATAAACAATGCTTCGTTATTGCCACGTACAAACCAATCGTTTTTTTGTTCTCCAGTAACAAATATTATGTCCTTATTATATTTCTTGGCAAGGCCGATAATAGTTTTCCAAATTATAAAATCACCAATACCAGAATCGTCTTTACCTTGATCTTTGTATCCGGGTGGACGCTTCGTCAATAATCTTACTTCCCACTCCTTAATCAAATCCTCTTCACTATCAGGACAAGGCTCAATGTTATCTTGATCAAATAGGTCATTATAAATAGCTTTTATTGGGTCATTCCCTTTCCACGCTTTGATATCTTCTACTAACTTTTTATAATCTTTCTTATAGTCTTGTATCTTTTCCTTAATTTCCTGTCCTTTAACATTAAGTTCATTAAACAACTCATGATCTTGAAGAATCTTAGGAAATTCAATTATAGGGAAATTAATTAATGATTTATTATTATTTAAGTGACTGATGAGATTGGATATTTTTTCGCCATGATTGCTTGCAAACTCTCTAATCACCCTCTCAGGAATATATAGTTTATTATCATTTTTAAGATCTGTAAGAATAGATTTTATTTCCTCCATTTGCTTAGCACCAATATTGGCATTTTTATAAGGCAAAAGTAAGACGTTAGTATCTAAAACATAGATCACGTTATCTGATTGGGTATCTAACTCTTCATATACTGTAAATATTTTTTTTACGTCAGGAAATCTGCGTTCAAGTGCAAATGTCGTTTCAATCTTTTTTTGTTCATTGTTCATATGATATCCCTTCAAAATTGGTTTAATTTACCTATAGCATAAAATTAAAATTCTCAATATGTTTAGTTTAGAAAATTTTGATGATTGACTTATTGACATTAATACTGCATAATTGTATGCGTTGAGCGATAAAAAACTTCGGAGGTATGCAATGTTGCACTTTATCTCAATTAATCCACTATATAAATCAGAAGAAGATACCCTTCTGAAACCTAATGCTTTTAAAAGTGACACATCCATTAAATCTGAGTTTATGCCTAAAAGAAAACAATCTAAGAAAAGAGTTTCTTTTGAAGATATCGAAGCAGCAGGAAAACGAGGAAATGAAAATTTTAATTATTTTCTTGAACATGGCAAATTACCGTTCTCAAGGTAATTTACATTGAACAAAGAAAGAATAGTATTTGTCACTGACGACTTCAAAAATGAAGAAAATTTCTATGGTTTTTATGTCGACTTTTATAACTACAAAAATTTTGGTGATAGAATCGACGTTTTTGGTCGTGACGCCCCATTAGATACCCCCTTAATGTCTCATATTCATCTCGCCAAAAATAAAGAATTAGTCGATAAATGGCGTGACATCACTAATATTAATGAAAGAACAACGATTAAAGGAAAGCCGAAAGACGATTATTGGCTAATTTATGCTTACGACACAAGTAACGAAGAATACCTTATTTTAGCTATTATTGGCCCAAACGCCCATAATCGAGGAGAGTGGACTTCTTATTATAACACTCTTTATCATGATATAGTTCTACCTTGGATCAATGGTAAAATTACATATACTGAGCCTGACGAATCTGAAGACATATAACTACTCACCTCCTCTCCCCGTCAGTCCTTTCTCTATTAATCTTAGGCAATTGAGCGTTAAGCTCATGCTCCTTAATCCCTAATCTGTAAGCATTGTATTGCCAGAGAACAAACATTTCTTTATAGCTGTTATTCTCTTCTTTCAACTGAGCTATCTTGCTTTCAAGACTACTTAACCTTTAAGCAGCGACACTTAAGCTCGATACCTTCTTAGGCGCAGGCAGGCTCTGCGATTTTAATCCCTTTTTTTCTTAGCTGTATAAGGCGAATACGATATATTTTAAGCCCATGCGCTTCACCGCCATGTTTGCCGTCTGACTGTTCATTGGTTCCAGGGGATTGCGGTAACCGGGAAAAACGTGTGGTCTATGCTGGCTGATTGGCTCCATAACTTCTAGCACAGCAAGAGCCTGCTCAGACAGCGGTACAATATGCATACGTTTCATTTTCATGCGACCAGCAGGAATGTGCCATTCCTTTGTTTCGAAGTTGATCTCATCCCAGCGTGTTATCGCAGCTTCTGCCGGTCGTGTCATTGTAAGGAGCTGCCATTCGATGAGACCGCGCGTCTGTCTGCCAATATTAATGCAGCTATAGCTTTATACTTTTGAGCTTGTACATAATCACCCAACCACTGCATAAGTGTTACTTTTTCGGTCAGGCACTCCGCTCAGTTGTATGCTGCTACAATCCCGTCCTTCTACTAATTGTAACTTAGGTGGCTTTAGTCATTGATTTATAGCTTTTTAGAGAAGGTATAAGGCGTCAGCGTTCTCTGCTTACAGGCTTCAAGATAGTCAGCCCACCATTGCAGCATAAGTTTCCGTTCCTCTAAATGCTCCGCTTTATGAATGTAAGCTGCTCTAACACTATTACGCTCTTGGTGACTCATTTGTCGCTCTACAACGTCTCTTGAACAAAGCCCGGATTCAATCAGTGCACTGCAAGCCATAGTCCTGAAACCAGGCCCACAAACTTCAGTTTGGGTATTGTATCCCATGGTTCTAAGGGCTTTGTTGACGGTGTTTTCACTGATAGGTTTGTCTTCCCCAGTAAAGCTAATGAACATAAGCGCTTTGTCTCCACTGATCGAGTGAAGCTCTTCCAGGAATGCTTTAGCTTGTGTGCTTAGTGGAACCAGATGTGGGGTTTTCATCTTTGCCCCTCTTGCAGAATATTTTACCCCTTTCATAGATTGTCGCTCTGCGGGTATAGTCCATAGAGAGTTTTTAAAATCTACCTCTGACCAACGTGCAAATCTCAATTCACTCGAACGGACGAATGTGAGGAGTGTAAGCTGAGTCGCAATTTGTGTGACGCCTTTGCCTTTGTAAGCTTCAATTCGTTGCATGAGTTCTGGCAGCCGCTCTAAAGAAAGGGCAGAGCGGTGAACACTTTTTGTAGAAGTGACTGCGCCAGCCAAGTCATAGGCAGGATTTTGCTCAATCAATGCATTGTGGACAGCATATCTCATGATCGCAGTTATACGTTGTTGAAGACGTGAAGCGAGTTCTAAGTGACCTGTTGCTTCAGCCCTTTTTAGTGGAATCAGTAAGTCACGGGTTTTGAGTTTTGTGATATTACGATTGCCAATAATAGGGAATAGATGACTTTCAAGACTGCTTAACACAGTAGTTCTGTGGTTTTCCGACCAGGTCCTGTTACTGGAATGCCAGTCTTGTGCAACCTTTTCAAATGTCAGCAGCCCTTTGATCTCGACCTTATCAGCTTTGCGTTTTTCACTTGGATCTACGCCATTTGCCACGAATTGTCTGGCTTCGTCTCTTCTGCGTCGGGCTTCCGATAACGTGACCTCAAGATAAACACCGAGAGCAAGAATCTTTTGTTTGCTACCAAAGCGATACTGAAAACGCCAGTATTTGGAACCGTGTGGGGTAATCAAAAGATGCATACCATTACCGTCTGTCATTTTGACCGGCTTCACAGCAGCCTTAGCATTTCTTACCTTTAACTCAGTGAGCGGCATAGTAAAAATCCCCGGCTGATGGTATCTGCATTATCAAACCAAACATACCAACAATTGTACCAACATAACACTGTGGATTTTGTGAGCCCGCTGGAGACGCAGGTGGACTATAAAGATGAGTTAAGTGACTGAATGAAATGGCTAAAGTAGACTTTGAGATACGTTGAGAGATTAGCATTTGGTGTCCCCTGCAGGAATCGAACCTGCAACTAGCCCTTAGGAGGGGCTCGTTATATCCATTTAACTAAGGGGACCGCGGCGCGCAGTATAGCGCAAACGCGCCGCAAGAATAACCCAACTGCGGCGCGTTTGCTCATTTCCTCAACAGCTTAGCGCTGCTTTTCCTGCTGCTTCGCTTCGCGCTGTTTCGCTTTCGCTTCCTCTTTCGCCGCCTCGCTCATATCGTTGCGGATCTGCGCATGGCTGATCAACGCGAAAATCAGCGTGCCGCCGGTGATATTGCCCAGCAGGGTCGGCAGCGCGAACGGCCAGATAAACTCATACCAGCTAATCTGCCCGGTAAAGACCAGATAGAGGATCTCCACCGAACCCACCACAATATGTGCCAGATCGCCGAGCCCGACCAGCCAGGTCATCATCACGATCACAATCAGTTTGGTGGCGCCCGCCTGCGGCATCATCCAGACCATCGTCGCGATAATCCAGCCAGAAATCACTGCGTTGGCGAACATCTCGCCGGGCGTGTTTTCCATCACTTTCTGGCTGATGGCGCTAAAGGCCTGGCGCGTCGCGTCGTCGAAAATCGGCATCTCGGCAAAGGCGAGCGAGGCGAGGGCGGTGCCGATCAGGTTGCCGAGCAGCACCAGACCCCACAGCCGCAGCAGCAGGCCAACATTGCCCAGCGTCGGCTTATGCATTACCGGCAGCACCGCCGTCACCGTATTCTCGGTAAAGAGCTGCTGGCGCGCCATAATGACGATAACGAAGCCGAAGGTGTAGCCCAGGTTTTCCAGCAAAAAGGCGCCGGGCAGGCCGTCAAGATGGACCTGAAATATTCCCTTCGCCATCAGCGAGGCGCCCATCGACAGGCCGGCCGCAATTGCCGACCAGAGCAGCGCCATCCCGTCGCGCTCTAACTCCTTTTCGCCATCCTGACGAATCTCTTCATGTATCGCCGCCGCACGCGAAGGCAGGGCCTCTTCGTTTACCTCAATTTCCGTTCCTTGCTCTTTCTCTTCGCTGTCGACATCGTTTTCATCCTGGTGACTGGATGGGGAAGGTTTCATGTTTGCTCCTTGTTATAATTGCTGCGCGTAATAAGCGTAGCCTGTTTTAGCAAGGGCGAAATGTAACTATCTTTCAGATGAAGCGTAACAAAATTTTAACGGTGAGCGTTTTTCATCCATATTCGCCTCAGAAGAGGCATAACCATCATGCGAGGCGCGCCGTGCCGCACGCCATGGGCTTCGGCCCACCGCAACCTTATGCTATTATCCTGGCCACTTTTTACCTGGCGCGACTCCCCCGGCATGCTCGAAGTCATTAATCTCTCTTGCGTTCGCGACGAACGCACGCTGTTCCACGGCCTGTCGTTCGGCGTGGCGGCGGGTGATATCGTACAAATCGAAGGGCCGAACGGCGCCGGTAAAACGTCGCTGCTGCGCCTGCTGGCGGGACTGAGCCGTCCGGAAGAGGGCGAGGTGCGCTGGCAAAGCGAGTCGATACGCCAACAGCGCGAACAATGGCATCAAAGCCTGCTTTTTCTCGGCCATCAGCCTGGCGTAAAAGCGGTACTATCGCCGCTGGAAAATCTGCGCTTCTATCATCCGAACCGCGACGCCTCGCAGATATTTGACGCGCTGGAGTGCGTCGATCTGCTGGGCTACGAAGAGGTGCCGGTGGCGCAGCTTTCGGCGGGACAGCAGCGGCGCGTGGCGCTGGCGCGGCTCTGGCTCAGCGACGCTGCGCTGTGGATCCTGGATGAGCCGCTAACGGCGATAGATAAAGAGGGTGTGGAGAAATTAATGAAGCGCTTTACGCAACATGCCGAACAGGGCGGCGCGGTTATTCTCACCACCCACCAGGATCTGCCTGAAAGCCATGCGCGCGTGCGTAAAATACGGCTTACTGGCGCGGAGCTGCTCTGATGTCGCTGCGCATGATTCAGCGCGAGCTGCGCATCGCCTTTCGCAGCGGCGCGGAGGTGGTTAACCCGCTCTGGTTCTTTCTGATCGTGATTACGCTGTTCCCGCTCGGCATCGGGCCGGAACCGCAGCAGCTGGCGCGCATCGCGCCGGGCGTGGCCTGGGTCGCCGCCTTGCTCTCATCGCTGCTGGCGCTGGAGCGCTTGTTTCGCGACGATTTTATCGACGGATCGCTGGAGCAGCTGTTGCTGCTGCCGACGCCGTTGCCGGTTACCGTGCTGGGCAAGGTGATCGCCCACTGGCTGGTCACCGGCCTGCCGCTGATCCTGCTGTCGCCGCTGGCGGCGCTGCTGCTGTCGCTCGATTTCAACAGCTGGCTGGCGATGGCGCTGACGCTGCTGCTCGGCACGCCGACCTTCAGCTTTCTCGGCGCCATCGGCGTCGCGCTGACGGTTGGACTGCGGCGCGGCGGCGTGCTGCTGAGCCTGCTGGTGCTGCCGCTGGCGGTGCCGGTACTGATTTTCGCCAGCGCGGCAATCGACGCGGCGGGCCAGGGATTGCCGATCGGCGGTTATCTGGCGATCCTCGGCGCGATGCTGGCGGCCAGCGCGACGCTGGCGCCGTTCGCCACCGCTGCCGCGCTGCGTATCGCGCTGCACTGATCCGCACATGCGTCAGACATGTCGGGAATGATTTTTTAACCTGTGAGCAATGCAACATGTGGAAATGGTTACATCAGCTGGGAAGGCCGGAGCGGCTCTATCAGCTCTGCGGGCGTTTAATTCCCTGGTTTGCCGTGGCGGGCGCGGCGACGCTGCTGCTCGGCTGGATCTGGGGCTTTGGTTTCGCGCCGGCCGACTATCAGCAGGGCGATAGTTTCCGCATTATGTACATCCACGTTCCGGCGGCGATGTGGTCGATGGGCGTTTACGTCGCGATGGCGGTCGCCGCGTTTACCGGCCTGGTGTGGCAGTTGAAGATGGCGGATCTGGTCTCTACCGCGATGGCGCCGGTCGGCGCGGTCTTTACCTTTATCGCCCTAATCACCGGCTCCGCCTGGGGCAAGCCGATGTGGGGCACCTGGTGGATCTGGGACGCGCGCCTGACCTCGGAGCTGGTGCTGCTCTTCCTCTATATGGGCGTGATAGCGCTCTATCAGTCGTTTGACGACCGCCGCACGGCGGGACGCGCGGCCGGCATTCTTATCCTGGTCGGCGTGGTCAACCTGCCGATCATTCACTTCTCGGTACAGTGGTGGAACACCCTGCATCAGGGCTCGTCGGGCATTCTGCAGCAGGCGATCGCGCCGAGCATGCGCACGCCGTTGCGCTGGGCGATCCTCGGCTATCTGCTGCTGTTCGTTACGCTGACGCTGATGCGCCTGCGTAACCTGATCCTCTACACCGAGCGTCACCGTCCCTGGGTGGCGAACCTCGCCAACGGAGGCCGCAAAGCATGACGCCTGCTTTCTCTTCCCTCTCCGCCTTTTTCGCCATGGGCGGCTACGCCTTTTACGTCTGGCTGGCGGTGATCTGCACCCTTGTTCCGCTTGGCGGGCTGCTGCTGCATACGCTGCTGCAGCGCCGCCGCCTGCTGGCCGAGATCCGCCAGCGTCAGTCCAGGGAGCGCCGCATCCGTTCGGCGAAAATGAAACAAGCCGCCGGTGAAGCGGCAGGAGATCCAATGTGAATACCCGTCGTCGTCAGCGCCTGTACGTTGTTGTGGCGATCCTGGTGGGGCTGGGCCTCGCCACGTCGCTGGTTATGTATGCGCTGCGTTCCAATATCGACCTGTTCTACACGCCGAGCGAAATCCTCTACGGCAAAGGCGAGGATCATCAGAAGCCGGAAGCGGGGCAGCGCCTGCGCGTCGGGGGCATGGTGATGCCGGGCAGCGTGAAGCGCGACCCGAATACGCTGGCCGTCTCTTTTAAGCTTTACGACGCCAACGGCGTGGTCAGCGTCAGCTTCGAAGGCATTCTGCCGGACCTGTTCCGCGAAGGGCAGGGCGTCGTCGCGCAGGGCGTGCTGGAAGAGGGCAACCTGGTCAACGCCAAAGAGGTGCTGGCGAAGCATGACGAGAAGTACACGCCGCCGGAAATCGAGGATGCGATGAAGAAGAATCACAAGAGCCCGCAGGCGCTGGCGGAACAGGCGAGAACCCAGTCATGATGCCAGAAGTTGGAAGTTTTCTGCTCTGCCTGGCGCTGGGCATCGCGCTGCTGTTGAGCGTCTATCCGCTGTGGGGCGCGGTGCGCCAGGATGCGCGTCTGATGGGGCTGGCGCGTCCGCTTGCGAGCGGTCTGTTCCTCTGCATCGCCGGGGCGTTCCTCGTGCTGGTGCACGCCTTCGTGGTCAACGACTTTACCGTCGGCTACGTCGCCGCCAACTCCAATACGCTGCTGCCGGTCTATTACCGCATCGCCGCGACCTGGGGCGCGCACGAAGGCTCGCTGCTGCTCTGGGTGCTGCTGCTCAGCAGCTGGACGCTGCTGGTGGCGATATTCAGCCGCGGCATGCCGCAGGATGCGCTGGCGCGCGTGCTGGCGGTGATGGGCATGATCAATCTCGGCTTCCTGCTGTTTATTATTCTCACCTCGAATCCCTTTACGCGCACGCTGCCGGACTTCCCCATCGACGGGCGCGACCTCAATCCGATGCTGCAGGATATCGGCCTGATCTTCCATCCGCCGCTGCTCTACATGGGCTACGTCGGTTTCTCGGTGGCCTTCGCCTTCGCCATCGCCTCGCTGATGGCGGGTCGGCTGGATACCGCCTGGGCGCGCTGGTCGCGCCCCTGGACCACGGCGGCCTGGGTGTTTCTGACCATCGGCATCGTGCTCGGCTCGGCATGGGCCTATTACGAACTCGGCTGGGGCGGCTGGTGGTTCTGGGATCCGGTCGAGAACGCCTCCTTTATGCCGTGGCTGGCGGGCACCGCGCTAATGCACTCGCTGGCGGTGACGGAAAAGCGCGGCACTTTTAAAGCCTGGACGGTGCTGCTGGCGATCACCGCCTTTTCCCTCAGCCTGCTCGGCACCTTTCTGGTGCGCTCCGGCGTGCTGGTGTCGGTGCACTCCTTCGCCTCGGATCCGGCGCGCGGCATGTTTATCCTCGCCTTCCTGGTGATTGTGATCGGCAGCTCGCTGCTGCTCTACGCCATTAAGGGCGGGCAGGTGCGCAGCCGCGTGCAGAACGAAACCTGGTCGCGCGAATCTTTCCTGCTCGGCAACAATGTGCTGCTGATCGCTGCGATGCTGGTGGTGCTGCTCGGCACGCTGCTGCCGCTGGTGCACAAGCAGCTCGGCCTCGGCAGCATCTCCGTGGGCGAGCCTTTCTTTAACACCATGTTCAGCTGGCTGATGGCGCCGTTCGCGCTGATGCTCGGCATCGGGCCGCTGGTGCGCTGGCGACGCGACGAACCGCAGAAGCTGTGGAAGCGTCTGGCGCTGGCGATGGTGGTGACGCTGGCCAGCGCGATCCTGCTGCCCTGGCTGCTGCAGGATCGCATTGAGGCGATGACGGTCGTAGGACTGCTGATGTCGGTGTGGATTTTGGTGCTGACGCTTATGGAACTGCACGAGCGCGCCACTCACCGGCATACTTTCTTCCGCGGCCTGCGCCATCTGTCGCGCAGCCACTGGGGCATGGTGCTGGGCCATATCGGCGTCGGCGTCACGGTGATCGGCATCGCCTTCAGCACCCAGTACAGCGTCGAGCGCGACGTGCGCATGAAAGCGGGCGACAGTATTGATATTCACAGTTACCACTTCGTGTTCCGTGACGTGCATAACCTGCAGGGGCCGAACTACAGCGGCGGCGTCGGCATTATCGACGTCATTCGCAACGGCAAGCCAGAAGCGGTGCTGCACGCGGAAAAACGTTTCTACACCGCGGCGCGCACCATGATGACCGAGGCGGCGATCGACGGCGGCTTTACGCGCGATCTCTACGCCGCGCTAGGCGAAGAGCTGGATAACGGCTCCTGGGCTGTACGCATCTACTACAAACCTTTTGTGCGCTGGATCTGGTTCGGCGGCGTCTTTATGGCGGTCGGCGGCCTGCTCTGCCTGCTCGATCCGCGCTACCGCTCGCGGAAAAAAGCCGCGCGTGAGGAACGGGCATGAACAAGAAAATTCTCTTTATTCCGCTGATCCTGTTTTTGCTGCTGGCGGCGGCGCTGCTGTGGCAGCTGTCGCGCAACGCCGGCGGCGACGATCCGACCCGGCTGGAGTCGGCGCTGATCGGCAAGCCGGTGCCGCTGTTTAAGCTGGAAGCGCTCGATCGGCCCGGCAAGATCTACGACCAGAAAGTCCTCAACGACGGCAAACCGATCCTGCTGAACGTCTGGGCGACCTGGTGCCCGACCTGCCGCGCAGAGCATCAGTATCTCAACCAGCTGGCGGAGCAGGGCATTCGCGTAGTGGGCCTCAACTACAAAGACGATCGCACCAAAGCGGTGACCTGGCTCAATACGCTGGGCAACCCTTATGCGCTTAGCCTCTATGACGGCGACGGCATGCTGGGGCTGGATCTCGGCGTCTACGGCGCGCCGGAAACCTTCCTGATCGATGGCAACGGTATTATCCGCTACCGCCACGCGGGCGACCTCAACGCGCGCGTCTGGCAGCAGGAAGTGCTGCCGCTGTGGCGGAAATACAGCAAGGAGGGCGTATGAAGCGCTTGCTTTTGATGCTCTGCGGCCTGCTGTTCAGCGTCAGCCTGTGGGCGGCGATCGACACTTACCAGTTCGACTCCGTGGCGCAGGAGGAGCAGTACCGCGATCTCACCGCTTCGCTGCGCTGCCCGAAGTGCCAGAACAACAGCATCGCCGACTCGAATGCGATGATCGCGGCGGATATGCGCCTCAAGGTCTACGAGCTGATGAAGCAGGGCCAGAGCCGCCAGCAAATCATCGATTATATGGTGGCGCGCTACGGCAATTTCGTCACCTATGAGCCGCCGGTGACGCCGTCGACGCTGATCCTCTGGGTCGGCCCGGCGCTGTTCGCCGTGCTCGGCGGTCTGGTGATCGTTCTGCGCAGTCGCCAGCGTAAAACGCGCAGCGAGCTGGACGATACCGATCAACAGCGCCTTGCGGCGATACTGAAACGTGACGGGAAGCTGAAATGAGCGCTTTGTGGATAAGCATTATTCTTCTGCTGGCGGCCGCCAGCGCCCTGTTTCTCGGCGCGGGCTGGCGTCAGCGCCAGGCGAGCGAAACCGACCGCGATCGCCTTAATACCGACTTTTATCATCAGCGCCTGCGCGAGCTGGAAGAGGATGAGGCGCAGGGCGTTATCGGCGAGCGCGCCACCATGGTGAGCGAACTGCAGCAGACGCTGCTGACCGATATTCCGCCGCAGAACGTTGCGTCGTCGCGCACCAGCGGCCGTCTGGTGCTGCTGCCCGGCGTGGTGGCGCTGATCGCGGTGTCGCTCGGCTTCTATCTGAAAAGCGGCGGCCTGACGCAGGTCGCCGGATGGATGCAGGTGCAGCAGGATTATCCGGCGCTGCGCGCGCGGGTGATGGATCCGCAGGCGAAGCCGCTGACCATGGAGGAGCTGGCGCGACTGCAGCTTGGGCTGCGTACCGCGCTGCAGGCGCAGCCGGACAACCTGAACGACTGGACCATGCTGGGCCGTCTCGGCATGGTGCTTAACAATGCCGCCAGCGCCAGCCAGGCGTTCGAGCATGCGCTGCAGCTCGCGCCCAACAACCTCGCCCTGAAACAGGACTATGCTGAAGTACTGACCCGCTCCAGCGATCCGCAGGATAACCGCCAGGCGGGCCTGATGCTGCGCGATATGCTGAAAGAAGAGGGCGGCAACCTGCGCACGCTCGGCCTGCTGGCGTTTAACGCCTATGAACAGCAGCAGTATGACCAGGCGATTAGCAGCTGGCAGGCTATGCTGAAACAGATCCCGGCCGACGATCGCCGCCGCGTGATGATTGAGCGCAGCATTGAACAAGCAAAAACCGACGCCGGTCAGCAGAATACGCAGCTGGCGCTGACGGTGACGCTGACGCCGGAGGCAGAAAAAATGTTACCGCCGGGCGGAGTCATGTATATTTCTGTTTCTGACGGTGTTTCACCGGTGCCCGTGGCCGTTAAGCGCTTGCCGCTGAGCCACTTTCCGTTATCGCTTACGCTGGATGACAGCAATGCCATGATGCCTGAGCGCCTGCTTTCGGCGCAGCATCAGGTGCAGGTTCGGGTGCGTATTTCCCGCGACGGCAGCGCCAGTCCCCAATCCGGCGACTGGTTTGGTCTGAGCGCGTTGACGCCCTGGGATGGTCATCAGCACATGGCTGTGGAGATTAATCAACAGCAGCCCTGAAGCGATACTTCATTAAACCGCACAGGGAGATAACAATGGCTTACCGCCTGACCAGCCTGGTTTTGGCCAGCGTCATTCTGGCTGGATGCGCCAGCTCAAAGCCGGACAGCGAGGCGCCTGCGCAGCGCAGCGATCCGCTTGAAGGCTTTAACCGCACGATGTTCAACTTTAACTACAACGTGCTGGATCCTTACGTGCTGCGTCCGGTCGCGGTGGCGTGGCGCGACTACGTGCCGGTGCCGGCGCGTACGGGCTTAAGCAATTTCCTCGGCAACCTGGAAGAGCCGGCCAGCATGGTGAACTCGATTCTGGTCGGCGAGCCGCGCCAGGCGGGGATTCACTTCACCCGTTTCTTCCTGAACTCGATTCTGGGTCTGGGCGGTTTTATCGATGTGGCGGGCAAGGCGAACCCGGAGCTGGCGCGTGAAGTGCCGCACCGTTTCGGCAGTACGCTCGGCCACTACGGCGTCGGCTACGGTCCCTACGTAGAGCTGCCCGCCTACGGCAGTTTCACCATCCGCGAAGATGGCGGCGACTACGTCGATACGCTCTATCCGGTGCTGGGCTGGCTGACCTGGCCGATGTCCATTGCGAAGTGGACGCTGGAAGGGGTGGAGACGCGCGCGCAGCTGCTAGACTCGGATGCGCTGCTGAAGCAGCAGTCGGATCCCTACGCCTTTATTCGCAACGCTTATTTCCAGCGTCATGATTTCCTGGCGAACGGCGGCCGCCTGAAGCCCGAAGAGAACCCGAATGCCAGCGCGATTCAGGACGATCTGAAAGATATCGACGCGCAGTAACGGCGGTAAAAATAGCAATGGCGACCCAGGGGTCGCCATTTTTTTCAGCTAAGGTGCCTACGCGCGTGGCATGGGCCGATCGCAAAGACGCAAAAAGCGGCATCCCTGCCAGCTCGGCCCGCGCAGTTACGCACCTCATCCCTGAGGTGCGCCCGTAAACGGGCCAGCGCTCTGCGCCGTTCAAAAACGTTCCAGACGTTTTTGTCCCTGGCGCGGGACGCATTGCTCTTCTGCCCATGCCACGCGCGTTTTACGATTAGTGCATACCATTAAAAATAGCGACCCAGGGGTCGCCATTTTTATATCCCAACCTCAGCATCAGAACTTGTAGTTAAAGTTCGCGCCGTACAGCCAGGCTTTGCCCACCGAGTTAAAGGTATAGGGGCCTTCTTCCACCGTGACGTGCTGGCCGTGCATATAAGAGACACCCACATCGACCGAAGCGTCGTCGTTAAAGGCATACGAAGCGCCGGCGCTCAGCCAGAGACGATCCTGATCGGGAATGGAGATAGAACGCTTGTCCGCCGGAACCGGACTGTCATCAAAGGCGATGCCGGTACGGAAAGTCCAGTTCTGATCGTAATAGTAAGTGGTGCCCAGCGCGATGCGGTAAGCGTCCTTGAAACTCTCATCTTTATAGAACAGCGTCTGACCGCTGGAACCGGTGGCTTTCAGCTCCTGGAATTGGCTCCAGCTGGTGTAGGCCAGGCTATAGTGCACTGCCCACTGCGGCGCCACTTTATGCCAGCCGGACACTTCCCACATCTCCGGCAGGTTTAGCGTCAGCGCGCCCGGAATAGTCGAGCCGCCGGTAGCGTAAGGAAGACCTAAATTGGCCGCCTGATTGATGCGGTTAATCGAGGAGGGCAGGCTGCTCTTGTAGTCGCCGTCGAAATCGACTTTCACTTCCGAGCGATAGCTCAGGCCAAAGCGGTTATTTTTATCCACCTCATACAGGATACCCGCGTTCCAGCCGTAGCCCCACTCGTCGCCTTTCAGATGGGCCACCTGGGTATCAGCCGGGATACGCAGCGCCGCCCCCGACTCGCCCGCGTAGCGCTCAATCTTGGCGCGCGCGTAAACCGCGTCGAAGCCGACGCCGAAGCTGAAGTGCTCGTTAAGACGATAGGCGGTGCTGAGATTAAGGTTGCCGGTCATCAGATCGGTCTTGCCGCCGTAGCCGCCAGCGGTGTAGCTATCGTTGAATTCCGTCGCCAGACCATAGTTTGAGGTTGCGGACGCGCCAATCCACCACTGATCGTTAATCGGCTGCACATAGTGAATATTAGGCACCCACTGCGTCGGCGCGATATTGCTGGCATCGAGGCTGCGGCCGGTCGGGCTGTTGCCGGTAATATCGACATCGGGATCGATAAAGACCGCGCCGACAGAAAACATCGGACGATCCATCAGCGCCATGGTCGCCGGGTTGCGGCTGGCTGAGGCGGCGGTATCGCCCATCGCGCCTTCGCCGGAATAGGCGCGGCCCAGACCGGCAGAGGAGAATTCGTTAAGCTGAAAGCCCGCTGCGTATACGTGTGAAGAGACAAGCGCCACTGCAGCCGCCACGGCTGACTTTGCGAACAGGTTTTTATGGCTCATGACCACAACCTCATGTGAATTATAATTAAACTGTAATTGTTACATCGCGTAACAAGGGTCGGCGGATTGTAGGGACTGACCAGAAGCTGACAAATCAGACCAGTGCGGCAAGTATAGGTCTGACCTGTGTAGATGTTGCAATATTGTTTTTAAAATATTTCTGAATTGATCTGCAAAATTTCGATCCGCTTAACAAAAAGAGCGGAGCAGAGAGCAGCATAGCGACTCTAATTTGTTTTGGATCAAATTTTATTGTGATATTCGTCACTTAGCGAGTCTGACATAGCGCATTTTAAACCGGAGGCGTAAAATTTCGGGCGTTAATCCAGATCGCTAACAGATTTATCCCCAGGAGAGCACAATGACCAATACCATGAATAAATGCAGCGCCAATGAAACCGCTGCCTGCTGTTGCGTGGATGTCGGCACCGTGATGGATAACAGTGACTGCACCGCCAGCTGGTCAGAGTGGTTCGCGCAGCGCAGCGAGGCGGAAGCCAAACTGGCGAGCCTGACGGAAAAAGCGCGGCAGATTGAGTCGGACCCTTGCCAGATCGACGCCCGCTTCGATGAGCGCGACAACGGCGTGCAGCTGGATATCGATTTCACCTTCGCCTGCCAGGCCGAAACCCTGATTTTTCAGCTGGGCCTGCGCTAAGCCTCTGAACGCCGTTGCTTAACGGCGTTTTTCATTTTCGTGTTTCCCCTCGCACTTTTTTTCTTTCCTGATTGGCGGCGCGCCCGCTTGTCGTTAACACTGTGGATCAGGTCAGACCTCTCAGGGCAATGACGCCCGGTCAACATTCACAGGTGAAACAGATGAGCAAAGCGCAGCCGTTGCTGACGCGTGCGGGCGATCGCATTGCCATTACTCACGGACTTCGCACGCCGTTCCTGCGTCAGGCGACAGGTTTTCATGGCATTCCTGCCGTGGAACTGGGCCGGATGGTGGTAAGCGAACTGATGGCACGCAGCGAACTGCCGGTTGAGGCGATAGAGCAGCTGGTGTTCGGCCAGGTGATCCAGATGCCGGAAGCGCCCAACATCGCGCGGGAAATCGTGCTCAGCAGCGGGCTGAGCGTGCATACCGACGCCTACAGCGTCAGCCGCGCCTGCGCTACCAGCTTTCAGGCGGTCGCCAACGTAGCGGAAAGCCTGATGGCGGGCACCATTAGCGCGGGTATTGCGGGCGGTGCGGACTCCTCATCGGTATTGCCGATCGGCGTCAGCAAAACCCTGGCGCGCGCCTTGCTCGATCTCAGCAAGGCGCGCAGCCTGGGACAGAAAGCGCAGATTCTGCGTCGTCTGCGGCCGCGCGATCTGCTGCCGGTGCCGCCCGCCGTCGCCGAGTACTCCACCGGGCTGCGCATGGGCGATACGGCGGAGCAGATGGCGAAAACGCACGGCATTAGCCGCGCGGCGCAGGATGCGCTGGCGCTGCGGTCGCATCAGCACGCCGCCAGCGCCTGGCAATCCGGCGTGCTGCAGCAGGAGGTGATGCCCGCCTTCGCGCCGCCGTGGAAAGCGCCCATCGAGCAGGACAACAACGTGCGCATGGCGGCGAAAATCGAAGACTATGCGCGGCTGCGGCCGGCGTTTGACCGCCAGCACGGCAGCGTCACGGCGGCCAACAGCACGCCGCTTACCGACGGCGCGGCGGCGGTGGTGTTGATGAGCGAAGGCCGCGCGCGCGAGCTGGGCATTCCGCCGCTGGGCTATCTGCGCAGCTACGCCTTTACCGCCATCGACGTGCAGCAGGACATGCTGCTCGGTCCTGCCTACGCCTCGCCGCTGGCGCTGGATCGCGCTGGCGTTGCGCTGAGCGATCTGACGCTGATCGATATGCACGAAGCTTTTGCCGCCCAGACGCTCTGCAACCTGCAGTGCTTCAACGACGAACGCTTCGCGCGCGAAAAACTTAACCGTCCGCAGGCGCTGGGCGAGGTCGATGAAGCGCGCTTTAACGTGCTCGGCGGCTCGATCGCCTACGGCCACCCTTTCGCCGCCACCGGCGCGCGCATGATTACTCAAACGCTGCATGAGCTGCGGCGTCGCGGCGGCGGGCTGGCGCTGGTCACCGCCTGCGCGGCAGGCGGCTTAGGCGCGGCTATGGTTCTGGAGGCGGAATAATGGAGCAGAACGCTTTCTCTTTACGGATGCGGCCAGATCACGTCGGCGTCATCGTCATCGACGTGCCGGGCGAAAAAATGAATACGCTGCGGGCCGCCTTTGCGCAGCAGCTGACGGCGGTCATTGACGAGGCGCGGCGTGATACGCAGCTGGCCGGCCTGGTGCTGATCTCCGGCAAGCCTGACAATTTTATCGCCGGCGCCGATATCAGCATGATCGCCGACTGCCGCAGCGCCGAGCAGGCGGAGTCGCTGGCGCGACAAGGCCAGGAAGCGATGGCGGCGCTCGCGGCGCTGCCGTTTCCGGTAGTGGCGGCGATCCACGGCGCCTGCCTGGGCGGAGGGCTAGAGCTGGCGCTCGCCTGCGATGCGCGCATCTGTACCCTGGACGATAAAACCCGACTCGGTCTGCCGGAGGTCCAGCTGGGACTGCTGCCGGGATCGGGCGGCACCCAGCGCCTGCCGCGACTTATCGGGCTGCGGCAGGCGCTGTCGCTGATACTCACCGGTAAAACCCTGCGGGCGAAGCAGGCGCGCAGGATGGGGCTGGTGGATGATGCGGTGCCGCAGGCGATCCTGCTGGAAACCGCGGCGGCGCGCGTGCTGAAGGGCAGGCATGCCGCGCGTGAGCTGCCGCTGCGCGATCGCGTAATGCAGGCGCCGCTGGCGCGCCACGCGCTCTTTGCGCTGGCGCAGCGCGAAACCGCGCGCAAAACGCACGGCAACTACCCGGCCGCGCAGCGCATTATTGACGTGGTGCGCACCGGCATCGAGCAGGGCAGCGAGGCGGGGCATCGGGCGGAGGCGCGCGCCTTCGGCGAACTGGCGATGACGCCGCAATCCGCCGCGCTGCGTGGCCTGTTTTTCGCCAGCACGGCGATGAAAAAAGAGACCGGCGCCGAAGCCGAGCCGCGCACGCTGCGGCAGGTCGGCATACTGGGCGGCGGGCTGATGGGCGGCGGCATCGCCAGCGTCACGGCGATCAACGCCGGGCTGCCGGTCCGCATCAAGGATATTCACCTGCAGGGCGTCAACCATGCGCTGAAAGCGAGCTGGGAAGGTCTGAGCAAAAAGGTCAAACGGCGTCATATCAGCGCGGCGCAGCGCCAGCAGCAGATGGCGCGCATGACCGGCGGCACCGATTATCAGGGCTTCGCCCAGCGCGATCTGGTGATTGAGGCGGTGTTCGAAGATCTGCCGCTCAAACAGCAAATGGTCGCCGAGGTCGAAGCCCACTGCGCGCCGCACGCCATTTTCGCCTCAAATACCTCATCGCTGCCGATCGCGGATATCGCCGCGCAGGCGCAGCGGCCGGAAAACGTTATCGGCCTGCACTACTTCAGTCCGGTGGAAAAGATGCCGCTGGTAGAGGTGATCCCGCACGCCGGCACGTCGCAGCAGACGCTGGCCACCACCGTCGCGCTGGCGAAAAAGCAGGGCAAAACGCCCATTGTCGTGGCGGACCGCGCAGGGTTCTATGTGAATCGCATTCTCGCGCCCTATATAAATGAAGCGATGCGCTGCCTGCTGGAGGGCGAACCGGTGGAGCATATCGATCGCGCGCTGGTCCGGGCGGGCTTTCCCGTCGGCCCGATTCAGCTGCTGGACGAGGTGGGCATCGACGTCGGCAGCAAGATTACGCCAGTGCTGCAGCAGGCTTACGGCGAGCGCTTCGCCGCGCCAGCCGCTTTTGAGGCGGTGCTGAAGGACGATCGCAAAGGGCGTAAAAACGGCAAAGGCTTCTACCTTTATGGCGGCGGGCGACGCGGCGGCAAAAAGCCGGATCCGGCAATTTATCCGCTGCTCAGCGTGCAGCCCGCGGCGAAGCTGAGCGAAGCGCAAATCGCTGAACGCTGCATGATGATGATGCTGAACGAGGCGGCGCGCTGTCTCGACGAAGGCGTGATCCGCAGCGCGCGCGACGGCGACGTCGGCGCGGTATTCGGCATCGGCTTTCCGCCGTTTCTCGGCGGCCCGTTCCGCTATATGGACCAGCGCGGCGCGGCGGATATCGCGCAAACATTACGCGCCTTAATGCGCCAGTATGGCGACCGTTTTGCCCCATGCGAGGCGCTGCTGGAGGCGGAACAGCAGGGAAGGAAATTTTACATTTCCTGACCGAATGGAATATCCGCACCGATTCAGCGGGTTAGAAAAGCGCCGTCAGAGCAGGCGGCGCGGCACGATTCTGAGAAGCGCTTATTTAATAAACAACCGGTTGACTATACTCAAGTCATTGGGGTACAACACAGCGTTCATTCGCAGAATGAAGAGTCAGGCGCCTCCGCGTCAGGCGATATCGACAAACAACAGCGGTGCTTTATGCAAGTTTTTATCATGCGTCACGGCGATGCTGCTCTTGAAGCCGCCAGTGATTCGGTCCGACCTCTCACCCATTGCGGCTGTGATGAATCACGCCAGATGGCGAGCTGGCTTAACAGTCAGACGGTGGATGTAGAACGTGTGCTGGTCAGTCCCTATCTTCGTGCCCAGCAGACGCTGGCGACGGTACGCGAAGCGTTGAATCTGCCGGAAGGGCAGGAGATTTTGCCGGAGCTGACGCCTGGTGGCGATCCTGGGCTCGTGGCCTGCTATCTGCAGGCGCTGGGAAATCAGGGCGTGAAATCGGCGATGGTGATTTCGCATCTGCCGCTGGTCGGCTATCTGGTTTCAGAACTCTGCCCGCAGGAAGCGCCGCCGATGTTCGCCACCTCCGCCATCGCCTGCGTCGATTTCGATCCCGCCAGCTGCGAAGGCAAGCTGTTGTGGCAGGTCAGCCCCTCTAAACTGGCGAAAGCCATCTAACGCCCGCGGGCCGCGCAGCGGCCCATCCCTTCTCAAGGCAGCTCGGGCGGTTGCCACTCCTCTACCTCGATCAACACCAGCAGCGCCGCGTCGCCGCCAAACATTTTCGGCGCCTGATGGAACGCCATCACGTACGGATGCTGCGCCAGCCAGAGCGGCGTCTGCTGCTTGAGAATATGCTTGCCGTGGCCGGTCATGACGCTGGCGCAGAACAGATGCTCGCGACGACAGGCGGCGATCAGCGCGCCCAGCTCCTGTTTAGCCTGCTGCTGCGTTAAGCCGTGCAGGTCGAGGAAAATCTCCGGCGTATAGTCGCCGCGTCGCAGCTTTTTCAGCTCGTAGTGGCTGACGTCGGCGCGCACGTAGCGCGTCGCGCCGTCGGTCGCCAGCAGCGGCTGAAACTCGTCGGAAAAATAGTGGCTGTTGTCCACCTGTTCGGAAATCAGCCGCTTCAGCGGCAGCTCGCGGCTTTTCACCGCGGGCTTATGCACTACGGTATCCTGCTTTATTTTGCGCGTGCCGCTCATTAGCTGGCGAAACAGCGCTTTGTCGTCGTCGTTAAGAGATGTTTTTTTACTCATTGCAGGCGAATCTTGTCTGATAAGGCTGTAAAACAGCGAATGGCGTTACCTTACCGCCCGATCCGCTAATTGTCAGCTTTTTCACCTTGCTGCGCTGAATTCTCCCCGGCTTCATGGCACACTATCGGCCGATTTAGCAATTGGGCCTGCGGAGGGCTACGTGGACAAAATTTTCGTCGATGAGGCAGTCAACGAACTGCACACCATTCAGGATATGTTGCGCTGGGCGGTCAGCCGTTTTTCCGCCGCCGGGATCTGGTACGGTCACGGCACCGACAATCCGTGGGACGAAGCGGTACAACTGGTCCTGCCCACGCTCTGGCTGCCGCTGGATATTCCAGAAGATATGCGCAGCGCGCGCCTTACCGCCAGCGAGCGTCACCGCATCGTTGAGCGCGTTATCCGCCGCGTCAACGAGCGTATACCGGTTGCCTACCTCACTAATAAAGCCTGGTTCTGCGGCCACGAGTTCTATGTCGACGAACGCGTGCTGGTGCCGCGCTCGCCGATCGGCGAACTGATTGAAAACCGCTTCGCCGGCCTGATCGCCGACGCGCCGCGCCATATCCTCGATATGTGCACCGGCAGCGGCTGCATCGCTATCGCCTGCGCCTACGCCTTCCCGGAAGCGGAAGTGGACGCGGTGGATATCTCTTATGACGCGCTGGCGGTGGCCGAGCAGAATATCGAGGATCACGGTTTGATCCATCATGTGACGCCGATCCGCGCCGATCTCTTCCGCGAGCTGCCGCCGGTGAAATATGATCTGATCGTATCCAATCCGCCCTACGTGGACGCGGAAGATATGGACGATCTGCCGAACGAATATCGCCACGAGCCGGAACTCGGCCTAGCGGCGGGCAGCGACGGCCTGAAGCTGGTGCGCCGCATTCTCGCCTGCGCGCCGAATTACCTGAGCGACAACGGCGTGCTGATCTGCGAAGTCGGCAACAGCATGGTGCATATGATCGAGCAATATCCCGACGTGCCCTTTACCTGGCTGGAGTTCGACAACGGCGGCGACGGCGTCTTTATGCTGACGCGCCAGCAAATTGTCGACGCACAACATCACTTTTCTATTTATAAAGACTGAGCGAACGCTTCGTAACAAGGAATCACCATGGCCGGAAACAGCATCGGACAATTCTTTCGCGTAACCACTTTTGGCGAGTCGCACGGTATCGCGCTGGGCTGCATCGTTGACGGAGTGCCGCCGGGCATTCCGCTGACCGAAGCGGATATCCAGCACGATCTTGACCGCCGCCGTCCCGGCACCTCGCGCTATACCACCCAGCGTCGCGAGCCGGATCAGGTGAAAATTTTGTCCGGCGTCTTCGAGGGGGTCACCACCGGCACCTCGATCGGCCTGCTGATTGAAAATACCGACCAGCGTTCGCAGGATTACGGCGCGATTAAAGATCTCTTCCGTCCCGGCCACGCCGATTACACCTACGAGCAAAAGTATGGGCTGCGCGACTACCGCGGCGGCGGCCGCTCGTCGGCGCGTGAAACCGCGATGCGCGTCGCCGCGGGCGCGATTGCCAAAAAATATCTGCAGATGAAGCACGGCGTCGTGGTGCGCGGCTATCTGGCGCAGATCGGCGACGTAGCCTGCGAACTGAAGGACTGGAGCATCGTTGAAGAGAACCCTTTCTTCTGTCCGGACGCCAGCAAGCTGGAGGCGCTGGACGAGCTGATGCGCGCCCTGAAAAAAGAGGGCGACTCCATCGGCGCTAAAGTCACGGTTGTGGCGGAAAACGTGCCGCCGGGCCTCGGCGAACCGGTTTTCGATCGTCTTGACGCCGATCTGGCGCATGCGCTGATGAGCATCAACGCGGTGAAAGGCGTCGAAATCGGCGACGGCTTTGCGGTGGTAAACCAGCGCGGCAGTCAGCATCGCGACGAGATCCGCGCCAGCGGCTTCCAGAGCAACCATGCCGGCGGCATCCTTGGCGGCATCAGTAGCGGCCAGACCATCAGCGCCAACCTGGCGATGAAGCCGACCTCCAGCATCACCGTGCCGGGCCAGACCATCACCCGCAGCGGCGAAGAGGTGGAGATGATCACCAAAGGGCGGCACGATCCCTGCGTGGGCATTCGCGCCGTGCCGATCGCCGAAGCGATGATGGCAATCGTGCTGATGGATCATCTGCTGCGCCAGCGCGCGCAGAACGCAGACGTCAACAGCTCCGTGCCGCGCTGGTGACGCCATGAAATCACTGCTTATTCTCGTGTCGGCGCTGCTCTTCAGCGCCTCAGGGCTGGCCGCGACGCCGTGGCAGCGTATTCAGCAGCCGATCCCGGGCAGCGCGCAGTCTATCGGCTCTTTCGCCAACGGCTGCATCGTCGGCGCACAGGCGCTGCCGCTCAACGCACCCGACTATCAGGTGATGCGCCAGGATCAGCGGCGCTATTTCGGCCATCCCGATCTCATCCTGTTTATTCAGCGTCTCAGCACCCAGGTGCATAACCTGCAACTGGGCAACGTGCTGATTGGCGATATGGGCATGGCGGCGGGCGGGCGCTTCAGCAGCGGACACGCCAGCCATCAGACCGGACTCGACGTCGATATCTGGCTGCAGCTGCCGAAAACCCGCTGGAGCGCGCAGCAGCTGCTGAAGCCGCAGCCGCTGGATCTGGTGACGGCGGATGACAAAAGCGTGGTGGCGCGCCACTGGCGGCCGGAGATCGACAGCCTGATTAAACTGGCGGCGAAAGACAACGATGTCACGCGTATCTTCGTCAATCCAGCAATTAAAAAGCAGCTTTGCGCCGACGCAGGCGCAGATCGCGACTGGCTACGCAAGGTGCGCCCGTGGTTCGCGCATCGCGCGCATATGCATGTGCGTCTGCGCTGCCCGGCCAACAGCATCGGCTGTGAAGATCAGCCTGCACCGCCGCCAGGCGACGGCTGCGGCGCCGAGCTGGAGAGCTGGTTCCTGCCGAAGAAACCGGGCAGCGGCGCGCCGGTGAAGCGTGAGCCGCCGCCGCTGCCGCAGGCGTGTCAGGCGCTGCTGGATAAACATCTTTTATAAGGGATCTCCATGGAGTGGTTCGTCGTCAGCCCGATAGTGGTCGGGGTGCTGTTTCTGGTCGCCGTGCTGGCGGCGTTTATCGACTCTATCGCCGGCGGCGGCGGGCTGCTTACCGTGCCCGCGCTGCTGGCGGCCGGTTTCTCGCCCGCGCAGGCGCTGGCCACCAACAAGCTGCAGTCCGTGGGCGGCTCGTTCTCCGCCAGCCTCTACTTCATCCGCCGCGGCGCGGTGAATCTGCGCGAACAGCGGCTCAATATCGCCATGACCTTTATCGGCGCGGTGCTGGGCACCATTTTGATCCAGCACCTGAACGCCGATGCGCTGCGCCAGGTGCTGCCGCTGCTGCTGATCGCCATCGGCCTGTGGTTTCTGCTGATGCCGCGTCTCGGCGAAGAGGATCGCGCGCGTCGCCTTTACGGGCTGCCGTATGCGCTGGTGGGCGGCGGCTGCGTCGGCTTTTACGACGGCTTCTTCGGCCCGGGCGCCGGATCCTTCTACGCGCTCGCCTTTGTCACGCTCTGCGGCTTTAACCTCGCCAAAGCCACCGCGCATGCCAAAATTCTGAATTTCACCTCCAATTTCGCCAGCCTGCTGTTCTTTATGTTCGGCGGCAAAGTGATCTGGGGAACCGGCTTTATTATGCTGCTCGGCGCCTTCTGCGGCGCACGGCTTGGGGCGCGGCTGGTGCTGAGCCGCGGACAGAAACTGATCCGCCCAATGGTGGTGATCGTTTCTGCGGTAATGAGCGCGAAGCTGCTGTGGGACGCTCACGGCAGCGCGCTGCTGGCGTGGATCGCCACGCTGTAATACATTCATTCTCGGCGCCGCGATAATGCCGCCGTTTTTACGATGACACCATGAACACGACGCACCATTACGAACAACTGATTACGATTTTCGATAGCTGCTTTCGCGACGAGTTTCAGACCCGTCTAATTAAAGGCGACGACGAACCCATCTATCTTCCGGCAGACGAGCGTTCGCCGTGGCACCGCGTGGTGTTCGCCCACGGCTTTTACGCCAGCGCGCTGCACGAGATTTCTCACTGGTGCATCGCCGGCGAGGCGCGGCGCAAGCTGGTGGATTTCGGCTACTGGTACTGTCCGGATGGCCGCGACGCCCAGACGCAAAATCAGTTCGAGTCCGTGGAGATCAAGCCGCAGTCGCTGGAGTGGATGTTCTGCGTTGCAGCGGGCTTCCCGTTCAACGTTAGCTGTGACAATCTCGACGGAGATTGTGAGCCGGATCGCGTCGCGTTTCAGCGTAAGGTCCATGCTCAGGTTATGTCTTATCTAGAGAACGGCATTCCTGCGCGGCCCGCGCGTTTTATCGCCGCTCTGGCGGACTTTTATGGCACGCCTGCACTGACGTCAGCACAGTTTCCCTGGCCAGACGATCTGTGATGAGTGCAGACAATATTAAAGAGGAATTGAGATGATCGCAGAATTTGAAGCGCGTATTCTGGCCCTGATCGACGATATGGTCGATCACGCCAGCGATGACGAGCTGTTTGCCAGCGGCTATCTGCGCGGTCACCTGACCCTCGCGGTCGCGGAAATCGAACAGTCGGGCGACCATACGCCGGAAGCGTTGCAAATCCAGGTCGCCAACAGCCTGCAAAACGCCATTGCCGCCGGCGAGCTCTCGCCGCGCGACCAGGTGCTGGTGGTGGGCATGTGGGACAACCTGTTCCTGCAGGCGCGTCAGACCGCCTGAACCATTGGGGCGGCGTGGTGCCGCCCCAGTGCTATTTTCCCGCTTTTTTTCCTTTCAGCAGCTTTCTCACCCAGTAGCGGTTCGGGCTGAGCGCGGCCAGCGTGGCGCTATCCAGCGGCTGCGGTTCGCCGCTCATCTGCGCCGCCAGCGTTTCAGCGGCGAGCGGCGCGCTGCACAGCCCGCGCGAGCCGAGCGCGCCCAGCACAAACAGGCCCGCGTGATGCGGCGCTTCGGCGATAGCTTCGCCGCGCGCGCGCTGAGCGGCGAGATCCTGATAGCGCGCCAGCGTCGCCTCATAGTCCGGAAGCGCGCCCGCCATCGGCAGATGGTCGCGCGTGGCGCAGCGCACGCCGATGCGCGCGTCGCGCGCGCTGACCTCCACGTTTTCCGCCCAGCGGCGGCCCGACAGCGAGTGGAGCAGCCGCGCGCGGTTCTGCTGCTGATCCTCTTCGCGGTAAGCGGTCGAGGTATCGCCGCGATGATAGCTGGCGCCGATGCAGTGCGTGCCGAACTGCGGGCTTACCGGCGTGAGATAGCCGTCGTAGCAGAGTACGGTTTGCAGGGCGTCAAGGCCGGGCGTGCTGGGCACGTGGCTCACCTGACCGGAAACCGCATAGGTCGGCAGCTGCGCGCTTTGCGGCAGGGCGCTGAGCGCATGGCCGGTCGCCAGCGTCACGTTGTGATGCATCGCCGTTTTGCCATCGGCAAAGCGCAGCGTCCAGCCCTGATCCGCCGGAGAGAGCTGCGTCAGCCGGTGCAGCCAGTGGATGCGCAGCCCCTGGGTTTCGCCGTGCGCCAGCAGGGCGGCGGTGAGTTCGGCGGGCGAGAGCCAGCCGCCGAGCGGGTAGAAAACGCCGCCGACGCCGAGATCGACCTGCGCCAGCGCCTCCGCCTCTTCAGGCGTGACGCCGCGCGCGATCGACTCCGGCAGCGCCATCGCCAGCATCTGCGCGATTTTGTCGGCGCTTTTCTCATCCCAGCCGAGCTGCAGCACGCCGCTCCAGCAGTGTTCATAGCTCACCGGCGCCGCATCATAGAGCCGGCGCGCAAAGCTAAAGGCGGCAGGAAAGAAGCGCGCCAGCGCCGGATCGTGCTGGTTCAGCAGCGGATAGAGCGCGCCCTGTCGGTTGCCCGACGCGCCCAGCGCGGCCGCCTCGTCGGCGCAGTAGAGCGTGACGCGCCAGCCGCGGCGCAGCAGGGCGAGCGCCAGCACCGCGCTCGCCACGCCACCGCCGATAATCGCCGTCTCTTTTTCCCGCGCGGCAGGTCGCGCGAACCAGGGCTGCGCGACAGGCAGTTCCGGCGCATGCGTCAGGGTGCCGCACAGCATCTCGCGCTTAGGGCCGAACCCTTTACGGCGTCTGACCTCAAAACCTGCCTCCTGCAGTCCGCGGCGCACGAAGCCGGCGGCGGTGAAAGTGGCGAAGGTGCCGCCGGGCCGGGCGAGCTTCGCCATAGCGTTGAAGAGGCGCGGCGTCCACATGTCGGGATTTTTCGCCGGCGCGAAACCGTCAAGAAACCAGGCGTCTACCTGACGATGCAGGCTGTCATCAAAAGTCTCTATAAGGGTATTAATATCGCCAAGCCAGAGATCGAGCGTCACGCGTCCGCCGTCGAACAGCAGTCGCTGGCAGCCGGGCAGGGCGATCGGCCATTGCCGCTGCAGCTGCTCGGCCCAGGGCTGCAGCGCTGGCCAGCGCTGATGCGCCGCCGTTAAGTCGGCCTGCGTCAGGGGAAATTTTTCCACGCTGATAAAGTGCAGCCGCCGCAGCGCGGCGTCGGGATGCGCCTGCTGGAAGGCGTCGAACGCCTGCCACAGCATGAGAAAATTAAGCCCGGTGCCGAAGCCGCTCTCCGCCGCGATAAAGAGATCGCGCGGATGACGCGCGAAGCGATCGGGCAGATCGTTGCCGCCGAGAAACACGTAGCGCGTCTCTTCCAGACCGTTGTCATTGGAAAAATAGACATCGTCAAAGGCTCGGGAAACAGGTGTACCCTGTTCATTCCAGCTTAGCTGGGCATGTTCAACCGGGGATAATTTCACGGCAAAGGCTCATTTTTCAGGCAGTGGCGCGATTTTAGCGACCAGGGTCACATGACGCAAATTTACAAAAGGAAATGGCTGATCGGACTTGTTCGGCGTACAAGTGTAAGCTAGAGTGCACGTCAATCCAAAAAGAAGTGGAATGAGGACAACTGAATGAAACGTGCAGTGATTACTGGCCTGGGGATTGTTTCCAGCATTGGTAATAACCAGCAGGAAGTGCTCGCTTCTCTGCGTGAAGGCCGTTCCGGCATTACCTTCTCTCAGGAGATGAAGGATTCCGGCATGCGTAGTCACGTCTGGGGTAACGTCAAACTGGATACCACCGGCCTTATCGATCGCAAAATTGTGCGTTTTATGAGTGATGCGTCCATCTATGCCTACCTCTCCATGGAAGAAGCGATCAAAGATTCCGGTCTGACCGACGAACAGTATCAGAGCAACCCGCGCGTGGGTCTGATCGCCGGCTCCGGCGGCGGTTCGCCGCGCTTCCAGGTGTTCGGCGCTGACGCGATGCGCAGCCCGCGCGGCCTGAAAGCGGTCGGCCCCTACGTCGTGACCAAAGCGATGGCGTCCGGCGTTTCTGCCTGCCTCGCCACGCCGTTTAAAATTCACGGCGTAAACTACTCTATCAGCTCCGCCTGTGCGACCTCTGCGCACTGTATCGGCAATGCGGTCGAGCAGATCCAGCTGGGCAAACAGGACATCGTCTTTGCCGGCGGCGGCGAAGAGCTGTGCTGGGAAATGGCGTGCGAGTTCGACGCCATGGGCGCGCTCTCAACCAAATATAATGACGCGCCGGAAAAAGCGTCTCGTACCTATGACAGCGAGCGCGACGGCTTTGTTATCGCCGGCGGCGGCGGCATGGTTGTCGTGGAAGAGCTGGAGCACGCGCTGGCGCGCGGCGCGCACATCTACGCTGAGATCGTCGGCTACGGCGCAACCTCTGACGGCGCGGACATGGTTGCGCCATCGGGCGAAGGCGCGGTGCGCTGCATGAAGATGGCGATGCACGGCGTGGATACGCCAATCGACTATCTCAACAGCCACGGCACCTCTACGCCGGTCGGCGACGTGAAAGAGCTGGGCGCTATCCGTGAAGTTTTCGGCGACAACACGCCGGCTATCTCCGCCACCAAAGCGATGACCGGCCACTCGCTGGGCGCAGCGGGCGTACAGGAAGCGATCTACACCCTGCTGATGCTGGAGCACGGCTTTATCGCGCCGAGCATCAACATCGAGACGCCGGACCCGGCGGCGGAAGGCATGAACATCGTCACTAAACCGACGGAAAAAGCGCTGACCACCGTGATGTCCAACAGCTTCGGCTTCGGCGGCACAAACGCCACCCTGACGATGCGTAAGTTCCAGGCGTAATTGCTAAAAATGTTTTATAAAGGGCCGGTCTGACCGGCCCTTTTTCTTTTTGTGGATCGGGTGCAGACGCGTTTGACATCAGGGAGCTACGTCCGTTATGACCACCACCGCAACTGAACCGCAGGCTGCGTCTACCTTGCCGCTGGCTTGCTCCTCGCTGGCCGTCTTTATTACCTATCTAACCGCCGGGCTGGCGCTGCCGGTTATTCCGCTCTATGTGCATCAGGAACTGGGCATGAATAACGTGATGGTCGGCGTCGCGGTGGGCATGCAGTTTTTCGCCACCCTGCTGACGCGCGGCTTTGCCGGTCGCCGCGCCGACCGACACGGGGCGAAGCGCACCACTCAGCAGGGGATGCTGGCGATTATGCTGGTGGGCGTCGCTTACCTCGCCGCCGCGCTGTTGCCGGCGCCGACGCTGATTAAATTCGCGCTGCTGGCGCTGGGGCGTCTGCTGCTCGGTTTCGGCGAAAGCCTGCTGCTTACCGGCAACCTGACGTGGGGGCTGGGGCTGGTGGGCGCGAAGCGATCCGGGCTGGTGATGTCGTGGAACGGCATGGCGATCTACGGCGCGCTGGCGGCCGGCGCGCCGCTCGGTCTGCTGCTGCATCAGCACGGCGGCTTTGCGCTGCTGAGCGCGGTGGCCACGGCGCTGCCGCTGGTGGCGCTGGCGCTCAACAGCGCCATCCGTCCGGTGCCGGTAATGGGCGGCGAGCGGCCGTCGCTGGTCAGCGTGATCCGCACCATTTTCCAGCCGGGCTTCGCGCTGGCGCTGCAGGGCGTCGGCTTTGCGGTGATCGGCACCTTCACCTCGCTCTACTTCGCCGCGCAGCAGTGGGGCAACGCGGGCTTTACCCTGACGGCGTTCGGCGTCGCCTTTGTGCTGGTGCGTCTGCTGTTCGGCGGCACGCCGGATCGGCACGGCGGCATCCGCGTCGCGCTGATTTCGCTGCTGGTGGAGGCGGCGGGTCTGCTGCTATTGGCATTCGCCACTGAAGGCTGGATAGCGCTTATCGGTGCGGCGCTGACCGGCTGCGGCTGTTCGCTGATTTTCCCGGCGCTGGGCGTGGAGGTGGTGAAACGCGTTTCGCCGCAGGTGCGCGGCACGGCGCTGGGCGGTTTCTCCGCCTTTCAGGATGTCGCCTACGGCGCCAGCGGGCCACTTGCCGGACTGCTGGCGACCGCGCTTGGCTACGGCTCCGTCTATGTAGCCGGTGCCTGCTGCGCACTGCTGGGCATCGTCATTACCTGGCGTTTTTCCCGCCGCGCCTGACGCGCGCGGCGTCTCACTCAGATCACCAGCCAGAGCAGCAAGAAGACGACGATCAGCGCCGCGGCGACGCCCAGCATCGGGCGCGGCGCCAGCGGCTGGGGCAGCGCGGCGATAAAAGGCGCCCAGATGGGCTGCGGACGCAGCGCGCTGTCGGCCAGCGGCTGTTCCTGATGCCTTTCGGCGCGGCGCGCAAAAAGATGGTTGAGCAGATCCTGGGTCTGCGCCGGCGTCAGAATCGTCTGCGGCGTCGCCTGGAAGCGCTGCAGGCTGTAATCCTCCAGCTGCTGGCGTTCGTTGCTATCGAGCGGCTGCTTCAGCGAGGCCTCCAGCACCTGCAGCGTCGGCGCGCTGTGCTGGCTCAGCGTCTGACGCACCTGCAAATATTGCGTCAAAAGCGGGAAGTGGCGCGACGGAATGGGATCGCCGCTGGTGAGGTTGACCAGCTTAAGCGCCGAAGCCCAGATTTTGCCGGTGGGCTCGCCGGTGGCGGCGGCCAGCCGGGCGATTTGCTGGTTCAGCGTCTGGTGCTCGGCGGGCAGCAGCGTGCGGTCGGTAGTGCGCGACTGCTGCGGCTGCGGGATCGCCATCTGGCCGTTCTGCAGCATGGTCAGCACCTGACGCAGCTGATCCTGCGACAGCGAACTCAGCACTGTCTGGCCAAACTGCTGACGAATAAAATCGCTTACCGCCTGACGGTTATTGCCCTTCGGCAGCAGGTCGGTGAGCTGGGTCAGCAGCTGACGCGTGGCGCGTCCGGTCTCCGCCTGTGTCAGACGGCTATTGAGATACTGCTCCGCCGCCGGAAAATGGCGCGATTGCAGCTCCGCTTCGCTTTTTACCCCCACTTCGCGCTGCACGCCCGCCCAGAGTTCAGGCGCTTTTAAGTTGCTGAAGGAGATAATGCGCACGATCAGGCGCTCCAGCGTGGTGCGCTGGGCCGGTGAGAGTGGCTGCTCGCCAGGCGTCGCGCCGGGACGGGCCGCGCCGTTTGACGGCGTGACAGCAGAGCGATCGCCCATCGGCGCACCGGGGCCGCTAAGAGGTTGCATGGCGGAATCCTTGAAAACAAGACAGCGTGGGGTGCGCCGGAAAAAAGATGCGCCATGATAGCAAAAGCCCCCGGGAAATCCCACGGGGGCCACTGTTTATTCAGCCGGGCGTCGGCTCCGCCTTAGGACGCCTGAGCGGAGTCTTCAGGCGCTGAGCGAGGATCACGCCCACCAGCGTCATGGCGCCGCCAATCCAGTGATAAGCGCGCAGCTGCTCATGCAGAAACAGCACCGCGATAACGGCGGTAAAGGCCGGAACGAAATTCATAAAAATGCTGGTGGTGCTGGCGCCCAGACGCTGCACGCCGAGGATCCACAGAAAGGGCGCGATAATCGAGGCGAACAGGCCGGCGAACAGCACCAGCGGAATATTGCGCGCATTTAGCGCGACGTCGGGCGCGTGCAGAAAGCCGGGCAGCAGCAGCAGTACGCCGAAAAAGACCTGTACGTAGAGGCTCTGCCACGTCGGCAGCGGGATTGCCCAGCGCCTGGTCAGCACGCCGTAGAGTGCGTAGGAGGTTGAGGCAGCCAGCATCATCAGCTCGCCGCTGCCGAGACGCTGGTGCAGCAGCTGGGCGGGATGGCCTTCGCTTACCAGCCACACCAGGCCCGCGAACGACAGCACGCCGCCGATAAGAATGCCGCGCGTCGGCGCCAGCCGCAGCACCACCAGGCTCAGCAGAATAGTGAGCAGCGGAATAGTGGCGCCGAGAATGCCCATCATCACCGCCGAGACGCTGTGCGCCGCGTAGTAGGCCAGACTCTGGTAGAGCACCATGCCGAGCAGGCCGAGGATCAGCAGGCGTCCCAGGCTGGCGCGGATGGCGTGACGATGTCGCCACGCGCCCGGCAGCGCGAAGGGCGTCAGCACCACCAGCGCCAGCAGCCAGCGATAAAACGAAATAGCGGCGGGATCGATGCTGCCGGCGGAGAGCTTGCTGACGATGGTATTCACCGACCAGATCAGCACCGCCAGCAGCGGAAAAAGTAAGTTCATGGTCTTCTCCTGCGGATGTAGGCGGCTAGTTTACTTTTGACCGCTTTTAAGGAGATAGTTAAAAGCAGACAAAAAAACATTGCTGACCGGACAGAATGAATTTACAGGTTAAATACCAGCCGCCCGAAGATGCGCTGCGGCTTCGCTATTTTATGCGCTATGAACAAACCAACGCGAAAACCGAATATCTGCCGCACGCTCACGAATGGGGACAGGTGATCTTCGTGACGCGTCACGTGCTGGAGATGAACGTCGAGGGCGAACGGCTGCTGACGCCCGCCAGCATCCCTATCTGGATCCCGCCGCGACAGCGGCACGCCAGCTATAACCATCAGCAGGCGCAGTTCCGTACCTTTAATCTCGCCGCCGCGCTGTGCGACGGCCTGCCGCAGCAGGCGTGCCTGCTGAACGTCGACGCCATCGTGCATGCGATTATGGACGAGTTCGCCCGCCTCGGCCTCGAACAGCCAGAGAGCGCGGAGCAGTGGCGGCTGTGCGAGGTGCTGCGCGATCGGCTGCGGCTGGCGCCGGTGCAGGAGAGCTATTTGCCCGGTTCGCAGGATAAGTTTCTCGCGCCGGTGCTGCACGCGCTGGAGGCGCATCCCGGCGACAACACCACGCTGGCGGAATGGGCGGCGCGGGTCTTTACCACCGAGCGCACCCTGGCGCGCCGCTGTCGTCAGGAGCTGCATATGTCTTTCGGCGAATGGCGGCAGCGGCTGCGTTTTTTGCACGCCGTCGCGCAGCTGGGGCAGGGCAAAAGCGTGCAGGCGATTGCGCACGATCTCGGCTATAGCTCGGCGTCAGCGCTGATCGTGATGTTCCAGCAGCAGGCGGGCACCACGCCGGATCGCTACCGCGCACGCCTGGGTTAACCGGCGCGTTTGTGCCACAATAACGCATCTCAATAATGCAACCAGCAGGAAAGCCGTGGTGAAGATTCTTGTCGATGAAAATATGCCCTATGCGCGTGAACTGTTCAGCCGTACCGGCAAGGTGCTGGCGGTGCCGGGTCGTCCGCTGCCGCAGCAGGAGCTGGAGGATGCCGACGGCCTGATGGTGCGCTCGGTGACGCAGGTAAATGAAGCGCTGCTGGCGGGCAAGCCGGTGAAGTTCGTTGGCACCGCCACGGCGGGCACTGATCATATCGATGAAGCCTGGCTGCAACAGGCGGGCATCGCCTTCTCCGCCGCGCCGGGCTGCAACGCTATCGCGGTGGTGGAGTATGTCTTCTCCGCGCTGCTGCTGCTGGCGGAGCGCGACGGCTTCGCGCTGCGCGACCGCACCGTCGGCATCGTCGGCGTCGGCAACGTCGGCGGCCGGCTGCAAAAACGGCTGGAAGCCTGGGGCGTGAAAACCCTGCTGTGCGATCCGCCGCGCGCCGATCGCGGCGACGCAGGCGACTTCCGCTCGCTCGACGCGCTGGTGGCGGAGGCGGATATCCTGACCTTCCATACGCCGCTGTTCAAAGAGGGCCCCTATAAAAGCTGGCATCTCGCCGATGCGGCGCTGCTAATGGCGCTGAAGCCCAACGCCATTCTGATCAACGCCTGCCGCGGGCCGGTGGTGGATAACGCCGCGCTGCTGGAGGTGCTGAAGATGCGCGCCGATCTCAGCGTAGTGCTCGACGTCTGGGAGCCGGAACCGGCGCTGTCGCTCGAGCTGCTGGAGCGCGTGGATATCGGCACCGCGCATATCGCTGGCTATACGCTGGAGGGGAAAGCGCGCGGTACTACCCAGGTATTCGAAGCCTGGTGCGACTTCCTCGGTCAGCCGCAGCAGGTGCCGCTCAGCGAGCTGCTGCCGACGCCGGAATTCAGCAGCGTCACGCTCAACGGCCCGCTCGATCAGGCAACGCTGAAACGTCTGGCACATCTGGTGTATGATGTGCGCCGCGACGACGCGCCGCTGCGTAAAGTGGCGGCGAAACCCGGCGAATTCGACCGCCTGCGTAAAACCTATCAGGAGCGCCGCGAGTGGTCATCGCTGGAGGTGATCTGCAACGACGCAGAAACCGCCAGCCTGTTGAACGCCCTCGGTTTTTGCGCGCGTTTCAACAACAGCTAAGTTAATCTTCTCGCCGCGCCGGACGCGGCGGGGGATAATTCCGAAACCTGGGCGGTGAATATCACCGCCTTCTGTTTTTATGTCATTGTCTGGAGTAAACCAACATGTCTGACGGCTGGAATATTGCGCTACTTGGCGCGACAGGCGCAGTAGGGAACGCTGTACTGGAACTGCTGGCGGAACGCCAGTTCCCGGTTGGTGAATTGTATCTGCTGGCGAGCGAAAACAGCGCCGGCGAAACGCTGCGTTTCGAGGGGCGCTCGCTGCGCGTCGAAAACGCAGCCGATTTCGACTGGTCGCAGGCGCAGCTGGCCTTTTTCGTCGCCGGACGCGACGCCTCGGCGCGCTATGCCGACGAGGCCGCCAGCGCCGGTTGTCTGGTGATCGACAGCAGTGACTGCTTCGCGCTGTCGCCAGACGTGCCGCTGGTGGTGCCGGACGTTAACCCGCAGGTGCTGGCGGACTATCGCAACCGCAACCTGGTGAGCGTCGCCGACAGCCTGACCAGTCAGCTGCTCAGCGCCATCAAGCCGCTGGTTGACGCGGCGGGCCTGGGCCGTTTGCAGGTCACTAACCTGCTCTCCGTCTCCAGCCACGGCAAAAGCGCGGTCGACGGCCTGGCGGGCGAGAGCGCGCGACTGCTTAACGGCGTGCCGGCGGAAGAGCACTTTTTCGGCCGTCAGCTGGCGTTTAACCTGCTGCCGCAGCAGGCCGACGCGGAGGGCAGCGTCGCCAGCGAGCGTCGCCTGGTCGAGCAGGTGCGTAAGGTGCTGCAGGACGACGGGCTGCCGATAGCGGTCACCAGCGTGCAGGCGCCGGTGTTTTACGGCAACGCGCAGATCGTGCACCTGGAGAGCCTGCGTCCGCTGTCGGCGGACGAGGCGCGCGCCGAGCTGGCGCAGGCGGCCGATATCAATCTGAGCGACGAAGAGAGCTATCCAACGCAGGTGGGCGACGCCTCCGGCAACGAACAGCTCAGCATCGGCTGCGTGCGTAACGACTACGGCATTCCCGAACTGCTGCAGTTCTGGTCGGTGGCGGACAACATTCGCTTCGGCGGCGCGCTGATGGCGGTGAAAACGGCTGAGAAGCTGGTGCAGGAGTATCTCTGGTAATGTCGGAAGGTCAGACCTATAAGCTGGCGCTGGGCGTCGAGTATGACGGCAGCCGTTACTACGGCTGGCAGCGCCAGCAGGAAGTGCGCAGCGTGCAGGAGAAGCTGGAAAAAGCGCTGTCGAAAGTGGCGAATCACCCGGTGAGCGTGTTTTGCGCCGGGCGCACCGACGCCGGCGTGCACGGCACCGGCCAGGTGGTGCACTTCGAAACCACGTCGCAGCGCGCCGACGGCGCCTGGACGCTGGGCGTCAACGCCAATCTGCCGGAGGATATCGCGGTGCGCTGGGTAAAAGCGGTGCCGGACGACTTCCACGCGCGCTTCAGCGCGACGGCGCGGCGCTATCGCTACCTGATCTACAACCAGCGGCTGCGTCCGGCGATCCTGGGACGCGGCGTCACCCATTTTTATCATCCGCTGGATGCTGAGAAGATGCACCGCGCCGGTCAGTGCCTGCTGGGCGAAAACGACTTTACCTCGTTCCGCGCCGTGCAGTGCCAGTCGCGCACGCCGTGGCGCAACGTGATGCACCTGAACGTCACGCGGCAGGGGGCGTTCGTGATCGTCGATATCAAGGCCAACGCCTTTGTGCATCACATGGTGCGCAATATCGTCGGCAGCCTGATGGAGATCGGCTGCGGCAACCAGCCGGAGGAGTGGATGGCGACGCTGCTGGCGGCGAAAGATCGCACCCTGGCGGCGGCGACGGCCAGAGCGGAAGGACTCTATTTAGTGGCGGTGGATTATCCGTCGCATTTTGCGTTACCCGAACCGCCAATGGGGCCGTTGTTCCTGGTGGATTAATTTAGCAGGTCATTTCAGAGAGGCGTTATGGAGTTCGTCCATTTTTTGGTTGATTTTATTCTGCATATTGATGTGCATCTGGCCGAGCTGGTTGCGCAGTACGGCATCTGGATTTACGCCATTCTGTTCCTGATCCTGTTTTGCGAAACCGGCCTGGTGGTCACGCCTTTCCTGCCGGGCGACTCGCTGCTGTTCGTGGCGGGCGCGCTGGCGGCGCTGCCGGGCAACGACCTCAATGTCCACCTGATGGCGGCGCTGCTGGTGGTGGCCGCCGTGCTGGGCGACGCGGTGAACTACACCATCGGCCGTCTGTTCGGCGAGCGTCTGTTCAGCAACCCGAACTCGCGCATCTTCCGCCGCAGCTATCTCGATAAAACCCATGCGTTTTACGATCGCCACGGCGGCAAAACCATCATTCTGGCGCGTTTCGTACCGATTGTGCGCACCTTTGCGCCTTTTGTCGCCGGCATGGGGCATATGTCCTATCGCCATTTCGCCCTGTTTAACGTCGCCGGCGCGCTGGCGTGGGTGCTGCTGTTCTCCTACGCGGGCTATCTGTTTGGCGACCTGCCGGTGGTGCAGGAGAACCTTAAGCTGCTGATCGTGGGGATCATTGTAGTGTCGGTGCTGCCCGGCGTGATTGAAGTGTGGCGTCATCGCCGCCAGGCGAAACAGGGTAAACAGCCGTAACGGGTTCGGTCGCGCCGCGGTTAGACCAGATTTTTATCCACAGTCGGAATGGGTTGTGGTTTAATGAGCGACATTTCATGTCTGCTGAAGCGGTTTTCAGCGGCAAATAAGATGACTGGACCAGGTCAGTTTTAAACAAAAAGGTCTTCAATGAGCTGGATTGAACGCATTCTTAATAAAAGCAACGTTACGCCTGCACGCCGTGCCAGCATCCCGGAAGGGGTCTGGACCAAGTGCGACAGCTGCGGTCAGGTTCTGTACCGCGCCGAGCTGGAGCGTAATCTTGAGGTCTGCCCGAAGTGCGACCATCACATGCGCATGCACGCCCGCGAGCGCCTCAACAGCCTGCTCGATCAGGGCACGCAGACCGAGCTGGGCAGCGAGCTGGAGCCGAAGGATATCCTGAAATTCCGCGACTCCAAGAAGTATAAGGATCGCCTTGCCGCCGCGCAGAAAGAGACAGAAGAGAAAGACGCGCTGATCGTGATGAAAGGCCAGCTGCACGGCATGCCGATTGTGGCCGCCGCGTTCGAGTTCGCCTTTATGGGCGGCTCGATGGGCTCGGTGGTCGGCGCGCGCTTCGTGCGTGCGGTCGAGCAGGCGCTGGAAGACAACTGTCCGCTGATCTGCTTCTCCGCCAGCGGCGGCGCACGTATGCAGGAAGCGCTGATGTCGCTGATGCAGATGGCGAAAACCAGCGCCGCGCTGGCCAAAATGCAGGAGCGCGGTCTGCCCTATATTTCGGTGCTGACCGACCCGACCATGGGCGGCGTTTCCGCCAGCTTTGCGATGCTGGGCGACCTTAACGTCGCTGAGCCGAAGGCGCTTATCGGCTTCGCCGGTCCGCGCGTTATCGAGCAGACCGTACGCGAAAAGCTGCCGCCGGGCTTCCAGCGCAGCGAGTTCCTGATTGAGAAGGGCGCGATCGATATGATCATTCGCCGCCCGGAAATGCGTTATAAACTGGCGAGCCTGCTGGCGAAGATGATGAATCTTCCCGCGCCGCTGCACGATGGCGAACCGACCGCGCCTGCGGAAGAGCCGGAAAGCAACGAGGCCTGACAGGAGAGAGAGGCGCGCGCGCCGCGCCTTTCACCAATGCACCGTCGAACCGGCTGAACCGGGTCAAAATCTGTTAAACGGGACATATGGACACTCTTCACCTTCCTCAAGCCACGTCGCCTTTGGCCACGTGGCTTTACTATCTTGAGCATCTGCACACGCAGACCATCGAGCTGGGCCTGGATCGCATTCGCTGCGTCGCGCAGCGCCTCGACCTGCTAAAACCCGCGCCCTTCGTCTTCACCGTCGCCGGCACCAACGGCAAAGGCACTACCTGCCGTACGCTCGAAACGCTGCTGATGGCGGCAGGCTACCGCGTCGGCGTCTACAGCTCGCCGCATCTGGTGCGCTATACCGAACGCGTGCGCGTGCAGGGCGAAGAACTGGACGAAGCGCTACATACCGCCAGCTTTGCGAAAATCGAAGCGGGACGCGGCGACGTTTCCCTGACCTATTTTGAATTCGGCACGCTCTCCGCGCTGAACCTGTTTCAACAGGCGCAGCTCGATGTGGCGATCCTCGAAGTCGGGCTGGGCGGCCGCCTGGACGCCACCAATATCGTCGACGCCGACGTGGCGGTGGTGACCAGCATCGCGCTGGATCATACCGACTGGCTCGGCCCCGATCGTGAAAGCATCGGCCGCGAGAAAGCGGGCGTGTTTCGTGGCGGCAAGCCTGCGGTGGTCGGCGAGCCGGATATGCCCGCCAGCATCGCTGCCGTCGCGGCGGAGAAGGGCGCATTGCTGTTACAGCGCGACCGCGACTGGCGCTACAGCCAGCAGCCGGAAAGCTGGGCTTACCGAGATGCGCAGGGCGAGCTGAACGACCTGCCGCTGCCGCAGGTGCCGCTGCCCAATGCGGCCACGGCGCTGGCGGCGCTGCGCGCCTCCGGCCTGAAGGTCAGCGAAGCGATTATTCGCAATACCCTGCCGCTGGCGATCCTGCCCGGCCGTTTTCAGACGGTCAGCGAATCGCCGCGGGTGATCCTCGACGTGGCGCATAACCCCCATGCGGCGAGCTATCTGGCATCGCGTCTGGCGCAGCTGCCGAAACGCGGCCGGGTGCACGCGGTGGTGGGGATGCTGCATGATAAAGATATCGCCGGCACCCTGACGGCGCTGGCGCCGCAAATCGATCGCTGGTACTGCGCGCCGCTTGAGGGACCGCGCGGCGCCACCGCCGATGAGCTGATGGCGCATCTGCCTCGCGACGCGGCGACCGCCTTTGCCGACGTGGAGAGCGCCTGGCAGGCAGCGCGCGGGCAGGCCGAGGCGCAGGACATCGTGCTGGTATGTGGATCTTTCCATACCGTGGCGCAGGTCATGGAATCGACAGAGACGGAGAAAGGTCGTGGCAAGTAAGTTTCAGAACCGCCTGGTCGGCACCATTATTCTGGTGGCGGTCGGCGTGATTGTGCTGCCGGGCCTGCTGGACGGCAAAAAGAAGCACTATAAAGAGGAGTTCGCGGCGATCCCGCTGGTGCCGAAGCCGGACGACCAGCAGGATAGCGAGATGGTGCCGCCGGTGACGCAGCCGCTGCCGGCGCAGCCGCCGCAGGGCGCGGGCAACGCGGTAAGCAGCGGCAGCAGCGCCGCCGCCAACCCGGTCGCCGAGCAGGGCAACGCCACGCCGCAGAGCGAAAGCGAACCCAGCGTGGTGACGCCGCCGCCGGTGCATCAGAACGCGCCGGCGAAACCGCGTCAGGTTGAGCAGCCGAAAACCCGGCCGGCAGAACAGCCCAAAGCGAAATCGATCGAGCAGCCGAAAGCGCAGCCGAAACCGGTCGAGTCTAAGCCAGTGGAAACGAAGCCCGTAGAAACGAAGCAGAGCGAACCGGCGAAGCCAGTGGAAACGCCGAAGGCCGCAGAGCAGAGCGCGCCTGCCGGCCAGGCTTACGTGGTGCAGCTCGGCGCGCTGAAAAACGCGGCGAAGGTGAGCGAAATTGTCGCGAAGCTGCGTCTGTCGGGCTATCGCGCCTTTACCGTGCCGTCTACGCCGGTGCAGGGACAAATCACCCGTATCTATGTCGGCCCAGACGCCTCAAAAGCCAAACTGCAGAGCTCGCTTTCAGAACTGCAGAGCGTCTCCGGCCTTGGCGGCGTGGTGAAGCCCTATAGCGCGCGCTAAGGCATCGATTGGCGCCGCCTATGGTATAAAAAGGCGGCGCCGCACGCAGTGTTAAAGCCGCGCGGCGCAATATAAACAGTTTAGATTCAACGGCTTGAACAGTTGGATCTCCAGAGGGCGAGGAAAGTTTTTTTCATCGCCCTTTTTATGGAAGGTGAAAAGGAAAAGCGCTACGCAAACGTTTTCTTTTTCTGTTAGAATGCGCCCCGAACTGGATGCAGGGGTGCAAACGCACTGGCGCTGGAAGAGTTCATGATCTGGATTGATTACGTCATTATTGCGGTAGTTGGTTTTTCGGCTCTGGTCAGCCTGATTCGAGGGTTTGTCCGTGAAGCCTTATCTCTTGTTACCTGGGGATGCGCGTTTTTTGTCGCCAGTCATTACTACGCCTACCTTGCAGTCTGGTTTACAGGTTTTGACGACGAACTGGTGCGTAACGGCATCGCCATCGCGGTGCTGTTCGTCGCGACGCTGATTGTCGGCGCGATAGTCAATTATGTGATCGGCTCGCTGGTTGAAAAGACCGGCCTGTCGGGAACCGACAGGGTGTTGGGGGTCTGTTTCGGGGCGTTACGCGGCGTGCTGATCGTTAGCGCGATCCTTTTCTTCCTCGACACATTCACCGGCTTTTCCAAAAGTCCGGACTGGCAGCAGTCCCAGCTCATTCCCCAGTTCAGTTATATAATCAGATGGTTTTTTGACTACCTGAAAAGCACGTCGAGTTTTTTGCCCCGGTGACGCCACCGGGAGTGCGGCTAATGAGGAAATGACAACATGTGCGGTATTGTTGGTATCACCGGGTTTATGCCGGTCAACCAGTCGATCTATGATGCGTTAACGGTGCTGCAGCACCGCGGGCAGGACGCCGCAGGCATTTGTACTATCGATGCGCTGAAGTGCTTCCGTCTGCGTAAGGCGAACGGCCTCGTCAGCGATGTCTTTGAAGCTCGCCACATGCAGCGTCTGCAGGGCAATATGGGAATCGGCCACGTTCGCTACCCGACCGCAGGCAGCTCCAGCGCCTCTGAAGCGCAGCCGTTCTACGTTAACTCGCCGTACGGTATTACGCTGGCCCATAACGGTAACCTGACTAACGCGCACGACCTGCGCAAGCACCTGTTCGAAAAGGGCCGCCGTCACGTCAACACCACATCAGACTCTGAAATCCTGCTGAATATCTTCGCGCAGGAGCTGGACCGTTTTCAGAACGACCCGCTGGAAGCAGATAACATTTTCGCGGCGGTGGCAGCGGTGCATCAGCAGGTGCGGGGCGCTTACGCCGTCGTCGCCATGATCATCGGCCACGGCATGGTCGCCTTCCGCGATCCCAACGGCATTCGTCCGCTGGTGCTGGGCAAGCGCGTACTGCCTGACAGCCGCGTCGAGTATATGGTTGCCTCCGAGAGCGTGGCGCTCGATACACTGGGCTTTGAGTTCCTGCGCGACGTCGCGCCGGGCGAAGGCGTCTATATCACCGAGCAGGGCCAGCTGTTTACGCGCCAGTGCGCCGAGAATCCAAAAAGCAACCCGTGCCTGTTCGAGTACGTCTACTTTGCGCGTCCCGATTCGTTCCTCGACAAGATCTCCGTCTACAGCGCGCGCGTGCGCATGGGCACCAAGCTGGGCGAGAAAATTGCCCGCGAGTGGGAAGATCTCGATATCGACGTGGTGATCCCGATTCCGGAAACCTCTACCGATATCGCGCTGGAGATCGCGCGCATTCTCGACAAGCCTTATCGTCAGGGATTTGTGAAAAACCGCTACGTTGGCCGCACCTTTATCATGCCGGGCCAGCAGCTGCGCCGCAGTGCCGTTCGCCGCAAGCTCAACGCCAACCGCGCCGAGTTCCGCGACAAGAACGTGCTGCTGGTGGATGACTCTATCGTGCGCGGCACCACCTCCGAGCAGATTATCGAGATGGCGCGCGAAGCGGGCGCGAAACGCGTTTACCTGGCGTCCGCCGCGCCGGAAATTCGCTTCCCGAACGTCTACGGCATCGATATGCCGAGCGCCACCGAGCTGATCGCGCACGGCCGCGAAGTCGATGAGATTTGCCAGCTGATTAAAGCCGACGCGCTAATCTTCCAGGATCTGGACGACCTGATCGAAGCGGTGCGCGAAGAGAACCCCGATATCGCCCAGTTCGAATGTTCGGTGTTTAACGGCGTCTACGTCACCAAAGATGTCGATCAGCAGTACCTGGAGTATCTCCAGTCGCTGCGCAACGACGACGCCAAAGCGCTGCAGCGTCAGAACGAAGTCGAGAACCTCGAGCTGCATAACGAAGGCTAAGCGCGTTCTCAGCGATGACAGGAAAAGTACGGGGCGGAGAAATCCGCCCCGTTTGTTTTCCTGTTTTGGCCCGCGCTATCATAGCGCCTCTCTGAACCCGCAAGGAACACGCATGAAACGACTCATCATTGGCATCTCTGGCGCAAGCGGCGCGATCTACGGCGTGCGGCTGTTGCAGGTGCTGCAGCAGGTCAGCGAGGTAGAAACCCATCTGGTGATGAGTCCGGCGGCGCGGCAGACGCTTAGCCTGGAGACCGACTATACGCTGCGCGAAGTTCAGGCGCTGGCCGATGTGGTGCATGACGTGCGCGATATCGCCGCCAGCATCTCGTCGGGATCGTTCAAGACTCTGGGCATGGCGATCCTGCCGTGCTCAATGAAAACCCTCTCCGGCATCGTGCACAGCTACAGCGACAGCCTGCTGACGCGCGCCGCCGATGTCGTGCTGAAAGAGCAGCGCAAGCTGGTGCTGGGAGTGCGCGAAACCCCGCTGCATATCGGTCATCTGCGTATGATGACCACCGCCGCCGAGCTGGGCGCGGTGATAATGCCGCCTGTGCCGGCCTTTTATCATCGCCCGCAGTCGATTATGGAGCTGGTGGATCAGACGGTTAACCGCGTCGTCGATCAGTTCGACATTACGCTGCCGCAGGATCTTTTTACGCGCTGGAATGGTGCATAACCATCATATTTTGCACTGACCAGGTGCAAATGCGCGCTGGCGATCACTCTTCGTGCATTTGGTGCACCAAAAGTTAACAAGGTCGCTTTTTCTCTCTGACATCACTGATATATTTCCCTCACAAACCCGGCGGCAACGCCTTACTGACGCGCTGCCGGGCGCGCGAATGGCTTGCATTGCTGGCATGAAATATGCAAGAAATATGTGGCTTAACAAGCGCAAACACATCACGCACCCATAACAAAAAGCACTTCACTGAGGGTAATCTATGAAAAAGCGAGTTCTGGCTCTTTCTCTCATGCTGGGCCTGACCAGCGCCGCCAGCGTTTTCGCCGCGGTGCCGTCGTCGATTCGCATTGGGACTGACCCGACTTACCCGCCGTTTGAATCGAAAAACGCGCAAGGACAGCTCGTTGGCTTCGATATTGATCTTGCCAACGAAATTTGTAAACGCATCAATACGAAGTGCACCTATGTCGAGAGCGATTTCGACGCGCTGATCCCGTCGCTGAAGGCGAAGAAGATCGACGCCATCATCTCCTCGCTCTCCATTACCGCCAAACGTCAGGAAGAGATCGCCTTCTCCGACAAACTCTATGCGGCCAACGCCCGTCTCGTGGCGCCGAAAGGCTCGCCGATTCAGCCGACCATCGAGTCGCTGAAGGGCAAAAACATCGGCCTACTGCAGGGCACCACGCAGGAAACCTACGCCAATCAGAACTGGCGCCCTAAAGGCGTCAACGTGACGCCTTACGCGAACCAGGATCTGGTTTATCAGGATCTGAACGCGGGTCGTATCGACGCGGCGTTTCAGGATGAAGTGCAGGCGAGCGAAGGCTTCCTGAAGCAGCCGGTAGGCAAGAACTACGCCTTCGCCGGTCCGGCGGTGAAAGACGACAAGATTTTTGGCGTCGGCACCGGCATGGGACTGCGTAAAGACGATAGCGAGCTGAAGACGGCCATCGACAACGCGTTCGAGGCGATGCGCAAAGATGGCACCTACGACAAGATCGCGAAAAAGTATTTTGATTTCAATGTGTACGGTGACTAACCCTGTCGACCTTTACCTGATCCTCCAGCGTTGAGCCGCGCGGCGCAACGCGCAATCTGGTCAGGACTGCCCGCTGGCGCGCTCGCGGGCAGGACATTGATGTTTTCTCCACGACAGGATCGATTAAATGTTGTACGGCTATTCCGAGGTTATTCTCAAAGGCACCCTGGTGACGCTGGAGCTGGCGCTCAGCTCGGTGGTGCTGGCTGTTGTGCTCGGCCTGATCGGCGCGGGCGCGAAACTCTCCCGCAGTCGCCCGCTGGCGATGCTGTTTGAAGGCTATACCACGCTGATCCGCGGCGTGCCCGACCTGGTGCTGATGCTGCTGATTTTTTACGGCCTGCAGATCGCCCTGAACGCGCTGACCGACGCCATGGGCCTCGCCCAGTTCGATATCGACCCGATGGTGGCCGGTATCATCACGCTCGGCTTTATCTACGGCGCCTACTTCACCGAAACCTTTCGCGGCGCGTTTCTCGCCGTGCCGAAAGGGCAGATCGAAGCGGCCACCGCCTTCGGCTTTACCGGTTCGCAGGTGTTTCGCCGCATTCTGTTTCCCGGCATGATGCGCTACGCGCTGCCCGGTATCGGCAATAACTGGCAGGTGATCCTGAAAGCCACGGCGCTGGTGTCGCTGCTGGGGCTTGAGGATGTGGTGAAAGCGACGCAGCTGGCAGGTAAAAGCACCTGGCAGCCGTTCTACTTCGCCATCGTCGCCGGCGCGATCTATTTAATCTTTACCACGCTGTCGAACGGCGTGCTGTGGTGGCTGAATCGCCGCTACTCGGTCGGCGTAAAAAGGGCGGAGCTATGATCGATATTATTCAGGAGTACTGGAAATCCCTGCTCTGGACCGACGGCTATCGCTTTACCGGCGTCGCCATTACTCTGTGGCTGCTGATCCTGTCGGTGGTGATCGGCGGCTGCCTGGCGGTGCTGCTGGCCATCGCGCGCGTCTCGCCGAACCGCTTTGTCAGCACGCCGGTCTGGCTGTTTACCTATGTGTTTCGCGGCACGCCGCTCTATGTGCAGCTGCTGGTGTTCTACTCCGGCATGTACACGCTAGAGGTAGTAAAAGGCTCGGAGCTGCTTAACGCCTTTTTCCGCAGCGGGCTGAACTGTACGCTGCTGGCCTTTACCCTTAATACCTGCGCCTATACCACGGAGATCTTCGCCGGGGCGATCCGCGCCGTGCCGCACGGCGAAATCGAGGCGGCGCGCGCCTACGGCTTCTCTACCTTTAAGCTCTACCGCTGCATTATCCTGCCGTCCGCGCTGCGAACCGCGCTGCCCGCCTACAGCAACGAGGTGATCCTGATGCTGCACTCCACGGCGCTCGCCTTTACCGCAACGGTGCCTGACCTGCTGAAGATCGCCCGCGATATTAACTCGGCGACCTATCAGCCCTTTACCGCGTTCGGCATCGCGGCGGTGCTCTATCTGATTATCTCTTATGTGTTGATTAGCCTGTTCCGTCTGGCGGAGCGCCGCTTTCTCGCACACATCAAACCTTCGTCATCGCATTGAGTAGAACTATGGCTGATAACAAATTAAGCGTGACCGAACTGCATAAGCGTTACGGTGACCATGAAGTATTAAAAGGGGTCTCTTTACAGGCTGATGCAGGTGACGTGATCAGCATCATCGGATCGTCGGGATCGGGGAAAAGCACCTTTCTGCGCTGCATTAATTTCCTGGAGAAGCCGAGCGAAGGCACCATTTCCGTGACTAACGAGCCGATCAACCTGGTGCGCGACACCGACGGTCAGCTCAAGGTGGCCAATAAAGAGCAGCTGCGTTCGCTGCGCACTCGCCTCACCATGGTGTTTCAGCACTTTAATCTGTGGAGCCACATGACGGTGCTGGAGAACGTGATGGAGGCGCCGATTCAGGTGCTGGGCCTGAGCAAAGCGGACGCCCGCGCCCGCGCCGTCAACTATCTTAATAAGGTCGGCATCGACGAGCGCGCGCAGGCGAAATATCCGGTGCACCTTTCGGGCGGTCAGCAGCAGCGCGTCTCAATCGCGCGCGCGCTGGCGATGGAGCCGGAAGTGCTGCTGTTCGACGAGCCGACGTCGGCGCTCGATCCCGAGCTGGTGGGCGAAGTGCTGCGTATCATGCAGAAGCTGGCGGAAGAGGGCAAAACCATGGTGGTGGTGACCCATGAGATGGAGTTCGCGCGCCACGTCTCCAGCCACGTGATCTTCCTGCATCAGGGCAAGATTGAAGAGGAAGGGCCGCCGGACGCGCTGTTCGGCAATCCGAAAAGCCCGCGGCTGCAGCAGTTTCTTAAAGGCTCGCTGAAATAGGCAGCAGATCTGTAGCGGCGCAGTTCGTTGCGCGTTGGCCAGCCATGCGGCGCTATGGTCCGCGCGATAAATCGCGCCGCGCTTTTTAATCACTCACGCAGCAACTTCAGCGCGGTGTCTTCATCGGTCACCAGCCCGGAAACCCAGCCCCCGTTTAGCGCGGCCTGAATTGCCGCGTATTTGCGTGCGCTGCCGGCAAATCCGATAATGTTGCGCTGCGTCTGGCTTTCCAGCAGCACGCTGGTCAGCAGCTCATCGGTTTCGCCGAAAACGCGTTCCCCTTGCTGATTGAAAAAGTGCCCCAGCATTTCGCCAGCCACGCCGCGCGCGTTGAGCGCCTTGACCTGTGCATCGGTAATAAACCCTTCGGCATTGAGCGGGCAGCCCGGCATCACTTCACCAATGCCGACAAACGCGACATCCGCCAGTAGCGCACGCTGGGCTACGCGCTGGTACACCTGATGCTGCACCCACATGGCTTTGTCCTGCGGCGTATCCGCGTAAAGCGGTGCCGGAATGAAGAAATACTTGCCCTGCATTTTTTCCGCCATTTTCAGCGGCACGTCGTAGCGAGTGCCGGAATCGTCGCGCGCAATCGCGCCAATCATCGATACACACTGATGCTGTGGGCGTTCAACCCAGGGTAGCGCATCAATGATTGAGCGCAGCGTTTTACCGGAACCGATGCCAAACACCTGCGGGGTCTCTTCGTTAATAAACTGCGCCATCACCGCCGCGCCCTCTACGGCCAGCATTTGCTGAATCGCCGCGTCATCCAGCCCGGCTGACGGCACCACGCGGCACAGCGTCAGGCCAAACTTTTGCGCTATCTCGCGCGCCAGATGCAGGCAGTGGGTAACCGGGTGGTCAATCTTCACGCTAACCATCCCCATCTCACGCGCGCTTGAGACCAGCCGCTGCGCCACCTGGCGCGATAAGCCCAGCGCGCGCGCAATCTCCTGTTGCGTCAGGCCCGCCACGTAATACATCCAGGCTGCCCGTGCCGCCAGCTCCTGCTTCTTCTCTTCTCTGCTCATCGCATTGTTCCGTCAAAGACCGATACGCCAGTTTATCGCGTCTTGCATCTAAAGCGCTAACTGAGCAAAAGCCCTGAAAAAGAGCAAAAGTATTAATTGTGATGAATCTCTCAGAACGATCGCCCCGGCGGCGACTATGCTACGCCGTATCGGGCAAATGCCCTTAATTTTGGCAAATGTTTAATTCGAGGCGGCTATGACGACGAAATCAGTATGGATGCATATCGGTGCAGGTTCTTTTCACCGGGCGCATCAGGCGTGGTATCTGCATCAGCTACGCCAGCAGGGCGATGACAGCTGGAGCATCGCGCTCGGCAACATCCGTGGCGACGCGGTAGCGCTGCTTGACCAGCTGCAGGCGCAAAACGGCGAATATGTGCTGGAAACCGTAACGCCGGAGGGCGAGCGCGCGTATGAAACCATCACGTCGCTACGCACCATTTTGCCGTGGGACGCGGAAATCAGCGCGCTGGTGGCGCAGGGTGCCAGTGCCCATACCAAAGTCATTGGTTTTACCGTGACTGAAGCTGGCTACTATCTGACGCCCGCACATGAGCTCGATCTCGGCCAGCCAGACATCCAGGCCGATCTTCGCGGTGAAGTCCGCACTATTTACGGCGCGCTGGCACGCATTCTGCGCCAGCGCGTGGCCAGCGGCGGTGCGCCGGTCACGCTGCTCAACTGCGATAATCTGCGCCACAACGGCGAACGCTTCCGTCACGGCCTGCTGGCGTTTCTTGCCGCGCAGGGCGACAGCGCGCTGGCCAGTTGGGTGCGTGATAACACCACTTCGCCCAATACCATGGTTGACCGCATCACGCCGCGCCCGACGCCGGATGTTGCCGAACGCGTCAAAGCGGCTACCGGCAAAGACGATGGCGCAGCGGTAATGGCGGAATCCTTCATCCAGTGGGTGATTGAGGATGATTTCATTGCCGGACGTCCGGCGCTGGAACAAGTGGGCGTAGAGCTGGTGACATCGGTGCTACCCTGGGAAGAGGCGAAAATACGCATTCTTAACGCCACGCACGCAGCGATAGCCTGGGCCGGCACGCTCACCGGGCAGGATTACATTGATGACAGCACGCGCCAGCCTGCGATTTATCAGCTGGCTTATAACTACATCACCCAGGATGTGATTCCGTCACTGTCGCCCAGCCCGCTGGATCTGGCGGATTATCGCGACGTGGTGCTGGCACGCTTTAGCAATCCCTACATTAAAGATACCAACCAGCGCGTCGGTGCCGACGGGCTATCGAAAATTCCGGGCATGGTGACGCCGACGCTGCGCGAATGCTATCAGCGTGGCGCAGAACCCACGGCCACCGCTGTGCTGCCGGCGCTGTTTTACCTGTTTCTGCAACGCTGGGCCAGCGGTCAGCTGCCGTACGCTTATCAGGATGGCGTGCTCAACGCCGACGCGCTGCGCCAGCAGCTGGCCGGTGAAAATGCGCTGCAGACGTTTCTCAGCGACACGTCGTTGTTTGCTGAACTGGCCGACGATCGCGCCTTTCATGCGCTTGTAGCGCGCAGCGTAAACGCCCTGGAGCAGCAGTTGCTGCAGCCAGCGACGGTGTAAGGAGCGCACATCATGTATCTCGGCATTGATATTGGCACCTCTGAACTCAAAGCGCTGATCCTGAACCCACAGGGCGAGGTCGTGGCGTCGAATCACGTCACGCTCAGCGTGCAGCGCCCGCATCCGCACTGGGCGGAACAGGATCCCGAGCGCTGGTGGCAGGCCTGTGGCCAGGCGATCGCCGGGCTGCGCCAGCAGGTGCCGGAAATATGGGCCGCGATTCGCGCCATCGGCCTCTCGGGTCAGATGCACGGCGCGGTGCTGCTGGATGCGGCCGGTGTGGTGCTGCGACCGTGCATCTTGTGGAACGATACGCGCAGCGCGGCGCAGTGTGATGCGCTGCGCCAGCAATATCCGCAGATGATGCAGATCGCCGCCAACCTGATTATGCCCGGCTTCACCGCGCCGAAACTGCGCTGGGTGGCTGAACATGAGCCGGAAATATTTCGCCGCATCGATAAGGTGCTGCTGCCGAAGGATTACTTGCGCTGGCGACTTACCGGGCGCTTTGTCAGCGAGCCGTCAGATGCCGCTGGGACGCTGTGGCTGGATGTGGCGCAGCGCGACTGGTCCGACGAACTGCTGGCGATCAGCGGGCTGACGCGCGCGCAGATGCCCGAACTGGTTGAAGGCAGTGCGGTCAGCGCCACGCTGCGCGCCGATCTGGCCAGCGAATGGGGCTTATCGCCCACGGTGCGCCTCGCTGGCGGCGGCGGCGACAATGCGGCGTCGGCGGTAGGCGTCGGCGCGGTCAACGCGGGCGATGCCTTTATTTCTCTCGGCACCTCTGGCGTGATCTTTGTGGTTAACGATCGACTGCGCGCCGATCCGCAATCCGGCGTGCACGCATTCTGCCATGCGTTGCCGGGACGCTGGCATCAGATGAGCGTGATGCTCAGCGCCGCCAGCTGTTTGCGCTGGCTGTGTAATCTGCTTTCGGTCACGGAAAGCCAGCTGATGGACGAAATGGCGCAGCTTAGCGCGGAACAGCTGCGGCAGGCACCGCTCTTTCTGCCTTATCTTTCCGGCGAACGCACGCCGCACAACGATCCGCACGCGACCGGTACATTTTTCCATTTACGCCACGAAACGCCACGTGCGCTGCTCGGCTATGCGGTGATAGAGGGCGTAGCCTTTGGTCTTGCGGATGGTCTGGCAGTGCTGGGCGATACGCAGCAGCAGATTCAACAGTGCAGCCTGACCGGCGGCGGCGCGCGCAGCACGCTATGGGCGCAGCTGATTGCCGACGTGCTGCAACTGCCAATAGTGACCCATCCGGCCAGCGCCTCGGGCGCGCTGGGCGCGGCGCGGCTGGCGTGGTTAGCGGATGGCGGCCGCGAGGCAGAAGTGTGCCTGAAGCCGCCGGTGCAGGCGCGTTATCAGCCTGATGCGGCGCGGGGGGCGGTGCTGCAGCAGCGTCTGCGCCTGTTCCGTGAACTCTACGTACAACAACAGCAGGCGCGCGCATTGCTGCCTGCCTGATCGGATTAGCGAACGGAAGGAAGATTGTCATGCAATCGAATGAATACTGGTTTGGCTTACCGAAAAAGATGTTCTGGGGGTTCCTGGCTATCGCAATTTTTATGGCGGGCGACGGCTTCGAAATGGCGTTTTTGTCGCGCCACATCACTGACATGGGCTTTTCTCCGGCCCAGTCGGCAGTGGTGTTTACTTTTTATGGCCTCGCCGCCGCGCTGGCCGCGTGGGCCTCTGGCGTGGTGGCGGAGCTGATTACGCCGCAGCGCGCCATGATGATTGGCTTTATGCTGTGGATCGTCATGCATGCGCTGTTTATGTCGCTGGGACTCGGGCTGCGTAACTATCCGCTGATGGTGCTGTTCTACGGCATTCGCGGCCTGGCCTATCCGCTTTTTATCTATTCGTTCATGATGATGCTGGTGCAGGTGCTGCCGCGTGACAAGCTGGCCGCCGCTACCGGCTGGTTCTGGGCGATGTACTCCGTAGGAATTGGCGTGGTGGGCAGCTACCTGCCGAGTCTGACTATTCCGATGCTGGGCGAAACCGGTACCCTGTGGCTGGCTATTGTCTGGGTCGCCTGCGGCGGTGTGTTGGCGTATTTCAGCCTGCGCAACGTCCCGGTTGACCGTTCACGCGTTAATCTGCCGCTGCGCGATAAGATGACCGAGATGTCGCGTGCCGTGACTATCTTGTTCACCAATCAGCATGTGTTTTACGCCTGCCTGATCCGCATCATCAATACGCTGTCGCTGTTTGGTTTTGCCATCATTATGCCGCTTCTGTTTGTCGATCGGCTCGGCTTTACTATCTCCGAATGGCTGCAGATTTGGGCGGTGTTCTTCTTTGTCACCATTTTTACCAATATTTTCTGGGGTATTACCGGCGAGAAGCTGGGCTGGATCCGGCAGGTGCGCTGGTTCGGCTGCCTTGGTATGGCAGTCTCCAGCCTGGCATTTTACTACCTGCCGCTGTATGCAGGACATAACTTCTGGGTGGCGCTGATTCCGGCCGTGATGCTGGGGATCTTTGTCGCCGCCTTTGTGCCGATGACGGCGGTGTTCCCGACGCTGGAACCGCAGCATAAAGGCGCGGCGGTGTCAATTTACAACCTGTCAGCCGGACTGAGCAACTTTGTCGCGCCGGCGATTGCCTCGCTGCTGCTGCCGTTCTTCGATATTGTTGGCGTGGTGTGGGCCTATACCGCGCTTTACCTGTTCGCCGGCGTGCTGACCTTTATCATCCGCGTGCCGCAGCCAGGGCACACGCGGCAAGCCTCGTCAGTGAAATCGTCAATTGCGCAGCAGCGCAGTTGAGGTTGAGGCAGCCATACCCACAGCGGTCGCTGTCGGTATGGCTGCCAGAAAACGTTAATCCTGCTGCCTGCCGTTGCTTAAATGAAAGCGCGCGTTAGCCGGCGACATCCTGCAGCGCCTCCTGCAGATCGTACCAGCGAAAGCCGAAGCCGGAGGCCTCGAGCCGCTTCGGCAGCACATGCTGCCCGCCCAGCACCAGCACCGCCGATTCGCCCATCATCATTTTGATGGCGCTGGCGGGCGTGCGCATAAAGGCCGGGCGATGCATCACATGGCCGAGCGTGGCGGCGAACTGCTCGTTGCGCACCGCGTAGGGCGCCACCATATTGAACGGGCCGCTCAGATCGTCGCGATCCAGCAGCCAGAGAATAGCGTTGACCATATCGTCGATATGGATCCACGGCAGATACTGTTTGCCGCTGCCGATAGGACCGCCGACGCCGAGCTTGAACGGCAGCTTCATTTTGCTTAACGCGCCGCCTTCGCTGGCCAGCACCACCCCGGTGCGCAGCAGGCAGACGCGGGTGCGCTCGCTTTCGGCGCTCAGCGCCAGCTGCTCCCAGCGCGCGCAGAGGCTGTGGGTAAACTCCTCCTGACCCTGATCCTCTTCCGTCAGCACCAGCTCGCCGGTATCGCCGTAGTAGCCGGTTGCCGATCCAGAGATCAGCACGCGCGGCGGCACGTGGCTGGCGTTGATCAGCGAGGCGATGCGTTCGGTGATCTGCCAGCGGCTTTCGCACAGCCGCTGCTTCTGCTGTTCGGTCCAGCGCTTGTCGGCGATGGGTTCGCCGGCGAGGTTGATGACGGCGTCAATCCCGTCGAGGTTTTGCTGCTGCGCCAGGCCTGACCAGAGCGCGACGCGCGCGTCGAGCTTTTCGCGCGCGGCGGCGACATCGCGCGTGACGACGCTGACCTGATGCCCCAGCGTCAGCAGGCGAGGAATAAGATGGCGGCCGATCAGCCCGGTTCCGCCGGTCATAAGTATGTGCATCTCGCGTCTCCTTATCATTTTTCTGATACGCACTGTTTCAGCATAGAAGAAGCGCGGCCGCGCGCTGCCGGACTGCGTCGCGCTTTGAGAAGATCGGACCAGCCGGACATTGCTTTGCGCAAAGAAAGTCGGTAAATATCAGGCTACCCGGATAAGCCTGTTGAGGTAGCAGATGAATTACCCGTCCATCACCCTGTGGTCTGATTCACTGTTTTTTAGTCCTTACGCCATGTCGGTTTACGTCGCGCTGACGGAGAAGGGCATTCCCTTTTCACTGAAACGCGTCGATCTTTCGCAAAATCAGCAGTTCCATAGCGACTATCGCGCGCTATCGCTTACCTGCCGCGTGCCGACGCTGCAGATTGACGATTTCGTGCTGAGCGAATCTTCTGCTATCGCTGAGTATCTGGAAGAGCGTTTTCCTGCGCCTGAATTCGATCGCCTCTATCCGCGCGATCGTGAGAAGCGCGCGCGGGCGCGCGAAGTGCAGGCGTGGCTGCGCAGCGATTTTTTACCCATTCGTCAGGAGCGGCCGACGGAGGTGTTATTCGCCGGCGAGCGTTTCCCGCCGTTGAGCGCGGCGGCGGCGCAGGCGGCAGATAAGCTAATTGCGGCGAGTCTGCGCTTGCTGCCGGACAAGCAGCAGAATCTGTTCGGCGAGTGGTCCGTTGCCGATACGGATTTAGCGCTGATGCTGAATCGCCTGGCGCTGCACGGCGACGCGCTGCCGGATAAGCTCAGGGAATATGCTGAATTTCAGTGGCAGCGCGCCTCGGTACAGCTCTGGCTGGCGGAAAGCGGCAAACAACGATAGATTGCGCCGCTTGCTCAGGCGAGCGGAAGTGATTACCTTACAGCACACTATAACAACGACGTGGCAATCAGGCGCGTGTCGCACGGCACGCCAGAACAGAAAAGGGTTACCGGATGGTAGATCAAACCGCGGGCGACGCTATCGAGTGGGTCGATATCGTTAATGAAGAGAATGAAGTGATTGCACAGGCGACGCGTGCGCAGATGCGCGCGCAGCGTATGCGCCATCGCGCCACCTATATCGTGGTGCATGACGGCGCAGGCAAGATTCTGGTGCAGCGCCGCACCGAGACGAAAGACTTCATGCCCGGCATGCTGGACGCCACCGCGGGCGGCGTGGTGCAGAGCGGCGAAGATCTGCTGGAGTCGGCGCGCCGCGAAGCCGAGGAGGAGCTGGGCATTGCCGATGTGCCTTTCGCCGAGCACGGCAAGTTCTACTTCGAAGATGAGCATGTCCGCGTCTGGGGCGGATTGTTCAGCTGCGTCTATCACGGCCCGTTCGCTATGCAGGAAGAGGAGGTCGATGAGGTGTTCTGGATGACCCCCGATGAGATTACCGCGCGCTGCGACGAGTTCACCGATGATTCGCTAAAGGCGCTGTCGCTGTGGCTGACGCGTAACGGCGACGCTTAAAAATAGTTAGTTAAAAAAACGCCCGTCTGGGCGTTTTTTTATTTTTGCGGCCTGTGATGCTTGGGCTGTTCAGACGCGGGCAACAGTCAGTTACGTAAAGTCGGCGTGAACACGTCCGTGTGGCCTCGGCCGCCGCTTCCCTGCGGCGAGGATGTGAACCCAGAAGGCTTAGCCTTCTGCCTGCTGCGACTGAATTGCGGTCAGGGCGATGGTGTAGACGATATCGTCGACCAGCGCGCCGCGCGACAGATCGTTAACCGGCTTGCGCATACCCTGCAGCATCGGACCGATAGAGATCAGATCCGCCGAGCGTTGCACCGCTTTGTAAGTGGTGTTGCCGGTGTTGAGATCCGGGAAGATAAACACCGTGGCGCGACCGGCGACCGCCGAGTTCGGCGCTTTGGATTTGGCCACATCTTCCATAATCGCCGCGTCATACTGCAGCGGACCGTCGATCACCAGATCCGGACGTTTCTCCTGCGCGATACGCGTCGCTTCGCGCACTTTTTCCACGTCGCTGCCCGCGCCGGAGGTGCCGGTCGAGTAGGAGATCATCGCCACGCGCGGTTCAATACCGAACGCATGGGCGGAGTCGGCAGACTGAATGGCGATTTCCGCCAGCTGTTCCGCGGTAGGGTCCGGGTTGATGGCGCAGTCGCCATACACCAGCACCTGCTCCGGAAGCAGCATAAAGAATACCGAGGAGACCAGCGAGCTGTTCGGCGCGGTTTTAATCAGCTGCAGCGGCGGACGAATGGTATTGGCGGTGGTGTGCACGGCGCCTGACACCAGGCCGTCCACTTCGCCGCTTTCCAGCATCATGGTGCCGAGCACCACGTTGTCTTCCAGCTGCTCCTGCGCCACCACTTCGGTCATGCCTTTGTTCTTACGCAGCTCGACCAGACGCGGCACATAGTTGTTGCGAACCACTTCGGGATCGACAATTTCGATGCCTTTGCCCAGTTCGACGCCCTGTGCGGCGGCAACGCGCTGGATCTCATCGGGATTGCCCAGCAGCACGCAGGTCGCGATGCCGCGCTCGGCGCAGATGGCGGCGGCTTTGACGGTGCGCGGCTCATCGCCTTCCGGCAGCACGATGCGTTTGCCCGCTTTGCGGGCCAGCTCGGTGAGCTGGTAGCGGAAGGCCGGCGGCGACAGGCGACGACTGCGCTCGGAGGTCGCGGTCAGCGATTCGATCCAGTCGGCGTTAATATAGCTGGCGACATACTCCTGCACTTTTTCCACGCGCTGAGTATCGTCGCTCGGCACTTCCAGGTTGAAGCTCTGCAGGCTGAGCGAGGTTTGCCAGGTGTTGGTTTTCACCATAAAGACCGGCAGGCCGGTCTGGAAGGCGCGCTCGCACAGCTTCGCGATGCGGTTGTCGATTTCGTAGCCGCCGGTCAGCAGGATGGCGCCGATCTCTACACCGTTCATCGCCGCCAGGCAGGCGGCCACCAGCACGTCAGGACGGTCTGCCGAGGTCACCAGCAGCGAGCCGGGACGGAAATGCTCCAGCATATGCGGCAGGCTGCGCGCGCAGAAGGTCACTGACTTAACGCGGCGCGTGGCGATTTCGCCTTCATTAATCACTTCGGCATGCAGGTGGCGGCACATATCGATGGCGCGCGTGGCGATCAGATCGAAGCTCCAGGGCACGCAGCCCAGTACCGGCAGCGGGCTGTCGGCGAACAGCTGTTTCGGATCGATATTGGCGACGCTCGCCTTGGTGGAGTCGTCGAAAATTTCCGACAGATCCGGGCGCGTGCGGCCCTGCTCATCCACCGGCGCGTTCAGCTTGTTGATGATGACGCCGGTAATGTTTTTGTTCTTGCTGCCGCCGAAGCTGCTTTGCGTCAGCTCGATGCGCTCTTTCAGCTGGGCGGGTGAATCGTTGCCCAGCGCCATAACAAACACGATCTCGGCGTTAAGCGTCTTGGCGATCTCATAGTTGAGCGCGTTGGCGAACTGATGCTTACGCGTCGGCACCAGGCCTTCAACCAGCACCACTTCCGCATCTTTGGTGTTTTCGTGGTAGCGCGCGATGATCTCTTCCATCAGCACGTCCTGCTGGTTAGCGCCCAGCAGCGACTCGACGCGCGACATCTTGAGCGGGTCGGCGGCAGGAATCGACGAGTTCTTGCGGATGATCATCGTGGTCTGGTCCGGCTTATCGCCGCCAGCGCGCGGCTGCGCGATAGGTTTGAAGACGCTGAGACGAACGCCTTTACGCTCCATGGCACGAATAACGCCGAGGCTGACGCTGGTCAGGCCGACGCTGGTGCCGGTAGGAATAAGCATGATTGTACGCGACACGTTTGAACCTCGCTTTAGGTAGTGTCAAAAACAACACCGTCAGCCGAAGCTGACGGTGAAGGAAACATCAGGCGGTAAGACGCGCCGCATCCTGGGCGATCACCAGCTCTTCATTCGTGGGGATGACAATCGCCGGGCGGGTGCCTTCTTTATTGATAAAGCCGGATTTGCCGAAGCGCGCCGCCAGGTTGCGCTCATGATCGACCTCAAAGCCGAGCAGGCCCAGCTTTTTGAGCGACAGTTCGCGCACCATCGCCGCGTTTTCACCGATGCCGCCGGTAAAGATCACCGCATCCAGACGGCCTTCCATCATAGCGCTGTAGCTGCCGATGTATTTTGCCAGACGATGGCAGAAAACATCCATGGCGCGCTTCGCGTCCTCTTTGGTTTCGTAGTTGTCTTCGACGTAGCGACAGTCGCTGGTGACGTCGGTCAGGCCCAGCAGGCCGGACTCCTTGGTCAGCAGCTTATTGATGGCGTCGACGCTCATGCCCAGGGTATCGTGCAGATAGAAGACGATCGCCGGATCGATGTCGCCGCTGCGGGTGCCCATCACCAGACCTTCCAGCGGCGTCAGACCCATTGAGGTATCGACGCACTTGCCGTTACGCACCGCCGCCACCGAGGCGCCGTTGCCGAGGTGGCAGGTAATGATGTTGAGCTCGTCGACCGGTTTGTTCAGGATTTTTGCCGCTTCGTGCGTGACGTAGTAGTGGCTGGTGCCGTGCGCGCCGTAGCGGCGAACGCCATGCTCTTTATAAAGACGGTAAGGCAGGGCGTAGAGATAGGACTCTTCCGGCATAGTCTGATGGAAAGCGGTGTCGAAAACCGCCACATTCTTGTCGGAGAGGTGCGGGAAGTTTTTCATCGCCTCTTCGATGCCGATCAGATGCGCCGGGTTATGCAGCGGTGCGAAAGAGGCATTGTCTTTGATGCCCTGCACCACGGCGTCGGTAATAATGACCGATTCTGTCAGCTGCTCGCCGCCATGCACGATGCGATGGCCAATTGCAGCAATTTGTGCCGACAGCTCTGGTTTTTGTGCCAGAATAGTTTTAACAATGAAATTCAGGGCTTCGCTGTGTGCGGCGCCGGCGCCTAGAGGGGCTTCGTGTTTTTCTCCGTCCAGTTTCCACTTAATGCGCGCTTCCGGAAGATGGAAGCATTCAGCCAGGCCGGACAGGTATTCCTCTCCGCTGGCGGCATTCAGGATGGCGAACTTCAGTGAAGAGCTGCCGCAGTTCAGAACCAGTACTAACTTACTCGACATGGAAGTACCTATTTGTTAAAAGTGGCTAAAAAAAAGGCAATCAGACTATCAGCGTAGCCCATGAATGCGGGGAGCTTAATCATAACCCTGTTGCGGTAGTCAAAATGTTGCGTCTCCGCAAAAAAATTTCGGTAATTTTACGCAATTTTTTGAAATTTGCTTAGCGAAAGCTGGCCGCTACGTTTGTGATTTACGTTTTTACCCGCTTCCAGTAGGTTATTGAGGCGGGGTCAGAATAGCGAGACTGCCCTTTAAAGACAAAAAATTTTGAAGGATGTCACGTAAAGTTGTGTAGATATAAAATAATTTTATTTTTTGCAGTTTTAGTTGAGGTCCGCCATGGCGAATGATTCTGGCAATACTGGCTGGTTCCGTATTTTTCAAAACGGTCAGCACTATATGAAGACCTGGCCGAATGACAAACGCCTCGCGCCGATCTTTCCTGAAAACCGCGTCTCGAGCGTAACCCGTTTCGCCATCCGCTTTATGCCGCCGCTGGCGGTGTTCACGCTGAGCTGGCAGATCGCGCTTGGCGGGCAGCTGGGCCCGGCAGTCGCGACCGCGCTCTTCGCCTGCAGTCTGCCGATGCAGGGGCTGTGGTGGCTGGGCAAACGCTCGGTGACACCGCTGCCGCCTACGCTGCTGCACTGGTTCCATGAAGTGCGCGCCCGCCTGGAAGAAGCGGGTCAGGCGATTGCGCCGGTCGAGGGCAAGCCGACCTATCAGGCGCTGGCCGACCTGTTAAAGCGGGCATTTAAGCAGCTGGATCGCACCTTCCTCGACGATCTTTGATCACCGCCTTTTTCCCGCAGAGAGAATTTGTCGCTCAACCGGGTCCAAATCAAAGAAAAGTGATGCGGGCATACCCGCATCACCCGCCTTATGCCACTATTTTCCGTCTAATACTTGAGCGGCCTGTCGGCCCAGGAGCCTACGATGGAAATGACCCACGCGCAGCGTCTGATTCTCTCTAACCAGTACAAAATGATGGCCATGCTGGAGCCGGACAACGCCGAGCGCTATCGCCGTTATCAGACCATTATTGAGCGCGGCTACGGGCTGCAGATGCGCGAGCTGGATAAAGAGTTCGGCGAACTGACGGAAGAGACCTGCCGCACCATTATCGACATTATGGAGATGCACCATGCGCTGCACGTCTCCTGGTCGAATCTTGGCGATAAATCCTCGCTGGACGAACGCCGTCTCGCTTTCCTCGGCTTTGATGCCGCCACGGAAGCACGCTATCTCGGCTACGTGCGCTTTATGGTCAATACCGAAGGGCGCTATACCCACTTTGATTCCGGCACGCACGGCTTCAATGCGCAGACGCCGATGTGGGAAAAGTATCGACGTATGCTGGCGGTGTGGCACACTTGTCCGCGTCAATATCATCTCAGCGCGACGGAAATCGCGCAGATTATTAACGCCTGACGGGAGCGTCTTGTGACCTATAGCGGTTTTTTGTTTGATCTGGATGGCACGCTGGTGGACTCGCTGCCAGCGGTAGAGCGTGCGTGGAGCAGCTGGGGCGCGCGGCACGGCATCGCGTCCGAGGAGATCCTGAGTTTTATTCACGGCAAGCAGGCGATCGCCTCGCTGCGCCATTTTATGGCGGGCCAGCCGGAAGCGGCGATTCAGGCGGAGTTTCGCGCGCTGGAGCAAAACGAAGCGCAGGACACCGACGGCGTGCGGGCGCTGCCGGGCGCGCACGCGCTGCTGACGCGCTTAAACGCGCTGCAGATCCCCTGGGCTATCGTGACCTCCGGCTCGGTGCCGGTGGCGCACGCGCGCCATAAGGCCGCCGGGCTGCCGCTGCCGTCGGTATTTATCACGGCCGAACAGGTGGAGAAGGGCAAGCCCGCGCCGGATCCCTATCTGCTGGGCGCGGAAAAACTGGGGCTGGCGGCGGAAAAGTGCGTGGTGGTCGAAGACGCACCTGCCGGCATTCTCTCTGGACTGGATGCCGGCTGCGCCGTGATCGCGATCAACCCGCCCGCCGATACGCCGCGCCTCGGCGAAACCCTGATGCAGCTTAATTCGCTGGCCTCGTTGCGGGTCACGCCGCAGGCCGAAGGCGGCTTCTCTCTGCATCTGCAAAGCTGAGCGCAACCGGCGGCGCGAAACGCCGCCGGTTTACAGCGGGGAATCCTGCGAGATCTCATCCAGCGAGAGGCTAAAACTGGGAATAAACACCTCGACGAAATAGTCCATTTCCGGCGTGCGACGCTGCTGCAGCGTTTTCTCCAGACGCGCCTTGGCCAGCAGAAACTCGTTATTGCCGGCCGAGAGCTCCTCAAGGCACTTCAGGTAGGCGCAGAGCGCGTCCGCCTGCTTCACCACCGACTGCTCCTCTTCGCTGTGCTGATGCTCGTCAAGAAGCGGACGGTACTCCTCCTGCAGCTCTTCCGGCAGCATCTCGATCAGCTTCTGCTGGGCGATCTTCTCAATCTTTTTATACTCATGGGCGATTTGCGCGTTGTAATACTTCACCGGCGTCGGCAGATCGCCCGTGAGCACTTCGCTGGCGTCGTGATAAAGCGCCAGCATCGCGATGCGATCGGCGTTAAGCGCGCCGCTGAATTTTTTGTTTTTGATCACGGCGAGCGCATGCGCCACCATCGCGACCTGCAGGCTGTGCTCCGATACGTTTTCGGTGCGCACGTTGCGCATCAGCGGCCAGCGGTTGATCAGTTTAAGGCGGGAGAGATGGGCGAAAAAGTGGCTTCGGGTCATGCGTTATCCTGTCAGCAACGGGGGAAGCGTCGCGCTTCCCCAAATGCTGTCAGTATACGCGGCGGGTTTTACTGGCGATAGCCTTGCAGGAAACGGTCGAACTTGCCGATCGCCATCTCCAGATCGTCGACGCGCGGCAGGGTAACGATACGCACATGGTCGGGCCATGGCCAGTTAAAGGCGGAGCCCTGCACCAGCAGCACCTTTTCCTGCAGCAGGAAGTCCAGCACCATTTTCTGGTCGTCGTGAATGTTGAACTTCTTCGCATCGATGCGCGGGAACATATAGAGCGCGCCGTTCGGCTTCACGCAGCTGACGCCGGGAATATCGTTAATCAGCTCCCAGGCGCGCTGGCGCTGCTCGTAGAGACGGCCGCCCGGCGCGATAAATTCGCTGATGCTCTGATAGCCGCCCAGCGCGGTCTGGATCGCATGCTGCGCCGGCACGTTGGCGCACAGGCGCATCGAGGCCAGCATCTCCAGCCCTTCGATATAGCCTTTCGCATGTTTCTTCGGCCCGTTAAGCACCATCCAGCCCTGACGAAAACCGGCTACGCGGTAAGTTTTCGAGAGGCCGTTAAAGGTCACGGTCAGCAGATCGGGCGCCAGCGCGGCGATCGAATGGTGCTGCGAGGCGTCGTAAAGGATCTTGTCGTAGATTTCGTCGGCGAAAATGATCAGGTTATGCTGACGCGCGATCTCGACGATCTCCAGCAGCAGCTCTTTGCTGTAGACCGCGCCGGTGGGATTGTTCGGGTTAATAATCACGATGCCGCGGGTGCGCGGCGTGATTTTGCTGCGAATATCGTCGAGATCCGGGAACCAGTCGGACGATTCGTCGCACAGATAGTGTACCGCTTTGCCGCTGGAGAGCGACACCGCCGCCGTCCAGAGCGGATAGTCGGGCGCGGGCACCAGCATCTCGTCGCCGCTGTTCAGCAGCGCCTGCATCGCCTGCACGATCAGTTCGGAAACGCCGTTGCCGATATAGATGTCTTCGACCGTGACATCACGGATATCGCGCGCCTGGTAGTGCTGCATAATGGCTTTACGCGCCGAGTAGAGCCCTTTTGAATCGCAGTAACCCTGCGCGCTCGGCAGGTTGCGAATAACATCGACCAAAATTTCATCCGGCGCTTCGAAACCGAAAGGCGCGGGATTGCCGATATTGAGCTTAAGAACTTTGTTACCTTCTTCTTCGAGACGTTTAGCCTCTTTAAGTACCGGCCCGCGAATGTCGTAACAGACGTTTTCCAGCTTGCCGGATTTATCAATTTGAAAAGTCATTTTTAATCGCCTTTATGGGCAGAATCCTTTTACTGCCGCAGAAATCAAACCAGCACAATGTACTCTCCTCAATGCGACAAAAGAAGGGCGGCGGCAGGTTTTGGCGTCTTTGCCATCTTTTTGCGGCAGCCATGGGGTAAAGCATAATTTCTTTGCAATTAACTGGTTACAAAAACTGATTTTTAGTTCATGAACGATATTTTTCTCTGGCCCGTGCGATTTTGACTGTAAACAGCGCTGTCCGACGCGCAGAGAAGCAATGGCGAAGTTTCCGGCTAAAATATGAGCGCTGAGGCAATTAGATGAACAGGGAAATAGTTAAGCTATTTTATATGAATGTTCATAAAACCCCCCGGCTTGTTAGCAGGATAAGCCAACCGGGAGGCGATCGCGCCCGTCAGGTCGCCTTAACGCCTGTAAATAGCCGGAAAAGTTCCCTGCGCGAAAGGGCCAATCCATACCTGATAAAAGGTATTTAAGGCGTATCTTCGCACTTTATCTCGACTTTCAGAAAGAGGGCGGTTAAAAATTGTGCAGCGGTGTGCCAGGATGGGCCTGAAATGCGATCTGGTCAAAAATTACGATGCTTTTCACAAAATCATTTCCATTTTGAAGTTAAAAATGATTAAGTATAATTTATTATTTGTCGCATTTAGCTGCTACGCAATTCATAATCCCGTAGCTGGCTTTTTCCGTCCGCTTTAGGTACGGAACCCTAGACACCAACGCAGCTTCCTGCAATTGCGCTCCCGCGCTGTCGGTCCAGAAGTTGTTTCTGTCTACTCAACGCTGCTTTCCCGCTTTTTCGGGATGCGCGTTTGTCGGTATACGCCTGACACGAATTTCTTTGACGGTCTCACACAGGACCGGCAATGAGCATCATTACCACTTATCTCTTTGATAAGTAGCGTAATAACACCAGGGTAGTAGTTTTTTAAAAATCTTATAAGTGAAGAAAACATGACTAATGCAAATCGTCCGATACTGAATCTCGACCTCGATCTGCTGAGAACGTTTGTTGCCGTTGCTGACCTGAACACGTTTGCGGCGGCGGCTGCCGCTGTATGCCGAACCCAGTCGGCCGTCAGCCAGCAGATGCAGCGTCTGGAGCAATTGGTAGGTAAAGAGCTGTTTGCCAGACATGGACGTAATAAATTATTAACTGAGCACGGTATTCAGCTTTTAGGCTACGCCAGGAAAATCTTGCGTTTCAACGACGAGGCCTGCACATCGCTGATGTACAGCAACATCCAGGGCGTGCTGACCATCGGCGCTTCAGATGATACCTCCGACACCATCCTGCCGTTCCTGCTTAACCGCGTGACATCGGTCTATCCGAAGCTGGCGATCGACGTCCGCGTAAAACGCAATCCCTTTATGATGGAGATGCTGAACCAGGGCGAGGTCGATCTGGTTGTGACCACCTCAAGCCCCGGCAGCTTTACCCATCAGGTGCTGCGTACGTCGCCGACGCTGTGGTACTGCGCGGCGGATTATATCTTTCAGCGCGGCGAAGCGATTCCTCTGGTGCTGCTGGACGAACCGAGTCCGTACCGCGATATGGCGATCGATCACCTTAACGAAGCGGGCATTCCGTGGCGTATCTCCTACGTCGCCTCTACGCTGGCTGCGGTACGCGCCGCGGTCAAAGCGGGCCTTGGCGTGACGGCACGTCCGGTGGAGATGATGAGTCCGGAACTGCGCGTCATGGGCGCGGCGGAAGGGCTGCCAGTGCTGCCGGATACGCAGTACCTGCTGTGCCGTAATGCTGACAGCGATAACGAACTGGCGCTGGCGATCTTCAACGCCATGCAGTCCACCAACGATCCCTACAATCTGAGCGCCAACCCAGATGGGACGCTGTTGCTGGATGATGAAGAGTAACCGGCAGAGACGATTGCCCGTTCCTGTTTGTTCCGCCTGCCAGTTGTTAAAACTGTAATAAAAAAGCCCTTCGTTATGCTTTTGCATCGAAGGGCTTTTTTTATCCGCCTAAAAGGCCGTTGTCTCGCCATGTCCGCCCTCAAGCGCTTTTCCTGCATTAACAAACTAAAACGCCATTTCGATCAGGGTAAAGATGAAATTCTTTGTCTGAAGATGTGAAAACTCTGTTCCGTATTTGAGCGACATTTGCTGAAAAAAAGGACAAAAAGGCCAGTTTTGTGTCCTGGATCAAAAAAATACCCCTGACAAGGGGAAGGAAAAAGCGCTAAAGCCTGCCAGAATACGTTGGATAAATGCACGATCCATGCATTTGAATTCACGCTACATTCTAAAAGACCATACAGACTGAAGCGATTTAGCTGGCAACGCGCGCATCATATGTTAAAATTTTGATGCGCGTGTAAAATAATGTTTGGATACTTTTGTCAAAGTTGACAAAAGGTTATAGAAAGGAGTAAAAGACCCCATAAAATTGCTGCCTAATTGATAATGACAGCATAATTTATAAGGTTTTTTTCCTTCCCTTGAATCGATGTGGTGCGTTTGCTGCAAGTGACCCGCGCAGGATGCCATCGCCACTTTTGATGAGTAAGCAAAGAGTATGTCAACAGCCACCGAAGTCGTCGCTCATCACTGGGCGTTTATCATATTTGTCATTATCGCTTTCGGCCTTTGCGCCTTTATGCTTACCGGAGGATGGCTCTTAGGCGGCCGCGCCCGCGCGCGTCATAAAGAGACGCCGTTCGAATCCGGTATCGAATCTGTGGGCGACACCCATATCCGCCTCTCGGCGAAGTTCTACCTCGTCGCGATGTTCTTCGTCATCTTCGACGTAGAAGCGCTCTTTTTATACGCATGGGCGACCTCAATCCGCGAAAGCGGCTGGGTCGGCTTTGTCGAAGCCGCAATTTTCATTTTGGTGCTCCTGGCGGGGCTGGTCTATCTGGTGCGTATCGGCGCGCTGGACTGGGCGCCTGCACGTCGTCGCGTGGTGGTCAAATCCAGCCCGATCGGTCACACCAACCCTCATAAGCAGTAAAAGCGAGGCAATCTGATGGACTATACGCTCACCCGCATAGACCCCAACGGTGGTGAGAACGACCGTTATCCTCTGCAAAAACAGGAGATCGTTGCCGATCCCCTTGAGCAGCACGTTCATCGCAGCGTCTACATGGGCAAGCTCGAGCATGCCCTGCATGACATGGTGAACTGGGGCCGTAAGAACTCTCTGTGGCCCTATAACTTTGGTTTGTCCTGCTGCTACGTAGAGATGACCACCTCCTTTACCGCCGTGCACGACGTCGCGCGTTTCGGCGCGGAAGTGATGCGCGCCTCGCCGCGTCAGGCGGACTTTATGGTGATCGCCGGTACGCCTTTCACCAAAATGGCGCCGGTAATTCAGCGTCTCTATGACCAGATGCTGGAGCCGAAGTGGGTGATCTCGATGGGCGCCTGCGCTAACTCCGGCGGCATGTACGACATCTACTCTGTGGTGCAGGGCGTCGATAAGTTTTTGCCGGTTGACGTCTACATTCCCGGCTGCCCGCCGCGCCCGGAAGCCTATATGCAGGCGCTGCTGCTGCTGCGCGAGTCGATCGGCAAAGAGCGTCGCCCGCTGTCGTGGGTCGTCGGCGATCAGGGCGTTTATCGCGCCAATATGCAGTCGGAACGTGAGAGAAAACGCGGCGAGCGCATCGCTGTTACCAATCTTCGCACGCCTGACGAAGTGTAAGAACACCGTACATGGATGGATTCCACACCCGCGGCAAAACATCACAATTTAATGCGCGGCCCCATCCTGACGCCTTCTTTTGAGTGCCTGGCGACAGGCCGGAATGGTGAGTAACGTATGACAGATTTAACCACGCACGATCTCGCTCAGCCTGCATGGCAAACCCGGGATCACCTGGATGACCCGGTGATCGGCGAGCTGCGTAACCGTTTTGGGCCGGATGCCTTTACCGTTCAGCCAACCCGCACGGGCATTCCCGTGGTCTGGGTGAAGCGCGAGCAGCTGCTGGAGATCGTGACCTTCCTGCGCAAGCTGCCTAAGCCGTACATCATGCTCTATGACCTGCATGGCATGGATGAACGTTTGCGTACCCACCGCGCCGGTCTGCCCGCCGCGGATTTTTCCGTTTTCTATCATTTTCTGTCGATCGAGCGTAACCGCGACATCATGCTCAAGGTGGCGCTGTCGGAGAACGACCTTCATCTGCCGACGCTGACGAAAATCTTCCCGAACGCCAACTGGTACGAGCGCGAAACCTGGGAGATGTTCGGCGTCACTTTTGATGGCCACCCGCACCTGACGCGCATCATGATGCCGCAGACCTGGGAAGGTCATCCGCTGCGTAAAGACTACCCGGCGCGCGCCACCGAGTTCGATCCCTTCACGCTGACCAAACAAAAAGAAGATCTGGAGATGGAGGCGCTGACCTTCAAGCCGGAAGAGTGGGGCATGAAGCGCAGCACCACCAGCGAGGACTTTATGTTCCTCAACCTGGGACCGAACCACCCGTCGGCGCACGGTGCCTTCCGCATCATCCTGCAGCTGGACGGCGAAGAGATCGTTGACTGCGTGCCGGATATCGGCTACCACCATCGCGGCGCGGAGAAGATGGGCGAGCGCCAGTCATGGCACAGCTACATCCCCTATACCGACCGCGTCGAGTATCTTGGCGGCTGCGTCAATGAAATGCCTTACGTACTGGCGGTAGAAAAGCTGGCAGGCATCGTGGTGCCAGATCGCGTCAACGTCATTCGCGTAATGCTTTCCGAGCTGTTCCGCATCAACAGCCATCTGCTCTATATCTCGACCTTTATTCAGGACGTTGGCGCGATGACGCCGGTGTTCTTCGCCTTTACCGATCGCCAGAAGATCTATGACGTGGTCGAAGCCATTACCGGCTTCCGCATGCACCCGGCCTGGTTCCGCATCGGTGGCGTGGCGCACGATCTGCCGAAGGGCTGGGAGCGCCTGCTGCGCGACTTCCTCGACTGGATGCCGAAGCGCCTGAAAGAGTATGACAAGGCAGCGCTGCGCAACAGCGTGCTGGTCGGCCGTTCCAAAGGCGTCGCCGCCTACAATATGGATGAGGCGCTGGCATGGGGCACTACCGGCGCCGCGCTGCGCGCCACCGGTCTCGATTTCGACGTGCGCAAATGGCGTCCCTACTCAGGCTACGAAAACTTCGACTTCGAGATCCCGGTCGGCGCGGGCATCAGCGACGCCTACACGCGCGTACAACTGAAGATGGAAGAGATGTGGCAGTCGCTGCGTATTCTCGAGCAGTGCCTGAACAATATGCCAGAGGGTCCGTTTAAAGCCGATCATCCGCTGACCACGCCGCCGCCGAAAGAGCGTACGCTGCAGCATATCGAAACGCTGATCACGCACTTCCTGCAGGTTTCATGGGGCCCGGTAATGCCAGCCAACGAATCATTCCAGATGATCGAGGCGACCAAAGGAATCAACAGCTACTACCTGACCAGCGACGGCAGCACCATGAGCTACCGCACCCGCGTGCGTACGCCGAGCTTCCCGCACCTGCAGCAGATCCCGTCGGTGATCCGCGGCAGCCTGGTATCCGACCTGATCGTTTACCTCGGTAGTATCGATTTTGTTATGTCAGACGTGGACCGCTAATTATGCACGATCAAAAAATTGCCATTCATACGATCGACCCGAACGAGGTCTTCGTGCTGAGCGCGGAAGAGCATCACGCCATCGAGCACGAGAAACACCACTATGAAGATGCGCGCGCGGCGTCGATTGAAGCGCTGAAGATCGTGCAGAAGCAGCGCGGCTGGGTGCCGGACGGCGCCATTAACGCCATCGCCGAGGTGCTGGGCATTCCGGCCAGCGACGTCGAAGGCGTCGCCACGTTCTACAGCCAGATTTTCCGCCAGCCTGTCGGTCGTCACGTTATCCGCTATTGCGACAGCGTAGTGTGTCACATCACCGGTTACCAGGGCATTCAGGCGGCGCTGGAGCAGAATCTGAACATCAAGCCCGGCCAGACCACGGCGGACGGCCGCTTTACGCTGCTGCCGACCTGCTGCCTGGGCAACTGCGACAAAGGCCCGACCATGATGGTGGATGAAGATACGCACGTTCATCTGACGCCGGAAGGCATCGCCTCGCTACTGGAGCAGTATCAATGACCATCAAACAGATCATTCGTACTGCGGAAACGCACCCGCTGACCTGGCGCATGCGCGATGACAAGCAGCCGGTCTGGTTCGAAGAATACCGCAGCAAAAACGGCTATGCCGGCGCGGAAAAGGCGCTGAACGGCATGGCGCCGGACGAAATTGTCGCGGCAGTGAAAGATTCCGGCCTGAAAGGGCGCGGCGGCGCAGGCTTCTCCACGGGTCTGAAGTGGAGCCTGATGCCGAAAGATGAATCCATGAACATCCGTTACCTGCTGTGTAACGCCGATGAGATGGAGCCGGGCACCTATAAAGACCGCCTCCTGATGGAGCAGATGCCGCACCAGCTGGTGGAAGGCATGCTGATCAGCGCCTTCGCCCTGAAGGCCTATCGCGGCTATATCTTCCTGCGCGGCGAATATATCGAGGCGGCGGTAAATCTGCGTCGTGCTATCGCCGAAGCGACCGAAGCGGGCTTTCTCGGCAAGAACATTCTCGGCACCGGCTTCGATTTCGAGCTGATCGTGCACACTGGCGCGGGCCGCTACATCTGCGGCGAAGAGACGGCGCTGATCAACTCGCTGGAAGGGCGTCGCGCTAACCCGCGCTCCAAGCCGCCATTCCCGGCAAGCGCGGGCGCGTGGGGCAAGCCGACCTGCGTCAATAACGTGGAAACGCTCTCTAACGTGCCGGCGATCCTCGCCAACGGCGTCGAGTGGTACAAAGGCCTGTCGAAAAGCGAAGATGCCGGCACCAAGATGATGGGCTTTTCCGGCCGCGTGAAAAATCCAGGCGTGTGGGAACTGCCGTTCGGCATTACCGCGCGCGAGATTCTGGAAGATTACGCCGGCGGCATGCGCGACGGCCTGCGCTTCAAAGCCTGGCAGCCAGGCGGCGCGGGCACCGACTTCCTCACCGAGCAGCACCTCGATCTGCCGATGGAGTTCGCCAGCATCGGTAAAGCGGGCAGTCGTCTCGGCACGGCGCTGGCGATGGCGGTCGACCACGAGATCAATATGGTGTCGCTGGTGCGCAACCTGGAAGAGTTCTTCGCGCGCGAATCCTGCGGCTGGTGTACGCCGTGCCGCGACGGCCTGCCGTGGAGCGTGAAGATCCTGCGCGCGCTGGAGCAGGGCAAAGGTCAGCCGGGCGATATCGAAACCCTGCTACAGCTTTGCCGCCAGCTCGGTCCGGGCAAAACCTTTTGCGCCCACGCGCCTGGCGCGGTGGAACCGCTGCAGAGCGCGATTAAATATTTCCGTGAAGAGTTTGAAGCCGGCATGGCGCCGCAGGTCTTCGGCAATACGCGCGCGATTGGCGGTATTCAGCCTAACCTGCTGAAAGCACGCTGGTAATTCGCCGCAGCACACGGAACCGGCTCTGCGCCGCAGCCCCACAACCGGGGCGAGAATATGATTAACGCTCGTCTCTGACGAGCCTTACGGAAGCATGTTCACTATGGCTACAATCCATGTAGACGGTAAAGAATATGATGTGAACGGAGCGGACAACCTGCTGCAGGCGTGTCTCTCTCTGGGCCTTGATATTCCTTATTTTTGCTGGCATCCGGCGCTGGGAAGCGTTGGGGCTTGCCGCCAGTGCGCGGTGAAGCAATTCCAGAACGCCGAGGATACCCGCGGCCGTCTCGTCATGTCCTGCATGACGCCGGCCTCCGACGGCACCTTTATCTCCATTGACGACGGCGAAGCGAAAGAGTTTCGCGAAAGCGTGGTGGAGTGGCTGATGACCAACCACCCGCACGACTGTCCGGTGTGCGAAGAGGGCGGCAACTGTCACCTGCAGGATATGACGGTGATGACCGGCCATAGCTTCCGCCGCTACCGCTTTACGAAACGCACCCACCAGAATCAGGATCTCGGCCCGTTTATCTCTCACGAGATGAACCGCTGTATCGCCTGCTACCGCTGCGTGCGCTACTACAAAGATTACGCCGACGGCAAAGATCTGGGCGTCTACGGCGCGCACGACAACGTCTACTTCGGCCGTCCGGAAGAGGGCACGCTGGAGAGCGAATTCTCCGGCAACCTGGTGGAAATCTGCCCGACCGGCGTCTTCACCGACAAAACCCACTCCGAACGCTATAACCGTAAATGGGATATGCAGTTCGCGCCGAGCATCTGCCAGCAGTGCAGCGTCGGCTGTAACACCAGCCCAGGTGAGCGCTACGGCGAACTGCGCCGTATCGAAAACCGCTACAACGGCACGGTTAACCACTACTTCCTTTGCGACCGCGGCCGTTTCGGCTACGGCTACGTCAACCGCGCGGATCGTCCTCGTCACCCCGCGCTGCTGCGCGGCAACGACTGGGTCCAGCTGAATGCGGAGCAGGCGGTCAACGCGGCGGCTGACGTTTTGCGTCAGGCGAAACGCGTGATCGGCATCGGCTCTCCGCGCGCCAGCGTTGAGAGCAACTTCGCGCTGCGTGAGCTGGTGGGTGCGGAAAACTTCTCGACCGGCATGCCGGCGGGCGAGCAGGCGCGGCTTGAGCTGATGCTGAAAGTGCTGCGCGAAAGCGGCATCTATACGCCGTCGCTGCGCGAAATGGAAAGCTACGATGCGGTGCTGGTACTGGGCGAAGATCTCACCCAGGTCGGCGCGCGCGTGGCGCTCTCGGTGCGTCAGGCGGTGAAAGGCAAAGCGCGCGAAATGGCCGCGGCGCAGAAAGTCGCCGACTGGCAGATCGCCGCAATTATGAATATCGGTCAGCACGCGAAACATCCGCTGTTCGTGACTAACGTCGACGAAACCCGCCTCGACGATATCGCCGCGTGGAGCTATCGCGCGCCGGTGGAAGATCAGGCGCGTCTCGGCTTCGCCATCGCCAGCGCGCTGGATGAGAGCGCGCCTGCGGTAAGCGACTTCGACAGCAGCCTGAACGGCAAGCTGGACGTCGTGGTGCAGGCGCTGGCCGGCGCGAGAAAACCGCTGATTATTTCCGGCACCCATTCGGGCAGCACGGCGATGATCGAAGCGGCGGCGAACGTCGCCAAAGCGTTGAAAGCGCGCGGCGCGGACGTCGGCATTACGCTGCTGGCTGGCGCGGCGAACAGCATGGGTCTGGGCCTGATGGGCGGCAACACGCTCGACAGCGCGCTGGAACAGCTGCGCAGCGGCGAAGCGGATACGGTGGTGGTGCTGGAGAACGATCTCTACCGTCACGCGCCGAAGGCGCTGGTGGATGCCGCGCTGGCTAACGCCAGCAACGTGATTGTGGTCGATCATCAGCGCACCGCGACGCTGGAGAAAGCGGGCCTGGTGCTCTCTACCGCCAGCTTCGCCGAAAGCGACGGCACCTCGATCAACCATGAAGGCCGCGCGCAGCGCTTCTTCCAGGTTTACGATCCCGCCTACTACGACCACAGCATCGTGATGCTGGAGAGCTGGCGCTGGCTGCACTCGCTGCACAGCGCGCTGGAAAGCCGTCATATCGACTGGACGCAGCTCGATCACGTTATCGACGCTGTCGTGGCGAAGCTGCCGCAGCTGAAAGGCATTAAAGAGGCGGCGCCGGACGCCAGCTTCCGCATTCGCGGACAGAAACTGGCTCGCTCGCCGATTCGCTCCAGCGGACGTACCGCCGCGCGCGCCAATATCAACGTGCACGAGCCGCGTCAGCCGCAGGACAGGGACACCATGTTCGCCTTCTCGATGGAAGGCAACAACCAGCCGAGCGCGCCGCGTTCGCAAATTCCGTTCGCCTGGGCGCCAGGCTGGAACTCCCCGCAGGCGTGGAACAAATTCCAGGCCGAAGTGGGCGGCAAGCTGCGCAACGGCGATCCTGGCGTACGTCTGTTTGAGGCGGGAGACGCGTCGCTGCCGTGGTTCACTGAGGTGCCGACCGCATTCGTCGGCGGCGAACAGTGGCGCGTGGCGCCTTGCTACCAGCTGTTTGGCAGCGAGGAGATGTCTCAGCGTTCGCCGGTCTTCCAGAAACGTATGCCGCAGCCGATGCTGGTGATCAACCCGCAGGACGCGGCGAAGCTGGGCGTGAACGCAGGCGCGGCCGTGGAGTTCACCTGTTCGGGCGAAACCCTGCGTCTGCCGGTGCGCATCTCCAGCGCGCTGCAGCCGGGCCAGATTGGCCTGCCGCTGGGTATGCCGGGCGTGCCGCCGTTCCTGGCGGGCGCGCACATTGACAAACTGCAGGAGGCGGCGCAATGAGCTGGTTAACACCGGACGTTATCGACATCATTCTGACCGTGGTCAAAGCGATCGTCATTCTGCTGGTCGTGGTGGCGTGCGGCGCCTTTATGAGCTTCGCCGAACGTCGCCTGCTCGGTCTGTGGCAGAACCGCTACGGGCCGAACCGCGTGGGCTGGGGCGGTTCGCTGCAGCTCGCCGCGGATATGATCAAAATGTTCTTTAAAGAGGACTGGGTTCCGCCTTTTACCGACCGCTTTATCTTTACCCTGGCGCCGGTGATCGCGTTTGTTTCCCTGCTGCTTGCGTTCGCCATCGTGCCGGTATCGCCGAGCTGGATGGTGACCGACCTCAACATCGGGCTGCTCTTCTTCCTAATGATGGCGGGTCTCGCGGTGTACGCGGTGCTGTTCGCCGGCTGGTCGAGCAACAACAAATACTCGCTGCTGGGCGCGATGCGCGCTTCCGCGCAGACGCTGAGCTACGAAGTGTTTCTCGGCCTGTCGCTGATGGGCGTGGTGGCGCAGGCGGGCTCATTCAATATGACCGCTATCGTCGAGAGCCAGGCCCATCTGTGGAACATCATCCCGCAGTTCTTCGGCTTCCTGACCTTCTGTATCGCGGGCGTGGCGGTGTGTCACCGCCATCCGTTCGATCAGCCGGAAGCGGAGCAGGAGCTGGCGGACGGCTATCACATCGAATATGCCGGTATGAAGTTCGGTTTGTTCTTCGTCGGCGAGTATGTGGCTATCACCACCGTCTCGGCGCTGATTGTGACGCTGTTCTTCGGCGGCTGGCAGGGCCCGTTCCTGCCGCCGTTCATCTGGTTCGCCCTGAAAACGGCGTTCTTTATGGTGATGTTTATCCTGATTCGTGCTGCGCTTCCGCGTCCACGCTATGACCAGGTGCTGTCGTTCGGCTGGAAAGTCTGTCTGCCGTTGACGCTGTTGAACCTGCTGGCGACCGCCGCAGTGATTCTGTACAACGCGCAGTAAGGGGTTTTTGAGATGACTTTAAAAGATATTGTCGTTGGCTTCGGCACGACAGTGCGCAGTATCTGGATGATCGGCATGCATGCCTTCGCCAAACGCGAAACGCAGATGTATCCCGAAGAGCCGGTTTATCTGCCGCCGCGCTATCGCGGTCGCATCGTGCTGACGCGCGATCCCGACGGCGAAGAGCGCTGCGTCGCCTGTAACCTCTGCGCGGTAGCCTGTCCGGTTAGCTGCATCTCGCTGCAGAAAGCAGAGACCAAAGATGGCCGCTGGTACCCGGAATTCTTCCGCATCAACTTCTCGCGCTGCATCTTCTGCGGAATGTGCGAAGAGGCGTGCCCGACCACAGCGATTCAGCTGACGCCCGATTTCGAGCTGGGCGAATTCAAGCGCCAGGATCTGGTGTATGAAAAAGAAGATCTGCTGATCTCCGGTCCGGGCAAATATCCCGAGTACAACTTCTACCGCATGGCAGGTATGGCGATCGAAGGGAAAGAGAAGGGCGACGCCGAAAACGAAGCCAAACCCATCGACGTCAAAGGCTTGTTACCTTAAGGAGCCCGGCATGGAAATTGCGTTTTATCTTTGCGGACTGGTGGCGGTGCTGACGACGCTGCGCGTCATTACCCACACCAATCCGGTACATGCGCTGCTGTACCTGATCGTGTCGCTACTCTCCGTTGCGGGCGTCTTCTTTTCCCTCGGCGCCTATTTCGCCGGCGCGCTGGAGATCATCGTTTACGCCGGCGCCATTATGGTGCTGTTCGTCTTCGTGGTGATGATGCTCAACCTGGGCAACGCCACGGTGAAGCAGGAGCGCGACTGGCTGCAGCCCTCGCTGTGGATTGGTCCCGGCATCGTCTCGCTGCTGCTGCTGGTGGTAATGGTGTACGCCATTCTGACCGCCAACGATCAGGGCATCGACGGCACGGTCATCGACGCCAAAGCGGTAGGCATCAGCCTGTTCGGTCCTTACGTTCTGGCGGTAGAACTCGCCTCTATGCTGCTGCTGGCGGGGCTGGTGGTGGCGTTCCACGTCGGACGCGAAGAGCGCCAGGGCGAAGTGCTGAGCAACCGCGACGCCAATAAGGAGGAGCACGCATGATCCCGTTACAACACGGCTTAATTCTTGCCGCCGTGCTGTTTGTCCTTGGACTGACATCACTGGTGATACGCCGCAACCTGCTGTTTATGCTGATCGGCCTTGAAATTATGATCAACGCGGCCGCGCTGGCGCTGGTCGTCGCAGGCAGCTACTGGGGACAGGCGGATGGGCAGGTGATGTATATCCTGGCGATCAGCCTTGCGGCGGCGGAAGCCAGCATCGGCCTGGCGCTGCTGCTCCAGCTCTATCGTCGTCGTCAGACGCTGAACATTGATACTGTGAGCGAGATGCGCGGATGAATCTTCTCTACTTAACAATCCTGTTTCCGCTAATCGGCTTCCTGCTGTTGGCGTTTTCCCGTGGTCGCTGGTCGGAGAACCTGTCGGCCGCGATCGGTATGGGCTCGGTGGGCCTGGCGGCGCTGGTGACGCTCTATGTCGGCATCGACTTTTTCGCCAATGGCCAGCAGCCCTTTAACCAGGCGCTCTGGACCTGGATGCAGGTCGGCAACTTCGACATTAAAGTCAATCTGACGCTCGACGGGCTGTCGCTCACCATGCTGTCGGTGGTGACCGGCGTCGGCTTCCTGATCCATATGTTCGCCTCCTGGTATATGCGCGGCGAAGAGGGCTACTCCCGCTTCTTCGCCTACACCAACCTGTTCATCGCGAGCATGGTGGTGCTGGTGCTGGCCGACAACCTGATGCTGATGTATCTCGGCTGGGAAGGGGTGGGGCTCTGCTCCTATCTGCTGATCGGCTTCTACTACAGCAACCCGGAAAACGGCAAAGCGGCGATGAAGGCCTTTATCATCACCCGCGTCGGCGACGTCTTCCTCGCCTTTGCGCTGTTTATCCTCTACAACGAACTGGGCACGCTCAACTTCCGCGAGATGATGGAGCTGGCGCCGCAGCACTTTGCGGCGGACAACCATATGCTGCAGTGGGCGACGCTGATGCTGCTGGGCGGCGCGGTAGGTAAATCGGCGCAGCTGCCGCTGCAAACCTGGCTGGCGGACGCGATGGCCGGTCCGACGCCGGTGTCGGCGCTGATCCACGCCGCGACCATGGTAACCGCGGGCGTTTACCTGATCGCCCGCAGCCACGGCCTGTTCCTGCTGACGCCGGACGTGCTGCATCTGGTCGGCATCGTTGGTGCCATTACGCTGGTACTGGCGGGCTTCGCTGCGCTGGTGCAGACCGACATCAAACGCGTGCTGGCTTACTCGACCATGAGCCAGATCGGCTACATGTTCCTGGCGCTCGGCGTGCAGGCGTGGGACGCAGCGATTTTCCACCTGATGACGCACGCCTTCTTTAAAGCGCTGCTGTTCCTCTCTTCAGGTTCGGTGATCCTCGCCTGCCATCACGAGCAGAACATCTTTAAAATGGGCGGCCTGCGTAAGAGCATTCCGCTAGTTTACGCCTGCTTCCTGGTGGGCGGCGCCGCGCTGGCTGCGCTGCCGCTGATTACCGCAGGCTTCTACAGTAAAGATGAAATCTTGTTTGGCGCGCTGGCGAACGGCCATATCAATCTGATGATGGCTGGCCTGGTGGGGGCCTTCCTGACCTCGATTTATACCTTCCGCATGATCTTCATCGTGTTCCACGGCGAAGAGAAGATCCACGCGCATGCGGGCAAAGGGATTACTCATCATCTGCCGCTGATCGTGCTGCTGGTGCTGTCGACCTTCGTCGGCGCGCTGATCACGCCGCCGCTGGCGGGCGTGCTGCCGCACAGCGAAACCGGCGAAGCGGGCAAGGTCGGACTGGAGATCGCCTCAGGCGTGGTCGCCGTCGTCGGTATCCTGATCGCCGCCGCGCTCTGGCTGGGCAAACGCCAGCTGGTCAACCGCGTCGCCAACAGCGCGCCGGGACGCTTCTTCGGCACCTGGTGGTTCGCTGCCTGGGGCTTCGACTGGCTCTATGACAAAGTGTTCGTCAAACCCTATCTCGGTATCGCCTGGCTGCTGCAGCGCGATCCGCTGAATGCGGTGATGAACCTGCCTGCGCTGGTGTCGCGTATCGCCAACAAAGGTCTGGTGGTCAGCGAAAACGGCTATCTGCGCTGGTATGTCGCCTCGATGAGCGTAGGCGCCGTAGTAGTGCTGGCGCTGATGCTGGTGGTGTAAGGTTGATGAGCGGGGCGGCTCGGTGAGTCGCCCCAGGTCAAGAATGTTAAAAATTGCCTTATATGAGGGCGTTATCGGCGCAGTCAGTTTTGGCACCGCCAGCGCGCAGCAACCGGAGCGTACTGAAGTACGTGAGGATTGCGAGCACTGCCGGAGGCAAAAATGACAAGCAAGATAGCCCGAAAACAGGCAGAAAAAAGGGAAAGACTTCAGTGCTACTACCTTGGCTAATAATCATTCCATTCGTCGGCGGCTTGCTCTGCTGGCTGGCTGAGCGCCTCGGCGCGAAAACGCCGCGCTGGATAGCCCTGATCACCATGGGCCTGACGCTGGCGATTTCGCTGCAGCTCTGGCTGCAGGGCGGCTATTCACTGACGCAGGCCGCAGGCATGCCGCAGTGGCAGTCGGAGTTCTCCGCCTCCTGGATCCCGCGTTTCGGCATTAATTTCCATCTGGCGCTGGATGGCCTGTCGCTGCTGATGGTGGTGCTGACCGGACTGCTCGGCCTGATGGCGGTGCTCTGTTCCTGGAACGAAATCGAGAAGTATCAGGGCTTCTTCCATCTTAACCTGATGTGGATTCTGGGCGGCGTCATCGGCGTCTTCCTGGCGATCGATATGTTCCTGTTCTTCTTCTTCTGGGAGATGATGCTGGTGCCGATGTACTTCCTCATCGCGCTCTGGGGTCATAAGGCATCCGACGGTAAAACCCGTATCACCGCCGCCACCAAGTTTTTCATCTATACCCAGTCTTCTGGTCTGGTGATGCTGATTGCCATTCTGGCGCTGGTGTTCGTGCACTACAACGTTACTGGCGTCTGGACGTTCAACTACGAGCAGCTGCTGAAAACGCCGATGTCGCATACGGTGGAATATCTGCTGATGCTGGGCTTCTTTATCGCCTTCGCGGTAAAAATGCCGGTGGTGCCGCTGCATGGCTGGCTGCCGGACGCCCACAGCCAGGCGCCGACTGCAGGTTCGGTTGACCTCGCCGGCATCCTGCTGAAAACCGCCGCTTACGGCCTGCTGCGCTTTAGCCTGCCGCTGTTCCCCAACGCCTCGGCGGAATTTGCGCCGATCGCCATGTGGCTGGGCATTATCGGCATCTTCTACGGCGCCTGGATGGCCTTCTCGCAGACCGATATCAAGCGCCTGATCGCCTACACCTCGATCTCCCATATGGGCTTCGTGCTGATCGCTATCTACACCGGCAGCCAGCTCGCCTTCCAGGGCGCGGTGGTGCAGATGATTGCGCACGGCCTCTCCGCCGCCGCGCTCTTTATTCTGTGCGGTCAGCTCTATGAGCGTCTGCATACGCGCGATATGCGTCAGATGGGCGGTCTCTGGTCGCGCATTAAGTGGATTCCCGGTCTGTCGCTCTTCTTTGCGGTCGCGAATCTGGGGATGCCGGGCACCGGTAACTTCGCCGGCGAATTTATGATCCTGACGGGCAGCTTCCAGGTGGTGCCGGTAATTATCGTTATCGCCACCTTCGGCCTGGTGTTCGCCTCGGTCTACTCGCTGATCATGATGCAGCGTGCCTACTACGGCGAAGCGAAGTCGAAAGATCCGCTGCCCGGCATGTCGCCGCGTGAATTTACGATGATTATGGTGCTGGTGGTTCTGCTGGTGCTGCTGGGCGTTTACCCGCAGCCGATTCTGGATACGTCCCATGCCGCCATGAGCAATATTCAGCAGTGGTTTACCGCTTCAATTTCAACTACAAGGCCGTAATTCGCCATGACAATAACTTTTCAACAATTGATCGCGTTGCTGCCGCTGTTGATCGTCGGATTGACGGTGGTGGTTGTGATGCTGTCCATTGCCTGGCGACGCAACCATTTTGTTAACGCCACGCTGACGGTCATCGGTCTCAACCTGGCGCTGGTTTCGCTCTGGTTTGTGGGGCAGGCGGGCGCCATGGACGTGACGCCGCTGCTGCGGGTCGATCCTTACGCCGTGTTCTACACCGCGCTGGTGATCCTGGCGAGCCTGGCGACCTGTACCTTCGCCTATCCCTGGCTGGCCGGTTTCCCGGACAACAAGGATGAGTTCTATCTGCTGGTGCTGATTGCGGCGCTGGGCGGCATCGTGCTGGCGAGCGCCAATCATCTGGCATCGCTGTTTATCGGCGTCGAGCTGCTGTCGCTGCCGCTGTTCGGCATGATCGGCTACGCCTTCCGCCAGAAACGTTCGCTGGAAGCGGCGCTGAAATATACCATTCTGTCGGCGGCCGCCTCCTCTTTCCTGCTGTTCGGCATCGCGCTGATCTATGCCGATTCCGGCAGTCTGAGCTTCGTGAAGCTGGGAGAGAGCCTGAACGACGCCATGATTCAGCAGCCGCTGCTGCTGGTGGGTCTCGGCATGATGATTATCGGCCTCGGCTTTAAGCTGTCGCTGGTGCCGTTCCACCTCTGGACCCCGGACGTCTATCAGGGCGCGCCTGCGCCGGTGTCGACCTTCCTCGCCACCGCCAGCAAGATCGCCATCTTCGGCGTGATTATGCGTCTGTTTATGTACGCGCCGCTGACCGACAGCGAGGCCGTGCGCACGGTGCTGGGTCTGATCGCCTTCGTGTCGATTCTGTTCGGCAACCTGATGGCGATTTCGCAGAGCAACATCAAACGTCTGCTGGGCTACTCCTCGATTGCGCACCTCGGCTACCTGCTGGTGGCGCTGATCGCGGTTAAAACCCACCAGCTGTCGCTGGAGACCGCAGGCGTTTATCTGGCGGGCTACCTGTTCAGCAGCCTGGGCGCGTTTGGCGTCGTCAGTCTGATGTCCAGCCCGTACCGCGGCCCGGACGCCGATTCGCTCTACTCCTATCGCGGCCTGTTCTGGCACCGTCCGGTGCTGTCGGCGGTGATGACGGTGATGATGCTGTCGCTGGCCGGCATTCCAATGACGCTCGGCTTTATCGGCAAATTCTACGTGATCGCTTCCGGCGTCAACGCGAAGCTGTGGTGGCTGACGGCGGCTGTGGTTGTCGGTAGCGCCATCGGCCTCTACTACTATCTGCGCGTGACCGTGAGTCTCTACCTCAGTCCGCCGGAGCTGCATACGCGCGACACCCCGGCCAACTGGGCGTTTACCGCTGGCGGCGTGGTAGTGCTGATTTCAGCGATTCTGGTGCTGCTGCTCGGCGTTTATCCGCAGCCGCTGATTACGCTGGTGCAGATGGCGCAGCCGCTGATGTAAACTGCGTTTACCCTTGTGAAATCAGGCCCACGGGCCTGATTTTTTTTGCCTTCAGGAGAGCCTATGGATATCAGCTGGCAGGACAGACATCACAGCGAACTGAGCGCGCAGCAGCTTTATGCGCTGCTGGCGCTGCGCTGCGAAGTGTTCATCGTGGAGCAGACCTGTCCCTATCTGGACGTCGACGGTCAGGATCTGGTGGCGGATAACCGCCATATTCTGGGGATGCGCGGCGACGAGCTGGTGGCCTACGCGCGTATTTTGACGCCTGCGGACGAGGCCGCCCCGGTGGCGATTGGGCGCGTGATCGTCTCCGCCAGCGCGCGGGGAATCAATCTCGGCAACCGGCTGATGGAGCAGGCGCTGCGCAGCTGCGAAAGGCACTGGCCGGGGCGCGGGGTTTATCTGTCGGCGCAGGCGCACCTGCAGGATTTCTATGGGCGCCTCGGTTTTCAGGCGGTCGGCGAGATCTATCTGGAAGACAATATTCCGCATATTGATATGCGCAAATAAAAAAACGGCGAGCTAAAAAGCTCGCCGTTTCTCTTTTAGCCCACCGTCATCTGGCGGTCATCAACATATTTGCGCTGATCCGCCGGCGGCGGGAAATACTGATAGAGCCAGGTCTCGCTCAGGGTTTCATCTTTCGTGCGCAGGAACAGACGCATCTCAACCGGCGTAGTGGCGTCGCTCTCTGGATACCAGTCGAACAGGATGCGATAGCCGTTCATCGGCTCGACGTAGAGGATCTCCACCTGCTTAAAGGTGCCGGACGACAGGGTAATCACCGGCTCGATGCCCTTCGGCGCGGCCGCTTTCAAATCGCCGCCGACGAAATCGATGGCGAAGCGACGGCACCATGTCTCAGGGAAGTGCTCGCCTGGCGCCCAGCCTTCCGGGAAGCCGCCGATGCCGGTGCGGGTGGCGTCGACGCGCGCGAGACCGCTGCGCACCGGCGGCAGGCCGCTCCAGTAAAGTTTGTAGGAGAAGCTGAACTCGCTGCCCGCCTTCACCGGCTCGGCCGGCTGCCAGAAGCAGACGATGTTATCCAGCGTTTCGCCGGTGGTGGGGATCTCCATCAGATTAATGGCGCCTTTGCCCCATTTGCCGACCGGCTCGACCCACAGGCTGGGACGCTTGTCATACCAGCCGATAACATCCTGATAATCCTTGAAATCGTGATTGAGCTGCAACAGGCCGAAGCCGCGCGGGTTCTCATCCTGATAGGCGTTAAACTGCAGCTTCTGCGGGTTATTCAGCGGACGCGCGATCCACTCGCCGCTGCCGCTCCACATCGCCAGGCGATCGGAGTCGTGGATCTGCGGATGATAGGTGTTGCACATACGGCGCTCGTTGGTGCCGCAGCTGAACATACTGGTCATCGGCGCGATGCCGAGCTGGCGGATCTCTTTGCGCGCATAGAGATGGTTCTCCACCTCCATGACTACGCGGTTCGCCTCGCAGTGAATAGTGAACTTATAGGCACCGGTAATGCTGGCGCCGTCCAGCAGGGCGTAGGCGACAAAGGTGGTGTCGTCTGCTTTCGGCGTTTCGAACCAGAATGCGGTGAAGTCAGGAAACTCTTCGCCGCCGTTGCTGAAGGTATTGACCGCCACGCCGCGCGCGGAGAGGCCGTACTGATAAGTGTCGTCCACGGCGCGGAAATAGCTGGCACCAAGGAAAGAGACGATATCGCGGCGCGCCAGCTCAGGTTTTTTAAAGGCGCGGAAGCCGGCGAAGCCGAGATCGTTTTTGCCCACCAGCTGCTGCGTATCCACCTTCGCGTTGTTGTAGTTGAACAGTTCCGGGCGGAAGTGGATCTCGCGCGCTTCGCGGCTGTCGGCGTCGACCGAGAACATGCGGATGCGGCGCTTAAAACCCATGCCGACGTGGAAAAACTGCACGTCGAGCTGACGATCGGGGATGTTGTTCCACAGCGAGTGACCGGCGTCGTACTGAATTTCGTTGTACGCCTGCGGCGTCAGCGTCGCCAGCGTCTCTGGCAGCGCGCCTGGCGCGCCACCCCAGGGCTGCTTCGCCAGCGCGGCGGCTTTCTTTTTCAGTACATCGAAATCGAAGCGCACGGCGGCACCGTCTGCAATGCCATCTTCTGCCCAGGCGGATTGCGCAAACAGCGTGGACAGGCCGGTCATGCCGCTGACGGCGGAGAAGGCCATTGACGCTTTCATAAACATTCTTCGATTCATGCCAGAAATTATTCCTTAGCGTTCGAGTGTGTTGTGACTGTCCTGCTCTGCGCGCAGGTGATGTAAAAGCGCAGATAACAGCAGGGTACGACAGTCTGCCAGGTGAAAAATTCAGTCCGCCTTAAATTTATCAGATTAATCAAGAAGGCCGAGGAATTTCGTCAGAGGTCGCGCTAAGGGAAACTCGGGGGAATCCTGGTGAAACCATGCTGCAAACGGCGATTTTGCCGCTATAGTTAAAAGACTGCTTTGTAAATGACACGGAGGAAATGATGGTAAAAGAGACAGAAGCTTTCGACACCAATCTGGATGATGATTTGGCGCTGCTGACCGAGACGCTGGAAGAAGTGTTGAAGTCGTCAGGCGATCCGACCGATCAGAAGTACATCGAGCTCAAAACCAAAGCGGAGCAGGCGCTGGAAGATGTGAAGTCACGCGTAAGCCAGGCTTCCGACAGCTACTACTATCGCGCGAAAAACGTCGCCTACCGCGCCGACGACTACGTGCATGAGAAACCCTGGCAGGGTATCGGCATCGGCGCCGCCGCCGGTCTGGTGCTCGGCCTGCTGCTGGCGCGTCGCTAAGACGAGCTGCTCAAAACGGCGGGGCGACCCGCCGTTTGTTTTTCCCTTCCTCGCATTCCTTTCTTGTTTTGCCCCTTACTGCTCGCTGACGCGAAATGCGCACTATTGTGTTGAGTTTACTCAACGCGCTTCCTACAGTAGATCGATGGACAAAAGGAGATGACAACGTGATAAGAGTCGAGATGCTGTCTACAGGGGATGAGGTGCTGCACGGCCAAATCGTCGATACCAACGCCGCCTGGCTGGCGGATGTGCTGTTTCAGAACGGGTTGCCGATGAGCAGCCGCAGCACGGTAGGCGATTCGCTATCGTCGCTGGTGGAAACGCTGCAGGCGCGCAGCGAGGTGGCGGATGTGCTGATCGTCAACGGCGGCCTCGGCCCGACCAGCGACGATCTCAGCGCGCTGGCGGCGGCGAAAGCCAGCGGCGTCGAGCTGGTGATGCATCAGGCGTGGCTGGACAACATCGAGGCCTGGTTCGCCAGCCGCGGCCGCGTGATGGCGGCGAGCAACCGCAAGCAGGCGGAGATCCCTGCCAATGCCGAAATGCTGGATAATCCGGTCGGCACCGCCTGTGGCTTTGCGCTGCGGCTAAATCGCTGCTGGATCTTCTTTACGCCCGGCGTGCCCTCTGAGTTTAAGGTGATGGTGGAGCAGCAGATTCTGCCGCGCCTCAAGCAGCAGTTCGACCTGCCTGAACCGCCGCTCTGCCTGCGCCTCACCACCTTCGGCCGCGGCGAGAGCGATATCGCCGCCGAGCTGGAGCCGCTGGCGCTGCCGGAGGGCGTGGTGATGGGCTATCGCTCTTCAATGCCGATTATCGAAATCAAACTCACCGGACCGGCCTCCCAGCGCGTGGCGATGGAGCAGGTCTGGCAGCAGGTGCGTCTGCTGCTGGCGGAGTGCACTATTTTTGAGGGCACGGAAGGCCTGCCGGCGCTGCTGGCGCGTGAACTCAAGGATCGCGGCTTCCGTCTGGCGCTCAGCGAGCAGTACACCGCCGGATTACTGCACTGGCAGCTGGCAGCGGCAGAGGTGCCGCTGAGCGCGGCGGAAATTCTGCCGGCGCATCAGGAGGGGCTGGAGGAGCAGGTGCAGCGCACGCGCGCGCTGGCGGCGCACCAGGGTACGGTGCTGGCGCTGTCGACCGGCGCGCTGGAAGAGGGCGAAGTGTCGCTGGCGCTGCATACGCCGGAAGCGAGCTGGGGACAGCGGGTGAAGTTTACCCACGGTCGGCACAATCTGGAGACGCGGCAGAAGGTGGTGGCGATGATGGCGATGAATATGCTGCGCCGCTGGCTGCACGGCAGCGAGGTCAGCACCGGCCACGGCTGGATTGATGTGCTGGAGTCGGTGAAGCTGTAAAACAGAGTAGCGGAGGCGTCTGTCGCTTCGTGAGCCCACGCGGAAGGCAGGAAGCGATCGCAAAGACGCAAAAAGCGGCATCCATGCCGGCTCGGCCCGCGCCATCCCTGGCGCGGGACGCTTTGCTCTTCGCTTCCTGCCTTCCGCGTTTTGACTATTGCGTGGTCTGTGAGAGCAAAGAAGCCAGCTACAGCTCGATTTCAATCTCGCCTTTCGCCAGACAGCAGCAGGGCAAAATCTCGCCCTGCTCCACAAACGCCAGCGGCGTTTCGGCATAGTGAACTTCGCCCTTCACCAGGCGCGTGCGGCACGAACCGCAGTAGCCTTCGCGACACTGAAACTCCACGCACAGGTTATGCGCTTCCAGCGTCGTCAGCAGGTTAGGGTGATGCTCTGCGCACTCCAGCCGCTGGCCGGAGCTGCGCAGGATAATAACGGCACGGCTCATACTTACAGCTGGAAATCGTTAAAGTCGTCTTCGCCCACTTCTGAGTCGATCTGACCCACCAGGTAGGAACTCACTTCCACTTCCTGCGGCGCGACCTGCACGTTGTCCGATACCAGCCAGGAGTTAATCCACGGAATCGGGTTAGAGCGCGTCTGGAACGGCAGATCCAGGCCCACCGCCTGCATACGGATATTGGTGATGTACTCGATGTACTGGCAGAGAATATCTTTGTTCAGGCCGATCATCGAACCGCCGCTAAACAGATATTCCGCCCACTCTTTCTCCTGCTCGGCCGCCTTCTTGAACAGATCGAAACACTCTTCACGGCATTCGGCGGCGATCTCTTTCATCTCTGGATCGTCTTCGCCGGTGCGCATCAGGTTCAGCATATGCTGGGTGCCGGTCAGGTGCAGCGCTTCGTCACGGGCAATCAGACGGATAATCTTGGCGTTGCCTTCCATCAGCTCGCGTTCGGCGAAGGCGAAAGAGCAGGCGAAGCTGACGTAGAAGCGAATCGCCTCCAGCGCGTTAACGCTCATCAGGCAGATATAGAGCTGCTTTTTCAGCGCGCGCAGATTCACGGTCACGCTCTTGCCGTTAACCTGATGGGTGCCTTCTCCCAGCAGATGCCAGTAGTTGGTCATCTCGATCAGATCGTCGTAGTACTTAGAGATATCCTGCGCGCGCGCGAGGATCTGCTCGTTGGTGACGATATCGTCGAACACCAGCGACGGATCGTTGACGATATTGCGGATGATATGGGTGTAAGAGCGCGAGTGGATAGTCTCGGAGAAGGCCCAGGTTTCGACCCAGGTTTCCAGCTCGGGAATGGAAATCAGCGGCAGCAGCGCGACGTTCGGGCTGCGGCCCTGAATCGAGTCGAGCAGGGTCTGGTATTTCAGATTGCTGATAAAGATATGCTTCTCATGCTCCGGCAGCGCCTGATAGTCGATGCGGTCGCGCGAGACGTCGACCTCTTCCGGACGCCAGAAAAAGGAGAGCTGCTTTTCAATCAGCTTTTCAAAAATGTCATATTTCTGCTGGTCGAAGCGCGCCACGTTGACGGACTGACCAAAGAACATCGGCTCTTTTAGCTGATCGTTTTTATTCTGTGAGAACGTAGTGTAAGCCATACAAACTGTCCAAATGTAGACGGGGCGCAGCGCGGCCCCGTGAAATAACGCAGGCGGGAGACGCGCTCCCGCCCAACCTTAAATCTTACAAGCGCCGCTTTCGCAACCGTCATCCTGGATGGAAGGCGCCAGATCGTCCTGCGCGTCTTCCGCACCATCGCGGGTGTTTTGATAGTAGAGCGTTTTCACGCCGAACTTGTACGCGGTCAGCAGATCTTTCAGCAGCTGCTTCATCGGCACCTTGCCGTTGGCAAAGCGCGACGGATCGTAGTTGGTGTTGGAGGAGATCGCCTGATCGATAAACTTCTGCATCACGCCGACCAGCTGCAGATAACCGTCGTTAGACGGCATTTCCCACAGCAGTTCGTACTGATCTTTCAGACGCTCATACTCCGGCACCACCTGACGCAGAATGCCGTCTTTAGAGGCTTTGATGCTGATATGGCCGCGCGGCGGTTCGATGCCGTTGGTGGCGTTGGAGATCTGCGACGAGGTCTCGGACGGCATCAGCGCGGAAAGCGTTGAGTTGCGCAGACCGTGTGTCTTGATCGACTCGCGCAGGCCGTCCCAGTCCAGGTGCAGCGGCTCGTTGCAGATGCTGTCGAGATCCTTTTTATAGGTATCGATCGGCATAATGCCCTGCGAGTAGGTGGTTTCGTTGAACCACGGGCAGGCGCCTTGCTCTTTCGCCAGCTCGTTCGAGGCTTTCAGCAGGTAGTACTGAATCGCTTCGAAGGTTTTGTGCGTCAGGTTGTTAGCGCTGCCGTCGGAGTAGCGCACGCCGTTCTTCGCCAGGTAGTAAGCGAAGTTGATCACGCCGATACCCAGGGTACGACGGCCCATCGCGCCGCGCTTCGCGGCCGGAATCGGGTAGTCCTGATAGTCGAGCAGGGCGTCGAGGGCGCGTACCGCCAGGGTCGCCAGCTCTTCGAGATCGTCCAGGCTCTCGATCGCGCCGAGGTTGAACGCCGACAGCGTACAGAGGGCGATTTCGCCATTCTCGTCGTTGACATCTTCCAGCGGTTTAGTCGGCAGCGCGATCTCCAGGCAGAGGTTAGACTGGCGCACCGGCGCGATGCTGGCGTCGAACGGGCTGTGGGTGTTGCAGTGGTCAACGTTCTGGATGTAGATACGTCCGGTAGAGGCGCGCTCCTGCATCATCAGCGAGAAGAGATCGACCGCTTTTACACGCTGCTTGCGGATGCTGTCGTCTTTCTCATATTTGGTGTAGAGGCGCTCAAACTCGTCCTGATCGGCGAAGAAAGCGTCGTACAGGCCAGGCACGTCGGATGGGCTGAACAGGGTGATCTCTTCGCCCTTCAGCAGACGGGTGTACATCAGCTTGTTGATCTGCACGCCGTAGTCCATGTGACGCACGCGGTTGCCTTCCACGCCGCGGTTGTTCTTCAGCACCAGCAGACTTTCTACTTCCAGATGCCACATCGGGTAGAACAGTGTCGCCGCGCCGCCGCGCACGCCGCCCTGCGAGCAGGATTTCACCGCGGTCTGGAAGTGCTTATAGAACGGAATACAACCGGTGTGGAACGCTTCGCCGCCGCGGATCGGGCTGCCCAGCGCGCGAATGCGGCCGGCGTTGATGCCGATGCCGGCGCGCTGCGACACATACTTCACGATGGCGCTGGAGGTGGCGTTGATGGAGTCAAGGCTGTCGCCGCACTCGATCAGCACGCAGGAGCTGAACTGGCGCGTCGGGGTGCGCACGCCGGACATGATCGGCGTCGGCAGCGAAATCTTAAAGGTAGAGATCGCGTCGTAGAAGCGCTTGATGTAATCCATACGGGTGTCACGCGGATAGCCGGAGAACAGGCAGGCGGCGACCAGGATATAGAGGAACTGCGCGCTCTCGTAGATATCGCCGGTGACGCGGTTCTGCGCCAGATATTTGCCTTCCAGCTGCTTGACCGCCGCATAGGAGAAGTTCATATCGCGCCAGTGGTCGATAAAGCCGTCCATCTGCTCGAACTCTTCAACCGTGTAGTCTTCCAGCAGATGAGGGTCATATTTGCCCATCTCCACCATGCGCACCACCTGATCGTACAGCTTCGGCGGCTCAAACTGGCCGTAGGCTTTTTTACGCAGGTGGAAAATCGCCAGGCGGGCAGCAAGGTATTGATAGTCCGGCGCGTCACGCGAGATCAGGTCTGCTGCGGCCTTGATGATGGTCTCATGAATATCAGAAGTTCTGATGCCATCGTAGAACTGGATATGGGAACGCAGTTCGACCTGGGAGACAGAGACGTTGTTCAGCCCTTCAGCGGCCCAGTCGAGTACCCGGTGAATTTTATCGAGATCAATGCGTTCCTGGCGGCCATCGCGTTTAGTAACGAGCAGACTTTGATTCATGTCGCGTTATACCATCCGTAAGTGAAAAAGAGTCCCCTGTTTATTCACAGGGTTATTCAATGTGAATAATTCTGTGGATAAACACTATATGTTGGGGGTTGGGAGAGATTGAGTAACAATATGGAGGTTATTCTAGTGACCTGCCGCCAGATAACAAGACAGAAAAATGATGACCCTGGGGCTTGTATTTTGTGCGGAATTTCTTAACCCCGCGACTTATAAGGCCCAACGGCGTGTCAACTGCCAGGGTAAAAAATTCGAGATTTTGATCGACCGCTGATTTTTCGCACATCGCTGTGTTTTTTCCCGACAACCGACTAGCGGCGGAGCGACAGAGAGAGAAAAACCGATGGGGGCAAGTTAACAGGCGCGCAATCGCCTTGCGCGCCAGCGGGTTACTTTTTCACGTGACGGGTATGCACCATGTAGTTCACATCGACGCCGCGGCCGAGGCGAAACTTGTCGCTCAGCGGGTTGTAGTGCAGGCCGATGATGTGCTGCTCGCGCAGCGCGGTTTCGTCGACCCAGCCCAGCAGTTCGGACGGACGGATAAATTTCTTCACGTCGTGGGTGCCGCGCGGCACCATGCGCAGCACATACTCCGCGCCGAACACCGCCATCAGCCAGGCCTTCGGGTTGCGGTTGATGGTTGAGAAGAACACCTCGCCGCCCGGCTTCACCAGACGGGCGCAGGCGTGCACCACCGAACGCGGATCCGGCACGTGCTCCAGCATCTCCATGCAGGTCACCACGTCATACTGGCCGGCGAACGCCTCGGCGTGATCTTCTACCGTCTGCTGCACGTAGTCGAGCGTCACCCCCTGTTCCAGCGCGTGCAGGCGCGCCACCTGCAGCGGTTCGGCGCCCATATCAAGACCGGTCACCTCGGCGCCTTCGCGCGCCATGCTCTCCGCCAGGATGCCGCCGCCGCAGCCGACGTCCAGCACTTTTTTGCCGAACAGACCGTTGCTGTGCTGCGCGATAAAGCCCAGGCGCAGCGGGTTAATGCGGTGCAGAGGCTTGAATTCGCCTTCCAGATCCCACCAGCGTGAGGCGACCGCCTCAAACTTAGCGATTTCCTGCGCATCGACGTTGGGCTGCGTTTCCTGCGGTTGTGCATTCATTGAATCATTACTCCAGAAAAAATGTTGACTGAGTATAAACGCTTATTGCTTTCGGGGGCACCTTTCCGGCGCGACGAAAAGCGCCGGAAAACGGCGGTTAACGTTCACCAGCGGGCTGGTGTGTGATATACTTTCGCACCTTTAAAATCCGGGCATATGTAGAGGGAATGCGGCTCCATGAGCGACCTTGCAAGAGAAATTACACCGGTCAATATCGAAGAAGAGTTAAAGAGCTCCTATCTCGATTACGCCATGTCGGTCATTGTTGGCCGAGCCTTACCCGATGTTCGTGACGGCCTGAAGCCTGTCCACCGCCGCGTGCTCTACGCGATGAGCGAACTGGGTAACGACTGGAACAAACCCTATAAGAAATCCGCCCGTGTGGTCGGTGACGTCATCGGTAAATATCACCCGCACGGGGATTCCGCCGTTTACGACACCATCGTCCGCATGGCTCAGCCTTTCTCCCTGCGTTACATGCTGGTGGACGGACAGGGCAACTTCGGTTCCGTCGACGGCGACTCCGCCGCGGCGATGCGTTATACCGAAGTGCGCATGTCGCGTATCGCGCACGATCTGCTGGCAGACCTGGAAAAAGAGACCGTCGACTTCGTACCGAACTATGACGGCACCGAGCAGATCCCTGAAGTTCTGCCGACCAAAATCCCCAACCTGCTGGTGAACGGTTCCTCCGGCATCGCAGTAGGGATGGCGACCAATATTCCGCCGCACAACCTGACGGAAGTGATCAACGGCTGTCTCGCCTATATCGACGACGAAGATATCAGCGTCGAAGGATTGATGGAGCACATTCCGGGGCCCGATTTCCCGACCGCCGCCATCATCAACGGCCGTCGCGGCATTGAAGAGGCGTATCGCACCGGACGCGGCAAGATTTACATCCGCGCGCGCGGCGAAGTGGAAACCGACGCCAAAACCGGCCGCGAAACCATCGTGGTGCACCAGATCCCTTATCAGGTCAACAAAGCGCGTCTGATTGAGAAGATCGCCGAGCTGGTAAAAGAGAAGCGCGTCGAAGGCATCAGCGCACTGCGCGACGAGTCGGACAAAGACGGCATGCGCATCGTGATCGAAGTGAAGCGCGATGCGGTCGGCGAAGTGGTGCTGAACAATCTCTACTCGCTGACGCAGCTGCAGGTCTCATTCGGCATCAACATGGTGGCGCTGCATCAGGGCCAGCCGAAGATCATGACGCTGAAGGAGATCCTCGAAGCCTTTGTGCGCCATCGTCGCGAAGTGGTCACGCGCCGTACTATTTTCGAACTGCGCAAAGCGCGCGACCGCGCGCATATCCTTGAAGGTCTGGCGATCGCGCTGGCTAACATCGATCCGATTATCGAACTGATCCGTCGCGCGCCGAACCCGGCCGAAGCGAAAGCGGGCCTGATCGCGCAGGCGTGGGATCTGGGCAACGTCGCCGCTATGCTGGAGCGCGCGGGCGATGACGCCGCGCGTCCGGAGTGGCTGGACGACGAGTTCGGCATCCGCGACGGTCGCTACTACCTGACCGAACAGCAGGCGCAGGCGATCCTCGATCTGCGTCTGCAGAAGCTCACCGGACTTGAGCATGAAAAACTGCTCGATGAGTACAAAGAGCTGCTGGAGCAGATCGCCGAGCTGCTCAACATCCTGATGAACGCCGAGCGTCTGATGGAAGTGATCCGGGAAGAGCTGATCGCCATGCGCGACCAGTTCGGCGACGAACGCCGCACCGAGATCACCGCCAACAGCGCCGACATCAACATCGAAGACCTGATCAATCAGGAAGATGTGGTGGTTACGCTGTCGCATCAGGGCTATGTGAAGTATCAGCCGCTTTCGGACTACGAAGCGCAGCGTCGCGGCGGCAAAGGCAAGTCGGCGGCGCGCATCAAAGAAGAGGATTTTATCGACCGTCTGCTGGTGGCCAACACCCACGACACCATCCTCTGCTTCTCCAGCCGCGGCCGCCTCTACTGGATGAAGGTCTACCAGTTGCCGGAAGCGAGCCGCGGAGCGCGCGGTCGTCCGATCGTCAACCTGCTGCCGCTGCAGCCTGACGAACGCATTACTGCCATCCTGCCGGTGCGCGAATACACCGAAGGCTTCAACATCTTTATGGCGACCGCCAGCGGCACCGTGAAGAAAACGGCGCTGCAGGAGTTCAGTCGTCCGCGCAGCGCGGGCATCATCGCGGTGAACCTGCGCGAAGATGACGAGCTGATCGGCGTGGCGTTGACCAACGGCAACGACGAGGCGATGCTCTTCTCTGCCGGCGGCAAAGTGGTGCGCTTCGCTGAGAACGCGGTTCGCGCCATGGGCCGTACCGCCTCGGGCGTGCGCGGCATCAAGCTGGCGGAAGGGGATCGCGTGGTGTCGCTGATCGTGCCGCGTGAAGAGGGCGCTATTCTTACCGTGACGCAAAACGGCTACGGCAAGCGTACCGCGATTAGCGAGTACCCGACCCGTTCGCGCGCCACCCAGGGCGTGATCTCCATCAAGGTCACCGAACGTAACGGTCCGGTGATTGGCGCGGTGCAGGTGGTCGACAGCGATCAGATCATGATGATCACCGATGCCGGCACGCTGGTGCGCACCCGCGTTTCCGAGGTCAGCATCGTCGGCCGTAACACTCAGGGCGTGATCCTGATCCGTACCGCGGAAGATGAGAACGTAGTGGGTCTGCAGCGCGTGGCCGAACCGGTGGAAGAGGAAGAGCTCGACGCTATCGACGGCAGCGTAGCGGAAGGCGAGGAAGATATCGCGCCGGAAGCGGAAGCTGAAGACGACGCGCCGGAAGCGGACGAAGAAGAGTAACGCTTCACGCTTGCGCCGCCGCCAGGGAAGGCGGCACTCAATTTTACGGCAGGAAAGGGCAACCCGACCTGCCGTTCCTTTTTGCGGCGCGGCACGTTAAGCGCAGATGCCGACTGGCTTTTCTCCCCTGATAAAGCTAGTGTAATGAGCATTCTGAAGCCAGCCCGTCATTAACCTTGCCGTAGTGAGTTTCCCTTGAAATATCTGGTCTCTTTCCGAACCACGCTGCGCATCTCGCGCTACCTGTTCCGTGCGCTGGCGCTGCTGCTCTGGACGCTGGGCGCGGTGCTGACCACCTTCTTTATCATCAGCGTGCTGCATGACAAAGAGAGCAGCGTGCGGCAAGAGTTCGCCAGCAACTATGGCCAGGCGGAATGGTATGTGCGCCACTCCGCCGACATGATGCGCGAGCTGAAGTACATCACCGAAAATCGCCTCACCAGCGCCAGCAGCGGCCTGGATATGATTAACGGCGTGCTGCCGGGCAAATCGACGCTGCCGCAGTTTACGCCGCTCTTTTCCGACGGCGACTGCTCCTCGATGAGCAATACCTGGCGCAACTCGCTCGATTCGCTCAGCTACTACATCAACTACTGGAAAAGCAACTTCGCCTCCACCTACGAGCTGAACCGCGTCTTTTTCATCGGCGGCGAAAGCCAGTGCCTGGCGGACTTCACTATCGGCAGCAGCAACGTGGATCGCGAACGCAGCCTCAAGGCGCTGCGCGAGCGCGTGCTGCGCTATCGCAACGGCAACGACGAAGAGCGCCGCAACCCTGTCTACTGGGTTAACGCCAGCGCGCAGCCCGGCGTCGGCACCTTTTATATGATGGTGCCGGTTTACGTCGCTAATAAGCTGCAGGCGCTGCTGGGCGTCGAGCAGAATATCCGGCTGGACGAGTTTATTCAGCCCGGCAGCCTGCCGGTGGTGGCCACCATTATCGATGAAAATTACCGGCCGCTGCTGACGTCGCGTCGCGGCGGCGCCGGCTTCTCGCTTAACGATCTGTCGGACGACACCAGCTGGTTCGGTTATCTCGACGGCTATCGCCAGCTGGTGCTGAAAAAGCCGCTGCCGCCTTCCGATCTCAACGTGGTGTGGTCGGTGTCGACCCGCGTGCTGGTGGATCAGCTCAAGCTGATGATCATCAACGCGCTGCTGCTCAATCTGCTCAGCGCGATTGTGCTTTTTACCCTGGCCTGGCTGTTTGAGCGCCGGATGTTCCTGCCCGCCGAGGAGAATGCGCACCGGCTGGAGGAGCATGAGCAGTTCAACCGCAAAATCGTCGCCTCGGCGCCGGTGGGCATCTGCATTCTGCGCACCCGCGACGGCACCAATATTCTCAGCAACGAGCTGGCGCACAACTATCTGACGCTGCTGACGCAGGAAGATCGCCAGCGGCTCAATGAAATTATCGGCAGTCAGCAGGTCAACTTCGTCGACGTGCTGACCGGCAGCAACACCAACCTGCAGATCAGCTTTGTGCACTCGCGCTACCGCAACGAAAACGTGGCGATCTGCGTGCTGGTGGACGTCTCCGCGCGCGTGCGCATGGAGCAGTCGCTGCAGGAGATGGCGCAGGCGGCGGAACAGGCGAGCCAGTCGAAGTCAATGTTCCTCGCCACCGTCAGCCACGAGCTGCGCACGCCGCTCTACGGCATTATCGGCAACCTCGACCTGCTGCAGACTAAGCAGCTGCCGAAAGAGGTCGATTCGCTGGTCACCGCGATGAACAACTCGTCGAGTCTGCTGCTGAAGATCATCAGTGACATTCTCGACTTCTCCAAGATTGAGTCGGAGCAGCTGAAGATCGAGCCGCGTCCCTTCTCGCCGCGCGAAGTCCTCAGCCATATCGCCGGCAACTATCTCTCGCTGGTGATGAAAAAGCGGCTGACGCTTTACTGCTTTATCGAGCATGACGTGCCGCTGGCGCTGGATGGCGATCCGCTGCGGCTGCAGCAGGTGATCTCCAACCTGCTTAACAACGCCATCAAGTTCACCCACACCGGCTGCATTATTCTGCATGCCTATGTGAAAGAGGGCTATCTGGCGTTTCGCATTCGCGATACCGGCGTGGGGATTCCAGGCAAAGAGGTTACGCGGCTGTTCGATCCTTTCTTCCAGGTGGGCAACGGCGTGCAGCGCAACTTCCAGGGCACCGGCCTGGGCCTCGCCATTTGCGAAAAGCTGACCAATATGATGGACGGCGATATCGAAGTGGACTCCGAGCCCGGCATGGGCAGCCAGTTTATCGTGCGCATTCCGGTCTATAACGGCCAGCACCCTGCGCCGCCGCTGCTCGACGGGCTGCATGAAAAAAACCTGTGGATCGATATGCGCAACGACTATCTCGCCAGTTTTATCGAGCGCGATCTGCAGCAGCAGGGCATCGCTATTCAGCCGTATAACGGCAAAGGCGGCAGCGACGACGTGCTGATCACCGACTATGAGCCGGAAGGCGAGCAGACGCTGCGGGCGGTCATTATCTTCAGCGGCGCCCATATCGATATGCCGCGTGAAATCGCGCCGGGACGCTGGCTGCACAGCACGGCGACGCCGCACGAGCTGCCGAGCCTGCTGGCGCGCATCTACCGCATCGCCATTCAGAGCGACACGGCGACCAACCTTGCGCTCTCTGCGCCGGCGGAAGAGGTGATCAGCAACGACGATATTATGATCCTGATTGTCGACGACCATCCCATTAACCGCATGCTGCTGTCGGAGCAGCTCGGTACGCTGGGCTATCAGGTGAAAACCGCTCAGGACGGCGTCGACGCGCTTAACGTCATCAGCCGCAGCGAGATCGATATCGTGCTGAGCGACGTCAACATGCCGAATATGGACGGCTACCGACTGACGCAGCGGCTGCGTCAGCTTGGCCATGTTTTCCCGGTGATCGGCGTTACCGCCAACGCGCTGGCAGAAGAGAAGCAGCGCTGTATGGAGGCCGGCATGGATAACTGCCTGTCGAAACCGGTGACGCTGGACGTGCTGAAGACGACGCTGGCGGTTTACGCGGAGCGGGTAAGAAAAGCGCGGGAAGGGTAGGCGGACGTCAGCATCGTGACGCAAAGCAAAACCAGACGGCGCCTGAGCGCCGTCTGAACAACGCGTTAGTCTTTGTCGATCTGAGTTGCGCTGACGGAGGAGAGGTAGTTCAGCAGGGCGATATCGTTATCGACGCCCAGCTTCATCATCGCCGATTTTTTCTGGCTGCTGATGGTTTTGATGCTGCGGTTCAGTTTCTTGGCGATCTCCGTCACCAGGAAGCCTTCAGCGAACAGGCGCAGCACTTCGCTCTCTTTCGGCGACAGACGCTTGTCGCCATAGCCGCCGGCGCTAATCTTCTCCAGCAGTTTCGCGACGCTTTCCGGCGTGTACTTCTTGCCTTTTTGCAGCGCAGCCAGCGCTTTCGGCAGATCGGTCGGCGCGCCCTGTTTCAGCACGATGCCTTCGATATCCAGATCCAGCACGGCGCTCAGGATGGCCGGGTTGTTGTTCATGGTCAGAACAATAATCGACAGGTCCGGATAGTGACGTTTAATATATTTGATCAGCGTAATGCCATCGCCATATTTCTCGCCAGGCATGGAGAGATCGGTGATCAGAACGTTGGCGTCAAGCTTTGACAGGCTGTTAATCAGTGCTGTTGAGTCTTCGAACTCACCTACAACGTTGACCCATTCAATTTGTTCCAGAGATTTTCGGATACCGAAAAGAACAATTGGATGGTCATCGGCAATAATTACATTTAAGTTATTCATCTTATTGGTTACCTTGCTGCAGCAGTTCATTGACGTAAGCGTCAATGTCACTGGTGGTATTTGTAATGTTTGAATCGTCACATGCTTTGATGTGCAGTTCTAACTCTTCACAAAGCTGTTTGCCTGGCGTCAGGTTAAGCATGGCAAACACGCCTTTCAGGCGATGCGCTGTCTGAGCAAGCATGGCGTAGTCCTTTTCCGCCGACTCAGTATACAGTCTCTTTACATCAGGCGGTACTGTCTCGGTAAACAGCTGGAAGTAGCCGCCGCTGAGCAGCGGGGTTAATTCCTCGTCTTCTGTACTCTCATCCATGGAATCATGGGCCAGCTGTTGTTCAATCAAGGCCAGCAGCGCATCCTGCAGCGCATTGCTGAGATTGAAGTTGACCCGGTATTGCCGATCGTTTAGCGCGTGGTGACCCAGCTCATCCTCCGCCAGCAGCAGCGCCCAGCCGCTCAGCTTGTTGGGATCGTCGGTCACCAGCACGTCATGTTCCTGGCCTGACAGCCGCTCTTCGGGCGACAGGCAGCGCGCGCCCCAGTTCTCCAGATGGCGGCAGACGATTTTGTAGACATCCTCCACCTCGATCTCGATAAGCGCGGTCACGCCGTCCAGCAGCTTCTCCTCTTCCTCTTCCGGCCGCGGCTCTACCGCCAGCGGAAGCTGAATGCTGTAGCGCGTGCCGATATCCGGTTTGGCGGTAATTTCCAGACTGCCGCCCATCTGTTTGCACAGCTGCTTGCAGAGGAAAAAGGCCATGCCGGACGCCTGACCGTAGCGATCCTGACTGGTTTCGCCGAGGAACGGGAAGTCGGCGTTCGCCAGCTCGTCGACGGTCAGTCCTGCGCCGGTATCCACCAGCTGAATCAGCAGACGTTCCGGATGCGTTTCGTCGGCGCTCACCGTCAGCGAGATCTTGCCCCAGCGCGTGGTGGTCAGCGCATAGTGCATTAGCGTGGCGAGCACTTTACGCAGCGCGCGGCGGTCGCCGAAGCGCTGTTCATCATTGGGCTGCAGGTTATTCACCACCAGCGACAGGCCCTTGCGGCGCATCAGCGGCAGGCTTTCCAGCGCGACCTCGTCGAGCAACTCCTGCAGGCTGAAAACGCTGGCGTCTGGTGACCAGTCGTGCGCCTCCAGGCGGTTAAGCAAAACAATGTCGTCCACCAGCCGCGCCAGACTCTGACTCTCGTCCAGCAGGTCGAGCACGGTTTCGTCTTCGTCGCGCTGGCTCAGCTGCACCAGCTGCGCCACCACGTTTTCCAGCGGACGGTTAAGGGCGTGACCCAGATTTTGCAGCAGCTGCTGGCGCATCTGATGGTTGCGATCCAGCACCTGCTGCGCTTTCTGCAGCTTTTTATTCACCAGCAGCTCGCGATCCTGATCGCGCATCAAAAACAGCTGGGTATGCGGCGACAGCACGCTGCGCGCGTGGCGGATCTCATACACTTCGTTGTTGATGGTCGCCTGCAGCACGCCCTGATGCTGGTCGGACATATTAATGATTTTTTGCAGATTCAGATGCGGCAAAAGATGTTCTGCGATCTTATTGCTGAGGATGGTGCGGTTGCTGGCGAAGTCATACACCAGCAGACCGACCGGCAGGCTGGCGACGATCTCTTCATTGAGCACGCGCAGCGAATCGAGCTCCGCGCTCTGGTTTTCGCTCGGGCGCAGCGACTGCTGGCGCAGCAGCGTCATGCCGGCGAAAGAGAGCAGAAACAGCAGCAGGTTCACCAGCAGCGGCCACAGCAGATTATGCAGCGTATCCATCATCAGGCTGGTGAGCGGCACGCGATAGACCAGCTGCAGCGGCGTGCTCGGCAGGGTAGCGGCAATCTCCAGATCGGGATTCACAAGGGCAATCTGCGTGCTCTCGCTCTCTTCCTGACCGCTTGCGGCGGGCAGCGCGGTGTCCTGACGCAGCTGGAAGTTTTCGATCGGCATGTTCTGCGGCGTCAGATCGTTGATCGGCAGGTCGAAGGCGACCACCGTTGCCAGATGGCCCGGCTGGTTAAAGGTGGTGCGCAGGGTAAAGTAGTGGTCGTTCTGAAACGAGAAGTGGCGCAGCGGCGAGAAGCTTTCGCGCTCGTCCAGCGCGTTGGCCTGCTGCAGCATCTCGGCGCGACGGCCATCCACCAGCGAACTGATGGCGCTCTCTTTATAGCGCGTCGCCATATCCTTCAACGGCAGCGTAGAGATCATGATCAGGCTGTTATCCTGACCGTTAAGGAAATACATCGACCAGGACGGATTTTCCGCGCCCCACAGCGTATCGAGGTAGCTCGACATGCGCATGGTCATATCGAGCGTGCTGCTATCGTGCGAGCCGAAGATCAGCGCTTCGGTTTTGCGGCGGGTTTTTTCCAGATAGTAGACGTCCGGACGCAGCCGCGTCTCCTGCAGGCTGCTGTTCGGCGAGCTTCCCGCCGCGCTGGTGGCGAGATTCTCGTAAATTTGCCAGGTGGCGAAGCGATAGGCGTCGATGCGCTTTTGCGTCGCGCGCGCCAGATCGGCCATGGCATAGCGTTTCTCGGTCAGCCAGGCGTTGACCGAGTTGTGGACCATAAAGCCCAGCGCCAGCAGCAGCACCAGATTGAAAATCACAAAAAAGCGGGTGACATTGCCGGATGTCAGTGGAAACTTAAAGGGCAACATAGCGTGTCAGGCACCTGAAATCATCGCGCAACCAGTCGGGCACTGGCGGCCACAGCCAGCAGCAGCAGCGCGATGAGCAGAAAGGCACCGCTGAGGCTCAGCCATTGAGAAATAAATCCGATTAAGGCCGGACCTGAGAGAATACCCGCATATCCCAGCGTTGTCATGGCGGAAATCCCCAGATTCGAGGGCATATCCTGTTGATTCCCGACAGCATTGAATAACATCGGCACCGTATTGGATAAACCGAAGCCCACCAGCAGGAAAGCGAGCAGCGCCATCTGCGGCCAGGGCAGAAAAACCGCCAGCGCCAGGCCGGCCGATGCGGTCAGCGCGCCCGTCAGCATCACGGGAAAACGGCCGAAGCGGTGAATAATGCGGTCGCCGGTCAGGCGGCCGATGGTCATTGCCACCGAGAAGACCGCATAGCCGAGCCCGGCGTGCGCGGTGGACATGGCGGGACGCTGCAGCAGCAGCAGCGCGCCCCAGTCAAGCACGGCGCCTTCGGCGAGAAACAGAATAAAGCAGAGCAGGCCGAGAAAGGCGACGAAGCCGCGCGGCACCACCAGCCACGGCTGATCGGGCTGATGCAGGCGCTCGCGCATCAGCGTCGGCAGGCTGGCCGCCAGCAGCAGCGCCATCAGAAGCAGCACCAGCGCCACCGACGCCAGCGGCGACAGACCGGCGCCCAGCAGCAGGCTGATCGCGCCCGCGCCCAGAATGCCGCCGAGGCTAAAGAAGCCATGGAAGCCGGACATCATCGGCTTGCCGGCCGCTTTTTCCACCTCGACCGCCTGCACGTTCATCGCCACGTCCAGCATGCCCAGCCCGGCGCCGAAAACTATCAGCGCCGCGGCCATTATCCACATGACCTCCAGCGTCGCCAGCAGCGGCAGCATCGCCAGAATCACCAGCGTCGAACCGAACATGACCCGGCGGCAGCCGAAACGGCCTACCAGCGCGCCTGTCACCGGCATCGCCGCCAGCGAACCGATGCCGAGACAGAGCAGCAGCGCGCCCAGCGACGCGCCGTTCAGCGCCAGCCGCTCGCTGGCGAAGGGCACCAGCGGCGCCCAGGAGGACATGCCGAGACCGGCGATAAGAAAAACGAGGCGTGTTCCCAGACTAACTCGGCTGTGAAGTTTCCTGGCTGGGGCGGCGTCCATTGCGGTCATAGTGATATTCGTGAGTATTAAAGCGACGAAGTGTAGCATCAAAGCCGCAGCCGCATGCGCTGCCGGGAAGGGCAGAGTAGCGATAAAGCGGCGTGAAAGTTGGCATTTTAACGACTTTTACCCCGCCTCTGAACTTTTCCAGAACTTTCCTGGCACCTTTCCGAAAAAACTGATGACCTGAGCGTCACTTTTCACCCTCGCAGGTTACGTTTTTAACCCGTCTGGCCAGAGATGACGTCACCAGCCACTGACTCGGCGCTATCGGTAAGGCGATGATATTCTGAACGCTTTGTGGCGATATTTTCCGGCGCGCGGCAGTGCGTCTAAATAAGACGGGTAGCCTGTGAAAAGAGGCGCTTTATTACGGTGATAAATTAACATGGGAAATATTCAGAAGGTTAATTAGCCAGACGTGCGATTATTAGCAATAAATGCCGGTCGTCGGCAACGTTATTTTAGCGTCGTTAATTAAGTTTACTTTCGGGTAGATTAGAAGGGACAAATTCTGGGCAAAAAAAATGCCGGACATACAGGTCCGGCGGGAAATTAGGGTAAACATCTCATTCGGGGTGAATGAAGGTAATAATGAAATAAATGATGATAGCGGGATCTATTGTATTCTCAGATGACGTATATGTTTTATCATTCAGTGCTCATATAACACCGTATGTAACAGCATGAAAGTAAAAGTATAAAAAAAGGTTTGATATTTTGTGCGATAATTTTTATCGATACGTGCTGGTTATTAGTTCCGCAAAATTTACATATGGAAATAACTGTTTCGCATTATGAAACAGTTTTGGAAATTTCGTAGCATTTTCGTGATGGCTTATTGCTCTTTATAAAATAACAATGGCGTGCCGGCTGAATTTTTAAGCGTTCAGCTCGCAGTGGCAAAAATAAGGCATATAACAGAGGGCAATAAAATGAAACGTCGCGTTCTCTCCCTGATGATCCCTGCGCTGCTGGTCGCAGCGGGTTCTGCAAGCGCAGCGGAAATCTACAATAAAGACGGCAACAAATTAGACCTGTTCGGTAAAGTCGACGGTCTGCACTATTTCTCAGACAACGACGGTAATGACGGCGATCAGTCTTACCTGCGCTTCGGCTTCAAAGGCGAAACCCAGATTTCCGACCAGCTGACCGGCTACGGCCAGTGGGAATATCAGGCGGCGCTGAACACGTCGGAAGACGAAGGCACCGCTAACAGCTACACGCGCGTTGGCTTCGCCGGTATCAAATTCGGCGATGCGGGCTCGTTCGACTACGGCCGCAACTACGGCGTAGCATACGACATCGGCGCATGGACCGACGTCCTGCCGGAGTTCGGCGGCGACACCTACGGCGCGGATAACTTTATGTTCCAGCGCGGCAACGGCATGGCGACCTACCGCAACTCTAACTTCTTTGGCCTGGTAGACGGCTGGAACTTCGCCGTTCAGTATCAGGGTAAAAACGACAATCCGAGCCGTGAAACCACCGGCCGCGACGTGCTGGGCGAGAACGGCGACGGCTGGGGCCTGAGCACTACCTACGATCTCGGCTCTGGCCTGGGTATCGGCGCGGCGATGTTCTCGTCTGACCGTACCAACAATCAGAACGGCGGCGATCCGGCCATTCTGGGTCGCGGCGACAAAGCGGAAGTTTACACCGGCGGTCTGAAGTATGACGCCAACAATATCTACCTGGCGGCGATGTACAGCCGTTCCTATAACGCTAGCCGCTTCGGCTCCACTGACGACGACATCCATGGTTTCGCTGATAAAGCGGATAACTGGGAGCTGGTGGCGCAGTATCAGTTCGACTTCGGCCTGCGTCCGTCCCTGGCGTTCGTGACCTCACGCGGCACCGACATTCAGAACTGGGGCAAACAGAATCTGAAAAAATATGTTGATGTGGGCGCGACCTACTACTTCAACAAAAACATGTCCACCTACGTTGATTACCAGATCAACCTGATGGACGACAATGACTTCACCGACGCGGCCGGCATCAACACCGACGACACCGTGGCGCTGGGTCTGGTTTATCAGTTCTAAACCGGCCAGGAGCGTAGCCTGCGGGCTACGCTCCCGTTTGCAGAATCGCCGCCAGCGCGGCGGCTAAATCCTCGGTTACCGCTTCCGGCTCTTCTCCCCGCTGCGTCCGCACAATGGCGCCTTCCGCCAGCAACATAATCTGTCCGATTTTGCCGCGTTCACTTTGCGCCAGCCTGCGGGCGATAGCGTCTGCCATCTCTTGCTTATGTTGCCGGATCAGCGCGCTGATTTCAGGCAGGCTCTCGCCCAGCTCCGCGCTGGCGTTGATAAAGGCGCAGCCGCGGAAATCCGCTTCGCTAAACCAGCTTTTTAGCGCGGCCGGCAGGGCGTCCTGTAGAGAGGGCGTCTGCGCCAGCGCCTGCTGGAATCCCTGCATCCAGCGCTGATGCCGCTGCTCCAGCGCCGCTGCGATCAGCTGGTTTTTCGCCGGGAAGTGGCGGTAGAAGGTCACCTTGGTCACGCCCGCCTCTGCGATCACGCGATCGACGCCGGTGGCGCGAATGCCCTGCTGGTAGAAGAGCCGCTGCGCCGCAGTCAGGATACGGTCGCGGGCGGCGGCGGCGGGATCGAAAACAAGCGGAGCGAGCATAATCAGGCCTCCCATTTTTTTAGTAGACAGAATTGTCTACATGCAGCAGAGTAAAGCAAGTAGACAAACCTGTCTACCTACTGACTTTAGCCGCAGGAGACGACAATGCTGCTTCCTCCCTTTAATGAACAGAGCGCAATCGAAAAAGTACGTATGGCGGAAGATGCCTGGAACAGCCGCGATCCGCAGCGGGTGTCGCAGGTTTATAGCCTGGAGACGCGCTGGCGCAACCGCAGCGAAAGCGTGCAGGGGCGTGACGCGGTGGTGGCGTTTCTCAGCCGCAAATGGATCCGAGAGCTGGATTACCGGCTGATCAAAGAGCTATGGGCGTGGCACGATGACCGGCTGGCGGTGCGCTTTGCCTATGAATGGCATGACGACAGCGGTAACTGGTTTCGCAGCTACGGCAATGAGAACTGGCGCTTCGGCGCTGACGGCCTGATGACTGAACGTTTCGCCTGCATCAACGACCTGCCGATAGCGGCCAGCGAACGACGTTTTCACTGGCCGCTCGGCAGACGCCCGGACGAGCATCCGGGTCTGAGCGAACTGGGAATGTAACTACGACTGCAGCGTCCGCCTGCGGCTGGCCGCAGGCGGCGTTTTTGGCTGCGGCGGGGCGCTGCCCTCAAATCCTACTCCCGCCAGGGTGAACGCGGAAAAACTCAGCCACTGCTGCCACTGACCAAGCGTTGATGACGATTTACGCATGCTGCACCTCCCGGAATTAAACCCGGTCTAAACAGTGCACTATTCATGCCAGCTCGATCGCTCTCACAGCCACGGATTTCCCGCCCGCTTTGCTACACTGCCGCAGCATTTTGGTGCACACCTGCTCAACGCTGGCGCGCCGCGCCCCAGTCAAGGCGCTTTTGACGCCGCTGTTGCAGCAGCTTAACAATACTGAAAATAAATAGTCCGCCTGCGAACGCGAGAATCAGATAGATCATTGGGGCCTCCTGTTATCAGCCGGTTCTCTGCCAGAGAGTGGGTCAGGCAGTGCGGGTTTACAAGCCGCTTTTGACTACTTTACTAACGGCTTATGCTTTGTTTCAGGCTGGAATATAGCGTTACAGATGAGGGAAGAATGCGATACTGGAATATTCTGCTAATGACAGCGGCAGTTTGCGCCCTGAGCGCCTGCGACAGCAAAACGCCGTCGCAGGCGATGGTGCTGGAAGGCAAAACCATGGGCACGGTATGGCGCGTGTCGCTGGCGGGCGTCGACGTCGCGCGCAAAGCGAAACTGCAGCAGGCGATCCAGCAGCAGCTTGATGCGGATGACCATACTCTGTCGACCTGGAAACCCGATTCCGTGCTGTCGCGCTTTAACCGCTATCAGGGCGACGCGCCGCAGCCGGTCAGCGCCGATATGGCGGATATCGTCACCGAGGCATTGCGTATCGGCGCGAAAACCGGCGGCGCGATGGATATCACCGTGGGGCCGCTGGTGAATCTCTGGGGCTTCGGCCCGGCGAAACAGCCTGCGCACAGCCCGACGGAGGCGGAGATCGCCGCCGCGAAAGGGCAAACCGGGCTACAGCACCTGCGCGTTATCGAGACGGTGGAAGGACAGTGGCTGCAGAAAGATCTGCCGGGACTCTATGTCGATCTCTCTACTATGGGCGAAGGCTACGCTACCGACCACCTGGCGCGCCTGATGGAGCGCGAAGGGATCAACAACTATCTGGTTTCGGTCGGCGGCGCGGTATTGAGCCGTGGAGAGAACGCGCAGGGCCAGCGCTGGCGCGTGGCGATCCAGAAACCCACCGACAGCGAAAACGCCGTGCAGGCGCGGGTTGACTTGCAGGGGCACGGCATCAGCACATCCGGCAGCTATCGCAACTATTATGAACTGGATGGCAAACGTATTTCACACGTCATCGATCCGGCGACCGGCCGCCCCATTGAGCACAAGCTGGTTTCCGCCACGGTGATCGCCACCACGGCGCTGGAAGCTGACGGCTGGGATACTGGCCTGATGGTGCTGGGCAGTGAGAAGGCGAAGGCGCTGGCGCTGCAGCAGCAGCTGGCGGTCTACCTTATCAGTAAAGAGGGCGATAAATTCGTCAGCTGGATGTCGCCGCAGTTCAAAGCCTTTTTGATCGACGGCGAATAACAGCGCAAGGGGGAATGATGCTTGATCTGTTTAGTGAAGACGCGCCGTGGCAGGAGCCGCTGGCGGACGGCGCGACCATTTTGCGACGCCGCGCGCGCGACGACGCGCCGGCGCTGATAGAGGCGCTGCTGGCGGTGGCGCAGCAGAATCCGTTCCACCATCGCATCACGCCGGGCGGCCACCGCATGTCGGTGGCGATGACCAACTGCGGCGACTTCGGCTGGTCGAGCGACTCGCGCGGCTATCAGTACACCGAGCAGGACGCGGAAAATGGCCGCAAGTGGCCGCCGATGCCGCCGCTGTTTCGTCAGTTGGCGCTCGACTGCGCGCGCGAGGCGGGATTTCCGCAGTTCGCTCCCGACGCCTGCCTGATCAACCGCTACGAGCCTGGCGCAAAGCTGACGCTGCATCAGGATAAAGATGAGCGCGATCTGCGTCAGCCGATCGTGTCGGTGTCGCTGGGGCTGCCGGCGGTGTTTCAGTTCGGCGGCTTCGCGCGCGGCGACGCCACCCAGCGCGTGCTGCTGGAGCATGGCGACGTGGTGGTATGGGGCGGACCCTCGCGTCTGCGCTACCACGGCATTTTGCCGCTTAAGCCCGGCGATCATCCGCTGGCCGGCGCGTTCCGCTACAACCTGACCTTCCGCCGCGCCTTCTGAGCGCGGCGCGATTGCGAATAACTATTGCTATCATTACGCATCGCTTTAAACTGCTGGCTGCTTTCCTGACTGCTGGACTTTGTTATGGCGTTGCTCAAGGTTGTTTTCCGCCAGTTTCGCTGGCCTTTTATCGGCGTGATCCTGCTGACGCTGCTCAGCGCCGTGCTCGGCATCGCCATGATCGCCTATATCAACAGCGAAATGATCTCGGCCATCAATACTTCCTTCTCCGTTCTGCCTGGCTTTTTGCTGCAGCTAGTGCTGCTGATGGCGGTGACGCTCGCCGCCCAGCTGGCGCTGACGCTGCTGGGGCACCAGTTTGTCTGGCGGCTGCGCGGCGAATTTATCAAACGTATTCTGGATACCCGCGTCGAGCGGCTGGAGCAGATCGGTAACGCGCAGCTGCTGGCCGGGCTGACCAGCGATATTCGCGCCATCACCATCGCCTTCGTCCGCCTGCCGGAGCTGATTCAGGGCATTATCATCACGCTGGGATCGGCAATTTATCTCGCCTGGCTCTCGCCTAAAATGCTGATGGTCTCCAGCCTGTGGATGGCGGTCACGCTGGTGGGCGGCTGGCTGCTGGTGTCGCGCGTTTATCGCCATATGGCGAAACTGCGCGAGGTAGAAGATGATCTCTATCGCGATTTCCAGACGGTGACGGAAGGGCGTAAAGAGCTGCATCTGAACCGCGAGCGCGCCCAGCTGATCTACGAAACCGTTTATCAGGAAGATGCGAAAGCCTACCGCCACCATATCGTGCGCGCCGACACCTACCACCTTAGCGCAGTGAACTGGTCGAATATCATGACGCTCGGCGCTATCGGCATGGTGTTTTTTATGGCCAACAGCCTGGGATGGGCGAACACCGCGGTGGCGGCAACCTTCTCGCTGACGCTGCTGTTCCTGCGCACGCCGCTGCTGTCGGCGGTCGGCGCGCTGCCGACGCTGCTCAGCGCCCAGGTGGCGTTTCGCAAGCTTAACGCCTTCGATCTTGCGCCCCATCAGGAGGGCTTCCATACGCTGCCGCCGCTGGCGGAGTGGCACACGCTTGAGCTGCGCGACGTCTGCTTCCACTACGGACAAAACGGTTTCGAGGTCGGCCCCATCAACCTGACGCTACGGCGCGGTGAGCTGGTGTTTTTGATTGGCGGCAACGGCAGCGGCAAGTCGACGCTGGCGATGCTGCTGACCGGCCTCTACCAGCCGCACAGCGGCACGCTGCTGCTGGACGGCGAGCCGATCGGCGCGCAAGAGCTGGATCGCTGGCGCAAGCACTTTTCCGCCGTGTTTACCGACGTGCACCTGTTCGATCGGCTAATCGGGCGCGAAGGCGCGCCCGCGAATCCTAAGCTGGTGCAGGCCTGGCTTGAGCGCCTGAAGATGCAGGATAAGCTGAAAATCGAAGGCAACAAAATACTCAACCTGCAGCTGTCGAAAGGGCAGAGCAAGCGGGTCGCGCTGCTGCTGGCGGCGGCGGAAGAGCGCGACGTGTTGCTGCTGGACGAGTGGGCGGCGGATCAGGATCCCCATTTCCGCCGCGTCTTCTATCGCGAACTGCTGCCCTGGCTGCAGGCGTCGGGCAAAACCGTGTTCGCCATCAGCCATGACGACCACTATTTTATGCATGCTGACCGTCTGCTGGAGATGCGCGAAGGCAAACTCAGCGAGCTGACCGGACGCGAGCGCGACATGGCGACGCTGGACGCGGTGCAGCGTACCGACCTCACTTATCCGCAGGAAGAAAAGGCTTAGCGGAAAGGGGACGACGCTGGTTTTTTATTACCTGCCGCAGGACAGGTCAGCAGCGTCAGCACCCGATCCGCCTCCAGCAGAAATTCCGCCTCCAGTCGCATACCGGCGGCAAATGCCGCGCTAAAGCTGTGGTTCAGCACGAGCACCGCTTTGCCTGCGGCGATATCCGCTTCCAGCAGACTGGCCTGAGGAAAATCCATCGGCTGATGCAGCTGCGGCCACAGCGCTTTATACAAACTCTCTTTCAGCGAAAACAGCAGGGTTGCGGCCTGTGAAAACGGCAGCGGCAGCGCGCGCAGCCGTACCTCTTCCTGGTCGCTCATCAGCAGCGCGGCGGTTTCCTCTGCGGTGCGCGGGCTCATCACGCTTTCAATATCGACGCCGATGCAGAGCGGCTGCCGGGTCACGGCCAGCGCCGCCGCGCCGTCGGTGTGCGACAGCGACGCCTGCACGCCGGGCGGCCAGATGGGCGACCGGTCGCTATGGTTTTGCAGCAGAAAGTCGGGGATGCCAATCCGGCCTGTCACCTCGCGCGCCAGCCAGCGGCTGGCCAGGTACTCGGCGCGGCGCTTTTTTACCGCCTGCCGCACAGCAGATGGAAGGGGCAGATTCCAGCGCGCGCTGAAGCTGTCGTCATAGAGCGTCAGGTCGAAGCGCGCCTGCGCCAGCAGCACATCGCCATGGCGCAGATGCGCGCAGCGAATAAAGCCGCCTTCGGGAGGCGGCAGAGAAATAATGTGAGGATACATAAGGTTCCACGGCGGCGCGCAAAAGGGCATTAAAGCAGCCCGCCATGGTCGGGGCAACCGCTTAGTCGTTAGGCGGGATGGCAAAGCCCTTTACGGAAACCACGAAGTGATGGTGACCTTTAGTGATGCGCGCACCGCGATCGCACCAGCGCGAGGCCAGGCGAAAAAAATCGTCGCTGCCGATATTGTAAGCCAGTTCCACTTTGCTGACGCCTGAATGAAGCAGTTCTTCCGCATCCTGCAGGCTCTTCGCTTTGATAACCATAGTGATATCCATCCGAAATTCAGAGGTATTAAGATTAAGGAATTTTTATGACAGTTTTGTTTCACTAAGGTTAAAAAGCGCGGCGGCTTGCAGATTTTGTGAGGAAGATCAGAGTTGGCTGCACAGAGTAAGCGGCTGAAGAGATAAGCGATATTTAATCTGGTGGGTAAATATCTGATACATCCCGCGTGGCTATAGTCAGTAAAAAGGCCGCCTGAGGCGACCTTTGTGGGTTACTGCTTTTGATCCGGTTCAGGACGTTTGTCGCCTGACTCGGGCGCGTTGTTTGGATCGTCTTTTTCAATATAATGCATAAACTCTCCTCTTCGTTACCCACACAGAACTCAGTATAGACCATGTTTCTGCACGCAGAATGCGGAAGCCGAAGGAGGCGGAGCGTATGAGTCTGGGCGCAAGAGAGAAAAGGCTAACGGCAGGCATAAAAAAAGCAGCCTTAACAGGCTGCTTTAGTTGGGAATTTTGGTCGGCACGAGAGGATTTGAACCTCCGACCCCTGACACCCCATGACAGTGCGCTACCAGGCTGCGCTACGTGCCGAACAGTGGGGCTTAGTCTACTGTTTCTCTGGCGGAATGCAAGCAGCAGCCGTCTAACTGCCTCATAAATAATCAGTTAGCGATAAAACGCTTCTCTTCCGTCAGCACCTGCAGCAATAACGCCAGCTGCGGCTTATGATCTTTCAGGGCGTTGCCCCTGGCATCGTAAGCGCGATAGCTGCCGTTATTGTTGAGCACCAGCGTCACCTGCGGCGTCGTCACCACCAGACGATTATCTTCGCTGCTGGCGACCCAGTCGTGTCGGCGCTGTGCGGCGAAGAGATCTTCCCCTTGCGAATAGTTCACCGGGTTGGTGCGCACGTGCAGCAGGCGCTGCATCAGCGTCGCCATCACATCCTGATGATCGGTAAGGCGATCGATGGTCTGCGCAGGGGTGTCCGGCCAGTGGATCACCAGCGGAACCTGTAGGTTCGCACGGTTGCCCACGCTATCAAGATTGCCGTCCAGCGCAATACCCTGCTGCGCGGTGATCACCACCACGGTATTTTTCAGCAGATCGCGCTGCTCCAGCGTGGCGAGCACCGTATGAATTTGCTCATCGATGGCGGCAGCCTGACGCAGGTAGCTACGCTGACGCGTTTTCGCCGGGGTGCCGTTCAGATCGACGCCGTCCAGCGCCAGCCAGGAGAACCACGGATTGCCGTCGCCTTTCTGTCCGTTCAGCCAGCTCTGCCACTGGGTGACGGTGCTGCCGTTAGGCTGGCTGTCAGTAGCGGGCAGGCTATAGTCCGTCAGCAGCGCCTGGCGATAGAGCGGCTGGTTGAAGCCTTCGGAGGAGAAAAGCCCGAACTGATAGCCCTGCGAACTTAATGCGCCGAGCAGTGCCGACGGCATCCGCGCCGACAGCACCCCGTCCATATAGCTGGCGGAAATACCGTAGAACAGGCCAAACAGTCCTTTTTCCGGCAGGTCGCCCGCGCTGAAGTGCTGGGTAAAGCGCAGGTTATCGCCAGCGAACTGATTAAGCTGCGGCAGCGCTTTCGCCATATCGCCGGCGTTCAGCGACTTCACGGTGATCACCAGCAGGTTATTGCGCGTGCCGCCGTCGCGGAAGGCGATATCGCTGAGCGGATACTGCACCGACACCGCTTCCGGATCGCCCTGCTGAATCAGGCGCTGCTGGTAAGCCTGCGCGTCCAGCAGACCGTGGCGCTCCAGAAAGCGTCGTGCGGTCATTGGATAGGAGAGCGGCAAATTGGCGCGCTGCATGGTGATCGGACGATAGAAGTTGGCGTCGGCCCAGATATAGAGCAGATGGCTGGCGAAAAAGGCGGTGATAAACAGCGCCGCCAGCGGCTTGCCGAACGAGCGCCGGTTCAGGCTGCGCAGCTTCTGCCAGCTCCAGGTGGCGAACAGCATCTCCACGAGGAAAATCAGCGGCACGCTGATAAACATCAGCTGCCAGTCGCGCGCCATCTCGCTCTGGTCGGGGTTGATCACCAGCTCCCACACCACCGGATTAAGGTGAAGATGGAAGCGGTTGAACACCGCGCTGTCGACCATAATCAGCGTCAGACCGACGGTGGCGATAATCGCCGACAGGACCCGCAGCAGCCGCTGCGACATCACCACGAAGGTGAGCGGGAATATCGCCAGCAGATAGACGGCGAACACAATAAAGCTGAAGTGGCCGATCCAGCTGCTGAAGGCGTAAATACGCCCGGCGAGCGACGCGGGCCAGTCGGCGACCACCAGATAGCGGCTGCCTAAAATCAACGCGAATAAAATATTAAACAGAGCAAACCAGTGCCCCCAGCTGATCATCTGGGAGACTTTTTCGCGGTAGCGCTGCCGGTTGGTTACCATATTATGCGATCAAATCAGCGATTAATGGGCGTTGTCGTCGCGTACGGAGGCCTGCAGGGCTTCCGCGAAAGAACGTGCCAGCGAACGGCGCTGCGCCGGCGCAACGTCGCTGTTGATCACGTTGGTCACCATATTCCCCAGCACCATCAGGGAAAGGTCGGTCGGCGCATTGTCTTTCTGCAGCACCTGGGCCAGTTGCGCGAGGAGTTTTTCCACGCGTTCGTCGCTGTAACGGGATGATTGTGGCATATCGTCGACTAATCTCGTTTCAAAAGGCGGTATAGTACCGTAACGACAGGGTTTTTACCGCAATTTTATCGAAAGCGCATCGATCGGCTAAAGCATGGAGTTGAAAGCCGATGCGGGCGGTGTTTGAATACGCGCCTGAACTAAAAGGAGAGTCTACCATGAGTCTGGATATCGACCAGATTGCCCTGCATCAGCTGATCAAGCGCGACGAGAATCAGCTTGAGCTGGTACTGCGCGATACGCTGCTGCCCGCTAACGCCACCGTGGAAGCGATGGTAGAAGAGCTGCACCGTGTTTACAGCGCGAAAAACAAAGCCTACGGCCTGTTTAACGAAGAGAGCGAACTGGCGGAGGCGCTGCGCAACTGCCGCAAAGGCAATGACGACTTCCTGGCGTTCAGCCGCGCGGCGACCGGTCGCCTGCGCGACGAGCTGGCTAAATATCCTTTCGCCGAAGGCGGAGTAGTGCTGTTTGTGCACTATCGCTATCTGGCGGTGGAGTATCTGCTGATCGCAGTGCTCAACAGCCAGCGCAGCATGCGCGTCAACGAAGAGCTCGACATCAGCAGTACGCACTATCTCGACATTAACCATGCTGACATCGTGGCGCGCATCGATCTGACCGAATGGGAGCTGACGCCGGAATCCACCCGCTATCTGACTTTCCTGCGCGGACGGGTAGGGCGCAAGGTCGCCGATTTCTTTATGGATTTCCTCGGCGCCAGCGTCGGTCTGGATACCAAAGCGCAGAACCGCGGGCTGCTGCAGGCAGTGGACGACTACTGCGCGGAATCGGAGCTGGATAAAAGCGAGCGGCAGAACTATCGCCAGCAGGTTTACAGCTACTGCAACGAACAGCTGCAGGCGGGCGAGGAGATTGCGCTGGAGGATCTGTCGAAGGAACTGCCGCCGCTCGGCGAAAAATCCTTTCAGGCCTTTACCCAGGAGCAGGGCTACGAGCTGGAAGAGCATTTTCCGGCGGATCGCAGCACGCTGCGCCAGCTGACCAAATTCGCTGGCAGTGGCGGCGGTCTGACGCTCAATTTTGACGCCGGGCTGCTGGGCGAGCGCGTTTTCTGGGATCCGGCTACCGATACCTTGACCATCAAAGGCACGCCGCCGAACCTGCGCGATCAGCTGCAGCGCCGTACCAGCGGCAAGTAGGCCTTCAGCCAGGCAAAAAAAACGCCGCATAAGCGGCGTTTTTTATGTCGATTCGCAGGCGATTACGCGCGTACGAAGTCGATGTGGTGCAGTTTTGGCTTGAACGGGTGACGCTGAACGGCCTGCACTTTAACGTTGGTTTCTTTACCGTCGACAACCAGAGTCAGCACGTCGGTGTAGAAGCCTGGTTTGGTCTGCAGGTTCATCACAGAGTCGTGATCCAGTTCGATAGAAACAGCGGCTTCGCTGCCACCATAGATGATGGCCGGGAATTTGTTCGCTGTGCGCAGGCGGCGGCTCGCACCCTTACCCTGCTCTTTACGTACTTCTGCGTTGATGGTCAACATGGTTATGTCTCTTCAATAATTCCTGCTACAGGCGACCCAGCAGCAGGCAGGTTGTTCAAAGGCGATTGCGAATGCAAAAGCGGGCGGCAGTATAGCGGTAATGGGCGAGGCGGGCAAATGATTCCGCCGCTTAGCGCAGCTCATTGGCGCGGCGGAAGCGGCCCTGATAGTCGAAAACTTTCTCGCGCACCTGCCAGAACTGTCCTTTCGCGCGCGCCACCACGAAATCGGGATGGCGCAGCAGCGGCTGCAGCGCCACCACGTCGGCGGCGGTCTGCCAGCCGAGCGGCACGCCCGGCGCGCGCTGATGCGGCCGCATAAAGAGCTGCTCGAACGCCTTGCGCTGCGCGGGCGTGCGCAGGCGGAAGCGCTCGTCGACGCTGGTGCCGTCCTCGTCGAAATAGGTCGCCTTCAGCCACTCGCCCTTGTCGTCGCGGCCGTGCGTCAGCGTCATGCCGCCGCAGCGCAGCACCAGCGCATCCTTGAGCTTTAGCGCCGCCTTCAGCATATCGTCGGGATCGACCAGAATTTTGTCGCACTGGTGACAGCGGCGCGCCGCGATATCGTTTTCCGCGCCGCAGTCGGGGCAGCTTTTAAAGCGGAAGCGAAAGTCGCACTGCTCGCGGTGGCCTTCGTCATCTTCCAGCACCCCCTGACAGCGGCGGCCGAAGTGCTCGATAATCATGCCGTCCGCCGTGGTTTTGCCCCAAAAGGTGTTGGCGAAGCCGCAGGCGGGACAGAACACCTGCACCGGCTCATTGTCGCTGGCGCCTTTCGGCGCGCCCACTTCCGGGGTAAACAGATCGTGCGGGTTACCGGCGTAGTCGAGGATCAGGCAGCTAGTTTTGCCGGGCGACAGGCGCAGTCCGCGTCCGACGATCTGCTGATAAAGGCTGACTGACTCGGTGGGACGCAAAATGGCGATAAGATCGACGTGCGGCGCATCGAAGCCGGTAGTCAGCACCGCGACGTTGACCAGAAACTTCAGCTGCTGCGCCTTAAAAGCGGCGATGGTGGCGTCGCGCTCTTTCGCCGGCGTCTCTGCCGAAATCAGCGCGCTGTTGGCGGGCAGCAGCGACAGGATCTCGCGTGCGTGCTCCACCGTCGAGGCAAACACCATCACGCCGCGCCGTTCCTCGGCGAACTCCACGATCTGGCTGATGATATGCGGCGTAACGCGCTGCTGCTGCTTCAGCTCGCGGTTAAGATCCGCCTCGCTGAACAGGCCATTAGCCTGCGCCGTCAGGCGGCTGAAATCGTACTGCACTACCGGCATATCGAGCCGCTCAGGCTCCACCAGAAAGCCGTGCTTAATCATATAGCGCAGCGGCAGCTCGTAGATACAGTCGCGGAACAGCGCCTTCTCGTCGCCGCGCACCATGCCGTGATAGTGGAAATGATAGATCCAGCCTTTGCCGAGTCGAAACGGGGTCGCGGTCAGGCCCAGCAGGCGCAGTTGCGGGTTATGCTGACGCAGGTGGCTGAAGATCTGCTGATACTGGCTGTTGTCGTCATCGCTGATGCGGTGGCACTCGTCGACGATCACCAGCGAAAAGGCGCTGTCGAACTGCGCCAGATTGCGCGCCACCGACTGCACGCTGCCGAACACCACCTTGCGCTGGCTCTCTTTGCGCTGCAGGCCGGCGGCGAAGATATCCGCTTCGAGCCCGTAAGCCTGATATTTGCCGTGGTTCTGCTCTACCAGCTCTTTAACATGCGCCAGTACCAGCACGCGCCCGCGCGCCAGCCGCGCCAGTTCGGCGATCACCAGGCTTTTGCCTGCGCCAGTGGGCAGCACGATCACCGCCGGTTCGGCGTGACGACGAAAATGGTTGAGGGTCGCGTTAACCGCGTCTTGCTGATAGGGACGTAGAGTAAAAGCCATGGCCGATCACTTTTGCGAAACTGAGCGAGATTATGCCATGAAAATGGATGAAACGCAGGAACGGCTCTGTGCGGCAGCGCTGGTTCAAGATATACTTCCCGCACTTTTTCAACGGGTAAAACCCCGTTTCAGTTTCCCTCCGCAGTACAGGCAAAGCGAATTCATGCGACTCGATAAATTCATCTCTCAGCAACTGGAAGTCAGCCGGGCTATCGCCGGCCGTGAAATCCGGGCGCAAAAAGTCACCGTTAACGGCGAAGTGGTGCGCGACACCGCCTTTAAAGTCCAGCCCGAGCATGAGGTGGAATATGACGGCAATCCGCTGCAGCTGCAGGTGGGCCCGCGCTACTTTATGCTGAACAAGCCGCAGGGCTATGTCTGCTCCACCGACGATCCCGATCACCCGACCATCCTCTACTTTATTGAAGAGCCGACCGCGTGGAAGCTGCACGCCGCGGGACGCCTCGATATCGACACCACCGGGCTGGTGCTGCTGACCGACGACGGACAGTGGTCGCACCGCATTACCTCGCCGCGCCACCACTGCGAGAAAACCTACCGCGTGACGCTGGAGCATCCCGTCGCCGCGGATGTGGCGCAGCAGTTTGCCGAGGGCATTCAGCTGCACGGCGAAAAATCGCTGACCCAGCCGGCGAAAATGGAAGAAATTACGCCGACCGAGGTGCTGCTGACCCTCAGCGAAGGGCGCTATCATCAGGTGAAGCGCATGTTTGCCGCGGTCGGCAACCGCGTGGTCGGGCTGCATCGCGAACGTATCGGCGGCATTGTGCTGGATGACGATCTTGAGCCGGGCGAATATCGTCCGCTGACGGAAGATGAAATTAACAGCGTCGGGCTGCCCGACGAGTTAAAACAGAAATAGCGGAGCGGCCGTGCGCAAGGATAAAAATTCAGCTGCGGGACTGGTGGTGATTCTGGGATTGCTGGCGATGTTGATGCCGCTTTCCATCGATATGTACCTGCCCGCGATGCCGCAGATCGCCCGCGAGTTCGGCGTGTCGGCAGGCAGCGTGCAGATGACGCTGAACCTCTATATCCTGGGGTTTGCCATTGGCCAGCTGGTCTACGGCCCGCTGGCGGACAGCTACGGGCGTAAGCCGGTGATCGTGCTCGGCACGCTGATTTTCGCCTGCGCGGCGGCTGCCTGCGCGCTGGCGCAGACCATCGACCAGCTGATTCTGATGCGCTTTCTGCACGGTCTTTCCGCAGCGGCGGCCAGCGTGGTGATCAACGCCCTGATGCGCGACAGCTACTCGAAAGAGGATTTCTCGCGCATGATGTCCTTTGTCATGCTGATCACCACCATCGCGCCGCTGCTGGCGCCGATCATCGGCGGCTGGCTGCTGCTGGCGTGGAACTGGCACGCCATTTTCTGGACGTTGTCGATCGCCGCGCTGATCACCACCGTGATGGTGATGACGCAGATCCGCGAGACGCTCAGGCCAGAGCAGCGCCAGCGTTTTCACCTGCGCACTATGCTGGGCAATTTCGTTACGCTGTTCCGCCACAAGCGCGCCTTCAGCTATATGCTGGCGAGCGGCTTCTCGTTTGCCGGACTGTTTACCTTTCTCAACGCCGGTCCCTTCGTCTACATCGAGGTCAATCACGTTTCGCCGCAGAACTTCGGCTACTACTTCGCGCTGAACGTGGTGTTTCTGTTCGTGATGACGCTGATCAACAGCCGCGCGGTGCGCCGCTTTGGTCCGCTGGCGATGTTCCGCGCCGGGCTGATGATCCAGTTTGCGATGGGCATCTGGCTGCTGGCGGTGAGCGCGCTGCATATGGGCTTCATTCCGCTGGTGCTGGGCGTCGCGATGTTTATCGGCTGCGTGTCGGTGGTCTCTTCCAACGCCATGGCGGTGATCCTCGACGAATTTCCCCATATGGCGGGCACCGCATCGTCGCTGGCGGGCACGCTGCGGTTTGGCGTCGGCGGGCTGGTGGGCGCGCTGCTGTCGACGGCCAGCTTTAACAGCGCCTGGCCGATGGTGGGCACCATCGCGGCGTGCGCCACATGCTCGATGCTTTTCTTTTTGTACGCCTCGCGCCCGCGCGCGATCAGACACTAACCCGATCGTTCTTTCAGACCGCTGACAAAGCCAGCAAAGCAGGGTGGCATGGCCCGAAGAGCAAAGCGTCCCGCGCGTTGTTCAAAAGCGCCGGGAGCGCTTTTGAACAACGCGCAGCGTTGGCCGGTAACGGGCGCACCACAGGGATGAGGTGCGTATTTGCGCGAGCCGAGCGAACATGGATGCCATGGACTTTGCGATCGGACCCTGTCACTCTGCGTTGATGCCGCTGCAAAATAATCCCTTTTCTCCGCTTCGTTTCCCCGTACCCAGCCTAATATGTTTCTTAGTTGTGAACATTAATGATTAAGAAAGTAACCAGAATGCGTCTAAACTGATTGTTAACTGTCGATGAACGCGGTACTAATAGGCCAAAATGCGAGCCGACTCGCAAAAAACAATCTTTCCGCACACTGTATGTTGGGAAACGAGAGAGCAAGCCTTGACGTCCGTTTCTGCCGTTTAGCAGCAACAGCAAGCGCCGTTCATCGTGACTGAAGTTAATCGCTCTGGGGATATCAATTAACTATGCTGCAACTTTCCATCGTGCATCGTCTGCCGCAGCGCTATCGCTGGGCCAGCGAGCTACATAGCGCCATCGTGGCGGAAGAGGGCGTCGCCAATGAGCAGGATCTCATTGCGCTGCGCCTGATTAGCCACGACGGGCATCCCGGCTGGGAAATCATGCATCAGCTGCAGGACGCGCTGGCGTCGATTCAGGTCGAGTGCCGCGTGGCGGAGTGCGAAGGCTCGCCCTGCCTCTTTATCCTGCGCAGCGACGAAAGCGCCACCAGCTGCTGCCTGAAAAACCAGGGCGTGGCGATCGCGGAAACCTTCAACGGTCACTGAGCTGCGCCGAGGCCAGCAGCTCGCGCGTATAATCTGCTGTGGGCGCGGCGAACAGCTTCTCGCAGTCGCCATGCTCTACCACTTCGCCCTGGCGCAGCACCATCACCTGATGGCACAGCGAGCGCACCACCTGCAGATCGTGACTGATAAAGAGATAGGTCAGCTGGCGCTGCTGCTGTAGGCTGCGCAACAGCGTGAGGATCTGTTTTTGTACCGAGCGATCCAGCGACGAGGTCGGCTCATCCAGTATCAGCAATTGCGGTTCCAGCACCAGCGCGCGGGCGATGGCGATCCGCTGCCGCTGACCGCCGGAAAACTCCGCCGCATAGCGGTGACGACTCTCTGCCTCTAATCCCACTTCCTCCATCGCCGCGATAACGCGCGCCTGCTGCTCGGCAGCGCCGAGATCGGGCTGATGCACCGCCAGACCCTCAGCGATAATCTGCTGCACCGTCATGCGCGGATTGAGCGAGGAGTTCGGATCTTGAAATACCACCTGAATGCGGCGGCGCAGCGGCAGCAGCGCCTTGCGTGACAGCGCATGCAGCGGCTGGCCGTCAAACCAGATTTCGCCCTGCGCGGCGAGCAGCCGCAGCAGCGCCAGTCCGGTGGTGCTTTTGCCGGAGCCGGATTCGCCTACCAGCCCCAGGCTCTCGCCGCGGCGCAGGGTAAAGCTGAGGTTGCGGACGGCGACGTTTTCCGCCACCTGCCGCCTGAAAAGGCCGCGCCGCACCGGAAAACCGACGCGCAGGTTGCGCACCTGCAGCAGCGGCGCCGCGTCGTCGCGCAGCGGCACGGCGCGGCCTTCCGGCTCCGCCGCCAGCAGCTGCTGCGTATAGGGATGCTGCGGCTGGCTGAAGAGCTGACCGCCGCTGCTCTGCTCGACGATTCTGCCCTGGCGCATCACGCTGACCCTGTCCGCCAGCTGGCGGACGATACCCAAATCATGGGTAATAAACAGCATGGCCATGTTGCGTTCGCGCTGCAGATCGCGCAGCAGCCGCAGGATTTGCGCCTGAACGGTCACGTCGAGCGCGGTGGTCGGCTCATCGGCAATCAGCAGCGCAGGCTCGGTCAGCAGCGCCATGGCGATCATCACGCGCTGGCGCTCCCCGCCGGAGAGCTGATGAGGGAAATCATTCAGCCGCGCGGAGGCGTTACGGATGCCGACCCGATCGAGCGCGCTAAGGATCTCCCCGCGCGCCGCCTCGCGCCGCATGCCGCGATGTAAAGAGAGCACTTCGTAAAGCTGCTTCTCGATGGTGTGCAGCGGGTTGAGAGAGACCATCGGCTCCTGAAAAATCATCGCCATCTGGTTGCCGCGCAGCGCGCGCAGCCGCCGCTCGCCAACGCGCAGCAGATCCTCGCCGTTAAACAGAATCTCGCCGGCGGGGTAGCTCGCCGGCGGCGTGGGCAGCAGCTGCATCGCCGCAAGCGCCGTCACGCTTTTGCCCGATCCCGACTCGCCGACCAGCGCCAGGGTTTCGCCCGCGTCGACGCTGAGGGAAACCTCCTCGACCACGTTGCGCGTCACGCCGCCGCGGGAAAAGGCGACGGAAAGATGATGAATGGCAAGCAGCGACATCGTCACACTCCTCTGGCCGGATCGAAGGCGTCGCGTACCGCTTCGCCGATAAATATCAGCAGCGACAGCAGGATCGCCAGCGTAAAGAAGCCCGCCAGGCCCAGCCACGGCGCCTGCAAATTATTTTTGCCCTGCAGCAGCAGCTCGCCGAGCGACGGCGATCCCACCGGCAGACCAAAGCCGAGAAAATCGAGCGAGGTCAGGGTGGCGATCGATCCGCACAGGATAAAGGGCAGAAAAGTGAGGGTGGCGACCATCGCATTGGGCAGCATATGCCGCAGCATAATGCGCCCGTCGCTAACGCCCAGCGCCCGCGCGGCGCGAATATAGTCGAAGTTACGCGTGCGCAGAAACTCGGCGCGCACCACGCTGACCAGCCCCATCCAGCCGAAAATCACCGTGACCAGCAGCAGCCACCAGAAGTTGGGCTGGATCACGCTGGAGAGCAGGATCAGTAAAAACAGCGCGGGCATGCCGGACCAGACCTCAATCACGCGCTGGCCGATTAGATCGACGCGGCCGCCGAAATAGCCCTGAACCGCGCCGACGATAATGCCGATGACGCTGGAAAACAGTGTCAGCAGGATGCCGAACAGCAGCGAAATGCGCGTGCCGTAGAGCAGGCGCGCCAGCACGTCGCCGCCGCTGGCGTCGGTGCCCAGCCAGTTCTGTGCCGAGGGCGGCGAAGGGAAGGGGGTCGAGGTGGCGAAGTTGATGGTGCTGTCGCTAAAGCGGACTGGCGCCCACAGCGCCCAGCCCTGCTGCTCTAGCCGTTTTTGCAGCCAGGGATCCTGATAGTCGGCGGCGGTGGGCAGCGCGCCGCCGAAATCGCTTTCGCTGTAGCTCACCAGCAGCGGCACGAACCAGCGCTGCTGATAGCGCACCAGCAGCGGCTTCTCGTTCGCCAGCAGATCGGCGCCGAGCGACAGCGCGAAGATAACCAGAAAGATCCACAGCGACCAGTAGCCGCGTCGGTTATGGCGGAAGCGCAGCCAGCGCTGCTGATTAACGGGAGACAAGCGCATCAGCGGCCCTCGAAATCGATACGGGGATCGACCAGCGTATAGGTCAGATCGCTGAGGATATTCATCAGCAGCCCGATCAGGGTGAAAATATAGAGCGTGCCGAACATCACCGGATAGTCGCGCTGGATAGTCGCGTCGTAGCCCAGCAGGCCTAGTCCGTTCAGCGAGAACATCACCTCAATCAGCACCGAGCTGGTAAAAAACATGCCGATAAAGGTGGCGGGAAAGCTGGCGATCACCAGCAGCATGGCGTTACGGAAAACGTGATGATACAGAATGCGCCGCTCGCTGACCCCTTTGGCGCGCGCCGTCACCACATACTGCTTGCGGATCTCATCCAGAAAGCTGTTTTTAGTCAGCATGGTCAGGGTGGCGAAGCCGCCGATGACCGTCGCCAGCACCGGCAGGCTGATGTGCCACAGGTAGTCGCCGATCTTGCCGTACCAGGAGAGCGAGTCAAACTGCGGCGAGGTCAGGCCGCGCAGCGGAAACCAGTCGAAATAGCTGCCGCCGGCGAACAGCACGATCAGCATGATGCCGAACAGAAAGGCGGGCACCGAATAGCCGATGATGATAAAGGTGCTGCTCCAGACGTCGAAGGCGCTGCCGTTGCGCACCGCTTTTTTAATGCCCAGCGGAATCGACACCAGATAGATAATCAGCGTGCTCCATAGCCCCAGGCTGATGGAAACCGGCAGGCTCTCTTTGATTAGCTGCAGCACCGATGCGCTGCGGAACAGGCTGTCGCCGAAGTCGAAGCGCACATAGTTCCACAGCATCTCGACATAGCGCTGCCACATGGGCTTGTCGAAGCCGTAGCGCTTTTTGATTTCCGCGATCACTTCCGGGTCGAGCCCGCGCGCGCCGCGGTACTCGCTGTCGCCGGGGCCGACGCGGTTGAGGGCGCCGCGCGCGCCGCTTTCTCCGCCGCCCGGCAGGCCGGTGGTCTGGCCGAACTGAATGTTGGCCAGCGCCTGATCGACCGGACCGCCGGGCGCGATCTGCACGATAAAGAAGTTCAGCGTGATAATCGCCCACAGCGTGGGGATAATTAACAGCAGTCTGCGCAAGAAATAGGCGGCCAACTCAGGCTCCTCAGCGTCGTTCAGCCGGCAAACGCGCGGCTTTGTTCACGTCATACCACCAGCTTTCCAGCCCGCTGGCATAGGCGGGCTTGACGGCGGGATGGGAAAACTTATCCCAGTAGGCCATGCGATCTTCCGCGTTGTACCACATCGGAATCATATAGGCATTCCATAACAGGATGCGATCCAGCGCCTGGCCGAGCGGCAGCAGCGCCGCTTTATCGCCCTGATGCGCCACAATCGCTTTAACAAAGTGATCGACCAGCGGATCTTTTAGCCGCGCGCTGTTCCAGGAGGAGTCGATGTAGTCGGACTGCCAGCTGACCTGCAAATCGGAACTGGGGATGGGCATCGCCAGATAGACCCTGGCGGTCATATCGTAATCGCCTTCGCGCAGCCGGCGCAGATACTGGGAGGCGTCCACCACGCGCAGCGTCAGGCTGATACCGAGGCGCGACAGGCTATGCTGCAGCGGCAGCGCCCAGTCGTTGCTGGCGCCGCTGCGCAGCAGCAGCTCGATGCGCAGCGGCTGACCGGTCTGAACGTTCACCAGCTGCTGGTTTTTTACCTGCCAGCCCGCCTGCCGCAGCAAATCCAGCGCTTTCAGCAGGTTCGCGCGATCGTAGCCGCTGCCGTCGGTGCGCGGCGGCGCGTAGGGCGTGGTGAAGATCTCCGGCGGCAGTTGATCTTTAAACGGCGCCAGCAGCGCCTGCTGCGCGGCGTCCGGCAGGCCGTGCGCGGCGTATTCGGTATTCTGAAAATAGCTGCTGACCCGCTGATAGGCGCCGTAGAACAGCGCCTTATTCATCCACTCGAAGTCGAACGCCAGCGTCAGCGCCTGGCGCACCCGACGGTCGCGGAACGGCGCCTTTTCGTTGTTGATGGCCAGCCAGGTGGTATTGGTCGACGCCTGGTTAGGCGTGGTCTCTTTGATAATCTGCTGATTGTCGAAATTGCGGCCGCGATACTGGGTCGCCCACTTTTTGGCGGAGCCCTCCTCGCGCAGGTCGAACGCGCCCGCCTTAAAGGCTTCGAAGGCGACGTTATCGTCTAGGTAGTAGTCGTAACGCAGCGTATCGAAATTGAACCGACCGCGGTTCACCGGCAGATCCGCCGCCCAGTAATTTTTCACCCGGCTGTACTCGATATACTGACCCAGCTTATAGCGGCTGATGCGATAGGGGCCGCTTGAGAGCGGCGGGGCGCTCAGCGGCTCGTTAAATTTTTTATCCTGCCAGAAGCGCTGCGACAGCACCGGCAGCGTCAGCAGCCCCAGCATTAAATCCCGGTCTGGCTTCGGCAGATCGATGCGTACGCGCTGGCGATCCAGCGCCTTTACCGTCGTCCCGCGATAAATCACGCGAAACTGCGGCACGCCTTCATGCATAAACTTAGCGAAGGTAAAGGCGACGTCCGGTGCGGTGATGGGCGTGCCGTCGTGAAACCGCGCGCGCGGATTAAGGCGAATCTCCATCCAGCGGAAGTCGTCGGCATAGCGCGCCGACTCGGCGACAAGCGGATAGTAGCTGCCCGGCTCGTCGTCGGAAGAGGTAAACAGGCGATCGTAAAGCGTCTCGGTGCCTGCGCCGGGATTGCCGCGCGAGGCGTAACGGTTAAAGTTATCGTAAGTGCCTACTACTGCCTGAGTAAGCTGGCCGCCTTTTGGCGCGGCGGGATCCGCATAGTCGAAGTGGCTGAAACCGGGGGCGTATTTCGGTTCGCCCAGCGTGGCGAAGGCGCGGCTTTCGCGCACGACTTCCGCGCGCAGCGGCGCGCAAAGGGCCATTAACAGCAGCAGCGATATCAGGCGAAACAGCATAGGATTCAGGTTCTCCCGTGGTTATGCGCAGGCTAGCGTAGCAGCATCCGGGGCGGGGCGGCCAGCTATCCCGCCAATGTCGCCAGGCTGCGGCTGCGGTAATAGTCGATTAGCCGGTCCGGCTTCAGCGGCCGGCTAAAAAGGTAGCCCTGCATATGGCTGACGCCGCGCTGCACCAGCCATGCCGCCTGCTCGCCGGTTTCCACGCCTTCGGCGACGGTTTTCAGGTTCAGCTTCTTCGCCAGATGGAGCACCGCGTCCAGCACCGGGGAGTTCAGGGTTTGCGTCCCAATGCTCTGCACGAAGCCGCGATCGATCTTGATATAGTCGAAGGGATATTTTTCCAGATAGATCAGCGCGCTGTGGCCGGTACCGAAATCGTCTATCGCAATCTGAATATCGTTCTGATGCAGCCAGGCGAAAACCTCTCCGGCATTTTTATCGCGCACCATGGTGCGTTCGGTCACTTCAAACACGTAGCTGAAATGGTTATCCGGCATGGCGGCGATCCAGCGCTTAACGTCCTGTTGAAAACTCTCCGACGCCAGATGCAGCGGCGAAAGATTCAGGCTCATATGGGTACCGGCGGGAACGTAGGGATTGAGCCGGTGCGCGTCGCGCGCCACCAACTCGAACAGATGACGCGTCAGCGGAATAATCAGGTTCAGCGACTCGGCGTAGCTGATAAACATATCCGGCGGGATAAGGCCTTCGCTTGGGTGGTTCCAGCGCAGCAGCGCTTCCAGCCCGTAGGCGCGACCGCTGAGGGTGCTGATCAGCGGCTGATACTCGACGTGAAACTCGCCGCGTTTGATGCCGAGCAGGATCTCTTTGCCAGGACGCTGGTTCATCGACAGCAGCAGCCAGCAGCCGCCGCCTACCAGCAGCGACAGCAAAATGCCGCTCAGCACGATCATCTGAATATCGCGCATCGATACCGTATCGCCATAGAGAACAAACTGCAGCGGATAGCCGTCGAGCGCCAGCTGCATCAGCGGCTGCGGCGGCAGGTCGCTCTTCGCGATCGTAACAGGCTGCCAGCTGGCGAGCGCGCTGTTCTGCGCCACCAGCGCCATGCCGGAAATTTCCGGATGATAAGAGGCCAGCAGCTGATAGGGCGTCAGGTTAAGGTTGATGGTAGCGAGCACGCCGGACTGCACGCTTTGCGGATTGCGCAGCCAGAGAGCGAAGACCGGCTTGCCGGGCTGTAACGGCGTGCCGCTCAGCAGGCGAAGATCGCGATCGCGGCTGAGATCGGTCTGGTCGGAAATGGCGTTGAGCGGCAGGCGAAACGCGCCGGTCGCCGAGGAGCAAAAAGCGTAGCCTTCGCGCACCAGCAAAATCGCCCGCAGATCGCCGGCGAAGGCGGCGCGCGAGGTCAGTTCCTGGCTGATGGCGTGACAGTCGAAACGGCTAAAAGAGAGAAGGGGATTCAGGGTATGGGTGACTAATCTGTCCAGCGACTGCTGTAGCGCATCGCGGCTGTCGTGCAGCAGCTGTTGATGCTGTAGCTGCCGCTTATGCCAGATGAATGTCAGCAAAATCAGGGTAAACAGAATAAAGAACAGGCTACCGAAAATCGCGCTGCTCCAGGCGATGCGGCGAGGATAGGTGGCCTGGCGCATCAGCGCCCTGGACAATGGCATGAAGTGCTTTCCCCTTGTCTTATCTTTTATTATTGACTGTGCACGACTGCTCTCTGGCGAAGGCCATGAGAATATAACGAGAAGACAGGAAATGTCTCGTTATTCTTCTGATAAACAATCACTTTTACGTGATTACTATGCATTTATCCGGTGCAGGGGCGAAAAAAAACGCTGCCGAAGCAGCGTTCTGTTTTCTCTGGCTGAGAAACGATCGAAGGTCAGGAATCAGCTGGGATTGCGGCTTAATACCCGACGCCCTTCGCGGTAGCGTTTTTTCCAGTAGCTGTCGTTCAGACTGGAAATCATCACGCCGCTGCTGGTGGACGCGTGAACGAAATTATCGTTGCCGAGGTAGATCCCTACATGACGACCAGTTGAGCCGGCGCGGAATAGCACCAGATCGCCGGGACGCAGTTTGCCGCGTGAAATTTCGCTGCCGGTGTCCTGCTGTTCAGAGGTTGAACGCGGCAGCTCTAAACCGAACTGGTCGCGAAAAGTGCGCTGAACGAAAGCGGAACAGTCGATGCCGCGTTTGGTGTCGCCGCCGAGACGGTAACGAACGCCTTTCCAGTCGGCGTATTGCTCCATGATGCGGGACTTAACATCCACGCTCCGCACCATCTCTTCGAATTCATCCTGAGACGCCTGAAGTAAAAAACCATTCTGGTTGTTAACTTCATGATTCTCGTTTTTTGCGTGTTGACCGGTACTGCTGCATGCCGAGAGGAGTGTTGCCAGCGCCACTGCAGGCACAATCCGCCAGATATATCTCAGTATTGGTTGAGACTTGACCATTGTTCGTATATTCCTTCGATGTCCTTACGACAGAATGTCGCCAGCCAGATGACAAAACGGATTGAGATTAATAAGCGCTGCTCTCTAAGACAATTCCTTAATTACTAAAATGTGTTAACGAACACGTTTTTGTATAAAAAGGAGCCGAATTTTCTGCTGCCATACCCTCAACGCCTTGGAGGTTAACCGATTCCAGACGCCGTGGCGAGTGGTTTTACGCAATTTCTAATAGCTTTTTTTGATGTGAAATCAGTCTTTAACACACTGGTTACTTTATCGGCAATTTTGGAAAATTATCCTTAAAATAAGGACATCAAATGGGGTCAATTCTTCGACTAGGCAATTTTTTAAGAGCTTTGACGCTGGACAGCGTGAGAGGAAGCGCCTTTATCAGCAGAAAACATCATAATATTTTCTATATATCGCTATATGGTTAGCTTGCTAATAATACTGGCGGGATTTTAATAAGCGCGGAGAGATAAGATTATGGCCATTCTTCACTCCGCGCTTATCAATAGATTTGAGATTTAATTACCTGCGGCTATTCAGGGCTTATATTTGCCGGGCAGTTTGCGGTAGAAGAAGCTGACAATCGCGTCGCTCAGCGGCGTCAACAGCACCCAGCTCAGTCCTACCAGCAGCACCGAAAGCGAGCCGACGGCGATATCGGTAAACCAGTGCGCGCCCGCCATCACGCGCGGCAGAGCGAAAATCACCACAATAGCCGCGCCGGTAAGAAAAGCGCGGAAGCCGAAATAGCGCCACATAAAACAAGCGAAAATCATCAGCATCATGCCGTGATCGCCAGGGAAGCTGTTGGACGAGGCGTCCTTGGCCGGAATGCCGGTCAGCTCGCTGACGCGATGGACATTGTCAAAAAACAGCGTCGGACTTTTATGCTGCACCGGCAGCAGGTGGCCGAGCTGGTTGAGAATAACCGCGCTGAGCAGCATGGTGACGCCGATCGCCAGCATACGGCGGCGGCCCGGCGGCGTTTCGCGGCGCCAGTAGAAGAGATAGAGCGCGCCCATCGCCAGCAGCGACACCAGATCGAAGCCGCGGAAATTAGTGATCGCCACCAGCAGGGCAAAGCCAGGATGATCGACCATCTGGTTATTGAAGCTGAAGAAGATCCCTTTATCGACGCCGGCCCAGAAACCGTGATCGGGCGGCAGATACCAGGAGAGAAACAGAACAACGCCAAGCGCGTTGAGCAGCAGTATTGTGACAAAACGAGTTGCGCGCATCGTATTCACTCAAATAAAAATTAACGGCAGAAACTAACCTGGGCAGTTTAAACGAAGCCTCAACAGCTGAGACTGCAAACGATTCCAGTCCACAGGTTGCGAGTGGATCAGTTCAATACGGCTGTCGGGCGCATCGGCGGTCAGGGTTTCGACCTGCACATCGCCGCTCTGACCATTGAGGCGCAGCGTGCCGTCCGGCGTGCGCAACACTCCTTTAATGCGTTCGACCGGGACGAGACGCGCCCACGCCAGCAGCGCGGCGCCGTCGAACCGCGTCGCGCCGTCAAAAATCCAGCCGCAAGCAACGTAGCCCTGGCCTTCATTTAACGCCCGGTGCCAGCGCGTCTCGCCATCGAGGCGCAGCGCGGCGAGGACGCTATCGCGTTGACGATGGGCATGATGATGCGCAGGCTGCGGCAGCGCTTGACGGTTCGTGCGCGGCAGATCGAGCAGCGCCGCGTCGACCGCGCCGAAGCGCGTTTCGATAAAAGCACGGCCGTTAAGCATCGCCTCCTGCCACTGCTGCAGGCGCTGGCGATCGTTTTCGTCCCAGCGGTCGCTTTTGTTGCCGATAATCGCATCCGCCGCCGCCAGCTGATCGCGAAAGTTTTCATTGGCCGTCACCCGCGCATCGGCGAGCTGGCGGGCGTCGAGCAGCGTCAGCGTGGCGTTAAGCTGCAGAAGCGGCTGATAAACCGGCGCGCTCAGCATCTCCAGCAGCTGGCGCGGGTGCCCGAGACCGGTGGGTTCGATCAGCAGGCGATCCGGGCGGTGCTGCTTCAGCAGCATATTCAGCCCAACCTGCATCGGCAGGCCGTTGACGCAGCACATGCAGCCGCCGGGGATCTCCTTTAACGCCGCGCCGCTGTCGCGCAGCAGCGCGCCGTCGATGCCGATTTCGCCGAATTCATTAACCAGAATCGCCCAGTTTTCCTGCGCCGGCTTGCGGGCCAGCAGATAACGCAGCAGGGTGGTTTTGCCGCTGCCGAGAAAGCCGGTAATAAGATTGACGCGCGTCATGCTCCTGCCTCCTAAAACGAGAATGGCCGCGAAAGCGGCCATAATGTTACTTTATAACACAAACTGCGTCTGTTAGTCAGCGCGGCTCATATAGCGGCGTTCAGCGATATGAATGCGGATGCGGTCGCCGTTGCTCAGATATTCCGGCACCTGAATGCTCAGACCGGTGCTCATGCCGGCCGGTTTGGTGCGCGCGCTGGCAGACGCGCCTTTAATGCCAGGCGCGGTATCGACGATTTCCATATCCACGGTCTGCGGCAGCTCAAGCGCCAGCACCTGGCCGTCCATCGTCAGCACCTGAATGCCTGGAATGCCACCTTCAGGGATAAACAGCAGCTCTTCTTCAATCTGATCTTTTTTGAACGAGTAGGGCGTGTAGTCCTCGTCATCCATAAAAACGTATTCGTCGCCGTCAATATAAGAAAAGGTGACGCTGCGGCGGCTGAGCTGAATGACGTCCAGAATATCGTCGCCTTTGAAACGCTCTTCCACCTTCAGCCCGGTACGGATATCGGTGAAGCGCATCTTATACAGCGTCACGGCGCCGCGCGCGCTCGGACTCTGAATATCGATATCTTTAACCATCAGCAGCTTGCCGTTCCAGCTCACCGCCATCCCTTTTTTGATCTCATTCGCTCTTGGCATTGCAACTCTCGCTTAAAGAAGGATTCCGATGCGCGCCACGTTACTCGCGCCGGGTTAAACAGGCAATATGGCGTCGGAAAAAATGCGCGCGATGATACAGACGTGGCTTTCGCGCGCGCGGCCTGCTATTGTCGCGGCTCAACTCTCGCTGGAGCGCATCATGCAATGCCGTAGTCAGTGCGGCGCCTGCTGTACCGCGCCTTCGATCTCTTCGCCGATCCCCGGCATGCCTCAGGGCAAACCCGCCAATACCCCTTGCGTTCAGCTTGACGCCGACCTGCGCTGCAAACTGTTCGGCTCGCCGCTGCGGCCCGCCGTCTGCGCCGGTTTGCAGCCGTCACGCGATATGTGCGGCGCCACGCGCCACGACGCGATGGTCTATCTGCTGCAGCTGGAAGCGGACACCGCGCCCTGACCGAGCTGAAGTTGCTGACGCGTGCGCCGACGCGCGAGCACGTCGTTACAGCGCGCGTTCAGCTCCCTGAGGTTATTCTTACTCTCTCTGTTATGAAGTGTGCGTAACATCAAAAATCTGCTACGCATTTTACGCATTTTCTTGCATGGCCTGATGGGCTGTACCAGACTCCTTGAAACGTTTCAGCGCGGCAGAGACGAGCTTTGCGCCCCGTCGCCGCGCTTTTAACGGCCACCAGGCTGAAACGATTCAATTTCAGTAAGCGAGGAGAAATATGTTCCAGCTCGAATTGCAGGCCATCCACACCGGAGCCCGCGCACAAAATAAAGAAGAGGCGATCCGTCAGGTCGCGGCGGCGCTGACCGCAGCGGGCAACGTAGCGGAAGGCTATGTTAACGGCATGCTGGCGCGCGAGCAGCAGACCTCAACTTTTCTGGGCAACGGCATCGCCATTCCGCACGGCACCACCGATACGCGCGACCTGGTGCAGAAAACCGGCGTACAGGTGTTTCAGTTTCCACAGGGCGTCGCCTGGGGCGAAGATCAGACCGCCTATGTGGCGATCGGCATCGCGGCGAAATCTGACGAACACCTGGCGCTGCTGCGTCAGCTGACGCACGTGCTGAGCGACGACAGCGTCGCCGAGCAGCTCAAAACCGCCTCGGCGGAAGATCTGCGCGCGCTGCTGATGGGCGAAAAACAGGCGGCCGAATTCAGCTTCGACACCTCGCTGATTACCTTAGACGTCGCCGCCAGCGATCTGATTACGCTGCAGGCGCTGAACGCCGGCCGCCTGCAAGCCGCAGGCGCGGTAGACGCCAGCTTTGTCGCCGACGTAATGGCCGCGACGCCGCTGAGCCTGGGCCAGGGCATCTGGCTGAGCGACAGCAGCCGCGGCAACCTGCGCAGCGCGGTCGCGGTCAGCCGCGCCGCCGCGCCGGGCGAACATCAGGGCGAGAAAGTGGCGCTGCTGGTCACGGTTTCCGCCGTCGACGAGCGACCGCTGGAGGTGCTGAGCTATCTCAGCATGCTGCTGCAGAACGGCAAGGCGGATCGCCTGCTGAAAGCGGACGCGGCGGGCGTCTACGCGCTGCTCACCAGCGAAGTAGACGAGCAGGCCGAAGTGCTGAGCGCAGAGTTCACCATCCGCAACGAGCACGGGCTGCACGCGCGTCCCGGCACGGCGCTGGTCAGCGTGATCAAACAGTTCAACAGCGATATTACCGTTACCAACCTCGACGGCAGCGGCAAACCGGCTAACGGCCGCAGCCTGATGAAAGTGGTGGCGCTGGGCGTGAAGAAAGGCCATCGCCTGCGCTTTACCGCCAGCGGCGAAGATGCGCAGCAGGCGCTGAACGCCATTGAAGAGGCGATTAATTCCGGCCTGGGCGAGGGGGCAGCATGAGCAGACGCGTCGCAACTATTACGCTGAATCCCGCTTACGATCTGGTGGGCTTCGTCCCGGAGATCGAGCGCGGCGAGGTCAACCTGGTGAAAACCACCGGCCTGCATGCGGCCGGCAAAGGCATTAACGTGGCGAAGGTGCTGAAAGATCTCGGCATTGACGTCACGGTAGGCGGCTTCCTCGGCAAAGAGAATCAGGACGGCTTTCAGCAGCTGTTTAGCGAGCTGGGCATCGCCAACCGTTTTCAGGTGGTGCCGGGCCGCACGCGCATCAACGTCAAGCTCACCGAGCAAAATAACGACGTCACCGATCTTAACTTCTCCGGCTTTGACGTAAGCCAGCAGGACTGGGATCGCTTTACCAGCGATTCGCTGACCTGGCTCGGCCAGTTCGACATGGTGTGCGTCAGCGGCAGCCTGCCGTCAGGCGTACAGCCGGAAGCCTTTACCCGCTGGATGAGCGACCTGCGCACCCACTGCCCGTGCATTATTTTCGACAGCAGCCGCGAAGCGCTGGTGGCAGGCCTGAAAGCCGCGCCCTGGCTGGTGAAGCCTAACCGTCGCGAGCTGGAGATCTGGGCAGGGCGCAAACTGCCGACGCTGCAGGATGTGATTGGCGCGGCGCATGAGCTGCGCGAGCAGGGCATCGCCCACGTGGTGATTTCGCTGGGCGCGGAGGGCGCGCTCTGGGTCAACGCCTCAGGCGAATGGATCGCTAAACCGCCGGTGTGCGAAGTGGTCAGCACCGTGGGCGCGGGCGACTCAATGGTCGGCGGCCTGATTTACGGCCTGCTGATGCGCGAATCCAGCGAACACACGCTGCGTCTTGCGACGGCGGTGGCGGCCATGGCCGTCAGCCAGAGCAACGTCGGCGTTACCGATCGTACCCAGTTGGCCGCGATGATGGCGCGCGTCGACTTACAACCCGTTAACTGACAGCAGGAGAGCGATAATGAAAACGCTGCTGATAAAAGATCCTTCTATTGGTCAGGCCTCGGCCTGGATGGCGCAACAGCGTCTGACCGCCGCCGCCGCGCAGGCGGGTTTCTCCTTTACGGACAACCCGGCGGAAGCGGAGCTGGCGATCGTCCTCGGTCGCGAGCTGCCGAACGACGCCGCGCTGAACGGTAAATCCGTCTGGCTGGGCGATGCGCAGCAGGCGGTGCGCGCGCCTGAGCAGTTCCTTGCCCAGGCGAAAGCGGAAGCGAAACCCTGGCAGCCAGTGGCCGTCGCAACAGCTGCGGCGCCGACGGCTGTACAGCCGAATGCGCAGAAACGCATTGTCGCGGTCACCGCCTGTCCGACCGGCGTGGCGCATACCTTTATGGCCGCCGAAGCGATCCAGGCGGAAGCGATCAAACGCGGCTGGTGGGTGAAAGTGGAAACCCGCGGCTCCGTCGGCGCAGGCAATGCGATTACGCCGGAAGAAGTGGCGGCAGCCGATCTGGTGATCGTGGCGGCGGATATCGAAGTCGACCTGGCGAAGTTCGCCGGCAAGCCGATGTATCGCACCTCAACCGGTCTGGCGCTGAAGAAGACGGCGCAGGAGCTGGATAAGGCGGTGGCCGAAGCCAGACCTTACAAAGCTGCCGGCGCGCAGAGCGGCGAGCCGCAGGAAGAGAAAAAAGAGAAAGCGGGCGCTTACCGTCACCTGCTGACCGGCGTCTCCTATATGCTGCCGATGGTGGTAGCGGGCGGCCTGAGCATCGCGCTCTCCTTCGCCTTCGGCATTACCGCCTTTAAAGAGCCGGGCACGCTGGCGGCGGCGCTGATGCAGATCGGCGGCGGCAGCGCCTTTGCGCTGATGGTGCCGGTGCTGGCGGGCTTTATCGCGTTCTCCATTGCCGATCGTCCGGGCCTGACGCCGGGCCTGATCGGCGGCATGATCGCCACCAGCATTAACGCCGGCTTCCTCGGCGGCATTATCGCCGGTTTCATCGCCGGCTATGCGGCGAAGCTGATCAGCGGCAAGCTCAAGCTGCCGCAAAGTATGGAAGCGCTGAAGCCTATTTTGATTATCCCGCTGGTGGCCAGCCTGATTACCGGCCTGCTGATGATCTACGTGGTAGGCAAACCGGTCGCGGCGATCATGACCGGCCTGACCGCCTGGTTGGCGAACATGGGCACGGCGAACGCGGTGCTGCTGGGCGCGATTCTGGGCGGCATGATGTGTACCGATATGGGCGGTCCGGTGAATAAAGTGGCCTACGCCTTCGGCGTCGGCCTGCTGAGTTCGCAGACTTACGCGCCGATGGCGGCGATTATGGCGGCGGGCATGGTGCCGCCGCTGGCGATGGGCGTCGCGACCCTGGTAGCGCGCCGTAAGTTTAATAAAGGTCAGCAGGAGGGCGGTAAAGCGGCGCTGGTGCTAGGGCTCTGCTTTATCTCTGAGGGCGCGATTCCGTTTGCGGCACGCGATCCGATGCGCGTACTGCCGTGCTGTATCGTCGGCGGCGCACTGACCGGCGCTATCTCGATGTATATCGGCGCGAAGCTGATGGCGCCGCACGGCGGTCTGTTCGTGCTGCTTATTCCTGGCGCGATTACGCCGGTGCTGGGCTACCTGGTATCGATTATCGTCGGCACCGCGGTGGCGGGACTGGGTTACGCGATCCTGAAACGCCCGGAAGAGGAGCTGGCGAAAGCCTGATCCTTGCTGCGGGACGTCTGCGGACTCCCTACAGCGGCTGAGTAGTTTATAAAGCCGGTGACAGGGACCGAAGAGCAAAGCGTCCCGCGACAAGGACAAAAACGCCGGGAGCGTTTTTGAACAACGCAGCGCGTTGGCCCGGTAACGGGCGCACCTCAGGGATGAGGTGCGTATTGTGCGGGCCGAGCTGGCAGGGATGCCGTTTTTTGCGTCTTTGCGATCGGGCCCTGTCACCTGCGATGAGCACAGCATTAACAACGATAAGGGAGCCATGTGGCTCCCTCTTTTAGTTTTTCTGCTCTGCCTTTAGCCAGGCGATCTCATCCTTCCAGATATCCGGATTAATGGTCTCCAGAATCAGCGGAATACCATCAAAGCGCGCATCCTTCATCAGCCAGCTAAACGGCGTTTTGCCGATATTGCCTTCGCCCAGGCTGTGATGACGGTCGACGCGGCTGCCGAAGGCGCTCTTGGCGTCGTTCAGGTGCATGCCGCGCAGATACTGGAAGCCGACGATGCGCTCGAACTCGGCGAAGGTCTCTTCGCACGCCGCTTCGGTACGCAGATCGTAGCCGCCCGCGAAGGCATGACAGGTATCGATACAGACGCCGACGCGCGATTTATCCTCGACGTGCTCGATAATGGTCGCCAGATGTTCAAAGCGAAAGCCGAGGTTGCTGCCCTGGCCGGCGGTATTCTCGATCACCGCCACCACCTGCGAGGTCTTATCCAGCGCGAAATTCACCGACTCGGCGATGCGCTTCAGGCACGCCTCTTCGTCTATCTTGTTCAGATGACTGCCGGGATGGAAGTTAAGCAGCGTCAGACCCAGCTGCTCGGCGCGCTGCATCTCGTCGATAAAAGCGGCGCGCGACTTCTCCAGCGGCTCCGCTTCCGGATGGCCCAGGTTAATCAGAAAGCTGTCGTGCGGCAGGATCTGCTGCGGGCCAAAGTGATATTTTTCGCAGGCGGCCTTAAAGGCGTCGATGGTCTCCGCCGAAAGCGGGGCCGCCTTCCACTGCCGCTGATTCTTGGTAAACAGGGCAAACGCGGTGGCTTCCAGTTCATGGGCACGAATCACTGCCTGCTCTACGCCGCCAGACGCGCTGACGTGTGCGCCGATATATTTCATGCCGCTTCTCCAGAAAAGGCTGACTAAAAGAAGCCCGCATCATACCCGATGCATCTACTGCAAGAAATGCTGCGCCAGCAGATTGATGGTGCCGCCGCCGACGATCAGCCAGACAAAAACCATCAGCCCCAGCAGCAGCGGTTTCACGCCTGCCTGACGCAGCGCGCCGAAGCGCGTGGTGAGGCCGAGCGCCGCCATCGCCATTGCCAGCAGCAGGTTGGCGACCTGATTAATATCGGCGACCCAGGCGGCCGGCAGCAGATGCAGCGAGTTAAACAGCGCCACGCCGATAAAACCGAGCGCGAACCAGGGAAACGCGATGCCCTGGCGCGGCGATTGCTGGGGCGCGCGGCGCAGCCAGCCGCTCAGGCAGAGCAGAAACGGCGCCAGCATCATGACGCGCAGCATTTTCGCGATCACCGCGCTGTTCTCCGCCTCCGGGCCGATTGCATGACCGGCCGCCACTACCTGCGCCACCTCATGGATGGTCGAGCCGGTAAAGATGCCGAACTGCGCGACGCTCAGCTGAGGGAAAGAGTGTTGCGCCACCAGCCAGAGCGGGGGATAGATCAGGATCGCGAGGGTGCCGAACAGCACCACGGTCGCCACCGCCACCGCCACTTTCGTTGGCGACGCTTTTACCACCGGCTCGGTGGCGAGCACCGCTGCCGCGCCGCAGATGCTGCTGCCCGCGCCGATCAGCCAGACCGTTTCGCGGTCAAGCTTCAGCAGCTTTACGCCCAGCAGACAGGTAATAAAGAAGGTTGAGCTCAGCGTCAGCACGTCGATCAGCACGCCGCTCGCGCCGACGTCGGCGATCTGCTGCAGCGTAATGCGAAAACCGAACAGAATAACGCCGAGGCGCAACAGCTTCTGTTTCGCCAGCAGCACGCCCGCGTCGCAGTGCGGGGCGAGAGAAGGGTAAAGCGTGTTGCCGACCAGAATGCCGAGCATAATCGCCAGCGTCAGCGCGCCGAGGCCCAGACCGGCGATCTCCGGGCGCTGCGCCAGCCAGGCCGCACCGCCGGCAATCGCAGCAGTCAGCAGCAGGCCGGGAAAACGGTGTTGAATAAAAAAGGGAAGTCGGGGAAAAGTCAGCTCTGCCATAATCTGCTCCTTGTGTCAGGCAAAGCATGCGCCGCGCTGGCTTAAAAGTGAAATTGATAATATATTTATAATTAACCAGATAAAACGATAAGGCCGAAAGATGTTATTTGGACGTTTGCGCCGCTGGGCCGCCCTGATTAAAAAAGATGTGCTGACGCTGTGGTTCGCCTGTCGCGACCCGCGCACCCCATGGTGGTTCAAGCTGCTGGCGTTTGGGCTGGTGGCCTATGCGCTCAGCCCCATCGATCTGATCCCCGATTTCATCCCCATCGTCGGCCTGCTCGACGATGCGATTATCATTCCGCTTGGCGTGCTGATCCTGCTGCGTCTGCTGCCGCGCGACGTCCGTATCGGCAGCGCGGAGCGCGCCGAAGTGCAGCGCGCGCGTGGCAAAAAAGTGGTCAGCGGCTTCGGCCTGTTTCTGATGGTGCTGATCTGGCTGGGAGTGCTGTACTACCTTGTCCAGCGCTACGCGATGTAAGGAAAATCCATGCATATCACGCTGCGACAGATAGAAGTCTTTACCGAAGTGCTGAAAAGCGGCTCGACCACACAGGCCTCGCAGGTGCTGGCGCTCTCGCAGTCGGCGGTGAGTGCGGCGCTGGCGGATCTGGAAGGCCAGCTTGGCGTGCAGCTATTCGATCGCGTCGGCAAGCGGCTGGTGCTCAACGAACACGGCCGTTTGCTCTATCCGCGCGCCATTGGCCTGCTGGAGCAGGCGGGCGAAATCGAACAGCTGTTCAAAGAGGACAACGGCGCGATCCGCATCTACGCCAGCAGCACCATCGGCAATTACCTGCTGCCGGGCATGATAGCCGCCTATCGCCGCGACTTTCCCGGCCTGCCGCTGGAGCTGAGCGTCGGCAACAGCCAGGATGTGATTAACGCGGTGGCCGATTTTCGCGTCGACGTCGGCCTGATCGAAGGGCCGTGCCATATGACCGAGCTGGTAAGCGATGCCTGGCTGGAGGATGAGCTGGTGGTCTTCGCCGCGCCCGATGCGGAGATCCTGCGCCAGCCGGTGACGCTGGAAAGCCTCGGGAACGCGCCCTGGATCCTGCGCGAGCACGGCTCCGGCACGCGCGAAATCGTCGACTATCTGCTGCTCTCGCACCTGCCCGCGTTTCAACTGGGCATGGAGCTGGGCAATTCCGAGGCGATCAAGCATGCGGTGCGGCACAATATGGGCATCAGCTGCCTGTCGCGGCGCGTGATCGCCGATCTGCTGGAGGCGGGCACCTTAGTGGAGCTGACGATTCCGCTGCCGCGGCTGACGCGTACCCTGTACCGCATCCATCATCGTCAGAAGCACCTTTCCAGAGCGCTTGACCGCTTTCTCTCCTACTGCCGCGAGTAGCCGCAAGAGGTTTTTGCTTATAATTCAGCGGCGATCATGAAGGTAACTAATAACACGGCGTCAATGCTATACAGAGCAGGGTGAATTGCTACAATCGCGCCTCATTTTTAGCGAGCCTAGTGTTTACACATGCATAACGACACAAATACAACACAACAACCTGCGTTACGACGCGAGTTAAAGGCGCGTCACCTGACGATGATCGCCATCGGCGGATCGATCGGCACCGGCCTGTTCGTGGCCTCCGGCGCTACCATCTCCCAGGCGGGGCCGGGCGGTGCGCTGCTCTCCTACGCGCTGATTGGCCTGATGGTCTACTTTCTGATGACCAGCCTCGGCGAGCTGGCTGCCTTTATGCCGGTTTCCGGCTCCTTCGCCACCTACGGCGCAAAATATGTGGAAGAGGGCTTTGGTTTCGCCCTCGGCTGGAACTACTGGTACAACTGGGCGGTGACCATCGCCGTGGATCTCGTCGCCTCGCAGCTGGTGATGAACTACTGGTTTCCCGATACGCCGGGCTGGATCTGGAGCGCGCTGTTCCTCTGCCTGATGTTCCTGCTTAACGTTATTTCGGTCAAAGGCTTTGGCGAAGCGGAGTACTGGTTCTCGCTGATCAAGGTGGCGACCGTAATTATCTTTATCGTGGTCGGCGTACTGATGATCGTGGGCATCCTGCGCGGCGGCGAGCATGCTGGCTGGCATAACTGGCAGGTCGGCGACGCGCCGTTCGCCGGCGGATTCGCCGCGATGATCGGCGTGGCGATGATTGTCGGCTTCTCTTTCCAGGGCACCGAACTGATCGGCATCGCGGCGGGCGAATCAGAAGATCCGGCGAAAAACATTCCGCGCGCCGTGCGCCAGGTGTTCTGGCGTATTCTGCTGTTTTATATCTTCGCGATTCTGATTATCAGCCTGATCCTGCCTTACACCGATCCGCAGCTGCTGCACAACGACGTCACCGACATCAGCGTCAGCCCCTTTACGCTGGTGTTCCAGAACGCGGGACTGCTCTCGGCGGCGGCGGTGATGAACGCGGTGATCCTGACGTCGGTGTTGTCGGCGGGCAACTCCGGCATGTACGCCTCGACGCGCATGCTCTATAACCTGGCAAGCGAAGGCAAAGCGCCGCGCATTTTCGCCCGGCTGTCGAAAGGCGGCGTGCCGCGCAACGCGCTGCTGGCGACCACCGTCGTGGCGGGGCTCTGCTTCCTGACCTCGAAGTTCGGCAATCAGGAAGTTTATCTCTGGCTGCTCAATACCTCGGGCATGACCGGTTTTATCGCCTGGCTGGGTATCGCCATTAGCCACTATCGCTTCCGTCGCGGCTATATCAAGCAGGGCCATAGTCTGGACGACCTGCCGTACCGCTCGGGCTTTTTCCCGCTCGGCCCGATTTTCGCCTTCGTGCTCTGTCTGATCATCACCCTGGGCCAGAACTACCAGGCGTTCCTCAACGACAGCATCGACTGGTACGGCGTCGCCGCTACCTATATCGGCCTGCCGCTGTTTTTGCTGATCTGGATGGGCTATAAGCTGACGCGCGGCACCCGCTTCGTGAAGTACAGCGAGATGGAATTCCCGACGCATAAAGAGTGAGGTTAACCTTCGCCATCACAGTAAGCGCGGCCTGGCCGCGCTTTTTTCGTTAAGGTGCCGTTTTGTTTAGGTTGAAGAATTGATAATTATTATCATCTGCTCTATTGTGGCAGCGTTTTCGACCGAACCTTTAAAACAGGCTTTTTATGACGGACTCAACTCTGCCCGCGCAGGGCGCTATGGGCCGCTATCATCAGGTATTGCGCCGCCGCATGCTGATGATCGCCGTGCTGGTGCTGGCGATTATCGCCTCGCTGGTGCTGGACTTTACCCTTGGCCCGGCCGGCCTCTCGTTGCCGACTCTCTGGCAATCGCTGCTCCATCCCGCCACGGTTGACGCCGGCACGCGCGTCATCGTCTGGGATATTCGTTTGCCCTACGCGCTGATGGCGGTCGTGGTCGGCTTTTGCCTCGGACTGGCGGGCGCCGAGATGCAAACCATCCTCAATAACCCGCTGGCCAGTCCCTTTACCCTCGGCGTCTCTTCGGCGGCGGCGTTCGGCGCGGCGCTGGCGATTATTCTCGGCATCGGCATTCCCGGCGTGCCGGATCAGTGGCTGATCTCCGCCAACGCCTTTGTGTTCGCGCTGTTCGCCGCGCTGATGCTCGACGGCGTCACGCGCTGGACGCGGGTCTCCACCTCGGGCGTGGTGCTGTTCGGCATCGCGCTGGTGTTCACCTTTAACGCGCTGGTGTCGATGATGCAGTTTATCGCCAGCGAAGATACCCTGCAGGGGCTGGTGTTCTGGACCATGGGCAGCCTGGCGCGCGCCTCCTGGGAGAAGCTCGGCGTGCTGAGCGCGGCCTTCGCGCTGCTGCTGCCGTTCTCGCTGCTCAGCAGCTGGAAGCTGACCGCGCTGCGCCTCGGCGAAGATCGCGCCGTCAGCTTCGGCATCGACGTGCGCCGCCTGCGCCTGGCGACGCTGCTGCGCATCAGTATTCTCTCCGCGCTGGCGGTCGCCTTTGTCGGGCCGATCGGCTTTATCGGGCTGGTAGCGCCGCATATCGCCCGCATGATCTTCGGCGAAGATCATCGCTACTATCTGCCCGCGAGCGCCCTGACCGGCGCGCTGGTGCTCTCGATGGCGTCGGTCGCCTCCAAGAACCTTATTCCCGGCGTGATTATTCCGGTTGGCATCGTCACCTCGCTGGTGGGCGTGCCGTTCTTCCTGAGCATTATCCTGCGCCATCGGGGGAATGTATGACTCAGGGTCTGACGTTAAAACATTTCACGGCGGGCTATCCCAAACGCAAGGTCATTGAGGATCTCAGCGTGGGGCTGCTGCCGCGCGGCCAGATCACCGTGCTGCTGGGGCCAAACGGCTGCGGCAAGTCGACGCTGCTGCGCGCGCTGGCCGGGCTGAACAAAGGGCAGGGCGAGCTGTGGCTGAACGGCGAAGGGCTGATGCAGCAGCCGTTCGCGCGCCGCGCCCAGCGCGTGGTCTATCTGCCGCAGTCGCTGCCGGCGGGCGTGCATCTGCACGTGCTGGAGTCGATTATCGTGGCGCAGCGCGCCTCGGGCGGTTTGCATAACGCCGCCAGCGAAGCGGAAGTGATGTATCTGCTGGAGCAGCTCGGCATTTCGCATCTGGCGATGCGCTATCTCGATCAGCTTTCAGGCGGGCAGAAACAGCTGGTCGGTCTGGCGCAGTCGCTGATCCGTCGCCCGGAGCTGCTGCTGCTGGATGAGCCGCTGAGCGCGCTGGACCTGAACTATCAGTTTCACGTGATGGATCTGGTGCGGCGCGAAACCGCTCAGCGCAATATCGTCACCGTGGTGGTGGTGCACGATATCAATATCGCCTTACGGCATGCGCACCATGCGCTGATGCTGAAAGAGGGGGCGCTGATAGCGGACGGCGTGCCGGAGCAGGTGATTACGCCGGAGACGCTGGCGCAGGTGTACGGCGTGAAAGGGCGTATCGAACACTGTTCGCAGGGCATGCCGCAGGTGATGATTGACGGGTTGGTCGGCGCGGAACTGGTTTAAGAAAAAGGGCCGCATCGCGGCCCTGAACGACCTACACCAGCAAGTGCTGCGCATGGAAGCGCAGATGATCCTCGACGAAGGTCGCAATAAAGTAGTAGCTGTGGTCATAGCCCGGCTGCACGCGCAGCGTCAGCGGAAACCCAACCTCTTTCGCCACCACATCCAGCCGCTCCGGCTGCAGCTGATCCGCCAGGAACTGATCGCTGTCGCCCTGATCGATCAGGATCGGCAAGCGCGACTGCACCTCGCGCATCAGCGCACAGCTGTCGTATTCGCGCCAGGCCGCGCGATCCTCGCCCAGATAGGCGCTGAACGCTTTCTGCCCCCAGGGCACCTCGCCCGGATTGACGATAGGCGCAAAGGCCGACGCCGACGCAAAGCGGTTGCCGAGACGCAGCGCCAGCATCAGCGCGCCGTGGCCGCCCATCGAATGCCCCATAATCGACTGCCGCTCGCTGATGTTGAAGTTGTCGGCGACCAGCGCCGGCAGCTCCTGACTCAGGTAGTCGAACATGCGAAAGTGCGCCGACCAGGGCGCCTGGGTCGCGTTAAGGTAAAACCCCGCGCCCTGGCCGAGATCGTACGCCTCGTCGTTGGCGACCGCCTCGCCGCGCGGGCTGGTGTCCGGCATAATCAGCACCAGGCCCAGCTCCGCTGCGACGCGCTGCGCGCCGGCCTTGGTGCTGAAGTTCTCATCCGTGCAGGTCAGGCCTGCCAGAAACCACACCGCAGGCGGCGGCGTGTCGCCTTTCGGACTGGGCAAAAAAATGCTGAAGGTCATCGGGCAGTTGAGCGCGGCTGACTGATGCCGCCAGCGTTGCTGCCAGCCGCCGAACATCCGGTGTTCCTCCAGCAGTTCCAGCGTGGATGCCATATCGCCTCCCGATTACTTGTTAAAGTGCACCACTGAACGGATCGATTTCCCTTCATGCATCAGATCGAAGGCGTCGTTGATCTCTTCCAGCGGCATGGTGTGGGTAATAAAGTCGTTCAGGGCGAATTTGCCGTCCAGATAATCCTGTACGATACCCGGCAGCTGCGAGCGGCCCTTCACGCCGCCGAAGGCGGAACCGCGCCAGACGCGACCGGTCACCAGCTGGAACGGACGGGTTGAGATCTCTTCGCCCGCGCCAGCCACGCCGATAATCACCGATTCGCCCCAGCCTTTATGACAGCATTCCAGCGCGGAACGCATCACGTTGACGTTGCCGATGCACTCAAAGGAGAAATCGACGCCGCCGTCGGTCATCTCGACGATGACTTCCTGAATCGGCTTCTCATGATCTTTCGGGTTCACCAGGTCGGTAGCGCCCAGCTTGCGCGCCAGGTCGAATTTGCTGGTGTTGATGTCGATAGCGATGATGCGTCCCGCTTTTGCCATCTTCGCGCCGATAATCGCCGACAGGCCGATGCCGCCGAGGCCGAAAATCGCCACGGTATCGCCTTCTTTCACTTTGGCGGTATTCATTACCGCGCCCATGCCGGTGGTCACGCCGCAGCCCAGCAGACAAACTTCTTCCAGCGGCGCCTCTTTGCTGATTTTCGCCAGCGAAATTTCCGGCACCACGGTGTACTCGGAGAAGGTCGAGGTACCCATGTAGTGGAAAATCGGCTTGCCGTCTTTAAAGAAACGCGTGGTGCCGTCCGGCATCAGGCCTTTGCCCTGGGTGGCGCGGATCGCCTGGCAGAGGTTGGTTTTGCCCGACAGGCAGAATTTGCACTTGCCGCACTCCGGGGTGTAGAGCGGGATCACGTGATCGCCGACTTCAACGCTGGTCACGCCTTCGCCGACCGCTTCTACCACGCCGCCGCCTTCATGACCGAGGATGGCCGGGAATACGCCTTCCGGATCTTTGCCGGACAGGGTATAGGCATCGGTATGGCATACGCCGGTAGCAACGATGCGCACCAGCACTTCGCCTTTCTGCGGCGGCATCAAATCCACTTCTTCGATTTTCAGCGGTTCGCCAGCAGCCCAGGCAACGGCGGCGCGGGTTTTAATCATGTTCATGCAATCCCTCTTGCGGTCAGATAGGGACGCGCCGGTCTGGACGCGTCCGTGAGTCGTGATATCAATAAAAATAGCGCGTAATCGGCAATTACTCTGCCAGCTGCAGCGGATGCAGCAGCTGGTCGTCCTGCGGCCGGTCGTCGAACATATCAATAATCAAATATTTCAGCGCTTCGACGTTGGGGGTAAAGGCGTCGCGACGCCACATTAGCCAGGTGGCGGTGTCGCGATACGCCGCCGGCAGCTGATGCGCCTGCACGCGGGCGCGCTCAGGCATCTGCTTCAGCACCGATTCGGGGATCATCGCCACGCCTGCGCCGCCCGCCACGCAGGCCATCATCGCGTGGTAGGACTGGATCTCCATTACGCTGCCAGGGGCGACGCCGCTGTCGCGATACCAGGCTTCCAGCTTCACGCGATAGGAGCAGCTGTTGCGAAACGCGAACAGGGTGTCGTTTTGCGCGTCGCGCGCGCTCTCCACCGGAGCATGATCCAGGCTGGTGATCAGCGTCAGGGTTTCGCGAAAGGCGATGCAGCCGTTGAGATCGTCATAAGGCGCCGGACCGTCAACCAGCGCGGCGGCCAGCGTGCCTTCGCGCACCTTGTCGATAATCTCGCCGGAGGTGCTGGTGATCAGCGACAGCGCTACCTTCGGAAAGCGCTGATGATAGGCCGCCAGCAGGGCAGGCAGGCGCGTTGCGGCGGTGCTCTCCATCGAGCCGAGCGCGAAGTTGCCGGCCGGTTCGCCCGCGCGCGCCATGCTGAGCGCCTCGTCGCTCAGCGCCAGGATGCGCTGCGCGTAGTTAAGGAAATTGTGGCCCATCGGCGACAGACGAAGGCGCTGTTTCTCGCGTATAAACAGATCGACGCCCATCTCCTCTTCCAGCTGGCGCAGCCGCGTGGTGAGGTTGGATGGGACGCGATGGAGTTGTTCCGCGGCACGCGCCAGCGAACCGGTTTCGGCCACGGAACAGAACATGCGTAGCTGGACAAGATCCATGTATTCTCTTCCCGTAAACAACTTGATGTGAATTATTCAGTTTCCGTGAGTTTAATAAGCTGGCATGTTATAAGCAAGTGATAATAAAAACCCAGGAGTAGGGATATGGCTTTTCGCGTGGCGCTCAGCGCCTTTCTGGCGCTGGTGGTGGTGATGGGCATCGGACGTTTCGCCTTTACGCCGCAGGTGCCGCTAATGATCCACGACGGCCAGCTGACGCTGACCAGCGCCAGTCTGGTGGCGGCGCTCAACTATCTCGGCTATCTGTGCGGCTCTTTTGACGCGATGCGCGCGCGACGGCGCGTCGAGCTGCGCCTGCAGCTGGGCGTCTGGGGCGCGGTGATCCTGACGCTGCTCTCCGCCTGCGTCAGCGGCCCCTGGCTGCACGGCGCGGTGCGCTTTTTAATCGGCTGGGCGAGCGGCGTGGCGCTGGTGCTGGTAGCGGCCTGGAGCAGCGAGCAGCTGCATCACTACGGTCGGCCCAGCCTGTCGGCGGCGGTGTTCGCCGGGCCGGGCGCGGGCATTTTCATCAGCGGCCTGCTGGCGGTGCAGCTGCATGCGTCGCAGGCGTCCGCTTCGCTGGCGTGGGCTGCCTACGGCCTGCTGGCGCTGCTGATTATCGCCGCTATCGCGCACAATTTGCCGCGCCGCGTCGGCGAGCTGCATCGTCCCGATCAGACGCCGGATCCGCTGGTGCTGACCGCTGACCTGCGGCGGCTGGTGCTGAGCTACAGCCTGGCGGGCTTCGGCTATATCCTGCCCGCCACCTTTCTGTCGCAGATGGCGGCGGCGCGCTTTCCCGACGGCGCTTTCGCCCAGCTCGTCTGGCCGATTTTCGGCGGCGCGGCGATAGTCGGCATCGCGCTAGGGATTGCGACGCGCGGCCTCGCCAGCAACAACCAGCGGCTCGCTTTCGTGCTCTGGGCGCAGGCGCTGGGCGTGGCGGCGGCGGCGGCGCTGCCCGGCTTTAGCGGCCTGCTGCTCGGCGCGCTGCTGGTGGGCGGCGGCTTCCTCTGCGTGGTGCAGCTGGCGCTGGCCTATGCGCGCGAGCTGGCGCCGCAGCACACGCGCTATATGGCGGGGCTGCTGACCACCGGCTACGCCGTCGGACAGCTGGTGGGGCCGGTGCTGTCGTCGCTCTCCACCGCGCTGCTGCATCGCCTCGAGCCGGCGCTGTGGATAGCCGGGCTGGGACTGGCGGCGGCCGGACTGCTGGTGTGGCGACGATCGTCGTGAAAAGCTTTCATCGCCGATTGGATTGATTACTGGATTACCCCAGCGGAAAGCTTCACAATACGCGCTCAGAATTGAACCCGCCGGTCTCTCCGGCGGGCGTTACACCTGCGGAGATGAGTACGATGAGCACCCTTAGTCAGGAAGCTATCCTGGTCCACGAAGCGCTGCTGGCGCGAGGCCTGGAAACGCCGTTACGCGCGCCGACGCGTGAAATGGATGATGAAACCCGTAAGCGCCTGATCGCCGGCCATATGACCGAGGTCATGCAGCTGCTGAATCTGGATCTTGAGGATGACAGCCTGATGGAGACGCCGCATCGCATCGCCAAAATGTATGTGGATGAGGTCTTTTCCGGTCTGGATTACGCTAACTTCCCTAAAATCACCGTCATCGAAAACAAGATGAAAGTGGATGAGATGGTGACGGTGCGCGATATCACCCTGACCAGCACCTGCGAGCACCACTTTGTGATTATCGACGGCAAAGCCACCGTGGCCTATATTCCGAAAGAGAAGGTGATCGGCCTGTCGAAGATCAACCGCATCGTGCAGTTCTTCGCCCAGCGCCCGCAGGTGCAGGAGCGTCTGACGCAGCAGGTGCTGGTAGCGCTGCAGACGCTGCTCGGCACTAATAACGTCGCGGTCTCTATCGATGCGGTGCACTACTGCGTGAAAGCGCGCGGAGTGAAAGACGCCACCAGCGCCACCACCACCACCTCGCTGGGCGGCCTGTTTAAGTCGAGCCAGAATACCCGTCAGGAGTTCCTGCGCGCGGTGCGTCATATTTAAAGGTTACCCGCCGCCTTAGCCGCCGCCAGTTATCAGGCGGCGGTGCTTCACGCCAACAGGGATCGCTATGCAACGTTATCATGCGCTGGATTTCATTCGCGGCTGCGCCATCCTCGGCATTTTGTTGCTCAATATCGTCGGCTTCGCCTTACCTTCCGCCGCCTATCTTAATCCCGCCTGGCGCGGCGATCCCGCAACCGATGAGGTCTGGACCTGGGCAGTGCTCGACATCCTGGCGCAGCTGAAATTCCTCACCCTGTTCGCGCTGCTGTTTGGCGCGGGCCTGCAGCTTCAGCTGCCGCGCGGCAGCCGCTGGCTGTCGGCGCGCCTGACGCTGCTGGCGCTTATCGGTCTGTTTCACGCCGTAGCGATGTGGGAAGGGGATATCCTGCTCGATTACGCCATTATCGGTCTTATCGTCTGGCGAATGCTGCGCGACGTGCCCTCGACGCGCAGCCTGTTTCATACTGGCGCGCTGCTCTACCTGGTAGGCTGCGGCGTGCTGCTGATCTTCGGCTCCATCTCCGACCCCGAGCCGACCCGCTCATGGCTACCCGGCGCGGCCGACCTGGAGTATGAACGTTTCTGGAAGCTGGCCGGCGGCTGGGAAGCGGTGCAGAACCGCCTCGACCATCTCTCCTCCAGCCTGATGGCGCTGGCGGCGCAGTATGGCTGGCAGCTGGCCGGGCTGATGATGATGGGCGCCGCGCTGCTGCGCTGCGGCTGGCTGACCGGCGAATTTAGCCTGCGCCACTACCGCCGCTGCGCCGCGCTTCTGCTGGCCGCCGGCTATATCATCGCCTTGTCTGGGGTAGCCTCGCAGTGGATGCTGCACTGGTCGTTTCGCTGGAGCGGCTTCTACCTGCAGGTGCCGCGCGATCTCGCCAGCCCCTTTATCAGCCTCGGCTACGCGGCGCTGATCCTCGGCTACTGGCCGCAGCTGGCGCGCTGGCGCCTTACTTCGGCGATTCAGTGCGTCGGCCGCATGGCGCTAAGCAACTATCTGCTGCAGACGCTGATCTGCACCACGCTGTTCTACCGTTTCGATCTCTTTATGCGTTTCGATCGCCTGCAGCTGCTGGCGTTTGTGCCGGCTGTCTGGCTGGTCAATATTCTCTTCTCGGTGATCTGGCTGCGCTTTTTCCCTCAGGGCCCGCTTGAATGGCTATGGCGTCGCCTGACGCGGCTGGCGGCGGGCAAAACGCCGCATCGCTCCTCATTCAGATAATGATGTTCATCACAAAGGTTACATAATTGTATGTAACCGTTTTCATGAGTGTGACGTGATTCACGCTGCTGCCTCGCCGCGCCTGCCAGAATAGCGCCGGATTACTTCCTGGCGTGATGCCTTTTTTCCTCTGTGGAACAGCTGCATGATAACGATTCGTGATGTTGCCCGTCTGGCTGGCGTGTCGGTGGCGACCGTCTCACGCGTGCTGAATAACAGCAGCGCCGTTACCGCGGAGACGCGCGACGCGGTGCTGCAGGCGGTGGATTCGCTGGGCTACCGGCCCAACGCCAACGCGCAGGCGCTGGCAACGCAGATCAGCGACACCATCGGCGTCGTGGTGATGGACGTCTCCGATCCCTTCTTCGGCGCGCTGGTGAAAGCGGTGGATACCGTGGCGCAGCGCCTGCACAAACATGTGCTGATCAGCAACTCCTGGCATCAGGAAGATAAAGAGCGCCATGCGATTGAGGTGCTGATCCGTCAGCGCTGCAACGCGCTGGTGGTGCACGCGAAAACGCTTTCAGACGAAGAGCTCGCCTCGTTTATGCAGCAGGTGCCGGGCATGGTGATGGTCAACCGCATCGTGCCGGGCTTCGCCCATCGCTGCGTCAGTCTGGATAACGTGGCGGGCGCGCTGATGGCGACCCGCATGCTGCTGCAGCAGGGACACGGCCGCATCGGCTATCTCTGCTCCAGCCATGACATCGAAGATGTGCAGCAGCGGCGAGAAGGCTGGGAGCAGGCGCTGGCGGAGCAGGGGATTCGGCCGCAGGAGAGCTGGATCGCCAGCGCCGAGCCCGATATGCAGGGCGGCGAGGCGGCGATGGTGGAACTGCTGGGACGCAACGTGCATCTCAGCGCTATTTTCGCCTATAACGACGGCATGGCGGCCGGCGCGCTTACTGCGCTGAAAGATAATGGCATTCAGGTGCCGCAGCATTTCTCTGTCATCGGCTTCGATGATATTCCGATGTCGCGTTACACCGATCCTCAACTCACTACGGTGCGCTATCCCATTGTTTCTATGGCTAAACTCGCCACCGAGCTGGCGCTGAGCGGCGCGGCGGGCCAGTTGGACGTCAGCGCGCAGCACATCTTTATGCCGACGCTGGTGCGTCGTCATTCTGTGGCGCAGCGGCAAAATGTGGAGTCGGTCACTAATTCAGGCGATAGCGCCATGTAACCGTTTTCAATCTGTGATTGTATTCACAGTTAATTAACATGCCGCTCACTATGATGGCAGCGTCTTATCGGACTGAAACATTATGTAACGCCGCACTAACCGCAGCAGGCGTGGTTTCAGCAACCCGTTGAAAAGGTTCATCACATCTTCAGGATGCGTTGTCGCACATGGAAGTCAGGTTTCTGGACGGCGATTCAGCGGGGCAGCGCGATCTCACTCGCCTCTTTGCGACTCGCCGAATCTTATTTTACCGAAAACTCATGCGCGCCTGACGCGTCTGAGCCAGTACTACCCTGCAAAAAACCGGAGATACCATGAATAAGAAGGTTTTCACGCTCACAGCTTTGGTTGCCAGCATGATGTTCGGCGCAACGGCACACGCAGCGGACACGCGTATCGGCGTGACCATCTACAAGTATGACGACAACTTTATGTCGATGGTTCGTAAGGACATCGAGAAAGAGGCTAAAAACCTCGGCGGCGTACAGCTGCTGATGAATGACTCGCAGAACGACCAGTCCAAACAGAACGACCAGATCGACGTGCTGATGGCGAAAGGCGTGAAGGCGCTGGCGATTAACCTGGTGGATCCGGCCGCAGCGGCCGTGGTGATCGATAAAGCGCGCGGCAACGACGTGCCGGTGGTGTTCTTCAACAAAGAGCCGAACGCGAAAGTGCTGGCCAGCTACGACAAAGCCTACTATGTCGGCACCGACTCTAAAGAGTCCGGCATTATTCAGGGCAAACTGATTGAGAAGCACTGGAAAGCCTCGCCGAACTGGGACCTGAACAAAGATGGTCAGATTCAGTTCGTGCTGCTGAAAGGCGAGCCGGGCCATCCGGATGCCGAAGCGCGCACCAAATACGTTATCGATACCCTGAATCAGGACGGCATCAAGACCCAGCAGCTGGCGATGGATACCGCGATGTGGGATACCGCGCAGGCGAAAGACAAGATGGATGCGTGGCTCTCCGGCCCGAACGCCAACAAAATCGAAGTGGTGATCGCCAACAACGACGCCATGGCGATGGGCGCGGTTGAAGCGCTGAAAGCGCATAACAAGACCTCGATTCCGGTGTTCGGCGTCGATGCGCTGCCGGAAGCGCTGGCGCTGGTTAAGTCAGGCGCGCTGGCGGGTACCGTGCTGAACGATGCGGAAAACCAGGCGAAAGCGACGCTGGATATGGCGAAAAACCTGGCGGACGGCAAAGCCGCGACCGAAGGCACCAGCTATAAGATCACCGATAAGATCGTTCGCGTGCCTTACGTGCCGGTCGATAAAGAGAACCTGTCTCAGTTCCAGAAGTAATCCTGTCCGGGCGCGGCTGAGCCGCGCCCTGTTTTCACGTGACCAACGCTTTTTTTAGCCAGGTAAATTATGGCCAGTGATAATCCGACCGCGCAGCGTGAATATCTGCTGGAAATGACGAACGTCTCTAAATCATTTCCAGGGGTTAAAGCCTTAGATAATGTGAATTTAAAAGTGCGGCCTCACTCCGTTCATGCATTGATGGGTGAAAACGGCGCCGGTAAATCGACATTATTGAAATGCCTGTTTGGTATTTATAAAAAAGATACGGGGAGCATCCTGTTTCAGGGTGAGGAAATCGATTTTAAAAGTTCGAAAGAGGCGCTGGAAAACGGCGTTTCGATGGTGCATCAGGAGCTGAACCTGGTTTTACAGCGCACCGTTATGGACAATATGTGGCTGGGCCGCTATCCGCAAAAAGGGCCGTTCGTCGATCAGGAAAAAATGTATCGCGATACCAAAGCGATATTCGACGAGCTGGATATCGATATCGATCCGCGCGACAAAGTGGCGACGCTCTCGGTTTCGCAGATGCAGATGATCGAAATCGCCAAGGCGTTCTCCTATGACGCCAAAATCGTCATTATGGACGAGCCGACCTCTTCGCTGACCGAGAAAGAGGTGAACCATCTGTTCACCATTATTCGTAAGCTGAAAGATCGCGGCTGCGGCATTGTTTATATCTCGCACAAGATGGAAGAGATTTTCCAGCTGTGCGACGAGATCACTATTCTGCGCGACGGTCAGTGGATCGCCACCCAGCCGCTGGAAGGGCTGGATATGGATAAGATCATCTCCATGATGGTCGGCCGCTCCCTGAACCAGCGCTTTCCTGACAAAAGCAACGTGCCGGGCGAAACCATCCTTGAGGTGCGCCATTTAACGTCGCTGCGTCAGCCGTCGATTCGCGACGTGTCGTTCGATTTGCGCAAAGGGGAGATTCTGGGCATAGCCGGGCTGGTGGGCGCCAAGCGTACCGATATCGTCGAAACCCTGTTCGGGATCCGCGAGAAGGTAAGCGGCACCATTAAGCTGCACGGCAAGCCGATTAATAACCACAGCGCCAACGAAGCGATTAACCACGGTTTCGCGCTGGTGACGGAAGAGCGCCGCTCGACCGGTATTTATGCCTTTCTCGATATCGGGTTTAACTCGTTAATCTCCAATATCAAGAAGTATAAAAATAATATCGGGCTGCTCGATAACAAGCGGATGAAAAGCGATACCCAGTGGGTTATCGACGCTATGCGCGTAAAAACGCCGGGTCACCATACGCAAATTGGATCGCTTTCGGGCGGCAACCAGCAAAAGGTGATTATCGGCCGCTGGTTACTGACTCAGCCTGAAATACTGATGCTCGACGAACCGACGCGCGGCATTGACGTCGGCGCGAAGTTCGAAATTTACCAGCTGATTTCCGAACTGGCGAAGAAAGAGAAGGGCATCATTATTATCTCTTCCGAAATGCCGGAGCTGTTGGGCATTACCGATCGTATTCTGGTGATGAGCAACGGTCAGGTAGCGGGCATTGTAGATACCAAGACAACCACGCAGAACGAAATATTGCGTTTAGCGTCATTACACCTTTAATGAAGCAAGGGCTGTTAACATGAAAGCGACTACTAAAAAGAATGCGCTAACCTGGCTGAAAGAGGGCGGCATTTATGTCGTTCTGCTGGTTTTGCTGGCTATTATTATTTTCCAGGATCCGACATTTTTAAGCCTGATGAACCTGAGTAATATTCTGACCCAATCCTCGGTGCGTATTATTATCGCGCTGGGCGTGGCGGGACTGATTGTTACGCAGGGCACCGACCTGTCGGCCGGTCGTCAGGTGGGTCTGGCGGCGGTGGTGGCGGCGACGCTGCTGCAGGCGATGGATAACGCCAATAAGGTGTTTCCGACGCTGGATACCGTGCCGATTCCGGTGGTAATTCTGGTGGTGTGCGTGATCGGCGGCCTGATCGGCCTGGTGAATGGCCTGATCATCGCCTACCTCAAGGTGACGCCGTTTATTACCACGCTCGGCACCATGATTATCGTCTACGGCATCAACTCGCTCTATTACGATTTCGTCGGCGCGTCGCCGATTGCCGGGTTTGACAGCGGCTTCTCGAAGTTCGCTCAGGGCTTCCTGCGCTTTGGCGACTTCAAGCTCTCTTACATTACCTTCTACGCGATTGCCGCCATCATTTTCATCTGGATCCTGTGGAACAAGACCCGTTTCGGCAAGAACATTTTTGCTATCGGCGGCAACCCGGAAGCGGCGAAAGTGTCTGGCGTTAACGTCAACCTTAACCTGATTCTGATCTATGCGCTTTCCGGCGTGTTTTACGCCTTCGGCGGCATGCTGGAAGCGGGTCGTATCGGCAGCGCCACCAACAACCTCGGCTTTATGTATGAGCTGGACGCCATCGCGGCGTGCGTGGTAGGCGGCGTTTCTTTTGCCGGCGGCGTAGGAACGGTTGCGGGCGTGGTGACCGGCGTGCTCATCTTTACCGTGATCAACTACGGTCTGACCTATATCGGCGTGAACCCTTACTGGCAGTACATTATCAAGGGCGGCATTATTATCTTCGCCGTGGCGCTGGATTCGCTGAAGTACTCGCGTAAGAAGTAATAGCAAACATATGTTGAAAAAGAGCGACCTTCGGGTCGCTCTTTTTGTTTGCGGGTGCTCTTGTGTGTGTCAGAAGCGGCGCGGGCGACAGGGGCTGTTCCGCAAAGTCGCTCAAGGCATCCCTGCTCGCTCGGCCCGCGCGGACACGCACCTCGTCCCTGAGGTGCGCCCGTACCGGGCCAACGCGGGGCGTTGTTCAAAAACGCTCCCGGCGTTTTTGTCCCTGGCGCGGGACGCTTTGCTCCACAGCCCCTGTCGCCCACCTGGCCGGCTTTTGAGCCGCCTGAATGAAACGGCAAGGAGCTCTTTCTATTTCCGCGCTTTCTGCTCGCTTTCCAGCAGCTGCTCCGGCGTTACCGCCGGATAGCTCTGCGCATCTTCCGGTACCTCATGCACTGCCGGGATCGGCACCAGCGGGCCGAGGAAGCGCGGCTCACGCTTCATCACGTAGAGATCGGCCAGCGCGCCAAGGCGCGCGCCTACCTCGCGGAAGCGAACGCTAAGCATATTCTTCGGCGACGGCACCGCGTAGCACTGCGCCTGAATCCCCATATGCAGGGCGATAAACAGGGCGCGCTCGCAGTGGAAGCGCTGGGTAATGATAATAAAGTCGTTGGTGTCGAACACCTTGCGCGTGCGCACGATAGAGTCAAGCGTGCGGAAACCGGCGTAGTCCAGCACGATATCCTGCGGATCGACGCCGGCTTTGATCAGATCGCGGCGCATGGTCATGGGCTCGTTGTAGCTGCTCATGGCGTTGTCGCCGCTCAGCAGCAGATAATTGACCTTGCCGCTGTTATAGGCGTTCAGCGCGCCCTGAATGCGATAGAGATAATACTGATTGTAGACGCCGGTGCGGTAATACTTGGCGGTGCCCAGCACCACGCCAACCTGACGATGCGGCAGCGAGGCGACATCTTCATAAATATAGGGCGCGGTTTTCCAGCTGATCCAGCGATCCAGGCCGAGCGCGATCGCCACCACCAGTAAGATGATGAATAAAAGACCAATAAAAACGCGTTTCAACATACGCGTGAGCGCTCGGGGTCAGGAAAAATCGGTGCATCAAGGCTACTTGAGGACCGGTTACGAAGCAAGGCGCCGCCGGTTGGCTGATGGATTTTTGCGCGGCAGCCGGGCCTGAAACGGCCCGGCGACCGGTTGTCAGATAGAGGTACGACGATAGTGACGATACTGCGGCAGCCAGAAATTGCTGGCGACCGCCTGCGACAGCACATCTTCCGACGTGACCACCGCGACGCCCGCCAGCTGCGCGGCTTTGCCCACTTCCATGGCGATGATTTTCGACACGCCCTGAATATCTTTGATCTCCGGCAGCACCGGACCTTCGCCTTCGTTCACCAGCGGCGAACAGTCGGCCAGCGCGCGGCTTGCCGTCATCAGCATCGAGTCGGTGACGCGCGTCGCGCCGGCGGCAATCACGCCCAGACCAATGCCCGGGAAAATATAGGAGTTATTGCACTGCGCGATCGGATAGATTTTGCCTTTCCAGCTCACCGGCGAGAAGGGGCTGCCGGTCGCGACCAGCGCCGCGCCGTCGGTCCACGCGATAATATCCGCTGGCGTCGCCTCTACGCGCGATGTCGGGTTCGACAGCGGCATTACGATAGGACGCGCGCAGTGCTTATGCATCTCGCGGATAATCTCCTCGGTAAACAGACCCGGCTGGCCGGAGACGCCGATCAGAATATCGGGACGGGCGTTGCGCACCACGTCCAGCAGCGAGATAGAATCGCTGGCGGTGTCCCACGTTTTCAGGTTCTCGCTCTTCTGCACCAGCTTGCTCTGGAAATCGAGCAGGTTCGGCAGCTTGTCGGTCAACAGACCGAAGCGGTCGACCATCAGCACGCGGGCGCGCGCCTCTTCGTCGCTCAGACCTTCCGATTTCATCTGCGCGATAATTTGCTCGGCGATGCCGCATCCGGCGGAGCCTGCGCCGAGGAACACCACTTTCTGCTCGCACAGGCGGCTGCCTGCGGCGCGGCTGGCGGCGATTAGCGTGCCGACGGTCACGGCGGCAGTGCCCTGAATATCGTCGTTGAAGCAGCAGATCTCGTCGCGATAGCGCTGCAGCAGCGGCATGGCGTTTTTCTGCGCGAAGTCTTCAAACTGCAGCAGCACGTTCGGCCAGCGGCGTTTTACCGCCTGGATAAAGTCGTTAACGAAGGCGTCGTACTCTTCGCCGGTGATGCGCGGATGACGCCAGCCCATATAGAGCGGATCGTTAAGCAGCTGCTGATTGTTGGTGCCGGCGTCCAGCACGACCGGCAGCGTATAGGCCGGCGAAATGCCGCCGCAGGCGGTATAGAGCGACAGCTTGCCGATGGGAATGCCCATGCCGCCGATGCCCAAATCGCCAAGGCCGAGAATGCGCTCGCCGTCGGTGACCACAATCACCTTCACGTTCTGCTTGGTGGCGTTCTGCAGCATGTCTTCGATGTGGGCGCGATTCGGATAGGAGATAAAGACGCCGCGCGCGCGACGGTAGATCTCGGAGAAGTGTTCGCAGGCCGCGCCGACGGTCGGGGTATAAATAATCGGCATCATCTCTTCGAGATGGTTGTCGAGCAGGCGATAGAAAAGGGTTTCGTTGGTGTCCTGAATGTTGCGCAGGTAGACGTGCTTATCGTTATTGTTTTTAAAGTCCTGGAACTGACGCCAGGCGCGCTCTGCCTGCTCTTCAATACTCTCGACCGCTTCAGGCAGCAGGCCATTGAGGTTAAATTCGTTGCGCTCTTCCAGCGAGAAGGCGCTGCCTTTATTCAACAGGGGAAATTCCAGCAGGATCGGGCCAGCGTAGGGGATGTACAGCGGACGCTTACTTTCGTACTCATGTTCCATGAATTGATGCTCCGGTTGCGGTGTTGTCTGGCAAAGCTCAGACGCCAGTCGTTCTTTTTTTGTGTTGCTGGCGCACGATCCTATGAAATTTCTCGCCGATGTACAGCTTTTGTAAATAAAAGATATCGTAAGTGTTGGAAAGCGTGTTCTGTGCCTCAGCCCTGGCGCAGCGTGACGCGCGTCAGCTGTTCGCATCCGAGCGCGGCCAGGGTCGCCTGCGTCGCGGCGAACTGATCCAGCGTGGCGTTTTCCACTTCGGCCAGCGCGGCGGCCTTGATGTTTTCGCAGGCTTCGCCCTGCATATTAAGCAGGATCAGCGCGGCCTGTAGCGGCGGCAGGCTCGGGTTGAAAGCGGCGTTCTCGGCGTAGCGTCCGGTGACCGTCGCGCCACTCGCGGTGCGCAGCGCAATGCCGCAGTGCGAGCCGCTGTAGGGCGCATGGCTCTGGTTGGCGGCGGCGATGGCCGCCTGGGCGAGCGCGTCGCCTTCCCCCTGATAGCCGTGATCCACTTTATCCAGCAGCAGGGTAGTGATGTTCAGATCGCGCGGGCCGAAGGCGTCCGGCAGGTAGTCCGCCAGGGTGCTGACGCCGCGGCCGGGCAGGCTGATGCGCAGATCGGTGCCGCTGTTGAGTTCGTTCATAAACTGGCGACAGTGGCCGCACGGCGTGTAGTTGACCGTGACCGCCTCAAGGCGCTGCTCGCCGCGCAGCCAGGCGTGCGCGATAGCGCTCTGCTCGGCATGGACCGTTTGCTGCATCGCCACGCCCGCAAACTCCATATTGGCGCCGAAATACCAGCACCCGCTGACGCCGCGCGCCACGGCGCCGACGTTGAAGCGCGAGACCGGCGCGACCGCGCAGGCCGCCGCCAGCGGCAGCAGCGACAGCGCCAGCGCATCGGCATCCAGCTGGGTCTGCTGCATCAGCGATGCGACCTGCTCCGGCGTCAGCGCCGCCTGAAACTGCGCGTCGTCAAGAATCGGACGCAGCGCGCTTTGCAGAGCAGCGGGCAGCGCGTCGAAGGCGGAGGTGAAACGTGGATGCATGATAGCCTCGTTAATATCGGGCGGCCCATTGCCGCCAGAGGGGTTATATGTGATCTGTATCGCTCTGACAATGCAACAGATTTGCATCGTTTCAACTTTGCGAGATCTATCGCAAAGTTTTACCCGAACGCGTGCAGCAGCAGCGGAAAAATAAAGGGCGCCAGCAGCGAAGTGATGATGCCGCACAGCACCAGCGCCAGCGAGCTGAACGCGCCTTCCTGGTAATCCACCTCCGCCGCGCGCGCCGTGCCGAGCGCGTGCGACGCGTTGCCTATCGCCAGTCCGCGCGCCGCACGGGTTTTTATCCCTAGCAGGTTCAGCACCATATGGCCGAAGACCGCGCCGAGCACGCCGGCGATCAGCACGCAGATGGCGCTGATAGCGGGAATACCGTGCAGCGAGGCGGAGACCGCCATCGCGATGGGCGTGGTCACCGATTTCGGCAGAATGGTAGCGGCGATTTCCGGCGTCGCGCCCATCCACAGCGCGATAGCGGTGCCGGAGACCATCGCGGTCAGGCTGCCGATAAAGCAGACGCCGATCAGCGATTTCCAGCGCGCGCGGATTTGATGCATCTGCTCGTAGAGCGGCAGCGCCAGCGCGACCACCGCCGGCTGCAGCAGCTGATTGAGGATCTGGCTGCCGGCGAAATAGCGCGCGTAGGGGATTTGCAGCACCAGCAGCAGCGGAATAATGATCGCCATCGCCACCAGCAGCGGATTGAGCAGCGAAATTTTCAGCTTCGCCGCCAGGCGACGCGCCAGCATAAAGGCGCCAACGCTGAGCGGCAGCGACCACCAGATGTCACTCACTGGGCTTCTCCCGTACGCTGCGCGTATGAATTTTATGGGCGCTCCAGCCGACAATCGTCAACACCAGAAAGGTGCTGATCACGATGGAGACCACGATCGGACCGAACTGTGCGCTGAGCACGTCGGTGTAGTTGATGATGCCGACGCTGATGGGCACAAACAGCAGCGCCATATAGCGGATCAGCAGGTGGCAGCCGGGTTTTACCCATTCCACCGGGAGGATTTGCGTCGCCAGCAGGGCGAACAGCGTCAGCATGCCGAGGATGCTGCCGGGAATGGTGATAGGCAGCAGCAAGGAGAGGGCGTTGCCCGCATAGAGGCAGAGATAGATGATGACGAAGGCGCGCACGTAGCGCCAGCACAGAGACAGCACGGTGGGCATAGCAGGCTCCTGTTTTCACTGCACAACATCATACGCGACATGGGATAAAAAAGGGCGACATTGCTGTCGCCCTGATGACCGCAGAGAAGCTTGCGAGCGGGTGGCATGGACCGAAGAGCAAAGCGTCCTGCGCCAGGGATGGCGCAGGCCGAGCTGGCAGGGATGCCGTCTTTTGCGTCTTTGCGATCGGGCCATGCCACCCGCGATGGGCACATTGCCCTGGCCTCAAGAATGACAAATTCGGCGCTCTTCTTTCAGCCTGACTCCTTACTTAACCGGCATGCCCGGCTGCGCGCCGCTGTCGACGGAGAGCACAAACAGATCTTTGCCGCCCGGACCCGCTGACAGCACCATGCCTTCTGACACGCCGAAACGCATCTTACGCGGCGCGAGGTTGGCGACAATAATCGTCATTTTGCCGATTAGCACCGACGGATCCGGATAGGCCGCGCGGATGCCGGAGAAGATCTGGCGCTTCTCGCCGCCCAGATCGAGCTGCAGACGCAGCAGCTTATCGGAACCTTCCACCAGTTCGGCGTGTTCGATCAGCGCTACACGCATATCGACTTTGGCGAAATCGTCAATGGTAATGGTATCGCCAATCGGCGCATCCGCCAGCGGGCCGGTCGCCGGCTGGCTGGCCGCGGCGGCATCTTCTTTCGACGCTTCAATCAGCGCGTTAACTTTCGTCATTTCGATACGTCCATAGAGCGCTTTAAACGGCGCCACCTGATGATTGAGCAGCGGCTGAGCAATGGCATTCCAGCTCAGTTCGCTGTTAAGGAACGCCTCGGCGCGCTCGCTCAGGCTCGGCAGCACCGGCTTCAGCCAGGTCATCAGCACGCGGAACAGGTTGATGCCCATCGAGCAGATCGCCTGCAGGTCGGCGTCGCGGCCCTCTTCCTTCGCCACCACCCACGGCGCCTGCTCGTCCACATAGCGGTTAGCCAGATCGGCCAGCGCCATGATTTCGCGAATGGCGCGGCTGTACTCGCGGCTCGCCCAGGCTTCGCCGATCTTCTCAGAGGCGTCGACAAAGGTCTGGTAGAGCGCCGGATCCGCCAGTTCGGCCGAAAGCTGACCGTTAAAGCGTTTGGTCAGGAAGCCGGCGTTGCGTGACGCCAGGTTCACCACCTTGTTGACGATATCGGCGTTCACGCGCTGCACGAAATCTTCCAGATTCAGATCGATATCGTCGATGCGCGAAGAGAGCTTGGCGGCGTAGTAGTAGCGCAGGCTGTCGGCGTCCAGATGCTGCAGCCAGGTGCTCGCCTTAATAAAGGTGCCGCGCGACTTAGACATCTTGGCGCCGTTCACCGTCACATAGCCGTGCACGAACAGATTGTTAGGCTTGCGGAACTGGCTGCCTTCCAGCATCGCCGGCCAAAACAGGCTGTGGAAGTAAACGATATCCTTGCCGATAAAGTGATAGAGCTCGGTGGTGGAATCTTTCTTCCAGAACTCGTCGAAATCGATATCGCCGCGCTTGTCGCACAGATTTTTAAACGCGCCCATATAGCCGATCGGCGCGTCGAGCCAGACGTAAAAATATTTGCCCGGCGCGTCGGGGATCTCAAAGCCGAAGTAGGGCGCGTCGCGTGAGATATCCCACTGCTGCAGCCCAGACTCGAACCACTCCTGCATCTTGTTCGCAACCTGCTCCTGCAGCGCGCCGGAGCGCGTCCAGGCCTGCAGCATGGCGCTGAACGACGGCAGATCGAAGAAGAAATGCTCTGAGTCGCGCATCACCGGCGTCGCGCCGGAGACCACCGACTTCGGCTCGATCAGCTCGGTCGGGCTGTAGGTCGCGCCGCAGACTTCGCAGTTGTCGCCATATTGATCCGGCGATTTGCATTTCGGGCAGGTGCCCTTGACGAAACGGTCCGGCAGGAACATGCCTTTTTCCGGATCGTAGAGCTGAGAGATAGTGCGGTTCTTAATAAAACCGTTCTCTTTCAGTCGGGTATAAATCAGCTCCGACAGCACGCGGTTCTCGTCGCTGTGCGTCGAGTGATAGTTGTCGTAGCTGATGTTGAAGCCGGCGAAATCGACCTGATGTTCCTGACTCATTTCGGCGATCATCTGCTCCGGCGAAATGCCTAACTGCTGCGCTTTCAGCATGATCGGCGTACCGTGCGCGTCGTCGGCGCAGATGAAATAGACCTGATTGCCACGCATTCGCTGGTAACGCACCCAAATGTCTGCCTGGATATGCTCGAGCATGTGGCCGAGATGGATTGATCCGTTCGCGTACGGCAGGGCGCACGTTACCATTATTTTTTTAGCGACTTGAGTCATAGTTTGCGTAGCTTTCTGTTGATTGAAAAAACGGGCTTAGATGGTAACTCATGCCCTGGCGGGCGTAAACACAAGGGCGGTCTGGCGTCGACCGCGCCGACATCTGATATCATTGTTGTGTTACCGCTGAACCCAGCGACAGAAAAAATAACAAGGAGTGGGGATGACAGCACAATCCCGGACATCACATTCACCTGAAGCCTTGCGCGCCGTGGTTATGGGCGTGTTAAGCGGCTTCCGGCATCCGACCCTCGATCGCAACCTCACCGCGCTGAAAGCGCTGCATCATGTGGCGCTGCTGGACGGCAAGCTGCATATCGAACTCTGCATGCCCTTCGCCTGGGCGAGCGCGTTTGAAGAGCTGAAGGCGCAGGCCAGCGCCGAGCTGCTGCGCCTGACCGGCACCCAGGCGATCGACTGGCGGCTGCGCCACGATATCGCTACCCTGAAGCGCGTCAAAGGCCAGCCCGGCGTAAACGGCGTGAAAAACATTATCGCCGTCAGCTCCGGCAAGGGCGGCGTCGGCAAGTCGAGCACCGCCGTCAATATGGCGCTGGCGCTGGCGGCAGAAGGGGCGCGCGTCGGCATTCTCGACGCGGATATTTACGGCCCGTCGGTGCCCAATATGCTGGGCACCGAGCATGAGCGTCCTACCTCGCCGGACGGCACCCATATGGCGCCCATTATGGCGCACGGCCTCGCCACCAACTCGATCGGCTATCTGGTGACCGACGATAATGCGATGGTGTGGCGCGGGCCGATGGCGAGCAAGGCGCTGATGCAGCTGCTTAACGAAACGCTGTGGCCGGATCTTGACTATCTGGTGCTCGATATGCCGCCAGGCACCGGCGACATTCAGCTGACGCTGGCGCAGAGCGTACCGGTGACCGGCGCGATTGTCGTCACCACGCCGCAGGATATCGCCCTGATCGACGCGCGCAAAGGTATGGTGATGTTCGAGAAGGTCAACGTGCCGGTGCTCGGCGTGGTTGAGAATATGAGCCTGCATATCTGCAGCCACTGCGGATTCCACGAGCCGATTTTCGGCACCGGCGGAGCGGAAAAGCTGGTAGCGGACTATCAGACGCAGCTGCTGGCGCAGCTGCCGCTGCATATCAACCTGCGCGAAGATCTGGATGACGGCGAACCGACGGTGATCCGCCGACCGGCGAGCGAATTTACCGCGCTCTATCGCCAGCTGGCGGGTCGCGTCGCCTCACGCCTCTACTGGCAGGGCGAAGTGATCCCCGGCGACATCGCTTTCCGCGCGCTTTAACCGCGCGCCGCTGGCGTCGGCTCAGGACGCCAGCGGAAAGTGCATCAGCAGATATTTTCCCTGTTCGCTCTCGCCCTGCGCGATAATCTTCCAGCCGTGCTTTAAATAGAACGCCTGCGCCGCCTTGTTCATCAACAGGCACTTCAGCGCGCCGGTGCTGGTAAAACTTGCCTGCACTCTCTCCAGCAGCGCGGCGCCGACGCCGCGGCCTTGATAAGCGGGATCGACGTAAAGGCTGTGAAGAAAGTTGTCATTTTCCAGCACGCCGGCAAAGCCGACGCGATGGCCGTCAAGCTCGGCCACCCAGACGGTTTCGCCCAGGATCACGCTGTCGAAATCTTCCAGCTGCCAGTGGCTGTCGTCGAGCCAGCGCCAGTTATGGCGACGCGCGGCGAGAAACAGCGTGCGCAGGAACGGACGATCGGCTTCGGTATAAGAACGTATCTGCACGGTAAACTCCCTTAACGGCAATCAGAGTGCTGGCCATATCCGCAAACGGGAGAGAGGGCGCTGGCTCGTTATCAATAAGCGTCTCTACAAAACTAGCAGTTCTGCGATGAAAAGATAAACCGCGTTAAATCAAGGTGCTTTGCGTGTAGAATGCCGGGGCGGCGTCAATAGCGGTGCGGCTTGCCGCGTTTGATAGCTTTCGTTTATCTGATTGATAACGACTGCGTATTAGAAGTTGGCCCGAAAATTTTGTAACGTACATCACATCTTTTAGCGGAGGACTTCAGATGTCTATCATTAATACCAAAATCAAACCGTTCAAAAACGCTGCGTTTAAAAACGGCGAATTCATCGACGTAACTGAGAAAGACGTTGAAGGTAAATGGAGTGTGTTCTTCTTTTATCCGGCTGACTTCACCTTCGTTTGCCCGACCGAACTGGGCGACGTGGCTGATCACTACGAAGAATTCCAGAAACTGGGCGTAGATATCTACTCTGTTTCTACCGACACCCACTTTACCCACAAAGCCTGGCACGGTTCTTCTGAAACCATCGCGAAAATCCAGTACGCCATGATCGGCGACCCGACTGGCGCGCTGACCCGCAACTTCGAAATCATGCGCGAAGCCGAAGGTCTGGCTGACCGCGGTACTTTCATCGTTGACCCGGAAGGCATCATCCAGGCGATCGAAATCACTGCTGAAGGTATCGGCCGCGACGCGTCTGACCTGCTGCGTAAAGTGAAAGCCGCTCAGTATGTCGCTTCTCACCCAGGCGAAGTTTGCCCGGCTAAATGGAAAGAAGGCGACGCAACCCTGGCTCCGTCTCTGGACCTGGTCGGCAAAATCTAATTTCCACACCGGCTTTTCGATCTTCTCTATCGGGTGCTGCGGCACCCGATTTCTTCTGACAGGAACTCACTATGCTCGACACAAATTTAAAAACCCAGCTCAAGGCCTACCTTGAGAAATTAACCAAGCCTGTTGAGTTGATCGCCACCCTGGACGATGGCGCCAAATCAGCGGAAATTCGCGATTTGCTGGCGGATATCGCAAGCCTGTCTGAAAAAGTCAGCTTCCGCGAAGAGAACGATCGTCCGGTGCGTAAACCCTCTTTTCTGATCACCAACCCTGGCTCGCACAGCGGCCCGCGCTTTGCCGGTTCGCCGATGGGTCACGAATTTACCTCTCTGGTGCTGGCGCTGCTGCAGACCGGCGGCCATCCGTCGAAAGAGACGCAGAGCCTGCTTGACCAGGTGGCGTCGCTGGATAGCGACCTGCATTTCGAAACGTACTATTCGCTGTCATGCCACAACTGCCCTGACGTCGTGCAGGCGCTGAACCTGATGGCGATTATCAACCCGCGCGTCTCGCACACGGCGATTGACGGCGGCATGTTCCAGAATGAAATTACCGAGCGCAACGTGATGGGCGTGCCGGCGGTCTACCTGAACGGCAAAGAGTTCGGTCAGGGCCGCATGAGCCTCGCTGAGATCGTCGGCAAGGTCGACACCAACGCCGAGAAGCGCGCGGCGGAAGAGCTGAACAAGCGCGACGCCTATGAAGTGCTGATCGTCGGCAGCGGCCCGGCGGGCGCGGCGGCGGCGATCTACTCGGCGCGTAAAGGCATCCGCACCGGCCTGATGGGCGAGCGTTTCGGCGGCCAGGTGCTCGACACCGTAGACATTGAAAACTACATCTCCGTGCAGAAAACCGAAGGCGCTAAGCTGGCTGGCTCGCTGCGCGCCCACGTTGACGACTATGACGTTGACGTGATCGATACCCAGAGCGCTATTAAGCTGATCCCGGCGGCGAAAGAGGGCGGTCTGCACGCGATTGAAACCGCCTCTGGCGCCGTGCTGAAATCACGCAGCATCATCATCGCCACCGGCGCGCGCTGGCGCAACATGGGCGTGCCAGGCGAAGATCAATATCGCACCAAAGGCGTCACCTACTGCCCGCACTGCGACGGCCCGCTGTTTAAAGGCAAGCGCGTCGCGGTTATCGGCGGCGGCAACTCCGGGGTTGAAGCGGCTATCGACCTGGCGGGCATCGTCGAACACGTGACCCTGCTGGAGTTCGCCGGCGAAATGCGCGCCGATCAGGTGCTGCAGAACAAGCTGCGCAGCCTGAAAAACGTTGACGTGATCCTGAACGCGCAGACCACGGAAGTGAAAGGCGACGGCAGCAAAGTTACCGGCCTGGCCTATATCGATCGCAACAACCAGACGGCGCACGACATCGCGCTGAGCGGTATCTTCGTGCAGATCGGTCTGCTGCCGAACACCACCTGGCTGGAAGGCGCGGTAGAGCGCAATAAAATGGGCGAGATCCTGATCGACGCGAAATGCGAAACCAGCCTGAAAGGCGTATTCGCGGCGGGCGACTGCACCACGGTGCCGTACAAGCAGATCATCATCGCCAGCGGCGAGGGCGCGAAAGCCTCCCTGAGCGCTTTCGACTACCTGATCCGCACCAAACCGGCTGAATAACGTTTTGCGATAGCCACGCAACGGCCCTGGGACCTCTGTCTCGGGGCTTTTTTTTAATAGCCCGCCCACGACATCAGCATCATCCACACCGGTGTCGTCACCGCCGCGAATAGCGTAGAAAACAGCATGCTTGCCGCCGCCGGGCCGGTCAGCACGTTGAACTTCTGCGACATCAGATAGACGTTGACGCCAACCGCCATCGAGCCGAGCAGCACCACAACCCGACTCTCCAGCGGCGGCAGATGCACCAGCCAGGCGATCGCCCAGATGGTCATCGGCTGTAAAATCAGCTTAAGCAAACAGATGGTATAGCTTTCGCGTAGCCCGTCGCGCACGCGATAGTGCGCCAGGCTCATACCGAGCGTTACCAGCGAAAGCGGCGCGGCGATAGAGCCGAGCATGCGCAGCGGTTCGGCGGCGATGGTCGGCAGCGGCTGTTTTAAAAAGCTCCAGGCGGTGCCGCTGAGGATGCCGATAATCAGCGGATTCTTCGCCACGCTGAGCAGGGTATGGCCGATGCCTTTCAGCGAGAAGCTGCCCTGTTTCGCCCACTCCACCGAGAGCGTCAGCAGCGTCCAGAGGATCAAACTGTTGAACACCAGCACCAGCGCCACCGACGGCAGCGCCTGCGGGCCGAGCAGCACCGTCGCCACCGGAATGCCGAGCATCACGTTGTTGGAGAAGATGCCGCCGAGCGCGAAAACCGTGCCCGCGACGCCGTCGAGCTTAAACAGCCGCGCGCCCAAGACGCGGCCGAGGATAAATATCAGTAAGCAGCTGCCGAAAAAGGCCAGCAGCAGCCGCACATCCACCGGCGGGCTTTTGTAGAAGTCGCTCATTACGCGGAACAGCATGCAGGGCAGGGCGACGTTGAAGACAAAGCGGTTCATGCCTTCGCTGATGGTTAACGGCCATTTGCCAACGCGCGTCAGGGCGTAGCCAAGAAAAATCAAAATAAACAGCGGAGCGGAAAGGTAAATCTGATGGGTAAGGGTATCAAGCAAGCCAGGCATAGCGCGTCTGTTATCGGCATCAGGTAACATCAGCCTAACATGATGTTGCGAAAAGCGTCACCTGGCAGCGCATTCTCTAGCCCAGCCAGCGTCGCGCCTGCGCGTCGCTGATATCGCGATAATAGACGCGATGTAGCGTCTGGTCGCAGCTTCTACAGCGGGCAGTAATATGAGTAGAAAAATAGCTTCTGCCATTCGGGGCAATGGCGTTGGCACGAGTAATTACAACATCCTGCCAGTGGTGCCAGTGCGGGATAAGCGAGAGCAGTTTCATCAGGTTCCTCTGAAACGGATAGCCAGGATTAAACAGCATGGTTTGCGGGCCCGGAGCATTAGGCTTGTTTTTCGGCCGCCACTGGTTGATCGAGATCATGCTGAACCGTGCTAACTGGTAATACCTCTTAAGAGGTAGGCATATTGCTTTCGTTTGCCGCCTCTCCTATGCTGCTGGCGTAACATTCGACTCGGGGTGCCCTTCTGCGTGAAGGCTGAGAAAAACCCGTATTACCTGATCTGGATAATGCCAGCGTAGGGAAGTCAGATGCCTGACCGCATTCGCCTTCTTGTTCGCCGGTTGGGAGTTATGATGATCCACCAACCTCAACGCTTTTCCGATGCGCACTTCGCGCCCGTTCTCGCCCGCTTCGTTCAGCGCCAGCCACTGGTGCACTGCATGACCAACGACGTGGTACAGAACATCACCGCTAACGTCCTGCTGGCGCTCAACGCCTCGCCCGCCATGGTGATCGATCCTGAAGAGGCCGCGCAGTTCGCCGCCGTGGCCGACGCCTTGCTGATCAACGTCGGCACGCTGACCCGCGATCGCCGTGACGCCATGCTGGCGGCGGTGCAGGCCGCCGACGCGGCGCAAAAGCCCTGGGTGCTCGACCCGGTCGCGGTCGGCGCGCTGCGCCTGCGCACTGAGTTCTGCCAGCAGCTTCTTGCCCTGCGGCCTGCCGCCGTGCGCGGCAACGCCTCTGAAATTCTCGCGCTGGCGCAGCAGGGCGCAGGTGGACGCGGCGTGGATACGCAGCACCAGTCGGAAGCGGCGCTGGAGGCGGCGCGCGAGCTGGCGCGGCAACATCAGACGCTGGTGGCGATTAGCGGCGAGGTTGACTACGTCACCGACGGCACGGAGACGCTGAGCGTACCTGGCGGCAGCGCGCTGATGACGCGCGTGGTCGGCACCGGCTGCGCGCTCTCCGCCGTGGTGGCCGCCTTTTGCAGCCTGCCTGGCGACCGGCTGAGCAACGTCGCCAGCGCCTGCCACGTCATGGCGCTGGCGGGCGAACGCGCCGCCGCGCAGATTGCCGCGCCCGGCAGCTTCGCCGCGCTGTTTATCGATGCCTTGTGGCAGCTGGCACAGGAGGCGCGCGCATGAAGCGTATCAACGCGCTGACCATTGCCGGCACCGATCCCAGCGGCGGCGCCGGCATCCAGGCCGATCTCAAGGCCTTTTCGGCGCTCGGCGCCTATGGCACCAGCGTCATTACCGCGCTGGTGGCGCAAAACACCTGCGGCGTGCAGTCGGTTTATCGTATTGAGCCAGACTTTGTGGGCGCGCAGCTTGATTCGGTACTCAGCGACGTGCGCATCGACACGGCGAAAATCGGCATGCTCTCGGAAACCGCCATCGTGCAGATCGTGGCGGAAAAGCTGAAACGAGCCGACATCCCTTTCGTGGTGCTGGATACGGTGATGGTGGCGAAAAGCGGCGATCCCTTGCTCTCGCCTGACGCCATCGCCAGCGTGCGCGAGCTGCTGCTGCCGCAGGTCTCGTTAATTACGCCCAATCTGCCGGAGGCGGCGGCGCTGCTGGAGTGCGCGCCGGCGCACAGCGAAGAGGCGATGCTGGAGCAGGGCGAAGCGCTGCTGGCGCTCGGCTGCCAGGCGGTGCTGATGAAGGGCGGCCATCTCAGCGACAGCGAAAGCCCGGACTGGCTTATCACCCGTGACGGCGCGGAGCGCTTTACCGCGCCGCGCGTCAATACGCGCCATACCCACGGCACCGGCTGTTCGCTCTCCGCCGCGCTGGCGGCGCTGCGTCCGCGTCATAGCAGCTGGGCAAACACGCTGCGCGAGGCGAAAGCCTGGCTGCAGCAGGCGCTAATGCAGGCCGATACGCTGGAAGTGGGCAAGGGAATTGGGCCGGTGCACCATTTTCATCGCTGGTGGTAGGGTAAAACGCCTTTAACGGGTCAATTTTGCTACGGATCCGTCTGAAAAATGGAGTCAGCAATTTGCGTCGCGATTCGGCGACGTTCAGGCTGTGGTGGCTCGCGCCGGTCTGCGCCGGCGCATTACCTCTTTTCTGACAGGAGTTAACATGACGGACATCGTACAGTTACTGGGCCAGGACGCGGATTCTCTTCTTCAGCATCGCTGTCTGGCGCTTCCCGCAGAAAACCTCTATTTGCCCGGTCCGGATTATGTCGATCGCGTGATGATCGACAATAACCGTTCGCCTGCTGTGCTGCGCAATATGCAGACGCTGTACAACACCGGCCGCCTGGCGGGCACCGGCTATCTCTCTATTCTGCCGGTGGATCAGGGCGTCGAACATTCTGCGGGCGCCTCTTTTGCCGCCAATCCGCACTATTTCGATCCCAAACATATCGTCGAGCTGGCGATTGAGGCGGGCTGCAACTGCGTGGCGTCGACCTATGGCGTGCTGGCGTCAGTGGCGCGTCGTTATGCGCATCGCATTCCCTTTATGGTGAAGCTGAATCATAACGAAACTCTGAGTTACCCGACGCAGTACGATCAAACGCTCTATGCCAGCGTCGAGCAGGCGTTCAATATGGGGGCGGTGGCGGTCGGCGCCACGATCTATTTCGGTTCCGAACAGTCGCGTCGCCAGATAGAGGAGATCGCCGCCGCCTTCGAACGCGCGCACGAGCTGGGCATGGTTACCGTGCTCTGGGCCTATCTGCGCAATAACGATTTCAAGAAAGATGGCGTCGACTATCACGCCAGCGCCGATCTGACCGGTCAGGCTAACCATCTGGCGGCGACCATCGGGGCGGATATCGTTAAGCAGAAGCTGGCGGAGAACAATGGCGGCTATAAGGCGGTGAAGTTCGGTCATACCGACGAGCGCGTCTACAGCACCCTGACCACGGATAACCCGATCGATCTGGTGCGTTACCAGCTGGCGAACTGCTATATGGGCCGCGCCGGGCTGATTAACTCCGGCGGTGCGTCGGCGGGCGAAACCGATATCGCGGAGTCGGTGCGCACGGCGGTGATCAATAAGCGCGCGGGCGGCATGGGGCTGATCCTGGGGCGTAAGGCGTTTAAGAAGTCGCTGAAGGATGGCGTGGCGTTGATTAATGCGGTGCAGGATGTTTATTTGTCGAAAGAGGTTACCATCGCCTGATTAAACCTGGCTTGCTCGCCATTTCCCGCCCGGGCAGTGCTCGGTCCTGGTTACATACCTGAGTATGCTCCCAGGCCCTGCGCGCTGGCCGGGCGTGAACTGGCTTCGCCACCGACGGCTTAATCGCGTGTGTTCGTCGCTAAGTTTACCGGACATACGGGGGTTAACAGACTGTACCTGTCGGCAGGTTAATGTTGTGGCGCGTGGGCAGGCTGGCTAATTCAGCAGGGTTCCTCGCCGAAGGCGTTATACAGCGCTGGACGCCAGGGGCGTGCCATCTGGCGCAGAGACAAAAAAGGCCAGCTGAGCGCTGGCCTTTTTGATGGTTGCGTGCAGTTTACAGCGACTCAAACCACTCGCTGTTGCGCTCGGCAATCGGCGTAATCGAGAAAATCATCTCCTGCAGATGGCGGCGCATCGCCGCTTCGGCCGCGTCGGCATCGTGGTTTTTCAGCGCTGAGAGGATCTCTTCATGCTGCTCAATCAGGCTGTCCGGTGGCGAGACCTCGCTCAGCGTCAGAAAGCGCACGCGGTCCATCGCCGCTTTAATATTTTCTACCGTCTCCCACGCCAGCAGGCAGTTGATACTCTCGGCAATCAGGCGGTGAAACTCATCGTCGAGGCTGAGAAACGCCTGGCTGTCATGGCGATCGGCGGCCATTTTCTGCAGCTGAAGGTTGTGCTCCAGCGCCATTAGCGCTACCGGCTCTATCTCCAGCGCCGCGCGGCGCACTACCGACACCTCAACCGCTTCGCGAATAAAGCGGCCGTCCGCGACGCGACGCGCGGAGATTTTACGCACGAAGGTGCCGCGCTGCGGCAACACCTGCACCAGACCCGCTTCCGCCAGCTTGATAAAAGCTTCGCGCACCGGCTGACGCGACACGTTGAACCGGGCCGACACTTCTTTTTCTGACAGCAGCGAACCCGGCTGAATGACGCAGGTCACGATATCCTTACGCAGATAACGATAAATCTGCTGGTTAACCGGTTCGCTGGTGGTGATGGTATAGGCGATTGACATGCGGCATATCCGTATTACGGCTGGCCGCAGCCAGCCCGTTGGGAAAGTGTCAGTCTAATCAGCGCGCTGCAACTGCGCCAGCGCTTTTGATACTGAACAATTACGGCGAACCCACCGCCTGCGCCACCGTGGCGCGCGCGCCGTGCTCGCGTAGCTGCAGCCAAAAGCGCGTCAGCGTCGCGACCACCTCGGCATTCTGCGCCAGATCCTCGCCAAATACCGCTTTCATGCCCAGTAGCGCCTTCACGCGCGCTTCGCCTTCGGCGCTGGCCGCTACGCGCTCCGCCAGTTCCGCCTTCAGCGGATCGCGGATCTCGATCGGCGCGCCTTGCTCGTCCACGCCGCCGACATAGCGCATCCAGCCGGCGACGCCCAGCAACAGCAGGTCGCAGTTGCTGCCGTTGCGCAGATGCCAGCGCACGCTGTCGAGCAGGCGCTGCGGCAGCTTCTGCGTGCCGTCGGTCGCTATCTGGTAAGTGCGATGCTTGATGGCGCGGTTTTCATAGCGCGCGATCAGCGAGTCGGCGTAGGCGGTGAGATCCACGCCCTGGGTGCGCAGCGTCGGCGCCTGCTGCTCCAGCATCAGCCTGCGCGCGGCGGTGCGCAGGTTCGCGTCCGCCATACAGTCGCTGATGTGCTCATAGCCGGAGAGGAAGCCGAGATAGGCCAGAAACGAGTGGCTGCCGTTAAGCATACGCAGCTTCATTTCCTCAAACGGCAGCACGTCCTTAACCAGCTCGGCGCCTGCCTGCTCCCAGGCGGGCCGGCCGCTGACGAAATTATCCTCGATGACCCACTGAAAAAACGGTTCCGCTTCCACCGCGACCGGATCGCGACTGCCGAGGCGCTCGGCAAGCTGGGCAAACGCGCTGTCGGTCATCGCCGGAACGATGCGATCGACCATGGTAGAGGGGAAGGTAACATGCTGCTGGATATAGTCCGCCAGCGCGCTATCCTGCCGCTGCGCCAGCTGCACGATCACATTGCGCGTGACGTGGCCGTTTTCCGGCATATTGTCGCAGGACATCACGCTGAAGGGCGGCAGGCCTGCGTCGCGACGGCGGCGGATGGCCGCCAGAATCAGGCCCGGCAGCGAGCGAGGCGCATCGGGATGGGCCAGGTCATGCACAATATCGGGATGGTCCGGGTTGAGATCGCCGCTGGCGGGATGATGGCAGTAGCCTTTCTCGGTGACCGTCATCGAGACAATTGCCACGTCCGGCTGGCTCATGGCGGCGATCACCGCCTCGATGCCGTCGCTTTTGCCGTGCAGCGCCGAGGTAATCACGCCAATAATCTGCGTGTTGAGCGAATCGTCGGCCATTTCCGTCAGGCTATAGAGGTGATCCTGCTGGCGCAGCGCCTGGATCAGCTCGCCGCTATTGAGGTTAACTTCGCAATAGCCCCAGTCGCTGCCCTGTTCAGCCAGCTTGTCGCTGCATAACGCCTGATGCGCGCGATGAAAAGCGCCGAAGCCGATATGCACCATGCGGGTTTTCAGTTTGCTGCGATCGTAGCGCGGGCGCTGCACGTCGGCGGGAAGGCGATCAATCTCTAACATAGTTCGTCCTTATGGCAAACGGGGCGTCCAGCGCCCCGTGATTCAGTCATGTAAAACCTGCTGCTTATGCCGAAATCGGCTTCTTGCTCGCTTTCGGGCTGCGGATAACGAACAGCACCAGGAAGGCGCCGACGGCAGCGACGCCGCCTGCCAGCACGAAGGCGCTGTCGAATTTGCCGGTATGCTGCACGATAAAGCCGGTAACGATCGGACCGATAATGCCCGACAGGCTGCCCACCAGATGGATAAAGCCGCTGATGCTGCCGACGCGGCTCTTGTGCACCACGTCCTGAATAATCGCCCAGTAGATGGCGCCGGTGATGTAGAGGAAGAAGATAGAGATCGACATCATCATGACCGCAGAGTTGACCTCTTTTACCGTACCCGCCAGCGCCACACAAACGGCGGCGGCGAACAGTGAGACCACCAGCACAATTTTACGGGAGAGCAGTAACCTGCCGGTAATATTGAAGATCTTGTCTGAGATCCAGCCGCCGAGCGCAAGGCCGACGAAGCCGACAATCCACGGGATCATGGTGGTGATCGACATCGATTTAATATCCAGGCCGTGCGCCTGCACCAGATAGGCAGGGAACCAGCTCAGGAAGAAGAACAGAATATAGTTGTAGCAGAAGAAGGCGAAAGCGGTGACCAGGATAATCGGCTGACGCAGATAGTAGCCGAATCCGTGCGACGCCTGCGCCAGATCCGCCTCTTCGCCCGGCTGCTCGGCTTTCAGTTTGTCGACCAGCGCGCGCTCCTCGGCGGAAACGTGACGGCTCTTCGCCGGGTTATCCGCTGAAACGAACAGCCAGATCGCCATCCACACCAGACCGATCAGGCAGATGATCACGAAGGCCGGACGCCAGCCGAACGCGAGCGCGAGATAGCCGATAATCGGCCCGGCGATCGCGCCGCCCAGCGGCGAGCCGGCGCTCAGCAGGCCCATTGCGGTCGCCGCCTGTTTTTTCGGAAACCAGCCGTTAATCGCTTTGTTGGCCGAGGCGCAAATCGGGCCTTCCGCCATGCCGAACAGCACGCGCAGGATCAGCATTGACCAGAAGCCGGTCGCCAGCGCGGTCATGCCGCAGAACAGCGACCACATGCCAACCGCGATGCCGAGCACGATTTTGGGACCAAAGCGGTCAGTGGCGACGCCGCCGACGAAATTGAACAGGGCATAGCCGAAGAAGAAGCTGCCGAAGATCATGCCGAACTGTTCGGCGTTGATCGCCAGATCTTTTTCTACCAGCGGTAGGGTCAGAGAGAGGGCGACACGATCGAGATAATTGATCATGTAAACAAGAAACAACAGCAGTACGATTGTCCAGCGCAGATTTTTAAACATAGTGGCTCCAACGCTTTTTTTATAGTGATATAACGCCGGCAGCGCGCCGCCGGCTGAATCCCCGGTGAGGGTAGGGCAACAGCTACATGGTCAGCACGACCTTGCAGCAGGTACGGGGGTCTTTTTCGAACAGCGTCATCGCGCGTTCGATTTCATCGAGCGAAAAGTAGTGCGTAACCAGTTTTTCCGGCTGGATCAGGCCCTGCTCCATCCATTCAATTACCTGCGGAAAGCGGTGGCTGTTAAGACGCGAGGTAAACAGCGACAGCTCTTTGCTGGTCAGGCTTTGTTGGGTAATGCTGCAGGGCTCGCCGGAGAAGCCGAGCAGACCGATACGGGCGGCGGGCGAGGCGAGCGCCGCCGCTTCCGCCAGAATAGAGGGGTGACAGGCGGCGTCGATAATCAGCGTCGGCTGCACGCCTTCCAGCTGGGCCGCCAGCGGCACCTCGGCGTTGTTGAACACCCGATCCGCGCCGTTAGCTTTCGCCAGCTCAAGACGTTCCGGCAGACGATCCACCACCAGCACCTGCGCCACCTTATAGACGCCCTTCAGCACCTGAATCGCCGTCAGGCCCATAGGACCGGCGCCGTAGATCAGCGCCACATCCTGCGGCTGCGGTTTGAGGAACGCGGTGATATTGGCTGCGATGGTGAACGGCTCTACCATGCTGGCGAGCTTGTCCGGGATCGCCGCTGGCAGCCGGTACGCATTACCGGCCGGCGCAACCGCATATTCGCTAAAGCCGCCGTCGCGATGCACGCCGATGACGCTCAGCGTAGTGCAGACGTTAGGACGGCCCACCGAGCAGGGATAGCAGCTACCGCAGCTCACGACGGGATCAACCGCTACCCGCTCGCCGATGCGGCTGGCGTCGACGCCGTCGCCGACCGCGTCAATCACGCCGAAAAACTCGTGGCCGATGACGCGCGGATATTTCGCGAAAGGATTGTGGCCGTGCCAGATATGCACGTCAGAGCCGCAGATGCTGGCGTATTTCACCTTGACGCGGACTTCACCCGCTGCGGGCGTCGGCAGCGGACGCTCCGCCAGTACCAGCTCGCCGGGTTGTTCAATCACGACACTTTTCATGATGCGCTCCTTACCAGTTCCACAACGTGCCGTCTTCCAGACGGGCCACCGGAAGATAAGCGGGTTCATAGGGATATTTCGCCGCCAGCTTCTCGTTGAACTCGATACCCAGGCCTGGCTTGTCGCCCGGATGCATAAGGCCGTCTTCGAACGTCCAGCTGGCGTCGAACAGCTCCATCATCTGCTCAGAGAAGCCCATGTACTCCTGCACGCCGAAGTTCGGCACCCACAGGTCAAAGTGCAGCGCCGCCGCCATGCAGACCGGAGAGAGATCTGACGGGCCGTGCGAGCCGGTGCGCACCTGATAGAGCGAAGCGAAATCAGCGATGCGGCGCATGCCGGTGATGCCGCCCGCATGGGTAATGGTGGTGCGGATATAGTCGATCAGCTGCTCTTCAATCAGCTGTTTGCAGTCCCAGATGCTGTTGAAGACTTCGCCGACCGCAATCGGCGTCACGGTATGCTGGCGGATCAGGCGGAAACACGCCTGGTTTTCCGCCGGCGTCGGATCTTCCATCCAGAACAGGCGGTAATCTTCGACGCTTTTGCCGAAGCGCGCCGCTTCAATCGGCGTCAGGCGGTGATGCATATCGTGCAGCAGGTGCTCGTTGAAGCCGAACTTATCGCGAATCGCTTCAAACAGCTTCGGCGTAAAGTCGAGATATTTCTCGGTCGACCACAGCTGCTCTTCCGGCCAGTTGCCTTTGGTCGCTGGCTCATAGGCGAGACCTTTGCCTTTCGCCATGCCGTAGGTGGTCTTCATGCCCGGCACGCCGCACTGGGCGCGGATCGCCTTGAAACCCATTTCTTTGTGTTTTGCGTAGTCGTCCATCACTTCGTCGATGGTATGGCCGGTGGTATGGCAATAAACCATGACGCCGGTGCGCGACGCGCCGCCCAGCAGCTGGTAGAGCGGCATATTGGCGGCTTTGCCTTTGATATCCCACAGCGCCATATCGACCGCGGAGATCGCCGACATAGTGACCGGCCCGCGGCGCCAGTAGGCGCCTTTATAAAAGTACTGCCAGATATCTTCGATCTGATGCGCGTCACGGCCGATCAGCTGCGGGCAGATATGATCTTTCAGATAAGAGGCGACCGGCAGTTCGCGGCCGTTGAGCGTGGCGTCGCCGATGCCGGTGATGCCGTCGTCGGTGGTGATTTTCAGCGTAACGAAGTTTCTGCCTGCGCAGGTGACAAAGACTTCAGCGTTAACAATTTTCATCTCTCGGAGCCTTCTTTCAGCAATCAATGCTGAAAAAGTATGCGCATTTATACTACCATACAAGTTGATGTAACAGAGTTGTGAAGGCAATCACAGAGAGAAATTTACGCGCTGCCTGGGGTAAGGAATCGAGCTTTATTTGCATTTACAGGCTGCATAAAAGTTAAAACGCGGGCCAGGCTGCCCGCGCAAGTGCTTATGTTACAGCCTGAAACGCGATCTTAAGCTAACAGCGCGCACTGCGGCGGCAAGCGGCAGCTCAGCGCGCCGGGCATCACCTCAATCTCAAACTCGCGGCCGGAGAGCGGCTCGCCATCCAGATTAAAGGTCATCTCATTAGGGGAAACGATGCGCAGCGAGGTCAGCTTCGCGGTCACGATATTCGGGTTGTCATCGTTGCTGGTCAGCGAGTGCAGCAGGGTAGGCAGCAGCTCCTGCGCGGTAACGATGCTCACATCGAGCTGGCCGTCATTGATCAGTGCCGACGGACACAAGCGCTGCCCGCCGCCCGCCTGGCGTCCGTTGCCGACGCCGATCGCCAGCGCGTCGCCCTGCCACTGAAAACCGGGGCCGGAAATCTCGCAGCTGTCTGGCTTCAGCGTATCCATGCGCATCAGGCCGTGAATAAAGTAGGAGACGCCGCCCAGCGCAGATTTTAATTTTTCCGGCGTTTCGGTGGTGATACGGGTGCCGAAACCGCCGGTCGCCATATTAATGAAATAGCGATCCTGATTAACCCGCGCCAGATCGATTACGTGGGCTTTGCCCTGAACCGCGAGGCGCAGCGCGGGCTCCATCTCGGCAGGAATGCCGACGCTGGTGGCGAAATCATTGGCGGTGCCCAGAGGAAGAATGCCGAGCACCGGCCGACGCGCGGCGTCAACGGCGGCCAGGGCGGTAGCGATCTCGTTAATGGTGCCGTCGCCGCCGCCAGCGACCACGGTCTCAGCGCCCAGCTGCAGCGCTTCTTCAACGTAGCGTTCGCCGTCGCCTTTCTCCCAGGTAACGCGCACGGCGACGTCGAAGCCTTCATCGCGCAGCGCGGTGACGGCCGCACGCAAATCTTCGTTGCCTGCGCCTTTGCCGTTAAGAATAAGTAGAGTAAGCGGTCGTTTTTCCATTTTCCGTTCCTTGAAAACCCACAAAGATTTCTGCTTATAGCATAGTCAGGCGGGAAAATTTACGGGAGAAAAGCGGAAAAAAGAAAACCCGCACGGGGGAGCCGGGCGGGTGAATGAGGTGGTTCCTGATACAACAGCTATTAGTTGTTACTCGTTCGCAGCAGGCGCGACTATAAAGGAGCGCGCCGTGGCGGTCTGTGATCCTGTTCTAACTTCATCGGTTTACTTGCGCGACGTGAGTAATTTGCTATGGGGATCGCGCGTGCTGCTGCCGTCGGTAAAATTGCGCAGCAGCAGACCAAAGGCGAGTTCGACGTCCGCGGGCACCGGCATCCAGACGCGATGGCCGTCGCCGGGCGCAACCTCAATGGCGCCGCCGCGCGCGTCCTGCAGCGCCTCCAGCGTGCAGTTCAGGTTGCCGTTCGGCGTCATGATCTCCAGGCTGTCGCCAAGCAGAAATTTATTCTTCACCGCGACCTCCGCCCAGTCGCCGCGCCGCTCGCCGGTAAATTCGCCGACAAACTGCTGACGCTCCGAGATCGAATAGCCCTGCGCATAGTTTTGATAGCTGTCGTGGGTATGGCGGCGCAAAAACCCCTCGGTATAGCCGCGATGCGCCAGACCTTCCAGCGTGGTCAGCAGCTCAGGATCGAAAGGTTTGCCGGCTGCGGCGTCGTCGATAGCGCGGCGGTAAACCTGCGCCGTCCGCGCACAGTAGTAGAACGATTTGGTGCGGCCTTCGATCTTCAGCGAATGGACGCCCATCTCGCTCAGGCGTTCAACGTGCGCCACGGCGCGCAGATCCTTAGAGTTCATGATGTAGGTGCCATGCTCATCTTCAAAGGCGCTCATCACTTCGCCCGGCTTCATCTTCTCTTCCAGCAGAAATACCTTATCGGTTGGCTGGCCAAGCCCCAGCGTCGGCGTCACCTCCTGCACCTTGACGATATTGCCGACCTCGTCCTGTTTACCTTCCTCGACCTTATATTCCCAGCGGCAGGCATTGGTGCAGGTGCCCTGATTCGGGTCGCGCTTGTTCATATAGCCGGAGAGCAGGCAGCGGCCGGAGTAGGCCATGCAGAGCGCGCCGTGCACGAAGATTTCAATCTCCATCTCCGGCACCTGCTGGCGGATCTCTGCGATCTCCTCCAGCGACAGCTCGCGCGACAGGATCACGCGCGTCAGCCCCATGTGCTGCCAAAACTTCACCGTCGCCCAGTTGACCGCATTGGCCTGCACCGAAAGATGGATCGGCATCTGCGGAAAGGCCTCGCGCACCAGCATAATCAAACCGGGATCGGACATGATCAGCGCGTCCGGCTGCATCTCCACCACCGGCGTCAGGTCGCGAATAAAGGTCTTTAGCTTGGCGTTATGCGGCGCGATATTCACCACCACATAGAACTTCTTGCCCAGCGCGTGCGCTTCGGCAATGCCTTTGGCGAGGTTGTCATGGGTGAATTCGTTATTGCGCACGCGCAGGCTGTAGCGCGGCTGGCCGGCATAAACCGCGTCGGCCCCATAGGCGAAGGCGTAGCGCATATTCTTCAGCGTTCCCGCTGGAGAAAGCAGTTCTGGTTTCATGATGTTCTCACTGATGTCAGGTCAGCATGCCGCCTGGCGCGGCACGTGCCGCGGCCGCAAGGTGAGCGGCCCGGCAAAAGGTGCAAAATTGTAGGCGGCGACGCGCGTCAGTCAGTTGATCTAGATCAACTGGCACAGATCCGCTTCCCAGCGATAGCCCATGCCGTAGACGGCGCGGATAAAGGGCTGGTCGGCGTCGAGATTCTCCAGCTTGCGCCGCAGATTTTTGATATGGCTGTCGATGGTGCGATCGGTCACGACGCGGTAGTCGTCGTAGAGATGATTGAGCAGCTGCTCGCGCGAAAAGACTTTGCCCGGCTCCAGCGCCAGGGTTTTCAGCAGGCGGAATTCGGCCGGAGTCAGCTCCAGCGGCTGTTCGCGCCAGCTCGCCTGGAAGCGGCCTTCGTCGATTTTCAGCAGCGACGCCTTGCCGGGCTCTTCTGGCGCGCGCTTCACGCGGCGCAGAATGGTTTTCACGCGCGCCACCACTTCGCGCGGGCTAAAGGGCTTACAGATGTAGTCATCCGCGCCGATCTCCAGGCCAAGCAGGCGATCGATCTCCTCGGTGCGCGCCGTCACCATAATGATCGGCAGCTCAGAGAAACGGCGGATTTCGCGGCACAGCGAGAGGCCATCTTTGCCGGGCAGCATCAGATCCAGCAGCATCAAATCGGGCGGCGTCTGCTGGATGAAAGGCAGCACGTCGCTGCCGTGGGCGATATGGTGCGTACGGTAGTTGGAAGCTTCAAGATAGTCGATCATCAGCTGCGCCAGCTTCGGCTCGTCTTCCACTACCAGAATCAGCGGGTCGGTTTTTTCGGCGGTCATCGTCAGTTACGGCTGGGGAACATAGCGCAATTGTAGCGCGATTTTCAGTCCACCTAAATCAGAGTGCTCCGCAGCGATATGGCCGCCGTGGGCGTCGACGATATTTTTGCAGATCGCCAGCCCCAGCCCGGAGCCGCCGCTGGCGCGATTGCGCGATCCTTCCGTGCGGAAAAAGCGCTCGAAGATCTTCGCCTGCTGCTGCGCGTCGACGCCTGGCGCGCTGTCGACAAAGCTCATCTGCCACCAGGGCGCCTCATAGGTGAGCCGTACCTCGACCTGTCCCGGCGCGTCGGTATAGCGCAGGCTGTTCTCCAGCAGATTAGTGAAGAGCTGCATCAGGCGATCGGGATCGCCGAAGAAAGGCGCTTCGTCCGGCATCTGCAGCGTCAGCGTCAGCCCGTGGCTGCGATAGCGCTCGTTGAAGCTGCCGGCGGCCACCTCCAGCAGCTGTACCAGATCGGTGGCCTGTTTGCGATAGGCGAGGGCGCCTTCGTCGGAGAGCGAAAGCTGGTGCAGATCGTCCACCAGCTTGCTGAGCACCCCGACTTCGCTCTGCAGCGAGGCGATCGCCTCTGGCGTCAGCTTGCGCACGCCGTCCTGCATCGCCTCTAGCTCGCCGCGCAGGATCGCCAGCGGCGTGCGCAGCTCGTGGGAGATATCGGCCATGAAGGCGCGACGCATGCTCTCGTTCTTTTCCAGCGAGCTGGCCAGGCGGTTAAAGTCCTGCGCCAGCTGGCCCAGTTCGTCGCGGCTGCCGACCTCGACGCGCGTGGCGAAATTGCCCGCCGCCAGATGATGGGTGCCCGCCACCAGCCGCTTGACCGGCGCCAGCAGGCCGCGCGACATCAGCCAGGTGACCAGCGCCGCCAGCAGCGTCGACAGGCCGACAATCAGCCAGCTGGTGCGCTTCTGCTGGTGATCGAAATTGATATCGGTGCTGCGCGTCAGCCGCTCCGGCGGCGAACCCACTACCCAGCCGACCACTTTACCGTTGCTGGTGGTGATATTGCGGCGCGAGCCTTCCGGCGGCACCGGCGCGCGCGGCCCGACCAGCACCTTATACTGCTGGTCGATAATCCAGAACTGGGTGCGCCAGCCGTGGGGCGGCAGCTGGTTATTGCTGTCGGGATTCTGCTCCAGCGAGCGCAGCATGGTGAACACCAGCCGATCGTTATGCCGCAGGAAATCCCAGTTGCCGTGCTGTTCATACTGATCGGCCAGCGCATCGCCGAGCATGGCGAGCCGCTGCTCGTTGCCGCGCTTGATGTAGTCGACAAAGCCGTGCTCGAAGCTCAGACGCACGCCCCAGTGCATAGTGATCAGCACCAGCATGCAGGTGGAAAAAATCGCTAAAAAGAGTTTGGCGCTGATGCCCAGGCGCAACGGCAACTTCATGGTTTTCTCCGGCGTCGCAGATCGACATTTTGACTGGTTTCCTTCGGCACGCGCCAGAACACCAGCGCGGGCAGGGCGATAATCAGCGCCATGCAGGCGTAGGCGGTCATAAACAGACTGTGGGTATGGTCGCTGTTCGCCAGCGCATCCTGGCCGAACGCGCCCAGCAGCAGGCCGGCGATAGTGACGCCGACGCTCATCGACAGCTGCATAATCATCGACAGCAGACTGTTGCCGCTGGAGGCGAGCTCGTCCGGCAGATCCTTCAGCGTCAGGGTATTCATCGAGGAGAAGCGCAGCGCGTTCACCATGCCCTGCATCAGCAGCACCAGCGGCAGCAGCCACAGCCAGCCGAGCAGCGCCACCAGCGGAAAGAGCAGCACCACCACGGCGAGCGCCAGCGTAGTGCCGACCAGCGCGTTGCGGTAGCCGAACAGGTTAACGATACGCACCACCATGCGTTTAATGCCCATATTGCCGAGCACCATCGGGATCATCATCAGCCCGGCGTGAAACGGCGTAAAGCCCATACCGACCTGCAAAAATATCGGCGTCATAAAAGGCAGCATGCCGCTGCCGATGCGGCCTAAAAAGCTGCCGAGCAGGCCAATTGAGTAGAGGCGGTTGTCGAACAGCTTCAGGCTGAACAGCGCATTGTCGTTGCCGCGCGCGTGCATCAGATAATACAACAGCGAAAAGAGGCCAGTCAGGATCATCGCGCCGAGCAGCAGCGAGGAACCGCCGCTGCTGCGCTGGCCGTCGAGCGCCAGGGTCAGCGTCGCCATGCCGACGGCCAGCAGCAGAAAGCCAAGGAAATCGAAGCGCCGCGTCTGCATCGAGTAGTTCGGCATCAGCGTCAGGGTGGCGATAGCGCCGATAATGCCGACCGGGATATTGATCAGAAAGATCCAGTGCCAGCTGGCATACTCCACCAGCACGCCGCCCAGCGCCGGACCCACCAGCGGGCCGATCTGTCCCGGCAGGGTGACGAAGGTCATCGCTGACATATACTGCTCGCGCGGCACGATTTTCATCACGGTCAGGCGGCCGACCGGCACCATCATCGCGCCGCCGACGCCCTGCACCACGCGCGCCATCACCAGCTGATCGAGCGTCGAAGAGAAGGCGCAGAGCAGCGAGCCGATACTGAACAGCACGATGGCGCTGAAGAAAATGTTGCGCACGCCGAAGCGATCCGCCAGCCAGCCGCTCATCGGCAGGGTAACCGCCACCGTCAGCAGATAGGAGACGATTACCGAATGCATATGCAGCGGGCTGACGCCCAGATCCTGCGCCATTGAGGGAAGGGCGGTGTTGACGATGGTGGTGTCCAGCGTCTGCATAAAGAAGCCGAAGGCGACAATCCATAGCTGCCAGCGAACCGTGGCGTTTTGGGCGTTCATTTCCTGTTCTCTCCTTAACTCTCCACCGGCTGGCCGATTTTACCGCGCTTGCGCCGCAGCTTGTCCATATAGAGATAGACCACCGGCGTGGTATAGAGCGTCAGCAGCTGGCTCATAATTAGCCCGCCGGCGATAGTGATGCCGAGCGGCTGGCGCAGCTCCGCGCCGTCGCCGCTGGTGATCACCAGCGGCAGCGCACCGAACAGCGCGGCGAGCGTGGTCATCAGAATCGGGCGAAAACGCAGCAGGCAGGCCTGAAAAATGGCGTCGCGCGCGCTCAGGTTACCGTTGCGCTGCGCCTCCAGCGCAAAATCCACCATCATAATGGCGTTCTTTTTCACGATGCCGATCAGCAGCAGGATGCCGATAAGAGCGATCAGGCTAAAAGGCGTATCGAACAGCGCCAGCGCCAGCAGCGCGCCGACGCCCGCTGAGGGTAGCGTCGAGAGAATGGTCAGCGGATGGACATAGCTCTCATACAATATGCCCAGCACGATATAGACGGCGGCGATGGCGGCGAGCATCAGCCAGAGCTGGCTGCTCTGCGACTGCTCAAACACCTGCGCGGTGCCGGCGAAGCTGCCGCGCACGCTGGAGGGCACGCCAATAGCCGTCATGGTGCGATCGATCGCCGCAGAGGCTTCCGACAGCGAAACGCCTTCCGGCAGGTTAAAGGAGATGGTCGAGGCGGCGGAGAGCCCCTCATGGTTAACCGACAGCGGCGCGTTGGCGGGCTGCCAGCGGGCGAACCACGACAGGGGAATCGGTTTGCCGTCGCTGTTAATCACAAACATCTGATCCAGCGCGCTAATGTCCTGGGTGTAGCGCGGATCGACCTCCATCACCACCTTGTACTGATTCAACGGCTGATAGATGGTGGAGATCTGCCGCTGGCCGAAAGCGTTGTTCAGCAGGGCGTTTGCCTCAGAGACGTCGATGCCGAGGCGCGACATGCTTTCGCGATCGTAGATCAGCGCCATTTCGCTGCCTTTGTCCTGCTGATCGGAGTTGACGTCCGCCAGCTGCGGCAGCGCGGAGAAGGCCTGACGGATTTTCGGCTCCCATTCGCGCAGCGCGGCAAGATCGTCGGAGAGCAGCGAATACTGATAGCTGGCGTTCGATTCGCGGCCGCCGGCGCGCAGATCCTGCACCGCGTTGAGATAGAGGCTGGCGCCGGGCTCTTTCGCCAGCTTCGCGCGCAGCCGGGCGATCACCGCCTGGGCGTTTTCGCTGCGCTCGGAGAGCGGCTTCAGCGAGATAAACATCGAGCCGCTGTTGGTGCGCATGCCGCCGGTAAAGCCCACCACGCTCTCGACCGCCGGATCGGCCTTCACGATCACCATAAAATCCTGCAGCTTCTGGCGCATCGCCTGGAAGGAGATGCTCTGATCGGCGGAGATAAAGCCTGACAGGCGGCCGGTGTCCTGCTCCGGCATAAAGGTTTTCGGCACCTGAATAAACAGCCAGACGGTCAGGGCGACGGTGCCGAACAGCAGCAGCAGCACCCAGCGCGCATGGTTCAGCACCCAGCCCAGCGAGCGACCATAGCCCTGCTGGATCGCCAGCAGCATCCGGCCTGCGCCGCGCCGACGCGGCTGGGCGCGCGGCGCATGCGGCTTCAGCAAATACGCGCACATCATCGGCGTCAGGGTGAGGGAAATCACCATCGAGATGGCGATCGCCACCGACAGCGTAATGGCGAATTCAGAGAAGAAGCGGCCTATCAGCCCGCCGGTCATCAGCAGCGGCAAAAAGACGGCGATCAGCGACAGGCTCATCGACAGTACGGTAAAGCCCACTTCGCGCACGCCGGTTAGCGCCGCCTGCAAGGGTTTCATGCCCGCCTCGACGTGGCGCGCGATATTCTCCAGCACCACGATGGCGTCATCCACTACGAAACCGGTGGCGATGGTCAGCGCCATCAGCGACAGGTTATTCAGGCTGAAGCCGCACAGGTACATCGCGGCGAAGGTGCCGATCAGCGAAACCGGCACCGCGGCGGCGGGGATCAGCGTGGCGCGGCCGGAGCGCAGGAAAACGAACACCACCATAATCACCAGCACCACGGCGATGGTCAGCGACTGCTCGACCTCATGCAGCGAGGCGCGAATGGTAGGCGAGCGATCCTGCGCAATCTGCAGGTCGATGGCGGCGGGAATGGTCTGATGCAGCGTCGGCAGCTCGGCGCGAATGCGGTCGACGGTATCGATCACGTTCGCCTCCGGCGTTTTGCGCACCAGCAGCAGCACCGCGGGCTTGCCGTCCGCCATCCCGGCGTTGCGCACGTCCTGCACCGAGTCCTGCACGCTGGCGACGTCGCCCAGCTTCACCGCTGCGCCGCTGCTGTAGTGCACCACCAGCGGCGCGTAGTCGCTGGCGGTTTTCAGCTCGTCATTGGTGCGCAGCTGCCAGCGCTGCTGGCGATCCTCCACCGCGCCCTGCGGACGACGCTGGTTGGCGTTGGCGATCGCCTCGCGCACCGCGTCCAGCGAGACGCCCTGGTTAAACAGCGCCTGCGGATTCAGCGCGACGCGCACCGCAGGCAGCGAGCTGCCGCCGACCGTGACGTCGCCGACGCCTTCGATCTGCGACAGCTTCTGCGCCAGCTGGGTCGAGGCGTAGTCGTAGAGCTGGCCTGGATTATAGATATCCGAGGTCAGCGTCATGATCATAATCGGCGCGTCCGAGGGATTGACCTTGCGGTAGGTGGGGCGGCTCGGCATCCCGGTCGGCAGCAGGCTTTGCGCCGCGTTGATGGCCGCCTGCACGTCGCGCGCCGCGCCGTTGATGTCGCGGTCGAAATCGAGCACCAGAATAATGCGCGTGCTGCCAAGCGAGCTGGTGGAGGTCATTTCGCTGACGCCGGCGATGCGGCCCAGCGAACGCTCAAGCGGCGTCGCCACCGACGAAGCCATGATTTCCGGCGACGCGCCTGGCAGCGAGGCGGAAATCACTATCACCGGGAAGTCGACCTGCGGCAGCGGGGCGACCGGCAGCAGGCGAAAGCCGAGCACGCCCGCCAGCGCAATGGCGAGGGTCAGCAGCGTGGTGGCCACCGGGCGGTGGATAAACAGCGCGAAAAATCTCACTGCTCCGCCTCCCGGCCGCTAAAGCGGCGGCGCGCGGCCTGGCCGAGGCGATCGAACAGCAGATAGATCACCGGCGTAGTAAACAGCGTCAGCACCTGGCTCAGGATCAGGCCGCCCACCATGGCAATGCCGAGCGGGTGGCGCAACTCTGCGCCGACGCCGGTGCTGAGCATCAGCGGCAGCGCGCCCAGCAGCGCCGCCAGCGTGGTCATCAGGATCGGGCGAAAACGCAGCAGGCACGCCTGATAGATGGCGTCATAGGGCGTCATGCCCTGCTCGCGTTCGGCGGCCAGCGCGAAGTCGATCATCATGATGGCGTTTTTCTTCACGATGCCGATCAGCAGAATAATGCCGATGATGGCGACGATATCGAGTTCGCCGCCGCTCAGCATCAGCGCCAGCAGCGCGCCGACGCCGGCGGTGGGCAGCGTCGACAAAATCGTGATGGGATGGATAAAGCTCTCATAGAGCACGCCCAGCACGATATACATCGCCACGATGGCCGCCACGATCAGCCAGACGGTGCTGGTAAGCGCCGCCTCGAACGCCAGGGTGCTGCCCTGGAACTGGGTCATCAGTTCGGCGGGCATGCCGAGCCGCTCTTCCGCCGCGCTGACCGCTTTCACCGCGTCGCCCAGCGAATAGCCGTCGGCGACGTTAAAGGAGAAGGTCGCCGATGGGAACTGATCGAGATGATTGACGCTCAGCGCGCTGTGGCGCTGCTCAACTTTCGCGATGGCGCTGAGCGGCACGCTGCCGCCGTCGGTGCTGGTCAGCCGGATGCCTTCCAGACCCGCCAGGCCTGGCGTGGCGCGGTTGTCCTGCTCCAGCACCACGCGATACTGGTTCGCCTGAGTATAAATAGTGGAGATGAGGCGCTGGCCGAAGGCGTTATAGAGCGCGTTATCGACGTCCGCCATACTGATGCCGAGACGGCTGGCGCTGTCGCGATCGACATTGACGTACGCCTCTAGCCCCTGATCCTGCCAGTCGCTGCTGATGTCGCGCAGCTCAGGCGACTGGCGCAGCGCGTCCAGCAGTTTCGGCACCCAGGTGCCGAGCGACTCCAGCGAGCCGGACTGCAGCGTAAACTGATAGGGCGTGCGGCTCGTCTGGGTTTCAATCGTCAGATCCTGTACCGGCTGCAGCCACAGCGTGACGCCGGGAAGCTGGCTTATCTGCTGCTGCAGCCGCTGCTGCACCTGCGGGATCCGGTCATCGCGCTCGCTCAGCGGCTTCAGGTTGATCTGCAGACGCGCGCTGTTGAGCGCGGCGTTGGTGCCGTCGACGCCGACGAAAGAGGTCATGCTCTGCACCGCCGGATCTTTCATGATCAGCGAAGCGACATCGCGCGTGCGCTCCGCCATGCTGGCGTACGAGGCGCTCTGCGGCGCCTGCAGCGTGCCCTGGATAATGGAGTTATCCTGCTGCGGGAAAAAGCCTTTCGGAATCACTATCCACAGCAGCACGGTGAGCAGCAGCGTACCGAGCGCCACCGACAGCGTCAGCCAGGGATGCGCCAGCACTTTGCGCAGCCAGCCGCCATATCCGGCAATCACCCGCTCGAAAAAGGCTTCGCTGGCGCGCGAAAAGCGGTTTTGCTTGCGCAGCGACTCGGCGCTCAGCATGCGCGCACACATCATCGGCGTCAGCGTCAGCGAGACCACAGCGGAGATCAGGATCGCCACCGCCAGCGTGACGGCGAACTCACGGAACAGACGGCCGATCACGTCGCCCATAAACAGCAGCGGGATCAGCACCGCGATCAGCGAAAAGGTAAGGGAGATAATGGTAAAGCCGATTTCGCCCGCCCCCTTGAGCGCGGCGGTGAGCGGTTTTTCCCCTTTCTCCAGATAGCGGGTGATGTTTTCGATCACCACGATGGCGTCATCCACCACGAAGCCGGTGGCGATAGTCAGCGCCATCAGCGTCAGGTTATTGATAGAGAAGCCGAGGAAGTACATCGCGGCGAAGGTGCCGACCAGCGACAGCGGCACCGCGACGGCGGGAATAATCGTCGCCGGGACGTTGCGCAGGAACAGATAGATAATCATCACCACCAGGCCAATCGCCAGCATCAGCTCATGCTGGGTATCGGTGACCGAGGCGCGAATATTGGTGGTGCGGTCGGTCAGCAGCTGGACCTTCACCGACTTCGGCAGCGAGGCGGTGAGCGAGGGCAGCAGCGCGCGGATATTATCGGCGGTGGCGATAATGTTGGCGCCCGGCTGGCGCTGCACGTTGAGCACGATGGCGGCTTCGCGGTTCGCCCAGGCGCCAAGCCAGCGGTTTTCCGCGCCCTGTTCGATCGTGGCGACATCGTCGAGCCTGACCGGCGCGCCGTTTTTATAGCTGATGATCAGCTGACGGTAATCCTCCGCCGACTTCATCTGGTCGTTAGCGGAGAGAGTAATGGAACGCTCCGGGCCGTCGAGGCTGCCTTTCGCCGAGTTGACGTTGGCGCTGCTGATGGCGGTGCGCACCTCTTCGCTGGTCAGGCCGAGCGCCGCCAGCGCCTGAGCGTTCATCTGCACGCGCACCGCCGGTCGCTGACCGCCGGAGAGCGTCACCAGCCCGACGCCGGAAACCTGGGAGATTTTCTGCGCGACGCGCGTCTCCACCATATCCTGCACCTGGGTCAGCGGCATGCTGCTGGTGGTCACCGCCAGCGTCATGATCGGCGGATCGGCGGGATTGACCTTGCTGTAGACCGGCGGGTTAGGCAGATCGTTGGGCAACAGGCTGGTGGCGGCGTTAATGGCGGCCTGTACTTCCTGCTCGGCGACGTCGAGCGGCAGCGTCAGCTGGAACTGCAGGGTGATCACCGACGCGCCGCCGGAGCTTTGCGACGCCATCTGTTTCAGCCCCGACATCTGGCCGAACTGGCGCTCAAGCGGCGCGGTAATCGCGGAGGTGGTTACGTCCGGGCTGGCGCCGGGATAGAGCGTCACTACCTGGATGGTGGGATAATCCACCTCCGGCAGCGCCGAAACCGGCAGAAAACGGTAGCCAAGAACGCCCGCCAGCAGAATAGCGATCATCAACAGCGTGGTAGCGACCGGACGTAAAATAAACTGACGCGACGGCCCGCCGCTGGCGTCAGGAGGCGTAACCTGCATTACTCGCTCGCTCCTTTGGCCGGTTGCGCCGCGCGGCTGCTTTTCAGCGCGGTGCTCTGCGGCGCGACGACTTCCACCTGCGCCCCTTCCGTCAGGCGATCCAGCCCGTCGGTGACCACGCGTTCGCCTGCGCTCAGGCCGGCGTTAATTACCACCTGATGGCTGTCCTGTAGCCCGGCAGTCACGCTTTTCTTACTCACTTTATTGTCGCTGTTCACCACCCAGACAAAGTGGCCTTCATTGCCCATCTGCAGCGCGGCGGCTGGAATAACGATCGCATCCTGCAGGGTATTGACCTTCAGCCGCGCGTTAACGAACTGGTTGGGAAAGAGCTTGTCGTCCTGATTGTCGAAGCGCGCCTTCATTTTGATGGTGCCGGTGGTGGCGTCGATCTGGTTGTCGATGCTGAGCAGCGTGCCCTGGGTCAGCAGCGTCTGGTTGCTGCGATCCCAGGCTTCCACCACCAGCGGCTGGCCGCTCTTTTGCGCCTGCATGATGTCGGGCAGATAATTTTCAGCCAGGCTGAACAGCACGTCGATGGGATGGGTCTGGGTGATCACCACCAGACCGTTGGTGTCGCCGCTGGTGATGTAGTTGCCGACGTCCACCTGCTTCAGGCCGACGCGGCCCTCAATCGGCGACGTAATGCGGCTATAGGTCAGGTTGAGCTGAGCGCTGGCGACGCTGCCTTCATCCGCTTTAATGGTGCCCTGGGTTTCGCTCACCAGCGAACGCTGGGTATCGAGCTCCTGCTGCGACACCAGCGAGGTTTTCGCCAGCTTTTCATAGCGCGCCAGATCGCGGCGGGCATTCGCCAGCGTCGCCTGATCCTTCGCCAGCTGACCCTGCGCCTGGGTTAACGCTACCTGATAAGGGCGGGGATCGATCTCCGCCAGCAGCTGGCCCGCTTTAACCTGCTGTCCTTCCTGAAAGTGGATCGCCATCAGCTCGCCGTCGACCCGGCTGCGCACCGTCACGGTGCTGGCGGCGGTCACGGTGCCGAGCCCGCTGAGAAAGTGCGGCACGCTCTGGCTGACGGCGGCGGCGGCCTGTACCGGCGCCGGCGGAGCGCCCGCGCCGCCTTTGCCGCGATGCGGTCGGGTCGACGCCTGAGGATCGGCGTCAGGCTGCGCCGGATGGTGCCACCAGTAGTAGCCGCCTGCGGCGGCGGCCAGCACGAACAGCGTCAGCAGGCTCTTTTTCAAAAAGGAAGGTCGGTTCATCTTATCGGTTGCTCTCCAGCAGTAGCGAAATCCCCAAAACGCAGGCTGAAACGCGGCAGCCTGCAAATAGCAGAGTGTAGACCCGCAATGCGGGCAGAAGTTGAAGGAATTAAGGATATCTGTCAGTCCGACGTAAGTATCCCTTTCAGAACAAACTTATCGAGGAATTACGCATAAAGCGCGCTTTTCGCTTTTGCTATGCTCTTTGTCTGGGCATTTCTTAAACAAGGAGAAGAGGATGAGTCAGGTTGAAACCCGCCAGCTCGGCGATACCGGCATTCAGGTGCCGCTGTTAACCTTTGGCGGTAACGTTTTCGGCTGGACCCTGGATGAGACGAAGTCGTTTTCATTGCTTGATGCGCTGGTGGAAAAAGGGCTGTGGTTTATCGATACTGCCGACGTCTATTCGCGCTGGGCGCCGGGCAATAAAGGCGGCGAATCGGAAACCATTATCGGCAACTGGCTGAAAAAAAGCGGCAAACGCGACCGCATCGTGCTGGCGACCAAGGTCGGCATGGAACTCTCGCCGGAGAAAACCGGCCTGAAGCCGCAGTATATTCGTCAGGCGGTAGAGGATTCGCTGCGTCGTCTGCAAACCGACTATATCGATCTCTATCAGGCGCACCGCGACGATAGCGATACGCCGCTGGCGGAAACCCTGGCGGCGTTCGATTCGCTGATCAAAGAGGGCAAAGTGCGCGCCATCGGCGCCTCGAACTACAGCGCGCCGCGCCTGCAGGAGGCGCTGAAGATCAGCGAAGAGCAGGGCCTGGCGCGCTACGCCACCCTGCAGCCTGAATATAATCTTTACGATCGCGAAGGCTACGAGTCGGCGCTGGAGGCGGTGGCGACGCAGCACGGGCTGGGCGTGATTAACTACTATTCGCTGGCCAGCGGTTTTCTGAGCGGCAAATACCGCAGCGCGGCGGATGCCGGCAAAAGCGCGCGCGGGCAGGGCGTGGTCGAGAAGTATCTTAACCCGCGCGGCCTGGCTATTCTGGCGGCGCTGGACGACATCAGCCAGACGCACGGCGTGACGCCGACCCAGGTCGCGCTGGCGTGGCAGATTGCGCGGCCGAGCATTACCGCGCCGATCGTCAGCGCCACCTCGCTCGCCCAGCTTGACGATCTGATCGGCGCGACGCAGCTGCGTCTGACGCCCGAGGAGAGTGAAAAACTGGCGCAGGCCAGCCGCTAATCTCGCCAGACGGGGCGCTAGCGCCTCGTCATTATTTTGCGTGCCAAATAATGCGTTAATCACGGCCGCGATTCTGTTCAGCGATCCCCTTCACACTTGTTTGAAAAAACTGTCTCTTTGCTTATTCGTGCGCACATTTTTACAAAAGTTGAACTTTTTGCAGCACTATTCTCTGCGTGGAATTAACCCTTATTCAGATAAGAAGAACGATTATGAACAGAAAAAAAGCAGTGCAACGCTTCCCGCTGCGCCGTGCGGCGGCCGGCTCCCTGATGTTTGCCATGCTGAGCGCGTCTGCTGTGGCCGCAGATGCCTTTAGCTATGACTCGCCTTATATGTTCGGCGACTGGGGCGGCTCGCGAACGCAGCTGGAAAATGACGGCGTTAAATTTGACGTCAACTACACCATGGAAAGCGCATCGAACCTCGGCGGCGGCGCCGATACCAACACCTCAATGCGCTACAGCGATCAGTGGGCGTTCGGCGCCAATCTCGATCTGGAAAAGCTGCTCGGCTGGCAGGATACGCAGTTCCAGGCCACCATCACCAACCGTGACGGACGCAATATTTCCGATCAGGTAGCCGACCGTCGTACCGGCATGCTCTCTTCGGTGCAGGAAGTGTATGGCCGCGGCCAGACCTGGCGTCTGACCCAGTTCTGGCTGAGCAAGGGGCTGTTTGACGACGTCGTCAACCTGAAAGCGGGTCGCGTTACCGTCGGCGAAGACTTCGACAACTTCGACAGCAAGTTCCAGAACCTGGCGTTCGGCAGCGGCCAGGCGGGCAACTGGCGCGGCGACCGCTGGTTTAACTGGCCGGTGTCGCAGTGGGGCGGCCGCGTGAAGCTCAACATCACGCCGGAAGTTTTCTTCCAGGTCGGTTTCTATAACCAGAACCGCGCCAACTACGATCGCGGCGATGGTTTCCGCCTCGACACCAGCAACTCCGAGGGTAACCTGGTGCCGGTGGAACTGGGCTGGAAGCCGACGCTGGGTCCGGACAAGCTGCCGGGTAACTACCGCATCGGCTACTACTATTCGTCCGCCAACGGCGACGTTTACGGCAGCTGGCGCGACGGCGCCTATCAGGATAAAGATCACGCCTACGGCGGCTATGTGCTGTTGCAGCAGCAGCTGACCGCGCAGGGCGGCGACGCCAGCCGCGGCATCGGCGTATCGGTCCAGGCGGTGATGAACGATCACAAAACCTCGAAGACCGACAACTATCAGTCGATCGCCTTTACCTGGGCGGGCCCGTTCGACGCCCGTCCTGAAGATGAGATCGGCATTGCCGCGGCGCGCATTCACGTTAACAGCGATTACACCCGCGCGCAGCGTCAGCAAAACGCCGCCAACGGCGAAACGGACTTCGACAGCCCGACCTATCTGCCGATTCAGGATGGTTCGGAATATAACTACGAGCTTTACTACAACGTGAAGCTGGCGAAATGGCTGCAGGTGCGTCCGAACCTGCAGTACATCGTCGCACCGGGCGCGGTGAGCGAAGTGAAGGATGCCTTTGTCGGCGGCATCAGCGCCAATATCAACTTCTGATAGCGCAGCGAGCGGCTGCCATGGGCCGCTTAATGCTGCTATTAAGGCGCTTACGCGGGAGGCAGGATCCGATCGCAAAGTCGCTCAAGGCTTCCCTGCGCGCTCGGCCCGCGACATCCCTGTCGCGGGACGCTTTGCTCTTCGGACCCTGCCTCCCGCGTATTAAACTTCTCAGCTGCCTGAAAGCGCTACCCAGACAGATTCGTTAGCGAAACATCACCTCTGCCCAGCGTGCCAGACCGGCCGTCACCGAGCCGAAATCATCGCCGCTGGCGATCGGCGTTTCCGGCAGCGCCTGCTGTAGCGCGGCGCGCAGCACCGGCGAACGCGCGCTGCCGCCCGTCAGATAGATCACTTCCGGTTTCACGTCGCAGCTGGCGAGCGCCAGATGCACCTGCTCCAGAATACGCTCCAGCGGCTGACTGATCGCCTCCTGCAGCAGGGTGTCGCTGATGGCGGCGTGCATCTGCGGCGCGATAAAGTCCAGGCTGGCGTCGAAAGCGGCGCGATCGGAAAGGGCGATCTTGCTCTCCTCCGCCGCGCGCACCAGACGATAGCCGAGCTTCTGCTGCCAGACCTTCAGCAGATGCGCCACCTGCGCGCTCTGTTCCGCGTCGCGCACCAGATCGCGCAGCAGCTTGCCGCAGGCGGCGGAGTAAAATTCGCTCTGCGCCGGCACGTCGTTTATCGCCACCGCGTTCCACCACGGCAGCGCGGGCAGGGCGGTGCCTTTTTGCGTCCTGCCGCCCAGGCCGAGCAGCGGCATCAGGGTCTTAAACGCCAGCATAATATCGAGATCGTTGCCGCCGACGCGGCAGCCGCTGTGGCCGAGCAGGCTCGCGCGGCGGTCCGACAGCTTGCGCCACTCCGGCCCCATCAGCAGCATCGAGCAGTCGGTGGTGCCGCCGCCGATATCCACTACCAGCACGCGCGTCTCTCTCTCCAGCGTCGCTTCGAAATCGAGTCCCGCCGCGACCGGCTCGAACTGAAACTCCACGTCGCGGAAACCGGCGCGCTGCGCGGCGCGCAGTAGAATGCCCTGCGCCTGCGCGTTGGCGTCGTCGCCGCCGAGCCCCTGGAAGTTAATGGGGCGGCCGATAACCGCCTGATCGATCGCGGCGTCGAGCTGCGCTTCGCCCTGTTCGCGGATATGGCGCATCATGGCGCACACCAGATCTTCAAACAGCGCGATCTGCTGCGGTTTCAGGCCGCTGGCGCCGAGAAAGGATTTAGGGGATTTCACGAACCAGGTTTCTTCCGGGTCCGCCATATAGTGCTGCAGCGCGTTCAGGCCGAACTGCACGCTGGCGGCCGACACCTCGATGTCCTCTTCGCGGTTATAGCGCAGCGCGCGCTGCAGCAGCGCGGTGGTTTCCGCATCGGGAGTCGGAACCTGATGATGGCGATAGAGCCATTCGCTCACCGCTTCGCGCGTCGGTGCGGCAATCATCGACGGCAGCAGGCGCTGACCCTTCTCCAGCGTCAGCAGGCGCGGCGTACCCTCTTCGCACACGGCAATGGAACAGTTCGCCGTACCGTAATCGAAACCAATGAACATCTGATGCCCCTCCCGGAAAAAAGGGGGCGACTTTAGCGCAGCTGAGCGGGGCTGGCAAGCGGCTCAGCGCGCCGGCGGCGCGTATACCATAAGCTGCCCGCGGCCGGCTTTTTTGGCGTTATAACAGGCGATGTCCGCCTGCGTCAGCACCTCCGCGCCGATGCCATTGTCGGCGGCAATCTGCGTCAGTCCGGCGCTGGCGCCAACCTGATAAGTGCCGTCTTGCCAGCTAAAGGCGTAGCTATTGACCACCGTGACGATGCGCTGCACTATCTCGCACCCCTGCGATAGCGCGCATTCCGGCATCAGAAGGGCGAACTCGTCGCCGCCGAGGCGCGCCAGAAAATCGGCGCCGCGCAGATGGCGCTGCATCAGATCGGCGAGTTCGCGCAGCAGCGCGTCGCCCGCCGCGTGTCCGGCGCTGTCGTTGACCGCTTTAAACTTATCGAGATCGATAAACGCCAGCGCATGCTGATGCCCGCGCGTCACCGCGTCGGCCAGCAGACGCTGCAGCTGACGCTCGAAGCTGGCGCGATTAGGCAGTCGGGTCAGCGTGTCATGCAGCGCGCTGTAGCTCAGGCGCTGCATTATCCGGCGCGACTCGCTGACGTCCTGAATAACCATGACCGCGCCGATCTCTTCACCTTGCAGCGTGCGCAGCGGCGTAATGCTGTAGTGAATCTCCACAACGCCGCCGTCGGCAGCGTGCAGCACCAGCTCGTCATCCAGATCGGGCGTGACTTTCTCCGTCGGCAGACGGCGAAGCCGCTGGTTTTCCACCGGCGCGCCGTGAACGCCCTGGGTGATATGCAGCAGTTCGCTTAGTGGGATGCCCGCCGCTTCTTCTTGCCGCCAGCCGCTCATTTTTTCCGCCACCGGGTTCATAAAGGTCACGCGCATGTCGCTGTCGGTGCTGATAACCGCTTCACCGATAGAGTCGAGCGTAATCGCCATGCGCTCTTTTTCCTGAAACAGCGCGTCGGTCAGGTTGCGCAGGTGGGTCACGTCCTGACAGATGCCCAGCATGCGTTCGATGCGGCCGTCCTGGTTAAAGAAGCGGCGCGCCTGGGTGCGCAGGGTGCGCACGCCGTCGGCGCGCTGGATGCGGTACTCGATATCGAAAACGTCGACCTTTTCCGATGGCTGCAGCGCGCGGTCGAGCCGCTCGCGATCCGCCGGATGCACCTGACTGCGCCACAGCTCGCGGCTGGGCGGCTGGTGCGCGGGCAGGCCGAACAGCCGGTACATATAGCGGTCCCACATCATCTCGTTACGCGTCAGATTCCATTCATAGACGCCGATTTCGCCCGCCTCGTTCGCCAGCGTAATGCGCTCCATCAGATGGCGGTTCACCTGCTCGCTCTGTTTCAGCTCCGAGATGTCGATAATCTGCGAAATAAAGTAGAGCGGCTGGTGCGCGCCGTCGCGCACCAGCGACACCGTCAGACGCGCCCAGACGATCTCGCCGCTTTTGCGGAAGTAGCGTTTTTCGATGGTATAGGCGTCAATCTCGCCGCGCAGCAGCCGGTCGGCATGCTGCAGATCATTTTCCAGATCGTCGGGATGGGTGATCTGCTGGAAGGTGAGCTTTTTCAGCTCGGCGTCAGGGAAGCCGAGCGTCAGGCAGAGAGAGTGATTGACCTGCAGCCAGCCTCCCTGCGGCGACACCAGCGCCATGCCGATGGCGGAATATTCCATCGCGTGGCGAAACCGGGTTTCGCTTTCGCTGATGTGGTGCTTTTCGCGCCGGAAAGCGTCCATCACCAGCGCCATCACGTGGCTCGGGATCAGCACCAGCAGAAAGGGCAGCCAGCTGGCGATTTGACCCGGCACCTCGCCGCGCGTCTCGACCGTCGCGAGGCCCAGCGCCAGGATCAGCGAGATCGCGCAGGCATTCAGCAGAAACAACAGAAACGCGTCGCGCTTCGGCAGCCGCACCGCACACCAGAAAAGCAGCACCACGATAAAGGTGAATGGCCAGGGCATAAAACGCAGCGCCAGCCAGCTTGCGCCCGTCGTCAGCAGCAGGGTAAAAAGGAACTCCGCCAGGCGGCGCAGGCTAACCGCGGCGGGCCGCAGCGGCCAGGGCAACAGCAGCAGCACCGGACCGAGCGCCAGCATGCCGATGACTTCAGAAATCACCCAGGTCGAGAGAAAAGAAAAGCTGCCGTTGCCGCTGATATTCAGCATCCACAGCGCCAGCAGGCCGCCCAGCAGCGGAGTAAGCATGCCGACCGAGAACACGAAGCGTAGCCAGTCGTGCAGCGAGTTCAGCGGCGCCTCACGTTTTAGCAGCGCGCGCAGCAGCGCGCCGCCCACCATCGCCTGCAGCACGTTGAGCAGCGTAAATTTCAGATTGGCTAAATCGATCCCGAGGATCAGCGCGTTCGCGAGCGCGGTGCCCGCCGCGCAGCCTAACAGCTGCAGCGGCGCATGGCGGGAAGGAGAGCGAAAGGCGACGATGGTCATCAGCGCGGTCGCAAACCAGACAGGCGAAATGCGGCCGCTGAATACGATCAGCTCGAGGCAAAAAAGCGTCAGCAGAAAAGCGAGCGCGGCCAGAATCAGCGCGCTCAGCAGGCGATTTCGCGGTTTGTCCGGCGAGGACAATAGTTCAACACTCATTCACTAACCCGGCAGCGCGCACGGCGTCTGGATGACGAAAAATGCGCCAGTCATACTCTTTCGGGCATGCTAGCACATCGACGCCGCCATAGGTCTGTTAAATCAAATTAGTGCGTTATTCAACGAATTGACTGGCTCTGTTGCGGCGCAACAGAGCACAGCGCGGCTACTGGCGGAAGAGATCGGCGCGGGTGAAGGGTTTTTCCAGTCCAGCCAGATCGGCAGAGAAACGTTCGAGAAACTGTTGCGTGGTGGCGATGCGTCCGTGGCCCATCAGCAGCAGCGGCACTAAAAAGGCCGCGCCGACCTGCGGCCAGCTAAAGCCCTTCAGCGCGGTACGGCGCTGGCTGAGCAGAAACGCGGAGCTGAGGGTAAAGCCCAGCAGCAGCCCGGTCGCCACTTCGCTGGCGGAGTGCGCATGGATCACCAGCCGCGAGAAGCCCACCATCAGCGGAATCAGATAGCCGACGCCGATAGCGAGCAGCCGCAGCGGATTCGGCCAGCGGCCGGAGACCAGCCACAGCATCACCGGCCAGAGCGTCGCCGACATCGCGCTGTGCCCGCTGAAGCCGGTAAAGTTGAAACGGGCGCTGCCGATGCCGAAGCCAAGAAACAGAATTTTCGACAAGCTCACCAGCAGGCCGGCAAGGCCAAAGGCGAGCAGCCAGTACCAGACCGTGCGGCGGTTATCGCTCTTCCACGGCAGGATCAGGGCGATAATTACCGCAGTCGGGATCAGCAGCATGCTGTCACCGAAATAGGTCAGTGTTCTCCAGTGCATAAGCTTCCTTTATTGTGGGCCGGCAGTCGTATTCCCGCGCCATCGCCGGGGCGGAACGCGCTTCCGTCGCCTGATGCGCCAGCCGCATAAGTAAAAACAGATCTGTCAGATAGTTTATCGGGTAATGGTTTCGGTTTGAAAAGGGGAAATTCTGAAATGGCGCGAGCGGCTTTTCTCTGGCGTCAAAAGAATGAAATCCCTATACTTAGCGCCTACTAAACCCTCTCCATTCCGTCCTGCGTCAAAACGCCTAATCCGCGTACAGCGCAGGCTCCAGTATCAGGTCTTAAAAAAAGTATGACTGACAAGTCTCATCAGTGCGTGATTGTGGGCATTGCCGGTGCCTCCGCATCCGGAAAAAGTTTAATCGCCAGCACGCTCTATCGTGAAATTCGTGATCAGGTTGGTGACGAGCATATCGGGGTCATCCCGGAAGATGCTTATTACAAGGACCAGAGCCACCTCACCATGGAAGAGAGGGTAAAAACCAACTACGACCATCCCAGCGCGATGGATCACGATCTGCTGCTGCAGCATCTGCAGGCGCTAAAAGCGGGCCAGGCTATCGATCTGCCGGTCTACAGCTACGTCGAGCATACGCGCACCCGCGACAGCATTCACCTGAAGCCGAAGAAGGTGATTATTCTGGAGGGGATTCTGCTGCTTACCGACGCGCGCCTGCGTCAGGAGATGAACTTCTCGATTTTCGTCGATACGCCGCTCGACATCTGCCTGATGCGCCGCATGAAGCGTGACGTGAACGAGCGCGGCCGCTCGATGGATTCGGTGATGAGCCAGTATCAGAAAACCGTGCGTCCGATGTTCCTGCAGTTTATCGAACCTTCTAAGCAGTACGCCGACATTATCGTGCCGCGCGGCGGGAAAAACCGTATCGCCATTGATATTCTTAAGTCCAGGATCAATCAGTTTTTCGAATAGACGCGTCGGGTCTGACGCGCGGCGAGCCGCCTGCCACGCGAGTTTCAGGCGGTTCGCTACACTTATATCATGGAGACAGGTGAATGAGATTATGTGACCGCGATATTGAAGCCTGGCTGGATGACGGCCGGCTAGCTATCGATCCGCGTCCGCCGGTCGAGCGTATTAACGGCGCGACCGTGGACGTGCGCCTGGGCAACCAGTTCCGGACGTTCCGTGGCCACACGGCGGCCTTTATTGATTTAAGCGGTCCGAAAGATGAGGTCAGCGCGGCGCTGGACCGGGTCATGAGCGATGAGATCGTGCTGCCGGAAGGCGAGGCCTTTTTCCTGCATCCCGGCGAACTGGCGCTGGCGGTGACCTTCGAGTCGGTCACCATTCCAGACGATCTGGTAGGCTGGCTGGACGGCCGCTCTTCGCTGGCGCGGCTCGGGCTGATGGTGCACGTCACCGCGCACCGCATCGATCCCGGCTGGCAGGGCCGCATCGTGCTGGAGTTCTATAATTCCGGTAAGCTGCCGCTGGCGCTGCGTCCTGGCATGCTGATCGGCGCGCTGAGCTTCGAGCCGCTTTCCGGTCCGGCGGCGCGGCCTTACAACCGTCGTGAAGACGCCAAATATCGCGGACAGCAGGGTGCTGTCGCCAGTCGTATCGACAAAGATTAAACCGCGAACATGGGGATGTGATGAAAAGAGTGATAACCACGCTGGCCATTTTACTGGTGGTCATCGTTGCAGGCATGACCGCGCTGGTGCTGCTGGTCAATCCAAACGATTTTCGATCCTACATGGTGAAACAGGTCGAGCAACGCAGTGGTTATCGGCTGGAGGTGAACGGCGATCTGCGCTGGCACGTCTGGCCTAAGCTCAGCATTCTGGCGGGACGTATGAGCCTGACCGCCCCCGGCGCGTCCCAGCCGCTGGTCACGGCGGAAAATATGCGTCTCGACGTTAATCTCTGGCCGCTGCTGTCGCATCAGCTCAGCGTCAGCCAGGTGATGCTGAGCAACGCCGTGGTGCGCGCCACGCCGGAAAGCGCGCCGCAGCAGCCGCAAAACGCCCCGGTCGCGCCCGGCCGCAGCGAAGCCGACGCGCCCGCCAGCGGCTGGTCGTTCGATATCAGCCAGCTGCGCGTCGCCGATAGTCTGCTGATCTGGCGTCAGCCGGGCGGCGACGAGTACAACTTCCGTAATCTTAATCTCAACCTCAATCAGGACGCGCGCCATCTGGCGAATATCGAGCTCAGCACCAGCCTGACGCGCAATCAGCGCAACGCGGTGCTGTTGCTGAAAGGCCAGCTCGACGCGTCGCAGTATCCGCATCGCCTGAGCGGCAAAATCGACGAGCTTAACTATGCGCTGAGCGGCGCCAATATGCCGCCGCAGGGCATTAAAGGCACGTTGAGCGCGCAGGGCAGCTGGCGCGCAGAGACGCAGCAGTTCGCGCTGACGCAGATGCAGCTGAGCGCCAACGACAGCGCGCTGTCGGGCGAGGCGACCGGTTCGCTGATGCCGCAGCAGCTTGCGCTTCAGCTGCACGCCACGCAGCTGAACCTCGATAACCTGATGGCGAATGCGCCTCAGGCGAGCGAGAGCGGAACGCAGCACGCCACGGTGGCGCGCGCGCCGGTCATTGCCGCGCCGCGCGAGCAAAACAATCTCGATTCGCCGCTTAACGATATGAATCTGGCGGTGAATTTAAAAGCGGACAGCGCGGTGTGGCGCGGTTTGTCGCTGCAGAACTTTGCGCTGGACGTTACCAGTCAGCAGGGGCTGATCGCGCTGCGCGCGCTGAGCGGCAAGCTGGGCGACGGCGACTTTTCCGTGCCGGGCACCGTCGATATTCGTCAGCCGGAAACCCGCGTCGCGCTGCAGCCGGTGCTGAACCACGTCGCGATTCAGCCGCTGCTTGCCGCCTTCGACATGCCGCAGACCGTTCAGGGCGCCGTCTCGCTTAAGGGCGACCTGAGCGGCGAGGGCCTGTCGCTGGAGGCGGCCAAACGTCGCTGGCGCGGCGAAGCGCAGCTGAACGCCAGCGACGTTAAGCTGGCGCAGCTTAACCTGCAGCAGATGGTGCGTCGCGCGGTGGCGCGCGCCAGCGATCGGGTCAGCAGCGACGAGGGCGCCGACCAGGGAATCCGCCAGCTTAGCGGCACGCTGGCGCTGAACAATGGCGTATTGCATCTGGCGAATCTGCAAGGCGAGGGCGATCGGCTCAAGCTGCAGGGCGGCGGCGAGGTCAATATGCCGACGCAGCAGCTGGATGTCACCTTCGGCCTGACGCTCACCGGCTGGAAAGGCGACGACAAGGTCGTCGCGCTGCTGTCGCAGCAGGCGATTCCGCTGCGCATGTACGGCAGCTGGAATAAAGTGCAGTACTCGCTGCCGGTCGATCAGCTGTTGCGCCAGCAGCTGCAGAGCGAGGCGAAGTCGCGTCTGAATGAGTGGCTGGAGCGCCAGCCGAAAAACAGCGACAACGATAGCCTGCGCAAGCTGCTGCGGCCGTAAATCACACTTCGTAATCGGGATCCTGCGGCTGTTGCAGGATCTCCACCTTCTGCACGCGATGATTCTCCACCTGCAGGGTGCGCAGCTGATAGCTGCCGACCTGCAACGTCTCACCCTCTTCGGGAATGTGCTGCAGGCTGTCCATCAGCAGACCCGCCAGCGTGTGGTAGCTGCGTCGCTCATCCAGCGGTAGCCTGACGTAAAGCGCTAAATCCTCCAGCGGAATATTGCCGTTAACGATCCAGTGGCCTTCGCCCTGCGTCTGCACGTCGTAGCGGGCGTCGATCTCCTCGCCCTCAAGGGGCAAGTTGCCAGCAATGGTTTCCATCAAATCGCTCAGCGTCACCACGCCCTCCACCGAGCCGAATTCATCTACCACAAAGGCAAAATGGGTACGCGCCTGGCGGAACTGCTCCAGCGCCTGCAGCAGCGTCAGCCGCTCGGGAAACACCAGCGGCTGACGAACCAGCGCGCGCAAATCCAGCGACTGATGATGCAGCGACTGATGTAGCAGGTCGATGGCGTGCACCACGCCCAGCAGCTCGTTGCTCTGGTCGGTGATCAGCAGACGCGTATGCTGATTGCGGTCGAGCCGCGCCATAATCTCCGCCGGGTCGTCATCCAGATTGATATGTTCGATATCGTGACGCGAGGTCATGATGCTGTTGACGTGGCGCTGGGCGAAGTTGAGCACGCGGGCGATCATCACCCGCTCCTGCCGGTTAAACAGCGCGTGGCGATCGCTGTCGGCGATCAGCATCGCGCTTTGCGGGTCCAGCTCGGCGTGGTCCGCTTCGCCGCGCAGCAGCCTTAGCACGGTTTCCGCAGTGCGCTGACGCAGCGGGCGACCGGCCGACAGCGCGCGGCGGCGGTTGCGCTGCGCCAGCTGGTTAAACGCCTCAATCACGATTGAGAAGCCGATCGCTGCATAAAGGTAGCCTTTGGGAATGACGAAGCCGAGTCCTTCTGCCACCAGGCTAAAGCCGATCATCAGCAGAAAGCTCAGACAGAGGATAACGATAGTAGGGTGGCGGTTGACGAAGCGCGTCAGCGGCTTGCTGGCCAGCAGCATCAGCAGAATCGCGATGGTAACGGCGGTCATCATCACCGGCAGCTGGTTCACCATGCCGACGGCGGTGATCACCGCGTCCAGCGAGAAAATGGCGTCCAGCACCACGATTTGCGCCACCACTGGCCAGAATTTAGCGCCGCGCTTTTGTTGATTATCGTCGTGATCCTGACCTTCCAGCCGGGTATTCAGCTCGGTGGTTGCCTTAAATAGCAGAAAGAGGCCGCCAAGTAACAGCAGCAGATCGCGTGCGCTAAAGGGATGGCCGCGTAGCGTAAACAGCGGCTGCGTCAGGGTAACCAGCCAGGAAAGCGACGCTAGCAGCAGCAAACGACAGAGCAACGCCAGCAGTAAACCAATAACGCGCGCCCGGTCGCGATCTTTGCCGGGCAGCTTTTCCACCAGAATGGCGATGAAGACCAGGTTATCGATCCCCAGCACCAGTTCAAGAACGATTAGCGTAATTAACCCCGCCCATAGCGAGGGATCCGCAAACACCTCCAACATGCCTTAGCCGCCTGAATATATCGAAGTCAGTAAAGTCTGAGGATAGTGGAGCAGAGGGCAGGGCACAACAGGCCGTCGCGCACGATGTTTAGCGCGTCCACAGGGAATAATGAAAGGATAGCGTCTGATTTCTTTCAGCACCGAGCCAGAATTAGGTAAAGGATAAGATGGCGACCCGATGAATTATTGATGAATCGATTTTGAACCCATCACGGTGGCGGGAGAATTTATTAGCGTGGCGAATATGGTAATAATCTGATTTTTACGCGGGGTATTGCACTTTCATTTTTGCCGGATGGCGGGCCTCAATACTAATGGCTGGTAGTCTTTTTCCTAAAATAGTCAGGGGACGGCGGGGCCTACTTGTAAAGAAGCCAGTAATAACTAGTATAGCAACGTGCTGTTAAAAGTCTGCGCTTATGTTGATATTCGCCCACTGATTTGGCACCCAATGTTGTGAATTGTGATCTGTCCCGTGGGTATGCATCAGGCAACCGGCCCGGGAAAGACAGGCCGGAAACAGGATATCAAAAGCGGTATTGGCAGCGACAGCCAAGGGCGGTAGCGTGCCTGAAACGCCTTTTATGTTTAGAAAATAATCAGTGCGTCACGACAGGTTAAGTCAGAGTAATCTGTTGGTATTCATCATGATTTTCTTGTTTTCTTGATAAGGAATCTGGTGTGAACGCACCCTGGAACTCCCCTCAGTTACGCATATGTCGACGAGAGACTGATTCGCTCAATTATTACACAGCTCAGGGCGTCACGGGTTAAAGGAAATAAAATAAAGAGTTAAATATGCGCGATACTGAAATTACGTTTAAAAGTCTTTTCACTAAATTGTTGTTGGCAGGTTCGGATTTAATTTGTTTTAACGCCGCATTATTCATAGCGCTGGCGTTAATTAATATGATGTCTGATTCGCCGCTGGCAGATATTTCTGAAAAAGATCTGCATTTGAAAATAGCTACGCATATTCTCCTGTCGGTAATTTGCGTCGGATGGTTCTGGGTCAGGCTGCGTCACTTTACCTACCGCAAACCATTCTGGTTCGAGCTGAAAGAAGTTTTTCGTACCATTCTTATTTTTTCTATTATCGACCTGTCGATTACCGCACTGTCGCAGTGGCAAATGTCGCGCTTCGTCTGGTTGCTGACCTGGGTGCTGGCGCTGGTGTTAATTCCGGTGTCGCGCGCGGTGGTTAAACATCTGCTTAATCATTATGGCCTGTGGAAAAAGCAGACCATTATTATCGGCAGCAGCAAAAATGCGCAGGAAGCCTGGCAGGCGCTGCAGAGCGAAGAGGTCATGGGTTTCGACGTTATCGCCTTTTACGATGTCGACGGCACCTGTCCGCAGGCGAGCATCTCCGGCGTGCCGGTGCTGCGCGAAGAGGCGGAACTCTGGAATCTGACCCACAGCGAAACGCAGTTCATCGTGGCGGTCGAATATGAGCAGAGCCAGTATCGCGACCTGTGGCTGAAGAACCTGGCGAGACACAACTGCCGCTCGGTCTCCGTTATCCCGACGCTGCGCGGCGTGCCGCTTTACGGCACCGACATGGCCTATATCTTCAGCCATGAAGTGATGATTCTGCGCGTTAATAACAACCTGGCGAAGCGTACCTCGCGCTTCCTGAAGCGAGCGTTCGATATCGTCGGCGCGCTGTCGATTATTATCATGCTGCTGCCTGCGCTGCTGGTGCTCGGCTTTCTGGTCGGCCGCGATGGCGGACCGCCGATTTACGGACACGAACGCGTCGGCATGAACGGCCGCAAGTTCAAATGCCTGAAGTTCCGCTCGATGGTGATCAACTCCAAAGAGGTGCTGGAAGAGGTGCTGCGCACCGATCCGGTGGCGCGCGCCGAGTGGGATAAAGATTTCAAACTGAAAAACGATCCACGCATCACCAAGGTCGGCCACTTCATCCGTAAAACCAGCCTGGATGAGCTGCCGCAGCTGTGGAACGTAGTGCGCGGCGACATGAGCCTCGTCGGTCCGCGCCCGGTGATTGAAGATGAACTTTGTCGTTATGCCGGGGATGTCGACTACTATCTGATGGCGAAACCGGGCATGACGGGATTGTGGCAGGTCAGCGGTCGTAACGACGTTGATTACGAAACGCGCGTCTATTTCGATTCGTGGTACGTAAAAAACTGGTCGCTGTGGAACGATATCGCCATTTTGTTCAAAACGGTCGGTGTCGTACTGAAGCGCGATGGGGCGTATTGATAGCAGGCGAGTGCGGGGAGCGAAATATGCACGCTCCCGGGTTCCTGGCGCCGCTGCTGGCAACGTCATTGGCGATAGCCGCCATTATCGTGGCTGAAGGAAGCCGTTAATTGATGCAGAAGGCAAGGTAGTGCGTTTGCTTATTCCGTCCAGTTAAACGGTAGCAACAAAAAAGAGTTAGGGAGCAAGTGATAATGACAGGCATTTTCAGTGCTTAGGCTGGCGAGTTTATTTTTTTTCAGCGCTTACACAGCGGCGTTTTCGCCTCTATCAATCAATAACTGATAGCGAAGATCTAGATGATTACAATCAAAACGAAATTGATACCCATGCTGGTATCCGCCACATTTCTCTCAGGGTGTACGGTTGTTCCAGGCCAGCACCTTTCCACTAGCGGAAAAGATGTCGTTGAGCAGCAGGACAGCAACTATGACATCGACAAATATGTCAATGTCTTCCCGTTAACGCCGCGCCTGGTCGAGCAGATGCGACCCAAGCCGCTGGTGGCGCAGGCCAACCCGGGGCTGCAGAACGAAATTCAGAACTATGAATACCGCATCGGCATCGGCGACGTCATTAACGTGACCGTCTGGGATCACCCAGAGCTGACCACGCCGGCTGGCCAGTACCGCAGCGCCAGCGACACCGGCAACTGGGTGCACTCCGACGGCACCATTTTCTATCCCTATATCGGCAAAGTCCGCGTGGTAGGCCGTACGGTCACCGAAGTGCGCGGCGAGATCGCGCGTCGCCTTGCGCAGTATATCGAGAGCCCGCAGGTTGATGTCAGCATCGCCTCCTTTAAGTCGCAGAAAACCTACGTGACCGGCGCCGTGACCACTTCAGGTCAGCAGCCGATCACCAACGTGCCGCTGACGGTGCTTGACGCCATCAACGCCGCGGGCGGCCTGGCGGCGGACGCCGACTGGCGCAACGTGGTGCTGACGCACAACGGCACCGAGCAGCGCATCTCGCTGCAGGCGCTGATGCAGAACGGCGACCTGAGCCAGAACCACCTGCTCTATCCGGGCGACATCCTCTACGTACCGCGCAACGACGATCTCAAAGTCTTCGTGATGGGCGAAGTGCGTCAGCAGTCGACGCTGAAGATGGACCGCAGCGGCATGACGCTGGCAGAAGCGCTGGGCAACGCTCAGGGTATGGATCAGACTGCCGCAGACGCCACCGGCGTATTCGTTATCCGTCCGATTCGCGGCACAAACCGCACCAAAATCGCCAACATCTATCAGCTGAACACCAAAGATGCGGCGGCGATGGTCATGGGTACCGAATTCCAACTTGAACCTTACGATATCGTCTATGTCACCTCGACGCCGCTGACGCGTTGGAACCGCGTGATTTCGCAGCTGCTGCCGACCATCGCCGGCATCAACGACGCGAGCGAGGCGGCGCTGCGCTTCCGCAACTGGTCGAACTAGGTTAAGCCATGATTACGTCCGTGTTAGTGGTCTGCGTCGGCAATATCTGCCGCTCTCCTACCGGAGAGCGCTTACTGAAGCGCGCGCTGCCGGAAAAGCGTATCGCCTCGGCGGGGCTCAGCGCCCTCAAGGGCTATCCGGCGGATCAAACCGCCAGCGAGGTGGCCGCACGTCATGGCCTCTCGCTGGAGGGGCATCACGCGCAGCAGTTAACCGCCAGTATGTGCCGCGATTTCGACCTGATTCTGGTGATGGAAAAACGTCATATCGAACAGGTCAATCGCATCGATCCAGCCGCGCGCGGAAAAACCATGCTGCTTGGGCACTGGCTCAACCAACAGGAAATCGCGGATCCGTATAGAAAAAGTCGTGAGGCCTTTGAAGAGGTTTACGGGTTACTGGAAAACGCTACCCAGAAATGGGTCAACGTATTAAGCCGATAGTTGGGATTATCCATGAATATTAAAAATAAGGTTATGACCGCGCCAAGAGAGGAGTCGACGGGATTCGATCTTGGCCACCTTTTGGGACAGCTGATCGATCATCGCTGGATCATTGTCGCCGTAACCGCCTTCTTTATGCTGGTGGGAACGCTCTACACACTCTTTGCAACGCCGATTTACAGCGCCGACGCCATGGTGCAGGTTGAGCAGAAAAACAGCAGCTCCGTGCTTTCGGATCTGCAAACCCTGATGCCGGCGACGCCGGAGTCGGATACCGAGATTCAGATCCTGGAATCGCGCATGGTCATCGGCAAGACCGTGAGCGATCTCGGTCTGGATACCGTGGTCGAGCAGAAGTACTTCCCGATTATCGGTAAAGGCCTGTCGCGCCTGATGGGCAACAAACCGGCGCAGATCGCCATCTCCCGTCTGGATATCCCGCGCACTGTCGACAAGCGCAGCGTTGAGCTGGAAGTTAACAGCCCGACAACCTATACCGTGACCAAAGATGGCGACGAGCTGTTTAAAGGCCAGGTAGGTCGTCTGGAGCAGCACGGCGAAATCACCATGCTGGTCAGCGGCATTCAGGCGGAAGAGGGCACCAGCTTCACCGTCACCAAGCTGAACGAGCTGCAGGCGATCAACTCCGTGCTGGCGAACCTGACCGTCGCCGATAAAGGCAAAGACACCGGCGTGCTGGGCCTGCAGTATGTGGGTGAAGATCCGGAGCACATCAGCCAGGTGCTGAACCAGATCGTCAACAACTATCTGCTGCAAAACGTCGAGCGCAAATCCGAGCAGGCTGAGAAGAGCCTCGAGTTCCTGCGCAACCAGCTGCCGCAGGTGCGCGCCAAGCTGGACGACGCTGAGAACAAGCTGAACGCGTTCCGTCGTCAGAACGAATCGGTCGATATGTCGCTGGAAGCGAAATCGGCGCTCGACTCCTCCGTCAGCGTGCAGAGCCAGCTGAACGAGCTGACCTTCCGCGAAGCTGAAGTGTCGCAGCTGTTCACCAAAGACCACCCGACCTACCGCGCGCTGCTGGAAAAACGCAAAACGCTGGAAGGCGAACAGGCGCAGCTGAACAAGAAAATCTCTCAGATGCCGCAGACGCAGCAAGAGATCCTGCGTCTGACCCGCGACGTACAGGCGGGTCAGGAGATCTACATGCAGCTGCTGAACCGTCAGCAAGAGCTGGGCATCAGTAAAGCCAGCACCGTCGGCGACGTGCGTATCATCGATAACGCGGAAACGGCTAATGCGCCGGTCGCGCCGAAGAAAACGCTGATCATCGCCGCCAGCCTGCTGCTTGGTCTGGTCATCTCTGTAGGTCTGGTGCTGCTGAAGGCGCTGCTGCATCACGGCATCGAGAACCCGGAACAGCTGGAAGAGCTGGGTATGAACGTCTATGCGAGCGTGCCGCTCTCTGAATGGCAGCGTAAGAAAGACACCGAAGCGCTGGCGCGTCGCGGTCATAAAGTGAAGACCGACCCGCACGAAACGCTGCTGGCGCTGGGCAACCCGACCGACCTCTCTATCGAAGCGATCCGTAGCCTGCGTACCAGCCTGCACTTCGCGATGATGGAAGCGAAAAACAATATCCTGATGATCACCGGCGCGAGCCCAGGCATTGGTAAAACCTTTATCTGCGCCAACCTGGCGACGCTGGTGGCGAAAGCGGGTCAGCGCGTGCTGTTCATCGACGGCGATATGCGTCGCGGCTATACCCACGACCTGATCGGCGCGGATAACAAGTCTGGTCTCTCTAACGTGCTCTCCGGCAAAACCGAGTTCAGCCCGGCGATGATTCAGCGCGGTCCGTACGGCTTCGACTTCCTGCCGCGCGGTCAGGTGCCGCCGAACCCGTCGGAGCTGCTGATGCACCGCCGCATGGGTGAGCTGCTGGACTGGGCGAGCAAGAACTACGACCTGGTGCTGATCGATACGCCGCCGATTCTGGCCGTTACGGACGCCTCGATTATCGGCAAGCTGGCCGGCACCTCGCTGATGGTGGCGCGCTTTGAGACCAACACCGCGAAAGAGATCGACGTCAGCTTCAAGCGCTTCGCGCAAAACGGCATCGAGATCAAAGGCGTCATTCTTAACGCCGTGGTGCGTAAAGCCGCCAATGCCTACGGTTATGGCTACGACTATTACGACTACGAATATGGCAAGCCGACCAAAAGCTAAACTTTGACGATTAACGGGGCGGCAAGACCGCCCCTTTTTATCGTCTGTTAAAGACGACACGCAACGATGTACACAGGTGATTCTGTGTTTCGCGCCAGACGCCACGCATAACACGCATAACCGGGCGGGCGCCCATAACAGAATGGTTCAGCAACAGGCAGGCGCCTTCAGGCGCGGCTTTACGCAGAAAGCGTAAACGCCTGTCAGCTGGCAACGTGTGGAATTAAGGAATCACACCATGGCTCCATATTGGTATATATCAGGGTTTCTGCTGCTGATTTCCATCGTAGAAATCCTGCTGAAAAAAGACGAACGCACCACGCACATCCTGACTTATCTGCTTTGCATCGCCGCAGCGACGCTGGTGGTGTTCGGCGGTATCCGCGGCCTCGGCACCGGCATGGATGATTATCAGTACCGCAGCTTTTTCGCCGACTTTATCAACCGCATTCAGGTGAACGGCTTCGCCGAAACAGTGGCGTTTTTCCGCTATGAACCGCTGATTTTCGTGCTGGCGTATCTCACCAGCCTGGTATCGCACAACGCCGACATTTTCCTGTTTATCTTCTGCCTGCTGGCGGTGGCGGTTAACGCGGTCTTCTTCAAGAAGATGTCGCCTTATCCGATCCTGGCGCTGGCGCTCTATTCGGCGCATATCTTTATCAACAAAGATATGAACCAGATCCGCTTCGGCCTGAGCTCGGCGCTGTTCCTCGGCGTGATCTGGTATATCTACCTGAAGCGTTACTGGATGGCGCTCGCCTTTACCCTGCTGTCGTTTTTCAGCCACAACACCGCGGTAATGGTGGTGACCATCGTGCCGTTCCTGTTTATCCGCGACTCGCGCTGGTGGCCGGTGGCGATTATCCTGCTGAGCATTCCCGCCTCGAAAGTCGGCGGCACCAGCTTTATCTCGCTGATCTCGGCGCACATGGGATCGCTGGGGGAGAGGGCGGAAGGCTACAGCAACGAAACCTCCAACGCGGGCGAAGGCAGCATCTTCTCGGTGTCGAACCTGAAAAACATCATGCTGGTGTTTATCTTCGTCTACTTCCTGCTGAGCAACGAGATTAAAAAATATAACTACCAGCAGTATCGCCTTAACTACCTGCTGGTGCTGACCTTCGCCATCGGCGGCGGCATCCGTATCTTCTTCTATAACTATTCGTCGGGCGCGCGCCTCTCCAACTATCTGTTGCAGGTCGAGCCGATTATTCTGGCCTCGCTGGTGTATCAGGTTCGCCCGATACTCAAGCCGGCTATGTTCGCGATGTTCGCGTTCTTCCTTGTCTATTACCTCTACTACAACACGATTTCTCTGAAGCAGGCCGTTGTCGGCTATGAAGTTGCTCAGGAATTCAAGCTGTTCCATTAACCGGGGAGGTAACATGACTAAATCACTTATTGCTGCAGCCATCCTTTCGGCCGCCTGCTTCGCGCAGGCCGCCGAACGTGGCCCCTTTATTATCGACGCCTACGGCGACTCCACCACGGCGGGCGTGATGTCCTCCGGTGGAAAAAACATCATCGCGCCGGGTAATGAGATGGCCTGGCTGCAAAAAATGCTGCAAAGCAAATATGGCGACGCTATCGAGGTGAAAAACCACGGCGTGCCGGGCGCGCAGGCGGCGGAACTGCTCTACAACAAGGGCAAGGACGATCCCAGCGGCTGGAGCGAGCGCATGGCGAACTCCAGCGCGCAGCTTATCCTGCTCAACTATGCCATCAACGATGCGCGTCACTACTTTTTTAAAGACAAGAACGCCCATCTGGAAAGCCCGGAAGAGTATGGCCGCATTATGACCGCGCTGGTCAAAGAGGCGAAGGCGCACAACAAGCTGGTGGTGCTGCAGGAGCCGAATCCCATCTGCGGCAAAGTCGAGCGCTGGAACGTCTGGCCCTACGTCTATCAGCTCAATGAGGTCGCGAAGGCGGAAGGGGTGCCTGTCGTGAAGCAGTGGACGGCCATTAAGGCGCAGCGCGACTGGCAGAGCGGCATGTCGGCGGATTGTATCCATCCGTCCGAATCCCTTTATAAGCTGAAAGCGCAGCAGACCTTTGACGTCATCAATGCCAACTTCGGTAAACAGCTGTCGCAGCCCGGCAGCTAAACCCAACCTCACTCTGTGGCTTCAGGAGTTGTCATGTACGTATTAATCATGGTGGTGTCGTTCTGTCTGGCGCTGCTCTTTCTGCGCGCGACCGGGTTCCATAAAGGCGTCTACAACGGCAGCGGCATCAAAAGCATCTCCGGTCTGCGCGCGCTGCTGGCCAGCATCGTCGCCTTTTCCCATCTGGTGCACTATCTCTACTCGCTGGACGGCAACTGGATCTTCGATAAGGACTATTTCGTCTGGTTCTCCGAAGGCAACTTTTTCGTCAACGCCGGCAAGTTCGGCGTGCTGCTGTTCTTTATGATCTCGGCGTTTCTGTTCTATCGCTGGCTGGACAACGACGGCATGCCGGCGAGCCAGCTCACCTGGAAGTTGCTGAAGTCGCGCGTGCGCCGCATCGTGCCGATGTTCTGGTTCTCCGGGCTGGTGATCATTCTGGTCGGCCTGGCGCAGGGCGGTTTGCATATCAACGCGCACAGCATAACCGACGCCGTGCTCTGGCTGCTGTTCGTCGGCAGCTATCATATGGGCGACTTTCTCACCGCCGACGTCAACGCTGGCGTGGAGTGGACGCTGCGTCTGGAGTGGCTGCTCTATCTCTCTATCCCGCTGATTTTCGTGGTGAACCGTGCCACCAGCGGCAAGTACAAAACCCTGCTGATCCTCGGCTCCATCGGCGCGATTTTCTGCGTCGCCGTGGCGCTGCGCCTGTGGGGCAAAACCTATACCGACCCGCGTCCGGTGCTGGGCTTTGCGATGGGCTACTTCGCCTATACCTGGCGCGACCGGCTGGCGGTGTTTAAACAGTCGCGTATCGCGGGCGTGGTCTGCATCCTGCTGGCGATTTTCGCGCTCGCCTTCACCAGCAACGCCTTCTGGTATCTGGTGTTCCTCTGCTGCCTGACGGCGATCTTCTTCGTAGTGAGCAGCGGCAACAGCCTGCTGGGCATGCTGGAGAACAAAACCCTGATGTCGATCGGCGAGGTGAGCTATAGCCTCTATCTGATCCACGGCGTGGTGCTCTACTTCATTAAGCAGATCCCGCTCAGCATGGTGCCGCATAACATGGTGGTCTACACCCTGATCTCCACGCTGTTCTTCGTGCTGTCGTTCTACGTGGCGAAGATGACCTATCTCTATGTTGAAAAGCCCTTTATCGGCAGCAGCAACAAGAAGAAGGTAGCGGCCGAGGTTGCGCCCACCAAGCAGGATCGCACCGGTAACCCTTACTGATTATCACGGCTGCGTCCGGCCGCCGTGCGGCACGCAGCGCGTTTTTTTATCGATTTCAGCCCTGTTTTTAAGAGGTACTGGCATGAAGGACATTCGTTTCTCCATTGTAATCCCCGCGTATAACGCGTCGCAGTCGATCGTCGCGACGCTGGATTGCGTCAAGGCGCAGAGCTACCGCAATTTCGAAGTGATTATCGTTGACGACAAATCCGCCGATGCGGCGGCGCTGGCGGAGGTAGTCAACAGCGAGCGCTATCAGGATCTGGGCATTAACCTGGTGCTCTCTGAGGTGAAACTGAACGGCGCAGGCGCGCGCAATAAAGGCATTGAGCTGGCGACAGGGGACTACATCGCCTTTCTCGACGCGGACGACGAGTGGCACGCCGACAAACTGCTGGAGACCAGCCGTAAAATCCAGGAGCTGGAAGCGCAGGGCAAAAGCAAGTTCGTGATCTACAGCCAGGTGAACATCTATCAGGACGGCAGCTTCCTGAAGGTGATGCCGATGCAGACGCCGGGCAAAAACGAAACCGTGGCGGAGTATCTTTTCGGCTGCTACGGCTTTATCCAGACCAGCACCATCGTGCTGAAGCGCGAGGATGCCGCGCGCATCCAGTTTGATACGCGCTATATCCGCCATCAGGATTACGACTTCTGCATTCGCGCCGATCGTCTCGGCTATGAGTTCGTGATGATCGCGCGCCCGCTCGCCACCTACCATCTGGTGACGAAATTTGGATCCAAGCATAAAGGCGAATCGGTGAAATATTCGCTTTTCTGGCTGGATGCCATGAAGCCGCACCTGACCGCGCGCGATATCGACACCTACAAGGCGTTTAAGCTGCCGCTGCGCTACAAAATGGACGGCAAGTCGCTGATGGCGAGCCTGACCTTCGCGCGCTACTTCTTTCTCACCAACAAAGACAACCAGTCCTACTTCCTTAACCGCGTGAAAGACAAGTTAAGGGCGCGACTGGGCGGTGAAAAAGCGGTTTCCTGACTCTTTCTTGCTCCCCGACGCGGGAGCGTTTTCTCGGAACGACACTTTTTTATTCAGGTATGAATATGACGAATCATGTTGGCACCGTAGGCATTGTGATGCCGATGTATAACGCACGCCAGACGGTTTTGCGCGCCGTGCAGTCGGTAATGAACCAGACCTGGCCGGACTGGCACCTTTACCTGATCAACGACAAATCTACCGATGATTCGCTGGCGCTGGTGCGCGAGCACTGTAACGATCCGCGCATTACCATTCTCGACAACGAGGTAAACCTCGGCGCGGCGGAGACCCGTAACGTCGGGCTGCGCGCGGCGAAAGAGGAGATTATCGCCTTCCTCGACAGCGACGACGAATGGCACGTCGACAAACTGGCCCAGCAGGCGGCCGCCATCGCCTCCGGCGACGATTTCGTGATCACCGAATATCATTACAAAACCAAAAACGCCGATCACGACATCACCTACAGCAAACCTTACCTTCAGCAGGAAAACTTCGTGAAGAAGCAGTATCGCGTCTGTTTCTCCTCAGTCTGCTTCCGCCGTCCGCCGCAGGGGATTTTCTTCCAGCGTAAAGGGCACGAGGACTTCCTGTTCCTCTACGAACTCTTCACCCGCTACAAACAGGCGCGCGTGATTCAGAGCATTCTCGTCAACTATTACGAATTAGGCGATTCCCTTTCGCGCAACAAGAATAAAGCGGCGAAGTGGCACCTGGAATTATTAAGAATTATCTATAAAAACAATCCTTTAAAAATCTATTACTATTACGGCTGGTATATGGTGAACGGCGTACTGTTTACCCTTAAGCATCGATAACAGGATTGTCTTTTTACTCTTTTGAGGTGGGTAGCGTTAAATGAAAAAAATCGTCCTGGTGATCAAAGATGCCTATTCGTATGCCGGCACTGAGAACATCTGCAACTTTATGTCCGAGTGTCTGGGCGAAACGCACGACGTCACCATCTATTCGCTGGAAGGCAGCGGTAAAACCTTCTATCCCTTTGAGCACGTCAAAGAGATCGTCAGCTTCGAGGGACACAGCAATCCGATCAAAAGCATTGTCAGACGCATTCACAGCGAAGAGGTCGACAGCGTATTTCTGATCAGCATGGGGCGTCTGAGCGTGATGTTCGCTTTCTGGAGCCTGCTCTCCGGCAAGAAAAAACGCTTCAAGGCCTATGCCTGCGAACATATCGCCATCAACTCCTTCAGCAAGCCGATCAAACTCCTCAAGTACCTGCTGCTGCGCTACTACGATCAGGTCATCGTCCTGACCGACAAAGACCATCAGGTCTTCTCCCGCTGGCGCATTCCGAGCAAGCAAATTCCCAATCCGGTGGTGTACAAAGCCTTTGAGCGCACCTCGCGCAGCCGTCAGGCGCTGGCGGTGGGCCGCCTCGATCACCAGAAAGGGTTCGATCTGCTGCTCGATATCTGGCGCGACTTCGCGCAAACCCATCCGGAGTGGACGCTGGTGATCGCCGGCGACGGCGAGCTGCGCCAGCAGTTGGAAGATCAGGCGGCGGCGCTCGGCATCACCGGCAGCGTTAACTTCGTTGGCCGCGTCAGCAATATCAACGACTACTACCGCGACAGCGATATGGCGCTGATGACCTCGCGCTATGAAGGGCTGCCGCTGGTGCTGCTCGAAGCCAAATCCTGGTCGCTGCCGGTGGTGGCCTATGACTGCCCGACCGGCCCGCAGGAGATTATCAACCAGGGCGAAGATGGCTTCCTGGTGCCGATGAACGACAAAGCGACCTTCCTGGCGCGCATGGATCAGCTCGCCAGCGATGACGCGCTTTTCTACGCCATGAGTCAGAAAACAAAAATTACCGCGCTGAAATTCGACGGTAAGCAGATTAAGCAGAGCTGGCTGGCGCTGGTTTAACAGCGGCAAGGGACGGGCCTGATTGCAACGTGCCTCAGGGGACACTGTTATGGCCCATTGCGCGGCCCCATCGACTACGGGATTAGATGCATGAAAAGAAGAGAAGTCTTGCAGAGCGCAGCCTCCTCCATTGTTGCCGCACTCTCCGTCAGTGCGTTCTCCAGCCACGCCGCGAAGACCAGCGGCGTCGCCCTGAAAGCGGTCGACCCGGCGGCGGTGCCGAAAGGCGACGTGCCGATTCTGACGCCGGAGAACCTCTACGCCATGCCGCCGCAGTTCTGGCAGGGCTTCGAAGGGCAGCTCTGGATCGGCAAGGCGGGCAGCGACGCCAGCCAGGCCGGCAACCAGATCCCGGTTTTTCTGCGCGACAACAGCGGCAAGCTGGCGCAAATCACCCAGCCGATCGCGCTCAACAAAGGCAGCTTTGCCCGCTTCGTTCACGATAACGCCGCGCTGATCGCCGATCCGTCGCACTCAATGACGGTGAAAGACAAAGACGGCAACACGCTGTTTAACATTCCCGACGTCAGCCGACCGGGCCAGGCGGCGTTCAGCCAGCGTCTGGCGCAGCCGGGCGGCTATCAGCTGATTGGCGAGATCGCCTCGGTTGAAGAGCTGCGCAAAACCCGCCCGCTGTTCGAAGGGGCGAAAATCAAGCTGAAAAGCTGGCATGAAGGGCTGGAAGTGGGCGGCGGCGAGTTTGTCGGCAGCTTCCAGAGCGCGAAAGACGACGGCGGCGTGAACTTCGCCGGCGAGGGCTTTCACTGGCGCCGCGTGGTGGACGATTTTAACCGCCTGTCGCTGTTCGACTTCGGCGCCATCGCCGACGGCAAAACCGACGCCGCGCCCGCCATCAAAGCGATGTACCAGTGGTCGGAACAGGCGCAGCAGCCTATCTGCGTGCAGTTTCCCGCTGGCACCTTCTTCGTTTCCGCCTGCGATTTCGGCAGCGAAGGGCGCCGCTTTTTCCGCATTTCCGGCGCGATGGTCAACTTCGGCTACTTCCCGGCCACCACCATCGTCTCCGACGGCCAGTCGGAGTTCGTCTTCGACGTCAACGCGCGCTGGGTCGAGATCTCTAACCTGATCTTCAACGGCAACAGCGACAAGCGTCCCAATAAACAGGGGCTGTTCCGCAACACCTGCGACGGCGGCCAGTTCTTTCGCGGCGCCTGTCTGCGCTTTAACGCGGTGGGCGGCACCGCGCTCAGCCTGCTGGATACGCTCGACTGCAAAATCGACCAGTGGTACGCCTCGCGCTGCACCGGCGACGTGATTAAAGCGGGTTGGTCGGGCCGCAAGGCGGGCGCCTGGGATCACAGCACCGCTATCGAGCTTTCCAACTTCAACGCGCAGAACTGCCGCGGCGGCATGGTGCTAAACCTGCCGCGCTGCAGCCAGTCGATTATTCATAATGGCTGGATCGAGCACTGCGATCATCCGGGCGACATCTCCAACGGTCAGTGGATCGTCGATGCCCTGAGCCTGGAAGATTGCAAAAACCCGCTGATTGCGCACAACTCGCGCCTCAATATGCGCCAGACCAATCTACAGTCCGGTAGCTGGATCGATAACTCCGATCAGGGCGAGCGCTGGCTCAATGTCTGGGAGATGGGATCGACGCGCGTAGAGTCTTACGGCGTCGCCATCGACGGCAGCCTGAAATACAACTACATCACCTCGCGCTGGCGGCTGGAGAACAACAGCGACCAGCAGACGTGGTTTGAGCTGGGCACGCTCTATTCGCCCTCTGTCGGCGACGCCTGGGAGATCGAAATCTTCGGCCAGTCGGAGTTCAGCAACGGCAGCACCAGCCAGCCGCTGATGAATCCGATCGCCGATCGCTCCACCGGCGGCCGCGCGGTAATCCAGGTGCAGCGTAAGAAGAGTAAGGCGGAAGCGAGCTGGTCGGCGGAGGGCAGTAGCCCGGTCGTCGAAGTGCGCTACGTCGCCGCCAACGACAGCGAAGTGCGTATCTTCGTGAAGCTGGCGGGCTGGACGCCGTCTGCGGTGGTGCTGATGAAGACCACCAGCAAAGATCGCTTCGCCACCGGCCGCTGCGCGCGCGTCAGCGCCAGCATGGAGAAAGCTGCGCCGCCGTCCGGCAACGTGGCGGCGCCGCAGCGCTTTAGCCTGCATAACGGCAAGGCGGGCATCGGCGGCAACGAGCAGGGCGATCTGCTGCTGGCGTCGCGCGCGCTTAACGCTGAGCAGGTGGACACCAGCAAGCCGAAAGGCTTTATCTCAATGGTGATTAACGGCGAACAGTGCGCCGTGCCCTATTTCGCCGTGAAGGGCTAATAACCGTTTATCGCGCGCAGGGAGGCGCGCGAGCAGCATCCTCTGGAGCCTTTTTTAGCTAGCATATTGGTTTTTTTTTGAACGCAGAGTTTACTTTGCCCGTCAGGACAGGGCGGCTTGTTTACCCGACGCATCGCAGCGGTACCGGTCGGGTAAAAAATTAAAAGAATTTTTCGGAGTTGTTGATGAAAATTTTATTGGTGGGTAACCACACGTGTGGGAATCGCGGGGATGGCGCGATTCTCCGCGGGCTGATCGATTCAATACATGCCGCCCGCAGTGATATAGAGATTGACGCGATCAGTCGTTATCCAACGAGCTCTGGGTATTTGCTCCAGCAGGACATTCAGCAGGACTCGCTGTTTTTGCACAACAGCAAAGCGGCGAAGGGCCTGATCGGCACGGTAAAGCGCAAGGTCGCCAACCGACTGATGCCGAACATTATGATGGCGCATCTGGGCAAAGGCGGCCTGTTTAAATCCTTTGCCGTACCGGCGCATCTGCAAACTTTCGCCGACAGCCTGAAGCAGTACGACGCCATTATCCAGGTCGGCGGCTCTTTCTTCGTCGATCTTTACGGCGTGACGCAGTTCGACCATGCGCTCTGCGCCCTGATGGCGAAAAAGCCGATCTATCTGATCGGCCACTCGGTCGGCCCTTTTCAGAACCCGCGCGTCAACGCGCTGGCGAACTTTGTTTTTGACCGCGTCGACAGCCTGGTGCTGCGCGAGTCGGTCAGCCTCGACCTGATGAAAAAAGATGGCGTCACCACGCGGAAAGTCGCGCCGGGCGTCGACACCGCCTTTCTGGTGCGCGCGCGCAGCGTCGAGCAGCCGAGCCATAACCTGCTGCACTGGCAAAACATCATCAGCAGCCGCAAAACCATCGCCATTACCGTGCGTGAGCTGGCGCCGTTCGACAAGCGCCTGGGCGTGACGCAGCAAGAGTATGAAGCCGCCTTTGGCCGCGTGATCAACGCGATGATCGCTGAAGGCTATCAGGTGGTCGCCTTCTCCACCTGCACCGGCATCGACAGCTATGCCAAAGACGATCGCATGGTGGCGCTGACCCTGCGCGACAGCGTCGAGCGTCCGGAGAACTACCACGTCATCATGGATGAGTTCAACGACCTGGAGCTGGGCATTCTGCTGAGCCGCTGCCATCTCACTATCGGCACGCGCCTGCACTCTGCCATTATCTCCATGAACTTCGGCACGCCCGCCGTGGCGATCAACTATGAACACAAGTCGATGGGCGTCATGAATCAGCTCGGCCTGCCGCAGATGGCGACCGACGTGAAGAGCCTGATGGACGGCTCGCTGATCGGCAAAGTAAAAGAGGTGCTGGCGAATTACGACGCCATCAAGCAGCAGGTCGATACGGCGGTTGCGCATGAGCGCGAAGTCGGTAACCGGATCACAGAAGAGATCCTCAACGTATTGGGGTAATGCTATGAAACTGACTTTTTTCACCATGCGTTTCCCGGTCGCCTCTGAGACCTTCGTGCTGAACCAGGTGACCCATTTTATCGACGCCGGCTACGACGTCGAGATTATCTCCGTGTTCCCGGGCGATCTGGTGAACCGTCATGCAGCCTTCGACGAATATCAGCTGGCGGCGCGCACCCACTATCTGCTGCCGGAAGAGAAGGTTTCGAACCTCGACAAGCTCAACCAGCGCCTGAAGCTGGTGCTGCCGAAAGTGGCGAAACCGGCGCTGATCCGCTCGCTGAACGTGCGCCGCTACGGCGCGCAGTCCAGCAAGCTGCTGCTGCCCTCTATCGTAGCGAATACACGCCAGCCCTATACCGCTGACGTGTTCCTGGTGCACTTCGGCTATGCGGGCGCGTTGGCCAATAAGCTGCGCGAACTCGGCGTGCTGGTGGGCAAACAGGCGACGGTGTTCCACGGCGCGGATATCTCGCGTCGCCATATCCTGGAAGAGCATAAGCAAGACTACGTTAATCTGTTCGAACAGAGCGAGCTGCTGCTGCCGATTAGCCATCTGTGGGAGCGCAAGCTGATCGAGATGGGTTGCCCGCCGGAGAAGATCCACGTTACGCGCATGGGCATCGAGCCGGAGAAGTTCAATTTCGAGCCGCGCCAGGCGTTTCACTCGCCGCTGCGCATCGTTTCCGTGGCGCGTCTCACCGAGAAGAAGGGGCTCGACGTCGCGGTGAAGGCCAGCGAACTCCTGAAGCAGCGCGGCGGCCAGTTTGAGTTCACCATTATCGGCAACGGCGATCAGGATGAGATGATGCGCGAACATATCGCCAACGCCGGGCTGGAGGATTGCGTCAGCATGCCGGGCTTTAAGCCGCAGGAGGAGATCCGCGCCGCCCTGAGCGAGGCGGATATCTTCCTGCTGCCGTCAAAAACCGCCGCCGATGGCGATATGGAAGGCATTCCGGTCGCGCTAATGGAGGCGATGGCGGTGGGGCTGCCGGTGGTATCCACCTTCCACAGCGGCATTCCGGAGCTGATTGAGAACAACGTTTCAGGCTGGCTGGTGCCGGAAAACGACGCCGAGGCGCTGGCCGATACGCTCTTCAGGCTCTCTCAGGGCGATATCGACGTCGCGCCGGTCGTTGCGGCGGCGCGCCGCAAGGTCGAAACGGAATTTAACCAACATATCGCCTACGGCGAGCTGGCGAGGCTACTGGAGCAGCTGGCGTGAGTGGTTTGAAAAAACAGGCGATATGGCTGTTTGGCAGTACCTGTTTTGCCGCAGTGCTGCAGGTGCTGCAGCTTAGCGTGCTGGCGCGCAAGCTGGAGGCGCACGAGCTGGGGCTGCTGGCGATCGTCAACGCTATTCTGGCGGTCGCCACCGTGCTGCAGGATATGGGGATGAGCAGCTATATCGTGCATCGCCAGGAGATTAGCCGACGCGAGCAGAGCACCATTTACTGGGTCAACGTTTCGCTGAGCCTGGTAACCGGTCTGATCCTGATTGGCGTCGCGTATCCCATCGCCTGGTTCTACCACCTGCCGGAGCTGGTGGGGCTGATTATGCTCACCAGCCTCAACTTCCTCGTGCTGGGGCATCTGTCGCAGTATCAGGCGCACTACATCAAAACCAAACGCATGGTGCTGCTGGCGAAAATCGAGATGGCGACCAAGCTGTTTGCGTTCGCCTGCACCGTGGCCATGCTTTACTTCACCTCGCTGACGGTCGCTGCGGCGATCCTCGGCCTGTTTATCAACGCCTTTACCCGCATCCTCTGCCTGATCGCCTTTGGCGAGAAGTCGTGGCGGCCAACCCGAGAGTTTGACAAAGCCACCTTTGTCAGCGCGGTGCGCTACGGCATCTATCAGCTCGGCTCGCAGACCATTAACCAGCTGCGTACTCAGGCGGATGCCCTGATTGTCGGCAAAGTGATGGGCGCCGAGATGCTCGGCATCTACTCGCTGGCGAAAGAGCTGATCCTCCAGCCGCTCAAGCTGGTGTCGCCGGTGATTAACCGCCTGGCGCTGCCGCGCTTCGCCGAGAAGCAGCAGGATCCAGAGCAGCTGAAAAAACTGTTTCTGAAGGGCACCTTCGTCATCATGCTGTTCAGCAGCGCGATGTACCTCGCCATCGGCATTCTCTCGCCGGTGATTGTGCGCGTGCTGTATGGGGCGTCGCACGAGCAGGTCTACCATCTGATCCCGCTGATGCTGTTGTTCGGCATGCTGCGGCCGATGGGCGGGCTGACCGGCGCGATTTCGCAGGCCAACGGGCGCACCAGCGTCGAGTTCTACTGGAATGTGGTGGCGAGTCTGGTGGTGCTGGCGGTGCTGGCGACCACCTTTATCTGGCCGAACGTGCTCTATGTGGCGCTGACACTGTCGATCTCGCAGGTGCTGATCTCCGCCTTCGCGCATCCGTTCTTTATCAAGCCGGTGATTGGCATTCGCTTTATGCCCTATGCGCGACAGTGGGTGTCGGTATCGGCGATATTTATCGCGGTCATCGCGCTGATAAACCATTTCAACCTGTTCGTTAAGCCGGAATGGTTTGAGCGCTGGCTCTGATCGGCGCGGTTCCTCTCGGGCGGCCAGCGTGCCGCCCGAGTCTTTTTTAGCCTGGCATTAACCTTTGCCGAACGGCGTTACCCACCCAGGTTTTAACCCGGCGCTTAGCGCTTGTGTTTGCTCACTTTATGGCGTGCCTGAACAGTGGGAAAAAGATGAATTTCTAAGGGATGACAGGCATTTAGTGTCGGTTTTTCGGATAAAGATTATACTTGCAGTTCTGGCCGATCCTGCATAATCGACCGCACGTATTCACTTCATGAAATGGAAAAAATATGACCAAGCTTAAAGCAGTAATCCCGGTTGCGGGTCTCGGTATGCATATGCTCCCGGCGACGAAAGCAATTCCAAAAGAGATGCTGCCTGTCGTTGATAAGCCGATGATTCAATACATCATTGATGAGTGCGTTGCTGCAGGCATCAAAGAGATCGTGCTGGTCACCCATGCTTCCAAAAATGCGGTGGAAAACCACTTCGATACCACTTACGAGCTGGAAGCGCTGCTCGAAGCACGCGTAAAACGTCAGCTGCTGAGCGAAGTGCAGTCAATTTGCCCGCCGGGCGTGACCATTATGAACGTACGTCAGGCACAGCCGCTGGGTCTTGGCCACTCTATTCTGTGCGCCCGCCCGATGATCGGCGACAACCCTTTTGTTGTGGTGCTGCCGGACGTGCTGCTGGATGACTCCACCGCCGACCACCTGCGCTACAACCTTGCCGCTATGGTGGCGCGTTTCGAAGAGACCGGCCACAGCCAGGTGCTGGCGCAGCATATGCCGACCGCCGATCTCTCTGAGTACTCCGTTATCACCACCGAGCAGCCGCTGGATAACCCGGGCGACGTCAGCACCATCACCGACTTCGTTGAGAAGCCGGATCAGCCAGCGCCGCTGAACTCCGATCTGGCTGCAGTCGGCCGCTATGTGCTCTCTGCTGATATCTGGGGCGAGCTTGAGCGCACCGAGCCGGGCGCCTGGGGTCGTATTCAGCTTACCGACGCTATCGCCAGCCTGAGCCAGAAGAAGCCGGTCGATGCCGCGCTGCTGACCGGTCGCAGCTTCGACTGCGGTCGTAAACTCGGCTATATGCAGGCGTTTGTTACTTACGGCCTGCGCAGCAACGGCATGGGGCAGGATTTCCGCGCCGCCATTGAGAAAATTCTGGCAAAATAACCTTTTCTCACGTTTTGCCGCGCACCGACGCGGCAGCTTAGACAGGAGCACACATGGCTATTTTGGTAACGGGCGGGGCGGGATACATCGGCTCGCATACGGTGCTGGCGTTATTGCAGCGCGGCGACGACGTTGTAGTACTGGATAACCTGTGCAACGCCTCGCGCGAGGCGATTAATCGCGTTGAGAAGCTGGCAGGTAAAAAAGCGACCTTCGTCGAAGGCGATATTCGCGACCGCGCCTGCCTGCGCGATCTGTTCGCCAGCAACGATATCGCGGCGGTGATTCACTTCGCCGCGCTGAAAGCGGTAGGGGAGTCGACCCGTATGCCGCTGGAGTACTACGAGAACAACGTTGCCGGCACCGTGGTACTGCTGGAAGAGATGCGCGCCGCTGGCGTCTATAACTTTATCTTCAGCTCTTCCGCCACCGTCTACGGCGCCGATGCGCCGGTTCCCTACGTGGAAACCACGCCGATTGGCGGCACGACCAGCCCTTACGGCACCTCCAAGCTGATGATTGAGTTCGTGATGCGCGACTTCGCCTTCGCCGAACCGAAATTCAAAGCTATCGCGCTGCGCTACTTTAACCCGGTCGGCGCGCACGAGTCTGGCGAAATCGGCGAAGACCCGACCGGCATTCCCAACAACCTGCTGCCCTATATCGCGCAGGTGGCGATTGGCCGTCTGCCGCAGCTCGGCGTGTTCGGCGGCGATTACCCGACGCCGGACGGCACCTGTCAGCGCGACTACATCCACGTCGTCGACCTGGCGGAAGGGCATCTGAAAGCGCTCGACCATTTACCGAAGGTTGAAGGTTACAAGGCCTACAATCTCGGCGCGGGTAAAGGCTACTCGGTGCTGGAGATGATCAAGGCGTTTGAAGCGGCGTCCGGTAAGCAGATTCCTTACGAGATCAAACCGCGTCGCGACGGTGACCTTGCGGCCTTCTGGGCCGATGCGAGCCTGGCGGATAAAGAGCTGGACTGGCGCGTGACGCGCGGGATCGAAGAGATGATGCGCGATACGTGGAACTGGCAGTCGAAAAATCCTAACGGATTTAAATAACTGATAAACTGATTAAAAGCCTGTCTATGGACAGGCTTTTTTACGTTATAAGTAATATGAACTTGTAAGCTTTGAAGTCATAAAAGGAAATGATAATATCAAACGTTTATCATATTTCGTTGCAGCAGTCATATGGTGCTAACAGGCGGTTATAGCCTTTACTGTCCTTACTGAAGGACCCTAAAACGTGGCTTAGTGTGTAGTCTACTGGTAGCTGTTGAGCCAGGGGCGGTAGCATGTTTAATGCACTTGACCGAACATAAATTAATCGATTTTGAAAAGTTGAATACAGAGCGTAAAGTATGAAGTTTAGTTTAGGTTATCTCATTGATTTAGTATCAGTTATCACTGAGAAAGAGCTCAAGGTTCGATACAAAAGTAGCTTTTTAGGATATTTGTGGTCAATAGCAAACCCCTTGCTTTTTGCCATGATTTATTACTTTATTTTCAAACTTATCATGCGGGTACAAATTCCTAATTACACCATTTTCATCATTACAGGATTATTCCCATGGCAATGGTTTGCGAGTACCACGTCGAACTCACTATTCTCATTTATAGCCAACGCTCAAATAATTAAAAAGACGGTATTTCCTCGCTCTGTCATTCCCTTTAGCAACGTTATGATGGAATGTCTACATTTTTTATGTACTATTCCAGTAATTATCGTTTTTTTACTTATTTATGATATGACGCCACACTGGAACTGGATATATGGCATTCCGTTAATCGGGATTGCACAATTACTGTTCTCGTATGGTATTGCCCTTTTTCTTTCTACATTAAATCTTTTCTTCCGAGATTTAGAAAGATTTATTACCTTGGGTATTATGTTGCTCTTTTATTGCACGCCGATACTCTATGCCGGAGACATGATCCCTCAAAACTACCAGTGGCTAATAAAATACAATCCATTAGCTGATATGGTTTTAAGCTGGAGGGAATTATTTATGAATGGTTATGTTGACTATGAAAAAATCCTTTCCTTATATGGAATGAGCATAATCACACTTATAATTGGTTCATGGGTATTCAATAAATTAAAATTCCGATTTGCTGAGATATTATAATGGAAGTCGCAATAGAATTCAAAGGTGTAACTAAACGTTATCCTTTATATCACCATATTGGTTCTGGAATCAAAGAGCTCATTTTTAACCCAAAACGTGCCTTAACACTGCTCTCGGGTAGAAGTTATCTGGCAATTGAAGATATAAGCTTCACCGTCAAAAAAGGTGAATCGGTTGCACTCATTGGGCGAAATGGTGCAGGTAAAAGCACTTCGCTTGGCTTAGTTGCTGGAGTAATCAAGCCAACCAGCGGGACCGTAACAACCAAAGGCAGAGTCGCATCTATGCTCGAATTAGGCGGTGGGTTTCATCCAGAACTTACTGGTCGAGAAAACATTCGCCTCAATGCCACGCTTCTTGGTTTACGCCGTAAGCAATTAAACGAACGATTAGACAAAATAATTGAGTTTTCTGAACTAGGTGAATTTATCGATGAGCCTATTAGAGTTTATTCAAGTGGTATGCTTGCGAAACTGGGGTTTTCAGTAATAACTCAAGTGGATCCGGATATTCTCATAATCGACGAAGTTCTCGCTGTAGGCGATTATGCGTTTCAAAAAAAATGCATTGAAACCATTGATAGATTCAAAGCTAAAGGGGTTACGATTCTGTTTGTTAGTCATAATTTGAGTGATATAGAAAAAATTTGTGACCGGGTAATCTGGATTGAAAACCATAGGTTAAAAGCGAGTGGTAATGCTGAAAATATACTTAAACAGTATCGTTCTTCAATGTAAGGAAACATCGCATGAGTAATTATAAAGAAAAAGTAAAACTCTATACGAGTCACCACAAGCCAAGCGCATTTCTATCATCACCTGTTATTAAACCTATTCACGTCGGTAAAGCTAACAGCTACAATGATATCTGTTGTGATGGAGATGACACAGGCGACAACATTTCATTTAAAAATCCATTCTATTGTGAATTGACAGCTCAATATTGGGTTTGGAAGAACGATATCTCATCTGAATATGTAGGCTTCATGCACTACAGAAGACACTTGAATTTTTCTGAAAAACAAGATTATCCAGAGGATGTATGGGGAGTTGTAAATGAAGATATCATTTCCCCTGAATATGAAGAAAAATTCGGACTGAATGAAAGATCCATAATTGAAGCAATTGGTGATTGTGATATTCTTTTGCCTAAAAAATGGAGTGTTAAGCAAGCAGGCAGCAAAAATAATTACGAGCATTATAAAGTTTCCCCTCATCTGCATATTGAGGATTATCAGGCAGCAATAGATAGCCTTTTGTATCTTTACCCGGAGTATGCTTCTGCAGTCAAAATGTTCAACAGTGCACATGATGGATATTACACAAATATGTTTGTCATGCGAACCGACCTCTTTGCAGAATACTCAGAATGGCTTTTTAGCATATTTAATGATCTTGAGGCGAATTTCGCACTGCGAAATTATGATGCACAAGAAAAAAGAGTTATTGGTCATATATCAGAAAGACTTTTCAATATATTCATTATTCATAAAGAAAAAAGTTCTTCTTTAAAGAAAAAAGAACTACAGCGAACTTTTGTTAAAACTGAAACATTTAATGGTAAGTTAAATCCGGCTTTTTCTGAAAAAAATGTTCCTGTCGTCATCTGCTTTGACGATAATTATTCTCTAAGCGGCGGCGCGTTAATTAACTCTATTATTAAAAATAGCCATTCAGAAAATAACTATGACATTGTTATTCTTGAAAATGGCGTTTCAGTAAGGAATAAAACTCGTTTTTGTTCTTTGCTAAAGGGAAAACATAATTTTTCTATTCGCTTCTTTGATGTAAATGCTTTTAGCGAAATGAAAAGCGTTTACACGCGCGCTCATTTTAGCGCAGCCACTTATGCAAGACTATTTATTCCCTCACTTTTCTCAAGCTTCGAAAAAGTTCTCTTTATCGATGCTGATACTATTGTTGAAAGCGATGTAGGTGAGCTTGTTCACATTGAACTTGGCGATAACTTAATTGCTGCTGTTAGAGATATAGTGATGGAGGGTTTCGTCAAATTTGGTGCAATAGCCCATATAGATGAGCCTAAAAAAATTACTGCAAAGGAATACCTTGAAACCGTTTTGGAGATGAAAGATACACAGCAATACTTCCAGGCAGGAATTATACTCTTTAATATTGCTCAAATGCAAAAAGAGAATACTTACGGTAAGCTAATGCAAGCCATGAAAGCACGAAATTATTGGTTCCTTGATCAGGATATAATGAATAAGGTCTTCAATGATCGTGTTTATTATCTTTCAAATGCTTGGAATGTATACCATGGTAATGGTAATACAGATGATTTTTTTCCTAACTTAAAATTTGAAACCTATATGGGGTTTTTACAGTCACGCCAGCAGCCTAAAATGATACATTTTGCAGGTGAAAATAAGCCATGGGATACACCTCATGTTGATTTTTTTGATAATTTCATCTCGTATGTAAATAATACGCCGTGGCAAAAAGAAGTTTATGACCGGCTCAATAGAACATTTTCATCAGCCCCGGCTGGTATGAATAATAATAAGGTTTTATTTCAGACGAAAATAAAAAGGAAGTTAATGCCTTATTTCAATAAGTATGCGCCTGTGGGAAGTAAACGTAGGCAGCTAATAGCTCGTAATTATTATAGAGTCCGCCGCGTAATTTTAGGTTAAATTATGAAAAAGAATATTTTGATTGTTGGTGCAGGTTTCTCTGGTGCAGTTATTGGGCGCGAACTGGCAGAAGATGGACATAATATCCATATTATTGATTCGCGAAATCACATAGCCGGTAACTGTTATAGTGAAAGGGACAGCAGCACTAATGTAATGGTACATACCTATGGACCTCATATCTTTCATACTGATAATGAAGAGGTATGGAATTATATAAATGCTCATGGCGTTATGATGCCTTATGTTAACAGGGTTAAAGCAACAGTGGATGGAAGCGTTTATTCGCTGCCGATAAATCTGCATACAATAAATCAATTTTTCAATAAAACATGTAATCCCTCAGAAGCTAAAGAATTAATTGAAAATAAGGGCGATAAGAGCATCGCCGACCCTAAAACTTTTGAGGAGCAGGCGCTGAGATTTGTTGGCAAAGAGCTGTATGAAGCTTTTTTTAAAGGTTATACAATAAAGCAATGGGGCATTGAGCCTAAAGAATTGCCTGCTTCTATATTGAAAAGATTGCCTGTAAGATTTAATTATGATGATAATTATTTCAATCATAAATTTCAAGGCATGCCTAAGGATGGATATACTGCTATCGTAGAATCCATTTTGAATCATGAAAATATTCATGTTGAATTAAATACTTTTTTTGATAAGAACGGAAAGAACAATTACGATCATGTATTTTATAGTGGACCTTTAGATGGCTATTTTGACTTTGCATTAGGTCGCCTGGGTTATAGAACACTAGACTTTCAGCGCTTTGAGGCGGAAGGTGATTTTCAGGGTTGTGCAGTTATGAATTATGGCGACGTTAAAGTTCCTTATACAAGGATAACAGAGCATAAGTACTTTGCGCCTTGGGAGAGCCATGATAACACAGTGTGTTATAAGGAATTTAGTCGTTCTGCAACAGAAAAAGATATTCCATATTATCCCATTCGACAAATGGGTGAAATGCAATTGTTGAATCAATATCTGGATGCCGCAGAAAAAGAAAGTAATCTTACCTTTATTGGGCGCCTTGGCACTTATCGTTATCTGGATATGGATGTCACGATAAAAGAAGCTTTAGATGTTGTTAAGACATTCCGTAATTGTATTCAAAATGAATTTCAGATGCCTGTCTTTGTGGTCAATCCTAGATGAATATCGCTGCTGTAATAGTCACCTACAATCGTCTTGACAAACTAAAAAAATGTTGGGCTGCAATTGAGCCTCTTTCATTTCATGAAATAATAATCGTGAACAATGCATCAACTGATGCAACAGGAGAGTGGCTCGATAAGCTACAAGATTCGCGTTTAAGAGTTGTTTCAAATGATGTGAATGAGGGTGGTGCAGGTGGCTTTTATAAGGGTTCTGAATGGCTAGCGAAAAACAGTACCCCCGATTGGGTGCTGTTTTTTGATGATGATGCCTACCCTGAGCCCAACATACTTAAAAAATTCATGGCCATTCATAAAGACAATGCGCAGGTAATTGTTACTAACGTTGTTGATATGAAAGGCTCAAGATGTAAGATGAACATTCCATGGCATAAAATTCCGAATAGCTTTGGAGAGATAATAAGCTATTATAAAAAACCTTCTCAGTATGAAGCTTCTCCCACAGCTATTTCAGAAGTGGTTACTTTTTCCTTTGTTGGTGTTTTCGTTGACTTTAACATCCTTAGAAACACTTACCATAAAATAAATAAAGAGTTGTTTATTTATTTTGACGATGTTTATTTCTCGTGGGATCTTCATCTTAATGGTTGCAAAATGATTTGCAATCCAGACTTGAAATTCTATCACGATGTTCTGGAATCAAACTCAGCAATGTTGCCATGGAAGGTTTATTATTTGTCGCGAAACTTGATTTTATCAAGATCCCTTTTCAAAAGCGCTAAACCATTTAGTTTGCTCTCTATTATACTACGATTAGTGAAATGCTATTCTATGGTTTTGAAATCAGATAACAAGCTCAGTTATATTAGGTATCTGACAAAAGGAATCTTTGATGGAATCGGTTTCAGGTTAAAGGAATCTAAGAATGGCAGGGTTTAATGAAAAAACTTTGTTTTTATATCAATTCTGATTGGTATTTTAATTTACATTGGAAAGAGCGAGCACTGGCAGCTAAAGAAAATGGATATGAGGTGCATTTGGTTTGCAGTTTTGAAGACCAGGGTGTTATGGATGATTTTAAAGCTGCAGGCCTAAAAGTTCATAATTCAAAAATGTCTGAGCAATCTCTTAACCCTCTAGTTTTAGTAAAAGATTTAATAAATTCTTTTAAAATCATTAACAACATAGATCCAGATATTTTGCACTGTATCACTATTAAACCCTGCATTATCGGGGGGTTATATGCGAAACTTTTCAAAAGAAAACTTGTTATGAGTTTTGTCGGGTTAGGTCGAGTTTTTTCTTCTGGCTCTGTAAAATATAAAATTATTAAATATTTCGTTTCTGCTTTTTATGGATGGCTTAGCGCTAAACCAGATATATTTATGATCTTTGAACATGAAAAAGATCGGGCAGATTTGATTGCAATCACCGGCGTAAGTCAAGAAAAAACAATGGTCATTGATGGCGCAGGCATTAACACGGATGAGTTTCAATATTTGCCAGATCCCCCAAATGCTATTCCGGTCGTTCTTTTTGCAAGCCGGCTTATCTGGAGTAAAGGATTAGCAGATTTAGTGCAATCAAAGGCTGCGCTCGAAAAAAGAGGCATTAATTTTGAATTAATGGTTGCAGGTATAACCGTTAAAAATGATCCCGATTCTATACCTCTCGATATAATCGAGCAATGGTCTGATTCTAAAGCTATACATTGGCTAGGAAAGCGCGATGATGTCAAAAGACTGATTGAAAATTGTAACATTGTTGCATTACCTTCTGTCTATGCAGAGGGCGTTCCCCGTATTCTCATTGAAGCAGCAGCCGTCGGTCGACCTTCTATAGCTTATAATACTGGAGGATGTAACAGTATTATAATAGATGGAGAGACCGGCTTTATAGCTAATAAAGATATAAATGATTTAACGGCTAAGTTAGAATGTTTAATAAAAGATAAGCAATTAAGAAATAGTTTTGGGCATAAAGCCCATCTAAGAGTTAAAACACATTTTTGCTCAAAATATGTAATAGAAAAGACGTTAAGAATTTACCAGTATCTGGTTAAATAAGCGGGGAAATTAATGCCTAATAAAATAGTAGTAGAAGTGCCTGTATCCTGGACTAAAAACCCTGTAGATGGATATAAACATAAATCTTTTATTACGAATCTTATTTTGGCCTTGACAGAAAGAAAGATTCCTTTGTACTTCAGGGAGGTGCCATTTGGAGCTGATGAAGCACCTCGGCAACCTGAAAAAGGAACTCTGGTTTTTTCTTATCATTCTTGGGGTACAGAGAAAAATATTGTAAGAATGAAAGAGGCAGCTGTTACTCCATTATTTTCAATGGATTTTTCTGGTTATTCAGGATGGTCGGATATTTCGCTGAATTTTAACCGTTACGAGAGCGAAATTAATAAAATAGATGAATCGGCTGTCACTCATATTCTTGATGAATGGAGACAACGATTTATTGATAAGAATAACTCTAAATATCCGCAGTCAGATGAGTCAGTTCCAGAAGTAGCCACTGATTTTGTCTTTTACCCTATGCAAGTTCAAAATGATCCTGTATCTATTCATAGTTCCTATGATGGTGTTAAGCTACTTTACGATGCGGCAGAACTAGCAAGAGAAAATCAAGTATACTTGCTTGTAAAGCGGCATCCATTTTGCCAGTCCTTCGCCGTAGAAGAAAGCATTACCCTTTTGACGGAAAGCAATCCGTGGGTTATCCGTACTAATAGTAATATTCATGACTTAATAAGAAAATCGAGATCAGTGATAACCGTTAATTCAGGCGTCGGTATTGAAGCATTGATTGATGGCGCAAGTGTGTTTTGCTCTGGGAAATGCGAATGGCAGCAATGCTGCAACATTATCTCCGATAAGAACGATCTTAGAAAAGCGTTTTCCTCACATCCTGAAAAAATGAATCTTTTTCAAAAGAAAATGCTTACTTATATTCTTACAAAATATTGGATTAACTCTGAATCTCCATCTGATTTCGATAATGCAATAGATATTGCTATAGCTAATTTTGATCCTGAATTTGGCGATATTGATGCGCAAATTAATCCATCTGATGTTTTAATGCCTATAATTCTCGATCTTCAGGGCCGTCTTGAGTACGAGCAGCGTAAATCAAAACAATCAACATTAGATGCTTACGCCGCAATAGACCTTTATGAGGATCTTAAAAAGGAAAAAGCTATTTTAGCGTCTGAGCTTCAGGGATATATAGAGCGTGTGCGCACTTGTGAAGAACAATTAGAGCAACTCCGAAACAAAATATAGAATTATAAAATACTTTAATTCCTTTCGCATACTAATTGTACGGATTTTGTCAGTTAGTGCTTGATTTTATTATGCTGATACATGTTATCTCAATACTACTGTAAGATAACAAAGCTCATTTCATTTTGTATGATTATTAGCCTCAAACTCAGACAGGAGTAAATAATGTCCAAGCAACAGATCGGCGTTGTAGGTATGGCAGTAATGGGACGTAACCTGGCTCTCAACATTGAAAGCCGCGGTTACACCGTCTCTATCTTCAACCGCTCTCGCGAAAAGACTGATGAAGTCATTGCTGAGAACCAGGGCAAAAAACTGGCGCCTTACTACACCATCGAAGAGTTTGTGGAGTCCCTTGAGAAACCGCGCCGTATCCTGCTGATGGTGCAGGCGGGCGAAGCGACTGACAAAACGATTGCCTCCCTGACCCCGCACCTCGACAAAGGCGACATCCTGATCGACGGCGGCAACACCTTCTATAAAGACACTATCCGTCGTAACAAAGAGCTGTCTGAGCAGGGCTTTAACTTCATCGGCACCGGCGTTTCCGGCGGTGAAGAGGGCGCGCTGAAAGGCCCGTCTATTATGCCTGGCGGTCAGAAAGAAGCCTATGAGCTGGTTGCTCCGATTCTGGACAAAATCGCTGCCCGCGCTGAAGATGGCGAAGCCTGCGTAACCTACATTGGTCCGGATGGCGCTGGTCACTATGTGAAGATGGTGCACAACGGCATTGAATATGGCGACATGCAGCTGATCGCAGAAGCCTATGCGCTGTTAAAAGGCGCGCTGGGTCTGAGCAACGAAGAGCTGGCGAAAACCTTCACCGAGTGGAACAACGGCGAGCTGAGCAGCTACCTGATCGACATCACCAAGGATATCTTCACCAAGAAAGATGAAGAGGGTAACTACCTGGTTGACGTTATTCTGGATGAAGCAGCTAACAAAGGCACCGGCAAGTGGACCAGCCAGAGCTCGCTGGATCTCGGCGAACCGCTGTCGCTGATCACTGAATCCGTATTCGCCCGTTACCTCTCTTCGCTGAAAACGCAGCGCGTTGCCGCGTCTAAAGTACTGAGCGGCCCGCAGGCCCAGGCCTTTACCGGTGACAAAGCGGAATTTGTTGAGAAAGTGCGTCGCGCGCTCTATCTGGGCAAAATCGTCTCCTATGCACAGGGCTTCTCTCAGCTGCGCGCGGCTTCCGAGCAGTACAACTGGGATCTGCACTACGGCGAAATCGCTAAAATCTTCCGCGCTGGCTGCATCATTCGCGCGCAGTTCCTGCAGAAGATTACTGATGCCTATGCAGAAAACGCCAATATCGCCAACCTGCTGCTGGCGCCGTACTTCAAAAACATTGCTGACGAATACCAGCAGGCGCTGCGTGACGTCGTGGCCTATGCCGTTCAGAACGGTATCCCGACGCCGACCTTCTCTGCCGCTATCGCTTACTACGACAGCTACCGTTCAGAAGTGCTGCCTGCTAACCTGATTCAGGCGCAGCGCGACTACTTCGGCGCGCATACTTATAAGCGCATCGATAAAGAGGGTGTGTTCCACACCGAGTGGCTGGACTAAACAGTAAAAAGGCTTCCATCCGGAAGCCTTTTTTTCATCCCACCAGCAAATCCCCGCTCCTCACCTCATCTTCCCCCGCCAGCCTGACCACCAGCATTCCCGCCGTCGCAAACTTCGTCCAGTGCCGTGCATACAGCACGCCGCCGAACTCCGCCACCAGCGGCGTCACAAAGTCCGTCACCGGATCCACCACTTCAGCTACCACTTCGCCCGGACGGATATGCGCGCCCAGCTTCTTGCGATGCAGAATCAGTCCCGATACCGGCGAGTGAATATACTCGCACGCAGCCAGCGGGGTCGCCGGATGTTTTAGGGCAGGGGAAATAGCGCCTGCGCCTTCGGTATGACGCTGCTTAATCACGCCGCTCTCTTCCGGCACATCCACCGCTTCCAGCGCGCTAGCCGCCGCGCTGCTCTCGGTCATGCCGGCAATATCCTCGGCATTGGCCGTTACCAGCGCCAGCTCGTCGCCGCCAATCACCGGCGCCGCCACTTCCGCCGACACCGTCGGACTTTCCGCAGCGATATAGCCGCTTTCGCGCAGCGCATTGATAATCGCCTCCGCATCCTGCTCCGCCTGATCGGGATCGACGTCGCGCACGCCGCGCAGCTCCAGCGTCACCGGCAGCAGGCCGCGCGGCATTGGATACTGGTCGCCGAAGCGTTGCGCCAGCGTCAGCCAGGGTTCACAGCAGGCTTCGTCGAACGGCTCGCCGCCGGAAATCTGCGCCAGCAGCTGCACTTCGCTACCCAACCAGCGCGCCAGCGGCTCAATATCTGGCCAGGCGTGCGGCGTGGTGTAGAGGTGAGTCAGGGCTTCCCAGTCGCAGTGCAAATCAATCATCAAATCCGCCTGGCTTGCCATGCGCATCAGCGTAAAGCGCTGCGCTTCCAGCTCGGTTTTGGCAATTACGTCACGGTAGTGGCGATCGATAGCGTCGCGGATCAGCCGTTTATTGTCGCCTTCGTTCGGCGTCAGCGATCCCGCCAGCTCTTCCGCCAGCTTCTCGCCCAGCGCAGGAAAACGACGGTTGAAGTCCTGACCCGACTCGCTGTGAAAACGTCCCAGATGGGTGCCGTGCCAGTGCTGGCTTAGCGCCAGCGGATTGGCTACCGGCACCAGCGTAAAGCCGGCGCGCAGCCTGCCGGCGGACTCCAGCGCCATCAGCTTCTGCTTGAGAAACCAGGCGACCGCCATGCCGGGGATTTCGTCGCCGTGTAGCGACGCCTGGATATAGACCTGCTTATATTTTTCTTCGCCGAAGTGGAAGCTGACGATTTCGCGCTGCGTGCCCAGCGAGGCGCTGAGAAGGGGATGATGTTGTTGATGCATAGGGCGCTGATTGTCCTGTCATTTAGAAGAGGGCGCAACTGCGCCCAGGAAATGAAGAAAAGTATAGTGCCGAATCAAAGCGGGCGACCACTCGGGTCGCCTCAGACTACTGCTGAATGGAAATATCGGTCGCGAAATAGTGCTTCTGAATCTTGTCGAAGGTGCCGTTCTTTTTGATTTCGGCAAAGGCGCTGTCCAGCGCGCTCTTCAGCTCGCTGTCGCCTTTACGCAGGCCGATCGCCGTTCCCGGACCGATAATCGGATCCTGCACAATCGGACCGGCCAGCTCGAAATCTTTGCCCTGCGGATGCTTCAGGAAGCCTATCGCCGCCTGCGCGGCATCGGTGAATACCGCATCAAGCCGTCCGGAGATCAGATCGCTCTCCACCTGCGCCTGGTCGCCGTAAGGCACCACGTTGACGCCGAAGGGCTGCCATTTAGCGCGCGCGTAGCGCTCCTGCACGGTGCCTTGCTCGACGCCGACGGTTTTGCCCTTCAGCGACTCGGCGGTCGGCAGCAGGCCGGAGCCTTTGCGTGCAATCAGCTGCGTATGGGTGTCATAGAGCGGCACGGTAAAGTCGATCTGCTTCAGGCGCTCTTCGGTGATCCCCATATCGGAGAGAATAGCGTCGAACTTACGCGCTTTAAGTGCCGGGATCATGCCGTCGAACTGGCTTTCCACCCAGACGCACTTCGCCTGCATCTGCTGACACAGGGCGTTGCCCAGGTCGATATCGAAACCGACCAGCTTGCCCTGCGGCGTTTTGGATTCAAACGGCGGATAGGTCGGATCGACGGCGAAGCGTACCTGTTCGATTTTTGCCTGCGCGCCAAAAGCGCAGCCTGCCAGTACGGCGGTCATCAGCGCGGCGCGCAGACGTGAGAAGCCAGGAGTAGTCATAGTCTCTTCTTTTATCGTGATGTTGAATAAAGCAGAGTACCTGCCAGCTATCACGATGACAATTACTGGATTATTTTCACTACGTTAGCATTGCAGAGGCGGCGGTAATCTTCCGTGTTCAATACCACCGACCTGTCGAGCCGTCCGGCGTTGAAGGCGATCTCGCTAAAGCGCTCGAACAGCAGCGGATCGACCACCAGCCTGAGATCGGGATGAAACGAGAAGGGCGGAATGGCGCCGAACACGCAGCCGGTCAGCGTATCGACCTCAGCCGGACTGGCGAGCGAGGCGCGTCGGCCGCCCACCGCGTCCGCCACTCTGGCTAAATCCGCCTGCTGGTCGGCCGGCAGCACCGCCAGCACATGCTGTTTGACGCCGTTGCCCTTAACGTGACACACCAGCGCCTTCGCGCCCTGGCCGACCTCAGTGCCGCGGATCGCCGCCACCGCTTCGCATTTGCCGGTCGGTTCATGACTCATCAGCTGATAGCGCGCCTGATGCTGTTCCAACAGGGCAATCAATTTTTCATGGGTGGTCATACCGGATCCTGAAACGAAAAGAGAACCATGCTGCTCAACATCCTGCACCTGTCCCGATATTGAGCAACATATTGCACCGCTATTTATGCCGCGCGCGCAGGTTGTTGATGATGGCGCTGAGGTCGAGATCCTGATCCTGCAACAGCACCATCAGGTGATAGAGCAGGTCGGAGGCCTCGTTGGTCAGCTCGTGGCGATCGTTCACCATCGCCGCCAGCGCGGTCTCGACGCCTTCTTCGCCGACTTTCTGTGCGATGCGCTTGGTGCCGCTGGCATAGAGCTGTGCGGTGTAGGAGCTGGCCGGATCGGCGCTTTTGCGCGACGCCAGCAGCTGCTCCAGCTGATGCAGAAACACCCAGTCAGGCGCGGCAGGCGAAAAGCAGCTTGAGGTGCCGCGATGGCAGGTCGGGCCGATGGGGTCCGCCAGCACCAGCAGCGTATCGTTGTCGCAGTCCGGCGTAATGCTCACCACCTTGAGGAAATGGCCGGAGGTCTCGCCTTTGGTCCAGAGACGCTGTTTGGTGCGCGAAAAAAAGGTGACGTTGCCGTCGCTCAGGGTTTTCGCCAGCGCTTCCTGGTTCATATAGCCGTGCATCAGCACTTCGCCGGAGACGTTGTGCTGCACGATCACGGGCATCATGCCCTCGGTTTTGACCCAGTCAAGCTGGGCCAGCTGTTCTCTGGTTAACACGCGCGAATCTCCACTTCTTTCTCTTTCAGGAAGCTTTTCAGCTCGCCGATATTGATAATTTGCTTATGGAACACCGAAGCGGCCAGCGCGCCGTCGACGTTCGCCTGCTCAAAGGCGTCGAGAAAGTGCTGCATGGTGCCCGCGCCGCCTGAGGCGATCAGCGGCACCTTACAAACGTCGCGCACTTTTTTCAGCTGCACCAGATCGTAACCGTTGCGCACGCCATCCTGGTTCATCATGTTCAGTACGATCTCACCAGCGCCGCGCTTTTGCACCTCTTCGACCCACGCCAGGGTTTCCCACTGGGTGACGCGGGTGCGCGCCTCGTCGCCGGTATACTGGTTAACGTGATATTTGCCGGTGGCTTCGTCGAACCAGGTATCGATGCCTACCACGATGCACTGCACGCCGAAGCGATCCGCCAGGCGGGTGATCAGCTCAGGATCGGCCAGCGCGGGGGAGTTGATGGAGATTTTGTCGGCGCCGAACTCCAGAATGCGCGCCGCGTCCTCTTCGCTTTTAATGCCGCCCGCCACGCAGAAAGGAATATCGATCACTTCCGCCACGCGCGACACCCAGCTTTTGTCGACCACGCGGCCGTCGCTGGAGGCGGTGATATCGTAAAACACCAGCTCGTCCGCGCCTTCCTGCGCGTAGCGCTGCGCCAGCGGCACGATGTCGCCGATGATCTCGTGATTGCGGAACTGAACGCCTTTGACGACCTGGCCGTCGCGCACGTCAAGACAGGGAATTATGCGTTTTGCCAGCATGCGATAGCCTCCGAAACCGTGAATTTACCTTCAAGCAGGGCGCGTCCGACGATCACGCCCTTGACGCCGCTGCCGCGCAGCGCCGCGATATCCTCAATGCCGCCGATGCCGCCGGAAGACTGAAACGCAATGTCGGGATAGCGTGCGGTCACTTCCTGATAGAGCGCGACGTTAGAGCCGCTCAGGGTGCCGTCGCGCGAAATATCGGTGCAGAGCACATGCTTCAGGCCCACCGGTTCAAACCAGGCGATGACCTCTTCCAGCGTGACGCCGGCCGCTTCCTGCCAGCCGCTGATGGCGACCTCTTTGCGGTTCGCCGCGTCGATGCGCACGTCCAGCGCCAGCACAATCGCCTCGGCGCCGAACTCGTTGAACCACTTTTTCACCTCTTCCGGCGCTTTTACCGCCGTAGAGCCGACAACGACGCGGCTGGCGCCCGCATCCAGCAGCGCCCTGACGTCGTCGCGCGTGCGGATGCCGCCGCCGACCTGCACCACGGCGTCGACGCCATTAAGCAGCGTTTTCAGCAGCGGGATCTGGCGCTGCGCCGGATCTTTCGCGCCGGTAAGGTCCACGAGGTGCAGCACCGTCGCGCCCTGGCTGGCGTAATCCTGCAGGCGCGGAAGCGGATCGCTGCCGTAGTCGCGCTGCTGGCCGTAATCGCCCTGATGCAGACGCACCACTTTGCCGTCAATCAAATCTAACGCGGGGATAATCATCACATCTCCAGGAAGTTTTTCAGCAGCTGCGCGCCCGCTTTGCCGGAACGCTCGGGGTGGAACTGCACGCCGAAGAAGTTATCTTTCTGCACCGCCGCGGTGAACGGCTGGCCATAATCGCACTGGGCGATGGTGCTGGCGTTGACCGGCATGGCGTAGCTGTGCACGAAATAGAAGTAGCTCTCTTCGTCGATGCCGCGAAACAGGTGATTGCCCGCCTGGGCGGTAATCTGGTTCCAGCCCATATGCGGCAGCGGCAGGCCGTGCGTGTCCATCAGCCCGCATTCGGCGTCGATAATGCCGAGGGTGGGGATGCCGCCGTTCTCCTCGCTGCTGCTGCCGAGCAGCTGCATGCCGAGACAGATGCCGAGCACCGGCTGGGTACAGGCTTTGATCAGGTCGACGAGATCGCGCTCTTCCAGCTGGTTCATCGCCGCCCGCGCGGTGCCGACGCCCGGCAGAAACAGCTTGTCGGCGCGCAGCACCACGTCAGGATCGCGGCTAACGTCGGGCGTGTAGCCGAGGCGCTCTACCGCCCACTTCACCGACGACAGGTTGGCGCAGCCGGTATCGAGGATCACCACGTTCATTTACAGCACTCCTTTCGAGCTGGGCAGGGTGTTGCCCTCAACGCGGATCGCCTGGCGCAGGGTGCGGCCGAAGGCTTTAAACAGGCTTTCCACGCGATGGTGATCGTTCTTGCCTTTGGTTTTCAGGTGCAGGGTGCTCATCATGGCGTAGGAGAGCGAGCTGAAAAAGTGCTCGACCATCTCGGTACTCATATCGCCGACGCGCTGATAGCTGAACTCCGCCTTGAACTCCAGATGCGGACGGCCGGAGATATCGAGCGCGCAGCGCGCCAGACACTCATCCATCGGCAGCACGAAGCCGAAACGGCCGATGCCGCGCTTGTCGCCCAGCGCCTTCAACAGCGCCTCGCCGAGCGCCAGCCCGGTGTCTTCGATGGTATGGTGATCGTCGATATAGAGATCGCCTTTCACTTCTATATTCATGCGGAAGCCGCCGTGCACCGCAATCTGGTCCAGCATATGGTCGAAGAAGCCGACGCCGGTATTAATTTTGCTGCCGCCTTCGCGGTCCAGCCACACCTCGGCGCGAATCTGCGTCTCTTTGGTATTGCGGTTGACCAGCGCATGGCGGTCGCGTTTGGTCAGGCGCGCCTGAATCGCGCTCCAGTCCTCGCCTTCGCTGCCGAAGCGGATGCCCTGGATGCCCATATTCTGCGCCAGCTGAATATCGGTCAGCCGGTCGCCGATCACATAGCTGTTCGCCACGTCGATGGCGCCTTCCGCCAGCCAGGCCTCGACCATTTTGGTCTTCGGCTTGCGGCAGTCGCAGTTATCTTCCGGCATGTGCGGGCAGATCAGCACGTCGTCGAAATGGATCCCCTGCGAGCTGAACACCTGCATCATCAGGTTATGCGGGCCGTCGAAATCCGCCTGCGGAAAGCTGCTGGTGCCCAGGCCATCCTGGTTGGTGATCATCACCAGCCGGTAGCCGGCGCTCTGCAGCGCCAGCAGCGCCGGAATGACATTGGCTTCAAACGCCAGCTTCTCCAGGCGATCCACCTGAAAATCCTCAGGCGGCTCGGCGATCAGGGTGCCGTCGCGATCGATAAAAAGGGTCTTCTGACTCATGCTCTCTCCACAGATAAAGCCTGTAACGCGGCGATCAGGCGCTCGCACTCTTTACGCGTGCCGATTGAGATGCGCAGGCATCCCGCAAGGCCCGGGTTTTTGTTCTGGTCGCGCAGAATAATGCCCTGATCCCACAGGGATTTAAACACCGCAGGCGAATCCGCAAAGCGCGCCAGGATATAGTTGGTCTCGCTCGGGAAGACCTGCTGCACCAGGCTGAGCTGCGGCAGCTGCTCCAGCAGCCAGGCGCGGCTGGCGTTCAGCTCGGCAACGTGCTGACGCATCAGCGCGATGCCCTGATCGCTCAGCGCCTGACCGGCGACGTCGGCGACCGGCGTCGCCAGCGGATAGGGCGCGATCACCTTCATCAGCAGATCGATGACTGGCTTATTCGCCAGCGTAAAGCCGCAGCGCAGGCCGGCGAGCGCAAACGCCTTCGACAGCGTGCGCAGGATCACCAGATGCGGATAATCTTTCAGCCAGCCGCTCAGCGTCGCCTGCGGACAGAATTCAATATAGGCTTCATCGGCCACTACCAGCGCTTTTCCTGCGGTCATTTCTAGCAGCGCGCGGATATCCTCCTGATCGATCAGATTGCCGGTCGGGTTGTTGGGGCTGCACATATAGACCACTTTCACGCCGTCGAGCTGTGCGGCGATAGCCGGCAGGTTCAGCTGCCAATTCTCCAGAGCGGGCACGGTGCGGTACTCAATGCCGATGGTTTCCGCGCTGACGCTGTACATGCCGTAGGTCGGCGGGCAGAACAAAATGGCGTCTTTGCCCGGCTCGCAGAAGGCGCGCATCACCAGCTCGATGCCCTCGTCGGCGCCGCGGCTCACCAGCACCTGTTCTGGCTGTAGCCCGGCGTAGGCGGCGTAGCGCTCAATCACGATCTTCGGCTGACACTCCGGGTAGCGGTTCAGCGTCTGCTGCGACAGCTCAAAGGGCACCGGCAGCGGAAATTCGTTGGCGTTGAGCCAGACGTCGCCGTTGCCGCCAAGGCGGCGCGCAGACTGGTAGGGCGTCAGGGCGCGCACGTTATCGCGCGCCAGCTCTTCAATATTGCGGCTCATGCCTGCTCCTCTTTCAGCGCGGCGACGCGCAGGGTAACGGCGTTTTTGTGGGCTTCCAGCTGCTCGGCGGCGGCCAGGGTCTCAATGGTGGCGGCCAGGTTGAGGAAGCCCTGCGGCGTCAGCTCCTGCACCGTCATGCGCTTCTGAAAATCGGCCAGGCCGAGGCTGGAACAGGTCGCGGTGTAGCCGTAGGTCGGCAGCACATGGTTGGTGCCGGAGGCGTAATCGCCCGCCGACTCCGGCGACCAGTCGCCGAGAAACACCGACCCGGCGCTGGTGATGGCGTCGACCAGATCGCGCGGCTGGCGCGTCTGAATGATCAGGTGTTCCGGGCCGTACTGGTTGGAGATCGCCACGCACTCCTCCAGGTCGCGCGCCACAATCAGGCGGCTGCTCGCCAGCGCCTGGCGTGCGGTGGCGGCGCGCGGCAGCGCCTGCAGCTGCGCCTCTACCGCTTCGGCGACCTGCTGCGCCAGCGTCAGCGAGGGCGTCAGCAGAATCACCTGCGAATCGGGACCGTGTTCCGCCTGCGACAGCAGGTCGGAGGCGACAAAAGCGGGCGTCGCGCCTTCGTCGGCGATCACCAGCACTTCCGACGGACCGGCGGGCATATCGATCGCCGCGCCGTCGAGACGCTGGCTCACCTGGCGTTTCGCCTCGGTGACGTACGCGTTGCCCGGCCCGAAGATTTTATCGACTTTGGGCACGCTCTCGGTGCCGAAGGCGAGGGCGGCGATCGCCTGCGCGCCGCCGACCTGAAACACCTCTTCGACGCCGCACAGCTGCGCCGCATAGAGGATCTCGTTGGCGATGGGCGGCGGCGAGCAGAGCGCCACGCGGCCGCAGCCGGCGATGCGTGCCGGGGTCGCCAGCATCAGCACGGTAGAGAAGAGCGGGGCAGAGCCGCCGGGGATATAGAGACCGACCGAGCGCACCGGCCGGGTGATCTGCTGGCAGCGCACGCCGGGCTGGGTCTCGATATCCACCGTCGCCAGCTGCTGCGCGTTGTGGAAGGTTTCGATATTGGCGACGGCAACGGCCATCGCCTGCTTCAGCTCGTCGCTGAGTCGCGCGCCGGCGGCGGCGATCTCGGTGGGCGTGACGCGCAGCGCATCTACCTGCGCCTTGTCGAAGCGCGCGCTGAACTCACGCAGCGCCGCATCGCCGCTGCTCTTTACCTGATCCAGCACCGCGCGCACCGTGGCGCTGATGGCGTCGGACGCGGCGATGGCCGGACGCTGCAGCAGCGCCTGACGCTGCGCCTCGCTGCACTGCTGCCATTCGACGGGGGTCATAAAGGACATGGCTTACTCCATCATCTTTTCAATGGGCAGCACCAGAATCGAGCTGGCGCCCAGCGCTTTCAGTTTTTCCATGGTTTCCCAGAACAGGGTTTCGCTGCTGACCATATGCATCGCCACGCGGCTCTGATCGCCCGCCAGCGGCAGCACGGTGGGACGCTCGGCGCCGGGCAGCAGCTGAATCACCTCTTCCAGGCGATCGCTCGGCGCGTGCATCATGATGTATTTCGATTCGCGCGCTTTAATGACGCCCTGAATGCGGGTCATCAGCTTGTCGATCAGCTCCTGCTTCTCCGGTGCCATCTCGCCGTCGCGCTGGATCAGCACCGCTTTTGAACGGTAGATCACCTCCACTTCACGCAGGCCGTTGGCTTCCAGCGTGGCGCCGGTCGATACCAGGTCGCAAATCGCGTCGGCCAGTCCGGCGCGCGGCGCGACTTCCACCGAGCCGTTGAGCATACAGGGTTTAAAGTTAAGGCCTTTTTTGTCGAGGTACTGCTTCAGCAGGTGAGGATAGGAGGTGGCGATGCGGGCGTTATTCAGGCACTGCGGACCGGTGTACTCTTCATCTACCGGCATCGCCAGCGACAGGCGACAGCCGCCGAAGTCCAGACGGCGCAGGGTGAAGTAGCGCGGATCTTCGCCCTGCGCGCGGCGCGTCAGCAGCTCCTCTTCCAGCACGTTTTCGCCGATAATGCCGAGATCCACCACGCCATCCATAACCAGACCGGGAATATCGTCATCGCGCACGCGCAGGATATCGATCGGCATATTCTCTGCGAAGGCGATCAGACGCTGCTGCTGCAGATTGATTTTAATGCCGCAGCGCGCCAGCAGCTCGCGTGAGTCATCGCTTAAACGGCCAGATTTCTGCATAGCTATGCGAATTCGCTTGTTATCTAACATCGGTCCTGTCCTCTGTTTCATTCCTGTCTGAAAAGGTATTGCGCCAGCCCATAAAAAAACCCCCGGAAGACGATCTTCCGGGGGTTCTCTTTGCGTTCGCACCACTGGAAGATCTGAATGTCTCCCAGCACACATCGCCTGAAAGACTAGTCAGGATGATGGTGATGATGATGGTTGAACTGAACGCGTGTCATAATAAATTCCGTTGCTGAATGAGTATTCATTTGCGTGTTGATTAACCTAGCGAAGATGGCGGCGATGCGCAACCCTTTTTTAACCTTTGCGGTTCGACGGCGCGGCGCACTAAGATGGACGGCAGTGAGTCAAGCGCAGGAGTCAATATGAAGAAGGTCGCAATTATCGGTCTGGGATGGCTGGGCATGCCGCTGGGGCTGGCGCTAACGGCGCGCGGCTGGCAGGTTACCGGCAGCAAAACCACGCTGGACGGCGTGGAGGCGGCGCGCCGCTGCGGCATCGACGCGGTGCAGCTGCGGCTGACGCCGGAAATCGAGTGCGACGCCGAGGATCTCGCCCTGCTGCTGGCGGTCGACGCGCTGGTGGTGACCTTGCCCGCCAGCCGCACGGCGGAAGGCGGCGAAAGTTATATGCAGGCGGTGCAGAACGTGGTGGACAGCGCGCTGGCGCAGCAGGTGCCGCGCATTATCTTCACCAGCTCCACCTCGGTCTACGGCAGCGGCAGCGGGGTAATGAAGGAAAACAGCGCGCTCCAGCCGGAGACGGTGGCGGGCAAAACCCTGACCGCGCTGGAGAGCTGGCTGCACGATCTGCCCGGCACCCAGGTCGATATTCTGCGGCTGGCGGGGCTGGTGGGGCCGAGTCGTCATCCCGGCCGCTTCCTGGCGGGGAAAACCGGGCTGGAGAACGGCGCGCACGGCGTCAATCTGGTGCATCTTGATGATGTGGTGAGCGCGATTACCCTGCTGCTGCAGACGCCGAAGGGCGGACGCGTCTATAATCTTTGCGCGCCGAAACACCCGTCGCGCGCGACCTTTTATCCCGCCGTCTCGCGCCAGCTGGGCCTGACGCCGCCGACCTTTTTGCCCTTAGCGTCCGGCGACACCGGCAAGCTGATTGACGGCTCGCGCATCTGCAACGAGCTGGGGTTCGAGTACAGCTACGACGATCCGGCGAAAATGCCGCTGGAATAGTCGCCGCCTAAACGCCGAGCCGGTCGCGCAGCGCATACCAGGCGGCGCCCATGGCGGTCAGCGGCACTTTAAAGCGCCGTCCGCCGGGGAAGGGCAGGTGCGGCAGCTTCGCGAAGGCGTCGAAGCGCTCCGCATCGCCGCGCAGCGCTTCGCAAATCAGCTTGCCGGCAAGGTGCGTGCAGGTAACGCCGTGGCCGCTGTCGCCCTGCATAAAGTAGACGTTATTCTCCAGCCGTCCGAACTGCGGCAGCCGTGACAGCGTCAGCAGAAAGTTGCCGCTCCAGCGATAGCTGAAGGCGAGATCGCGCAGCTGCGGGAAGGTGCGCAGCAGTTTGGGGCGGATCAGCGCCTCGATGTCGCCGGGATCGCGCGCGCCGTAGACCACGCCGCCGCCGTAAAGCAGCCGGTTATCCGCCGTCAGGCGGAAATAATCGAGCAGATAGTTGCAGTCTTCGACGCAGTGATTATTCGGCAGTAGCGCCAGCGCGCGATCGCGGCTCAGCGGCTCGCTGGCGAGGATCTGCGATCCGCACGCCATGCTGTTGCGCGTCAGGCGCGGCTCCAGCTGCGAGGGCAGATAGGCGTTGCCGGCAAAAATCACGAAGGTGGCGTTCACCTCGCCGTGCTCGGTTTTCACCTTATTTGGCGCGCCGTAGGTCAGCGCCGTCGCGGCGGAGCGTTCATAGATGCGCCCGCCGTGCCGCCGAATCGCCTCGGCTTCGCCCAGCGCCAGATTGAGCGGATGCAGGTGGCCGCCGCGCCGATCCAGCAGGCCGCCGACGTAGCGCTCGGTGGCGATTTCGCGCCGGATGCCGCGCTCGTCAAGCAACTCCAGATCGTGATTGCCGTACTTCTCCCATAGCCGCTGCTGGCGGCGCAGATGATTCATCTGGCGCGGGTTAAGCGCAGCGAAGATATTGCCAGGCCGGTAGTCGCAGGCGATGGCGTAGCGATCGATGCGATCGCGGATGATCTCCGCGCCCTCGAACATCATGCTGCCGAGCAGGCGCGCGCTCTCTTTGCCGTAGCGCTGTTCGATGACGTCCACGTCGCGGCTGTAGGAGTTGACCACCTGCCCGCCGTTGCGGCCGCTGGCGCCGAAGCCGACGCGCGCCGCCTCCAGCACCACCACGTCATAGCCCGCCTCGGTAAGGTAGAGCGCGGCAGAAAGGCCGGTAAAGCCCGCGCCGATTATGCAGACGTCGCACTGGATGCTCTCCTGCAGCGTGGGCCAGGGTGCATGGTCGTTGGCGGTCGCCGCGTAGTAGCTTTCAACATGTTTCATCACAACCTCCTGCCTGCAGATGCGTCAGAAATTAGCGGGCGTATGGGCGCTGACGATACGGCAGGGCTGCGCCGAGAGATTGGTGAAGCTGTGCGGCAGCCCCGTATCGATCACATAACTTTCGCCCGCGTTAAGGTGGTAGCTTTGTCCGTTGACCACCAGGGTGATCTCTCCCTCCAGCAGCGTCCCGGTCTCTTCACCCGGATGACGCAGCTTTTCGCCGGTGCTGGCGCCGGGTTGATAGGTCTCGAGCAGCATGCCGAGTGAGCGCTTCGCCTGCCCGTTATCCACCAGCTTTAGCGACACGCCCTGGCTGCCGATCTCCACCAGATCGTCTGGCCTGACGATCACCTTCGGCGCGTCATGGTGTTTGGGTTCGGAGAAGAACTCCGACAGCGACAGCCCGTACACCTTTAACAGCTTTTGCAGCGTGCTGACCGCCGGACTCACCTTATCCTGTTCAATGGTGCTGATTGCGCTATGGGTTAAACCTGACAGTTCAGCGGCGCGGCGCTGAGACAATCCCAACTCTTGCCGGATTTGCGATAAGCGTCGTCCAGGCGCCAGAGCGGCATCGTTCATGGTGATTTTTCCTCGTGATAGTGCCGTGCGGCATGGATAAACCCCGCAAAAAGGGCGCGCGAGGCGTCGTTCTGTTCTGGCTGCCATTCGGGATGCCACTGCACCGCCAGGGCGAACGGATGATGGCGCAGGCTGACCGCTTCGATCAGGCCGTCCGGCGCGCGCGCCTCGATGCGCAGCTGCGGCCCCGTTTCGCGGATGCCCTGATGATGCAGCGAATTGACCGCCAGGATAGCGTCGCCGCCGAGCAGAGAGGCGAGCAGGCCGCCCGCTTCGGGAAAGATGTCATGCGCCGGGGCGTACTGTTCGCTCAGCGGTAGCGTCGCTTCTGCATGATGCGGCAGCCCGGTTTTACGCTGGTCGAGATCGCGCCACAGCGCGCCGCCGTTGGCTACCACCAGCTCCTGCATGCCGCGGCAGATGCCGAACAGCGGCATTCTGCGGCTGGTGGCCCAGGTAATAAGGGCGAAGGCGAGCCGGTCGCGGCCGGGATCGGCGTGCGGCTCGCTGCCCGCTTCGCCATAGTGCCAGGGTTCGATATTGCTGGGGCTGCCGGTGAGCATCACGCCGTCGAGCGTCGCCAGCGCCTGCTCCAGCAGATGCGGCGTCGTGCAAAGCTGCTGGGGCAGGGCAAGCGGCACGCCGCCCGCCTGGGTTATCGCCGTCAGATATTTGTTATGCACCGACTGAGTGAGATGGCCATCATGGTTAACCTGGCACATCGCTACGCCGATCAAAGGGTTGTTAAAAATAATGCCCATCTCATTCCTCGACTCGCCGTTCAAAAAATTCACCGATCGGGCCCGCAGTGGGTAAAAACGTGCAATATTTTTTCAATCTAGCAATGCGCTGTTTGTTTCTCAAACAGATTTGTTACATTTGCACACTTTTTGTGTTGGCGCTATGTTAGAGGAGTGGCTGTTATTTTGAGCATTGCGCAAACCAATCAACGGTAGAAGGCGGGTGGGATATGACGAACCTCGTGGAAGTAGAAGACTTCACGCGTCACAGTGAAGAGAGACGAACCAGCGCGTTCCAGCTTGAAGTGAAAAACTGGCTGGAACGCCATCCTGAAACGCAGTATGTCGATATTTTATTGAATGATTTAAACGGCGTCTTTCGCGGCAAACGCATCCCGATAGCCGCGCTGGCGAAGCTGGAAAAAGGGTGTTATTTCCCCGCCTCGGTTTTCGCTATGGATATCCTCGGCAATACCGTCGAAGAAGCCGGCCTCGGGCAATCTCTCGGCGAACCTGACAATCTCTGCATGCCGGTTCCCGGCACCTTAGTTCCCTCCGCTTCCGATCCTGCGCACATCGCTCAGCTGCTGTTGACCATGTGCAACCAAGATGGCACTCCCTTTGACGTTGAACCCCGCAATGTCCTGAACCGGCTGTGGCAGCAGCTGCGCAACCGAGGACTCTTTCCGGTGGTAGCGGTAGAGCTGGAGTTCTATCTGGTCGACAAGGCCCGCGACGCCGAGGGCTATATTCAGCCGCCGTGCGCGCCTGGCAGCAGCGAACGCAATATGCAGAGCCAGGTCTACTCGGTGGATAATCTCGATCACTTCGGCGCGGTGCTGCGCGATATCGACGCGCTGGCGCGCCAGCAGAACATTCCCGCCGACGGCGCGCTGGCGGAAGCCTCGCCCGGCCAGTTTGAGATCAACCTGCACCATACCCGCGACGTGCTGAGCGCCTGCGACCACGCGGTACAGCTTAAAAGGCTGATCCGTCAGGTGGCGGAGAACCACGGCATGACCGCCACCTTTATGGCCAAACCCTATGAAGAGTATGCGGGCAGCGGCATGCACGTGCATATCAGCATGCTGGACGCCGCCGATCATAACGCCTTCGCCGCCGATGACGGCAGCGACTCGCCGCTGCTGAAGCGCGCGCTGGCGGGCATGCTCGACCTGATGCCCGCCTCGATGGCGCTGCTGGCGCCCAACGTCAACGCCTATCGCCGCTTCGTGCCGGACGCCTACGTGCCGCTACAGGCGTCGTGGGGGCACAACAACCGCACCGTGGCGCTGCGCATTCCCTGCGGCGACGTGGAAAACCACCGCGTCGAGTACCGCGTCGCAGGCGCGGACGCCAACCCCTATCTGGTGATGTCGGCGATTCTGGCGGGCATTCTGCACGGTCTGGATACCGCGTTACCGCTGCCGCAGCCGGTGCAGGGCAACGGTCACGAGGCGGAGGGCATCCCGCTGCCGGTGCGCCAGAGCGAAGCGCTGTTTGAATTTGAAAGCAGCTTTCCGCTGCAAAAACTGCTGGGCGAGCGCTTCGGCGCGGTGTGGCACAGCTGTAAGCGCCACGAGATGATGCAGTTCGAACGGCTGGTCACCGCCACGGAGATCGACTGGATGCTGAAAAACGCCTGAGAAAAAAGTCGCTATACTTATCAGCGGGTCTTGTGTTTTTGCTGCATTTTGGGGCAGAATACGCGGCCTGCAAAATTCCGAATATAACCGATGCTTTTAAGAGCCTCGGTTATTTTTTTTGCATGTACTTAACCGATTCGCATGAGGCCGGGCGCGCCCGGATAGATACACGTTAAAAAACGCGCAAGCGTACGAACTGAGGATACAAAGATGGGGATGTTATTCATTCAGCCAGCCCGCGCTGGCTCTCGTTTCCGTGATGACTACGGCGCCGTGCAGGCTCATAACGCCGCCTTCCTCGCTCCCGTGATGCAATCCAGTCAGGTTGCAGCTCAGGGAGGTCTGAAACATGTCGCTTGATACCTCAGCACCACAGCGTGCCCACCTGAAAAAATCTCTGACCCTGCTTCCGGTCGTCATGATTGGCCTTGCCTACATGCAGCCGATGACCCTGTTTGATACCTTCGGTATCGTGTCGGGTCTGACCAGCGGTCACGTCGCCACCGCCTACGCCTTTGCGCTGATTGCGATTCTGTTTACCGCCGTAAGCTACGGTAAGCTGGTACGCCGCTTCCCATCTGCGGGCTCCGCTTATACCTACGCTCAGAAGGCGATCAGTCCGCACGTCGGCTTTATGGTCGGCTGGTCATCCCTGCTGGACTACCTGTTCATGCCGATGATCAACATCCTGCTGGCGAAAAACTATTTCGAAGCGCTGGTGCCGGGCATTCCGTCATGGATCTTCGTAGTGCTGCTGGTGGCGTTTATGACGATGTCCAACCTGCGCGGCATTAAAACCGTGGCCAACTTTAACAGCGTGATCGTGGTGCTGCAGGTTGTGGTGATGATCGGTATTACCGGCATGGTGATTTACGGCGTCGCGCACGGCGAAGGCGCGGGCACGCTCACCAGCTCGCAGCCGTTCTGGTCCCCAGACGCCCATGTGGTGCCGATGATTACCGGCGCGACTATCCTCTGTTTCTCGTTCCTGGGCTTTGACGGCATCAGTTCGCTGTCGGAAGAGACCAAAGACGCGGAGCGCACCATTCCGCGCGCGATTTTCCTGACGGCGCTGATCGGCGGCCTGATCTTTATCGTGGCCTCCTACTTCCTGCAGCTCTATTTCCCGGATATCTCGCGCTTCAAGGATCCCGATTCGTCGCAGCCGGAAATCATGCTGTACGTGGCGGGTCATGTGCTGCAGTTCGGCATCCTGATCTTCTCGGTGGTGACCGTGCTGGCGTCAGGTATGGCGGCGCACGCGGGCGTGTCGCGTCTGATGTACGTGATGGGCCGCGACGGCGTCTTCCCGGAGCGCTTCTTCGGCTATATCCATCCGAAATGGCGCACGCCGTCGCTGAACGTGCTGCTGGTCGGCGCCGTGGCGCTGATGGCGATCCGTTTCGACCTGGTGACCGCGACGGCGCTGGTTAACTTCGGCGCGCTGGTGGCCTTTACCTTTGTTAACCTCTCGGTGATCGCCCAGTTCTGGATCCGCGAGAAGCGTAACCGCACGCTGCGCGACCATATCAACTATCTGGTGCTGCCGGTGCTCGGCGCGCTGACGGTTGGCGCGCTGTGGATTAACCTGGAAGAGAGTTCGATGGTGCTGGGCCTGATTTGGGCCGCCGTGGGGATTGTCTACCTCGCGTTCGTCACCCGCAGCTTCCGCAATCCGGTGCCGCAGTACAGCGAAGAAGTGTAATTCGCCTGCGGTGAAAAAGGGGTGAGGCGCAAGCCTCACCTCTTTTTTTATGCGCGTCTTCGCACTTACTCCGCCAGCACCAGCTCCCAGCTGCCTTCGCTCAGCGCGCTGCGCGCGGCGGTGCTGAGCTGCGTATCGGTCACAATGCTGTCGAAACGCGCCAGCGGCAGCGCCAGGAAAGTGGCGATTTTGTTGTACTTCGAGCTGTCGCTCAGCAGCACGCGCTTGCTGCTTACCTCGCTCACCGTCTGCTTCACCATTACCTTGTCTTCGTCGGGGGTAAACAGGCCGCGCGGGCCCCAGCAGGAGGCGGAGATAAAGGCGATATCGATCGCCAGATGGCGCAGGCTACGGGCCGCGCTTTCGCCTACGCAGGAGCGATTATCGCGGCACACCGTGCCGCCGGTGTGAATCACCCGACAATCGCTCGCCTCCATCAGCAGGTTGGTCACCATAAAGTCATTGGTCACCACCAGCAGATCGTCGCGGTCCAGCAGCTCGCGCGCCAGCGCCAGCGTGGTGGTGCCCGCATCCAGATAGATACAGCTGTTGCGCGGAATATGCTGGGCGGCGTAGCGGCCGATGGCGTTCTTCTCGGCGTTATAGAGCGTCGTTTTCGTCTGATGCGACGGCTCCGCCGCCAGCCGGTCGGCCGACCGCACACCGCCGGAGACTGACAGCACCGCGCCTTGTTCCTCCAGCTTCTGCACGTCCCGCCGGATTGTCATATGCGATACGCCGAGCCGCTCCGTCAGTTCGGCAATGCTGACCACGCCGCGCTCGGCGACCAGCGCCAGAATCTGCTGATGGCGTTCAATCGGTATCATTCCCTGCACTCCTTGCTTATCAATTTTTCACAGTGTAAAGCATTTGCGTCATCAGCTGAATGAAAAAAATGGCCGCTTTTTTGGGTGGCTATTTCACTAATAATCATAAATTTCAGTGTTATGCGCTATTTGTGAATAAATGTTCAGGGCTAGTCTGTTTAGTGAAGATATGTGACATAAAGCACGTTTATCCCTCTGCGATCCTGCCAGAATTAACAACATCAAACAAATAATCACTTAAATTAACAGCGGAGGCCGACAGTGCCACTCTCAAACGTCTGTGTTATCGGGTTAGGTTCCATGGGAATGGGCGCAGCGACGTCCTGTATTCGCGCCGGGCTGAATACCTGGGGCGTCGATCTCAATCCCGCCGCGCTGGAGACGCTGCGTCAGGCAGGCGGGCGCGATGCGCAATCCTCTGCCGACGGCTTTGCTGACCAGCTGGAAGCGGTGCTGCTGCTGGTGGTGAACGCCGCGCAGGTGAAGGGCATCCTGTTCGGCGACAGCGGGCTGGCGGCAAAGCTGAAGCCCGGCACCGTCGTGATGGTCTCGTCGACCATCTCCGCGCAGGACGCGCAGCAGATTGAACAGCAGCTGGCGCAGCATCAGCTGCTGATGCTCGACGCGCCGGTCTCCGGCGGGGCGGCGAAAGCGGCAACCGGCGAGATGACGGTGATGGCGTCCGGCAGCGACGCGGCGTTCGAGCGTTTGCAGCCGGTGCTGGATGCGGTGGCGGCTAAGGTGTACCGCGTCGGCAGCGAAATCGGCCTCGGTTCGACGGTTAAAATCATTCACCAGCTGCTGGCGGGCGTGCATATCGCCGTCGGCGCGGAAGCGATGGCGCTGGCGGCGCGCGCCGGTATCCCGCTCGATACCATGTATGACGTGGTGACCAACGCGGCGGGCAACTCCTGGATGTTCGAGAACCGCATGCGCCACGTCGTGGACGGCGACTACAGCCCGAAATCGGCCGTCGATATTTTCGTTAAGGATCTGACGCTGGTGGCGGATACCGCCAAATCGCTGCGCTTCCCGCTGCCGCTCGCCTCCACGGCGCTCAATATGTTTACCGAAGCCAGCAACGCCGGCCACGGCCGCGAAGACGACAGCGCGGTGATCAAGATTTTCAGCGGTATTGAGCTGCCGCAGGCAAAGGGGTGAGCATGACGCGTGTAGGCATCATCGCCGACGACTTTACCGGCGCTACCGACATCGCCAGCTTTCTGGTGCAGAACGGGCTCTCCACGATCCAGTTCAACGGCGTGCCGCAGCAGCATGACGCGCTGACCGCGCAGGCGATCGTGATCAGTCTGAAGTCGCGCTCCTGTCCGCCAGAGCAGGCGGTAGAGCAGTCGCTCACTGCGCTGCGCTGGCTGCAGGCGCAGGGCTGCGATCGCTTCTACTTCAAATACTGCTCTACGTTTGACAGCACCGAACAGGGCAATATCGGCCCGGTCACCGATGCGCTGCTGGCGGCGCTGGGCGAAACCCAGACGGCGATCTCCCCGGCGCTGCCGGTCAACGGCCGCACCGTTTACCAGGGACATCTGTTCGTCGGCGAGCAGCTGCTGAGCGATTCCGGCATGCGACATCATCCGGTGACGCCGATGACCGACAGCAACCTGCTGCGCCTGATGGCGCGCCAGTCAGCCGGTAAAGCGGGGCTGATCGCCGCGCCGCTGCTGGATCGGGGCGCGCAGGCGGTACGTGAGCAGCTGAACGAACTCAAGGCGCAGGGCGTTAACTACGTGGTGCTTGACGCGCTCAACGAGCAGCATCTGCTGACCCAGGGCGAAGCGCTACGCGATATGCGCCTGGTGACCGGCGGCTCGGGCCTGGCAATCGGGCTGGCGCGCCAGTGGGCCGAGGCCGGCAGCGCGGTCGCTGATGCGGAAAACGCAGGCCGCCCGCAGGGCGAGCGCGCCGTGGTGATCTCCGGCTCCTGCTCGCAGATGACCAACCGGCAGGTCAGCGCCTATCGTCAGCAGGCTCCTTCCCATGAGGTCGAGGTGGCGCGCTGCCTGGAGAACGCCGACGCCTACGCGCAGGCGCTGTGCGACTGGGTGGTAACGCATAGCGACCAGCCGCTGGCGCCGCTGCTTTACGCCACCGCCGATGCGCAGCAGCTGCAAAAAATCCAGCAGCAGTATGGCGCGCAGCGCAGCAGCGAGGCGGTCGAGCAGCTGTTCGCCGCCGTCACGCGCGAGCTTAAGGCGCGCGGCTGGCAGCGCTTTATCGTGGCGGGCGGCGAAACTTCTGGCGTGGTGGCACAGAGCCTTGGCGTCACCGCGTTCCATATTGGCCCGACGATTTCACCTGGCGTGCCCTGGGTGAGGGATATTCATCAACCGCTGTCGCTGGCGCTGAAGTCCGGCAATTTTGGCGACGAAGCGTTTTTCCGCCGCGCACAAACGGAGTTTGCCCATGACTGAACAACAGGCCCGCGAAGAGATGGTGAAGCTGGGCGCCTCATTTTTCGCCCGCGGCTACGCCACCGGCTCGGCCGGCAATCTCTCTCTGCTGCTGGAAGACGGTAATCTGCTGGCCACGCCGACCGGCTCCTGCCTCGGCGAGCTGGATGCCGATCGCCTGTCGAAGGTGACGCTGGCCGGCGAGTGGCTCTCGGGCGACAAGCCGTCGAAAGAGATCGCTTTTCACCGCGCGCTCTACGCGGGCGACCCCGACTGCAAAGCGGTGGTACACCTGCATAGCCACTACCTGACGGCGCTCTCCTGCCTTGAGGGACTGGACGCGCAGAACTGTATCCGTCCGTTCACCCCTTATGTAGTGATGCGCGTCGGCGACGTGCCGGTGGTGCCGTACTACAAGCCCGGCGACGAGCGCCTGGCGGAAGATTTATCGCGGCTGGCGGGCCAGTATCGCGCCTTCCTGCTGGCGAACCACGGCCCGGTGGTGGTCGGCAAATCGCTGCGCGAAGCCGCCGACAATACCGAGGAGCTGGAAGAGACCGCCCGCCTGATGTTTACCCTGGGCGACCGCGCCATTCGCTATCTCAGCGACAGCGAAGTGGCGGAATTAAGGAGCCGATAATGCCGAAGTTTGCCGCAAACCTCTCAACGCAGTTTAACGAAGTGCCCTTTACCGAACGCTTCGCCGCCGCGGCGCAGGCCGGTTTTGACGCGGTCGAGTTTCTGTTCCCTTATGACTACCCGGCGGCGCAGCTTAAGCAGTTGCTCGACGAGCACAACCTGAAACTGGTGCTGTTCAACACCGCGCCGGGCAACGTCGCAGCAGGCGAGTGGGGCGTATCGGCCATTCCTGGCCGTGAGGCGGAAGCGCGCGCCGATATCGACCGCGCGCTGGAGTATGCGCTGGCGCTTGCGGTGCCGCAGGTGCATATCATGGCCGCCACGGTGCCGCCGGGCAGCGATCGCGCGGCCTACGCCGACACCTTTGTGCGCAATATGCACTATGCCTCGGAGCGCTTTGCGCCGCACGGCATCAACCTGCTGCTGGAAGCACTTAATCCGGTAACCAAGCCGCACTATCTCTATGCCAGCCAGTATCAGACGCTGGAGATGGCGGCGCGCATCGATCGCCCCAACGTCTTTACCCAGCTCGACCTGTTCCACGCGCAGCTGGTGGACGGTAATCTCAGCCGCCTGATCCGCGACAATATCGGGCGCTACCGCCATATCCAGATCGCCTCTGCGCCGAACCGCCATGAGCCTGATGAAGGCGAAATCAACTATCCCTGGCTGTTTAACCTGCTGGATGAGGTGGGCTATGAGGGCTGGATCGGCTGCGAGTATATTCCGCGCGGCAATACGCTGGACGGCCTCGGCTGGTTCGCGCCCTGGGCGAAAAAAAGCTGAAGAGAGACTGAATACCCCGGCGTGACGACGCCGGTTTTCATCCTGCACCAGAGCCAGGCATCACTGTACTCATTATTCATATAAAGATAACCCTATTTGAGGTTTACCATGTCCACCGCACTGCTGTTAGCCATTGCGACCGCCAGCATCGTTATCCTGCTGCTGCTGGTTATTAAAGCCAAAGTCCATCCCTTCGTTGCCCTGTTGATCGTCAGCCTGCTGGTCGCCATCGCAACGGGCATTCCGGCTGAAAAGATTATGGAAACCATTATGAGCGGCATGGGCAGCCTGCTCGGCCATATCGCCATTATCATCGTGCTGGGGGCGATGCTCGGCGCGGTGATTGAGGCCTCGGGCGGCGCGGAGTCGCTGGCTCAGCGCTTCAGCAAAAGCCTCGGCATCCGGCGCACCGTCGCAGCGCTAACCATGGCGGCTTTTATTCTCGGCATACCGGTGTTTTTCGAGGTCGGCTTCATTATCGTCATTCCGTTGATTTACGGCTTTACTAAGGTGGCGCGCGTCTCGCCGCTGAAGTTCGGCCTGCCGATGGCGGGCGTGATGCTCACCGTTCACGTGGCGCTGCCGACCCATCCAGGCGCAGCGGCGGCGGCAGGCATTCTGCATACTGACATGGGCTGGCTGATGATGATCGGCCTGGCGATTTCGGTGCCGGTGGGCATTATCGGCTACTACGTCGCGAAAGCGATGAATCGCCGCCAGTATCATCTGTCGGTAGAGGTGCTGGAACAGCTGCAAATGGCTAAGCCGGAAGGCGCGGAGAAGAAAAACGAGCCGGCGCCGCCAGGCGCGCTCACCATCGCCGGACTGATTGTGGTGCCGATCCTCTTGATTGTGCTCGGCACGATTTCCCACTCGCTGCTGGCGGCCGACAGCCTGCCGGGTAAAGTGATGACGGTGATCGGCACGCCGCCCATCGCGCTGCTGATTGCGCTGGCGCTGGCCGCCTGGCTGCTGGGCGTGCGTCGCGGCTGGAGCAAGGACAAGCTGGAAGATTTGACCGGCCGCGCCATTCCAGGATCGGCGAGCGTGATCCTGGTGGCGGGCGCAGGCGGCGCCTTCGGCAAAGTACTGGTGGAGTCGGGCGTCGGCAAGGCGCTGGCGCTGACGCTGGAGACGCTGCATCTGCCGCTGGTGCCCGCCGCCTTTATTCTGTCGCTGGCGCTGCGCGCCTCGCAGGGATCGGCCACGGTGGCGATCCTGACCACCAGCGGACTGCTCACCTCCGCGGTGAGCGGCACCAGCGATATGGAGCGCGTGCTGGTGACGCTGGCGGCGTGCTTCGGCGGTCTGGGACTGTCGCACGTTAACGATGCGGGCTTCTGGGTGGTCACGCGCTATCTGGGTCTGTCGGTCGGCGACGGCCTGAAAACCTGGACGGTGCTGACCACGCTGATGGGACTGAGCGGCTTTGCGCTGACCTGGCTGGTGTGGGCGCTGGTGTAACCGGCTTATGACGTTTCTCCCCCGGAGGGTGGGGGAGAAAAGGAGAAAAGTGCGCACTAGCGCATCGTTATTTCTTTATGAAACCAGTTCCTGCGCGTAGAGGTAAAGCGCTTTGAGCTGCGCCATCTTTTCTGCATCCCCTTCGTGCAGGCTCGCCAGCGACTCCAGCTCCAGCAAAAATGCCTGCACGCGCTCCGCGTTTAAGACTTCGCGACGGTGCTGCAGCCAGCGCTGCTGCTCGGCGTCATCCAGCGTGCCGGGAAAGTTGCGCGCGCGGTAGCGGAACAGCAGCTTCGCCACGCGCGCATCCTGGAAAGCGAGATCCATCGCTGGCAGGTTGGCGGGCGCGGTCTGACGCAAAATGTTCATTCCCGCGCGATCGGCGTCGCTAAAGAAGCCGTCATAGAGCTGCGCGTCGACATCGTCCGGCGCGCTAAAGGGCTCAGCCTCGGCGAACAGAGTGACCACTTTTTCACGCACTTCGGCATGCTGACGCAGCAGCGCCAGATTCGCCAGGCAGGCTTCACGATCGATACCCAGACGCGCCGCATCTTCCGGGCGTAGCGTGTTGGCCGGCGCCAGCACCGGGCACTTGTTGATATGCACCAGCTTGATCGGCACCGACGCTTCATCGTCGGCCAGATCGCTTTTGCGCGTGTAGAGCCGCTCGCGCAGCGCATCCGCGTCCATCTCCAGCAGCGGCGTCATATCGCCCGCAAGATCGGCGACGATCAGCGCGTTGCGATTGTCCGGATGCCACGCCAGCGGCACGACCCAGCTGGTATTGCCGCGCGCCGCGCCGAACATGCCGGAGACGTGCACCAGCGGCTTCATCTGCGGAATGTCGATCAGCGTCATCAGCTTGTTTTTATTGCGATGCGTAAACAGGAACTCAAACAGCTTCGGCTGTTTCTCTTTCACCAGCTTCGCCATCGCCAGCGTGGCGTGGACGTCCGACATGGCGTCGTGTGCGTTCTCATGCGCCACGCCGTTGGCTTTGGTGAGGTGCTCCAGCCTGAAGCTGGGAAAGCCGTCCTCATTTTCCGGCCAGACGATGCCGTCGGGACGCAGCGCGTAGCAGGCGCGCATCACATCCAGCAGATCCCAGCGCGAGTTGCCGTTTTGCCAGCTCCAGCCATAGGGATCGAAAAAGTTGCGATAGAAGATGTTGCGCGTGACCTCGTCATCGAAGCGCACATTGTTGTAGCCCACCACGCAGGTTTGCTCTTCGGTAAAGAGCGCATAAATCCGGGCGGCGAACTCCGCCTCCGATACGCCGCGCGCGCGCGCGACCTGCGGCGTAATGCCGGTGATCATTACCGCTTCTGGCTGCGGCAGATAGTCGTCTGCGGGACGGCAGTAGAAGATCTGCGGCTCGCCGACCGGGTTGAAATCGCTGTCGGTGCGCAGCGCGGCAAACTGCGCCGGACGATCCAGCGAGGGGCTTTTACCGAAAGTCTCGTAATCGTGAAAGAGAAAAGTGCGTTCAGAGGCGGGCACGAGCATATCCTGTACTGAGAAAACAACGCACAGCATAGTCGCTTGCGTCGCGGGTCACAACCACGCCAGCGCGGGAGGCGGGCTAGTCACACTTTTTTTCAATTTAATCAAACCTGTTTATGCCTTTTGCCGTAAAACGAGCCGCTGTTTTCCCCGTAACCTTGAGGATGAAGTGTTGAAAAGGCGTCTGTTGATCACTGTAACTGGAACTCTTTTTTTGGCTTCGCTGGCCCAGGCCGACGATATGCCGTTTCCCCTGACGCCACCGTCGATTGACGCCGCTTCCTGGGTATTGATGGACGCCACCACCGGACAGGTGCTGACCGCCGGCAATCCGGACGAGCGCCGCAACCCCGCCAGCCTGACCAAGCTGATGACCGGCTACGTGGTCGACCGCGCCATCGACGCAAAAAAAATCACCCGCGACGACATGGTGACGGTCGGTAAAGACGCCTGGGCGGCGGGCAACCCGGTATTTAAAGGCTCTTCGCTGATGTTTATTAAGCCTGGCGACAAGATCACGGTGCGCGACCTCAGCCGCGGCGTCATCATCGACTCCGGCAACGACGCCTGCGTGGCGCTGGCCGACTACGTGGCGGGCAGTCAGCAAAATTTCGTCAATATGATGAATCAGTACGTACAGAAGCTGGGCCTGACCAATACGCACTTCGAGACGGTGCACGGCCTCGACGCGCCGGGCCAGTTCTCCTCCGCGCGGGACATGGCGAAGCTGTCGCGCGCCATTATCAGCGGCGAACCCGATTTCTACGCCATGTACAGCGAGAAAACCCTCACCTGGAACGGCATCACGCAGAACAACCGCAACGGGCTGCTGTGGGACAATAATCTGCACGTCGACGGCCTGAAAACCGGCCATACCGAAACCGCGGGCTTCAATATCATCGCCTCTAACGTGGTCGGCCAGCATCGTCTGATCGCGGTAGTGATGGGCGGCAAAAGCCCGAAAGGGCGTGAAGAGCAGGCGCGCAAGCTGCTGGTCTGGGGCCAGAACACCTTCGACACCGTGCAGCTGTTCCACGCGGGCAAGAAAATCGGCACTGAAAACGTCTGGTATGGCGCGCCGCACAGCGTCGCCGTCGGCACGGCTAACGATGTCTACCTGTCGCTGCCGCGCAGCGAGATCCAGAACGTGAAGGCCAAATATGTAATTAACCGTAAGAACCTTGAGGCACCGCTGAAAGCCAACGAAACCATCGGCGAGATTCAGGTGATCGATAAGGACAAACAGCTGGCGAGCTATCCGCTGGTCACGCTCTCAGCGGTAGAGAAAGCAGGCGTCTTCACGCGTCTTCAGGACTACCTGAAGCAGAAGTTCTGACAGCATCGGGCGGCCTCCGTGCCGCCTCTGGTTATTACTTCAGATCGTCCTTCACATCCTTAACGTCGCTGGCCGACACCGGCGCGGCGGCGTTGCCCCAGCTGTTGCGCACATAGGTCAGCACGGCGGCGATCTGCTCGTCATCCAGCACTCCGGCAAAGGCGGGCATGGCGGGCGCCGTTGGTCGGGCGTCGGTATCGACGCCGCGGCTGCCTGCGCTGACCACCCGGATCAGCGAGGTGGCGTTCGGCTGGTTGATCAGCGGATTGGACGCCAGCTGCGGGAAAATATTCCGCTCGCCGCGTCCGCCGGGGCTGTGACAGGCGGAACACTTCGCCTCATAAATCTGCGCGCCGAGCTTCATGCGATCGTCGCTGGCGGCCAGCGGCTGCGGCACCTCTTCATCGTGGGTTTTCCCCTCTTTCAGGAAGGTCGCTACCGCGCGCAGATCCTCTTCGCGCCAGTACTGGGTCGAGTGACGCACCGCGTCAGCCATCGGACCGGAAGCGATGGCGTAACGGTTCACGCCGGTGCGCAGATAGCTGACGATATCCTCCGGCGTCCATTTGCCCAGCCCGGTATGGGCGTCCGCACCGAGATTAGGCGCATACCAGCCCTCTACTTCGCTACCGCTGAGGAAACGATCGCCCTTATCGCCGCCGAGAAAGTTCTTCGAGGTGTGACAGGTGCCGCAGTGCCCGAGCCCCTGCACCAGATATGCGCCGCGATTCCACTCCGCCGACTTTTTCGCATCGGGTATAAACGTGCCCTTATCGAAGTTAAGCCAGTTCCAGGCAATCAGGCTGGTGCGAATATTAAAGGGGAAGGGCAGCTGGTTGGTTTCCACTTCATGATGGATCGGCTGCAGCGTCTGTATCCACGCCCAGAGATCCTGCAGGTCCCGCTCGGACATCTTGGTGTAGGCGGTAAACGGCATCGCACCGTAGAGCCGTTTGCCGTTGTGGCCGATGCCTTCCGTCATGGCGCGGCGGAAATCGTCATAGCTCCAGTCGCCGATGCCGGTCTCGCGATCCGGCGTGATATTGGCGCCGGCCAGCACGCCGAACGGGGTATTAATCTTGACGCCGCCCGCATAGGGCTGCTTCGCATCGGTGGTATGACAGGCGGTGCAGTCGCCGAGTGTGGCGAGATAGCTGCCGCGCGCGTACTGGTCATACTCCGGCTGCGCCTGGCTGCCGACGCTCGCAACCAGCAGCAGCGCGGCGGAGAGTGCATTCAGCGTTTTCATGCGGTAATCATCTCCCCCGGACGTTTCAGATACCAGGTGCGGATCGCGTGCGCCGCCTTAAACGCCAGCGCGCCCACGGTGCCGGTCGGATTGTAGCCGGGGTTCTGCGGAAAAGCGGAGGCGCCCACCACGAACAGGTTCGGCACGTCCCAGACCTGCAGATGTTTGTTGACCGAGCTGGTGCTGGGATCGGCGCCCATCACAAAGCCGCCGACGACGTGAGAGGACTGATAAGGCACGCTGCTCCAGTGGCCGGTCATCGGTTTAACGATCATCTCGCGCGGGTTCATCGATTTGGCGATCTCCGCCACTTTGCCGGTGCAGTACTGCGCCATCTTCAGATCGTTGTGCGAAAAGTCGAAGGTAATGCGCAGCAGCGGACGGCCGTGCGGATCTTTATAGTTGGGATCGAGCGAAAGGTAGTTGGTGCGCGTGGTATAGCTGCTGGCCTCGCAGCCGATCGACATGGTGCTGAGGTAGTTATCTTTCAGCGCACGCTTCCATTTCGATCCCCACTTCGGCGTGCCGGGCGGCAGCGGACGATAGCCGATAGGCGCGGATCCGATCGGCGTCACGCGGATACTGCCGCCGCCGAAGAAGCCGAGGCCGCTGTGGTCGAAGTTATCGTTGTTGAACTCGTCGATGCCCATGCCGACCGCGCCCGCGCCGATAAAGGGATTGAAGTTCTTGTCATCGAAAAACAGCGTCACGTTGTTGGCGGTCTGGTAGGCGTAGTTGCGACCGGTTGTGCCCTTGTTGGTGACCGGATCGTAGGCCTCGCCGATCTGCGACAGCAGCATCAGGCGCACGTTCTCAAAGGTAAAGGCGGCGACAATCACCAGATCGGCTGGCTGTTCCCAGGTATCGCCGGAGGAGTCGACGTAGGTGACGCCGGTCGCTTTTTTGCCGCTGGAATCGGTCAGCACCTCCAGCACTTCGCAGTTGGTATAGGCGGTAAAGTTCTCTTTGCGCATCAGCGCGGGCAGCACGGTGGTAATGGCGCTGGCTTTGGAGTAGTTGGCGCAGCCGTAGTTGGTGCAGAAGCCGCAAAAGGTGCAGGGGCCCATGGTGACGCCGTAGGGATTGGTATAGGCCTCGGAGACCAGCGAAGAGGGCACAGGGAAGGGCTGATAGCCCATCTCTTTCGCCGCCTGCGCGAACAGCGTCGGGCCGTAGGGCTGACGCAGCGGCGGCGTGGGATAGTCGCCGCTGCGCGGGCCTTCGAACGGGTTGCCGCCGGCGCGCTTCTCCCCGTTGAGGTTGCCCGCGTAACCGGAGGTGCCCGCTACGCGCTCAAACTGCATATAGTGCGGCTCCATCTCTTCCCAGCTGGTGCCCCAGTCCTGCAGAGTCAGCTCGCCGGGCATCGCGTCGGCGCCGTAGCGCTCGGTGAGATAGCTCTTTAGCTGGAATTCGTGCGGCTGAAAGCGAAAGGTAATGCCCGCCCAGTGGTTGCCCGCGCCGCCGGTGCCGTTGCCGGGATGAAAGGATCCCCAGGTGCGCATCGGCAGCGCGGTCTGCGACGGGTTATTGCGCATGGTGCAGGTATTCTGTCGCGTGCGCAGCATGAGCTCTTCGCGCATCACATAGCGCAGTTCATCAGTCACGGTGCCGATATTGAAATCGCGCGCGGTATCTCGCCACGGACCGCGCTCGATGCCGATCACCTCCAGCCCTTCGTCGGCCAGCTCATTGGCGATAATCGAGCCCGCCCAGCCGAGGCCGATCACCACGACATCCGTTTTAGGTAATTTTTTCATGGCTTATCCCTGCCTTTCCACTGTGCGATGCTGATGGGTTCGAGATGCAGATCTTCGTTGTGCCGCTCGATGTAGGGGCGATAGTCGTAGCGCGCGCCGGGAAAGCCCAGCATCTTCCACGACGCCATATCGCGATTGCCGCCGTAGATGGGATCGGCGAAAAAGCCCTCCATGGTGTTGTTCAGCACCTCGATAAACAGCGACTGCGCATCGAAGCCCTCGAAGTGCACCTTGCCCGCTTCCATCGCGGCCAGCAGCGCGTCCTGCTGCTGCGGCGTCAGTTCTTTAAAACGTTTCTGAGAGGTTTGCTGCACATAGCGGTCGAGCGCGGCCAGGCCCTGACGGTAGCGCTGCTGCGGCACCAGCGGCGACTGATCGCCCTGTTCGACGGTGCCTTTCTGGAATGGGCCTTCCATATAAATGCGCTCGAAAGTGCCGTAAAAACCGTGCAGCTGACGATCGATAAACTGCGCGCAGCCCGCTTCTTTGCCGCCCACGCTCAGCTCGTCGGCGGGGATCAGGCGATCGACGATGGCTTCAATGGTTTCAGCTTCTTCCTGAGTGAAAAAGAGCCAGCCGGGCTGGTCGAAGGTTTCAGGGGGATTATCGGAGAAGGGCGTCCAGCCCGGCGAACCTTTCAGGGAGACGGCGTCGGCCGCGCGGGTAACGCTGGCGGCTACGCCTAGCGTAGACCAGGTCAACACCTGCCGTCGCGTGACGCCCGGCAACGTTTTGGCTCTTTTCTTCATGTCGCTTCCTTAAGTCGTGTTATCAAATAAACGAAAATAAGAGATGTGGTTATGTGGTTGTTTTTATGATTTTGGGTGCTTGTAAAGGCAATGTTGATAATTGTAAGAAGGTGTCAAAACTGTATTGAAATGTAGAAGCGGCATTAAGCCTTAGCAACGTCATGGGATAAAATAACGCACTTTATGATCCTCAGCCGGAAAGCCAACTTGCGCCCAGATAAGCCCATATCGAATATCGAGTTCTGGTTCTATCGCCACTATCGCAGCGTGCATGGCGTACGCATCGCCATCGCCTTTTTACTCACTTTTTTGCTGGTGCGGCTCACCGGTATTCCCGAAGGCACCTGGCCACTGATCACGCTGGTGGTGGTGATGGGGCCGATCTCTACCTGGGGCAACGTTTTCCCACGCGCCATCCAGCGTATCTGCGGCACCTTCGCCGGATCGATCTCGGGCCTGATCGCCCTCAAGCTGGAGATGATGTCGCTGCCGGTGATGCTGGCATGGTGCGGCGTGGTGATGATGGTGTGCGGCTACCTGACGCTGGGGAAACATCCCTATATGGCGCTGCTGATCGGCATTACGCTCAGCGTGGTGGTCGGCGCGCCGGCGGGCGATTTTACCGTGGCGCTGTGGCGCGGCGGGGACGTAATTCTCGGCTCGCTGCTGGCGCTGCTGTTTAGCGCCATCTGGGCGCAGCGCGCCTATACCCACTGGCGCATACAGCTGTCGGACTCGCTGGCGGAGATCGCCAAAATTTATCACGCCGGTTTTTCCCCCAACCTGATAGAGAAGCCGCGCCTGAAAAAGCCGCTGGGCAAGCTGCTCACCAACGTCGTGAAAATGCGCGCGCTGCTGGTGCCGGCGAGTAAAGAGACGCGAATTCCCAAATCGGTGTTTGAGGCGATTCAAACCATCAACCGCAATATGGTGAACACAGTGGAGATGCAGATCGAAGCCTGGTGGGCCTCGCGCGAAACGCATCTTATCCTGCTCAACGCGCCGACGCTGCGGCGCACCCAGCAGATGACCGAAAAGACGCTGCATGCGCTTTCGGCGCTGGCGCTGCGCGGCGAGACCGACGAGGTAGTGGCCAACAGCCACGAGCTGACGGAAATCACCCGCGAGCTCAAGCAGCTGATCGCCGATGCGGGCAGCGAACGGCTGGAAGAGACGCCTATCTACGGCTATGTCTGGCTGAGTCTGGAGCTGGCGAAGCAGCTGGAGCGCATGACCGATCTGATCCGCCTGGCGCTGCGCAAATAATCACCAGGGACAATGACTTAATGCGAAAGGCGCATTCTTTGCGCTAAGATAAGCGCCAGTCCGATTTTAGCGGCGACAATTGTCGCCCCGGCTGGCGAACCGCTAAGCTGAAGGTTATGACTCTACCCCCTGCGTAAGCAGGCCCAAAAAAAGGTGCCACCATGGAAAATGCCAAGCAATCATTTCAGGACGTACTGGAGTTTGTGCGTATGTTCCGTCGTAAAAACAAACTGCAGCGTGAAATCACTGATAACGAAAAGAAAATCCGTGATAACCAGAAGCGCGTTCTGCTGCTGGACAACCTGAGCGAATATATTAAACCGGGCATGAGCATTGAGGCGATTCAGGAAATCATCGCCTCGATGCGTTCCGACTACGAAGATCGCGTCGATGAATACATCATCAAAAACGCCGATCTGTCGAAAGAGCGTCGCGACCTGTCGAAAAAACTGAAATCGATGGGCGAGCCGAAAGCGCAGTAACTGGCCGTACTGAAGACAAATTCATCTTCAAAGCGTAAAAAAACCGCAGCTTTTTAAGTCTGCGGTTTTTTTTCATATGCATTTCGTCACGAATAACGGTACGGATACAGAGAAAATCAGCGTCATTGTCCTGTTAATATTCCCTTTGCACCACGCAGCAGACCCTCTGTACTTAGGTCTTCATCAAGATCGGGCCAGTGAATGCCGTAGCCTGCGCCACACAATTCCCATTTTTGACGCTGTTCAGGCGTGCCGGCAGCCAGACGCGGGTACCACGCAACTGGCACGGAGATAGTGCGCCCATCCATCAGGTCCACAGTCAGACGGTCGTCGTCAATATGGACCTTCATGACGCGTATATCATTCTCACTTTGTAAAGTAAGCATCCCAGGCCTCCTGAAGATGATTCTGGTTCTCTTTCACCAGGCGCTGAAGTTCACGTAGCTCATGCGAAGCAAAACCCACACTGCGCGCCACGCTCAAGTCATGCAACCATATTTTAGCCGTTGCACTCTCCTTATCAACGTGGATGTGCGCGGGTTCGTTGGGTTCATGACTGTAGAAATAGAAGCGGTAAGGGCCAATTCTAAGAACAGTCGGCATGTTTATCTCCCTGACAAACGGTGTGAAAAGAATAGACGCTTTTACTCCACCCTCAGCGCTGCAGCAGCTGGCGCGCGATGCGCTGCAGCTGCTGCGCCAGCGCCTCGCCATCCGGTATTTCGCCGCCCGGCGCGGCGGTGGTGGCGCGCAGCACCAGCGTCGGCTCCAGCGGTCGGGAGGGCGGCGGCGCATCCTGCAGACGCGCCAGCAGCGTTTCGACGCACTGCTCTCCCAGCGCCTGCAGATCCTGACGCACCGTGGTCAGCGGCGGCTGATACCAGGCGCTTTCGGCGGTATCGTCATAGCCGACCACCGAGATTTCGCCCGGAATCGCCACGCCGTGCTGATGCAGCGCGCGCATCGCGCCAAGCGCCATCTGATCGTTCGCCACCAGCAGCGCCTGTGGCAGGCGATCGGGCAGCTGTTGCAGCATCGCCTGGTAGCCAGACTGGGCGCTCCAGTCGCCCCGCAGCGCGCAGAAGGGCGTCAGGCGGTGCGCCGCCAGCGCTTCGCGCCACGCCGCTTCGCGCAGCTGCGCCGAAATCGCCTGCGCCGGGCCGTTCAGCAGGCCAATCTGGCGATGCCCCAGCGCGACCAGGTGCTCGACGGCGGCCCGTGCGCCGCGCGCGTTGGAGTATTGACACTGCGCCACCTGCGCCTGGGGTTCGACATCCATAAAAATCACCGGCTTGTTGCCGCACAGCGTCTGGATTTGCTCCGCTTCCGCAGCGGCCAGCGGCAGATTAATCATCAGCGCATCGACGCGCTGCGCCAGCAGTTCGTTGACGGTCTCGGCGGCGCTGTTGTGGCTGCGCATGGCGATCACCAGATGGTAGCCGTCGCGGCTGGCGCGCTGCTGGATCGCCGAGGCGATCTGCGCCGGCGCCATCAGCGCCAGATCGCTGGTGGCGAGCCCGAGCGTGCGCGTCGCTTTGCCCGCCAGTTGCTGCGCCACGCGGTTTGGCACATAGTTGAGCTGCTGCATGGCGGCTTCCACTTTCGCCCGCGTGCGCGGGGAGACCTGCGTCGAATGGTTAAGCACGCGGGAAACGGTCTGGTAGGAGACGCCGGCAAGGTGGGCGACGTCATCAAGAGTGATAGCGCGGGAAGTCATTGATTTCTCCACTGGACAGAGGCGGCCAGTGTAACAAAATTTTCGTCGCGCAGGCGCGTCTGCGCACAACCCGAACGGAGGAGAGATGCAGCTTAACCCTCAGGCCATACAGGATCTCAATCTTATTGCCGCCTGGCTGGCGCTGGACGATATGCCCGTCGAAGGCGACATCGAAGCGGATATGGCGATACTTGCCGGCCACGCCGTGCTGCCGAATATCGAGGGCGCGGTGGCGCTGGCGAAAAGGTTCAGGCTGCCCTTGCTGCTTAGCGGCGGCATCGGCCACGCCACCGGCGCGCTGGCGCAGGCGATGGCGCTGCATCCGCTCTATCGCGATATCGAGACGCGCGGCAAAAGCGAGGCGCAGATGCTGGCGGCCATCGCCCGTGTTTTCGGCGGCCTCGACGCAGAAGATCTGCTGCTGGAGGAGGCGTCGCGCCACTCCGGCGAAAACGCCGCCTTTAGCCAGCGCCTGCTCGACGCCCGCCAGCTGCGGCCGCAGCGCGTGGTGCTGATTCAGGATCCGCTGCTGCAGCGCCGCGCTGACGCCACCTTCCGCTGGCAGTGGCGCGAGCGCGACGACGCGCCGCGCTTTATCAACTGGCCGGTATTTACCCCGGTCGTGACGCTCGATTCCGGCATGGCCCGCATCACCGGCGCGCCGCCGCAGGGGCTGTGGTCGCTGGAGCGCTTCGTGCAGCTGCTGATGGGCGAAGTGCAGCGCCTGCGCAACGATGAACAGGGCTACGGCCCGCGCGGGGCCGGCTTTTTCGGCGAAGTCGAGATGCCCGATGCGGTAGATGCCGCCTGGCATCGCCTGATGCAGCTGCCCGCTGTGCAGGCGCGGCTGGCGGCCGGGCGCTAGTTAACGGCTCTTTAAATAGACCTGTAAATTGACGTTCACCGCGTTGAGCAGCGGCACGCTGACGCCGTTGCGCGCCGCGCGCTTCACCAGATCGCCGATCACCTGCTCCGCTTCGATATCAAAGCCCTGACATAAATCGCGATACATCGAGGAGGTCATCGGCGTGGCGGGATTGCTCAGCAGCTCGAGGATTTTCGCCGTCACCGCCGGCCGCGGCTGGTAGCCGTCGGCGGTAATGGTCGCCAGCACCTCGCTGAAGATGCCGCGCAGCAGCGCTTCGCCGCCCTCGGCGGTGAGCGCCTGCTGCGTATCGCCGCGCGCCAGACAGCAGACCGCGCCGAGCGTGCTCAGCAGCAGCCACTTCTCCCAGAGCTCGCCGATAATATTATCGGAAAAAATGGTGTCGACGCTGGCCGCGCGCAGCGCCTCGTCCACGCGCTGTAGCCGCGCGTCGTTACGGCCATCCAGCGCGCCGTAATAGATCTGGTGCAGCGCCGTCATCCGTACCACTTCGCCCTGTTCGCCGAGCGTCGCGTTGATTTTTACCAGCCCGCCGATCACCTTATCGCCGAAGCGTTCGCGCAGCGTGTCGAAATGGCGCATGCCGTTGAGGATCGGCATAATCAGCGTCTGTTCGCCCACGGCGGGCGCAATGTCTTCTATCGCCTGCGCCAGCGCAAAACTTTTCACCGTCAGGATAATCAGGTCGTAGGGACCGCGCAGCGATCCCGCCTGCGCCAGCTGCGGCTGAAGTTTCTCCACGCCCTGCGGCGTGCGCAGCACCAGGCCGTTTTCGCTAAGCTGCCTGAAGCGACGCTCGCGCACCAGAAAGGTAACGTCGCGTCCCGCCTGCGCCAGACGCGCGCCAAAATATCCGCCGGTTGCTCCGGCGCCTACGATAAGAATGCGCATGATCGATTTTCCCTTAGCCGTTGAGGCTCTTACCTTAAAACCTGACGGCGGCGGTTGCCAGCGTCGCGTTGCTCAGCGCCGCGCTATCGCCGCCAGCAGGGCGGGGAGCAGGCCGGGAAAGCGCTGATCCAGGCAGTCGCGGCGCAGCGAAATCAGATTTTCCCGCCCGACGGGCCGCTGCCAAATCACGCCGCTGTCGCGCAGCACGCGCCAGTGATGCGTCATGGTCGATTTGGCGATCTCGCCGCGCAGCGCGTTGCAGCTCTGCTCGCCGTGCTGCGCCAGCGTCTGGAGAATGGCGAGGCGAATCGGATTGCCGAGCGCAAACAGCACGTTCTCCAGTTTTATCTCGTGCGGCTGCGGATGATTTTCCAGCATGGTATTCCTGTTCTACGATCTATCAATTGCGCAATTATAGCTCAAACTGTTCGCATTTAGTCGTACAGTGAGCGTAAGCTGCTTTTCGACGGCGCGCAATCCTGCGCGCCGCGCCACAAGTCAACCGACTAAGGACGCATCATGCCCCGAACACTTCCCGTTGAGCGTTACCGCAACATCGGCATCTCCGCGCATATCGATGCCGGTAAAACCACCACGACCGAGCGCATCCTGTTTTACACCGGAATGAGCCACAAGCTGGGTGAAGTGCACGATGGCGCCGCAACGACCGACTGGATGGCGCAGGAGCAGGAGCGCGGCATCACCATCACCTCGGTGGCGGTGAGCTGCTTCTGGCCCGGCATGGACGGCAGCTTCGCGCCGCACCGCATCAATATTATCGACACGCCCGGCCACGTCGATTTCACCATCGAAGTCGAGCGGTCGATGCGCGTGCTGGACGGCGCGGTAATGGTGTATGACGCCGTCGGCGGCGTGCAGCCGCAGTCGGAAACGGTGTGGCGACAGGCGAATAAATATCATGTGCCGCGGCTGGCGTTCGTCAACAAAATGGATCGCCAGGGCGCGGATTTCTTCCGCGTGGTGCAAATGATGAAAGATCGCCTCAGCGCCAATCCGGTGCCGATCGTCATCCCCATCGGCGCGGAGGAGCACTTCAGCGGCGTGGTCGATCTGCTGAAAATGCAGGCGATTTACTGGGACGAGGCGTCGCAGGGCATGACCTTCAGCTACGCGCCGATCCCCGACGCGCTGCTGGACGAGGCGAACGCCTGGCGCGAAAAAATGGTCTCGGCGGCGGCCGAAGCGAGCGATGAGCTGATGGAAGCCTGGCTGGAGAGCGGCGATCTGGCGCATGACCAGATTATCGCCGGCCTGCGGCAGCGCACGCTGCGCAACGAGATCCAGCCGATGCTGTGCGGCAGCGCCTTCAAAAACAAAGGGGTGCAGCGCATGCTGGATGCGGTGGTCGAGCTGATGCCGTCACCGGCCGATATTCCGGCGATCAAAGGCGTGGATGAGAACGGCAACGAGGCGGAGCGGCATCCGGGCGATGACGAGCCTTTCTCGGCGCTGGCGTTCAAGCTGATGAGCGATCCCTTCGTCGGCCAGCTGACCTTTGTGCGCGTCTATTCCGGCGTGCTGCGCAAAGGCGACAGCGTCTGGAACGCGGTCAAGGGCAAAAAAGAGCGTATCGGCCGCATCGTGCAGATGCACGCTAACGCGCGCCATGAAATAGAGGAGATCCGCGCCGGGGATATCGCCGCCTGCGTCGGGCTGAAAGAGGTCACCACCGGCGAAACGCTGTGCGATCCCCACGCCATCATCACGCTGGAGCGCATGGAGTTCCCGGAACCGGTGATTTCGCTGTCGATCGAGCCGAAAACCAAAGGCGATCAGGAGAAGATGAGCCTGGCCTTACAGCGGCTGGCGGCGGAAGATCCCTCGTTCCGGCTGCACACCGACGAGGAGTCCGGCCAGGCGATTATCTCCGGCATGGGCGAGCTGCATCTGGAGATCATCGTCGACCGCCTGAAGCGCGAGTTCGGCGTCGAGGCGAATATCGGCCGTCCGCAGGTGACCTACCGCGAAACGCTGCGCAAGGCGGCGCGCGACGTCGAGGGCAAGTTTGTGCGCCAGTCCGGCGGTAAAGGGCAATATGGCCACGTGGTGCTGACGCTGGAACCGCTGGAGCCGGGCGGCGGCTTTGTGTTCGAAGACGCCACCAAGGGCGGCGTGGTGCCGCGCGAATATATTCCGTCGGTGGAAAAGGGCATCCGCGAGGCGCTGAACAGCGGCGTGATTGCCGGCTACCCGATCGTCGACCTGAAGGCGACACTGACCTTCGGCTCCTATCACGATGTCGACTCCTCGGAGATGGCGTTCCGCATGGCGGCCATTCTCGGCTTCCGCGCCGCCGCGAAGCTGGCCGATCCGGTGCTGCTGGAGCCGGTGATGAAGGTAGAGGTCGAAACGCCGGAAGAGTATGCGGGCGGCATTATGGGCGATCTCTCGTCGCGCCGCGGACAGGTGCAGGGCATGGATGAGCACTTTGGCGGTCGCATTATCCGCGCCGAAGTGCCGCTGGCGGAGATGTTCGGCTACTCCACGGCGCTGCGCTCGCTGACGCAGGGGCGCGCCACCTACAGCATGGAGTTCGCCCACTACGCGCAGGCGCCGCGTCAGGTGGCGGACGCGGTGGTCGCCGCGCGCCACTAAGCGCGGGGCGCGTTACAGGGCCGTCACGCCGAGCGCGGCGGCCTGCGACTCCCAGCGCATTATCTCCTGATACGCGGCGCGCTCCGGCACGGTAAAACCGGTAATAAAGCTGGCGCGCGCCGCCTTCTCCTCGACAAACTGCGTCAGTACGCGGCGCAGCGTCGTCAGCGTCTCCTCATCCGTCTGCGCGGACGTAATCAGCGGCGGAGCGGGACAGAGCGGCGTTTCGCCGACGATCGCCAGCCCCGCCAGCTCGTGTGCGGCGTGTCGCCGCAGCAGCGCCCATGTCAAACAGTCAATCGCCGCAATATCCGCTTTCCCGGCGCGCAGATGCGCCAGCGACTGGCGGTGGCTGCCGCTGAAACGGGTCGCGCTAAAGAAGCGGCCCTGCTGCGCCAGCGGCGCAATCAGGTAGCGCAGCGCGTTATAGCCGGAGTGGGAATCGACGCTGTTGGCCACCGCGCGGCGGCCGCGAAAATCTACCAGCGCGCTGTTTTCATCTTCTTCGCGCGCCACCAGCCAGCTGCGGTAGCGCGCGCCGCGACAGCCCGGTGCGCTGAGTTCAAATGCGCCGACCAGCTGCACGTCTGGCAGCTGCGTCATCAGCGGATAGCCGCAGGTCTGGCTCAGCAGCAGATCGTCGGCGCGCCAGTGCGCCAGCAGATCCTCCGGCCATTCAACATCCGCCCGTAACGGCTGTGCCAGCCTGGCGGTCAGCGCCTGGGTGTGCGGACGATGGATGTCGTACATCGGTAGCGAAAGCCGTTTCATGCGAGAGATCCTGTTGCCAGCCCGGATGGGCGTTAACGTTAACGGGCGTGGTGGTGTAATCCCTGATCCATTCGCCGTAGCCTGCCGCGCGAAAGCCGCGGTTGCGCTGGTGATAATCGTCGCGCCACAGCAGATAGACCCTGCGCAGACCATACCACGGCAGGCCTGGCAGGTCGTGATGCACCGCGTGATAGTTGAGATTAAGAAACAGCAGCCGCCACGCCCAACCCGCCTCGTTGTTGACCGAGCGCGCCAGCGGATCGGCAGCAGCGCGGTGTTCATAGAAAGAGCGCACTTTGGTCAGCATCAGCGCGGGGTAGCTTACCGCCAGCGTAAACCAGAGCGGCGAGAAGCCCTGGCGCGCCATCCAGGCGAACAGCACGGCCAGCAGCGCCAGATGCACGATCCACATGGCGATTGCGCGCCCGTCAACACGGCAGATCGCCAGCAGCAGCGACTGAAGCGCCGCGTAAATATCCAGCAGCGGCCCCAGCAGCAACCGGCCAGGAAAGGTATTGCGCAGGTGGATCGCCCGGCGCTGCCAGGGCCGCAGCCGCGCCCAGCGCGCCGGTGACACATACCAGGTTTCGGGATCGTCGTCGGGATCGGTCAGGCTGTGGTTGCGGTGGTGCGCCAGATGCGAATCGCGGTAAAGCCCGAAGGGATACCAGACCGCCAGCGGCAGCGTGCCAAACAGCTGGTTCAGGCGTGGAAAGCGCGTCGGGTGGCCGTGGATCAGCTCATGCTGCAGCGACAGATACCAGCTGGTAAACAGGATCAGCACACCCGTGGCGGGCCACAGGCCCAGTGTTTGCCAGTACGCCAGCGTGGCGAACCAGCCGCTGTAGATCGTCGTCATCAGCAGCCAGGTGGGCAGCTCGCTGCGCCACAGCCAGCTTTGTTTCCACTGCCGGATTTGCGCGCGCTGCTGCGCGTGAAGATAGTCGGATGAGCCTCTTGTCATAGCAACCTGCCGCAGGTGACCAAATTCAGCACAACATGCGCGAAGGCGGACAAAAAGAGAAAGATCCTGAGTGACTTACTTATGTCGAAAAACTTGATGATGCGGTTGAAAACTATTGGCTATCAGTGCGGACGCGGCTGACGTAACCTTTGCCCATCGAATCTTATCTCTCACGCAGGGGCGAAACCTGCCCGCGAAAGGAACTGAATTATGAAAAATATTGGCTTCTTATCCTTCGGCCACTGGACGCCCTCTTCACAGTCCGCCACCCGCTCTGCGCAGGACGTGCTGCTGCAGTCCATCGATCTGGCGGTCGCCGCTGAAGAGCTGGGCGCGGACGGCGCTTACTTCCGCGTGCACCACTTCGCGCGTCAGCTCAGCTCGCCGTTCCCGCTGCTGGCGGCGGTCGGCGCGCGCACCAGCAAAATCGAAATTGGCACCGGCGTGATTGATATGCGCTACGAAAACCCGCTCTATATGGCGGAAGACGCCGGCGCGGCGGACCTGATCGCCAACGGCCGTCTGCAGCTCGGCATCAGCCGCGGCTCGCCGGAGCAGGTGGTGGAAGGCTATCGCTACTTCGGCTATGCGCCGCAGGAGGGCGAAACCGACGCCGATATGGGCCGTCGCCATACGGAAGCCTTTTTAGAGGTGCTGCGCGGCGAAGGTTTCGCCAAACCGAATCCGCAGCCGATGTTCCCGAACCCGCCGGGCCTGCTGCGCCTTGAGCCTTTCTCGGAAGGACTGCGCGAGCGCATCTGGTGGGGTTCCGGCTCCAACGCCACCGCCGAGTGGGCGGCGAAAATGGGCATGAACCTGCAAAGCTCTACCCTGAAGGATGACGAAACCGGCGAACCGTTCCACGTGCAGCAGGCGAAACAGATCCGCGCCTATCGCGAGGCCTGGAAGGCGGCGGGGCACAAGCGCGAGCCGCGCGTATCGGTCAGCCGCAGCATCTTTGCGCTGGTGAACGATATGGACCGCGCCTACTTCGGCCGCAGTGGCCAGGAGCAGGATTCCGTCGGCTTCCTCGACGAGAAAACGCGCGCTATTTTCGGCCGCAGCTACGCGGCAGAGCCGGAAGCGCTGATCAAGCAGCTGGCGCAGGATGAAGCGATTGCCGAAGCGGACACGCTGCTGCTGACGGTGCCGAACCAGCTCGGCGTCGACTATAACGCGCACGTGATTGAAGCGATTCTGAAATATGTCGCGCCGGAGTTAGGCTGGCGCTAAGCGTGAAAACGGCGGCCGAGGCCGCCGTTTTTTTTGCATGGATTAACTTGTCTGTTGCGCTTTTTCCAGCTTGCGGCTGCCCGCCGCCCCGGCGCAGAACAGGGCAATCACCACCAGCGCCAGCACCGGCAGCATCGCCATGCGCAGCCCGGCATGCTCGCCGATAAAGCCGAGTCCCGGCGGTCCCACCAGAAAGGCCAGATAGCCGAGGGTCGCCGCGATGGTGACGCGAATTGCGCTGTTGTTGCCGTCGCCTGCCGCGGAGACCGTCAGCGGAAAACCGAGCGCCGCGCCGATGCCCCAGAAGAGCACCGCGGCCGCAGCCAGCCATGAATTATCGGAGAAGATCACCAGCATCAGGCCGAACGCGGCGGAGAAGGCGCTGACGCGCAGCATCCAGACGCGGCCGATGCGATCGACCACATAGCCGCCGAGGAAACGGCCCAGCGTCATGCCCGCGGTGAAACCGGCATAGACCAGCGTGCCCTGCGTGTGGCTCAGGTTATGGCCATCGATCATCAGCAGCGGCAGCCAGTCGTTGGCGGAGCCTTCCGCCAGCGCCATCGCCAGGATCACCACGCCGAGGATCAGCAGCTGGCGATCGCGCAGCTCATGGCGTACCTGCGCGATAAAGCCGCCGCTGTGCGTCTGTTCGCTGCGTTCGCCGTCGCTGGTCGCTGGCAGGTGGCGCAGCGCCACGGCGGCGATCAGCACATCCGCCAGCAGCACGGCGGCAAAATGAAGGCTGGTGCTGATATCCGCGGCGGTCATCGCCAGCCCGGCCAGCGAGCCCGCCAGCGTGCCGAGGCTGAAAAAGCCGTGAATGATGGTCATGACAGAGCGGCCCAGGGCCCGTTCGAAGGCGGCGCCCTCGACGTTGATCACCACATCCATCAGCGCCGTGCCGCCGCCCAGCAGCGTCAGGCTGGCAAAGACGCCCAGCGCGCTCGCCATCGTCAGGCTGAGCGCCATCAGCACCAGCCCGATCAGCAGCACTACCATGCCGTAGCGCATCACCCGCTGCGTGCCGAGCTGGGCGATCAGCTTGCCGGCCAGCAGCACGCCGAGCATCGACCCGCAGGAGAAGCCGAACAGAATCATGCCCATCAGTTCGGTTGAGGCGTCGAGCGTATCGCGCATAAAGGGCGTGCGGCTAACCCAGGAAGCCCAGGTAAAGCCGGGAATAAACATCAGACCGAAAATGGCCCACTTGCCGCGAGCCTGTTGTTGAGGCGTCATCACGACTCCTGTTTGTCGTACGGATGTACGAGAGAATAATACAAAAATGGCGCGGCGCGAGCGAACAGGTGAAATATTATTCTCGAATCGGGTCCGCTATTTTTCGCACCGCCCGCAGAATGGCGTCGCGGCTCATCGGCGCGTCGTTGAGCAGGTTATGGATGGTTAAGCCCTCAATCAGCGCATCCAGCGCGCAGGCGGTCTCCATAGGAAAGCAGAGGTGCAGCGATGCCCGGCTGCGCGACATCCACAGCTGCAGCAGCTGGCGAAACGCCTCTTTGCGCGCCGCCAGCGAGTAAAGCTCGAAACTCAGGATCAGATGACGCTGGCTGGCCCAGACGTCGCCGCAGATCAAATCCACTACCGCTTCGCAGGCGTCCGCGCATTCGGTCGCGCTCTGCATGCGCTGGCGGAACGCCTGGGAGATGGTATCGACCATATAGCTGAAGGCGCCCATCAGCAGCAGATCGGTTTGCGGAAAGTGATAGGTGAGGGTGCCGGGCGACAGGCCCGCCTGATCGGCTACCCGGCGATAGGTGGTGCCGCGCACGCCTTCGTTGATTATCACCGTCAGCGTCGCGTCCAGAATGTCGGTTTTAATATCCCGTGTAACGGCCATCAACTGCTCTCATTTCTCTGACGTAAACAGGGTAAGGATAACCGCTCGGCGGCGACAAAGCATGCGGCGCGGGCGGGATTCGGCTGGGCAGCGCGCGCCACTCCGGTTATGATTTTGCCCTACACGATATCGACGGCAGCCAGCGGCAGGGAGGCACTATCAGCAGCACAATGATCAAGGTCGGCAGCAGGGAGCGCAGCCGTGAAGAGTAACACCCCGCGTCACGCCTTTCACTACGCGCCGTTCCGCCATCTCTTTTTCGCCCGCACGCTGACGGTGCTGGGCAACAGCGTCGCGCCGGTGGCGCTCGCCTTTGCGGTGCTCGACATGGGCGGTTCCGCCGCCGACCTCGGCGTTGTGGTCGCCGCGCGCTCGCTGTTCAACGTCCTCTTTCTGCTGTTTGGCGGCGTGCTGGCGGATCGCTACTCGCGTAACCGGGTGCTGCTGCTCTCGTCGCTTGTTGCCGCGCTCTCTCAGAGCTGCGTCGCGTGGCTGGTGCTCGAGCAGGCCGCCACCCTGATCACCCTGGCGATGCTGAGCGCCGTTAACGGCGCGGCCGCAGGCATCACGCTGCCCGCCTCATCGGCGCTGGTGCCGCAAACCGTGCCGGTGCCAAAGCTGCGCCAGGCGAACGCCTTTATTCAGTCAGGGGTTTATGGCGGCACTATTATCGGCGCCTCGCTGGGCGGCATTCTTACCAGCTCACTGGGCGCTGGCTGGGGGCTGGCGGTGGATGCGCTGGGCTTCGCGCTGGCCGCGCCGCTCTATTACGCGGTGCGCACCGGCTCGCAGGCGGCGGCATCTGCCGCGACGCTCTGGCAGGATCTGCGCGACGGCTGGCGAGAATTCACCGCCCGCAGCTGGGTCTGGGCGGTGGTGGCGCAGTTCGCCGTGGTTAACGCCGCTTTTACCGGCATGGTGATGGTGCTGGGACCGGTTATCGCTGACGGCGCCTTTGGCCGCGCCCGCTGGGGCGTGATGATCGCGGCGCAAAGCGTCGGGCTGATTATCGGCTCCGGCATCGCGCTGCGCTGGCGTCCGCGCCGCGCCATGTTTACCGGCGTGATGCTGGTGGCGCTCTGCGCTTTTCCCATGCTGCTGCTGGCGAGCGGCGCGTCGGCTGGCTGGCTGATGGGGGCATTCTGCATTGCCGGAATGGGGTTCGGCCAGTTCGGTGTCATCTGGGCGCAGGCGCTGCAAACCCATATTCCGCGCGATCGGCTGGCGCGGGTATACGCTTACGACGCGATGGGGTCCTTTATCACTATTCCGCTGGGCGAGCTGGCCGCCGGGCCGCTGGCGATGCGCTTCGGCAACCAGACGGTGCTGCTGAGCTGCGCTGCGGCGGTGCTGGCGGCGACGCTGGCGGCCTGTCTGGTGCCGGGGATCAGAAAGCTGCGGCAGGCTGAGTAGCGAGGCGGGCTGTCGGGACGATAAATGCAAAAAGCCCGCTCAGGTTTCCCTGAGCGGGCTTCTCTAAATATGGCTCCTCTGACTGGACTCGAACCAGTGACATACGGATTAACAGTCCGCCGTTCTACCGACTGAACTACAGAGGAATCGCTTGAACGGGGCGCATATTATCGACCCGCATCGGCCATGTCAAAGCCCTTTTTCACAAAAACGTTCAACTGCTGAAATAAACGCCACAGGCCGATGCGCCGGTAAAAAAGCTCACGCCTGACAAATGAAAATTATTTTTCCCCGAAATAACTAGTGAAAAAAACCGCCCGTTGCGGCATGTACGTCACTCTACCTGAATTTCCCGGATGCTCCCTTAAGATAAAGATTTCAAAGCGGCTCACACTTCTCCTCTCTGCCATTTGTCTGGGCTTATTTCGAAACGTATATTCCGTTGAAATTCATATATGAAACAAGAGGGCAGTCGATGAACAGAGTCAGGATTGGCATGATCGGCAGCGGCTATATCGGACGCTGCCACGCTATCGCCTACGCACAGGCGCCGACGGTTTTTCTGCTAAAGGGCGAAATCGTGCGCGAGATGCTGGCGGAGGTCAATCCTGCGCTGGCGGAGAAGCAGGCGGCCGCCTTTGGCTTTGCGCGTTCAACCGGCGACTGGCGCGAGCTGGTGCGTGACCCGGCGATTGACGTGGTGGATATCTGCGCGCCCAACTTCCTGCATAAAGAGATGGCGCTGGAGGCGATTCGCCACGGCAAGCATGTCTATTCGGAAAAGCCGCTGTCGCTCTCGGTGGCCGACGCAGAGGAGATGGTGCAGGCGGCCCAGGCCGCCGGGGTGAAAACCCTGGTAGGCTTTAACTATATGAAGAACCCCACCAGCCAGCTGGCGAAAGAGATTATCGCGCGCGGCGAGATCGGCGAGGTGGTGCATTTCTACGGCACCCACAATGAGGATTATCTGGCGAAGCCGGAGACGCCGCTCGACTGGCACTGCCAGAAGGCGCTGGCGGGCCTCGGCGCGCTGGGCGATCTGGCGGCGCATATCGTCAACATGGCGCACTATCTGGTGGGCGACATCGAAGAGGTGAGCGGCGACATGATGACGGTGATCAAAACGCGTCCCGACGCGAAAGATCCCAGCCGCCAGTTGCCAGTAGAGAATGAAGATCAGGCGAGTGCGCTGCTGCGCTTTCGCAACGGCGCGCACGGCGTGATTGAAACCTCGCGCATCGCCTGCGGCAGCAAAATGGGACTGACCTATGTCGTCACCGGCACCAAAGGCACGCTGCGCTACAGCCAGGAGCGCATGGCGGAGCTGGAGCTTTATCTGCACGACGAACCAGCAGGGCGTCAGGGATTTAAAACCATTCTGACCGGTCCGGCGCATCCCGACTACGCCAACTTCTGCGTCTCGGCCGGGCACGGCATCGGTTTTAACGATCAGAAAACGGTGGAAATTCGCGACCTGATTAACGGCATCGCGGCGGGCGATCGTCTGTGGCCCGATTTTGCCGAAGGCTTGCAGGTGCAGAAGGTGCTGGAGGCGATTGCGGTCTCCGCCGCCGAGCGGCGCTGGCAGGCGGTTTAGCAGAGCAGCGCGCGGCCTGTAGCCGCGCGCCCAATCATTAACCTGCGGCTTTCTCCCACCACAGTTTATCCAGCGCATAGTAGCGGTCGCGTTCGCTCTCTGGCTGTTGCAAATCGCGCTTCCACGGCTTCGCCAGAATAAAGTGCAGGTTCTTCACCTCGCTCTCTTTCCACATCCGGCTGTGCTGAAACGGCAGGGTTTTCAGCGCGTTGTAGATATAGGAGAGCGGCAGCCAGCGTCCGTGAAACGCCTCGTTCAGCAAATCCTGTTCCGAGAAGGGATAAGCCTTCAGGTCCACAATCGCGGCAACGCGGTCCGCCAGCTGTTCGAAGACCTCACTGTCCGGCGTGAGCACCAGAAAACCGCCGTTAAGGTAGTTATCCAGCAGAACAGGCGCAGGCTCGCCGCGATCCTGCCAGGTATAGTGACAGTTTTCCGGCTGCCAGCTGGCGGGATAAGAGGCGATCTGGTTAGGGTTGCAGCGGCAGGCGTGACAGGCCGCCAGCAAGTTGTCGCCGAGATCGAGCGTAAACAGCTCATCCATATTTTGCAGCACCAGCATATCGGCATCGAGGAACACCACCCGTGCGTAGTCGGTCAGCTGCCAGGCGCGCAGCTTGGTCCAGACTTCGCTAAACTGCGCCGAGGCGTAGTGCTGTTCCAGCGCGCTGTTGGGATAAATCGGATCGACCGGCTGCACCACGCAGCCCTCTGCCTGTAACGCTGCGCAATCCGCCTGCGGGATCGCATCGGTGGTCATCACCACCAGCGGCCAGCGCGTGCCGCTCTGCTTTAGCGAACGGTGCAGCGCCTTAACGCCCACCAGATAATCGGGCTGCGTCAGCAGCGTAACCCATGCAAACATGGTTCTCTCCCTGTAAAAGTCAGTCAAAAAGCGCGGTCAGATAATCGTTGCTGAAGCGGCGCTGCGGATCCAGTTCGCGGCACAGCGTGCGGAAGTCGTCCCAGTGCGGGTAAACGTCGCGCCAGGCGTAGCGTCCGGCATCGTAATATTTGCCCCAGTGCGGGCGTCCGCCTTCTTCCGCCAGCAGCTTCTCTACCTCGGTAAGAAAGTGCAGGCCATCCTGCGACAGCGAACCGTCGTCGGCGTAATAGACCACAAAGCCGAAGAAGCAGGTCGGCTCGCCGTAGGCCGGGCTGAGCCAGGCTTCCGATGCGCCGGTACAGCGCAGGATGATCGGGTAGTGCATATGCGGCCGGTCTGCGGCATACCAGCGTTTGATTTTGCTGATAACGGCAGGGGTACGCGAAAGGGGAACGCCGATTTCGACGTTAATCTGCGGTACCGCAATGCCGCGGCAGAACAGCTGATAGATGTCGCCGGTAACGTCGGTAAAGTCGCGAAAGCGCGTCACGGTGCGGAACTGTTTCCCGCCTTTGCCGTGGATCTGCGTGTCGCGATGCATCTGCTCCAGCGTTTGGTCGATAGTGCTGTTCAGGCTGTCGTCGCCCTGGTCGGCGTGCTTCACTACCTCGCGGCCGTTAGCCTGCCACTCGGCGGTTTCCTGCGCGCTCGCTTCGTTCGCGTTCCAGACGTGCATCAGATTATCGTCGACAAACCACCAGGCCTTGCTCAGCGCGTACTCGCTGTTCCAGCGCAGCAGATCCTGCTCAAGATTATCCGCCGACACCGCGTTTTTATGGCAGGTGTAAATGCGAAAGGGCTGAGTGCGCAGCGTGACGGCTGTGACAATGCCGAGCGCGCCGAGCGTCACCTGCGCGGCGGGAAAGTCCGGCTCGCCGCGCGTAAACTCGCGGATCGATCCGTCGGCCAGCACCATACGAATGCGCAGCGCTTCGTCCGCCAGCGAGCTTTGTTGCAGGCCCTGGCCGTGGGTGCCGGTCGCCATCGCGCCCGCCAGCTTCTGTACCGCAATCACGCCGGGCGAGGCGGCCAGCATGCGGTCCAGCGCGGTAAGCTGAATATAGAGATCGTTGAGCGTGGTGCCCGCGCCAACGGTGACGCTCTGCTCATCCTGCGCCAGCAGGCCGGAAAGGGCGCTGATATCCACCAGCAGGTCATCCTCTTCGACATTCAGCATGCGGCCCGGCGACAGGCGGCTGCCGACCACGCGCACGCGGCCCTGGGTATTGCGCAGCAGCTGCTGTAACTCCGCCTCGCTGCGCGGTTGGTGTAACTGCTGGCGGCTGCCAACCCGGGCGTTTTGCGCCCAGTTCCATAGCGCGTCGTCTTCAGCGCTGAGGGTGGTGTTGCGTAGAGGATAACGTTCGGCGTCTCTGCTCACGACTGCGTTCCTGTGTTGAGATCGGTAAATTGGCGTCAGTTAAGCGTAGCCCATCACAGCGTTGTCGCTTCCCTTAACCCGTTTTACGGATGTAGCGCAGCGTTGCCGTTACCGCCAGCTGGCGATTGCGGCGGACGCTCTCCTCTTCGCTGTTATCGGGGCTAAAAAGGGCGTTGAAGGTGTAGCGGTTAGAGACGTGATGCACGCAGATGCTGCTGATCAGGCGGTGCACGTCGATGGTTTCGACCTCGCGAATAAACACGCCCTGCTGCTGGCCGCGCGCCAGAATATCGTCCAGCACGTCGAGCGCGCTGCGGTTCAGCGCCTTGATGCGCGGCGACTGCGAGATATAGCGGCCGCGCAGCAGGTTTTCAGTGCAGACCAGCCGCATAAAGTCGGGGTGAGAGACGTGGTAGTCGAAGCTGGCCTCCACCAGCTTGCTCATCGCCAGTTCCGGCTCCATCGCCGCCAGGTTCAGGCCGGTCTCATGCTGGCGGATCGCCTGGTAGACCTGCTCCAGCACCTCGATATAGAGCTTCTCTTTGTTGCCAAAGTGATAAACCACCATGCGTTTGGTGGTTTGCGCGTTTTCGGCGATCTGCTCCAGACGCGCGCCCTGCATGCCGAACTCGGCGAAGGTAGTCAGGGCGCCGGCGAGAATGCGTTTTTTCAGCCCTTCAGGGTCGTTTTTTCGTTTTGGTGTGGTGTCCGACATAGCGCTCAGTAACAAAGAAAATCCAGCCAGCATGGTATCACAGCCCGTCGGATCGGTCTGGCGACGCAAGCGGCTGCCTGTTTATATTCATTTCAGGAATAGCATTCCCGTAAAAATCATAATGTGGATATAAGCAACTGCGTATACTGCGGCTAACTGTCGTTGCGACGGTTAACTTTGACTCCCGCGATTATAACTTTCAGGAAACACCTTATGCACACTTACGCGGTACAGGCTAAAAATAAATTTTTGACTCTCATCACAGCGGCGCTGCTGCTGCTGGCGGGCGCGGCGCTGGCGCCGATTTCAGCGGCCTGGGCCGCCGATAAAACCGCAATCAAGGTCGGCATTATGAGCGGCGAAGATGAAGATGTCTGGCGCGAAGTGGCGAAGCAGGCCGCGGCAAAAGGGCTAACGGTAAAAACCGTGGTATTTAACGACTATAACCAGCCGAACGAGGCGCTGCAGAACGGTGAAGTCGATGCGAACGCCTTCCAGCATCAGCCCTTCCTCAATAATCAGATTAAGGTTAACCACTACGACATCGTGCGCGTCGGCGACACCGCCGTCTGGCCGATCGGCCTTTACTCGAAGAAGGTCAAATCCGTAGCCGATCTGAAAGAGGGCGCCGTCATCGGCGTGCCGAACGATCCCTCCAACGAGGCGCGCGGCCTGGTGCTGCTTGAGCAGCAGGGCGTGATCAAACTGCGCGCAGGCGCAGGTATCGCCGCCACTACGGCCGATATCACCGACAACCCGCGGCACGTTGAGATCAAAGAGCTGGACTCCGGCATTATCGGCCGCTCGGTGCCCGATCTCGACGCGGCGGTGGTGAATACCGACTGGGCGCTGAAAAGCGGCCTGACCACAGCAGACCGCATTGCGCAGGAGCCAGTGAAAGATAATCCCTACAACAACTTTATCGCGGTGAAAAAAGAGAGCGTCGACGCGCCTTGGGTAAAAACCCTGGTCGCCTCCTACCAGAACGACGCAGTGAAGAAGGTGTTTGATCAGGTCTACAAAGGCACCGGCCTGACCGCCTGGTAAGGATAGCGAGCATGACGGTATTTTCAGAGACAGTCGCGCCGCTCAGCGCGTTAGTGCGCGGCGTGGCCGAGGGGGCGGAGGAGATTGCCGCGAGCGGCGATAGCGTGGTGCGCCTGCAAAAGGTGTCGCGCCGCTTCGGCGCGACCCAGGCGCTAAAGGGCGTATCGCTCAGGGTACGCAGGGGCGAGATCCTCGGCATTATCGGCCGCAGCGGCGCGGGTAAATCGACGCTGATCCGCTGCCTTAACGGGCTGGAGCAGCCTGACGAAGGCGAAATTGAGATTGAGGGGCAGCGGATTACCGGCCTGTCGGAGAAGCAGCTGCAAAAAGTCCGCAGCCGCGTCGGCATGGTGTTCCAGCACTTTAATCTGCTGTCGGCGAAAACCGTGGCGCAGAACGTGGCGCTGCCGCTAAAGATTGCCGGCATGGCGAAGGCCCAGCGCGCCCGGCGCGTCGCGGAGCTGCTGGAGCTGGTGGGGCTGTCCGATAAGGCGCAGCACTACCCGGCGGCGCTCTCGGGCGGCCAGAAGCAGCGCGTCGGCATCGCCCGCGCGCTGGCGGCCAGCCCGGCGCTGCTGCTGTGCGACGAGGCGACCTCGGCGCTCGATCCGGAAACCACGCGTTCGATCCTCGCGCTGCTGAAATCGCTGAATCAGCGGCTCGGCATCACTATTTTGCTGATCACCCATGAGATGGAGGTGATTAAGTCAGTGGCGCATCGCGTGGCGGTCATCGACGCCGGTGAGATTATCGAGCAGGGGCCGGTGTGGCAGGTGTTCGCGCATCCGCAGGCGCAGCTAACGCGCACGCTGCTGCGCGGGCTGCTGCCGCAGCTGCCCGACAACATCGCCGCGCGCCTGAGCCAGCAAAAACAGGGCGAGGTGATCTACAACGTGCACTTCGCCGGGCAGGAGGCGCAGGGCGAGCTGCTGACGCGTTTCGCCTGCGCCTTGCCCGGCGCGTTTCGCCTGATTCAGGGCGGCGTCGACCATATTCAGCACTACGCGGTGGTGCGCTTCTTTATTGCCATTCCGGCCAGCAACAGCGCCGATGAGCAACGGGTTCTCGCCTGGCTGCAGCAGCAGCAGGCTCAGGTAGAAAAGGTGGGTTATGTCGCCAGTGATGATTGATTTGCTGCTCAATGCGCTATGGGAAACGCTGATCATGACGGCGATCTCCGGGCTCTTTTCGCTGCTCGCCGGACTGCCGCTCGGCCTGATTCTGGTGATGACCAGCCCGGGCGGCATCGCCGAACATCGCGGCGTCAACCGCGTGCTCGGCCTGATTATCAACGGTTTCCGCTCGCTGCCTTTTATTATTCTGCTGGTGGCGCTGATCCCCTTTACCCGCTTTCTGGTTGGCACCTCGCTCGGCACCTGGGCGGCGATCGTGCCGTTATCCATTACCGCCACGCCCTATTTTGCGCGCGTGGCGGAGGTGTCGCTGCGCGACGTCGATCGCGGTCTGATCGACGCGGTGCGCGCCATGGGCGCCAGCAAGCTGCGCATCGTCTGGGACGTGCTCATTCCCGAAGCGCTGCCGGGCATTCTGGCCGGCTTCGTGGTAACGCTGGTGGCGCTGATCGGCGCGTCGGCGATGGCGGGCGCGATTGGCGCGGGAGGACTGGGCGACCTGGCGATTCGCTATGGCTATCAGCGCTTCGATACTGCGGTAATGGTGGCGGTGATCGCGGTGCTGATCGTGCTGGTGTGCGGCATTCAGTGGCTGGGCGACCGGCTGGTGGCGTGCATCGATAAACGGCACTAGCGCGCTTGTGCTTTTTCCCGTAAAGGTAGCGCGACAGCGTGAACCTATCACTGCGCCGTATTCTGCTTATCTCTTCCCGCCGCTTATCTGAACGGCGGGCCTGCCTTGTTCTCTCATGCTCTCTCTCTGGCTAGGTTTTGCGGCCTGAATCGCTGTGCGTTGAACCGTTGCAGTCTTGAGTAGTGAAAGCCTGGGGTGTGCCTTCCAGTTGCTTAAAAGACGTATAATTTGCCCATTTCGTTACAACATACTCATAGCTATTGCTTTACACCTAAGTGACCGCGCCAGTGGGCTTGCTGCAATAGTGGTTCTGCGGGAATGAGGACAGGCGTTCTGCTGCGCCGGATATAACACCGGCAATGAAAAACGGTTTTACGATGAGATGATCCCTCTCGCCAGCGTCAGGGCAATCGACAGTGACGGGACGCTGCTGGAATTTGATGTTAACGAAGCGACACCGCCTCCGCCGCCGTAACGATCGGTCACATTGCGCTGATTGCGGCGTTGTTCACCAATGCACCTCCATCAGGGGTGCTGAAATCCTGACGACCTCGCGCAGTTGGTTGTTCTGGTGAATATAGAGCTGTTCAGTACTGAATTTTCCTGCATTAAAGTCACAGTGTTGATGATAGACCTCTCTGGCCTGTTCAATTATTTTTCCTTTGAAAATAGCATACATGTTGTCATCCTTAGCCAGGTAAAGTCGTTATGCGTGCAGCACAATAATCAGCAGTCTATCGCTGCTGATATGTTCTTATATGTGGTGATTTATTTATAGAGCGGGAGGTTTCCGGTCAGCTTGGTGATTTTCTTTTTTGGACCAATAATGCCAATAGCCACCAGCTCAATGTTTTCACTTTTTACCGAGGAAATTTTTTCCCCGTATTCATCATAGGTTTTGCACGACTGTGCCAGAGCGCTAAACGGCATCACGTAAATCTCCTCGTCGCTTTCCGCACTCACCTGTATTTCACGCAAAGAGTGACCTGGCGCCAGCAAAACCGGAAGCGGTGCGTAAATCACGCCTGGAAAATTAATATCGTCCAGGCTTTGCATATCAGGTCCAACAAGATTTTCAACGGTACGGCCGAAACTAATGCCTATAACGCTTGCGGCATTCATAGCAAGGCCCGCGGGAAGATCTTTATCAATAATAATCGTACAGCGATGTTGGCTTGCATCAAATTTCATCATTTATCCTCAATAGCACAGGAATTATTTCAACCGGAAACGGGAGGTTCATTTAACACCGAGAGCAAACCACTGTTTAGCGTGAAATCGCTGGAAAGCTCTATATCAACAACTTTCCAGTCCGCGATATATTTCCATTTCGCTACCCCGTTCTGATGATCGGGGTGGATAATATAGGCATTCAGATCCGATCGGTTTTCAAACAGGCCAATCACCACGAAATCCGCTGCAATATCGCGCTTAGTGGTATTTCTGCCGCAGCTCCATCCTTTAATTTCATCAATGTGATGAGGGTAATCACGCGTGGCTCTTTCAGCATCTATGGCTTCCAGAGATGACCAGCTCCATGGATTCCTTAATGTAAACATGACGATGCGCATTAACATAGGGTCAGTTCTGTCCCTGTGCTGCTGCCTTAAATAATTAGAAAGGTGAATGTATTGTGCATTAGCAAAAGAGGAAATTGTTGCCTATATCATTTACTCAACGCGGTTTGTCAGGTAAAAATTCCCCTTTATTGCTTTTAATGAGAAAGGAATTTCCTTCTATGGCCCTCAGCCTGACAGATATGAAAATCCTGAAAATTTTACAGGACGATGCGCGCGTCACGAATCAGGAACTGGCGGAGAAGATAAACCTTTCAGCGTCTCCCTGCTGGCGTAAAGTGCGCAAGCTTGAGGAAGATGAAGTGATTCAGGGCTACCGCGCCGTTCTTGACCGTAAAAAAATCGGGCTGGGTGTGATGGTTTTCGTTCGGGTTGCTATCGACAGCCATAGTGAAGCGGAGGCGAGAAAGTTTGAAGAAGAGGTCACCGCGCTGGAGGATGTTGTGGCCTGCTATAGCATCGGGGGAGACGCCGATTTCCTGCTGCAGGTTGTGGCATCGGATCTCGACTCCTATGCCGATTTCGCCATGTCAGTGGTGCGCAGACTGCCGGGAATCAAAGAGATGCAGAGTATGTTTGTGCTTAAAGAGATCAAGCCTCTCGTGACTTATCCCATAAAGAAGACAGCGGAGTAAGCTTTAAGCCGCTGGAGTAAGACAGAGACGTAACGCTTATCAGGCATCCAGACGAACAAAAGCCCGCTCAGGTTTCCCTGAGCGGGCTTTTTGAATTTGGCTCCTCTGACTGGACTCGAACCAGTGACATACGGATTAACAGTCCGCCGTTCTACCGACTGAACTACAGAGGAATTGTTGGAACGGGGCGAATATTAACGATGCCGTTCCTGCTTGTCAAAGCACGATTTCACTTTTCCCAACCGAACGCTCGCAAAAGCAGCGGTTTGCCGCTTTTTCAACAGATTCGGCGAGATTTCAAACTGCCGACAGGATCTCACTTTAAACGCATTTCCCGGCAGATGTTAGATGCGTGTCAAAGTTTTGTTATTTGCCGATGTTAAAACAACTGTTTCAGTGCTTTTATGATAAAAATTTCAAAACCAGTGTTAATGGAACAAACAAACTGCTTATTATCACCAGCGGAATCACTCCGTAAAAGTGGAACAGGATTTTAAAATTATTCCCTGTATAAACAAGTGATTGTAAAAAGGAGGGGTTGGTCACAAAAAAGCGCGATGCCCAGCACTCACCTCTGTAAACAGACCTGAAACCGCCAGCAATGTTGAGTGAATGTAAAAGATATTTTTCATTCGCGGTATCAGCGGCGTCGGCAAGTTAACGACAATAAGGGTTACTCATGAACATCAAAAAAACGCTCGCTGTCACACTGTTAGCCTGCATGTTGCCTGCCGCCGCGATGGCGAAAGATCTCTCCGTCGGCGTATCGATGGCGTTGTTCGACGACAACTTCCTCACCATTCTGCGTACCGCAATGCAAAAAGAGATGCAGAAAGAGGGCGTTAAGGGACAACTGGAAGACGCCAAAGGGGATGTTTCGCAGCAGCTGCAGCAGGTACAGAACTTTATCGGCCAGGGCGTCGACGCCATCATCGTCAATCCGGTGGATACCAACGCCGTCAAACCCATCATGGATCAGGCTACCAAAGCCGGCATTCCGCTGATCTTCGTTAACCGTCGTCCCCAGGCGGAGCTGACCGACAAAATGGCCTATGTGGGATCGGACTCCGAACTGGCGGGTCGCCTGCAGATGGAGGCGCTGGCCAAGGCGATGAACGGCAAAGGCAACGTCGCTATTCTGATGGGCGATCTCGCTAACGAATCGACGCGCGACCGTACCAAAGGCGTCGAAGCGGTGGTCGCAAAGTATCCCGGCATCAAAGTGGTGCAGAAGCAGACCGCCAAATTTATGCGTAACGACGCGGTAGACGTGGTGAGCAACTGGCTGACCGCAGGCGACGATATCCAGGCCATCGCCTCCAACAACGATGAAATGGCGATCGGCGCGCTGCAGGCGCTGGGCAAAAACCCCAACCATATCCTGATCGCCGGCGTGGACGGCACCCCTGACGCGCTGCAAATGCTGAAGAACGGCAAGATGGTCGCGACGGTATTCCAGGACGCACGCGGGCAGGGCGAAGGCGCGGTGCAGGCGGCCGTTAAGTTGGCGAAGGGCGAAAAAGTGCAGAAGATTATCGATATCCCTTATCAGCTGATCACCAAAGACAATATGCAGCAGTTCGTGAACCGTAATCAGAAATAACCGATCCCGACTCAGCCGTACGGAGGTGATGTATGACCGCTTTTGCGCTTGAAGCCGAAGGCATCAGCAAGTTCTTTCCCGGTGTGAAGGCACTCGATAACGTTTCGCTGCGCGTGCGTCCGGGATCGGTTCATGCCTTGATGGGCGAAAATGGCGCGGGCAAGTCCACTTTAATGAAGTGCCTGATCGGGATGTACCGTCCCGATCGGGGCACCATCCGCATTAAAGGGGAGCCGGTGCAGTTTCAGGACACCATGGACGCCTTGCGTTCCGGCATTTCCATGATCCACCAGGAGCTTAATCTGGTGCCCTACATGACCGTCGCCGAGAACATCTGGCTGGGACGGGAGCCGATGAAGTACGGCTTTGTCGATCACGGCAAGCTCAACCAGCAGACGCAGACGCTGCTCAACCAGCTCAATATTCGCCTCAAGGCTGACCGGCTGGTGGGCGAGTTAAGTATCGCCGCGCAGCAGATGGTGGAGATTGCCAAAGCGGTCTCGTGGAACGCCGACATCGTGATTATGGATGAGCCCACCTCCGCCCTGACCGAAAGCGAAGTGGCGCATCTTTTCACTATCATTCGCGACCTGCGCGCACAGGGCAAAGCCATCATCTATATCAGCCACAAAATGGATGAAATCTTCGCCATTACCGATGAGATCAGCATTTTCCGCGACGGCAGCTGGGTCGGCAGCAACCACACCGCGCAGTTTACTCGTCAGTCGCTGATCACCCAGATGGTAGGGCGCGAACTGACCCAGCTCTTTCCCAAATTCAACAACGCCATCGGCGAAGAGGTGCTGACGGTACGCGGCCTTACCAGTAAAGATCGCTTCCATGACGTCAGCTTCAGCCTGCGGCGCGGCGAAATTCTCGGCGTCGCCGGCCTGGTCGGCGCCGGGCGCAGCGAAGTGATGGAAAGTTTATTCGGCATGGAGAGCATCGACAGCGGCGAGGTGCTGATTGACGGCGTGCCGGTCACTATCGATTCGCCTTCAACGGCGATTGAAAAGGGCATGGCGTTTTTAACCGAGGATCGCAAAAAGTCGGGGCTGTTTCTCGTGCTGTCGGTGATGGAGAACATGAGCATCGTCAACATGCCCGAGTACAGCGGCAAGAGCGGCTTCGTCAGCCACGTCAAGATGGCGCAGGACTGCATGGAGCAGATCCGGCGGCTGAATATCAAAACGCCGACCATGGATCAGATCATCAACAATCTGAGCGGCGGCAACCAGCAGAAGGTGCTGATTGCCCGCTGGCTGCTGGCGCAACCCAAAATTCTTATCCTCGACGAGCCGACGCGCGGTATCGACGTCGGCGCGAAAGCGGAAATCTACCGTTTGATCTCTGAGCTGGCCAACCGCGGCGTGGCCATCATCATGGTGTCGTCGGAACTGCCGGAAATTCTCGGCATGAGCGACCGCGTGATGGTGATGCATCAGGGACGGATTACCGGCATCCTCGATAAAGAAGAGGCCGATCAGGAAACCATTTTGTCGCTGGCATCCGAGTGAGGCGCGAGACACCTATGAGCAATATCAAAGCAACGGCTACTCCAACGGCTGAACATTCGTCGTTCTTCGGCAATCTGCGGCATAAGCTGCCTAAAGATACCGGCATCTTTATCGTGATGGTCGGCATCGCGCTGATCTTCGAAATCGCCGGCTGGTATGTGCGCGACCAGTCGTTTCTGATGAACACCAACCGACTGATCCTGATCCTGCTGCAGGTGGCGATTATCGGCGTGATCGCGGTCGGGGTAACGCAGGTCATCATTACCACCGGCATCGACCTCTCGTCGGGTTCAGTGATCGCGCTGACCGCCGTGGTCGCGGCCAGCCTGGCGCAAACCTCCGACAGCCTGTCGCCGATGTTTCCTGCGCTGGTCGATATGCCTGCCGTGGTGCCTATCGGTGCCGGGATCGGCGTGGGTCTGCTCTGCGGCCTGGTCAACGGCGTACTCATTACCCGCACCGGCATTCCGCCTTTCATCGCCACGCTGGGCATGATGGTGTCGGCGCGCGGTCTGGCGCAGTACTATACGCAGGGCAACCCGATCAGCTTTCTCTCCGACGGTTTTACCTCTATCGGGCAGGGCGCGATGCCGGTAATTATCTTCCTGGTGGTGGCGCTGGTGTTTCATATCGCCCTGAAGCATACCCGCTACGGCAAATACGTTTACGCCATCGGCGGCAACATGACGTCGGCCAAAGTCTCCGGCATCAACGTGAATAAATATCTGGTGATCGTTTATACCATCGCCGGGGCGCTCTCCGGCCTGGCGGGCGTGGTGCTGGCGGCGCGCGTCAGCAGCGGCCAGTCAAGCATGGGGATGTCCTATGAGCTGGACGCCATCGCCGCGGCGGTGATTGGCGGCAGCAGTCTGATGGGCGGCGTCGGGCGCATTACCGGCACCCTGATTGGCGCGGTGATCCTGGGGCTGATCAAAAGCGGCTTTACCTTCGTCGGCGTCGACGCCTACGTTCAGGACATTATCAAAGGCATGATTATCGTGGCCGCGGTGGCGATCGATATGCACCGCAACCGCAAAAAACGCTGATTTTTCCAGCTGCTGGCCTGCTCGCGCCTGAAAAGCCGGGCAGGCCTTTTGTCCTGCTTTGAATAAGTTTTCCTGCTGGATACCGCGCGTTTTTCCGCTTCCCGTCGCGTTATCGCGTCTGTTCCGCTTCGGGTCATCACTTTTATGCACGTCTGGCTCGCACAGGCTGCACCAGCGGAGTGCAGTCGCGCTTGCCTTTTTCGCTACCTCGCCATTCTCGCTGCTTATTAACTCTTATTGGGTAATCAGAAAGGCTTATTTTTCGGGTTGTTAGGAATTTTCTGCAGCAGCCTGACCGCGCCTTTAGAAAAAGTGGCCTGCTAATTGCAATTTGTTCCTTACCAGGCCAGCAGGCCACAAGAACAGATGTTATTGGCATTCGGGGAATGTGACGGAGGCAAGATGAACTTAAGACGACTGAAATACTTTGTGAAAATCGTCGATATTGGCAGTTTGACGCAGGCGGCTGAAGTGCTGCACATCGCGCAACCTGCGCTCAGTCAACAGGTCGCCACGCTAGAGAACGAGCTGGATCAACAGCTGCTGATTCGCACCAAGCGCGGCGTGACGCCGACCGAAGCCGGTAAAATTCTCTATGCACATGCGCGTACGATTTTGCGGCAGTGCGAACAGGCGCAGACGGCGGTAATCAACGCCGGGCAGGTGCTGAGCGGTCAGGTCTCCATCGGCATGGCGCCGGGCACGGCGGCCTCTTCGCTGACCATGCCGCTGCTGCAAACGGTGCGCGAGCAGCATCCGGAAATTCTGGTTTATCTGCATGAAAACAGCGGCAGTACGCTTAATGAAAAGGTGATGAACGGCCAGCTTGATATGGCGGTGCTTTACGACCGCGCGCCGACGGCGGGCATCACCAGTCTGCCGCTGATGAAAGAGGAGCTTTATCTGGTCGGCGCCACTGACTGCCCCGGCGGATCGGTAGATTTAGCCGAGGTGGCGCAGATGAGCCTGTTTTTGCCGCGCGACTACAGCGCAGTGCGCAAGCGGGTTGATGAAGCCTTTTCGCTGCGTCGTCTCAGCGCGCGCATTATCGGCGAGATCGAATCGCTGTCGATGCTGACCGCCGCCGTCGCCAGCGGTATGGGCGTCACGGTGCTGCCGGAGTCCGCCGCGCGCGCGCTGGTCGGCTCAACCCAGGCCTGGATGGCGCGCATCAACAGTCCGGCGCTTAATCTGCCGCTGTCGCTGAACGTGTCCGCGCGTCTGCCGCTCTCGCCGTCCGCGCAGGCGGTAAAGGATATTTTGCTGTCGCTGCTGAATAAGCCGATGGCGGAAGAGCGGGCGCTGCTGCTGGTAAGTTAAGACTGTCAGGCGGTCCTGCGGGACCGCTTTTGCGCCTTCAGGCAGGGTATCGAAGAGTGGCTGGCCTGTTTATATGGCAGCCCACCGCCTTAATAGGTTGCTCGCTCATTCCACGAGTCGGTGAACAGAATATTCCCGTCGCAATGCTTCCAGGTAATTTTCTCATAGCGCAACAAAATCGTTTCAAGGTGCGTGCCCGTCTGCGCGCCGGGATAGAGGTCTGGCGTAATAGAGGTCAGCTTTACCCCTTCGAGGATAATATTGAAATATTCCTGCTCTATACCCGCTTCATTCATCTGGTACATTTTAATCGTCGCGGACCTGAGCGTTTTACCGGTGCTTAACGCCCGAAAGAGCAGCGGCGTCACCCGATCAAATTCTTTCTGAAACATAATGGGCATATGGACGCGCGTTCCCGTTAATCTGCCGGTGTTGCCATTCACAGGAATATTGACGTTGTGGGTAAATAATTTTAGCTCGATCGCCCCTTCACGGCCTGACACAAGCGACGGCCCCATTATCGGCGAGCCATTTTCATCTGTTAACCACAGGTAAGCTGGATTAGACATAAAATTCCCTTTTAAAATGATTATTTATCGTATTTATCAAATCGACCAAATAAAACTGGATGAATGACAATAAAGACAATTACCGATATTAGCGTAAGTATGAGCCAGTAAGCTGGAAAGAGATAAAGAAACAGAGATGCCCATGCAACTATCCAGACAGGAAATAAAATCTCAGTAAAAAGTATCGATAATAAGCTTTTAAACATGAAAGGCTTCCTTTATAGAGCTGTAAAATCCATCAAAGTCATGATGAAATTGCGTTTGATGTTTTGTGATCAGCGTAGAAAGCACAGGTTCAATAAAGTAATACAACATCTCAACTTCTGCCTGATAGAGTATCGCATAATATTTGGCATCAAGAGCCTTTAGCCGACGGGCTGCAAGGGCGCATTTTTGAACGGTGCCGAAAAGCTGAAATGCCATGACAATGGTTGGTGTTCGGCGCGACAGGCGTTTAATGACCGCATGCGATACAACATCAGACGCAGCGAGCGACTGGGCAAGCGTCAGAGATAAGGCAAGACGGGTAGCTCTGCCTGTCGGTATGTAGGTGGCAGCTTCGGTAATTTTTGTATTCGCATATCGAACGCGATTTGATTTATTTCCGGCATGGCTGTCATCAATAATCATTTCAAAATAGAGCTTAAACATATGAGCGATCACATCACGGTGGCGAAAAATAGACAAAATCGATCGATGCATTCTTTTTTCTTCTGAAATTAATTCGCCACAAACATCCTGATACCCAGGAATCAGGCACGACGCATACCAGCTTGCCCGCTCCACGCCAGAGTAAATATCAGAGCCTATTCCCTTCATTGCCTTCCAGGTTGAGGTCACGCCCTGCTGCGCATAAAGCGCCAGCAGCCTGTCGCTTTGCAACTTCATCTTTAAGACATCTGCAGCCTGCATAAGGTATCCCTACTATTTATGGTGTTATTAGGGTATGCGCTGAAGCGTTTCGTCTTCAAGCCGCTTTAACAGTCGCGCTCTCGTTTTGTGACTCCGTTAGCGCTAAAGCGTAAGAAAGGCTCTCCCACAGTGCGCGTGCCCGCTGCCATATATTCCCCCTGCGCATAAGCACAAAGTTTTTATTATTTGTTGATATCAATAAACCTTCTTACCATCGGAGGTAACAATTTCGTAAAGGGAGGTAAATACCGTGAATTTCCAGCAACTTAAAATCATCCGTGAGGCGGCGCGCTGCGAGTTCAATCTGACGGAAGTGGCAAACACGCTATTTACCTCGCAGTCAGGCGTCAGCCGTCATATCCGCGATCTGGAAGATGAACTGGGCGTGGAGATTTTTATTCGCCGCGGCAAGCGCCTGCTGGGCATGACGGAACCGGGCAAAGCGCTGTTGACCATCGCCGAACGCATCCTCGATGAGGCGGGAAAAGTACGCCGGCTGGCAGACGTTTTTACCAACGAAACCAGCGGCATCCTGACGATCGCCACCACGCACACCCAGGCGCGCTATAGTCTGCCGCGCGTCATCAAGGCGTTTCGCCAGCTCTATCCCAACGTACGGCTCGAGCTTAACCAGGGCTCGCCGCAGGAGATCGTCGCCATGCTGCTGGCAGGCGAAGCGGACGTCGGCATCGCCAGCGAACTGCTGGTGAACAACCCCAGCCTCGCGGCCTTTCCCTGGTTCAGCTGGCATCATGCGCTACTGGTGCCGAGCGATCACGAGCTGGTGCAGCAGCAGCCGGTCTCGCTCAGCACCCTGAGCCGCTACCCGCTGATTACCTATCGCCAGGGCATCACCGGACGCTCGCGCGTCGACCGCGCCTTCCAGAGCGCGGGCCTGAAGCCGGATATCGTGCTGAGCGCGCAGGATTCAGATGTGGTGAAAACCTATGTCGAACTGGGATTAGGCGTCGGCATCCTTGCCGATCAGGCGTGCGAAATTCAGCCGGAAGAGGCGCTGGTGCGTATCGACGCGCATCACCTGTTTGACGCCAATACCGTCTGGCTCGGTCTGAAGCGCGGACAACTGCAGCGCAACTACGTCTGGCAGTTTATGGAGTTATGCAACGCCAACCTGTCGCTGGAGGAGATCAAACGGCAGGCGCTCTCCTATCAAAGCGAAGAAGAGCCGGCGATCGACTTTCAGATTTAATCCGGCAGCGACTCGACGATGGCCAGCTGCAGGCCATCCCAGCCTTTGCTGCCGACGGTTTGCAGCGCGGTGGCCGTCAGGTGCGGATTCTCGCCGATATCGCGCAGATACTGCCGTAGCCCCTGCACGTTTTCATCCGTGGACTGCGAGTCGACGATCCGCCCGCTGCGCACCACGTTATCGCCGATAATCACGCTGCCGACGCGCGCCAGCTTAAGTGCCCAGCGCAGGTAGTGCGGATTATTGCGCTTATCGGCATCGATAAAGATCATATCGAACGGTCCCTGCAGCGTCGGCAAACTCTCCAGCGCCGGCCCCACCAGCAGCTCGACTTTATCCGTCACGCCCGCTTCGGCGAAATTCTCGCGCGCCACCTGCGCATGCTGCGGCGAAAACTCCAGCGTGACGATTTTGCCGTTCTCCGGCAGCGCACGCGCCAGCCACAGCGTGCTGTAGCCGCCCAGCGTGCCGATCTCCAGAATGCGCGAGGCGTTCATCATGCGCGCCAGCAGATAGAGCAGCTTGCCCTGGTTGGCCGCGACGTCAATCGGCGGCAGGCCGGCGGCCGCGTTGCGCGCCAGCGCCGACGAGAGCGCCGCATCCGGTTTCACCAGCGTCTGAATAAAGTAGTCATCGACCGCTCGCCACATATGATCGCTCATGGTTATCTCCTTGTTTAAAAACTGAGCATAGCAGCCGCGCGGCATAAAATTTTCTTTCCGCGCGCAAAACTCGCCGTTTAAGGTTTCTGCCCGGCGAGAAAAACATCCTGCGCTGAGGCGACGCGATAGAGTGGAAGAAAACCGATTAAACAGGGGAGTAAGATGTCGCGTCTTCAACTAAAGGATTCCGATCTGCTGCGCCAGCAGGCACTATTCGGCGGCCGCTGGCAGGATGCACACAACGGCGAAACCCTGCCGGTGGTCGATCCCGCCACCCGTGAAACCCTGGCGACCATTCCGGCGCTGGGCCGTGCGGAGACCGAAGCCGCCATCGCCTGCGCCGACGCGGCGCGCCTCGCCTGGGGCAAGACCCCCAACGCCAGCCGCGCCACGCTGCTGGAGAAGTGGCATCAGCTGATCCTCGACAACGCCGACGACCTGGCGACCATCATGACCGCCGAGCAGGGCAAGCCGCTGGCGGAAGCGAAGGGCGAAGTGCTGTACGGCGCCAGTTTCGTCAAATGGTTCGCCGAAGAGGCGCGCCGTATCTACGGCGATACCATTCCTGCGCCGAGCGAGGATCGCCGCATCCTGGTGCTGAAGCAGCCGGTCGGCGTGGCGGCGGCCATCACGCCGTGGAACTTTCCCATCGCCATGATCACCCGCAAAGTCGCTCCTGCGCTGGCGGCAGGCTGTCCGATTATCGTGAAGCCGTCGGAGCTGACGCCGCTGTCGGCGCTGGCGCTGGCGGTGCTGGCGGAGCGCGCGGGCTTTCCGGCCGGCGTGCTGCAGGTGGTGACCGGCCTGCCGACGGAGATTGGCGCGGCGCTGACCGGCAGCCGTCTGGTGCGCAAGATCTCCTTTACCGGCTCGACGCGCATCGGCCAGCTGCTGATGCAGCAGAGCGCCGATAGCATCAAACGTCTGAGCCTCGAGCTGGGCGGCAACGCGCCGTTTATCGTCTTCGACGACGCCGATATCGATATCGCGGTGGCGGGAGTGATGGTCAGTAAATTCCGCAACGCCGGACAGACCTGCGTCTGCGCCAACCGCATTCTGGTGCAGCGCGGCATCTATCCCCGCTTCGCGGCGAAGCTGCTCGAGGCGGTCGCTACGCTCAAGGTGGGCGACGGCTTTGCGCCCGGCAGCACCATCGGCCCACTGATCAACGACCGCGCGGTAGAGAAAGTTAACGGCCACATTGAGGATGCGCTGGGCCAGGGCGCGGAGCTGCTGACCGGCGGCGCCAGCCACGGCAACGGCACATACGTGCAGCCGACGGTGCTCGGCAGGGTCACGACCCAGATGCGTATCGCCCATGAAGAGACGTTCGGGCCAGTGGCACCGCTGTTTATCTTCGACGAGGAAGAGGAGGCGATCGCGATGGCCAACGATACGCCCTATGGCCTGGGCGCCTATTTCTTTACGGAAAATATTCGCCGCGCATGGCGTGTCGCCGAATCGCTGGAATTTGGCATGGTCGGCTTTAATACCGGCGCCATCTCATTAGAGGTCGCACCGTTCGGCGGCGTAAAATTATCGGGAATAGGTCGGGAAGGATCGCGCTATGGCATTGAAGAATATCTGGAGCAGAAAGCGTTCCATATTGGCAGCCTGAATTAATTTTTCCTTCTTATATAATTTCCCTAATGCAAGCGTTTGTCGCACCCGCGGCAAACGCTTTTTTATTTTGTGCGCTATGTCGTGTTTTTATCTTCACTGGCCATTTTAGTGCAAGTTTCATGCGCGATGCACCACGGCAATGCATGAAATTTGTGAGCTAAATCATCTGTTTATTGGTTCGGCAATTACGCAAAATTTCCGCTTTCAATACGGCAGAAAATTTTTTTGCGCAGTTTTAAACGCATTTTTATTTTTTAGCTGGCTGGCATACTTTCTGCATTACCTTTTGTCATGAGCTTATTCGCGCTGAATATAAGCCCTGCCAGCGCGCTAATTCCATAATGGTTGACGGGTGTAACAAATAAGGATTTATCCATGTTAAGTTTCGACCCTGAAAAAGTTTTGCTTCCTGTCGGCCACTATATTGACGGCCATCACATTCAGACCCAGGGTGCGGCGTTCGCGGTAAAACGCCCGTCGGACGGCAAAGTCTACGCCACGCTGCATGAGGCTGACGCTGCCGATGTCGATCGCGCGGTGCAGGCGGCGCATCAGGCGCTGAAAACCAGCGGCTGGTCGGGCTGCGCGCCGCGCGAACGCGGCCGGGTGCTGCGCCGCTGGGCCGATCTTATCGAGCAGGACAGCCTGCTGGCGCAGCTGGAGGCGCTCGGCTCCACGCGTCCCATTGGCGACGTGGCGCAGCATGAAATTCCGTTTACCGCCGAAGCGATCCGCTTCTACGCCGAGTGCGCCGACAAGTACAGCGGCGATCTCTTCCCGACCCGCGACAGCAGCCTCGGCATGCTGATAGCGGAGCCGTACGGCGTGGTCGGCGCCATTACGCCGTGGAATTTCCCGCTGTCGATGGCGTCGTGGAAGTGCGGCCCGGCGCTGGCGGCGGGCAATGCGGTGGTGCTCAAACCCTCTGAACTGACGCCGTTCTCAACGGTGCGCATGGCGGAGCTGGCGGTGCAGGCCGGTTTGCCTGCTGGCGTGCTCAACATCGTGCAGGGCAGCGGCGCGGTAACCGGCCACGCGCTGGTGACCCATCCGCTGGTACGCAAAGTCTCCTTTACCGGCTCGACCCTGACCGGCGCGCGCATCATGAGCGACGTGGCGCAGCACGGCATGAAGCCGGTAACGCTGGAGCTGGGCGGCAAAAGCCCGCAGCTGGTGTTTGACGACGCGGGCGACATCGAGGTGCTGGCGCAGCGCATCCTGCGCGGCTTTACCGCTAACGGCGGCCAGGCGTGCGTCGCCGGCACCCGCCTTATCGTGCAGCGCGCCATCGCCGCGCCGCTGCTCGATCGCCTCGCCGCGCTGTGCCGCAGCGTGCGGCCCGGCGCGACCTGGCACGGCGACAGCCGCTACGCGCCGCTGATCGACGAACGGCAGGGGCAAAAAGTCGCGTCGGTGATCGCCGCCGCGAAAGCGCAGGGCGCGGAAGTGCTGGTCGGCGGCGAGCGTTTCGCCGACACCGAGGAGGGCTGGTTCTGGCAGCCGACGCTGCTGTGCGGCGTGGCGCAGGATAACCCGGCGGTGCAGCAGGAGATCTTCGGCCCGGTGCTGACGGTGCAGACCTTCGACGAGGAAGAAGAGGGGCTGCGGCTGGCGGCGCATGAGATTTACGGGCTGTGCGCGGGCGTGCATACCCTGAGCCTGCCGCGCGCTATGCGCGCGATACGCGCCATTGAGGCGGGCACTGTGTGGGTCAACCGCTACGGCCGCTCCGGCGATTTCATCATTCCCACCGGCGGCTTTCTCGGCTCCGGCATCGGCAAAGATTTGGGGCGGCAGGCGTTTCAGGCCTGCCAGCGCCAGAAAAGCGTACTCATCGATTTTTAACCTTTCCTGATCAAGACGAGGTCGCGTCATGGCACTGTTTAAACCGAAATTCATCACCTTTGACTGTTACGGCACGCTGATTAACTTCGACATGGCGGGCGCGGCAGCGCGCTGTTTTAGCGAGCGCGTGGCGGCAGAGGAGATGCAGGCCTTCACTACCGATTTCTCCCGCTACCGCATGGATGAAGTGCTGGGCGCCTGGAAGCCTTACTACGACGTGGTGAGCAACGCGATACAGCGCACCTGTAAAAAGTGGGGCGTCGCGTGGGACAAGGCGGACAGCGACTTTATCTACACCGACTGCGCCACCTGGGGCCCGCATCCCGACGTGCCGGCCGGACTGGCGAAGCTGGCGACCGAATTCCCGCTGGTGCTGCTCAGCAACTCGATGAAGGATCTGCTGCCGCACCATATTCCGCGACTGGGCGCGCCGATCCACCTGGCGATTACCGCCGAAGAGGTGGGCGCCTACAAACCGCAAATGAAAGGCTTCGAATATATGCTGCAGAAGCTCGACTGTCGGCCGGAGGAGATCCTGCACGTCTCCTCCAGCTTCCGCTACGACCTGATGACGGCGCACGATCTCGGCATCACCCATAAAGCCTGGGTTAATCGCGGTCACGAACCGGCCAACCCTTACTACGGCTACACCGAAATCCCTGACATCGGCGGATTGCCTGCCCTGGTCGGACTCTGAGGATCGCGCTATGAAACTCGAATCGTTCTGGCAGGCCACCGCACCGACGTTTCACGGCGCGGCGGAAGGTTCGCTGCCGTCGCGCGCCGACGTGGTGGTGATCGGCGGCGGCTTTACCGGCGTCTCGGCGGCGCTGAGCCTGGCGCGCAGCGGCCTCGACGTGGTGCTGCTGGAGGGCGGCGAGGTGATGAGTCAGGCCTCGGCGCGCAACGGCGGCCACTGCAATACCGGCGTGGCGCAGAACTTCGCCTCGCTGGTGGCGAGCCAGGGCATCGAGAAAGCCACGCGCTTCTACCGCGCCTACGACGACGCGGTGAGCTACGTCGAACAGCTGGTGCGCGACGAACAGATCGACTGCGATTTCCGCCTGTGCGGCAAGCTCAAGCTCGCCAGCAAGGCGTCCCATTTCGCCGGGCTGCGCGAGGCCTGGGAATTAATGCGCCGCACCGTGGACCCCGATATCGAGCTGATCGGCAAAGAGGAGATCCACCGCGAAGTCGGCAGCGACGCCTTTCACGGCGGCCTGCTGCAAAAGCGCGGCGGCCAGATGCATATGGGCAAGTTCGGCGTCGGGCTGGCGGAAGCGGCGGCGCGCAGCGGAGCGAAAATCTTCCCGCACCACGCGGTGACCGGCTTGACCCGCCTTGACGGCTATCGCCATCGGGTGCAGACCGCCAGAGGCGAGATCCTTGCCGATAAAGTGCTGATGGCCACCGGCTGCTCCAACGTCGGACCGTTTCGCTGGTTCCAGCGCCGCATCGTGCCGGTGGGCAGCTTTATCGTGGTGACGGCGCCGCTGGGCGACGCGCTGATCCGCCAGGTGCTGCCGCAGGATCGCACCTATGTTACCTCGCTCAATCTCGGCAACTACTTCCGCACCACCGCCGACCGTCGGCTGGTGTTCGGCGGTCGCGCGCGCTTCGCGGTCAGCAACCCCACTTCCGATTCGCGCAGCGGCGAAATTCTGCAGGCGACGCTGGCCAGCCTCTTTCCGCCGCTGGCGCAGGCGGGCATCGACTACTGCTGGGGCGGCATGGTGGATATGTCCGCCGATCGGCTGCCGCACGCGGGTGAACATGACGGCGTCTTCTACTCCATGGGCTACAGCGGACACGGCACCCAGATGTCGGTGTGGATGGGCGCGGTGATGGCGGATCTGATCGCCGAAAAAAGCAACCGCAACCCCTGGCAGCGCGACGCCTGGCCTGCGCTGCCCGGTTATCACGGCAAACCGTGGTTTTTGCCGCTGGCCGGACTCTATTACAAAGCCAAAGATCGTTTCTCTTGATGCTTGCATTCCAGGTGAACTTAAACGCTTATTGAGGGTACGCAGATGAGTCAAAATGATAATAACGCGCTGACGCGCATGCTGACCGAAGGCACGCTGTCGCGCCGCGGGCTGATGAAAATGCTCTCCGCCGGCGCGGTGATGAGCAGCGGCATTATCGCCTTTCCGCAGCTGGGCTTCGCCGCCGAAACGCCGGTGAAAGGCGGCAAAATTCGCGCCGCCATGTCCAACGCCTCCGCCACCGATACCCTTGATCCCGCCAAAGCCAACAACAGCGGCGACTATACCCGCCAGTGTATGTTCTACAACGGCCTGACCGAACTGGATAAAGATCTCAAGGCGCTGCCGGCGCTGGCGGCGTCGCTCGACTCCGCCGACGGCGTCACCTGGCAGATCAAGCTGCGCAGCGGCGTGACCTTCCACGACGGCAAGCCGCTGACCGCGAAAGATGTGGTCTACTCGCTTAGCCGACACAAAGACGCGGCGGTCGCCTCGAACGCCTTTAAAATTGCCGAGCAGTTTAAGGCTATCAGCGTCGTTAACGACAACGAAGTGCAGCTGGTGCTGAGCCAGGCGAACTTCGATCTGCCCTATATCCTCGCCGCGCCGCCGTTTTTGATCGTGCAGGACGGCACCAGAGACTTTACTAAGGGCATCGGCACCGGGCCTTACGTCTGCAAGGAGTTTACCCCGGGCGTGCGCTCGGTCGGCACGAAAAACCCTAACTACTTTAAGCCAGGCCTGCCGCATCTCGACGAGGTAGAGCTGCTGGGCGTCACCGACCAGGCGGCGCGCGTCAACGCGCTGATGTCGGGCGACCTGCATATCGTCTCGACCCTGAGCGCCAACGACTGCAAGCGCATTAAAGCGACCAGCGACTTCGGCGTGCTGGAGAGCAAATCGGGCATGTACACCAACCTGATCGTGCGCACCGATATCAAGCCCGGCAGCAACGAAGATTTCGTGCTGGCGCTGAAATATCTGCAGCCGCGCGAGATGCTGGTGAAAACCGTGCTGCAGGGCTACGGCGACGTCAGTAACGATACGCCGGTGCCGCCGTGGCATCCGCTTTACAACGCCGAGCTGAAGCCGCGTCCGCTTGACGTGGAGAAGGCGAAATTCCACATCGAAAAGGCGGGCATGAAGGGCGCAACGGTGGAGATCGTCACCACGCCTAACATCGAAGGTGCGGTAGAAGGCGGCCAGCTGATCCAGCAGGTGGCGCGCAACGCCGGCATCAACATCAAGGTGCGCCGCGTGCCCTATGACGGCTACTGGTCGACGCACTGGACCAAAGATCCGGTGGGCTACGGCTCTATCAACCCGCGTCCGACGCTCGATATGCTCTTCTCGCAGTTCTACCTCTCCGGCGCGCCCAACAACGAGTCGGGCTGGAAGAACGCGCAGTTCGACCAGCTGGTGGTGGCGGCGCGCGGCGAACGGGATCAGGCGAAGCGCAAACAGATGTACGGCGATATGCAGAAGCTGATCTACGACCACTGCGGCACCATTATCCCGACTTTTATCAGCTCCACCGACGGCTACAGCAAAAAGGTGAAGGGCGTCGAAGCCTGGCCATCCGGCATGATGATGGGCTATCGCTTTCACGAATTCGCCTGGCTGTCCGCTTAACCCTCTCGACACTGGAGAACGCCGATGAACCGATACATGCTGTTCCTGATCGCCCGGCGCACCGGCGCCGGCATCCTGACGTTGCTGATCGTCTCGGCGGTGGTGTTCTTTATCACCAGCCTGCTGCCGGGCGACGCGGCGCAGATGATCCTTGGGCAAAACGCCACGCCGGAGACGGTGGCGGCGCTGCGCGCCCAGCTCGGGCTGGATCAGCCGCTGCTGCTGCGCTACTTCAGCTGGCTGGGCGGCATGCTGCAGGGCGACTTCGGCACCTCGTTCGCCAGCCACCTGCCTGTGATGCAGCTGGTGGCGCAGCGTATTCCCGCCACCTTTGAGCTGGCGGCGATCACCACGCTGATCTGCGTGCCGCTGGCGCTGCTGATCGGGATAACGGCAGCGATGACGCGCGGCTCGCTGCTGGATCGTGTGCTGGTGATCGGCACCATGGCGACGGTGGCGGTGCCGGAGTTTCTGGTGGCGACGGTGGCGGTGCTGATCTTCGCCGTGAAGCTGCACTGGGTGTCGGCCATGTCCTTCGGCTCGCCCAATATGGATCTGGTCAGCTATCTGAAAGCCTACGCGCTGCCGGTGCTGACGCTCTGCTGCGTGCTGGTGGCGCAGATGGCGCGCATGACGCGCGCCGCCATTATCAACCAGCTCGACAGTCCCTATCTGGAGATGGCGCTGCTGAAAGGCGTTTCACCGCTGCGCGCCGTGCTGCGCCACGCCTTGCCTAACGCGGTCGGCCCTATCGCCAACGCCATTTCGCTCAGCCTCTCCTATCTGTTCGGCGGCGTCATCATTATCGAAACCATCTTCAGCTATCCCGGCCTCGCCAGTCAGCTGGTGGATGCGGTCAGCAACCGCGACCTGCCGGTGGTGCAGTTCTGCGTAATGCTGTTCGCCGGCTGCTATCTGCTGCTGTTGCTGCTGGCGGACGTGCTGACCATCGCCTTCAACCCGAAATGGAGAAGCGCATGAATACCTTACTTCCCGTTCGTTTCTTTCAGTCGCTGTCGATCTCCGGGCAGCTCGGCCTGACGGTATCCATTTTCTGGCTGCTGATGGCGCTGTTCGGCAACCAGCTGGCGCCGCACAACGTCGAAGATATCGGCGGCGGCCCGCTGTTTGGCGGCTTTACCGCCGACAACTGGCTCGGCACCGACGCGCTGGGGCGCGATATTCTCAGCCGCATTCTCTACGGCGCGAAGTTCTCTATCGGCCTGGCGCTGGGCGCGGCCATCGGCGCCAGCCTGATCGGCACGCTGCTGGCGTTGCTGGCGGCGGTGACCGGCCGCTGGCTGGAGGAGATCCTCGGCCGCGTCAACGACGCCATGCTGGTGCTGCCGGGCAAGGTGCTGTCGCTGATGATCGTGGCGGTGTTCGGCTCGTCGCTGCCGATGCTGCTGCTCACCGCCATCTTCACCTACTGGCCGGGCGCGTTCCGCATCGCCTTCGCCATGGCGGGCAGCCTGCGCAATATGGACTACGTGCGCGCCTCGCGGCTGCGCGGCGAAAGCCGCTGGTACGTCGCCATTCACGATATTCTGCCCAATATGGTGCATCCGATGCTGGCGGATTTCGGGCTGCGCTTCGTCTATATCGTGCTGCTGCTCAGCGGCCTCAGCTTTCTCGGCCTCGGCGTCCAGCCGCCCTATGCCGACTGGGGCACCCTGGTGCGCGAAAACATTCAGGGGCTGTTTGACGGCTCGCCGGCGGTGCTGATGCCTGCGCTGGCCATCGCCAGCCTGACCATCGGCGCCAACCTGTTTATCGACAGCCTGCAGCAGATGCGTCCGCTGACGCTGGCGAAGGAGGGCGTATGAACGTGATGCCGCATACCGCAATGCCGGTGATCTCGGTGGAAAAGCTGCGCGTCACGGCGCAGAGCGACAGGGGCGACCCGATCGACCTGGTGTCGGATATCCGCTTTACCGTGCAGAAAGGGGAAGTGCTCGCCCTGATCGGCGAATCGGGATCGGGAAAAACCACCATCGCCATGGCGCTGATGGGCTATGCCCGCCCCGGCTGCCGCATCGCCGAGGGCAATATTCATGTGGCGGGCGTCGACGTCAACAGCCTGAGCCCGCAGCAGCTGCGCGCGTTTCGCGGCAACAAAGTCGCCTATATCGCCCAGAGCGCGGCGGCCTCGTTTAACCCCGGCATGAAGATCATCGACCAGGTGATTGAACCGGTGGTGATCCACGGCACCATGACGCGCAAGGCGGCGAAAGCCAAAGCGGTGGCGCTGTTCCGCGAGCTGGCGCTGCCCAATCCCGACACCATCGGCGACCGCTGGCCGCATCAGGTCTCCGGCGGGCAGCTGCAGCGCCTGATGACCGCGATGGCGCTGATCGGCGATCCCGACGTGGTGATCCTCGACGAGCCGACCACGGCGCTTGACGTCACTACGCAGGTGGAAGTGCTGAAGGCCTTTCGTCGCGTAGTGGCGCAGCGCGGCGTCACCGCCATCTACGTCAGTCACGATCTGGCGGTGGTGGCGCAGATGGCGGACCGCATTCTGGTGCTGCTGCGCGGCCAGATCGCCGAATACGGTACCACCGAACGGCTGATCGGCGCGCCGCAGGCGGACTACACGCGGCTGCTGATGGACGCGGCGCGTCAGCAAGAGCGCCCCAGCCCGTGGCGCGCGGAGAGCGGCGAGCGGCAGCCGCTGCTGGAGGTGCGCGACCTCAGCGCCGGCTACGGCCCGCGCGGCAGCGACGGCCAGCCGAAGATCCGCATCCTCGAAGATATCAATCTCCAGCTGTGGAAAGGGCAGGCGATCGGCATTATCGGCGAGTCAGGCTCGGGTAAAACCACCCTGGCGCACGCCATCGCCGGGCTCAACGCCCCCTGTCACGGTCATATGCTGTTTAACGGCCACTATATCGCCGGCGATATGCACAAGCGGCCTGACAACGAGCTGCGCCGCATTCAGTATGTGTTTCAGATGGCGGACACCGCGCTCAATCCGGCGCACAGCGTCGAGCGCATCCTGTCGCGGCCGCTGGCGCTGTTTCACGGCCTGCGCGGCCAGGCGCTGACTCAGCGCCTGCATCAGCTGCTCGATCTGGTGAAGCTGCCGCGCAGCGTGCTCTGGCGGCGGCCCTGGGCGCTCTCCGGCGGTCAGAAGCAGCGCGTTAATCTGGCGCGCGCGCTGGCGGCGGAGCCGGATCTGATCCTGTGCGACGAAGTGACCTCGGCGCTCGACACCGTGGTCGCGGCGGCGGTGCTGGATCTTATCAGCGAGCTGCGGCGCGAGCTGGGCCTGTCGGTGCTGTTTATCAGCCACGATATGCACGCGGTGCGGGCGGTGTGCGACAACATCGTGGTGATGAAGTCGGGACGCATCGTCACCCAACTGGCGCGGGAAGATTACGACAAGCCGACCAGCGAGCTCTATTTCGAGCGCCTGAAGCGCGCGGTGCCGGAGCTGCGGCAGGGGTGGCTGGATGAGCACGAAGAGATTTTAAAAGCGGAATAGGGCTATCTTGCTTGCCATATTGTTCCCGGGCAGTGCGCGCCATTCTCACGTACTTGAGTACGCTCCGGTGGCTGTGCGCTGGCCGTGAACAATCTGGCTGCGCAGATAACGCTCTGACATGGTAGCTTTTCACTGCAAAAAAAGAGGTATCAACGTTATGCCCGCTCCACTCCGCTATGTACAGGACAGCGTCGACTTCCCCGACGCCGTCGACGTGGTGATTATCGGTGCCGGTATCGCCGGTGCCGCCGCGGCCTGGGAACTGACCAAAAAAGGGCTGACGGTGGCGCTGCTGGAAAAAGGCCTGGTCGGGGCCGAACAGTCGAGCCGCAACTGGGGCTGGTGCCGCCAGCAGAACCGAGACGAGCGCGAGCTGCCGCTGATCATCTACGCGCTCCAGCGCTGGGGCGAACTGGGCGAAGAGACCGGCGAAGAGCTGGGCTTCCGCCGCAGCGGCCTGATCTACGCGACGCGCAGCGAGGCGGATATCGCCGCATGGGAGCGCTGGAACCGCATGGCGAAAAATTATGATGTGCAGAGCGAGATCCTGACGGCGGATCGGGCGAAAGCGATGACGCCCGGCAGCACCACGCGCTGGCTCGGCGGCGTCTCATCGCCGACCGACGGCCATGCCGAACCCCGCCTGGCCGCACCGGGCCTGGCGATTGCCGCCCAGCGGCTCGGCGCGCGGGTGTTCCAGCAGTGCGCGGTACGCGGGCTGGACATTGCCGCCGGTCGCGTCAGCGGCGTCTGGACCGAGCGCGGCCTGATCAAAACCAGCCGCGTGATCTGCGCCGCAGGCGCATGGACCTCAATGTTCTGCCGCCGCCACGGCATCGACCTGCCGCTCGGCAACGTTATCGGCACCGCGTTTCGCACCCAGCCCATCGCGCAGGCGATTGCGGTGCCGCTCTATACGCCTGGCTTCGCCTGCCGGCCGCAGCTTGACGGCAGCTATACCGTTTCCGTATCCGGGCGCGGGCGCCTCGAGCCGGGCGCGCAGGGCATCCGCTATGCGCGCCACTTCTATCCTGTTTTTAAGAGCCGCCGTAAAAATCTGCGTCTGAACATGGGACTTAAACCCTTTTTCCACGGCCCGGAAGCGCTCGGCGGCTGGGCCTTCGATCGCGAATCGCCGTTTGAGCGCGCGCGCATTCTCGATCCCGCTGCCGACGCGGCGACCGTGCAGGCGGGGCTGGACGCGATGCGCAACGAATACCCGGCGCTGGCGGGCCTTAAGCTGGCGCAGGCCTGGGGCGGCATGATCGACAGCACGCCCGACGCCATTCCGGTCATCTCCACCGTGGCGCAGCTGCCGGGCCTGGTGCTGTCGGCCGGCTACAGCGCGCACGGCTTCGGCATCGGGCCGGGCGCGGGACGGCTCGCCGCCGATCTCGCCGCCAGCGACGCGCCGATTGTCGACCCTACACCTTATCGCTACAGCCGTCTGGTTGACGGCAGCGCACTTGAAACGCCTGGCATGATGTAAGGAGCAACGCATGACCACTACTTTTCGCGCCATGAAGGCGCACGATATCGAATCCTGCTACGCCATGACGCAGCAGCTGAAGTGGCCGCATCGCCGCGAAGACTGGCAGCAGGCGCTGGCGCTAGGCGAAGGCGTGGTAATTGAAGAGCAGGGCAAGCTGCTCGGCAGCGCCATCCTCTGGCGCTGGGGCGAACGCGCCGCCACCATCGGGCTGGTGATCGTGGATGGCCAGCAGCAGGGGCGCGGGTTGGGCAAGCAGCTGATGCTGACCCTGCTGGAAAAAGTGCCCGACTATAACGTGCGGCTGCACGCCACCGAGATGGGCAAAGGGCTGTATGAAAAGCTCGGCTTTGTGACGACCGGGCAGATTCTCCAGCACCAGACGCGTGCGCTGGAGGCGGTGCCGCCCGTGGCTATCCCGACGGGATTAACGCTGCGCCGCGCGCAGGCGCAGGATGCGTCTTCCCTCACCGCCCTCGACCAGCAGGCGCACGGCATGCTGCGTCCGCAGCTGATCGATCACCTGATTAACCAGCATCAGACGGTGCTGCTGGAAGACGTGCAGGGCGACATCCGCGGTTTCGCCAGCCTGCGCCGCTTCGGCCACGGCTGGGCGATTGGGCCGGTTATCGCGTCGGATTTCCCGACAGCGCAGGCGCTGGTCGCCTCGCTGATGCAGGGCCTGCGCGGCGAATTTGTCCGTATCGACACCGACGCCGCGCTGCCGCTGGCCCCCTGGCTCGCCACGCTCGGCCTGGCGCAGGTAGATAACCCCACCACCATGGTGCGCGGCACGCCCTGGGCGCCGCCAGCGAGCGGCATGCAGGCGTTCGGCCTGATGACCCAGGCGATGGCCTGATGCATATCCTCTATAAATCGGATCCCCAGCGCGGCGCGCTGTGGCAGCAGTGGCTGGCGCAGCACGCGCCCGATATTCAGCTGCATCTCTGGCCCGACATCGGCGACCCGCTGGAGGTGGAGATGCTGATCGCATGGCAGCCGCCGGAGAGGCTGCTGGAAACCTTTCCTGGCCTGAAAGCGCTGCTGTCGGTAGGCGCGGGCGCGGATCAGTTCGATCTCGCCGCCTTGCCGCCCGACCTGCCGGTGGTGCGCATGATCGAGCCGGGACTGACGCAGGGCATGGTGGAGTACGTGACCTTTGCGGTGCTCGGCATCCATCGCGACATGCTGCGCTACCTGCAACAGCAGCGCGAAGCGCGCTGGCAGGCGCACAGCGTTACGCCCGCCGCCGCGCGACGGGTCGGCGTCATGGGGCTGGGCGAGCTGGGCCAGGCGGCGCTACGCCAGCTGGTCTCGCTCGGTTTCGACTGCGCAGGCTGGAGCCGGACGTCGCGCCAGCTCGACGGCGTGCAGTGCTTTCACGGCGCGGCGCAGCTGGGCGACTTTCTGGCGCGCTGCGACATACTGGTCTGCTTGCTGCCGTTAACGGCGGAGACGCGCGGCCTGCTTAACCGCAATCTGTTTGCGCAGCTGCCGCCTGGCGCGGCGCTGGTGCAGGCGGGACGCGGCGCACAGCTTAATCATGCCGATCTGCTGGCGGCGCTCGACAGCGGCCGACTCGGCGCGGCGGTGATCGACGTCACCGATCCCGAACCGCTGCCGCCGTCGCATCCTTTCTGGCGTCATCCCGCCATCTGGCTGACGCCGCACATCGCCAGCCAGACGCAAAACGAGAGCGCCGTCGCCGCGCTGCTGGAGAACCTGCGTCGCTATCAGCGCGGCGAGCCGATGATCGGCCTTATCGACCGCGCGCGAGGTTACTGATGGACATTGACTCTCTTATCGCGCTGCGACGCGATCTGCACGCCCACCCGGAACTCGGCTATCAGGAGAGGCGCACCAGCGATATCGTGGCGCGCTTTCTGCAGCAGCTCGGACTGGAGGTCTATCGCGATATCGGCCAAACCGGCGTGGTCGGCGTGCTGAAGCGCGGCGACAATCCGCGCGTTATCGGCCTGCGCGCCGATATGGACGCGCTGCCGATGCAGGATCAGGGCGACGCGCCCTGGAAAAGCAGGACGGAAAACGTCTGTCACGCCTGCGGCCACGACGGCCATACCGTGATGCTGCTCGGCGCGGCGCAGCAGCTGGCCGCAGCCGAGGATCTCGACGGCACCCTCTGCTTTATCTTTCAGCCGGCGGAAGAGGGGCTGGCGGGCGCGAAGGCGATGATCGACGACGGCTTGTTCAGCCGCTTTCCCTGCGAGACGATCTATGCGCTGCACAACTGGCCGGAGTTGCCGCTCGGCGAGGTGCAGACCCGGCCCGGCGCCATTATGGCGGCGGCGGATCGCTTCGATATTACGGTCAAAGGCGGTGGCGGCCATGCCGCGCAGCCGCATCTGACGCGCGACACGCTGCTGGCGGCCAGCGAGCTGGTGGTGCAGCTCAATACGCTGGTGGCGCGCGCCATCGATCCCTGCGAGGCGGCGCTGCTGAGCGTGACGCGCATACAGGGCGGCTTTTCGCACAATATGATCCCGGCGGAGGCGTCGATCACCGGCACGGTGCGCACCTTTAGCCCGACGGCGCAGGATACGCTTGAAGCGCGGCTGCGCGAGATGGCGCGGCACGTCACCGCCGCGCACGGGCTGCAGGCGGAGGTCAGCTATCTGCGTTACTACCCGGCCACGGTAAATAGCGAGGCGGAGGCGAATCTCGCCTTAGCGGCGCTCAGCGAGGCGGGTTTCAGCGCCGGCGTCGCGCGGCAGCCCGCGCTGACCTCGGAGGATTTCGCCTTTATGCTGCAGGCGAAACCCGGCGCCTATCTCTGGATCGGCTCCGCGCCTTCGCGGCCGCTGCACCACTCCGCCTACGACTTCAACGACGCGCTGATCCCTTACGGCGTGCGCGCCTGGACGGCACTCGCCCGACGCGCGCTGCGTTAAGAAATTTCCCTGCTGAAAGGGCACGCATTTTAACAGGATATGCCGCAGCACTACCCATAACGGCAGCATGCGAAACCAGTGGGTTGCGATACTTGAGCCAACCGAACGTTACGTGGATGAGGTATAAAAATGCAGAATGTCATGGCCGAACAACAGACCTATTCAGACAACAGTTTGCTGCTGGACGCGCGCGAGCAGAATGTGCCGCGCGGCGTGGTGACCGCCCATCCGCTGGTGATTGAGCGCGCCAGGGGCAGCGAAGTCTGGGACGTCGAGGGCAACCGCTATCTCGACTTCGTCGGCGGTATCGGCGTGCTCAACGTCGGGCACAACCATCCGGCGGTGGTCAATGCGGTAACGCGTCAGCTGGGCCTGGTCTCGCACGCCTGTTTTCAGGTGGTGGCCTATCCGGGCTATATCGAACTGGCGCAGCGGCTTAATCAGCTGGTCGGCGGCGAAGAAGCCTACAAGAGCGTTTTCTTTACCAGCGGCGCAGAGGCGGTAGAGAACGCGGTTAAAATCGCCCGCGCGCACACCAACCGCTCCGGCGTGATCGCTTTCGACGGCGCCTTTCACGGGCGTACGCTGCTGGGCGTGACCCTGACCGGTATGAGCCAGCCCTATAAGCAGAATTTTGGCCCGTTCCCGGCGGATATCTATCGACTGCCGTTTCCTAATCCGCTGCACGGCGTGACGGAAGTGGACTGCCTGAAGGCGCTGGATCAGCTTTTCGCCGTGCAGATCGCGCCGGAGCGCGTGGCGGCGATCATTATCGAACCGGTGCAGGGCGACGGCGGCTTCCTGCCCGCCGGTCCGGCGTTTATGCAGGCGCTGCGCCGCATTACCGAGCAGCACGGCATCGTGCTGATCTGCGATGAAGTGCAGACCGGCTTTGGCCGCACCGGCAAAATGTTCGCCTTCCAGCATCTCAATATCAAACCCGATCTGGTAACGGTGGCCAAAAGCCTCGGCGGCGGCCTGCCGATCTCCGGCGTGGTGGGCAAGGCGGCGATCATGGACGCGCCAACGCCGGGCGGCCTGGGCGGCACCTACGGCGGCAACGCGCTGGGCTGCGCGGCGGCGCTGGCGGTGCTTGATTTGCTCGAGCATGACAACCTGCTGGCGCGGGCGAATGTGCTTGGCGAACAGCTGCTGGCGCGGCTACAGCTGCTGGCGGAGAAGTACGCCTGCATCGGCGACGTGCGCGGCCTCGGCTTTATGCTGGCGGTAGAGATCCTCGACTTCGAGACCGGCAAGCCTGACGCCGCGCTGACGCAGAAGATCCTCGACAGCGCCTGTCAGGAAGGGCTGCTGCTGATCAAATGCGGCGTTCAGCGCAATGTGGTGCGTTTCCTGGCGCCGCTTGTCACCACGGATTCACAGCTGGAGGAGGCGCTGCATATCTTCGATATTGCGCTGGCGCGCGCCACCGGCCGTCTGGGCTGATGCTATCTTCCTCATTGATATTGCTGGAATAATTATAATTTTTCCTGATGGATAACGCGCGCGTTACCGCTGGCGCTGGCGGCGCAAAGCGTGTTATACCATCAGCACGTCCTGCACAATTGGTTAACAATGAGGGGTGGTATGAACGGCTTAATGAAACTTGACCGCATCGATATCAACATTCTGGTGCAACTGCAAAAAGATGGCCGTATCAGCAACGTTAATCTCGCCGATGCCGTGGGACTTTCGCCCAGCCCCTGCCTGCAGCGCGTCAAGCGCCTTGAACAGGCGGGCTTTATCACCGGCTATGAAGCCCATATCAATCTCACTAAAATTACCGATTCGGTCACGGTCTTTACCGAAGTGACGCTCTCCGGCCATCGCCGCGAAGATTTTATGAAGTTCGAGAGCGCGCTGCGCGACGTGGACGAGCTGATGGAGTGTCATCTGATTACCGGCGGCTACGACTATCTGTTGCGTTTTATCACCCGCAGCATCGAGCACTATCAGGAAGTGATAGAAAAGATGCTGGATGCGCAAATCGGCATCGACAAATACTTCAGCTATATCGTGATCAAATCGCCGGTAATGAAGAGCAGCGTGCCGCTGCGCTCGCTGATTACCCGGCAGAATGACGTGCTGGGCGCGCTGTAGCTTTCAACGCGTACTGCGTATCACTTATATACCACTGATTGCCTCTGCCTGCGGCTTATAGAGATCATCCGCTCCAGGGCAACTATAACGGTTACAGAGATGCGCATATTGAACCCGACTGGCTACTGATCTACAAAATCACAAATGAGCTAGTAAGGTTCGAAAGAACCGGCACGCACGCCGACCTGTTTTAACAAAGCGCATTTCTATATTCAGCCCCGCTATGGGGCTTTTTTAAGCCTGCAGCCAGCCTCTTTCAAGCAGCATAAAATTTCTTTTCCGTGCTTTTTTCACCGCATTTGACCGGTTCGCCGCGCCTCTTCAGCCGCGTCGGCTGAGCCTGCGCGCTTACTATAAACCCAAGCCGCGACAAGGAGTTATTTATGACCGCACCCATCATCGCCGACCATATCTGGCAGCGTGACGCCTTTACCCTTTCTACCAAACGAACGCGGCTGGATATGGACTGGATTCATTTCCAGCTGGCCGAGCGCGCCTACTGGGCGAAAGGGCAGTCGCGCGGCGCCACCGAGCGGGCCATCGCCGCATCGCTGCCGTTCGGGCTCTATCACGTTGACGCGCAGATCGGTTTTGGTCGGCTGATTACCGACTACACCCGTTTCGGCTGGCTATGCGACGTCATTATCGATGAAGCGTGGCGTGGACATGGCCTGGGCAGCTGGCTGGCAAGCTGCGTGCGCGAGCATCCGGAACTGGCCACGGTGCGGCGCTGGATGCTTTCGACAAATGATGCCCATCAGCTCTACCAGCGGCTTGGCTGGCGCGTGGTGCAGGAGCCGCACAAGCTGATGGAGTTCCCTCTCTCCTGACTCTGGAGTGATACAGATGCGTTACCGCGTTGGCGTGGACATTGGCGGATCCTTTACCGATTTCGCCGTGCTGGATCGGCAAACCAACCAGATCCATACCCTTAAAGTGCTGTCGCGGCCCGATGCGCCGGGCAGCGAAATTCTCACCGGACTGGCGCAGTTCGCCGAGCGCGACGGCCTCGATCCCGCAGAGATTGGCTACTTTACTCACGGCACCACGGTCGGCATTAACGCGGTGATCCAGCGGCGCGGCGTCCGGCTGGCGCTATTCGCCACCGCCGGCTTTTGCGACGTGCTGGAGCTGGCGCGGCTGAAAATTCCCCATATCCACGATCTCTTCTCCCGCCGGCCTGCGCCGCTGATTAGCCGCGATCGCGTCTTCGCCATCCACGAGCGCACCGACCGCGACGGCAACGTGCTGCAGCCCGTCGACCGTCAGAGCGTGCTGGCCGCCATCGACGGCGCGCGCGCGGCGGGCTGTCAGGGCATTGTGGTGGCGCTGCTGCACAGCTACCGCAACGGGCATAACGAGGCGGCGGTTAAAGCGATCGTCGAAGAAGTTGCGCCCGACCTGCTGACCTCCTGTTCCGCCGACATCTGGCCGATTATCCGCGAATACGAGCGCACTATCACCGCCGCCATCAACGCCTATGTGCAGCCGATGGTGATCAACTATCTGGAGAAGTTTGAAGGCGCGCTGCGCGCCAGAGGCGTGACCACGCCGCCGCGCATCACCAAATCCAACGGCGGTGTGATGGGCGTCGAGCAGGCGAAGCGCGAATGCGTGCAGATGGTGCTCTCCGGCACCGCCTCGGGCGTGATCGGCGCCAGCTATCTCGCCAGCGCCTGCGGCTTCGACCGCCTCCTTAGCCTGGATATCGGCGGCACCAGCGCCGACGTGGCGGTGATCGTTAACGGCGAGGTGGCGCAGGGCAACGGCGAAATCATCGGCGACTTCCCGATCTATATACCCTCGGTGGCGGTGACCTCTGTCGGACAGGGCGGCGGCTCGCTGGCGTGGATCGACGGGCAGGGCGTGATGCAAATGGGGCCGGACAGCGCCGGTTCGCTGCCGGGCCCGGTCTGCTTTCAGCGCGGCGGCACCCAGCCGACTGCTACCGACGCCTTCGCCGCCTGCGGCATGATCGGCCATGGCGATCTCGGCTACCACGCCGTGCAGGTGGATGTCGCCGCCGCGCGCGCCGCCTGGCAGCCGCTGGCCGATCGCCTCGGCGTCTCGGTGGAGCAGACCGCCGAAACCGCTATCGAGCTGGCGATCTCCAGCATGTACGGCGACACCAGCGGCCTGCTGTCGCGCTTCGGCCTCGATCCGCGCGAGTTCTGGTTTCTCGCCTTCGGCGGCGCAGGGCCGATGATGGGCTGCTTTCTGGCGCGCGAACTCAACATGAAAGGCGTTATCGTGCCGCCGACGCCGGGCGTGCTCTCGGCGCTGGGCGGGCTGGTAGCGGATATCCGCAACGACTTTATCCGCACGCTGTATGGCGATCTCAACGCGCAGCTGGCGGATCGGCTCGCCTCCGAAGCGGAGAGCCTGAGCCAGCGGGCGCAGGCCTGGCTGGCGACCGAGCACGGCAAGGAGATGCCATTCACGCTGCAGTTCAGCGCCGATATGCGCTATCGCGGCCAGTCGTTCGAGATTGACGTGCCGCTGGAGGCGGCGTGGCTGTCGAGCGCCGACGTGGCGGCGCTGCATGCGGCGTTCGACCAGCAGCATCACCAGCTGTTTGGCCACAGCGACACCGCCGCGCCGGTGCAGCTGATCAACCTGCGGCTGGTTATCGCCTCGCCTACGCCGAAACCGGCGCTGAACCGCCTTCCCGCAGCCCGCGAGCCGGTGCAGGTGGCGAAGCAGGTCAAAGCGTGGATAGACGGCGCTTTTCATCAGGTCGATCTGGTGCTGCGCGCGACGCTGCGTCCCGGCCATCGGCTGCGCGGGCCGGTTATCGTGGCGCAGGACGACTGCACCACCTGCGTGCCGCCGCGCATGCAGGTCGATGTGGACAGCTTCGGCAATCTGTTAATTACCCCGCTGAGCGAGGAGAAGTGATCGTGGCTATCGACGGACGTAATCTGCAAATACTCGCTAACTACTGCGCGGCGGCGGCTGACGCCATGGCCTTTACCCTGATGCGCACCGCGCACTCCACCTTTGTTAAAGAGACGGAGGACTTCTCCTGCCAGATCGTCAGCCGAGAAGGGCTGGCGTTCGCCTCGCCGCGCAGCTTCGGCGCGCCCTGGTACAGCGGCATCGACTATGCGCCGGTGCTGGCGCTGATCGACCATTACGACGAAGGCGACATCTGCATTACCAACGACGCCTATGCGGGCAACGTCGCCACCCATTCCCCCGATATCCATATCTGGAAGCCGGTCTTTTACGGCGGCGAAATCCTCTGCTTCGTGGTCGGCCATATTCACAACACCGATATCGGCGGCGCGGTGCCCGCCTCGCTGTCGCGCTCGCTGACCGATATCGTGCAGGAGGGCATCCGCATTCCGCCGCTGAAGATTGTCAGCAACGGTGAACTGAACGAGGATGTGGCGCGTATCCTGCGGCTGAACGTGCGCGTGCCGGAACAGAACTGGGGCGACTTCAAAGCGCAAATCGCCTCGGTCAATATCGGCGAACGCAAGATCCACGAGATTGTCGCCCGTTTCGGCGCGGCGGATTTCCTGCAGGGCATTGAGGGGATCCTCGACTACGCCGAACAGCAGGCGCGCGCCATTATCCGCACCATCCCCGACGGCGAATACTTCTACGCCGATTACGCTGACGAAGATGGCGAAGGCGGCTATCCCTGCCGCGTGGCGATTACTTTGCGGGTGCAAGGCGATCGGCTGGAGCTGGACTATACCGGCAGCGATCCGCAGCTCGCCTCATCGCTGAACATGCCGACCGGCGGCCGCGAGCGCCATCCGCTGGCGCTGGTAGGCGTGACTTACGTGCTCTCGACGCTGGACCGGCGGCTGTTGCTTAACGCCGGCACGCTGCGCCCGACACGCGCCATTCTGCCGTCGGGCACGGTGATGAACTGCGAAGCGCCCGCCGCGGTCGGCATGCGCTCGCTCACCTGCGCGCTGTCGCAAATCGCCACCGTCGGCGTCTTTTCGCTGGCGCTGCCGGATCGGCTGCCGGCCAACTCGCCGGGCGGCAACTCGATTATGAATATCCGCACGCTGGACGCGCGCAACCGCAGCGTTGTGGCGTCGCTCGGCCCGGTTGGCGGCGGCGCCGGCGGCACGCCGCGTCACGACGGCCCGGACGGCTCCGGCGGGCTCTCCGCCTTTCTAAAAAACACCCCCATCGAGATCAACGAAGCGGAGGTGCCGATCCGCTTTCTGCGCTACGGCCTGGCGCCCGACAGCGCCGGCGCCGGGCGCTTTCGCGGCGGGCTGGCAACCGAAATGGCCTTTGAGATCTTTACGCCGGAGACCACCGTCACCGCGCGCAACCGCAACCGTTCGGTGTTCGCCTCGGCGGGCGCGGCGGGCGGCCGCGCGGGCGGGCTTTCTCATTTTCGCACCCTGCGTGACGGCAAGACGCTGGAGCACGGCAACCGCGACGTAATCCACTGCCAGCCGGGCGATGTGGTCGAGGTGCGCGGGCCAGGGGCGGGCGGCTACGGCCTGCCGTCGCAGCGCGACGTTGAGGCGGTGCTCAGCGACGTGCGCTGCGGCTTTCTCAGCGCGGCGGCGGCGCGCGCGCAGTACGGCGTGGCGCTAGCGAACGGCGAGTTAGATGAGGCGGCGACGGCGCGGCTACGCGCCGCGATGCCGCAGCAGGTCGAGGCGCATTTTCATCACGGTGCGGCACGCCAGGCATTCGAGGCGATCTGGACGCCGCAACGCTACCGTGCGCTCACCGCCTTTCTCGCCGACGCGCCGGTCAGCTGGCGTCATTTTCTGAAAACCCAGGTGTTTCGCGCCGTCGAGCAGGCAGGGGAAGCGGCGGATATGGCGCAAATATTCAGCGAGTTACGGCTGCGCTTTCCCGCATTAGCAGGCGAATAAGCCAGATTGTCGACTACCCTTACTCTCTGACACGGATTTTCAAGGAGGCGACAACGATGAGCATGAAAACCAGCGATTTCTTTGTGCAGCGGCTAAAAGCCTGGGGCGTAACCCGTATTTACGGCTATCCCGGCGACGGTATCAATGGCGTGCTCGGCGCCATCCAGCGCGCCAATGAGAAGGGCGACGGCATTGAATTTATTCAGGTGCGGCACGAAGAGATGGCGGCCTTTATGGCGGCTGGTCACGCCAAGTTTACCGGCGAGCTGGGCGTCTGCCTCTCGACCGGCGGGCCAGGGGCGACCCATCTGCTGACCGGCCTCTACGACGCCAAAATGGATCACGCGCCGGTGCTGGCGATCGCCGGCCAGGCGGAGGTCACGGCGCGCGGCGCCAGCTACCAGCAGGAGATGAATCTGGATCGCGTCTTCGCCGACGTCGCCAACTTTGTGCAGGAGGCGGCCGCGCCGGCGCAGGTGCGTCATCTGATCGACCGTGGCGTGCGTATCGCCAAAGCGCAAAACGGCGTGGCGGTGGTGATTGTGCCGAAAGATATTCAGGACGAACCCTGGGAAGCGCCGAAGCATCTGCACGGCTTTACCCACTCCGGCCCCGGCTATCAGCGTCCTAAAGTGGTGCCTTACGAGGCCGATCTGCAGCGCGCCGCCGAGGTGCTTAACGCCGGGAAAAAAGTCGCCATTCTCATCGGCGCGGGCGCGCGCGGCGCGGCGGTGGAGGTGGTGCAGACCGCCAACGTGCTGGCGGCGGGCGTCGCCAAGGCGCTGCTCGGCAAAGATGTGCTGCCGGACGACGCCCCCTTCGTCACCGGCTCTATCGGCCTGCTCGGTACCAAACCCTCGTGGGAGCTGATGCAGAACTGCGACACGCTGCTGATGATCGGCAGCGGCTTCCCCTGGACCGAATTCCTGCCGGAAGAGGGCAAGGCGCGCGCGGTGCAGATCGATATCGATCCGGCGATGCTTGGCCTGCGTTACCCCTGCGAAGTGAACCTGCACGGCGACGCGGCGGAAACGCTGCGCGCGCTGCTGCCGCTGCTGGAGCATAAAGAGGACCGCAGCTGGCAGGAGGAGATTGCGGTGCAGGTGCGCGACTGGTGGAAAGTGATGGAAGATCGCGCCCACGCGCCAGCTAACCCGGTTAACCCGCAGCGCGTGGTCTGGGAGATGTCGCCGCAGCTGCCCGATAACGCTATCGTCACCTCCGATTCCGGCTCCTGCGCCAACTGGTTCGCGCGCGACTATCGCGTCAAGCAGGGTCAGCGCGCCACGCTGTCGGGCGGGCTCGCCTGCATGGGCGCGGCGGTGCCTTACGCCATTGCCGCTAAATTCGCCCATCCCGACAAACCGGTGGTAGCGCTGGTTGGCGACGGCGCGATGCAGATGAACAATATGGCGGAGCTGATCACCATTCAGAAATACTGGCAGCAGTGGAGCGATCCGCGCCTTATCGTCTGCGTCTTCAACAATCAGGATCTGAACCAGGTCACCTGGGAGCAGCGCGTCATGGAGGGCAATGCGCGCTTCGAGGCGACGCAGCAGCTGCCGGACGTGCGCTACGCCCAGTTTGCCGAATCGCTTGGCCTGCAGGGCATCTTCGTCGACAACCCGGATGAGCTGGAAGATGCGTGGCGACGCGCGCTGAGCGCCGATCGTCCGGTGGTGCTGGAGGTGAAAACCGATCCGGAAGTGGCGCCGCTGCCGCCGCACATCACCTTTAAACAGGCGAAAGCCTTTATGAGCTCGATGGCGAAGGGCGATCGCGGCGCGGCGCAGATTATCAGCGACACCGCCAGCCAGCTGCTGCACAAAAAGTAACAGGCACGAAGCGTTAAGCGGCCCGGTCGCGGGCCGCTACGCTTACCCACTCTCTTTCCCCAGGCCGTTCGCGTCGGGGTTCAGGCGATTCGCCACCAATCAGTTTGGGAGTCACTCATGGCTACAGATAACAATCCGGTATGGTTTATTTCAGGATGTTCGACAGGTTTTGGTCGCGAACTGGCGCAGCAGACCATTGCGCGCGGCTTCAACGTGGTGGTGACGGCGCGCGACACCGCGAAAGTCGCCGACCTGGTGGAAGGTCACAGCAACGCGCTGGCGGTGGCGCTCGACGTCACCCAGTCGCAGAGCATCGACGGCGCGGTTAAGGCAGCGCTGGAAAAATTCGGCACTATCGATGTGCTGGTGAACAACGCCGGCTACGGCTACCAGAGCTCGGTGGAAGAGGGCGAAGAAAGGGCGATCCGCGACCAGTTCGACGCCAACGTTTTTGGCCTGTTCGCCCTGACGCGCGCGGTGCTGCCGACCATGCGTCAGCAGCGTCGCGGCCATATCATCAATATTACCTCGGTGGCGGGCTTCATCGGCTTCGCCAGCTCCGGCTACTACTCCGCAAGCAAGCACGCGGTCGAGGGCTGGTCCGATTCGCTGGCGCTGGAGACCGCGCCGCTCGACATTCACGTCACCTGCGTCGAACCAGGCCCGTTCCGCACCGACTGGGCTGGACGCTCGCTGCATCAGACGCCGAGCAGGCTGCCGGAGTACGCGGAAACCGCGGCTGCGCGCATGAAGGCGACCTCAGAGTACAGCGGCACGCAGAAGGGCGATCCGGCGCGCGCGGCGCAGGCGATGATCGCCATTACCGAGCGCGATGACCCGCCGCGCCATCTGGTGATGGGCGCCTGGGGCTATGACGCGGTAACGGCGAAGCTGAAAGAGCGTCTGGCGCAGATTGAAGCCTGGAAGCAGACCTCTGTCGAGACCGACTTTCCCGAATAACGTAGCCTGCGCGCTGCTGCGCAGCAGCGCGCGTTTTCGCTAGCGTTTCCACTCCTCCAGCCGCTCAAACGGCACCGCCTTGCTGAACAGATAGCCCTGCAGCTGATTACAGCCGGCGTCGGCCAGCGCGCTCATCTGGCCCGGCGTTTCGACCCCTTCCGCCGTCACTGTCAGTCCCATCGCGTGTCCCAGCTTCACCACCGATTCGATAATCGCCACCGAATTCTCCGCCACGCCCAGCGACTGGGTAAAAGAGCGATCAATCTTGATTTTATCCACCGGGAAGGTGCTGAGATAGTTGAGGCTGGAGTAGCCGGTGCCGAAATCATCCAGCGCGATGCGGAAACCGGCGTCGCGCAGCGCGATGATAATGGCGCGCGCCTCATGCTCATCCTCTATCAGCACCCCTTCGGTGATCTCCAGCTCGATCCGCTGGGGATCGCCGCCGCTCTCGCGCACGATCTCCACCATGCGCGCGACGAACCCCGTGGCGCGGAACTGCACCGGCGAGACGTTGACCGCCACCATCAAATCGGGAAAGCGCTGTTGCGTCAGGCAGGCTTCGCGCAGCACCCACTCGCCCAGCGGAATAATCAGCCCGGTCTCTTCAGCGATGGCGATAAAATCCCCTGGCGGGATGGCGCCGCGCGTCGGATGATCCCAGCGCAACAGCGCCTCGACGCCCACCATATTCTTGCCGCCAATATCCATCAACGGCTGGTACCAGACCGCCAGCCCCTTAAAGTTTTGCAGCGCGGCGCGCAGATCGGCGGCGATGCTCTGTCGCGTGCGGATCGACTCGTCCATCACCCGTTCAAACTGGCGATATTTGCCGCGCCCGCTGCTTTTCGCTTCGTAGAGCGCGATGTCCGCTTTGCGCACCAGCTCCTGACGATCTACCCCGTCTTTCGGCGCCAGCACCAGCCCGATGCTGGCGCCGCTCCACACTTCGCCGCCAAACAGCGGAAAAGGCTGACTGAGCGCCTCGAGAATACGCTGCGCCAGCGCCTCGACCTGCCCGATGTTGTCCACTTCCGGCATCACCACCAGAAATTCGTCGCCGCCGATGCGCCCCACGGTATCGCAGGGGCGCATCAGGCCGGCGAGACGATGGGCTACGGCGATAATCAGCTCGTCGCCGGCGTGATGGCCGTAGGTGTCGTTAATATTTTTAAAGCGGTCGAGATCGATCAGCAGTAGCGCCACGCGCTGTTCGTGCCGCGTCGCCAGCGCCAGCGCCTGGGTCAGCCGATCCTCCACCAGCGCGCGGTTCGGCAGGCCGGTCAGCACGTCATGAAACGCCAGGTGCAGCGCCTGCGCTTCGCTGGCGCCGAGCTTCAGCATCGACTGCGACAGGTTAAGGGAAGAGGTCCAGAGCCGACGAACCATATAGAGGCAGAGCAGCGTCACCACCAGCACGGCGACGCCGGTTGAGGGGCCGATGGCGCGCAGCATCTCCGCGCCAGGCCGCGCCGGCTCCCAGTTGATATAGCCGACGTCGCCGTCTGTCTGCGACGTCAGCATAAAGCGCGCCGGCGCCACCGGCGGCGCGCCAGGGTCGGAGAAGCGTAGTCCCTTGAGCTGGCTGCGCTCCGCCAGCGCGGCGAGGTAGCCATCGTCGAGATACTTCAGACTGACCAGCATGAAGCGAGACGCGGCCTGCGCATCGCGGCGGATGGCGCCGATCCCCAGCGCGGCCACGCGACCGTCGACGCGGGCGAGATCCGCCGTCTCCCGCTGCGGCGCGGCGCGCAGCTGCAGGCTAGCCAAAATCGCCTGCACGCCGGCATCGCGCGTCGGGTCGGCCAGCAGCGCGCCGTCGCGCCACGCCTGCACCGGTCGACGCGCCTCGTCCAGCACCATAATCAGCTGGTGGCCGAACATCTCGTAGAGCCAGCGGCCGACATTATCATCCAGCCAGCGCTGGTCGGGCTGCGCCGCGTCGAGATGCGCCTGCAGCGGCGCCCAACTCGACAGGCTGTGCAGCTGGCGCTGATGTTCCGTCAGGCTCTGCGAAAACGAAGCCTCGATCATTCGCTGCTGCTGCGCCTGCGCTTTCTGGTTGCTGATAGCGGTACTGAGAAAAAGGCCGATTCCGGCGCCCGCCAGCGTCAGCAGCAGAATCGCCGCCAGCGGCAGCAACACTTCACGAATAAAACTGCCGCGCAGGCCCGCGGAAAGTTTGGCGCTGTTAATCATTTTGATTTTTCACGTAGCAAAGATATGTCAGTTATTAGCCTGGCAGAAATCCTCCAGCCTGCACGCTGACTGACGCGCAAGGTTGTTATTGATTATGCATCAAAAAACAGGCCCCGCTGCGCAGGTGAAACCGTTCAGCAGCGTTAATTAATTGTGCCGCATCTGGCTGCGCCGCCCGGCGCTTCCGGCTGGAATTCATCGTCGCGTCACTGCACGGTCACCCTTCTGTCATCTGCGCAGGTCAAGGTAGTGGCCAACACGCAGCCGGACTTATCGCTGCGCTCCCCACTCAGTCAAGGTTGAGGATCTGTTCAAGATGGAGATATCCAGACATCCGACCACTGTTTACCAGGCCGTCGCCGCACAGCTGGAGCAGGCGCTGCGGGAAAACTACCGCAGCGGCGACTATCTGCCTTCCGAGCAACAGCTGGCCGAGCGCTACGAAGTGAACCGCCACACGCTGCGGCGCGCGGTGGACGAACTGGTCAATAAAGGTCTGCTGCAGCGCCGCCACGGCGTCGGCATCCTGGTGCTGATGCGTCCCTACGACTATCCGCTGCATGCGCAGGCGCGCTTTAGCCAGAACCTGATGGAGCAGGGCAGCCATCCCACCAGCGAACGTTTGCTGGCGGTGGTGCGTCCCGCCAGCGCCGACGTTGCCAGCGCGCTGGGCGTCGTCGAAGGCGACAGCGTGATTCATCTGCGCACCCTGCGCCGGGTTAACGGCGTGCCGGTCTGCGTGATTAATCACTTTCTACCCGATCTGAGCTGGTGGCCGGCGCTGCAGCGCTTTAGCAGCGGCTCGCTGCACGACTTTCTGCAGCAGCAGGGCGGCCACCAGATGGTGCGCAGCCAGACCCGCATCAGCACGCGTCGCGCACAGGCCAAAGAGAGCCGCCTGCTGGAAATCGCGCTGCACGCGCCGCTGCTCTGCGTGCGCACCCTGAATAAGACCCGCGACGGCGCGCTGGCGGAGTACTCCGTCAGCCTGACGCGCGGCGACATGATCGAACTGACCCTGGAGCACTGATGGAAAGCTTAACGCAACGACAGCAGTGGCTGTCGGTCCTGGCGCACAGCAGCGCCCCGGCGCTGGCGCAGCACTGGCAGGCGCTGCGCCTCGCGCCGCGCTTCTCGCTGATCCGCCCGGCGGAAATCGGCCTGACGCGGCTGATGGCGCGCATGGGCGCCAGCGGCAAGCGCTTCGTGATGGGCGACGCCACCGTGACGCGCGCCGTGGTGCAGCTCGAGGACGGCACGCTCGGCTACAGCTACGTGCTGGGCCGCGACAAGGCGCACGCCGAGCGCTGCGCCCTGATTGACGCGCTGTTGCAGCAGCCGCAGACCCACGCGCTGCTGACGGAAAAAGTGATAATGCCGCTGGCGGCTCTGCGCGAGGAGCAGCGCCAGCTGCGCGCACGGGAAGTCGCCAGCTCGAAAGTAGATTTCTTTACGCTGGTTCGCGGAGATAACTGATGACTTTACTGGCTAGTTTTAACCATCCGGTGGCCGATGCGCAGCGCGCCTTCCGTCGCATTCTGAAAGCGATGAGCGAGCCGGGCGTGATGGTCTCGCTGCCGCTGGCGCAGGGCTGGGGCGCGCTGTCGCCCGCCGCGACCGCGGTGCTGCTGACGCTGGTGGATCAGGAGAGCCCGCTCTGGATCGAGCCGCAGGTCGATAATGAGATCCTGCGTAGCAATCTGCGCTTCCATACCGGCGCGCCGCTGAGCGAGAGCCGCGACGCGCCGTTTGCACTGAGCCATGCCGCCAGCAGCCCGCGCCCGGCGGACTTCGCCGCCGGCGACAACCTCGCGCCGGAAAAGAGCACCACGCTGATTATTGAAGTGCCGTCGCTCAACGGCGGGCTGACGCTGCGTCTTTCCGGGCCAGGCCTGCGCGAGTCGCGCGCTATCGCGCCGCAGCTGCCGGAGAGCGTGCTGGATTACCTGCGCAACCGCCCGCATCCCTTCCCGCAGGGCGTCGATCTAATCTTTACCTGCGGCGAAGCGATGATGGCGCTGCCGCGCACCACCGACGTGGAGGTGTGCTGATGTACGTAGCCGTGAAAGGGGGCGAGAAGGCGATTGCCAACGCCCATCAGCTACAGGCGGATCTGCGGCGCGGCGCGCGCGAGGTGGCGGAGCTGGGCTGCGATCAGGTGGCGCAGCAGCTCGGGCTGGCGGTCGACCGCGTAATGACCGAGGGCGGCATCTACGATCCCGAACTGGCGGCGCTGGCGATCAAACAGGCGAGCGGCGATTTAGTGGAGGCGATCTTCCTGCTGCGCGCCTACCGCACCACGCTGCCGCGCCTGGCCGACAGCGCGCCGCTGGCGACCGGCGAGATGTGCCTCGAGCGCCGCATCTCCGCCGTCTATAAAGATCTGCCTGGCGGCCAGGTGCTGGGGCCGACCTACGACTACAGCCACCGCCTGCTCGACTTTACGCTGCTGGCCAACGGCGAGGCGCCGGCCGCGCCGCGCGGCGACGAGGCGCTGGCAACGCGCTGTCCGCATATGTTCGCCATGATGAGCGATGAAGGACTGGCGGCAAGGGAGATCGACGACGGCAGCGAGCCGGTGGATATCACCCGCGAGCCGATGGGCTTCCCGGCGACGCGCGCGGCGCGCCTGCAGCAGCTGGTGCGCGGCGACGAGGGCTTTTTGCTGGCGCTCGGCTACTCCACCCAGCGCGGCTACGGCCGCACCCATCCCTTCGCCGGGGAGATCCGCACCGGCTACCTCAGCGTCAGCATCTGCCCGGAAGAGCTCGATTTCGAGCTGGAGATCGGCGAAGTGCTGCTGACCGAATGCGAAATGGTCAACGGCTTCACCACGCAGGGCGAAGAGGCGCCGCACTTTACCCGCGGCTACGGCCTGGTGTTCGGCCGCGCCGAGCGCAAGGCGATGGCGATGGCGCTGGTGGATCGCGCGCTGCAAACCCGCGAGCACGACGAGCGCATCACCAGTCCGGCGCAGGACGAAGAGTTCGTGCTGGCGCACGCCGACAACGTCGAGGCCGCCGGCTTCGTCTCCCACTTAAAACTGCCGCACTACGTCGATTTTCAGGCGGAGCTGGAGCTGCTGAAGCGCCTGCGTCAGGATCACCAGGAGCGCAATCATGGCTGAGCTGAGCGGCTATAACCCGGGCTATCTCGATGAGCAGACCAAGCGCGCCATTCGCCGCGCCATCCTGAAAGCGGTGGCGATCCCCGGCTATCAGGTGCCGTTCGCCGGACGCGAGATGCCGATGCCCTACGGCTGGGGCACCGGCGGCATTCAGATCACCGCCAGCGTCATCGGCGACGCCGACGTGCTGAAGGTGATCGACCAGGGCGCGGACGACACCACCAACGCGGTGTCGATCCGCCGCTTTTTCCAGCGCGTCAGCGGCGCGGCGACCACCGAACGCACCACCGATGCCACCCTGATCCAGACGCGCCACCGCATTCCGGAGACGCCGCTGGGGGAGGATCAAATCCTGATTTTCCAGGTGCCGATTCCGGAGCCGCTGCGCTTTATCGAGCCGCGCGAAACCGAGACCCGCACCATGCACGCGCTGGAGGAGTACGGCGTGATGCAGGTGAAGCTCTATGAAGATATCGCGCGCTACGGCCATATCGCCACCACCTACGCCTATCCGGTAAAGGTCAACGATCGCTACGTGATGGATCCGTCGCCGATCCCGAAATTCGACAACCCGAAGATGCATATGATGCCGGCGCTGCAGCTGTTCGGCGCAGGCCGTGAAAAGCGCATCTACGCGCTGCCGCCCTTTACCAGAGTCGAGAGCCTCGACTTCGAGGATCACCCCTTTACCGTGCAGCAGTGGGATGAGCCCTGCGCCCTGTGCGGTTCGCGCCACAGCTATCTCGACGAGGTGGTGATGGATGACCAGGGCACGCGCCTCTTCGTCTGCTCCGACACCGATTTTTGCCACCAGCAGCAGGAACAGCACCATGCACAGTGAACAGCCGCTGCTTGCGGTCAATAACCTGACGCACCTCTATGCGCCGGGCAAAGGCTTCGAAGCGGTGAGCTTCGATCTCTATCCCGGCGAAGTGCTGGGCATCGTCGGCGAATCGGGATCCGGCAAAACCACGCTGCTGCGCAGCCTCTCCGCGCGCCTGACGCCGCAGCAGGGCAACATTCTCTATAACCAGCGCGACCTCTACGCGCTGTCGGAGAGCGACCGCCGCCGCCTGCTGCGCACCGAATGGGGTGTGGTGCATCAGCATCCGCTCGACGGGCTGCGCGCGCAGGTCACGGCGGGCGGCAATATCGGCGAGCGGCTGATGGCGGTGGGCAACCGCCACTATGGCGACATCCGCGCCCAGGCGAGCCGCTGGCTGCAGGAGGTGGAGATCGCCGCCAGCCGCATCGACGATCTGCCCACGACCTTTTCCGGCGGCATGCAGCAGCGCCTGCAGATCGCCCGCAACCTCGTCACCCAGCCGAAGCTGGTGTTTATGGACGAGCCAACCGGCGGCCTGGACGTTTCGGTGCAGGCGCGGCTGCTCGATCTGCTGCGCACCCTGGTGCGCGAGCTGAACCTGGCGGTGATTATCGTCACCCACGATCTTGGCGTGGCGCGCCTGCTGGCGCACCGGCTGCTGGTGATGAAGCAGGGCCGCGTGGTGGAGAGCGGCCTGACCGACCGCGTGCTGGACGATCCGCACCATCCCTACACTCAGCTGCTGGTTTCATCGGTGCTCAACTAATGACGGATAAACGCATGAACATACAACTGCGCGTCGAGAATCTGTGTAAAACCTTCGTGCTGCACAATCAGAGCGGGGTCGAGCTGCCGGTTTTGCAGAACGCCTCGCTTGAGGTGGCGCAGGGCGAAGTGGTGGTGCTGCACGGCCGCTCCGGCAGCGGCAAATCGACGCTGCTGCGCGCGCTCTACGGCAACTACCAGGCCAACAGCGGCCATATCTGGCTGCGTCACGACGGCGAGTGGGTCGATATGGCGCATGTCCCGGCGCGTCAGATGCTGGCGATGCGCCGCGACACCCTCGGCTGGGTCAGCCAGTTCCTGCGCGTGATACCGCGCGTGCCGACGCTGGAGATCGTGATGCAGCCGCTGCTGGAGCGCGGCGTGGAGCGCGCCTTTTGCGAGAAGCGCGCAAAAGAGCTGCTGACGCGGCTCAACGTGCCGCCGCGCCTCTGGTCGCTGGCGCCCTCGACTTTCTCCGGCGGCGAGCAGCAGCGCGTCAATATCGCGCGCGGCTTTATCGCCGACTACCCGGTGCTGCTGCTGGATGAACCGACCGCCTCGCTGGATAAAGCCAACAGCGCGGCGGTGGTGGAGCTGATTGAGCAGGCGCGCGCGCGCGGCGCGGCGATCGTCGGCATTTTTCACGATGAAGGGGTGCGCGAACGGGTGGCGGATCGCCTGCACGTCATGCAGCCGATCAACAGCGGAGCGGAAGCATGATTATCAACAATGTTCGACTGATTCTGGAAAACGAGCTGGTGGCGGGATCGCTGGAGATGCGCGACGGTCTGATCGCCAGCTTCAGCGAAACGCCGAGCCGCCAGCCCGACGCGCTGGACGGCGAGGGCGGCTATCTGCTGCCGGGCCTGGTGGAGCTGCATACCGACAACCTCGATAAGTTCTTCGCACCCCGGCCGAAGGTGGACTGGCCCGCCCACTCGGCGATGAGCAGCCACGACGCGCTGATGGTGGCCAGCGGCATTACCACGGTGCTGGACGCCATCGGCGTCGGCGACGTGCGCGACGGCGGCCATCGTCTCGACAACCTGAGCAAAATGATCGACGCCATTCGCGACAGCAATCGCAAAGGGCTAAACCGCGTCGAACACCGGCTGCATTTGCGCTGCGAGCTGCCGCACCACGCCACGCTGCCGCTGTTCGAGGCGCTGATGGGCACGCCGGAGCTGTCGCTGGTGTCGCTGATGGATCACTCGCCGGGTCAGCGTCAGTACGCCTCGCTGGAGAAGTACCGTGAATATTACCAGGGCAAATACGCGCTCAACGACCAGGAGATGGATGCGTTCGAGCATGAGCAGCTGACGCTGGCGGCGCAGTGGTCGCAGCCGAATCGCCAGGCGATCGCCGCGCTCTGCCGCACGCGCCACATCGCGATCGCCAGCCACGATGACGCCACTGAGGCGCACGTCGAAGAGTCGCACGGCGTCGGCAGCGCCATCGCCGAGTTTCCCACTACGCTGGCGGCGGCGCGCGCCTCGCGCGCCAGGGGGATGCAGATCCTGATGGGCGCGCCCAATATCGTGCGCGGCGGCTCTCACTCCGGCAACGTCGCCGCCTGGGCGCTGGCGGCGGAGGGACTGCTCGATATTCTCTCCTCCGACTACTATCCGGCGTCGCTGCTCGACGCGGCGTTCCGTCTCGCCGCCGACGAGCGCAACCCGCTGGCGCTGCCGCAGGCGGTGGCGCTGGTGACGCGCAATCCGGCGTGCGCGCTTGGCCTGACGGATCGCGGCGTCATTGCCGAAGGCCGCCGCGCCGATTTGGTACTGGCGCACACCGACCACGGCCATCCGCATATTCGTCACGTCTGGGCGCAGGGCAGGCAGGTTTACTGATGGCGCGCCTGATCTGGCTTATCGGGCCGTCAGGCTCGGGCAAGGACAGCCTGCTCAACGCGCTGCGTGAAGCGCCGCCGCCGAATCTGCTGATCGCCCATCGCTATATTACGCGCGCGGCCGACGCGGGCGGCGAGAACCATATCGCCCTGACCGAAACGGAGTTCGCGCGCCGCGCGGCGCAGGGGCTGTTCGCCCTGCGCTGGACGGCGCACGGCCTGCACTACGGACTTGGGCTGGAACTCGATCTCTGGCTTGAACGCGGCCACGACGTGCTGGTCAACGGCTCGCGCCACCATCTGCCGCAGGCGCAGGCGCGCTACGGCGCGCGGCTGCTGCCGCTCTGCCTGACGGTGTCGCCGGAGGTGCTGGCGGCGCGTCTGCGCCAGCGCGGGCGGGAGAGCGAGAGCGAGATCGCGCGACGGCTGGATCGCGCCGCGCAGCCGCTGCCGGCGGGCTGTCGCCTGCTGAACAACAACGGCGCGCTGTCGCACACCCTGCTGCAGCTGCGCCAGCTGCTGGAGCCGTTATCATGAAGCTGACATTTCTCGGCACCGGCGGAGTCACCGCCGCGCCGCTTTTCGGCTGCGACTGCGCCGCCTGCCTGAGGGCGCGCGGCGACAGGAAACGGCAACGCGCGCCGTGCAGCGCGTTAATCGAGGCGGGCGGCGAGCGCATCCTGCTCGACGCCGGGCTGCCGCTGCTGGCGGAGCGCTTCGCCCCCGGCGAGCTGTCGCGCATTCTGCTGACGCACTACCACATGGATCACGTGCAGGGGCTGTTCGCGCTGCGCTGGGGCGTGGGCGAGGCGATCCCCGTCTGGGGGCCGCCGGACGAGCGGGGCTGCGACGATCTCTTTAAGCATCCCGGCCTGCTCGATTTCCGCCCGTCGCTGACGCCCTTCGTACCCCATCTTTTCGGCGCGCTGCAGGTGACGCCGCTGCCGCTGCAGCACTCGAAGCTGACGCACGGCTACCTGTTCGACTGGCACGGCGCGCGGCTCGCCTGGCTGTGCGACACCTGCGGTCTGCCGCCCGACACCGAAGATTTTCTCGCCGGCCAGCGCATCGATGAGCTGGTGATCGACTGCAACGATCCGCCGTCTCCGGTCGCGCGCAACCATAACGATCTGACGCGCGCGCTGGCGATCGTCGACCGGCTGGCGCCGCGTCGCGCCTGGCTGATCCATCTGTCGCATCAAATGGATAACTGGTTAGCAAACAACCGGTTGCCCGAGTCAGTTTATGCTGCTGCCGACGGACTGACGCTGTCGCTGAGCGCGGACGACCCTGTCACCGTTTGATCACCTCACTGTCATCAGAGAGTCATCACGCCGGGCCGTAATAGGCGTCAACTTACCCCTTGTCAACGCATACGGAGTGAATCATGGCACAGGCACTGTTAAGAACGGTGGTGGATAACAGCAGCGCGCCGCTTAGCCAGACCGGAGAGAAAGTGTTGTCGGTGCAGGGTCTGGGCAAGCGCTGGGGCGAGAACCGCGTGCTGGACAATGTCAGTTTTGATCTGCATGCGGGAGAAATGGTCGCCGTGATCGGCCGCTCGGGCGCAGGCAAATCGACGCTGCTGCATATGCTTAACGGCACTATCGACGCCTCGGAAGGCGCGGTGTACAGCCTGCGCGACGGCGAGACGCAGCGTAATCTGCTGGCGCTTAACAGCCGCCAGCTGCGTCAGTGGCGCAGCGAATGCGGCATGATTTTTCAGGATTTCTGTCTGGTGCCGCGCCTCGACGTGCTGACCAACGTGCTGCTGGGCCGCCTGAGCCAGACCTCGACGCTGAAATCCTTTTTTAAACTCTTCTCCGACAGCGACCGCGCCCATGCCATCGAACTGCTGCAGTGGATGAATATGCTGCCGCAGGCGCTGCAGCGCGCCGAGAACCTGTCGGGTGGCCAGATGCAGCGCGTGGCCATCTGCCGCGCCCTGATGCAGAACCCGAAAATCCTGCTGGCAGACGAGCCGGTGGCGTCGCTCGATCCCAAAAATACCAAACGCATCATGGATGTTCTGCGCCAGGTGAGCGAGCAGGGCATCAGCGTGATGGTGAACCTGCATTCGGTTGAGCTGGTGAAAAGCTACTGCACGCGCGTGATCGGCATTCAGCGCGGCAGGGTGCTGTTCGACGGCCATCCGGCGCACCTGACCGACAGCCTGCTGCAGCAGCTGTACGGCGATGAAATTAATCAGCTTCACTAACCTCCACGGCAAGAGAAAAACCTCGAATGAAACTGACTTTATTAGCGTTACTGACCAGCGTAATGACCTTTGGCGTGAACGCAGCGGATGCGCCGAAAGAGCTGAATCTGGGCATTCTCGGCGGCCAGAACGCCACCCAGCAGATTGGCGATAACCAGTGCGTGAAGGACTTTTTTGATAAGGAACTCAAGGTTGATACGAAGCTGCGCAACTCCTCCGACTACGCGGGCGTAATTCAGGGGCTGCTCGGCGGCAAGATCGATATGGTGCTGAGCATGTCGCCCGCTTCTTACGCCTCCGTCTATCTGCAGGATGCCAAAGCCGTGGATATCGTGGGCATTCTGGTGGACGACAAAGATGGCTCGAAAGGCTACCACTCGGTGGTGATCGTGAAAAACGACAGCCCCTATAAAAAACTGGAAGACCTGAAGGGCAAATCGTTCGGCATGGCCGATCCTGACTCGACCTCCGGCTTCCTGATGCCGAACCAGGCCTTTAAGAAGCAGTTCGGCGGCAGCGTCGATGACAAGTACAACGGCTTTTTCTCCAGCGTCACCTTTTCCGGCGGCCACGAGCAGGACATTCTCGGCGTGCTGAACAACCAGTTCGACGGCGCAGTGACCTGGAGCTCGCTGGTGGGCGACTACAACAGCGGCTACAGCTCCGGCGCTTTTGGTCGTCTGATCCGCATGGATCACCCCGATCTGATGAAGCAGATCCGCATTATCTGGCAGTCGCCGCTGATCCCGAACGGCCCGCTGCTGGTGAGCAATAAACTACCGGCCGATTTCAAACAGAAAGTGGTCGAGACGATTCAGAAGCTGGACAAAGAGCAGCACGCCTGCTTCGTGAAGGCCGTCGGCGGCGCGCAGCATATCGGTCCGGCGTCGGTGGCGGACTATCAGAATATTATCGATATGAAGCGCGATCTGGCGAAAGGGCAGCGCGGCTAAGGTCGATACGGGTATCTCTTTTCTGAAGAGAGATACTCGTGATTTAGCCTCTCTGCGGTTTTTCACCTCTTGCAGGAATCTTCTTTTGACTGACTTCGAACGCTACTACCAACGCATCCGCAGCCAGCAGAAACGCGACACGCTGATCTGGTCGCTGCTGCTGGTGACGCTCTACCTGCTGGCAGGCAAAATGTCAGAGTTCAGCCTGACCGCGCTGTGGGCGTCGATGCCGCACTTCTTCGACTACCTGTGGGAAACGCTGCCGGTACTGCATTTTTCCACGCTGTTCGACGGCGTAAAAACGGAAGGATCGCTTGCCTACTGGGGCTACCGCCTTCATTTTCAGCTGCCGCTGATCTGGGAGACGCTGCAGCTGGCGCTCGCCTCCACTATCGTGGCGGTCTGTATCGCCGCGGTGCTGGCCTTTTTCGCCGCCGACAACACCAAAACTCCGGCGAGCCTGCGCTTTGCTATTCGCGCCTTTGTCGCATTTCTTCGCACCATGCCGGAGCTGGCCTGGGCGGTGATGTTCGTGATGGCGTTCGGCATCGGCGCCATTCCCGGCTTTCTCGCGCTGGCGCTGCATACCGTCGGCAGCCTGACCAAGCTCTTTTACGAGGCGATTGAAAGCGCCTCCGACAGGCCGGTGCGCGGCCTGGCCGCCTGCGGCGCCAGCAAACTGCAGCGCATGCGCTTCGCTTTCTGGCCGCAGGTGAAACCGATTTTCCTCTCCTACAGCTTTATGCGTCTGGAGATTAACTTTCGCTCCTCGACCATTCTGGGGCTGGTGGGCGCGGGCGGCATCGGCCAGGAGCTGATGACCAATATCAAACTCGATCGTTACGATCAGGTCAGCATTACGCTGCTGCTGATTATCGTGGTGGTATCGCTGCTGGACACCTGTTCCGGCCGGCTGCGCCGCCGCGTCGTGGAGGGTTCCGCATGATCGCGCTTGCGCCGGACATCGGCAAAATCAGGCAGGAAAACCCGGCGCTGTTCGCGGCGCAGAAGCGCTATCTGCGACGACTCGCGCTGGCGGCGATCGCCATCCTGCTTTACTACCTGTTCTTTTTTGAATTTTACGGCATCGAGTGGAGCCGCGCCGCAATGGGCGCGCAGCAGCTCGGCCGCTATTTTTTGCGCATGTTCGTCTGGCACGATTTCGTTAACTGGCCGTTCAGCTACTACTTCTCGCAAATCGGCATTACGCTGGCGATCGTTTTCGCCGGCACCCTGACCGCATCGATTATCGCGCTACCGCTGTCGTTTTTCGCCGCGCGCAACGTGATGCACGGCCGCGCGACGCGGCCGATCGCCTGGGCGGTGCGTCGACTGCTCGATCTGCTGCGCGGCATCGATATGGCGATATGGGGGCTGATATTCGTCCGCGCCGTCGGCATGGGGCCGCTGGCGGGCGTGCTGGCGATTGTGATGCAGGATGTCGGCCTGCTGGGCAAACTCTACTCGGAAGGACACGAGGCGGTAGAGCGCTCGCCGAGCCGCGGCCTGAGCGCGGTCGGCGCCAACAGCCTGCAAAAGCACCGCTTCGGCATCTTTACCCAGTCGTTTCCCCATTTCCTGGCGCTTAGCCTCTATCAGATCGAATCCAATACCCGCTCGGCGGCGGTGCTGGGCTTTGTCGGCGCGGGCGGCGTCGGGCTGGTTTACGCCGAGAATATGCGCCTGTGGAACTGGGACGTGGTGATGTTTTTAACCCTGATCCTCGTGGCGGTGGTGATGATCATGGATGCGCTCTCCAGCCGCCTGCGCAAGCGCTATATCAGCGGGAAGCCGGTGCCGCTCTGGCAGCCAGCCGCGCGCGACTGAGCCGTTCGCTGCGCTGCCAGGCGCGCGCCAGCGCCTGCGCCAGCTGCGCGCTCTGCCAGGGTTTCGCCAGCCGTTCGCACAGCGGCAGCGCCACCGGCTGCAGGCGCAGATCCTGACCGCTGATCAGCAGCGTCGCCAGCTGCGGCCACTGCTGCTGCGCCTGGCGGATCACCTCGGCGCCGTTCAGGCCGCCGGGCAGCATCAGATCGCTGATCAGCAGATCGATATCGGGCGTCTGGCGCAGCAGCGCCAGCGCCTCTTCGCCGCTGGCGCACTCCAGCGTCACATAGCCGAGCTGGTGCAGATGCTCGCAGAGCGTCTGACGCACCGCCGGTTCGTCATCCAGCACCAGTACCAGCTTGTCGCGCGGCGTCGGCGGGGCGATCGGCTGCGCCGGCGGCGATGCGACCGCGCTGTCCGGCGCGCGCGGCAGCAGCAGGCGTACGGTAGTGCCCTGACCGGGCGCGGTGTCGATTTCGATCTGGCCGCCTGACTGCCGCACGAAGCCATAGACCATCGACAATCCCAGCCCGCTGCCGCTGCCGGTCTCTTTGGTGGTGAAGAAAGGCTCGAACACCTGTTCCCGCACTTCCGGCGTCATACCGCAGCCCTGGTCGATCACCTCAATCACCACGCGTTCCCCTTGCTCGCGCCGCTGACTGGCGATACGCAGGCGGATCTCGCCGCTTTTCTGCTGCATAGCGTCGCGCGCGTTCACCACCAGATTCATCAGCGCGTTCTCCAGCTGGCTGGCGTCGATCCAGGCGAGCCAGCCGGGCCGCGGCGCTTTGACCGTCAGGCGCTGGCCGGGCAGCAGCGAGTGCTGTAGCAGATTTTGCAGCTCCTCCACCAGCTGCGCCACCGACACGGCGCGCGGATGCAGCGCCTGCTTGCGCGAGAAGGCGAGCAGCCGCTGGGTGAGCAGGGCGGCGCGATCCGCCGCCTGACGCGCGCGTTCGATGCGGCTCGCCAGGCTGCCCGGCGCCAGCTGGCCCTGCGTCAGCGCCAGGCTGCCGATGATTACCGCCAGCAGGTTATTGAAGTCGTGCGCGATGCCGCCGGTCAGCTGGCCGACCGCCTTCATCTTCTGGCTGTGCACCAGCGCCTCTTCCAGCGCCTTGCGCGCGGTGCGTTCCAGCACGGTGTTGACGATGCCGCGGCGCGGCACCGGGCTGAAGCGCAGCTCCAGCGTACGCCCGTCCGCCAGCCGTACCTCCTGCGGCTCGCCCGGATGCTGCAGATCCACGCCCACGCGCCCCAGCAGCTGGCGATAGTGCAGGCCGCGATGCAGCGCCTCGCCGGAGAGACCCAGCAGCTGCGGATACTGCGCATTCCACACCACCAGCTGACCGTTATTGTCGAACAGCGCGAAGCCGTCGCGCATCGCCAGAAAGGTGGATTCAAGCTGGCTGCTCTTCTCCTTCAGCAGGCGCGAGGTGTGCGCCAGCGAGGCGGTATTGCGGGCAAAGACGTTAAAGGCGCGCGCCAGATCGCCCAGTTCGTCGCGCCGCTGCAGGCCCGGCACCGAAACATGCTTTTCCCCCTGCGCCAGCCGCGTCATGGCGTCGGCGATGGCGGTCAGGCTGGAGCCGAGGTTGCGGTAGATATAGATCCCGGCATAGCCGGTGATCGCCAGTGCCAGCAGGGCGAACAGCGCGATAAACAGGATCACCGAGTTGAGTTCGCGATGGGTCTCCGCGCTGCGCATTTCGCTCTGCTGCGCCACCTGCTGCACGCAGGCGGTGATGTCGTCATTGAGCGCCGCCACCAGCGCCTTGATGCGGTAGGTTGAATAGGCGATAGCCAGATCGTTCTCCGCCAGGCGATCCGCCAGCGGCCGCAGCGACTGCTGGGTGGCGATCAGCCGCGCGATTTTCTCATCCAGCACCGCATCGCCGGAATCGGGCCGCCACGCCGTCATCACCTGCTGCAGCTGGTCGACGACCGCGACAGGCGACGGCGTGCGGATCGCCGCCGCGAGCAGCCGCTCGGTCTGCTGACGCAGCGCCGCCGCCGGGCCGCGTCGCGCGGCGAGCTGGTTGATATGATCCAGCAGCAGCTGCGACTGCCACAGGCCGCTGAGCAGGGCGTTGCGCTGCAGATGGCGCTGATGGCCGTTGATCAGCAGCTGAGTAATGGTCTGCTCCAGCATCAGGCTGCGCGCGCGGATGCGCGCTACCCGCGCCGTCTGACGCGCCGCGAGCGGCGCCGAGGCGAGCAGCGTCAGCGACTGCTGCAACGCCTGCTGGTTCTGCTGCAGCCGCTGCGATTCGCTCTGATACTCCAGCGCTCCCACCACCTGCGACAGGCGCACCGCTGCCGTGGCGACGCTGGCGGTATCGCGCGCCAGCGCCAGGCTGGCGCTCATATCGCTCAGGGTTTGCGCCTGCGCCAGCTCCTGGATGCGTCCGGCATGGCGAAAACCGAGTATCGCCACCGCGCTCACCATCAGCGTGACGCACACCACCAGCAGATTAAACAGCAGCAGGCGGCCGCGCGCGCCCGCCTGCCAGGGATGTTGATGTCGCATACCGCGCCTCCGCGCCCGCCGTGCCTGAGGCGAGTATAGGGCGCGGCTCAGGCGCATTTATGACAAATATGAACGGCTGCTGACATTTTCCATTTATCTGGCGCTGCTTTACTCAGCCCTCATCACCGTTATCTGGAGCGGTCCATGACAGCCACACCGATACTGCAAATGCGCGACATCACGCGGCGCTTCGGCCAGTTTTATGCGCTAAAGGGAGTCGATCTCACGGTGTATGCCGGCGAGATCCACGCGCTGATGGGCGAGAACGGCGCGGGCAAGAGCACCCTGATGAAGATCCTCGCCGGCGCCTACAGCGCCACCAGCGGCGAAATCCTGATCGACGGGCGTCCCTATGCGATCCGGGGACCGAAAGAGGCGCTGGCGGCGGGCATTACGCTGATCTATCAGGAGATCAACCTGGCGCCCAACCTGACGGTAGCGGAGAACATCTTTCTCGGCAGCGAAATTACACGCGGCGGGCTGATTCGGCGTCGCCAGATGGCCGAAGAGGCGCAGCAGGTGATCGATCGCCTCGGCGCGCAGTTTAGCGCCACCGACCGCGTCAGCCGCCTCAGCATCGCCGAACAGCAGCAGGTCGAGATCGCGCGCGCGCTGCACCGCAACAGCCGCATTCTGGTGATGGACGAACCCACCGCCGCGCTGAGCAACCGCGAAACCGAGCAGCTCTTCGCGTTAATAAAGCGCCTGCGCGCCGAAGGCATGGCGATTATCTATATCAGCCACCGCATGGCGGAAGTCTATGAACTCTCCGATCGCGTCAGCGTGCTGCGCGACGGGCAGTATGTCGGCAGCCTGACCCATGACACCCTGAACGCCAGCGAGCTGGTGCGCATGATGGTCGGCCGTCCGCTGAGCGATCTCTTTAACAAGGATCGCACTATCCCGTTCGGCGACATTCGTCTGGCGGTCAATCACCTGACCGACGGCGGCAAGGTGCGGCCAAGCAGCCTGGCGGTGCGCGCCGGGGAAATCGTCGGGCTGGCCGGACTGGTGGGCGCAGGGCGCAGCGAGCTGGCGCAGCTGATTTTCGGCGTGCATAAACCCAGCGGCGGCGAGATCTGGATCGACGGTCAGCAGGTCGCTATCCACTCGCCGCGCGACGCCATTGCGCGCGGTATCGGATTCCTTACCGAAAACCGCAAAGAGCAGGGGCTGTTTCTGGAGATGGCGGCGCAGGAGAACATTGTGATGGCGACGCTGGAGCGCGACGCCAGCTACGGGCTGCTTAACCGGCGCAAAGGCAGGCAGATCGCCGGCGATGCCATCGCCACACTCAACATTCGCGTGCCGCATGCGCAGGTGCGGGCGGGCGGCCTCTCCGGCGGCAACCAGCAGAAGCTATTGATTTCGCGCTGGGTATCCATTGGGCCGCGCATCCTGATTCTGGATGAGCCGACGCGCGGCGTCGACGTCGGCGCCAAAAGCGAGATCTACCGCATGATGAATCAGATGGCGCAGCAGGGCGTGGCGATCCTGATGATCTCCAGCGAGCTGCCTGAGGTGGTCGGCATGAGCGATCGGGTGTACGTGATGCGCGAAGGCGCTATCGCCGGGGAGCTGGGTAAAGATCAGATCAGCCAGGAAAACATTATGACGCTGGCCACCGGGGCGCATAGCGCCTCGCCGCAGGAAATATAAGGAGAAGAGAGCGATGACAGAGACCACGCGGGCGAAACCGCCCACCGTTAAGCGGGCGCTGATAGGCGACATGCTGCAAACCGTCGGCATTCTGCCGATCCTGGTGCTGATTGTGGTGGTATTCGGCTTTGTCGCGCCGAACTTCTTCACCGAGGGCAATCTGCTTAATATTACCCGCCAGGCCTCGATTAATATCGTGCTGGCGGCCGGTATGACCTTTGTCATCCTGACCGGCGGCATCGACCTCTCGGTGGGCTCGATGCTAGGCACTACGGCGGTGGTGGCGATGGTCGCCTCGCTCGATCCGATGCTCGCCGGCATGACCATCCCCATGGCGCTCGGCGCAGGCCTGGTGATGGGGCTGTTCAACGGCATTCTGGTCGCCTGGGCCGGACTGCCGCCCTTTATCGTCACCCTCGGCACCTATACGGCGCTGCGCGGCGCCGCCTATCTGCTGGCCAACGGCACCACGGTGATTAACTCCGATATCAGCTTCGAGTGGATAGGCAACGGCTATCTCGGCCCGGTGCCCTGGCTGATCGTGATCGCCTTCGCCGTGATCGCCGTCTGTTGGTTTATCCTGCGCCGCACCACGCTGGGCGTTCATATCTACGCGGTAGGCGGCAATATGCAGGCGGCGCGGCTGACCGGCATTAAGGTCGGCGCGGTGCTGGTGTTCGTCTACGCCATGAGCGGGCTGCTTTCCGGATTAGGCGGGCTGATGTCGGCGTCGCGCCTCTATAGCGCCAACGGCAATCTCGGCGTCGGCTATGAACTGGACGCCATCGCCGCAGTGATATTAGGCGGCACCAGCTTCGTCGGCGGCATCGGCACCATTACCGGCACGCTGATCGGCGCGCTGATTATCGCCACGCTCAATAACGGCATGACGCTAATGGGAGTCTCCTATTTCTGGCAGCTGGTGATCAAAGGCGCGGTGATCATTATTGCGGTGCTGATCGATAAATATCGCACCCGGCACCACGTCTCCTGAGCGCGGCGCCCCTTTTTTACCCTACGCCATTCAGCCGTTGGCGATTCTAATAACAGCAGGAGAAGCTCTATGCGTTTTAATCCGATCGTAACCGGGCTGCTGGCGGCAACGCTGTTCAGCGGCGCCTTCGCCCAGGCGAAAGATCTCAAATCCATCGGCGTCACCGTCGGCGATCTCGCCAACCCGTTTTTCGTGCAAATTACCAAAGGCGCGGAGATGAAAGCGCGCGAGCTGGCGGGGGACAAAGTCAACGTGACGCTGGTCTCCAGCGGCTACGATCTGGGCCAGCAGGTGGCGCAGATTGATAACTTTATCGCGGCGAAAGTCGACATGATTATCCTGAACGCCGCCGATTCCAAAGGTATTGCGCCAGCGGTGAAACGCGCCCGCGACGCCGGGATCGTGGTGGTGGCGGTCGACGTAGCGGCCGACGGCGCCAACGCCACCATTACCTCGGACAACACCCAGGCGGGCGAGATGGCCTGTAAATACATCTCCGATCGCCTGAAGGAGAAGGGCAATGTGCTGATCATCAACGGCCCGCCGGTTTCCGCCGTGCAGAACCGCGTCGAGGGCTGCATGACCGAGCTGAAACGCCATCCCGAGATCAAGCTGCTCTCCTGGAACCAGAACGCCAAAGGCAGCCGTGAAGGTGGGCTGGAAGTGATGACCGGCCTGCTGTCGGCCAATCCGAAAGTGGACGCGGTGTTCGCCATTAACGATCCGACCGCCATCGGCGCCGATCTGGCGGCGAAACAGGCGCAGCGCAACGAGTTCTTTATTGTCGGCGTCGATGGATCGCCCGACGGCGAAGAGGCGCTGAAGCGCAAGAATTCGCTGTTCGTCGCCACCCCTGCGCAGGATCCGCAGGTGATGGCGGCGAAAGCGGTCGAGATCGGCTATGACATTCTGCAGGGCAAACCGGCGCCGGATAAGCCGGTGTTGATCCCGGTTTCCCTGATTGATCGCAACAACGTCGGCAGCTACAAGGGCTGGACGGTGAAATAGCCGCGTTCCCGGCTGTTCGCCCTCAGGCGCTCAGCCGGACCGCTTCCGGACGTGCCACATCGGCGGAAAAGACATAGCCGAGGCCGCGAATGGTGCGGATCAGGCTGGGCTGATGCGGATTGGTTTCAATTTTGCGCCGCAGCCGCATAATCAGCACGTCGATGGTGCGGTCGAAAACGTCGAGGCTTTCGCCGTGGGTCAGCTCCAGCAGCTGATCGCGCGTCAGCACCTTGCGCGCATGGCGCACCAGCGCGCGCAGCAGCGCATATTCGCCCTGCGTCAGCGGCACCGATTCGTGCTGCGGATTAAGCAGCTGACAGCGCGCTTCATCCAGCTGCCAGCCGTTAAAGCGCCAGCCGCTCTCCGCCGCTGCCGGCTGCATAAGCCGACCGCCGCGCCGCAGCGCCGCGCGCGCTCTCGCCACCACCACGCGCGGATTAAAAGGCTTGGCGATATAGTCATCCGCGCCCATCTCCAGTCCGACCACCATTTCCGCTTCGGAGCCCATGCCGGTCAGCATGATCACCAGCAGGTCCGGGCGCTGACGCTGGAGCTGTTGCAGCACCAGCAGGCCGTTGGTATCGGGCAGCATCATATCCAGCATCACCAGCGCGATGTCGCCGTGCTGCGCCAGCAGCGCCGGCGCGTCGCGGCCGTAGTGGCAGCAGTAAACGCTAAACTGTTGTTCATCCAGCACATCCTGCAGCAGTTCGCAGACGGCTTTATCATCATCGACAACCAGAATGGCGGGCTTCATGCAGCGCGACCTCGGGGTTAAAAAAAGGTTAACAAGAGTGTACATGGCGCGTTTTACGCCGCATCGACAAGCGATGGAAACGTGAGCGATATCGCCATCGGCTTTACTGAAGCGTGCGTTGGCGCAGAATTTTCCGGCGTCGCAGGGGAGGCGATGAAAACGATTGCGCGGTAGCGGGGCAATGCACCATAATCGCGCCTTCTTTTGGTTCAGATTTCTCTTAGAAAATGCCAGGCCTGACAAGGTAAACGATTGCGTTTGCGGCTGGCATAGCGATTGCTATGACTTCAGGCCTTATGGAGATTCAGGGCGTGACGACAGCGGCCGTCAGCATGCAGCGGCGCGTCGTGCGGTACCACAATAATCAGCATGTAACCCACACTGGCAAGTGAGAACGCGCATTCGTGCCGTCTCCGCTCTTGAGAGATGATGATGTTAGAAAAATTGTTCAAGCTAAAAGCGCATAACACGACGGTCCGCACCGAAGTGATCGCCGGGATCACCACCTTCCTGGCGATGGCCTATATCCTGTTTGTTAACCCAAGCATTCTGGGCGCTACGGGGATGGACAAAGGCGCGGTTTTCGTCGCCACCTGTCTGGCGGCGGCGATCGGATCGGTCCTGATGGGGCTGATCGCCAACTACCCGATCGCGCTGGCGCCGGGCATGGGGCTGAACGCCTTCTTCACCTATACCGTCGTGCTGCATATGGGTTACACCTGGCAGATCGCGCTGGGCGCGGTGTTTTTGTCGGCGGTCATCTTCTTTGCGCTCTCGATTTTCAAAATCCGCGAGTGGATTATCGCCAGCATTCCGCTGCCGCTGCGCGCCGGCATTGCGGCGGGCATTGGGCTGTTCCTGGCGCTAATCGCGCTGGAAGGCGCAGGCATCGTGGTGGATAACCCGGCGACGCTGGTCGGGCTGGGCGATCTGACCAAACCTGGCCCGCTGCTGGCGCTGCTGGGTTTTGTGGTGATTGTGGTGCTGGAAGCGCGTCGCGTCACCGGCGCGGTGCTGATCGGCATTCTGCTGATTACCTTTATTTCGATGGGCATTGGCCTGTCGCCATTTGCCGGCGTTTTCTCCGCGCCGCCGTCGATCGCGCCCACCTTTATGCAGCTCGATATCGCCGGCGCCTTTAACGTCGGCCTGGTCAGCGTGATTTTCGCCTTCCTGTTTGTCGACGTCTTCGACAACACCGGCACGCTGCTGGGAGTGACCAAACGCGCCGGCCTGGCGGACGAGCAGGGCAATATCCCGAAAATGGGCCGCGCGCTGGTGGCCGATAGCGCCGCGGCGCTGTTTGGGTCGCTGCTCGGCACCTCGACCACCACCAGCTATGTGGAATCCGCAGCGGGCGTGAGCGCGGGCGGACGCACCGGCTTAACGGCGGTTGTGGTTGCTATTCTGTTCCTGCTGGCGCTGTTCTTCTCGCCGCTGGCGGGCAGCGTGCCGGTCTACGCTACCGCGCCGGCGCTGCTGTTTGTCGCGGTGCTGATGGCCTCCGGCCTGGCGGAGATCGACTGGAAAGACATCACCACCGCGGCGCCGGTCACCGTTACCGCGCTGACCATGCCGCTGACTTACTCTATCGCTAACGGCATCGCCTTCGGCTTTATCACCTGGACGGTGGTGAAGCTGCTGAGCGGCCGCACGAAAGAGGTCAACGCGGCGCTGGTGATCCTCTCTTTACTGTTCGTGATCAAGCTGGGCTGGCTCAGCGCCTGATAGCGATCGCCGCGCGGGTGCAGACTGTGCGGCTTATTCACCCTCTGCGCGGAAGACGAATGTTCTCTTCCGCGCTTTTTTTTGTCCTTAAAAGCGGTTTGCGTACTGGCTTCCAGTGTGCGTCGAAAAACCTGTTACCGCCGCCTGTCTGCAGGTAGGCTGCCACTCTTGAAACCACTCTGCTCTGCTACCCGATGGCTAATTTTCAACGAATTAGCGGAACGTGGAATGTTATGTAAACGGAAATCTGGTTAAATTGCCAGCAGCAAGGGCAGGCGTTAGCGACAGAATGAACAACGTCGTAAGGAGAAGGAACCTCATGGAACACCTATTAAACCCTGAGCCGCGCTATTTGCCTCCGCTTTTACTCCCTCTTCGTCAGCCAGGAGGAAACAAGATGGAACGACTGACTAAACGTGTTGATCGGCTAGAACAGGATACGCATCAGATTAAAACCGACCTGGCCGTGCTGACCGAACGCTCGCAAAATTTTGCCACTAAGGCGGATGTGGAAGGGTTGCGCACGGATCAGTTCAAACTGCGCTGCGAAATGCTTGAGGGATTTGCGCGGCTTGAAACGCAGACTGCCGCGCAGTTCGCCCGGCATGACAAGAGCTTTGCCCGGATTGAGAAGCAGACCGCCGAGCAGTTTGCCCGGATTGAGAAGCAGACCGCCGAACAGTTTGCCCGGCTTGAGAAGCAGACCGCCGAACAGTTTGCCCGAATTGAGAAGCACACCCCTGAACAGTTTGCCCGGATTGAGAAGCAGACCGCCGAACAATTTGCCTGGTCTGAGAAGCAGACTGCTGAACAGTTTGCTCGTATTGACACGAAGTTTGCCCGTATAGATGAATGGACTAAGCGTGCAGACGAGAACTTTGTCTCTATTGACGAGAAGTTTAAACGCATTGATGAAAGATTTGACCGTCTCAACGACCGCATGACCTGGACGCTGCTGGTGCCAGCGGTGTTAGCCGTGCTTGGCTGGCTGGCGAGAGAGTTCTGGCTGAAAATGTAGCAAAGCGGGCGTTGTTGCCCCTTGTCTGTATTTTGCTAAGGGAGAGCACGAGAGGCATGTCTCGTGCTCTGCTCAGTTAACGGAACGGCGGCTCGTTAAAGGTACGCAGTTTGCGTGAATGCAGCTTATCCCCTTCGGCGCGCAGCAGCTCTACCGCGCAAATACCGATCTGCAAATGTTCTGAAATCGCCCCTTCATAAAAACGGTTCGCCTGGCCCGGCAGCTTGATTTCGCCGTGCAGCGGCTTGTCCGAAACGCAGAGCAGCGTGCCGTAAGGGACGCGGAACCGATAGCCCTGCGCCGCGATAGTGGCGCTCTCCATATCCACCGCCACCGCGCGGCTCAGGTTAAAGCGCAGCGCTGAGGCGGAGTAGCGCAGCTCCCAGTTGCGATCGTCCGTGGTCACCACGGTGCCGGTGCGCAGTCGCTGTTTGACCTCTTCGCCTGGCATATTGCTCACCGCTTTAGTGGCGTCATAGAGCGCGCGCTGCACCTCCGCGATGCTCGGTACCGGAATGTCGGGCGGCAGCACGCTGTCGAGCACGTGGTCGTCGCGCAGATAGGCGTGCGCCAGCACGTAGTCGCCGATGCGCTGGCTTTCGCGCAGGCCGCCGCAGTGGCCGATCATCAGCCACGCGTGCGGCCGCATCACCGCCAGGTGATCGCAGATGGTTTTGGCATTGGACGGACCGACGCCGATATTCACCAGCGTGATGCCGCGTCGGCCAGGCGAGGTAAGATGCCAGGCCGGCATCTGATGCTTTTTCCACGCCAGATCCAGCATCGCCGCGTCGCTCTCCGCCGTATCGGCGGTGATCACCGCGCCGCCCGCGCAGGCCAGACTGTCATAGTCGCTGGCGGGATCGCGCACCTGCTCAGTCGCCCAGCGGACGAACTCATCCACATAGCGCGTGTAGTTGGTGAACAGCACAAACGGCTGGAAATGCTCGACCGAGGTGCCGGTGTAGTGGCGCAGACGCGCCAGAGAGAAGTCGGTGCGCAGCGCATCGAAGTGTGACAGGGGGAAAATTGCGTCCGGGTTGAACAGACCGTCGGCGGTTTCATCGCCGATCTGCGACAGCTCGGTGGTAGGAAAATAGCGCGCGATACTGGCGCTCATGGTGCGGTCCAGCGACAGATCGGAACCGTCAATCACGTAAGGGTAGGGGATCTCCTGGCTGGACGGGCCGACCTGAATCTCCACCTCATACTCTTTTTCCAGCATCGCCAGCTGTTCGCTGAGGTAGTGGCGCAGCAGCGCCGGACGCGTGATGGTGGTGCTGTAGCTGCCGGTATGGGTAAAACGTCCCCAGGCGCGCGTGCGGTTTTGCTGCGGGCCTTCGCCGCGCCAGGTAATGCGCAGTTCAGGGTAGACAAACAGCCCCTGGCGACGCGCCTCCGCCTCGGGCAGCGTGCCCTGTTCGGTATAGGTTTTTATCGCCGCGCGCAGCGCGTTCACCGCGTCGTCGTACAGACGCTCCAGTTCATCCAGCGCCTGCTGGCGGGTAAGGCCGTTCCGTTGTGTAGGCATAAACTCTCCTGATATGTAGCGAACTTTCCCCACAGCTTAGCGGGTTTGCCGCCGCCGCAAAGCAAGAATCTGTGATCGACCGCATTATGCACCAACAGGGTGCTGGCGTGTTGCCAATCCCCGCCTACGTTTAAATGAATCAGAAGGTGACGTCGTGCGCTGTCGCTGGCGTTGCCACCTTCCTCTGGCGAAATCTCGCGGCCCGTTGCGTTCTGGCGAGATTCTTGCTTGCGATTGATAGCGGCCTCTGTCGCCGCGCATAGCATGTCCGAACCGAATAAAAACATTCACCGCTCCTGCGCCGTGGTCTGGCGAACGCAAACTCACTGTGTCGAGGATAGACAGCATGTCTCAGAAACTGATCAAGTTGTCGTTAAACGTCGTAATTGCAGGCTGTATCGGTGCGGCGCTCAGCGCGCAGGCCGATATTAAAATCGGCGTCGCCGGACCGTTCTCCGGTCCTAACGCCACCTATGGCGCGCAGTACTGGAAAGGGGCGACGCAGGCAGCGGAGGATATCAACGCGGCGGGCGGCATTAACGGCGAGAAAATCGTGCTGGTGCAGGGCGACGACGCCTGCGAACCCAAACAGGCGGTCGCGGTGGCGAACCGGCTGGTCGATCAGGATAAGGTGATGGCGGTCGTCGGCCATTTCTGCTCCTCCAGCACCATGCCCGCCTCGGAGGTTTACGACGACGCCGGCGTGCTGTCGATTACGCCAGGCTCCACTAACCCGCAGATCACCGAGCGCGGCATGAAAACCCTGTTTCGCATGTGCGGACGCGATGACCAGCAGGGCGCCATCGCCGCCAACTTTATGCTCGACAAGCTGAAAGCGAAGAAGGTCGCGGTTATCCACGATAAAGATACCTATGGCCAGGGGCTGGCCGACGCCACCAAAGCGGCGCTGGAAAAGCGCGGCGTCAAAGAGGTGATGTATGAGGGCCTGTCGCGCGGCGAGAAAGATTTTAACGCGCTGGTGACCAAGATCGCCCAGGCGAATCCCGACGTGGTCTATTTCGGCGGTTGTCATCCCGAGGCGGGTCCGCTGGTGCGCCAGATGCGCGAGCAGGGCGTAAAAGCGAACTTTTTCTCCGGCGACTGCATCGTGACGCAGGAGCTGGTTACCGCCGCGGGCGGGCCGCAGTACACCAGCGGCATCTATATGACCTTTGGCAACGATCCGCGTCAGATCGCCGACGGCAAAGCGGTGATAGATAAGTTCCGTAAAGGCGGCTTCGAGCCGGAAGGCTATACCCTTTACGCCTACGCCTCTATCCAGGCGCTGGCGGCCGCCTACCAGGGCGCAGGCAAAGATAACGAGAAAGCCAGCGAATGGCTGAAATCTCACGACGTGCCGACCGTGATGGGTAAAAAAGCCTGGGACGGAAAAGGCGATCTGAAAGTCTCCGATTACGTCGTTTATCAGTGGGACGACAAAGGCAAGTATCACCAGCTGTAAGCCTGAGCCCGCCCTGCGCATCGCGGGGCGTTTCCTGTCCGGACCGCCCGGTTGCGCGGTCCGCTTTGCGCAGAGACTTCGTTATGGACGCCTTCTTACTTCAGCAACTGATCAACGGGCTGACGCTGGGCGCGGTATATGGCCTTATCGCGATCGGCTACACCATGGTGTACGGCATCATCGGTATGATTAACTTCGCGCACGGCGAGGTCTATATGATCTCCGCCTATCTCTGCGCCATCGGTCTGGCGCTGCTTTCGTTCTTCGGCGTGCACTCTTTCCCGCTGCTGATTTTCGGCACGCTGCTCTTCACCGTGGTGGTGACAGCGGTCTACGGCTGGACCATCGAGCGTATCGCCTACCGGCCGCTGCGCCATTCGACGCGGCTGGCGCCGCTGATCTCCGCCATCGGCATGTCGCTGATCCTGCAGAACTATGTTCAGCTGAGTCAGGGCCCCAATCAGCAGGGTGTGCCGACGCTGCTGACCGGCGTGCTGCGCGTCGAGTTTGACGGCGGGCTGGTGCAGATCACCTGGACCAAGCTCTTTATCCTCGCCGCCGCCTTTTGCGGCATGGCGCTGCTCACCTGGATTATCCAGTACACGCGCCTCGGCCGGATTTGTCGCGCGGTGCAGCAGGATCGGCGTATGGCGGCCATTCTCGGCATCAATACCGACCGCGTGATTTCGCTGGTCTTCGTTATCGGCGCGGCGATGGCCGGGCTGGCGGGCGTGCTGGTGACGATGAACTACGGCACCTTCGATTTTTACGCCGGGTTTATCATCGGCATCAAGGCGTTCACCGCGGCGGTGCTGGGCGGCATCGGGTCGCTGCCCGGCGCGATGCTGGGCGGGCTGCTGCTCGGCGTGGCGGAGGCGCAGTTCGCCGGGCTGGTGAACTCGGACTACAAAGATGTCTTCTCTTTCGCGCTGCTGGTAGTGATCCTGATCTTCCGTCCGCAGGGGCTGCTTGGCCGTCCGCTGGTAGCGAAAGTATGAGGGCGCGATGATGAGTCGATCTATCAATGTGCCTCAGGCGCTGCGCGAAACCCTGCTGGCCGGGCTGATTGCGGTGGTGATGTTTGGACCGATCGTCGGCGTGGTGCTGAAGGGGTACGCCTTCCAGCTCGCCCCTGCGCGCGTGTCGCTGCTGGTGGCGGTAGTGATGGCGGGGCGGCTGTTGCTCAGCCTCTTTTTGCAGACCGAGCGCGGACGGGCGCTGCTGCGGCGCTTCGAAGGCGCGGACGACGGCGTTTACGTGCGCGAACCGGGCTACCGCTCGCGGCTGCGCTGGATCCTGCCGCTGCTGCTGGCGGCGGCGCTGCTGTTTCCCTTTCTCTCCAGCAAATATCTGCTGACCGTGGCGATCCTCGGGTTGATCTATGTGCTGCTGGGGCTGGGGCTGAATATCGTGGTGGGGCTGGCGGGCCTGCTCGATCTCGGGTACGTGGCGTTTTACGCCATCGGCGCTTACGGGCTGGCGCTCGGCTATCAGTATCTCGGGCTGGGATTCTGGAGCATGCTCCCGCTGGCCGCACTGCTGGCCGCTTTCGCCGGGGCGCTGCTCGGCTTTCCGGTGCTGCGCATGCACGGCGACTATCTGGCGATCGTCACCCTGGGGTTCGGCGAGATCATCCGCCTGGTGCTGACCAACTGGCTGAGCTTTACCGGCGGCCCGAACGGCGTGTCCGTGCCGTCGCCGACTTTTCTCGGTCTGGAGTTTGGTCGGCGCGCGCGCGAAGGCGGCGTGCCTTTTCATGAGTTTTTCCACCTCGACTACAACCCCAATATGAAGTTTATCTTTCTCTATGTGGTGCTGGTTCTGGTGGTGGCGCTGGTGCTGTTTATCAAGCACCGCCTGACGCGCATGCCGGTCGGGCGCGCCTGGGAAGCGCTGCGCGAGGATGAGATCGCCTGTCGCGCGATGGGGCTAAACCATGTGCTGGTGAAACTCTCCGCTTTTATGCTCGGCGCCTCGACGGCAGGCATCGCGGGCGTCTTTTTTGCCAGCTATCAGGGATTCGTCAATCCGACTTCGTTCACCTTCTTCGAGTCGGCGCTGATCCTCGCCATTGTGGTACTGGGGGGAATGGGCTCGACGCTCGGCGTGGTGCTGGCGGCCTTTGTGCTGACGGTGGCGCCGGAGCTGCTACGCAGCTTCGCCGAATACCGCGTGCTGCTGTTCGGCATGCTGATGGTGGTGATGATGATCTGGCGGCCGCGCGGCCTGGTGCGCACCAGCCGCGTCGGCGTCGCGCCGCGTAAAGGGGGGCGCCATGAGTGACGCTATTTTGCAGGTCGATCATCTGATGATGCGCTTCGGCGGCATCAAGGCGCTTAACGACGTCAGCCTGCGCGTGCAGCGCGGCTCGGTTACCTCGCTGATCGGTCCCAACGGCGCGGGCAAAACCACGGTTTTTAACTGTCTGACCGGCTTCTACCGCGCCAGCGGCGGCCGCATTTTGCTGAACGCGCAGGCGCGCAGCACCGACGTCATTCAGATCCTCGGCCAGAAAATCCAGCCGCAGGACTGGCTGCGACCGACGCAGCTGGGATCGCGGCTCTGGTACAAGATGTTCGGCGGCGCGCACCTGGTGAACCGCGCCGGACTGGCGCGCACTTTTCAAAATATCCGCCTGTTTCGCGAGATGTCGGTGATTGAGAACCTGCTGGTGGCGCAGCATATGCTGGCGAACCGCAACCTGCTGGCGGGCATTTTCAATACCCGCGGCTATCGCGAGGCGGAGAGCCGCGCGCTCGATCGCGCCTTCTACTGGCTGGAGACGGTGGATCTGACGCCGACGGCCAATCGGCTGGCCGGCACGCTCTCCTATGGCCAGCAGCGGCGGCTGGAGATAGCGCGCGCTATGTGCACCCAGCCGGAGCTAATCTGCCTCGACGAACCGGCGGCAGGGCTCAATCCCGTGGAGACCGAGGCGCTGAGCGCGATTCTGCACCGCCTGCGCGCCGATCACCGTATCAGCGTGCTGCTGATTGAGCATGATATGCCGATGGTGATGGCGATCTCCGACCATATCGTGGTGCTCGATCACGGCGACGTGATCGCTCAGGGCGCGCCGCGCCAGATCCAGCAGGACCCACGCGTTATCGCCGCCTATCTTGGCGCAGAGGAGGAAGATCTTCATGGCTGAACCGATGCTGAAATTTGACGCGGTCGATCTCTACTACGGCCCGGTGCAGGCGTTAAAAAAGGTGTCGCTTAGCGTGCAGCCCGGCGAGACCGTGGCGCTGATCGGCGCCAACGGCGCCGGCAAATCGACGCTGCTGATGTCGATTTTCGGCCAGCCGCGCATCGCGCAGGGAGAAATCTACTTTCAGGGAGAGCCCATCAGCCAGCGCTCGACCCACTTTATCGCCGCCAGCGGCATCGCTCAGGCGCCAGAAGGCCGGCGGATTTTCGCCGATATGACGGTGGAAGAGAATTTGCTGATGGGCACCATCGCCATCGGCAGCGCGCATCAGAAAGCCGATCTGGCGCGCATGTATGAACTCTTTCCGCGCCTGCTGGAGCGGCGCAGGCAGCGGGCGATGACCCTTTCCGGCGGCGAGCAGCAGATGCTGGCCATCGCCCGCGCGCTAATGAGCCGCCCCAGGCTGCTGCTGCTCGACGAGCCGAGCCTCGGGCTGGCGCCGATTGTGGTTAAGCAGATCTTCGCCATTCTGCGCGAGCTGACGCAGCAGGGCATGACGCTGTTTCTGGTCGAGCAGAACGCCCGTCATGCGCTGGCGCTCGCCGATCGCGGCTATGTGATGGCGAACGGCGAGATTCGCCTCAGCGGCAGCGGTCGGGAGCTGCTCGATAACGAAGAGGTGCGCAGCGCCTATCTGGGCGGCGCGGCAGCCGCTGCGGTGAAGAGCGAGAAAAGAGTGTAATAATGATTGAAAAGACAGGGAAACGCTTTGCATAAATAGTTAAGCGGACCCATCATTACAACTCCTGTCCAATCTGTTCTGATTTGGTTATTCCCTTGCAAAATCCTGGCGTAGCAGTGATGCAGGCGATAAAGCGCACGGCGTGGTATCCCAAACGCCGCTTTTATCGCACGCTGTTCTGGCGTGAGATCACGCCACTGGCGGTGCCCATCTTCATCGAAAACCTGTGCGTGATGCTGATGGGCGTATTAAGCACATTCCTGGTGAGCTGGCTGGGCAAAGAGGCGATGGCGGGCGTTGGGCTGGCGGACAGCTTCAACATCATCATCATCTCTTTCTTTGCCGCCATCGATCTCGGCACCACGGTGGTGGTCGCCTTCAGCCTGGCGAAGCGCAACGGCAAGCGCGCCCGCGCCGCGACGCGCCAGTCGCTGGCGCTGATGACGGTGCTGTCGCTGGTGCTGGTGTTCGCCATCGAGCTGTGGGGGCATCTGATCATCGATCTGATCGCCGGCGGCGCGGAGCCCAAAGTCAAAGAACTGGCGCTGAGCTATTTGCAAACCTCGGCGTGGAGCTATCCGGCGGCGGCGATAGCGCTGATCGGCAGCGGCGCGCTGCGCGGGGCGGGAAATACCAAAATCCCGATGCTGATCAACGGCGGGATGAACATCCTCAATATCGTCATCAGCAGCGTGTTGATTTACGGCGCCTTCTCCTGGGAGGGGCTGGGTTTTGTCGGGGCCGGCCTGGGGCTGACCATCTCGCGCTATATTGGCGCAATCGGCGTGATTTACGTGCTGATGATCGGCTTTAACGCCTCGCTGAAGATCAGCCTGCCGAGCTATTTCCGCCGCTGGGACTTAAAAATCCTGATGGAAGTGCTGGGCATCGGCGTGCCGGCGAGCATCGAATCGGTGCTTTTCAACGGCGGCAAGCTGCTGACCCAGGTGTTTGTGGCGGGCATGGGCACCGACGCCATTGCCGGCAACTTTATCGCCTTCTCTATCGCCTCGCTCATTAACCTGCCGGGCAACGCGCTGGGCTCTGCCTCGACCATCATCACCGGCACCCGTCTGGGGCGCAACCAGGTCTATCAGGCGGAGCGGCAGATCAGGCATGTGTTTTGGCTGGCGAGCCTCTGTCTCTGCGCGCTGGCGTTTATGACCGTGCCGCTCTCCGGCGTGCTGGCGCGCTTCTATACCCGCGATCCGGACGTTATCAGCGTGACGCAGCATCTTATCTGGCTCAACGCCGCCTTTATGCCGATCTGGGCCGCTTCGTGGGTATTGCCTGCGGGGCTGAAAGGCGCGCGCGACGCGCGTTACACCATGTACGTCTCAATGTTCAGCATGTGGGGCGCGCGCGTCGTGGTGGGCTACGTGCTGGGCATCATGCTCGGCATGGGCGTGGTCGGTGTCTGGCTCGGCATGTTCCTCGACTGGGCGGTGCGCGGTGCCTGTTTCTGGTGGCGGCTGAAGAGCGGCAAGTGGCTGGATAATTACCGCAAAATGATGGCGAAGATGGCGAAGCAGCAGTAGCCGTCCGGCGTTTAGCTGTTTTTCGGCAATAAAACGCAGAAATTAATGGTTCAGCTGCGGCTGCGCCGAGGGTTTACTGAACCTCTCAACAACGGAGGATCAACCCGATGAAAGCATTGCTGCAGCTGTGGAAAAAACGCGTCGCCGTCTGGCAGGCGCGCAAACGCGATTTGCACGGCGAGAGTGAATTAAGCCTGGAGCAGGAGTTGCTGCTTCCCATTAGCCAGCTTTACGGCTTTGAATATTTTCCCTCCGTGCATCGCTACCATGAAAAATAGCGCGCCCTGTTATCGCTATCGGCACTCAAGCCCGCTCTCACCCGGCGGGCTTTTTTTCGTCTGTGGTAGAGCCGCAGCGGCTATGGTTAAAAGGGCAGCATGCCTTTTATCCTGGAGAAGCGAATGAGCGATAAAGAGAGTGCCGCGCTGATTAGCGCGCGGCTGGCACTGACCGCGCAGCAGCGTGCGCAGACCCGCGCCGCACTGGCGCAGGGCGTTACCGCGGAGCCGGATCGCGCCCGCGCGCAGCGCTACGCCTTTCAACAGCATCTGCGTCAGGGCGTCATTACCGGCAACAGCAACGATCTGCTGCCGGTCGCCTTTTTGGCGCAGGGCCTGGCCTGCGCGCGCGGCGTGGCGCTGCTGCGCGACGATGGCGTGCCTGCAGGCAGCGCGTTTCTAACCCACGGCGGCCTGCTTATCACCAACCATCATCTGCTGCCAGAGCCGCCTGCGCCGGGCCGTATTACTCTGCAGTTCGGCTGGCGGCGCACCGAGGCGGGCGAGCTGGTGGACGGCGTCACCTGTGGCGTCGATGCCGCGCGTTTTTTTCTCACCAGTCCCACGGATGAGCTCGACTGCACCCTGATTGCGCTGGGGGAGGTCACCGGTGGAGACGGCGATGCGCCGCAGCCGCTGGCGCTTAACGATCGCAACGACAAACATGCGCTGGGCATTAGCCTTAACCTTATCCACCATCCAGGCGGCGCGCCGCAGCAGATTACCTTGCGCAACAACGCGCTGCTGGCGCGTCACGAGCAGCTGCTGCACTACGCGGCCGATACCGACGGCGGCTCGTCCGGCGCGCCGGTATTCAACGACGGCTGGCAGCTGGTGGCGCTGCACCACGGCGGCGTGGAGAGCGACGACGGCTGGGTGAATGAAGGGATTCGCATCAGCGCCGTTATCGACTGGCTGAAGGGCGAGCTGCCACAGCTGCCTGCGCCGCAGCAGGCGCTGTTGATACAGGCGTTGACCGCCAGCGACAGCGCGGCTCCGCTGGCCGCCTCTGCCGCGTCGGAGAACGGCTACGGCAACCGCGACGGCTTTCAGGCAGATTTCCTTGAGAACGCGCCGATCGATCTGGCAGCTATTATCGCGCCGCGCGCCGCCGAAGTGGCGCCGCTGCGCGACGGCCGTCAGGGCGCAGCAGCGCAGCTCGACTATGAGCACTTCTCTCTGCTGATGAACGCCGAACGGCGTCTCGCCTTTTTTACCGCCACCAACATCGACGGCGCGCGCTATATCGCCATCGATCGCGGCAACGGTCAGCCGTCGCTGCTGGAGGAGGGAGATCGCTGGGTCGATGAGAGCCGTATCGACAGCCGCTACGTTACCGGCCAGGCCTTTTACAGCGAGTTCAGCCGCTGGTTCGATCGTGGCCATCTCACGCGCCGCAGCGATCCCACCTGGGGCACGGCGGCGGAAGCGGTACGCGCCAACAAAGATACCTTTCACTTTACCAACTGTTCGCCGCAGCATTTTCGCTTCAATCAGAGCCTGCAGTACTGGCAGGGCGTCGAGCGCTATATTCTGGAGTCGGGCGTGCTGGCGTCGAAGCAGAAAATCAGCGTGCTGACCGGCCCGGTTCTGAACGATCAGTGGCGGCAGTATGCAGAATGGCAGGTGCCGCTGATGTTCTGGAAGGTGGTGCTGCGCATCAACGCGGCGGGCAAGCCGCAGGCAACGGCGCTGCTGGTCAGCCAGGCGGAGCTGCTTGATGAGCCGCGCCGCGTGCTGCCTCATGCGCAGACGACGCCGCGCCCCAACGTTGACGAGTACCGTGTGACGGTCAGCGCGCTGGAGACGCTGACCGGGCTGAACTTCGCCGCTTTTCGCGACTGGGAGAGCTGGCAGCCGGATGAAACTTTGCTGGCGCAACCGCTGCCGGCGAAGCTGATTATGAACTGGGAAGATCTGCTTTAGCCGCTGCGCCTGCTGCGCCTGAAAGCCCGCTCAGCCCCGTCTGTGCGGGCTTTTTTACGCTCTCTTTTCGCTAAAATCGTTGTTCCTTCAAGCCGTTACGCTTAGCACGCAGACTTGCGATTCTGACATGGCTGCTACACTTAGGGCTCGAGGCTGATAACGATTCAGCTCTACTGTCGAGCGTGAAAGAGTCGCTAAAAGGAGAGAACCTATGACAGATCGTCCCCAGAATCCTCAGCAGGCGCAGCAGCAGGAATGGCCCGGCAGCTTCCTCAAAATGGATCCTAAACCCGACCATGGTGAAACCAGCTATCAGGGATCCGGCCGCCTGAAAGGCAAAACCGCCATTATTACCGGCGGCGACTCCGGCATCGGCCGCGCCGTTGCCATCGCCTACGCTCGCGAAGGCGCGGACGTGGTGATCTCCTACCTGGATGAGCATGAAGACGCGAAAGATACGGCGAAACTGGTGGAAGAGGCGGGCCAGCAGGCGCTGCTGATCGCCGGCGACGTGACCGAAGCAGAGCATTGCCGCAGCATCGTGGCGCAGACGGCTGAGCGCTTCGGCAAAATCGACATCGTGGTGAATAACGCCGCCTTCCAGATGACGCGCACCGCGCTGGAGGAGATCAGCGATGACGAATTCGATCGCACCATGAAAACCAATCTTTACGCCATGTTCTATATCTGCAAGGCGGCCGTGCCGCACATGCCGGCCGGCGGTTCCATTATCAATACCGCCTCGGTGAATGCCGACCAGCCGAAGCCGAAACTGCTTCCCTACTCAGCGACCAAAGCCGCTATCGTAAACTTTTCCGGCGGTCTGGCGGCGCTGCTGGCGGAGAAAGGGATCCGCGCCAACGCCGTTGCGCCTGGACCCATCTGGACGCCGCTGATCCCGGCCACTATGCCGCCGGAGCAGGTGGAAAGCTTCGGCAGCGAAGTGCCGCTGGAGCGTATGGGTCAGCCTGCCGAGCTGGCACCGACCTATGTAATGCTGGCCAGCGACGAAGCCAGCTATATTTCTGGCGCCACTATTGCAGTGACAGGCGGCGTCGCGGTTATCTGATTTCGTCCAGGAGGAGAGATGAACGCTTATCCTTTAAAGCTGACTACGCCCCTCGCCACGCATATCTTCGGCGGGCAGCGTATCAGAGAGCAGTTGGGAAAAGCGGAGCTGCCTGAGACGCGCGTGGCGGAGAGCTGGGAAATCAGCGACGTGGACGGCATGATCGCCTCCGTCACCAACGGCGAGCTGGCGGGCCAGACGCTGCGCCAGCTCACCGAACGCTATCCTGACGAGATGGTCGCCCCTGGCTGGCGCGGCCCCTTTTTTCCGCTGCTCAGTAAGTTTATCGACGGAAGCGGCATGCTGCCGGTTCACCTGCACGCTAACGACGCGCTGGCACAACGGCTTGAGCAACAGCCGAACGGCAAAAGCGAAGCCTGGCATATCCTGTGGGCCGCGCCTGACGCCACCTGTCTGCTGGGCGTGCGCGACGGCGTAGATAACGCTCGCCTTAAGGCCGCGCTGCTGGCGCAGGATTACGATGCGGTTATGCATCGGGTGCCGGTAAAAGCGGGCGACACCTTTTATGTGCCCGGCGGCATGCTGCACAGCTTCGGCCCCGACACCCTGATCTATGAAATTGAGCAAACCTCCAATATCCAGCAGCATGCGATGCCGTGGCGTATGGAGGATGGTTCGCGCCTTTCTCAGAGGGAGTGGGAAAACAATATCGACGCGCTGTTGCAGGAGCTGCGGCCGGAACTGCGCTGCGCGCCGCAGCCGGGACTGGCGCTGGAGGCGAAAGGGCTGACGCGGCTTTTCTGCTGCGCGGGCCCCTATTTTGCGCTGGAGCGCTGGCGCTTTAGCGAGCCACAGCGGCTCAGCTTCGACAGCGCGCGTATCCTTTCCAACCTCGGCGATCCGTTAACGGTCGAGGCGAACGGTGTCAGCGTCGCGCTGGGCCGCGCCGAATCGCTGCTGCTGCCCGCCGCGCTGGCGGAGGCGACGCTGCGCGACGCCGGTGAACTGCTAATCGGCTATGTACCCGATTTGGCGCGCGAGGTGGTCGCGCCGCTGCGGCAGGCGGGCTATAGCGAGGCGGCGATTGCGCAGCTGGGCGACATTCACGGCACGATGATATAGGAGGGGCTATGTTGCCTTACAGCTTGCAGGGAGAGGGCGAGACGACATTTGTGCTGATGCACTATCTGGGCGGATCGCATCGCACCTGGTTTCCCACGCTGCCCTGGCTTGACCGCGCCGCCCGCTGCGTGGCGCTAGATATGCCGGGCTTTGGCGCAGCATCGGGCATGGACGATTATGATGTGGCTGCAATGGCGGATCGGGTTGATGAAACCCTTCGCCATCTGCAGCTGGAGAAGGTGATCCTTGTCGGCCACTCTATGACCGGTAAAGTGGCGCTGGCGCTTGCCGCCCGGCGGCCCGATTACCTTCAGCGTCTGGTGCTGGTGGCGCCATCGCCGCCCGGGCCGCAGCCGATGAGCGAGCAGGATCGTCAGGCGCAGGCCGCTTTTGACGGCTCGCGCCAGCAGGCAGAGACCTTTGTCGACGGCGCCTGCTCTGCGCGCCTGCCGGACGGGCTGCGCGAGGTGGCGATTGCCGATGCGCAAAGTGCCGCGCCTGCCGCTTTTCGCGCCTGGGCGCTGCACGGCAGTCGGGAAGATCTGCGCGAGCAGATTGGCCGTCTTGAGTTGCCCGCCATGATGGTGCTCGGCAGCGAGAATGGCAACGTGCCGGGCGTTGAGGCGCAGCTAGAGGTGATGCGCGCCCATTTGCCGCAGGGCGAGCTAGAGATCATTGACGGCGCCGGGCACCTGATGCCGATGCAGACGCCACAGGCGCTGGCGGAGCGGATGCTGGCGTTTGCACAGCGCGAGCTCTGAGCCTGTGGTTAAAGCGTTAAACCACCTGGCCCGCTCAGTTTGCTCTGAGCGGGCTTTTTAACCTTCTGAAAAAGGCTATGGCTGTTGGCGATCTGAAAATGCAGTTTACCTTAGCGCGTGCATCCGCTAATCGCAGAGGCAAGATCGGCCTCTTTAGCAATAGCCCCGGCAGAAGAGATTTTGTCAACTAACTGAGGAAGATATTTAGCCAGCAGGTTAGCGGCATCCTCGCTGTTTACGCCGACATTACTGGCTAACTGTTGAACCGCTTCCGTACTAAACATTCTTTGCACGATATCGCTGCTAATGGCCATATTATTCTCATCGCCGAGCCAGGATTTGACGATATCGCTAAATTCACCCGCCTGCAGATGATTAATAATGGCGTGAATACCGCCTTGTTGTTCTATCCATTGCAAAACGCCTTTTAATTCCTGCCCAGCTTTATCATTAACGCCAACCAGTTCCAGAATAGTATCCAGTAAACCCATCTTTATCACCTTAAGTAAATATTATGCTTGTTTTAGCGCTCTGATTTTATGCACCACAAACAAAACGATAATGGCGCCCGCGGTAGAAATCAAAATGCTGTAAAGGTTGAATCCGCTGACCTGGCCGAATCCAAGCGCGGTACTGATTACGCCGCCGATCAGCGCGCCTGTGACCCCGAGCAGGATAGTCATGATAAGCCCTAAATGTTCCTTACCAGGCATAACGCATCGCGCCAGAACGCCTGCGACTAATCCAAAAAAAATCCATGACAATATACCCATTGCGCATTCCTTAGTTATCGGTTGATCTGATTAAAAATCGTCAGGCGTATATGGTATATGGCGAGTTATTTTTATGACAATCTTCATTCTAAACCTCGGGTAAACAATCGGAGAGTTAATAAAGAGGGTGCGCTTCGTCGCGCTAAAAAATGACAAGAAGGCTAAGCTGATGTTGTTTATTACAGGGGTACTGTTAATTCTTTGTTTCTCTTCTGATTGTGCCGATACTTTAAATAATCATAATGGAATGTATGTATACACTTGTAGATGATTGATAATTAAATTAACAAAAGAGAATAGTTTCTCTGTTTATTCTCTATTAATTGTTTATGCGTTGAGATTTGCTTACACTCTAAAGGCTAAGCTTTATATAGCGATTTCAAAAACGCATTGTTTTAATAAACAGGGTTTGAATATGAGTATTTTAGATAAGGTTAAGGATATCGGCAGCGATCTGCTTAAAACAGTGGAAAACAGCGATGAAGCGAAAAGCACCACCGCTAATAAAGATGAGCGTACCTATACTGTACAGTCAGGCGATACGTTAAGCTCTATTGCCAAACATTTTTACAGCGATGCTGCTCTCTATATGAAGATTTTCGACGCGAATAAATCTACGCTGACCAGCCCTGATAAAATCATGCCGGGTCAGGTGCTGCATATTCCTGAGTGATAGCCAGACTATCTCTCTATGCCAGTTGCAGTGAATAAAAAGCAGCTGGCGTTTTTATTTTGCCTGCCGGTGAATCTTTTTTCAGCGCTTGCTCGTCATCGAGGCGGCAGGAAGAAAAATTTTACTTAATACGCTTGTATAGCAAGATAGTCGGGATGATTAAAATAGTGAATGCGCATAAAGAGAGTTATGAGAAAGCTGAGGCTGCGTATTGAGGGAGCTTCGGAGAGAGAGGGCGGCCAGGCCATCATGGCGATGAAAGTACGCGAAGTCTGACCACCGCTCTTGTCCGATGCGCTGCGGGTAGAGAACACGCATCGGAAAGGCTTTTCACGCTTACCCGTTGAATCTGCATCGTAGCGAGATTCGCGAAGCGGCATGAAAGTACAAATATGGCTCCTCTGACTGGACTCGAACCAGTGACATACGGATTAACAGTCCGCCGTTCTACCGACTGAACTACAGAGGAATCGTGTCGATGGGGCGCATATTAATGGCCGCGCTCCGGCCTGTCAACAGCGAAAAACACATTAGCATTCAACTGGCTAGCTTTGCAGCAAAGCGATCGCGAATTAGGCGGTGGCGGTGAAAAAGCCATCAAAACGCGGCAGCGGATGCTGACGATAAAACTGACTCAGGTGACGGTACATCGCCGGAAAGCGTTCGTATAACAAATCAGGCGCAGTAAAAAAATACTCCGACAGCACGGCAAAGCACTCGGCGGGATCGCTGGCGGCGTAGGGATCGATAGTCGCGGCCTGTTCGCCGACCAGTTCAACCTCGTTTTCAATCTCGTCCATCGCGGCGCGCAGATCTTTTTCCCACACCGCCACATCACGCAGCGGCATCACCGGTATGCCGCTGGTATAGCCGCGGCCGCGCGCGTCGAGCTTGTGCGCCACCTCATGGATCACCAGGTTGTAGCCGGAGAGATCGAAAGCGTCCTGAAGGTCGAGCCAGTTGAGCACGATTGGACCCTGCGTCCAGCTCTGTCCGGCATGCACCGCAGCGGCGTGATGCACCAGTCCCTGTTCATCTTCCCAGCTGTCCGCTACCTCAAAAGGTTCCGGGTAGATCAGCACATCGTGAAAGCCGTCGAGCCACTCCAGCCCCAGCTTTAATACCGGCAGACAGAAGAGCAGGGCGAGCCGCGCGCTGTGCAGTTCATCCAGCTCGACATCCTGCAGCGGCACCAGTTTCTTTTGCTGCAGGAAACGCTGCGCCATGGCGATCAGCGCCTGCTGCTCATCCTCGTCCAGCCAGCTGAACACCGGCTGCGCCAGCGCCTGACGCCAGGGAAGATCGGCAAGCACGGTGCGGTTCTCGTTTTTCCATGGCCATTTAAACATCGCAATACTCGCTGACGAATTACCCGCGCTATCCTGTCCGCCAGAAAAAATGCCAGCATCCGAAGCGGTCGCTGGCACCTTAATCAGGCTGCAGGGGTGAAAGCTGTCTATTCAACCGCTTAGCATGCAATTTGTCTGTGATTCAGCCCGCAAAGCGCTATTAATTGCGCGCGACGCGCTCAAATTCAATCACCCAGACCCAGGGATTCACTTCCCAACTGGTAGCGCCGTACTGCTTCTGCCACGCCTTGCGGTAGGCCTCTTTAGGCGACTCCGCATTCATGTTCATGGTGAAGAAGTTATTGAGAAAGTGCGAATCGGTCTGCACGCCTTCGGCCATGATGTCATCTTCGCTGATATCCTGGATTTTTTCCGCGCGCACGGCGGTGATCTGCAGGTTGATGCGGCTGGCCCAGCGCGGCATGTGAATCGCGGTCTGCCAGCCGAACTGATCGGCTTCCGGGCCGCTCTGGGCATGGTGTCCCAGCTCGTTATTGTCGGCGCGGTACTGGCAAAACGCTGGCAAGCGGAACGGCGCCGGATCGCGCTCATACTCCGCCAGATCGTTTTCCGGCACGATAGGTCCGCGCCAGGTTTCGCGCACCCAGAGAATATCGCCCGGCTTGCCGTAAGGGCAGTGCTGGCTGATATCGGCCATCGACATCAGCTTATAGCCGTGCAGATGGTTGGCGTTAACGTCAAAGGCATGCACGCCTTCATGGTGATCCTGACCGGGTCCGAAAGACTGCGTTTTCATGATGCGCCGGGTCTGGGTTTGCTGGCCAACCAGCAGGGCGCGAACCCGCTGTTCGGAAAAAAGAATCGGCCGTTCTTTCATTGATTACCTCTGAATATACATAGAACCCGGTGGACACACATTAAACCGCTGTCTTGCGCCTGCGTGCAGGGGTGATGAATTTACATCAATCCGCTTAACAATTTGATGCCTTACAGTAACGGCAACACAACGATTTGCCTTTAGGAAAAAGCGAAAATGCAAAAAACGCACCAGTCCGAGTCTACTAAGTGGTCCCTTACCTGGTATAACCCGGATACAGTACGTTATATCGGGCGTTTTTGAAACCTTTTCAGATTCTTTAACCTTCACAAAGCGGCGATATCCTGAATGGGCCTGGGTTTCGCCTCAGGTGAGCTTCCTTGCCGGCTTCAGACGCAGCGCGTCAATTTTGAGCGATATTAATAAGTTTTGCTTAAGCTAATTGATATGGGTTAATGCTGAAAGTTTGTTAAAAACTGGGATAATGCTTGAATTAGCGCTATAACTCGATCCCGGTCTCATTTTTTTCGAACCGGTTTTGTCACTGCGCATTTTACACCACCCTGTGTCAAAAATTTGTCATCAGCTACTCGGTAAGATGACGTCCCACTGCGTACGGTCCGATGTTAAGACCAGTACCAAAACATTAACAGGGAGATAAGCCATGTCGCTCTCACTCTGGCAAACGCGCTTCGAAAGCTGGTTTCAGATTAACTGGGTTCATGATGACAAGGCGCACGATATCGCCCATTTGCGTCGTGTCTGGATGAGCGCGCAGCGTATTATGGCAGGCAGCGACGCCAGTCCGCTGGTCGTGCTCACCGCCTGCTACTTTCACGATGTGGTCAACCTGCCGAAAAATCACCCCGAACGCCATCTTGCCTCGACCTATGCTGCCGAAGAGACCGCACGCATTCTGACGCAGGATTTTCCCGACTTTCCTGATGCGCTGATCCCGGCGGTGGCGCACGCCGTTAAGGCGCACAGCTTCAGCGCCGCTATCGCGCCGGAAACGCTAGAGGCGAAAATCGTCCAGGACGCCGATCGACTCGAATCGCTGGGCGCTATCGGGCTGGCGCGCGTGTTCTATACGGCCGGCGCGCTTAACCGGCCGCTGTTCGATAATGAGGATCCGCTCGGCAAGATGCGCGAGCTCAACGACGTCAACTGGACGCTCGATCACTTTCAGAAGAAGCTGCTGCGGCTCCCCGATACGATGCAGACCGAGGCGGGCAGGGCGCTGGCGCAGCATAACGCCGACTTCCTGGTGCACTATATGGCCAAGCTATGCGCTGAGCTGCAGGGCAACCTCACCAGCTTCGATGAGTCAGTGTTGCGTGATTTCAGCCCCTTACGCGCCTAATATTAAATTTTTATGACAGTATGTTAAACGCCCGTGACTTCCGCTACGTTGATGATAAATAACGAAGGGAGTAACAGAATGACTGAGACGGTAAATTTGACGATTAAGCTCGATCCGGCGCTGAAAGAGCAGTTGAAACAGCTGGCGCTGGAGAATCAAATCTCAATGAGTCAGGAGATTGTTCAGCGTTTACAGGAGAGCCTGCTGCCGCCCACCGCCTCTGCGGTAGACAATCAGGATACGGCGGAAACTGCGTCAAACGCGTTTTCCGCGGACGAGGTCAAACAGCTTCGCGCCCTGCTGAAGAAACAGACCAAGAAGAAGAAATAAAAAAAGACCCGTCGCGAGACGGGTTTTTTTATGGGCGGCGTTTACGCCTGCTCAATGCGGAACTGCCGCACGCTCTGCGCCAGACGCGCCGCCTGCTGCTGCAGGGCGTCGGCGGCCTGCTGCTGCTGCGCGCTGAGCCCGGCGTTGGCCTGTAGCGTCTCGTCCAGCTTGTGGATCTCGGCGGCGATATGGCTGACCCGCGTGCTTTGCGCCGTGGCGTTCTGCTGTAGCGCCTGCAGCTGCACGGCGATATCAGCTACCGCACTGCTGATGGTCTGAAACAGTGTTTCCAGCACTTTGACCTTGTTAAAACCCTGAGCGACATGCTGCTGCGTATGCTGGATCAAACCGTCAATGCGCTGCGTCGACCCGCTGCTCTGGCTGGAGAGCATGCCGATCTCTTTCGCCACCACCGAAAAGCTGCGGCCGTATACGCCGGCATGCGCAGACTCAATCGCCGCGTTAAGCGCCAGCAGGCGCGTCTGGAGCGAAAGGCTATCCAGCATCTCGACGATCCCGGCGATATCACCGGAGGCGGCGACAATCTGGCGCATCTGCGTCTCCATCTCATCTACCCGCGAGACGCACTGCTGCATCAGCCGATCGGCGTCGTACGCCTGCTGCGTCGCCTGCTGCGACACCTGCGCGCTGCTCTCTACCTCGTCCGCCACGCGGCGCAGCCGCTGCGACAAATGGGTGAAGCTGGCGTTTTGCGACTGATGCTGAGCGCTTACGCGCGCGTTATGCTGCTGCATCTCGCCTGCGCCCGCCGCCACGCCGGCGGCGATGGTATTGATCTCATCAACGATATGACGCAGCCCGTGGCGCATCTCCGCCATGGCGCTGAACAGCTGCTGCGTTTCGCGCGACTGCAGCCGTCCGGTGGCGGGCGGCGGAAGCAGGTCGCCAGTAGCAATGCGCTGCAGCTGGACGCTGGCGTGGCGCAGCGGTGCGATAACGCCGCGCGCCAGCAGCACGCCGCCCACCAGCAGCAGCGCGAACAGCAGTGCGCTGACCAGCAGCGACAGGTTGCGGCTATGCGTCATACTCGCCAGCGTGCTGCGGTTGACCGCGCTGAGCGCTTTGTTGGCCGCGTCGATCTCCGCAAACCAGGCGTCGTTAAACTGCTGCTGATAGGCCTGCATCGGCACCATAAAAAAGGCGTCGATCTGGTTATCCTTCAATCCTTTTAGCTGCTCTTCCAGCCCCTGAGCCAGCAGCGTAAAGCCCTGCGCCAGCGCGCCTTTCTCGTCGGCATGGTAGCGCACGAACAGCGCTTTCGCCTGCTTCAGCGAAGCGCTGGCGCCGTCGGCCAGACTTTTCCAGCTGTCTACCGAGCCGCTCTGCTGATCCTGCATCAGATAGATGCCCGCGCGGTGGCTGCTGTCGCTGGCGGTAAGCAGTTCGATGCGCGCTTTATCGAGCAGGGCCAGCCTTTCCCGCAGTAGGGCAGTTTGCGCCAGCGCGCTTTGCGTATGGCTGACCTGCGCGGCGAGCAGCGTGACGCCCAGCGCCTGTAGCAGGCAGAAAAGGATGACGAACAGGGTAAAGTTGCCGCGCAGGCTGCTAAGCCAGCCAGGAAATCCCGGCTTGCGCAGATGAAAACGGCGAGGGAACAGAGTGACAGAGGACATAGCGCAACCTGAAAATAAAAGCGAGTATTCGCCGGTTGCGTGACAGCATTGTGACAGCGAGCGCATTCGCCGAAAAACAGCATAATGCGCGTGACTAAGCTAAACTCTGGACCTGTTACGGCTGATTTATCTGCCTGATATAGGGCAACAGCAGCTTCGCTACCGCGGCGAAAACCGGCACCACCACCGAATTGCCGAACTGCTTGTAGGCTTGGGTGTCGGAAACTGGGATGCGGAAGCGGCGTTCGCCTGGCGCCTCGAAGCCCATCAGGCGCGCGCACTCGCGCGGCGAGAGGCGGCGCGGACGACGCGCCATATTGGCGGCGTTACTGAAGTCCGCTTCGCCCAGCGCGCGATCCCAGCCGCGATCGATAAGGATTTCTGAGCCGTCTTTGTAGTAGCGCGCCGAGAGGGTGCGGACGCAGACGTCGACCTGACGCGGATCGTTCAGCCCGAAGCCGAAGCCGTTGCCTTTCGCTTTATGTTTTCTGGCGTAGTCGTAGAGGTAGCGCCACAGCTGGGCGGAAAGAATATATTTCTCTTCCGGTTCAGGCTCCAGCAGGCTTTGCAGGCTCGGCACTGCAGGCGGATAAAGCTGCTGGATTTGACGCAGCGACAGCGTGTTGCTGAAGGGATAGTCGCGGCGGATGCCAACCAGCACGATACGCTCGCGGTGCTGCGGCAGAAAGTGGCGCGCGTCGATGATTTTTGCGTCCGGCGCGGCGGCATCGGCGTCCGCCACGTCGTAGCCCAGCTCGTCCAGCGTCGCCATAATGACGGCGAAGGTACGGCCTTTATCGTGGCTTTTAAGATTTTTGACATTCTCTAGCACGAAGATCGGCGGCTTTTTGGCGGCGATAATGCGCGCCACGTCGAAAAACAGCGTGCCCTGCGCTTCGCACTCGAAGCCGTGCGCGCGGCCCAGCGCATTCTTTTTGCTCACGCCCGCCAGCGAAAAAGGCTGGCAGGGAAAACCGGCCAGCAGCACCTGATGGTCGGGGATCGCCGCGTCGATATGGCGATAGATAGCCGCCTCGTCGCGCAGGCCGTCTGGCTGGGTTATCAGGCGGATATCGGTATTGAAGCGGTGCTCCTGCGGATCGCTGTAGTGATTCGCCTTGTAGGTGCGCACCGCCTCTTTGTTCCACTCACTGGTAAAAACGCACTTTCCGCCGATGGCGTCGAAGCCGCGGCGGATGCCGCCGATGCCCGCGAAGAGATCGATAAAGCGAAACAGCGGGTTGTCGTAGTGGGCCGGACGCGTCGGCAGCAGAGTGCGCAACAGCGTGAGTTCGCCTTCGCTCAGCGGCGGCAGCGCGCTTTTGTTTTGCCGCAGACGGGTCAGCTGCTGCGGCGTCCAGTCGTGGAAGCCCGCCTGGTGAAATGTCGCGGCTAAATCGCGCGCGGCGTAAATCGCCAGCGCTTGGCGCATCAGGTCAGCGGTTTCGCTATCGGCAGAGAGCAGGGGAGAAGCGGGTTCCGTCATTGCGGTGGCGTCATCGACAAGCATGCGTTTTTCCTTAACTGTGAACGGGCTATGCTAACACTCCTCTGGCTGCGAAGAAATTGGCGTGCGATGCCTTAAGGCCGTTGCAGGACGCATCGCCGGGATTTTACCCGCCTCGCTAAGCGCGGCGCAGGCTTTCGCTTTCAGTGAGTCAGGCTAAAGTTGATAGAGAAGGCAAAAAGGAGACGCCATGGCCGATGTACACTCCAGCACGACGCGCAGCAAAAATATGCGTGCGATACGCCAGCAGGACACCGCCATTGAACTGCGGGTGGCGCAGCTGCTAAAGGATCGCGGTTTCGCTTACCGCGTTCAGGATAAGAATCTGCCGGGCCGTCCCGATTTCGTTCTGCTGGAGCAGCAGGCGATTATCTTCGTGCACGGCTGTTTCTGGCATCACCACCACTGCTATCTCTTTAAGGTGCCGGCGACGCGCACCGAGTTTTGGGTCGGCAAGATCAACAGCAACGTCGAGCGCGATAATCGCTACGTGCGCCAGCTGCAGGAGAGCGGCTGGAAGGTGCTGATTATCTGGGAGTGCGCGCTGCGCAACAAACTGCGGCTCAGCGACGGCGATCTGCAGGAGCGGCTGGAGGAGTGGCTGCTGGCGATGGACCAGAGCGCGGAGATCGATCACAACGGCATTCAGCACTATCGCCCGCGCTGAGGTCGCCTTGCCTTGTCGGCTTCGCCGGGTTAGATTTCGCCTTCCCCCGCGATCAGGAGTTGTGGATGAGCAGTATTAAACTGACGGTAAAACGCCTCTATCAGCTGCGCGACGAGCGCATGGTCAACGCCCATGCGACCGCACGCGTCTATATCGGCGACACCCTGGTCGCGACGGAGGAGATCACCGGCATGACGGAAAGCCCGGTCAGCAAATACCTGCATGCAGGCGAGCTGACAGGCGCGGTCCGCGTAGAGTGGGAGTGCGACGGCATCGCTGACATCACCGTCGCGACGCTGGAACGCTGTCCCTGTTGTCAACATAACGAACCGGAATAAGGAAGATATTTTGGCAGGATCCAGCTTACTGACTTTATTAGATGATATTGCAACACTTCTGGATGATATTTCCGTCATGGGCAAAGTGGCGGCGAAAAAAACGGCGGGCGTGCTGGGCGACGATCTGTCGCTGAATGCGCAGCAGGTAACGGGCGTTAAGGCCAATCGCGAACTGCCGGTCGTATGGGGCGTCGCCAAGGGATCCTTTCTTAATAAGCTGATCCTGGTGCCGCTGGCGCTGCTGATCTCCGCCTTTGCGCCCTGGCTTATCACGCCGCTGCTGATGATCGGCGGCGCCTACCTCTGTTATGAAGGGGTAGAAAAAGTGATGCACAGCCTGCAGCACGATAAGCAGGAGAAAAGCCCGGAGGCGCGCCAGCAGCGGCTGGACAAGCTGGCGCAGCAGGATCCGCGCGAATTCGAGAAGAACAAAGTCAAGGGCGCGGTGCGCACCGACTTTATTCTTTCCGCAGAGATTGTCGCCATTACCCTCGGCATCGTTTCCGATGCGCCGCTGCTTAATCAGGTTCTTATCCTCGCCGGCATCGCGATTCTGGTGACGATCGGAGTCTATGGCATCGTCGCCGCCATCGTTAAAATCGACGATCTCGGCTACTGGCTGAATGAGAAATCCTCCTCGATCGCGCAGGGCATCGGTCGCTTTTTGCTGGCGTTCGCGCCCTGGCTGATGAAAATTTTATCGGTGGTCGGCACGCTGGCGATGTTCCTGGTCGGCGGCGGCATTATCGTGCACGGCCTGACGCCGCTGCATCATCTGATCGAATCGATTACCGGCGATATGAGCGGGCTGGTGGCCAGTTTGCTCAGCAACGGCGCCAACCTGGTGCTCGGTTTTATCGTTGGGTCGATCGTGCTGTTAGCGGTGAATCTGATTGCTAAACTGCGCGGTAAATCGGTATAAAGCGCACTGCCATATGATGTGAAGTCAGGAGAGGAGACGCTATGAACGACGATATGTTTGAATTTGATATTGATGCCCAGCTTGAGCAGGCCGAAGCCAAAGCGGCGGAAAAGGTCAATGAAGTGCCTGACGACTTAGGCGACGAAGCGGATTGCGAAGGCTGCAAAATCTGATTTCAGCGCCAGTAGATGTTAAAAGCGGATAAGCCTTTTTATCCGCTTTTTTTATTTTCAACATTTCTTACTACTTTATTCTGAATTTACGCTTTTTTTCCATGCCTTAACGGGCAGGGTGTCCAGATGGCTGCTATAGATAAAAAGGTTCTTTTAACGGTCAAAAGAGGGATGCGTTATGAGCTTTACGATTAGCGATGAAGTGCAGCATAAAGAGGGCGGGCCTGCCATGGTTGTTACCGGCTACGCCAGCGGAATGGTAGAGTGTCGCTGGTATGATGGCTACGCCGTACGCCGCGAAGCTTTTCACCAGGATGAGCTGAGCCACGCGATTTCTGAGACGCAGCTCGCCAGCTAAGCGCTATTCAACGGGGATGCGCTATTCATCCCCCGTGATTTCCCTCGTTTTTTGATCCCCTGCGCCTGCTATACTCGCCTGATACCCGTTATTCGGAGCACCGTTGCTGATGGCTGCTTTGCCGCTCTCTATTCGTAAATTGCGTCCCGAACTGCGCGTTCATCTCTTGTTTTTAGCGGTCTTTCTTTTCTCTTTCTTTCTGACCTGGCGTGAACTCCACACGCTGAAAATCAACTATGAAGATCGGCAGCGCGCTGCGCTGGCGGATATGCAGAACGGGCTGGAGAGCCAGTTTCAGGAGAGCATTGACGGGATGATCTATTACCGGCGCATGTTCACCTATGCGCTGGCGCATCCGCTCGATGCTCACCACGCGCGCCGCGCGCTGGCGGAGTTTCAGCAGCTGCGCGCGCAGCCCGCCTGGCAGCTGCGGCTCAATATGCCGCGCAGCATGCCGATCAACGGCGTCGGCGACAGCGGGCTGGCGCAGGACGCGCTGCTGCAGCGCGACCCGGCGCGGCTTGACGGCGAGCTGCTCGCGGCGCTGGAGTTCAGCTTTATTATGCAGTTTAGCGATGCGGAAGCCGATTTCCATTCGCGCTTCTGGTACACCTCGCGCGCCGGATTCTTTATCACCTCGCGTCCGCCGCAAAGCCTCTCCGCGCTCGCCGCCAACTACGCCACCATGGTTTCGCGCCCCTGGTTTCGTGCCATGGCGACGCTGGCGTCGCCTCAGGAGCTGCGCTGGTCTGGCGTCTATCAGGGCGCGGAGGATGAGGGCGCGATGCTGACGGTCAGCACGCCCATCTTTATCAACGGCTACTGGTATGGCGCGCTGTCGATGGATTTCACGCAGCAGCGTATCGCCAGTCAGTTGAGTACCATGCACCACAGCGCGCTGCAGGGCAGCGTGGTGCTGCTCGACAAAGCGCAGCAGCCCGTGGCCTCCCTTAACGCGTCGGATGCTAAGCCGCTGAGCGACGGCGCGCAGCGGCAGCTCTATGCGCAGATTGCGCGTCAGCCGCAGGGCACGCTGCGGCTTGAGCATCAGTTCATCAGCTGGAGCAGGTTGAAAAACGTAGACGGCTATCTGCTGAACCAGCAAACCCTGGCACAAGGGCTACGCCAGGATTTAGGACGCGCCATGCTGTTTATGCTGGTGATGTGGCTGCTGTTCGTGCTGCTGCTGCTGCTGGCGCATCAGATCATTGTGCGTCTGGTGCGACGGCTGAGCCAGCTCTCCGACCGGCTGGCGTGGCGCGCCAGCTACGACGGCCTGACGCGGCTGCTTAACCGCAGCGCCTTTTTTGAACGCTTCGAAGCGGAGGCGGCGCGCTGCCGGGCGCTTAACGCGCCGCTGGCGGTGATCCAGCTCGATATCGACCACTTTAAAGCGGTAAACGACACCTGGGGCCATCAGGCTGGCGACCAGGCGCTGATGCGCGTCGCCGCGATCGTTTCCCAGGCGCTGCGGAAAAACGACCTGGCCGGCCGCGTCGGCGGCGAGGAGTTCTGCGTGGTGCTGCCGGAAACCGGCCTGGCGGATGCGGAAAAGGTAGCGGAGCGGATGCGCGAGCGTCTGGCGGCGAAAACCATTCTGGTCAACGCCAGCCAGTGTTTTAGCGTAACGCTCTCCGCAGGCGTCGCCAGCAGCGAAGAGCAGGGCGACTACCAGACGACTCGCCTGCAGGCGAATGCGGACCGCCGACTCTACCTGGCGAAGAGTCAGGGCCGCAACCGCGTGGTAGCTGGAGGTTAAACGTTGCCGGCGTTGTCCTCTTCCACCGCCTGATAGATACGCTGCAGGATATCGGGAAAGGCGGACTGAACGCGGCTCCAGCTGGGAATAAACGGCTTATCGTTAGGACGCTCGATAAAGGCTTGTCCCGCCTCCAGAATCGACTGGGTGAACATCTCTACCGCCGCTTCTTCGATATGCTGGTCAAACTTCAGGCCGTTCATCGCCGCTTCGTGGTTGTAGATCTCCATCATATCGAGCGCGTTGCGGTAGTAGGTTGCCTTCAGCACGCGGAACGAGTCGCTGGTCAGCGGCACGCCCATCGTCGCCAGCTTACGCAGCAGCGACTGCACGATATCGCTGCTCATGCGCTTCAGGCCGCCGGTGCCGTCATCTTCCGCCAGCGGCTGGTGTTTGTGGTCATAGTTGTCGGCGATCTCGACCTGACAGGTCTGACGCGTGGTGTAGTTGCGGTAAATTTCCGACAGCACGCCAATCTCCAGCCCCCAGTCGCCAGGAATTTTAATACCGTTGAGCACGTGGGTGCGCATGGCGAATTCGCCCGACAGCGGGTAGCGGAAGCTGGCGAGATAGTCGAGATATTCGGAGTGGCCATACACCTTTTGCAGCGAGCGCAGCAGCGGGCCGACCAGCAAGCGGCCTACGCGGCCGTTCAGCTTGCCGTCGGCGACGCGTGCGTAAAACCCTTTGCAGAACTCATACTGAAACGCCGGGTTCGCCAGCGGATAGAGCAGGCGCGCCAGCATGCCGCGCTCGTAAGTCACGATATCGCAGTCGTGCAGCGCCACGCACTGTGTGCGATCCGAGGCGAGAGTAAAGCCGGTGCAGAACCAGACGTTGCGCCCTTTGCCCGGCTGGGAAGGCGAAAGCCCCTCTTTATCCAGCTCGGCGTCGATCGCCTTCAGGCGCGGGCCGTCATTCCATAAAATGCGGTGGCGCTGCGGCAGGCGCGAAAAAAATTCGCGCGCGAAGAGAAACTGATCGCGGTCGGCGCGATCGAGCCCGATGACGATCTCGTCGAGATAGGGCACTTTGGCCAGCTCATCGACGATATTGCCCAGCGCCGGTCCTTCCAGTTCGGAGAAGAGCGACGGGAGAATCAGCCCCATTTTGCGTTTGCGCGCGAAGCGCACCATCTCTTTTTCCAGCGACTCAACGCTGCGGTTGGTCAGATTATGAAAGTTGGTAATCACGCCATTCTGATAAAAATCACTCATCGCGCCATCCTTTTGATCATCAGTGGTTGCGGCTTAATCGGGCTGAGTCAGGAAATAGTCGAGTCCCTCTTTCCAGCCTTCGGGGCCGTAGTGCGCCGTATGGTAGATCCGTTGCTTATCCTGCCGGGTCAGCGTCACCGGCGTTTTGCTGTAGCCTTTTATCACCACGGCGTAGTCAACCGCATCCAGCATCGGCGCGTCGTTGGGGCCGTCGCCGAGGCCGATGGTGGCGGGCGCGCTGTCATACTGGCCGAGCAGCCAGCGCAGCGCTTCGCCTTTGCCGCTGCCTGCGGGCATGACGTGCCAGAAGCGTCCGCCCTGGGTCAGCTGCAGCTGATGCTGCGCCAGCGCGGCGCGAAACGCCTCCAGCTTCTCTTCGTCGTCACGCCAGACAATCACTTCCGACGCTTCGCGCTGGCGCGCCAGCGCCGAGTCGCTTTCGGTCAGACCGGTCATCGCGGCGACTTCGGCATCGGTGAAGCGGCTGAAGCCCTGAAAGCGAAAGCCAGACTGTAGCGTGCTCAAAGTGCGGCAGAGCGCCTCATAGGCGAGGCTCTCCGGTGGGATCCGTTCGCGTCGCTGCGCCGACATCTGCACCACCGCGCCGTTTTCCGCGATAAATGGGGTATTCGTCAGGCCGAGACGCTTTTGCAGCGGCGCGATTTCCGCGGCGGTTTTACTGGAGCAGAGCACGACCGGCACCTGTTGACGCTGCAGTTCAGCCAGCCATTCTGCGGCGGCATCCCAGCGGTAGGTATGATGATCGAGCAGGGAACCATCCAGATCGGTAATCACTAACAGCGGCTGTTGCAAACTGGGCATAGCAGGCTCCTTGCGACATTAACTGGCGGATTTTCAGTATTATAGTTGATACCAGATTGCGCCTGCTTTTCGTCTGTCGTACGGCACATCCAGGATAATTCTTAAAACCTGACGATAAAGCGAAGCGGGATGCACAAAAAACGCATGGCGCAAAGCGGCTGAAATCAGGCTGTTTCCGGTAACGCCAGGGGGTTTCATACAAAAAGGGCAGCAGTATTGTGCATAGCCAGGACTTGTCTTAGCGTCGGTCAGGCGTACTCTGCAGAGGTATCAAGCATTTCCTGATGTAACGAATTTACGTGGTTATTTACCCGGCGCTCCCTGCCGGGTTTTTTTTGGCCTGCGATTAGCGGTTCATTTCGTTACAGGTGCAGTCGCGAATATCGAGTTCATACTCGTCCGCCAGTTCAATACTGCTTCCCCAGGCCCGGCCGCCGGTTCTGAGATGGCGGCTGTTGTCCACCTCGGGGAAGGTTTGCGGGAGGGCCGCCGTGCTGCGCGGCAGGCTGTCGAGCAGCGAGTCCACGTCGGGTTTCTCGCCGGGCTGAAGGTCAGGGCCGCCTGGATTAATTTGCGCCATCATCGCTCTCCTTTTGTTTAAAAGGATATTTCGCTTATCTCCGACCAGGGATTGCGACGGATCAGCTAAGTATAGACGGCGGCCAGGGCAGGTGAATAATTCTGCGGCAGGAAAAGAAACAGGCAAAAAAAAGCCCGCGCTGCGCGGGCAAAATCCTTGTTACTTTTAGGTTGACTGCCCCTTTGGGGTGGAGCAGTAAAAGAAGTGTAAAAGGTTGCCGTGTCAGAAGTCTTGTCGCGAAACGTTAAGAAAGCGAAAAAGCGCCCGCTTACGTAAATTTACCTGGTTTTTCCTTTGTTATCAGCGGCATCGTCTATAGTTATAGTCGGAGTTAAACCATAACGTGACAAGGAGAGACCATGGATCTGTTACGCATTATTATCGCTATTATTCTGCCGCCGCTGGGCGTATTTATGCAGGTCGGTTTTGGCGGCGCTTTCTGGCTCAATATTCTACTGACGCTGTGCGGCTATATCCCCGGTATCATTCATGCGGTTTGGGTGATTGCGCGTCGCTGAGGCGGGCCTCATCGTTTACACTGATGCACAGGAAAATCATCAGGAGCAACGCGCATGAAGGTCAATGACCGCGTCACCGTAAAGACCGATGGCGGCCCGCGCCGCCTCGGCACTATTCTCGCTGTAGAGCCGTTTAACGAAGGGGTCATGTATCTGGTGGCGCTGGAAGATTATCCGCTCGGCATCTGGTTTTTTAATGAAGGCGATCATCCGGAAGGGATATTTGTCGAGCCTTATGTGGCGGAATAGATGCGCAGGGCGTTGCTTTTATTCTCTCTGAATATCGCAGCAATAATAAGGCGCCAGACGGCGCCTTATTTCATGCTAAATCGACAATAATAAAGGCGCCTCAGAGCGCCTTTATTTTTCTTTGCCTTAGAACGTTTCCCAGTTGTCGTTGCCGGAGGTCGCCAGCGCCGGACGCGGCGTCAGGCGCGGCGATTTCAGCGCGGGCGCAGCAGCGGCGACCGTTGCTGTTGTCAGCGCCGGATGCTCCTGCAGGCGAAACGCGGCGACAGCTTTGGTGAGTTTACCAGCCTGATCTTCCAGCGATGCGGCTGCTGCAGAGGCCTCTTCCACCAGCGAGGCGTTTTGCTGCGTGACGTTATCCATCTCGGTGACCGCCTGGCTGACCTGCTGAATGCCGCGGCTCTGTTCATCCGAGGCGGCAGCGATCTCCGCCATGATATCGGTGACGCGGCGTACCGCTTCGACAATCTCGCCCATGGTTTCGCCCGCTTCGCCGACCTGATGCGAACCGTCTTTGATCAAATTGACCGACTCCGCAATCAGCGACTCAATCTCTTTGGCCGCCTGAGCGCTGCGCTGCGCCAGGCTGCGCACCTCGCTGGCGACTACCGCGAAGCCGCGACCCTGTTCGCCGGCGCGCGCCGCTTCCACCGCGGCGTTCAGCGCCAGAATATTGGTCTGGAAGGCGATGCTGTTGATGACGTTGGTGATTTCGGCGATTTTCTTTGAGCTGCCGGAGATATTGGTCATGGTTTTCACCACGCCGCTCACCAGCTCGCCACCGCTGCGGGCTTTACCGGAGGCGTCTGCCGCCAGCTGGCTGGCGTGGTGGGCGTTCTCGGCGTTTTGTTTCACCGTGGCGGTTAACTGCTCCATGCTGGCGGCGGTCTGCTCCAGCGCGGCGGCCTGCTGCTCGGTACGGGAAGAGAGATCGGTATTCCCGGCAGAGATTTCGCCGGAGCCCTGATAGATCGCCACCGCGCCTTCACGCACCGTGCCGACGGTTTTCACCAGCGAATCCTGCATCAGCTGCAGGTTATGCAGCAGCGTGCCAATTTCGCTGCGGCCGTGCGGTTCCGGCGGGGCGGTGAGGTCGCCCTGCGCAATGCGCTCAATACGCGCGACCGACTGGCGCAGCGGACTGATCACCACGCGACGCAAGAATACAAAGGTCATCAGCGTCAGCAGCAAGGCGGCGGCGAAGGCGACCGCCATCGCGATAAAGCCGATGCGCGACTGATGCGCCGCCGTGGCGTTAATGGCGTCGGCGCGCTGGTTGCGCAGTTTAATCGCCTGCAGCAGCACGTCGTTATAGGCGTTGTCGAGTTTGCGCGTGACGTCGGTCTCCTGCGCGATAATGCCCTCGAAGCTGCCCTGTTTGCCGGCGTTGATCATCGGCTTCAGCCCCTTTTCGACATAATCGTTGAAGCGCGCCGTCAGCGGGGCGTCGAGTGCGATATCTTCAGGGGTTTTGACCTTCCGTTCCTGATAAACCTTAAAGCCTTCCTGCGCCTGCTGAATACGCTTTTCGGTCGCGGCGACGCTGGCTTTAAACTCATCCATCTCGCCGATGCGAGCGGCGGCGCCAGCCTGGATAATATAAAGGCGCGCGGTGCGCAGGTGGTTAGAGCTGTTGGAGATCCCCATACGAACCTGGATCTCGTCGGTGGCATCCTTAAGCGACTGGTTGCTCTGGATGAGAAAATAGCTGGCAAGGGCGATACAGAGGGCAAACAGCAGCAGAATACCGCCGAAAATCATACTGAAGAGCGGCACCAGGCGCAGGTTGCGCCACAGGCCAGCCTTGGACGGTGTGGAAGAATCCAGTGGTGTGTTCATATCCTTGATCTCATGTCGGGGTTATGAAACTAACATCGGCAGAGAAGGGGAAAGGGTTAGGGAGTTGAGTGAGATCTGGCTCGCAAAAAAGGCGAAAAAAAACCGGCCTGGCGGCCGGTTCTTTCGCGAGTTGACTATCTCACGTTGACATAGATACCTGATGTCACATTGTCAGTTAAACGCACCACATGATAGATAACCTGTTTGTTATGGGTTTTGATCTTGCGTTTAATATTGCCTTTGTGTGACGAAACGGTCTTGGCCTTAATTTGCATCTTGTCTGAGATCTGAATGGTGTCATGACCTGACATCCACATTTTCAGCATATTTGACTCCGTCTGACTTAACGTCAGAGGGTGTACATCCAGACCTGATGAAATACGGGTAGACGCGTTGAGCTTTTTCTGCAAATAGGTGCTGAGTAAGGAGTCAAGTGTCGTCGTTTTTATCGATTTTGATGTAATAATCAAGTTCTTACGAACGTAGAGGTATTCCTCAAAATGGATATTAGAAATGGCCATGAAGATGAAGAACAGCGTTTCCGGGTGCTGCATAATAATATTTCGGATGCGGTCGCTGGAATCTGATTCATGGATAAAACATTCTTCGTTAATAAACACTACGCCAGGTTTTAACTGTTCGCAGCGCTGCTGTAATTGCTCAATATCGGAGACAGAAAAGATGTTTTTCTTTTTGACTCCCTTACAGGACATATAGTCCGATAATCCCAGGCGTGTGTAGTTGCATGAATCCATAATAATCGTTGGCATGTTTAGCGACCCTCACCAATTTGTTATCCGTTTAAATCAACGATGAATTACGCGTTGCGGTACGAGAGAGATTTCTAAGACACTTTTTTATTCTGCTCAGCAGTCTGGCGACAGGCCATACGCCTGCCAAAAGTATTCTTCCCTGACCCGTTTCTGCAAAGTTGTTTTTGTGCTGCCTTAACGTCACTTATCCCTCCAGTGATAGCGGGAATCGCTGGCGGTTTGCAATAAGCGTGCATAACACCCTGTTTTGAGATCCTCGTCACTATCGCGCATAACACAGTCAATTCTGATAGGACGATTCTTAAAAACATTTGATTCACGAAAGTGTGACGTTTTAGCGAGTGTTGACAATGCCGGAAAAAAAAGGTCCTGACAAGAAAAATCGTTAAAGGATTTTTTTTGTTCCAAAACAATCTGTTGCCGATTTTGTCAACGATTCCACCAAGTTAGCTGTGCCGGGAATCTGTGAAATAAAATACTTGAAGCGCGGTTTAATAAGAATAATTTTCAGAGTTACTTCTCACTTATCAGAATTTCCTTAGTTGATTTCTGAGAAAACTGGTTTGAAAAATGCACAGAATGTTTTGGGCGGCTTAAGTATCACTTTAGAAAGATAGTGAGATACTTAATCATCAGGGGTGAGACAGTTCCGAAAGGAACTGGGCGAGCAAATCAAAGACTTCGCTGAACAGATGCTCACAGAAGGGCGCAACCAGAGGCATCATCAACCCCATGGTCAAAATTCCCACTGTTAAGGTAATCGGGAAGCCAACCGCGAAAATAGAGAGCTGAGGTGTAACACGGTTTAACAAACCCAGTACCAGGTTAATCAGAAGCAGCAAAACGATTAAGGGTAGCGCTAACATCATGCCATTAAGGAAAATTAAACCGCCTGCTTTGACCAGTGCATTAAAAGCGTTGGCGTTTAACGGCTGCTCGCCAATCGGCAATGTATGAAAACTGTCCGCCAGTAACGAGATCAGCCAGAGATGTCCGTTGAAGGTCAGGAACAGCAGCATTGCCAGCATATCGAGAAAACGGGCCAGAACCGGCATATTTAAGCGACTGCCTGGATCGAAAAAGGTGGCGAAAGAGAGGCCCATCTGTAAACCGATCACCTCGCCAGAGAGGCGCACCGCAGCAAACGCCAGCTGCATCGTGAACCCCAGCCCGATACCAATCAGCATCTGCTGCAGCAGCAGCCAGAAGCCCGCGGGCGAAAACAGCGTTACCTCGACTGAAGGCAGCGTTGGCACCATTATCCAGGTGATTAACGCCGCCAGGCCGATTTTGACGCGTTTGCTGATAGCGCGCTCGCTCAGCAGCGGCGCGGTGGCGAACAGCGCCAGCATACGCGCCAGCGGCCAGAAAAACTGACTGACCCAGTGGACCAGCTGGTCGCTGTCGAGGGTAACCATTAGCCGATCATATAAGGCAGGTTGCTGAAGAGGGTGCGGATATAGTCCAGCACCAGATTCAGCATCCAGGGGCCGGCAATCACGCCCGTCGCTGCCACGGCCAGCACCTTCGGTATAAAGGAAAGCGTCTGCTCGTTCACCTGGGTCGCCGCCTGCAGCAGACTGATAATCAGCCCGCTGACCAGCGCCGCCAGCAGCAGCGGCGCGGCGAGCATCAGCGCCAGGCGCAGCGCATCCTGGCCCATTGCCATAACGGATTCTGGCGTCATTAGTTTCTCCGGGAAATCGGAATAATCAGGAATAGAAGCTTTGCGCCAGCGAACCGACCAGCAGCTGCCAGCCATCCACCAGTACAAACAGCATCAGTTTGAACGGCAGCGAGATGGTTGCCGGCGGCACCATCATCATCCCCAGCGCCATCAGTACGCTGGCGACCACCAGGTCGATAATCAGAAACGGGATAAAAACGGTAAAGCCAATCTGAAAGGCGGTCTTCAGCTCGCTGGTGACGTAGGCGGGCAGCAGAATGCGCATCGGTACCGCTTCCGGCCCTTCGATGGGCGGGGTGTTCGCCAGGCGGGCGAACAGCGCCAGGTCCGCTTCGCGCGTCTGACGCAGCATAAAGTCGCGTAGCGGCTGCGCGCCTTTCTCCAGCGCGACGTCCATGCTGATTTTGTCCTGGCTAAAGGGCAGATAGGCGTCGTCGTAAATCTTGTCGAAGGTCGGCGCCATAATAAAGAAGGTCAGAAAGAGCGCGAGGCCGAGCATCACCTGATTCGGCGGCGCGGAGGGCGTGCCGAGGGCGTTGCGCAGCAGGCCGAACACGATGATGATGCGGGTAAAGCTGGTCATCATCAACAGCACGGCGGGAATAAAGGTCAGCGAGGTAATAAAAACCAGCGTCTGCACCGGCAGCGACCAGCTTTGTCCACCATTGGGCAACGCATGGCTCACCAGTCCCGGCAGCTGGGCATGAGCGGCCGGCGCCAGCAGTAATAGCGGCAGAAGAGAGAGCAGTCGACGCATCATTGAGGTTTTCCGGGACGTTTAACCAGATTTTGCAACAGCTGACGGAAATCTTGCGGTGCGGCCGCGGCGGCCGGACGGGCATCCGGCGCCACCGGCGGCAGCGTGTGCAGATGGGTAATCTGCGCCGCCGTAACGCCCAGCACCAGGCGCGCCTCGGCGGTATCCACAATCACCACGCGTTCGCGCTGGCCGACCTGTACGCTGGCGCTCACCTTCAGCGCCTGGCTGCTTACCGTTTTCGGCGCGAAGCCGAGGCGGCGCGCCAGCCAGGCGCAGGCGAGGATCAGCAGGACAATCACGGCCAGCACGCTGCTGACCTGGGTCACGACGGAACCGCCGGAGATGGCCGGCGCTGCGGGCTGCAGCGCGTGGGACTGGGTGTTCATCATATTTAGCGGCTCAGACGACGCATACGTTCAGACGGCGTAATAATGTCGGTGATGCGTACGCCATACTTATCGTTAACCACCACCACTTCGCCCTGGGCGATCAGGTAGCCGTTGATCAGGATATCGAGCGGCTCGCCCGCCAGACCGTCCAGCGCCACCACGGAACCCTGCGTCAGGCGCAGCAGCTCTTTAATGGTCATTTTGGTGCGGCCCAGTTCGACGGTAAGCTTGACCGGGATATCCATAATCAGGTCGATGTCCTGCAGCGAACCGGCGGCAGCGCTGCTTTCGAACGTTTTGAAGACGTCGTCGGCCTGCGGCGCGCTGCTAACGGCCTGCTCATTCATCGCCTCAGCCCACAGATCGTCCGCAGAGATGTCGTCGGACGGTTTATTGCTGTCACTCATTGGGCTGTTCCTCATTCAGCGAATTCAAAATCGGGTTAATCAAATGCTCGACGCGCAGGGCGTACTGGCCGTTCATGGTGCCGTACTGGCTGGTCAGCACCGGGACGCCATCGACGTGCGCGATAATGCGCTCTGGTTTCTCGATCGGCAGCACGTCGCCAGGCTTCAGCTGCAAAATGCGCGACAGCCGCAGCGAGGTTTCGGCAAAGTGAGCGATCAGCTCCAGTTCCGAATGCTGCACCTGTTTCACCAGGTTCTCGCGCCAGTGGTTATCCTCGGTGCGGGAGTTCTCCAGCGGCGGGTTAACCAGCAGTTCGCGCAGCGGCTCAATCATCGAGAACGGAATACAGATGTTGAACTCGCCCACCAGGTTGCCAATCTCGACCTGGAACGGCGTGTTGACCACGATATCGTTCGGCGAGGTGGTGATATTGGTGAACTTCACCTGCATTTCAGAGCGGACATATTCCACGTCGAGCGGGTAGATCGCCTTCCACGCGTCGCTGTAGCCTTCCAGCGCCAGCTTCAGCATGCGGCGGATCACACGCTGCTCGGTGTGGGTAAACTCACGGCCTTCCACCTTGGTGGGGAAGCGGCCGTCGCCGCCGAACAGGTTATCCACGGCGATAAACACCAGGCTCGGCGAGAACACCACCAGCGCCGTTCCGCGCAGCGGTTTCAGGTGGATAAGATTCAGGTTGGTCGGCACCGGCAGGTTGCGGGCAAACTCGTGATACGGCTGAATCTTGATCGCACCGACGCTGATATCCGGGCTGCGGCGCAGCAGGTTAAACAGCGCCATACGGAAATGTCGGGCGAAACGCTCGTTAATAATCTCCAGCGCCTGAAGACGCTCGCGCACCACGCGACGCTGGGTATTAGGGTCGTAAGGACGAATGTCGCCTTCCGGCCCGCTTTGACTCTTTTCATCTACCGCGCTGTCACTGTCGCCATTAAGCAGCGCGTCAATTTCAGCCTGGGAGAGAATGCTATCGCCCATTGGTTTACCTCAAAATGAAGGCGGTAAACAGTACGTCATTTACCACCTGCGCAGGCTGTCCTTTCACCAGCGGAGGTGACAGCACCTGCTTAATCTGTTCAATCAGCGCTTGCTTTCCTTGCTCCGACGCCAGCGCGGCGGCGCTCTGTCGCGAGAGCAGCAGCAGCAGGCGGCTACGCACTTCCGGCAGATAATCATTCATCCGACGACGGGTATCCTCGTCCGGCAGACGCAGGGTAAAGCCTACGTACAGTACGCGGTCCGGATCGTTGTCGGGATTGATCAGGTTGACCGTAAAGGTATCAAGCGCAAAAAAGACGGGAGCGGGTGGCGGTTCTACTTTCGCAGCTTCCGGTGTGCCACTCTCATGTTTATTCATCATTCGCCAGACTGCATAGCCTGCCACGCTACAAGCGGCCAGCGTTACAATGAGCAACACCGGAATTAAGAGTGAACGTTTGCGGCCTTTTGCTTTCGCGTTATCAGACATTTTTGCAGTAACTTCCTGTGAATTATCGGCAAACCTCTCGGTTTGCCTGGACAGATTATCCCGCGTCTTAAGTCAAACAATGGGAAGAAAAGACGCGGGTTTTACGCTTACCTTCAGCGTTTGTCGCTGTCAGGCAAAAGTATCGACAGCGCCGGTGCCGAGGATGCGCGCCTGAAGGGCGGCGGGAACGGCGATCGGCGTTATCTCGCTATCGTCATCCTGGGAGAGAGAGAAGGTGCCGTGCTGTCCGTCGCGGCGCGCCTCCTGCTGCTGTTGCTGCTGCTGGAAGCCCTGGCTCTGCGCGAAGCTGTCACTGCTTACCTGACTCTGTCCCAGGTTAATGCCGCTTTCCGCCAGCGCGTTACGCAGCTGCGGAAGGGCGGCTTCCAGCGCGGCCCTGACGTGGCTGTGGCTGGAGGCCATACTGATTTGCGCCTGGTCGTTATCCAGCTTCAGGCTGATCTGGATGGCGCCCAGATCCGCCGGATGCAGCCGCAGCTCGGCGTTTTGCTGGCCGTTGCGGGTGAACATGACAATCTGCTGGCTCAGAGCCTGCTGCCATTCGTCGCTGCCCAGCTGCGCGTTGAGCATCGGCGTCGACGGCGTACTGGTCGTGGCCGAGGCGGTCTGCGTCATCAGCGGCGCCGTGCTGCTGCTGGCCGGCGTGCTGGTCAGCGCGCTGCTGTCCGTTTGCGTCAGCGGCGCGCTTTTTTCATCCTGTCGGCTAAAGTTGCTCAGCGCCTGCTGAAAGCTGCCGTCCAGCGTCAGCGGCGCGCTGGCGTTGGCCGTGCTGGTTGCCGCGCCCGCTGATGCGGCGTTCAATTGCGTCGGGTTCGCCTTCGTCTCAGCGTGCGCTGGCGCGCTGGCCGATGGCGACGCGCTTTGCGCCAGCGAATTGCTCAGCGCCTGGCTCAGCGTCGAGAGCGCATTGCCTGCGAGCGCGCCGCGGCGCGTGTCGGCGCCCGACTCGGCGGCGACGGAAGCGGCGGAAACGCTGCTCTGCGCAACCGGCGACGCTGGCAGCATGGCGAACAGCGCCTGCATGGTCTGCGCCTCGCTGCTGGTTAAGGTTTCCGCGCTCGCCTTATCCTTATCATCGGCGGATTTGGTGGCGGCTTTAATATTTTCCGGCGTCAGCAGCGCATTCAAACCCTCGGTTTTGTCAAAGGCGGTCAGCAGCGCGTCAAGCTGGCCTTTCGGCGCAGGCGCGTCCTCCTTTTCCTCTGCGCTTTCAGCAGATTGCGCCGCGTTTCCCTGCTGTTTCGCTAGCGTCAGCAGACGGTTGCCCAGCTCGGTCAGAAAGTCCTGCGGCAGCGATTTGACGCTGTGCAAAACCTCAGCGGAATCTGAACTTTTCAGCTCGCCTTTCGCGCTGGCGGCGGTGACAATATTTGGCAGCGTAATCATTCGCCTTTCCTCAATGCGGCCCGTTGGGCGTATTCATCCATCCGTTTCTGATCGAGACGGTTTTCTACTCGTAATGCGTTGTCCGCCGCGCGGCTGATCAGCGTCTGATAGGCGTTAAGACGCTGCTGCTTCTCGCGCCAGCTGGCCAGCGCCTGCTCCAGACGCTGATTCCACTGTCTCAGCTGAGCGCGATGCTGCTCGATCGCCTGTTCCAGCGTCTGAATAAACTGGTGGTAGTTGGTCCAGCGCGTGGTGGCGATGCCGCCCGACATATCGCTGTTTAGCTTATTGCGGTACTCATCCTGGTAGTCGAGCAGCATGGTGAGCTGCTCGTCCGCCTGGCGTACGCCGCGGCGCATATCGCCGAGGTGCATCACCGCTTTCTCCAGATCCTGCTCCGCTAAATCGCGCAGCGTGTCGATGGCACTGGCGCTCTTCATCGCTTACTCCTCCCGTTACACCGCCGTTAGCCGAACAGCGCATGCAGATGCAGGCAGGCGTCGTCGTAGTGGCTGCGTTCAAAAATGCCCTGTTGCAGAAAGGCCTCCATCTGCGGGTAGAGGCGGATCGCCTTGTCCAGCATCGGATCGCTGCCTGCGGCGTAGGCGCCGACGCTCACCAGGTCGCGGTTGCGCTGGAAGCTGGAGAGCAGCTGCTTAAACTGACGCACCCGCGCGTAATGATCCTCGTCGATCAGCGCGGTCATGGCGCGGCTGATAGAAGCCTCAATATCGATCGCCGGGTAGTGGCCCGCTTCGGCCAGCCGACGCGACAGCACGATATGGCCGTCGAGAATGGCGCGCGCCGAGTCGGCGATAGGATCCTGCTGATCGTCGCCTTCGGTCAGTACGGTATAGAAGGCGGTAATCGAGCCGCCGCCGTGCGTGCCGTTGCCGGCGCGTTCCACCAGCGCCGGCAGCTTGGCGAACACCGAGGGCGGATAGCCTTTGGTGGCGGGCGGCTCGCCGATGGCCAGCGCGATCTCGCGCTGCGCCATGGCGTAACGCGTCAGGGAGTCCATGATCAGCAGCACGTGCTGGCCGCGATCGCGAAAATCTTCGGCGATGCGCGTGGCGTAGGCGGCGCCCTGCATACGCAGCAGCGGCGAGACGTCCGCGGGCGCGGCGATCACCACCGAACGCGCGCGGCCTTCGGCGCCGAGAATATTTTCAATAAAATCTTTTACTTCGCGGCCGCGCTCGCCAATCAGCCCGACCACGATGACGTCCGCCTGGGTATAGCGCGCCATCATGCCGAGCAGCACGCTCTTGCCGACGCCGGAACCGGCGAACAGGCCCATACGCTGGCCGCGACCGACGGTAAGCAGAGCGTTGATGGCACGTACGCCGGTGTCGAGCACGTCGGTAATCGGCGTGCGCTGCAGCGGGTTGAAGGGCGGGGTGATCAGCGGCGCGCGGTAGCCGGTATCGGGCGACGGCAGACCGTCGAGCGGCTTGCCGCTGCCGTCGAGCACCCGGCCCAGCAGTTCCGGGCCGAGCAGCAGCTGTTTGCCGCTGTGGCCGCTGTCGCGCGCATAGACGCGGGCGCCGGGCAGAATGCCGTCGACCTCTTCCAGCGGCATCAGAAAGAGTTTCTGGCCGTTAAAGCCCACCACTTCGCTTTCGACTTCGGTCAGGTTCTTGCCGTCGTTGCGTTCGATAACGCAGGTGGCGCCGAGCGGCAGCTGCAGGCCGGTCGCCTCCAGCACCAGGCCGGTGGCGCGTGTCAGGCGGCCATAGCGGCGCACCGGCTGCACCTGCGCGATGCGGGTTTCAAAGGCGTCGAGCGCGCCCAGCCAGCGGGAAAGTCGCGAGGTCATTAAAACTCTCCTGGCGCGGCGAGACGGCACAGCTCCTGCCAGCGCGTCGCCACGCTGGCGTCGAGATCGCCATCTTCGGCGCTCAGCTTGCAGCCGCCAGGATGCAGCGTGCTGTCGGCCAGCAAACGCCAGCCGTGCAGATCGAGCGTCGGACCGAGGGTCTGCTCGATACGCTGCAGATCGTCGGGATGTACGCGCAGCTGCGGTTTGCCGCTAAACATCGGCTCCTGCTGCAGCAGCTGCTGGATTTGACGCAGCAGGGCGCTGCCGTCCACCGTGGTCGCCTGGCCGATGACCTGGCGCGCGGCTTCCAACGCCAGCTGCATCAGACGCGAGGCGATGACGCTGTCGAGCGCCTCCAGCGAGTGCTGGAACTCGGTAACCAGCTGCTGCATGCGCGCCTGAAGCGGCGCCTGCTGCTGCTGCGCATCGGCCAGCCCCTGCTGAAAGCCGGCGTCGTAGCCCGCTTTCTGACCCTCGGCGAAGCCCTGCTGATGGCCTTCGTTATAACCCTGCGCCTGCGACTCTTTGCGCGCCTGCTGCTGCATTCGCTCGAAGAGCTGCTGCTGCTCGTCGGCTTCCGATTCAAACACCTCAGGCTCCGGCAGGATCTCCGGTGCCGGCTCGTCGCGGCGGCCTAAATCATCAGGCTGCCAGAGCTGCCACGGGCGGGCGGAAAAGGCATCAGACATAGGTTTCCTCGCTGCTGCCAATTACCATCTCGCCCGATTCCGCCAGACGGCGCACGATAAGCAGGATAGCTTTCTGTTCGTTCTCTACCGCCGACATACGCACCGGACCGCGGTTGGCGAGGTCGTCGCGCAGGATATCGGCGGCGCGCGCCGACATGTTCTTGAGGAACTTCTCGCGTAGCGGCTGCTCGGCGCCTTTCAGCGCGACCAGCAGCTGCTCGGACTCCACTTCCTGCAGCAGACGCTGGATGCTGCGGTCGTCCACTTCCACCAGGTTCTCAAACAGGAACATCTCGTCGATAATTTTCTGCGCCAGTTCGCCGTCGAAGTCGCGAACCGCTTCGATAACCGCCTCTTCCTGCTGCGTTTTCATCAGGTTGATGATTTCCGCCGCGGTTCTCACGCCGCCCATCTTGGCGCGCTTGAGGTTGGTGCCGTCCAGCAGGCCGTTGAGCACTTCGGTCAGCTCTGCCAGCGCCGCCGGCTGTACGCCGCCGAAGGTGGCAATACGCAGCATGACGTCATGACGCAGGCGTTCGTCGAACAGCGCCAGAATATCTGCCGCCTGGCCACGCTTGAGGTGCACCAGGATAGTCGCGATGATCTGCGGATGCTCGTCGCGGATAAGATCGGCGGCAGCCTGCGGCTCCATAAAGTTGAGCGTTTCCATGCCGCTGGTGGTCTCGCGGGACTCGAGAATATCCTCCAGCAGGCTGGCGGCGCGCTCTTCGCCCAGCGCTTTGGTCAGCACCGAACGCAGGTACTCGTTGGAGTTGAGGCTCAGCGCCGCGAACTGCTCGGCGTCGGTCTCGAACTCACGCAGGATCTCGGTAAGCTGCTTGTGCGACACCTGGCGCATATTCGCCATCGCGGCGCTCAGGTGCTGCACTTCACGCTGGTTAAGGTGCTTGAACACCTCGGCGGCGCGCTCTTCGCCGATGGTCATCATCAGGATGGCGCTTTTTTCAGTTCCGGTCAGACTCATAGTTCTTTACTCATCCATTCGCGGATAACCAGCGCAACGACGCGCGGATCGTTCTCGGACATATCGCGGATGCGCTGGCTCATCACCTCGGCGCTCATGCGGTTGCTAGACTTGCGCTCTGCATCCTGCTCATCTTTGCTGAGCTGTACGCTGTAGGCTTCTTCCTCTTGCACGGCGGCGGCGCGCTGTTCTGCGGCTTCCACGGCGGCTTTTTCCGCTTCGCGTTTACGCATCAGCTGCGGACGCACCATTTTGCGGTAGAGGATGAAGGCGACCAGCGCGATCAGCAGCCATTTGCCGACGTTCATCATCTGATCGAAGAAGGCCTGCTGCTGCCAGAACGGCAGGTCGCCGCTGGTTGGATCGGCTGCGGTGAACTCGGAGTTGACCACGTTGACGCTATCGCCGCGCGGCTGGGAATAGCCCATCGCTTCGCGCGTCAGATCTTCAACCTGCTTCAGCTGCTGTTCGTTAAGGGCGATCGCCTTGCCTTTGTCATCGGCACGATAGTTAACTACTACCGCCACTGAGAGGCGCTGCACGTCGCCGACGTTCATTTTGGTGTGGCGAATGGTACGGTCCAGCTCGTAGTTCACGGTATCGTCGCGGCGCGAGTTGGTCGGCACGCTGCTGCTGGCCGTGCTGGTGGTGGTGCCGTTGTTCGCGTTGTTCTGCTGGCCGTTCTGCGCGTTTTGCCCGTTCTGCGCGTTCGGCGCATTGACCGGCGCGGTGTTGGCCGGCGCTGGCTGGTTGGAGAGGGCACCCGGCACGCCGCCCGGATACGGGCTACCGGTCTGATCGCTGGTGCTGGTCTGACGCGAGCGGATAGCGGTGCTGCTCGGGTTGCCGTTCGGCTGATACTTCTCGTCGGTCTGCTCGCTCTTGTCGAAGTTGATCTGCGCCGTCACCTGCGCGTGCACGTTGCCCTGGCCGAGAATCGGATTCAGGATCGCTTCGATGCGCTGCTGGTAGCGCGCTTCGACTTCGGCGGTATATTTCAGCTGCGCGTCGTTGAGGTCGCGGCCTTCGCTGTCTGAGCGCGTCAGCAGGCGTCCGCTCTGATCGACCACGGTGACGTTGCCCGGCGGCAGGCCCGCCACGCTGCTGGAGACCATATGCACGATGGCCTGGATTTGGCCCTCATCAAGCGCGCGGCCAGGCTGCAGGTTCAGGGTGACCGAGGCGGAAGGCGCTTTCTGCTCGCGCACGAACAGCGTCGGCTTCGGCATCGCCAGATGGACGCGCGCGGTTTTCACCGGCCCTAAGGTTTCGATGGTGCGCGCCAGTTCGCCTTCCAGCGCGCGCTGGTAGTTGACCTGCTCGCTGAACTGGCTGATACCGAACTTCTCTTGATCGAGCAGCTCAAAGCCCACCGATCCGCCTTTCGGCAGCCCCTGCTGCGCCAGGCGCAGGCGCAGCTCATGCACCTTTTCCGCCGGCACCATCAGCGCGCCGCCGTTATCGGCGAAGCGATAAGGGATGTTCATCTGGGTGAGCTGGGTAACAATCGCGCCGCCGTCTTCATCAGAGAGATTGTTGTACAGCACGCGGTAATCGGGCGCTTTCGCCCACAGCACCAGCGCCATCACGATGGCGATAGCGGCGGCGGCGGCAACGATAAGGGGAATACGCGGGTTAGCGCGCAGGCGAGCGATAAGGTCACTGAAACCTTTTTTGGCTGAATCCTGTGTAGCGGCTGCGCTCGCGTTCATGACCTATTCCTGCCTGACATAATTGACCGGGTTTGTTGTAGTGACAAAACAGACTCCCTGACACTGCGTAAAAGAAACTCCACTTCAATGCATGGCATTATTTTCTTTATCGCAAAATTCGATGGGCGAATAAGCCGGGTTTTTTGCGGTTATTTAGCGCCTTTGTCTCATTGACAATGTGATAACTTTTTGAACGTAGAAAATTCCATCTCTCTTTCAATGAGGTAACGGCATGTCCATTCAGGCAATCGACGGCGTTTTACAGCAGCTTCAGCTGACTTCGCTGCAGGCCAGTAACAAAAGCAGCGAGGCGACGCAGCCGGTCGACTTCGCCGCCACCATGAAAGCGGCGCTTGATAAGATCAGCGATACGCAGAACACCGCCCGCGCGCAGGCGCAGGATTTTGAAATGGGCAAGCCGGGCATCGCGCTGAACGATGTGATGGTGGATATGCAGAAGTCTTCTATCTCGATGCAGATGGGGATTCAGGTGAGGAACAAGCTGGTGGCGGCTTATACGGATATTATGAATATGCAGGTTTAAGCGGGTAACTGGCTGATACTAAAGCAAATAACTATACGGCTACTTTAGCGAAGCACGTATGTAGCACAAGATCGTTCATTTTCGTGTTGATAAGGGAAAGCTGATCCGTATTGTTCTCTGACATCCAGGCGCCATAAACCCGATACACCATCTGCGCATTTGAGTCGATGTCTGTATATGACAGTTAAGGCATGCTGCAATTTAGCTTCCCTAATGTTCTGTAATACGTACCTGACCAGTTGCGTCAGGAACTAAGCTCCAGCATTGGCGGCTCAATGATTGGCCTTAGTGACGGACTAACCCTGCAGCAGTTCACAGATAGCGCCAGCTGCCGACTTTATTATGTCACGCCTGAAGAAGTTGCTACGCATTACATCGACGGCGCAGGCTGAAAAAAGCCCCTTACAAGGGGCTTACTTTTTTGGCAGGGCTGATAACGCGAGATTTCATCAACTTCTTACCCGCCTCATAGCAGGGCAGCTCGATATATTTAAGCGTAAGCACAGATATACCGGCTGCTATTACCACCGCAAGGGTGGCGAAAATAATATTCGAATCCAGTGAGCTTCCTTTCAGCCACAGCATTGAATAAACCACAGGCGTGTGCATGAGGTAGAGAGAGAATGATATCTTGCCAAGGAAGGCAAGCTTATCCGATTCCAAAAACTTACGCGCATCACACTCTATGTGGGGCAAAGCAGCTACCGCGAGCGCGACGACGGGCGTGATAACCAGATAGGCTGGTAACGTGATATTCATACCGAACAGTATGATGAGCGTCAGCATGAAGACACAGAAGATAAAGGCTGACACCAGAGCATGATTTGCTTTCAGCCATTCAGCGCGCCACAGCGTAACCTGATAGGCGCAAATGCCCAAAGATACGCAAAGCAGGCATCTGATTACGCCATCACTCAGAAGCGGATAAGCCGCCTGCGACGCGCCCTTAACATTGACTCCGATAGCAAGGCATAATCCCACCGCCGCTATAGCAGTAATCCACGGCATAACCCTGTGAAGGAAGCTGAGCAGGATAATAAATGTGCCGGCGAAAAGCTCTACCGATATTGACCAGCTTGGAACGTTCGTTTTTGGAATGAATCCAATCCCCAGAGAATTTGTTAGAGTCAGGTCACCAATGATATTAAAAGGCGTTACTGACCCCAGCCATTCAGGGAAAAAGCTACCCGTAGAGGCATAGAGCGCGAGCGGAACAAGCATCACTGCCACTATATGAAGAGGATAGAGGCGGAATATTCGAATGATGAAGAATTCCAGAGATGATACCGAGCCGGAAGTAAATTTCTGCAGGTAGGAGTGATAAAGCACTATTCCGGATAATATGAAAAAGATATCAACGGCATAGTCTGGATTATGAAAGATATCGAAGCCGGTATGCCAGCCGGTAAAATGGCTATATGAATGCGACAATGCCACACCTAAAGCAAGCAATCCTCTGAGGCCATCAAGACCAGAAAGCCTCTTCATTATTTTTTCTTCCCCATTTTTTTGGTATACCAGTCGTACTCACCCCATAACCCAACACAAACAACCACGACAAAAAGGCCGTGATAGTAAAATAAATCTTTATTTGTCAGCATCATAATCAATACACCCACGCCGCAAGTGCGCGTAATGAGCCTGAAAAAATCTAGATTGGCCATCTGAAAGGAATCTGTAAGGGAAGATTAAGCTTGATGTTAGGAATAACATTAAAATTGTCAAGAAGAGCTTTTGTCCAATGGAACTTTTATTTAGATCTGACCACATAAAAGCTCCGATGATGGGGCAAGTGTATACCGTGCCGATCTGAGTTGGCTGCGGAGTTCGCCAGATCCAGTGCTTGTATCATGCAAGGCCGACAACAAGAGCTACTACAACGATGATATTGACTACCACGACAACTCGTGGCGAGACATCCATGGCGATATCCTCCGTGAAAAGGCTTTTGTCAGAGGTTAGTACCTGTGGGAAATTTTTGGGACATGCAAATGTTTGTGTGTTTTCCAATTTATTATACGTTTCCGTATCTTAGGACGCGAGAGTGCAAGTGGATGCTGTTGATCCGGATATGGCCATCAACATAGAAGCAGCGGCTCTTAATTTTAGGAAAAATACAGAATGTTTTCATTGGAATTGACGCATATAAAAGCAATGAATTATTTTGGTCATAAAAATTCAGTAAAAAGCCCAGATTTTTCTGGGCTTTAATTTCAATCTTTGACTTTATATTTTAGTAAAAGCTGATCTTAGTTTTCTCAAGATTTTTCGAGTAATTGAAGGTTTTTCTTTGAGAACATCGAAATGAACGCGGGAAATACTTTCATTCAACACATTGAATCTATCATGCGCCCATCCACCTTGCTGCTGTGAAATTAGTAACTCTAATTTGCTATTCAGTGTATTGAATCTATCATGTGCCCAACCGTCCTGTTGCTGCGAGATGAGCCATTCAATATCATGCTGAAGATTATTAATTTTATTACCCAGTGAATGAGATGAGTTTAAACTTTGCATTCTATTGATTTCGAGCTCCAGCTCGGAGATTTTTTGCATATAAGCGGGCATCAAACCCAATGCAAAGTTGTATCTAACATCTTCTTCCATAAATGGACGGAAGCTACGATAGTTATTCCTGGATTTATTTCCGCTAAGTAACATTCCTGAATTTGCTACGCGATACCAAAAAAGAGGTTCTGGAACAAGTTGTAACGAATGACCTTTTAAAACAGCTTTGGTAAAGAATTCCCAATCCTCATGACCTAAACCGTAATCTTCAGTAAATCCTCCAACGCTGTGAAAAACTTCTTTTTTAATCAGAGCATTTGCGTCACCAAAGCAATTATTGAAACTTGCTATATTCAAGTCCGGACCAAGTGGAAGCCAGCAATGCGTCATTTTTCTAAAAGGTGAGGGATATTCTTCATTAAACACTAAATCACTTGGGGTAGTTAAGATATCTGCACCAGTGTTAACTGCTGCAGTTAGAAAAGTTTCCACTTCATGTGGCTTGGCCACGTTATCGTCATCCATGAAAAGCAAAAAATCACCCGATGCATGCTTAGCGGCAAGATTTCTAGCTGCTCCCAAGTAATTATTGGAACTGCGAATGATTTTCCAATTCCTTATGTTGAAATCGGACTCGATTAAGTCAAGATACTTATGAGATTCCTCATCAACACTCCCATCATCAACGATAATAACTTCAATATTCGGATAAGTCTGGGATTTTATTGAAGCAATAGCTTGTTGGAGTAAATGATGCCTATCATGATGAGTAATACAAACGCTGACTAAAGGTAATTCACCTTCAGAGAGTTTTTTTGTATTATCAAAAAAATCCGCACTAACTACTTGCACCCAGCTTTTCTCTATATCTTTAGGATCAGCTATGAGATGGGTGTCACATTTTAATTTTTTTAAGCGTGAATGTATCTTTCCATAAAGATCTACTGGGTTCGGTTGAAATAAAGTTTCGGTATGATTTTTCTTCGGTATTAGTTCAGGAATCCCACCGACCGAAGAGGCAAGGAAGTTAACATTGTTTATTAAGCACTCATAGACCGTATAAGGTGAGTTTTCAACTAAAGACGGAATTATAACAAGAACATTTTTTCTTTTTATATATTCATTTGCGTTGGTGCGGTCATAATCAGTTATAATATTGACAGGCAGCTCTAAATGCCGTGTGCTATTTCTTATATGGGTCTCAGAGTCTATAGAACCCAAATTGACCTTCTTACCTAGAAAGGTTACAGCCCTTAAGTTTTTTTTATCATCATTGCTTAAGTTTTTTAAAGCTCGAAGAAAAATATCAAGACCTTTTCTCGTTTCTAAACGGCCAAAAAAAACTAATTCTATTTTTTCTTCTAGTGACAAATCATCTTCAACGTTAGGTGTTTTTTTAAACTTTTCAAAGCCTTGAAAGGGCGCGCAGTTTAAAATTACAGTTTTGTTATTAGAAAGATTCCAGCCTTTAGCTTGCATCCAATCGAAAAGATATTGCGAAGGGCTAACAATTTCATCAGCCATCTCAGTGACACATTTTTCCATGTGATAAAGTTCTAAATGATTTTGGTCATAAGGTAATTGATAATTACCTTCATCAGACCATAATGTTGAACTATGAGTATTAACGATGAATTTTGTATTTGTAAAGTTGAGACCTTGCTTTTTTATAAGCAATGAGTAATATAGATCCGCCTGCCATTCGCATGAAATAATAACATCATAAATGTTATTCTCTTTTAACCATAGGTATATCGAATAACTTTTTTTTCTAAAATATGGAGCATCAATGTTAATTTCATTGTTTATTTGTGTGCTTAAAAGGTTGACGCCATGTTTGCTATAATAAAGAGACCATTCTTTGAATGACTTGGAAGTGGATTCCGTGTAATCACCACTAGTATATAGTACGTCGATGTCGAAACCGTTTTTGGCTAGTGTGGTAGCTAGTGCTGTAAATGCTGTTCCAATACCACCATTTCTGACCGGCCCTTCAATATCCGGCGTCATAATAAGAATCTTCTTCATTGTAAAATTTCCTAATCGAGATATGCTGCTAATGAAAAGTTATGAATTCAAAGAGTTCTGCTACTAAAGCGTTCGGGAAGCCACCAACACACCAGCCACTTAAGGTAAACAAATGACATCTAACGATTTAGGTTTTGAATCTTTACTAAAACTTTATCATTCTAAGTATAATCTTGTCTACAAGGCTAACCCAGGCAACGCAGGTGATGGAGTCATAGCTTCTGCTACGTATGATTTTTTTAAGCAAAGCGGGTTAAATTATGACCAGTATCGCGCTTCAAGCCATTACGATTCCAGTAAGGATATTTTAATTTTTGGTGGTGGCGGTAATCTGATTGAAGGCTTGTACGCAGAGGGTAAGGATTTTATTCAAAATCAAAAAGATAAATTCGCCAAGATTATCATAATGCCTTCAACTGTCAGGGGCTATGAGGATTTCTTTAAAGAGGGTCTTGATAAATTTATTGTTTGTTGCAGAGAAAGAACATCTTTTGAATATATACTTTCACTAGGATATAAGGCACAAGAAAGTGTGTTTCTGGCTGATGATATGGCATTTTATTTAGACTTACCTTCTTACCTGTCATGTGTTGAGCCTTTCAAAGGGATAGCTAATTGTTATCGAACTGATTCAGAGTCATTAACTAAAGACTATAAAGAAAATAACCATGATATATCTTTAACATGGAACGGAGACTACTGGGATAATGAGTTTTTGGCGAGAAATTCAACCAGGTGCATGATTAATTTTTTAGAAGAATACAGTATTATTAATACGGATAGGCTTCATGTTGCAATTTTAGGGTCCCTACTTGGCAAGGAAGTCAATTTCTTCCCAAACTCTTATTACAAGAATGAAGCAGTATATAAGCATTCCCTGTTGAACCAATACCATAAAACTGTATTTTTTTCTGCCGGTTAATAATTTAAGCAGCGCCTAAAGCGCTGCCCAGTTATTTTAATGCATTATAACTTTTTAGAAGCAACTCCCATCCTTGACGTGAATACTCATTAGCGCGACTATAATCAGCAAACCTATCTATAAAGCCCACGAAGAAATTCTCAGTAATTTTACGGACACTTCCAGATGAATTGCTTTTATCAGCTTCTTTCACATACAAAAGATTGCATTTTCCTTTGCTTATCAAGTATTTAGATATTTTAAGTGCCAAGTCATCGAGGTTGTTAGAATTGCTTTTAAGAACATAAGTCTTATTACCTGAAGACACTCCTTTTTTAAATTTATCGATGAGATATTCAATTTTCTCAAGCTCATTGCCATGGATTTCTCTATTTTTTTCTTCAGAGAATCTCCACTGCCAACGATCAGAAATGTTATCACTATACATTGTGGTGTGGAAACAAATGTTACATGATTTGTCTAGTACCATATCTTGCCAGGAGGGTACGAGGTTTTCATATTTGTAGATATTCTTGAAATCGTTATTAAGTAGATTTAAAAAACTTTCGTAATTTTTTATAAGTGTCCAACGAAACATACTGCCATCATCACATCCTGATTCTCTCAAAAAAAACGCAAATTCACAATTATCTCCGATGCTTTCAAATTCGTCATATTTATTATTCATGCTATATCTCGCTAACAATTAGTAAAGGTTCGTATCTTTCCTTATATGATACTAATATTTTAGCCCTTATAGTCAAGAGGAATTTATGGATAATTTGAGACTATCTAAGAATCTGTTAGGTACGTTAGAGTTTTCTAACTAGCTAAAGAGAATTTTAGGGGAACTATATGGGCGAAACAGACAGCTCCTTACTCAAAAGCTCATCATAAATCTACTGTAACTAAGTACTTTTACCAAATATAATTCTTCTTAAGTCTGTTCGGAATCGACATAAGCATCCAGATAATCCTTTGGGCCTTCTGCAATTGCAAATTTGGTCAGTAGAAAGAGAGAGTTTGCGGTTAATATCTTTACGGCATTCTAAATGCGTTGCAAACGCTTGCGCTTACTATCACTTTTTTATTTGATAAATTGAATTTAGTAGATGATCAGCTTCAAGTCTTAGTAGGCTATGGCTGGGATTAGGGTGTTGATGTGCCAGCAGGATGTTTTTTATAAAGCTCATCAATCTCAACCGTTCGACCATCACTTTGAGTATAGTAACCAATGAGCCCATCAGGCAATGGATAGAGGTTCAATACGCTGTTTGAAAGCGACTAATAGTACCGGGCTTCTGTGGAGTTCATAACATCATTGTCATTACCAGAGGAAAGCACAGGAATGAATAACGCAGCCAACAACATAAGATTTTTACACTTATCCTCTTTGAAGCATTAAATTTTTTTAAAGGGTAGCAGGCATATGCCACAGCGGTTGTAATCTCTTCGGAGGTTAAATCTTAATCACTCGAGTCTTGCTTATCCAGAAAATATCCCGTACCAGCCTAGGCTTTACAAAAATTCTGACTGCAGCAGCTTGCCAAAATCCGTCCCATTACTACTGCATTTATAAACAGTGGTTTTAGGGCGACCTTATGCCTCGTAAGTATGAAATCACCGCAGCTTTCAATGATGCGATCAAGCTTGACGCTAAAAGTCGGCGGGGCGTGAGAACCAATGACTTTCGATTGGTACCCGAAAACTACATTCATCACTAGCCTCTTGAGGAGTATAACCGCTGGATCAAACGGTATCAGGCGTTTTTATTTGAGCTTGTGACAGATGGAGGGAAGAACAAAACGTGTGGCTTGCGTAATATGGGATATGTGAAATGAGCATGGGCGCTGAATACATAGAAGAAGGATTAGGGCATCCCTCAACTAGCGCGTACCGTGTTGAAACGCCTGACGGTTTTTTCATCATCGAACGCAGCGTAAAAATGAATCCAGGCAACGAAGTAGCGTTTCTGTAAGACGGCTACCCGATGGTGGGCAAGTTGTTCGCTTCCGGGCTGATTACGCAGGACGGCGTAACGATAGACGGAGAAGGGCTGAAGGAAGTCATCGTGCTGGGGGAAAATTGACCGCAACAATTCTGGATGATCACGACGATTTTCGTCCATCGACCTGAAAACAGCTATCAATACTTACTACTCGCAAAGGTGTGTCGCGCGCGACCTTTGCGCTCAATTACGCAAAAACAGCATGATGATGTAATCCACTCTCGTGAGTCAGCCAGGCTTTACCTGACCATCTTCGCTTTATCATGCAACGATTCAGGCAACAAAAAAATCTGATAGCAGATGCGAGTCAGGCCATTTTTTTCATTCGGAATGCTGTCTATCTGGGTATGGCAACGAACGAGGAGACATCGCAACTAACACCGTGGAAGAATTATAGGCTCCTCCTCAGTCGGATTGATACCAAAAATGCCCGTGAAATAGATTGGTCAACACCCCAGTTTGATCAGACTTTGAAAATTCTCTGGTAAGCTAATGATGGGTGGTTAATCCACCCATCTCACTATGCAACCTTATGACTCTGTGATGAATCGAGCATTTTATTTTTTCTGGTATGATTATCGAACCTAGCTAGAATAAATTTTCTGCATGGACGCTCAATTATCATCCACGTCATAAAAGAAACCAAAATACACAGGGACCAGAAAATCAAGGGACCTAACCAATAACTATCTCTAAAGAGTAATGATGGAGCGTAGTTAGCAATGTAACGAGCGATAATTTCATGTGTCATATAAAGCGAAAAGCTCGCTTCTCCCAAGATAACCATCCACCTGCAACCAATAAACCTGGATGGCGTACCCTTTCCAAATGCAAAAATTGCAATAATGATAGCAAACATAGGCGCAGCAAAAGTCCTTGTTAACCAACTACCTACCACATACCCATCGAAAGTTACTGAAATTAGGTGCGGCAACCAACATAAAGTAAACAAACCTAATAAAAGTGATGCAATTTCTAAAATCGTGAATAACAATGAGCTTGCTACTAGCTTGTTCCTAATTCTTAGCCATAATGCACAAGCTACAATACCGGACAAAAATTCAGTTAGTCTTACTAGTGGTAATATCCCTGCCGCCCACTGATTAGGACCCATAAGAGGATCCCCGTATTGAAGCATAGGGAATGCCATTTTTTGCACAGCCATCACGATTGCTAAGCCAGTCATAAATGCCAGCGCTAGTTTAAAATGCCAGTTCGTTTTGAATTTATATATTAGAAATGGGAACAGAACATAAAAAAACAGTTCGACAGATATACTCCATGAAGGACCATTCAGAGAAAAAAAATATTTCGCGTATGGAATCCATGCATGTATAAGAAAAAGGTTTGCCAGAATTTTAAACCATGAAACTGACTCCCCCGGATATCCCCATGGCGAAGGGAAAAGGCAGAGTACTATTAGAAGACAGGCAATGTGCAAAGGCCAGATTCTGGCAATTCTCGCAACAATAAATCTGGCGGATTCAGCTTTTGTTGAGATATTATTGTGAGTAAAATAAAGAATAAATCCAGACAAAACGAAAAAGAAAGTAACACCCAAATCGGCATCTACACGATCATCAATGAACTTGCTTAAAGGATACATCCACACAGTATGATGGAAGGCAATCAGGGCAGCAGCAATGAATCTCATGCCAGAAAGAGATTTTAGTAGTTCTCGCATTTAAATTTGTCCGTTAGGTCCAAAAATTCATCTGCATTGTAGATGAAGCAATGATTACTTAGAATAAATAATTAAGAATCATGCTAAATTTAGACAGCAAGGGCGCTCCTTCCTAAACAGCGGCCGGGGTATCTATTTCACCATTCGCCTGTCTTATCCAGAAACCCCTTCTCTCCTTATGTAGGCTTTACAAGAAGCTAGACTGCAACAGTTTGCCAAAAACAAACCTCAATAATACTGTATTTATATACAGTTATTTTGCGGGTTAATTTTATGCCACGCAAATACGAAATCGGCTCTGTGTTCAGCAGTGCCACCCAGCTTGACGGCCGAGAGCGCCGGATAGTCACCACGAACAACTTTCGCCTTGAGCTGGAGAAGATGAACCACGTCTGGCCGCTGGAAGAGTGCAACTGCTGGATTAAGCGCTATCAGCCCTTCTTCTTTGAAATGGTGACAGACGGCGGAGAGCACAAGACGTGGGCACTTAGAAACATGGGTTAAGTGAGGTGAGCTCGTCATCTACAGAAGAGAGCTTCGAGCCTCCATCTTCTAATGCGTTCCGTATCGAAACACCTGACGGGTTTGTCATCGTTGACCGCGGCGTAAAGATGAAGCCTGGCGATGAGATGGTGTTTCAGTACGACGGCTACCTCATGACTGGCAAGCTGTTCTCTTTGGGGCTGATAACACAGGACGGCGAAACGATAGACAGGGAGGGGCGAGGGCATCATCGTGCTGGGCAAAGTCACGGCGACAATTCTGGACGATGACGACGAGTACCGGCCGACGATCTGATTAAGCAAAAATTTGTGCTACCGGAGCACATAGCACACATGAAGCACAAAAAAATACCGCAAAACACCTCGTATTCACCTAATGGGCAAAATGTGCCTTGCGGTATGCTTCTGATAAACCTTGAATCACCCTGAATCAACTTACTCCTGCAAAACTGCAAAGTGAAACAATGAATATGCAGGTTTAACCCCACTCACAATCGGCACAGCTTAACCAATATCCCCATGAAAATACTCATAATCGCAGCCGTGCTGCTGCTCACCGCCTGCGCAACCAAGCAGTACCCCCAGGCTTCTGCGGTAACGGATCAAGAAGCGGTGACGCTGAACTGCCAGACGCTGGAACAGGAAATCGTCAAAACGCGCCATATCCAGCACGAGATCACCGAGACCGGCAGCTTTGACTATCGCACCGTACTGGGTTTTATGGGCGATCTCGGTATCGGCAACGGTATTGCGCGCCATAATGCCAGCGAAAAAGCGAAATCACGCCTGGCCGAGCTACAGGCGCTGCGCGATGTGAAATGCGTGACAGCAACAGATTCAAAATCAGAGGCGAAAAAACTTTTCCACGCGAGCTAGCGAGAGGGCACACGCAAAGCTTGTTTTTAGAAATGTTATATCATAACATTTTACACTCTTTCATTGATGGAGGGTAAATATGTTGGCAAGCAAAGGAAAAGTCATTGCATTGGGTCTGCTGCTTAGCGGGCAGGCTATGGCGCATGGCCACCACGCACACGGCCCAGCGCTGTCGCAAATGGAGCAAAAAGCGGCCGAAGGGGTGTTTGACGACAAAGATGTTAAAGATCGCCCGCTGTCAGACTGGGATGGCGTATGGGAGTCCGTCTATCCGCTGCTGGAGCAGGGAAAACTGGATGCGGTCTTCGCGCAGAAAGCGCAAAAGGATGGGCATAAAACCCCAGAACAGATCAAAGCCTACTACCGCAAAGGCTACGCCACGGAAATCGAGCGGCTGGGCATTGAAGATGGCGTAATCGAATTTCACCGCGGCGACAGCGTCGCCTCCTGTCGCTACAGCTATGCCGGACATAAAATCCTGACCTATGCCTCCGGGAAAAAAGGTGTTCGTTATCTGTTTGAATGTCACGACAGGAACAGCCATGCGCCAAAATATGTGCAGTTTAGCGATCATATTATCGCACCGCGCAGGTCAAGCCATTTTCACCTTTTTAGCGGCAATATCTCTCAGCAGGCGCTGCTGGAAGAGATGGATAACTGGCCCACTTATTATCCCTGGCAATTAACACAGGAACAGGTGGTTGATGAAATGCTGCATCATTAATATTACTGAAATCGGGTAAATATATTTCAGTCAGGCGTTTACCCTGAATATATTATTCAGACGGTATGAGAAATTTTGTCGACGACGGTTTTAACCAGCAACCTCGCCGCAGGCCTTGCCGCATCGGCTCTTGCACTGAAGAATCTCCCAGGCACAAGGGTCGCATCAGAGAAGGTCACCATTACAATATTACCTGAGTGTGACCATTCTCTTACTGAATTAGATATATTCCAGCGACAATCGCGCTGACAGAGATAATATGTAACAGTTCGGTCATGAGTTTTTCCTCCAGTGCAGTCTCTTATTTCATTGAAGAAGCTATAAAGCGATCCGTCAATAAACAGAATTAAATTTATCTGCGCTAACGACGGCGTTTTGCGTAAAACTACATGGAACACAGCCTGTCCAATAAGCCAAACGGCAACGGCGTAATGTTTGATCTTTTACGCTTCGTTCACGTTTCAGTAAGGGAGGGCGCATATTAAATAGTCACAGCACTAAACTAAATATACCCAATAGGGGTAACTGGAGGTGCGTATGTCAGAACGTCCCGATGATATCGATCCCATTCCCGGCGGCGGCCAGCTCCCAGGCGGCGTAGAAGATATACCCGGCGGAGAGGGGGATGAGATGCCAGAAGATGATGAGTATGTAGAAGATGACGTTGAGGATGAAGATGAAGATGAGGATGAAAATCTGAATCCCTGAATGTGAAAGCCGTCTGCGGGCGGCTTTATTCATTAAAGCGCGCAAAAAATTGCCCGCACAGGTCAGCGGGCAAGTCCAGTCAGGCAGAACTCTCGATTGCATTACGTAAAGGGTATGCGCATAGCGCCAGATTATCTTCTCACCGGCGCTACGATAAAGAAACGCAGCAGCACGCATTCGTCACAGGAAATTCTTATGGGCAAAAAAAAGCCCGCTCAAGGCGGGTGAAATCGTTACATGGAATTATCCACATACTTAATAGGACGCTGCTTCGCGGCGAAAGTTCGAGCGAAGCGGAAGATTTTTGCGGCTTACTGCGCCGTATCGCGATAGCGTCGCCACTCTACCAGCGTTCCCAGCACAGACAGCGCCTGTTCCGACGAACGCAAGAGCGGGTAATCCTCGTTCAGCGGCGCCAGCTCAAAGCTGTTGTGGCTGCGCGCGCGATATTTGCGTAGCACATACTCGTTCTCTCCAGTAAGCGCCAGCACCAGGTCCCCAGGCTGGGGCGGTAATTCAGGATCGATAAGCAGCAGATCGCCACGCAGGCACTGCGGCGCCAGCGCGTTGTCCCATAGGGTCAATGCAAAGCTGGTGGCAGAGTAGCTGCGATCGGTAGGGATCCGCCTGAGGATCTCTACCTGCGTCGCCTCCGCCAGCCAGTCGCCAATCTGTTCTCTCTCCAGATAAGGCAGGCCGGTTTGCGCCTGCGTTTGTACAGTAAACACCGGTCCATCCCCGTCTACCAGCCATGCTGGCGCGCAGCCCAGCACCTCCGCGAGTCGCAGCAGGTTTTCTCCGCGCGGCAGTGTCTCCTCTTTTTCCCACTGAGATATCGCCACATGGGAAACCGAGATTTTTTCTGCAACAGCTTTTTGCGTCAAATTCAGTGCCTTACGGCGGAAGCGAATACGATCGCCCGTAGTTTCTTTTTCCATCTTCTTGACATCTCCTGAGAGCCAGACTTAAGTATACTTAAGCTGTGAATTTAAGCAATCTTAAGTTTCGGCGAGGGAGGCGCTTTGCGTTTTACGCCTGACGTCAGCAGCCGTTACCCATCGAGGTACAGAGGTGAGGCATGGAAAGTAGTCTGATAACCAGTGTTGGCGCGTTAGTTCTTGGGGGCGGAGCGGCCGCGCTTTTCTGGAAGCCGCTTATTGCAGGCATTGCTTCTATTGTCACCAGCAATCGTGCCGGTGGAGAAATCATTACCAGCTACAAGGAGCAGGTCTTACTGCTGAAGGAGAGCAATGCGCTGCTCCGTCAGGAGAACGACGATTTACGTATACGTCATGATACCAATCTACGGCGAATATCTACCCTGGAGACCGATCTGCGCTTAATTAAAAACGCGCTCGGCATTCTGGTGGTCATGACTGACGCCGATCAAAACAGCAAGTTTCGTAATGAAATCGACAGGCTAATTTCCACCCTGGAGGAGCATAGCGATGGCAGAGATACACAGTGAAATAAGACCGACGACCCACAAGCGCAAAGTTTTGCTCGGCGTGCTGATGCTGGGCATGTCGTTGATATGCATTGTGATGACCATCCTGTTTTTATACGTCAGCAGCACGGCCAATCAGCGCGTAGAGGATATTCGGCGCGAAGCACGCGAGTCCGCCGCGCGACGTGAAGCCAAGGTGGATGAGCTGTCGAAGCAGGTGTCCGTGCTTCAGAACAAGCTGGATACGCTGCCCGATCAGACGGTCGACAAGGTGAAGCGGGTCGTCATACAGGATGAAAATGCTACGAAGCCTTAACAGGAGAGTCTAATGCGAATTTTTAACCTGATTGGTGAAGGCTTTCACGCCCTCCGATCGTTCATTATCACTAAGGAGTCTGCCATGACCGATACCAGCATCATTAACTCAACCACGCCAGCAAGCGATGCCGAGCTGCCGCAGTTTGCCATACCGGATGCCAATGTGCCGACCGATCCGCAGCTGCAGCGTTTATCTTCTCCCTCAACGGTGGCGCCAGCCACCTCTGAAGAGACTCCGGGCGAAACCCACGTTGCGCCTGATGCGACGGCGCAGCACACGCCGTCGCCGTCGGCAGAGCAGAGCGCTGCGCCGGACGCTTCAGCCTCACAGGCTGCGGATCAGGCCGCTGCGCCCGACGCTGCCGCCGCACAGTCTGCGGATCAGGCCGCTGCGCCCGACGCTGCCGCCGCACAACCTGCTGATCAGGCAGCTGTGCCCGACGCTGCCGCCGCACAGTCTGCGGATCAGGCCGCTGCGCCCGACGCTGCCGCCGCACAGCCTGCTGATCAGGCAGCTGTGCCCGACGCTGCCGCCGCACAGCCTGTGGATCAGACCGCTGCGCCAGACGCTGCCGCCGCACAGCCTGCGGATCAGGCCGTTGCGTCCGACGCTGTCGCCGCTCAGCCTGCGGATCAGGCTGCGACGCCCGATGCTACTGCCGTACAGCCTGTGGATCAGTCCGCGACGCCTGATGCAGCAGCGCCCCAGCCCGCAGAGCAGAGCGCGCCCTCGGACGCGGCCGCTCAACCCGCCGATCAGGGCGCTGCGGCAGGCACTGCCGCCGATGCGCAACCCCAGGCGCAGACACCCGTGGCGGATGCCGCTGCCCAGCAGGCCAGCGCGCAGGCTGTTAACGCTGCTGTTCAGGAAACGGCGCCCGTAGCCGATTCCGGTAGCGCTGCGCCGTCGTCCGCTCAGCCCGCCGGGAATGAGGAGCAGAGCGACTTCAGCGCAGGGGTAAAAGATTTCGGCGCCGCTTTTGATTTCGTACAGCAAGGGATTGAGCACTTGGGGACGGCGGCCCGTAAGGAGCTGTTTGAACTGGCGCGTAAATATCTCTAATGACTGAGCGCATAAGGCACTGAAAGGGGACAACGCGTCCCCTGTTTTTTGATGAAGAGGGCGCTTCTGGCGGTGTAGCGTAAACGCTGGGCTAAAGAAGAGAAGGCGTAGAAGCCAGAGATCGAGAGGGTCAGGCGCCACTTCCGAATATTCTTAAGGCGGCTTCGTTATATTCCACTACCTTTAATCATTCACGCGAGATATTTATTGGTTAAAACAGCAAAAGGAAAAACAGCATGAGTGATTCAGTGGAAACGAAAAGCAAAACTGACTACCTGCGCGATGTGACCTCGCAGCTGAAAGAGATGCGCCACTATGCGCAAACCAATACCGAAACGCTCTCCAGCCACTGGCTCGCGTTCGATGCCGGCGAATATAAAGATCCCGAGTTTGCCGGACGTATCGATGCGCTGCTAAACAAACAGGGCACGCTGCTGGATGATTTAGACGCCGCGATTCAGGATATCGAAATCGCTATCAACCACAGCGAGCAGGAGAAGTAATCCTGCTCAGTCGGTGGTCGGCGCTTAGTCGGCCACCAGCCACATTTCCGCCTCGTCAAACATCTCTTCGACAATGCGCGCCACCGTAGCCTTATCGTTCTTGCTCAAATCGGTTTCGATGGCGTTGCGCTCCATCGGCTTTACGCGCACCTCAATCTCCGGGAAGACGCGCTGAACGCGCTTTTCCAGCTCCCGTAAAATCATCTCGCGCGCGCCCGGCAGGCCGGCTACGTTACGCTTATCGTAAATCAATTCCACAAACATACTGGTATTCCATACAGGGAAGAAATTCGCTGGCACATCATACTGTAAATCCAACCAGTGACAAGCCTCTCAGGCGCATTGAGCGCTTTTTTTTCGGCGTGATACGCAAATTCGTCTCAGATAACAAAAGCGGGAAGATCAAAGGGGAGCAAGAAGGCGAAGAGAGCGAGAAAAAATCAAACCTCTGGAGGTGGAAATCCAGCAACACCTCCAGAGGCGGTGCAAGCGCACCATTCGTTCAAGGACAATCACGACCGAAGTCGTCCAGTAAAGTTATACAAGTTTTATCTTCTTGTACAATTTAATCCTGATTTATTTTACTGGTTGGAGGTGTTGCCGCGATCGTCCGCTTAAAGCTCGTTTTTGATGCAGAACTCTTCCCAGGTCATTCCCAGCGATTCAGCATGCGATTTAAGATAATTTTCAATGGCTTCAGCGGCCACCGCTTTATCCGGCTCGGCAAGCTGGATAGAGAAGATCATGCCGTCGAGATTTTTCTGGCGCAGGAAAGCGGCGTAAATACGTTCCGCATGCCATTCGCGCAGCTGGCGCAGCGACATATTGGCATGGCGCGCGTCGCTCTCCGTCAGTTCATCGAGCGCGGCCTGAAAATCGGCATGAGCGGTAAAAAACATCTCGCGCGCCTGCGCGTAGTAGGCTTCTGGCGTTTTCATAAAGTTTCCTGAAAGATTAATTGCGGTGCAGCGCGCCAGTGTAACTCACCCTCCAGCCCTTGTCAGGACGCTGTTAAACGGGAGGGCAGCGCAAAAAAAGTGGCCGCGCGAGGCGAAGCAGGGCGTAGATAGCTTGCGGAAAGCAGGCGAAAAATTATAACTTAGCCGCCATTGAAGCGATCTCAGGGATTAATGATGAAAAAGTGGATGCTGACGACGGCCGCGCTGGCGCTGGCCGGCTGTGCGCAAATCAACAGCTATCAGGATGCGGTGCAGACGCCGGCGCCCGCCAGCCTGCAGGGCACCTGGCAAACGGTCGGCCCGCAGAGCGGGTTGCGCAGCGATCGCGCGCTGGGCAGTCTGATCGTCAATGCGGACGGCAGTACGCTTGACTGCCGCCAGTGGATGCGCGTCATCGCCAAGCCAGGCAAGCTGACGCTGCTCAGCGGCGATTACGTTAACGTCAATCGCCAGTCGCGCGTCATGCCTTTAGAACTGAATGGCGGCGAGTTGCGCTATGACGGACTGACGCTGCGTAAGGTCGAGCGACCGACGGTAGAGTGCCAGCAGGCGCTGGATGAAGTGGCGAAACAGCCGAACGCGGCCGTTATCCAGAATATCGAACCGGAAATCATGAAGTCCGCCATCACTCAGGCGAACGAAAACAAGCAATAATCTCGCCGCGCCTTATTCCGTCAGCTGCGATGGCATAAGGCGCGTCATGTTACTCCGCCAGCACCCAGACGCTGACGCTGCCGCCGTTGCAGCGCACCACGACCGTGCCCTGTTCATCAGCGGTGAGGATTTCGTCGCGATGACCTAAATAGTCGCGCCACGCTTTACCGGCAAAGCCGTCGCCCATCGCCACGCTTTTCTCGCCTTCTTCGCCGTTCGACATAATGACGATGCAGCCCGGCTGCTCAGCGGTGCCGCTGCGGCTGAACGCTACACAGTTAGGATGATCGAAATAGTCCGTTTGCGCCCCCCAGCCGTAAGCCTGGCGAGCGCGGATCAGCGCTTCCAGCTCTGGAATGACGGGCATTTCGACGCGGTGGGTTTCGCCGTCGCCGCCTTCATCTTCGTAGCTGGCACCGAACAGGTCGGGATAAAACACCGTCGGCACCCCTTGCTCGCGCAGCAGGATCAGCGCGTAGGCGAGCGGCTTGAACCAGGCTTCGACCGGCGCCTCCAGCGACTGCAGCGGCTGCGTGTCGTGGTTGGCGACGATGGTGACCGCATGCCAGGGATCGGCCTGCACCAGCGAATTGGCGAAGATCTGGCTGAGATCGTAGTCGCTGCCCTGAGTGGAAGCCTGATGAAAATTCATATGCAGCGGCGCGTCGAACAGCAGAGTTTTGCCTTCAACCTGCTGGATATACTCCAGCAGCTTATCGGTCTCGAACGACCAGTACTCGGCGACGATAAACATCGGCTCGTCGGCGACCTCCTGAACGTGATCGATCCACTCTTTGTAGAACCAGGCGGGAATATGCTTGACCGCATCAAGGCGGAATCCGGTGCAGGGCAGCTGTTCCCTGACCCAGCGCGCCCAGTATTTCAGCTCTTCGCGCACGGCGTTGTTGCGGAAGTCGATATTGGCGCCCATCAGATAGTCAAAATTGCCCAGCTCGCTGTCGACCTGATCGTTCCAGCCGTCGGCAGTGTAGTCGTTAACGATCTTGAAGACGCCGTTTTCATCCGGGTTTTCGATATGGTCGACGCCGCTAAAGCATTTGTAGTCCCAGACGAATCTGGAATATTCGCCCGCGCGCGTTGGAAAGTTAAAGCGCGTCCAGGCTTCGCATTCGATGACCTCGTCGCTGATTTCGTCACGGTTGTCGGGGTTAACGCGGTTAACGCGCACGCGCTCTTTTTCGTCGGCGCCCATCTTGTGGTTCACTACCACATCCAGCAGCACGCCGAGGTTGTGGGCACGCAATGCCTCCACAGCCGCCTGCAGCTATTGCTTGTCGCCATATTTAGTGGCGACGCTGCCTTTTTGATCGAATTCGCCCAGGTCGAAGAGATCGTAGCTGTCGTATCCCACGGAATAGCCGCCTGCTTCGCCTTTATAGGCAGGCGGAAGCCAGGTCATCGTTATGCCGATCTCGCTCAGCCAGGCCGCTTTTTCAGCAACTTCAGGCCAGAGCTGGCCGCCATCCGGGTAATACCAGTGAAAAAATTGCAATAACGTCGGGTTGTGCATCTGCTGCGCTCCAGCGGGAAGGAAAAGCAAGTATGGAGCACGGCGAAAAAAAGACGCACCGGCAGAACAAATCTTTTGTTCTTCGCGGTGCGTTTCAGAATCAGGAGAGAGGCTGGTTTTCCATCGGCACCATCACGCTGCCCTGTTTGCCGTAGGCGCTGAGCACCGATTTCTGACGGGTGTTCTGGTTAACCAGGGTGGAAAGCTCGTTCATGCGTTCCTGCAGCAGGCGCTTCACTTCACCTTCGTTATCAAGAATATGGCGCAATACCGGACGCAGCTGCTCCTGCGCCTGCACGGAAGGCGAGGCGGCTTCGGTCGATCGCGCCAGCCGTTGCACCGCGCTGACGTAATCAACTTCCTTTTTGATCAAATCATCCCATTCGCCCTCGGCCGCAAGACGCAGCATTTGCTGGCTGAGATCGAGTAACTGCTGGTAAATGGTAATCAGTTGCGGTGCTAGTATCATTAAACGGCGTCCTGAATCAGAGGTTGAGGCTGGGCGATTTCCTTCCATGCGTCAGCGATATTACGCAGCAGCGCTTCGACCTCGACAATGGCCTCCACGTCGTTGCGTAAGTTCGCCTGCAGGAGTCGCCGCACCATGTAGGCGTAAAGCGAAATCAAGTTGGTGGTGAGCTCGTCGCCGCTCTCTTCTGCGAGACCCTGCTTAAGCCCGTTTTCAATAATGTTAATGGCCTTCGAAAGGGAAAGACCTTTCCCTTCAATGTTGCCGTCCTGCATAAACAGGCGGGCGCGCACCAGCGCGCTCAGCGCGCCGTCGAACAGCATATTGACCAGCTGATGCGGATTCGCGCTCATGACGGCGCTTTCGACGCCGATTTTTGCATAGGCCTGAATGCCGTTTGCGGTGTACATGATCACTCCTTATAAAAATCAGCTTTTGGAGCTGGAGTTCGAGGTGTCGAACTGCTGCGTCAGATAGCTGCTGGTCTGGTTAAGCGAACTCATCACCACGTCGAGCTGCGTAAACTGGGCTTTCAGACGCGTAATCGTGTCGTTGATACGATCGTTGACTGAGTTGTACTGGACGGTCAGGGCGTTAAGCGTCTTGCTGACGCCGTCGGTGGCGGACTGCACGATGCCGGTGCTGGAGAGCCAGCTGGTCAGGTTGCTGGAGACGGTGGTGGCGATGCCGGTGGTTTTGCCGTCGCCGATAATCATCTCTTTCACGTCCGACATATTGTTTTTCAGGCTCTTGCTCAGCTTGTCAGAGTCGACTTCCAGCTGCCCGGTGGTCGGGTTGGAGGTCACGCCGATCTGCGCCATGGTTTTGAACGTCGAGGAGCTGGCGGCATTGGTCAGCAGGCTCTTCAGCTGGTTCTGGATGGTACGCAAGGTGCTGTCGCCCAACAGCGCGCCGTTGCTGCTGTCCTGCGAATCAGTGCCCACATCCACCGCGGTATATTTGGTCAGGCTGGAAAAGGTGTCCTGCAGGGTGTTGTAGGCGGAGACCCAGCCGGTGATAGCGGCGTTGGCTTTGGTGGTATCGGAGGCGATCGTCAGCGTCTGGTTGCCGCTGGTGACGTCGCTGAGATTCAGCGTAATGCCTTCCAGCGCGTCGCTGATGGTGTTGCTGCTGCTCTCGATGGCGACGTTATTGACCGTCAGCTTCGCATTCTGCGCCTTGACGCTTTCGGTCATCCCATTACTGGTGGCGCTGGCGTCGTAGCCGACGATGCCCGCAAGCGTATCGTCGCCGGTCACCTTAATCGAGCTGACGGCTTTGCCTGAACCGCTCTCATTCGCGCTGACGGAAAGGCGGTAGCTGCCATCTCCAACCTTGATAATGCTGGCGGTAACGCCCGCGCTGGCGCCGTTGATGGCGTCGCGCATGCCGGTCAGCGAGGTCTGCGCGCTGGTCAGCGTAATGTCTTTGCTGGAGCCGTCCGCCAGCGCGATGCTCAGCGTGCGGCTGCTGGCGGAGCTGTCGCCCAGCGCGGCGGTGTTGCTGCTCTGTGCCGCTGAGGTCAGGGTTTGCGCCTGGGCCAGCTGCGTCACGCTAATGGTGTACTTGCCTGCCGCGACGGAACTGCCGGAGGTGGTAGCGCTAAAGGCGCTTGAGCTGCTGGTCGCGGTCGTGGCGCTAAACAGGCTGGCGTTATTCAGTGTGGTGTTCGCCGTCTGAAAGGTGGTCAGCGCGCTTTTCAGCGTCGCGTAGGCGCTCAGTTTAGCGGTATAGGAGGACTGCTGTTTAGAAATCGGAGTCAGCGCGGCTTTTTCCGCCGTCTGCATACTGTCTAAGATATCGCTTAAGTTAAGGCCTGAACCGACACCCAGGTTAGTGATACTTGCCATGTTTGTTTCCTTATCATGTCGACACGGAGAGTGAATACCGGGGTTATCGGCTGCGAATAAGGAAAGTTTAAAGTTATTCATCACTGCGCGATAAAGCGAATAGCGTATATAGAGAAGGGTATTTCAACGGCTAGAAAGGAAGTGATTTTCTTCTAAAGAAGTGGCGGGCGAGGGCGATAAAGATAAGCGTGACAGGTTGAAGGAAAAAATTTTCACCTGGTACTAAAAAAATTCTAAAGGTTGTTTAAGGGCAGACGATAACAACTTTGACGGCGCTGAAGCCGGCGGGTTGAAGCCCACACCTTAACCGAAAGACTTGATTAACAGGAATATTTATCATGGCCCAAGTCATTAATACCAACAGCCTCTCGCTGATCACTCAGAACAACATCAACAAGAACCAGTCCGCTCTGTCTACTTCTATCGAGCGTCTGTCTTCTGGTCTTCGTATCAACAGCGCGAAAGATGACGCTGCTGGTCAGGCGATTGCCAACCGTTTCCAGTCCAACATCAAAGGCCTGACTCAGGCTGCACGTAACGCCAACGACGGTATCTCTGCTGCGCAGACTACTGAAGGCGCGCTGTCAGAAATCAACAACAACCTGCAGCGTATCCGTGAACTGACTGTTCAGGCGCAGAACGGCACCAACTCTGATTCCGACAAATCTTCAATCCAGGACGAAATCAAATCTCGTCTGGACGAGATTGACCGCGTATCTGGTCAGACTCAGTTCAACGGCGTAAACGTACTGGCTAAAGACGGCAAAATGTCTATCCAGGTTGGCGCGAACGATGGCGAAACCATCGACATCGACCTGAAAAAAATCGACTCTTCTACGCTGAAGCTGAACACCCTGAACGTGAACGGCCCGCAGGGCACGCCTGCCGCTGCTGGTGCTGCTGACTTCCAGAAAGTCTACGGCACTACCAGTAACGTCTCTAAAGCAACCGTAGCGGAATCAGGCGCAACTGACGACCTGTCAACCCGCCTGGGTCTGGCAGCTGGCGGCGCGAAAGTTGACGGTACTAGCGTCTATAAAGACGACAACGGCAACATGTTCGCTAAAGTGACCATCAAGTCTACTTCTGCGGCAGAAACCAACAACCTGAAAGCGAACGGTTTCGACATCGCTAACGGTGCAAGCCAAGACTTCTACATCGCTGTTGACCCGCAGTCAGCAACTACCACTGCAGGCGGCGATACCGCAGCGTTCACCATCGACACCAAAAACATCAACCTGTCTGATTTCTCAACTGGTGCTACCTCTGACCCGTTATCAAAAATCGACAGCGCGATCGCCAGCGTAGACAAATTCCGTTCTTCACTGGGTGCGATTCAGAACCGTCTGGATTCAGCGGTAACTAACCTGAACAACACCACGACTAACCTGTCTGAAGCACAGTCTCGTATTCAGGATGCTGACTACGCGACCGAAGTTTCAAACATGTCTAAAGCGCAGATCATCCAGCAGGCGGGTAACTCCGTGTTGGCGAAAGCTAACCAGGTTCCGCAGCAGGTTCTGTCTCTGCTGCAGGGCTAATCGCCCTCTGGTGAAATACTTGAAAACCCCGCTTCGGCGGGGTTTTTTTATGCCTGAGAAAAAGCCAGGAAAGCCTCTGTGTTATCTGCATTGCGGTGGCTTACCTGTTGATAGGCTGGTCGCTGTCATTGTGTTTTTGCCGTTTTAACGCCATCAGCAGGTAAGATCATGAAAGAGATTTCGGTAGTTGAACCGCTGTTTTTCAGCGAATTTAAGTGTGCCGGCAGCGCGTGCCTGGACCACTGCTGTAAAGGCTGGGATATCTATTTAGATAAGCCCACGGTCAGCCGCTATTTGAAGAGCGGCGACATTGCGGTGCGCCAGCTTGCGGAAGAAAATATTATCAAAACCAAAAAAAGTTTTGATAACTGGGGCACCATCAAGCTAAACAGTAGCGGCAATTGCGTTTTCCTTGATGAGAACAGTCTCTGCAACATCCATAAAAAAATGGGTGAAAAGGCGCTGAGCCCCACCTGTTCCAGCTATCCACGCTCGCAGAAAAAAACCAGGTATGAGATCAGGAACAGCCTGACGCTCTCCTGCCCGGAAGCGGTAAAAGGGCTGCTGGCCAGCCCTGAGGCCATGCTGCTTAATGAAAAGAAAGCGTTGCGTATTTCAGCGCTGAACGCGCCGGAAGTCGATCAGGCGTCGCGATTTATCAATCTGATGTGCAGCAATCTGCTGCTGGCCAGCGGCGCCAACATCGAGCAGGGGCTTTACGGCATTGCGATGCTGTTTCTTTTTGCCGAAAAAACAGGCGACAGCGCGGATAACTATACCCGGCTTGAAGAGTACTTTTTCTCGGTTCTGAATCTCATCGAACAGGGAGAAATGGCAGCGAATATCGACAGCATCAAGCCTGACTACCAGCTGCAGTGGGCATTGCTGTTGCGTCTACAGGCTTACCTGGGCAGCCACAAGGCAATTCGCGGGTCGGCGACGCTTATCCACTATGTCAATAAGCTGATTTACATCCAGAGCGATCTTGCTGAGCACAATGACGTCACGGTATCGATGAAGCGTCTGGCGGCCGTCTGGCAGGATAAACTGAAACCCTGGCTGGCAGAGCGCCCGCATATTATGGGCAATTATCTGCAGTACCGGATGTATCACGACGGCTTCCCTTCCCTCAGCGGGCAGAGCGCACTCGCGAATCTCTATCTGCTAACGGCGGAGTGGTTCCTGCTGAGATCGCTACTCTCAGCCAGCCTGGAGCTGGTGGGGACGATCAGTGAAAACGACGTTATTAATATTATTTACAGCTATCACTCAGTGACGAAACACGATCAGATTTCAGATAAAGCTTTTATGCATGAAATTGAAAAAAGCAAAGTTAACGACGATCTCTCGCTGCTTCATCTGCTGCGCTAAGTGAGGCGGGCGTACTGGTTCGCCTTGAACAGTACGCCTGACCTTCGCCGCTCCTCTCTCCTGACGCCTGCATTTGCCTGTTGCGTTACAGATCCCCGCGCGCCTGCCGATAACTCCTTACAGAACAACACACGCATTCAGTTTGATTTTTTTCTGGAGTGTCTATGCGCTTCAATTATGACTTGTTACCCGGCGAGCAGCTCACCTTCGACGAGATCGCGCTGCGCTACGCGCGGCAGCATCCCGACGAAAAGGCGCTGACCGTACGCGGGTTGTTAAGCCCGTCCACCAGCTATCGCGCCTTGCGTATTCGCGCGGTGTTCGCTGGCGAAGAGAGCAACAGCCCGCTGGAGGACCTGCTGTTTATCTCCGACGACAACGAGCGCAAAAACTATCTGCGCCGGTTCGAGCACTATCTGAAGTCGCAGCAGCCCTTTGCCTATTTTCGCCGCAGCGGCGAGGTGTCGCGCGATAACCTCTGGCAGGTGATGGGCGAAAGCCGCGTCTACGCCATGATCGATCCCCATTCCGCCGCCGCGCAGAACCTGCTCGCCAGCCGCGGCTATCAGCTGGCGCTGATGCGCGAGGATGAGAACGAGGCTTACTGGCAGCTCTTCGATCCCCAGGCGCGCCCCTGTTTTCCGCTCTCGCGTCCTGTCCAGTTCATCGTGGTGCTGAGCACGCCGCAGCATAAGGCGCCCACGGCGGTTATGCCGGGCATGGAGGTAGGACGGCGGGTTAAGGAGAGCCTGTTTCAGCGCGCCAGCCAGGCGGCGTTTTTGACGGCCGTAAAAGCGCGCTACGGCGGCTGCGTCATCACCGGCACGCGCCTGACCGATCGCCCTGTCTGGCCCTGGGTTGAGGCCTGCCATATCGATACGCGGGAAAACAGCGAAGGCGGCCTGGCGGATAACAGCGTCGATAACGGTTTGTTTTTGCGGAGCGATCTGCAGCGTCTGTTTCTTAACAAACTGATAAGCATCGATGGTGAATCCGGCCAGATACGCTTTCATCCCGACGCGGAAATCGGGCAAAGCATAAGCCCCTGTTACCAGGCCCTTGAAGGCCAGGTATGCGCTTTATGGGACGCGGTGCCGCCCGCCACGCGGCAGCGGCTGCGCGCGTCAGATTAAGCAACGTGATGAGAGCGGAGCGATCCGCTCTCTGACATAACAAAAATGAAATAACCTCGCTTTTGCCCGCCTATTCAGCCAATCGATCCCCCTACAGAATTGGATAATCCTGCCGATAACTTCATTAACGCAGGGTAGTCAACGTGAACGATTTCTATACCGCCGAAGGCGTGATGGATAAACATTCGCTCTGGCAGCGCTACGTGCCGCTGGTGCGCCATGAAGCGTTGCGTCTGCAGGTTCGTCTGCCGGCCAGCGTTGAGCTTGACGATCTGCTGCAGGCCGGTGGTATTGGCTTGCTGAACGCTGTAGAGCGTTACGACGCGCTGCAGGGAACGGCATTCACCACCTACGCCGTGCAGCGCATCCGAGGCGCAATGCTGGATGAGCTTCGCAGCCGGGACTGGGCGCCGCGCAGCGTGCGACGCAACGCGCGCGAAGTGGCGGGCGCGATGCACCAGGTCGAGCAGACGATGGGGCGTGCCGCCACCGAGCAGGAGGTAGCCGACCGGCTGAATGTTTCGATGGAAGAGTACCGGCAGATCCTGCTGGATACCAACAACAGCCAGCTCTTCTCCTACGACGAGTATCGGGAAGAACACGGCGACAGCGCGGAGCTGGTCACGGAGGGGCATGAAGAGGCCAACCCGCTGCATCAGCTGCTTGAAGGGAATCTGCGTGAACGCGTCATTGAAGCGATCGAAGCCTTACCCGATCGCGAAAAAATGGTGCTGACACTGTACTACCAGGAAGAACTGAACCTGAAAGAGATTGGAGCGGTACTTGACGTGGGAGAATCACGCGTCAGCCAACTGCACAGTCAGGCGATCAAACGCCTGCGTGCCCGACTTACGGGAGCGCGCTGACGGCCTCAGTTCCTGGCGATCTAAAAATAATAAAACCGGGGACTCAGCAATGGGAGCCAAATCCAAGGCCAGACCTTTAAGCCGTTATCTTAAAGACTACAAACATAGCCAGAGCCACTGTTCACACTGTGGCAAAGTACTGGACCGCATGGCGTTGGTCTTTCGCGGTCAGATCATCAATAAAGAGGCCATTGCGCGCATGGACCAAATGATTGATGAGCAGCTGTGGCTGAAATTACAGCCAGAACTGACCGCGCTGTGCCGTTTCTGTAGTGATATTTTTTGCAATACGCATCCTAATTACTTCGACATTATGGCATTCAAGCAGTATCTGTTTGAGCAGACGGAAATGAGCCACAGCACTATCCGCGAATATGTGGTACGGCTGCGTCGTCTGGACGATATGCTTAAGGCCAAAAATTTCCCGGCTGACCGTTTAAGCGGCAACAGCTGGCATGCGTGCCTGGAGAACGATCTGCCCGATGCGGGAAATAATAACTACCGCATCGCGCTGCGCAAATATGACCAGTTTTTGGGATGGCAGCGCAGCTAGCTGCCGAAGCGCTGGCATTCTGAATCTCTTCGCTCAGGCGGAAGCGAGCCAGATAACGCCAGCGGCGCGTTAAGCCATCCGCCGCCGCGCATTCAGCAGGCGGCGGATGGCTATGCTGGGCGCTAAGACGCGCCCGGCCTGCGCATGAGAGCGAGCGATTTTACATCAGGCTATTCAACCGCCGCTTTTACGCGCGATGCCGGATGATCCTTCGCGCAACTTCTGCAACACTGTAAAGATTATCGTGACTGCCCTGGAGGCCGCATTGTCTTTACATCTTGTTCATCACTATCCGCGTCTGGAGCTGCTCGGCGCGCCCACGCCGCTGGAGCACCTGCCACGCCTCTCCGACTACGTCGGCCGCGATATCTTTATTAAACGTGACGATGTCACGCCCATTGCCCTGGGCGGCAACAAACTGCGCAAGCTGGAGTTTCTGGCGGCGGATGCGCTACGTGAAGGCGCAGACGTCCTGCTGACGGCGGGCGCCATTCAGTCTAACCACGTGCGTCAGACCGCCGCCGTCGCCGCGAAGCTCGGCCTGAAGTGCGTCGCGCTGCTGGAAAACCCGATCGCCACCCAGGCGGAAAACTACCTCAGTAACGGCAACCGGCTGCTGCTGGATCTGTTCGACTGCGAAATCGTGCTGGTGGACGCGCTGGACAATCCGGCGGCGCAGCTGGCGGCGCAGGCGGAACGCCTTGAGGCGCAGGGCTTTCGGCCCTATGTCGTGCCGGTCGGCGGCTCGAACTGGCTCGGCGCGCTGGGCTATATCGACTGCGCGCAGGAGATTGCGCACCAGAGCGAAGGCGTGGTCGACTTCGCCGCGGTAGTGGTCGCATCCGGTAGTGCCGGCACCCACGCCGGACTGGCAGTCGGCCTTGAGCAGCTGCTGCCGGAAACAGAGGTGATCGGCGTCACCGTCTCGCGCCACGCGGAGCAGCAGCTGCCGGTGGTGGATAGCCTGCGGCAGCAGCTGATCGCCAGACTGGAGTTGACCAGCACGACCCCTGTGACCCTGTGGGACGATTATTTCGGCCCGCGCTACGGCGAGCCGAACCAGGAGGGAATGGAGGCGGTGAAGCTGCTGGCGCGGCTGGAAGGGATCCTGCTCGATCCGGTTTACACCGGCAAAGCGATGGCGGGACTGCTCGACGGCATCAGCCAGAACCGTTTCCGCCGCGAAGGGCCGCTGCTGTTCGTCCACACCGGCGGTGCGCCAGCGTTATTTGCTTATCATCCTTCGGTCTGAGCAGTTGGAAAAAAAACGTTTATACTTCGCGGGTTATTACAGCAGTACCGGGCGGCGCGCAGGCGCGGCCTGACAACACACACATCACATACTAATAAATGGGGTAGATATGATTTTTTCTCGTGTTGGTCGCCATCTGGCGATGGGCGTGATGGCGGCGGCGCTGATTGCCGGCGTTAACCTGAAGACGCACGCTGCGGAAAACCTGCTGGCGCAGGTCAAAGACAAGGGCGAACTGCGCGTCGGCCTGGAAGGCACCTATCCGCCGTTCAGCTTTCAGGATGAGAGCGGCAAGCTGACCGGTTTTGAAGTGGAGTTCGCGCAGCAGCTGGCGCAGCATCTGGGCGTGAAGGCCAAACTGCAGCCGACCAAATGGGACGGCATGCTGGCGTCGCTGGACTCAAAACGCATCGACGTGGTGATCAATCAGGTGACCATCTCCGACGAGCGCAAGAAGAAGTATGATTTCTCTACGCCGTACACCATCTCTGGCGTGCAGGCGCTGACGATGAAGGCGAAAGCGGGCACCATCAGCAAGCCGGAAGATTTGGCAGGTAAGAAAGTCGGCGTCGGCCTGGGCTCGAACTATGAGCAGTGGCTGCGCGACAACGTTAAAGGCGTCGATATCCGTACCTATGATGACGACCCGACTAAATATCAGGATCTGCGCTCTGGCCGTCTTGATGCGATCCTGGTGGATCGTCTCGCCGCGCTGGATCTGGTGAAGAAAACCGGCAACACCATGGCAGTAGCCGGCGCGCCGTTCTCACGTCTCGAGTCAGGCGTCGCGCTGCGCAAAGGCAATGACGATCTGCTTAACGCCGTCAATCAGGCGATCGCCGCCATGCAGAAAGATGGTTCGCTGACCAAACTCTCTGAAAAATGGTTCGGCGCGGATGTGACTAAGTAATGCAGGAAAGTCTTCAACTGGTGCTGGATTCAGCACCTTTTTTATTAAAAGGCGCGCTCTTTACGCTGCAGCTCAGCATCGGCGGCATGTTTTTCGGGCTGGTGCTGGGCTTTGTGCTGGCGCTGATGCGGCTGTCGCGTTTCTGGCCCGTTAGCCTGCTCTCGCGCTTTTACGTGTCGGTGTTTCGCGGCACGCCGCTGATTGCGCAGCTGTTTATGATTTACTACGGCCTGCCGCAGTTCGGTATCGAGCTCGATCCCATACCCTCCGCCATGATTGGCCTGTCGCTGAATACCGCTGCCTACGCGTCGGAGTCGCTGCGCGGCGCGATTGCGGCCATTGAGCGCGGCCAGTGGGAAGCGGCGGCGAGTATCGGCATGACCCGCTGGCAGACGCTGCGCCGCGTTATTCTGCCCCAGGCGGCGCGCACGGCGCTGCCGCCGCTCGGCAACAGCTTTATCAGCCTGGTGAAAGATACCTCGCTGGCGGCGACCATTCAGGTGCCAGAGCTGTTCCGTCAGGCGCAGCTGATTACCTCGCGCACGCTAGAGGTCTTCACCATGTACCTGGCGGCGTCGCTGATCTACTGGGTCATGGCGACCCTGCTCTCGGCGCTGCAAAACCGGCTGGAAAAACGGGTTAATCGTCAGGATGAGGAGGCGAAATGAGCGCCATCGAAATCAGCAAGCTGGTGAAAACCTTCAACGGCCAGACGGTGCTGCACGGCATCGACCTTGAGGTCGCTTCCGGCGAAGTGGTGGCGATTATCGGCCCCAGCGGCTCGGGTAAAACCACGCTGCTGCGCTGCATTAACCTGCTGGAAACGCCGGACAGCGGCACCATCAAGGTTGGGGAGATCGCTATCGACGCCCGGCTGGCGCAGACAAAGCAGAAAGAGCAGGTGCGCCAGCTACGCCAGCAGGTCGGCTTCGTGTTCCAGAACTTCAATCTGTTTCCCCACCGCTCGGTGCTGGAAAACATTATTGAAGGGCCGGTGATCGTCAAAGGCGAACCGAAAGGGGAAGCCGAAGCGCGTGCGCGCACGCTGCTGGAGAAAGTGGGGCTGCAGGGCAGAGAGAGCAGTTTCCCGCGTCGGCTCTCCGGCGGTCAGCAGCAGCGGGTCGCGATTGCCCGCGCGCTGGCGATGCGTCCGCAGGTGATCCTGTTCGACGAGCCGACGTCGGCGCTCGATCCTGAGCTGGTGGGCGAGGTGCTCAACACCATTCGCGCGCTGGCTCAGGAGAAGCGCACCATGGTCATCGTTACCCATGAGATGAGCTTTGCCCGCGACGTCGCGGATCGGGCGATTTTTATGGATCAGGGGCGCATCGTAGAACAGGGCGCGGCGAAAGCGCTGTTCAGCAATCCCCAGCAGGCGCGCACCCGGCAGTTCCTCGATAAATTCCTCAATCAGTAATAAATACGCCTCTCCGGAGGCGTATTCCATTTTTCTGCTGCGTACGTGCCACGCCCGCAAATTATTCTCTTATTCGCTCTACCACAATTAATTATTTATGCTTAAACGATTTGGGGCAAAATATTTAAATATTTTCGCGCGCATCGATCATCTTCTGGTTTTAATGCTTCAGGTTTACTCCTATTTACCTGCGTAAATAACCATTGCCGGTTTGACGCCTTTTTCCTGCTTAGTCGTTAACAGCTAACTAAAAAAGCCCTGCGCAAAAGAAATGTAAAGAAAAGGCGAGGCGAGTAAAGCATTGTTAATTCAGGGCCAGCTTAATACTTTTAAGACTTTCGCTAGAGTCAGCGGCAGGGGAATGGCGAATAATCGCCAGATAATCCTAAAAGTATCATGTCGTTTTTTCTCTTTTCCTCTTCAATTTCTGACCTACACAGCAGGAGTCAAATCATGAACAACGCTAAGTCAGATGAAATATCGTGGGTCAATACCCTTAAGGGGGCCTGCATATTGCTGGTGGTGCTATATCACACCGTGCTGCCGGGCTTTGAAGGCACGCTGAAGTATCTCTCCGCAGGCTGGATCCCGGCGGAAATGTGGGTGCAATTTAATACCGTGCTGTCGCCGCTGCGTATGCCCGCTTTTTTCTTCGTCTCCGGCCTGCTGGCCACCAACGGCATTCTTAATCGTCCCTGGAAACAGGTTTTCACCAGCCGTATTACCAATCTCTTTTATCTCTACATTCTGTGGGGCTTTATTCAGTGGTGGTCGATTGTCGGCATCTCGACTGAAATAACCGGCCAGCGTATCTCTCAAAATCTTAACGCCGCCTATGCCGGATCGCTGTTTGAATTTTTAAAGCTGACTTTTCTGGCGATGAGCACCTCCTGGTATCTCTACGGGCTTGGCTTATATTTCCTCTGCGCCAAAATATTTCGCCAGCATAAAGTGGCCCTGCTGGCGGTCGCCGTGCTGCTTAATTACCTTGCGGTAGAGAAAATTATTCCCTTCTGGGGCCCGCAGAGCGTGGCGCAATATTTCCTGTTCTTCCTGCTGGGCGTATTCTGGAGCCCGATGATGCTGCGCCTGAGCGAATGGCGTCGTGAAAATATGGTGCCCTGGGCGATACTGGCGGCGCTGGCGGGCATCCACGTTATTTTCGGCCTCGATAAGAGCCTGTTTATGTGCATTATCGCGGTGCTGGGGAGCGTGGCGGCCTGCCGCTGGCTCAATCAGCATTTCAGCATGAGCTACATGAACTGGATAGGGCGCAACACGCTACAGATTTACGTGATCCACCGCATCTTCATCGAGTTCTTCGGCATGTCGGCGATTCTGTTCGCTCAGCGGCACCACCTGTTCGAGCACGCCTGGTTCTCATTTCTGTGGGCCTGCCTCTATCCGGTGGCGATAGTCGGTCTCTGTTCGCTCTGCTCAGTGGCGGTGTGGTCGGTGACCAATCGCGGTCTGGGGCAGTCGCTGTTTATCTTCCCGACGCTGATCGGCCTGAAGCGCGCCCGTTCCGCCGCCTGAAAAAAAGCCCCGCGCAGGCGGGGCTGATTTAATGCGCGGCAGCGGGCGGTAAGCCCGCTGCTGGCTTAGCTTTTCACGCGGTTGGCGAAGCTTTTACGCAGCTTCTGCAGCTTCGGCGGAATGACCGCCATGCAGTAGCCGTTGCGCTGGCCCGCGCCTTCCCAGTAATCCTGATGATAGGCCTCGGCGGGATACCACTCTTTCAGCGGTTCAATGGTGGTGACCACCGGATCCTGATGATCCTGCTGCGCGCGCGCAATAGCGGCGACCGCCTCTGCTTCCTGCTCCGGGGTGGCCGGGAAGATGGCAGAGCGGTACTGCGTGCCGATGTCGTTGCCCTGGCGGTTAAGCTGCGTCGGATCGTGGGTGGCGAAGCTGATATCCAGCAGATCGCCGTAGCTCACTTTTTCCGGATCGAATCCGATGCGAATCGCTTCCGCATGACCGGTTGCGCCGCTGCAGACCTGCTCATAGGTCGGATTAGGACGCGCGCCGCCGGTATAGCCGCTTTCAACCGACTCCACGCCGATCACATCTTTAAAAACCGCTTCGGTACACCAGAAACAGCCGCCTGCGATCACTGCGTATTCGATTGCCATAATGCTTAACTCCTGTCGAGGTCGAGTATGAGAGAGTAGGGACGGCCGCGCGCCTTTTCAACCCGCGCCGGGCAAGATGGGTCGACGACAGGCTAAATCAGCATCTCAGGTTTAAACTGACCGCTGCGATCCAGCACCCGGTCGCCCATGATGGTAAAGCGGCCTTCGCCGGTGTAGTGCAGCGTCGGCGGGAATTCCGGCTCGTCGGCGACGTGGGCTTTAACGATCTCGAAAATAAACAGGTTGTAGTTATCCACCATCGAATCGTCATAGAGCTGGCACTCAAAGCTGGCGAAACACTCATTAATCAGCGGAGCGTTCACCACACTGGCCGGCTCGGCGGTAAGGCCGAACGCGTCGAACTTATCCAGCCTGTCGCCGTGGCTGTTGCCAATAGCGACCACCTTATCGATTAAATCCGCCGAGGGAACGTTGAGCACGCACTGCCCGCTGTCGCGGATCAACGCGTGACTGTGGTTCATGCTGGAAATCATGCAGCCGACCAGCGATGGCGAAAACTCCAGCACCGTATGCCAGCCGAGCGTCATAATGTCGCTGTGGGTGTCGAACTGCGAGCTGAGCAGCAGCACCGGACCGGGCTCGAGATATTTACGCGCCTTGCTGACCGGAAAGGCGGTTTTGTGCAGACGTTGACTCATGGCATCTCCTTATTTCGGGGCGATGCCTTTAAGTGTAGAAGCTACAGGTCGATCACCAGCGCTTTACTGCGGCTGCGCGAGCAGCAGAGCGCGATTTGTTGAAGCGGCGCAGACTTTTCCGTTTCGGTCTGCACGGTATCGCGATGATCCGCTTCCCCTGACACCACCGGCGTGAGACAGGCGCCGCACAACCCCATTTCGCAGGAGAGCGGCACCTCGACGCCGTTCTCCAGCAGCACGCGAGCGATGGTTTTATCCGCAGGCACCGGCCAGCTGGCGCCTGAAGAGGCCAGCGTGACGATAAAGCTCTCGTCGCCTGCGTGGCTCGGCGTCGGCGCGGCGGCGCTGAAGGCTTCGGTATGCAGCTGCTCCGCACGCCAGCCGAGCGCCTGCGCCTGCTGCTGCATATGCATCATAAAGCCCTGCGGCCCGCAGAGATAGAGATGCGTCCCGGGCTCAGGGGCGCGCAGCGCCTCAGGCAGATGCTGACGCGGGCTCTGGCCCTCGGCGCTGCACAGGATCTCGCCGTAGCCGTGGCGGAAGGGCTGCAGCAGCTGGCGCGTCAGGGCCGCATCCTGCCGTTGCTTCACATAATAGTGCAGCGAGAAGGGCACGGCGTCCGCTTCAAGCTGCGCCGCCATCGCCAGCAGCGGCGTCAGGCCGATGCCGGCGGCGATAAGCACCACGCGCTGCGCCGCCACCAGCGGAAACAGGTTGCGCGGCGCAGAAATAGTCAGCCGCTGGCCCAGCCGCAGCTGCTGATGAATATAGCGCGAGCCGCCACGCGAATCGGCGGCCAGCCCGACGCAGATCAGATAGCGATCCTGGCGCAGCGGCGAACCGGTCAGCGAATATTGCCGCATCATGCCATTGCCCAGCTGCAGGTCGATATGCGCGCCCGCTTCCCAGCGCGGCAGGGGCTGGCCATCGTCGCGTACCAGGCTCAGCGCGACGGCGTGGCGTCCCTGACGCGACAAACCATCGACAGTTACCGTAAAAGTCGTCATCTCATCTCCTCCCTACACCAGGAAAAAGTCGCCGTAGCCCTGTTTTTTCAGGCCGCGACGGTAGGCGATAGAGCTGCGGTCGGCGGGAATATGCGCCTCCAGCGTCAGATCGAGCGGCAGGCGCTCCGGCATCTGCGTCTCCACCATCAGCCGATCTTCCTCGAACACCCGATGGTTAAAGGCGTGCACCTCCTCGACCGGGATATGCAGGTCGAAGTTGCGCGCGATGGGCGCGAACATCCGCGTTTTACGTGCTGAAACCGGCGAGGCGGCATTCATAATTACTAAGCGCGCGGCTTCGGGAAAATGCACCGTCAGCGTGGCGGTAAAGGGAAGATGCATCTCAAAATGACGCAGCCACTGAAAGCCCTCCGGCGCCTGCTGATCGGAGCCCGCCGCGAAGTTGGAAACCGAGCTCCAGTAATCCACCGCAAAACCATATTCCGTCTCGACCGGGTTGTAGGGCGGCACCTCCTGATTGCCGGGATCGGCGAAGGTTTCGCTATGCACCCACGCGAAATGGGCGACGTCGAGAAATCCCTCGACCTGGCGTCCGGCAAAGCCGGCGACGTCGAAAGGAGGACAGGTGATCTGCTGAAAACCGGCGTCGTCCCAGTGCGGCATCTGCGGCAGCGCGGCAGGGTTATCCGCATCCGGCGCGAGGCAGACCCATACCAGCCCAAAACGCACTTCCACGGGAAAGTTAATAAGATTGAGCTTGGCGGGCACCGGCTGGCTGGGGCTGGAGGGAATACGGTTACAGCGGCCATCCTCGCCGAAGCGCAGTCCGTGGTAGGGGCAGATAATGCCGTGCTCGTCGTGAAAGCCGAGCGTCAGCGGCACGCCGCGGTGCGGGCAGACATCCTTCGCAGCAACAATCTGCTCATTGATGCGGTAGATCACCAGCTGCTCGTCAAGCAGCACTGCTTTCATCGGCGCCGGACCAACGTCGCACAGAAGCGCTACGGGATGCCAGCAGCGCGCCAGCCGCAGCCAGTCGTCAGGTTCAAAGGTGCAATGGGCGGGAGGCGATGGTTGTTTCATGGCGATTACCTGTCTGAAGCGCAAGAAGATACGAACATTGTGGACAGAGGCGGGTGCAACGATCCATCATCGTTTTTTCACTAAGGTGTTGCGTTAAACAGTACAGGTCGCCCATGCTCCCTTTTTCTCGCTTCTCTCACTACTTTCTCGAGCTGGCGCGCAGCGGCAGCCTGCGCAAGGCGGCGGAACGGCTGCACGTCTCCGCCTCGGCGATTAACCGGCAGATCTTGCAGGCGGAAGAGGAGCTGGGCATGCGGCTGTTCGAACGGCTGCCGGACGGCATGCGCCTGACCAGCGCCGGCGAGCTGCTGCTGGACGACCTGCGTCGCTGGCAGCGCGAGTATCAGCGCACCCGCCAGCGTTTTGATGAGATTCAGGGGCTGCGGCGCGGCCACGTCAGCCTTGGACTGATTCAGGCGCTGAACGAAGGGGCGATTGCCGATGCGCTGTCGCAGATTGCGCAGACGCACCCCTGGCTGCGGCTCGACCTCAGCGTGCACGACAGCGCGCAGATCGGCGAGCAGGTGCGGCTGGCGGAGCTGGATGCCGGACTGGTGCTCGATCCGCAGGCGCAGGCCGGGCTTAGCGTAATGGCCTTCGCCGAGCTGCCGATTGGCGTGGTGCTGCCCGCCGGTCACGCGCTCAGCCTATGCGAGACGCTCTCCACCGGCCAGCTCAGCGCGGAGCGGCACATCATTCCCGGCGCGCCGCTGGTGGTGCATGAGCGGGTCGACATGCTCTACCAGCGGCACAGCCTGCAGCCGGAGAACGTCATTACCTGTAACGACATCCGCCTGATTAAATCGCTGATTAAGCAGGGCAGCGGCATCAGCATGTTGAGCCTGCTGGACGTGATGGATGAGGTAGAGCGGGGGACACTGAGCTTTGTGCCGCTGCGCGACCCTAACGTGCGGCCGCTGACGCTGGCATTATGCTGCGCGCCGGCGCGGCAGCTGTCGCGCGCCGCTCAGCAGGTGATCCAACATTTGACCGGCGTGATCGAGTCGCTCAACGCGTCGCGCTAAGGTGAATATTTGCCTTAAAATCAGCGGATAGCGCGCCCTGGTCGCACTTTTTGTAAATTAACGTAAAGCGGAAGCCAGCCAGGTTTAGCGGAAAGCGTAATTAGGCTATAAGTCCTCTACCACGCCAACCTGCTTAGGGTTTCACCTTACACGATGATGACTCTGCGACCTCTGCTGACGCTTGTGTTAGCTTCCGCTTTTCTGCTTGGCGGCTGCTCGCGCCATTCTACTGAACCATCCGCACAGAACGAGACGCAGGTCAGCGATGGGGGTCAGGGCGATCAGGGCGATCTCATTCCGGTCGTTGCCGCGCTGCACGATCAAATGCATACCTGGCACGGCACGCAATATCAGTGGGGCGGCACCGAACTTTCCGGCGTCGACTGCTCCGGCTTTGTCTGGCGCACGCTGAAGGATCGCTTTAATCTGCCGATGGATCGCGTCACCACTACCGAACTGCTGAAGATGGGCAAGCGCATCGCGCCACGCGATCTGCAGCCGGGCGACCTGGTCTTTTTCCGCATCAAAGGCGGCATGCACGTCGGCTTCTATGATACCGACCAGCACTTTTTCCACGCCTCGGTCAGCCAGGGCGTGGTGCGCTCCGAGCTGAATAATCCCTACTGGCAAAAAGTTTTCTATCAGGCGCGACGCCTGCCGAAAGAGTACAACGCGCAGATCACCCTTAATAAAGGCAGCGGCATGACGCTGGCGCGAAAGTAATATTGTCTGCGGGCACGCGAGTCCGCCTGACCAACGCGAAAAGCCCGCCTCACGGCGGGCTTTTCGATCAGTGCCGAACGGCGCAGCCGCACTGGCCCATTTCGCCCAGCGCCGCTTTGCCCTGATGGGAGTGGCGCACCCGCAGTTCGCCGCGACGCCAGGCGCCATCCTCTTCCGCGCGATTGAGCAGCAGACGGTTTAGCGCTTCCGTTACCCGCAGCGCCTGCGGCTGCGCCCAGCTCGTCAGATGCCAGGTCGAGGCGCCTGCCTCAATACAATCACCGAATCCTGCCACGGCGACATGCGCCCCCTGACCAAAATCCCGCACCGCCTGTAGCGCGCCGAATGCCAGGCGATCGCTGTCACAGAATAGCGCCTGGATGCGCTCCGAGGCACGGGCGCGCTTCAGGTAGGCAAGCATCGCCTGATAGCCGCTGTCGCGCTCATCGCCCACGTCGGCTGCGATGAGCGACTGGTCCAGGCGTTTATCCGCCGCCGCTAAAACGCTGCAGAAACCGTCGATGCGGGCGGGATCGGCGCAGCACGGCTGTTGCAGATAGCCGAAACGCCGGTGGCCATGCGCCAGCAGCAGCCGACCCATTTCCGCGCCGGCAACAAAGCCGTCCAGATTCAGCTCATCCAGCGCGAACAGCGGAATCGGCCCGGCAGCGGCGCGAAACGCATCGCTAAACTGACCGGAAAGATGCAGAGCGCCGCTCAGCAGCGGCGCCAGCTGACGCGCGCGTTCATCGGCGGCGTCGACCAGCAGCGCCGCGCAGCCGCGCGCGTTAAGCTGCCGGTTCACTTCCTGCAGCAGCGCCGCCGTCTGCGGATGGCTGAAATCATGGCTCAGCACGCCAATGGTTTTACAGGTGTTGTTATACATTCAGAAGACCCTGTTGAGGTAGGTAGAGGTCTCTGTACCATAAAGGATGAGGCCCGCGTTTCACAATAACTCTGCGGCCGCCAGCTGCAGCTCGCGCCTGCCTAGCGTGCGGGTCGCCAGCACCGACTGCTGGGCGTACAGGCTCGCCTGCTCAACGGCCTGGCTCAGCGGTGCCCCGCGCAGCAGGCGGGCGGTCAGCTCGGCGGTAAAGAGATCGCCGGTGCCTTTGGGCGGATTATCGTAGCGCGGGTGCTCGGTGACGAAGGTCTCTTTCGCGGTCACGCAAAACACCTGCATGCTGTGACGCGTCTCGTCGTGAGTGGCGCTGGTCACCACCACCCATTGGGTTTGCGCGCCGAGCAGCGAGCGCGCGGCGTCGATAATCTCGGCGTCGCTCTCCAGCGGCGCGTCGCACAGGCAGCCCAGCTCAAAGCGGTTCGGCGTCAGGCCGGTCGCCAGTGGCGCAAGCTGTTGCCGATAGTGGAGCGCCAGCTGGGGATCGACATAGAAACCGCTGTCGTCATCGCCCAAGACCGGATCGATAATCACCGGCATCTGCGGGTTTTTCTCACGCATCAGCCGCAGCCAGCGCGCCAGCGACGCCGCCTTATCGGTGGATTTCAGATAGCCCAGCACCACGGCGCGCGCGGCGCTGTCCAGGTTCCGCTCGGCCAGCGCGGTCAAATAGCCTTCAAACCAGGGCTGAGGGATCTCGCCGCCGTAGCAGCTGGCATAGTGGGGCGTATTGCTCAACAGCACCGTCGGCACCGCCACGACCTGCAATCCATGGCGTCGCAGCGCGGGGACGGCGATGCTGTTGCCTACGCTGCCGTAGACTACCTGAGACTGAACAGAGATGACGTCGATGATTTCGCCATCTGAGGCGTCAGAAACCTGAAACATATTGCGCTCCTTGTTAGCACTCTTCTGCCAGTATACCGCGTGTGAGGCCGCCAGCGGCAGGCGGCTCCTCATCGCGCCGCTTCCCTTAACCCCTCCAGCCCTTGCCGGACAAAGCGCGGCGCAGAGCTAAGCGAAGCGTTAACAGCAGGATAATCTGCTAAGAACAGGCAAATAATGTCGCGTCGACTGGCAAATATGGCCAGGCCGTCTACACTTAATCGCGACGATGTTTTCAGTCAGGTTGATATGTCTGTGAAGGTTCTAAAACGTAGTGGCGTCTTATCTGAAGTGACTTGCTGGTATCCGCAGTTTTTGCCCTGCACTTTATCCCACGCTCAGCCGTTCCGGCTGTCGCTCCCGCAGACATTCATCCTCGCTAAAACATCCTGCAATGGCGCGTTGACGAGCCAGGCCTCTGACCTGACAAGCCGCCAATCGTACGCGCCCGAATCAACTACAGGAGAAGACACGTGACCCAAGCGGCGAATGAACATGCCTCGCTTCCTGCGCTAAGCGGCGGTCTTTATGCCTTCTTTTTTGACGTAGACGGCACCCTTGCCGCTATTCAGCCGCAGCCTGACGCCGTTTTCATCCCGGAAAAAGTACGTCAGCAGCTGCAACAGCTCGCCTCCCTGTGTCACGGCGCGCTGGCGCTGGTGTCGGGACGGCCTATCGCCCAGCTCGACGCGTTGGCCGCGCCGCTCATCGCGCCCGCTGCGGGCGTACACGGCGCAGAGCGTCGCGATGCGCAAGGCGAACAGCATCTTATCCGCCTGGATCCAGAGGTCGCCGAAGCATTGCAGCAGCAGCTGCAAGAGGCGATGGCGCGCTGGCCAGGCACGCTACTCGAGGCTAAGGGCATGGCCTTCGCGCTGCACTACCGTCAGGCGATGCAGCATGAGCAGGATGTACTTAATCTGGCCGAACAGGCCGTGAAACGCTTTCCGGCGCTGGCGCTTCAGCCGGGGAAATGCGTTGTGGAGATCAAACCGCAGGGAGTCGATAAAGGCGAAGCCGTACGCGCCTTTATGCGCGAAGCGCCCTTTGCCGGTCGTATCCCGGTATTTGTTGGAGACGATCTGACGGATGAGAAAGGATTTATCGCCGTAAACGCCATGCAGGGCATTTCCGTGAAGGTTGGACAAGGTTCCAGTCAGGCGCGCTATCGACTGCCAGACGTCGAGGCGGTTTACGCGTGGCTGGAGCGATTACTATTACAAATAAAACAAGACAATGTCGGTAAGGAGTAAAGGTTATGAGTCGTTTAGTGGTCGTATCTAACCGAATCGCCATTCCTGATGGGAAAAAAGCCAGCGCAGGCGGCCTCGCCGTCGGCATTCTCGACGCGCTGAAAAGCACCGGCGGCCTGTGGTTTGGCTGGAACGGGGAGATCAGCGAATTTTCCGGAGAAGAGGAAGACGAACTGGTACAGGTAGAACATGACGGCATCTCCTACGCCGCGCTGCCGCTGAGCCAGAACGATTACGATCTGTATTACTGCCAGTTCTCCAATACCGTTATCTGGCCCGCGTTCCACTACCGCCTCGATCTGGTTCAGTTCCAGCGCGAAGCCTGGGACGGCTACTGCCGCGTCAACGAGATGCTGGCGCAGCGCCTGAAGCCGCTGATTAAGCCGGACGACACCCTGTGGATCCACGATTATCATCTGCTGCCGTTTGCCGCCGAGCTGCGCAAGCAGGGCGTTAACAACCGCATCGGCTTCTTCCTGCATATCCCGTTCCCGACCCCGGAAATTTTCAACGCGCTGCCGCCGCATCAAGAGCTGCTGGAGATGCTGTGCGAATACGATCTGCTGGGCTTCCAGACCGAATCGGATCGCGTTGCCTTCCTCGACTGCCTCAGCCAGCTGACGCAGCTGCAGAATATGGGCGACAAAAAGCATCGCGCGTTCGGCAATACCTTTATGACCGAGGTCTATCCAATCGGCATCGAGCCGGACAGCATCAAAGAGATGGCCGAAGGTCCGCTGCCGCCGAAGATGGCGGCGATGAAGCGCGAACTGGGCGATGCGAAGAATATTATCGCCTGCGAGCGCCTCGACTATTCGAAAGGGCTGCCGGAGCGATTCCTGGCCTATGAGGCGCTGCTGGAAAACTTCCCCGAGCATCGCGGCAAAATCCGCTACTCGCAGATCGCGCCGACCTCGCGCGGGGACGTGCAGGCGTATCAGGACATCCGTCATCAGCTGGAAACCGAAGCTGGCCGCATCAACGGCAAGTACGGCACGCTGGGCTGGACGCCGCTCTACTATCTCAACCAGCATTTCGACCGCCGTCTGCTGATGAAAATCTTCCGTCTGACCGACGTCGGACTGGTGACGCCGCTGCGCGACGGCATGAACCTGGTGGCGAAAGAGTATATCGCCGCGCAGGACCCGGACGATCCGGGCGTGCTGGTGCTGTCACGCTTTGCCGGAGCCGCTAACGAGCTGACCTCGGCGCTGATTGTTAACCCTTACGATCGTGACGAAGTGGCGGCGGCGTTGAACAAAGCGCTGACCATGCCGCGCACCGAGCGTATTTCGCGCTACAACGACATGATGGCAGTGCTGCGCAAGCATGATATCACCCACTGGCGCGAGAGCTTCCTGAAGGATTTATGGGCCATCCCGCCGCGCAGTGAAGATCACGGCACGGTGAATAAAGTGGCGACCTTCCCGAAACTCGCCTGATTTTCACGGCGGCCCGCCTTTACGGGCCGCCGTTTACCTTGTTCTTCTTTAATCCGCTTTAATCCAGTCCCGCTAAAGCATTGAGTTGTCGGCTGACAACGCCTGACGTCTCGATTTGCCGTTTTAATCCCCAGCTACGAAAAAAAACGCTTTTTTTCTGCACGCAGGCCTAAAGTCTGGCGGTGAAATGCCGATAGTTGTAAGTCATAAAAGTGTCAAATGTACTATTCATTCATTTCTCTAATGTAACACATTGTTACATCTACTATTCTCTGCTTTACGTCCACCAATAAAGGTTAACGATTCGTTGATAAAACGCGACGAATGTACGCCATCTCTCTTTACGCTTCGCTTACGCACTCCAGGAAATATTTGCCCTAAGTAATTAATTTTCCAGCGATTAACAGTGCGATTTTTTAGCATATTATACTGCATTATTCGTTTTGCTCAGCGCCTTGTAGGGTGTTAAAAGCAATGTTAAAAATAATCGATCGCTTGCGAGCTATGCGGGGAGAGATATCGGGTCCATAAGAGGAATAAGCCCTTTGTTAGGACGAAATATAAATGAAACAAAGCTGATTTGTGCAAAAAACAGACAAAATAAAAGCATCACTGAAGGGTTCAGGAAAAAATTTGCCTTAAAAGTGTGACGCAGATCACACTTTATCTAAAATTTCACGGTCCTGTCGTTGTATGTGTAAATCAGACGGGATAGATTTGCGTTGTTTTAGGAATAGTCTTAAAAAAATGTAAAAAGACGTCACGGAAGAGCGCAATAATTTAAAAAAGAATGGCCCTGGGGTTTTGACTAACACTGTAAATATGTCGTTCACGACATGAGGCAGACTTCAGAGTACGTTTGGTTTTTGGCTGTAAATTTTTGCCATCTTTAGATCTAACAACCAGCAACCCGTAACGCAGAGGGTTTTTCTGCGATGCTCTCACGTCGCGTCTGTCAGGATGGAAAAAATGGGTACAACTGATTTACTAAAACATATTTATGATATCAATCTGTCATATTTACTGCTTGCACAGCGATTAATTAACCAGGAAAAAGCTTCTGCAATGTTTCGTCTCGGAATTGATGAAGAGATGGCTAACGCATTGTCGCAATTAACTCTGCCGGAAATGGTAAAGTTAGCGGAAACCAATCAGTTGGTTTGCCAGTTTCGCTTTAACGATCACGCTATTATTAATCGCCTGACGCAGGAATCTCGCGTGGATGATTTACAACAGATCCACACCGGAATTTTATTATCTAGCCGTTTACTGCGTAATATTTCTAAAGATGAGACGCCGGCGAAGAAGAGGGCGATGTAAATGTCGGAAAAGAGCATTGTTCAGGAAGCGCGCGATATTCAACTCGCGATGGAATTAATTACGCTCGGCGCACGTTTGCAAATGCTGGAAAGCGAAACCCAGTTAAGTCGCGGCCGCTTAATTAAACTTTATAAAGAGCTGCGCGGCAGTCCGCCGCCGAAGGGCATGCTGCCTTTTTCGACCGACTGGTTTATGACGTGGGAGCAGAATATTCACGCTTCTATGTTCTGCAACGCCTGGCAGTTTATGCTGAAAACCGGCATGGCGACCGGCGTTGACGCGGTAATCAAAGCTTACCGCCTCTATCTCGAACAGTGTCCGCAATCGGACGAGGGCCCGCTGTTGGCGCTGACGCGCGCCTGGACCCTGGTGCGATTCGTTGAAAGTAATATGCTCGAACTGGCCGACTGCAAAAGCTGCAACGGCAGTTTTATCAACCATGCGCATCAGCCGGTCGGCAGCTTTGTCTGCAGCCTGTGCCAGCCGCCGTCGCGCGCGGTAAAAAGACGTAAACTTTCTGCAGATTCTGCCGATACCTTTCCACAACTGCTGGATGAACAGGTTAAACACGCCGTTTAAGTTTGTTCGCATCGTGGAAAGTCATCCAGCAGCGGGTATCCCCCGCTGCTTTTTTTTTGCCCACGATTTGAATAGCGCCTGCGGCTCTCTGGCTTAACTTCCACCAACACGTTACGGACGTAAGGATGTTCTAGTGCTGATCTTATTGGGTTATATCATTGTTGTCGCATCCGTGTTGGGCGGATATGCGCTGGTGGGTGGTCACCTGGGCGCGCTTTACCAGCCGTCAGAGCTGTTAATTATCGGCGGCGCCGCCCTTGGCGCTTTTTTCGTCGGCAACAACGGCAAGTCGATTAAAAAAACCCTAAAAGCGCTGCCGAAGCTGATGCGCGGCTCGAAATATAATAAAGCCCTTTATATGGATTTAATGGCGCTGCTCTATCGCCTGATGGCCAAGTCGCGCCAGCAGGGCATGCTGTCACTGGAACGCGATATTGAAGATCCGGCGCAGAGCGAAATTTTTGCTAATTATCCGCGTATTCTCGCCGATAAACAGCTGGTGGATTTTATTACCGATTATCTGCGTCTGATGGTCAGCGGCAACATGAACGCCTTTGAGATCGAGGCGCTGATGGATGAAGAGATCGAAACCTACGAACATGAATGCGAAGTGCCAGCGCAAAGTTTATCCGCCGTCGGCGACGGCCTGCCGGCCTTCGGCATCGTGGCGGCGGTAATGGGCGTGGTGCACGCGCTGGCTTCAGCGGACCGTCCGGCCGCCGAGCTGGGCGCGCTGGTGGCGCACGCCATGGTGGGGACCTTCCTCGGCATCCTGCTGGCGTACGGCTTTATCTCGCCGCTGGCGTCGGTGCTGCGCCAGAAGTGTGCTGAAAACACCAAGATGATGCAGTGCATCAAGGTCACGCTGCTCTCCAGCCTGAACGGTTATGCGCCGCAAATTGCGGTGGAGTTTGGCCGTAAGACGCTTTACTCCACCGAGCGTCCGTCATTCAGCGAACTGGAGGAGCACGTACGTAACGCGAAGAATCCGGCGAAACAGACCTCGGACGAAACTGCATGAAGAACAGTAACCGGCCCATCATCGTCGTCAAAAAGCGCAAGCATAAAGGACACGAGGGCGGCCATGGCTCCTGGAAGATCGCCTATGCCGACTTTATGACGGCGATGATGGCCTTCTTCATGGTGATGTGGCTGATCTCTATCTCCAGCCCGCAGGAGCTGGTGCAAATCGCCGAATATTTTAAAACGCCGCTGAAGGTCGCGATGACCGGCGGCAAGCGCAGCAGCGACAGCGAAAGCCCGATCCCCGGCGGTGGCGACGATGCGACGCGCATCAAGGGAGAGGTGAAGAAAGTCGTCGATATGGATGCGCAGAAGCGCAAGCTCGACGAGATTCGCCTGAATCGCCTGCGCGAAAAGCTGGACCAGCTGATCGAAGCGGACCCGCGCCTGAAAACGCTGCGTCCGCATCTGATCATCAACATGGTGGAAGAGGGGTTGCGCATCCAGATTATCGACAGCCAGAACCGGCCGATGTTTAAAACCGGCAGCGCCGAAGTCGAGCCCTATATGCGCGATATCCTGCGCGGCATTGCGCCGCTGCTTAACGATATTCCCAACCGCATCAGCCTGGCGGGCCATACCGACGACTTTCAGTACGCGAACGGCGATCGCGGCTACAGCAACTGGGAGCTTTCCGCCGATCGCGCCAACGCCTCGCGTCGCGAGCTGGTAATGGGCGGGCTCGACGGCGGCAAAATACTGCGCGTGGTCGGCATGGCCGACACCATGAAACTGAAAAATCGCGTCGGTAACGATGCCGTAAACCGCCGCATTAGCCTGCTGGTGTTGAACCATGACACCGAAGCGGCGATTGAAAAAGAGAACGCCGAGAGCGACGCCGTACAGGTGAGCGATCCGGCGGCCATAGAAAAGATTACCGCGCCGCCTGTGCCGCAAGCCAGCAGCCCGGTAACCACAACAGCCCCCTCACAGCCGAGGTGATCCCGTGAGCATGGACATCAGCGATTTTTACCAGACGTTTTTCGATGAGGCCGATGAGCTGTTAGCTGATATGGAGCAGCATCTGCTGGGACTCGATCCCCAGGAGCCGGATTCCGAGCAGCTAAATGCCATTTTCCGCGCCGCCCATTCGATAAAAGGCGGAGCCGGAACCTTTGGTTTTACGGTTCTGCAGGAAACTACCCATATTCTGGAAAATATTCTGGATGGTGCTCGTCGCGGCGAGATGCAGCTCAGCACCGACATCATCAACCTGTTTTTGGAAACCAAAGATATTATGCAGGAACAGCTCGATGCCTATAAAACCGCGCAGGAGCCAAACGCGGAAAGCTTTAACTACATCTGCGAAGCGCTGCGCCAGCTGGCGTTAGAGGCGAAAGGCCTGCCGATCGCCGCGCCGGCCGCTGTCGCCGCCGCGCCAGCCGTGCAGAGCGCGCCAGCCGGTAGCGGCCTGCGCGTGAAGCTGGTCGACCTTAAAGAGAAAGAGGTCGATCTGATGCTGGAGGAGCTGGGTAACCTCGGCAGCCTGAGCAACGTGGTTAAAGGCAGCGATTTCCTTGAGGCGAGCATCGACGGCGTCAGCAAAGACGACATCGTGGCGGTGCTCTGCTTCGTGATCGAAGAGGCGCAGATCCGCTTCCCGGACGCTGACGCGCAAGACGCGCCGGTTGCCGACGTCGCGCCGGTCGCCGCGCCTGCGCCGGTCGCAGAGGTCGCGCCGGTGCAGAGCGCCAGCGTCAGCGAACTGCCGGTAGCGAAGCGCGAAGCCAAACGTGCCGCCGCGCCGGCTAAAACCAGCGAATCAAGCAGCATCCGCGTCGCGGTAGAGAAGGTCGATCAGCTGATCAACCTGGTCGGCGAGCTGGTGATCACCCAGTCGATGCTGGCGCAGCGTTCAGGCGAACTCGATCCGGTGGCGCACGGCGACCTGCTGAACAGCATGGGCCAGCTGGAGCGCAACGCGCGCGACCTGCAGGAATCGGTGATGTCGATTCGTATGATGCCGATGGAGTACGTCTTCAGCCGCTTCCCGCGCCTGGTGCGCGACCTGGCGAGCAAGCTGGGCAAAGAGGTAGAGCTGACCCTGCTCGGCAGTTCCACCGAACTCGACAAGAGCCTGATCGAACGCATTATCGATCCGTTAACGCATCTGGTGCGCAACAGCCTGGATCACGGCATTGAAGCGCCGGAAAAACGCCTGGCGGCAGGCAAGGTCGCCACCGGCAACCTGACGCTGTCGGCGGAACATCAGGGTGGCAACATCTGTATCGAAGTCTCTGACGACGGCGCCGGCCTGAACCGCGAGCGCATTCTCGCCAAAGCGCTCTCGTCCGGCCTGCCGGTCAGCGAAAACATGAGCGACGAAGAGGTCGGCATGCTGATCTTCGCACCCGGCTTCTCTACTGCTGAACAGGTCACCGACGTGTCGGGCCGCGGCGTCGGCATGGATGTGGTCAAGCGAAACATCCAGGAGATGGGCGGTCATGTAGAGATCGCCTCGAAGCAGGGCAAAGGCACCACCATCCGTATTCTGCTGCCGCTGACGCTGGCGATCCTCGACGGCATGTCGGTGCGCGTGGCGGACGAAGTCTTTATCCTGCCGCTCAACGCGGTGATGGAATCCCTGCAGCCGCGCGGCGAAGAGCTGAAGCCGCTGGCGGGCGGCGAATGCGTGCTGGAAGTGCGCGGCGAATACCTGCCGCTGGTGGAGCTGTGGAACGTGTTTGACGTGCAGGGCGCGAAAACCGAGCCGACGCAGGGCATCGTGGTGATCCTGCAGAGTGCCGGCAAACGCTACGCGCTGCTGGTCGATCAGCTCATTGGCCAGCATCAGGTGGTAGTGAAAAACCTCGAGAGCAACTATCGCAAGGTGCCTGGCATCTCCGCCGCCACCATTCTCGGCGACGGCAGCGTCGCGCTGATCGTTGACGTGTCGGCGCTGCAATCGCTCAACCGTGAAAAACGTGTGGCCGGCGCGGCCGCCTGACTGATAACAAAAGGGTAGAAACATGACTGGAATGGCAACCGTGACCAAAATCGCCGGCGAAACCGTCGGCCAGGAGTTCCTGGTATTTACGCTGGGAGACGAAGAGTACGGTATCGATATTCTTAAGGTGCAGGAGATCCGCGGCTACGATCAGGTCACGCGCATCGCCAACACGCCGGAGTTTATCAAGGGCGTCACCAATCTGCGCGGCGTCATCGTGCCGATTATCGATCTGCGCGTGAAGTTTTCCCAGCCAGATGTCGAGTACAACGACAACACCGTGGTGATCGTGCTGAATCTGGAGCATCGCGTGGTCGGCATCGTGGTGGACGGCGTCTCTGACGTGCTGTCGCTGACGCAGGATCAGATCCGTCCTTCGCCGGAATTCGCCGTGACCATGTCGACCGAGTATCTGACCGGTCTTGGCGCGCTCGGCGAGCGTATGCTGATTCTGGTAGACATCGAGAAGCTGCTGAGCAGCGAAGAGATGGCGCTGATGGATACGCTGCGCAGCGCGTAAGCTGCTTTTTCACGAGCCGGGATTAAACCGGCTCGTTATTATTTCTTTTAAAAACAATAACAAACGCATTTTATTTATCCCGCCTTGCGCTAAATGTATCCCGTATCCTGCCGATACCTCTACTGCTTGATCTCCTACTTCTCCAGGGCTTCCTTATGCTAACTAAAATTCGTGTCGTCACCAGCTTGCTGCTGGTGTTGTTGATGTTCGGCCTGTTCCAGGCGTTTTCAGGGGCAGTGTTCTTCTCCGCATTGAGCGATGATAAAACCAGCTTCAACGTATCGCAGCTCGCCAGTAAAAATCTGCAGGCGCTTAACGACGCCTATATGAGCCTTAACCAGAGCCGCGTCGTGCTGACGCGTATTCAGCTGCGTATCGCCAACAGTAAGGTGGATGGCAGCACGCCGGATATCGCCTCGCTGTTTACCGACAGCCAGCATTTCCAGCAGGTTGCGGCGACTAATTTCGATCTGTTTAAAACCACGCCGGACACCCCGGGGCAGGACGCGGCGCTCAACAACCGTCTGATGGACGCCTACGGCGCCTATGCGACCGCGCTGACCCAGCTGCAAGCCGCGCTGCAGGCTAACAATCTCGCCGAGGCGGGCAAGGCGCCGGTGGCACCGAGCCAGAGCGCCTTTCTGCAGATCTATACCGACTGGCGCGCCAACCAGGCTCACCTTTCCGAGCTGGGCGTGGAGAAAAACGCCAGCGCCTATACGCGCATGCTCTGGATCCTCGGCACCATCATGGCGCTGGTGGTGGTGGTTATCGCGCTGTGCTGGATTGGCCTGCGTCGCGTGCTGATCAATCCGCTGAACGCCAATATCGCTCACATCCAGCAGATTGCGCAGGGCGACCTGACGCAGCGCATCTACGCGGAAGGACGCAATGAGATGAGCCTGCTGGCCGCCAGCCTGCACGAGATGCAGCAGGCGCTGGTGCATACCGTCAGCAACGTGCGCGACGGCTCCGACGCCATCTTTACCGGCGCCAGCGAAATCTCCGCAGGCAACAACGATCTTTCCGCCCGCACCGAAGAGCAGGCGGCGTCGCTGGAGCAGACCGCCGCCAGCATGGAGCAGCTTACCGCCACGGTGAAGCAGAACGCCGAGAACGCCCGTCAGGCTTCGCAGCTGGCGCTGAGCGCCTCGGAAACCGCGCAGAAGGGCGGCAACGTGGTCGACGGCGTGGTGAAAACCATGAGCGACATTGCCGGCAGCTCGAAGAAGATCGCCGATATCACCAGCGTCATCGACGGCATCGCCTTCCAGACCAACATTCTGGCGCTCAACGCGGCGGTGGAAGCGGCGCGCGCGGGCGAACAGGGCCGCGGCTTCGCGGTGGTGGCGGGCGAGGTGCGCAGCCTGGCGCAGCGCAGCGCCCAGGCGGCGAAAGAGATCAAATCGCTGATCGAAGACTCGGTGAATCGCGTCAATGCTGGCTCGCAGCTGGTGGGCACTGCAGGGGACACCATGAGCGAGATCGTCAGCGCGGTCACGCGCGTCACCGACATCATGGGCGAGATCGCCTCGGCGTCGGACGAGCAGAGCCGCGGCATCGACCAGGTCGGCCTCGCGGTGACGGAGATGGATCGCGTCACCCAGCAGAACGCCTCGCTGGTAGAGGAGTCCGCGGCGGCGGCCGCCTCGCTGGAGTCGCAGGCGAGCCGTCTGAGCCAGTCGGTGGCGGTCTTCAAGATCCCGCGCGCGGCGGCAGCGGCTGTCGGCACCCGACACGCTCAGATCGCGGCGCCTGCGCTCAGCCCGGCCTCCGCCGCGCCGCGCAAAGCGCTGGCCGCGTCCGGCAGCGATGCCAACTGGGAAACCTTCTGATCGGCCTCACTCTTTACTCTGCCGGGCAGCCGCCCGGCATTTCACACCTCCAGCGTCAAACCGCGCTTTAAAAACCTACATAACTGTAAAAACCGTTAAAGAGGCTCAAATCTGATGGCTGCCCGCCGATAGAGAGCCTGCACGTTTTTTTTATGACTCCCGGGAAAATTTATGTTGAAACGAATCAAAGTGGTGACCAGCCTGATCGCCGTGCTGGCTATCTTTAGCCTGCTGCAGCTGACGTCGGGCGGACTCTTCTGGTCCGCGCTGCAGAAAGATAAAGAGGCCTTCGCGCTGGCGCAGGTCTCCACCAGCAACGTCACGGCGATGACCGACGCCTGGATCGCGCTGAATCAGACGCGCATTACCCTCAACCGCGCCATGCTGCGGCTGCAGAGCAGCACGGCGGCGCAGATGAACGGCGGCCCGTTAGACGAGCTGGTGAAGCAGACCGAGCAGCAGCTGGCGCAGGCCGATCGCCATTTCAAAGTCTATTACGACCTCCCGTCGACGCCGGGTCTTGAGGTGGCGCTGCGCGACCGTCTCGAAGCGCAGTACGCCAGCTATCACGACGGCCTGGCCGGGATGCTGGAGCGCCTGAAGGCGCGCGATCTGCAGGGCATGTTCCGCTTCAATATCGAACAGACCCAGAACACGATGCAGGCGGCCTACGGCGAATGGCGCGCGAGGCAGACCACGCTCGCCGCACAGGGCGCTGAGCAGAACCAGCGCGCCTTTACCCAGATGATGTGGCTGCTGGCGGCGGTAGCGCTGCTGGTGACTGGCGTGGTCGTCGCCTGCTGGTTCGGCCTGCGGCACGTGCTGATCCAGCCGCTGCGCCAGCTGCTGACCCATATCCGTACCATTGCGGCGGGCGATCTCACCCAGCCGATTGCGGTAGAAGGGCGCAACGAGATGAGCCAGCTGGCGAACGGCCTGCAGGAGATGCAGCAGGCGCTGGTCAGCACCGTCAGCAACGTGCGCGACGGCTCCGACGCCATTCTGAGCGGCGCCAGCGAAATCGCGGCGGGCAACAACGATCTCTCCGCCCGCACCGAACAGCAGGCGGCGTCGCTGGAGCAGACCGCCGCCAGCATGGAGCAGCTTACCGCGACCGTGAAGCAGAACGCCGAGAACGCGCGCCAGGCGTCTCAGCTGGCGCTGAGCGCCTCCGAAACCGCGCGCAAAGGCGGCAACGTGGTGGACGGCGTGGTGAAAACCATGAGCGACATCGCCGGCAGCTCGAAGAAGATCGCCGACATTACCGGCGTTATCGACGGCATCGCCTTCCAGACCAACATTCTGGCGCTCAACGCGGCGGTTGAAGCGGCGCGCGCGGGCGAGCAGGGCCGCGGCTTCGCCGTGGTGGCGGGCGAAGTGCGCAGCCTGGCGCAGCGCAGCGCCCAGGCGGCGAAAGAGATTAAATCGCTGATCGAAGACTCAGTGAACCGCGTCAATGCCGGCTCGCAGCTGGTGGGCACCGCGGGCGACACCATGAGCGAAATCGTGGGCGCGGTGACGCGCGTTACCGACATCATGGGTGAAATTGCCTCGGCGTCGGACGAGCAGAGCCGCGGTATCGATCAGGTCGGTCAGGCGGTGACGGAGATGGATCGCGTCACGCAGCAGAACGCCTCGCTGGTGGAGGAGTCCGCTTCGGCGGCCGCCTCGCTGGAAGATCAGGCGAGCCGTCTCAGCCAGTCGGTGGCGGTGTTTAACATCCCACGCGCCGCGCAGGCGGTTCGCGCGGCGTCGCGCGCGGTGCCGGCTGCGCCGGTACGCAAGACGTTGGCCGCGCCGGCGGGCGGCGATAACTGGGAAACCTTTTAATCCGCAACGTACTGCCCGCAGGGAAGCGGGCCTTTTCAATTCAGCCTGTTGCCGCGCCGATGAAGCGCGCATTCTCTTTTTTAAGCCCAGCTGGTCCAACCCCGCGTTCCCTGCATAAAGATCCCCTCGCTAACGCCGATAACTGGTGAGATCCGCCAACCAATGAGGTGTTTATGTTTAATCGAGTACGCGTTATCTCCGGGCTGCTGGGTGTGCTGGCGCTGTTTGTTTTGCTCCAGCTGGTTTCCGGAAGCGCTTTTTTCAATACGGTGAAAGCCGACAAAGAGAATTTTGCCTATAACCAGCGTCTGGCGACGCTACAGCAGGCGATGGGCACCTCATGGGTTTCCCTGGTACAGGCGCGCAACACCCTGAACCGGGCCGGCATCCGCTATCTGCTGGACAGTCAGCAGGCCGGTTCCGGCGCGACGGTGCAGGATCTGGTGGCGCTGGCCAACCAGGAGCTGAAGGTCGCCGATCAGGGTTTCGCCGACTTTAACGCCAACCTGTCGGAAAAGGGGAAAACCGCCGAGAACGTGCTGACGCTGCAGGCGAACTATAAAGCCTACCGTGACGCGCTGACCGAGCTGACCGGCTTCCTTGCCGCCGGTAACTTCAAGGGCTTTGTCGATCAGCCGACTCAGGGTTTTCAGGATAAGTTTGAAAACGATTACAACGCCTGGCAGAGCCATAACCAGTTGCTGGCGAAACAGGGCATCGACGCTAATAACGCCGCTTACAACCACGCCATTCTCATGGCGATCGGCCTGGTGATCGCCTCGCTGCTGATCAGCCTGCTGGTCTGGACGGTCATGCGCAGCGCGCTGATCGGTCCGCTGAAGCTGAGCATCGAGCATATCCGCCATATCGCGCGCGGCGATCTGACGCAGCCGATTACCTATAGCGTTCGCAACGAGCTGGGCGACCTGCTTGAGGCCCTGCAGGAGATGCAGCAGGAGCTGGCGCGCACCGTTTCCACCGTGCGCGACGGCGCGGACGCCATCTACACCGGCGCCAGCGAAATCGCCATCGGCAATAACGATCTCTCGTCCCGCACCGAAGAGCAGGCGGCGTCGCTGGAGCAGACCGCCGCCAGCATGGAGCAGCTTACCGCCACGGTGAAACAGAACGCCGAGAACGCCCGTCAGGCGTCCCAGCTGGCGCTGAGCGCCTCCGAAACCGCGCAGAAGGGCGGCAAAGTGGTGGACGGCGTGGTGAAAACCATGAGCGATATCGCGGGCAGCTCGAAGAAGATCGCCGATATCACCAGCGTCATCGACGGCATCGCCTTCCAGACCAACATTCTGGCGCTGAACGCGGCGGTGGAAGCGGCGCGCGCCGGCGAACAGGGCCGCGGCTTTGCCGTGGTGGCGGGCGAAGTGCGCAGCCTGGCGCAGCGCAGCGCCCAGGCGGCGAAAGAGATTAAAGCGCTGATCGAGGACTCCGTGGCGCGCGTCGATACCGGCTCGGTGCTGGTAGAGAGCGCAGGCGAGACCATGCATGACATCGTTAGCGCGGTCACGCGCGTCACCGACATCATGGGCGAGATCGCCTCGGCGTCGGACGAGCAGAGCCGCGGCATCGACCAGGTCGGCCTCGCGGTGACGGAGATGGATCGCGTCACGCAGCAGAACGCCGCGCTGGTGGAGGAGTCCGCTTCGGCGGCCGCCTCGCTGGAAGATCAGGCCAGCCGACTGAAACAGGCAGTTTCTGTGTTCAATATTGGTAAAGAATTTGTCGCCCAGGCCGTTAACAGAACTACGGCGTCGAAAAGTTTACGACTGGACGCGCCGGCTGCGGCCTCCCGCGCGCCAGCTGTTCGCAGCGACGACAACTGGGAAACCTTTTAATCGCCTGGATGGTCGGGCCGGCGACAACGCCGCCCGACATAGCAGCAGAATTTAATGAATTAAGTACAGTGCCAGGTGACCTGAAATGAAGAAATCGACGTTACTGGATCAAACCGAAGCGACAACGCTGCTCTCGCAGATGGTGCAGCGTCTGCCGCTTTCGGATACACACTTTCGTCGTATCAGCCAGCTGATCTATCAGCGCGCTGGCATTGTGCTGGCCGACCATAAGCGCGAGATGGTCTACAACCGTCTGGTGCGCCGTCTGCGCACGCTGAACATCGACGACTTTGGCCGCTATCTGGCGCTGCTGGAGAACGACGTCAACAGCGCAGAGTGGCAGGCCTTTATCAACGCGTTGACCACCAACCTGACGGCGTTTTTCCGCGAGGCGCACCACTTCCCCATCCTGGCGGAACACGCGCGCAAGCGCGCGGGCAGCTTTAACGTCTGGTGCGCCGCCGCCTCGACCGGCGAGGAGCCTTACTCGATCGCCATGACGCTGGCGGAAACGCTCGGCACCGGTCCGGGCAAGTTCCAGGTGCACGCCAGCGATATCGATACCCAGGTGCTGGAGAAGGCGATTTCCGGCGTCTATCGCCAGGAAGAGCTGCGCACGCTGTCACAGCAGCAAATGCAGCGCTTTTTCCTGCGCGGCACCGGCCCGCATGACGGCATGGTGCGGGTGCGTCCGGAACTGGCGAACAGCGTCAACTTCGCCCAGCTTAACCTGCTGGCGAACGAGTGGGCGCTGCCGGGGCCCTTTGATGCGATCTTTTGCCGCAACGTAATGATCTATTTCGATAAAGAGACGCAGGAAAAGATTCTGCGCCGTTTTGTTCCCCTGCTGAAGCCGGGCGGACTGCTGTTTGCCGGTCATTCAGAGAACTTTAGTCAGATCAGCAAAGAGTTCTGGCTGCGTGGACAAACCGTCTATGGACTGACGAAGGAAAGATGATGAGCAAAATCACCGTAATGTGCGTGGACGACTCCGCGCTGATGCGCCAGTTGATGACCGAAATCATCAACAGTCATCCCGATATGGAGATGGTGGCGACAGCGCCCGATCCGCTGGTCGCCCGCGATTTAATCAAGCAGTACAACCCGCAGGTGCTGACGCTGGACGTGGAGATGCCGCGCATGGACGGCCTCGACTTTCTCGAGAAGCTGATGCGTTTGCGCCCGATGCCGGTGGTGATGGTGTCGTCGCTGACCGGCAAAGGCTCGGAGATCACCCTGCGCGCGCTGGAGCTCGGGGCGGTGGATTTCGTTACCAAGCCGCAGCTCGGCATCCGCGAAGGGATGCTGGCCTACAGCCAGATGATCGCCGACAAGATCCGCGCGGCGGCGCGCGCGCAGCTGCACGCCCGTCCGATGATGCCGGCGCCGGTGACCCTAAAGGCTGGGCCGCTGCTGAGCAGCGAAAAGCTGATCGCCATCGGTTCTTCCACCGGCGGCACCGAAGCGATTCGCCACGTGCTGCAGCCGCTGCCGCCGACCAGTCCGGCGCTGATGATCACTCAGCATATGCCGCCGGGCTTTACCAAATCCTTCGCCGACCGCCTGAACAAGCTCTGTCAGATCACGGTGAAAGAGGCGGAGGACGGCGAGCGCATCCTGCCTGGGCACGCCTACATCGCCCCTGGCGCGATGCATATGGAGCTGGCGCGCAGCGGCGCCAACTATGTAGTGAAACTGAATGAAGGGCCGCCGGTGAACCGCCACAAACCCTCTGTGGACGTGCTGTTCAAATCGGTGGCCATCAACGCCGGACGTAACGCGGTGGGCGTCATCCTCACCGGCATGGGCAACGATGGCGCGGCGGGCATGCTGGAAATGCATCGCGCCGGCGCCTGGACCATCGCGCAGAGCGAAGCCTCCTGCGTGGTCTTTGGAATGCCGCGAGAAGCCATCGCCAGCGGCGGTGTAAGCGAAGTCGTGGATTTAGGCAACATCAGCCAGCATATGCTGGCAAAAATTAGCGCCGGACAGGCACTGCGTATTTAACAGGCCCGTCCTGCCGGGCGAGATAACACAGGAGTAATTATGGCTGATAAAAACATGCGCTTTTTGGTGGTGGACGACTTCAACACGATGCGTCGTATTGTGCGTAACCTGCTGAAAGAGCTGGGCTTCAATAACGTCGAAGAAGCGGAAGATGGTGTAGACGCTCTCGGCAAGCTGAAAGCGGGCGGTTTCGACTTCGTGATCTCCGACTGGAACATGCCGAACATGGATGGCCTGCAGCTGCTGCAGACCATTCGCGCCGACGCCGCGCTGGGCAAGCTGCCGGTGCTGATGGTGACCGCGGAAGCGAAGAAAGAGAACATTATCGCCGCCGCACAGGCTGGCGCCAGCGGCTACGTGGTGAAGCCTTTCACCGCCGCTACGCTGGAAGAGAAGTTAGGCAAGATCTTCGAAAAACTGGGCATGTAAGGAGATGTGATGAGCGACCTTCCGAAACCAACTGAGGATGCCTCGGCACACGACATCATTGCTCGCATCGGCTCTCTGACACGCATGCTGCGCGACAGTCTGCGCGAGCTGGGGCTGGATAAAGCCATCGCCGATGCGGCTGAAGCCATTCCCGATGCCCGCGATCGTCTGGATTATGTGGTGCAGATGACGGCGCAGGCTGCCGACCGTGCGCTGAACTGCGTCGAAGCGGCGCAACCGCATCAGGATAAAATGGAAGCCGGGGCAACCCAGCTGAAAGGGCGTTGGGACCAATGGTTTGAAAACCCGATCGAACTGGCCGATGCGCGGGAGTTGGTGACGGATACGCGCGCATTCCTCAGCGAAGTGCCAGATCATACCGCCTTTACCAACAAGCAGCTGCTTGAAATCATGATGGCGCAGGATTTCCAGGACCTGACCGGTCAGGTTATCAAGCGCATGATGGATGTGATCCAGGAGATTGAGCGCCAGCTGTTGATGGTGCTGCTGGAGAACATGCCGGAAGTCAGCGCCGAGAAGCGTCAGGAGGGCACCAGCCTGCTGAACGGTCCGCAGATCCACGCCGATGCACCGGGCGTGGTGGCGAACCAGGATCAGGTTGACGACCTGCTGGATAGCTTAGGGTTTTAACCCTGCGTCGTCAGCCTTCAGGCTGGCGACGACTTGCCATAAGCGGGGCCGCCTTTCTGGCGGTCCCGTTCCTCATTCTCAAACTCATCCGCTAAAGAACGCCTCTTTTCGCCGTTTTATCTTCGCTTTAACCAAAGCCAAATTTGGCATTCTATGCTCAGAATTCCTACCCACTGAGGTTTGTCGTGGCTGAAGAGAGCGACGAGGACAAAACAGAATCGCCCACACCTCACCGACTTGAAAAAGCGCGTGAAGAGGGGCAGATTCCGCGTTCGCGCGAGCTGACGTCGGTGCTGATGCTGCTGGCGGGACTGATGATCCTCTGGCTGGGCGGCACGCTGATGGCGCGCCAGCTGGCGGCGATGGTCGCCTCCGGGCTGCGCTTCGACCACAGCATGGTGAACGACAGCAAACTGATTATCGGCCATATCAGCAGCCTGATCGGCCAGGCGGTGATGGCGCTACTGCCGCTAATGGGCGGGCTGGTGCTGGTGGCGATCGCCGCGCCGATGCTGCTGGGCGGCATCGTGATCAGCGGCAAATCGATCAAGATGGACTTTAAAAAGCTCAATCCGCTGCCTGGCTTCGCCCGTATGTTCGCCGCGCAGGCCTGGACCGAACTCTTTAAGGGCATCCTGAAGGCGATTCTGGTGGGCAGCGTCGGCGGCTGGTACATCTGGTCGCACTGGCCGGAGATGCTGCGGCTGATCAGCCAGTCGCCCACCAATGCGCTGATGCACGGGCTGGGGATGATCGTCGCCTGCTGCGCGCTGGTGATCCTCGGGCTTATCCCGATGGTGGGCTACGACGTTTTCTGGCAGCTCTACAGCTACTACAAAAAGCTGCGCATGTCGCGCCAGGAGATCCGCGACGAATTCAAACAGCAGGAGGGCGACCCGCACGTCAAAGGACGCATTCGCCAGGCGATGCGCGCCGCCGCGCGCCGCCGCATGATGGCCGATGTGCCTAAGGCGGACGTGATCGTGACCAACCCGACGCACTACTCGGTGGCGCTGCAGTACAACGAGAACAAGATGAGCGCGCCGAAAGTGGTGGCGAAAGGCGCGGGCGAGGTGGCGTTGAAGATCCGAGAAATCGCCGCAGAGCATCGCATTCCGCTGCTGGAGGCGCCGCCGCTGGCGCGCGCCCTCTACCGGCACACTGAAATCGGCCAGCAGATCCCCGGCGCGCTTTACGCGGCGGTGGCGGAAGTGCTCGCCTGGGTCTGGCAGCTGCGTCGCTGGAAGCGCGAAGGCGGCCTGATACCGAACAAACCGAAAAACCTGCCGGTCCCGGCAGAGATGGACTTTGCAGGAGAGAAGCGAAACGATGGCTAACCTGGCCGCAAAACTGCGTTTACCGAACAACCTGAAAGATACACAGTGGCAGGTGCTTGCCGGTCCCGTGTTGATCATGATGATCCTGTCGATGATGGTGCTGCCGTTGCCCGCCTTCATCCTCGATCTGCTGTTCACCTTTAACATCGCGCTCTCGATTATGGTGCTGCTGGTGGCGATGTTCACCCAGCGCACGCTGGAGTTCGCCGCCTTCCCGACCATTCTGCTCTTCTCGACGCTGCTGCGCCTGGCGCTGAACGTCGCCTCGACGCGTATCATTCTGATGGAAGGTCACACCGGCGCGGGCGCGGCGGGACGGGTGGTCGAGGCGTTCGGCCACTTCCTCGTCGGCGGCAACTTCGCCATCGGCATCGTGGTGTTCGTTATCCTGGTGGTGATCAACTTCATGGTTATCACCAAAGGCGCGGGGCGTATCGCGGAAGTGGGCGCGCGCTTCGTGCTTGACGGCATGCCGGGTAAACAGATGGCGATCGACGCCGACCTGAACGCCGGCCTGATCGGCGAGCAGGAGGCGAAAACGCGCCGTAGCGAAGTGACGCAGGAAGCGGACTTCTACGGCTCGATGGACGGCGCCAGTAAGTTCGTGCGCGGCGACGCCATCGCCGGCATTCTTATTATGGTGATTAACGTGATCGGCGGGCTGCTGGTCGGCGTGGTGCAGCACGGCATGGATATTGGCCACGCCGCCGAGACCTATACGCTGCTGACCATCGGCGACGGCCTGGTGGCGCAGATCCCGGCGCTGGTGATCTCAACCGCGGCGGGCGTAATCGTCACCCGCGTCGGCACCGATCAGGATGTCGGCGAGCAGATGGTGGGGCAGCTGTTCAATAACCCGCGCGTCATGCTGCTCAGCGCCGGCGTGCTCGGCCTGCTTGGCATGGTGCCCGGCATGCCGAACTTCGTGTTTCTGCTGTTTACCGGCGCGCTGCTCGGCCTGGCCTGGTGGATGCGCGGCCGCGAGATGGAGGCGAAGAAGAATCCGGAAGCCGCCAGCAGCGCAGTGATGAAAGCGTCCGACACGCCAGCCAATACCGAAGCCTCCTGGACCGACGTGCAGCTGGAGGACACGCTGGGCATGGAGGTCGGCTATCGCCTGATCCCGATGGTGGACAGCACCCAGAACGGCGAGCTGCTGGGCCGTATCCGCAGCATCCGTAAAAAGGTGGCGCAGGATGTCGGCTTTCTGCCGCCGGTGGTGCATATCCGCGACAACATGGAGCTGCCGCCTGCGCGTTACCGCATTCTGATGAAAGGGGTCGAGATCGGCAGCGGCGATGCCTATCCTGGCCGCTGGATGGCGATCAACCCTGGCACGGCGGCGGGCACGCTGCCGGGCGAGGCGACGGTCGATCCGGCGTTCGGCTTGGCGGCCATCTGGATCGACAGTGCGCTGAAAGAGCAGGCGCAGATTCAGGGCTTTACCGTGGTTGAGGCGAGCACCGTGGTGGCGACGCATCTTAACCATCTGATTGGGCAGTACGCCAGCGAGCTGTTTGGTCGTCAGGAGGCGCAGCAGCTGCTCGATCGCGTCAGCCAGGAGATGCCGAAGCTGACGGAAGATCTGGTGCCAGGCGTTATCACCCTGACGACGCTGCACAAGGTGCTGCAAAACCTGCTGATCGAGCGCGTCTCGATTCGCGATATGCGCACCATTATCGAAACGCTGGCGGAACACGCCCCGGTGCAGAACGATCCGCAGGAGTTGACCAGCGTGGTTCGCGTAGCGCTGGGCCGCGCCATTACCCAGCAGTGGTTCCCGGGCAATGACGAAGTGCAGGTGATCGGCCTCGATACCACGCTGGAGCGTCTGCTGCTGCAGGCGCTGCAGGGCGGCGGCGGGCTGGAGCCGGGTCTGGCCGACCGACTGCTGGAGCAGGCGCAGGCCGCGCTGCAGCGTCAGGAGATGCTGGGCGCGCCGCCGGTGCTGCTGGTCAATCATCCGCTGCGTGCGCTGCTGGCGCGCTTCCTGCGCCGCAATCTGCCGCAGCTGGTGGTGCTCTCCAATATGGAGCTGACCGACAATCGGCATATCCGTATGACCGCCACTATCGGAGGCAAATAATGCGTTATGGGCTGTGGGGTCTGGCGCTGCTGTCGCTGATGGCGCTGCCGCTTTACGCCGCGTCGGGCGCGTGGCACGCCAGCGTCAGCGGCCCGCCGCTGAGCAACCGCGGCGCCTGGGTGAAGTCAAAGCCGCTGCATGCACCGCCGGGCGTTTCCGGCACGGTGAATCTGATTAACTGGCGCTATCAGCTCACCGGCGCGGCACCGTCGGGATTGCAGGTGAAGCTCTGCGGCGCGCAGCGCTGCGCCTCGCTGGAGGGTGGCAGCGGCGCGACGCGCGAGCTGGCCTCGCTGGACGCTAACGAAACGCTTTATATGGTGTTCGGCGTGGCGGGCAGGGGCGCATTGCCGCCGGGTTTGCAGGTGCTGAGCAGCGAAGTGATGGTGAATTACCAGAATTAAAAGCGGGGAAGGGAAAACCTAAAGCGCGCGCAAAAGTTAGCTGTACGGATAGTCTGGACCGAAGAGCAAAGCGTCCCGCGGCAGGGACAAAAACGCCGGGAGCGTTTTTGAACGGCGCAGAGCGCTGGCCCGTTACGGGCGCACCTCAGGGATGAGGTGCGTATCCCCGCGGGCCGAGCGCGCATGGATGCCTTGAGCGACTTTGCGATCGGACCAGACTATCCGTACCCGCACAAGCCTTAACAAAAAACCCCGCTCTGGCGGGGTTTTTTGTTTGTTACATACGCTCGACAGTTTTGATGCCGAGGGTGTCCAGACCCTGTTTCAGCGTCTTCGCCGTCAGCGCGGCCAGCTGCAGGCGGCTCTGGCGCGTCGCCTCGTCCTCTGCGCTGAGGATCGGGCAGTGCTCGTAGAAGCCGGAGAACAGACCCGCCAGATCGTAAAGATAGGCGCACATCACGTGCGGCGTGCCGTCGCGCGCCACCTGGGTAATGGTCTCTTCGAACTGCAGCAGGCGCGTCGCCAGCTGCGCTTCGCGATCCTCAGTAATCGCCAGCGGCGCGTCGATGCTGTCGACGTCGACGCCCGCTTTACGGAACACCGAGAGCACGCGGGTGTAAGCGTACTGCATATAGGGCGCTGTATTGCCCTCGAACGCCAGCATATTGTCCCAGTCGAAAATGTAATCGGTGGTACGGCTCTTCGACAGATCGGCATACTTCACCGCGCCGATGCCGACCACTTCCGCCAGCTGCTGCAGCTCCGTTTCGCTCATCTCCGGGTTCTTCTCACGCACCAGCGCCAGCGCGCGATCGTGCGCCTCTTCCAGCAGATCGGCGAGCTTGATGGTGCCGCCGCTGCGGGTTTTGAACGGACGGCCGTCTTTGCCCAGCATCATGCCAAAGGCGTGATGCTCCAGCGGAACGGATTCCGGCACGTAGCCCGCTTTGCGCACGATAGTCCACGCCTGCTGCAGATGCTGATGCTGGCGCGAATCGATGTAGTAGAGCACGCGATCGGCCTTCAGCGTCTCATAACGATATTTGGCGCAGGCGATATCGGTGGTCGTATAGAGGTAGCCGCCATCTTTCTTCTGAATGATGACCCCCATCGGTTCGCCTTCTTTATTTTTGAACTCGTCGAGGAACACCACGGTCGCGCCTTCGCTGGTCACCGCCAGCCCTTTGGCGCGCAGATCGTCGACGATGCCCGGCAGCATGTCGTTATAGAGGCTTTCGCCCATCACATCTTTGCGCGTCAGGGTCACGTTAAGGCGGTCGTAAATCAGCTGGTTCTGGCCCATAGTGATATCGACCAGCTTCTTCCACATGGTGCGGCAATATTCGTCGCCGCCCTGCAGCTTGACCACATAGGCGCGCGCGCGCTCGGCGAAGGCTTCGTCTTCGTCGTAGGTGCGTTTCGCTTCGCGGTAAAAGGCTTCGAGGTCGGCGAGCGCGATCTCTTCATGATGCTCGTTCTGTTGCTTTTCAAGATAGGCGATCAGCATGCCGAACTGCGTGCCCCAGTCGCCCACATGGTTAGCGCGGATCACGTTATGACCCAGAAACGACAGGGTGCGCACGGCGGCATCGCCGATAATGGTGGAGCGGACGTGGCCGACATGCATCTCTTTCGCCACGTTCGGCGCGGAGTAGTCGACGACGATGGTTTGCGGCTCAACGGCGGCGACGCCCAGGCGCGGCTGCGTCAGCGCCTGCTTCGCCTGCGCGGCCAGCCAGTCGCGATCGAGAAAAATATTGATGAAGCCTGGCCCGGCGATCTCTACCTTGCTGGCGATACCTTTCAGGTCAAGATGCGTTATCACGCTTTCAGCCAGCTGACGCGGCGCCTGACCCAGCTTTTTCGCGACGGCCATAATGCCGTTCGCCTGATAATCCCCAAACTGAACCTTGGCGGACTGGCGAACCTGGGGTTCACAGTCGGCCGGCGCACCGGCTAAAATCATCGCCTGACTGACTTTTTCGGAAAGAAGAGCCTGAATATTCACCGCATTACCTTCATGTGCTAAAAGGCTCGTCTGCCGCGCAGAGAGCCGTTGTCCTCACTCTGCCGACGCGCCCTGAGGCCACGCAGAATGGAAAAAAGAAGAGGGGAAGTATACGTGAAATGTCACGTTGCGTCAGCAGCCGCCGCGCAAGAGAACGTGCGGGGAAACGGCGTCAGGCCGGTTTCCCGAAACAGAGAGATTAGCGACGACGAAGAGGGCGACGAGGATTTTTGACGCTTTTGTCTTCACGCACCTTCCAGTGGCGGGAAATTGCAAATCCCATTAGTGCGATCAGGACTGCGACAACAATGAGCATGAACATAGAGCCATTCCTTGTAGTTGTGTTAGGTCAAATTTATAAGAAAGGCGGTTTGGCTGCAATTGTTTGGCTGGCAAATAAGAGTTATCTTATTGTATAAATGAATATCATATTTTTCATGAACTTAACTAACTTTCATCCAGCAACTGCTGGACCTGAAGAAGGGATAAATCCGAATTAAAAGGGTAATTTACGTGGTTTTACGGCAAAATTACGGCCAAATCGGATGATTCCTAACATTTTATCGCGCCTGAAGCAGTGCTGGCGGGACTTTCCATTTATTAAAAAGCTTAAACTAACTGAGACGTTTTATGACCTCCTCCCCGATATTTCCCTCTGAATTACAGGACTTAGAGCGCGATCTGACGCGCTTCAGCGCGTCGCTGCAACAATTCGCCGATCGCCTCGGATTAAACTTAGCGGCGCTTGAGGCCGACCATATTGCGGTGCGCTGTCATCAGAACAGCACGGCGGAGCGCTGGAAGCAGGGACTATTGAAGATCGGGACGCAATTTTCCGAAGCGATCATCAATGGGCGTCCCATCTGCCTGTTTAAGCTGCATCAGCCTCTGCAACTGAACGGCTGGGCGCTGGACGTTATCGAACTTCCCTGGCCAGGAGAGAAGCGCTATCGCCATGAGGGCTTTGAGCATGTAGAAATCGTGCTGCGCGGCGATCATCAGACGCTGGGCATGCGCGCCATGGCGCTGCTCAGCGACGACGCGCTGGCGCAGCCGGGCATTTCGTTCAAAACCAGCTCGCCGCAGGGCGAAAACGAGCGGCTGCCCAATCCGACGCTGGCCGTGACCGACGGGCAGACCACGATAAAATTTCATCCGTGGCGACTGGAGGAGATCGTCGCCAGCGAGGCGAGCTAAGCGCGCGCGGCGACGGCAGCGCGCAGCCGGTTGAGCGCCTCTTCCAGCGTGGCGTGGGTGCAGCCGAAATTAAAGCGCACAAAGCGATCGTCGCCGAAATCGCGTCCGGGCGAAAAGCCTAATCCCTGATTTTCAAAATAGAGCGCCGGGCTGGCGACATCCAGCCCGCTGCAGTCTATCCAGCCGAGGTAGGTCGCTTCCGGACTGGCCATCGACAGGCCCGGCAGCGCGTTAACGGCGGCATGCAGACGATCGCGGCTGACGCGCAGATAGGCGAGCAGCGCCTCCAGCCACGCGTCGCCGCCGCGCCAGGCCGCTTCGGCGGCGACCAGCGCCAGAATATCGACCTCGGGCACGATACCGTAGCGCGCCTGCTTAAAGCGCGCCCGCAGTTCCGCGTTGGGAATAATCGCCAGCGACGCGCCGAGTCCGGCGATGTTGAAGGTTTTAGACGGCGAAATCAGGGTGACGCTGCGCTGGGCGGCATCTTCGCTCAGGCTGGCAAAAGGAATGTGCCGCACGCCAGGCTCCAGCAGCAGATCGCAGTGGATCTCATCGGAACAGACGATCAAATCGTGCTGGCGGGCAAAGGCCAGCTGCGCTTCCAGCTCGTCGCGGCGATAGACGGTGCCGCCGGGATTTTGCGGGTTGCAGAGCATCAACAGCTTCTCTTTGCCGTTAAGCAGGGCGGCGGCCTCGCTGAAGTCGACGACCCAGCGTCCCGACTGGCACCTCAACGGCAGGGTGATCTGCTCGCGCGCCGCCAGCTTCGCCGCGCCGCGAAAAGGGGGATAGATGGGTGAAGGAGAGATTGAGCGCTCGTCGGGCGCGGTAAGCGCGCGCACCGTCAGATTGAGTCCGCTCACCACGCCAGGCAGCACCACAATCCACTCCGGCTCTACTTTCCACTGGTAGCGCTGTTCGAAGCGCGCGATGGCGGCGTCGATCAATCCTGTCGGGCGGTCGCCGTAACCAAAAACGCCATGTTCGGCGCGGGTTTTTATCGCGTCGATAACGCAATCAGGCGAGCGAAAATCGGTGTCCGCGACCCACAGAGGAAGGACGTCGCGGTCACTATATTTGTTCCATTTGAGGCTATCGGTGTGACGACGGTCTATCCGTTGGTCAAAATTGAATGCCATGCGCTGGTTTCCACGTAAACTCATTGGGTAGTCAGACTAACTTATCGCCCTGTGTCGAGCCAGACGTCATGTAAAGGAGAAACAGATGACCACACTGGAAATTTGCTGCTACGGCGTGGATTGCGCCATGACCGCGCAGCAGGCCGGCGCCGACCGCGTTGAGCTGTGCGCCGGACCGCGTGAAGGCGGCCTGACCCCGTCGTCCGGCTCGCTGGAAGCAGCACGCCGTGAAATATCGATTCCGGTTCATCCTATCGTCCGACCACGCGGCGGCGACTTCTGCTACACCGCGCGCGAATTCGAGATTATGAAGTCCGACGTGGCGAAAATTCGCGAAATGGGTTTTCCCGGCCTGGTGATCGGCATGCTGGATGAAGAGGCGCATATCGACCGTTCGCGTATGCGGCAGATTATGGCGCTGTGCGACGGCATGCAGGTGACCTTTCATCGCGCCTTCGATCTTTGCCACAGCCCCAATCGCGCGCTGGATGAGTTAACCGCGCTGGGCGTGGCGCGCATCCTGACGTCCGGCCAGCAACAGAGCGCGGAAAACGGAATTGCATTATTAAGGGAACTTAATGAACAGAGCGAAGGTCCAATCATTATGGCTGGTGCTGGCGTACGCCTGAGCAACCTGCAAAAGTTCCTGGACAGCGGACTTAGCGAGGTTCACAGCTCTGCCAGCCGCCTCGTGACCTCACCGATGCGTTATCGTAAAGCCGGTGTCTCCATGTGTTCCGAAGCCGAAATGGACGAGTTCAGCCGTTACTGCGTGGATAGCGATGTGGTGGAAGCCATGAAAAGCGTGATGCAGCTTAATACCGTCAGGGTAGCCTGAATCACCACAGATTTTGCCGCGCAGCACGCCTTATGACGTGATGTTTGCAAGTACCAAACCCCAGTTATCTTGCTGGGGTTCTTTTTATCCGCAGAATTTTACCAGGCCGCGCCAGATGCCGCCAATACGGTTACACTCAGGTTATTGAGATCTCTGGGAGTTACACCATGAAACGCTCTCTGATTGTGGCGCTTGCGCTGAGTTCGCTGTTCGCCTCTCCCGCGCTGTGGGCCGCCGCCTGCGCTCCACACAGTAAAGCCGTCGCCAGCAACAACAGCTGGATTATGCTGGGCGGCAGCGCGAAAGGCGCGGTGCGACAGGTGATCGCCGGCGAGTTCGGCAAAGATGTCGATTCGCAAAAGCGCGTGCTTGGGCAGTTCGATCCCTGCGGCATCCTGCAGGTGGCTGACGTCACCTTCGATAAAAAAGAGCACAACGTCGTGCTGAGCATGGAGCAGCATATTGCGCGCGTGCAGGGCGGCTGGGTAGCGGAGTACGCCTACCTGGTGAAGGTGCTGAAAGAGGGCAAAGAGCAGGTGGTCGATAACCGTCAGGGCACCATTAGCTGGCTCACCGGCCAGCACGGCAATATCGTCACCGCTTCCGATAAATTCACCAGCATGGGCAAAAGCGGCTTTACCGACACCACCTATCGTTACGATGCGCAGCTGCGGCTGACGAAAAGCGTTTCGCGCGGCACCGACGCCCTGACCAACGGCGAAAGCAGCTGGCGCTGGAACCCGCAGGGGCAGGTGGTCAGCGCGATCACGGCGCGTAGCAAAGATCTCTATACCTACGATAAAGATTTTCGCGAATGGCAGCTGCACGGCACCGCGACCACGCCGGTCAGTTCGCTGCGTTCGGTCGACGAGTGTCAGCTATGGGACGAGGTCGGCAACTGCACGTTAAGCTATCTGCATGAAACCGAAGTATTCGACAAAGGCACTATCGAGCGCCATCTCAGCGCCGCCTATAAATATCAGTACTGGGACCGGCCTGCTGAGACGGAGTAGCGCGCAGAAATAGCGCGTCCTCGTTAAAAATTTGTTAAAGTGAGCGGCGCCATTTTCAGGGAGAGAGTTATGACCGCTACGCTGCTGTTCTCGTTTTTATTCGCGATTACTATTTTGACGCTGACGCCCGGTTTCGATACCGCGCTGGTGCTGCGCACCGCCGCCGCGCAGGGCTGGCGACGCGGCAGCGCCACGGCGCTGGGCATCAACCTCGGCTGTCTGGTGTGGGGCGTCGCGGTGGGGTGTGGTCTGGGCGCGCTGCTGCTGGCGTCGGAAATGGCCTACAACCTGCTGAAGTGGATCGGCGCGGCCTATTTGCTCTATCTTGGCGTCAGGCTGCTGCTCAGCCCGCGCACGCAGCCGCTGCATGAAGCGGCGGCGGAAATCGCGCCGCAAAGCTATCTGAGCTGCTTCAACCGCGGCCTGTTCGGCAATCTGCTCAACCCCAAAATGGGCGTGTTTTACGTTACTTTTCTGCCGCAGTTTATTCCGGCGGGGGCGTCGGTGCCGCTCTGGTGCAGCCTGCTGGCGCTGATGCATATCGCGATTGGGCTGCTGTGGAACGCCGTCCTGATTGGCGGCAGCCACTATTTCGCCGCGCACCTGCGCCGTCCGGCGGTGCTCAAGGTGATGGACCGCCTGACGGGCATGGTGTTTATCGGCTTCGCGGCGAAGCTGGCGCTCTCGCGCCGCTAAGCGTCAGGGTTTGGTGGCGACCAGCACCGCGCGCAGCGGCGCCGGGTAGCCTTCCACCGTTTTGCCGGCGTCTTGCGGGTCGAGAAACTCGGCCAGCGATTCGCTGGTCATCCAGCTGGTGCGGCGCTGCTCGTCGGTGGAGGTCACCGCATAATCGACAATTTTCACGTCGACGAAGCCGCACTTCTCCAGCCAGCTTTTCAGCGCTGCGGCCGAAGGGATGAAATAGACGTTGCGCATCTGCGCGTAGCGTTCGCCCGGCACCAGCACATCCCGCTCATCTCCCTCGATCACCAGCGTTTCCAGCACCAGCTCGCCGCCGCTCACCAGCTGGTTTTTCAGCTGCAGCAGATGATCGAGCGGCGAACGGCGATGATAAAGCACGCCCATTGAGAAAACGGTGTCGAACGCCTGTAGCGTCGGCAGCTGTTCGATGCCGAGCGGCAGCAGATGGGCGCGTCGGTCATCGCCCAGCAGCTTGCGCACCGCTTCGAACTGGCAGAGAAAGAGCTGCATCGGATCGATGCCGACCACCAGCTGCGCGCCGGCGCCGACCATGCGCCACATGTGATAGCCGCTGCCGCAGCCGACGTCCAGCACGGTGCGGCCCGCCAGCGAGGAGATATGCGGCGCGACGCGCTGCCACTTCCAGTCGGAACGCCATTCGGTATCGATAGCGGTGCCGTAGAGCGAGTAGGGGCCTTTACGCCAGGGCATCAGGTTGCGCAGCAGTTTCTCGATGCCCTGACGCTGACGATCGCTGAGATCGTCGCGCTCTGCGCTGACGCTGTGCAGCAGGTCGAGCTGCTGCGGCTGCAGCAGCGGCAAATGCTCAACCGACTTCTCCCAGTTGCGAAACAGGCCATGCAGATTCTCTTTCTGCCAGGCGGCGATCTGCGCCGGCAGCACCTCCAGCCAGCTGGCGAGCGGACCGGTGGCGATTTGCTGATAAAAACGGCCAAACTCAATCATTTCAACGCCACCAGCGAGCCAAAGTTAAAGCACTGGAACCAGAGTTCCGCGTGAGAGAAGCCCGCCTGTTTCAGGCGCGCCTTGTGCGTCTCAACGCTGTCGGTCAGCATCACATTCTCCAGCATGCTGCGTTTCTGGCTGATCTCCAGCTCGCTGTAGCCGTTAGCGCGTTTGAAATCGTGGTGCATATTGAACAGCAGTTCGCCGACCTCGACGTCCTCGAAGCTGAACTTCTCCGACAGCACCAGCGCGCCGCCGGGCTTCAGCCCCTGCCAGATCTTCTCCAGCAGCTGCAGCCGCGCAGGAGGATCGAGAAACTGCAGCGTGAAGTTCAGCACCACCATCGAGGCGTTTTCGATGGGGATATCGCGGATATCGGCCTCGATAACGTTCACCGGCGTTTCGGCGCGGAAGGCGTCGATATGGCGGCGGCAGCGCTCGACCATCGCCGGCGAATTATCCACGGCGAGAATGGTGCAGCCGGGCGCCTTGATATTGCGGCGCACCGAGAGCGTGGCGGCGCCAAGCGAGCAGCCCAGATCGTAAACCTGGCTGTCGGGCGTGACGAAGCGCTCGGCCAGCATGCCGATCATGGAGATGATATTGGAGTAGCCGGGCACGGAGCGCTGAATCATATCGGGGAAGACTTCAGCCACGCGCTCGTCAAAGGTCCAGTCGCCCAGCTTGTCGATGGGCGCGGAAAATAGCGTATCGCGGTCAGACATAATAAATCCGGAAAGACAACGGAAAGGGCGCTATTCTGGCAGAAAGTGCGGCGGGCTGCACCCTTTACCCCCCGCCGCCGGTCAATGCAGCGTCAGCACCAGCTCCCAGGGTAGATAGATAAGGTTAAATACCGCCATGCCGCACAGGGCGAACAGCGTCAGCATCATGCCATATTTGCGCCCGGCGAGCGCGCTGCGGCGCAGCCCCTGCGCGTGCAGCACCCGGCCGACGAAAAAAAGCAGCGCGGTCAGATGCATCATCCACATATCGGCGCCGTTCATCTCCATCATCACCAGCAGCAGCAGCGCCAGCGGAATGGTTTCGACCGCGTTGCCGTGAATGCGCATCGCCACGCGCAGATCGTGAAACCCGCCGTCGCCAAAGGCGACGCGATAGTGGCGACGGTAGCGCACCACGTCCAGCGCGAACTTCATCACCATCAACACGCCCAGTACCACATATAACGCACTTACCATGCTTATCCTCGTTCATCAGAACAGCGATTCTTGCTGCGGCCAGGCGGGGCCGCTGCCGATGCCGGCGTCGATCGCCTGCAGCTGCGGCCATAAGCGCCGCACTAGCGGAAACACCTCGCCCATATCGGGTGTATGAATAAAAAACAGCGGGTCGCTTTCCGTCTGCCATTGTGCCAGTTTTTCGCGCCAGACCTGAAAAAATCGATCGCTCTGGTCTACGTCGTCGCTGCCGATAAAGCGCACCATGGGCCGCTCGCCGGTGCGCACGGCGTGAGGCGGCACGCGCGGCTTTTGCTGGCGCGCGTGCAGGGCGGCAGGACTTTGCGAGGTTGAGGCGTGCGTCGGACGGCTGTCTAAAATCACCCGGTTGACGCCGCGCGCCTGCAGCCCCTGATTCAGGGCGCGCTCCGCCTCGCCCTTGGCGAAAAAGGCGGCGTGACGCACTTCGACGCCATAGCTGAAGCGGCGCGGCAGCCCGTCGAGAAAGCGCCAGAGATCGGCGAGCTGCGCGGGCGCAAAAGTCGCGGGCAGCTGCAGCCAGTACTGTCCGATACGGTCGGCCAGCGGATCGAGCAGCCGCAGAAAATCGCTCAGCAGATCGTCGGTGTGCTGCAGCTGCGCCTGATGACTGATGGTCTGCGGAAACTTGAAGCAAAAGCGAAAATCGTCATGCGTCATATCGCGCCAGCACTGAACGGTGTCGGGCGCGGGTAGCGCATAAAGCGTAGTGTTGCCCTCAACGCAGTGGAACAGCCGGGCATAATCAGCCAGACTTTCAATGCCCCAGCGTTTCCAGTGCGAATGCTGCCACTGCGGCAGCCCAATACGAAGCGTCACGGCCTCTCCTTTTCTGCTGGTTTTGCCCTATAGACTAGCCTGGTTGCCCGGGGGAGGAAAAACCGGCGACGAAATGCGCGGTTTGGCGCGGCTCTACTTATCCTGCCTGCCTTTTTCCATTATAATGGCCGCCTTTTTTGCGGCAGCATCTCAAAAGGTTACGCGGCCTGATGCTGCAGGCAGCAGCGGCGAAGTTAAAAGGATACGTTATGCGTACAGAATATTGCGGACAGCTCAATCTGTCTCATGTAGGTCAGCAAGTCACTCTTTGCGGCTGGGTCAACCGCCGTCGCGATCTGGGGAGCCTGATTTTTATCGACATGCGCGATCGCGAAGGCATCGTGCAGGTTTTCTTCGATCCCGATCGTCAGGAGGCTTTCCAGCTGGCGTCTGAGCTGCGCAACGAATTCTGCATCCAGATCACCGGCACCGTTCGCGCACGCGACGAGAAGAACAAAAACGCCGAGATGGCCACGGGCGAAGTCGAAGTGTTCGCGCAGGCGCTGACCATTATCAACCGCGCCGAGCCGCTGCCGCTCGACTCCAATCAGGTCAACAGCGAGGAAGCGCGTCTGAAGTACCGCTATCTCGACCTGCGCCGTCCTGAAATGGCGCAGCGTCTGAAGACCCGCGCGAAAATCTCCAGCTTCGTGCGCCGCTTTATGGACGGCGAAGGCTTCCTCGATATCGAAACGCCGATGCTGACCAAGGCGACGCCGGAAGGCGCGCGCGACTATCTGGTGCCGAGCCGCGTGCACAAAGGCAAGTTCTATGCGCTGCCGCAGTCGCCGCAGCTGTTCAAACAGCTGCTGATGATGTCCGGCTTCGATCGCTACTATCAGATCGTGAAGTGTTTCCGCGATGAAGATCTGCGCGCCGACCGCCAGCCGGAATTTACCCAGATTGATATCGAAACCTCGTTCCTGACCGCGCCGCAGGTGCGCGAGATCAACGAGCGTATGATTCGTCAGCTGTGGCAGGAAGTGAAGGGCGTCGATCTCGGCGAGTTCCCGCAGATGACCTTTGCCGAAGCGATGCGTCGCTACGGTTCCGACAAGCCCGATCTGCGTAACCCGATGGAGCTGGTGGACGTCGCCGATCTGCTGAAAAACGTCGAGTTCCAGGTGTTCGCCGGTCCGGCCAACGACGCCAAAGGGCGCGTCGCCGCGCTGCGCGTGCCGGGCGGCGCACAATTGAGCCGCAAGCAGATTGACGAATACGGCAAGTTCGTCGAGATTTATGGCGCGAAAGGTCTGGCGTGGATGAAAGTCAACGCGCGCGCCGACGGCTTCAGCGGCGTACAGAGCCCGGTGGCTAAGTTCCTTAACGAAGAGATCGTCGAAGCGATTCTCAGCCGCACCAACGCCGCCGACGGCGACCTGATTTTCTTCGGCGCCGATCGCGCCAAAGTGGTAGCGGACGCGCTGGGCGCGCTGCGCCTGAAAGTGGGCCGCGATCTGCAGATCACCAACGAAAGTGCCTGGGCGCCGCTGTGGGTAATCGACTTCCCGATGTTCGAAGAGGACGACGAAGGCGGTCTGGCGGCGATGCACCATCCGTTTACCGCGCCGAAAGAGATGTCGGCGGAAGAGCTGGCGGCCGACCCGCTGAGCGCGGTGGCGAACGCCTACGATATGGTGATCAACGGCTATGAAGTGGGCGGCGGTTCCGTGCGTATCCACAGCGGTAACATGCAGCAGGCGGTATTCACTATTCTGGGCATTGACGAGCACGAGCAGCGCGAGAAATTCGGCTTCCTGCTCGACGCGCTGAAGTACGGCACGCCGCCGCACGCGGGCCTGGCCTTTGGTCTGGATCGTCTCACCATGCTGCTGACCGGCACCGAGAATATCCGCGACGTTATCGCCTTCCCGAAAACCACCGCGGCGGCCTGTCTGATGACCGAAGCGCCGAGCGAAGCCAACCCGACGGCGCTGGCGGATCTCGGTATTCAGATCGCGCCGAAGAAAGAGAAGTCAGAGAATAAGTAATGTATAAGCACCCGATCTCGGTTCTGGTAGTGATTTTCGCGCAGGATACCGGCCGGGTGTTAATGCTGCAGCGACGGGACGACAGCGATTTCTGGCAGTCGGTCACCGGCAGCCTGGAAGCGGGCGAAACCCCGCTTCAGGCAGCGCGGCGCGAAGTGCTGGAAGAGCTGGCCATTGACGTCGCGGGCGAGAAGCTGACGCTGGAGGATTGTGGCAAAGAGATTGAATTCGAAATCTTTCCGCACTATCGCCATCGCTATGCGCCCGGCGTGACGCACAACCGCGAACACTGGTTCCGGCTGGCGCTGCCCGCCGAGCGGCAGCCGACGCTCAGCGAGCATCTCGCCGCGCGCTGGCTCGATCCCGCCGCCGCCGCAGCCCTGACTAAGTCCTGGAGCAATCGCCAGGCGATTGAAGAATTTATTTAGCTGCTCGCCGCGTCTCTTCCGGCAGCAGCCTGGATCGTAAAAAACGGTGCAATCAAACAGAACTGCGCCTTAAAACTTAAAGCGTCGGGCGTTATCGACGCAGCGAGGTCGGCTGCCGCCAGCGCGCAGCAACCGGAGCGTACTCCCGTACGTGAGGATTGCGAGCACTGCCGGAAGGCGAGATCGCCAGCAAGATAGCCCGTGCGATGTCAAAGATCGGAGAATAACCAAGATGGCTGGTCATAGTAAGTGGGCGAATACCAAGCACCGCAAGGCGGCGCAGGACGCCAAACGCGGTAAAATCTTCACCAAAATTATTCGTGAACTGGTCACCGCCGCTAAGCTGGGCGGCGGCGACGCCGCGTCCAACCCGCGTCTGCGCGCCGCAATGGACAAAGCGCTGTCCAACAACATGACGCGCGACACCATGAACCGCGCTATCGCGCGCGGCGTGGGCGGCGAAGATGATTCCAATATGGAAACCATCATCTATGAAGGCTACGGCCCTGGCGGCTCTGCCGTGATGGTGGAGTGCCTGAGCGACAACCGCAACCGCACCGTAGGCGAAGTGCGCCACGCCTTCACCAAAACCGGCGGCAACCTCGGCACCGACGGCTCTGTTTCTTACCTGTTCAGCAAGAAGGGCGTGATCTCCTTCGCGCCGGGCCAGGATGAGGACAGCGTGATGGAAGCGGCCCTGGAAGCGGGCGCGGAAGATGTGGTGAGCTATGACGACGGTGCGATCGATGTCTTTACCGCATGGGAAGAGCTGGGCGCAGTGCGCGACGCGCTGGAAGCCACCGGCCTGAAAGCGGACACCGCCGAAGTCTCGATGATCCCGTCGACCAAAGCGGAACTCGATGCTGAAACGGCGCCGAAGCTGCTGCGCCTGATTGACATGCTGGAAGACTGCGACGACGTGCAGGAAGTCTACCATAACGGCGAGATCTCCGATGAGGTCGCGGAAACGCTGTAATGGCGTTTCTCTCTAGCCCGCACACCGGAGAGTCGGCATGGCGATAATTCTGGGCATCGATCCCGGCTCGCGCATAACCGGCTACGGTGTGATCCGGCAAACCGGCCGCCAGCTCAGCTATCTGGGCAGCGGCTGTATTCGTACCAATACCACCGAGCTGCCGGCGCGCCTGAAGCTGATCTATGCGGGCGTGACTGAAATCATCACCCAGTTTTCGCCAGATTACTTCGCCATCGAGCAGGTCTTTATGGCGAAAAACGCCGATTCGGCGCTTAAGCTGGGGCAGGCGCGCGGCGCGGCGATCGTTGCGGCGGTCAACCTTGACCTGCCGGTCTTTGAGTACGCCGCCCGTCAGGTGAAGCAGACCGTCACCGGCACCGGCGGCGCGGAGAAGAGTCAGGTGCAGCATATGGTGCGCACGCTGCTTAAGCTGCCCGCCAACCCACAGGCGGACGCCGCTGACGCGCTGGCAATCGCTATTACGCACTGCCACGTCAGTCAGAACGCGACGCGCATCAGCGACAGCAAACTGTTACTGACGCGCGGACGTTTGCGTTCAGGCTAGCGGGCCACGCCGCGTTCCGTTTCAGGCTGGATATTCATCCAGCCTTTTTTATGTTATAAATCCCGCCACATTCGTTTATTAAGGAAGCGTTCAGGTGATAGGTCGTTTACGGGGCAATATTCTGGAAAAGCAGCCGCCGCTGGTGCTGATCGAAGCGCACGGCGTGGGTTATGAAGTGCATATGCCGATGACCTGTTTTTATGAGCTGCCTGAACTGAACCACGAAGCAGTGATCTTTACCCACTTCGTGGTGCGCGAAGATGCGCAGCTGCTGTTCGGCTTCAACAACAAACAAGAGCGCGCGCTGTTTCGCGAGCTGATTAAAACCAACGGCGTCGGCCCTAAGCTGGCGCTGGCGATCCTTTCCGGCATGTCGGCGCAGCAGTTCGTGACGGCGGTGGAGAAAGAGGAGATCGCCGCGCTAATCAAGCTGCCGGGCGTCGGCAAGAAAACCGCCGAGCGTCTGGTGGTTGAGATGAAAGATCGCTTTAAAGGACTGCATGGCGACCTCTTCTCCGGCGAATCCGCCTTTACGCTCACCGCGCCGCACGCCGAGCCGGAAAGCAACGACGCCGAGGCAGAAGCGGTTGCGGCGCTGGTATCGCTGGGTTATAAACCGCAGGAAGCCAGCCGTATGATAAGCAAGGTTGGTAAGCCTGACGCAGACTGCGAAACCCTGATCCGAGAAGCTCTGCGCGCCGCCATTTGAGGTAAGTCATGATCGAAGCCGACCGTCTGGTCTCCTCCGCCAGCTATAACGAAGAAGAGAATCTCGACCGCGCTATCCGCCCTAAGCTGCTCTCGGAGTACGTGGGCCAGCCGCAGGTGCGCGAGCAGATGGAAATTTTCATCAAGGCGGCGAAACTGCGCGGCGATGCGCTGGATCACCTGCTGATTTTCGGTCCGCCGGGGCTGGGGAAAACCACGCTGGCCAATATCGTCGCCAATGAGATGGGCGTCAATCTGCGCACTACCTCCGGTCCGGTGCTGGAGAAGGCGGGCGATCTGGCGGCGATGCTGACCAATCTCGAACCGCACGACGTGCTGTTTATCGATGAGATCCATCGTCTCTCGCCGGTGGTGGAAGAGGTGCTCTATCCGGCGATGGAAGATTACCAGCTGGATATTATGATCGGCGAAGGCCCGGCCGCGCGCTCCATCAAGCTCGACCTGCCGCCGTTTACGCTCATCGGCGCCACCACGCGCGCCGGCTCGCTGACTTCGCCGCTGCGCGACCGCTTCGGCATCGTGCAGCGCCTGGAGTTCTACAACGTGCCGGATCTGCAGCACATCGTCAGCCGCAGCGCCGCCTGTCTGGGACTGCCGCTGAGCGAAGAGGGCGCGCGGGAAGTGGCGCAGCGCGCGCGCGGCACGCCGCGTATCGCCAACCGTCTGCTGCGCCGCGTGCGCGACTTCGCGGAAGTGCGCGCCAACGGCGAAATGAGCGGCAACGTTGCGGCCAGCGCGCTGGATATGCTTAACGTCGACAGCGAAGGTTTCGACTATATGGATCGCAAGCTGCTGCTGGCGATTATCGACAAGTTTACCGGCGGGCCGGTAGGCCTGGATAACCTCGCAGCGGCAATTGGCGAAGAGCGGGAAACCATTGAGGATGTGATTGAGCCCTTCCTTATCCAGCAGGGCTTTATTCAGCGCACGCCGCGCGGCCGGATGGCCACGCAGCACGCTTATCGTCACTTCGGCATGGCGCGCGACGAGTAATCAGACGGCGGGTTTGCGCGCCATGCTGAGAATAAACAGCAGCGCGGCGCACAACACCACCGACGGGCCGGCCGGGGTATCGTAGAAGGCGGAGAAGGTCAGGCCACCCGAGACGGCGATAATGCCCACCACCACTGCCAGGCTCGCCATCTGCTCTGGCGAACGCGAAAAGCGGCGCGCCGTCGCGGCGGGGATAATCAGCAGCGAGGTGATAATCAGCGCGCCGACGAATTTCATCGCCACGCCAATGGTCAGCGCCGTCACCAGCATCAGGATCAGGCGGGTACGCTGAATATTAACGCCGTCCACCTGCGCCAGCTCCGGACTGATGGTCATCGACAGCAGTGCGCGCCACTGCCACGCCATCACCGCCAGCACCACCGCCACGCCTGCGCCCATCACCCATAAATCCTCCGGTGTTACCGCCAGCAGATCGCCGAACAGATAGGCCATCAGATCGACGCGCACGCCCGACATCAGGCTGACCACCACCAGACCGAGCGACAGCGCGCTGTGCGCCATAATGCCCAGCAGGGTATCGATCGCCAGATGTGGGCGGCGTTCAAGAAACACCAGCCCCAGCGCCAGGCAGACGGTGACCAGAATAACGGCGTAGTAGGGATTCACATTCAGCAGCAGGCCGAAGGCGACCCCCAGCAGCGAGGCGTGCGCCAGGGTATCGCCGAAGTAAGACATCTTGCGCCACACCACGAACGAACCCAGCGGACCGGCCGCCAGCGCCAGCATCACGCCGCCCAGCCAGCCCGGTAGTAACAACTCAATCATGATGGACCCTGTCCTCTGCGTAAAACGATACGTCCCTGAAGGTCGTGACGATGGTTATGGTTATGGCGATAGATCGCCAGCTGCTGCGCGCCGCGCGGACCGAACATGGCGATAAATTCCGGATGCTGCGACACCGCTTCCGGCGTGCCGGAGCAGCAGATATGGTGGTTAAGGCAGAGCACCTCGTCGGTTTTCGCCATTACCAGATGCAGATCGTGCGAAACCATCAGCACGCCGCAGTTAAGCTCGTGGCGCAGCTGGTCGATCAGATCGTAGAGCGCCACCTGGCCGTTCACGTCGACGCCCTGCGTCGGCTCGTCCAGCACCAGCAGCTGCGGCTGATTGAGCAGGGCGCGCGCCAGCAGCACGCGCTGCGTTTCACCGCCCGAGAGCTTCTGCAGCGGCGCGTTGAGCAGATGACCGGCCTGCACGCGCTTCAGCGCCGGCAGCACATCGGCGCGCTTCGCGCCGCGGGTCAGCAGCATAAAACGCTCGACGGTGACCGGCAGCGTCGGGTCGATATGCAGTTTTTGCGGCACATAACCGATGCGCAAGCCCGGATCGCGTTGTATCTGACCGGAGGCCGGCGTCAGCAGCCCCAGCACGACGCGCACCAGCGTGGATTTGCCTGCGCCGTTAGGACCGAGCAGCGTAAGTATGCGTCCAGGCATCAGCTTCAGGCTGATGCCTGAGAGCACGGGACGTCGTGCAAATTGCACGGAGATGTTTTCAAGCGTGACGAGTGAGGTCATGTTATTTACAGGTTGCACAGAATTTCGAATGTTATAATATCACATCCCATCCCCAGGTCACGATGGAATGATGCATTATGTTACACATTAAAAAGAGTACTATTTTCACCCTTTCTGCGCTGGCATTCACCGCCTCGCTGACGCTTCCCGCGCAGGCGAATGTCGTCGCCTCGGTGAAGCCTCTCGGTTTTATCGCTGCCGCCATTGCCGATGGCGTGACGCCGGTGGATGTACTGCTGCCCGATGGCGCGTCGGAACATGATTACGCGCTGCGTCCTTCTGACGTAAAACGTTTAAAAAACGCAGACTTAGTGGTGTGGGTCGGCCCCGAGATGGAAGCCTTCATGACGAAGCCGGCGGCTGAATTGCCCGCCGCTAAAAACCTTCAGATCGCCGATATGCAGGCGGTTAAACCCTTGTTGCTGAAGGGCGGAGACGACGACGATCACCATGGCGAAGAGGCTGCTCACCAGGGCGATAGCGGAGATGACGAAGCGGAACATCATCACCATCATGGCGAATTTAATATGCATGTGTGGTTGTCGCCGCAAATATCCAGGCTAGCGGCGGTTGCAATCCATGGAAAATTATTGGAACTTATGCCCGAAAGCAAAGCCAAACTTGACGCTAATCTCCAGCAGTTCGAAAGCGAACTGGCGGTTACCGACAAGCACATTAGCGCGCAGCTCGCGCCGGTCAGCAACAAAGGGTATTTCGTTTTTCATGACGCTTACACCTATTTTGAAAAACACTACGGCCTCTCGCCCAGCGGGCATTTTACCGTAAACCCTGAAATTCAGCCGGGCGCACAGCGTCTACATCAAATACGAACACAGTTGGTTGAGCAGAAGGCCGTTTGCGTCTTTGCTGAGCCACAATTCAGGCCAGCCGTCATCGATGCGGTTGCCCGTGGAACCAACGTACGAAAAGGCACGCTGGATCCGCTGGGAACAAATATCAGCCTTAGTCAGGACAGCTACGTGAAGTTCCTTTCACAGCTGTCAGGCCAGTATGCGAGCTGCCTGAATGGAGCATGAGGAATAGGTAAAAGTGCAGCAGATAGCCCGCTCTGTCGCCCTCGCATTTAATAATTTGCCGCGCCCCCACCGCGTTATGCTGGGGTCTTTAACCGTTGTGACGTTGGCCGTCGCCGTCTGGCGGCCCTACGTTTACCATCCCGCCGATGATGCGATGCCGATAGTCAAAAGCATCGAACTCGATAAAAATCAGCTGCGTACGCTGCTGCCAGAGGCCAGCGAACCCATCGATCAAACCACTTCCGAGCCGGAAGAAGAACTGCCCGCCGACGACATCGACAGCGATGTGCCGGACGCGACGGGAACGCATGAATACACCGTCTCGTCCGGCGATACGCTCAGCAGCGCCCTGAATCAGTACGGCATCGAACTGAGCGATATCAATGCGCTGGTCAACAGCGATAAAGCGCTGCGCAACCTGCAGGTCGGCCAGCAGCTGAGCTGGACCCTGACCGACGATGGCAGCCTGCAGTCTCTCACCTGGGAGATAAACCGGCGTGAAACGCGCACCTATCAGCGCGGCAATAACGGCGCGTTCACCATGCAGTCCGAGATGCAAAAGGGGGAGTGGCAGAACCGCGTGCTGAAAGGCGAAGTGCGCGGCAGTTTCGCCGCCAGCGCCCAGCGCGCCGGCCTGACCGGCAGCGAAGCGAGCGCGGTGATCAAAGCGCTGCAGTGGCAGATGGATTTCCGCAAGCTACGCGCCGGCGACCAGTTTAGCGTGCTGATGTCGCGCGAAATGCTCGACGGCAAAAGCGCGCAGAGCCAGCTGCTTGGCGTGCGCCTGCGCTCCGGCGGCAAAGACTACTACGCGTTCCGCGCCGAAGACGGCAAGTTCTACGATCGCAACGGGTCGGGCCTGGCGCGCGGCTTTATGCGCTTCCCGACCGTGAAGCAGTATCGCGTCTCCTCCAACTTCAACCCGCGTCGTCTGAACCCGGTAACGGGCCGCATCGCGCCGCATAAAGGCGTCGATTTCGCGCTGCCGGTGGGCACGCCGGTGCTGGCGGTCGGCGACGGCGAAGTGGTGATGGCGAAAAACGGCGGCGCGGCGGGCAACTATGTGGCCATTCGTCACGGCCGCCAGTATATGACGCGCTATATGCACCTGAAGAAAGTGCTGGTGAAACCGGGCGAGAAGGTAAAGCGCGGCGATCGCATTGCGCTGTCGGGCAATACCGGCCGCTCCACCGGGCCGCATCTGCACTTTGAAATCTGGATCAATAACCAGGCGGTCAACCCGCTGACGGCGAAGCTGCCGCGCATGGAAGGGTTGACCGGCAAAGAGCGCAGCGATTATATGGCGCAGGTGAAAACCAACCTGCCGCTGCTGCGCTTCGAGTAGTCCGCGCGACGCGCCATAAGACCGACGCTTTACGCGTCGGTTTTTTTTCACGCCGCGCCGGGGATTGCAAATTTACCTGTCGCCACTATCATTAGCGCGTCATTGATTGAGGCGAGTGCATGGAAACCCCGAAAAAAAAGAATAGTGAATTTATTCCCGTTTTTGAACGTTCTTTCCTGAAACCAAAATACTGGGGCAGTTGGCTGGCGATCGGCGCGCTGGCAGGCATGGCGCTGCTGCCGGCGAAAGTGCGCGATCCGCTGCTTGGCGGGCTGGGGAGAATGGCGGGGAAACTGGCTAAAGGCGCTCGCCGCCGCGCGCTAATCAATCTGTATTATTGCCTGCCGGAGCTGAGCGAAACGCAGCGCAGCGATATCGTCGATGAGATGTTCGCCACCGCACCGCAGGCGATGGCGATGATGGCAGAACTGTGTGTGCGCGATCCGGCGCGCGTGCGCCAGCGCGTTGACTGGCACGGCCGCGAGATCATCGATCGGCTGCATGCAGAGAAGCAGAACGTTATTTTCCTTGTGCCCCACGGCTGGGCGGTGGATATCCCTGCGATGCTGCTCGCCTCGGAAGGGCAGATGATGGCGGCGATGTTTCATAACCAGAGCGATCCGCTGCTTGACTACGTCTGGAACAGCGCGCGTCGTCGCTTCGGCGGCCGGATGCACGCCCGCAACGACGGCATCAAGCCGTTTATCAGCTCGGTGCGCCAGGGTTACTGGGGCTACTATCTGCCCGATCAGGATCACGGCGCCGAACACAGCGAGTTTGTTGATTTCTTCGCGACCTACAAGGCGACGCTGCCGGCGCTGGGCCGCCTGATGAAGGTGTGCCGCGCGCGCGTGGTGCCGCTGTTTCCGGTCTATAACAGCGAGACGCATCGGCTGGAGATTTTCGTCCGTCCGCCGATGGACGATCTGCTGGAGGCTGACGACCGTACGCTGGCGCGCCGCATGAACGAAGAGGTTGAGGTGTTCGTGCGTCCCCATCCCGAGCAGTATACCTGGATTTTGAAGCTGCTTAAGACGCGCAAAGAAGGCGATATCGAGCCCTATAAGCGCAAAGAGCTTTATCCGCGTAAATAGCAAAAGGGCCGCAATTGCGGCCCTTTTTTATTGATAATGTGCTGACGCAGGGACGGTATGGCCCGATCGCAAAGTCGCTCAAGGCATCCATGGACGCTTTGCTCTTCGTGCCATACCGCCCCCGCATTTCAGCTTCCTCAGCAGCTTGTGAGTAAGACCTGAATGCTCAGGATAACGCCGTCACCTGCGCGCGCCGCTTGCGTTCGCGCAGAAACAGCGTCACCAGCACAAACCAGAGCACGCCGCTGATGAAATTGATCAGGCTAAACCAGGGCGTGCCGCCGCTAAAATAACCGCTTTTCGCCAGCTCGATGCCGATCGCCAGCGTCAGGATGCTGATCATCCCCAGCATCGCCGCGACGCTGCCTTTACCCGCGTCGCTGGCGTAAAGCGTCAGGCGATAGAGCCCGGCGTTGACCATACCCGCGCCGAAGGCGTAAAGGCTTAGCCCGGCGGTCAAAAAGAGATAGCTGTGGCTGTCCAGCAGGTTCGCCAGCAGCGCAATGCCTAACCCTGAGAGAATCGGCCAGGCGGCGAACTTCACCGGCTGCTCGATGGGCACGCGTCCGGCCAGCTTGCCCAGCGTAATATTCCCGGCGATCATCGCCAGAAACACCGGCAGCTGCAGCAGCGCATAGTGCATGCGCGACAGCTGCTCCTCATGCATCAGGATCACCGGCGAGAGCGCCACCCAGGTCAGGATGGGAATAAACACCAGCCCGATAGCGAAAGAGCCCAGCATCACCATCCGGTCGCGCGCCAGCTTGCGGTAGGTGCGCGCCAGCTGCGGCAGCGCGATGGAGTGGCTGCGGTCGCCGGCGGTTTCAGGCATCACGCGCCATAAAATAATAAAGGCGAGGGCGCTGAGCAGGGCGAACAGCCAGAACATGCTGCGCCAGCTCGCCACCGTCAGCCAGGCGGCGCCCGCCAGCGGCCCTGCCAGCGGCGCCAGCAGCGCGACGTTGGCCATCAGCGCCATCACGCGCACCGCCAGCGCCTCGTCAAAAGCTTCCTGAATCGCGGCATAGCTGACCGCGCCGATAAAGCAGAGGCTGATGCCCTGAATAAAGCGCAGCGCGACGAACTCTTTGATTGAGCCGACCCAGGTGGTCAGCACGCAGGCCAGAATAAAAAAGAGAATGCCGCCCAGCATCACCGGACGTCGGCCGAATTTATCGGAGAGCGGGCCGAGCAGCCATTGCAGCACCACGCCGCCCAGCAGATAGGCGGTGAGCGACGTCGAGACCCACTCCGGGCCGACGCTAAACTCCTGCGTTACCAGCAGCATGCCGGGCTGGATCATGTCGTGCGCGATATAGGTGGCGAATTCAAACAGCACCAGCGCCAGCGGAAACAGCAGCAAGCCTGCTGTCAGTTTGCTGACGGGTTGATAGCGGGGCATTCAGACTCCTTTTAAAAAATAAAACGCGACCGCCAGGCAGTCGCGTTGTTTACAGCGTTACTACAGCGGGCGCGCAGTTAGTCGACGCGCAGCACCCGGCTGGTATTGGTGGTGCCGGTCGCGCCCATCACGTCGCCCTGGGTGACGATAACCAGATCGCCGGAGACCAGGAAGCCTTTGTCGCGCAGCAGATTGATTGCATCGTGCGCCGCGACTACGCCGTCGTTGTCGCTGTTGAAAAAGACCGGCGTCACGCCGCGATAGAGCGCGGTCAGGTTCAGGGTGCGCTCATGACGGGACATAGCGAAAATCGGCAGGCCGGAGGTAATGCGCGACGTCATCAGCGGCGTACGGCCGGACTCGGTCATGGTAATAATCGCGGTGACGCCCTGCAAATGGTTCGCCGCATACATCGCCGACATGGCGATCGCCTCTTCGATATTGTCGAAGGTAACTTCCAGACGGTGCTTGGAGACGTTGACGCTCGGGATCTTCTCCGCGCCCAGGCAGACCTTCGCCATCGCGGAAACGGTTTCAGCGGGATACTGGCCAGCGGCGGTTTCCGCCGACAGCATCACGGCGTCGGTGCCGTCGAGCACGGCGTTAGCGACGTCCATCACTTCGGCGCGCGTCGGCATCGGGTTGGTGATCATTGATTCCATCATCTGTGTGGCGGTAATGATGGTGCGGTTCAGCTGGCGCGCGCGACGGATCAGCGCTTTCTGAATGCCGACCAGCTCAGGATCGCCGATTTCAACGCCCAGGTCGCCGCGTGCCACCATCACCACGTCAGAGGCGAGAATGATATCGTCCATCGCTTCCTGCGTCGCGACCGCTTCGGCGCGTTCGACTTTCGCCACCAGCTGCGCTTCGCAGCCCGCTTCGCGCGCAAGGCGACGCGCGTAGTTCATATCTTCGCCGCTGCGCGGAAACGAGACCGCCAGATAATCGACGCCGATTTTCGCGGCGGTAATAATGTCCGCTTTGTCTTTCTCAGTCAGCGCTTCCGCCGACAGGCCGCCGCCGAGCTTGTTGATGCCTTTGTTGTTGGAGAGCGGGCCGCCGACGGTGACTTCGGTAAACACCTTCATGCCCTGAACTTCCAGCACTTTCAGCTGCACGCGACCATCGTCGAGCAGCAGGATATCGCCCGGCACCACATCTTCCGGCAGGCCTTTATAGTCGATGCCGACTTTCTCTTTATCGCCTTCGCCTTTGCTCAGGCTGGCGTCGAGCAGGAAGCGGTCGCCGACGTTGAGGAACACTTTGCCCTCTTTAAAGGTCGAAACGCGGATTTTCGGTCCCTGCAGGTCGCCCAGAATCGCGACGTGACGACCCAGCTTCGCGGCAATTTCACGCACTTTGTTCGCGCGCAGCTGATGATCTTCCGGGGTGCCGTGAGAGAAGTTGAGTCGCACAACGTTTGCGCCTGCGGCGATGATTTTTTCCAGATTATTATCGCGGTCTGTTGCCGGGCCGAGGGTTGTAACGATCTTGGTTCTTCTGAGACGTCTTGACATGAAGGACTCCGTTGACAAATTTGCGTATCCCCTAAAGTGGACAGGGCGTGATCATTATTCTAACTGAAGGAGAGCCTGTGATACGACTCACATTGTGAATGTGATGTTAATTTTTTTGTTGCGCTGCGTTTTCCATGGCGAAAGACTTGTCGAAACGCGACTCTTTTAAGACCTCTTTCACTCGCTTCAGGTTTTCCCGAAACGCGGCGCCGCGCTCGAGGATAAATCCGGTCGCCAGCACGTCGATAACGGTGAGTTGCGTCAGGCGGGACACCATTGGCAGATAGACATCGGTATCTTCCGGAACATCAAGCGTGAGCGCCAGCGTGGCGACCTCTGCCAGCGGCGAAGCGGGAGACGTGACGGCTATCACGGTGGAACCGTTTACACCGGCAAGGCGAGCCAGTTCTACCATATTTTTCGTGCGGCCAGTATGCGAAATCAAAACAAAAACGTCCTCCGCGCAACTATTTATACAACTCATGCGCTGGATCACAATATCCTCTGACCAGACCACCGGGAGATCAAAGCGCAAAAATTTATTAAAGGCGTCGTGCGCCACCACCGCTGAGGCGCCCAGGCCAAAGAACGCCACTTTCTGCGCTCGCGACAGCGCCGTCACCGCCTGCTGCACCACGGCGAGATCGAGCCGATCGCGCACGCGCTGCAGCCCGGCCAGCGCCGAGTCGAAAATCTTATGGCTGTAGCCGCGGGTATCGTCATCTTCATCGACGTCGTGACTGACCCAGCTTTGCCCTTGTGCCAGGCTCTGCGCCAGCTGTAATTTGAAGTCGGGAAAGCCGCGCGTGCCGAGCCGATGGCAAAAGCGGTTAACGGTGGGTTCGCTGACCTCGGCGGCGCGCGCCAGCCGGGCAATGCTGGAATGGATCGCCTCCTGCGGGGCGGCCAGGATCTGCGCCGCGACCTTGCGTTCCGATTTGCTGAGCGTCGCCAGCTGCGCCTCAATTTTTTCCAGAGTATTCATAACCTGATGACCGTTATCGCTTTTATCGATGCCAGCCAGGGCTGGCAGAGGGGGCATAAAAGCGTGAATATACCCTGTTCGGCTTGACTGCGCGCAAGTACGGATAAGTCTGCGTGGTAAATTTTTGTCATAATTTGACCCGGATTCGATTTTGCCGCCTCTCGGCCGCCACGCTAGAGTGGGCTAAAGCGCACGCACTATCACATCGGCACGTCTTATTCCATTCAGAGTAAACGCTGCGGACCCGCATAGAGTCGGTTTACCTGACTCCCTGAAATAAGTACATTGTGCTGAAAGAAAATTACAACATGGACCCGATGGATGAGGATGCAAACGCCAACGGGATCATCCTGCAACGAGGAGAGGAAAATGGCGGTAACACAAACAGCCCAGGCATGCGATCTGGTGATATTCGGTGCCAAAGGCGATCTTGCGCGCCGGAAACTGTTGCCTTCACTGTATCAGCTGGAAAAAGCGGGACAGATCCACGAGGAAACCCGCATCATCGGCGTGGGACGCGCCGACTGGGACAAAGCAGCCTATACCAAAGTGGTGCGTGAAGCGCTGGAAACCTTTATGAAGGAGAAGATCGACGAAGCGCTGTGGGACAAACTCAGCAGCCGTCTCGACTTCTGCAACCTCGACGTCAACGACACCACCCATTTTCCCAAACTGGGCAAAATGCTCGATCAGGCAAAACGCACCACCATCAACTATTTCGCGATGCCGCCAAGCACCTTCGGCGCCATCTGCAAAGGCCTGGGCGCAGCGAAGCTGAACGCTAAACCGGCGCGCGTGGTGATGGAGAAGCCGCTCGGCACCTCGCTGGAGACCTCAAAAGAGATTAACGACGCGGTAGGCGAGTTCTTTGACGAAAGCCAGGTGTTCCGCATCGACCACTATCTCGGCAAAGAGACGGTGCTCAACCTGCTGGCGCTGCGCTTCGCCAACTCTATCTTCGTCAACAACTGGGATAACCGCACCATCGATCACGTGCAGATCACCGTGGCCGAAGAGGTGGGCATCGAAGGACGCTGGGGCTATTTCGACCAGGCTGGCCAGATGCGCGATATGATCCAGAACCACCTGTTGCAGGTGCTGACCATGATCGCCATGGCGCCGCCGTCCGACCTCAGCGCCGACGCCATTCGCGACGAGAAAGTTAAGGTGCTGCGCTCGCTACGCCGTATCGATCAGACCAACGTGCGCGAAAAAACCGTGCGCGGCCAGTACACCGCCGGCTTCGTGCAGGGTAAAAAAGTGCCTGGCTATCTAGAAGAAGAGGGCGCCAACAAGTCCAGCTCGACGGAAACCTTCGTCGCCATTCGCGTCGATATCGACAACTGGCGCTGGGCGGGCGTGCCGTTCTACCTGCGTACCGGCAAGCGTCTGCCGACCAAATGCTCCGAAGTAGTGGTCTACTTCAAGAACCCGGAGATGAACCTGTTCAAGGATTCCTACTCGGAACTGCCGCAGAACAAGCTCACTATTCGTCTGCAGCCGGACGAGGGCGTCGATATCGAGATCCTGAACAAAGTGCCGGGCCTCGATCACAAGCACAAGCTGCAGACCACCAAGCTGGATCTGAGCTACTCCGAGACCTTTAATCAGTCGCACCTGGCTGACGCCTACGAGCGTCTGCTGCTGGAGAGCATGCGCGGCATTCAGGCGCTGTTCGTGCGTCGCGACGAAGTGGAAGCGGCATGGACCTACGTCGACTCCATTATCGACGCCTGGGCCGCCGACGGCGACTCCTCCAAGCCTTATCAGGCAGGCACCTGGGGGCCGGTGGCGTCCGTGGCAATGATCACGCGAGACGGCCGTTCCTGGAACGAGTTCGAATAATCCTGAAAGTAGCCCGCCGCGTGCGGGCTTTTTTGTGCCTTGCCGCAGGAAACTGAACCGCAGTTTCAAAAATAGCGTCGGGCGGATAGACGATGCGGAAGGCGATCCTGTATGGTAGTGACGCATTGATGGCGCGCCGCGCGGCTGGCGCCGGTATGGATAAGCAAGGGGAACTGATGAAGAACTGGAAGACGAGTGCGGAAAAGATTCTGACCACTGGACCTGTGGTGCCGGTGATCGTAGTGAACAAGCTGGAACATGCGGTGCCGATGGCGAAAGCGCTGGTGGCCGGCGGCGTTCGGGTGCTGGAAGTCACGCTGCGCACGCCGGTGGCGATGGAAGCGTTGCGCCTGATGATTAAAGAGGTGCCGGACGCCATCGTCGGCGCAGGCACGGTCATCAACACCCAGCAGCTGCAGGAAGTCACCGAAGCGGGCGCGCAGTTCGTTATCAGCCCAGGCATTACCGAGCCGCTGTTGAAGGCCGCGGTAGAGGGTCCGGTGCCGCTGATTCCCGGCATCAGCACCGTTTCCGAACTGATGACCGGCATGGATTACGGCCTGCGCGAATTTAAATTCTTCCCGGCGGAAGCGAACGGCGGCGTCAAGGCGCTGCAGGCGATCGGCGGTCCCTTCCCGCAGGTACACTTCTGTCCCACCGGCGGCATCTCGCCCGCTAACTATCGCGACTATCTGGCGCTGAAAAGCGTGCTCTGCATTGGCGGTTCCTGGCTGGTGCCGAACGACGCGCTGGAGTCAGGCGACTGGGATCGCATTACGCGTCTGGCGCGCGAAGCGGTAGAAGGCGCGAAATAAGCATTAGCGGTGAGCAGGGCGCTCACCGCATCATGAATCACCCGCGGTGTTATTACTCTTCGACTTTTACCGCCGCTGCGCTGGCGATCGCCCGCGCGACGGCGTCATCGACGCTCTCGCCGCTGGCCAGCGCGACGCCAAGACGGCGCGAACCCGCGATTTCCGGCTTGCCGAACAGGCGCAGCTGCAGACCCGCGCCCAGCGCCGCTTCCACGTTGACGAACCGCACGTTCTGGCTGTGCAGCTGCGGCAGGATCACCGCCGACGCCGACGGGCCGTACTGGCGCACGCCGCCGATCGGCAGGCCGAGAAAGGCGCGCACGTGCAGAGCGAACTCCGAAAGATCCTGCGAAATCAGCGTCACCATGCCGGTGTCGTGCGGTCGTGGCGACACTTCGCTGAAGATGACGTCGTCGCCGCAGACAAACAGCTCGACGCCGAACAGGCCGTAGCCGCCCAGCGCTTTCACCACCTCGCCGGCGATCGCCTGCGCGCGCTGCAGCGCGACATCGCTCATCTGCTGCGGCTGCCAGGATTCGCGGTAGTCGCCATCTTCCTGGCGATGACCGATCGGCGCGCAGAAGTGAAGGCCGTCGACCGCGCTCACGGTCAGCAGCGTAATTTCAAAATCGAATTTAACCACGCCTTCGACAATCACGCGGCCTGCGCCGGCGCGGCCGCCCTGCTGTGCGTACTCCCAGGCGCTGCCGAGTTGGCTGGCGTCGCGAATAAAGCTCTGGCCTTTGCCTGACGAACTCATCACCGGCTTGACGATGCAGGGGAAGCCGATCTCCGCCGCTGCTGCCTCAAAGCTCGCCTGGCTGTCGGCGAAACGGTAGCTGGAGGTTGGCAGCGACAGCTCTTCCGCCGCCAGACGGCGAATACCTTCGCGGTTCATGGTCAGGCGCGCGGCGCGCGCGGTCGGCACCACGCGCTGACCCTGCTGTTCAAGCTCAAGCAGCTTATCCGTGGCGATCGCTTCGATTTCCGGCACCACATAATCGGGCTTTTCCTGCGCAATCAGCGCGGCCAGCGCCTCGCCGTCAAGCATGTTCACCACGTGGCTGCGATGCGCCACATGCATCGCGGGCGCGTCGGCATAGCGGTCTACGGCAATCACTTCCACACCCAGTCGCTGGCACTCCAGCGCCACTTCTTTACCCAGTTCACCCGAGCCTAACAGCATGACACGCGTCGCAGCCGGACGCAGCGCAGTTCCAAGAGTCGTCATAATTTCACCTGTGAGTCAAAACGCGCGCGCAGTATAAACGAAAACGTTTGCGTTCTCATCCTCCTCTGCTTTGCCTCTCTTTTCTCACCTTGACGTTAACTGACGCCCGGTCGGGCAGAGTAGAGCCCTTATCGCTAAAAAAGGAGTGAATGATGAACAACCTGTTGCAACAGCTTCAGTCGCTGCTGACGAAGAAAGGGCACAGCGGCGGCAACGGAGGTTTAAACGATATGCTGGCGCCCGGCGCGCTGGGCGGTCTGGCGGGCTTACTGATCGCCAGCAAAAAGTCGCGCAAGCTGTTAACCGAGTATGGCGGCAAAGCGCTGATTATCGGCGGCGGCGCGGCGGCCGGCGCGGTGCTATGGAACAAATATAAACAGCGCGTGCGCGACACGCACCAGGCCGATCCCGGCTTCGGCGAGCTGCAGACGCCCGCCGACCAGCGCGCCGAGCGCCTGGTGACGGCGCTGGTGTTCGCCGCTAAAAGCGATGGCCATATCGACGATCGCGAGCGCGCCGCTATTGAGCGCAGCATCCATGAGTCGGGCTACGGTCAGGAGGCGGAGGCGCTGATTCAGAAAGCGATCAATCGGCCGCTCGATCCCGCCTGGCTGGCCGCCGACGTGAAAAACGAGGATGAAGCGCTGGAACTCTACTTCCTCAGCTGCGCCGCTATCGACGTGGATCACTTTATGGAGCGCAGTTATCTCACTGCGCTCGGCGACGCGCTGAAGATCCCACAGGACGTGCGCGACGGCATTGAAAACGATCTGCGCGAACAAAAAGCGCGCATCCCGGCAGAATAAACCCGCCGCGACCGCGCTGCGCGGTCGCAATAACAACGCGTTAGCGACAAAAATTTGGCTTCCCCGCCACCTGATGCCACCCTTAAAGGATATGAATAACAGGGAGAGAGAGCATGCAGGCCCCCATCGCAAAAAAAATTCCTCATGAAATGACCCTCCACGGCGAAACGCGCGTGGATGATTACTACTGGCTGCGCGACGACAAGCGCGAGAATGAAGAGGTACTGGATTATCTGCGCGCCGAAAACAACTACGGCAAGCAGATCATGGCGACACAGCAGCCGCTGCAGAACCGTATTTTAAAAGAGATCGTCGATCGCCTGCCGCCACAGGATCATTCGGTTCCCTATGTGCATAACGGCTATCGCTATCAGAGTCGTTATGAGAGCGGTAACGAATATGCCGCCTACTACCGCCAGCCTGCCGAGTGCGCCGTGACCGATGAGTGGACGCTGCTGCTGGACGCCAATCAGCGCGCCTCGCACAGCGAGTTCTACACTATGGGATCGCTCAATATCAGCCCTGACAACAGGGTGATGGCGCTGGCGGAAGATTTTCTCTCCCGGCGACAGTACGGCATTCGCTTTCGCTGCCTGGAGAAGGGGAGCTGGTATCCGGAGGTGCTGAACAACGCCTCCTCCAGCTTCGCCTGGGCGAACGATTCACGCACGCTCTACTACGTGCGCAAGCATGAACAAACGCTGTTGCCTTATCAGGTCTGGCGCCATGAGCTCGGTACGCCGCAAAGCGACGATCGGCTGGTGTATGAAGAGCAGGATGACACCTACCATCTCAGCGTGCATAAAACCACTTCCGAGCACTTTATCCTCATCGCGCTGTTCAGCACCAACAGCAGCGAGATCCAGCTCATCGACGCCGGCTTTCCCGACGCCGCGCCGCAGATATTCCTGCCGCGCCGCAAGGATCATGAATATAGTCTGGATCACTATGATCATCAGTTTTATATCCGCTCTAACCGCGAGGGGAAAAACTTCGGTCTTTACCGTACGCGCTGGCTGGACGAGTCGCGCTGGGAAACCCTAATCAAGCCGCGCGATCATGTGGTGATGGAGGATTTTCAGCTGTTCCGCGACTGGCTGGTGGTGGAGGAGCGGCAGCGCGGCCTGACCAGCCTGCGCCAGATCCACTGGGAAACCGGCGAGGTGACCGGCATCGCCTTCGACGATCCGACCTATGTCACCTGGCTGGCGTTTAATCCTTCGCCGGAAACCAGCAAGCTGCGCTACGGCTACGGCTCGATGACCACGCCGACCACGCTGTTCGAGCTCGATATGGACACCGGCGAGCGGCGCATTCTCAAGCAGAGCGCGGTTGGCAACTTCGACCCTGACAACTACAAAAGCGAGCATCACTGGATCACGGCGCGCGACGGCACGGAAGTGCCGGTGTCGCTGGTCTATCACCGCAAACACTATCAGCCGGGCAAAAATCCGCTGCTGGTTTATGGCTATGGCGCCTACGGCAGCAATATGGAGGCGGACTTCAGCGTCAGCCGGCTTAGCCTGCTCGATCGCGGTTTCGTCTACGCGTTGATCAACGTGCGCGGCGGCGGCGAGCTGGGACAAATCTGGTATGACGGCGGCCGCCTGTTTAACAAGATGAACAGCTTCACCGATTTTATCGACGTTACTCAGGCGCTGGTGAAAAAAGGTTTTGGCCAGCCTGGGCAGCTCTATGCCATGGGCGGCAGCGCAGGCGGGCTGCTAATGGGCGGGGTGATTAATATGGCGCCGGCGTTGTTCAACGGCGTGGTGGCACAGGTGCCCTTCGTCGATGTGGTCACCACGATGCTGGATGAGTCGATTCCGCTCACTACCGGCGAGTACGACGAGTGGGGCAACCCAAACGACGCCGACTATTATGGCTATATGCGTCAGTACAGCCCCTACGACAATGTCGAGGCGAAGGCCTATCCGCATATGCTGGTGACGACCGGGCTGCATGACTCGCAGGTGCAGTACTGGGAGCCGGCGAAGTGGGTGGCGAAACTGCGCGCGCTGAAGACCGACAACCATCTGCTGATGCTCTGTACGGATATGGATGCCGGTCACGGCGGTAAGTCGGGGCGCTATAAATCTTATGAGGGCATCGCGCTGGAGCTGACGTTCCTGATCGCGCTGGCGCAGGGCAGCCTGCCGCCGCAGCGCGATTACTGATCGTCGCTCAGGTATTTACGCAGCGCCTGCCGCAGCGGCGGGCGCAGATCGCGCACGTTTTCCAGCATCCAGCGCAAATAGCGCGGATCTTTTCGCGCAATCGAGGCGACACTCTGGCCGCGATATTTGCCGAAGGGCAGCACGTCGCCCGTTACGCTGGCAGGCTGGCAGTGCTGCGCCATCTGCCCGGCATCCCAGCCGGAAATCTCCATAATGCGGATAAGCAGCGCGGCGGTCACGTAGCAATCGTACAGGGCGCGGTGCGCGTGCAGATCGGCGGGCGGCGTTACCTCCAGCTTAAGGCTATGGCGCAGCGCCTGGTTGCCGTACTTGATGCCGGGCCACAGCTTGCGCGCCAGCGTCATGGTGCAGATCCAGTCGCCGTGCATCTCCGGCAGCATGCGGCGATCGAAGCTGGCGTTATGGGCGACATAGAAAGGGCTGCCGTGATAGCGGCCGATCGCTTCTTCAATGGTGGGTTTGCCCACTACCATCGCTTCGGTGATGCGATGCACGGCCATCGCCTGGCGGCTTATAGGGCGGTCGGGCAGGATCAGGTCGCTCATCGGATTAACGATCTCTCCGTTGATCACGTCGACCGACGCCACTTCCACTACGCCGCCCTGGAGCCCGCAGGTTTCGGTATCAATTACGCGTAACATGATTTACTTCAGTTTGGGTTCGTAGGGCAGGCGCGAGAAGTTCAGCGACGCCTGGCGATAGTGCATCAGGCGCTGGCGAAACCAGTCGCGCAGCGCCGCAGGCTGCTCGTATTCAACCATTTCAGCCACGACCGGCATATTGTAGCGCTCTTTGAACGCCACGCCCGCAGCGGCCAGTTCAACGTTGACTTTATCTTTCTCTTCCTGAGAAAGCAGGGCGAGGTTTTGACTCATGGGGATCTCCTGAAGACAGGGGGCAAAAATAATGCTTATCCCGGTCTGAATCAAGGGCAAAGGATAGCATTGCTGGCCCTCGACACCTGAAAAGCCTCAGCGTATCCTTGCCCGGGTTTGCCGCTAAGGCGATGGCTAAAAGGATGATCCCATGCAGAAAACAACGATTTTATCAGGCGTTGCCGTCTCGCTGTTGTTAGTGAGCCAGGCGGCGCTGGCGCATGCCCACCTCAAATCGTCCCAGCCCGCCGCCGACGCCGCGCTTGCCGCTGCGCCGCAGGCGCTGACCCTGAGCTTTACCGAAGATATAGAGCCCGCCTTTAGCGGCGTAACGCTGCTGGACGCCAGCCAAAAGCCTGTCGTGAGCGAGAAGGCACAACAGGATGCGCAGCAGCACAGCCGCCTGATCCTGCCGCTGAAGAAGCCGCTGGCGGCGGGCGACTATCAGGTTAAGTGGCATGTGCTTTCGGTTGACGGACATAAGACCCAGGGCAGCTACCGTTTTAGCGTGAAGTAAGTCGTGACCTCGCTGTGGATCCTGCTGCGCGCGTTCCATTTCGCCAGCGTGATGCTGCTGGCGGGCAGCGCGTTTTATACTGTGCTGTTAGCGCCAGTGCGCTACCGCCGCGCGCTGGGGCGGCGTCTTAACGCATTAATGCGCGGTTGCGTCTGGCTGGCGTTCGTCAGCGCATTGCTGATGCTGGCGACCCAGCTGGCGCTGATGAGCGGCGACTGGCGCAACCTCGACGACAGTGAGATCTGGCGCGCGGTGCTGAGCACGCGTTTCGGCACGGTGTGGCAGTGGGAAACAGGGCTGGCAGGCCTTACGCTGCTGGCGAGTCTGTTGAGAAACAGAGAACGACAGCAGGCGTGGCTGATCGGCGCTTTGCTGCAGTTGGGCTGTATGGCGTTAATCGGACATGCGGCGATGCGCGAAGGGTTTACGGGCGCGTTGCAGCAGATAAACCATGCGCTGCACCTTATTGGCGCGGCCTTCTGGGCGGGCGGTTTGCTGCCGCTGCTGATCCTGATGGACGAGGCGCGGCAGATCGATCGCCGCAGCGACGCGATTCGCGCCATGATGCGCTTTTCGCGCTACGGACATCTGGCCGTCGCGGTAACATTATGTACCGGCGTAGTGAATGGGCTGCTGATCGCCGGCTGGCCTCGCCAGTGGCACGGCAGTCTGTATAGCGAACTGTTAGTGGCTAAGGCGGTGCTGGTGGCGTTTATGGTCGCTATCGCGCTGTTCAATCGTTACGTGCTGGTGCCGCGCTTTCGCCTGGCGGGCAAGAGCGCGCAACAAAAATTTATTCGCATGACGCAGCTTGAACTGCTGCTGGCATGTGCAGTGGTTGGTCTGGTCAGCGTCTTCGCCACGCTGTCGCCAGCCTGAGTGTGACCCGTTTTGACTGAGTAAAAAGGTAGGCTATTTTGCTGAAGAAAGTGATCCCTGCAATGCTGTTGTTATCTCTCGGTGGCCAGGCGCTGGCGTCAGAAATTATTACCGTCAGCCGTTTCGAAGTGGGTAAGACGGCATGGCCCTTCAGCCGTGAAGAGGTGATGCTGAGCTGCGAGAAAGATGGCTCGCTGTTCGCTATCAACCCCAGCACGCTGATGCAGTATCCGCTCAACGATAAGGCGGAAGCGCGCGTAAAAGCAGGGCAGGTGAAGGCACAACCCATCTCCGTGATTCAGGCGGAAGATAAAGCGCACCCGGGCCAGATGATGAGCCTTCAGCCGATTATCGAGCGTACTCAGGCGCTGTGCGATAAATAATCCTGCCGAGGCGCGAGTTCTTTTCGCGCCCGATTTCGTCGATTCTGCCGTCAGGATCACAATCTGATCCTGCGGATCGCCTCTGCCCGGCCGTTCGCTGGCATTTCCACAGACGTGGGCTAACCTTAAATTGCAAGGCGTCATCGCCTGCATTAATGCCAACTTTTAGCGCACGGCTCTCAAAGAGCCATTTCCCTGGACCGAATACAGGAATCGTGTTCGGTCTTTTTTTATTGATTATTTTTTGATGCAGATTTAAATAGGCAGCCTCTACTGCACCAGCTCATTTCCGCTTCGTTTTTTCCGCCTGTGTCCCTTTACCCCGACACTATCGCTCTTCGTATTTTATAGCGTGAGCGCTTCCCTGTTTCGGGCGGCAATATAATTCTATTAGTGACAATGCCCATATGCGTCTGGCGCCGCATCGAAGAAGCGATCGCATCATCTCCTGGACTGACAAGAGGTTGCGCAGCCTGTAATCAGGGTCTGGCGCTGTCTGGCACTAAAAAGTGGAGTAACAGGTTCTATTAAAAGTATGATTTATGTTAAGAAAAGTAAAAATTAGTGAGATTTTAACTTTTTGTGCTTGCGCGAATCTGATAACGTAGCCGAGTTCAAAATGAGATCAGGTTGCTAACTCAATGATATATGACTGCTTTTTATACTATGACGAAGACATGCTTCTGGAATTACGCCTGAATACCCTCTATGAGCACGTTGATAAATTTGTCATTGTAGAGTCGCTCTATACCTTTACCGGCAAGCGCCGCGAAAAGCTAAACTTTGATATAGAAAAGTTCGCGCCGTTTCGGGATAAAATCATTTACGTGGTTAACGACGCCGTTCCGAAAATTTATTCTCATAGCTTTTACTCTAACAGTTCGCTGGTTAAGGCTGGCGAGTCCGATCCCTGGGAAAATGAAACTATCGCGCGCAACGCCATAATGCACGGCTTAACGGGCGCTCGGGATAGCGATATTATTATGGTGTCGGATGTGGACGAGATCCCGCGGCCTGAAGCGCTCCGGCAGTTTAGCGCCGCACATTTATGCACCACGCTTTACCAGAATTTTTATAACTTCAAATTTAACGTTCAGGTATTGAATGAGGATGGTTCACAGCGGCTATGCAGACTACCTAAAATGACTACCTTTAAACACCTGAAAGGTTTCTTTAGGGGGCAACCAGAGCTGCTGCGCAACGTGAAGCGTAAAGGCACTCCTATCCGGGACTGCTGGTGGCGCTGGAAACTGCTCAAATTGCGTACGCGAACCGTTGAGAATGCGGGCTGGCATTTCTCATGGGTGATGGATGATGCGCGGATTAGCGAAAAAATGGCAACGATTTCGCATACTGAACATAATTTGCCAGAGTTCAACAATCCCGATCATATACGGCGCTGCGTCGAGCAGAACGTCGATATCTGGAATCGACCGCGTAAGATGGTGATCCGTCCGATGACGAAAGAATATATGCCTGAGTGGCTGGTGGAAAATCAACATCGCTTTACGGACTATATTAAACCCCTTTAATCGCGCGCCGCTGTGCGGCTCGCTTTTTATTCTTTATTCGAATAAAACTATTGATGTGGTAAGTAAAGGTCAAAATTGCAACAAGCCAGAGCTTCGCTTGTGACACGACAAGATTTGATTTTATGACCTTATTGTTAATAAGCTTATTGCTACGGTGCCCCATTCGGGCAGCAAAGCGGCAATAATATTTTCTTTTTCTAACTTGCTAATATTCCTCAAGGCTGCGCTTTTCTGCCGCTTATATTCCCTGCCAATCTTTACGGGCGCGCTTTCATTTTTCGCCAACCTCTTCCAGGCTTGTCTGGCTTATTCTTTTCAACAAGCCAGGAGATAATTATGTTTCACCATTCTTCAAAGCTTCAATATCCAGTACGCGTCGACAAAGCAGATCCGGAATTCGCCATGCTATTGCAGCAGGCGATCGGCGGCGTGGAAGGGGAGATCCGTGTGGCGATGCAGTACTTCTTCCAGGCGATGGGCGCGCGCGGCGATGCGCGAATCCGCGATTTGCTGATCTCTACCGCAACCGAAGAGCTGGCGCATATCGAAATGCTGGCGCATGCCGTGGCGCTCAATCTGGAAGGCGCGCCGCTCTCCTATCAGGAAGCCTCAGCGAAAGATCCGGTGGTCAGCGCGGTACTGGGCGGTATGAACCCACGCCACATCCTCTCGTCAGGCCTGGCGGCGCTGCCGGTCAACGCCAACGGCGTGCCTTTCGATATGAGCCATATCTACGCGTCTGGCAACGTGGCGGCGGATATGCTGGCCAACGTCACGGCGGAAGCGACAGGACGCGTACTGGCAACCCGCCTTTATAATCTCACTGAAGATACCGGCATGAAGGATTTCCTCTCCTTCCTGATCGCCCGCGACACCATGCATCAACAGCAGTGGCTTGCGGTGATTGAAGAGATGGGCGGACTTAACGCTTCGCTGCCGATACCGAACAGCTTCCCGCAAAGTGAAGAAGCCAGCGAGCATTCTTACTATGTGCTTAACACTTCGCTGGATAAACCGCTGCCGAAAGGCCGCTGGTGCGAAGGCCCGTCATTTGACGGCAAAGCGCAGTTTACCGCGAAAGAGAAACCTGAGCTGCTGGGCGATGAGCCGCTGCTGGGCCATGCTCGTCCGGGCTCGGGCGCGCAAAGCGAACAGGAGCTATCGGGCACCGTTCCGCCAGCGTTAAAACCCTAATCGCATTCTGTCCAGGGAGGGACACAGACTCTAGCGATTTGGCGTATCTGACGCGCCATCTTATGCTTGCCAGAAAATGAACTATCGCCTCAGCGGCGGCAACTGCTTTCGTGCCAGTCTAAATCAGAGCGGCGAAAAATATTTTTTTCGACGTCACCTGAAAAGCCGTTTTTAGCCCGCTGCGGCGCCAAAAATGAAAAACCCCAGCCTGCGCCGGGGTTAACTGAATCACTTATTTGGTATCCAGAACCTGCTGCAGCCAGACCAGTTCGTCATCGAAACCGGACTCGCGTAACAGCTGGAAATAGGATTGCTGAATATCTGTTGAAACCGACGCCAACAGCATGCCCAGCATTCCTTTGGTTTTACAGATTTCTAATGCTGCGTTTTCGAGAGAATCAAGGTTAAAACTTACGTTATCAAGCGTTTCAGCGACCATTCTTATTCTCCTGACCGGAGGTAATCAGCCATCCCTCCTTTGCTGTGTGTATCTGCTCCACATCGTGGACGGGCTGAGATCTCACACTAGCGCAGTTTCGTCTGTCGGAAACATCCTGATATCTGAACAGTAATCGCCATTTGCTGGCGCTTTTACCGGCGAAGCGTACGGAAAATCTGAGTAGAGGGCAGAAAGCATCGCGTTCGGCCTGTCAGCCGACAAACAGCAGATGCACGAGGCGCGCCAGCGATTCCAGCAGCAGCAGGCTGCCAAGGAAGATAAGCACTAACACGCTGATAAATTGTTTCCGGCTATTCATCACGCCTCCCTGAAGATGTGACCGGCTATACTTTAACCCGCAATAAGTAAACCTGTTGTTAACAAGCGGAATCAAAATGCGCTACCAGTATCTCAACGGTGAAAACTGGCAAAATATCTGGATTGTCGGCGATCTACACGGCTGTCGGCGACAGCTGGACGCACTGCTGCTGGAAAACGCGTTTGATAAGCAAAGCGATTTGCTGATCTCCGTCGGCGATTTAATCGATCGCGGGCCTGACAGTCCTGGCTGTTTAGAGCTGCTGGACGCGCCATGGTTCCGCTGCGTACGGGGAAATCATGAAGAGATGGCGCTGCGTGCGTTACAGTGTCACGAATCGCTCGGCTGGATAATGAACGGCGGCGACTGGTTCTACAAGCTGACGGGTGCCAGGCTAATTGCGGCGCGTCATGCGCTAAGAAGGCTAGAGAGCCTGCCGCTGATTCTGCACCTGCAGCTGGCGGATCGCATCGTTGTGGTGGCGCACGCGGACTATCCAGCGGAGCGCTACGCGTGGGAGCAGCCGCTGGACTGGGAGAAAGTGGTGTGGAATCGCGAACGCATCGCCCGACTGCAAACGGGCGAAGCGGGAAAAATCGCGGGCGCGGATGCTTTTTATTTCGGCCATACGCCGCTGCAGCAGCCGCTGGAATCAGGCAATCTGCACTATATCGATACCGGCGCGGTGTTCGGCAACCGGCTGACGCTGATGCAGCTGCAGTAAGACTCAGCGGAACAGGCGGCCGTCGCGCACCAGCTCGCGAGGATAGCTATTCTTAATGCGGCTGCCGACGCGTTTCGCCAGGCCAATCGGCTGCTGCTGGTAGGTCACGATCACTTCATCACGCTGCGGCGGCGTATCAGGGAAAATATCCCGGCCGCGATACCACTCCAAGGCCTCGTCGGCGCTCAGCTCGAACGCCCGTTCTGCGTCCGGCTGTGCCAGCGCAATCACCGCTTCATGCTGCCAGCGATAGCCTTTGGCAAAGGTTTCGGCCAGCTTGATGCCGATACGAGAAAAGCGAACGCTGCCGAGCAGCGGCGTAATCGCCTCGGGAAACAGCCAAATCTCTTTGTCGCGCTGCCACAGCGTCAGGTCGTCGCCCCACTGTAGGCATACCGACGCCGCAGCCTGAGCCACCTCTGCCGCCGCCTTTTTATTCAGCGGCGTAAAAGGCAGCTTGCCCAGCTTGTAGCCAGGCTGCGGCAGCGGCGGCACCGAGTCGGTTTTACGCAGGCGCGCCACGAAGAAGCCTTCGCTGTCGAAAAGCTGCGGAAAAACGTGCAGATATCCTTCCGGCGTTAACGCCTGCCCGGCGCCCGCGAAGAGCGCGTCGAGCGGAACGATCTCTACCGCCTGCGGATAGCGCGCCAGCAGCCAGGCAATAACCTGCTGGTTTTCAATCTGGTTAAGGGTGCAGGTGGAATAGACCAGCGTGCCGCCCGGTTTCAGAGCATGAAACGCGCTCTCCAGCAGGTCGCGCTGGGTGGCGGCGATCGCCTCGGTGCTGCTCAGCGACCAGTTTTTCAGCGCGTCGGCATCTTTGCGGATGACGCCTTCGCCCGAGCAGGGCGCGTCCAGCAGCACGGCGTCGAAGCGCTCCGGCAGCGCCGGGCCAAAGACGCGCGCGTCAAAATGGGTCAGCGCCACGTTGCTCACGCCGCAGCGGCTGACGTTGGCGTGCAGCACCTTAACGCGGCTCGAGGAGAATTCGTTAGCGAGGATGGCGCCGCGGTTGTTCATATGCGCCGCTATCTGCGTGGTTTTCGAACCCGGCGCCGCCGCCATATCCATTACCGTTTGCGCCTCAGGCGCACCATCGAACAGCGCGCTGACCGGCAGCATCGAGCTCGCTTCCTGAATGTAAAACAGGCCGCTAAGATGCTCGGCCACGCTGCCGAGCGGCAGGCTCTCGTCGTCTCGCTCAATCCAGAAGCCTTCCGCGCACCAGGGCACCGGCGCCAGCCGCCAGCCATAGTCAGCCGTCTGGGCAAGGAAATCCGCTACGCTGATTTTAAGCGTATTGATGCGGATAGAGCGGCGCAGCGGCTGCTGGCTAATGGCGATAAAGCGCTGCAGTTCAGCGTCGTCGGGCAGCGCGGCGCGCATCAGATCAAGGAAGTCAGAGGGGAAAAGGTCGGCCACGGCAGGTTCCAGGTAAGGCGTTGAGGTCAAAAAACAGGGCGGCAGTGTAGCATAGAAAAGGTAACGGGCAGATAAGGCGCTGGTGCCGGACGCTTTGCTCTTCGGTCGGTAGCACCTGCGCTTTGATGTTTCAGCCGTCTGAAAGCGATTTCAGACGGCTGACGGGATTACTGCTGCGGCTCGGGGATTGCCGTGCCCCAGCTGCGCCAGTTTTTCGGCGCTTCATCCTGCAGCAGGAAGTGCTTGTCCGCGCCCGCCTGCGGCGCCAGCGGCACCGTCGGCGGGGTGGCGAACTGAATGCCGCCGCGAATAAACTGCTGGAAGGTGCCGGTTTTCACTACGCCGCCGATCAGGCCGAAGTCGAGGTTATAGCCGGACGCCAGCCAGAACACCGAGTTGTTGCGCACCAGATGCTGATACTTCTTGCTGATGCGCAGCGCAATCTGCACGCGATCCGCCATATTGCCCAGCGAGGTCCCGGTGACGGTGCCCACCTCGACGCCGCGGAACAGCACCGGCGTGCCGATAGAGAGCGAGCCCGCCTCGGCGGCATCGACATAAATCGTCAGCCCGTTCAGGTAGCGTGAATCGGTAATGGTGCTCTCCTGCAGCTCGAAAACCCGCGCCGGACGTCCCTTGCCGGGATCGACGTTGACGTAGGGCTGCAGCAGCGTCTCCAGATGATTGACGCCAGCCGGAGAGATTTCAGGCGATACCACCGAGAAGTGGCTGCCGCTGCGCGCGAAATCCTGCACATACTCTGGATAGAGCACCGCCTTCGCCACCACCTGATTGTTATCCTGGCTGAGCGACAGCGACTCGACCTGACCGATATTGATGCCCAGATAGCGAATCGGCATGCCTTCCGACAGCTTGCTGGCGTCATAGGTATGCAGCGTAATCTGGCTGCCGACCGCGCGCGCCGCCGTCTCGGAAGGATAGAGCGTGCGCTTGCTGCCTTTGGCGTTCGCCGCGCCGCTCATATTGTCGAAGCTGATGGCGCCGCGCAGCGCGCGGTTCAGCGGCGACGCCTGAACGGTCAGGCCGCTGCCGTTAAGCTGCACGCGCGCGCCGCCTTCCGCCCAGAACACGCTCTCGCTGGTCAGCAGCTTGCGGTACTCCGGCTTGATGTGCACGGCGATATCGAAGGCGCTGGCGCGCGGCGTAACGTCGACGATTTCGCCCACTTCATATTTGCGGTAAAGCACCACCGAACCGGCCTGCACGTCCGGCAGGCTGTTGGCGGTCAGCGTCAGCGTCGTCGAAGGGCGATCGCCGATAATGCCTTCCTCCGCCTTTTCGGCGTCGGCAAACAGCGGATAGGCGGATTTCACCGCGCCCTGGTTGCCGGGCTCCAGACGGATGCCGCCGTCGACCCATTCGCGCGCGCTGGCGCCCAGCACCTTCATGCCGTCGAGGCCGAACTTCACGTCGAGTCGGCTGTTGACGATAAACTTGCTGTCGCCGTGCACCAGGTTGCGATAGGCCGGCTCAATCGCCGCCACGAACTGAATGCCTTTCTCATTCAGCTCGCGCGAAATTACCTGGCCGATCCTCATGCCGTGCAGCATGACCGGCTGACCGGCGTCGATGCCGTAACTCTCCGGCGCGCTGAGCTTCACCGTCAGCACGTCGGGCTTCTGCAGCAGCGACTCGTTGGCGGGCAGCACGGTAAAGTGGCTTTGCGGCTCGCCGTCGCCCGGCACCAGCTCCAGCGTATTGCCGGTCAGCAGGCTGCTGAGGTTGGTATCGGTAAGACTGACTTTCGGACTGCGCATCTCAATGCGCGTGCCGCTGCGCATCAGGCTGACCACGGATGGATCGAGGGTCAGCTCGCCCGTGACTTTGCCGCCGCTCAGCAGGTTGAGTTTGGTCAGGCTGCCGACCTCCAGCCCCTGATAGATCAGCGGCGTGCGGCCCGCTTTCAGGTTGTTGCCGTCGGGCAGATCGAGCGTGACCACCACGCCTCGCTGGCTACGCGCCAGATCGGGATAGAGTTTGTAGTTCTGGTCAGTTTTCGCCTGCGGCGAATCTTCCGGCGAGTCGAAGGCGATAGCGCCGTTGACCAGCGCCGCCAGGCTCTCCAGCTCCACCTTCGCGCCGCTCAGGCTGACGTCGGCGCTCAGCCCCGACACGTTCCAGAAGCGGCTGTTGGCCTTGACCAGATTATTAAAGCGGCGTTCGATCAGCACATCGATGGTGACGCCATCCGTCTTGCTGTTAATGCTGTAGTCATAGACGCGTCCCACCGGGATCTTGCGGTAGTAAACCAGCGATCCTGAGTTGAGCGCGCCGAGATCGGGCGCGTGCAGATGGATCAGCAGCTCGCCGGTATTGACGCGATACTTCGGCTGGGTATCCTGCGCGACGAAGTTTTCACGCGGCTTGCCGCTGCCCGGCATCATGCCGATATAGTTGCCGCCCACCAGCGCGTCGAGGCCCGAAACGCCCGCCAGCGACGCTTTCGGCGTCACCAGCCAGAACTGGGTGTTTTCGCGCAGCGCCTCTTTCATGTCGCTCTTGATGCTCGCCTTGATCTGAATGGTGCGGTAGTCGTCGCTCAGATTGATGCCCTGCACGGTGCCGACCTCCACGCCCTGATAGCGGATAGGCGTGCGGCCCGGCACGATGCCGTCCGCCGACTGGAAGTTAATGGTGATCACCGTGCCGCGCTCTTCATAGTTGGTCCAGAGCAGCCAGCCGGCGATCAGCATGGCGATGATCGGCAGAAGCCAGAATGGAGAAACCTTACGTTTGCTGCGCAGCGTCGCGTTAGTCGATGTAGTCGGCGTTTCCTGTTGCATGTGCATCCCAAAGCAGGCGGCTGTCGAGCCACTCAACGGCCATAATGGTCAGGATCACCGCCGCGCCGAAGTAAAACGCGGCGGGTCCCATGGTAAAAGCCAGCAGCTGATCGCGATTGACCAGCGACATGGTTAATGAAATCACAAAGAGATCCAGCATCGACCAGCGGCCGACCCAGGTCACGACCCGCAGCAGGCGAATACGGGTTTTCAGCCCCTGTTCGCAGCGGAAGTGAATACTGAGCAGCAGCGTCAGCATCACCAGTACCTTGGTGAAAGGCACCAGAATACTGGCGATAAACACCACCGCCGCAACCGGAATATTGCCGGAAGCCAGGCCGAGGATGCCGGAAAAGATGGTGTCCTCGCGCCGCGAACCGTTCAGGTAGACCACAGAAATCGGCAACAGGTTGGCGGGGATCAGCAGCACGATCGAGGCGATCAGCGCCGCCCAGGATTTTTGCAGGCTGTGGCGACGCCGGAAGTCGAGCGGCGTATGGCAGCGCGGACAGCGGCCACGCGCGTCCGGCTCACCGGTATTGTGGCAGTTAAGGCAGACCTGCAGCCTGTCGCGTGCGGTCGTATTCTGCTTCTGCGGATAGAAATGTTCCCACAGCTGCTCGACGTTAAGGTGGATCAGGGTCAGCAGGCTCAGCAGCGTCAGCGTCAGGTAGGCGGCCAGCCCGTAGCCGACCTCCAGCGAGGCGTAGTCCTGCACCTTAATCGACGCCACCGCGATGCCCACCAGATAGATGTCGAGCATTACCCACTCTTTAACCTTCTCCAGCATCAGCAGCACTGGACGCAGGTTCATTCCCAGCCGATGACCCAGAGTAAGATAGCCGATGCCAGCTACCAGCGCGACCGGCGCACCGATGGTGCAGAACGCCACCATCGAGGCAGTCAGCACGTTACCCTGTTCCGCCATCTGAATTACGCCGCCCAGCAGGCTGGCGTTAATGCGCATGCCGAGCAGGCGAATATCCACCAGCGGCAGGGTAAAGGCGAAAGGCATCAGCACCATAATCATCGCGGCCATGACCGTCAGCCGCGTCATCGACCAGTCGCGCCCGCTGATAATTTGCGCATGGCAGCGTGGACAATAGGCAGACTGATGCGATTTCACATCCGGTAAGGAAAAAAGGGTATCGCATTGCGGACAACGCTGATAACGTGCGTGGGGCAATGGCTGGCTGATAGCGTGAATTTTCATAGGGTGATGCAGGTTTCGCCCAGATATTTGTCGCTGTGACCGGATGCGGTCGTGGGGCAAAAAAACGTTTTTACGTTTCCGGCATCCCCGCAAGGGGCCCACGTTTCGATCCACAAAAATCTAAGGTTATAGCAACTAACGCTATGATTCACCTTGTGGCGGTGGATATTTAGTGCTTATTTTAACGGGCGGTTAATTAAAGCCGCTCTGTTGTTAATGTTAATGGTTAAACAATGAACAAAACTGCCTTTTACGATGATTTGAATCGCGACATGCGCGCATTGCTCGCAGGGGAGAGATCGTTCCTCGCCGCAATGGGCAATTTCAGCGCGCTGCTGTATGAACGCCTCGAGGGCGTCAACTGGGCGGGCTTCTACCTGCTGACGGAAGCCGACACGCTGGTGCTGGGGCCTTTTCAGGGCAAAATCGCCTGCGTGCGCATCCCGGTAGGCAAAGGCGTCTGCGGCACGGCGATGGCGCAGGATAAAGTGCAGCGCGTCGGCGACGTGCACGCCTTTCCTGGCCATATCGCCTGCGACGCCGCCAGCAACGCCGAGATCGTGATTCCTCTGAAAGTAAACGGCGCGCTGGTAGGCGTTCTGGATATCGACAGCACGGTGTTCAATCGCTTCGACAGCGAGGATGAGACAGGGCTGGTTGCACTGACTGATGGGCTTTGCGACGTGCTGGCGGACAGCGATATCGAAAAATTTTTGCAGCTGACGCGTAGCTAATCGACTGGATCGCATGGTATTTGGCAATGTTGTCATTATAATGTCGCCTGTTCATGCCTGCTCTGGTCGGCAAATCCGTTGTAATCAGGAAATTTCATGGAAAATCAACCTAAGTTGAATAGCAGTAAAGAAGTGATCGCCTTTCTGGCGGAACGTTTTCCAAACTGCTTTAGCGCCGAAGGTGAGGCGCGTCCGCTCAAAATCGGCATCTTTCAGGATCTGGTCGAGCGCGTTCAGGGCGAAATGGGTCTGAGCAAGACTCAGCTGCGTTCGGCGCTGCGTCTCTATACCTCCAGCTGGCGTTATCTCTACGGCATCAAAGCCGGCGCGACGCGCGTCGATCTCGACGGCAACGCCTGCGGCGTGCTCGACGAGCAGCACGTGCAGCATGCGCGTCAGCAGCTGGAAGAGGCGAAAGCGCGCGTTCAGGCGCAGCGCGAGCAGCAGAAAGCCGCGAAGCGCGAAGCAGGCGAAGAGGGCGCAGAACCCCGTCGTCCGCGTCGTCCGGCCGCACGCAAGCCAGCAGAAGGCGAAGCGCCGCGTAAAGCGCGTCCTCAGTCGCCTCGTCCGGCCGCTCAGGATCGCAAACCGGCTCCGCGCCCTGCAGCGCAGGCGAAACCCATCACCGATACCTCAACTTTGCAACCTGGCCAGAATATCAAAGTCAAAGCAGGCAAAAGTGCGATGGACGCGACCGTTCTTGAAGTGTCAAAAGACGGCGTTCGGGTACAGCTCGCTTCCGGCATGGCAATGATTGTGCGCGCAGAACACTTGCAGTTCTGAAACGGAGGCTGACCCCGGCATGAACACCCTGTTAAAAATCGGTATGATTGCGGGCCTGCTATTGGCAGGCCCTTCATTTGGCGCTGAGAATATTACCCGCGCCGATCAGATCCCCCAGCTTCACGAAGATCCGCAGGATCCCACCGTCAGCGAACGGGTGACCTCCCGCTTTACCCGCTCACACTATCGCCAGTTCGATCTCGACCAGGCGTTTTCAGCGAAAATTTTCGACCGCTACCTCAATCTGCTCGACTACAACCACAACGTGTTGCTGGCGTCGGATGTGGCGCAGTTCGCCGATAAAAAAACCACGCTTGGCGATGAGCTGCGCAGCGGCAAGCTGGACGTGTTTTACGATCTCTACAATCTGGCGCAGAAACGCCGTTTCGAGCGCTACCAGTACGCGCTCGACGTGCTGAACCGCCCGATGAACTTTAGCGGCAACGACACCATCGATATCGACCGCGCCAAAGCGCCCTGGCCGAAAGATCAGGCGGAACTGAACGCGCTATGGGACGCCAAGGTCAAATATGACCAGCTCAGCCTTAAGCTGGCGGGCAAAGACGAAAAAGAGATCCGCGATGTGCTGACCAAGCGCTACAACTTCGCGATCCGTCGTCTGGCGCAGAGCAACAGCGAAGATGTGTTCCAGCTGGCGATGACCGCGTTTGCGCATGAAATCGACCCGCACACCAACTACCTGTCGCCGCGCAACACCGAGCAGTTCAACACCGAAATGAGCCTGTCGCTGGAAGGCATCGGCGCGGTGCTGCAAATGGATGACGACTACACGGTGATCAACTCGATGGTCGCAGGCGGCCCGGCGGCGAAGAGCAAAGCGATCAGCGTCGGCGACCGCATTGTCGGCGTCGGTCAGCCGGGCAAGCCGATGGAAGATGTGATCGGCTGGCGTCTCGACGACGTGGTAGCCAAAATCAAGGGGCCGAAAGGCAGCAAAGTGCGTCTTGAAGTGCTGCCGGCGGGCAAAGGCACCAAAACCCGCACCGTGACCCTGACGCGCGAGAAGATCCGTCTTGAAGACCGCGCGGTGAAGATGAGCGTGCACAACGTCGGCAAACAGAAAGTCGGCGTGCTGGATATTCCGGGCTTCTATGTCGGTCTGACCGATGACGTGAAGGTGCAGCTGCAAAAACTGCAGAAGCAGAACGTCGACAGCGTGGTGATCGATCTGCGCACCAACGGCGGCGGCGCGCTGACCGAAGCGGTTTCGCTCTCCGGTCTGTTTATCCCCAGCGGTCCGGTCGTGCAGGTGCGCGACAACAACGGTCGCGTGCGTGAAGACAGCGACAACGACGGCGTCGTCTACTACAAAGGCCCGCTGGTGGTGCTGGTGGACCGCTTCAGCGCTTCGGCGTCGGAAATCTTCGCGGCGGCGATGCAGGATTACGGTCGCGCGCTGATCGTCGGGGAACCGACCTTCGGCAAAGGCACCGTGCAGCAGTATCGCTCCCTGAACCGCATCTACGATCAGATGTTGCGTCCGGAGTGGCCTGCGCTCGGTTCCGTGCAGTACACCATCCAGAAGTTCTACCGCATCAACGGCGGCAGCACCCAGCGTAAAGGCGTCACGCCGGATCTGCTGATGCCGACCGGCGTAGAAGCGGCGGAAACCGGCGAGAAGTTCGAAGATAACGCGCTGCCGTGGGACAGCATCAACGCGGCGACCTACACCAAAACCGGCGACGTCAAGCCGCTGGTAGCGCAGCTGACCAAACAGCATGAAGCGCGTATCGCCGAGGATCGCGAGTTCCAGTACATCATGAAAGATATCGCCCGCTTCAATGCGATGAAGGACAAGCGCAATATCGTGTCGCTCAATCTCGCCCAGCGCGAAAAAGAGAACCACGAAGAGGATGCGCTGCGTCTGGAGCGGATTAACGCGCGTTATCAGGCGGAAGGCAAAAAGCCGCTGAAGAGCCTGGACGATCTGCCGAAAGATTATAAAGAGCCCGATCCTTATCTCGACGAGACGGTAAGAATCGCCAACGACCTGGCGCAGCTGGATAAGTCACAGCCCGCGTCAACGGACCCTGCCGCGCAGTAAGCGCAGGGGAGTGAAAAGCACCGCGCCGCGGTGCTTTTTTTTGCCTGCAAGCCGGCAATAACCCGCGCAAACCTGGCCGTGCAGCGAAAGCGTGACTAAATGTAAAGTTATGTCTTTTTAGGCACTTAAAGCTTAAGGTCGCTTGAAATGCGCTGCGATGACCCTAGGATAAGGATCCGCGCAGTCAGCGCATGAACAACTGAGGAAGATTAACTTTTATGATGCGTATTGCTCTTTTCCTGGTGACCAACTTAGCTGTGATGTTGGTCTTTGGGCTGATCCTCAGCCTGACAGGGATCCAGTCAAGCAGTGTTCAGGGCCTGATGATCATGGCAGGCCTGTTTGGCTTTGGCGGTGCGTTTGTTTCACTGCTGATGTCGAAGTGGATGGCGTTGCGTTCGGTCGGCGGTGAAGTGATTGAACAACCCCGGAATGAAACGGAACGCTGGCTGATGCAGACCGTTGGGCGTCAGGCGCAGCAGGCGGGCATCGCGATGCCGCAGGTCGCTATCTACCATGCGCCCGACATCAACGCCTTCGCCACCGGCGCGCGCCGCGACGCCTCCTTGGTCGCCGTTTCTACCGGACTGTTGCAAAACATGAGCCGCGACGAAGCGGAAGCGGTGCTGGCGCACGAGATCGCGCATATCGCCAACGGCGACATGGTGACCATGACGCTGATTCAGGGCATCGTGAACACCTTCGTCATCTTTATCTCGCGCATTATCGCGCAGGTGGCGTCGGGCTTTCTCTCCGGCAACCGCGACGGCGAAGAGAGCAGCAATGGCAATCCGCTGGTCTACTTTGCCGTGGCGACGGTGCTGGAGCTGGTGTTCGGTATTCTGGCCAGCATCATCACCATGTGGTTCTCGCGCCACCGCGAATTCCACGCCGACGCCGGTTCTGCGAAGCTGGTAGGGCGCGAGAAGATGATCGCCGCGCTGCAGCGTCTGAAAACCAGCTACGAACCGCAGGAGCCGAGCAGCATGATGGCGTTCTGCATTAACGGCAAAAACAAGTCGCTGAGCGAGCTCTTTATGTCGCACCCGCCGCTGGATAAGCGTATTGAAGCGCTGCGCAGCGGTCAGTATCTGAAGTAACCGCTCAGGCGATAAAAAGGCGACTCCCCGGAGTCGCCTTTTTTATGGCCGTCACTGCGCCGCGGCGCGTTTCTGCGACAGGCGCGACAGGCTGAAGAGCGCGGCGACGCTGGAGAAGAGTCCGGCGAGGATCAGCGAAGCGTGCGTGCCGCCCTGATCGAACAGGGTGAACATCAGCGCCACCAGCGCTGCGCCGCTGCTCTGACCCAGCAGACGCGCCGTGCCCAGCATGCCGCTGGCGCCGCCGCTGCGGTTGCGCGGGGCGGAAGAGATAATGGTGTGGTTGTTGGGCGACTGGAACAGGCCGAAACCGGCGCCGCACAGCGCCATGCGCCAGATAATATCCCAGTCCTGCGGTTGCGCGGGCAGCAGCGCCAGCAGAAACAATCCCGCCGCGAACAGCGCCAGGCCGATGCCGCCAAGCAGCCCGGCGTGAATATGCTCAATCAGGCGTCCGGCAATCGGCGCCAGCACCATCGTCGCCAGCGGCCAGGGCGTCAGCAGCAGGCCGGTTGCGACCTCGTCGCGTCCCAGCACGTTCTGCAGGAAAAAGGGCAGCGACACCATCGCCAGCATCTGTGCGCAGAAAGAGCAAATGGAGGTGCAGATAGAGAGGCTGAACAGCGGAATGCGCAGTAGATCCACCGGCAGCAGCGGCACCGCCAGACGCTGCTGTCGACGCACGAAGAACCAGCCGAGCACCGCCAGCACCACCACTTCAGCCAGCGCCAGCGCACGGCTGCCGCCCTGGGCGAAACCGGTCAGCGCATAGATGAGAAGGCCGAAAAACAGCGCGTTCATCAGCGCGCTCGGCACGTCGAACTTCTGCGCCTTCGCTTTCTGGCTGTTCTCCGGCAGGAAGCGCAGCGCCAGCCACAGCGCAATCACGCCGAGCGGCACGTTAATCAGGAACAGCCACTTCCAGCTGGCGAACGACAGAATCGCCGCCGCTACCGTCGGCCCGGCAGCGCTGGAGACTGCCACCACCAGCGAATTGATCGCCATGCCGCGCCCCAGGTGACGCTGCGGATAGATAATGCGGATTAGCGCGGTGTTGACGCTCATCAGCGCCGCACCGCCAAAGCCCTGCAGCACGCGCGCCAGCGTCAGCATCGACAGCGACGAGGAGAGGGCACAAAAGGCTGAGGTGAGGATAAACAGGCCGAGCCCGACCTGATAGACCCGACGATAGCCGAGCATATCGCCAAGAAAAGAGAGCGACAGCAGCGAGGCGACGATAGCGATTTGATAGGCATTAACGATCCAGACCGACTGCGCCGGGCTGGCGTGCAGGTCGCGTGCGATGGTCGGCAGCGCCACGTTGGCGATAGCGCCATCCAGCACCGCCATCATAATACCCAGCGCAATGGTAAAAATAGCGCCGTACCGCTGCGGAGCGGGCAGGCCATCCTGAAAAGGTGTCGGGGACATAGAGAGAAAAATAAAGTGGGTGAATATCACCATGCTAATGAATATGCTGCTGAAACGCACCGTCTTTAACGCAAAAAGCGGGGTTAAAGTATGTCGTGCGGTGACAGGTGAGGGTTTGGCGCGCTATATTGGTCACCTGTTCCGATTTTATTAAAACAATTTTAAAAAAGGGTTCGCGATGGCCGCCAGTGAAAACGATAAACAACCCGATGCCGTCTCCTCCGTTATGAAGGTGTTCGGCATTCTGCAGGCGCTGGGCGAAGAGCGCGATCACGGCATTACCGAGCTGGCGCAGCGCGTGATGATGTCGAAGAGCACCGTTTACCGCTTCTTGCAGACCATGAAGACGTTGGGTTATGTAACGCAGGAAGGCGAGAGCGAAAAGTACTCTCTGACGCTGAAGCTGTTCGAGCTGGGCGCAAAGGCGTTGCAGAACGTCGATCTTATTCGCAGCGCAGACGTGCAGATGCGCGAGCTTTCACGACTGACCAAAGAGACGATTCACCTCGGGGCGCTGGAAGAGGACAGCATCGTCTATATCCATAAAATCGACTCGCTCTATAATTTGCGTATGTATTCGCGCATCGGACGGCGCAATCCGCTGCACACCACGGCGATCGGCAAAGTGCTGCTCGCATGGCGCGACCGCGCCGAGGTGAATGAGATCCTCAAAGAGGTAGAATTCAAACGCAGCACCGCCAACACCATCGTCACGCGCGAAGCACTGATCGAGGTGCTGGATCAAGTGAAGGCGCAGGGCTTCGGCGAAGATAACGAGGAGCAGGAAGAGGGATTACGCTGTATCGCCGTGCCGGTTTTTGACCGCTTCGGCGTGGTTATCGCCGGTCTGAGCATCTCTTTCCCGACCATCCGCTTCTCGGAAGAGGCGAAAAGCGACTATGTCGCCATGCTGCACCGTGCGGCGCGCGCGCTCTCAGCCGAGATGGGCTATCACCACTACGATTTCTGATAAAAAAGCGGGCAAACGCCCGCTTGACCTTTTAATGAATAGTCAGTGCGGCTCAGTTGGCCGCGTGCCGCTTAATTGTCGATCACCTCTCCGCTCTTCTTCAGCAGCGGGCAGTCACTCACGCCGATAACGCCGCTGTCGGTATGCAGATACTGGGCGGTAATCAGACCGCGCGCGGTCAGGTAGTTGCACTGCAGGCCCAGACCCGCTGCGTTTTTAGCGCTGCCGGTCAGCACGCCATAGCCGGTAAACAGCATGGCGACCCAGATAACGGCGAGCAGAACGATCGCCCGAATAAAGAGTTTCATTTTTTCTCCTTGTGATACATAACGCAGCTGTCCACCTTGTGCTGCCGACCGTAATATTAACAGCTTGCCTCGCTTTGTCTGCCGAAGCGATCGGAGATTGCTGAAAGCGAGGCGTCAGGGAATTCTGCATTCAGGCGCATAGCCTGGTCAGCCGCGTGCGCAGCAGGTAGAATCGACGCCATCGATATTTTCCGTTTTTGAGGCAGTTATGAACGAATTAGCCGCAACCACCGATCCGCTGTTCAGCTATGGCGTACTGGCGGTCACTATCATTGTGGCGTTTATCGCCTGGTTTTTCGTTAACCGGGCCAGCGTGCGCGCCAGCGAACAGATTCAGCTGTTGAGCCAGCTGCTGGAAGAACAGAAAAAACAGAACGCGCTGCTGCGTCGCCTGGTAGAAAGTCAGCGCGGGGAGCAGGAAAAGCCGGAGACGGAAGAGCCGCGCGAATTTATCCGCATGATCCCGGAACGCTAAGGTTCCTTAGCCCGGCAAGGAGGCGACATGCCCTGGCAAAACCCCTGGTACGACGCCAGCAAAGCGCACCACACCCCTGAAGGCTTTCGCAATCCCGAGCCGGATCTGCGCCAGCCAGGCGATCTCGAGCGCTGGCGCAAAGAGCGCAAGGCGGCAGGAGTGCCATTCCCGCCGCAGGCGGGCTATGAGCAGTTCAGGATGCGCTGGTGGCAGCCCGCCGATCTCGCTGGTGCGGACGATCGCGTCTGGTGGTTAGGCCATGCGGCGATGTTGCTGCGCCTTAATCAGCGCTATCTGCTGATCGATCCGGCGCTCTCGACGCGCGCTTCGCCGCTGCCCTTTGCCGGACCGAAACGTAAAACCCCGCCGCCGCTGCGCATTCAGGATCTGCCGCGCCTCGACTATGTGCTGATTTCCCATAATCACTACGATCATCTCGACTCCGCCACCATCAGGCGCATTCTCCGCCGCTTCCCTGAGGTACTCTTTCTGGTGCCGCTGGGGCTGGAAGGCTGGTTTAAACGGCGCGGCGCGCGCCACGTGCGCCAGCTCGACTGGTGGCAGAGCCGGCAGGAAGCGGATCTGACCCTGACCGCCGTGCCGGCGCGTCACTGGAGCATGCGCACGCCCTACGATCGCAACCGCTCGCTGTGGTGCGGCTGGGTGGTGCGCAGCAAGACGCTTAATTTCTGGTTTTCCGGCGACAGCGGTTTTTCTGACCATCTGGCGGAGATCCCGCGCCGGCTCGGCCCTTTTAATCTGGCGGCTTTACCGGTTGGCGCCTATGCACCGAAATGGTTCATGCAGAGTAGCCATATGGATCCCGATCATGCGGTTTCATTATGGCGGCTAACGGGTGAGCCGCTAACCTTACCGATCCACTGGGGCGTGTTCGAACTGGCTGACGAATCGCTGGATGAGCCTCCGGCGGAATTAATGCGCGCCATTCAGCGCAGCGGAGAGGATAATGGCCGCTTTGCGCCGTGGAGAATAGGGGAGGGCCGCAGTCTGGCGAATATAAACCAGGATAATTCCTAAATAACGACGCTTATCCCCAGGCGGGTATTGGGTTTTAAGAGAACAATTATTCAGGATCAAAGAATAAATGGTAATAAGAAATACATGTTGCTCTGCTTTTAATTGGGGCAACGCCTGTTTTTATTTTCCTGATTTTGGTGCAAAAGCATTTATTATCTGCGCCAGCAAAAATGAGAGCCCGCTATCGTTAAAGACAAAAACAGCGGCGCATTTTAGTTTTACGGTTTCGCTTAAGAAAAACGAATGCCATAATACTGCAATAATCTATCTGTAAATTAATTCGTTACGGTGAAAAAGGTTGGATGAAGACGCGGTTATCCGCTAAAGTTATTCGCATCTTCGACGGGTTGATGGATATCGTTTTTTCGGCTACAAGCTGGGCAAGTTATGTACCAAAATGAACAAAGCGTGTCGCTGCTTTGCAAATTTTGTGCGGCGCGTCCATGGTCGATTAAAAATGCCTTGCCATTAATTTGCGGATATGTGATAACAATTCGTGGGTCAAACGAGGTACAGTTCTGTTTATGTATGGCATCTTCAGTAAAGAAGTTACGAGTAAAAACGTTGACGTTGAATACCGCTTCCTTGCCGAACCTTATTAGTGCCTCATTCAGTAACGTCTCTGGTTTCTCTGTAGGTCTGCCTTCGGGCAAAATAAACACTCTAAGGAATTTGCAAAATGGCAAAGATTAAAGGTCAGGTTAAGTGGTTCAACGAGTCTAAAGGTTTTGGTTTTATTACTCCTGCTGACGGTAGCAAAGATGTGTTCGTACACTTCTCCGCTATCCAGGGCAACGGTTTCAAAACCCTGGCTGAAGGCCAAAGCGTTGAGTTCGAAATTCAGGACGGCCAGAAAGGCCCGGCTGCTGTCAACGTAACCGCTATCTGATTTCGTGCCAGCTCGGTGCCATGCACCACTGAAAACGAATCCTGTAAAGCCCTGGTCATCTGACCGGGGCTTTTTCTTTGCGCTTTCGATACGACAGCGAACGGAGTACACTGCGGCGCTCTTGTTAATGGAGTTCGTATGTTGCTGATTTGCCCCCTCTGTCATCTCCCTTTACAGCCTGAAAACCGCAGCTGGCGCTGTGAAAACCGTCATCAGTTCGATCAGGCGAAAGAGGGCTACCTCAATTTGCTGCCCGTTCAGCATAAAGGTTCGCGCGAGCCTGGCGACAGCCCGGAGATGATGCAGGCGCGGCGTGAATTTCTGCAGGCGGGCTACTATCAGCCGCTGCGCGACGGCGTGGTGGCGCTGCTGCGCGAAAAGCTGCCGGACGCGGGCGCGCTGCTCGATATCGGCTGCGGCGAAGGCTATTACACTTCGGCGCTTAGCGCGCTGGGCGGCGAGGTCTACGGGCTGGATATCGCCAAAAACGCCATTCGTCTGGCGGCGAAGCGCTATCCTGACGTGCGGTTCTGCGTCGCTTCTAGCCAGCGTCTGCCTTTTGCCGACGCTTCGCTGGATGGCGTCGTGCGTATCTACGCGCCCTGCAACGAGGCGGAGCTAACGCGCGTCGTCAGGCCTGGCGGCGTGCTGCTGACCGTCACGCCCGGAGCGCACCATCTGCAACAGTTCAAGGCGCTGATCTATCGCGAGGTGCAGCTGCATGCGCCGGAAGAGAAGTGCTACAGCGGTTTTAGCGAAGAGAGCCAGCAGTCGCTGCGCTACGCGATGCACCTGAGCGGCGACGCGGCGGCCACGCTGCTGCAGATGACGCCTTTCGCCTGGCGCGCGAAGCCGTCGGTGTGGGGGGAGCTGCAGGCGTCGAAAACCTTCGAATGCGACGCCGACTTCCGTCTGACGCTATGGCGGCGCGATTAGCGCGCCTCTACCAGCGTATGGTAGATGCGTTCCAGATCGTCGAGCTGCTGCACGGCGATCAGCAGGCGACGCTGCTCCAGCTGCATCACCAGAATGCCGTCTTCGGAGAGATTGATGCTCTGAATGCGTTCATAGGCTATCCAGACGCTGCCGTAAAACAGCCCGTCGCGCTTCATCAGCAGAACTGGGCGGCGCAGCCAGAAGAGCCAGAAGGCGAGAAAGAGGAGCACCATCAGCAGGGTGGTGGTGAGCTGCGGCCCCTGATGCGTCACATTATTCCAGAGTAAAATCGCCAGCAGCCCGATAAATATCAGGCTGTCAATCTTGTGCCTGCGCCGCAGCGCCACGCTTAAACGCGTCGGGCCTTTGCGGCGCGGCAGAATAAAGTCGTTGTAGAGAGAAAAAAGCAGCAGCGCGGCGATGCAGAGCGCGATGAGGCCGTCCGTTAGTGTCATCACATTCTCCTGAGGCGATACGGCGGAAAAGCGGGGAAGAGGCCGGGCGCGGCGCGCCCGGCGAGAGTACTACAGGCCAAGCAGGCCGATCCAGTAGCCGAAAATCCCGATAACGAAAAAGCCGACGATAATCCACAGCGCGTTGACCTTGCGGCGCAGCAGCCACATACAGGCGAAGGTCAGCAGCAGCGGCACGATGCCCGGCATCAGCTGATCGAGGATGGTCTGAACCGTGGTGACGGTAGTCTTCCCGGTCTGGTCGGTAATGCGCGACACCACCAGCGGAATATTAACGTGCGTCCACTTGTTCACCAGCGCGCCCATGACAAACAGGCCGAGAATCGACGCCCCCTCCGTTAGCTTCTGCAGGAAACCGCCGCCCATGTCGCTGACGATATCGATCCCTTTACGGTAACCGTACGCCACGCCGTAATAGCGGGTCAGCAGGCGCGCCAGATTGAACAGCACGAAGAAGAGCAGTGGACCCAGCAGGCTACCGCTCATGGCGATGCCTGCGCCGAGCGCGGCGAAGACCGGACGCACGGTGCCCCAGAAAATCGGGTCGCCCACGCCCGCCAGCGGGCCCATCAGGCCGACTTTAATGCCGTTGATGGCGGCGTCATCGATTGCTGCGCCGTTTGCGCGCTGCTCTTCCATCGCCATGGTCACGCCCAATACCGGCGCGGCTACGTAGGGATGGGTGTTGAAGAACTCCAGATGGCGTTTGATCGCCTGACGGCGCGCCTCGTTATTTTCCGGATAGAGGCGGCGGATCACCGGCACCATCGAGAAACAGAAGCCCAGCGCCTGCATACGCTCGAAGTTCCACGACCCCTGGAACAGGTTCGACCGCAAAAACACGCCGCGGATGTCGCCTGGGGTGAGTTTCTTTTGCGTTGTAGTTGTATCTACCATGTTGTCACCTGTTCCTTAGTCAAGTTCGTTATCGAGATCGTTATTTGCCGGACCCGCTGCAGGCGCGCCCGCCACGCGGTTATATTTCGGCGCCAGCTGGATATAGAGCACTGCCATGACCACGCCGATGACGCCCAGCGCCACCAGGTTAAAGCTGGTGAAGGCCGCGGTGACGAAGCCGAGGTAGAAGAAGGGCATCAGATAGCCTGCGCGCATCATATTGATGACCATCGCGTAACCGACCACCACGATCATGCCGCCGGCGATGTTCAGGCCGTTGGTGACCACTTCTGGGATAGAGCTGAGCAGGGAGTGAACCGCGCTGGTGCCGACGGAAATCGCTACGATCAGCGCCGGAATGGCGATACGCATCGCCTGCAACACCAGCGCCGAGACGTGGATCCACGAAATCGCCGTCAGGTTGCCTTTCTCCGCCGCCTTATCGGCCGCGTGCTGGAAGGCCACGGTGATGGTGCGCACGATAATCGTCAGCACCTGGCCCGCCGCCGCCAGCGGAATCGCCAGCGCAATGCCCGCGCCGACGCTCTGACCGCCGGCGATAACCAGAATGGTGGAGATAATTGAGGCGAGAGCCGCATCGGGCGCCACGGCGGCGCCGATGTTCATCCAGCCCAGCGCGATCATCTCCAGCGTGCCGCCGATGATGATGCCGGTTTTCATATCGCCGAGCACCGCCCCAATCAGGGTACAGGCCACCAGCGGACGGTGAAACTGAAACTCATCCAGAATCGAACCCATACCCGCAATACAGGCCACGATAAATATCAGGATGATTTGTAGCGAGGTTATTTCCATCATATCCCTTCTCCTCAGCAGGATAGCGTTAACTGGCCCGCAGGCGCAGCTGCCGGCGTTTTACGCATTGACCTTCGCAATCAGGTCCATCATTTTCAGTTTTTGATCGCTGGAGACTTTACGGACTTCCAGCTCGATATTGCGTTCATTGAGCTTACGGAACGCGGCGATATCTTTGTCATCGACCGAGACGGCGTTATTGACCTGGGTTTTACCCTGGCGAAACGCCATGCCGCCGATATTGACCGACTTAATGTCGACGCCCTGTTCCACGACGCGCAGCACGTCGGTGGGATTGGTGAACAGCAGCATCACGCGGTCGCGACCATATTTCGGGTTATTCCAGACGCGCACCATCTTGTCGACGTCCACCACGTGCGCGGTCACGCCGGGCGGCGCCACCTGCGTCAGCAAGGTTTTGCGCACGTGATCTTTTGCGACTTCGTCGCTGACCACGATAATGCGCGAGACGTTGGTCTCTTTGGTCCAGCGCGTCGCCACCTGACCGTGGATCAGGCGGTCGTCGATGCGCGCCAGCCCGATTTTCATATGTTCGCCCGGCGCCAGCGGCTGCGCTGGGGCAGGCGGCGCTTTGGCGGCAGGGGCGGCGGCTGGGGCAGGCGGCGCGGCAAGCTCGGTTTTCTGCGCCTTAACGCCTTCGCGACCTGTTTCCACCGCGATGCCAACCAGTTCGGTAAAGCTGGGATCGTCGTCGCGCGCCATCAGCGTTTCTACCAGCATCGGAATATTGACCCCGGCGATGACATCGTAATTTTCTTTATCCAGCACCACGCGGCTGGCCGCGTTGAACGGACTTCCGCCCCAGGTATCGACCAAAAACAGCGCCCCTTTCGAGGTATCCAGCTTTGCCAGCTGCGCCTGATATTTTTCAATAAGCGTTTCTGCATTTTCGCCGGGCACAAAGTCGATCCATCCGACGTTCTCCTGCTCGCCCAACAGCATCTCTGCGGTTTTCAGCAGTTGCTCGGCTGCCCAGCCGTGTGTACCAATCACTATCGCAATGGTCACTTGCTACCTCCGTTCGCTAAAGAAATTCGTCTGGAGTCGACGAATCGTTATGAGTTATCGCTACGGTTATCTGGCGACAAACGTAGTCAAAACATCTGTATTAAAGAATCATTCTCCGGGCGTCTTAAATGAATCGGTGAATCGCGATTTATTTTAGTGCGCGAAAAAATAATTTATGTGACGGTCGTCAGTAATCAGACGGCCGAACTCGCCTTAAACAGGGTTTATTGGCGAATCACCGCCGAATCATTTGTAAATGAAAGAAAATTTTTTGACGTACATTACTGGCCTGTTACATTAACGATCTGTTTATTACTCAGGAGTAACGGGTTTCAGCCCACCTTTATGGATCGTCACCGACGTCGCTTAACCACTTTGATGCGCGCATCCGCGCCTTCCCTCACGCCTGACGGCGTACCTGTAGTTCACCCGATTGTCTTTCTGTCACGTCACCACACGACGCTGGCACGATATCGTTCAGTCTGTCTCTCGTTCAGGAGTCAATGATGGAATTTCTCTTCGACCCCTCAATCTGGGCCGGTTTGCTCACGCTTGTCGTACTGGAAATCGTGCTTGGTATCGATAACCTGGTCTTTATCGCCATTCTTGCCGACAAGCTGCCGCCGAAGCAGCGCGATAAGGCGCGCCTGATCGGCCTGTCGCTGGCGCTGGTGATGCGTCTGGGCCTGCTGTCGCTGATCTCCTGGATGGTCACGCTGACGCGCCCGTTATTTAGCGTAGGCGAGTTTAGCTTTGCAGGGCGTGATTTGATTCTGCTGGTGGGCGGGGTGTTTCTCTTGTTCAAGGCGACGATGGAGCTGCATGAGCGGCTGGAGAACCGTCAGCTCGAGCATCAGGGAAACCGCAGCTACGCCAGCTTCTGGGCGGTGGTGACGCAGATTGTGGTGCTGGACGCGGTCTTCTCGCTGGATGCGGTGATCACGGCGGTCGGCATGGTGAACCATCTGCCGATCATGATGACGGCGGTAGTGATCGCCATGGGCGTTATGCTGCTGGCCTCGAAGCCGCTGACCAACTTCGTCAACGCGCATCCTACCGTGGTGGTGCTCTGCCTGAGCTTCCTGCTGATGATCGGCCTGTCGCTGGTGGCGGAAGGTTTCGGCTTCCATATCCCGAAAGGCTATCTCTACGCGGCGATCGGCTTCTCTATTCTGATCGAACTGTTTAACCAGATTGCGCGCCGCAACTTTATGCGCCATCAGGCGCATCGTCCAATGCGCGAGCGCACCGCCGAGGCGATTTTGCGTCTGATGGGCGGTCGTCAGCGTCCGGCCCAGCCTGCGGTGAACGAAGAGTCGCCTCTGACGCAGGCGATGCCGCAGGAGGCCTTTAAGGATGAAGAGCGCTATATGATTAACGGCGTGCTGACGCTGGCGTCGCGCTCTATCCGCAGTATTATGACGCCGCGCGGCGAAATCTCCTGGGTTGACGCCGAGCGTCCAATGGACGAAATCCGTATTCAGCTGCTCGACACGCCGCACAGCTTGTTCCCGGTGTGCCGCGGCGAGCTGGATGAGATTATCGGCGTGGTGCGCGCCAAAGAGCTGCTGGTGGCGATCGAACATGGCATGGATGTGGCGACCTTTGCCGCCGCGTCACCCGCTATCGTGGTGCCGGAAACGCTGGATCCGATTAATCTGCTGGGGGTGCTGCGCCGCGCCAAAGGCAGTTTCGTTATCGTTACCAACGAGTTCGGCGTAGTGCAGGGGCTGATTACGCCGCTGGACGTGCTGGAAGCGATCGCCGGCGAATTCCCGGACGAGGATGAAACGCCAGACATCATCGCCGACGGCGACGGCTGGATTGTGAAGGGCGGCACCGACCTGCATTCGCTCCAGCAGCTGTTTGACGTCAATGACCTGGTCGACCCCGATGAAGATCACGCCTCGCTGGCGGGTCTGCTGATTGGTCAGAAAGGCCAGCTGCCGCTGCCGGGCGAGGTGATCGATTTGCCGCCGCTGCACTTTACTATCCTTCAGGCGACCGACTATCGCGTCGATCTGGTGCGCGTCACCAAAGATAAGCCGCACGAGGATGAGGAAGAGGAGCAGTAATCAATCTAAATCTGTAGCGGGTTTATCGAACAGACGATGATGCTGTTCAATGCGTGGGTGAGAGGGGCCGAGCGAGCAAGAATGCGTAAAGCGACTTTGCGATCGGGCCCTCTCATCCACGCAGGCATCCGCTCTTACAGGCAAACTAAACGGCGCATATGCGCCGTTTTTTACGGGGTCAGCTGCGTCTGATGCTGCGTCAGCCAGGCGGGAAAATCCTCAATCGGCATCGGCCGCGCGTAGAAATAACCCTGCAGCAGATCCACGCCGCGCTCGCGCAGATAGGCGGCCTGCTCGGCGGTTTCGACTCCCTCGGCCACCAGACTAATGTTTAAACGCTGCGCCAGCGAAATCACCATATCGGTCACCGTGGCGTTAATGGCGTCGGTGCCGATCGCCGCGGTGAAAATCTTGTCGATCTTCAGCACGTCGGGCTGTAAATCCTTCAGATAGGAGAGCGAACTGTGTCCGGTGCCGAAGTCATCGATAGCCAGACGCACGCCGATGCTGTGCAGCTGCGAAATCACCTTCTGATCCACCACCGGCAATGCGTCGCGCTCCGTCAGCTCCACCACCAGCTTCGGCAGCGGATTCGCCGGCCACCACAGCTGTTGCAGATCCTCGACAATGGCGCGATCGCGAAAGTGGCTGGCAGCCACGTTAATGGCGATATGAAACGACGGACAGCGCGGCAGATTCGGTAGCTGCGCCACCGCTTTGTCGATCACAAAGCGCGTCAGCGGCGCGATAAGATTTTGTCGCTCGGCCAGCGGAATAAACACGTCAGGCGGGATCCAGCCCTGGCGCGCGTTATGCCAGCGCAGCAGCAGCTCGATGCCGTCGCACTCGCCGCTCTGGGCGTTAATCAGCGGCTGACAGTAGACCATAAATTCATTGGCGGTAATGCCGTAGCTGATCTGCCAGCTCAGGCTCATGCGATTCGCCGTCGCCAGCCAGACGATATAGCCGATCAGCAGGCTCAGCAGCAGCGCCAGCGGCAGCTGCGACGGCAGCGACGCCATCGCCAGGCGCGCCGGCGGTGGGCCATAGAGCGTAATGGAAAAAGGATAGCGCAGCGAACCCTGGTCGTAGCTGACCTCATCCTCTGACGGCATCGTCGGCTCAATCAGCGGATTGCCGTACTCCAGACTCTCGCCGCCGACGCTGAAAATAGCGCGCTCGACCCAGGGACGCTGCGGCTCCAGCAGATAAGTACTCATCAGCTCGATATTAATCGCCTGCAAAATGCCGGAGCGGTTATCGAGCGACTTAGGCGTCCACAGCAGCAGGATTGGTGAACCTTTCAGCAGGTAATTGTCGGTGGTCAGCATCATGCGCTGATTATTAATCGCCAGCTCGGGATAGGTCTGACTAAAAGGAATGGCGCGCGGTCCGTAAATGCTGGAGCAATAAATGGTGTCGTTTTCCACCAGCAGTATGGCGCGTACGGTTTGCAGCGCGGAAATTTTCTCAATCAGCGGGAAGCGCACATCCTGACAGGGCACGCCGACCAGCCCCAGTGTATTGTTCGCCGAAACGTCGAGCGGCGAAAACATACGGTCGAAGCGCTGAATGGCGTTGTCAGCGAAATTGAGTGACTGCTTTTCGATACGCGATTTCTCTTCAAAAAAGCGCAAAGCCAGCGTCAATATTAAAACCACAGCGGCGATCACCAACGCGATAAAGAGTCGCTTACGGCGAAACTGTCCAACATATTGCTGGGCCAAAAGCATCAGTAACCACCTTCCACACACTAAATTAAAGCAGGATAACGGGGAGATTATCGGCAAGGCGCAAATAAGGTTTAGCCATGCTTGATAAAAAAAGCGGTACTGAAATAACCGCGCGACCTGAGAAGGTCGCGCGAATCATTACTCTATCGTTAATCAGGGCGATGAGGTAGGGCCAGACGCGCAATTCATGATGACTGCGCGAAAAACAACCGACGCCGGGACATTAGTCGCACTGAACTTTTATCGCCAGGCCGCCGCGCGAGGTCTCGCGATATTTGGCGTTCATGTCTTTGCCGGTTTCATACATGGTTTCGATAACCTTATCGAGCGAAACGCGCGGCTCGCTGGTGCGGCGCAGCGCCATGCGGGCGGCGTTGATCGCCTTCACCGAGGCGATGGCGTTGCGCTCGATGCAGGGCACCTGCACCTGACCGGCCACCGGGTCGCAGGTCAGGCCGAGGTTATGCTCCATGCCGATCTCGGCTGCGACGCAGACCTGTTCCGGGCTGCCGCCCAGCAGTTCGGTCAGTCCGGCGGCCGCCATAGAACAGGCCACGCCCACTTCGCCCTGACAGCCCACCTCCGCGCCGGAAATCGAGGCGTTCATTTTATACAGAATACCGATGGCGCCCGACGCGAGGAAATAGCGGGTGAAAATATCGGGCGTCACGGTTTCGATAAAGTGATCGTAATAGGCGAGCACCGCCGGAACGATGCCGCAGGCGCCGTTGGTCGGCGCGGTCACGACGCGGCCGCCGGCGGCGTTCTCTTCGTTGACCGCCAGCGCGAACATATTAATCCAGTCGATAACGTTCATCGGATCGTTGGAGTGTTTGGACGATGAGGTCAGCAGACGGCGCAGCGAGGCGGCGCGGCGCGGCACGCGCAGTGGGCCCGGCAGCACGCCTTCGGTATTCAGCCCGCGATCGATACAGGCCTGCATGGTCTGCCAGACGTCGGTAAAGTAGTCGCGGATCTCGTCGCGCGAGTGCAGCGCCAGTTCATTCTTCATCACCAGACCAGAGAGCGACAGGCCGGTTTCGCGACAGTGCGCCAGCAGCTCTTTCGCCGAGTGGAAAGGCCAGGGCACGCTCACTTCATCCAGCGTCGACTGGCCGAAATGCTCTTCGTCGACGATAAAGCCGCCGCCGACCGAATAGTAGGTTTTGCTTAAAATCAGCAGATCGCCCGCAAAGGCGAGCAGGCGCATGCCGTTTTCATGCAGCGAAAGATTCTCGCTGCGGAACACCATGCCGCCTTCGCGCGGGAAGTCCACCTTATGTGCGCCGTTGGCCAGCAGCAGTCGCTCGCGCTGCTCGACATCTTTAATAAAGGCGGGAATGCTATCGATATCCACCGTGGCCGGGGAGGCGCCCGCCAGCCCCATAATAATGGCGATATCGGTATGGTGGCCCTTGCCGGTTAGCGAGAGCGAGCCGTACACGTCTACGGCGATGCGCGTCACCTCCTGAAGTTTTCCCTGTTCAATCAGCAGGTCGACAAACTCCTTGCCTGCTTTCATCGGGCCCACGGTATGGGAACTCGACGGGCCAATGCCCACTTTGAACATGTCAAAAACGCTAATCACAGGCGACACTCCTCACAAATAATTTTTATCTCTGCCGGGGCAGTTTATGGCGCTAATAGTAATCGTCGACCCGGGTAAACGAACGCCTTTTCGCATGAAATAAACTAATCGTTCAGGCGAGAAATAGTTATCCTGCACAGCAGGGCGCAACAGATTGTTTATAAAAGGTAAATGAGAGCGGAGCGGGGGTCAGAACGCAATTTGCTGGCTCAAAGAGCGGATGATGCCAGCCGTCATGCCCCATACCAGATACTCCTCATAGACCGAAAGCCAGACCGGATGACGCAGGCCGGCATGCTGCACCTCCAGCGACGCGTAGCGGTTAAGCCGCAGCGCCTCTTCCAGCGGCATCTCGAAGGCGCTTTCCACCTCGTCGGGATTGATGTGCAGCGCAATCTGCGGCGAAATGATGCCGACCACCGGCGTCACGCGAAAGCCAGTGCTGCTGGTAACGGGGGCGAGCTGGCCGATAACCTTCACTTCGCCAGGATCGATGCCCACCTCTTCCTGCGCCTCGCGCAGCGCGGTCGCCACCAGCGAGGCGTCGTCGTCGTCCTGCATGCCGCCGGGAAAGGCGACCTGACCGGCGTGCTTGCGTAGCTCGCGCGAACGACGCGTCAGCAGCAGGCCCGGCGCGTCGCGCGCGACGATCGGCACCAGCACCGCAGCCTGGCGACCAGCGGGACGCTGCTGCGGCTTTTCCGGCTGATGAAGCATAAAGCGGGTAATAAAGGCGTCGAGCGTAAGCGGCTTCATTCGTCGTCTCCAGACAGCGCAGGTAAAATGCGGCTGACTTTGTGTAGCGTTTCCTGATATTCGGCATCCAGCTCGCTATCGGCGACCACGCCGCCGCCCGCCGCGCAGAACAGCTGCTGCCGTTCGGCGATCAGCGTGCGGATGGCGATGCTGGTGTCCATGCGTCCGCACAGGCTGAGATAGCCGATGCTGCCGCACCAGGCGTTGCGGCGATGCGGCTCCAGCTCGTCGATAATCTCCATCGCGCGGATTTTAGGCGCGCCGGTTATAGAGCCGCCGGGAAAACAGGCGCGCAGCAGATCGCTGGCGTGCAGCGAGGCGGGCAGGCGCGCCCGAATGGTGCTGACCAGATGGTGCACCGCCGGAAAAGGTTCGACCTCGAACAGCGCCGGCACGCTGACGGATCCCGGCGCGGCGACGCGGCCGATATCGTTGCGCAACAGATCGACGATCATCAGATTTTCGGCGCGATCCTTTTCCGACTGCGCCAGCGCCAGCGCTTCCTGGCGGTCGAGTTCGGGATCGGCCGCGCGCGGCCGCGTGCCTTTAATCGGCCGGGTTTCAATCTCATCGCCCTTTAGCGATAAAAAACGCTCCGGCGACAGGCTGAGAATGGCGCTGTCGGGCAGGCGTAAAAATGCGCTGAAAGGGGCGCGGTTAGCGGCGTTGAGGCGGCAAAACGCCTGCCACTCATCGCCCTGATAGCGCGCCTGAAAGCGCTGCGCCAGATTGACCTGATAACAGTCGCCTGCCTGGATATAGGCCTGCACCGCGTGAAAACGTTCGGCGTAGTCGCGGTAGCTCAGGTTGGATTGCCAGCCGCTGGTGAGCGAGAAGGGCGCCGCCTCGCGCGGCGGCCACTGTAGCAGCCAGCGCAGCCGCGCCTGCGCGTCTCCCAGCGACACCAGCGTCAGGCGCTGCAGATGGTGGTCGGCGATTAGCGCCCAGTCGTAGATGCCGAGCGCCATATCGGGCGTAGTCAGATCGTCCGCTGCCTGCTGCGGCAGGCGTTCGAAGCGGCGGCCGAGATCGTAGCCGAACAGGCCGATCGCGCCGCCCTGAAACGGCAGATCGTCACGGCGATCGGGGAGCGCGCCCAGCGCCTCGCACTGCTGCTGCACCAGCTGCAGCGGATCCTCGGCGCTCTGGCTGACGGCATTGTCCGCGCTAATCGTCGTAAGGTCGTCGTGGGTCACCAGCGTGGCGCGCGGATCGGCGGTCAGCACGTCGAAGCGGTTATCCGCATGCTCGGCATGACCTGAGGTGAGCAGCATCGCCCAGGGAAGATGAGAAATCCTGGCGAAATGCGCGCTGAGCGCATCCTGCGTATAGTGTAGACTGAGCGTTGAGACCATTTTTCGGCAAAAATCAGACATCAATGAGGGCGTTAGCCTGACATATTTTTTTCCGGCTGGCACCTGTTTGTTCCGCACGGAACAGTGCCCGCCTCGCAACCAGGAGTGAATGATGTTTAAGGGTTTACCGGCACTCTCCCACGAGCAGCAGCAGCAGGCGGTGGAGCGTATTCAGGAGCTGATGGCTGGCGGCATGTCCAGCGGAGAGGCGATTACTCAGGTCGCGCAGGAGATCCGCCAGACCCATACGGGCGAGCGGACCCTGGCGCGCTTCGAAGATGACGAGGATGAAGAGTAGCGTCCGGCGCGGCAACCTATAGCGCCGCGACGATTTTGATTTCTACTTTATACTTCGGATTCATCAGCCCGGCCTGAACGGTGCAGCGCACCGGCGCGTTGCCGGGCGACACCCACGCGTCCCAGGCGCGGTTCATCGCCGCGAAATCGCTTTTTTCCACCAGAAAAATCGTGGCGTCGAGGATCTTGCTCTTGTCCGAACCGACACGCGTCAGCAGGGCGTCAATCACCGCCAGCGCGTTGGCGGTCTGCGCCTCGGCGTCGGCGTCGAGGTTTTCCGGCACGCTGGTGTAATAAACCGTTTGATCGTGGATAACGGCTTCGGACATGCGATGTTCGGGATCGATACGGGTAATGGTCATTGTTTCTCCTTACTTTTCCAGTTGATAGCCTGGCATAGTCCAGGGGCCGCTGTCATCAGTTGTGGAGCGGCCGGCGGAATACTGACATAATTACAGTGTTTTTGCCGAAACGGGTGAGGAAGTGTGGCGGACGATTTTGCAGTAGATGGCGCGCTGGCGCAGGCGATTGCCGGCTTTAAGCCGCGCGAGGCGCAGCGTGAAATGGCGCAGGCAGTAGAAGAGGCCGTGAAGGCCGGCGGCGAACTGGTGGTAGAGGCGGGAACGGGCACGGGGAAAACCTACGCCTATCTGGCGCCTGCGCTGCGCGCCGGAAAAAAAGTGATTGTTTCAACCGGTTCGAAGGCGCTGCAGGATCAGCTTTACGGCCGCGATTTGCCAACCATCGCGAAGGCGTTAAATTTCACCGGTAAAACCGCCTTGCTGAAAGGACGCTCTAACTACCTCTGTCTGGAGCGGCTGGAGCAGCAGTCGATGGCGGGCGGCGACCTTAACGCCCAGGCGCTGGGCGACCTGGTCACGCTGCGCGGCTGGTCGTCGCAAACCGTTGACGGCGATATCAGCAGCTGCGGCGGCGTCACCGAAGACAGCCCGATCTGGCCGCTGGTGACCAGCACCAACGACAACTGCCTCGGCAGCGACTGCCCGCTCTACAAAGATTGCTTTGTGGTCAAAGCGCGCAAACGCGCGATGGATGCCGACGTGGTGGTGGTAAACCACCACCTGTTTCTCGCCGATCTGGTGGTCAAAGAGAGCGGCTTCGCGGAGCTGATCCCGGAAGCGGACATAATGATCTTCGATGAGGCGCACCAGATCCCCGATATTGCCAGCCAGTACTTCGGGCAGCAGCTCTCCAGCCGCCAGCTGCTCGACCTGGCGAAAGACATCAATATTGCCTACCGCACCGAAGTGCGCGACGTGCAGCAGCTGCAGAAATCGGCGGACCGCCTCGCGCAGTGCGCGCAGGATTTCCGCCTGACGCTGGGCGATCCAGGCTACCGCGGCAATCTGCGCGAACTCTTCGCCGATAACAACGTGCAGCGCATGTTTACGCTGCTCGACGACGCGCTCGAGCTTTGCTACGACGTCATAAAAATGTCGCTGGGACGCTCGGCGCTGCTGGACGCGGCCTTCGAACGCGCTGCGCTCTACCGCGGACGCCTCAAGCGGCTGCGCGCCATCAACGAGCCCGGCTACAGCTACTGGTACGAGTGCACCTCGCGCCATTTTACTCTCGCCTTAACGCCGCTCTCGGTCTCGGAACGCTTCCGGGAAGTGATGGACGCGCGCAAGGCGGCGTGGATATTCACCTCCGCGACGCTGGCGGTGAATGAAGAGATGCATCATTTCGCCGACCGTCTGGGCGTCAGCAGCGCAAAGACCCTGATCCTCAACAGTCCGTTCGACTTCAGCCGTCAGGCGCTGCTCTGCGTGCCGCGCAATCTGCCGGAGCCGAATCGCCCCGGCGGCGCGCGTCAGCTGGCGCGCATGATGAAGCCGCTGATCGACGCCAATAAAGGACGCTGCTTCTTTCTCTGTACCTCGCACCTGATGATGCGCGAACTGGCGGCGGAGTTTCGCGCCAGCATGACGCTGCCGGTGCTGGTGCAGGGCGAAACCAGCAAAGGCCAGCTGCTGCGACAGTTTATCGAAGCGGGCAACGCGCTGCTGGTGGCAACCAGCAGCTTCTGGGAGGGCGTCGACGTGCGCGGCGACGCCCTGTCGCTGGTGATTATCGACAAGCTGCCGTTTACCTCGCCGGAAGATCCGCTGCTGAAGGCGCGTATGGAGGATTGTCGTCTGCGTGGCGGCGATCCCTTTAGCGACGTGCAGCTGCCGGACGCGGTGATTACTCTGAAGCAGGGCGTAGGGCGTCTGATCCGCGACACGGACGATCGCGGCGTGCTGGTGATTTGCGATCAGCGGCTGGTGTCGCGTCCCTACGGCGCGCTGTTTCTCAACAGCCTGCCGCCGACGCCGCGCACTCGCGATCTGGCGCGCGCCATCGCCTTCACGCAGCAAGCGAAACAGTAATTTTCCTTTGGCTGTGCTAACATGCGCGCCGTTTTAGATGACCCGAGGTTGTTATGTCTTCCCGAATCCTGGCGCTGGACACTGCGACAGAAGCCTGTTCAGCCGCGCTGCTTAATCAGCAGCAGATCGATGCCCGTTTTGAAATCGCGCCGCGCGACCATACGCAGCGTATTCTGCCGCTGATCGAAGAGCTGCTGCAGGCGCAGCAGCTGGAGCTGACGGCGCTCGACGCGCTGGCGTTCGGCCGCGGACCCGGCAGTTTTACCGGCGTGCGTATCGGCATCGGCATCGCGCAGGGCCTCGCGTTCGGCGCCATGCTGCCGATGATCGGCATCTCCACGCTGGCGACCCTGGCGCAGGGCGCGTATCGCCAGCAGGGCGCGACGCGCGTGCTGGCGGCGATCGACGCGCGCATGGGCGAGGTTTACTGGGCCGAGTATCAGCGCGACGAACACGGCGTCTGGCAGGGTGAAGCGAGTGAAAGCGTGCTGTCGCCGGATGCGGCGCTGGCGCGCATGCAGGCGCTGGAAGGCGAGTGGTTTATCGCCGGCACCGGCTGGCAGGCCTGGCCGCAGCTGCAGCAGGGCCACGCCTTAACTCTCAGAGAGAGCGGCGTCGAACTGCCCGCCGCGGAAGATATGTTGCCGCTGGCGCAGCAGGCGTGGCAGCGCGGCGCAACCGTTCAGCCTGAGCACGCGGAACCGACCTATTTGCGTAACGAAGTGGCGTGGAAAAAATTGCCGGGTCGCTGAGAACCTGCGGCGCAACTTATTGCGACAGCGCCAGTCTAACAAACATCTTTTAGGAGAATGCCTATGTCAGTATGTCATAAAGGAATGTCCGGTGTTTTGTTAGCCTGCGCGCTGCTGCTCAGCGGGTGCGTGACGGTGCCTGACGCGATCAAAGGAAGTTCCGAGCTTCCCCAGCAGGATTTGGTTCGCGTAATGAACGATCCGTCGCTCTATGTCGGTCAGGAGTCCCGCTTCGGCGGCAAAGTGGTTAAGGTCACCAACCTTAACGGCAAAACCCGACTGGAGATCGCCACGCAGCCGCTGGACGACAGCGCGCGTCCGCGTTTAGGCGCCGCTTCCGTCGGGCGTATTTATGCCGATATCAATAACTTCGTCGATCCCACCGACGTGAATAATCAGTACGTTACCGTGCTGGGCAATATCAAGGGAACGGAGAAGGGCACCATCGGCGCGGCCAGCTACAACTTTGTCGTGGTTGATGTGCGCGGCTATCAGCGCTGGCATCTGACGCAGCAGATCAACACGCCGCCGCAGCCGATCGATCCCTGGATCTGGTACGGCCCGTCGCGTCGTCATCCCGGCTACTGGGGACCTAATCCCTACTGGGGCATGAACAGCGGGCCCGCGCAGGTGGAAACGATTCTGACGGAATAAGCGTTTAAGACAAGATTTCAGGCCCGGCCGCGCCTGTCGCGACCGGGCTTTTTATTGCCGCTGAAAAGCGGGATGAAAATTAGTGATGCGCTTCGCAACCTCAGCAGGCCGAATCCGGCAAACTGGTACAATGAGTTAAAATATTGTTAATTGGCTGGGTGTTGAGGGTGCAATGGAACAACAACATATAAATCGAGGTGAACCCTTGAATAAGGTCTGGCTGAAACGCTATCCGGCAGATGTGCCCGCCGAAATTAACGCGGATCGTTATACCTCTTTGATCGATTTAGTTGAACAGGCTACACAGCGCTACGCCGATCAAACCGCCTTTATCAATATGGGACAGCCGCTGAGCTATCGGCAGCTGGAACAAAAGAGCCGCGCGTTCGCCGCTTACCTGCAGTCCGGGCTGGGCCTGAAAAAAGGCGATCGCGTCGCGCTGATGATGCCGAATCTGCTGCAGTATCCGGTGGCGCTGTTTGGCGTGCTGCGCGCCGGCATGGTGGTTGTCAACGTTAATCCGCTCTATACGCCGCGCGAGCTCAAGCACCAGCTCAACGACAGCGGCGCCAGCGCCATCGTTATCGTCTCGAACTTCGCGCATACGTTGGAGAAGGTGGTGGCGGAGACGGCGGTGAAGCACGTTATCCTGACGCGCCTCGGCGACCAGCTCAGGCCGGTAAAGGCTACGCTGGTGAACTTCGTCGTGAAATATATTAAAAAGATGGTGCCGAAATACCATCTGCCGGGCGCGGTGAGCTTTCGTCATGCGCTGCAGCAGGGCGAAGCGCTCGCCTATCAGCGTCCCAGCGTCGCCAACGACGATCTGGCCTTTTTGCAGTACACCGGCGGCACCACCGGCATCGCCAAAGGAGCAATGCTGACCCACCGCAACATGCAGGCCAACCTTGAACAGACCAAGGCGACCTACGGCAAACTGCTGCGCGACGGCAAAGAGAATGTGGTGACCGCGCTGCCGCTCTACCATATTTTCGCGCTGACGGTGAACTGCCTGCTGTTTCTCGAATTGGGCGGGCAAAATCTGCTGATCACCAATCCGCGCGATATACCCGGCTTTGTAAAATCGCTGTCGAAGTTTCCCTTCACGGCCATTACCGGCGTCAATACGCTGTTTAACGCGCTGCTCAACGACGCGCAGTTTAATAAACTCGACTTTTCCACGCTGCGCCTTTCGGCGGGCGGCGGCATGGCGGTGCAGAAAGCGGTGGCGGAGCGCTGGGAAAAGCTCACCGGCCACTATCTGCTGGAAGGATATGGCCTGACGGAGTGTTCGCCGCTGGTGTCGGTTAACCCATACGATATTACTGAACATACCGGCAGTATCGGTCTGCCGGTGCCTTCGACCGACGTGCGCGTGGTGGACGATCAGGGCAACGATGTCGAACCTGGCGCGCCGGGCGAGCTCTGGATCCGCGGCCCGCAGGTAATGGCAGGCTACTGGCAGCGGCCGGACGCCACGGAAGAGGTGCTGAAAAATGGCTGGCTCCTCAGCGGCGATATTGTTACCGTTGACCCGCAAGGCTTTATTCGTATCGTGGACCGCAAAAAAGATATGATCCTCGTCTCGGGTTTTAACGTCTATCCCAATGAGATTGAAGATGTCTTGATGCAGCATCCCAAAGTGCGGGAAGCGGCAGCGATCGGCGTGCCGAGCGATCTCTCGGGTGAAGCGGTTAAAGTCTGCATCGTGAAGAAAGAGGCATCGCTGACCAAAGAAGAGCTGCTCGATCACTGTCGGCGTCAGCTGACAGGTTATAAGGTCCCGAAAATTATCGAGTTCCGCGACGAGTTGCCGAAAAGCAACGTAGGGAAAATCCTGCGGCGCGAACTGCGTGATGAGGCCCGACCCAGCGCAAGCTGACGTCAGGCAAGTTTTCTGGTTGAACGCCGGCGCAGCCCGGCGTTTTTATTGATGATGAGATGGAGCGCCGCGCGCAGTCTGTCGCGGTGAAAACGAGATTTGAATTATTCCCTGATCGACCAAAATGAGCAGCTGGCCGTTGTCTGCCAGAAGGCCCGCCAGCATGCGGCCGTCGCGCTCGACACCGAATTCGTCCGCACCCGTACCTATTATCCACAGCTGGGACTGATTCAGCTGTTCGACGGCGAACAGCTGGTGCTGATCGATCCGCTGACCATCAGCGACTGGACGCCGTTTATTGCGCTGCTGAGCGACACGCAGGTGAAAAAGTTTCTGCACGCGGGCGGCGAAGATCTTGAAGTCTTTCTGCACCGTTTCGGCGTGCTGCCGCAGCCGATGATCGATACGCAGATTCTGGCGGCCTTCAGCGGCCAGCCGCTCTCGTGGGGCTTTGCCGCCATGGTGGCGCATTTCACCCAGGTCACGCTGGATAAGAGCGAATCACGCACCGACTGGCTGGCGCGCCCGCTGACGCAGCGTCAGTGCGACTACGCTGCGGCGGACGTGCACTATCTGCTGCCGATTGCGCAGCAGCTGATGACCCTGACCGAGGCTGCGGGCAATATGGCCGCGGCGCTCAGCGAATGCGACCAGCTCTGCCAGCGACGTCTCGACGTCCTGCAGCCGCAGGAGGCCTGGCGCGACATCACCAACGCGTGGCAGCTGCGTCCGCGCCAGCTGGCGGCACTGCAGCTGCTGGCGGCTTGGCGTCTGAACGTGGCGCGCGAAAAAGATATGGCGGTCAACTTCGTGGTGCGCGAAGAGAACCTGTGGAAAGTGGCGCGCTTTATGCCGGGCTCACTGGGCGAGCTGGATCACCTTGGCCTGTCAGGCCATGAAATCCGCTTCCACGGCAAAACCCTAGTGGCGCTGGTGGCCGACGCGCAGGCGCTGCCGGAAGAGGCGCTGCCGCCGCCGCTGGGCAATCTGGTGGATCATCCGCACTACAAGAACGTATTCAAGGCGATCAAGGCGCTGGTGCAGGATGTGAGCGAGGAGACCGGCTTCAGCCAGGAGCTGCTGGCGTCGCGCCGTCAGATCAATCAGGTATTGAGCCAGTACTGGGGACTCAAGCCGCAAACGCGCGTGCCGGAGCTGCTGGCAGGCTGGCGCGGCGATCTGTTTAAAACCCGTATCGAGGCGATTCTGGCGCAGTACTGACAGAAAACATTCCCCTGCTAAGCAGCAGGGGAATATCAGGAAACCGACACTGTCATTTGGCCGCTTCTTCCGTTTCAGGCAGCGTCACGTTCAGTTCCAGAATGGAGATATCATCGCCTTTCTGGTCAAGCTGGACGGTGACCATATCTGGATCGATCTTCACATATTTGCAAATCACTTCCAGAATGTCGCGCTTAAGCTGCGGAAGATAGTGGGGCTCACTGTCGCCCCTTCTGCGTTCTGCCACGATAATCTGCAGCCTTTCCTTGGCTATGTTGGCAGTGTTCTTCTTCCGGGATAAAAAGAAATCGAGTAATGCCATGGTTTATCCCCCGAACAGGCGTTTCAGGAAACCCTTCTTCTCTTCTTCAATAAAGCGGAAGGGACGTTCTTCGCCGAGTAACCGATCTACGGTATCAGCATAGGCTTTGCCGGCATCGGAATTCGTGTCGAGGATCACTGGTTCGCCCTGGTTAGAGGCGCGCAGCACCGACTGGTCTTCCGGGATGACGCCCACCAGAGGGATGCGCAGGATCTCAAGCACGTCTTCCATGCTCAGCATGTCGCCACGATTAACGCGGCCAGGGTTATAACGGGTCAGCAGCAGGTGCTCTTTAACCGGCTCCTGACTGTTTTCGGCGCGGCGAGATTTAGAGGCGATAATACCGAGAATGCGGTCGGAGTCGCGCACCGACGAAACTTCCGGGTTGGTGGTGATAATCGCTTCATCGGCAAAGTAGAGCGCCATCAGCGCGCCGGTCTCAATGCCTGCCGGGGAGTCGCAGACAATAAAGTCGAAATCCATCGCCGCCAGATCGTTGAGCACTTTTTCCACGCCTTCGCGGGTCAGCGCGTCTTTATCGCGCGTCTGGGAAGCGGGCAGGATATGCAGCATCTCGGTGCGCTTGTCTTTGATCAGCGCCTGGTTCAGCGTGGCATCGCCCTGGATAACGTTAACGAAGTCGTAAACCACGCGGCGTTCGCAGCCCATGATCAGATCCAGGTTACGCAGGCCAATATCGAAATCGATGACGACCGTTTTTTTGCCTTTTTGCGCTAAACCGGTGGCGATGGCCGCGCTTGACGTGGTCTTGCCAACGCCCCCTTTACCGGATGTAACTACAATAATGCGTGCCATAAATATTGATTTCCTTAACAGAAGAAAAGGGGCCTAATTAAGTGTCTGGATAGTCAGCGCGCCCTCTTCGAGGCTGAGGCGCGCGGCTTTACCAAAAAATTCCGCCGGGATTTGATCCATGATCCAGTACTCGCCGGCGATGGAGACCAACTCTGCTGCCAGGTTGGTGCAGAAAATCTGACTGTTGCGATCGCCGCCGGCGCCCGCCAGCGCGCGTCCTCGCATCATGCCGTAAATATGAATGTTGCCGTCGGCGACCAGTTCGGCGCCGGCGCTTACGCTGTTGGTGACGATCAGATCGGCGTTACGCGCGTAAATCTGCTGCCCGGAACGCACCGGCGTGGTGATAATGCGCGTTTTGCTCGCCACCGGCTCTGCGGGAGCGGCAGGTTGTGGCGCTGGCGCTGGCGTTTCGTTGCGGCGCACGCTCTCTTTGCCTTCCGCCAGAACCGGCAGACCGGCGCGGGCGATCATGCGTTTCAGCGCCTCGTCTTTGCAGCCGCTGACGCCAACGATGCGCAATCCGGTCGCGGCGATCGCCTGCTGCAGCTGTTTCCAGTTGACGTTGCCGTTAAGCGCCGCCACGTTGAGTACCACCGGCGCGTTTTTTAAGAAATCCGGCGCCTGATCGATTTTGTCCTGAAGCGCCTTGCGAATCACTTCAGGTTCGGGATGGTGCAGATGAACAACAGACAGGGTAAAACTGCTACCTTTGAATTCGATTGGCGTTTGTGACATCTGTCCCACTCAGTCCTGTTTTCTCATCCGGCGAACAAACGTCGATAAAATCATCATTTCAGTCCATCCGGTGAATATTCGAAGTTCTGCAAGCATGTTATAGTTACTGTTATTTCCAGGCAAGCCACCATCCAGGTTTATTCGAGTAAAAAATATGTTTTGTGTGATCTACCGAAGCCCGACCCGTGACCAGACTTATCTTTATGTTGAAAAAAAGGACGATTTCTCCCGCGTACCTGACGAGCTGCTGCGCGGCTTCGGCAAGCCGCAGCTGGCCATGGTGCTGAAGCTGGACGGACGCGACCGTCTGGCCAACGCCGACATCAATAAAGTTAAACAGGCACTTATCGATCAGGGCTATTATTTGCAAATCCCGCCGCCGGTTGAAAGTTTGCTGAAAGTTCACCTTGAGTCGGCAAAAAAAGATTAATTCAGATTCATCTGTAAATATAATCAGTGCTTCCTGCTTCTTCAGCATAATTATATATAACGATTTCCAGCAAAATAATGGCGCGATTACCGCGCCTTTTACTGTTCATTATTCTTTATTGCCCGCTTGCTGGCGATAAATTCACCGCCTCGGCAGCATATATTCACGCTTTTTTGACAATTTACGCACACTAATCTTTGCTAAAGCATCTTATTATGGCCGTTACGGCGGGCTAAAGATCCGCTGAACCGCAAACATCAACGTGCCGGCGTCGCTGGCAACACATAAACCAGAGCAGGGGATTAGCATGTATCAGCATCGTAACTGGCAGGGCGCCTTGTTGGATTTTCCGGTTAACAAAGTGGTCTGCGTCGGCAGCAACTATGCGAAACACATTAAGGAAATGGGCAGCGCCACGCCAGCTGAGCCGGTGGTGTTTATCAAACCGGAAACCGCCATCTGCGATCTGCGTCAGCCGCTCTCTCTTCCCTCCGCCTTTGGTGAAGTGCATCACGAGGTCGAACTGGCCGTATTAATCGGCGCCACGCTTAAGCAGGCGGGCGAGGAGCACGTGGCGAAAGCGATTGCCGGTTACGGCGTGGCGCTGGATTTGACGCTGCGCGATCTGCAGGCGGGATTCAAAAAAGCGGGCCAGCCGTGGGAAAAATCGAAGGGCTTCGATAATTCCTGTCCGCTCTCCGGCTTTATTCCCTCAGCGGAGTTTCCAGGGGATCCGCAGGATACCGAGCTTAAGCTGGTGGTGAACGGCGAAGTGCGTCAGCTTGGCAGAACGTCCGATATGATCCATAAAATTCTGCCGCTTATCGCCCATATGAGCCAATATTTTACCCTGCGCGCGGGTGATGTGGTGCTGACCGGCACGCCGGAAGGGGTTGGCCCGCTGCGCTCGGGCGATACGCTGGAAGTGTCGCTGGCCGGGCACGGCATCAGCACGCGCGTGCTGTAAAGCTTGCAACGCCGCGCCTGACCCGATATAAGGTGCGGTTTTATGATTAACCCGGACGCAGCCATCATGAGTGAACTTCCTTTCTGGCAGACGAAACGCCTCGATCAAATGAACGACGACGAGTGGGAGTCCTTGTGCGATGGTTGCGGCCAGTGCTGCCTGAATAAGCTTCAGGACGCCGATACCGACGAGATTTACTTTACCAACGTCGCCTGCAATCAGCTCAATATCAAAACCTGCCAGTGCCGCAACTATGAGCGCCGCTTCGAATATGAAGAGGACTGCATCAAGCTGACGCGTGAGAACCTGACGCAGTTTAACTGGCTGCCGCGCACCTGCGCCTATCGTCTACTGGGCGAAGGAAAAGGATTGCCGGCGTGGCATCCGCTGGTGAGTGGATCAAAGTCGGCGATGCACGCGCAGCGTATTTCGGTGCGCTATATCGCAGTGCGGGAAAGCGAAGTGCGCGACTGGGAAGACCATATTATCGATCGTCCAGACCGCAACGGATAAGCGATAAAAAGGCTGCCAGAGCAGCCTTTTTTTTAGCGGGAGAAAATATCGCGGCGTTTCGGTTTCAACGGCTGCGCTATTAATACCAGAATCGCCACAATCAGATAGGCGGCGAACACCACGATCATCCACTGCGGCATGCTCAGCGTCAGGAAGGTCCAGCTGCGCTCGGCGCAGTCCCCGCTGGCGACGAACACCGACGGCAGCCACTTGTCCAGCGGCAGCCAGCTCGGAAAACGCGCGGCGAAATCGCAGGTGGTAAAGGGATTGGGATGAAGCTGGATCATCGTATGTTCATACGAGAGACGCGCTCCCTCCCAGGCGCTGTAGATCCAGATAGCCAGCCCGGCCCAGCGCAGCGGCGATTTTGGCGCGATGGCGCCGACGATGCCCGCGCCCATGACGCCAAACAGCGCGCAGCGTTCATAAATGCACATGACGCACGGCTTCAGGCCCATCACATGCTGGAACCATAACGCCACCAGCTCCAGCGCCAGCGCTGTTAACGCCAGCAGCAGCCAGGCGGTGCGACCGCGAGAACATTGATTCAGATATCGCAACATCTTGCTTTCCCTGTAAACGGTAGTGCCACGCAGTGTAAACCAAAAGCGCGGCGGTGCCAGCCAGGCGCTGGCGAAAATCCTGGTCAATTTGGGCTTTACCTGATCCAGTTCAGGCATTTACATCAGCGGCGTCGCTATCCAGCCCCACAGCTGCAAAAGGTCCGTGACCGGCTCCAGCAGCCAGTGAAGAGAGACAAAGCCGACCAGCGACATCACGATGGTGAAGGGCAGCGCCATCCACACCATACGTCCATACGAGAGGCGGATCAGCGGCGCCAGCGCGGACGTCAGCAGGAACAGAAACGCCGCCTGACCATTAGGCGTCGCCACCGACGGCAGATTGGTGCCGGTATTGGTCGCCACCGCCAGCAGTTCATATTGCTGCAGATCGATCGCGCCGTGCGCAAACGCCTGTTTCGCCTCGTTGATAAACACCGATCCAACAAAAACGTTGTCAGATATCGATGAGAGCAGGCCGTTAAAGATGTAATACCAGCTTAGCTGGGCGTGCGGCTCAGCCTGCAGCACAAAGGCGATCAGTGGGCTGAACAGCTGCTGCTCGACAATCACCGCCACCACGGCGAAAAACACCGTCAGCAGCGCGGTGAAGGGCAGCGCTTCGGTAAAGGCCTGACCGATGGTGTGCTCGTCCGTCACGCCGCACAGCGCCGTGGCGAGCACGATCACCGACAGGCCAATCAGGCCGACCTCCGCCAGATGCAGCGCCAGCGCAATGATAAGCCAGAGGCCAATAGCCGCCTGAATCCACAGTTTCAGCCGATCCTGGCGCGTGCGCTGCGCCTTCTCCTCGCGATCGCTCTGCAGCAGAATGACGCGTACCGCGTCCGGTAGCGTGGCGCCGTAGCCGAACAGGCGAAAGCGCTCGACCAGCAGGCTGGTGAGAATGCCGCACAGCAGCACCGGCACCGTAACCGGCGCCATACGCAGAAAGAAGCTGGCGAAATCCCAGCCGGCCGCATGAGCGATAATCAGGTTCTGCGGTTCGCCTACCATGGTCATCACGCCGCCCAGCGCGGTACCGACGCCAGCCTGCATCATTAGGCTGCGCAGAAAGGCGCGAAACTGCTCGAGCGTAGCGCGCGGATCGGGATCCGCTGCGGCGTAGTCGGGGTCGGAAGAGACGCGATGGTAGATCTGATAGAAGCCGACGGCGACGCTGATGACGACGGCGACCACCGTCAGGGCGTCAAGAAAGGCGGAAAGAAACGCGGCCGCCAGGCAGAAGGTGAGGCTGAGCAGCACCTTCGACCGCAGCGACAGCAGCAGCCGCGTGAAGACGAACAGCAGCAGCTGTTTCATGAAAAAGATGCCGGCGACCATAAAGATCAGCAGCAGCAGCACTTCAAGGTTATCCGCCAGCTGCTGCTTAACCTGTTCGGCGCTGGCCATGCCGATGGCGATCGCTTCCAGCGTCAGCAGACCGCCGGGCAGCAGCGGGTGGCATTTCAGCGCCATGCCGAGCGTAAAGATAAACTCGGCAATCAGCAGCCAGCCGGCAAGAAACGGGCTGACGAAAAAGAACAGCAGCGGATTGACGACCAGAAACGCCAGCAGCAGCTTTTTGTACCAGTCAGGCGACTGGCCGAGAAAGTTGCGATGCAGCGCCTGGCCCCAGGTGATTTCCATGGCATAAAGTCCCGTATAAAAAACGATGGGCAAAGGGTAATCAGCGAATCAGCGGGGCGCAATCTTCCCTTGCCGGATTGCGTGCGGCCGCTGATTTTTGCGCCAGCCCGCGCTTTTAATCCCTGCTCAGTCTATACACGCCCAGGACGTCTGGTATGATGAGTGCCATTTCGACAAAGAAAGCAACGAGAACATATCGCTATGGTCATTAAGGCGCAGAGCCCTGCGGGATTTGCTGAAGAGTATATTATTGAAAGCATCTGGAACAGCCGCTTTCCTCCTGGGTCAATCCTTCCCGCTGAACGTGAGCTTTCTGAACTTATCGGCGTAACCCGTACCACGCTGCGTGAAGTGCTGCAGCGTCTGGCGCGCGACGGATGGCTGACGATCCAGCACGGCAAACCGACACGCGTAAACGACTTCTGGGAAACCTCCGGTCTGAATATTCTGGAGACGCTGGCGCGTCTGGATCACGATAGCGTCCCTGTGCTGATCGACAACCTGCTGTCGGTGCGCACCAATATCGCCTCGATCTTTATCAGCCGCGCGCTGCGTCACCATCCCGACAAGGCGCGCGCGGTGCTGGAGAGCGTCGCCGGCATTGAGGATCAGGCCGATGCCTATACCGAACTCGACTACCGCGTGTTCCGCGGTCTGGCGTTCGCTTCCGGCAATCCTATTTACGGTTTGATTCTCAACGGCCTGAAAGGGCTTTATACCCGCGTGGGCCGCTACTATTTTTCTAATCCAGAGGCCCGCGAGCTGGCGCGCAATTTCTACTCGCGGCTCGAAGCGCTGTGCGTTAAAGAGCCGTCGCAGGATCAGATTGTCGATGCGGTGCGCGAGTATGGCCGTCGCAGCGGCGAGATCTGGCACAGCATGCAGAAAAGCATGCCGGAAGATCTCGGCAGCAAGCGCTAACAGCATCCGTTTTTTTCAGGCAGCACGCTGTTTAAGGAGCGGGTAGCCTCAACAGAAGAGCAAAGCGTCCCGCGGCAGGGATGCCGCGGGCCGAGCGCGCAGGGATGCCTTGAGCGACTTTGCGATCTGTTGAGGCTACCCGCGACAGCGCCTGACTTACCGCTATAAAAAAACCGGACAGCGTCCGGTTTTTTCTTTTTACCTGTCTCTCACAGCGCATTGCCGCGCGTCGGACAGCGGTCCAGCAGCTCGACGCTGCCATCTTCGTTCTGCTGTTCGAGGATCACATCAAACCCCCACAGGCGATGCACATGCTTCATGACCTCGCGGCGACTCTTGTCAAGCGGCGTACGGCTTTGCGGCACGTAGCGCAGCGTCAGCGAGCGATCGCCGCGCAGGTCGACGTTATACACCTGAATATTTGGTTCCAGATTGCTCAGGTTGTACTGTGCGGAAAGCTGCTGACGAATGGCGCGGTAGCCCGCTTCATCATGGATGGCGGCGATCTCGAGATAGTTGTTGCGGTCGTCGTCCAGCACGGTAAACAGGCGGAAGTCACGCATCACCTTGGGCGACAGGAACTGGCTGATAAAGCTCTCGTCCTTGAATTCGCGCATGGCGAAGTGCAGGGTCTCCAGCCAGTCAGAGCCGGCAATATCCGGGAACCAGTAACGATCTTCCTCCGTCGGCGACTGACAGATGCGCTTGATATCCTGAAACATCGCGAAGCCGAGCGCGTAAGGATTAATGCCGTTATACCAGGGGCTGTTATAAGGCGGCTGGAACACCACGTTGGTATGGCTGTGCAGGAACTCGATCATAAAGCGATCCGAGACTTTGCCCTCATCATAGAGATGATTGAGGATGGTGTAGTGCCAGAAGGTCGCCCAGCCTTCATTCATCACCTGCGTCTGCTTCTGCGGATAGAAATACTGGCTCACCTTGCGCACGATGCGCAGGATCTCGCGCTGCCACGGTTCCAGCAGCGGCGCGTTCTTCTCCATAAAGTAGAGCAGGTTCTCCTGCGGCTCAGAGGGATAGCGCGCCGCCTCAACCTGCACCGCCTCTTTCTCGCGGCGCGGCAGGGTGCGCCACAGCGTATTCACCTGGCTTTGCAGATACTCTTCGCGGCTCTTCTGCCGCGCTTTCTCTTCCTGTAAGGAGATCTTCTGCGGACGCTTATAGCGATCGACGCCGTAGTTCATCAGCGCGTGGCAGGAGTCGAGCAGTCGTTCTACCTCTTCGACGCCGTAACGCTCTTCGCAGTCGGAAATATATTTCTTCGCAAACAGCAGATAGTCGACGATAGAGCTGGCATCGGTCCAGCTGCGGAACAGGTAGTTATTTTTGAAAAAGGAGTTGTGGCCGTAGCAGGCGTGCGCCATCACCAGCGCCTGCATGGTCATGGTATTCTCTTCCATCAGATAGGCGATACAGGGATTGGAGTTGATCACAATCTCATACGCCAGTCCCTGCTGTCCGTGCTTATAACGCTGCTCGGTTTCGATGAATTTTTTGCCGAACGACCAGTGAGCGTAGTTGATCGGCATACCGACGCTGGAGTAGGCGTCCATCATCTGCTCGGAGGTGATAACTTCAATCTGATGGGGATAGGTGTCGAGTCGGTAGAGTTTGGCTACGCGGTCAATTTCCGCAAGGTAGACATCGAGCAAATCGAATGTCCAGTCCGGTCCATCGCTGAGTCGTTTGCTGTCCTTAATCGGATCGTCAAAGATTGTCGTCATAGCGCACCTCTGTTTTGCAAACAGGCCTGCCCGCTGCGAGCAGCCGGTTTCGGTAATTTCAAGGCTCATCCCTAAGAAAGAGAACCCCAAAAACAGGCGAACACTTCAATGATAGCCCACTGTCACCTATCTGATCGCGGAACTCAACTGAATTATTCGGCACAAAATCATCCTAAAAAGAGCGCAAAAGCATTTGATGAACGCTTGTCAGTCTAAATGGCGAAAAGTCGGGATAAAATGCTGTTTATAAGTGGATTGTATGGCGTCGGCTTATTCTCCTGAAATAAGTGGATATTGCCGCATACGCTATTATTAACTGCTAAGAAGCGGTAAAAAGGCGCATAAGTTACTGATTTTGTCTCTGACCAACGATTTTAGTGTTCGAAAAAGTGAAAAACATGTGAAATAAGTTAATGAGGTAAGGGCTGTTACCGGCAGGTGTGAATACGCTGGTATTGCCCTGTAGTCTAGTGAATTATGCTTTTGAATTTGCCGGTGGGGGCGATATGCACGTAGTGATTCTCGGTAGTGGTGTGGTTGGCGTGGCGAGCGCCTGGTATCTGGCGCGCGCGGGCCATCAGGTGACGGTGCTGGATCGCCAGCCCGATGCTGCGCTGGAGACCAGCGCAGGCAACGCGGGGCAGATATCGCCCGGTTACGCGGCGCCCTGGGCCGCGCCGGGCGTGCCGCTGAAGGCGGTTAAATGGATGTTCCAGCGTCATGCGCCGCTGGCTATCCGCCTGGACGGCAGCAGCTTTCAGCTGGAATGGATGTGGAACATGCTGCGCAACTGCGACATGCAGCACTATCAGCAGAATAAAAGCCGCATGGTGCGCATCGCCGAATACAGCCGCGACTGCCTGAAGGCGCTGCGCGAAGAGACCGGCATCGCCTATGAAGGCCGACAGGGCGGCACGCTGCAGCTGTTCCGCACTCAGCAGCAGTTCGACAGCGCGAGTAAAGATATCGAGGTGCTGCGCGAGGCGGGCGTGCCTTATGAACTGCTGCACGCTCACGAGCTGGCGCGCGTCGAGCCGGCGCTGGCGACCACGCAGCACAAGCTGACCGGCGGACTGCGCCTGCCCAACGATGAAACCGGCGACTGCCAGCTCTTTACGCAAAAGCTGGCGAAAATGGCGCAGGAGGCGGGCGTCGAGTTTCGCTTCAATACGCCGGTCGATCAGCTGCTGCGCGAAGGCAATCGCATTTATGGTGTGAAGTGCGGCGATGAAGTGATCAAAGGCGACAGCTACGTAGTGGCTTTCGGCTCCTACTCTACCGCGCTGCTGAAGCATATCCTCGATATTCCGGTCTACCCGCTGAAGGGCTACTCCCTGACTATCCCGGTGAAAAATCCGGAGGCCGCGCCGGTCTCTACGATTCTCGACGAAACCTACAAGGTGGCGGTTACCCGCTTCGACAACCGTATCCGCGTCGGCGGCATGGCGGAAATTGTTGGTTTTAACAACAAACTCTTGCCTGCGCGGCGGGAAACGCTGGAGATGGTGGTGCGGGATCTTTATCCTGAGGGCGGTCATATCGAACAGGCCAGCTTCTGGAGCGGTCTGCGCCCTATGACGCCAGACGGAACGCCGATTGTCGGACCGACGCCGCTCAGCAATCTCTATCTGAATACCGGACACGGCACGCTCGGCTGGACGATGGCCTGCGGCTCCGGTCAGCTGCTGGCCGACCTTATCAGCGGCAAAACCTCGGCGATCGCCGCCGACGATCTGTCGGTTTTCCGCTACTTGCCGGGTTTTACCCCGTCATCGTCACCATTACGCAACGCGAACGCCACGCGTTAACAGTCAGGGAGAGGGAGTATGTCACGTCCAGTTTTCGCCACCATCGATCAGCAGGCGCTGCGGCATAATCTGGCGATAGTGCGCCAGGCGGCGCCCGATGCGCGCGTCTGGTCGGTGGTCAAAGCCAATGCTTACGGCCACGGGCTGGCCCGCGTCTGGGAGAGCCTGGCGCAGACCGACGGCTTCGCCCTGCTGAATATGGAAGAGGCGATCCTGCTGCGCGACAGCGGCTGGCGTAAACCGATCCTGCTGCTGGAGGGCTTTTTCCATGCCGACGATCTGCAGCTGATCGATCGCTATCGCCTGACCACCAGCGTGCACAGCAACTGGCAGATCAAAGCGCTGGCGGAAGCGCGACTCTCCGCGCCGGTGGATATCTATCTGAAGGTCAACAGCGGCATGAACCGTCTCGGCTTCCGGCCTGAGCAGGCGCACGGCGCCTGGCAAAAGCTGCGCGCGCTGGAAAACGTCGGCGACATTACGCTGATGGCGCACTTTGCCGATGCGGAAAACCCGGAAGGGCTGATCGCGCCGTTGCAGCGCATTGAACGCGCCGCCGAAGGGCTCGCGATTCCCCGTTCGCTCTCCAATTCCGCCTGCACGCTCTGGCATCCTGAAGCGCACTACGACTGGGTGCGCCCCGGTATCATTCTCTACGGCGCGTCGCCCAGCGGCGACTGGCAGGATATCGCCAGCACCGGCCTGAAGCCGGTGATGACGCTTAACAGCGAAATCATCGGCATCCAGCAGCTAAGCCGCGGCGACGGCGTCGGCTACGGCTATCGCTACCATGCGCAGCAGGAGCAGCGTATCGGCGTGGTGGCGTGCGGCTATGCCGACGGCTATCCGCGTCACGCGCCCAACGGCACGCCGGTCTGCGTGGATGGCGTAATGACTCAGGTGGTCGGCGCGATCTCGATGGATATGATCACCGTTGACCTGACGCCATGTCCGCAGGCAGGCATTGGTTCAACGGTCGAGCTGTGGGGCGAGCAGGTGAAAATCGATCAGGTGGCGAAAGCGGCCGGCACGGTCGGCTATGAGCTGATGTGCGCGCTGGCGCCGCGCGTGCCGGTCAGGGTTATTTAAGCGCGGTCAGCGAACCGCGCATCTTCTTACTGCAGCGCCAGGCGATGAGCGCCAGTGCTGCGCCCGCCAGCATCATCAGCGCCAGCGCGCTCTTTTCCGCCACGGGCAGCATGACAATCAGCAGGCTGCCCGCCGCGCCGCCCGCCATCTGAATAAACCCCTGCAGCGCTGCCGCTACGCCAGCCTGCTGCTGGTAGGGCTCCAGCGCATAGCTGGTGGCAGGGCCGACGGTAAAAGCCAGGCCCGCGACCGAAACGGCGACCGGCAGCATATAGAGCGCCCAGTGGCTCTGCGCGCCCTGCGGCAGCAAATGCATACCGGCGAACAGCAGCAGCGCGCCCGCCAGCATGGTGACGAAGCCCATCGCCAGACAGAACGGCCGTCCCGCCTTACGGATCGCTTTATTGACGAAGGCGCTCACCAGCATGATCCAGAAACCGTTGGCGCCAAAGGCGAACGAAAACTGCAGCGGCGTCAGGCCGCCTTCCGTCATCAGCACGTGCGGCGCCAGCGAAACATAGGTCAGCACCATGCCGAGCGCGCCCGCGTTGGCGAAAGCGAAGGCGAGAAAGCGCGGCTGACGCAGAATAGCGCCATACTGCGCCAGCGGCAGTCCCTTTACCCGCAGCGTATTGGCGGGGCGCGTTTCGGGCAGCCCGACGAGCACGATAACCGCGATAAGCAGGCCGTAGGCGCACAGGAACCAGAAGGGCGCGCGCCAGTCGAAGGCGCTGGCGAGCAGGCCGCCCAGCAAGGGCGCCAGCGCCGGCACGATATTCAGCGCGCCGTTCAGAAAACCGTAGGCACGCGCCGCGTCGTCGCCGCTCAGGCGGTCGCGCACGCCGCTAAAGGCGACAACGGCGCTACAGCAGACCGCGCAGCCCTGAATCAGGCGCGCCGACAGAAACATCGGCCAGCTGGTGGCGGTCGCCGCTACCGCGCTGCCCGCCACATAAAGCGCCAGGCCCAGCAGCGCGATCGGCTTGCGGCCGTAGTTATCCACCAGCGGGCCGGTCACCAGCTGCCCTAAGCCCATCACCAGCAGAAAGATCGGAATCGTCGTCTGGATCAGGCTGACCGGCGTATTCAGGCCGGCGGCGATATCAGGCAGGGTTGGCAGATAGAGATCGATGCCCAGCGGCGCCAGCAGCACCAGGCTTAACAGCATCAGGGTAAATTTTTGCATAAAAACCAGAAGGTGAACGTCTTGTTAAAACAAGCGGGAAGGGTAATGAGTTGAGGACGAAAAGAAAAGCGGAAAATAGGATGCCCGCCGTAAAGCGGGCATCCTGAGCGCGCTTAGTAGGCGCCGTCGCGGCGCAGCACTACGCCGGCGGTTTTAAACAGAATGGCGATATCGGTCCACAGCGCCCAGTTCTTCACATACCAGGAGTCGAAGTAGACGCGCGTATCGTAGTCGATATCGTTGCGGCCGCTGACCTGCCACAGGCCGGTCATGCCCGGTTTCGCCATCAGATAGTAGTCGACATCGCCCGCATAGCGCTCCAGCTCCGCCTCGATAACCGGGCGCGGACCCACCAGGCTCATCTCGCCGCGGATAACGTTCCACAGCTGCGGCAGCTCATCAAGACTGGTTTTGCGCAGGAAGCCGCCGATGCTGGTGATGCGCGGATCCTTTTTCAGCTTAAAGTCTTTGTCCCATTCGGCACGCGCCTCTGCGCTGGTGGCCAGCAGTTGCTCCAGCACCTCTTTCGAGTTGGTCACCATTGAGCGGAACTTCAGGCATTTAAACTTCTCGCCGTTCTGGCCGATACGCTCATGACCGTAGATGGCGTTGCCGCCGTCGCGTTTCACCATATAGCAGAGCAGACCGAAAACCGGTGCAAGGAACAGCAGCAGCAGCGAGGCGACCACGATATCGAAGCCGCGCTTCAGGAAGCGCGAAGAGCGCTTGGCGAGGCTGTTGCTGACGCGCAGGATCATCACTTCATGGCTGAAGATAAATGACATATCGGTGCCGTAGAGCGGTACGCCGCGCAGCGTCGGGATGACGGAGATCGAGCGGCAGTTCATTTTCGACAGGAATTTCAGCCAGGTGTCGCGCACCACCTGCTGTTCAAATTCGGTGGCGACGATAAACTGCACGTTGTCGCGGTCAATGGTCTGCCAGTTAATGTCCTGCTGTTTGATAACTGGCACGCCGTTAACAGACGGCGGATTATTTTCGTCGTCGGTGCTGATAAATGCCTGCACGTTATAGCCGAGGATCTCTTCGCTCTGCAGTGCCGCGTAAGCTTCCATAGCGTTTTTGCCCGACCCGATAATAATGGTCTCTTTTTGCCACTGCCCGGCGCGGTTAATGGCGCGTTTGACGGCGGCGCGCATCAGCGGCAGCAGCAGCAGCGCGTAGCTCCAGCTAAACAGCCAGACCATGCGCGAAAAGTCCCACTTGGAAAAGGCGATCAGCGCCAGATCCAGCAGCGAAAACACGAACAGCGTTTTCACCACTTCTTTGAGTTCAAACCAAAAGGGTTTGCGGTAGGTGTAGTGACGCATGCGCATCCAGAAATAAGCGGTGCACAATACGGAAAGCGCAAATTGCGCAATAAAACGATATTCAATTTGATGAGGCGGAATAAATCCATCCAGGTCGCCCCAGATTCCCTGAATAGTGGCGGCGGATAAAAACAGCGCCAGATTAAGGGCAACCAAATCGGAAAAGCTTAACGCCAGCTTTGCGATGATATTTTTTCGCGTTCCGCTCCATGAGCGGCTCGCATCATTCATTACCAGTGTACTTGCCATAACACCTGCTCTCTTTTTTCTTAAGTAAAAGATGGCCTGACCAGAATCAAGTACGCGCTCAGGAGTGGACAACCGAAAAACCAAAACAATTGTTTTCAGTTCATTACAGTCGTTAGAGCCATACAGGCTGCAGTGAAGAGATAAAATAATTACGTGATTGTTGTCACGAAAATCTGCAGCAGCGATTAAGAGTATGCAGGAGATATTTGACAGAGTTAATACGGAACAAATCCTAAAAACCTTTTTTTGCCTAAAGTTTTTTATATCTAACCTGTTGAATTTATTGCTTAAAGCGAGGAAAGGGCGGGAAATAACCAAATATTTCAGACAACTTTTTCGGAATTACCGCCAGGCGTATTGGCTGGCGGCAAAATGTGCGGTCAGGCAGGTTTTTTTAACACCCACTGGTCTTGCTGTTTATCGTAATGCCCAATTTGTAAATCCACCGGTTCGCCATCAATCCAGGCCGGCACGCTGGTGTCATGGTCCCAGCCGTCGAGTTGATAACTCAGGTCGGGATTGGTTTGACAGGGAATAGTGACGGTCTGCAGATTATCGCTGTCGAGCTCGGCATCAATAATCTCATAACGACCAATTTTAACGACGTGTCCCATAACTCTCTCCCGTTTGCTGGACCAAATAATGAGCATAGCCGTTTCTGCTGGAATATCGAGCCGCAGCGCCTCGGATTATTCTCGCTCTTCCGCGACGCGCACCCCAATTTTAACGATGCGGTTATCTTCTTTTTCCGCCACCGTCCAGGTAATGTGATTCCACTCAACGTGATCGCCGACCACCGGCGTGCCGCCAAGCATGCTCATTACCAGCTGACCAAGCGACTGCAGGTCGTTGGTCTCTTCGCCCAGCTCCAGCCCGTAAATCTGCGCCACGTCGCGCAGGCGTGCCTCGGCGTCGAGTATGAAGTCGCCGAAAAAGCGCTGATCCAGCGAGACGGGTGGCGACTGGCTGAACATTTTGCCCAGCGCGGGCAGATCGCGTTCGCGACCGATAACGCAGATCACGTCGCCTTCCTTCAGCCGGGTATTCGCGTTCGGGTGCATCAGCGCGTTGTCGCGAAACAGCGCGGCGATGCGGGTTTCGCGCGGCATCTGCAGATCGCGCAGCGCCGCGCCGACGCACCATTTGTCGGCGCTGAGCTGATAGACGAACTGCTCCCAGGGATTTTCCGGGTGAATATCCAGACCGACGCGGCTGATAGGCGACGCCGTGGGCGGCACCACGACGCGCGCTTTCTTTGCCGCAAAGCCGAGCGACGTGCCCTGCAGCATCAGCGACACCAGCACCACGAAGAAGGCGATATTAAAGTAGAGCGAGGCATTCTCCAGACCCGCCATCATCGGAAAGACCGCAAGAATAATCGGCACCGCGCCGCGCAGGCCGACCCAGCTGATAAAGATGCGCTCACGGCCGGTAAAGCCGCGGAAAGGCAGCAGCCCCACCAGAATCGACAGCGGACGCGCCACCAGAATCAGCCACAGCGACAGGATCATCGCCGGCACCGCGATATGCCACAGATCGGACGGCGTCACCAGCAGGCCAAGCACGATAAACATGCCGATCTGGCTGAGCCAGGCCATGCCGTCAAAAGTCTGCAGAATGCCGTGACGGTTGCGGATCGGCCTGTTGCCGAGCAGAAAACCGCAGAGATAGACCGCGAGAATGCCGCTGCCTTCCAGCATCGTGGTGAGCGCGAACACCAGTATGCCGCCGCTCAGGGCCAGCAGCGGGTAGAGGCCGGTGGCCAGGCTAATGCGGTTGATCAGCTGCTGCAGCGCCCAGCCGCCGCCCAGCCCCAGCACGATACCCAGACCGAACTGCTGCACCAGATGCACCAGGAACATCCAGTCGAGCCCGGTTTCGCCTTTCTGGATCATCTCAATCAGAGTAATAGTTAAAAACACCGCCATAGGGTCGTTGCTGCCTGACTCAATCTCCAGCGTAGAGCTGACGCGCTCGTTCAGGCCTTTGTCGCCCAGCAGCGAGAAGACCGCCGCGGCATCGGTGGAGCCGATGATGGCGCCGATCAGAAAGCCCTGCATTAAATCGAGCCGGAACAGCCACGCGGCCGCCAGACCGGTCAGCCCGGCGGTGATCATCACGCCGACCGTCGCCAGCGAGAGCGCCGGTCCCAGCGCCACCTTGAACGAGCTGGCCTTGGTGCGCATGCCGCCGTCCAGCAGGATCACCGCCAGCGCCAGGTTGGAGATCAGATAGGCGGCGGGGTAGTTGTCGAAGGCGATGCCGCCAATGCCGTCGACGCCGGTCAGCATGCCTAACGCCAGAAATATCACAAGGATAGGGATGCCGAGCCGCGAAGAGAAAGAACTGAGTAAGATGCTTGACGCAACCAGCACAGAACCGATGATAAAAAGGCTGTAGACAATGTTGTGGTTCAATGGGCTCTCCTGCGGTTACGACAATGATAAGAAGGCTGGTGCGGGGAATGGCCGTCCATCTGAAAAAGAAGATGCGTAATCAGTAAGTTGTCAGCGCGTAATCTCTAATTATACGAATTGATTTTTCTGTCTGAGCTAAGGCTTAATGTGCAAAAAAAAGGCCTTGTTCGTCAAGAGGATTAATGGCGGGTATTTTAGCAGGTATTCGCGGGATTAAATAAAAAAGCCGGTCAGCGACCGGCTCAGAGCATCAGGCTTCCGCTGCCTGTTTGTGAAACAGCTCGCGAAATACCGGGTAAATATCCTCCGGCTCGCGGATATGCTGGATGGCGAAATTATCGAACATCGCCTGCAGATGTTCATATTCGCGCCACAGCGTCTGGTGCGCACGCCGGGTTATCTCAATATAGCTGTAGTAGCGCACCACCGGCAGAATGTTCTTCGCCAGAATCTCGTGGCAGAGCGGCGAATCGTCCGCCCAGTTATCGCCGTCCGACGCCTGGGCCGCATAGATGTTCCACTGCGACGGATCGTAGCGCTCTTTGACCACCTCATCCATCAGCTTCAGGGCGCTGGAGACGATGGTGCCGCCGGTTTCCTGCGAATAGAAGAACTCTTGCTCATCGACCTCTTTCGCCTGCGTATGGTGGCGGATATAGACCACGTCCACGTTTTTATAGGTCCGGCTCAGGAACAGGTAAAGCAGAATATAGAAACGCTTCGCCATATCCTTCGTCGCCTGATCCATTGAGCCGGAGACATCCATCAGGCAGAACATTACCGCCTGGCTGGAGGGCTCTGGCCGTTTTTCAAAGTTCTTATAGCGCAGGTCAAAGGTGTCGATAAAGGGCACGCGCTCGATACGCGCGCGTAGTTCAGCAATCTCTTTGCGCAGGCGCTCCTCTTCCAGCAGCTGCGCCGGCTCCGCTTTCTCAATCGCCGTCAGCGCCTCCTCCAGCTCATGCATCATGCGGCGCTTGCCTGCGGTCATCGCGGTGCGTCTTGCCAGCGAATTTTGCAGCGACCGTACCACGCTAATATTGGCGGGCACGCCATTAGAGGTAAAACCGGCGCGATGGGTTTTATATTCATTCAGCTGGCGATGCTGGTTTTTACGCAGATTCGGCAGCGCCAGATCTTCGAACAGCAGGTCGAGATACTCATCTTTAGAGATCTGGAAAACGAACTCATCCTGACCTTCGCCATCCTGACTGGCGTTGCCCTGGCCGCTGCCTCCGCCACCTCCGCCGCCCTGAGGCCGCTCGATACGGTCGTTCTGCACAAAGTGGTCGTTGCCGGGATGGACGCGATGACGGCTGCCGCCGCGGCCCTGATGGAAAATCGGTTCGTTAATATCGTCGACTGGAATGGAAACGGACTCGCCACTTTCAACGTCGGTTACCGAACGCTTATTGATGGCCTCCGAGATAGACTGTTTGATTTGCGACTTATAACGGCGCAAAAAGCGCTGTCTGTTGACTGCGCTTTTATTCTTGCCGTTGAGTCGCCGATCGATGAAGTAGGCCATAAAACTCCCCCAAACGTTGTAAGCAGGTCGGGCAGGGGCCCGACCTTATGAGTATTAATGCCAGCGCATCAACGTGCTTACGCGTTGTGATTAGGACGATTTACGCACGCGCAGATACCATTCGCACAGCAGACGCACCTGCTTGCGGGTATAGCCTTTCTCCATCATGCGCTCGACGAAATCGTCATGTTTCTTCTGTTCATCCGTGGAGGTTTTGGTATTGAACGAGATAACCGGCAGCAGTTCCTCGGTGTTCGAGAACATTTTTTTCTCGATCACGGTGCGCAGCTTCTCGTAACTGGTCCAGTTGGGATTGCGGCCGTTATTCTGCGCGCGGGCGCGCAGCACAAAGTTTACAATCTCGTTGCGGAAATCTTTCGGGTTGCTGATCCCGGCCGGTTTCTCAATTTTTTCCAGTTCCGCATTCAGCGACTCGCGGTCGAACAGCTGTCCGGTATCGGGATCGCGGTACTCCTGATCCTGAATCCAGAAATCGGCGTAGGTCACATAGCGGTCAAAGATGTTTTGGCCATATTCAGAGTAGGACTCCAGATAGGCGGTCTGAATCTCCTTGCCGATAAACTCAGCGTATTTGGGGATCAGATAGCCTTTCAGGTGCTCCAGATACTTCTCTGCCTGATCCTGCGGGAACTGCTCGCGCTCAATCTGCTGCTCCAGCACATAGAAAAGGTGCACCGGGTTCGCCGCCACTTCGTTGTGATCGAAGTTAAACACGCGCGACAGGATTTTAAACGCGAAGCGGGTAGAGAGGCCGTTCATGCCTTCGTCAACGCCGGAGTAGTCGTGATACTCCTGCCAGGATTTCGCTTTCGGGTCGGTATCCTTCAGGCTTTCGCCGTCATAAACGCGCATTTTCGAATAGATGCTGGAGTTCTCCGGCTCTTTCAGGCGCGACAGGATAGAGAACCGGGCCAGGGTTTCCAGCGTGCCGGGCGCGCAGGGCGCGGTTGCCAGTTCGCTGTGGTTAAGCAGTTTCTCGTAGATTTTGATCTCTTCGGAAACGCGCAGGCAGTAAGGCACCTTGACGATGTAGACGCGGTCAAGAAACGCCTCGTTGTTTTTGTTGTTGCGGAAGGTCACCCATTCCGATTCGTTGGAGTGCGCCAGGATAATGCCGTTGAACGGCAGCGCCGAGATCCCCTCCGTACCGTTGTAGTTCCCTTCCTGCGTCGCGGTCAGCAGGGGATGCAGCACCTTAATCGGCGCTTTAAACATCTCGACGAATTCCATGATCCCCTGGTTAGCACGGCACAGCGCGCCGGAATAACCGTAGGCGTCGGGATCGTTTTGCGCATGATTCTCCAGCTTGCGGATATCGACTTTACCCACCAGCGCGGAGATGTCCTGGTTATTCTCGTCGCCAGGCTCGGTTTTAGCGATCGCCAGCTGTTCGAGAATCGACGGCCAGACTTTCACTACTTTGAAGCGGGTGATATCGCCGCCGAATTCATGCAGCCGTTTCGCCGCCCAGGGCGACATAATGGTGCCGAGGTAGCGACGCGGCACGTTGTACTCTTTTTCAAGAATGTTGGCGTCTTCCTGCGGATTGAACAGGCAGAGCGGATGATCGTTGACCGGGCTGCGTTCGCCGTCGGCGCTCAACACATAGATAGGCACGCGCTGCATCAGCGCTTTCAGACGCTCTGCCAGCGAGGATTTACCGCCGCCGACCGGCCCCAGCAGGTACAGGATCTGTTTTCTCTCCTCCAGACCCTGCGCGGCATGTTTCAGATAGGAAACGATCTGCTCTATGGCCTCTTCCATGCCATAGAACTCTTCGAAGGCCGGGTAGCGGCCAATCACACGGTTGGAGAATATTCTGGAAAGGCGTGGCTCCTGGGCAGTATCGACCATTACTGGCTCACCTATAGCCATTAACAGTCGCTCTGCGGCGTTGGCGTATGCACTGCGATCCTGCTTACAGATGGCAAGAAATTCCTGCAGTGTGAACTCTTCGTCCTTGGCAGCTTCATAACGCTGACGATAGTGATCGAATATATTCATAGCGATGCCCGTCCTTTCGTTTTTAGCACAGGTAAAGGAGCGTAATTAAAGGCTCATGCAGCTCCCGGAAGATATTCTCATTTGAGTACAGCAACCCTTATGCCAACCTGATGTATTGTTATCGGGGTACACACTTCTTATGGTCACTCTGCTCGTACTAAGACTCACGGCTTACTTTTAACTGTAGAAGGCATTTAGGAAATTTCCTCCGCATAATTTTACTATTTGGCGATATATCAATAACAAAGTCAGATTGTTGCAAAGCCAGCTTTGCGTCAACCAAAGGGAAAAGAGAGTAGAATCCGGCAGATGTGCCGCTTTCAGCCGCTCTGTTAAAGAGCACCTCAGATAATGGTTAAACCGGCGAGCAAAAATCGTTAAACTTCGTAGTGATTTTTATATTTATGGAAGAAATAAATTGTGAACCAATTCAAACTTAAAGCGCCTGGCGCAATTATTTGTGCTCTTTTTTTCGCTAATACCGCTGCTGCTGAATCCTTGTCGCTTGGCGCATCAGTGATTTACGCGCAGTCTCCCTATCGTGGCGGGCAGGATCGTTATTTGCCGGTTCCCGTCATCAATTATGAGGGCGATAATTTCTGGTTCCATTCTCTGCAGGGCGGTTATTACCTGTGGAAAGATCCGCAAAATCAGCTCTCTCTGACGCTGCTCGGTTCGCCGCAGCAGTACGATCCGGGCGACAACGATCTCGGCGACATGAAAGGCCTTGATAAGCGCCGTATGACCCTCATGGGCGGCGCCACCTATAACCATATGGCGGAGTGGGGCATCCTGCGCACGGCGCTGCTGGGCGATGTGCTTAACAACAGCAACGGCATCATCTGGGATATGACCTACCTCTATCGCTTCGACTTTGGCGATTTCAGCCTGACGCCAGGCGTCGGCGCGATGTGGACCAGCGCCAATCAGAACCGCTACTACTATGGCGTCTCCAGCCATGAATCGGCGCGCACCGGCATCGACCGCTATCAGCCTGACGACAGCTGGTCTCCCTACGTCGAGCTGAGCGCCAGCTATCAGATCACGCCGCAGTGGAACGCCAGCCTGGTGGGACGCTACACCCGCTTCGACAGCGAGATTAAAGACAGCCCGATGATCGACAAGAGCGGACAGACTACGCTCTGGACCGGCATCAGCTACAGCTTCTAAACGGCGCTGTCGCGGGGCAAATTGTTAACCAGGCACCAAAAGGGTGCCCTGATTTGATGCAGGAGCAAACGGATGGACAAAGCGATCGCTTTTGATGACCACACGCGACTACCCGCGATAGGTCAGGGCACCTGGTATATGGGCGAAGACGCCGCGCGACGCCGTGAAGAGGTCGCCGCGCTGCAGGCGGGACTCGATGCGGGCCTGACGCTGATTGACACCGCCGAGATGTATGCGGACGGCGGCGCGGAAGAGGTGGTCGGCGAGGCGCTGCGCGGACGACGCGACAGCGCGTTTCTCGTTTCGAAGGTTTATCCCTGGAACGCGGGCGAAACGGATGCTATCGACGCCTGCGAGCGCAGCCTGCGGCGGCTCGATACCGATCGACTGGATCTCTATCTGCTGCACTGGCGCGGCAACGTGCCGCTTGAAGAGACTATTCGCGCAATGGAAACCCTTCAGCAGCAGGGCAAAATCCTGCGCTGGGGCGTCTCTAATTTTGACGTCGACGATCTGCAGGAGCTGCTGGAAGAACCCGGCGGCGCACGCTGCGCCACCAATCAGGTGCTGTATCATCTCGCGTCGCGCGGCATCGAGTTCGATCTGCTGCCCGCCTGCCAGCAGCATCAGATGCCGGTCATGGCCTATTGCCCGCTGGCGCAGGCCGGAAGGCTGCGACAGGCGCTCTTTTCCGACACCACGCTGGTGGAGATTGCACAACAGAAGGGCATTAGCGTCGCGCAGCTGCTGCTGGCGTGGGTTATCCGCAAAGAGGGCGTGATGGCAATCCCTAAGGCGAGCTCGCAGGCGCACGTGAAAGAGAACGCCGCGGCGCTGCAGATCCGGCTGAGCGACGATGAGCTGGCGCGAATCAACCAGGCGTTTCCGCCGCCGCAGCACAAGATGGCGCTGGATGTCGTCTAAAGGTAAAGCTATGCCTGCGTTCTGCTGGTGCGGCGCGGTCGCGAGTGACACGGCGCGTGCGCCAGTCGCTCGCACCTCTGGCGCGAAACGCATTGCTCTGCGCTCCGTGTCACTCACTTCTCAATCAGGCAGCCGCCTGACTTCTTTTAAGCTTTCTGCCGCAGACGGAAGGTGGTCGCCAGCCGCGCCGGTTTTTCGCCTGCGCTGCGCATCGGTTTAGAGATGCGCGCCGTCTCCACGCAAACCATGGTTTTATAGCCGTCGTTGGCCATGTCCGCCATGCTGCATGACAGCTCAACGCCTGGGTTCCAGGTCACCACGTCGCTGTGATGATGGTGATAGACCTCAATCATGCGCTGTCCCTGTTTATCCTGAATCAGTGCGCAATCTTCCGGCTGGGTGAAAACGCGGTCAATACGGCCCGGATAGGTCTGTTTGCCGCTGGAAGTCTGCTCGCTGTTGTTGTCGACCTTGTCGATAAAGTGCGAACCCAGACCGCTGACCTCTACGCCGGCGATATCGGCCACCTGGAAATAGCTGTGCAGCGCGCCGGTCGCGGTAAAGTCGCCGTGCGCTTCCAGCTCGATTTCGCAGTGCTTGCCGAGGCGGAAACGGGCGAACAGGGTAAAGTCATGCGGCCATAATTTTTTCGTCTGCGCCGTACTCTCCAGCACGAAGGTCAGCATTACGCTCTCTTCGTTCTCATCGTGGGCCGACAGCGTCCAGGGCTGATTACGGGCGAAACCGTGCGCCGGTTCGCCTTCCGGCCCAAACCACGGCCAGCAGATGGGCACGCCGCCGCGAATGGCTTTGCCGGCAGCAAAAAGCGACTTTTCGCTCAGCCAGATAACCGGCTTTTCTCCGCTCGGCTGCCAGGCGATCAGATGCGCGCCCTGAAGCGTAATCGCAGCACGCACCTGGGGATGGCTCACTACAATCACCGGCAGATCGCCCAGCTGACGCTGCGAGAGGTAAGGGGAGATCTGCTTCACCACGGGCAGCGAGAAAATTTTATCTTGCATAACCGAATCCTTCCTGTTGCTACGAAAAAAAAGGGCGACCGAAGTCGCCCTTGTTGTCTGTCGTGACCGGTCTGCTTATTTAGCAACCAGCGCGATCAGGTCGAGAACTTTGTTTGAGTAGCCGGTTTCGTTGTCGTACCAGGAAACCAGTTTCACGAAGTTGTCGTTCAGTGCGATGCCAGCTTTAGCGTCGAACACGGAAGTCAGCACTTCGCCGTTGAAGTCGGTAGAAACCACGTCGTCTTCAACGTAGCCCAGCACGTCTTTCATCTCGCCTTCTGCAGCGGCTTTGATCGCTGCACAAATTTCTTTGTAAGAAGCCGCTTTTTCCAGACGGACGGTCAGGTCAACAACAGAAACGTTCGGAGTCGGTACGCGGAACGCCATACCGGTCAGTTTACCGTTCAGCTCCGGCAGGACTTTGCCCACGGCTTTCGCTGCGCCAGTAGAAGACGGGATGATGTTCTGAGATGCGCCGCGGCCGCCGCGCCAGTCTTTGTGAGACGGGCCGTCAACGGTTTTCTGCGTGGCGGTGGTCGCGTGAACGGTGGTCATCAGACCTTCGACGATGCCGAATTTGTCGTTGATGACTTTCGCCAGCGGTGCCAGGCAGTTGGTGGTGCAGGAAGCGTTAGAAACGATGTCCTGGCCAGCATATTTGTCGAAGTTAGCGCCGCGAACGAACATCGGGGTGTCGTCTTTAGACGGACCGGTCAGCACGACTTTCTTCGCGCCGGCAGTGATGTGTTTACGTGCGGTTTCGTCAGTCAGGAAGATGCCGGTCGCTTCAGCAACAACATCAACGCCTGCTTCGTCCCACTTCAGGTTAGCCGGGTCTCTCTCAGAGGTAACGCGGATTTTTTTGCCGTTAACGATCAGCGCGCCGTCCTGTACTTCAACGGTACCGTCGAAGCGGCCGTGCGTTGAGTCGTACTTCAGCATGTAAGCCATGTAGTCCGCGTCTAACAGGTCGTTGATCGCAACGATTTCGATGTCAGAACGCTGCTGAGCAGCACGGAAAACGATACGGCCGATACGACCAAAACCGTTGATACCTACTTTGATAGTCATATATTCCACCAGCTATTTGTTAGTGAATAAAAGGTTGGCTGTAAAATTACAAAAACCTTACCAGGCGTCAAGCGGAATCGTGTCAATAGTTGCGACAGGTCAATCCGTTCGACAGGAATAATTTGATGCGCAACCGCTTGCGCAACAAGCGTGTTGAGATGATGCCGAAACCCGATTGCTGAATATAAAGGGATAGCGCTAGCAAAAGGTGATCGAGGTCACAAATCTACGCTGCGAAAGGGAAGTATGGTCGCTAAGCACGAAAAAAGCCCCGGTAATGTTATTCGTTTGTTAGAATAGTAGACGATTTTTTCAGAATGACACTCTCCGGAACCACTCAAATGGCTAAAGAAACCGCACCTGAAGCAAAAATTGCGCAATTGTCTGAAATGCAGCGCTATGTGACCCAGCAGCGCGGCACGGAACCGCCTTTCAGCGGCGCGCTTCTGCACAATAAACAGGAAGGCATCTATCACTGCCTGGTCTGCAACGCGCCGCTGTTTCTCTCGGAAACCAAGTATGACTCTGGCTGCGGCTGGCCGAGTTTCTATCAGCCGGTAGGCGACGACGCGATTCGCTATCTGGAGGATGACTCTCACGGCATGCATCGGATCGAAATTCGCTGTAATAACTGCGACGCGCACCTGGGACACGTCTTCCCGGACGGGCCGCAGCCGACCGGCGAACGCTACTGCGTTAACTCGGCGTCGCTGAGCTTTACCGACGAGCAGGGCGACGAAAAGCAGGGGTGATGAATGAAACAACAGCTTGAAGCGATGGTCGACGCCATGACGCCTGAGGTCTACGAACGACTGGCAACGGCGGTGGAAACCGGTAAATGGCCGGACGGCGTGGCGCTGTCGCAGGAGCAGCGTGACAACTGCCTGCAGCTGGTGATGCTCTATCAGGCGCGCCATAACGAGTCGCCGCAGCATATGACCATCGGCAAGGGCGGCGAAATGGTGACGAAATCGAAGCGAGAGCTGAAAGAAGAGTTCGGTATCGACGCGGAGATTACGCGCATCAATCTGCACTGAAATAAGGCCGACCTTGCGTCGGCCTTACCTATAGCGCTAAATCAGCACCGCACCCTGCGCCTTCATCTGGGCGAACGCGATATCGCTGTCTTCCGGGCTAAGATTCACCCCGCGACAGCCTTCCTTCACCACCGTCACCTGATAACCCAGCTCCAGCGCGTCCAGCACGCTGTACTTCACGCAGTAGTCCGTGGCGATTCCCAGCATCACAAGATGGGTGATGCCGCGCGCCTGCAGCCAGCTGTCCAGCTCGGTTTTGCGCCGATGGCCGTTGTCGAAAAAGGCGCTGTAGCTGTCAACGTCGACATCCTGTCCCTTATGGAATACCGCGTCGATCAGGTTGCGATCGAGGCCGGGATGAAGCTCGGCGCCGGCGGAACCCTGAATGCCGTGATCCGGCCACCAGATCTGCGCCAGCCCGTTGAGTTCGCCCAGCGTGTAGACCGGTTCGCCGGATACCGAGGCGAAGCTGCCGTGGTTGGCCGGATGCCAGTCCTGCAGCGCCAGCACGCACTCGCCGCGCGCGCGGAATTCGCGCGCATAGCGGTTGGCGACCGGCACGGTCATATCGCCTTCATGCACGGCCATGGGGCCGCCGGGACAAAAATCGTTTTGAATATCTATGATGATGAGGGCCTGCTTCATAACAGGTGGCTCCGTAATTAGTCTTCGGTCAGTTCACCGCGCAAATTTTGCTGCATCCTGGCGCGGATCTCATCGCAGGAGAGCGACTGACTCAGTAAAAAGTGGAGCTTGGTCAGCGCGGCTTCCACCGTTAAATCAAATCCGCTTATGACGCCCGCATGCTCAAGAGCATTGCCGGTGGCGTAGCCGCCCATGTTCACCTTGCCGGAAATACACTGGGTCAGGTTAACCACTACAATGCCGCGCTCGCTGGCCTGCCGCAGCTCGGCGAGAAACTCGGCGTTCTGCGGCGCGTTGCCGACGCCGTAGGAGCGCAGGATCAGCGCTTTTACCGGCTGGCGTAAAAAGTTGCGCACCACATCCGCCGAGATGCCTGGATAGATGGTGACGACGCCGATAGGCTGCGGCGTAATGGTATGCACCTTCAGCGGTCCATGGCCTTGCGGCGCGGGCGGCGTATTCAGCCGGCGAATATGGATGCCGGCCTCCAGCAGGGCGGAAAGGTTCGGCGATGCAAAAGCGTTAAAGCCGTCCGCATGCGCTTTCGTGGTGCGGTTGCCGCGATAGAGCTGGTTGTTGAAAAACAGCGAGACTTCATTCACGGGATAGTTCGCCGCCACGTAGAGCGCATTCAGCAGGTTTTGCTGGCCGTCGGAGCGTAGCTCCGCCAGCGGGATCTGCGAACCGGTCACGATAACGGGCTTCGCCAGGTTCTCCAGCATAAACGACAGCGCCGAAGCGGTGAAGGCCATGGTATCGGTTCCATGCAGGATAACAAATCCATCGTAGCGATCATAATTTTGTCGAATATCTTCCGCGATAGCCTGCCAGTCTTCGGGCGTCATATCGGAAGAGTCGATCAGCGGATCGTATTCATGAATAGTGAAATCCGGCATCTCAGGGCGGTGGAACTCCGGCATATTCGCCAGCTGTTGCTGCAGGTGACCTGAAACCGGAATATAGCCCTGCGCGGAGCGCTGCATGCCGATAGTGCCGCCGGTATAGGCGACATAAATGTTTTTCTTTTGCATCAGAAACTCAGACTTGCCGTAAAACGCGCAGTATAAGGGGAAAGCGGGGGAAAAGCAGCCCGATCGAGGACCGGGCTGCGAGCTTCATCGCACTTCGCCGCAGTTCAGACAGAACGCATAGCGATTTTGCGGATCGTTGAGGTTATTCAGCAGACCGGGCTGCTGTTTCATGGCGCTCATTACGTCCAGCATCGGCGCGGGCAGCCAGGCTTTCAGCGTGGTCGGCAGCACCGCCTGCGCCGAGGCGTTGACCTGGCTGAGCAGCATATCGAACATGCCCGGCTGATCCTGATACCAGGTGAGCTGCGGCTTCGCGACCTTAGCCAGTTCGCCCGCTTTCTTCACCGCATCGTCAAAGTCGCCCAGCGCGTCTACCAGGCCGTTGGCTTTAGCGTCGCTGCCGGTCCAGACGTGGCCCTGCGCGATAGCGTCGATTTGCTCCGGCGTTTTATGGCGCGAAGCGGCGACCAGACCGACGAAGTTGCGGTAGCCGTTTTCAATCGTCAGCTGCATCAGCTGCTGCACTTCAGTCGGCAATGCTTTGGTGGAGGCCACGTCCGCCAGCGGCGAGGTGGCGACGCCGTCCGTATGCACGCCGATGCTGTCCAGACTGTTCTCCAGCGTATTGATGACGCCGAAAATGCCGATGGAGCCGGTCAGGGTGCTCGGGCTGGCGACGATGTAGTCCGCTGGCGTTGAGATCCAGTAGCCGCCTGAGGCCGCCATGCCGCCCATAGAAACCACGACGGGCTTACCGGCCGCATGTGCGGCGGCCAGCTCTTCACGGATCGCTTCGGACGCCGTAACGCTGCCGCCAGGGCTGTTGACGCGCAGGATAATCGCCTTGATTTTGGGATCGAGGCGCGCATCGCGGATCTGCGCGGCGGTGGTGTCGCCGCCGACATTGCCGGGGGTCTCCTCGCCGTCCATAATCGCGCCGCTCGCCATTACCACCGCGATATTGCCATCCTGCTGGGTCGGCTGTTTCACGTTGTAGTCATAGATGCTGACGCTGTGGTAGTCGTTGCTGGCTTTATCCCAGCCGAAGGTTTTCACCAGCTGCTGATCGGCCGCCGCGCGGCTGTCCAGCACATCCACCAGCTTATTGTTAAGCGCATATTTGGCGGTATCGCCGTTTACCGCCTCAAGTCCGGCGATCACCGCCGCCGCCCCTGGGAACAGCTGATCCGGCGTAATCTGACGGTTGCCCGCTACGGTATTCAGGTAGTTCTGCCACAACTGACCGACCCAGCGGCTGTCAGCGTCGCGCGCCGCCTGTGACATATCGTCGCGCAGGAAAGGTTCGACCGCCGATTTATAAGTGCCGACGCGGAAGACGTGGGAGTTAACCTTCAGCTTATCCAGCAGCGTTTTATAGTAGAGGCCGTTGGTGGCGAAACCGTGCAGATCGACCGTGCCCTGCGGCGAGAGATAGATTTTGCTGGCGTAGCTGGCGAGATAGTACTGCGCCTGACTATAGCTATCGCCCAAGGCAAAAATCGGCTTGCCGCTGTCGCGGAATTCGCGCAGCGCTTTGCCGACGTATTGCAGAGAGGGCTGATCGCCGCCGGCGAAATCGCGCAGATCCAGCACCATGCCGGTGATGTTTTTGTCGCTTTTGGCCTGACGGATGGCGTCCACCACGTCGAACAGCGAGTTCTCCTGCAGGCGATCGCTGCTTGCGCCCAGCAGCTGACGACCCAGTTTGCTCAACTTGTTGCTGACCGAAGGCTTATCTACCAGCACGCCGGTAAGATCGACTTTTAACGCGCCTTGCTGCACCGGCGTCGAGCTGCTGCCGGAACCGCTGACCTGCAGCCAGATGCCGACGCCGACCAGGATTAAAAAGATCAGGAACAGATTGAGAATAAACTCCCTGATAAAATTCAGCACTCGCCATGTCCATCGGAACAGACCGGCAATAATTCGCCACAATGTGCGCATCAGACTCTCCATTTTCGCTAGCGGAAAGCGGTCGCCGTGCGGCTCCGCCTTCCATGACGCCCTCATCCTAAAGAGCGGCGTGGAAAATGTCAGCAGGAAATCGCGGCGGACTGTTACAAAAGATCAGGCTGTGCCAGGATTAGCCAACGCGTTATGACATCAGGAGAAAATCATGGATGCACTTGAATTACTGATTAATCGTCGCTCGGCCTCGCGGCTGACCGAACCGGCGCCCGCCGGCGAAAGCCTGCAGAACATTATCCGCGCCGGCATGCGCGCGCCGGATCATAAGTCGCTGCAGCCGTGGCGCTTCGTTATCGTCGAGAATGAAGGGCGCGATCGGCTGAGCGCGCTGCTGGAAGAGGCGGCGCGCGAGGCGCAGCTGGAGGAGAAGGCGATCGATAAAGCGGCGCGTTCGCCGTTCCGCGCGCCGATGATCATTACCGTGGTCGCCCACTGCGAAGATCATCCCAAGGTGCCGCGCTGGGAGCAGGTGGTGTCGGCGGGCTGCGCGGTAATGGCGATGCAGATGGCGGCAGCAGCGCAGGGCTTCAACGGTATCTGGCGCAGCGGCCCCTGGACCGACAACGCGCGCGTGCGCAGCGCCTTCAACTGCCGCGAACAGGACGCTATCGTCGGTTTCCTCTATCTTGGCACGCCGCAGCTAAAATCGAGCACCACCGTGGTTCATCCCGACACCGCGCCTTTCGTCAGCTATTTCTAGCCGACGCCATCTCTCTTTCCGTGCAGCGTAGCGGGTTGCGCGGATCCTGCGCGACCGATCCATAAGTGACCCGCCAGAGCTTACCTCCGTATCAGGAAACGTCTAAGATAGCGCTGCGCCTCTGTCGCGTTAGCCGAATGGCCCTCATACCCTGAAGTAAAGGATCTTGCTGACTCATGCGTTTGTTTATTGCGGAAAAACCGAGCCTTGGCCGCGCGATTGCCGATGTGTTGCCCCAGCCCCATCGTCGCGGAGAGGGTTTTATCGCCTGCGGCGACGATCAGGTCGTCACCTGGTGCGTCGGGCACCTGCTGGAGCAGGCGCAGCCGGACAGCTACGACAGCCGCTACGCGCGCTGGTCGCTGGCCGACCTGCCGATCATCCCGCAAAAATGGCAGCTGCAGCCGCGTCCCTCGGTGGCGAAGCAGCTTAAAGTCATTGAGAAGCTGCTGAAGCAGGCCAGCGAAGTCGTGCATGCGGGCGACCCCGATCGCGAAGGTCAGCTGCTGGTGGACGAAGTGCTCGACTATCTGCAGCTGCCGGCGGAAAAACGCAGCCGGGTTCAGCGCTGCCTGATCAACGACCTGAACCCGCAGGCGGTGCAGCGGGCGGTCAGCCGCCTGCGCGAAAACCGCGAATTTATTCCGCTCTGCGTCTCGGCGCTGGCGCGCGCGCGCGCCGACTGGCTTTATGGCATCAATATGACGCGCGCCTGGACGCTGCTGGGGCGCAACGCGGGCTATGACGGCGTGCTGTCGGTGGGTCGCGTGCAGACGCCGGTGCTGGGTCTGGTGGTGCGCCGCGACGAAGAGATCGAAAACTTCGTCCCCAAAGATTATTTCGAAGTCAAAGCCCATATTGTCACGCCGGACCAGCAGCGCTTCATCGCCAGCTGGGTGCCCAGCGATGCTTGCGAACCCTGGCAGGATGAAGAAGGGCGACTGCTGCATCGCGCGCTGGCGGATCATGTGGTCGCCCGCATCGCGGGCCAGCCTGCATTGGTCACCAGCTACAACGATAAGCGCGAAGGCGAGGGCGCGCCGCTGCCTTTCTCGCTCTCGAGTCTGCAGATCGAGGCGGCGAAGCGCTACGGACTGAGCGCGCAAACGGTGCTGGACACCTGCCAGAAGCTCTACGAAACCCATAAGCTGATCACCTATCCGCGTTCCGACTGCCGCTATCTGCCGGAAGAGCACTTTGCCGGCCGCCATGCGGTGCTGAAGGCGATTCAGACGCACGCGGGCGCCATGTCGCCGCCGAACGACTTTAGCGCCGATCGCCGCAACCGCTGTTGGGATGACAAAAAAGTAGACGCGCACCACGCCATTATCCCTACCGCGCGCGCCAGCGCGGTGCGGCTGACGGAGAACGAGCAGAACGTTTACGCGCTGATTGCCCGACAGTATCTGATGCAGTTCTGTCCTGACGCCATTTTCCGCAAATGCGTTATCGAGCTGGATATCGCGGGCGGCAAATTTGTCGCCAAAGCGCGTTTTCTTGCCGAAGCGGGCTGGCGCGCGCTGCTGGGTAGCAAAGAGCGCGACGAGGAAAACGACGGTACGCCGCTGCCGGTGGTCGCGAAGGATGATCAACTGCTGTGCGAGCGGGGCGAGGTGCTGTCGAAGCAGACGCAGCCGCCGCGTCCGTTTACCGATGCGACGCTGCTCTCCGCCATGACCGGTATCGCCCGTTTTGTGCAGGATAAAGAATTAAAGAAAGTGCTGCGCGCGACCGATGGTTTAGGAACGGAGGCCACGCGCGCCGGGATTATCGAGCTGCTGTTCCGCCGCGCGTTCCTGGTGAAAAACGGGCGCTATATCAACGCGACGCCTGCAGGGCGAGCGCTGATCCACTCGCTGCCGGAACTGGCGGCGCGTCCCGATATGACGGCGCAGTGGGAGTCGACCCTGACGCGCATCAGCGAAAAGGCGTGCCGCTACGAGGAGTTTATGCAGCCGCTGGTCGGCACGCTGACCGAGCTGATCCATCAGGCGCGCCAGCAGCCCAGCGCGATGGCCTTTCGCGGACTGCCCGCTTCAGGGCAGAAGAAACGTCCTAAACGAACGGCGAAACGAAAAGTGAAGGAGAGCGAATAATGCGTTATAGCGCAGGTTTATGCTTTATCGCGGCGCTGGTGAGCGGCAGCGCCGCTGCCAGCCCCTCGCACGGGCATCAGCAGGAGTACAGCGCGGGCGGCAATGCGGATGTGGTGGTGGATATGCCGCCTGAAGTCTGGACGCAAAATCAGAGCGGCGCGCCCAGTTGTCAGCAGTGCTGTATTTTCGAGAATCGTAACTACAGCGAGGGCGCGGTGGTGAAATCGGAAGGGGTGCTGCTGCAGTGCGCCCGGGACGAAAAGGTGCTTGGCACCAATCCGCTGATCTGGAAAATCGTGAAGTAAACGGCGTGGCATTCGGCCACGCCGTCGTATTACAACTCGAAGGTCGACCAGACCGGCGCGTGGTCGGACGGTTTTTCCATGCTGCGGATGTCGTAGTCGATTCCCGTCTCCACGCAGCGGGCGGCCAGCGGCTGGCTGGCCAGCAGCAGATCGATGCGCAGCCCGCGATTGTCGTCGAACCCCTTTGAGCGGTAGTCGAACCAGGAGAAACGATCGCTCACCTCAGGATTTTTTTCGCGGAAGGTGTCCACCAGTCCCCACTTCAGCAGGCGCTCCATCCATTCGCGCTCTTCCGGCAGGAAAGAGCATTTTCCGGTGCGCAGCCAGCGTTTGCGGCTCTCTTCGCCGATGCCGATGTCGAGATCGGTGCTGCTGATATTCATGTCGCCCATAATCAGCACGGGCTTATCCGCCAGCAGGCTCTGTTCAAGATAGGTTTGCAGATCGCGATAGAACTTCTCTTTCGCCGGAAATTTAGTCGGATGGTCGCGGCTCTCGCCCTGCGGGAAATAGCCGTTGATCACCGTGATATCACCGATCGGACTCGGGATCTCCGCCATAATCAGACGGCGCTGCGCCTCTTCATCGTCGCCGGGAAAGCCGCGACGTACTGAAACGGGCTGCACTTTGGTCATCAGCGCCACGCCGTAGTGGCCTTTCTGGCCGTGATAGAAGACGTTGTAGCCGAGCTTTGCCACCTCTTCGAGCGGAAACATATCGTCATGGACTTTGGTTTCCTGCAGGCCGATAACGTCAGGCTGATGCTGTTCGACGAGCGCTTCAAGCTGGTGGGGGCGGGCGCGCAACCCGTTGATGTTGAATGAAACAAATTTCATGGCGTGGACCAGTGTGCTGAGAATGTTGCGCCGGATGGTAGCGATTTTTTAGCAAAAAGTCATGGGGATGCGTGCGGTACCTGTCGGGAGAATCAGGAGAGTGCATTTAATATGGGAGAAGATGCAAGGATGGTGGTGGGAGAAGGATTATTCGGCGCGTTGCGCCTCACCCTGCGGGCCGCGCGGTGCGCGTTGTCTCGCTGCGCTCGACCCGAACCTTCGGTCGAAGCTTCTCATCCTTCTCCTCGAAGTGTCGGGAGAATCAGGAGAGTGCGTTTGATACGGGAGAGTATTCAAGGATGGTGGTGGGAGAAGGATTCGAACCTTCGAAGTCTGTGACGGCAGATTTACAGTCTGCTCCCTTTGGCCGCTCGGGAATCCCACCTGGGAAATGCTGATAATGACCGGTAAGGCGAAGAAACGATTCAGATGGTGGTGGGAGAAGGATTCGAACCTTCGAAGTCTGTGACGGCAGATTTACAGTCTGCTCCCTTTGGCCGCTCGGGAATCCCACCACTGGCCTGAATCAATGTGCCTTAAAGCGGGGCGCATCATACCAAATGCGGTCAGCGTGTAAAGCGCCCAACTGAAAAATGTGAACCGTTTGCCCACTTTTTGCCCGTGGCGCTGAATTCACAAACAATTCAGCGCCCGATGCGCTTAAAGAATAATCGTGCGGTTGCCGTAAACAAATACGCGCTGCCCCAACACTTTATAGAGCGCGCGGCTTAACACGTTCTTCTCCACGTCGCGCCCGGCACGCATCATCTCTTCGGCCGTATAGCTGTGATCGACGTTAATCACGTCCTGCATGATGATTGGACCTTCGTCCAGATTATCGTTCACGTAGTGCGCCGTTGCGCCGATGATCTTCACGCCGCGCTCGTAGGCCTGATGATAAGGACGTGCGCCGATAAATGCCGGCAGGAACGAGTGGTGGATATTGATGATCTGGTTCGGATAGCGCTGCACAAAGGCGGGCGTCAGCACGCGCATATATTTCGCCAGCACCACGTAATCGGGCTGGTAGCGGTCGATCTCGTTCGCCATCAGGTTGTCGTGCTCTTCCCGCGACAGCCCTTCATGACTGACCAGCACGAAAGGAATATCGAAACGCTCAACCAGCGAACGCAGCGTGTCATGGTTGCCGATAACCGCGGCAATCTCCATATCCAGTCCGCCGAACGCGCTCTTCATCAGCAGATCGCCCAGGCAGTGCGCCTCTTTAGTGACCAGCACCACCACGCGACGGCGGCCAGCGCTGTTCAGCTCGCGCGTCGATCCGGTCGGCAGCGCGCTGTCTAAATCCGCCAGCAGCGTATTATCGTTGAAAATGCCCTCAAGTTCAGTGCGCATAAAAAAGCGGCCGGTGCGATGATCAACGAATTCATTGTTTTGCACGATATTCAGCTCGTGCTTGTAGCAAATATTGGTGATTTTAGCGATCAGACCTTTCGCGTCAGGGCAAATGGTACGTAAAACTTTTCGTTGCATAGTTTGCGCTTGCATCTCGATCAGAGTCCTGTCAAAGCGATTGGGTAAAACCGTTGGGCCGTATGCTGTTCAGCCGCAACATTTCTTGTATTTTTTATCGGAGCCACAAGGACAGCGATCGTTGCGCCCTACGGCGGGCGCCGTTCCATCGACATAGTACCAGCGATGATCCTCGCGAAGAAAGCGAGAACGCTCGTGGATTGCGCTTATCTGCGAATTTTCGCGGTAACGCGCAAAAAAAGTGACGAAAGCTTCATTATCATGGCTTCCATGATTACAACAGGTTACATTCAGGCTTAGCCACTCGGTACCGGCGAAACTTTCGGATAATCGCTGCGCCATATCGGGCAGACGCTTGTCGGGATGCCAGCTGGCGACCAGCCAGTCGCTGTTTTGCCTGGCGTAGGCGGTATAGCGCGAGCGCATTAACTGTTCAGCCGATTCAGGCAGCCGTTCGCCCGTCAGAAAGGGCGCGCAACATAAGCTATACTGCTTCCCGCTGCAGCAAGGACAGGGTTCGGACACAATAACTCCTGTGAGCGATAAATTAAGATGACGCCATATGGTAGCCGACCTGGCGCAGTGAAGCTATGCACAGTCGCTGGCGACAGAGGGTAAATGAGAAAGGTTAAAATCGGACTGGCGTTAGGTTCAGGCGCAGCCAAAGGATGGGCGCATATCGGTGTCATCAACGCTCTGACGCGAGCGGGCGTCGAAATCGACGTGGTAGCAGGCTGTTCCGTCGGCGCGCTGGTCGGCGCGGCTTATGTCAACGACCGCCTGCCGCAGATGGAGAAGTGGGTCAGCGCCTTTCGCTACTGGGATGTTATTCGTCTGATGGATCTCTCCTGGCAGCGCGGCGGCTTGCTGCGCGGCGAGCGCGTCTTCAACCATGTGCGTCAGCTGATTACTCAACATCGCCTTGAGATCTGCGGCAAGCCGTTCGGCGTGGTAGCGACCAACCTCAGCACCGGCCGGGAATTATGGCTGACTGAGGGCGATCTGCATCAGGCTGTGCGCGCATCCTGTAGTATGCCAGGCTTATTGCCGCCGGTCGGCTACAATGGTTACTGGCTGGTAGACGGCGCGGTGGTGAATCCCGTACCCGTTTCGCTTACGCGCGCCCTTGGTGCGGATATCGTTATCGCTGTCGATCTTCAGCATGACGCGCATCTGATGCAGCAGGATCTCCTGTCTGTTACGCCGCAGAACAGCGACGAAGCGGTTTCGGCCGCGGCCCTGAGTTGGGCTAAAAAAATACGTCAGCGGCTGGTGGGATTGACCCATCGCCGCACCACACAAACGCCGGGTGCGATGGAGATTATGTCAACATCCATCCAGGTGCTGGAAAATCGCCTGAAGCGTAACCGTATGGCAGGCGATCCTCCCGATGTGCTGATTCAGCCGTTTTGTCCGCAGATTTCGACGCTGGACTTTCATCGCGCAGAAGAGGCCATCGAGGCAGGCAGGGCCGCCGTTGAGAAAAAAATGGATGAACTATTACCGCTGGTGCGAAACAGATAATCAGGTTGTTCATTCACAGGTGTTACTTCGGCTAATTCTGAAAGGCGCAACTGCGTTTTATGAACCACTATTGATTGATCTGGTACGCAGGGGGAAAGAATGGAGAAACCACTAATCGGCAAAAAGATACTCATTGTCGAAGATGAGGTCGTTTTCCGTTCTCTGGTAAACAACTTCTTGCTGGCGCTCGGCGCCAGTACGTTTGAAGCCGGCGACGGTATTGATGGCATTGGCTATCTGCAGCAGCACGATGTAGATCTGGTGATCTGCGATCTGGAAATGCCGCGTATGAACGGCATTCAGTTTGTCGAGCATATCCGCACGCGCGGCAACAGCGTGCCGATTCTGATTATCTCGGCGACGGAAAATATGGCGGATATCGCCCATGTTCTGCGCCTCGGCGTGCAGGATGTGCTGCTTAAGCCGCTGAAAAATTTCGAGCGCTTCCGCGAAGCGGTCTATGAATGTCTCTATCCTTCAATGTTCACCTCTAAGGTGGAAGAGGACGAGCAGCTGTTTCAGGACTGGGACGCGCTGGTGCGCGATCCGGCCGCCGCCGCGAAGCTGCTTAAACAGCTTCAGCCGCCGGTACAGCAGACGGTGGCCAATTGCCGCGTCAACTACCGACAGCTCACCATGGCCGAACAGCCGGGACTCGTGCTGGATATCGCGGCGCTCTCCGACAACGATCTCGCGTTTTACTGTCTTGACGTCACGCGCGCCGGCGATAACGGCGTGCTGGCCGCGCTGCTGCTGCGCGCGTTGTTCAACGGTCTGCTGCAGGAGCAGCTTTCCGGCCAAAAACAGCGGCTGCCGGAGTTAAACGGTTTGCTGCGCCAGGTGAATCTGCTGTTGCGTCAGGCCAATCTGAGCGGGCAGTTTCCGCTGCTGGTCGGCTATTACCACCGCACCTTTCAAAACCTGATTCTGGTTTCTGCTGGATTAAACGCCACGCTTCATGTTCACGCCCACCAAATTCAACTCAGTAACGGCGTTCCCCTTGGCACTATGGGAAGCACCCATCTTAACCAAATCAGCCAGCGCGCTGACAGCTGGCAATGCCACGTCTGGGGCGCTGGAGGCAGGATCCGCCTGATGTTATCGGCTGATGAATAGGCGAAAAAATTTAATTTCGCCGGGGTCTGAAGACAGGTCCAGAGGTTAGCTTTACACTTGGGTAATAGTCTTAAATTCTGCGGATTGACTCCTTCCAGGATAAATCCGTTCGATGGTAACTGATATACTCATTCCCGAATTTCAACCGACATATCAAGTATTAACTTGAACGGCCTATAAGAGAGGTATCTTGATGTCTGCCTATAAGTCCAAAGTAAAAAAAGCGGTAATCCCTGTAGCAGGTTTGGGCACCCGTATGCTCCCTGCGACAAAAGCGATTCCGAAAGAGATGTTACCGCTGGTCGATAAGCCGTTAATTCAGTATGTCGTTAACGAGTGCATCGCAGCAGGAATTAACGAAATTGTGCTGGTTACGCACTCTTCTAAAAACTCCATTGAAAACCACTTCGATACCAGTTTTGAGCTGGAAGCGATGCTGGAAAAACGCGTTAAGCGTCAGCTGCTGGACGAAATCCAGTCCATCTGTCCGCCGCACGTGACCATCATGCAGGTGCGTCAGGGCATCGCGAAAGGCCTGGGCCACGCCGTTATGTGTGCGCATCCGCTGATTGGCGACGAGCCGGTTGCGGTAATCCTGCCGGACGTGATTATCGACGAGTACGAATCTAACCCGACCAAAGATAACCTGGCGGAAATGCTGAGCCGTTTCGACGAGTCAGGCCGCAGCCAGATTATGGTTGAGCCGGTCGCGGACGTCACCGCTTACGGCGTAGTTGACTGCCAGGGCGCAGAGCTGCAGCCGGGCGACAGCGCGCCGATGGTTGGCGTGGTTGAGAAGCCGAAAGCCACCGAAGCGCCGTCTAACCTCGCGGTCGTTGGCCGTTACGTTCTCTCTGCGGACATCTGGCCTCTGCTGGCGAAAACCCCTCCGGGCGCAGGCGGCGAAGTACAGCTGACCGACTCTATCGCCATGCTGATGGAGAAAGAGACAGTTGAAGCTTACCACCTGAAAGGCGTAAGCCATGACTGCGGTAACAAACTCGGTTATATGCAGGCATTCGTTGAGTACGGTGTTCGCCATCCAGTGCTGGGCAAAGATTTTTCTCAGTGGCTCGATAGCGCAGTTGGCAATAAAAAGTAATTCATAAACACAGGATAACTCAATGAAAGTCACTGTATTTGGTATCGGCTATGTCGGTCTGGTTCAGGCTGCGGTGTTGGCCGAAGTCGGACATGACGTTCTCTGCATTGATGTCGACGCGAAAAAAGTCGAAAACCTGAAAAAAGGCATCATCCCCATTTTTGAACCCGGCCTTACGCCGCTGGTTATGTCGAACTATGAGGCGGGTCGCCTTAAGTTCAGCACAGATGCGGAAGAGGGCGTCAATCACGGCGTAATGCAGTTTATCGCCGTGGGCACGCCGCCAGATGAGGACGGTTCGGCTGACCTTAAATATGTGACCGCCGTTGCTCGTACCATTGCGCAGCACATGAAGGATCACAAGGTTGTGCTTGATAAATCCACCGTTCCCGTTGGAACAGCGGATAAAGTACGTCGCGTGATGGAAGAGACCCTGCGCGATCGCGGCGTCAGCCTGACGTTTGACGTGGTATCCAACCCGGAGTTTCTCAAGGAAGGCGCAGCCGTCAACGACTGCATGCGTCCTGAGCGCATCGTGGTAGGTACGGATAATGAGGAAGTCGAAGAGCTGTTGCGCGAACTCTATGAGCCGTTCAACCGCAATCACGACCGAATGATCGTTATGGATATCCGCAGCGCGGAGCTGACCAAGTATGCGGCGAACTGCATGCTGGCGACCAAAATCAGCTTCATGAACGAGATCTCCAACCTGGCCGAACGTCTGGGTGCGGACGTCGAGAAAGTGCGTCAGGGCATCGGTTCTGACTCACGTATCGGCTACCACTTCATCTACCCAGGCTGCGGCTACGGCGGTTCCTGCTTCCCGAAAGACGTGCAGGCGCTGATCCGTACCGCTGAGTCGATCGGCTATAAGCCGCGTCTGCTGCAGGCGGTGGAAGATGTTAACGACAGCCAGAAAACCAAGCTGCCCGCTTTTATCAAACGCCACTTCGGCGAAGATCTGAGCGGTAAAACCTTTGCTGTCTGGGGTCTGTCGTTCAAGCCTAACACCGACGATATGCGTGAAGCCTCCAGCCGCGTGCTGATGGAATCGCTGTGGGAAGCAGGCGCAAGCGTTCAGGCGTTCGATCCGGAAGCGATGGACGAAGCGCAGCGCATCTATGGTCACCGCAGCGATCTGAAGCTGATGGGCACCAAAGAAGCGGCGCTGCAGGGCGCGGATGGCCTGGTCATCTGCACCGAGTGGCAGAACTTCCGTGCGCCGGACTTTGACGTAATTAAAAATTCCCTTAAAGAACCCGTGATTTTTGATGGTCGCAACCTGTATGATCCAGAGCGTATCAGCAAACGCGGTTTTGTTTATTATGCAATCGGCCGCGGAGCGTCTATTCAAATTGCGTAATTAACGAGGGAAGTATGAACATTCTGGTCACCGGCGCCGCAGGCTTTATTGGATTTCACGTCACTCAACGCTTGCTGGCCGCCGGTCACCAGATTGTCGGCATCGATAATCTTAATGACTATTATGATGTCGGCCTGAAACAATCTCGTCTTGATTTAATCGCACAGCACCCCAGCTTCAGGTTTATTAAAATGGAGCTGGCGGATCGCGCTGCCATGGCCTCGTTATTCGAACAACATGCGTTTCAACGCGTCATTCATCTGGGCGCGCAGGCGGGCGTACGCTATTCTATCGATAACCCTCACGCCTATGCCGACGCCAACCTGATTGGACATTTAAATATTCTTGAAGGATGCCGTCATCATAAAATCGAGCATCTGCTCTACGCATCCTCCAGTTCTGTTTATGGGCTGAATCGTAAAATGCCATTTTCGACGGACGACAGCGTCGATCATCCGGTTTCGCTTTACGCAGCGACGAAAAAAGCCAATGAGCTAATGTCGCATACCTATTCGCATCTTTATAACCTGCCGACCACCGGCCTGCGTTTTTTTACCGTATATGGTCCATGGGGTCGTCCGGATATGGCGCTGTTTAAATTTACCCGCGCCATGATCGCCGGCGACGCGATCGACGTCTATAACCGCGGCGAAATGAAGCGCGACTTTACCTATATCGACGATATTGCCGAAGCCATTGTGCGCCTGCAGGATGTTATTCCGCAGCGCGATGAAAGCTGGACGGTGGAAACGGGCTCGCCTGCCACCAGTTCTGCGCCGTATCGCGTATATAACATCGGAAACAGTCAGCCGACCAGCCTGATTAAATATATCGAGGCAATTGAAAAAGCGTTGGGCGTAACGGCAAAGAAAAATCTGCTGCCGATGCAGCCTGGCGATGTGCTGGAAACCAGCGCAGATACCGAGGCGCTATATCAGGCAATTGGCTTTAAGCCGCAGACCAGCGTAGAAGAGGGCGTAGCGCGCTTTGTCAGCTGGTATCGTGAGTTTTATAACGTCTGATAAAAAAGGAAGCCTGCGCTTCCTTTCCCTGATTAATCCGGGGTCACCTAACCGGGTGAACCAAATGATTGAAGCACTATCAGTTATTACAGCAGAAAGCTGTCCAGCTGTTTACCTTCTTCTTCGATCGCTTTTTTGATTACCGCAGGCGTACGACCCTGACCGGTCCAGGTGCGGGTTTCGCCGTTTTCATCGACATACTGATATTTAGCCGGACGCGCAGCGCGTTTAGTTTTACCTGGCGCTTTAGTTTCAGCAATTGTGCTTAACAGCTCATTGGGATCGATTCCATCCGCCAGCAGCATTTCTCTGTATTGCTCAAGTTTGCGCGTGCGTTCTTCACTTTCCGCTTTAGCATGCGTCTCTTCTTCGCGGCGCTCATTAACCACGACTTCGAGTTTTTCCAGCATTTCTTCCAGCGTTTCCAGTGAACACTCTCGAGCCTGCGCGCGTAATGTACGGATATTATTAAGGATTTTTAGTGCTTCGCTCATTGTCCTGATCTCTGAATATATTAATGAAGAGGTGTTCTGCCAGCTAATAATAGTGGCGGCAAAAAATTACTGCAATAGTAAAATAAGTGGAACGGTAAAGAATGATAATTAATTTTTCCGCTGAGGTTTAATCAAATGAAACGATAAGGCGGTTGATATTCGCGCGTCGGCACGTTATGAAAAATCTGAAACGTTAAAGTGAGCAGCGTTTTCAGAGTGACGTAAGGCCAGAACCAGCGAGGCAAGGTGCCGCTTTACAATAAAGTTCAGGTACAAATGATTAAAAAAAAAGGCAAAGACGAAGCGCGTTTTTTCTCTTGCTGGCGAAGTTGTAAACAGCCTGTACGAAATAATCACCGCCATAATTTGCCTTTATCTGTGATAGAATTCCGCCCATTCTGTTTGCAATGCTTTGAGAAACCACGCTAATGGCTCAGCTCTATTTTTATTATTCCGCAATGAATGCAGGGAAATCCACCGCGCTATTACAGTCGTCTTACAATTATCAGGAACGCGGTATGAGAACTCTGGTCTATACCGCTGAAATTGACGATCGTTTCGGTGCGGGCAAGGTCAGCTCGCGTATTGGTCTTTCTTCGCCGGCAGCGCTGTTTAACGCGCAAACGCAGCTGGATGAGGAGATCGCGGCGGAACATGCGCGCCAGCCAGTGCACTGCGTACTGGTAGACGAATGCCAGTTTTTGACGCGCGATCAGGTTAAGGCGCTCTCCGACGTCGTGGACAATATGGATATCCCGGTGCTCTGCTACGGACTGCGCACCGACTTTCGCGGCGAACTCTTTGGCGGTAGCCAGTATTTGCTTGCCTGGGCCGACAAGCTGGTGGAATTGAAAACCGTCTGTCACTGCGGTCGCAAGGCAGGTATGGTATTGCGGCTCGACGCCGAAGGCCGCCCGTACAGCGAGGGCGAGCAGGTGGTGATCGGCGGCAACGAGCGTTATATCTCGGTATGCCGCAAGCATTACAAGCAGGCGATAGAACAGGGGTCGCTGGCCGCCATCTACGGCCAGCAAAAACCTGGCTGACGCCGACTCCCGACAGCCATAAAAAAACCCGCCGAAGCGGGTTTTTTCTTACAGGCCGGTTATCAGGCTTTTTTCGCTTTCTTCTCGGCTTTCTCCATTTTCAACGGCTGTGCGGCCTGTGCCTGCGCCACATCGGCGAAGGGCTCGACGTATTCGCGGCCGTAGAAGGTATCCATCATAATCTGTTTCAGCTCGGCGATCAGCGGATAGCGCGGGTTAGCGCCGGTACACTGGTCGTCGAAGGCATCTTCGGCCAGCTTGTCGACTTTCGCCAGGAAGTCCGCTTCCTGCACGCCGGCTTCACGGATAGAGGTGGGAATACCCAGCTGAGTTTTCATCTCATCCAGCCACGCCAGCAGCTTCTCGATTTTCTGCGCGGTGCGGTCGCCAGGCGCCGCCAGACCTAAATGGTCTGCGATTTCCGCGTAGCGGCGGCGCGCCTGCGGACGGTCGTACTGGCTGAACGCTGTCTGCTTAGTCGGGTTATCGTTAGCGTTATAGCGGATAACGTTGCCAATCAGCAGGGCGTTGGCCAGACCGTGCGGGATATGGAACTCGGAACCCAGCTTGTGCGCCATAGAGTGACAGACGCCAAGGAAGGCGTTCGCGAAAGCGATACCGGCGATAGTGGCGGCGTTGTGCACGCGTTCACGCGCCACCGGGTTTTTCGCCCCTTCCTGATAGCTGGCTGGCAGATTCTCTTTCAGCAGTTTCAGCGCCTGCAGCGCCTGGCCGTCAGAGTATTCGTTAGCCAGCACAGAGACATAGGCTTCCAGCGCGTGCGTTACCGCATCCAGACCGCCGAAGGCGCAGAGCGAACGCGGCATGTCCATCACCAGATTGGCGTCGACAATCGCCATATCCGGGGTCAGGGCGTAGTCCGCCAGCGGATATTTCTGACCGGTAGCGTCATCCGTCACGACGGCAAACGGCGTCACTTCCGAACCGGTGCCTGAGGTGGTGGTGATGGCGATCATGCGCGCTTTTACGCCCATTTTCGGGAATTTATAGATACGTTTGCGGATATCCATAAAGCGCAGCGCCAGCTCTTCGAAGTGGGTTTCCGGATGTTCGTACATCACCCACATGATTTTCGCCGCATCCATCGGGGAGCCGCCGCCCAGCGCGATAATCACGTCAGGTTTAAAGCTGTTCATCTGCTCGGCACCTTTACGCACGATGCTCAGCGTCGGGTCAGCCTCAACCTCAAAGAAGACTTCGGTTTCAATGCCGTGCGATTTCAGCACGCGCGTCACCTGATCGGCGTAGCCGTTGTTGAACAGGAAGCGGTCGGTGACGATAAAGGCGCGTTTCGCACCGTCGGCGGCCACCTCTTCCAGCGCAATCGGCAGCGAGCCGCGGCGGAAGTAGATGGATTTCGGAAGTTTATGCCACAACATGTTTTCTGCTCGCTTAGCCACGGTTTTCTTGTTGATAAGGTGTTTCGGTCCCACGTTTTCGGAAATGGAGTTACCGCCCCAGGAGCCGCAGCCCAGCGTCAGCGAAGGCGCCAGCTTGAAGTTGTAGAGGTCGCCGATACCGCCCTGAGAAGCCGGAGTGTTGATCAGAATACGCGCGGTTTTCATGCGGTCGCCGAAGAAGTTCACGCGCGCTTTCTGGTTGTCCTGGTCGGTATAGAGGCAAGAGGTATGGCCGATACCGCCCATCGCCACCAGTTTTTCCGCTTTCGCCACGGCGTCTTCGAAATCGCTGGCGCGGTACATCGCCAGCGTCGGCGAGAGTTTTTCATGGGCAAAGGGTTCTGATTCGTCTACCAGTTTCACTTCGCCAATCAAAATCTTGGTGCTGCTCGGCACGCTGATGCCGGCCATTTCGGCGATTTTGTACGCCGGCTGACCGACGATGGCGGCGTTAAGCGCGCCGTTTTTCAAGATGACGTTCTGAACCGCTTTCAGCTCCTCGCCCTGCAGCAGATAGCCGCCGTGGCTGGCGAAGCGCTCGCGCACCGCGTCATAAACGGCGTCAACCACGATAACCGACTGCTCGGAGGCGCAAATCACGCCGTTATCGAAGGTTTTGGACATCAGAATAGAGGCGACGGCACGTTTGATATCGGCCGTTTCGTCAATCACCACCGGCGTATTGCCCGCGCCGACGCCGATCGCCGGTTTACCGGAGCTGTAAGCGGCTTTCACCATGCCGGGACCGCCGGTCGCCAGAATAAGGTTGATGTCAGGATGGTGCATCAGCTGGTTAGAGAGTTCGACAGACGGCGCGTCGATCCAGCCGATAATATCTTTTGGCGCGCCGGCGGCGATGGCGGCCTGCAGCACAATATCCGCCGCTTTATTGGTGGCTTCTTTGGCGCGCGGATGCGGCGAGAAGATAATGCCGTTACGCGTTTTCAGGCTGATCAGCGCCTTAAAAATCGCCGTTGAGGTCGGGTTGGTGGTGGGAACGATACCGCAAATCAGGCCGATAGGCTCAGCGATGGTGATGGTGCCGAACGTATCGTCGGTATCCAGCACGCCGCAGGTCTTTTCGTCTTTATAAGCGTTATAGATATATTCTGAGGCAAAGTGGTTTTTAATAACTTTATCTTCGACGATGCCCATGCCGGATTCGGCGACCGCCATTTTGGCGAGAGGGATGCGGGCGTCAGCGGCGGCGAGGGCGGCAGCGCGGAAGATGGCGTCAACCTGTTCTTGAGTGAAGTTGGCGTATTCACGCTGTGCTTGTTTTACGCGTTCTACCAGTGCGTTAAGTTCAGCGACATTAGTAACGGCCATGGTGCTCTCCTGAAGGAAGTTAAACTCTGTTAGTAAACCTGCCTGGAGTCCTGATTATAGCCATGCTGCGCTAATATTTTGGCCTAAGCCAAAAAGCCAGAATTTTCGTTGGCTTACTGAAAGAGTTTTCGCACGGGTCAAACCACTTTGCTAATCACTTTCGATGGGAAAAGATTACCTGGAATGGGGTAGATGAATATTGATTCAGATCAATTTAAACCCAAGCTGACACCTTTCAGCAGCCATTTTTGCCAATGACTGGCAGGCGGCGCGCGTTGACCGGTTTTACTCCTGTTCTGCGCGCCGCGCTGGCGCTACAGGCTCGCTGTTTTGCCCTGAAGCAGCAGAATTTTCTGTTTAGTTGACTGGTTAACGCGGCAGTTTTTGCGTAAATTAAGCGCGATTTCTTTTCCCTCATCGGAGCGAACCGTGAACCCTGCGTTGCTTGATCTTTCGGGCTATATCAAATTCTTTGTTGGCCTGTTCGCGCTGGTGAATCCAGTCGGCATTATTCCCGTCTTTATCAGCATGACCAGTTATCAGGCGGCGGCTGAGCGTAATAAAACCAATATGACCGCAAACCTGGCGGTCGCCATTATCCTCTGGACCTCGCTGTTTCTCGGCGACGCCATCCTGCATATTTTCGGCATCTCCATCGACTCCTTCCGCATCGCGGGCGGCATTCTGGTGGTTACCATCGCCATGTCGATGATCAGCGGCAAGCTGGGCGAAGATAAACAGAACAAGCAGGAGAAATCGGAAACCGCCATTCGTGAGAGTATCGGCGTGGTGCCGCTGGCGCTGCCGCTGATGGCCGGACCTGGCGCTATCAGCTCGACCATAGTCTGGAGCACGCGCTACCACAGCTGGCAAAACCTGCTGGGCTTTAGCGTGGCAATTGCGCTCTTCGCCTTTTGCTGCTGGCTGCTGTTCCGCGCCGCGCCGCTGATGGTGCGCGTGCTCGGCCAGACCGGCATTAACGTGATTACGCGTATTATGGGCCTGCTGCTGATGGCGCTCGGCATTGAATTCGTGGTAACCGGCATCAAAGCGTTATTTCCTGGGCTGGTGAATTAAGGCGGCTTAATTTCCAGCGCAAACGCCGATATGTCTCTTAATGGTGCAATTGCACATTTTATTGCACCGTTATAATGCAATTATTCCTGCGGCTTAATCCGCTGCAAAAATTATTAAGCAAATTACTTACCTGCCTGTCGCGCCAGACGCGATCTCATCCCGCTGTGACTATTTTCACATCATAAAATGTCAGCACTCGCTGAAATGGCATCATAAACTGGCATGAAAGCTGCAATTATCTGCTTTTTGTTTTCACAATGAACAAAAAGGCAGAAGGGTTGCGCATTCTTCCGCAGCCAATACGGAGAAAGCGCGAGTTAACGCGGAAAAACAGGTAAACTGCTGTATAAACAGGGTGATAACTATTATTTCCGCGCAAAAATTAACGCTATCCTCCTGCATGAAGACGTGATAAAAGAGAATCAGGTAACATTTTTGTTATTTTTACTTTGTCGGCAGAGGCGGCGTTCTGCTAATTTTCGGCGCAATAGTTTTTCATTTGGTCTCAAAGTGAGAACGCTTCTTGCTTATGAGCTAAAGGGCTTATGAAGAAGGGTTAACTTTTTTGATGAAATGGAAGATTACGCCGCTGTCACTCAGCTTAATGATACTCTCCGGCGCCGCGCACGCCGCTACTGTTCCCCCAGGCACCGAACTCGCCGCCACGCAAAATATCGTGATTAATAACGGTACTGAGGTCTCTTCGCTCGATCCGCAAAAGATCGAGGGCGTGCCGGAATCGCGCATTATCTCCAACCTGCTGGAAGGGCTGGTGACCACCGACAATACCGGCGCTATCGTGCCGGGCGTGGCGCAGTCGTGGCAAAACGAGGGCGGAAAGGTCTGGACCTTTACCCTGCGCGACAACGCGAAATGGAGCAACGGCGCGCCGGTTACCGCGCACGATTTCGTTTACAGCTGGCGACGTCTCGCCGATCCTAAAACCGCTTCGCCCTATGCCAGCTATCTGCAGGCGGCGCATCTCAGCAATATCGACGAGATCATGGCCGGTAAAGCCGCGCCTGACAGCCTCGGCGTCAGGGCGCTGGACGACCGTCATTTGCAGGTCACCCTGAGCGAACCCGTGCCCTATTTTATCTCGATGCTGGCGAACGCCGCGCTGTCGCCGGTCCACGCAGCGACGGTAGAGAAGTGGGGCGATGCCTGGACTCGCCCCGAGCACTATGTAGGCAACGGCGCCTATCTGCTAAGCGAGTGGGTGATCAACGAGAAGCTGGTGCTGAAGCGCAATCCCGGCTACTGGGATAACGCCCATACGGTAATCGAGCAGGGCACCTTTCTGCCGATCGAGTCGGACCATAACGACGTCAACCGCTATCGCAGCGGCAACACCGATATGACCAACAGCGTGGTGCCGCCCGAGCTGTTCCGTAAGCTGCAGGGCGAACTGGGCGATCAGGTGAAAGTCAGCCCGCTGCTCTGCACTTTCTACTACGAGATCAACAATAAAAAACCGCCGTTTGACGACGTGCGCGTCCGTACCGCCATCAAGCTGACGCTGGATCGCGATATCATCACGCAGAAAATCATGGGGCAGGGCCAGATCCCGGCTTATAGCCTGACGCCGCCTGCGACGGCGGGCGTGAAGTTGACGCCGCCGGCCTGGTTCACCTGGAGCCAGGCGGAACGCAACGCGGCCGCTAAAAAACTGCTGGCCGAGGCGGGCTATAACGCCCAGCATCCGCTGCGCTTTACGCTGCTCTACAACACCTCCGATCAAAACAAAAAGCAGGCGATCGCCGCCGCCTCGATGTGGCAAAAGAACCTCGGCGCGCAGGTCAGTCTGCAGAATCAGGAGTGGAAAACCCTGCTGGAGACGCGCCATCAGGCGCAGTATGACGTAGTGCGTGCCACCTGGTGTGCCGACTACAACGAGCCCTCCACTTTCCTGAATATGCTGATCGGCAACGCCTCTATCAATACGGCGTTTTACCACAGCGAAAAGTATGACCGTCTGATGGCGCAAACCTTATCCGCCAGCAGCGAGGCGGCGCGCGCCGCGCTCTACCAGCAGGCTGAAGCACAGCTCGACAACGACTCGGCGATTGTGCCAGTTTATTACCGCGTCAGCGTGCGGCTGGTAAAACCCTGGACAGGCGGTTTTACCGGCAAAGATCCGCTCGATATGACCGATTTGAAATATTACTTCATTAAAAAGCACTGAGGCTGACCCGGCAACATAAGCCGGGAAGCCCGCGCGGTGCTGAAGCCTTTCGGGGCAAACAACTATCCTCAGCCAAAATGAGGAACCCGCTAACGGGGGACGCCGGGACGGCTTGCCGTGTCGGTGAAGATAAAAAACTGGAGTGTAATAATGAACCACATCACGAAAAAAAGTCTGATTGCTGCAGGCGTTCTGGCAGCAATGGGCGCACTGGCAGGGAATGCAGTGGCGGCAAACGTTCCGGCAGGGACTGAACTGGCGGCGAAACAGGAGCTGGTGCGTGGCAACGGCGATGAAGTGCAGTCGCTGGACCCGCACAAAATTGAAGGCGTGCCGGAAGACAACGTGGCGCGCGACCTCTATGAAGGTCTGCTGGTCAGCGACAGCAATGGCCACCCGGTGCCGGGCGTCGCGGAAAGCTACGAAAACAAAGATTTCAAAGTGTGGACTTTCCACTTACGCAAAAATGCCAAATGGTCAAACGGCGAGCCGGTGACCGCGCAGGACTTCGTCTACAGCTGGCAGCGTCTGGCCGATCCGAAAACCGCGTCGCCCTACGCCAGCTATCTGCAGTATGGCCACATCGAGAACGTTGACGACATTATCGCCGGCAAAAAACCGACCTCCGATCTGGGCGTAAAAGCGCTGGACGATCATACGCTGCAGGTCACGCTGAGCGAACCGGTTCCCTATTTTTACAAACTGCTGATCAACGCCGTGATGTCCCCGGTTTACAAGCCGGCAATTGAAAAATTTGGCGATCAGTGGACACAGGCGCAAAACTGGGTCGGCAACGGCGCGTTTAAGCTGGAAGCGCATGTGATCAACGAACGCATCACCCTGGTGCGTAACCCTCAGTACTGGGACAACGAGCATACCGTGCTGAACAAGGTCACTTTCCTGCCGATCAACTCCGAAGTCAGCGACGTTAACCGCTACTTCTCGGAAAACGGCAGCGACATGACCTATAACAACATGCCGATCGAGCTGTTCAAAAAGCTGCAGCGCGAAAATCCGAAAGAACTGCACGTCGATCCTTATCTCTGCACCTACTACTACGAGATCAACAACCAGAAAGCGCCGTTTACCGATCCGCGCGTGCGCGCCGCGCTTAAGCTGGGTCTGGATCGCGACATTATCGTAAACAAAGTGCTGGCGCAGGGTCAGCTACCGGCCTACAGCTATACGCCACCGGCTACCGACGGCATGGATATTCTGCCGCCAGACTGGTTCAAATGGTCACAAGACAAGCGTAACGAAGAGGCGAAAAAGCTGCTGGCTGAAGCGGGCTACACCGCTGACAAACCGCTGACCTTCAACCTGCTTTACAACACGTCAGATCTGCATAAGAAGCTGGCGATCGCCGCCTCGTCGATCTGGAAGAAAAATATCGGCGTCAACATCAAGCTGGAGAACCAGGAGTGGAAAACTTTCCTGGACACGCGTCATCAGGGCAACTTTGACGTGGCGCGCGCCGCCTGGTGCGCGGACTATAACGAACCGACGTCGTTCCTGAACACCATGCTCTCCGACAGCAGCAACAATACCTCGCACTATAAGAGCGCGGAATTCGATAAAGTCATCCACGATGCGATCAAGGCGGCAGACGACAAGGCGCGCGCGGCGGATTATGCCAAAGCAGAGCAGATTATGGATAAGGACAGCACCATCGTGCCGGTTTACTACTACGTGAACGCACGTCTGGTGAAACCTTACGTCGGTGGCTACACCGGTAAAGATCCGCTGGATAAAACGCTCGACAAAAACTTCTATATTATCAAACACTAATAGCAAACAGGCTATCGGCAAGGGCGGCGCGCTGTGCGCCGCCTTTATGTACTTTGTACGCTTTGTGAAGCAATAAGCCTGGTAGGTACGGCAATGTTAAAATTTATCCTGCGTCGACTGCTCGAAGCGATCCCCACGCTCTTCGTGCTGATCACGATCTCATTCTTTATGATGCGCCTTGCGCCCGGCAGTCCTTTTACCGGCGAGCGCACGCTGGCGCCGGAAGTGATGGCGAACATCGAAGCGAAGTACCATCTGAACGATCCCATCGGCAAACAGTATCTGGATTACCTGATCCAGCTGGCGCACGGCGACTTCGGCCCTTCGTTTAAATATAAAGATTACACGGTTAACTATCTGGTCGGCCATGCGTTCCCGGTGTCCGCCAAACTGGGACTGGCGGCCTTCGTGCTGGCGGTGATCCTCGGCGTGACGGCGGGCGTCATTGCGGCGCTCAAGCAGAACAGCCTGTGGGATTATGCGGTGATGGGGGTCGCCATGACCGGCGTGGTGATACCCAGCTTCGTGGTGGCGCCGCTGCTGGTGCTGCTCTTCGCCATCACCCTGAAATGGCTGCCGGGCGGCGGCTGGAACGGCGGGCAGCTGCGCTATATGGTGCTGCCGATGGTGGCGCTGTCGCTGGCCTATATCGCCAGCATCGCGCGTATTACCCGCGGCTCGATGATTGAGGTGATGCACTCCAACTTCATCCGCACCGCGCGCGCCAAGGGGCTGCCGCTGCGCCGCATCGTGCTGCGCCATGCGCTCAAGCCCGCGCTGCTGCCGGTGCTCTCCTATCTCGGCCCGGCGTTTGTCGGCATCATCACCGGTTCAATGGTGATCGAGTCGATTTACGGCCTGCCCGGCATCGGCCAGCTGTTCGTTAACGGCGCGCTGAACCGTGACTACTCGCTGGTGATGAGCCTGACCATCCTGGTCGGGGTTCTGACCATTATTTTCAACGCGATTGTCGACGTGCTGTACGCCGTGATCGATCCGAAAATCCGTTACTAAATCTGGAGCTCGCGATGATGTTGAGTAAGAAAAACAGCGAAGCTCTCGACGCCTTCAGCGAAAAGCTGGAAGTAGAAGGGCGCAGCCTGTGGCAGGATGCGCGTCGCCGGTTTATCCATAACCGTGCGGCGCTGATCAGCCTGCTGGTGCTGGTGCTGATTACGCTATTTGTTATTTTCGCCCCGATGTTCGCGCAGTTTAGCTATGACGACACCGACTGGGGCATGATGTCTGCCGCGCCGGACACCACGTCCGGCCACTGGTTCGGTACCGACTCCTCCGGGCGCGATCTGCTGGTGCGCGTCGCCATCGGCGGGCGCATCTCGCTAATGGTGGGCATCGCGTCGGCGCTGATCGCGGTGATTGTCGGCACGCTTTACGGCTCGATCGCCGGCTATCTCGGCGGCAAAACCGACTCGGTGATGATGCGTATCCTGGAGATCCTGAACTCATTCCCGTTTATGTTCTTCGTGATCCTGCTGGTGACCTTTTTCGGCCGCAATATCCTGCTGATCTTCGCCGCTATCGGCATGGTCTCCTGGCTCGACATGGCGCGTATCGTGCGCGGGCAGACGCTGGGGCTGAAGCGTAAAGAGTTTATCGAAGCGGCGCACGTCGGCGGCGTCTCTACCGCCAGCATCGTACTGCGTCATATTGTGCCGAACGTGCTGGGCGTGGTGGTGGTTTACGCCTCGCTGCTGGTGCCGAGCATGATCCTGTTCGAATCCTTCCTGAGCTTCCTCGGCCTCGGCACGCAAGAGCCGCTGAGCAGCTGGGGGGCGCTGCTCAGCGACGGCGCCAACTCGATGGAAGTGTCACCGTGGCTGTTGCTGTTCCCGGCCGGTTTTCTGGTGGTGACGCTGTTCTGTTTCAACTTTATCGGCGATGGCTTGCGTGACGCCCTCGACCCGAAAGATCGCTAAGGAGTTTCCCGATGACTATTCATGAATTTCAGCCGGCGATGGCCGCCCGCGCGGGAAGCGACCTGTTACTGGAAGTCAAAGATCTGCGCGTCACCTTCCAGACGCATGATGGCGACGTGACGGCGGTCAACGACCTGAACTTCTCGCTGCGCGCCGGCGAAACCCTGGGCATCGTCGGCGAGTCGGGTTCCGGCAAGTCGCAGACGGCATTCGCCCTGATGGGGCTGCTGGCGAAAAATGGCCGTATCGGCGGCACGGCGCTGTTCAACGGCAAGGAGATCCTCAACCTGCCGGAGAAGGCGCTGAACAAGCTGCGCGCCGAGCAGATTGCGATGATTTTCCAGGATCCGATGACCTCGCTTAATCCCTATATGCGCGTCGGCGACCAGCTGATGGAGGTGCTGAAGCTGCACAAAGGGCTGAGCGGCGCGCAGGCGTTTGAAGAGTCGGTACGCATGCTCGACGCGGTGAAAATGCCGGAAGCGCGCAAGCGCATGAAGATGTTCCCGCACGAGTTTTCCGGCGGCATGCGCCAGCGCGTAATGATCGCCATGGCGCTGCTCTGCCGGCCTAAGCTGCTGATTGCCGACGAGCCGACCACGGCGCTCGACGTTACCGTCCAGGCGCAGATCATGACGCTGCTTAACGAGCTGAAGCGCGAGTTCAATACCGCGATTATCATGATCACTCACGATCTGGGCGTGGTAGCGGGCATCTGCGATAAGGTGCTGGTGATGTACGCCGGCCGCACCATGGAATATGGCCGCGCGCGCGACGTTTTCTACCAGCCGGCGCACCCCTATTCGATCGGTCTGCTGAGCGCGGTGCCGCGTCTGGACGCCGAAGGCGAAAGCCTGACCACCATACCCGGCAACCCGCCCAACCTGCTGCGTCTGCCGCAGGGCTGTCCGTTTCAGCCGCGCTGTCCGCATGCAATGCCGATCTGCACCCAGGCGCCGCCGCTGCTGCCGTTTGGCGAAGGGCGTCTGCGCGCCTGCTTTAAGCCGGTGGAGGAGTTAGTATGAGTACCGTCGCTGAGAAAAAAGTGCTGCTGGAAATCGCCGATCTCAAGGTGCATTTCGACATCAAAGATGGCCGCCAGTGGTTCTGGCAGCCGCCGAAATCGCTCAAGGCGGTGGACGGCGTCAGCCTGCGCCTTTACGAAGGTGAAACCTTAGGCGTGGTCGGCGAGTCCGGCTGCGGCAAATCGACGCTGGCGCGCGCGATCATCGGCTTGGTGAAGGCTACCGACGGACGCGTCGCCTGGCTGGGTCGCGATCTGCTCGGACAGAGCGAAGAGGAGTGGCGCAAGGCGCGCAGCGATATCCAGATGATTTTTCAGGATCCGCTGGCCTCGCTCAATCCGCGCATGACCATCGGCGATATTATCGCCGAGCCGCTGCGCACCTATCATCCGAAGATGCCGCGTCAGGAAGTGAAAGAGCGCGTCAAAAACATGATGATGAAAGTGGGCCTGCTGCCGAACCTGATCAACCGCTATCCCCATGAGTTCTCGGGCGGCCAGTGTCAGCGTATCGGCATCGCGCGCGCGCTGATCCTCGAGCCGAAGCTGATTATCTGCGACGAACCGGTCTCGGCGCTTGACGTCTCGATTCAGGCGCAGGTGGTGAATCTGCTGCAGCAGCTGCAGCGCGAGATGGGGCTGTCGCTGATCTTTATCGCGCACGATCTGGCGGTGGTGAAGCACATCTCCGACCGCGTGCTGGTAATGTATCTCGGCCATGCCGTCGAGCTGGGCACCTACGACGCGGTCTACAACAATCCGCAGCATCCCTACACGCGGGCGCTGATGTCGGCGGTGCCGATCCCCGATCCCGATCTGGAAAAGAACAAGCAGATCCAGCTGCTGGAAGGGGAGCTGCCGTCGCCGATCAATCCGCCGTCAGGCTGTGTGTTCCGCACCCGCTGCCCGATCGCCGGCCCGGAGTGCGCAAAAACGCGGCCGCTGCTGGAGGGGAGTTTCCGCCATGCGGTCTCCTGCCTGAAGGTGGATCCGCTGTAATAAAAAACGCCGGGCAGTCGCCCGGCGTTCAGAGTTCGTTCCAGCCCGCAAGCGGCTCAGATCGCTTATTCGCGCCAGAGAATATGACACAGCTTGTGGTCTTTCTCGCGGCACAGCAGCACGCGCGCGAACACGTCGGTAATCGGCTCGCCGTCCGCTTCGCCCAGCCCAATCACCACTTCAGAGAAGAAGTCCGGGTTAAGATCGAAATCGACGTGCTCCTTCCAGTCTTCCGAGGGATCGAACAGCTCTGCGCCGCCGCGCTCTTCGAACTGGAGGTTGAAAAGAATAATATCCGCCGGATCGAGGTTGTCGCCTGCCAGTTCAAGAAAAATGTCGTAGGCCTGTTCCAGCGTTTCGTCTTCGGTAAGGCGATTATTTAAATCCATGATCGATCCTGTCTGCCCTGAGGCGCGTTGCAATTTCCGCTCGTTTTACAGTAAAGGACTAAAGAAGTAAAACAGTCGTTCAACGATGCGCTGCCACCAGGCACGTTTTGACCATCGTTTCCCGTCCAGCAAACGGGAGCGTGCGATATAGTCGTCCTGCACGCAAGCCAGATCGCTGCCGAAGCCGGCGTCGTCTACTACCAGCGTAATTTCAAAGTTGAGCCACAGGCTGCGCATGTCGAGATTCACCGTGCCGACCAGGCTGAGCTGGCCGTCCACCAGTACGCTCTTGGTGTGCAGCAAACCATCCTCAAACTGATAGATCCTGACGCCCGCTTCCAGCAGCTCGCTGAAAAAGGCGCGGCTCGCCCAGCCCACCAGCAGCGAATCGTTATGGCGCGGCACAATAATGCTCACCTCGACGCCGCGCAGCGCCGCGGTGCAGATGGCGTGCAGCAGATCGTCGCTCGGCACAAAGTAGGGCGTGGTCATAATCAGCTGCTCGCGCGCCGAATAGACGGCGGTCAGCAGCGCCTGATGAATCATATCCTCCGGGAAGCCTGGTCCAGAGGCGATTACCTGCACCGTATGGCCGCTTTCGCGTTCGAACGGCATAATATTGCCGTCGGGCGGCGGCGGCAGAATACGCTTGCCGGTTTCAATCTCCCAGTCGCAGCTGTAGACGATGCCCATGGTGGTGGCGACCGGGCCTTCCATTCGCGCCATCAGGTCTACCCACTGTCCGACGCCCGCGTCCTGCTTGAAGTAGCGCGGGTCCACCAGATTCATGCTGCCGGTATAGGCGATATAGTTATCGATCAACACCACTTTGCGGTGCTGGCGCAGGTCCATACGGCGCAGAAACACGCGCAGCAGGCTGACCTGCAGCGCCTCCACCACGTCAATGCCGGCATTGCGCATCATGCCGACCCACGGGCTGCGGAAAAAGGTCACGCTGCCCGCCGAGTCGAGCATCAGACGGCAGTGCACGCCGCGCCGCGACGCCGCCATCAGAGATTCGGCCACCTCGTCCGCCAGTCCGCCGGGATGCCAGATATAGAACACCATCTCAATATTGTGGCGCGCCAGCTGGATATCACGGATAAGCGCCTGCATCACGTCGTCTGAACTGGTAAGCAGCTGCAGCTGATTGCCTTTAACGCCGGCGATGCCCTGGCGATTCTCGCAGAGCTGGAACAGCGAGCGCGCCACGTCGCTGTGTTCGGTGGCGAAAATATGGCTGCGCTGTCTCAGATCGCTCAGCCATTTTGCGGTGGCGGGCCACATGGTGCGCGCGCGCTCCGCGCGGCGCTTGCCCAGATGAAGCTCGCCGAAAGAGAGGTAAGCGATAATACCCACCAGTGGAAGGATATAGATAATCAACAGCCAGGCCATGGCGGAAGTAACCGTACGGCGCTTCATCAAAATACGTAGCGTGACGCCGGCAATCAGCAACCAGTAGCCAAACAGCAGCAACCAACTGATTAGAGTATAAAAGGTGGTCATTAAGTGGACATCCCGTTCGCGCTTGGTCAGAGAAGTTTACGTGCTGACAGACCACAACGAAACCCCCAATCGCCGCCGGGATCGATAAGAGATCCGAGTTGGCATTAGCGTGGAGATCTTTATAATGCGGCCGCGTGATGTCGAAGCAGGAGAGAAGGTGATGAGAAAAAGCAGAAATGAAGTAGCGCGCTGGAGAATGTTGCGGCAGGCGCATCGCCGTCGCGCCCGCTGGCTGGAAGGCCAGTCGCGTCGCTACAGCCGAATCCATGCGATTCGCCATCAGCTGGCGCAGCAGCAGCGCCGTTCGATACTGTTTATCACGCAGAATACCTGAGAAAAGCCGCCGCAAGGGCGGCTTTCTTTTAGGCGGCTTTCACCCGTGCGGATCGAGCAGCAAAAAGTCGATATCCCAGCGGTTCGATATAGCGCTGCGACAGCCAGGCGACAAACAATGAGATGGCCAGCGCCACAAGAAACTGCATAACACCATGCACAGGGATCCTCTTGTCTACCATGCGCATAATGACGTTATGGATCAGGTAGAGCGAATAGGAGATATCGCCAAGCCAAATCAACACGCGCGGCGTCAGTTTAGCCAGCAGATCGTCATTGATCGCTACCGCCATCAGCAACAGGCTGACTATTCCGCCGGAGTAAGTGAGTCCGTGCGCGACATGGGACCGCTCTACAATATGCCAGATCGTCCAGAGCAGAATGCCAGTTAACAGTAGCCGACGAACCAGCATCGGCAAGCGCAGCAGTACTGGCCACGCGAGTCCCACCGCCACCCCGGCGGCAAATTCCCAGATAATTGGGTTCGTGATCAGGTTAAGCATACCGTGGCGAAAGGCGTAACCCTGCGTCTCAAGCGATATCGCTTGTCCCTGGAATAACGGGAACAGAATCAGCGATGCTATTAGCAAAGCGGCGAGCATTATCCAGCGGTGTCGCAGCAACAGGCTGCAGGCCATCAGCAGATAGAACCAGATCTCATAATTCAATGTCCAGCGAATGCCGTATAGCCCGGAATCATCAACGTAAAAAGGGCCATTATCGGCGCTTACCGTGGTAAATGTCAGGGCGCTAATCAGATTATCGAGCTTGTCCTGATAGTGTAAAAGACTCATGCCGCCGCCCAGCGCGAAGCTGAGCAACAGCAGAAAATAATAAGCGGGCAATAAACGCAGCAGGCGACGCTGAATAAAGTGCCAGGCCGCCTTTGGGCCAGTAGACATTCGCGCAACGGAAAGCGTGATAACGAAACCGCTTAGGGCAAAGAAAAGATCGACCCCGATAGCGCCCCAGCCAAACAGGCGATCGCCTGCGCCGGGAAATTGCATATTAACGGTGTAGCGATAGTGAAAGGCCAAAACAGCAAGCGCAGCGATGCCCCGCAATGCCTGAACAGAATTAATCTGTTTATTTTCCATAACAAATCCGCGCCAGAGTGCTAAAAGAGGCGCAGTATAACGGTTATTGAGAAAATTCTTAATGTCGGGCAGGCATATTCTTTACGAAAGTTTAACTTTTTGCCTTAATACAGCCGACTGACCAGCACCACATTCACCAGCTGCGCCGCCGCGGCGATTACAATCAGCATTACGATAAGCTGTTTTTTCTGTTTCCAGCCGTCACGCCGCCAGATCAGCAGCGCCTTGACGATCAACCCGAGGGCCAGCGCCAGCAGCGCAATTACCAGCCATTGCATCGCGTTCACTCCATGCGAAAGAAATAAAAATGGCTTCGGCGCGGACGCGGAAGCCATCGTGTCAAAATTGAGCGGTGGATCAGAAAACGCGTTTGAAGGGTTTTACCGCGACGTTTTTGTAAACGCCGGCCGCAATGTAGGGATCGGCCTCTGCCCAGGCCTGCGCAGCTTCCTGCGAGCTGAACTCCGCGATAATCGCTGAACCGGTAAAACCGGCGACGCCAGGATCGTTGCTGTCAACAGCCGGCATCGGTCCGGCAACGATCAGACGGCCTTCATCCTGCAGCAGCTGCAGGCGCGCCAGATGGGCAGGGCGCACCGAGGTGCGTTTTTCCAGAGAATCAGCGTTATCTTCGGCGTAGATGATGTACAGCACTTGAAAGCCCCCATTGGCTCATCATATTTTCGCAACACGGTAAGGGATCGTAAATAAGAGTGCAAACGAAAGATGGCGTAATGCATAAGGGGCAGCAGGTCAGGTTAAAAAACGGCAATATCTGACCATTTTTCAGCAGTTATTGAAACTGATTGCTATTTGCATTTAAAATCGTGGCTTCATTCTCTTACTGCGACTGTTATGACCACGTTGACGATGCCCATTTTAAAACGTACGCCTGTTTCCGTGCTGCTCTCTGTTGTCCTGCACGGTTCAGTTATCGCCGGCATTCTCTATGCCTCGTTTCATCAGGTAATCAACGTTCCTAAGGTCTCGCAGCCGATTAGCGTCAGCCTGGTCGCGCCGGAAGTGCAGCCTGAGCCCGCACCTGTCGTGGAGCAGCCGGCGCCTCAGCCAGAGCCGGAGCCCGTACCGGAACCGCAGCCGGTGCCGGAACCGCCCAAAGCCGAGCCGGTGCCGATTCCGGTGCCGCAGCCTAAACCCAAGCCAAAGCCCAAACCGAAACCTAAGGTAGAGCACAAGCGTGAGGTGAAACCGCGCCAGGAGGCGAAGCCGCAGGAGAATCCGTTCAAGCAGGACGCGCCGGCCACCCAGACGAAACCGACCACCGCGCCGAAATCGACGCCGTCGCCTTCGCCATCGCAGTCGACCTCGCAGGGGCCGAAGGCGCTCAGCGTGTCGAAACCGAAGTATCCTACGCGCGCGCAGGCGCTGCGTATTGAGGGGCGCGTGCAGGTACAGTTTGACGTCGGCGACGACGGGCGCGTGGAAAATATCGCTATTCTCTCCGCGCAGCCGCGCAACATGTTCGAACGCGAGGTGAAACAGGCGATGAAACAGTGGCGCTATCAGCCAGGCCATTCCGGCAAAAACCTGAAGATGACGATCGTCTTCAAAATCAACGGCGGCTCCAGCATCGAATAAAAAAAGCGGTCGTCTGACCGCTTTTTCGCTACTCCGCCGCTTCGAGGTTTGCGCGTCCCGGCGGCAGCGGGCGCGATTTGCCCTCATTATCCACGGCGACATAGATAAACACCGCTTCGGTGGCGCAGTAGGTCTGGCCGATAGGTTCCGATGAGACCTTCTTGATCCACACTTCGACATTGATGGTCATAGAGCTGTTGCCGGTGCGGATGCAGCGCGCGTGGCAGCTCACCACATCGCCGACCGCGACCGGCTTGAGAAACGACATGCCGTCGACGCGCACCGTTACTACGCGTCCTTCCGCAATCTCTTTCGCCAGAATGGCGCCGCCCATATCCATCTGCGACATCAGCCAGCCGCCGAAGATATCGCCATTGGCGTTGGTATCCGCCGGCATCGCCAGGGTACGTAACACCATTTCGCCTTGCGGCAACTTATGTCTTTCGCCCATTGCTCGACTTCTTATGCAGGTGAAGGCGCGCTGCGCCCGTAAGGCCCGGTCTGACTGGGTCGTTTTTATTTTTCTTCTTGTTGCGGCATCTGTCGCCAGATGTAGAGTCCGCTAATCAGGGTAAACAGCAGGGTAAGCGCGGTCAGACCGAATACTTTAAAGTTAACCCAAAAGGCTTCAGGCAACCAAAACGCGACGTAAATATTCGCCAGGCCGCAGGCGAGGAAAAAGATCGCCCAGGCGACATTCAGGCGGCGCCAGCTGCTTTCCGGCAGCTGGATCTCTTTGCCCAGCAGGCTTTTGATCAGCGGCTGCGCCATAAAAAACTGGCTGTAAAGCAGCGCCAGCGCGAACAGGCTGTAGATCACCGTGACTTTCCATTTAATAAACTCATCGTTATGGAAAACCAGCGTCAGGGTGCCGAAGATCGCCACCAGGGCGAAGGTGAAAATGGTCATTTTTTCCAGCTTGCGGTAGAGCACCCAGCTCACTACCAGCGCAAGGCCGGTGGCGACGATCAGCGCGCCCGACGCGACGAAAATGTCGTAAAGCTTATAGAAAATAAAGAAGACCACTAAGGGAAGGAAATCGAGTAACTGCTTCATAGTCATTCCAGTTCAGCGAAAACAACACAAAGCCGTGCGCCCCTCGGGGCGCAGCGCGCTTAACGAACCAGCATATAGAGCCGGAAAAGGTAGATAACCAGCAGGGCGGAGATCAGGTTGCCGATAGCGGTGATAGCGATGGCCAGCACGTTATCCGGCAGCGCCGTCAACGAGGAAGAGGCGAACAGCAGCGCCATTTTCGCCAGCAGCCAGAGAATAATCGCCGGCGCGATCAGCCTGACGTTTTTCCATGCCAGACGGGAGCTGGCGCGCATTGCGGCGAAAATGCCGCTTTTTTCACTCGCCAGGATCACCGGGGAGAGCGACAGCAGAATCGCCAGAATAATGCCAGGCACCATCAGCACCATAAAGCCCAGCTGCACCACCAGGGTAATCAGGAACGTCTGCAGCAGCAGCTTCGGCAGCAGCGGGGCGGAGGCGCCGATAGCGCGCAGTGCGCTGATGCGCTGTCCGGCGGAGACCATCGGGATCAGGCAGAGCATGCCGCCCAGCAGCAGCGTATTGCCGATCAGCGCGGAGAAGGTGCCGGCCGCAGAGGCGCGCAGCAAAATGCGCTGTTGCTCAGGCGACATATTTTGCACCAGTTCAAACAGCGAAGAGGCGCTGCTATCGCCCTGCTGAAGCTGAGCCAGCTGATCGCCGCCTGGGGTAAAGGCGTGCACCAGAATGACCGTGATAAAGGCCGTCAGTAACGACATCAGCACGATGGTCAGAAGCTGGTGGCGGAAAAAATTTCCTGTGTCACGGTATAACGAGCTTGCCGTGATAGACATGTACTCTCCTTGGTGGAACCGGGTTGATTAACCCGGCGATTGTACATGGTCTGGCCCGGCGCTGGCACCCGCAGCGCGATAACTTTCTGTCATGGAAGGTAAAGAAGGGTGAAAAAGCGGCGGCAGGCCATAGCGAGCGCGGGCGCGGTCGCAGGCTTCGTTATAAATGCCGTTTTCGCCCGACATGGCGAATTCGCGACAGGGCGAGGGGCGCTGCGCATAGATGCCGCAGGAGGTGCAGCCGCCCGGCTCGCCCTGCAGCGCCACGCAGCGCGGTTCGCGCGTGTTGGTGCCGCGCATATTGCGCATCAGCAGGCTTAACGGCTCGGTGAGCTCGACCGGGACCGCGCCGCCGGCGTCATCGGCTTCAGCCCAGTAAAACGAGACGCGGAAATGGGCGCAGCAGGCGCCGCAGGTCATGCAAGGGTTTAGATTATCGCTCATTTGATCGCCCGCCACTCCTGAGGCATCGAACCAAAATCAACACGGGAAAAAAGCAAAATAATCACGCCGCTAAATTTCTTCAAGCGAAATTTCAGGCAAGCCTGCGGGGTTAAAATTGATCTAAATCAATCCCTTGCTTTTTATATGGTTTTTCGTGATTGATTCGGATGCATTTTTTGCAAAATCCCGCTAGAACGTTGCCCACAACGTCACACCATAATTTCCCCCGTTTATCTTGTGCAAAGGAGTGATCATGAAACTGGCAAAATGCGCTTTCTTACTGGCAATGGCTCTGCCGCAGCTGGCACTGGCTCATGAGGCAGGCGATTTCTTTATGCGCGCCGGCAGCGCGACGGTGCGTCCTACCGAAGGTTCCGATAACGTACTGGGCATGGGCGGCTTTGACGTCAGCAACAATACCCAGCTCGGCCTGACCTTTACTTATATGGCGACAGACAACATCGGCGTTGAGCTCCTCGCGGCGACGCCGTTCCGCCATAAGGTGGGCCTGGGCGCGACCGGCACGCTGGCGACGGTGCGTCAGCTGCCGCCGACTCTGATGGCGCAATATTACTTCTTCGATAGCCAGAGCAAAGTGCGCCCCTACGTCGGCGTGGGCATCAACTACACCACCTTTTTCGACACGGACTTTAATCAGACCGGCCGTGATGCAGGGCTGAGCGACCTTAGCGTGAAAGATTCCTGGGGCGTGGCGGGACAGGTCGGTCTCGACTACCAGATTAACCGCGACTGGATGCTGAACGCCTCGCTCTGGTATATGGATATTGATACGGAAGTGAAGTTTAAGGCGGGCGGCAAGCAGCAGAATATCGATACGCGCATCGATCCTTTCGTCTTCTTCTTCGGTGCAGGCTACCGCTTCTGATAAAAAAAAGGCCGCGAATCGCTCGCGGCCTTTTGCGTTTCTGCGTTATTTAATCTGCATGTTGTTCACAACAGACTTCACGCCTTTCACGGTACGGGTCACTTCTACCGCACGGCTGGCCATCTGCGGCGAGCTGACGAAACCGCTTAGCTGCACGCGCCCCTTAAAGGTTTCAACGTTAATCTCGCGTGATTTGAGTTCATCGTCATTCAGCAGCTGTGCTTTGACTTTGGTGGTGATCACCGTGTCGTCGATATAACCGCCGGTGCCTTCCTGCTTCGCCGTCGGCGCACAGGCGCTCAGCGTCAGCGCAACAACCACGGCGACCAGCGCGCCTGCAAGGACTTTAAACAGTTTCATTGCTTCTCTCCCTGTCTCAAACAAGATGCGCCGTTACCATAACGGCGCGCAAAACAAGTGTGGGCGGGAAAAGCGAAAGCGGCAACGTCGGGATGTAAAAAAGAGTGAAAAATCATGCTCCCTCAGCGGAGAGAGCATGAAAAGCTCAGCGGGTGGCGGCTTTCAGGCTGCTGACGAAGGCGGTCAGTTTCGCCAGCATCTCTTCCGGCTGCGCATGGTGCTGCTCAATGATTTTCACAATCGCCGAGCCGGAGATGGCGCCCGCGGCGCCCGCGCTGAGCGCCTCTTTGACCTGCGCCGGTTCGGAGATGCCGAATCCCTGCAGCGGCGGCGCGGCGTTATATTCGCGCAGCTTTTCGATCAGGCGCTGCAGCGGCAGGCTGCTGGCGCGATTTTCCGCGCCGGTCACGCCCGCGCGCGACAGCAGATAAGTGTAGCCGCGACCGTGAGAGGCGACCTCGCGCAGCAGATCGTCGCTGGCGTTAGGCGGACAAATAAAGATCGGCGCGATACCGTGGCGCAGCGCCGCCTGGCGGAACGGCGCCGACTCTTCGACCGGCACATCCGCCACCAGCACTGAATCCACGCCCGCTTCGGCGCAGCGCGCATAGAAGGCGTCGATGCCGTTGGCGAACACCAGATTGGCGTACATCAGCAGGCCGATGGGCAGATCGGGATATTTCCGGCGCACGCTGCTGAGCAGTTCGAAGCACTGCGCGGTTGTCGTGCCAGCCGCGAAGGCGCGCAGGGTGGCGTTCTGAATGGTTGGACCATCCGCCAGCGGATCGGAGAAGGGAATGCCCAGCTCCAGCGCGTCGGCGCCGCCCGCGACCAGCGCGTCGATCACGCTTAACGACAGCGCCGGCGAGGGATCGCCCAGCGTGACGAAGGGCACGAACGCGCCTTCTTTGCTGGCCTGTAAACGCGTAAACAGCTGTTGATAACGCTCCATCAGATTTCTCCCTGCGCAGTCAGAATATCGTGAACGGTAAAGATGTCTTTATCACCGCGGCCCGAAAGGTTTACCACCAGCAGCTGCTCTTTCTCTGGATTCTCGCGGATCATCTTCAGCGCATGGGCAAGGGCGTGCGAGGACTCCAGCGCCGGGATAATGCCTTCGGCGCGGCAGAGTTCCTTGAAGGCGGCCAGCGCTTCATTATCGGTAATCGACACATAGTCAGCGCGGCCGATGCTGTTGAGGTGCGCATGCTGCGGGCCGACCGACGGAAAGTCGAGACCGGCGGAAATAGAGTAGGACTCTTCGATCTGCCCTTCTTCGGTCTGCATCATCGGCGACTTCATGCCGAAATAGATGCCGACGCGGCCATGCTTGAGCGGCGCGCCGTGCTCGCCGGTCTCAATACCGTGACCGGCAGGCTCGACGCCGATCAGGCCAACGCTCTCTTCATTGATAAAGTCGGCGAACATGCCGATGGCGTTCGAGCCGCCGCCGACGCAGGCGATAACCGCATCAGGCAGGCGCCCCTCTTTTTCCAGAATCTGCGCTTTCGTCTCTTCGCCGATCATGCGCTGGAACTCGCGCACGATAGTCGGGAAGGGATGCGGGCCCGCCGCGGTGCCAAGCATATAGTGCGCGGTTTCGTAGCTGCCGGACCAGTCGCGCAGCGCCTCGTTGCAGGCGTCTTTCAGCGTGGCGGAGCCGCTGTGCACCGGGATCACCTCGGCGCCCATCAGTCGCATGCGGAAGACGTTCGGCGACTGGCGTTCAACATCTTTCGCGCCCATATAGATGCGGCACTTCATACCGAGCAGCGCACACGCCAGCGCCGAGGCGACGCCGTGCTGGCCCGCACCGGTTTCGGCGATGATTTCATTTTTGCCCATGCGTTTCGCCAGCAGCGCCTGACCCAGCACCTGATTGGTTTTGTGGGCGCCGCCGTGCAGCAGATCTTCGCGCTTCAGGTAGAGGCGCGTTTTCGTGCCTTTCGTCAGGTTGCTGCACAGCGTCAGCGCCGTCGGACGTCCCGCATAGTTTTTCAGCAGGTCGGTGAATTCCGCCTGAAACGCCGGGTCTTTCTGCGCCTCGACAAAGGCCGCTTCCAGCTGTTGCAGCGCCGGCATCAGGATCTGCGGCACATACATGCCGCCAAAGTCGCCAAAATAGGGGTTCAGTAGAGTCATGGTTTCATCTTCCTTTTAGGCCCGCCGTAGCGGACCTGACAAATCAGTAGGCGCGCAGCGTGCGGAAAACCGCCGCGATTTTGCTGGCATCTTTGATGCCGGGCGCGCTTTCCACGCCGGAGTTGAAGTCGAGGCCCGCGCAGCCGAGGCGCGCCGCTTCTACGCAGTTGTCCGCGCCCAGGCCGCCGGCAAGCAGCACGTCGCTTAAATCCTGGTCCTGCAGCAGCGACCAGTCGAAGCGTTCGCCGCTGCCGCCGTTGCCGTTGTCAAAGACGTAACGATCGACATGCGGCCAGTCGCGCGCGGGCAGCGCGCTTTTGATGCTGAGCGCTTTCCAGATAGCGACGGCGGCGGGCAGCGCAGCGCGCAGCTCTGCGACATAGGCGCGATCTTCATCGCCGTGCAGCTGAACGGCGCTCAGGCGCAGCGTATCGGCCATCGTGACAACGTCACTGACAGCGCTGTTACGAAACACGCCGACGTAGCGCAGCGGCGCGCCGGCTATCACCTGCTGCGCCTGCGACGCGTCGAGTCGACGCGGCGAACCGTCGGCGAAGATCAGGCCGCCGTAAAGCGCGCCGGCCTCAAAGGCGGCGCGCGCGTCTTCCGCTCGCGTCAGCCCGCATACTTTGTTGTCGCCCAGCAGCACGCGACGTACCGCGGCCGCCAGGTCCGGCTCTTCCATCAGCGCCGAGCCGATCAGGAAGCCGTTGGCAAAGTGACTCAGCTCGCGCACCTGAGCATAGTTATGAATGCCCGATTCGCTGATCACCGTTACGCCGTGCGACAGGCGCGGCGCCAGCTGACGCGTGCGGTCGAGATCGATCGACATATCGCGCAGGTCGCGGTTGTTGATGCCGACCACTTTCGCTTCCAGCGCAATGGCGCGCTCCAGCTCAGCTTCGTTGCTGACCTCGGTCAGCACGCCCATCTTCAGGCTGTGCGCCACGGCGGCCAGCTGACGATACTCCTCGTCGTTTAATACCGACAGCATTAGCAGGATGGCGTCAGCCTGATAGTGGCGCGCCAGATAGATCTGATAAGGGTCGATAATAAAGTCTTTGCACAGCACCGGCTGGGTAAGCGCCGCGCTGACGATCGGCAGAAAGTCGAAGCTGCCCTGGAAATATTTCTCGTCGGTCAGCACCGAGACGGCGGAGGCGTAGTGGCGATAAACGCCCGCGATGGCCGCCGGGTCGAAATCGTCGCGGATCAGCCCTTTAGAAGGGGACGCTTTTTTGCACTCCAGAATAAACACGGTGCGGGCGCCCTGCAGCGCGTGGTAAAAGCTGCGGGAGGCGGGCTGCACATCATTCTGGAAGGAGGCGAGCGGCTGTTGCGCCTTGCGCGCCTCGACCCACTGCGCTTTGTCCTGAACAATCTTCTCTAAAATCGTACCTTGCATGGTTATCCTCTTGCTGCCAGAGCGACAACGCGTTCATAGGCTTGTCCGCTGCGGATAGCCTGAAGCGCACGCTGCGCGTTTTCACGCAAATCTTCATGACCGAATACTTTCAACAACATCGCCACGTTGACGGCGACCGCTTCCTCATGGGCCTGCTGGCCATTACCCTGAAGTAAACGGGTCAGAATGTCACGGTTTTCTTCCGGCGTGCCGCCGGCCAGCGCTTCCTTGGGATGGAAGCCGAAACCGAAGTCTTCCGGCGTAAGCTGATAGCGGGTGATTTCGCCGTCGCGCAGCTCGGCGACGTGGGTTTCGCTGTGCAGCGCCACCTCGTCCATACCGCCGCCGTGCACCACCGCGGCGCGTTGGTAGCCCAGCACCTTCAGCGTCTGGGCGATCGGCAACACCAGTTCGGGGCTGTAGACGCCGATCACCGCCAGCGGCGGCCGCGCCGGGTTGATTAACGGGCCGAGCACGTTGAACAAGGTGCGGGTTTTCAGCTGCTGGCGCACCGGCATCGCATGGCGAAAGCCGGTGTGATACTGCGGCGCGAACAGAAAGCAGACGTTGAGATCGTCCAGCGCCGCGCGCGCCTGCTCGGCGGGCATATCCAGGCTGATGCCGAACGCCGCCAGCAGATCGGAGGAGCCCGACTTGCTGGAGACGCTACGGTTGCCGTGCTTCGCCACCTTCAGCCCGCAGGTGGCGGCGACGAAGGCGCTGGCGGTTGAAATATTGATGCTGTTGCTGCCGTCGCCGCCGGTGCCAACGATATCGGCAAAGGCGTAGGTCGGGCGCGGAAAGGGTCGGGCATCTTCCAGCAGCGCGCTGGCGGCGCCCGCGATCTCCTGCGGCGATTCGCCGCGCACCTTCATGGCGATCAGCGCGGCGGCAAGCTGCGTCGGCTCCAGCTGACCGGTAATAATGGCGCTGAACAGCTGATGACTTTCGCCCTGAGTCAGCGACTGCGCCTGATAGAGTTTTTCCAGGATGGCATGCATGATCATTCTCCCTGTGATGTCGCCAGCGCCCAGGCCAGCGTCTGCTCCAGCAGACGGGCGCCCTGAGTGGTCAGAATGGATTCAGGATGGAACTGGAAGCCGCAGACGCGATCGGCGTCGTGGCGCACCGCCATCACCATGCCGTTGTAGCTGGCGTTGACCGTCAGCTCCGCCGGCGTATTGCTGCCCACCAGCGAGTGATAGCGCGCGACCGGCAGCGGGTTGCTCAGTCCGGCGAACATCGCTTCCTCGTCGTGATTCACGGCGGAGGCTTTGCCGTGCAGGATCTCGCCCGCCTGGCCGACATGGCCGCCGTAGGCTTCGACAATCGCCTGGTGGCCGAGGCAGATGCCGATAATCGGCAGGCGCCCGCGCAGGGTTCGCAGCAGCTCCGGCATGCAGCCGGCGTCTTTCGGCGCGCCAGGACCCGGCGACAGCATTAGCACCGGATTCTCCATGCGTTGCAGGCGTTCGGTCAGCACCGACGCCGGCACATTGTTGCGGTAGATCACCACGTTGTGGCCGAAGGCGCGCAGCTGATCAACGAGGTTATAGGTAAAGGAGTCGATGTTATCGAGCAGCAGGATATCGGCCATCAGAAAATCTCCTTGCAGTGATGGGCGGTCGCGATGGCGCGCAGCACGGCGCGCGCTTTGTTGCGGCTTTCGTCCGCTTCGGCCTGCGGGTTGGAGTCGAGCACTACGCCGGCGCCCGCCTGTACGGTGGCGACGCCGTCCTCCACCCAAGCGGAACGAATAACGATGCAGGTGTCGAGGTCGCCGTTGGCGGTGAAGTAGCCGACCGCGCCGCCGTAGCTGCCGCGGCGCGTGCCTTCCGCCGCAGCGATCAGCTGCATGGCGCGCACTTTCGGCGCGCCGCTCAGGGTGCCCATGTTCATGCAGGCGCGGTAGGCGTGCAGCACGTCGAGGTCTTCGCGCAGCGTGCCGACCACGCGCGATACCAGATGCATCACGAACGAGTAACGGTCGACCTTGGTCAGATCGGCGACGTAGCGGCTGCCCGGCACGCAGATGCGCGCCAGATCGTTGCGCGCCAGATCCACCAGCATCAGGTGCTCGGCCAGTTCTTTATGATCGGTGCGCATCTCCAGCTCAATGCGGCTGTCGAGATCGCGATCCAGCGAACCGTCGGCGTGTCGGCCGCGCGGGCGCGTGCCGGCGATCGGGTAGATCTCGATCTGGCGCGTGGCGGCGTCATACTTCAGCGAGCTCTCCGGCGAGGCGCCGAACAGCGCGAAGTCGCGATCCTGCATAAAAAACATGTAGGGGCTGGGATTGCTGTTCTTCAGCGTTTCGTAAGCGGCGAGCGGCGACGGGCAGGGCAGCGAAAAACGGCGCGACGGCACGACCTGAAAAATTTCGCCGATGCGAATCGCCTCCTGCATCTGACGCACGGTGTCGCAATAGGCTTCGTCGCTCTGGCTGACGCTCAGCGTCATCTGCTCGACTTTCTGCACCGGCAGCGCCGGCGCGGGCTGCAGCATCTGACCGTGCAGCTGCTCAATACGGCTTTGCAGACGCTGGAATTCGCTGGTGGAGGGGCAGAACAGGCTTGCCTGCAGCGTAGCGCTGCGCGTCTGATGGTCGAGCACCAGCAGCGTCTCCGCCAGGTAGAAGCAGTAGTCGGGGCAGCGCTGCTGATTTTCCAGCGCGGGCAGCTCCTCGAAGCCCGCCACCAGATCATAGGCGAACAGGCCGCCCAGCAGCACCGCTTCGCGCTCGTCCGCCGGCGCGTTCACCAGACGTGGAATCAGGCGCAGCGCGTCGAAAACCGACAGCGCCTGCAGGCGCGAGTCTTCATCCTGCAACGCGTCGGCGGACGGAAAGTGCAGCTCGCGGCCGTCCGGACGCGGTTCGATTTTCACGTCCGCAGGCAGCGCCGCGTCGAGCAGCGGCAGCAGCGCGCGACCGTTTTCCGACAGGGCCTGCACCGTTACGCAGGATCCCAGCGCGCTGACGCGCAGGGCGCTGTCGACGATTAGCAGGCTCTTCAGGTTCTGTTTGCTGTCGATATCTGCCGACTCGAGCAGCAGCGTTGCCGGACGTGCGCCGCATAACTGGTGAAACACTGCGGCCGGATCTTCGCGGTAGGGCGCGGTGCCGGTAATCAACTTCACTGTAGGTTTCGCATTTGGCATGTTGTTCTCTCTGAAATTCGCCTAAAAAAAAGCCCGCTTTAAGCGGGCTCGGGTCTCTGCACTGCGTTACGCAAGGGATGCTGGACGTCGCCCGTCGGGGGAAACATCGCGCCACCAGCCTGCAGAAAGCATCAAAATCGTCGCCATGACAGAGAACCCGTTTAGTTGTGAACTTGTGTACTAGTTAACGGGTTCAGCGGATAAAAGTCAATACGCTTTTTCACCCGAGCATAAAATCGTTATCATGCTGGCCGCTTCATCGTGCAGCAGGAGTGCCATTTGAACGAGATTGCCCGTTTTCCTCTTTATGATTTACACAGCCATACCCGCGCCTCTGACGGGCTGCTGACGCCCGAGGCGCTGGTCGAGCGCGCCGTCGCCATGCGCGTCGGCGTGCTGGCGATTACCGATCACGACAGCGTGGCGGGCGTCGCCGCGGCGCAGCGCGCCGTCAGCGAGCAGGCGCTGCCGCTGAAGGTGCTGGCGGGCGTAGAGGCGTCGACGCTGTGGGAAAACCATGAGATTCATATCGTCGGGCTGAATATCGATATCAGCCATCCGGCGATGATCGCCTTTCTGGCGGAGCAGGCGCGCTGTCGTCAGGCGCGCGCAGAGCTGATCGCCGAGCGGCTGGAGAAGGCGCGCATTCCTGACGCGCTGGCTGGCGCCGCGCGGCTGGCGGATGGCGGTGTCATTACGCGCGGCCACTTCGCCCGCTTTTTAATTGAGCAGGGCAAAGCGGACACGGTGGCGCAGGTGTTCAAAAGCTATCTGGCGCGCGGCAAAACCGGCTACGTTCCGCCGCAATGGTGTACAATTAAACAAGCCATTGATGCCATTCATCATTCTGGCGGCTGTGCGGTGCTGGCGCACCCAGGTCGCTACGGTTTGTCGGCGAAGTGGCTGAAGCGGCTTATCGCGCATTTCCGCGACGTGGGCGGCGACGCGATGGAAGTCGCGCAGTGTCAGCAGGCGCCCAATGAACGCGCGCAGCTGGCGCAATACGCCCGCGATGCCGAGCTGGCTGGATCGCAAGGTTCCGATTTTCACCAACCCTGTCCGTGGATTGAGCTGGGCCGCAAACTCTGGCTGCCGGCCGGCGTCGAGCCGGTATGGGAACGTTTCCCGGCGCTGGCACCCGCAGGCTCTGACGCGGACAGGTGATACGAGGTTTTTTATGAGTCAACTGTTTCACATTCATCCGGACAATCCGCAGCCGCGCCTGGTTTCGCAGGCGGTCGACTACCTCAATAAGGGCGGGGTGATCGTCTATCCTACCGACTCCGGCTATGCGCTGGGCTGTCGTCTGGAAGAAAAAAACGCGCTGGAGCGCATCTGCCGCATTCGTCAGCTGGACGGCAATCACAACTTCACGCTGATGTGTCGCGATCTGTCGGAAATCTCCAACTATTCTCAGGTAGATAACAGCGCGTTTCGCCTGCTGAAAAACAACACGCCGGGCAGCTATACCTTCATTCTGAAGGCGACCAAAATTGTGCCGCGTCGGCTGATGAACGATAAGCGTAAAACCATCGGGCTGCGCGTGCCGTCCAACCCGATTGCGCTGGCGCTGCTGGAAGCGCTCAACGAGCCGATGATGTCGACCTCGCTGATCCTGCCGGGCAACGATTTCACCGAATCGGACCCGGAAGAGATCCAGCACAGCATCGGCAAGCTGGTCGATTTAATTATCGACGGCGGCACGCTGGGACAGCAGCCAACAACGGTTGTCGATCTCACCAGCGATGCGCCCGCCGTCGTGCGCGAAGGTTCAGGCGATCCCCGACTTTTCCTGTAACAGCCTGGTCAGGCGCCGCTCTGCGCCGTCTGACCAATATTCTGTTTCAGCCAGTTTTGAAAGTCGGAATAGGGAATATAGAGCGACACATCTTTTAAAACGGTTTTACCGCTGCTGCTACTTTTTATTTCATCGCTAAAACCAACAATGACGCCGCCCAGCGTATTATCCGCATTATAGACCGCGCCGCCCGACATCCCTTTTACTACGCCGGCATTTGACGCCATCGCCATACAGGGTTTTTTATTCCAGCTGTTGCGAATGGCGGTGCGCGCTAAATTACTGCCCGATGATTCAACCGGCATAGCGGAAATAAAACTGTAGCCGTACATTTTGACCGGATCGCCGATGGCGCCGCTGCGGAATTTCGCCAGCGTAGCCGCATCATTTTTGTGGTAAATGATCGCCAGATCGCAATAGGGGTGATACGCCTTTACGCGCTGCACGGCAAACTTCGCCACGTGTGCCGCGGTCAGGCTATATTCAGGCGTGATGGGAATGCTGCTGCCCAGCGTGCCGAGCCCGAGAACCGTAGGAATGCCGGTGAAACTCATGTCCACGTGCTGCATTGCCGTACGGCTATATTCGGTATGGCCCACAGAGCAACCGCACAAAGCCAGCGCAGCAAACGCCGGCCATAAGAACAGTTTTCTCATGGTGATTATCTTCATGCTGGCATGTCGGAAAATCCCTGGTGAAGATTTTTGACATGCAATTTCAGACTCATCATTGAGCCGTATTAACGCTGCATTTCCGGTAGCGCCGGTTTATTTTTTAAAGAAACTGCAAAGAGTAAGTTAAATTCTCGTTAATAACTTTCGCTGGAGTAACGCTATAAGATTAATAATACGAAAGTGATTATTTGCGTTTCTGGCTCTGATTTTACCGGTAAATAATCTGCAGACAATCGATTAAGATTAATCTTAAAACGAAATGCGAATAAATAGGGTGATAAACCAATCTGTGGTTTTAAAGGCGGGTATAAAGTGCGACGGCCATCCAGGGAACGCGTCCTGTGTTAAATTATCAGAATAATTCACTACTGAGGTGAGGGTTGCCAGATGAAAAAATGCAGTTGAGAAGTGAGTTAAGCTTAACGCTCTTTTAATTGTATCGTAAAGCTAATGAATCCTCTGCTGCCGCCATACATTAGCGGCGGCAATCAGAGCATGCAGCGCGTAAAACTATTTTCGCTTCAGCAGGTTGGCGAAAAAAACAGCCAAAATGTTGTTGCGCGGCAGATTAATCATTGCCCCCTGTGAAGAGGGCAACTGAGAGGAAACCGGTCGAGTTAGCGCCGCTGCCAGCTGTGATATTCCGCATCGCGTCGTCCCGGCGCGGTCTCCGGCAACCGTGCCAGACCCACCAGAGAGATCGCTCCCAGTACCCCGACATAGATCGCCAGCCCATACCAGTGGCCATCCGTGATCTGCAGGATTTTAACCGCGGCCAGGCCGAGAATACCGCTGCCGATCAACGAACCGATTTGCCAGATCACCGCAATGCCGCTACAGCGGATATGGGTAGGGAAGAGTTCGGGAAACCACGACGCCTGCGGGGCGTAACACATGCTGTGGCCCAGCGTCAGCGCCACGATCATGGCGATCTGCGTCAGCCAGTAGCTGTTTTGCTGCAGGGCGAGGAAAAAGGGCACGATTGACAGCACGATCAGCAGGGTGCCCAGCAGATAAACCGGTTTGCGGCCGATGCGATCGGAAAGCGCGCCCATCAGCGGGATGGCGAAAATTTCCAGTATCACCGCCACAATCATGCTCTCCATGAGAATATTGTTGTCGAGCTGGTTCGCTTTGCCCCATGCCAGAATAATCACCGTAAACAGCGCGAAGGCGCAGGCTTCGATCAGCTTTGCCGCCACGCCGTTCAGCACTAGCCCCGGATAAGTCTGGATTACTTCTTTCAGCGGCCGCGACTCTGCCGCTTTGGTGGCGCGGATCTCGGCGAATACCGGCGACTCGTCGATGCGCAGACGGATAAAAAGCCCGACGATTACCAGCAGCGCGCTCAGCAGAAAGGGCACGCGCCAGCCCCAGCTCATCATCTGATCTGTGGTCAGCATGGCGTTCAGGATGGCGAACAGCGCCAGCGGCAGCAGAAAGCCGGTCGGCGCGCCAATCTGCACCCAACTGGCGAAATAGCCGCGCCGCGCGGGCTGCGCATACTCCGCGGTCATCAGCACCGCGCCAGCCTGCTCGCCGCCAACGCCAAAGCCCTGCAGCAGACGGATAACGATAAGGGATATTGGCGCCCAGATGCCGATGGTGGCGTAGGTCGGCAGCAGGCCGATGCAAAAGGTGCCCAGGCCGACAATAAGAATGGTGACCACCAGCGCTTTTTTACGACCCACTTTATCGCCGATATGGCCGAATATAATCCCGCCGACCGGTCGCGCCAGAAAGCCGACGGCGTAGGTGGCGAAAGCGGCCAGGGTGCTGACCAGCGGATTATCGCTGGGAAAGAAGAGGTGGCCGAAGAACAGCACCGCAGCGGTGCCGTAGGCAAAAAAATCATAATATTCCGCGGCGGTGCCGATGGCGGATGCGCTGGCGACCCGGCGTATTATCTGCCGATGATCGGCGTCTTCAGAAGTTTGGATGGACGGGGTGATTTCAGAGGTCACTGGAAAGTCTCCTTATATAAATAAGGCACTACCATACAAGTCTGGTTTATAGGGTGTTGCGAAAGCGATCACAACTGGTGGAAAAAGCGCCTTGTTTCCATCGTCAAAAAAGGCTGCAGATTGCTAACGGCATCTCCTGCCGTCAGTAAATTAAGCAGGTTACAAAACCGTAAATTAAAGGTATAATAGGCGGAATGTCATAACTTAAGTTATTGATTTTAAAGAATTTTAACCCAAATGACGCCTGGGAAGGCGACAGTGAGGCCGCTATGAGCGAAAAGTTACAGAAAGTCCTGGCACGTGCAGGCCACGGTTCCCGCCGTGAAATCGAAGCAAAAATCGCCGCCGGTCGCGTCAGTATCGACGGCAAACTCGCCACTTTGGGCGACCGCATTGAAAATGACAAATCCCTGAAAATCCGCATCGACGGCCATCTGGTTTCTATCGCCGAGTCGGCGACGGAAGTCTGCCGCGTGCTGGCCTACTATAAGCCTGAAGGCGAACTCTGCACCCGTAGCGATCCGGAAGGCCGCCCAACGGTGTTCGATCGCCTGCCGCGCCTGCGCGGCTCCCGCTGGATTGCGGTTGGACGTCTTGACGTTAATACCTGCGGGCTGATGCTGTTCACGACCGACGGCGAACTGGCGAACCGCCTGATGCATCCGAGCCGCGAAGTTGAGCGCGAATATGCCGTGCGCGTGTTTGGTCAGGTGGACGACGATAAAATTCGTCAGCTGAGCAAAGGGGTACAGCTGGAAGATGGCCCGGCAGCCTTTAAAACGCTGCGCTTCGCCGGCGGCGAAGGGGTCAACCAGTGGTATAACGTCACCCTGACCGAAGGACGCAACCGCGAAGTGCGTCGCCTGTGGGAAGCGGTCGGCGTGCAGGTCAGCCGCCTGATGCGCGTGCGCTACGGCGATATCACGCTGCCGAAAGGCTTGCCGCGCGGCGGCTGGATGGAGATGGATCTGGCGGCGGTGAACTATCTGCGCTCGCTGGTGGGCATGGATGACGAAACGGTCACCAAGCTGGCGGTGGAAAAAGATCGCCGCCGCACCAAGGCAAATCAGATTCGTCGTGCCGTCAAGCGCCATACGCAGGTGAGCAGCAGCGGTCGACGCAGCAACAACAACAGCGGCGGCAAACGCGGCTAATAAAAAACGCAGCTCACGGGCTGCGTTTTTTTTTGCCTACCAGTCGATGCCTTGCTGCGCCTGGATCCCGGCGTCGAAGGCGTGCTTCACGGGCCGCATTTCGGTCACGGTATCCGCGCGCTCGATGAGCGCGCGATGGCAGCCGCGCCCGGTCAGGATCACGCTCTGATGCGCCGGACGCGCCGCCAGCGCGCGCTCCAGATCGTCCAGCGGCAGATAATCCATGCTCACCATATAGGTGATCTCGTCGAGCAGCACCAGATCCAGGGTAGCGTCCGCCAGCATGCGCATGGCGTGCTGCCACACCCCCTGACAGGCGGCGGTGTCGGTCGCGCGGTTCTGCGTCTCCCAGGTAAAGCCGGTGGACATCACCTGAAACTCCACGCCGTGCTGCGCCAGCAGATTGCGCTCGCCGTTGGGCCATTCGCCCTTGATAAACTGGATAACGCCCACCTTTTTGCCGTGCCCCACCGCACGCAGCGCGGTGCCGAAGGCGGCGGTGGTTTTGCCTTTGCCATTGCCGGTAAAGACCATCATGATGCCGCGCGTTTCCGTCGCGGCGGCGATGCGCGCGTCAACCTGCTCTTTCAGCCGCTGCTGTCGCTGCTGGTGGCGATCGTCGCCCATTACTCTGCCGCTCCTGGCTTGCGTCCGGGCTGGGCGTCGAAGCTGATGCCGGTTTTGCGGCGGCTGTCGTCGCCCATGACATAAAGGTAGAGCGGCATCAGATCGGCCGGAGTTTTCAGCTTGTCGGCATCTTCCTGCGGGAAGGCGGAGGCGCGCATTTTGGTGCGCGTGCCGCCAGGATTGATACAGTTGACCCGCAGCGACTGGTTCTTATGCTCATCCGCCAGCACCTGCATCATGCCTTCGGTGGCGAACTTCGATACCGCATAAGCACCCCAGCCGGCACGGCCGGTGCGGCCCACGCTGGAAGTGGTGAAGACCAGCGAGCCGGCGCTTGATTTCAGCAGCAGCGGCAGCAGCGCCTGGGTCAGGAAAAAGGTGGCGTCGAGGTTAATCTTCATGACCTGCTGCCAGATCTGCGGATCCAGCTCGGCGAGCGGCACGATCTCGCCCAGAATGCCGGCGTTGTGCAGCACGCCGTCCAGACGCGGAAACTGCTGCGCCAGCTGGTCGGCCAGCTGCTGACAGGATGCCGGGGTCGCCTGCGCCAGATCGAACACCAGGCAGTGCGCCGGGCGCAGGCCCAGCTGAGCGATCGCCTGCTGCGTTTGCTCCAGCCGATCCAGGTTACGTCCCAGCAGGATTACTTCCGCGCCGTAGCGCGCATAGGTGATGGCGGCTTCGCGGCCAATGCCGTCGGAGGCGCCGGTGACGAGAATGATGCGGTTTTGCAGCAGGTCGCTTTTCGGTTGATAGTGCACGACGTGTTTCCTTGAGCGCGTAAACGGGTTTTTGGCTTTATGCCTCAATTCGCCGGAGGGTGCAATCATCCGCAGGCGCTTTCTGTGCCGGGCGCTGGCATTTCAGGCGACGCGCGACGCTAAACCCGGTAAACTCTCCGATCGGTGCTAATTCTCTGTTTAATAAGGCGGCAGAATGGATTTACTCTCCAGCTATGGATTATTTCTCGCTAAAGCGGTGACGGTGGTGATCGCTGTCGCCGCCGTTGTGGCGATTATCGTTAACGCGGCGCTGCGCAAGCGCGGCCAGGCGGCCGGGCAGCTGCGGCTGACGCACCTGGGCGACGACTATCAGCAAATGAAGGACGATCTGCAGCTGGCTAAAATGAAGCCGCAGGTGCAGAAAGTGTGGCTGAAGCAGCATAAAAAGGCGGAAAAGCAGAAGGCGAAAGCGGAGAAGCGCGCCGCGAAGCAGGGCGTCGTCGAGAGCCAGAAGCCGACGCTCTATGTGATCGATTTCAAGGGCAGCATGGATGCCGGCGAAGTCACGGCGCTGCGCGAAGAAGTTTCCGCCGTGCTGGCGGTGGCGGAGAAGGGCGACGAAGTGCTGCTGCGGCTGGAGAGCCCGGGCGGCGTGGTGCATGGCTACGGCCTGGCGGCGTCGCAGCTGCAGCGCCTGCGCGATCGCGGTCTGCGCCTGACGGCAGCGGTGGATAAAGTGGCCGCCAGCGGCGGCTACATGATGGCCTGCGTGGCGGATCGCATCGTGGCGGCCCCTTTCGCCATTCTCGGCTCCATCGGCGTGGTGGCGCAGATCCCGAACTTCAACCGCCTGCTCAAGCGCAACGATATCGATGTCGAACTGCATACCGCGGGGCAGTACAAACGCACCCTGACGCTGTTTGGCGAGAATACCGACGAGGGCCGCGAGAAGTTTCAGGAAGATCTCAACGAAACGCACCTGCTGTTTAAAGAGTTCGTGCATCAGATGCGGCCGTCGCTGGATATCGACAAAGTCGCGACGGGCGAACACTGGTATGGCCGCCAGGCGCTGGCGTTAAATCTTATTGACGATATCAGCACCAGCGACGAGCTGATCATCAGTCAGATGGATGTGTTTAACGTGCTGGGCGTGCACTATGCGCGTCGCCGCAAGATGATCGACCGCGTCACGCACAGCGCCGGCTCGGTCGCGGAACGCCTGCTGATGAAGTGGTGGCAGCGCGGCGAGAAGCCGCTGCTTTAACCGCCAGCCAGGCAAATATCTGATCAGCCTGCAGGCGGCTGTCTGGCCCCGAAGTGCAAAGCGTCGCGCGCAAGGGAGTGCGCGGGACAAGCACGCAGAAATGCGTTTTTGCTATCAGGGCCGGGTTTTTTACGCCAGGTGATAGCGCGACGAGAGCGTCAGCGCCAGATATTTAAAGACGTTAAACACCGCCGTAGTTTTCGCTGTCGGCAGCCCTTCGTCATCAAGAAAAAAGGGGCCGCGGAACACCAGCACGTCGCCTTGCTGGATCACCTCGTCGGCTTCCAGACCGGCAAAATAATCGTCGTGTTCCCGAATAAGCGTATTGGCTTTTTCCAGTAGCGCCTGGCGTGAAATGGGTTGCGTATTTTTCTGCATTGAATATCCCCTTTTTGACATCCATAAAATCCTTTCTATATTACGTGCCAAAACCGCTGCGCGGCAAATCAGCAAAACGCGTGAAAATCTGGCGCAAAATTCAACTGAGTGCTAATTAAGTTGCGTAACGAATTTTATCAGGTAGAGTGTGGGCGATTCAGATTTCAGGGAGATCACACCGGGAAGTGTGATTGTGTCAGATGAAAAAGTCGCTCTTATTCATACCCTTGCATAAACATATGCCAGCTGGCCCGAGATTGACCCCGCAGCCTTGAAAAGCAAAAAAGGCGCAACAATATTGAACCCACTGGGTTTCTGGGCATCAAATCCTCTCCCGTTTATCAGGACGTTTTCATTAGGTAAAGGTACATATGGGTAAAGCACTCGTCATCGTTGAGTCCCCGGCAAAGGCCAAAACAATCAATAAATACCTCGGTAGTGACTACGTGGTGAAATCCAGCGTCGGTCATATCCGTGATTTGCCGACCAGTGGTTCAACCGCGAAAAAGAGTGCTGACGGGGCCGGCGACAAAAAAGCGAAAAAAGTTAAAAAAGATGAAAAGGCCGCGCTGGTCAGCCGTATGGGCGTCGACCCCTATCACGGCTGGAAAGCGGATTATCAGATCCTGCCCGGCAAGGAAAAAGTCGTCTCCGAACTGAAAGCGCTGGCGCAGAACGCCGACCACATTTATCTCGCAACCGACCTTGACCGCGAAGGGGAAGCCATCGCCTGGCACCTGCGGGAAGTCATCGGCGGCGACGACAAGCGCTTTAGCCGCGTAGTGTTTAACGAAATCACCAAAAATGCGATTCGTCAGGCGTTTGAAACGCCGGGCGAACTGAATATCGACCGCGTCAACGCCCAGCAGGCGCGTCGCTTTATGGACCGCGTCGTCGGCTATATGGTCTCGCCGCTGCTGTGGAAAAAAATCGCGCGCGGCCTTTCTGCCGGTCGCGTCCAGTCCGTGGCGGTGCGTCTGGTGGTTGAGCGCGAGCGGGAAATCAAAGCGTTCGTGCCGGAAGAGTACTGGGAGCTGAACGCCGATCTGCATACCGCGAAAGGCGACTTGCTGGCGATGTCGGTCACCCACCAGAACGACAGCCCGTTCCGTCCGGTTAATGGCGAGCAGACCCAGGCCGCCGTCGCGCTGCTGGAAAACGCCCGCTATGAAGTGGTGGATCGCGAAGATAAACCGACCAGCAGCAAGCCTGGCGCACCCTTTATTACCTCGACGCTGCAGCAGGCGGCGAGTACGCGACTCGGCTTCGGCGTCAAAAAAACCATGATGATGGCGCAGCGCCTCTATGAAGCGGGCCACATTACCTACATGCGTACCGACTCCACCAACCTGAGTCAGGATGCGCTGGCGATGGCGCGCGGCTACATCGACAAAAACTTCGGCAAAAAGTATCTGCCGGAGACGGCGAACACCTACGCCAGCAAAGAGAATTCCCAGGAAGCGCACGAAGCGATCCGTCCTTCCGACGTCAACGTCGTGGCGGAAAAGCTCAAGGATATGGAAGCGGACGCGCAGAAGCTCTACCAGCTGATCTGGCGTCAGTTCGTGGCCTGTCAGATGATGCCGGCGCAGTACGACTCCACCACGCTCACCGTCGCTGCCGCTGGCTTCAAGCTGAAGGCGAAAGGTCGCACGCTGCGCTTCGACGGCTGGACGCGCGTGATGCCTGCGCTGCGTAAAAATGACGAAGACCGCACGCTGCCGCACGTCGCCAAAGGCGAAACGCTCGATCTGCAGCAGCTGACGCCAAGCCAGCACTTCACCAAACCGCCGGCGCGCTTCAGCGAAGCCTCGCTGGTGCGCGAGCTGGAGAAGCGCGGCATCGGCCGTCCGTCTACCTACGCCGCCATTATCTCGACCATTCAGGATCGCGGCTACGTACGCGTCGAGAACCGCCGTTTCTACGCCGAGAAGATGGGCGAGATCGTCACCGATCGGCTGGAAGAGAACTTCCGCGATCTGATGAACTACGATTTTACCGCCACGATGGAAGACAGCCTTGACCGCGTCGCTAATAACGAGGCGGAGTGGAAAGGCGTGCTGGATAACTTCTTCAGCGACTTTACTCAGCAGCTGGATAAAGCGGAGAAAGATCCGGAAGAGGGCGGCATGCAGCCGAACCCGATGGTGCTCACCTCTATCGACTGTCCGACCTGCGGACGCAAGATGGGCATTCGCACCGCCAGCACCGGCGTCTTCCTCGGCTGTTCAGGCTATGCGCTGCCGCCGAAAGAGCGCTGCAAGCAGACCATCAACCTGATCCCGGAAAATGAAGTGCTGAACGTGCTGGAAGGCGACGACGCTGAAACCAACGCGTTGCGCGCGCGTCGCCGCTGCCAGAAGTGCGGCACGGCGATGGACAGCTACCTGATCGATCCGCAGCGTAAGCTGCACGTCTGCGGTAATAACCCGGAGTGCGACGGTTACGAGATCGAGCAGGGCGAATTCCGCATCAAAGGCTACGACGGTCCGGTAGTGGAGTGCGAGAAGTGCGGGTCGGAAATGCACCTGAAAATGGGGCGCTTCGGCAAGTATATGGCCTGTACCAACGACGACTGTAAAAACACGCGTAAAATTCTGCGTAACGGCGAGGTTGCGCCGCCGAAAGAAGATCCGGTGCCGCTGCCTGAACTGCCGTGCGAGAAATCGGACGCCTATTTCGTGCTGCGCGACGGAGCGGCTGGCGTGTTCCTCGCGGCCAACACCTTCCCGAAATCGCGTGAAACCCGCGCGCCGTTAGTGGAAGAGCTGCAGCGCTTTAAAGATCGTCTGCCGGAAAAACTGCGCTACCTGGCTGAGGCGCCTGCGACCGATGCCGACGGCAACAAGACGATGGTGCGCTTTAGCCGTAAAACCAAACAGCAGTATGTCGCCTCTGAGAAAGAGGGCAAAGCGACAGGCTGGTCGGCGTTTTATATCGACGGCAAGTGGCAGGAAGCGAAAAAGTAATCTCCTCTCATTATCTAAGGCCAGCGCTGCTGGCCTTTTTCTTAGCCTTATATCAAAACGTTCTACATTCCTCCCCGCGATGATATAGTGGTTATAGCATTTCCGACATGTTCCTGTGCTTTGCCTCTTTTCTCACCGATCCGGCGAAAATACGTCAATCGGGGATGCTGCTCTGTAGCTTACTGGGATGGAACAGATATGAAATTGCAGCAGTTGCGCTATATCGTCGAAGTGGTTAATCACAACCTGAACGTCTCTTCGACAGCAGAAGGGCTTTACACTTCTCAGCCGGGCATCAGTAAGCAGGTGCGCATGCTGGAGGATGAGCTGGGCGTGCAGATCTTTGCACGCAGCGGCAAGCATTTAACTCAGGTTACGCCGGCTGGCGAGGAGATCATTCGCATCGCCCGCGAGGTGTTGTCCAAAGTCGATGCGATAAAATCGGTGGCGGGAGAGCATACCTGGCCGGATAAGGGATCGCTTTATGTGGCGACAACCCATACCCAGGCGCGCTATGCATTGCCGGGCGTCATTAAGGGCTTTATTGAGCGCTATCCGCGCGTCTCCCTGCATATGCATCAGGGTTCGCCGACGCAGATCGCCGAAGCGGTCTCTAAAGGCAACGCCGATTTCGCTATCGCCACCGAAGCGCTGCATCTCTACGACGATTTGATTATGCTGCCGTGCTACCACTGGAATCGCGCTATCGTAGTAACGCCCGATCATCCGCTGGCGGGTAAGGGCCAGGTCTCTATCGAAGAGCTGGCGGAATACCCGCTGGTGACCTACACCTTTGGCTTTACCGGACGTTCGGAACTGGATACTGCGTTCAACCGTGCAGGCCTGACGCCGCGCATTGTGTTCACCGCAACCGACGCAGACGTTATTAAAACTTATGTGCGCTTAGGCCTTGGCGTCGGCGTTATCGCCAGCATGGCGGTCGATCCCATTGCCGATCCTGACCTGGTGCGCATCGAGGCGGCGGAAATTTTCACCAACAGCACCACCAAAATCGGCTTCCGGCGCAGCACCTTTTTGCGTAGCTATATGTATGATTTTATTCAACGCTTTGCGCCGCACCTGACGCGTGACGTGGTCGATGCGGCGGTCGCGCTGCGCTCCAACGAAGATATCGAAGCGATGTTCAAAGACATCAAGCTGCCGTTTAAGTAACGCCGCGTTTCGTTTAGCATTGCTAAAGGCTGCCCTGGGCAGCCTTTTTTATCCGTAGCCGTTAGCGCCACCTTAATGTCGAAAAAAGTTATTTTTTTTTTGTAAATGAAACATCGATCACATGTTTTTCTGTTTACGTTACTTAAATGAGAAACAGTACACAATTTTAACTTTGCCGCTTTGCGCCACGCCAGGATTATTCCCATACTCCAGTTAAGACCTGATGTGAAAGCGCTTTTTATCAGGACTTATTAAGTTAACTCAAATTTGAAATGGCCCTAATCGCAATTTAACTCAAATTTGCAATCTAATAATTCAATTAAGGAAATGTATCGCGGTTCATTATTCCTTAAGTTTTCAGGCCACGTTGATTAATAGCGTTAATCGTTGTGCTCAATAAAAATAACTGGATTTTCGGCCTTAATGAGTTTAGGATTCGTCCTAAATCTTAATCGATGTTATCAATCGTTTTATTGAGAGTGATTATCAAAAACTATGGCTACGAGACTGACTGTACAACCGGACTTCCGGGCAAAAAGCACCAAGGTTGAGCGCTCTGGTAACACCCGTCGCAAGGCCTGGTTAACCGTAATAGCTGCTTCTGCGCTGTTTTGGGTAGTTGTAGCATTGATGATCTGGCGTATATGGGGCTAAACCATGTGGGCAAACACACTCAGCCGTAAACAGTCGTTATCCGCGCCTCAGCTTCAGGCGCCAGCCTGTAAAGGCAAAGAGAGCAGCGTGACGGAACGCAAAGTGACTATCCCGGACAGCTGGGAACTGAGTGAGAATCAGCGTCACTTCATCGAGTCTTTCATGGACACGAAAGCTAAATAAGCTGTCAGCGTAACTGGCTTCGCCAGCGTAATACTTCTTTCCGGTTATCCGGCGGGCAAATTAAAAGCCCACTCTTTTACACTCAGCATAAAAAAAGGTGTCATCTGTCTGATGACTGCAGGATTTTTTTACGCCCGAATTCGGGAGGAGTGACGTATGAATATGACTATCAATAGCATTAAGATCTCCTGGCTGAGCGCATATGCATTCTCGTTTGCATTCTGGGCAGCGGCCGTATGGATTGCTGTATAACCTGAAAGCGGTATTTCTCCTTATTCTTTTCGCCAGCGCCTCGCATACTCTGCGGGGCGTTTTCGTTTGTCTGCACAATGGTGTAGCATTTCGTGTTGTAATCAAAACGTTAAAGAAAATGTAGTCTATCTTTAACATAAACCTTGTTCTCTCTGAGGTTACCGCGATCACGATAAGAAAAGGAGGAGCTATGTCGGACACCCTACGCGAGCAGAGTCAGGACACGCTGCAGGTCGACAAGCAGCAGTATCATATTTTCAGTCTACCCCGCGCCGCCCAACACCTCGGCAACATCGACCGCCTTCCCAAATCGTTAAAAGTGCTATTGGAGAATCTCCTGCGCTGGCAGGATGGCGATTCCGTGACGGAAGAGGATATTCAGGCGCTGGTTGGCTGGCAGCAAAATGCGCATGCCGATCGAGAAATTGCCTACCGGCCTGCGCGCGTACTGATGCAGGACTTTACCGGCGTGCCGGCGGTAGTGGATCTGGCGGCGATGCGAGAAGCGGTAAAACGCCTCGGCGGCGACGTGGCGAAGGTCAATCCGCTCTCGCCGGTCGATCTGGTTATCGACCACTCCGTTACCGTGGATCGCTTCGGCGACGACAGCGCGTTTGAAGAGAACGTCGAGCTGGAGATGGCGCGTAACCATGAGCGCTATGTCTTTTTGCGCTGGGGCCAGAAGGCCTTTAACAAATTCCGCGTCGTGCCGCCGGGCACCGGCATCTGTCACCAGGTGAACCTGGAGTATCTCGGCAAATCGGTCTGGCATGAGCAGATCGACGGCAAACAGTTCGCCTGGCCAGATACGCTGGTCGGCACCGACTCGCATACCACCATGATCAATGCGCTCGGCGTGCTGGGCTGGGGCGTCGGCGGCATCGAAGCTGAGGCGGCGATGCTCGGACAGCCGGTATCTATGCTCATTCCCGACGTGGTCGGCTTTAAGCTGACCGGCAAGCTGCGTCCCGGAATTACCGCCACCGATTTAGTGCTGACCGTGACCCAGATGCTGCGCAAACATGGCGTGGTCGGCAAGTTTGTAGAGTTCTACGGCGACGGTCTGGCGGATCTGCCGCTGGCCGATCGCGCGACTATCGCCAATATGGCGCCGGAATATGGCGCAACCTGCGGATTCTTCCCGATCGACGACGTCACGCTGGGCTATCTGACGCTCACCGGGCGCGATGCCGAGCAGGTCGCGCTGGTGGAAGCCTACGCCAAAACCCAGGGGCTTTGGCGCAATCCGGGCGACGAGCCGATCTTCACCAGTTCGCTGGCGCTGGATATGGATAGCGTAGAATCGAGTATCGCCGGCCCCAAACGTCCGCAGGATCGCGTTTCCCTTGGCGATGTGCCTGCCGCGTTCAACGCCAGCAACGAGCTGGAGGTGAATCATAGCCAGCCGGCGCATAAATCCGTCACCTATACCGATAGCCGCACCGGTCTCAGCCATGAGATCGAAGACGGCGCCGTGGTGATCAGCGCCATTACCTCCTGCACCAACACCTCTAACCCGAGCGTGCTGATGGCGGCGGGGCTGCTGGCGAAAAAAGCGGTTGAGCGCGGCCTGAAGCGTCAGCCCTGGGTGAAAGCCTCGCTGGCGCCGGGTTCGAAAGTGGTGTCCGACTATCTGGCAGTCGCGCAGCTGACGCCTTATCTCGATAAGCTGGGCTTTAACCTGGTTGGCTACGGCTGCACCACCTGTATCGGCAACTCCGGGCCGCTGCCCGACGAGATTGAAGCCGCAATCAAAGAGGGCGATCTCACCGTCGGCGCCGTGCTCTCCGGCAACCGCAACTTTGAAGGCCGCATCCATCCGCTGGTGAAAACCAACTGGCTGGCGTCGCCGCCGCTGGTGGTCGCCTACGCGCTGGCGGGCAATATGAAGATCAATCTGCAGACCGAACCGCTGGGACAGGATGCGCAGGGCAGGGACGTTTTCCTGAAGGATATCTGGCCGTCGCCGGAAGAGATCGCCACGGCGGTGCAGCAGGTGACCAGCGACATGTTCCATAAAGAGTACGCCGAGGTGTTCTACGGCACCAAAGAGTGGCAGGAGATTAAAGTGAGCGAAGCGGCCACCTATGCGTGGGACGAGGGCTCTACCTATATTCGCCTGTCGCCGTTCTTTGACGATATGGAGCGCGAGCCGAAACCGGTTGAAGATATTAAAGGGGCGCGCGTGCTGGCGATGCTCGGCGATTCTGTAACCACCGACCATATTTCGCCCGCCGGCAGCATCAAAGCGGACAGTCCGGCGGGACGCTATCTCCAGTCTCACGGCGTTGACCGGGCCGACTTTAACTCCTACGGCTCACGACGCGGCAACCATGAAGTGATGATGCGCGGCACCTTCGCCAATATCCGTATTCGCAACGAAATGGTGCCCGGGGTTGAAGGCGGCTATACGCGCCATATCCCCAGCGGCGAGCAGCTGGCGATTTATGACGCGGCGATGAAGTATCAGCAGGAGGGCACGCCGCTGGCGGTGATTGCCGGTAAAGAGTACGGCTCCGGTTCGAGCCGCGACTGGGCGGCGAAAGGCCCGCGTTTACAGGGCGTGCGCGTGGTGATCGCCGAGTCGTTCGAGCGTATCCACCGTTCCAACCTGATTGGCATGGGCATTCTGCCGCTGGAGTTCGCGACGGGCGTGACGCGTAAAACGCTGCAGCTGACCGGCGAAGAGGTGTTTGATATCGATAATCTGTCGCAGCTGCAGCCGGGCTGCACGGTGCAGGTAACGATGACGCGCCCGGACGGCACGCAGGAGACGCTGGATACGCGTTGCCGCATCGATACCGGCAACGAACTGACCTACTACCGCAACGACGGCATTCTGCACTACGTTATTCGCAATATGCTTAACTAAGCGCAATGCCGGGGAAACCCGGCATTTCCCAATACGGCAATAACGCGGTCGGCGCAGGTCGCTTTGCTCTTCGAACCCTGCCGCCCGCGTCTCAGCTATTAAAACTGAAAGCAGTTATTCCGATTTCGGCAGCAAATGGCCCATCTTCGCGGCTTTGGTATCCAGGTAGTGCGCGTTCTTCGGGTTGCGACCGACGATCAGCGGCACGCGCTCAACGATATTGATGCCAGCTTCGCTGAGGATCTCCACCTTACGCGGATTATTGGTCAGCAAACGTACTTCGTTCACCCCCAGCAGCTTAAACATATCGGCGCACAGCGTGAAGTCGCGCTCGTCCGCCGCAAAGCCGAGCTGATGGTTGGCTTCAACGGTGTCATAGCCTTTATCCTGCAGCGCATAGGCGCGGATCTTGTTCAGCAAGCCGATATTGCGGCCTTCCTGACGATGATAGAGCAGCGCGCCGCGACCCTCTTCGGCGATAGCGTTCAGCGCCGCTTCCAGTTGAAAACCACAATCGCAGCGTAAACTGAACAGCGCGTCGCCGGTCAGGCATTCCGAATGAACGCGCGCCAGCACGGGCGTGTTATCGCTGATGTCGCCGAAAATGAGCGCGACGTGATCGTGACCGGTTGCCAGTTCTTCAAAACCTACCATGAGGAAATCGCCCCAGGGCGTGGGCAGTTTGGCTTCTGCCACCCGTTTAAGCTGCATGTGACTCTCCAGAACCTTCAGAGGATGCGCTATTCTAAAACAGCGCACAGGCCAGTATGGCTTGAAAAAATTGGCAATATTGTGCCACAACGTGAAGTTGGGCTGGTAATTTGTCAGAGCGATTGTAGTGATAAAGCACGATTATCCAATGCGCAACAAGTTATGTTATTATTTTTTAAGATAAAGTTATTTTCAAGCGGCAAAATGAGGCCGTACCAGAGGAGAAAGGATGCTGCAGATTTTGCGTCGCACTACGGCAGGCATGTTGCTGCTGATGATCATTCCGCTCGTGGTCTGGGCGACCGGCTGGCGCTGGCAGCCTGGCGAAAGCGACGCGGTGCTGCACGTCCTTTACTGGATGACCGAAACCGTGACGCGTCCCTGGGGCACCCTGACCAGCCTGTTGCTCAGTCTCTGGGTGCTCTGGTGCCTGCGCTTTCGCCTCAGGCCCGCGCTGCTGCTGCTGGTGATCATGAACGCCACCATTCTCACCGGGCAATACACCAAATCCTATATCAAGGATCAGGTTCAGGAGCCGCGTCCGTATGTCGTCTGGCTTGAGCATAACCACGGCCTCGACGATCGCGAGTTTTACAGCATGACGCGCAAAGAGCGCGGTCAGCGCGTTGATCAGCTGCTCGCCAGCGACCAGATGCTGCCAGGCTGGCTGAAGCGCCACTGGGCGTTTGAAACCGGCTTCGCTTTTCCTTCCGGCCATACGCTGTTCGCCGCCAGTTGGGCGCTGCTGGCGCTGAGCCTGCTCTGGCCGCGCCGCCGCTATGTCACCATCGCGGTAGTCGGCGTCTGGGCGGGTGCGGTAATGGCCAGCCGTTTGCTGCTGGGCATGCACTGGCCGGGCGATCTGGCGGTGGCGGTGGCGCTCTCCTGGCTGCTGGTCTCCTTCGCCACCTGGCTGGCGCAGCGCTTTTGCGGCCCGCTTACCTTGCCGCCCGAAGAGCGAAAGGAAGTGGCGCAGCGGGAAAACGGATTGTAATTCCGGACTTTATCCCCATATTATTGATTGCGCTTGCGTAGACGCGATGCGCCTGGCGCTGCAGGGAGCAGCATTGTTGCCGCTTTTTTGGCATACTTCTACCGGATAACCTCACAACAGGATGCACTGTGAAATATTTGCTGATTTTCTTAGTGGTATTGGTCATTTTTATCATTTCCGTCACCTTAGGCGCGCATAACGACCAGGTCATCACCTTCAATTATCTGCTGGCGCAGGGCGAATTCCGTATCTCTACGCTGCTGGCTGCGCTGTTCGGCGCGGGCTTTGTGCTGGGCTGGGCCATCTGCGGTCTCTTCTGGCTGCGCGTCCGCGTTTCGCTGGGGCATGCGCAGCGCAAAATCAAACGTATGCAGACGCAGCTGGATAAAAGCGCGCCGCCCGCCGCCTCATCGACCGCCGTCGCGGGTCGGGAATAGTCCTCCATGCATGAATTGCTGTTTCTGTTATTGCCCGTCGCTGCGGCTTACGGCTGGTATATGGGGCGACGCAGCGCGCAACAGGACAAGCAACAGGAAGCGAGTCGCCTGTCGCGGGATTACGTCGCAGGCGTTAACTTTCTGCTCTCCAACCAGCAGGACAAAGCGGTCGATCTCTTTCTCGATATGCTGAAAGAGGACAGCGGCACGGTAGAGGCGCACCTGACGCTGGGTAATCTGTTCCGCTCGCGGGGCGAGGTGGATCGCGCGATACGCATTCACCAGTCGCTGATGGAGAGCGCTTCGCTCAACTACGATCAGCGCCTGCTGGCGATCCAGCAGCTGGGTCGCGACTATATGGCCGCCGGGCTTTACGATCGCGCCGAAGATATGTTCAAGCAGCTGACCGATGAAACCGACTTCCGCATCAGCGCGCTGCAGCAGCTGCTGCTGATCCATCAGGCGACCAGCGACTGGCATCAGGCGATAGAGGTCGCCGAGCGGCTGGTGAAGCTGGGCAAAGATAAGCAGAAAGGGGAGATCGCCCACTTCTACTGCGAACTGGCATTACAGGCGATGAGCAGCGACGATCTCGATCGCGCCATGAGCCTGCTGAAAAAAGGCGAAGCGGCCGATCGCCAGAGCGCGCGCGTGTCGATCATGATGGGGCGTATCCTGATTGAAAAGGGCGAGTACGTTAAAGCGATCGACCATCTGCAGCGCGTGCTGGATCAGGATAAAGAGCTGGTGAGCGAAACGCTGCCGATGCTGGAAACCTGCTATCAGCGGCTGAATCAGCCGGACGCCTGGGCAGCCTTTCTGCAGCGCTGCGTAGATGAGAACACCGGCGCGGCGGCCGAACTCTATATGTCCGATATTCTCGAGCGCCATGAAGGGCCGGAAGCGGCGCAGCTCTATATCAATCGCCAGCTGCAGCGTCATCCCACCATGCGCGTTTTCCATCGCCTGATGGACTTCCACCTGCACGAAGCGGAAGACGGACGCGCCAAAGAGAGTCTGATGGTGCTGCGCGATATGGTCGGCGAGCAGATCCGCACCAAGCCGCGCTATCGCTGTCAGAAGTGCGGCTTTACCGCTCACGCGCTCTACTGGCACTGTCCTTCCTGCCGCACCTGGTCTTCGGTCAAACCGATTCGCGGACTCGACGGTCAATAGCCGACCGTCGCGCCATTTTATGCCGTAATCTTACTTAGTTACAACATACTTAAAGGACATAAGAAACGCCTGCGCGGCAATGTGCAACTTGTCGCCATGCAGGCGGCGAGGGCGCCGCAAACGTTGTCCCTGGCGAGAGGCGCGGGTAGAATGCTTGCCGTTTGTCCCCTTTGCCTGTCGCCGTCAACTACGAGGAAATGCCATGCTTTTATCGTCAACCGTGACCGCGTCGCCCATTGTGGTGGCGCTCGATTATCACGATCTCAACAGCGCATTGCGTTTCGTCGACCAGATTGATCCGCAGAGCTGCCGCTTAAAAGTCGGCAAGGAGATGTTCACGCTGTTTGGCCCGGCGCTAGTGAAGGATCTGCAGCAGCGCGGCTTCGAAATCTTTCTCGACCTTAAATTTCACGACATCCCCAACACTACCGCTCATGCGGTCGCTGCGGCGGCCGATCTGGGCGTCTGGATGGTGAACGTGCACGCCAGCGGCGGCGCGCGCATGATGAACGCCGCGCGCGAAGCGCTGCTGCCGTTCGGCAAGGAGGCGCCGCTGTTGATCGCCGTCACGGTGTTAACCAGCATGGACGCCGAGGATCTGCGCGGCCTCGGCATTACTCTGTCTCCCGCCGAACAGGCGGAACGCCTGGCGAAGCTGACTCGCGAGTGCGGCCTCGACGGCGTGGTCTGTTCGGCCCATGAGGCCGCGCGTTTCAAAACCGCTATCGGCGCCGATTTCGCGCTGGTGACGCCGGGCATCCGTCCGGCAGGCAGCGACGCTGGCGATCAGCGCCGCATCATGACGCCGCAGCAGGCGCAGCAGGCGGGGGTAGACTATATGGTGATCGGGCGTCCGATTACCCAGTCGGCCGATCCCGCCGCCACGCTGTCAGCTATTTTAACCTCGCTTAAGGAGTCCGCATGAGCCGCGACAATCCGCTGGTCTATTCCACCGACGCGGGCCGCATCGAGCAGCCGCAAGAGAAGGTCGAACGCCCGAAAGGCGACGGCATCGTGCGCATTCAGCGTCAGACCAGCGGCCGCAAAGGCAAAGGCGTCTGCCTGATTACCGGACTCGATCTCGACGACGACGCCCTGAACAAGCTGGGCGCGGAGCTGAAGAAAAAATGCGGCTGCGGCGGGTCGGTGAAAGAGGGCGTTATCGAAATCCAGGGCGACAAACGCGATCTGCTTAAACAGCTGCTGGAAGCGAAAGGGCTGAAGGTCAAGCTGGCGGGCGGTTAAATAAAAATCGGGCTACGTCTGTAGCCCGATGGTTATGTTGATACGCTGTGTAGCCTTTTATTATTAAAACGGCTTTGCGGTCATTAATGGACCTGATGACCGATAACGCCGCCCACCGCCGCGCCGCCCAGCGTGCCGAGCGCGCTGCCGTGCGTTAACACCGAACCACCAATTGCGCCAGCGCCGGCGCCGATAGCGGTGTTACGATCGCGTTTTGACCAGTTGGAACAGCCGCTCAGCGCGACAACTAAAGTGGTAGCCAAAACAGCTGCGGTAATACGTTTCATGGTTGTTGTCATAAACTTCTCCTTGGTTGTGCTCACAGAGGCAACACACTCAGTATAGGTGTTTTTTTCCTCTGTTCTTATATCTACCCGTATTACGCCATCGCTTCTTCCCTGAAGATGCCGATATGCCTTTCACTATGGACAATGTTGTCTCGGGCAGATAAATGCAGTCGGCAAACAGATCCGCCCATTGCATGAGTGAATTCTAAGCCTTATGCAAATTTTCCGAAGATGGAAGATTCCTAATTCGCGCCACATTTTTTATTTATCAGCCGTTTTCCGCCTCTTTTCCAGCCAGTCTCTCCATAAGCTTTTTAGCCAGCGCCTGCACAATTCAGAGATCAATCTGAGCAGGAGAAAACAATGCTGGAACAACTCAAACAGCAGGTTCTGGAAGCGAACCTGGATTTGCCGCGCTACAACCTGGTGACCTTTACCTGGGGCAACGTTAGCGCGGTGGATCGCGAGCAGGGTTTACTGGTGATCAAGCCTTCGGGCGTCAGCTACGCCAGCATGCAGCGCGACGATATGGTGGTGGTCGATCTCGCCAGCGGCGAGGTTGTCGAGGGAAACAAGCGTCCTTCGTCCGATACCGCCACCCACCGCGCGCTCTATCTGGCCTGGCCCGAGATTGGCGGCATCGTGCATACCCATTCGCGCCACGCCACCATCTGGGCGCAGGCCGGCCGGGCGATCCCGGCCTGGGGCACCACCCACGCGGACGACTTTTATGGCGAAATCCCGTGTACCCGCGCCATGTATGACGATGAAATTCAGCGCGACTACGAGTGGAACACCGGCGGCGTGATTATCGAGACCTTCGCCCAGCGCGATCTCTCGCCCAGCGCTATTCCGGCGGTGCTGGTGAACTCGCACGGGCCGTTCGCCTGGGGACGCGACGCCCATGCGGCGGTGCACAGCGCCGTGGTGCTGGAAGAGGTGGCCTATATGGGGCTGTTCAGTCAGCAGCTGCGCGCCGACCTGCCGCCGATTAATCAGACGCTGCTCGACCTGCACTACCTGCGCAAGCACGGCAAAAACGCCTGGTACGGCCAAAAAGAGTAATCCGCCGCGCCAGCGATGTGAAAGATGACGTAAGCATCAACACGCAGGCGGTATCAACCGAAGGTTAAGGCGCTCCGCATTACCACGTTGCCTTCGGTTGATGCCGCCTGCGTGCATTATTAAACAACCGCTAATCCCGTTAGCGATTTCGCTAGTATGGCGACGGCGATCAAAATAACGAAACATACCGGTCACTAAAAATAAAACAGCGTTTCATTTTTACGATGAGATCACTGTTTTCCCTCGCTGCGACCCGTACTTTGCTGTCACGCCCTCGGGCATAAAAAACGCACCTCCCTCTGGACAGCAAAGGTGATCCCTTATGCATATCAAACGTGCTATCGATAAAATACCTGGCGGCATGATGCTCATCCCGCTCTTTCTCGGCGCGCTTTGCCACACGCTGACGCCTGGCGCCGGCAAATACCTGGGTTCCTTCAGCAATGGCCTGATGACCGGTACGGTGCCGATCCTGGCTATCTGGTTCTTCTGTATGGGCGCTTCTATCAAGCTGAGCGCCACCGGCGCAGTCCTGCGCAAGTCCGGCACGCTGGTGATCACTAAAATCGCGGTGGCCTGGATAGTGGCGGCGATCGCGTCCCGCGTCGTACCCGAGAACGGCGTCGAGGTCGGCATGTTCGCCGGGCTCTCGACGCTGGCGCTGGTGGCGGCGATGGATATGACCAACGGCGGCCTCTACGCCTCGATCATGCAGCAGTACGGCAGCAAAGAGGAGGCGGGCGCCTTTGTGCTGATGTCGCTGGAGTCGGGCCCGCTGATGACCATGGTCATCCTCGGCACGGCCGGCATCGCCTCTTTTGAACCGCACGTCTTCGTCGGCGCGGTCTTGCCGTTTCTGATCGGCTTTGCCCTCGGCAATCTGGATCCGGAACTGCGGGAGTTTTTCGGCAAAGCGGTGCACACGCTTATTCCTTTCTTCGCCTTTGCGCTGGGCAACACCATTGATCTCACGGTGATCGCGCAAACCGGCCTGCTGGGCATTCTGCTGGGCGTGGCGGTCATCATTGTTACCGGCATTCCGCTGATTATCGCCGACCGGCTGATCGGCGGCGGCGACGGCACCGCAGGCATCGCCGCGTCGAGCACGGCGGGCGCAGCGGTAGCGACGCCGGTGCTGATAGCGGAAATGCTGCCGCAGTTTAAACCGGTTGCGCCAGCCGCCACCGCGCTGGTAGCGACGTCGGTGATTGTCACCTCTGTGCTGGTGCCAGTGATAACTGCTGTCTATTCAAAACGCGTTAAGCGTTCTCGCGTTGCGGTTGGCCAGCGCGCGGCAATCAAGTAACCCCGCTTAAGCATCCCCGACCTCTAAGTCGGGGATATCTCTGGATTTTACTTTATAAATCAAACTCTCATTTGGTCTGGCCTCTCTCTGCATTACGCTGATGTTGCGTTTAACGCATCAAATAAACAGAGGATGAGACGATGACAGTAATTAACCAACCAACCTGCCGACTGTTCACCGAAGTGGGACAGACCACCCAGCTTGCCGCGTACTACGAAGAGGGCCGCCGCACCATGTGGATGATGCTGAGGGCGCAGCCGCGCCCCAGTTTCAACCATGAATTGATCGAGGAGATCATGAACCTGAGCTATGCGGCCCAGCGTTCCGGTCTGCCGATCGATTTCTGGGTCACCGGTTCGCTGGTGCCGCAGATGTTCAACGCGGGCGGCGATCTGCGCTTCTTCGTCGAGTGCATTCGCAACAACCGCCGCGAGGCGCTGCGCGCCTATGCGCGGGCCTGCGTCGACTGCATTCACTCGGCGGCGCGCGGCTTCGACACCGGCGCGGTCACCATTGCGATGATTGAGGGCAGCGCGTTAGGCGGCGGCTTCGAGGCCGCGCTGGCGCACCACTTTATCCTGGCGCAAAACAACGCGCGGCTCGGCTTCCCGGAGATCGCCTTCAACCTGTTCCCCGGGATGGGCGGCTACTCTTTAGTGGCGCGTCGGGCCGGGATGAAGCTGGCGGAAGAGCTGATATGCGAAGGGGAGTCGCACAGCGCCGAATGGTATGAGACGCGCGGTCTGGTGGACAAGGTGTTCCAGCCCGGCGAAAGCTACCGCTGCACGCGTACCTTTATCGATACGCTGCGGCCGAAGCTGAACGGCGTGCGCGCCATGCTGAAGGCGCGCCAGCGCGTTCTGCAACTGTCGCGCGCCGAGCTGATGGATATCACTGAGGACTGGGTCGATTATGCCTTTACGCTGGAGCCGAAAGACATTGCCTATATGGAACGTCTGGTGCAGCTACAAAACCGCCATAGCGCATCCTTGCGTAAAGCGGGCTAATAACGCGGAGTTTTAAACGCGGGCAGGATGCTTAGCCAGCCAATGCCCGAACTGTTCTGCGGGCATTGGTTTTGCGTAGAAATAGCCCTGACGCCCGTCCACGCCGTTGAGGAGAACAAATTCTTCTTCCGCTTTCGTCTCGATGCCCTCGGCGATGACTTCCAGCGTCAGCGCCTTAGCGACGGCGACAATCGCGCGCACCAGCGACTGCGAGACCGGCTGCTCATTAATATTGCGAATAAAACTTTGATCAAGCTTGATGGCGTTGATCGGCACGCGCGCCAGCTGCGACAGCGAAGAGTAGCCCGTGCCGAAATCGTCGAGATGCACCTGCGCGCCCAGCTCCTGGAACTGCTTCATCAGGGTCAGCGCCTGCGCTTCGTTTTCAATCAAGCAGCTTTCGGTCAGCTCGATATCGATCGGGCACTCCGTCAGTCCGCTATCCATCAGCGCCAGCTTGAGATCGCTGTAGATGCTCTGGTCGATCAGCTGTCGCGCCGAGACGTTGACCGCCACGCGGAGATTAATGCCTTCTTCGCGCCAGGCCAGAATCTGCCGCAGCACGGTCAGCATTACCCAGCGGCCGAGCGGCACAATCAGCCCCGACTCTTCGGCATAGGGAATAAAGTCGGCGGGCGAAACCATGCCGCGCTCCGGCGAATTCCAGCGCACCAGCGCTTCCGCGCTGCGCACCACGCCGTCGCTGTCGAGCTTCGGCTGATAGAACACCGTCAGGTGATCCTGATCGAGCGCCTTGCGCAGGTTGGTGTCGAGCCAGAGATATTCAAACACGCGCTGATTCATTTCAGAGGCGAAGACGCAGAACTTGCCGCGCCCGTTCTCTTTGGCGTGATACATCGCGGTGTCGGCGTTGCGGATCAGGCTTTCGCGATCCTCGCCGTGCAGCGGCGCCAGCGCGATGCCGATAGAGCAGCCGCTGTAGACCTCAATCAGGCCGATGCGGAAGGGCTGGCGCAGACGCTCGAGAATGCGCGACGCCATCGCCTCCAGCGCCGCCTGGCTGGTGTGCTCCGCCAGCACCACGAACTCGTCGCCGCCGAGGCGCGCCAGCGTCTGGTCTTTCCCCAGACAGCTGAGGATCGCCAGCGACACCGCCTGCAGCAGCTGATCGCCGAACATATGGCCGTAGGCGTCGTTCACCTTCTTGAAATTATCGAGATCGAGGTAGACCACGCCGGTCTCATCCTCTTTCGCCAGCTCCAGCGCCAGGCTAATTTGCTGGTGGATAGCGTTGCGATTAGGCAAACCGGTCACGGTATCGGTGTTCGCCATCACCCGCAGGCGCTCCTGAGCCCGTCGCTCCTCGGTTATGTCCGTTCCGGAACAGATGAGGAAAATTTCATTTTTCCCGCTACCGCTGTGAACGAACTTATTACGAAACAGAAAGAGTCGCTGGCCCTTGCGGGTCTTCACCCAGCGTTCCACCTCATAGGAATTGCCGTCGCGGAAGAAGCCGGCGATGTTGCGGCGCGAGGCGGCCGCTTCCTGTTTGGTCATAAACAGCTGGAAAACGTTGCGGCCGATCACTTCGTGCTCGTTGAGGCCGGTGTACTCCTCGCTGAGGCGGTTGAAGCGCTGAATATTGCCGCGCTGATCGACAATCACGATCACCGAGTTAGCTTCAGAGACCACCTGTTCGGCAAACGAGAGCCCCAGCGTCAAATCGCGCGCGACGGCGGAGGTATCGCCCCACGCGGAGGCGGTGCCGGCCCAGCTCGACTGGTTTACCTTGCGGCCGACGAAATGCATCGGCACCGGCGTGCCGTGCAGCGGCAGCGTCAGGTTTACGCTGGAGGTGATCACCGTCATGGCGCGCAACAGGCTGGCCTGCGCGGGCGTCAGCGCAACGGCGATGTTGGTGTGCGCGTTTTCATCCTCTGCAAAATGCAGGGCGTCGCTGTCGGTGGTCAGGCGCCAATGAGGGCTGGTCGTGCCAAACAAGGTATACAGCAACGTTTGCCCTTGTTCATCGGTCATGGAAAGGTCCTCCGGGGGAGTGCTCTACTGGCGTTATCTCATTATTTTATCAACAGTATTCGGCATCTCACTTCAGCACAAGATGCCAGCCAAATATATTTTCCGGTCTGATAAAGAATGGCACAAAAAAGCCCCGCGTCGCGGGGCCGATTTACCTGCTTAACAAGGACATTTTCCCAGCTTGCCTGCCTGACTGGGGAACCGGGCATCAAGACAGTAACGATGAAAATCGCGCTCGTTCATCGGGGTCAGATCCGGGTGTTGACGCTGCATATGCTGAAGATAATTTTGATAATCCTGCACGCCCACCATCAGACGGAAGCTTTGCTGCACGCCGCGCCACAGCGTGCGCCAGCTAAAGCGTTTGGGCGTGTCGAGCGGATGGCAGCAGGTAATGGCGTTGAGGCGCGCCGGACGGACGGCGCGGCGAATCGCATCAGACATGGTGAACCTCCTTACGCAGCGACGGCTCCGCTTCGTGCGTGGTCGGCACGTTGCTGCGCAGGGCGCGGCGAATCACGAAGAAGGCGGCGATCAGCATGGTGACCGCCACCAGCATAAAGAAGCCGCACAGCACGGCGTTAATCTGGTTGCTGAAGACGATGGTCTGCATATCCGCCACGCTCTTCGCCGGGGCGATAATCATGCCTTCATCAATGCCTTTGCGGAACTTGTTCGCCTGCGCCAGAAAACCGATCGAAGGCTTCTCATGGAAAATCTTCTGCCAGCCCGCCGTCATCGAGGTGATAAACAGCCAGACGGTCGGCAGAATCGTCACCCAGGCGTAGCGCTGCTTCTTCATCTTAAACAGCACCACGGTGCCGAGGATCAGCGCCATCGAGGCGAGCATCTGGTTGCCGATGCCGAACAGCGGCCACAGGGTATTGATGCCGCCCAGCGGATCGACCACGCCCTGATAGACGAAAAAGCCCCAGCCGGCGACCGCGACCGCCGTGCCCGCCATATTGCCCACCCACGAGCGGTTATTCGCCAGCGACGGCACCACGGTGCCGACCAGATCCTGCACCATAAAGCGGCAGGCGCGCGTCCCGGCATCCACGGCGGTCAGGATAAACAGCGCTTCGAACAGGATGGCGAAGTGATACCAGAAGGCCATCATCGCGCGGCTGTTGAAGACGTCGGTGATGATATGCGCCATGCCCACCGCAAAAGTCGGCGCGCCGCCCGCGCGCGACAGCACCGAAGCCTCGCCGACGTCGCGCGCGATGCCCGAGAGCATCTCCGGCGTCACCACGAAGCCCCAGCCGTTAATGACCTGCGAGGCGTTCTCGACCGTGGTGCCGATCAGCGCCGCCGGCGCGTTCATGGCGAAGTAGACGCCGGGATCGATAACCGACGCGCAGATCAGCGCCATGATGGCGACGAAAGATTCCATCAGCATCGCGCCGTAGCCGATAAAGCGGATATGGCTTTCGCGCTCCACCAGCTTCGGCGTGGTGCCGCTGGAAACCAGCGCATGGAAGCCGGAGATGGCGCCGCAGGCGATAGTGATAAACAGGAACGGGAAGAGCTGGCCGGCGAAGACCGGGCCGCTGCCGTCGATAAAGCGCGTCACCGCCGGCATCTTCATCTCCGGCATGGCGAAGACGATGCCGACCGCCAGTCCGACGATCACGCCGATTTTCAGGAAGGTGGAAAGATAGTCGCGCGGCGCCAGCAGCAGCCAGACCGGCAGCACCGAGGCGACGAAGCCGTAAATGACCAGCACCCAGGTCAGCGAGGTCCCTTTCAGGGTAAAGAAGGGGCCCCAGTAGGGATCCTGCGCCACGTTGCCGCCGTAGATAATCGCCGCCATCATCAGCACAAAGCCGATCAGCGATACCTCTGCGATTTTGCCGGGACGGATAAAGCGCATATAGACGCCCATCAGCAGCGCAATCGGAATGGTCGCGGCAATGGTAAAGAGTCCCCACGGCGAGTTGGCCAGCGCTTTCACCACCACCAGCGCCAGCGCGGAGAGGATGATGATCATCACGCCGAGCGCGCCGAGCATGGTAATCACGCCGGCAAAGGCGCCCAGCTCCTGACGCGCCATTTCGCCCAGCGAGCGGCCGTCGCGACGGGTAGAGATAAACAGCACGAGGAAATCCTGCACCGCGCCCGCCAGCATCACGCCGACGAGGATCCAGATGGTGCCGGGCAGAAAGCCCATCTGCGCCGCCAGAATCGGCCCGACCAGCGGTCCGGCGCCGGCGATCGCGGCGAAGTGGTGACCGAACAGCACCCATTTATTGGTCGGGACATAGTCGAGGCCGTCGTTAAAGCGCTCGGCGGGGGTACGGCGGCGATCGTCCAGCTCGAAAATATTGCGGGCGATAAACAGGCTGTAAAAGCGATAGGCGATGCTGTAGCAGGCGACGGCGGCCACCACCAGCCAGACGGCGTTAACGTGCTCGCCGCGGTTTAATGCCAGCATGGCGAATGCGCCCGCGCCGACTAACGCCACCGCTAACCAGATGACACTGGTTTTGACGTTCTTCATGACCTCACTCCTTGTATGAACCGAAAGGGACGTTCAAAGACAACGAGTCAAAGGTAATGTAATGGAATGTAAGTGAAAGTTAATGTGTTGAGAAGTGTGAAGCGGGGAACAAATTTAACATTTGTGTAAACAGAGAGGTGAAAATGCGGGATAACAGCAATTATCCCGCATCTTTTCATGCTCAGACGGCCGGGCGGGCCACCACGCTGCGCGTTTCCATGCGCACTTCGGCGATGGTCACGTCGATCACGTCGGTCACGCGGAAGGCGACTTCACCTTTGATCTGCACGGTACCGCTCTCCTGGCTGCACACCAGTTCGTCGCGCACCGCGTGGATAAAGGGCGCCGGAATAAAGGCGACCGCGCCGTTCTCCAGCAGGCGCACGCGCATGCCGCCGCGCGAGACGTCGATAATCTCGGCGCTGAACTTGCGATCGGTCCCGGCGTGCGGCGCCAGCCAGCGCGCGTAAAGCCAGTCGCCGACGTCGCGCTCCGCCATACGGTTCAGGCGACGACGTTCGCCCATGGTCGCCGTCAGCGCCTCATCCGGACGCGCGCCTTGCTCGCCGCGGATAATCGCTTTCAGCAGGCGATGGTTGATCATGTCGCCCGATTTACGGATCGGCGAGGTCCAGGTGGCGTACGCCTCCAGGCCCAGGCCGAAATGGGGACCCGGCTCAGTGCTGATCTCGGCGAAAGACTGGAAGCGACGGATGCGGCTGTCGAGGTATTGCGTCGGCTGCGCGTCGAGCTGACGGCGCAGCTGGCGGAAACCTTCCAGCGTGGTGATGGCGGTGGCATCGACGTTGACGCCGTGGCTGGCCAGCACGGCGGCGGCCTGCTCGGCGTTGGTGGCGTCGAAGCCGGTGTGCACGTTGTAGACGCCGAAGCCCAGCTTCTCGCGCAGCACCTTACCGGCGCAGACGTTGGCGAGGATCATCGCCTCTTCCACCATGCGGTTGGCGATGCGGCGCGGCTCGGCGACGATATCCAGCACTTCGCCTTTCTCGCCAAGAACAAAGCGGTAATCCGGGCGATCTTTAAACACCAGCGCATGGTTCTGACGCCATTCGCTGCGCGCCAGGCAGATGCGGTGCAGCAGACGGATCTGCTGGGCGATTGCCTCGCTCTGCGGCTGCCATTCGCCGCTATTCTCCAGCCAGTCGGAAACCTGGTCATAGACCAGCTTGGCTTTCGATTCGATCCAGGCGGCGAAGAAGTGCACGTCGTCGCCCAGCGAGCCATCCTGCGCCACGGTGACGCGGCAGACCAGCGCCGGGCGGCGCACGTTAGGACGCAGCGAACAGACGTCGTCGGAGAGTTCGCGCGGCAGCATCGGGATGTTGAAGCCCGGCAGATAGTTGGTGAAGGCGCGCTGCGCCGCCAGCTTGTCCAGCTCGCTGCCTTCCGGCACGTAGGCGGTAGGATCGGCGATAGCGATAGTCAGACGCAGCGTGCCGTCGGCGTTCTCTTCGACGTAGAGCGCGTCATCCATATCTTCGGTGCTGGCGCTGTCGATGGTGACGAAATCGAGCGCGGTAAGATCCTCGCGCGTCAGCTGTTCGTCCAGCATCTCGCCAAAGCCGACCTGCGGCGCTTCGCGCTCCAGGTTATGGCGCGACAGGGTGACCCACCACGGCGCCAGATGATCGTCGGCTTTAACGATAAATTCGGTCAGTTCGGCGTAGAAACCGCGGTCGCCTTTCAGCGGATGGCGGCGCATTTCGGCAACGGCCCAGTCGCCCGCCTGGAAATCATGGCTCAGGCCACGCACCGGACGGCAGGGGATCGCGTCTTTTAACAGCGGATGGTCTGGAACGATGGAAAGACGGTCATCTTTCTTCTGTACGCGGCCGACAAAGCGGCTGAGAAAGGGTTCGATCAGCGTTTCAGGCTCGGCGCTTTCACGATCTTTATCGCTGTGGATGATGGCGGATACCCGGTCGCCGTGCATCACTTTCTTCATCTGCGGCGGCGGAATGAAATAGCTTTTCTGCGCGTCGACTTCAAGGAAGCCGAAACCTTTTTCGGTGCCTTTAACGACACCTTCTGCGCGGGGAGTCTGCGCGTGGAGCTTCTCTTTAAGCTGCGCGAGCAGCGGATTATCCTGGAACATAGTCAGTTTAGTTTCGTGGCCTAAGAGCGGCTGCTAGTTTTACGCGAATCAGGGGCGCGCGGCAAGGCAAAAGAGGGTAAAAAAGCCGGATTAACCGGCTTTTTACTAAGGAAACTCTGCGCTTACGCGATGCGCTGAGTCGGCAGAGAAACCGACAGTTCCAGCTTCACCGGAACCGATTTGGAGGTCGGCGTGCCGCTGATGTCGCCGAAGCTGTTCAGCGGAACCAGCGGGTTGGTTTCCGGATAATAAGCCGCGAGGTTGCCGCGCGGAATATTGTAGGGCACCAGTTTAAAACCGCTGACGCGACGCGAGATATTGTCGTTCCACAGGGTTTCGATATCCACCAGCTGACCTTCGGTAAAGCCGAGCGCCTGCATATCTTCCGGGTTGATAAACACCACTTCGCGCTGGCCGTAAACGCCGCGATAACGGTCGTCGAGGCCGTAGATCGTGGTGTTGTACTGGTCATGAGAACGCAGGGTCTGCAGCGTGAAAGGCACTTCCGCCACGTCCAGCGGGAAGAGCGAGGCGGGCAGCGCCGCGCTGCTGAACTCCGCTTTCTGCGTCGGGGTATTGAAGCGCAGATCCGCCGCCGCGTTGCCGAGGTAGAAGCCGCCCGGCTGATCGCACTTCTCGTTGAAGTCGGCGAAGCCCGGAATGGTAGCGGCGATATGGTCGCGGATCAGGTTATAGTCGGCGGCCAGCTTCAGCCACTGCACCTTCTCATCGCCCAGCACCGCGTGAGCGATGCCCGCCACGATAGCGGTTTCCGAGCGCTGCGTTTCCGCCAGCGGAATGCCGATGCCTTCAGAGGCGTGCACCATGCTGAAGGAATCTTCTACGGTGATGAACTGGTTGCCGGTCGCCTGGGTGTCGCGCTCGGTGCGGCCCAGCGTCGGCAGGATCAGGCTCTCTGCGCCCGGCACCAGGTGGCTGCGGTTGAGCTTGGTGCTGATATGCACCGTCAGGCCGCAGCGCTGCAGCGCCTCTTCGGTGCGCGGGGAGTCGGGCGCCGCCGCGGCGAGGTTGCCGCCCAGCGCGATCAGCACTTTGATCTCGTCGCGCAGCATGGCGTTCAGCGCTTCAACGGTATTATGGCCGTGCTCGCGCGGCGGCTCGAAGCCGAAATGGCTGCCGAGCGCGTCGAGGAACGCTTTGCTCGGCTTCTCGTCGATGCCCATGGTGCGGTTGCCCTGCACGTTGCTGTGGCCGCGCACCGGGCAGAGGCCTGCGCCTTTCTTGCCGAGCTGGCCGAACAGCAGCTGCAGGTTCACGATTTCGCGTACCGTGTCCACCGAGTGTTTGTGCTGGGTGATGCCCATCGCCCAGGTGACGATAACGCGATCGGCGCTCTGGTAGATGGCCGCGGCCTCGCGGATCTGCGCTTCGCTCAGGCCGGACTGCTGCACGATCTGCATCCAGTCGGTGTTGTCGACCGCGTCGAAATAGGCTTCGATGCCGTGCGTGGTGGCGTTGATAAAGGTTTCGTCGAACAGGCCTTTCTCACCGGCCGCTACGCGCGCGCGATGGGTCTCGAGCAGCGCTTTCACCATGCCGCGCACCGCCGCCATATCGCCGCCGAGATTCGGCTGGTAATAGGCGGAGCTGATGGTGCCCGCTTTAGAGGTGACCACTTCCAGCGGCTTCTGCGGATCGGCGAAGCGCTCAAGGCCGCGCTCGCGCAGGGTATTAAAGGTGACGATCTTCGCGCCGTGATCGGCGGCGTGGCGCAGGCTGTGCAGCATACGCGGGTGGTTAGTGCCCGGGTTCTGGCCGAAAACGAAGATCGCGTCGGCATGGTCGAAGTCATCGAGGCGGATGGTGCCTTTGCCGACGCCGATGCTGCGCTTCAGACCGGCGCCGCTCGCTTCGTGGCACATATTGGAGCAGTCCGGGAAGTTATTGGTGCCCGCCAGGCGGCCGAACAGCTGATAGAGCCAGGAGGCTTCGTTGCTGGCGCGGCCCGAGGTGTAGAGCTCCATCTGGTTCGGGTTGTCCATCGCCTTAATATGCTGCGCGATGAGCGCGAAGGCGTCATCCCAGCTCACCGGCTCATAGTGGTCGGTTTCGGCGTTATAACGCATCGGGTGGGTCAGGCGGCCCTGATACTCCAGGAAGTAGTCGCTCTGCGCATAGAGTTTGGTGACGCTGTGCTGGGCGAAGAAGTCGGTGTCGACCACGCGACGCGTCGCTTCCCAGGTCACCGCTTTGGCGCCGTTTTCACAGAAACTAAAGGTGCTTTTGTTATCGTCGCCCCAGGCGCAGCCCGGGCAGTCGAAGCCGCGCGCTTTGTTCATGCGCATCAGGTTGCGCATATTTTTCAGCGCAGCTTTGCTGTCTAAAACGAAACGGGTAGTGGCTTCCAGCGATCCCCAGCCGCCCGCAGCGGCGCGGTAGGGCTTAATTTTACGTTTGAATTTCATGGTGAGTGCAGGCTTATGTTTTTTGTAGGAAGTTTGTTATCAGGATATATCCTGACGGTGAGGGAAGTGTGCGACTGCAATCATAAGTTGTCTAATTGATTGACTTAATGGTGCGATAGCCGCTGTTTATCGTGCCAGATACAAAATTGTGATGCTGTTCAAATTTTACTCTCTGGCAACCTGTTGATAACGGGAGTTACTGGCGCATCGGGTCAATACTTGCTCCTTCATCTCTTAGAGGGCGCACTCCATGAAACAGCTCACCAGCCAGATCCATGCGTTTGGCAAAGCGTTGATGATGCCAATCTCGGTGATTGCGGCGGCGGGGATCTTTCTCGGCCTCGCGGCCGCGATGCAGAACCCGGCGATAACCGGCGACGCCTTTGCCCAGATGCAGGTGCCGCAGCTGATTATCGGTTTCATCCGCAAAGTGGCGGGCGCGCTCTTCGCCAACCTGCCGGTTTTCTTCGCCGTGGCAAGCGCCATCGGCCTGGCGAAGGCGGAAAAGCCGACGGCGGCCTTCGCCGCGGTAATCGGCTACATCACCATGAACGTCGGCATCAGCGCCACGCTGGCGGCAAAGGGGCTGACGGCGGCGACCACCACGCCAGCCGCGTTACAGCAGGCAGGCATGGACCAGACCACGGCGATGATGACCTCGGCGGAATATATCCAGATGCTGGGCATTTTCACCTACAACATGAGCGTGCTGGGCGGCGTGATTGCCGGCCTGCTGACGGTGCTGCTGCACAATCGCTTCTATACCCAGCAGCTGCCGACCGCCATCAGCTTTTTCGGCGGGCGCCGCTTTGTGCCAATCGTCACCGTGGTGGTGCTGCCGCTGGTGGGCGTGCTGCTGGCGCTGATCTGGCCGACGCTGGGCGCGGGCATCGCCTGGGTAGGCGAGATGATCGGCAAAAGCGGACAGTACGGCGCGTTTCTGCTCGGTACGGCGGAGCGCATTTTGATCCCCACCGGGCTGCACCACATCCTCAATGAAACCGTGCGCTTTACCCCCATCGGCGGCATCGCCATCGTTGACGGCCAAACGCTGGTGGGCGCGCTCAATATCTTCAACGCGTCGCTGACCCATCCCGGCTCGGTGCCTGACGACGCGCTGCGCAACGCGACCCAGTTTCTCGCTCAGGGCAAAATTCCGGTGATGATGTTCGGCCTGCCGGCCGCCGCGCTGGCTATTTATCACACCGCGCGTCCTGAACATAAGCTGCGGGTCAAGGCGCTGATGATGGCGGGCGCGCTGACCTCTTTCACCACCGGCATCACCGAGCCGCTGGAGTTCTGCTTTATTTTCGTCTCGCCGGTGCTCTATCTGCTGCACGCGCTGCTGACCGGTCTCTCTTTTATGCTGATGTCGATGCTGCACCTGATGATCGGCAACGTGCAGGGCGGCGTGATCGATCTGGTGGTGTTCGGCATTCTCGGCGGCAGCAAAACGCACTGGTGGTGGACGCTGGCGCTCGGCGTGGTCTATGCGCCGCTCTACTACTATGCATTCCGCTTTATTATCACCCGCATGGGCGTCGAGACGCCGGGACGCGAATCAGAAGATGAAAAGCCGCAGCAGGTGGCGGCGGACGAGCGCACAAAGGTAATTATCAGCGGCCTGGGCGGGCAGGCGAACATTGAGGATGTCGACTGCTGCTTTACCCGTCTGCGCGTCAGGGTGAAAGATATGAAAGAGGTGGTGGATCAAACGCTGCTCACCACCGGCGCCAACGGCATCAACCGCGTCAGCGAGCACGATATTCAGGTTATCTATGGTCCGCAGGTAGAGAAGATTGCCAACGAAGTTAAAAGCGCGCTCGGCGTGGCCTGAAGGATTTACGTCTACACTTAACAGACTGGAAGCGAACGAGGAGACGGAAATGTTTAAACATAAAACCAACGAAGAACGTAAGCAGGAAGGGGATGTCAGCAAGAGCGCGCCCGAAAGCACGCCGCACGTTCACAACGCCTATGAGGAGGACGATCATCCGGCGACCGATGCGCCTGCTGAACACGGCGAGATTCCGCGTACCCGTGACGATCATAATGATGACACGAAAGATCCGTACGAGGATCGCGAAAAGAAATAGCGCCACGACGCATTCCCACCTTGCTGAATCGGTAGGTGAAGGTGGGAATCACGCCATCATGACTGAAGGGTGAACTGCCAGGAGCCGATCGCTTTGCGTTCAAGCACCATAATCTTTTCTTTGCCGTCGATGACCACGAAATATTGCTCCTTGACCTTCAGGCGCTTAGGAAAATGTTCATTACCGTCATAGCGCACCGTGACTTTATTACCAAAAATCTCCACGTCTGCGCTGACATCGAACTGCGGAAGATAAATTTTATTTTTCACCTCTTTCTCCTTCTTATATTTAATTCATATTCTTAGCCGCGCTCAGCACGTCGCAAAGAGTGTAACAGCAAAATTCTTTTTTACTTGCTTGCAATGGCTGTCAATGCGTGCGTAAATGAACGTCTGGTCTGATAAGCAGACAACCACATCTTCTGTTTCTGTCGTTTCTCTCATTTATGTTAGTGCCGCGCTTAAGCCTCTCTTTTTGAGTTTTATCTCAATCTTACCGATGTGCCTCTGTAATTCAGCTATCCTTACTGACAGGCACAAAGTAAAGAGATCTTATCTCTAATAACATGCCCGGCACGGTTAAAGGGTTTAACGCAGAAAAAGGCTTCGGCTTTATTTCGCCTGATGAGAGCGGCAAGGATGCGTTCGTGCACTTTTCTGCTATTCAGGGCAATGACTTCCGCACTCTCGACGAGGGGCAGAAGGTAGCATTCACTGTGCAGGATGGTCCTAAAGGTCCATCGGCTGCCAACGTCACAGGACACTAAAAATTATTTCAGTCATTATGTCTCTTCGCTGCCCGCAATGTCAGGGCTCGCAATACCGCCGCTCCGTTTTTGACATTAACGTCAAAAACCCGCTTGGCGCAAAATGTATTTTTTGTAAATCGGCCATGATTAAAATAAATCTGCAACCGATCGCTGCCTGATTTTCTTTTTGTTCATCCGAATTACCTTACTTATTTAAGGCCGCCATTGGGCGGCCTTTTCACGCTTTTAACTGAACGACTTGCTCACCGATTAAAAAGCGGGCTGGCTAGTGGGCGGTAAGAATAATCCTGGTCAACAGCATTGACATCATCAGCAAGGTACCCGAAGATCTTCTTCAGGATGAGTCACTTTTTAAGTGGGTACAGGGAAAGGTGCAACATAATATTCCTCCACAAAGTTATGCTTTTATGTCATTGACAGGTAAAGAAAATAGACATTAAACAATTAATTTACCTCTGCAACCTCGAACGTGAACGCCATTTTGGCCGCGCGGCCGAAGCCAGCTTCGTTAGCCAGCCGACGCTCTCTATGCGCCTGAAAAACCTCGAACGCGAACTCGGCCTGTCGCTGATTAACCGCAGCAATAACTTCGTCGGCTTTACGCCGGAAGGGGATCGGGTGCTGGCATGGGCGCGGGAGATCGTGTCAGTCTATCAGGGGCTGAAGCTGGAGGTCGAGTCGCTTAAGCACGGCGTCAACGGCACGCTGCGCATCGGCGTGATGCCGCAGTGCAGCGTGGCGCTGCCGGCGCTGCTGAAAAGGGTGCAGAGCCGCTATCCTCAGCTTAACTACCGCATCGCCGCGCTAAGCGCCGATCAGCTGCTGGAGGCGCTTAACAGTCATACCGTCGACGTCGGCATCGGCTTTTTCGAGCTGGCGACGCTGCGCGAACTGCATTTTCAGACGGCGTTTCTGCCCGAGCGCGGCGTTGAAGCGATATTCGATCCGCAGCAGTTTCCCGATCTGGTGGGCGACGAACCGCTCTCGCTCGCCGAGCTCGCCGCCTTGCCGCTCTGCCTCTCCGAGCCGACGCGCTATTTTCGCCGCTATCTCGATATGGCCTTCCGCGAGTCGGGGCTGACGCCGCAGGTAATGGTGGAGAGCGCCGCGATTCTCGAACTGGTGCAGAGCGCACAGGTGGGGCTAGGGGTATTGGTGTCGCCTGTCGGTCATCTGCTGCCGTCTATGCTCCAGGGCATGGCGCAGCGGCCGATTGCCATTACCCATATGGCGCGCCAGGCGGCGCTGGTGATTGCCGAACCGGGTCGCGCCTCGCCGCTGTCGCAACACTTCTTCGACGAGGCGCGCAGCCACCTTGAAGGCTACGCCGCTTCGCCCATGGCGTAAAACAGCCGGCTGTTCCAGTTGCCGATCGCCACCGCCTGAATCAGGGCGAATAGCGCGTCCGGCTGCCAGCCTTCGGTGACCAGCGGCTGCAGATGCGCCGCGCTGAAGCGCTCAGGCGAGCGGGTCAGCTGCGCCGCCAGCGCCACGACGCGGCCCTGCGTCGTTGTCTGACCGGCGGCGTCATCCACCGACTCCAGCAGCGCCTCGCGCACCTCATCCGGGAAAAACTGAAATGCCCAGCGGCTGCCGAGCGCGCGCGCGCAGGTCGCCTCCGCCAGCGGGGTAAACGCAGTCGGATTGATGCGCTGGCGCAGAGTTTGCCAGCCGTAGAGCGCGGCGGCGTCATGGGCCAGCAGCCAGACCGCATCGGCGAGATCGGGACGCGGCTGGCAGAAGGTGACGGCGGCCAGCTGCTCGGCGCTGGCGTAGCGCAGCTCCAGCGGCTTCACGCCCGATTTCCAGAATGGCTTTTCCGCAAACCCGTCGCGATCGGCATCGGGCGGCGGCGTCACGCCCGGCAGCCAGCGCACCGGCAGCGCCAGCAGCGCCTGTAAACCGGCCGCCACGCGCGCCTGATAGCTGACGAAGCCGACGATCTGATTCAGCGTAACGATATCCGGCTCGGTCAGGCCCACGGCGTCGAGCGCCCTGAGCGCTGCGGCGTTGATCAGCTCCGGCTGCATCGCCAGCTGGCGCGCATACTGCGTCAGCTGAGTCAGGCGATTATTGCTTTCACGCGACGAGTCGGGGCCGGGCAGCGGATTAAGGCGCGCCGAATAGTGATTGCACAGCCGCTGCACGCCCGCGACCTGCGCCACGGTCAGCGCGGTGCTGAGGCGATCGTAAAGGGTAAGGGTATGGGTCAGCGTCGCCGCGACGCGATCGGGAAACAGCAGCTGGCAGAGATCGCGGGAGGCCAGCAGCATCGGCTGGCTGGCCTGCAACAGCGGCTGAAGCGCGCTCGCCTCCTGCTGCAGGCCGAGCAGGAAACGATCGTTAATCAGGGCTGCTTCGGGAACCAGCGGCTCAGCCTGAATGGCGTGCGGGCTGGTCTGGCTCTCGTAAAACCAGTGGTTGTGGCCAGGATAGCGGCGTTGTTCCATGGTTATTCCTTTTGCAAATAACTGGCACGTCGCGCATGGCGTGAATCCGAAACCGTGACGCGCGCCCGGGGGCTGGCTTATCGTCGCTTAACGGCGGGGAAGGGCAAAAGACCGATCGGTGATAATTAATAGCGCGGAGCTATAAGGCGGGGAAAGTGAGCAAAAAAAAGGGCGAGCCAGGCTCGCCCTCAGAACTTATTTCAGTTCCAGTTCGTTCATCGCGGCGATGCTGAAGCCGCCGTCAACGTGAACGATCTCGCCGGTGATGCCGCCGGCCAGGTCAGAACAGAGGAACGCCGCCGAGTTGCCGACGTCTTCGATGGTGACGGTGCGGCGAATCGGGGTAACCGCTTCGCAGTGCGCCAGCATCTTACGGAAATCCTTGATGCCTGACGCCGCCAGGGTACGGATCGGACCGGCGGAAACGGCGTTTACGCGCACCCCTTCCGGACCCATCGCGTTCGCCATATAGCGCACGTTAGCTTCCAGCGACGCTTTCGCCAGACCCATCACGTTGTAGTTCGGGATCGCGCGCTCTGCGCCCAGGTAGGAGAGCGTCAGCAGAGCGGAATTGGGGTTCAGCATCTCGCGGCACTCTTTCGCCATCGCTACAAAGCTGTAGGCGCTGATGTCGTGAGCAATCTTAAAGCCTTCGCGGGTAACGGCGTTCACATAGTCGCCATCCAGCTGGTCGCCCGGGGCGAAGCCGATGGAGTGAACGAAACCGTCAAATTTCGGCCAGGTTTTTGCCAGTTCAGTAAACAGCGATTTGATGCTCTCGTCTTCGGCCACATCGCACGGCAGCACAATGTCTGAACCCAGATCTTTAGCAAACTCTTCCACACGACCTTTCAGTTTGTCGTTCTGGTAGGTGAAAGCCAGTTCTGCGCCCTGCTTGTGCATCGCCTGCGCAATTCCGTAGGCAATAGAGAGTTTACTGGCAACGCCAGTAATCAGAATGCGCTTACCGGAAAGAAAACCCATAGCTGTAATCCTTATGGTCATAGTTGTTGGCGGTCGCATTGGTTAAAAAACAGGCGACCGCGTTAATCGACGTGCGGATTCTAGCACGTCTCAGGCAAATGGGGTAAACCAACCTGAATCAGGCCTCGCGGCGCCAGGCTTCCGCCGTCAGCGCTTCGCCGAAGTGGCTCGAAATCAGCCGTTTAGTCAGATCGTGCAGCGGCGAAGCCAGCACGTCGGCGGTGCCGCCGCGCTCCACCACTTCGCCCTGGTGCATCACCAGCACCTGATCGCTGATGTGCTTCATCATGCCAAGATGCTGCGTCACATAAATATAGGTGATGCCGTGCTGCTCCTGCAGCTCCAGCATCAGATTAACCAGCTGGGAACGCATCGTCATATCGAGCGAGGCGAGCGCTTCGTCGGCGATAATCACCTTCGGCTGCAGGATCAGCGCGCGCGCCAGACCGAGGCGCTGCTTCTGGCCCGGCGCCAGCATATGAGGATAGTAGCCGGCGTGGTCGCGCAGCAAACCCACCTGGCGCAGCGTAGCGATAATGCGCTTCTCGCGCGCCTCTGGCGTCAGATCGCTGTTGAGGCGCAGCGGCAGGTCGAGGATCTGGCTGACGCGCTGTCGCGGGTTGAGCGAGGTAGAGGGATCCTGAAAAATCATGCGGATGCGCTGGCTGCGGTAGCCGTAGTCGCCGAATTCAAGCGGATGATCGTTAATCAGAATTTCGCCGCTGCTCGGCGCCACCATGCCGCTCAGCATTTTCGCCAGCGTCGATTTGCCGGAGCCGTTCTCGCCGATGATCGCCAGCGTCTGCTTCTCGCGCAGAATAAAACTCACCGACTTCACCGCCTCGACGTGCTGGCGGCGAAACAGCCCGGTGCGATAGCGGAAGGTTTTGCTCAGATTGCGCACTTCAAGCAGCGTCTCCATCTACTGCTCCTCCATATTCAGCGGAAAGTGGCAGGCGAAAAGGTGCGTTTTGCTGCCGCTCAGGCGCGGCGTTTCCACGCATTTGCGCTGCGCGTAGGGGCAGCGTGGGCCAAGCCGGCAGCCGATCGGCAGGCTTTCCAGCGAGGGGATCGCGCCGGAGAGCGTGTTCAGGCGGCTTTTGTGCGGCAGCGCGCGACCGAAATCGGGCATCGCGCGGATCAGCGCCTGCGTATAAGGATGGTGCGGTGTAACGATCAGATCGTCGCTGCCCGCGGTTTCGACGGTCTGCCCGCAGTACATTACGTTAATGCGGTCCGCCCACTGGCTCATGGTGCGCAGATCGTGGCTAATCAGCAGAATAGTGGTGTTGTTGTTCTGGTTGAGACGGCTCAGCAGGCGAAAAATTTGCGCCTGGGTGGTCGGCTCCATGGCGTTGGTGGGTTCGTCGGCGATCAGCAGGCGCGGCTGGTTGGCCAGCGCGATGGCGATCATCACCTTCTGGCACTCGCCTTCGGTCAGCTCGTAAGGAAAGCTGCGCATGATATCTTTATGATCTTTGATGCCGACGCGGTGCAGCAGCTCGATGGCGCGGGTTTTGCGCCAGAACCAGAAGCGTCCCATCCACGCACCTTTATAGGTCCAGCGCGGAATCGCCTGCATCAGCTGGCGGCCGATACGCTCCGAAGGATCGAGACAGGACTGCGGTTCCTGAAAAATCATCGAGACGTTGTGACCGACGATGCGGCGACGCTCGCGCGGCGACAGGCGCAGCAGATCGATATCGTCGAATACCATGCGATCGGCGGTGACGCGCCAGTTATCCTTGGTCACGCCGCAGATCGCCTTCGCCACCAGGCTTTTGCCCGAGCCCGATTCGCCCACTAACCCACGGACTTCGCCTTCCATCAGCGTCAGGTTGATGCGGTCCACCGCCTTGACGGGACCGTCGGCGGTCATAAATTCAATGGTCAGATTACGAATATCGAGTAACGGCATTATTCCACTCCCGCCTCTACAGCGCGGCGGATACCGTCGCCCAGCAGGTTAACGATTAATACGCTGATCATCAGCGCGGCACCCGGCAGCATCACGGTCCAGGGAGCGACATAAACCAGCTCCAGCGAATCGCCAAGCATCGCGCCCCATTCGGGCGAGGGCAGCTGCGCGCCGAGATCGAGAAAGCCGAGCGCGGCGATATCCAGAATCGCCAGCGACAGCGAGCGCGTCACTTCGCTGATCAGCATCGGCAGCACGTTGGGCAAAATCGCATGGCGCAGGATATCAATGTTGCTGGCGCCGTCGAGGCGCGCCGCCACCACATACTCTTTTTCCAGCTCGTCGTGCACCGCGCTATAGGTGGCGCGCACCAGACGCGGCAACAGCGCCAGCCAGATCGCCAGCAGCGCGTGCTCGAGGCGCGGGCCGAGAAAGGCCACCACGATAATCGCCAGCAGCAGCGTGGGGATCGACAACAGGGTATCCAGCACGTGATTCATAACGGCCGAGCGCAAACCGTGCGTAATGCCCGCCAGCACGCCAAGCGCCAGCCCGCACAGCGTAGCGAACAGCGTGACCAGAATGGCTGAACCCACGGTCGGCGCCACGCCGCTCAGCAGGCGGCTTAATACGTCGCGTCCTAAATCGTCGGTGCCGAGGAAAAAGGAGACGTCGCCGTAGCGCGACCAGGAGGGCGGCAGCAGCTGATAGCCGAGAAACTGCTGATCGATGCCGTAGGGCGCCAGCAACCCGCCGAACAGGCAGAGAAACAGCAGCGCGCCAAAGCCGTACAGCCCGATCATGGCGGTGGTGTTGCGATAAAAATGGTGCCAGCTGCGGCGAAACGCGCCGGGCAGCCGTTTTTCGGCATAGACGTTATCGTAGGGCATGCGCAATCGCCTGAAGGGGAATCAGCGTGGTTCGCAGCGCTTTACATTTTTCACTCATATCAATGCGTTGCCTAAATTTTCAGCGTTAGGGCGTCGGGCTGCGGCGTCGCCGCGTCAGCATGACGAAGTCTGTAGGGATTATCCGTCGATAACCCGCCTACAGGCAAGGAAAGGGCGGCAGCAATTTCGTGTCGGGCTTATGAAAGGTCACAATTTGCGCCGTTAAGCGGGGCATTGCCCGTCGGGCAGGCAGGCTAAAGAGAGACAGAAAAGTCTTTCAATATTTTTGTCGTTTAAAAGCAAATATGTCAGCTTTTAAACCATCGTCCGCAGGCGCATGATAGCTACATCGAGGCAGAACGCCTCACCAACTGAAATCAAATTTAAGGAATTGACCATGAAAACCATCAAAACTTTCGTTGTAGTTGCTGCGCTCTCTTTCGTATCATTCGGCAGCTTCGCTCAGAGCATTACCGCCTCAGCCGCCACGCTCGATGCAGCGGAAGCGCAAATCGCCGCGCAGGCGCATCAGGCTGGCGCAGCATACAAAATTACCGGGGCTCGCTTTGATAACGGCGCCTACGTTTCCGCTGAACTGATCAAATAACGCTGTCGCAATACCTGTTTCAGAGGCCGCTTAGCGCGGCCTTTGGCGTTTCTGGCGCGTCCTGTCCGCTACACTCTATTGAGATTAACGAACAGGAGAGACCATGACGGAGAAAAAAACCAACTCAGATCAGCGCCCGGCAGAGATCGCGCATCAGCAGCTGTTACAGAGCGGCAGCGCCTGGAATGGGCAGCCCTATGAGGCTTATCCAACGGGCAAACCGCAATTATCGGTGATGCGCATGTCGTTACCCGCCCACAGCGAACTCCCCTGGCATACCCATCCCATGCCTAATACCGCCTATGTTCTCTCAGGGCGCCTGACCATCGAAGACAAGCACAGCGGCGAACGATTTCACGCAGGCGCAGGAGAGGCGCTGAACGAAACGATCGACAGCGCGCACCGTGGCTACACCACCGACGAGCCGACCGAGTTAGTGATTTTCTATGCTGGCGTCGAAGGGCAGGAACTGTCCCAACCGCTGCCGGGAGAGGAAGCGGAGTTTTAGTCGTAACGTCCGCCTGGCCGGAAGCGCATCGGGAGCGATATACCGCAATGCGCTGCCGGCAACGGCGGCAACAATAATTTTATCTTAAACAAAAGATAAACCATTACTGCAATTCGACGATAAAAGGGCGCAGAAAAAACGCGTTATTTTACGTGCCCGTCTGTTACGGGGCTTTACTCGCAGCATAAAACGGCGCCTGATTTTTCATGTGCGGAAATAAGGTGGCGCGGCGCGAAAAATCTGTTTGCCTTTCCTGTTTCTTTAGCCGACCGGCCGATTTCACCAGGTCTGGAGAAAGGTTTTTTCTAGAGAGACGTGATTCCAAGCCAGAAAGTAAAATAATTGAGTTGCAAATATATTAAATACAGGTTGTTGATTTTATTTGAATTTTAACTATATTTACGTGCTAATTATTGGCTCGCTAATAATAAATATCGATAAAGCAATCCGCCTCCTTTACGTCATGCAGTTGAATTCGATGAAAGTCGATATAAATTTATATCGCGATGTTCACGCTAAAATAATAACAACCAGATGTGGTTGCATTATTAACCTCGTCCATCTTTGTTGCCCTTGCATTTTCTCCCGCGCCAGATGAAAAAACGCGCCAGCCTGATTAAGGCTGTCTTAAGGTTTCGCCAGCATTATTTTCTCAACCCCGTCATGAAGCAGGGCTGGCAAGATTCAACAAACCTACGTCAAAGGGAAACAATTTCTTCATATTTGTAAGATTTATTTCTTCAGGCGGCGCTTAGGCATTTATTTATTTCGAACATCTGAAACGGATGGGATTTTATTATGTCATTTCTCCCTTTTTCGCGGCCTTCGTTGGGTGAAGAGGAGCTGGCGGCGGTCAAAGCGGTGTTTGAATCCGGATGGATTACCACCGGTCCGCAAAATGTGGCGCTGGAACAGGCTTTTTGTCAGCTCACCGGCAATCAGCACGCCATCGCCGTCAGCTCGGCCACAGCGGGAATGCATGTCACGCTGCTGGCGCTCGGTATTCAGCCTGGCGATGAGGTGATAACGCCGTCGCTGACCTGGGTCTCCACCCTTAATATGATTACGCTACTGGGCGCGACGCCGGTGATGATTGACATCGATCGCGATACGCTGATGGTGACGCCCGAACAGATTGAGGCCGCCATCACGCCGCGTACCCGCGCTATCATTCCGGTGCACTACGCCGGCGCGCCGGCGGATGTGGACGCGATCCGCGCCCTGGGCGCGCGCTATGGCATTCCGGTCATCGAAGATGCCGCACACGCGGCGGGCTGCTATTACCAGGGACGCCATATCGGCAGCGCGGGCACCGCGATTTTCTCATTTCACGCCATTAAAAATATGACCTGCGCCGAAGGCGGGCTGATTGTCACCGATGACGCGCAGCTGGCGGATCGCATGCGCAGCCTGAAGTTTCACGGGCTGGGCGTCGACGCCTGGGATCGCCATACACACGGGCGCAAGCCGCAGGCGGAAGTAGTGATGCCCGGCTTCAAGTACAACCTGCCCGATATCAGCGCGGCCATTGCGCTAACGCAGCTGAAAAAGCTCGCCGATTTCAATGCGCGCCGCGCCGCCATCGCCCAGCGCTATCTGCGCGAACTGGCCGACACGCCGTTTCTGCCGCTGGCGCAGCCGGCCTGGCCGCATCAGCACGCCTGGCATCTGTTTATCATTCGCATCGACGAAGCCGCCTGCGGCATCAGCCGCGATGCGCTGATGGAGGCGCTGAAGGCGCAGGATATCGGCACCGGCCTGCATTTCCGCGCCGCGCACACCCATAAATATTACCGCGAACGCTATCCGCAGCTCTCGCTGCTCAACACCGAATGGAACAGCGAGCGCATCTGCTCTCTGCCGCTGTTTCCGGATATGCGCGATGAAGACGTCGCCCGCGTTGTCAGCGCGTTGCGTCAGCTGGCAGGAGTCTGAGATGCAGGAAGAAAAAGCGATTCGCAAAGTGTCCGTGGTTATCCCGGTCTACAACGAAGAAGAGAGCCTGGCGGAGCTGGTGCGCCGCACCGACGCCGCCTGCGCCACGCTGGGGCTGGAGTATGAAATTCTGCTGGTGGACGACGGCAGCGCTGACCGCTCCGCGCAGATGATCGACGATGCCGCCGACATGCCCGGCAGCCATGTGGTCGGCGTGTTGCTGAACCGCAACTACGGCCAGCACTCGGCGATTATGGCCGGTTTCAGCCATGTCTCCGGCGATCTGATCATTACCCTGGACGCCGATCTGCAAAATCCGCCGGAGGAGATCCCGAACCTGGTGCGCGCCGCGCAGCAGGGCTATGACGTGGTCGGCACCGTGCGCCAGAACCGCCAGGACAGCTGGTTTCGCCGCCGCGCCTCACGCGCCATCAATCACCTGATCCAGCGCGTCACCGGAAAAGCGATGGGGGATTACGGCTGCATGCTGCGCGCCTATCGCCGCCATATCGTTGATGCGATGCTGAACTGCCACGAGCGCAGCACCTTTATCCCCATCCTCGCCAACACCTTCGCGCGGCGCACCATCGAACTGCCGGTGACCCACGCCGAGCGCGAATTCGGCGACTCCAAATACAGCTTTATGAAGCTGATTAATCTGATGTACGACCTGGTGACCTGCCTGACCACCACGCCGCTGCGTCTGCTGAGCATCGTCGGCAGCCTGATCGCGCTGGCCGGTTTCGCCTTCTCGCTGGTGTTGATCGTGCTGCGCCTGTTTCTCGGCGCCAGCTGGGCGGGCGACGGCGTCTTTGTGCTGTTCGCCATCCTGTTTATCTTTGTCGGCGCGCAGTTTATCGGCATGGGGCTGCTCGGCGAATATATCGGGCGCATCTACAACGACGTGCGCGCGCGGCCTCGCTACTTTATCCAGCGTGTTATCCACCCCCAGCAAAAAGCCACTTCTGTACAGGAATCTGAGCAATGAAAACCATCGTCTTCGCCTACGCCGAAATGGGCTGTGCGGGCATCAGCGCGCTACTGAACGCCGGGTATGAAATCAGCGCCATCTTCACCCATGCCGACACCTCGCCGGAAAGCCACGCCTTTCCCTCCGTGGCGCGCCTCGCGGCGGAGCAGGGCATTCCGGTTTACGCGCCGGAAGACGCCAGCCATCCGCTGTGGGTCGACCGCATTAAAGCGATGCAGCCGGACTTTATCTTCTCGTTCTACTACCGCGCGCTGCTGAGCGACAGCATTCTCCGCACCGCCCGCCTGGGCGCCTTTAACCTGCACGGCTCGCTGCTGCCGAAATATCGCGGCCGCGCGCCGCTCAACTGGGTGCTGGTCAACGGCGAAACGGAAACCGGCGTAACGCTGCACCACATGGTGAAGCGCGCCGACGCGGGGGATATCGTGGCGCAGCAGCGCGTGGCGATCGATGCGCAGGACAACGCCCTGACGCTGCACCGCAAGCTGGTCGCCTGCGCCACCGAACTGCTGGAAGGGGCGCTGCCGGCGATGAAGCGCGGGGATATCGCCGCGCGGCCGCAGAACCACAGCGAAGCGACCCTGGTCGGCCGCCGCACGCCGGACGACGGACGCATCAACTGGGCGTGGCCGGCGCAGCGGGTGAACAACCTGGTGCGCGCCGTCACCGATCCCTGGCCTGGGGCGTTCGCCTTTGCCGGCACGCTGAAATTCGTGGTGTGGAAAGGGCGTGTGCACGCAGACGCGCCGCCGGCGAAGCCTGGCACGGTGCTGTCGGTCGATCCTTTTCTGATCGCCTGCGGCGACGGCGCGCTGGAAGTGGTGACCGGTCAGAGCGACAACGGCGTCTATATGAACGGCAGCCAGCTGGCGCAAAGCCTGGGCATGGTGCCGGGCGCGCTGCTCTATTCGCAGCCGGTTGCCGCGGTGAAGCGTCGCACCCGCGTGTTGATCCTCGGCGTCAACGGCTTTATCGGCAACCACCTGACAGAACGTCTGCTGCAGGATGACAACTTCGAGGTTTACGGGCTCGATATCGGCTCTGACGCCATTAGCCGTTTCCTCGACCAGCCGCGTTTCCACTTTGTCGAAGGCGATATCAGCATTCACTCCGAATGGATTGAGTACCACATCAAAAAGTGTGACGTGGTGCTGCCGCTGGTGGCGATCGCCACGCCGATTGAGTACACCCGCAACCCGCTGCGCGTGTTCGAGCTCGACTTCGAAGAGAACCTGAAGATTATTCGCGACTGTGTGAAGTACAAAAAGCGCATCATCTTTCCGTCCACCTCCGAAGTCTACGGCATGTGTACCGACAACCACTTCGACGAGGATCACTCCAACCTGGTGGTCGGCCCGATCAACAAGCAGCGCTGGATCTACTCGGTGTCGAAACAGCTGCTGGACCGCGTCATCTGGGCCTACGGCGAAAAAGAGGGGCTGCGCTTTACGCTGTTCCGTCCGTTTAACTGGATGGGGCCGCGTCTCGATAACCTGAACGCCGCCCGTATCGGCAGCTCGCGCGCCATTACCCAACTGATCCTCAACCTGGTGGAAGGCTCGCCGATCAAGCTGATCGACGGTGGGGCGCAGAAGCGCTGCTTTACCGATATTCGCGACGGCATCGAAGCGCTGTTCCGCATTATTGAAAACAAAAACGGCAACTGCGACGGCCAGATCGTCAACATCGGCAATCCAGACAACGAGGCCAGCATCAAAGAGCTGGCGGAGCATCTGCTGGCGAGCTTCGAGCGCCATCCGCTGCGCGACCGCTTTCCGCCGTTCGCCGGTTTCCGCGAAGTGGAAAGCAGCAGCTACTACGGCAAGGGCTATCAGGATGTCGAGCACCGCAAGCCCTCGATCAAAAACGCGCGTCGTCTGCTGAACTGGACGCCGACGGTGGAGATGGACACCACCATCGATAACACGCTCGACTTCTTCCTGCGCACCGTTGAGCTGCAGGAGAAGCCATGAAAAAAGTCGGGCTGCGCGTCGACGTCGACACCTGGCGGGGCACGAAGCTAGGCGTGCCGGCGCTGCTGGAGCAGTTCAGCCTGCATCAGCTGCAGGCGAGCTTCTTTTTCAGCGTCGGGCCGGACAACATGGGACGCCACCTGTGGCGTCTGATGAAGCCGCGTTTCCTATGGAAGATGCTGCGTTCGCGCGCGGCGTCGCTCTACGGCTGGGACATCCTGCTGGCCGGCACCGCCTGGCCGGGACGGGATATCGGGCGCGGGCTGGCTGACATTATGCGCGCGGCGGCGGAGCACCATGAAATCGGCCTGCACGCCTGGGATCACTTCGCCTGGCAAACCTGGGCGGGCGTCTGGCCGCAGGAAAAGCTGAATCAGCAGATCGCGCGCGGCAAAAGGGCGCTGGAGGCGATAATCGGTGACGTTGTCACCTGTTCCGCCGTGGCGGGCTGGCGCGCCGATACGCGCGTGATCGCCGCTAAAGAGGCGTTCGGCTTTCGCTACAACAGCGACTGCCGCGGCAGCGGGCCTTTTATCCCGCTGCTGGCTGACGGCCGTCCGGCGACGGTGCAAATCCCGGTGACCCTGCCCACCTGGGATGAAGTGGTCGGCCAGCAGGTGAGCGCGGCGGCGTTCAACGATTACATCCTTGAGCAGATAGCGGCCGCCAGCGGCTCGCCGGTTTACACCATTCATGCCGAGGTCGAGGGCATCGTGGGACTGCCCGCCTTCCGCGAGCTGCTGACGCGCGCCGAACGGATGGGCATTCGCTTTTGTCCGCTCAGCGAGCTGCTGCCTGAGGATCTGGCGACGCTGCCGCAGGGCAAAGTGGTACGCGGCGAGATCGCCGGGCGCGAAGGCTGGCTGGGCTGCCAGCGTTAACTCAAGACAGGACGCTTCTCTTATGTGGACACCGATGCGCGCAGGGACGAAAACAGCGCTGCTGCTGGCGCTTTTCGCCCTCTATTACCTGATTCCAGTTGAGTTCCGCAGCCTGTGGCAGCCGGATGAAACCCGTTACGCCGAGATCAGCCGCGAAATGGTTGCGGGCGGCAGCTGGGTGGTGCCGCACTTTTTCGGCCTGCGCTACTTTGAAAAACCGATCGCCGGCTACTGGGTCAACAACATCGGCCAGCTGCTGTTCGGCCATACCCTGTTCGGCGTGCGCGCGGGCGCCATTTTCAGCACCGCGCTGAGCGCGCTGCTGCTCTACTGGCTCGGCGTGCGGATGTTCGCCAGCCGCGCCGTTGCGCTCAGCGGCAGCGTGATTTTTCTTACCTCGCTGCTGGTATACGGCATCGGCACCTACGCGGTGCTCGATCCCATTCTGCTGCTGTGGCTGGTGGCGGCGATGTGCAGCTACTGGCTGGCGGCCCAGGCGAGCGGCACGCGGCAGCGGCTGTGCGGCTATCTGCTGCTCGGCGTCGCCTGCGCCATGGGCTTTATGACCAAGGGTTTTCTGGCGCTGGCGGTGCCGGTGCTGGCGATCGCGCCCTGGGCCATCTGGCAGCGTCGCTTCGGCGAACTGCTGCGCTGGGGAATGCTGACCGTCGCGACAGCGGTAGTGATTAGCGCGCCCTGGGCGCTGGCGATCGCGCGGCAGGAGGGGGATTTCTGGCACTACTTCTTCTGGGTGGAGCATATCCAGCGTTTCGCCGACGCTGATGCCCAGCACAAAGCGCCGTTCTGGTACTACCTGCCGGTGGTGCTGGCGGGCTCGCTGCCCTGGCTGGCGCTGCTGCCCGGCGCGCTGGCCGCGGCGTGGCGGCAGCGCGGAAGGCATGCCGACGCCGCCTATCTGTTGAGCTGGGTGCTGCTGCCGCTGCTGTTTTTCAGCATCGCCAAAGGCAAGCTGCCAACCTATATCCTGCCGTGCTTCGCGCCGCTGGCGCTGCTGATGGCGCGCTACGCCCACAGCGGCGGCGCGCGGCTCGGCAGGGTGTTCCGCATCAACGGCGGGATCAACCTGCTCTTCGGCCTGCTCGCCACCGCGGCGGTGGTCCTGTTTCTTGCGCCCTGGGGGCTGGCGCGTCATCCGCTCTACGCGCGTGACGAGGTGCTGCGCGCGGCGGCGGCGGCGGCGGCCTTTGCCGGCTGGGGCATCGCGGGCTGGCTGAGCCTGCGGCCGGGCAGCAACCGCTGGCAGCTGGCGGCGCTCTGTCCGCTGGTGCTGGCGCTGCTGGTGGGGTACGCCATTCCGCAGAAGGTGCGCGATTCGAAGCAGCCGCTGAGCTTCGTCAGCGCGGTGCGCGAACAGCTGGCGGGCAGCCGCTATCTGCTGGCCGATAATCCGGGCGTCGCCTCAGCGATCGCCTGGACGCTGCGCCGCAGCGACATCACCCTCTATGACGCCAAAGGCGAAGTGCAGTATGGCCTGAGCTATCCCGACGCTCAGGCGCGCTACGTCGATGGCGCGGCCTTCGCCGACTGGCTGCAGGCGCATCGTCGCCACGGGCGCGTGTCGGTGGTCAGCATGCTCAATTCGGGCGAGAAAGCGCCTGACGCGACCATGCCGACGCCGGACGAGAGATATCGGCAGGGGCGGCTGGTCTACTACGGCTACGACGAAAAACCATGAGCCTGCTGCTGATTGCGCTGGTGAGCCTGCTGAGCTGCCTCGCGCAGCTCTGCCAGAAGCAGGCGGCGACCCTCGGCGCGCGCCACGGTAAAAGCCGCCTGATGCTGTGGATTGGCTTAAGCCTGCTGCTGCTGGGCGTCGCGATGCTGCTCTGGCTATGGGTGCTGCGGCGGGTGCCGGTCAGCGTCGCCTATCCGATGCTCAGCATTAACTTTGTGCTGGTGGCGCTCGCCGCGCGGCTCATCTGGCAGGAAAGCTATACCCTGCGTCAGTGGCTCGGCACGCTGGCGATCGTGGCGGGCGTGGCGTTGATCGGGAGCCATCTGTGAAAGGCGTTATGCTGGGGATCGGTTCGGTGCTGCTGGTGACGCTGGCGCAGCTGACGCTGCGCCTGGCGATGCGCGATTTCCCGTCTGTCGAGGCGTGGATAAGTTATGACTGGATGCGCCACGCCAGGACGCTGCTGCTCGCTGCCGGACTGGGCGCCTATGCGCTTTCCATGCTCTGCTGGATGCTGGCGCTGCGCCATCTGCCGCTCAACCGGCTCTATCCGCTGCTGAGTCTGAGCTACGTGCTGGTATGGCTGGCAGCGGTGCTGCTTCCGGCATTCGGCGAGCCGTTTCGCTGGAGCGGCCTGGCGGGCGTGCTGCTGATCGTGCTGGGCCTGCTGGCGATTACCGTACCGCCGCGCCGGAAAAAGCTATAACAGACAGATGCCGTCCGTCCCGGCAATGCAGTTGCGTCCCGCTTTTTTCGCCACATAGAGCGCCTCGTCGGCGGCCAGCTTGAGCGAATCAGGAGCGTCGCCGGGCGGCGAGGCGCTGATACCGGCGCTCAGGGTGACGATTTTATCCGGCAGATCGCTCGCTTCATGAGGCAGCGCCGCGCGGCGGATCGCCTCCAGCGCCCGGTGCGCCACTTTTTCAGCGTCGCGGGCGTGGGTGCCCGGCAGAATAATGGCGAACTCTTCGCCGCCGTAGCGCGTGACCCGGTCGGTGCTGCGCAGTGGCAGGTGTTTAAGCACCGCCGCCACCTCCTGCAGGCAGCGGTCGCCGGCGATATGGCCATACTCATCGTTGTAGCGTTTGAAAAAGTCCACGTCGAACATAATCAGCGAGACGGGCGAGGCGGTGCCCTGCAGGCTTTTCTCCAGATAAAAATCGAACTGCCGCCGGTTGCCCAGCCCGGTCAGGCCATCCAGCATCGCCAGATCGCTGAGCGTGCCGTTGAGGCGCGTCAGCTCATCCTGCGAGCGCATCAGCGCCTGCTGGCTGCGCTGGTTGGCGCGCAGCTGACGCAGCACCAGATAGCCGAACAGCAGCACCAGCAGCCAGGTAAAGATATTCACGCCGATGCCGGTGATATTGCTCTTCCACCAGGCGTGCCGGATCGCCCGGGTTTCATAGCCGACCGCCACCACCAGCGGATAGCGCTCCAGCCGGGCGTAGCCGAAAAGACGCTCCTCGCCGTCGAGGCGGCTGTGCCAGGTGGCGCTGCCGATGCGCGACTGGCTCAGCAGGCGGGTAAACAGCGGACTGGAAGAGAGGCTGCGGTTGAGGACGCTATCGGGAAAAGGGCGGGCGTAAAGCAAGAGGCCGTCGGTGTTCATCAGCGCCAGCAGATCGCCCGGGCTCTGTTCATACCAGCCGTAAAACTGGCGGAAAAAAGCGACCTTGACCGAGCCGAGCGCTACGCCGCGGAAATTGCCCGCTGCATCGTTTAGCCGCAGAGAAACCGGGATCACCAGCTCATCGGCGCTGCGGCTGCGAATGACGTGGCCGATATGCGCGCCCGGATCGGCATGGTCGCGGTGCCAGATAAAGGACTCGCGGTCGGCGTTATTCATCTGCTTAAACTGCATGTCGCGCGAGGTAGCCAGCCAGTTGCCCTCTTTATCATAAACAAAGAGTCCGGCCAGCTGCGGCAGCGGCAGCGAGAGTCCGGCGAGAATGCCGTTTCTGCCGCTGTACGCCTCAGGACGGCTAAACACCTCATCTCCCTGGCGGGCGATCTCATCCAGCGCAATATTGACCTGTAGAAAGGTGTCCTGCGCCTGGCGGGAGAGCGACAGCGACTGGTTGCGCGCCTGCACCGAGACATCCTGCAGCCGGTTCTGCCACGACTGCCAGAGCGCCCAGCTGCATGCCGTCACGATAAAAACGCTGATAAAAAGCAGAAACAGCAGCACAAAGCGCTCTGTTTTCCTGGAGCGGGGCAATGGCAAAGTCTCTCTCCGGTAAAACAACGGGTTATCTGTAAAAGGTAGCAGTAAAAAGCGGACCTGGCGGCGGGCGGGAAGCGAGAGAGAGCTGGCGCGTCGGGAAGCGCAGCGGCAAAGCGGACCGCGCCGCGGCGGGTTGGCGCCCGCCGGGCATAGAGAGCCCGCGACAGGGCGTTACGGCTGAGTAAAATCTGGCGTGCTTTTCAGTACCTTGACCGCCAGGGCGATATCGGGCGCCAGCCAGCGATCCTGCTGCCAGTTGGCCACCACCGCCCGCAGGCGGTGCAGCGCCCGCCGCGTGCCCGAGGCGAGCGCCGCGTCGCCGTGAAAATCGAGCGCCTGCGCGGCGAGCAGATACTCGATAGCCAGAATATGCCAGACATTTTCCAGCAGCTTCAGCAGCTTGAGCGCCGCACCGGTGCCCAGACTCAGGTGATCCTCCTGCAAGCCCGAGGTGACATAGTTATCCAGCACCGCTGGCTGCGCCAGCTGGCGATTCTCGGCGCAGAGCGACGCCGCCACATATTGTGCGATCATCATGCCGGAGTTAACGCCCGGCTGCGCCACCAGAAAGGGCGGCAGGCCGCTCACCAGCGGATTAACCAGCCGGTCGAGCCGCCGCTCGGCGATGCTGCCAATCTCCGCCATGGCGATCGCCAGCAGATCCGCCGCCATCGCCACCGACTCGCCGTGCGGGTTGGCCTGCGACACCACGCGCCAGCTCTCCGGCGTGCCGAGCACCAGCGGGTTGTCGGTGCAGGCGTTGAGCTCGGTCGCGATCTGGCGCGCGGCGTGCGCAAATTGATCGCGGCTGGCGCCGTGCACCTGCGGCATCGAACGCAGGCTGAGCGCGTCCTGCGTACGGACGCCGACGCTGGCCGCCAGCAGCGGACTGTCGCCCAGCAGCTGACGCAGCCGCTGGCCGCTGATCTGCATGCCGGGACTCGCCTTAAGCGCCAGCACCTCAGGGTCGAACGCCGCCAGCTGGCCGCGTAGCGCCTCGAAACTCATCGCGCCGGTGACGTCCGCCCAGTTCAGCAGGCGCGCGGCATCGTCCAGCGCCAGGCAGGCGAGACCGGTCATGCAGGGCGTACCGTTCACCAGGCTCAGCCCCTCTTTGGCGCCGGGACGCCAGGGCGTCAGGCCAGCCAGCGCGAGCGCCTGTGCGGCGGGCATAGGCTGATTTTGATACTCCACCTCGCCGACGCCGATCAGCGCCAGACCGATATGCGCCATATGGCTCAGGTAGCCGACCGAGCCCTGCGACGGCACCTGCGGCGTAATCTGATGATTCAGCAGCGCCAGCATATGCTGCACCAGCCCGACCGATACGCCCGATTTGCCGTGGCTGTAGTTGGCGCTCGCCGCGCACAGAATGGCGCGCGCCTGCTCGCGCGTCAGCAGCGGGCCGACGCCGCAGGCGTGGCTCAGCAGGGTATTGCGCGACAGCTGGCTAAGCTGCTCGTCCGCCAGCGTGATATTGCACAACGCGCCGAGGCCGGTGTTGACGCCGTAGGCGATCTGCCCGCTGGCGACGATCTCATCGACAATGGCGCGCCCCTGGGCGATACGCTGCCAGGCGCTGGCGCTTAGACTTAACTCCGCATCGTGCCGCGCCACCGCGACCAGATCCTGCCACCGCAGCGGCCCGTCGCCCCAGACCAGGGTCATGACGGCTGTCCCGCGGCGTGGTGGCTGGAGATAAATTGCTTAAAGCGCTGCGAGCCCTGCTGGCCGAACATTGCTTCGGGTTCGCCCTGACAGTCGATGGTGCCCTGATGCATAAACACCACGCGGTTGGAGACGTTGCGCGCGAAGCCCATTTCATGCGTCACCACCAGCATGGTGCGTCCCTCTTCGGCCAGGCTGCACATCACTTTCAGCACTTCGCCCACCAGTTCGGGATCGAGCGCGGAGGTTGGCTCGTCGAACAGCATCACCTCGGGGTCCATCGCCAGCGCGCGGGCGATCGCCACGCGCTGCTGCTGACCGCCTGAGAGCTGCGCCGGATAGAAATCTTTGCGGTTGAGCAGGCCAACGCGATCCAGCAGCTGCTCCGCCTGGGCGATACAGCTTTTTTTATCGCGCTTCAGCACGTAGTGCGGTCCTTCAATGACGTTTTGCAGCACCGTCATGTGCGACCAGAGATTAAAGCTCTGAAACACCATGCCGAGACGGGAGCGCAGGCGCTCGATCTGCCGGGGATTGGCCGCCAGCTGATGGCCGCGCGCATGGCGCTTCATCTCGATGGTTTCGCCGCCGACGCTGACCACGCCGGCGTCGGGCGTCTCCAGCAGGTTAATGCAGCGCAGCAGGGTGCTTTTTCCCGAGCCGCTGGCGCCGAGAATCGAAATAACATCGCCTTTGTGCGCCTGCAGCGAAATGCCTTTCAGAACTTCCATGGCGCCGAAGGATTTATGAATATCCGTGGCGGACAGGGTAACGGGGGATGTGGAATGCATATTACTCTCCGACAAGCGGTTTAACGGCGGATAACGGCTTTTTTGCCGTGCGATGCACCGGGGTCAGACGACGCTCCAGCAGCGCGTAGAGCTGGACGATAATAAAATTCAGCAGCAGGTAGATCGCAGCGGCGCAGAGAAACACCTCCATAGTGCGGTAGGTGCGCTGGATGATTTGCTGCGCCACGCCCGTCACGTCCCAGACGGTGACGAGGCTGGCCAGCGCGGTGGATTTCACCAGCAGAATCGCCTCGGTGGAGTAGGCGGGCAGCGCATAGCGCAGCATCACCGGCGCGATAATGCGGCGCAGCAGCAGCCAGCGCGACATGCCGCAGGCGAGGCCGGCCTCGACCTGACCGGCGGGCACGGCGAGTAGCGCGCCGCGCAGGATCTCCGCCGTATAGGCTGCGGTACAGAGCGACAGCGCCAGCACCGCGCAAATAAAGGGCTCGCGCAGGAACGGCCAGACGAAACTGTGGCGGATCACGCCGAACTGCCCAAGCCCGTAGTAGATAAGGAAGAGCTGGATCATCAGCGGCGAGCCGCGAAACACCAGAATGTAGCCGCGCGCAAAGCCGCTCAGCAGCCGCCAGCGGCTCATGCGCAGCGCCAGAATGCCGATCGCCAGCACGCCGCCGCACAGAAAGGCGCTGATAAACAGGCCGAGGGTCACCGGCAGGGCGGCGCTCAGCTTAAGAAAGGTGTCGGAGAGAAAGGCGAAATCAATCATGCTGCTGCTCCTTAATGCTGCGCCGCGGTGCGGCTCTGCCACGCGCGTCCGAGGCGCGACTCCGCCCGACGAAACGCCTGATTAGACAGCAGCGTCAGCACCAGATAGCAGGCGCCGCCGACCAGGTAAAAGGTGAAATAATCGCGGGTGGAACCGGCCGCGACCTGGCTGGCGCGCATCAGTTCGACGATGCCGGTCACCGAGACCAGCGCCGAATCCTTCAGGCTCATCTGCCAGACGTTTGACATGCCGGGCAGGGCGTAGCGCACCACCTGCGGCAGCAGAATGCGCTGCGCGATGCGCCAGCGCGGCATGCCGATCGCCACCGCCGCCTCCACTTCGCCTTTGGCCAGCGCCAGGCGCGCCGCGCGATAGACTTCGCACTGATAGGAGCCGGAGATGAGCCCGATCGCCAGCGCGCCGATCAGGAACGGCGGCGCCTCGATAAAGCCGTCCGCGCCGAAGAGCTGGCCTACCAGCGTAATCAACCCGGAGCCGCCGAAATAGAACAGGTAGATCACCAGCAGTTCCGGAATGCCGCGAAACACCACCGAATAGCTCTCGCCCAGCCAGCGCAGCCAGCGCTGGGGAGAGAGCTTGGCGGCCGCCACGCCGGAGCCGACCACGGCACCGATGATTAGCGCCGCCAGCGACAGCAGCAGCGTGGTGCAGGCGGCGCTCAGGATCAGTCGGCCCCAGCCGTCCGGGCCAAAACTCAGCAGGCTCATCATCTTTTACCTCTCTTACGGGGTGACGTCGGTTTTAAACCATTTTTCGCTCAGCTTTTTCACCGTGCCGTCGGCCAGCGCGGCATGAATCGCTTCGTCGAGTTTGGCTTTAAGATCGTTGTCGGCCATGCGCACGCCCATCGCTTCGCCTTCGCCCCAGATCGGACCGCCCAGCTGCGGACCGCTAAAGCTCAGGTTGGCGTTCTCTTTGCGCGCCAGCATCGACTGGGCGAAGGTGACATCATCGAACACCGCGTCGATGCGGCCCGATTGCAGATCGAGGATGGCGTCCGCCGACGAGGTGTATTCCCGCACCTCGGCGTCGCCTTTGAAGTATTTATCGATAAAGGGGGTATAAACGGTGCCGGAGGCGATGCCGATGGTTTTGCCTTTCAGCGCCGCTTTGAGCGGGGCGATCGCCGCGTTGATCGCGGCCTGATCGTCGTGCAGCTTAATGATATGGCTATCGGCCGGCAGCAGCGGGTTATCTTTGCTGGTAATAAAGGTGGCGGGCGTAGAGGCGTACGGCGTGGTGAAGTTGACCACTTTTTTCCGATCTGGCGTAATCACGATCGCATCCATGATCACATCATATTTGCCGGCATTGAGTCCGGCGATCATGCCGTCCCAGTTCTGCACCACCAGCTTGCACTGAACGCCCATGCGCTTGCAGAGGTCTTCCATCAATTCTGGTTCAAAGCCGCCCAGCTTGCCGCCCGGCAGCGTCAGGTTCCAAGGTTCATAGCTTCCTTCGGTCGCTATGGTAATCGATTTCCACTCTTTGGCCTGCGCGGCCGCGCCGCTCAACATCAGCGTGGCGAAAAGGGTGGTAAGGCAAAAAAGGCGAACGGGTGCGCGTTGCGTCATGCGGCTTCTCCTGGTGAGTATTAGATTCAGGCCATCTCATGGTGAAATCTGTGCAAATGACATTTCATGTATATACAAGTAAATCTGTTCTGATACATCGTTGATTTGCCCAGTTTGTGAGCATCACTTGATAAAATTTTGTTAAATGCAGAGCAGGATTAACTTGTACATACAAGTAGCAAAAGTTGTGCCAGCAAACGGGCAGGCGAAACCGGTAAAACAGGCGCAAAAGCAGAGGCCATACCGCGCTTCTGCACGGAAAAAGCGCATGGCTGCATGAAAAAAGTGCAAAAGAGGCGCGGCGGAAGTTAATGCGAGCCGCTTATTTATTTTCATCTTAAGGTCAGCTTAATCATAGAGATGAACCTTAAGTTTTCAGGCGTTATGAGGTGCGCGCTGTCGGCGTTATGCCGACTTAAGCCAGGCTGGCAGCAGAAAATGCTGACTTTTATTGATAGTTAAAACCTTTTCCAGCGATAGATTTTACTGATGTATCAATTTATTTCAGGATATTTAATAGTGTATTTACGATACAACTTTTACTCAGTAACCATGATGAGCAGCTTTTACTACCTTACTCTGGAATGCGATCCCTCTGGCTGTTTTGTTCTGCATACCAAAGCCTGTACACGTCTTCCCGACGTGGCGCTACGGGTATTTATCGGCACGTTTTATCATCCACGCGACGCGCTGCTGACCGCAAAAAACAGAAAGGTGAATACAAAACCCTGCCGCGAATGTCTGAAGGATATTTGCCGTTAAAGGCGGCGCTGGCCGCTACGCTAAAAAGAACCCAGCATCAGCCAGTCTGTTGTTAAAGGCTACTGTAAAGGATGCTAAGGAACGGAAATGATTGCTCGCTTTGCCACTCTGAAACGCATACCCGGCGGCGTATGGATTATCGGCTTCGTCAGTCTGCTGATGGATATTTCCTCCGAAATGATCCACAGCCTGCTTCCGCTGTTTATGGCCACCGCGCTCGGCACGCCGGTAGTGATTATCGGTCTGATCGAGGGCATTGCCGAAGCGACCGCGCTATGCGTTAAGGTCTTCTCCGGCGCAATCAGCGACTACATCGGCAAACGCAAGGGGCTGGCCGTGGTGGGGTATGGCCTGGGCGCGCTCAGCAAACCGCTGTTCGCCCTGGCGTCGACCTCCGGCATGATTTTCAGCGCTCGCATGATCGATCGGCTGGGCAAAGGCATCCGCGGCGCGCCGCGCGATGCGCTGGTCGCCGATGTCACGCCGCCTGAAATTCGCGGCGCCGCCTACGGTTTGCGTCAGGCGCTCGACACCACCGGCGCCTTTCTGGGGCCACTGCTGGCGGTCGGGCTGATGCTGCTGTGGAACAACGATTTCCGGGCGATTTACTGGGTGGCCGTCATCCCGGCGTTTCTGGCGGTCGCTTTGCTCTTCTTCGGATTAAAAGAGCCGCGCGCGCCGGTGACCGCCCCGCGCTCCAGCCCGGTTAAGAAAGAAAATCTTAAGCGGCTGGGCGCAGAGTGCTGGTGGGTGATCGGCCTGGGCGGGGTATTTACTCTGGCCAGATTCAGCGAGGCTTTTCTGGTTCTGCGGGCGCAGGAAGTGGGGATCGCGCTTGCGCTTATACCGCTGGTGATGGTGGCGATGAATGTGGTTTTCTCACTTACCGCTTATCCCTTTGGCCGACTCTCCGACAGCATGAGCCATCGCCGTCTGCTGCAGGCGGGACTGGTGGTGCTTATTCTGGCTGACGTGGTGCTGGCGCTCAGCCACAGCTGGGCTGGCATTATTGCGGGTGTGGCATTGTGGGGCGTGCATATGGGCATGACGCAGGGTCTGCTCAACGCCATGATCGCCCGCACCGCGCCTGCCGACCTGCGGGGCACGGCGTTTGGCTTCTTTAGCCTGCTGAGCGGCGTGGGCGTACTGCTCGCCAGCCTGGGCGCAGGGCTGCTGTGGGATCTCTGGGGCTCCGCGTCGACCTTTTTCGCCGGCGCGGCGATCTGCGTTTTCACTTTGCTGCTCACCCGTTTCGCGCCCGAACGCGTCTGAGGAGCGGATATCCCTCTGGCGCAGAGGCTGCTACCTGGTCAGAGCCGTCGCGCCGCTACTGAAAAAAGCGCAGCAGCGCGGCGCTCAGCTCTTCAGGCGCCTCTTCCGCCATATGATGACCGCTGTTAATCGCGTGGCCGCGCACATCCGGCGCCCAGCGCCGCCAGATGGCGAGGATATCGCCGTACAAATCTTCCAGATCATCCTGCTTCGACCATAAACATAAGGTTGGGCAGGTGATAAGACGTCCGGCCTGGCGATCCTGCGCCTCATGCTCTCTGTCTATCGACAAGCCCGCGCGATAGTCCTCAATCATCCCGTGCACGGTGGCGGGATCGTGAATGGCTTGCCGGAACGCCTGATACTCCTCATCTCCCATTGTTTTCGGCTGCGGACCGTACCATTCGTCTGGATCGGCCAGAATTGCGCGTTCAGGCTTTTCAGGCTGGGCAAAGAAAAACCAGTGATACCACTGACGCGCGAACCTCTCGTTACAGCGTTCCAGGGCTTCAAGGATCGGAACAGAATCGAGAAGCGCGAGGCGAGTAATGCTGTCGGGATAATCGAGCGCGGCGCGATAGGCCGTATAACTCCCTCTGTCATGGCCGGCCAGCGCAAAGCGCGCAAAGCCAAGATGGCGCATCAGCTCAATGCAGTCTTTCGCTTTCGCTCGTTTGGCAGAGCCTGCGTGATCCGGTAAATCAGCAGGTTTTGACGAGCTGCCGAAGCCGCGCAGGTCTGGGCAGACCACGGTAAAGAACTTAGCCAGCTGCGGCGCGACTTTTGACCAGGTGACATGGGTGCGGGGATGGCCATGTAGCAGCATAAGCGGCGGACCGCTTCCGCCATAGCGTACGTTGATTGTCGCGTCGGAAAGCGCTATTTCTGTATGAATAAATCCTTCAAACATATTTATTTTCCTGGCAGGCGGGTTGTACAGATTATAGTCACGGGCGGCAGCGATCCATCTGGAGCATAAAGAGAGGCGGCAATGGAATTTCAGCATATGCGTATCGCCAGGCCGGTGAGCCTGCTGAGCAAAAGCGGTGAGATGTACGTCAGCGGGCTGGATCTGCAGGTCATCGGCGAATTTCGCGATCACGAGGGATTTAGCGGCTGTATGTTAGGGCGCGACGATTTGCCCTGGCATCTTGAATTTACGCAGTGTCATTTTCATCCGGTCACGCCGTCTCCGTCTGCCGAAGATCTGCTGGTGCTCTACGTGCCTGACCAGGATAGTTGGCAGATACGCTGCGCGAAGATGGATCAGGCTGGCTTTGTCAGGGTGAAATCGTTCAATCCCTACTGGGACAGAAGAGGCATGACATTCCAGGATGTCGATGGCTATCGCGTTGTGATTCAGCAGATGCGCTGGGGCGAGCGCTGATGCGCCACTGCCGAGATAATCAACCGACAGAGAAAAGAATAAGGAAAAGCGATGAGGGTGAGACGCGCGCGACCTGACGAAGCGGAACAATGCTGGCTTGTCAGAAATTTGGCTATCCGCGACGGGTGCCGCAACAGCTATAAGCCCGAGATCCTTCAGGCCTGGACGCCAGATGGGATGCCTGAAAGTTATCGCGAGGTAATCAGAGCGAACCCCTTCTTCGTGATTGAAGGGCCGGATAGCCGCCCGGTGGCAACGGGTTTTCTCGACCTCTCTTCCGGCAGTGTCGAGGCAATTTTTACCTTGCCCGAACACGCTGGAAAAGGGTTAGCTGGCAAGATTATCGAGGCGATAAAAGGCGAGGCGCGCCAGCGAGGGTTTACCCGACTCACTCTCGCCTCGACCCCTAATGCGCAAACCTTCTATGAGCGGCACGGCTTTAGCTTTGTGCAGGAAAATATCTATCCTTCCAGGCTCGCCCAGGCTGAACTGCGCTGCATCGATATGGCGATCGCGCTTTAAGCTCGATCGCGTCGCACTGGCAAGCCGCGCTTCACCGCCGGGCTCGCTTCATGACAACGGCCCGGCATGCTGGCGAAAATTAGATTTCGTCTGGTTTGATATTCGCCACCGGCGATAGCACGTTTTCCGGCAGGGCGCGCAGCGGCGCCTTCTGCGCGACGCGCGTCGGCCAGTCGTGGTTGGCCAGCGCCGCCTTGCCGATCGCCACAAAGTCGGCGCCTTGTTCAAGCTGCTCTTCAGCCAGGTCGCCGGTATCCAGGCCGCCGTTAACAATAAGTACGGTATCCGGCGCCGCCTCGCGGGCGATAGCGGCAAAAGTCTGTTCGCCGTCGCTAAAGGCGGGTTGCCACGCCTGATATTCCGTCACGTGAATATAATCCACGCCCGCGGCCTGCAGCAGTGCGAACACTTTCACGGCGCCCGCTTTGCCTTCTTTCCATTTGTGATGGAAATCGTTGACCTTGCCCTGCGAGATGCGTACGCCCAGGATGGCATCAGGACCGATTTGCGCCCGCACCGCCTTGATTACCGCCAGCGTCAGGCCCAGGCGCGCTTCGATATCGCCGCCCCAGCGGTCGGTGCGCTGATTGGTATAGTCGGTCAGGAACTGATCGAGCAGATAGCCATTGGCGGAGTGGATCTCCACGCCGTCAAAACCCGCCGCGTTAACCGCGCGCGCTGCGCTGGCGGCAAAGGCGCTAATCGCCTGCTGGATTTGCTCCTCGCTCATCGCCTCCGGCAGCGCATAGTCGCCCTGACCGTGGTAAAAGCCGAGCTGCTGGCCGACCGGCTGCACAGCCGAAGGGGCAACGGTAGAGCGGCGATAGATATTGGCCTGCGAAAGCGCGCCGCCGTGGATAAGCTGCGCGATAAACACGGCGCCCTGGCTTTTCACGGCGTCGACCACCTTGCGCCAGCCCTCGACTTGCTCGTTGGTCACGATGCCAGGCTGAAACGCATAGGTCTGCGACCAGGCCTGGTCGACATAGAGTCCCTCTGAAATCACGCCGCCGAAACCGCCGCGCGCAAAGCTGGCGTAGTAGCGCTGCATTGTCTCGCCCGGCACGCCGGTTTCCGAAGCGGAGATGCGGGTCATCGGCGCCACCATGGCGCGGTTGTTAAAGGGGGTGGCGTTGATAACGCCGGCCGTAAAAAGTTTTTTAGCCATATCGGCAGGATCTCCTGAGTAATTATCTACTGAAGCTATTGTAATGCAGCGGCCAGCGGCGAATAATCGCCAAAATCGACAAGCTGTATAACGGATAACGTTACAATGGATTTAAAAAACGTTGAGATTTTCTGCAGCATCGCCGACACCGGCAACTTTACCGAGACGGCCAGGCGGGTTAACGCAACGGCCATGACCATTTCGCGACGGTTAGCGCAGCTGGAGAGCGAGCTGGGCGTGCGTCTGTTTCAGCGCACCACCCGCGCGGTATCGTTAACCAGCGAAGGCGAAGAATTTCTGCCCTATGCGCGCCTGATGCTGGAGGCAGGGGAAACCGCCAAAAGCCTGTTTAATTCAGCATCGCAGGGCGCCAGCGGGCTGCTGCGCGTGACGGCGGCGTCGGAATTCGGCAAGCGCCATCTGCTGCCGCTGCTGCCTGCGCTGATGGAGGCGAACCCTGCGCTGCGGGTCGATCTCAACCTGAGCGACAGCGTGGTCGATATCGTCGGGCAGGGCTATGACATGGCGCTGCGGCTGGCGCCGCTGAAGGATTCAACGCTGATCGCCCACCGGCTCGCCGATAATCCACGCATACTCTGCGCCGCGCCCGGCTATCTGGCGCGCTATGGCCAGCCGACCAGCCTCAGCGATCTGCAGCAGCATCGCTGCCTGAAAATTTCCGGGGTGGCGCACTGGATGTTCGAGCAGCACGGACAGGTGGTGAACTGCCCGATCGCCGCGCGCTTCAGCTGCAGCAGCGTCGAGGGCGTGCGGGAGATGTGCGTTGCCGGGATCGGCATTGCGCAGCTGACCTTTCTCGATGTTCGCGACGAGCTGCGCCGGGGAGATCTGGTGGAGATTGCGCTGTCAGACGCCAGTCGACACGCGCTGGCGGTCTGGGCGCTGCTGCCGACCCGACAGTACATGCCTTATCGCACGACGCTGCTGCTGAAGGCGCTGAAGGCGGCCCTGCAGGAATTCGATGCCGGGCAAAACGGTGAAAATCCGCTTTAACGGCCGCTGAAAAGGTGACGCGATGCCGTGCGGCGGAGACTCGCTTTTCCCGCCTGAGGCGATGCATCAGCGCCTGCTTTATTTATCAGTCGCGTCACGGATCATATTAAAAGCGAGGTTAACGTTAATCGTTAATATCAGGATCTCGCCCGATTAATTAGCCATTAATATGCAATGCCATCTTTAATTCTCTCCATTTGAGTTAATTTATCATTTAACGCTTTGCTATAAAAAACCAGGGCGAGATTAATTTTTTATGCATTTAACCGGAACTTTCCCATTGTTTCAGTGATATTCTGTGTCGCAGGGAAGAACGAGCAGTGACAATTAACTTAACTTAAGTTTTTGATGATGGCTAAATCAGGGATGTTACTGGCGCTGTGCGTCAGCTTATTGGCAACTTCGGCTATTGCGGCGCCGTTAAATCCCGCCGACCGCGATTATATTCAAAATCAGCAGCAGCAGCGACTGAATCAGGATCAGCAGCAGCGCGACGCCCTGTGGCGCGCGGTTTCGCCTGAGCGCCCGCCCGCTGCGGCCTCCTCGCCAGGCGGCCCCTGCTTTTCGATTCACGCCATCGATATTCGCCACGCCTCGCTGCTCTCTGCGCGCCAGCGGGAAAAGATTGCCGCGCCCTATATTAACCGTTGCCTTAACCTAACGGAAATAAACGCGCTGGCGCACACCATTTCCGACTGGTATATGCGGCGCGGCTATATTACCAGCAGGGCGTTCCTCACCGAACAGGATTTATCAAAGGGCGAACTGACCATTCCGGTGCTGGAAGGCAAACTGGATGAAATTCGTCTCGAAGGCCAGCATCCGCGCGCCCTGACGATGGCCTTTCCCGGGCTGGAAGGCAAAATCCTCAACCTGCGCGATATTGAGCAGGGCATGGAGCAAATTAACCGGGTGCGCAGCACGCCGGTGCAGATCGATATTCAGCCGTCGCCCAGAGCGGGCTATTCCGTGGTTAATCTCACCGCGAAGCCGGAATTTCCCCTGAGCGCCGCTGTGGGCTTTGACAACAGCGGGCAGAAAAGCACCGGCGTCGGCCAGCTCAGCACCTCGCTCACCGGCAATAACCTGCTCGGGCTGGCGGACCGCTGGTTTATCAGCGGCGGACGCAGCAGCGCCTTCAGCGACTGGCACGACGCGCAGAACCTGCAGGCGGGCGTCAGCGTGCCTTACGGCTACGGATTGCTCGACTACAGCTACAGCTGGAGCAGCTATCACAGCAGCTTCGTCAACAACGGCTTTACCTGGCTGAGCAACGGCGACAATGTCGCGCACCGCCTGAGCGGCTCCTGGGTGCTGTTTCGCAACGGCGATATTAAAACCGGCGTGCAGCTCGGCCTGAACCACTACAGCAGCCATAACTTCCTTAACCACACGCTGCTCTCCGGCAGCAGCCGCAAAATCACCAGCCTGCAGCTCGGGCTGAACCACACGCAAAAACTGCTCGGCGGCGTGGCGACGCTCAACCCGACCTTTACCCGCGGCATGCCCTGGTTTGATGCCGAAAGCGACGCGGGCAAAAACAGCGAGCTGCCAAAGGCGCAGTTCCGCAAGTGGAGCGTAGGCGGCAGCTTCCAGCGTCCCCTGACGAACGATCTCTGGTGGCTCAGCAGCCTCTATGGCCAGTGGTCGCCCGATCGGCTTTACGGCAGCGAGCGTCTGACTCTCGGCGGCGAAAGCTCGGTGCGCGGCTTCAAAGAGCAGTATCTCTCCGGCGACGCCGGCGGCTACCTGCGTAACGAGCTCAGCTACCGCCTGTTCACGCTGCCGTTCATGGGCGAGGTCAGCGCGCTGGCCGCGGTGGACGGCGGCTGGCTGAAAAGCGACGCGCAGAACCGGGAAGCGACCGGCACGCTGTGGGGCGGCGCGGTCGGGCTCGGCACGCGCGGCCGTTACTTCTACACCCAGTACACCCTCGGCATTCCCCTCAGCTATCCCGGCTATCTGCAGCCGGATCGCGTCAGCATTTACGCCCGCGTCGGGCTGGTTTTCTAAGAGGCAAAGATTATGGACGATCGTCAGCCTGTTTCCCTTGCCCGCCGCGCGCTGAGCTACCTCATCTGTTATCTGGTGGCCGTGCAGCCGATGCTGCCCGCCGTGGCGGCGCAGATTACGCCGGTCACGCCCGGCACCCGGATGGATGCCGCGGGCAACGGCGTGCCGGTGGTCAATATCGCCACGCCGAACGGCGCTGGCGTTTCGCATAACCAGTACCAGCAGTACAACGTCGGGCAGGAAGGGCTGATCCTCAATAACGCCACCGGCCAGCTTAATCAGACGCAGCTGGGCGGCCTGATCCAGAACAACCCCAACCTGAAAGCCGGGCAGGAAGCGCGGGCGATCATCAACGAAGTCACGGGCGCGAACCGTTCTCAGCTGCAGGGCTACACCGAAGTGGCGGGCAAAGCCGCCAACGTGATGGTCGCCAACCCGTACGGCATTACCTGCAACGGCTGCGGCTTTATCAACACCCCGAACGTCACGCTCACCACCGGCAGGCCGCAGCTGGATGCGAACGGCAACCTCGCCGCGCTGGAGGTGAGCAAAGGCGCGGTGATCGTCGAGGGCAAGGGTCTGGACGGCAGCAGCGCGGACGCGGTGTCGATCGTCGCGCGCGCCACGGAAATCAATGCCGGCATTCATGCGAAAGATCTCTCGGTGACGGTGGGCGCGAACCGCGTCGGCGCAGATGGCTCGGTCACGCCGATCGCCGGCGACGGGGCCGCGCCGTCGGTGGCGGTAGATACCAGCGCGCTGGGCGGCATGTACGCCAACCGTATTCGCCTTGTCTCCAGCGAAAAGGGCGTGGGGGTCAACCTCGGCAACCTGGTGGCGAAGCAGGGCGATATCCAGCTCGACAGTAGCGGACAGCTGACGCTGAATACCAGCCTGAGCAGCGGGGCGCTGACGGCAAAAGGCGCGTCGGTCGCGCTAGGCGGCGATAACAAAGCGGCCGGGCAGATTGCCGTCAACGCACAGCAGGATGTCGCCATCGGGCCGGGCGCGCTGGTGAGCGATGCCGGCATCGCCGTGTCGGCCAGCGGCAATCTCACCACGCAAGGCGCCAGCCTGACGGCGGGGCGGGATATCCGCTTAAGCGGCGGCACGCTGTCGGCAGACCAGGCCAGCCGGGGAAATGCGGGCGAGACGATTCAGCTGCAGGCGGCTAAGCAGCTAAGCAATGCCGGGCAATTTACCGCTGGCAAAACGCTCTCTGCCACCGCGCAGCAGCTCGATAACCGCGGTTCGCTTGCCGCAGCGGCCACGACGCTCGGCGCGGGCACCTTAACCAACCACAGCGGCGCGACCCTTGCCGGCACCGGCAGCCTGGCGGTGCGCAGCGATTATCTGCTCAACCAGGGCGTGCTCTCCGCGCCTGCGCTGACCCTCGACAGCGCGCAAACCGACAACAGCGGGCTGCTGCAGGGCGCGGATGCGCTCAGCTTCAGCGGCAGTCAGTTCAACAACCTGGCGGGCGGCACCCTCAGCTCAAATAACGACTTCTCACTCAATTTCCAGACTCTGGACAACGGCGGCCTGATCAGCAGCGGCGCGACGCTGACGCTGGGCGGCCGCAGCCTGACCAACCGGGGTGAAATCAACGCCGCGAACCTGACGGCGCTCAATGAGACGATCGGTAACGGCCAGAGCGGATCGCTGCTCGCGGAGCACCGCCTGCAGCTAAACAACAACGCGCTGGACAACAGCGGAAAGATCGCCGCCGAACAGCTGGCCGTGAACAGCGCCGCGCTGAGCAACAGTGGGACGCTGCAGGCGAAGCAGACGCTGGAGACCCAGGGCCAGCAGCTCGACAACCGCGGAACGGTGCTGAGCGACGGGCAGCTAACCCTCAATGCCGACACGCTCAGCAACGCAGGCGCGCTGCAGGGAAAGCAGGTAACCGTCATCGCCAACAGCGGGCTGAACAGCGGCAAGGTGCTGAGCCTGGGGGATGCGTCGTTTACGCTAGGGCATCTCGATAACCGCGGCAGCCTTCTCAGCCAGCAGGCGCTGCGGCTGAGCAGCGGGGAAACCGACAACAACGGGCTGATTCAGGGCACCCGAGCGCTCAGCCTGACGGGACAACGTCTCACTAACCTGGCGCAAGGCACGGTCAGCTCTGAGAACAGCTTTGGGCTGAATCTGCCCGAGCTGAACAACCTGGGCCTGATCACCAGCGGCGGCACCCTGACGCTGGCCGGCGCCAGCCTGATCAACGGCGGCGAGATCAACGCGGCGGATATCGTTGCCAGCAACGACAGTTTCAGCAACCAGCAGGAAGCGCGGCTGCTGGCGGATAACGCCCTGCAGCTAAACAACGCCAGGCTAGCTAACAGCGGAGAGATCGCCGCCAGCCAGCTGAATATTGACGGCGGAACCCTGGACAACAGCGGCACCCTACAGGGCAAGCAGACGCTGCTCGCCGCAGGCCAGCAGCTCAGCAACAGCGGCACTCTGCTGAGCGGCGGGGAGCTGAAGCTGAATGCTGGTCAGCTGGAAAACAGCGGCCTGATGCAGGGCGAGCGGTTGAACCTGACGGCCGCCGACTGGCAAAACCGCGGCAATGCGCTCAGCGTCGGCGACGCGCAGCTTAAGGCTGACAGCCTGAACAACAGCGGCAAGATCCTGGGACAGCAGGGCGTGCAGCTGCAGGCGGGCAAAACAGACAACAGCGGCTGGCTGCTGGCGCAGGTGCTGACGTTGCAGAGCGATCTGGTGAACAGCGGGCTGATGCAGGGCACGGACGCGCTGACGCTCCAGGGCAACCAGCTCAGCAACCAGGCGGGCGGTCAGCTTCTCAGCGCCGGTACGCTGGCGGTGCAGGGCGATAATCTGGTTAACCAGGGCAGCCTGCAGGGCGATCGGCTCGATCTGCGGGTAAACCGCTGGCAGAACCCGGGCAGCGCGCGCGCTGCCTCGCAGCTCACCGCAGCGGTCAGCGGCCTGCTGGATAACGGCGGCGCGCTGCTGAGTGAAAAGCGTTTTGACCTGACAAGCGGCGAGACGCGCAATGCCGGTACGCTGGCGGCGGACCAGCTTAATGTTACGGCAGCGAATCTCTCCAGCGCAGGTCTGCTGCAGGGCAACAGCGCGCTCACTCTCAAAAGTGCGACCATTACCAACGCGATCGGCGGCCAGCTTATCAGCGGCTCCTCGCTGTCGCTCTCGCCAGCGACGCTGACCAACGCCGGACTGCTACAGGTCTCAGGCGACTTCGACTTAAACGGACGCGACTTCAGCAACAGCGGACGGGTCACGGCGGACAACGTCACCACCCGTCTGACCGGCACGTTCAGCAATGGCGACGCCGGGGTGCTGCTGGCGCGTCAGCAGGCGACGCTGCAGGCCGCGACGCTGGACAACGCCGGCACGCTGGCCGCGCAGCAGCTCGCTGCGTCAGGCGATACGCTGACTAATCGCGGTCTTGTGCAGGGCGACGCGGCGCTTTCGGCCGGTTTTGGTCAGTTCAACAACCTGAGCGCGGGCACGCTGCTGAGCGGCGGCGATCTCGGCCTGCAGGCAAACAGCGGCAACAACGCTGGCGCGATGCAGGGCAGCGATCTGCACTATCAGTTCGGCGCGCTGACTAACAGCGGCACGATAAACGGCATCGCGACGCTGACCGGCACTACGGCCGGACTGCTCGACAACAGCGGCACGATGGTGACAAAAGGCAGCGCCAGCCTGACGGCAGGCCGTCTTGACAACCGCGGCAGGCTGATGGCGGATAGCCTGGCGCTGCGCGGCGATACGCTCAGCAACGGCGGGCTATGGCAAGGCAGCACGCTGCTGGACGCGCAGGCGACGGACGCCGTCACGCAGACATCGTCCAGTAAGGCCCTGAGCGGCGGCGATCTGCTGCTCAGTGCGCGCGATCTGAACAGCGACGGCACGCTGCAGGGCAATCGCGTACAGATCGACGCTGAGAGCTGGCAGCATCAGGGCTCGCTACTGAGCAGCGGCAATCTTACGGCGTCGATCAGCGGCGCGCTGCGCAACGGCGGCGAGGTGATGTCGCAGGGCGCTTCGCTGATTACCGCGCAGGATGCCGAAAACAGCGGCTCGCTGCTGGCAGAAAAAGCGATGACGCTGCGGGGCGGCGTGCTCAACAACGGCGGCACCGTGCAGGGCGAGACGCTGACCATTACGCCCGCCAGTGTTACCAATCAGGGCAGCCTGATCGGTCTGCAGTCGCTGACGCTGGGCCCGGCCGCAGCGGCTCGCGGCCTGCGCCTGCTGGCGGTACAGGCTCAGCCAGCGCGCGTCTTGATCAATAACCCCGGCGGGCAGCTGCTGACGCAGGGCACGCTAAGCATTACCGGCGATACCGTCACCAATAACGGAACGTGGCAGGGGCAGCAAATTCTGCTGAACGCCGCGAGCCTCGCCAACGGCGGCGCGATCCAGAGCGCCGACATCATGCAGCTCAGCCTGCGCGACCGGCTCTCATCCTCGGCGGGCAGTAAAATCACCGCGAACGGCACCGCCGCGCTCAGTGCGCTCAGCCTCAGCAATCAGGGTCAGTGGATAGCGAAAAACCTGACGCTGAACGGCACCACGTTAGATAACGGCGGAGAGATTTCCGGCGTTAACGGGCTGACGGTGATACTCGGCGACGCGCTGACGCAGCAGCAGAATGGCTCGCTGCTGAGCGGCGGCCGGCTGGCGCTGCAGGCCGCCGCCGTCACCAACGCCGGGCGGGTGCAGGGCGCGGATTTGATCATGACCACCGGCGCCGTTGCCAACAGCGGGCGCCTGCAGGGCGACAACAACCTGCTGCTCACCGCCAGCGGCCGCGTGACCAATGAGGGCAGCGGCACGCTGCTCAGCCAGAGCGGACTGACGCTCACCACGCCGGGGCTCTATAACTACGGCCTGATTCAGGGCGCGAACAGCCGCCTCACCGCAAACAATTCGGCAACCAATACCGGCAGAGTGCTGTCGGCCGGCGAGCTGACGCTGAACGCGCCGCAGCTGACCAACAGCGGCTGGCTGCAGGCGACGCAGCTGACGCTGAATGCGGCAAACGCCAGCAACAGCGGCACGCTGCTGGCCGACGGGCAGGGCACGCTGACCGGCACGCAGCTGCAAAATCAGGGCACCGCGCAGGGCGGCAGCCTGACGGTGAACTACGCGCAGCTCACTAACAGTGGAACGCTGCTGGGCGTCAGTCAGCTTAACGTGAAGGCATCGCAGGTGACGCAGCAGGCGACCGGCAGACTCTTCAGCGGCGGCAACCTGCTGCTGGAGAGCGGCGGCTTCGATCAGCTGGGTCAGGTGGTGGCGCTCGGCGACGCCGCCCTGAACCTGATTAACGGCTTTACCGCCCGCAACACGCTGGCGGCGGGCAATCGGCTCAGCATCAGCAGCAACGGCGCGATCGATAATCAGGGCACCCTGCAGGGCCAGGCGCTGACGCTGAGCGCGGGCGGCGATTTGACCAATAACGGCCAGATCACCACCGGAACCGGCGACAGCAGCCTGAGCGGCAACCGCATCGTCCTGAACGGCAGCGGCACGTTACAGGGCGGCGGCAACGTCAGCCTGAACAGCCGCAGCGACATCGCTGTCGATGGCTTTACCGGTACGCTGGGCAGTCTGACCCTTAGCTCGCCTGGCAGCATCGTCAACGCTGCGCTGCTCTATGCCGGGCAAAACCTGGCGCTCTACGCGAACAGCATCCGCAACCAGCGCGGGGATATGCTGGCGGGCAACAGCCTGTGGATGCAGGGCGATGCGGCGGGGAATGCTAACGGCGAGGTGATCAATACGTCGGGCACTATTGAGTCGCAGAATGGCGATATCAATATCAGGACCGGACATCTACTGAATACGCGGGATGGGCTAAGTACTCATGATGAGGTCACTCAGTTAGCTACTCCGTCATGGGCGAATGGTACCAATGTCAGGATCCCGTTTACGTGGTTTAAGTCCAGTGATTACAGCCAATACGTTAGTGGCAGCCAACATCATCATGGACATGGTGATGACTGGGATACCTATACATACAGCTACAGACCCAACGCTGATGTTCAGGTGCAAAAGGTGGCGTATCAGTCGATTGCCGTGACCGCCACTGCCAACGGAGGAGCAGGACGTATTGCGGCAGGCAGGGATCTGAATGTACAGGCCGCGCAGCTGGACAATTCCGCGTCCACTCTGCTTGCCCGTAACAATATGGCGCTGTCAGGCGATCAGCTTAATAACCAGAGCTGGACGGATGGCACGACAACGGTTTACCAGATCTACCGTTATAACGGTGGCGCGTCCTCAAGCTCATTTGGCTACACGCTTGATGGCAGCCCGGTATATGAAACGACCGGCAGTGGTAACGTCTACCGTAGCGTCATTCAGGCGGGGAATACCATCAATGCTGACTTCAGTCAGAACATCAGTAACACCTCCACCGATCCGCATGTTAGCGGAAGCGTAAACACGCTTAACGCACCGGTATTAAACACGCTGACTCAGCAGACGATAGGTGGAACGGCTCAGAAGCAATCACTTGGCACAGCAGACAAAGTCGCGGTGAACTCCCCTGCGTGGAAAGACCAGGTCCAGAACGCACTTCTACAGATCAGCGGCGCTGGTGCGCTGGCAGCGGAAAGCAATGATACTACAGCTCTTGCTGACAGGTCCGTCAGCCAGAAAGGCCGCGTCGGTTTTGGTGTGTCAAATGCCCTGAAAGATGCCGGGTCTGATGCCAAAGGAACCACGCTGAAAAACTTTCAGGGTAGAGCGGTTGATATTAGCGCGTATCCGATACCAGTCAGTGACAACGGCTATTTCGTTGTTTCCACCAGTTCCTCAAGTCCTTATCTCATCACGGTCAACCCGAAGCTGGATGGGATGGGTCAGTTGGACACTCGTCTGTTTAGCGATCTCAATACGCTGCTGGGAAAACAGCCTGGCAGCGCGCCAAAGGAAAATCGTCAGCAGTATACGGATGCGAATGCTTTCCTTGGCTCTTCATACCTGCTCGACCGCCTCAATCTGAAACCTGAGCGAGACTATCGATTCCTCGGCGATGCGGCTTTTGATACCCGTTACGTCAGCAATGTGGTGCTAAACCAGACCGGCAGCCAGTATCTGAATGGCATCGGGTCGGACCTGGAACAGATGCAGTATTTGATGGATAACGCCGCGGCGGCTAAACAGTCGCTGGGGCTGCAGTTTGGCGTCTCACTTTCCGCCGATCAGATTGCCTCTCTCGACCATAGCATTCTGTGGTGGGAGTCGACGACCATTAACGGCGAAACCGTCATGGTGCCTAAACTTTACCTTTCAGCCAAAGATACAGCCGTTAATAACGGTAGCGTGATTGCCGCTAAAAATGTCAACGTGACTGCCGGCTCATTAACTAACAGCGGCAGTACGCTGCTGGCATCAGACAACCTGTCTCTCGATAGCCAGAACAGTATCAGTAACCTGAATGATGGGCTTGTGAAAGCGGGTAACAGCCTGAATCTCAGCGCAATTGGTGATATCAACAATGTCAGCAGCGTCCTTCAGGGCAAAACCGTCGCACTGGAAACGCTGAATGGCAGCATCAACAACATCACATTGTCTAATCCGCTAGGGATAGTCAGTAATAGCCTGAAAAACGTTCAGACTGGCAGCATTGCCGCCATCACTGCAGACCAATCCTTAACACTCAATGCGGGTAAAGATATTACGCTTGAAGGAGCATCCCTCTCCTCAGGCAGCAATCTGTTAATGAGCGCCTGGGGCGACATTGCCCTGAATGCCAATCAGCTAGCCACAACATCCGGCAGTGGTTATAAGCCAGTTCAGAACGACAAAGTTTCCTATCAGGGAAGCCGGGTCAGTGCTGGCGGTAACCTTCTTATTGAGGCCGGACACGATGTGGCGATTACGGCCAGTGATGTTAGTGCTAAAGGCAATGCCACCCTCAGCGCGGCAAACAATCTGCAGCTTAACGCCGCGCAAACCAGGGAGAGCAGCAAGCAGAGCAAGGGAAACAAGGAGACGCACAGCTCTGGTTCAGATCGCACGACAATTTCTTCGGGTGGGGATCTGGTGCTGGCTGCAGGTCAGGATCTCACCAGCCAGGCAGCAGCAATTGTTGCAGACGGCGATGTCGGCTTGCAGGCCGGGCGCGATATCAACCTGAACGCGGAAGAGAGCCGAACCGGCAACAGCGAACGCGGCAGCAAAAAAACCGTTATTAATGAAACGGTACGTCAGCAGGGCACTGAGATTGTCAGCGGCGGCAGCGCTACGCTGGTGGCTGGACACGATATTACCAGCCAGGCAAGTACTCTCACAGCGAACAACGATCTGGCGCTGCAGGCCGGTCACGATGTGAACATCACGACCGCCACGGAGAGCGATTACGCTTACAAAGAAGAGACGAAAACCAAAAAAGGGCTGTTCAGCAAAAAGACCACCCACACCATCAGCGAAGAGAGCGCCACCGCTGAGAAAGCCTCGCAGCTGAGCGGCGATCGCGTTTCAATCATCGCGGGCAATGACCTGACGGTGAAAGGATCCTCAGTGATTGGCGAAGGCGATGTGGGCCTGAAAGCCGGGAACGATCTCACCATCGCGGCGGCTACCGATACCCAAACCAGCTATCGCCTGAGCGAAACCAAAAAGAGCGGCATGTTCAGCGGCGGCGGCATTGGCGTGACCTTTGGCAGCGCCTCCTCGAAACAGCAGCTGAAGCAGGACGGTACTACCCAGAGCCAGAGCGCCAGCACCATCGGCAGCACCGGCGGCAACGTGACGCTGGTTGCCGGTCACGATGCGCGCGTGGCGGGTTCCGACGTGATCGCGAAGCAGGATATCAGCCTGGTTGGCGGATCGGTTACTATCGATCCAGGCAACGACACGCTGACGCGACGTCAGAGCTATGAGCAGAAGCAGAGCGGCCTGACGCTGCAGCTCACCAGCCCGATCACTGACGCGCTGCTGAGCCTGGGCTCGCAGGCGAAAGAGGCCAGCCAGGCGGGGGACGATCGCCTGAAGGCGCTCAACGCCGTGAAGATGCTGGAAAGCGGCTGGGCGATGGCAGACGCGGCTAAAGATTCTGCGTCGGCGCTGGCAAATGGCAAAATCGACGATGTCGGCATTAAAATCGCGCTTAACGTTGGGTCCAGCAAGAGCAAATCCTCATCGGAATACAGCAGCAATACCGTCAGCGGCAGTTCGCTCAGCGGGGGCGGTAGCGTCGCCGTTGTTGCCACCGGCGCGAACGGCACCAGCGGCGATCTGACGCTGGCAGGCAGCGCTATCACTGGCAAAGACGTAACGCTGGCTGCCGCGCACGACCTGAACCTGGTCGCCGCCAGCAACCATACCGAACAGAAGAGCAGCAACAAATCGTCCGGCTGGAGCGCCGGGGTGCATGCCGCCATCGGTAAAGAAACCGGCTTCGGCGTACAGGCCAACGGCTATATGGCCAGCGGCGGTGAGAACGGCGACAGCACGACCAACGTCAACAGCCGCGTTAACGCGAAGGATAACCTGACGCTCAGCAGCGGCAACGACATGCTGCTCTCCGGTGCGCAGGCGCTGGGCGACAGCATCAGCGTCAACGCAGGCAATAACCTCACGCTCACCAGCCTGCAGGACACCGATAACTATCAGAGCAAACAGCAGAGCGCCAGCGGCGGCTTCAGCTTCACCTGGGGCACGGGCGGTTCGGCCGGCTTAAGTCTCAGCAAAAGCAAGATAAACAGTGAGTACGCCAGCGTTGGCGACCAGAGCGGGCTGTTTGCGGGCGACGGCGGCTATGACATCTTTGTCGGCAATCATACGCAGCTTAACGGCGCGGTCATCGCCTCCACTGCGGATGCGGCGAATAACCGCCTGTCTACCGGCACGCTGGGCTGGGACAGCATTGATAATCACGCCTCCTACAGCGCCAGCAGCGCCTCCTTCGGCATCAGCGGCGGCTATAACAGCAAGAATGCGCCGGGCCAGCAGTTTGCGGGCGGCGCGCTACCCACTTTTGTGAACATGAGCGGCAGCGCTTCCGGCACCACGCGCTCGGCGGTGGCGGACGGTACGATCGCGGTGCGCGACGCTCAGCACCAGGCGCAGGACGTGACGGGCCTCAGCCGCGACACGGAAAATGCCAACGGCCACATCGACAAGATTTTCGACAAGGAGAAAGTCAACAACCAGATGGCGTTTGCGCAGGGCGTCCAGCAGCTGGCAGGGAACGTTGTCGGCGACGTGAAAGCGTGGAAGCTGGATGCGGCCGCGAAAGAGACCTCAGAGCGCCTGCTTAAAGAGCATCCTGACTATGCCCGCCTCACGCAGACCCAGCTCAGCGCAATCGTGCAGAGCGACCCTGGCTACAAAGCGGCGGCGGCGCAGTGGGGCACGGGCGGCACCTATTCGATGGCGATGACCGCGGTGGCGGGCGCGCTGGGCGGGCTGAGCGCCGGCAATCTGGGGGCGGCAGCGGGCGGCGCGATGGCGCCGTACCTCGCTAACGCCATCAAGAAAGCCACGACAGGCTATGACGCCCAGGGTAACGCGCACACCGACGTGCTGGCGAACACCATGGCGCACGCGGTCGCAGGGGCGGTACTGGCGCAGATAGCGGGCGGCAGCGCGGCGGCAGGCGCAGCGGGAGCGGCAGGCGGAGAACTGGCGGCGAAAGCCATCGTGAAGGTGATGTATCCGGACACGGACATTCGCGACCTGACGGAGAGCCAGAAGCAGACGGTCAGCGCGCTGAGCCAGATGGCGGCAGGACTGGCGGGCGGGATCGCATCGGACTCGGCGCTGGGAGGCGGGACCGGGGCGGAGGCAAGTAAAGACGCGGTAGAAAATAATCTCTTCGGCGGTACAGAAGATGGTCAGGTAAATTTTGCTCAGGAACATGGCAAAAATATCTTGTCATGCAGTACGGACCCTGATTCGGCTTCATGTCAGAAAGGCCTGGCTATGCAAAATGCGCTGATGGTTGCATTGCCAGCAGGTCTTGGCGGTGGTCTATTGGCAGCGGCAACACCAGAAATAGCGACAGCGGCCAGAGTTGCACTCCAGACTTGCAAAGGCGCCTTTGCCATCTGCCTCAACAATATTGGTATTCAGGTTTCTGAGACAGTTGTTCCGGGCGGAGTTGGAGCTGGTGGAGCAATAGGTATTGGCAAAACAGTTGCAGAGGCGACGACGGCGAAAGCTGAAGCTGTAGCGGCTAATGTAGCTAAAGTTAATCAATTACAGACGAGTACTGTCTTTGACGCAATTAAAGGGACTCAGCCCGTGTATCCTGGTTCCGTAATTCCTAAGTCCTTTGAGATGACGCTCCCAAATGGACAAAAAGTATGGGTCCATGGTAATGCTACAGAGCATATGGCTGAATATGCAGCTTCTAAGGCCGTTAACTATACTCCTGAAGCAGTAAGGCTCGCGAGTCAAACAGAGCTCAAAAGCTTCCAGGCAGCACTTAACACAGCTTCGAAAAATGGCATGACTTATGGGCGTATGGAGGTTGATGGTTGGCAGTTAGAAATTAAACCGCCACGTGCAGCAGGAGAACTCCCGACAATTATTCATGCTCGTTATTTAGGGTCACATTAAATGAAAATAGAAATTAATAAATTGCTCAAAATTGTGTTTGATGTGAAAGATTTTGATGAACATCTACCCTCAGTGCAATTTGAAGTAAGAATTGATGTGCAAAAGTTTTCCTATAATTTATGTGCTGAATCAAGCTTTTGGTTCGAGTGTCGGGTTTTTGATGAGTTTATTAAAGATATGCAAAAAAATCAGTGCGCTGTTTTAAAAGATATCAATGAGTCCTTTGAAATTATCATTGACCCGCATAAAGAAATCCTACAGTGGCTGATGAGAAAAGAAGACCTTGAAGGCAATGTTTCAGTAGCTCAAGGCGCTGAGAAATTAATGGCAGATATGAGGGAAGTTATCTGCCACTTATTCATGGCATATCCCAAATGGTGGTGATTTGCCTGTTATTACTAACTGGGCTTGGCTATCTCGTCTATGAGTCGCAACACAGAATCGGCTACTGTCCGTGCAGCAAGAATGGGCGTGAAATGGAGTTCGAGCAATATGAAGCAGGGTATGCCGAGGGGTATTTTTGTAAATTATTACTAACAGATGCGCAGTTACCACATAAAGTTAAGACGTTCTATCATAAAAAATGGAGCAACTGAAAAGGTGGTAACTTCCAAATTATAGTCGCAAATCCCCCCAACTAAAGTTGAGATTATAAGGCCAAATAAGATTAGACAGGACTAGAAGTGTCGATAGAAGATGTGAATAAAATTGACTCGATGGCTATGCCGAGTGATGGGGCTGATATGGTTAGCCTGGCTATTTCTGATCATTTATCTTGGGGTTGTCCTATTGAAGAGCATCTGTATAAACTACAGCAGAAAATAAACACATATATAAGTTTCATTGGAAGTGGCGATATATATGAATCGTTTCTAGGATTCAAGAGTAACTCCTTGAAAATAATAGAAATTCAATTCAAATGCGATCCTCCTGAGCAGGCGTTGTCATTCCTGAAGCAAGTTTCAGATATTTTGAAATCAATAAATATTGACTTGAAGTATAAGGTTTTGCGTTAAGTTTAGCAGTTACTTGATTGTAGAAAACAATAATTACGACAGCAGCTAAAATCCCAGCCGCCGAGCCGAGATTTTAATTTATAAAGTTGTCAGGAAGGCTCGCTGGGCCTGAGTCTGGCGCTGGAACAGGCGGTGCGGATGGCTGCAGTTTAGGCCGTGTCCGGCAACGACGCCGGGGCCGCTAATGAAGTCGTAGCGGCCAGCGGCGAAACTCCTTCCTCTCTAGCTACCCGCCTATTAGATCGTTAGAGTTACCTAAAGTATGGGATAAATTAATAGAGCAAATTTCGTCTATAGCTCCTGTTCTAACAAAAGAGGAATTTCTGAATGAATTTGGAAAATAATTATCAGGATTTACTCAATGCCATCTTTGATGGTGAAAAAGATATTGCCATTTTTGTTGCGGATGGGAAGCATTATTATCTTTTTGACAGCAAGGATAACTACTGTATTGATGTCAGGCCGGAGTATAAATCCTATATCGATAAAGGCTTGCTTAAAGAGTCTCTCTATGAGGAAGCCATAAAATCATTCAGAAGTGGGATTCCTGTATTAAGTAAAGAAAACTTTAGAGATTATATAAATAAAAACAATGTGTCGTTTTATACTGCCGGCTGGATGAAAAAATTTTTTATTTCAGGAAGGAATAGTGCTGATGTTGTTGATTTTTACAATTATATTGAGCGATTCTTATCTAGTTTAACAGACCCAGTTGCGACAGAGTGGGATAGCTGGAAAATGCGCTTACCTAAATTCTATATCAATTTTGATAAAAAAATATATCGACATACTGACTGGGATAGGAACCATGAAGATTTAGCGCCTTCTGACTGGAATGCTCAGGCAAACAATGATTTTGGTCTATTGGTTCCTGATAAAGAAAAATACTGGCTTATAGACGGTATGAATTTTTGGAAATTACAAATGTGATTTAAGTCCCAGCCCTTTGGCTGGGACTTTGATTTTCACTGCATTATACAAATCCTGAGGCTCAGCCGGGATACAATGTCTTTGCAAATTCAAACAGCTGACTACCATCAGTGCCAGAAAGGGTATGGCATTTACCGCAACGCATACCACTCTTTATGCTTCAGCGGATTCATCGCCGCGCCAATAATATCGGAAACCACGTTCACCAGAATCACCAGACCGCCAACCACCATCACGCCGGCGGAAATCGCCGCATAATCCTGTTGCCGAATCGCATTTATTAGCCACCGGCCCAGACCAGGCCAGTTGAACACCATCTCGGTGATCATCGCCAGCGTCAGCATGGTGGAAAACTGCAGGCCCAGACGCGGGATCACCGGCGGCAGCGCATTATGCAGCACATGGCGGCGGATCACGGTAAAACGCGACAGCCCGCGCGTGGCGGCCGCCTTTACGTAGTTCTTATCCATCACCTCGCTGGTGCTGGCGCGCAGCAGGCGGATTACTTCGGTAGCGGGAGCGACCGCCAGCACAATCACCGGCAGGATCATATGCGTCATTACGCTGACCAGCATCTCATGACGCCACGGCGACGGGCTCAGCCAGGCGTCCACCAGCGCAAGACCGGTAATATTTTGCACCGGATATAGCAGGTCAAAACGGCCAGACACCGGCAGCCAGCCGAGCGTCAGGGAGAAGAACAGCGTAAACAGTAGCGCCAGCCAGAATACCGGCATCGAGAAGCCGAGCAGCGCCAGCGCGCTAATCACTTTATCCTGCCACTTATTACGCGTCACGCCGGCGCAGATGCCGAGCGGAATCCCGGTCAGCAGCGCCAGCACAAACGCCAGCACGCACAGCTCCAGCGTGGCGGGAAACACTTCGCGCAGCTGCAGGCCAATCTCCTGGCCATTGGTGCTGGAGACGCCGAAATCAAACTGCAGCATGCCGCTGAACCAGAACCACCATGCATCGAACAGCGAAGCGCCTTCCAGCGGCGCGTTGGGCGTGAAGTAGCTCAGGCTAAAGCCCACCAGCGACAGCAGAAACAGAGTAATCACCAGCAATAACAGGCGACGCAACATATAGATGATCACTTACGGCTCCTCGCGCTCATCACGGTAGACTCCGGCAAAAGAGGCGTTGCCGAACGGACTTAACACCAGGCCTTTAATATCGTGGCGGTAGGCCTGCAACCGCAGCGAAGAGGCGAGCGGCAGCACCGGCAGATCGCGTGCCAGCATCTGCTGCGCCAGGTGATAGTTCTCAATACGGCCCGCCAGCTGCTGCGACAGCAGCGCCTTCTGCAGGGCTTCATCGAAGCCGGGCGAGCACCAGTGCGCATAGTTGGTCTGCGAGCAAATTGCCGCGCAGCTCAGCAGCGGGCGGAAAAAACTGTCGGGATCGTTACTGTCGGTCGCCCAGCCGGTGAGGGTGAGATCGTGATTCATCGCCATCAGCTGCGCTTCCTGAAAGCGGCCCTCTACCGGTGCGATGCTCACTTTGACGCCTACCTGCGCCAGATCGGCCTGCAGCAGCTCCGCCGTTTTCAGCGGGCTGGGGTTCCAAGCCTGCGAGGCGGAGGGTACCACCAGGCGCAGATGGAGATCGGTAATGCCCAGCGACGCCAGCATCTCGCGCGCTTTTTTCGGGTCATACTCGGTGACGCGCGCTTCGCTATCGTAAGCCCATGATGCGCGCGGCAGCACCGAGGCGGCGGTTTCCGCCGTACCGTAGTAGATCGATTCCATCAAGCGTTCGTTATTGATCGCCAGCGCCAGCGCGTGGCGCACTTCCGGACGGTCCAGCGGCGCTTTGCGGGTGTTGAACGCCAGATAGGCGATGTTCATGCCGGGGCGCAGCGTCATGCGCAGGCGAGGATCGTCGCGCAGGATAGAGATCTGACTGGCGGCGGGATAGGCGAGCACGTCGCACTCTCCCGTCAGCAGCTTTGACAGGCGGCCCGTTCCGCCTGCGCCCATATCGATCACCGCCTGCTGCAGGCGCGGCACGCCTTTCCAGTAGGCGGGATTACGCGCCAGCCGAATATACTGTCCGGCGCGATATTCGCTGAGCTGGTAAGGACCCGTACCCACTGGCTGGCGATCGAGCTCTTCCTGGCGGCCGCTGCGGGTCAGCTGATCGGCATATTCCGCCGACAGCACCGGCGCGTAGTGGGTCGCCAGATGCCAGAGAAACGAGGCGTCCGGGCTGTTAAGCCGGATTTCAACCGTATTACCATCGAGCTTTTTAACGCTCTGCACCGAATCGGCGAACTGCAGGCTGTCGAAATAGGGATAGTTGCCGCCATTAACGTTGTGCCACGGATGATGGCGATCGAACATGCGGGCAAAGCTGAATACTACGTCGTCGGCGTTCATTGCGCGCGTCGGCGTAAACCAGGAAGTGCGCTGAAAAGAAACCTTGCCGCGCAGGTGGAAGCGGTAGGTCGCGCCGTTATCGCGCACTTCCCAGGAGGAGGCCAGATCGGGCACCAGACGATAGGTGTAGGGATCGACATCCAGCAAACGATCGTAAAGCTGCGCGGCGAGGGTATCGACGGCAAGGCCGCTGCTCGCCATCTGCGGATTGAAGGTATTCAGCGTGCCGTTGACGCAGTAGACGAAGCCGCTGTGGCGAATATCACGACTCTCTGCCGACCAGGCAGACGCGCTGAATACGCTGAGAATAAGCATCAGCGACGGGATTAATTTTGACATAGAACTCAATGGTGTTCGGGCAATAGGCTGAGTGTATCGCAAAGGCGGCGATGTCCCAAAATATGGTGACGCGGCTGGGGGGATTTTCGCCAGAGCGCAGAAAATAGACACACCCTTGCTGTGGTAATGAGAAAAATTCTCAATTAGAGCTTTACAAGTGAGAACAAGAATGATTATTATTTCATTGCGCTTCAGCGGTGGCTCTACCGGTGAAGAGCACGACATTGCTCACATTGCTTCCAGTATTGTTGCCCGCGTAAGCGGGCTTTTTTTTGCCGTTATCCTGGCTCATGCTGCGACCTCGATCACCAGGTGAGGTACACTTATGGGGACAGTGCAGAATCACTTAGAAGGGCAGATGTATATTCGACCACACTCCACTGGAACAGATGTAAACCAACCGCTCGATAAACCTTCGCAGGATGATCTCCAGGCAGTCGATGCATTGTGCCTGAGACACGCTCTGATGAATCAAGGAGATCCGTAGGGAGAAATGCAAAAGGATGAAAGCGCTTCTTGTCATGCAGAGCCCGTCAGAGAATCAATCGTAATTAAGCCATTGCTAAAAATAACGGTAAAAAATAGTTATTTTTTAACACTAGATTTTCATATAAGAAAATAATGTGTTCAGATTCACATTTATTCGAATATATTCAGGGATTTTAAAATAACTGGAAGTTTAACTCATTCCAGTAAAAAACTCCTTTTATTGAAAAGTAATATTTTAATAATGTATTTTCTGAAGGTGAAGGGGTTAAATTGCGTTTTGACTTTTAAAAAAAGACTAGTATAAAAACTGATGCAGTGCTGCTTACTTCTGGGTTGAACAATTCTTAGGAGATTCGAATATGGAAATTTTGAATAAAGCACAACTTGTTAAAGTTGCGGGTGCAAATGGCGGCGGCAATTATGAGTCCTTCAACAACCCTAAAAATTATACCGGCCATACTAGCTATGGCGGCCAGGCCGGTGGGTTTGTAGGAACTAATTCATGTGGCTTAGATTTGGGTTCTGTTATTCGTGATAATCCTTGTGCAGTTGGAATTATTGGGGGCGCTCTTTCGGGTGCACCCTCGGTGCCCAATGCCATAAAAAATGGGCTAATAGGGGCTGTTACAGGTCAGTGTTTTTCTAACGGCAATGGCAATGGTGGCGGTTCGGGGCATGATTATGGCGCACAATGCACGTGGTAAAGAAAAAAAAATCAAGTCTGCTTGCGCCCTCCCGGGGATTCTTACAGCAGGTGTGGTCTTGACTTCAGTTGATATTTTCCCTCAAGACGGATGGTTGGCTTGGTTGCCGCCGGAAATAGCAAGATTCTTTGTGGTTTTGTATTGTTTCTACGGGGGGATATCAATTTTTAAGGATGTGACTCTTTATTTCATGAGTGGATCAAGTGAAGAGAAGTAACATCTATCTTTAGGCTCGCTTCGGCGGGCCTTTTATTATATACAAAGTCGCTGTCAGCTCCGACCGCGCACCCTGCGTATAATCATAAATTACTCCTTCTCTATCCCGTGCTTCTTCATCATTGCCCGCAGCTGATGATAGGTCACACCCAGCAGCTCCGCGGCGCGGCGCTGATTATATTTCGCCTGCTGCAGGCTGGCTTCCACCAGCGCGCGCTCCTGCTGGTTCTGCCACAGCCGCAAATCAAGCGGCAAAGCGGGCAGGGAGCCTGAAGAGTCATCCGGCGCGACGGTCGCCGGCTGCGCGCGCGGCGCAAAGGGATTGATAATAATGCGGTCCAGCGGCTCGTCGCTGCTGTGATGACGGTACACCGAGCGCTCCACCACGTTTTTTAGCTCGCGCACGTTGCCAGGCCACTGATACCCCAGCAGCGTCTCATGCGCCTCGGGGGTAAAGCCCGGAAACAGCGGCAGCCCCAGCTCGCGGCACATCTGAATAGCGAAATGCTCCGCCATCACCAGAATGTCGCTGCGCCGCTCGCGCAAAGGCGGCAGCTGCACCACGTCAAAGGCGAGGCGGTCAAGCAGGTCGGCGCGGAATTTCCCCGCCGCCGCCAGCGCGGGCAAATCCTCGTTGGTGGCGCACACCAGCCGCACGTTAACCTGCAACGCGTGATTGCCGCCGACGCGCTCCAACTGGCCATACTCGATGACGCGCAGCAACTTCTCCTGCACCAGCATCGGCGCCGTCGCCAGCTCGTCGAGAAATAGCGTGCCGCCATCTGCCCGCTCGAAGCGGCCCAGATGGCGCTTCTGCGCACCGGTAAAGGCGCCCGCCTCATGGCCGAACAGCTCGGAGTCGAGCAGATTTTCATTCAGCGCGGCGCAGTTAAGCGAAATAAAGGGGCCCTGCCAGCGGTCGGAGAGGTAGTGCAGACGGCTGGCGATCAGCTCTTTGCCGGTGCCGCGTTCTCCTACCACCAGCACCGGCTTCTCCAGCGGCGCCAGCATGGATACCTGCTCGAGGACTTCAAGAAAGTTATTGGATTCGCCTAACAGGTTATCGTTGCTGTCTGCCATGATGAAATTCACCACCTCTTAATCAATTTAACTACCTTACGCGAGCTGTGCGACGCTGTAAAATATAAATGCCTTTATAAATCAAAAACATAAAAAACTGGCACGCCTTTTGAATATAACAATCAGCGCATGGCGCACCAACATAATCAAAGAGGAACATCATTATGGGTATTTTTTCTCGTTTCGCCGACATCGTTAACGCCAACATCAATTCGCTGCTGGAGCGTGCGGAAGATCCGCAGAAACTGGTACGCCTGATGATTCAGGAAATGGAAGACACGCTGATTGAAGTACGTTCCACTTCGGCGCGCGCGCTGGCGGAGAAAAAACAGCTGAACCGCCGCATCGAACAGGCGGAAATCCAGCAGGCTGAATGGCAGGAAAAAGCCGAGCTGGCGCTGCGCAAAGAAAAAGATGACCTGGCGCGTGCGGCGCTGATCGAAAAACAGAAGCTGACTGACCTGATCGCCTCGCTGCAGCAGGAAGTGGTTCACGTTGAAGAGACGCTGGAGCGCATGAAGGGCGAAATCGGCGAGCTGGAGAAAAAGCTGAGCGAAACCCGCGCTCGTCAGCAGGCGCTGACCCTGCGTCATCAGGCCGCTTCTACTTCGCGCGACGCGCGTCGTCAGCTCGACAGCGGCAAGCTGGATGAAGCCATGGCGCGCTTTGAATCTTTTGAGCGCCGCATCGACCATATGGAAGCAGAAGCGGAAAGCCAGCGTTTCGGCAAGTCGAAATCGCTGGACGCGCAGTTCGCCGATCTGCAGGCCGATGATGAAATCAGCCAGCAGCTAGAAGCGCTGAAAGCCAAAATGAACCGTAGCGAATAACACTATTTGATCTGCGAGAGTGATTAAGGAGAGTCAATGAGCGCACTTTTTCTCGCTATACCGCTGACCATATTCGTGCTGTTTGTCGCGCCGATCTGGTTATGGCTGCACTACAGCAATCGCCGCAGCGGCAACGAACTGTCGGCAGGCGATCTTCAGCGCCTGCAGCAGCTGACGCAGGATGCGGAACGTATGCGCGACCGCATCCATGCGCTGGAGTCTATTCTGGACGCCGAGCATCCTAACTGGAGGCAGCCATGATTAAACGCAAGCTGTGGCGCAAGCCGGACGAAGGGAAGCTGATGGGCGTCTGCGCCGGCGTGGCGGAGTACCTGGATATTCCGGTGCGGCTGCTGCGCGTTATCGTGGTGCTGTCGCTGTTCTTCGGCCTGTTCGCGATTACCATCTGCGCCTACTTCATTCTGGGGTTCGTGCTTGACGTGAAACCGGCGGATGCCGAAGAGGGCGCGGCGAAGCCCAACGCCGGCGAACTGCTCGACCGGCTGGAAAGCGCGCTGCGGCGCGATGAGTACAGCGTGCGCGAGATCGAACGCTACGTCACTTCTGAAACCTTCAGCGTGCGCAGCCGCTTTCGCCAGCTCTGACTTTCCCTGAACGGGGCCGCTTCGGCCCCGTTATACCCGTCAACCGGAGGTATACTTTGTTATATTCACGCACGTCCTCATTTCGCCGCCGCGCGACCCCCGCGTTGAAGTCGGTCGGGAAATTCATCATTATCAATGCCGTGAGCTATGGACCGGCCGGACTGACCGGCTGGGCGGTAAAATCGGTGGCGCGTCGCCCGCTGCGTATTCTGCTTTCCCTGGCGCTGGAGCCGTTGCTGCAGCGCGTCATGAAGCGGGCGGCGGCGCGCTTCATCAGGGAAAAAGATGATAAACAAGTCTGAACTACTGTCACTCCTCAACCGCGGCGCGGATCGTCATCTGCGCCTGGCGGTAACCGGCCTGAGCCGCAGCGGTAAAACCGCCTTTATCACTTCATTAGTTAACCAGCTGCTTAACGTGCACAGCGGCGCGCGGCTGCCGCTCTTTTCCGTAGTGCGCGACGAACGTCTGCTGGGCGTCAAGCGCATCCCGCAGCGCGATATGGGCACGGCGCGCTTCACCTACGACGAAGGGCTGGCGCAGCTCTACGGCACGCCGCCCGCCTGGCCGACCCCGACGCGCGGCGTCAGCGAAATGCGGCTGGCGCTGCGCTACCGCTCGCAGGATTCGCTGCTGCGTCACTTCAAAGAGAGTGCCACGCTCTATCTGGAAATCGTCGACTATCCCGGCGAATGGCTGCTCGATCTGCCGATGCTGGCGCAGGATTATGTCGACTGGTCGCGGCAGATGGTCGGGCTGCTGCAGGGCGATCGCGCCCAGTGGGCCCAGCCGTGGCGCGAACTCTGCGCCTCGCTCGATCCCTTTGCGCCCGCCGACGAAAACCGGCTGGCCGCCATCGCCGCCGCCTGGACCGACTATCTGCACCGCTGCAAAGCCGAAGGGCTGCACTTTATCCAGCCGGGGCGCTTTGTGCTGCCGGGCGAGATGGCGGGCGCGCCCGCGCTGCAGTTTTTCCCCTGGCCGCTGGCGGACGAGGCGGAACGCGGCAAGCTGGCGCAGGCTGACAAAGGCAGCAACTTCGCCATGCTGCAGCAGCGTTTTCGCTACTACTGTCAGCATGTGGTGAAGGATTTTTACCGCAATCACTTTTTGCGCTTCGACCGCCAGATCGTGCTGGTGGACTGCCTGCAGCCGCTGAACAGCGGCCCGCAGGCGTTTAACGATATGCGGCTGGCGCTGACTCAGCTGATGCAGAGTTTCCACTACGGGCAGCGCACCCTGTTCCGCCGGCTCTTTTCGCCGGTGATCGACAAGCTGCTGTTCGCCGCCACCAAAGCGGACCATATCACCGCCGATCAGCACGGCAATATGGTGTCGCTGCTGCAGCAGCTGGTGCAGGACGCGTGGCAAAACGCCGCCTTCGAAGGCATCAGCATGGACTGCGTCGGCCTGGCGTCGGTGCAGGCCACCCAGAGCGGACTGGTGGATCACCGCGGCGAAAAGATCCCGGCGCTGCGCGGCGAGCGGCTGGCGGACGGCGAGGCCCTGACCTTCTATCCAGGGGAAGTGCCGCCGCGCCTGCCGGGACACGCCTTCTGGCAGCAGCAGGGATTTCAGTTTGAACAGTTCCGGCCGCAGCCGCTCGATATCGATCGACCGCTGCCCCATATCCGCATGGACGCCGCGCTGGAATTTTTATTAGGAGACAAGCTGCGATGAACGACGAACAACTCAAGCCGCGTATCGATTTCGCCCGACCGCTGGACGCCCCGCGCGAGCCTGCGCTGCGTCCGGCGCAGGCGTTCGACGGCGAAGCGCAGCAGGCGTTTCTCGCCGTCGACGAGCAGGCCGACGAGGTGGTGGAAGAGGGCGCGGGCGAGCGGGCGGTGGAGCAGGCGCTGCGGCCGAAGCGCAGCCTGTGGCGCCGGCTGGTCGGCGCGGGCGCGGCGCTGTTTGCCGCCAGCGTCGCGGCGCAGAGCGTACAGTGGATGCACGACGCCTGGCTGGCGCGCGACTGGTTTGCGCTCGGCAGCGGCGCGGCGGGCGCCTTGATTGTGATTGCCGGCGTCGGCGCGCTGACCAGCGAGTGGCGCCGCCTCTATAAGCTGCGCGCCCGCGCCGAAACGCGCGACGTCGGGCGCGAACTGCTGCACAGCCATAGCGTCGGCAAAGGGCGCGCTTTTTGCGAAAAACTGGCGCAGCAGGCGGGTCTCGATCAGGCGCATCCGGTGCTGCAGCGCTGGCACGCCGCGCTGCATGAAACCCAGAACGACCGCGAAACCGTCACGCTCTACGCGCAGCTGGTGCAGCCGGTGCAGGATCGCCAGGCGCGACGCGAAATCGGCCGCCACGCCGCGGAGTCGACGCTGATGATCGCCGTCAGCCCGCTGGCGCTGGTGGATATGGCGTTTATCGCCTGGCGCAACCTGCGGCTGGTAAACCGCATCGCCGCCATCTACGGCATTGAACTGGGCTATTTCAGCCGGCTGCGGCTGTTCCGGCTGGTGCTGCTGAACATGGCGTTCGCCGGCGCGTCGGAGCTGGTGCGCGAAGTCGGCATGGACTGGATGTCGCAGGATATCGCCGCCCGGCTCTCTGCACGCGCCGCGCAGGGCATCGGCGCCGGTCTGCTCACCGCGCGGCTCGGCATCAAGGCGATGGAGCTGTGCCGTCCGCTCCCCTGGCTGGAGGAGGATAAGCCGCGGCTGGGCGATTTTCGCCGCGATCTTATCAGCCAGCTGAAAGAGACGCTGCCGAAAAGCGGCGCGAAGCGCGAAGGCTAAGCGCTTTCCCCTGCTGGTGCGCCGCCGCTCGCGCGGCGCGCACCGCAGGCTGAACACCACTGTCAACTTTTGCTTCCACGCCTCTTCAGACCTGCCGCAAGTTAGCGTATTATCTCCAGATTCTTCACCTGACTAAGGCCATCGCAATGCGTCTTGAAGTCTTCTGCCAGGACCGCATCGGTCTGGCGCGCGAGCTGCTCGATCTGTTAGTCGCCCGTAACATCGATTTACGCGGCATTGAAATCGCGGCGCTCGGCCGTATTTACCTTAACTTCTCTGCGCTTGAATTCGACCAGTTCAGCAGCCTGATGGCGGAGATTCGCCGCACGCCCGGCGTGACCGACGTGCGCACCGTCGCCTATATGCCTTCGGAGCGGGAGCACCGCGCCCTGAGCGCGCTGCTGGTCGCCATGCCGGAGCCGGTTTTTTCTATCGATCTCAAAAGCAAGGTCGAGCTGGCTAACCCGGCGGCGCAAAACCTGTTCGACCTCGACGAGCAAAAGATTCGCAACCACAGCGCGGGCAACCTGATTAGCGGCTTCAACTTTCAGCGCTGGCTGGAGAGCGACCGCGTTGAGGCGCAGGCGCAGCATGTGGTGATCGACGGCCGCGACTTCCTGATGGAGGCGCGTCCCATCTACCTGACCGCCGACGAGGGCGCGGGCGACCAGCCGGTCGGCGCGATGGTGATGCTGAAATCCACCGCCCGCATGGGACGTCAGCTGCAAAACCTGGTGGTGACCGACGAGTCGGAGTTCGACCATATCATCGCCGTAACGCCGAAGATGCGTCAGGTGATCGACCAGGCGCGCAAGCTGGCGATGCACGATGCGCCGCTGCTGATCGTCGGCGATACCGGCACCGGCAAAGATATGCTGGCGCGCGCCTGCCACCTGCGCAGCGCGCGCGGCAAGAAGCCGTTCCTGGCGCTTAACTGCGCCTCGCTGCCGGACGACGTCGCGGAGAGCGAACTTTTCGGCCATGCCGCCGGCGCCTATCCCAACGCGTTAGAGGGGAAAAAGGGCTTCTTCGAGCAGGCCAACGGCGGCTCGGTGCTGCTCGACGAGATTGGTGAAATGTCGCCGCGCATGCAGACCAAGCTGCTGCGCTTTCTCAACGACGGCACTTTCCGCCGCGTCGGGGAAGAGCATGAGGTGCATGTCGACGTGCGCGTCATCTGCGCCACGCAGAAGAACCTGATCGAGCTGGTGCAGCGCGGCGAGTTCCGCGAAGATCTCTTTTACCGTCTGAACGTGCTGACGCTGCATCTGCCGCCGCTGCGCGAGCGCCCGCTCGATATCCTGCCGCTAACCGAGATGTTTGTGGCGCGCTTTGCCGACGAGCAGGGCATTCCGCGTCCGCGCCTCTCGCCGCAGCTTAACGGCCTGCTGACGCGCTACAACTGGCCGGGCAATGTGCGCCAGCTGAAGAACGCGCTCTATCGCGCGCTGACGCAGCTGGAGGGGCATGAGCTGCGCCCGCAGGATATCGTGCTGCCAGAGCAGGCGCTGGACGCCTCGCTGGGCGAAGAGGCGATGGAGGGCACGCTCGACGAGATCACCAGCCGCTTCGAGCGTTCCGTGCTCACCCGTCTTTATCTCTCCTATCCCAGCACCCGTAAGCTGGCGAAACGCCTTGGCGTCTCGCATACGGCTATCGCCAACAAGCTGCGTGAGTATGGATTAGGACAGAGGCGCGGCGAGCAGGAAGAGAAAAACGGCGGCTAATCGCCGCCGGGGTTACGCTATTTCAGTACGGCCAGCGCCGCGTCGTAATCGGGTTCCGTAGTGATCTCGTCGACCAGCTGGCTGTACAACACCTTGTCATGCTCGTCCAGCACCACCACCGCGCGCGCCGTCAGGCCCGCCAGCGCGCCAGCAGCAATCGCCACGCCGTAATCCTGTTTGAATTCCGCGCCGCGCAGCGTCGAGAGCGTCACAACGTTATTCAGGTTGTCGGCGCCGCAAAATCGCGACTGCGCAAAAGGCAGATCGGCTGAGACGCAAAGCACCACCGTGTTGGTCAGCTCGCTGGCCAGCTGGTTAAAGCGGCGCACCGAGGCGGCGCAGACGCCGGTGTCGACACTGGGAAAAATATTCAGAACCTTGCGTTTTCCTGCATACTCAGAGAGCGACACGTCGGAGAGATTTTTCGCCACCAGCGAAAAGGCTTTAGCCTGCTCGCCTGCCTGGGGAAAGTGACCAGCAACCTCAACCGGGTTGCCCTGAAAATGAACAGTGTGAGACATAGCGATTCCTTAAACGTCAGATAACTGGCTACAGGTAAGTATGGTTTCAAAAAAGGTTTATGACATATCTATAAAAGACTTACGAGCGGAAAACGCAGATTATCCGAGACGACGCGCAGTTATCGAATGACATGGAGAGAGTATGAGAACGGTAAAAAGCTATCCCGAGTCCTGGCCGCTGCATACCCCTTTTGTCATCGCCCGCGGCAGCCGCACCGAAGCGAAAGTGGTGGTGGTAGAGATTGAAGAGAATGGCGTCAAAGGCACCGGCGAGGCGACGCCCTATGCGCGCTACGGCGAAACCGAAGCCTCGGTGCTGGCGCAGATCGCCGAGATCCTGCCGACGCTGCAGCAGGGCATGACGCGCGACGCCCTCCAGCGGGCGATGCCGGCCGGCGCGGCGCGCAACGCTATCGATAGCGCGCTGTGGGATCTGCAGAGCCGCCAGCAGCGTCAGGATCTCTGGGCGCTGAACGGCGTTGCGGCGCCCGCAGAGGTGGTGACGGCGCAGACCGTCAGCATCGATACCCCTGAAGCGATGGCGAGCAGCGCCCGGGCGCTCTGGCAGCATGGCGCGACGCTGCTGAAAATCAAACTGGACGACTCCTTTATCACCGAGCGGCTGGTGGCGATCCGCACGGCGGTGCCGCAGGCGACGCTGATTGTCGACGCCAACGAGTCCTGGCAGGCCGAAGGGCTGGCGGCGCGCTGCCAGCTGCTGGCGGATCTGGAGGTGGCGATGCTGGAGCAGCCGCTGCCCGCCGGACAGGATGCGGCGCTGGCGAACTTTATCCATCCGCTGCCGATCTGCGCCGACGAAAGCTGCCATACCCGCGACAGCCTGCCTGCGCTGCAGGGACGCTACGAGATGGTGAATATCAAGCTGGATAAAGCGGGCGGGCTGACCGAAGCGCTGGCGCTGGCGGCAGAGGCGAAGGCGCTTGGACTGGAGGTAATGCTCGGCTGCATGATCTGCACCTCGCGCGCGATTCATGCCGCGCTGCCGCTGGCGCCGGCGGCGCGCTTCGCCGATCTCGACGGGCCGACCTGGCTGGCGGTGGATGTCGAGCCCGCCATTCAGGTCAGCGCCGGCAAAGTGGTTATCGCTGCCAGCGCAGCAGGCTGATCATCGGCTCCAGATAGCGCTCTGTCGCTTCATCCACTGAAATCGCCGGCATTTCGGCGGTTATGCAGGGCAGGCCGAGGTCGTTGCACCAGCTGCCGAACGAGCCGGGCGTGTCGTAACCGACGCTGCCCACCAGCGGCAGCGCGGTCTGCTGCGCCAGCCAGTGGCCGAGCTCGCTGCTGCGCGGATCGTCGATGCAGGCCAGCGGCTCGTGCCAGGAGACCACCCAGCGCGGCTTCAGCCCGTGGATCAGCTCGCACAGCGCCTGGGTCTCCGGCTCGGAGCCGGGCCGCTCCCCGGTCGAGAGCAGCACGTCGCGCGCTTCGGCGGCGCTGTTCCAGCGATAGACCGTCTCGCCGCTCTGCCAGTTGGCCGCCGGAAAGTTGCGGTTAAGATCGACGCCGTGCGCGTTGGCGCGCAGGCCCAGCTGACAGCCGTCCGGATTGACCGCCAGCACCACGTGATGACGGCGCAGCCGGTCCGGCAGCGTGCGCATCGCGGCGGACAGAGTGGCGACGGCGGCGTTTTCATCGCCATGGGTGCCCGCCAGGATCAGCCCGCTGTCGCTATCGGCGGCCGGCGCGGGAAACCAGAGCAGCGGCGCACCCAGCACGCTGTCGCCGTAGCGCTGATACGGAATCTCAAGTTTGCCGCGTCGTGGTCGCGGGTGTAACACCGTCATCGGCTTTCTCCTTTATTGCCCTGTTCAGACAAAGTAGCGGAAAAGCCGCGCGCGGAAAATCGCTATTTATCCTTCAGGCATTTGCGCTACAGTGCCTGGGTCATGCTGCGCCCTGCAGTGCGTTGCGCAGCGCTTCATTAGGGTAAGGGAGTGAAGATGAAAAGCACATTTCGCAAGACGCTGACGGCGCTGATCCTCGCCGCCATCGCAAGTCCGGCGCTGGCGGCGCAGCTGCCGGCTGGCGCGCAGCTGGCCGCCCAGCAGGAGATTGTCCGCCATATCAAAGACGAGCCCGCCTCGCTCGATCCGATGAAAGCGGTCGGCCTGCCGGAAATTCAGGTAATCCGCGATCTCTTCGAAGGACTGACTAATCAGGATGCGCAGGGCAATATCGTGCCGGGCGTGGCCGAAAGCTGGAGCAGCAGCGACAATAAAACCTGGATCTTTACGCTGCGCGGCAATGCGAAATGGTCCAACGGCGAGCCGGTGACGGCGCAGGATTTCGTCTATAGCTGGCAGCGTCTGGTCGAGCCGAAAAACAGTTCGCCTTTTGCCTGGTTCGCCGGGCTGGCGGGCATCAGCAACGCGGGCGCGATAACCAAAGGCGAGATGCCGGCGGATCGGCTCGGCGTTAGCGCCGTCGACGCGCAGCATCTTAAAGTGACGCTGGATCGTCCGGTGCCCTGGTTCCCGGCGCTGGCGGCCAACGTGGCGCTCTTCCCGGTGCCGCAGCGCGTTATCGCCAGCGCAGGCGACGGCTGGACCGCGCCGGGCAAGCTGGTGGGCAACGGCGCCTATCAGCTGGAATCGCGCGTGGTGAATGAGAAAATTGTGCTGACGCGCAATCCGGCCTACTGGGACGACGCGCATTCGGTGCTGACCAAAGTGACTTTTATTCCCATCAACGAAGAGTCCAGCGCCACCAAGCGCTACCGCGCGGGCGATATCGATATCACCGAATCGTTCCCGAAAAACCTGTATGCGCAGCTGAAAAAAACGCTGCCGGGCGAGGTCTATACGCCTGACCAGCTCGGCACCTACTACTACGCCTTCAACACCCAAAAGGGCGCCACGGCGGATGCGCGCGTGCGTAAGGCGCTGTCGTGGAGCATTGACCGCCGCATTATCGCGGAAAAAGTGCTGGGCACTGGCGAAAAACCCGCCTGGCGCTTTACCCCCGACGTGACCGCAGGCTTTAAACCGGCGCAGTCGTATATCGAGCAGCACAGCCAGCAGGAGCTTAACGCTCAGGCGAAGGCGCTGCTGGCCGCCGCTGGCTACGGCCCAGGCCGACCGCTGCACCTGACGCTGCTCTACAACACCTCGGAAAGCCATCAGAAAATCGCTATCGCCGTCGCGTCGATGTGGAAGAAGAACCTCGGCGTTCAGGTTACGCTGCAGAATCAGGAGTGGAAGACCTATATCGACAGCCGCAACAGCGGCAATTTCGACGTGATCCGCGCCTCATGGGTCGGCGACTACAATGAGCCGTCTACCTTCCTCAGCCTGCTGACCAGCGGCAACAGCAGCAATATCGCGCGCTTCAGCAACGCTGACTACGACGCGGTGCTCGCCAGAGCGAGCGGCGAAACCCAGGCCGAGGCGCGCAATAGCGACTACAACAAGGCGGAGCAGATTCTGGCGGAGCAGGCACCGATCGCGCCAATCTATCAGTACACCAACGGACGCCTGATCAAGCCGTGGGTGAAAGGCTATCCCATCAACAACCCTGAAGATGTCGCCTACAGCCGCGAGCTGTGGATCGAAAAGCACTAAGCCCTGCGCGGCCTGCCTGGCAGGCCGCCTGCAGACACCTTTGCTCACAGCCTGAGGATTGCAACTCAACCGCGCCGCGCTAGACTGTATCGTATTGATTTTTGTAGTGAGGCAAGTGAGTGAACGTCATTGAAGGCAAAGCGTTGCAGGTATCCGACGCCATAATCGCCTGCCAGCTTGATGGCAAGGGCGGCTTGATCCCCATCGAAGATAAGGACGTTATCCACTGCGAGCGTCCCTGCTGGCTGCATCTTAACTATACCCATCGTCAGAGCGCCGACTGGCTGCAGTCTACGCCGCTGATCCCCGACACGGTGCGCGACGCGCTGGCGGGCGACAGCATGCGGCCGCGCGTCAGCCGCCTTGGCGACGGCTTTATGATCGTGCTGCGCAGCGTCAACCACAACGCCGACTCCCGGCCGGAACAGCTGGTGGCAATGCGGGTTTTTATCAACGACAAGCTGATCGTGTCGACGCGTCGCCGCAAGGTCTATGCAGTGGATGCGGTGCTGACCGATCTGCAGAACGGCAACGGTCCGGAAGATGGCGGCAGCTGGCTGGTGGATATCTGCGACGCGCTGACCGATCACGCCAGCGAATTTATCGAAGAGCTGCATGACAAAATTATCGTGCTGGAGGACGCGCTGCTGGACCAGCGCGTGCCGGCGCGCGGCGAGCTGTCGCTGCTGCGCAAGCAGCTGATCGTGATGCGGCGCTATATGACGCCGCAGCGCGATGTCTATTCGCGCCTCGCCAGCGAGAAGCTGCCGTGGATGGATGACAGCGACCGTCGCCGTATGCAGGAGGTCTCCGACAGGCTAGGGCGCGGGCTGGACGATCTCGACGCCGGCGTGGCGCGCACCGCCGTGCTGGCCGATGAGGTCGCCTCGCAGATGGCGGAGGCGATGAACCGCCGCACCTACACCATGTCGCTGCTGGCGATGATCTTTCTGCCGACAACTTTTCTGACCGGGCTGTTCGGCGTTAACCTCGGCGGCATACCGGGCGCCAACTGGCATCTCGGCTTCAGCATGTTCTGTCTGCTGCTGCTGATTATGATTGTCGGCGTCGCCTGGTGGCTGAAACGGCGACGCTGGCTGTGACAATAATGTAATCAATCAGATGCAAAGGTTAACGTAAGGGCAATAATGCGCGGCAAAAGGCAAAAAGGGAAAAAAAGCTGATCGAGGTCAATACCCCTCCAGGGCAACAGCGGCAAACTCAGTTCCGCAGGTGAATGCAACGTCAAGCGATGGGCGTTGCGCTCCATATTGTCTTACTTCCTTTTTTAGAATTACTGCATAGCACATATTAATTCGATACGCCGGCCTTATCCGCCGGCTTTTTTTTTGCCCCTGCGGCTGAGTTATATCTATGCTTGAAGGACAACGACCACAGAGGAGCAGGGTATGACATCCATTTTCGCCAGCGATCCGATTCCCACCGATCCCGTCCCGATCCCCGATCCAATACCGCAGCCGCCGCCGAGTCCGCAACCGGATCCGCAGCCAGAACCGGGCTATCCGCCAATCCTCGATCCGCTGCCGCACAGGTAAAAAAAGGGCGCGCTGACTGAACAGCGCGCCCTTTTTAGTTTGGCTGCGAATCAGGGCAGCTGCAGCACGTCGAGGCGTACCGCCGATGCAGCATCGTCCTCTTCCTGCCAGCCGGCAGGCTGCACGGGCAGCGTTTCGCGGTCAAAGGCGAGATCGCCGCCGTCTACGACCGCATCGCCATGCTGGATGCCTTTAAAATCGAACAGCGCGGTATCCGCCAGGTGCGACGGCACGACGTTTTGCATCGCGCTGAACATCGTCTCAAGCCGTCCTGGATAGCGCTTATCCCAGTCGCGCAGCATATCGCCGATCACCTGCCGCTGCAGGTTCTGCTGCGAACCGCAAAGGTTGCACGGAATAATCGGGAACTTGCGCGCCTCAGAGAAGCGTACGATATCTTTTTCCCGGCAGTAGGCCAGAGGACGGATCACGATATGCTTGCCGTCGTCGCTCATCAGCTTCGGCGGCATGCCTTTCATTTTCCCGCCATAGAACATGTTCAAAAACAGCGTCTGCATAATGTCGTCGCGATGGTGGCCCAGCGCGATTTTCGTGCAGCCCAGCTCGGTGGCGGTACGATAGAGAATGCCGCGGCGCAGGCGCGAACAGAGCGAGCAGGTGGTTTTGCCTTCCGGGATTTTCTCTTTAACGATGGAGTAGGTGTCTTCCTCAACGATTTTGTATTCGACGCCCAGCGATTCCAGATATTCCGGCAGGATATGCCCCGGAAAGCCCGGCTGTTTCTGGTCGAGGTTGACCGCCACCAGCGAGAAGTTAACCGGCGCGCTCTGCTGCAGATTGCGCAGGATCTCCAGCAGCGTATAGCTGTCTTTGCCGCCTGACAGGCAGACCATAATGCGGTCGCCCTCTTCAATCATGTTGTAATCGGCGATAGCGGCGCCGACGTTGCGACGCAGGCGCTTCTGGAGTTTGTTGAGGTTGTACTGTTCTTTCTTGTCAACCGTTTGATTTTCTTGCATTAAGTTATATCTCAGCAACCAAAAGAGGGCAGATAACGCGCAGCGCTTCGGCGCGCCATCCTGCTATTCAGCATAGCCAGCAGGCAAAAGTATGCCGCGTATGGTACGGATTACGGCGGCGAATGCCAGCACGTTTTATCGCGACGTCTCAGCGTGAACCGATACGTTCCAACGCGGGCAGATACTGGAAAGCGAGTAAAAGGGGCAGGGGCTTATCTCCTGCCGCTGGGGTTGTGAGATCTGAAGGGACGAGACTACAGGAAGTACTGCCTGCGTAACATTAATGAAGTACAGAGGCATATAGCGGGATATCGGCTTTAATTTTTTATTAATTTTTAATAAGCGTAAAATTTTGTTAATCCCGTCTGCAGGTTGCTTTTTTATGTGGGCTCTGTAAAAGACTGCTTTTTATTTAAATTTATCTGCTTGTCGTTTGGCTTAATATCCCTCTTGATTCGACTCGCTTATTTAAATTTACCGCCTGGTTTACCTGATCTCGCTTGAAAATGGCGGCGTCTCTTCTAGAATAAAAACCGTAACACGAAAACGGCTGGCATAACTGATTTATGCTGGTTGCCATTTTTAATAGCACTATATATCCAGGAGGATAATATGGCCGAACATCGTGGTGGTTCAGGTAATTTTGCAGAGAATCCTGAAAAAGCATCAGAAGCAGGCAAAAAAGGCGGGCAGAACAGCGGTGGTAATTTCGCCAATGACCGCGAGAAAGCTTCCGAAGCGGGTAAAAAAGGTGGCCAAAACAGCCACGGCGGCGGGCGTAAGTCTGAATAATCAGTAAGATAAGAACTGATTAAACCGCAGGCCCCGGCATTCGTGCCGGGGCTTTGAGTTTGCTTTCTTTTAAACTGACTTCATAAGTTGCCAGGCAATATATTTGCATTGTATAGCATTGCGTTTACAAATTATTAATGGCCAACTACCTGGTATGAAAGCATGGGTTAAATGCCGTTCACATATTGAGTGGTATTATATTCCCACAAAATTTTCGGGAGATAAGTGGCGCTTTATCAAAAGGTTAGATTAAATATTTCGATTATTTATTATTGCGCAGTTTTTGTCTGAGAGGGGCATCAGGATTTAGCTCGCTTTTTTCGGCGTACGTAATGCATTTCAGAGTCGGTTTTTCGCTTTTGTTGTCGAAGGACGCGGCGACGGCCAAAAGCGGTAGCGGTTAACTATTTTCCTGGTGGCATAGATACTTAATGCGTGGATTTGGACGGGGGCTTTTCCATGCCATATTTATGCTCTGGTACTGACTCGCTTTTTAGTCAGGCAGGTAATCCGTTACCATTATCAGAACATGTCGTTCGTTTGTAACGACTCTATAAAAAAGCCCGCGTTACACGGGCATGAATTCGTTCAAGGGGACAGGGAAATCCAGAATGCCAGACTTGCTGGCAAGGCCACCATACAGCGTTCAAGTCAAATAGATACCATTAGTCAGCGTTTGCCTAAAATTCAGCACTAAGTGGGGCTGGGACACCACAAAACTGCACGCGGCAGGCTAGTTGGCATAGGCTCGTCAGCTGAAACTGAGACCGTAAATGTACCGAACGCATGTTTTTCATCGCAGAAACCAGCCTGTTTTCGTTTTTTTATCCTGAGCTTTTTTAGTCCGTCTGTATTCTTCGAAGTAGGGAAGCATCTCCAGAAGAAAAATTGATATAAAGACAAACGCAATATAGCCCGTTGGAAGCGGATCTGGTCTTAGCGTTAGCTCATACCTTGCAGGTTCGTTACCAAATCCAAACAGTGCCTGAAACTGACCCCAGTGCCTTGAAATGACCAACAGCAGAGCCATTAGCGGAACCATTTCAAGAAAGCTGTGGATGTGTTGCTCGACGGGAGAGACTTTCCTGGCTGTAACCGCATAACTAACATCCCACAGAGCTGTAGCCTCATGGCAGAAAAAAAGAACAATCATGCTTAATATAACCAGCGCGTTAACATCCAGGAAAAATGCCGAGAGCAACGGAATACTCATCTCCAGAAACATAAGTATATGAATATAAGTCTCCTTTAAGCCTGTTGTCGTTTCAATATTCGTTGCTCGGTGACAAATCCAGTCAGCAAACCCGGCGATAAGCCACACGGGTAATACAAAGTAAAGTAACAGAAACATTTGTGGATCCAGTGGGTTCATATAAGCATCCTGTCGGTTTAAATTTCTGAGCATAACGTTGCCAATCTGCCTGGGTTCGCCTGAATTTTGCAGGTTGAAGCTTAACCTGACATGCAGGATATGTTCATGCATCCTGCTAAATAGACCATCCTCATATTAGCTCACACTTTATACGAGCGGCTTAACATCGCTTGCAATCAACAGAATATAATTCTTATCCAGCTGGTGTCAGAGACTCTGGTTCGCATTCCTGTGGCTGATTAAGGCAGGGTATTAGATCCGGTATAACTGGAGTTAAATAGGTTATTTGACCTTTTTAAATGCCAGGCGAGCATCCCGAGCCATGATAATAAATGGCACTTCTAGCTATAAATGCGCTAATGAATGTATGTTTATGACTTAAGTTTCATGACTAAAATCTATCAATGAAAAACGGATGTTGATTTTTTTATAATAAAATCATCAGCTTGAATTAAATTTCAGTAACGATATGTGAAAGGAGCAGGTGATTATATCTTTTTTTATGATGGCCATTATTGTGATTAAGATCACATTATGGCACATTTTGCAAAATTGTACATCTGGCTATTATGTTGTACAAAAAGGCGGAAATTTTTGTGTTGCATGAGTTATTTATACTGAGTGATAAAGAGGTGGTTATTATTAGCGTAACGGCTAACCGGCTGAGGTGTTGTATTTTTTGGTTGAATTTTTTCTATATCAAATCCATATTTCATTCATCCTGACTAAATAATCTTTTTAAGCCTGAGGTGATATGGAAAAGCGTCGTGGTGGGGCAGGTAATTTCGCAGAAAATCCTGAGCGAGCCCGTGATGCGGGTCGTAAAGGTGGTCAAGTTAGCCGCGGTAATTTCAAATATGACAGAGAGCGTGCCGTCGAGGCTGGGCGAGCAGGCGGAAAGGTAAGCAAGAGAACGTCAAGCAATAGTATTGAGTAACTTTTTATCTGGTTGATATCATATCGACTGGTTACATTACCTATTTACTATTCCCTGTATTTACACTGTTAGTGTCAAAAAAGTAGTGAGCATTTTTATTTTTTTTTCGGGTGAAAAACAATTTTAAGCTGCGCCTGGACTATTAAGCCGGGGTGATTATGCATAATAGCGGCAACAGAAAACCGGCGGACCGTTTCAGAAATCATTATGCCAGCGACGAGGCTGAGGCTCGTGCTTTCATTATGGGCACAGTCGTTTATGAGCTGATAGATTCAGGAACAGTAATAAGCAGAAAATCTGTCTGTTGTAAATTGCTGGCAAGACTGGAACGCTGTGAAAGCCCGGAGGAAGAGCATTTATATTTCCGTATGATTCGATCGCTTTTTGGTCGCCATTAAACCGGCGGCAAGAAAGTGTAATAAATTCAGGTTGCGTTCTTCTTTCCTTATGGTTTTTCTGTGGTAAAGCGGGCAGTAAGAGTCAATTCAGCTGTACCTGACTGTATCGCAGTATGGCTCTCTGCCCGTAGTGCCTAATCAGCAGCGCTTCTTACCAGGGGTACAGATTAACCTTTTGATTCAGCCAGAATTTTGATCTCCGCGTTTCTATGAGCCAGCAAAGGCACCGCGGCGTTAGCGTACTTCACTGTTACAGTCTCCGTTACGTGAGCTTAAGGCTATCTCGATTCATAAACCAGATCCCCAGCGCCAGCGCCAGAAATCCCGCCGCGCCGATCATGACCGCGCTCCAGCCGCCAGCGTGCCACAGTATGCCCGCCAGCGCTGATCCTGTCGCCGCGCCGATAAAGTTAGAGACGACAAAGATGGTGCTCAGGCGACTACGCATCGCCGGATTAATTGAAATGATGCGTGTCTGATGCAACACGTTCAACGTCTGTACGGCGATATCGATCAGGATAATCGCCAGGACGATCAACCAGATGCTATTGCGGCCCCACGCGGCCACGCCAATAGCCACCAGGGCCAGTAACAGCGCCATGCCCGTCGCCGCCACCGAGTGACCCCGATCATGCAGAATGCCTGCCCGTCTGGCCATCAGCGCGCCGGCCAGTCCTGCCAGCCCCGTCAGGCCGATCTGGCTGACCGTATAAGAGTAGGGTGCAGCACTTAACAGAAACGTCAGGCTGGTCCAGAACATCGTGAAAACCAGAAAGCCGCAGGCGGCGATAAGCAGGGTGATACGCACCGTGGCGCTTTCCGCTATCACCGACAGCAGCGAGCGCATTAATGCACTGTAACTGAGATGCTGGCGAGGAATATCGGCTGGAAGCATACGCAGCATCAGAAACGCCAGGATGAAAGCGCCGCCCGCAGCGATAAAATAGACCGCACGCCAGCCGAGCAAATCGGCAATTACTCCGCTGACGGTTCTGGACAAGAGAATGCCGATAAGCATCCCTGAAATGATAGTGCCCAACACTTTTCCTAACTGCGACGGGCTCGCCAGATCGCCGGCAAACGGCGTCAAAAGCTGGCCAGCAATGGTCGTCAGCCCTGTCAGCGCCATCGCCGCCATCAGTAATGGCATAGAGGGCGCGACCGCTGTCAGACACAGAGAAAGCGCTGAGAGAAACAGGATGGCAGGAATAAGCCTGCGGCGATTCCGGATGTCACCCAGCGGCACCAGCAGCAAAATGCCAGTGGCATAACCTAACTGGGTGAAGGTGATTAGCATACTTGCTGAGTCTGGCTGAGCGCCAAATGAGAGGGCGATATCATTCAGCAGCGGCTGTGCCCAGTAGAGATTACCGACCGCCATCCCGCCAGTAATGGCAAACAGCAGGATAAGCATGCGGTTTAAAACTGACTTTTCTGACGTGTCGATATTCTCAGGGCTATTGATCTTCACTCAACCTCCATTTCATCCGTTATGGGCTCATTCCCCTGTCTTATGGCTCAGAAATCCCACTGCCGGACTGCGTAACTCGATCACCACTGAGGCGAGGTGCGGCAGAGGAATTTCCCCAGTGATGCGAGCGATATGATCCGGATGTTCAATAATAGCCTGCTCCGCCCTTGGCGTATGAGCCGCGCGACTTTTCCATCCCCCCAGATAATACAAAAGCCGCCATCGCTGGCGGCTTTAAAATAATCTCATCGCGATAAATATTGTCAGCCAGGCTGCGGTTGGCGCTGTGCTATTAACTCGCGGTGGCGGTCTTCATCGCCGCACGCTGCGGCAACAGCCAGAGAAACGCAATGATAATCAGCGCCAGCGTCAGCGAGGCGCTATAGCGGCTCAGCGCAAGGCCGCCCGATGCGACGGGCTTATCCAGGAAGTCGCCCACCACCGCGCCCAGCGGTCGGGTCAGGATAAAGGCGGCCCAGAACAGCGCGGTACGCGAAAGCGCGGTAAAGCGGCTGGCGGCCCAGATAACGGCCAGCGCGCCGACAAACAGCAGGATCCCGCCGTCGTAGCCCAGTCCTTCACTGTCTGCGGTCCAGTCACCCAACGCCGTGCCCAGGGTTTGCGAGAACATAATGGTGACCCAGTAAAAGCACTCGGTCACGCCGTTGTTGACGGAATTCACGGCGATAGTGCCGCAGGTAATGCGCCAGATAAACAGTGAGAGAACCAGCAGCGTGCTCAGCAGCAGGGTGCCGCCCAGATAGCCTATCCCCAGCGAGCGATCGGCAAAGTCCGCCAGCGTGGTGCCGACGGTGGTGGTGGCAACCACGGTAAACCAGTAGATCCACTTATTAAAGCTGTCACGTTTAATCTGCACCACGACAGCGACTAAAAAGATAATGGCGAAAATCAGCGTACCGGTCAGGTAGCCCAGATTCATCGACATGGTCACCGCATCGCCGCCGGTTTCACCCAGCGTGGTTGCCGCGATTTTAGTTAACCAGAACGCCAGAGTAACGGCAGGTACTTTGCTGAGGGATTGAGAATCTGCGATCTTATTTTGCATGAGGGTAGGCTCCGGAAAAGCCCGAATTGGGCTAATACAGTGGCCACTTTATAAGATTATTCTTAAGCGAAGATTAAGCGCTATGAATGTTTAAGCGAAATTATGAGGTAAGCAGAAGCTGTTTTAGGGCGGTCAAAGAGAGATGTCTGCCGTTTCCGCCAGCCGCGTCGACTGGACGCAGGGACAGCGAATCCTTAACGGCTGCATTATCCGTAAGCAACGGTGCGTTCAAGGGTTGATAACGCAGGCGCTCAGCATCACTATGCCTCTCCTGAGAGTGTAAATGGACGTTCTGAACGACAAGGGGGAAAGATGACAAACCGAGCCCTGGCTTACCGAGGTTTTGGCCAGCCGGAAGAGGTACTGCATCTGGAGACGGGAGAAAAAGGCGAGCTTGCTGCCGACGCGATCAGGGTAACGATGCGCTACTCACCGGTTAACGCTTCCGACCTCATCCCCATGACGGGCGCCTATCAGCACCGTATCACGCTGCCGCAGGTTGCCGGCTACGAGGGTATGGGCGTGGTCACAGACGCGCCGGCAGCATACCGTCATTTAATGGGGCGACGGGTACTTGCTCTGCGAGGCGAAGGCACCTGGCAGAGTCAGGTAGATATTCCCGCCGCGCTTGCCATTCCCGTCCCCGATAATATTGACGACAGGCTGGCTGCGCGAGGTTATATCAACCCTCTTGCCGCAAAGCTGATGCTCGAGCACTTTTCACCGGCGGGTAAAGATATCCTGCTCACAGCGGCCGGGAGTGAGTGCGCCATGCTGCTAGGCCAGTGGGCGCTCCGCGCCGGCGCGCGCTCAGTGACGGGCATTCACCGCTCGCCAGTGCATGCGCTGAAGCTTGAACAGTGCGGCATTACGCCGGTTCAGGAGCAGGAGAGTGAGGCCATCGGCTATTATGCCGCGCGCGCCGGGGTCGTTTACGATGCCACCGGCGGCAGGCTGGCAGAAACGCTCCTTGAGCTGATGCCGCTGACCGCGCTGTTTATCAGCTATGGTCTTCTCTCCGGCGAGGTGTTCCGCGCTAAACATCACCTGCCGAAGATTCACTGGTTTCATGTGCGGCATTATCTTGCGGCAGCGGGCACAGACGGCTGGCAGCAGATGTTCAGAGCGCTGTGGCCGCTGCTCGCTGAAAGTCATACTCACGACGTGCAGATATTTGCCGTTGAGGAGTGGAAAGCCGCCATAGGGGCTTACCGCACAGCGGGAAGGTCGGCTAAACCGCTTATTAAGCTGGACCCTTAAACGGGATTTCCGCCGCAGGTTGCGCCATGCGTCTGGCATAGCGCAACCTGCACGCCAGGGGCCAGACAACCTCTTTGAACATAAAGCGACCCGAGGCCGGCGAGTTCCGCTACAATACTGTTTCCTTTAACAGCAGGAAAAAAAAGTGAAAGCTTTCATGGCCGCCGTTTTAATGCTGGCGCTGATAGCCTGCTCCAGCTCCACGGGGCGAAATTTTGATACGGCGAGCATTCAGAAAATACGCGTGGGAGCGACCACCCGCGCCGAGCTTATCGCGATGTTCGGCCCGCCCGATACGGAAACGCCTTATCCCAACGGGCAGCAGCTGCTGATGTGGAACTACAGCGAAGCGAGAACGCTTGATACGACGGCAGGCAAAACGCTTACCGTGCAAACCAAAAATGGCCGCGTGTTTAATTACACGCTGAGTAAAAGCTGACCGGCATAGCGCCGTCTCTCTCAGCGCAAAAAAAGCGCATAAACGGGGTTTTTTTCGCACCATTGCCAGCTGCCGTGCTGGGGTAGTCTGTCCCTCTTATCTCAAGGGGGAAATTATGGATACACGCACCATCGCTGTTTCGCTTGTTATGGCCATCAGTTTGCTCTGGATCCGGGCTTCGGCGGCGCAGTCGCCGCAGCAGACCGACGATCGGGTATGTCAGCCGATGAGCAAAGATGCAAAAGCAATAACTCAGGAAAGAATCGATGAGTGGCGTAACAGTCATGGTGCCTGACCGAACTTCAGGTACCCGGCGCTACGCCGTGCGATAAACCTGCCAGGATAGTCTATTGAAAAACGATCGCCGCAGCGCCGCCTCACTGATCATGCTAATGAGCTTTAGCGCGCTAGCGGGCGTGGCGCTGCTCTCTCTTTTCGCCCGGCACTGGGGCGAGTTTGTGCAGTATTGTCTTACCCTGCAAATTTCACTGCATCGCTATCTGGTGCAGTACCTGCTTCTGCAGCGCGACCATCACATCAAAGGCGGACTGATGCTGATAGCAGGCAGCTTTACCTACGGGTTTCTGCATTCGGTCGGTCCCGGCCACGGCAAGTTTGTCATTACCACCTGGCTGGCTACGCACCGGGAAAAACTCAACGCCAGCCGCCTGATTACGCTGGCAGGCAGCCTGATGCAGGGCCTCGTCGCGGTTCTGTTTGTCCTTATTCTCGCCATCTCGCTGAATCTCTCTATGGGCAATCTCAGCATAAGCCGCTTCTGGATGGAAAAAGCGAGCGCATTGCTTATCGCGGGCTTTGGTATCGCGCTTATCGGACGGGCGTTCGGTCGCGATCGCCTGCGACTCTTCGGTGCCAGAGCGTCACGCCATCAGCATGATGCGGCCTGCGGCTGCGGCTGCGGACATCAGCATCAGCCAAACGCCGCAGATCTGACCGGCGGCTGGCGCAATGCGGCCTGGGTTATTGCCGGTATCGGCATCCGTCCCTGTAGCGGGGCGCTGATGATTCTGGTCTTTGCCAACGCCGTAGGCATGTTCAGCTGGGGCGTGGCGGCGGTGATGGCGATGTCGCTGGGCACGGCGGTGTCGATTATCATCCTGGCCACCTGGGTGCATCACTTCAGAGAGTGGATGCTTGCCGCAAACCAACCCGTGATAATGCGCTACGCGGCCACGCTCGCCAGAGTGGCAATCGTCGCGGGCGGAATGGCGCTTATCCTTTTTGCGGCGGTGCTGTTTTCCACCGTGATCCCGATCAGTGCGAACGGCGATTTTATCACGGCAGGCTGCTAGGCCGTCTGGCGCAACCCATTCACCAGCAGCGTGAACACCTGAACGACTTTCGGCAGCGCTCGCTGCGGATCGTCGCTGGCGGCAATCCACTGGGCGGCATTGAGCGCAGCGCTATTCAGCAGGCAGGCGGTCGCGTCCGGGTCTACCGTTTTAATCACGCCGCGTTCCAGCATCTCGGCAATGCGCTGGCGGGTGGATTCAAGGCAGCTGTTCTGGCTTGGCCACTGGGCCGGATTGCCTAAGAAAGCGGGGCCGTCCAGCAGCACGATGCGCCGCACTTCCTCATCCAGCGCCATCTTGATGTAGGCGACCCCTTCCGCCAGCAGCTTTTCCCACTCATCTCCAGCATCCACCGCGGCATCCCTGGCGCGCTGCGCCATCTCGCTATCTATCTGGGTGACGACGGCGGCCAGTAACCCCTTTTTATCGCCGAAATTATGGTACAGCGCGCCGCGCGTCAGATTAACGCTGGCGGTCAGCTCATCCATCGATGCGGCGGCAAAGCCCTTTTCCGCAAAAGCTTTTCGCGCGGCGGCAATCAGCCTGGCGCGGTTTGCCTCCATGGTTTCGGCGCGGCGTTTCACAGCCATAGCGACTCCTTTTCACATACGTAGCGTATCTGAGTTGACATACGGCGCGTATGTGTGATTAATGTGACATACGCCGCGTATATTAAATGTTTTATGCCGGCTGCGCATCCCGCTTCATGACCTCACAGAAGGAAATACCATGAACCAGCCTCAACCCGTTTTCCCGGCTAACCGCCACGCGCTCTATGAAGAGCATGGCTATTCCGCCGCCATCCGCTCCGGCGATTTGCTGTTTGTCTCAGGCCAGGTCGGCAGTCGCGCCGACGGAACGCCGGAGCCCGATTTCGCCGCGCAGGTAGCGCTTGCTTTCGACAACCTCCGGGCGACGCTGGCCGCCGCCGGATGTACCTTTAACGATCTGATTGACGTCACTACCTTTCATACCGATCCGGAAAAGCAGTTCCCGACCATTATGCAGGTCAAACACGCCGTATTCCCCGAACCGCCTTACCCGAACTGGACGGCCGTTGGCGTCAACTGGCTGGCAGGCTTCGATTTTGAAATCAAGGTGATTGCCCGCATCCCCGCCCAGTAAACAGGGCGACGCCTTTACTCCATTTTTATTTGCGCGCGTCCCATTAATACAAAATTTTTATACGCCCCATGGTTGAATCTCCTGCAGCACCTGCTTAAGGAGAATCAACCTGATGACATACCTCAACCTGACCTGTCCGCGCTTCCCTTTAATCTGTCCAGTTCACGCTCGCCGTCCGGTAATAATCTGGAGGCACTACAGGATCCTTCCATGTCAGGCTTAATTCTGGTTTCACACAACTACTCTCAGCACGCCACGCTCTCGGCGCTGTATGAAACTATCCTGTCGCGCCGCGGCGGACTATGGGTTAGCTGGAACGGGAAATGCGAAGCGATCGCGCCCGACACGCTGCGCACGCTCTCATTCCGCCACGGAAATAAGTTCGACACCCTGACGTTTCCGCTGACGCAGGAAGAGTCGGATGCCGGCTACCACGGCTACGTGCATCAGGGACTGTGGCCCGTTTTTCATCAGCGCCCCGATCTGGCGCGCTTTACCCACCACGGCCGGCATCACTACCAGAAAATCAACGAAGCCTACGCCCGGGCGATCGCGGAGTATGCGATGCCGGACGATCGGCTCTGGATTCAGGACTATCATCTGATTCCCTGCATAAAACTGCTGCGCGAGGCGGGACTGCTCAACCGCACCGCATTTTTCTTTCATCAGCCGTTTCCAGCAGGGCAGGGATTCGAGGCGATTCCAGACTGGCAGTGGCTGGCCGAGTCGCTGCTGTGCAGCGATCTGATCGGCTTTCAGACCCTTCAGGACATGAATAACTTCCTGCTGTGGATCGAAAGCGAATACCGCACCGAGCGTCTTAGCGCCACTCGCGTACGCGTCCATGGCCGCATCATTACGACCGGCGTCTTTCCGGTGGGGATCGACCTGGAGGATGTGGAATATCTAAAAGAGAGCAACAGCTGTCGCCTGATGGAGCAGCAGTGCCGCGACACGCTGCCGGAACATACCGTGCTTAGCGGCGGCCATCTGGATAGCAGCGCCGGGCTGCCGTATCGCCTCAGCGCCATGGAGGTGCTGCTGCGCGCCCATCCCGAGCATGAAGGATCGATTCGCCTGCTGCAGCTCGCCTCAAAGGCCGCCGGGCATCTTCCGCGCGTCAAAGAGGTCGCTCAGGATCTGGAAAGCCGGTGCGGCGAAATGAACGGCGCGCACGGCATGCTGGGCTGGTATCCGGTTAGCTGTCTGACGCAGGCCTACAGCCGGGAAGAGCAGGCGGGCATCTACCGTGCATCGCGCGTCGCGCTGGTGACGCCGCTGATGGCCGGCATGAGCCTGATGGCGAAAATGTATGTGGCGCTGCAGGACCGCGCCAATCCCGGCGTGCTGATTCTGTCGCAGTTCGCGGGCGCCTCGGAGCACATGGACGGCGCGATTGTCGTCAATCCATACGATCCCGACGCCATCGCCGACGCTATCCATACCGCGCTGCGGCTGCCGCTAAAAGAGCGTCAGAACCGGCACGCCAGACTGATGAAAGGCATCCGGCGCCTCGACTGCCACTGGTGGGCCGACAGCCTGCTCGCCAGCCTGAACGAGGCGGAGGGCAATGACCGCCAGGCCTCGCCGGAGCACAGCCTCTACGTTACGGCGCCAAACGGACGCATCCGCTACTAGCAGACATCGCCTGCTAATCTTGCCGCAGGCGCGCCGCCCGCATCGTGCGCCGGTACAGGCCGGGAGGCATGCCGTATTGACGGGTAAACGCCCGGGTAAGCGTCTGCTGCGACTCAAACTGATAGCTGACGGCAATATCGGCAATACGGCGATCGCTGGTTATCAGTTCGCTGGCGATCGCTTTCATGCGTTCCAGACGAATAAACGCGCCGAGGCTGATGCCGTGATAAAGAAGAAAGCGCCGGTTTAAATACCACTGCGAATAGCCAAACCGGGCGGCAATATCCCGAAGGAGGAGGCGATGAGCAACATTTTCCCCTATCCAGCGCGCAAGGTCGGCGTACATCTGCTGTTCTGGCAACATAGAGAGATTCCCTTTTGAGGCTTCAGCCAGCGTCTGCTGCGATATCAAAAGAGATAGATCGCCCAGGCTAGCAGATAGATCGCTACGCACGCTAAATAGACGGCGACAAGCGTGAGCAGGTCCTTTGTTGAATACATCGTCAAAAGCTGTAGGTGATGGCGATCGTGCCCACGCCTTCGCCGCGGCGGAAAACCACCGGACTCTCCGCCGCACGATCGCCGAGCCAGCTGTAGCCTGCGCTGGCCAGGCTTCCCCAGTTGGCATCAAACTGATGACTCCAGCTGAGCGTGGTTTGCACCCCATAAAATCCGCCGGGCGCGCGATAGCGTTCAAAACCGGCGCGGCGGCTTTGCGCGGCGCTGACGCCATACCAGCTGTTCATATAGCGCGCATCGCCGAACAGCGCCGCCGACTGCAGCGCCAGGGTATCGCGCGTGGATTGCAGCGGCACCAGCGTCAGCGACGCCTGATAATTGACCCCTTGATCGTCGCTGAGCGGCAGCACCGCCTTGCCCTCAGCGCTAAGCCAGGGCGTGACCTGCCAGCCCAGCGCCAGCGCAGTATTGACGCTGGCGTCGATGTTGCCCATACCTTTGAGCCTGTCGGCGCCGTCGCGCCAGTCGGCGTCCTTATCGGCGCGGCCCAGGCTGTAGCCCAGCGTATGCTCAAGGTAGAAGCCGCCGTCGCTCTGCAGATCGTAGCCGACGCCTTTCTGGGCATCGGCGAAAAAAGCGCCGCGCCTTGCCTGAAAAATCGGCACCGGCTGCAGCCGCATCTTATCGGAGCCGCTGTAGCGCGGGGCATACTGCGCGCCCAGGCCGACCATAACGCCGTCCTGCGTCTCGCCGGCATCTGCGCGCGCCGCCGCGGTGCCGGCGAGCAGTGCCAGTCCGGCCATGTACAGCGTCGTATTTCTGGTTATCATCATGCCTCCTCGTCATCCGTTTTCTCCGCCCTTGACGGGCGATCGTACCGCCAGCCGCAACTATCCGGCGGACGTGTCAATAAACGGCCAGGGATTTATGAAGAAAGTGTCAAGGTGAGCCATGCAGAACAAAAAGATTCTGATTATCGAAGACGACGCCAGCGTGGCGGAGGTGCTGGAAGCCTATCTGCGCCGGGAAAACTATCTGGTCAGAGTGGCGGCTGACGGCGTGTCCGGGCTGGAGCAGGCCGAGCGCTGGCGGCCCGATCTGGTGCTGCTCGACGTTATGCTGCCTGGCCTGAACGGCACAGAGGTGCTGGCAAAGATCCGACGCGGCAGCGATGTGCCGGTTATTATGGTCACGGCGATGGGCGATACGCCGGATCGCATCGGCGCGCTGCGCTACGGAGCGGATGACTACGTGGTCAAGCCTTATCATCCCGGCGAGGTGGTGGCGCGGGTGCAGGCGGTATTACGACGCAGCCACCCTAAGCCGCCAGCGGAAGAGGTGCTGCGATGGGGCGCGCTGGAGGTCAATACCGCGGCCATGACGGTGACGGTAGAGCGAGGAGAGGGCGTGGCCAGCCTCGATATCACCCCGACAGAATTTTCCTTGCTGGCCACTCTGATGCGCGCGCCGGTGCGCGCGCTGAGCCGCCAGTATCTGCTTGAGCAGTGCCTGCCCGAAAGCGACGCGCTGGAGCGCGTCGTGGATACGCACATCTATAACCTGCGGCGCAAGCTGGAAGCGGCGGGCATCGCGGAGGTGCTGCTGAACGTGCGCGGCATCGGCTACCGGTTCCGGCAGCCATGAAAAAAACGTATCCGCAAACCCTGTGGCGCTGGCTCTGCGTACGCATTCTCACCCTGGCGATCGGCACCGTGGTGCTCATCGCGCTGTGCATGTGGCTGCGCTTTACGGCGCAGTATCTCTGGATCACCTGGCATATGCCGCCTGATGTGCTGAAAACCTTTTTGATCCTGCGTGAGAATCCGCAAATCGATCCCGCTCGCTTTCACCAGATTGTCGATAGCTGGTGGGGCATTCGCTATTCCGATCCCTCTATCGCCTCGGCCGACTGGATCACCGTCGGCATTCTGGTGCTGGTGACCATTCCGTTTATCGCCTATTTTGGCCTGCGTCACGCCCGGCCGCTTTCGGCGCAGTTCAGCCAGCTCAGACGCGCCGCGGAGAGCGTAACGGAGGGGGATTTCGGCGCGCAGGCCGCGCTCACGCCGGGCGCGCCGGCGGAGCTGGCGCATCTGGCGCAGAACTTTAACGCCATGACGCGACAGCTGGCGCGCTATGACAAAGAGCTGCGCGCCTCTCACGTCGCTATGGCGCATGAGCTGCGCTCGCCTCTGACGGCGGCGATGGTGCGGCTGCAGGCGCTGATCGACGGCGTATTCACGGCGGATCGACGGCAGCATGGGCTGATTATGGAGCAGTTAAGCTGTCTGCGCAGGCTGATTGATGAGTTGCATCTGCTTTCGCTGGCCGATGCGGGGCAGCTCAGCCTGGACACGAAACCCTGTAATCCAGCAGATCTGCTGCGCGAGCGCCTGCTGTGGATTAGGCCGCAGCTTGATGCGGCGGGCATGCGCGCGGAGACGGGGGTAACGGAGAACGCGATGCTGAATATCGATCCGTTTCGGCTGGGACAGGTATTGACCATCCTGCTGGAAAATGCGCTGCGCTATGCTGGCTCCGGCGGCAGGATAATGCTCAGCGCCCGCCGCTGCGATGAGGGATATGAAATCAGCGTTCAGGATAGCGGCCCCGGCGTGCCGCCCGCCTTTTTGCCGATCATGTTTGAGCGCTTTACGCGCGGCGAGGCGTCGCGGGCGCGTCACTCCGGAGGCAGCGGGCTGGGCCTCTCTATCGCACAGGCGATCTGCCAGGCGCACGGCGGCGCCATCGTGGCGTCGCTTCCGCCTGAAGGCGGGCTGCGGATGCGTATTCTGCTGCCTGAACGTCTCTTGACACACTCTTGATGGTTCACCGCAAGAATCTCGATAATTAAGCGGTGTAATGGCGCAAACGTTACTAAGGAACTGCGCCATGTCTGATGAACTTACCGCCCTGATCGAGCAGGGCGCCGGGCATTTGCTCGTTACTCGCCATCTGAACTGGCTGCCGTCGCTGCTGCCGGGCCTGATGCTGATGGTCGCCATGCTGACCGGCTGCGATCGGCAGCGGCCAGCCAGCGCGCCGCCGCCCCCGCGCCCGGTTAAATGCGTGACGGTCGCGCCTGCCGCCGTCACGGCGCCTCTCCTGACCGGCGACATACGCGCTCACGATGAAACCACGCTGAGCTTCAGGCTTGAGGGCAGGATCCTGACGCGCAGCGCTGAACCGGGCGCGCGATTTCGGCGCGGCGACACCCTGGCCACGCTCGACAGCCCGCTGGCCCTTAGCCAGATGACCCGCGCGCAGGCGGACCTCGACAGCAGCCGCGCCGCCGAAAAAGTCGCTGCGCTTACGCTGCATCGCATGCGGCTGCTGATGCCGTCCGGCGCCGTTGCGCGGGCGCAGCTCGATACCGCTGCGGCGGACTGGCAGGCCGCGCTGTCGCGGCTGCAGAGCAGCGAGGCGGCGCTAAAAAATGCGCAGGAAAACCTGCGCTGGCGCGCGCTGACCGCGCCCGATGATGGAATCGTGATCGGTGTCAGCGCCTCGGCAGGCCAGGTCATCAGCGCCGGGGAGGCGGTCTATAGCGTCGCCTTCGGCAGCCGTCGGGACGTGGTATTTGACGTCGCCGCGCCCGACAGCGTTTCCCGACGGCCCGGCGCGGTTTTTCAGGTCGCGCTGCTGCGTAATCCTGCCGTCGTTACCACCGGCCATTTGCGCGACGTCAGTCCGCAGGCCGATGCCCAAACGCGCAGCTGGCGAGTACGCGTCACGCTGGATAACCCGCCGTCGGACATGGTACTGGGCGCAAGCGCCACGATCGCGCTGCCAGCAGGTGAGGGCGAGCCGCTGATAAGGCTGCCGGCCGCCGCGCTGACGCGGCTGGCGGGAGAGCCGGCGGTGTTCGTGCTGGATCCGCTTCGCAGCCTGGTCCGCCGTCGCGCCGTGCGCATCGCCGGCTATGCGTCTGAGTCGGTGCTGATTCGCGCTGGCATTGCGCCGGGCGAGCGAGTCGTGACGGCTGGAGTCAGAACCCTGCGCGACGGCGAGCGGGTGACGCAGACAGAAGGAATATCTTTATGACGCCCGCCTTCAATCTTTCCGCCTGGGCGCTGCGCCGCCAGCAGCTGGTGGCGTTTCTGATGCTGCTGATCGTGGCCGCCGGCGTCGTCAGCTACCAGCAGCTTGCGCGCAACGAAGATCCCGCCTTTACCATTAAAACGGCGGTGATCTCCGCACAGTGGCCCGGCGCGACGCTTGACGACACGGTTCATCTGCTCACCGATCCGCTAGAGAAAAAGCTGCAGGCGATCCCCATGCTCGACTACGTTCAGAGCGAAACGCGCGCCGGACGCAGCGTGATCTTCGTTAATCTGCGCGATGAGACGCCGCCGGCGCGGGTTGCCGATATCTGGTATCAGGTACGAAAAGCGATGCAGGACGTCGCGCCCGCGTTACCGCAGGGCGTTCAGGGTCCCGCCGTCAACGATGAGTTCGAGGATACGTTCGGCACAATTTACGGCTTCACCAGCGACGGCTTTAGCCTGCGAGAAGTGCGCGACCGCGTCGAGGCGATCCGCCGCGACCTGATGAGCCTGCCCGACACAGGCAAAGTGCAGCTGCTGGGCGAGCAGCAGGAACAGCTGGTGATCGCCTTTTCACCGCGTCAGCTTGCATCAATGGGGCTGGATCTACAGCAGGTTGCGGACGCCCTGCGCGCGCAGAATGTGGTGGCGCCAGCAGGGACGGTGCGCACAGCGGAAGATAATATCGCCCTGCGCGTCAGCGGCGCCTTCCGCGATGAAGCGAGCCTGCGCGCGGTGACGCTGCGCCTCAACGGGCGCTATGTGCCGCTTACCGATATCGCCACGGTGACGCGCCGGGTGGCGGAGCCTCCGGCTCCGCTGTTTCGCATCAACGGCCAGCCGGCAATCGGCCTGGCCATTTCCATGGCGCCCACCGGAAACATGCTGGCGTTCGGCCAGGCGCTGCGCGCGCGCATGCGTCAGGAGGGCGCGCAGCTGCCGCACGGCATAGAGATGACCCAGGTTGCCGATCAGTCGGCGGTGGTGAAACAGGCGGTTAGCGGATTTCTCCGCGTGCTCGCCGAAGCGGTGCTTATCGTGCTGGCCGTCTCCTTTGTTTCGCTGGGAATGCGGGCCGGCCTGGTGGTAGCGGCTGCCATTCCACTGGTGCTGGCAATGACCTTTGCCTGTATGCATCTGGCCGGTATCGGACTGCAGCGCATCTCGCTCGGCGCGCTGATTATCGCGCTGGGTCTGCTGGTCGATGACGCCATGATCGCGGTGGAAACCATGGTGGCGCGCCTCGAAGCGGGCGAGTCGCGCGCCGACGCTGCGATCGGGACCTTTAGCGCGACGGCCTGGCCGATGCTGACCGGCACGCTGGTCACTATCGCGGGTTTCATTCCGGTTGGCTTTGCTGCCTCGAGCGCTGGCGAATACTGCTACACCCTGTTTGCGGTGGTGCTTATCGCGCTGATCTGTTCGTGGATCGTGGCGGTGCTCTTCTCGCCGCTGACCGGCAGCTGGCTGCTGCCGGCCCGACTGCCGCCGCAGGCGTCAGGCCATCGCGGGCTGAGCGCGCGCTATCGTCGTCTGCTTGAGCGCATTCTCCGGCATCGGCTTATCACCCTTGCTCTCGCTCTCGCCGCGTTGTTGCTGGCGGGCGTGGGCGCCACTTTTATGCAGAGCGAATTTTTTCCGGCCTCTGATCGGCCTGAACTGCTGGTCAGCCTGGCGCTGTCGGCGAACGCCTCGCAGGCGGCGACGCTGCGTCAGACCCAGCGGCTGGAGCGCGCGCTGTCGGCCAGCCGCGATATCGATCGCTACTCCGCTTACGTCGGAAGCGGGGCGGTGCGCTTTTATCTGCCGATGGATGTTCTGCTGGAGGATGAAAACACCGCCCAGCTGGTGGTGGTGGCGAAAGACCTGGCGGCACGGGCGCGGCTTCAGCGCTATCTCGCCGCGCTTCTCGCCCGGGAATTCAGCGATATCACTACCCGCGTGTCGCCCCTTGAGCTGGGGCCGCCGGTCGGCTGGCCGGTGCGTTATCGCGTCAGCGGGCCGGATGACGGACGCGTTCAGGCGCTGGCGGAACGGCTTGCCGCCGCGCTCGGCCGCTCCTCTCTGACGCGTGAGGTAAATCAGACGGCAGGCGAGCCTGAGCGGGTGGTGACCCTGAAGGTTAACCAGACGGCCGCGCGCGCGGTAGGGCTCTCCTCAGAGCAGATCGCCAGCTATCTCAACACCCTCTGGTCTGGCGCGACCATTACTCGCGTGCGCGATAATGACCGGCTGGTTGACGTGGTGTTGCAGGGCAACGCGGCGGAGAGAAACGATCTCAGCAGCCTCCAGGCACTGATGATAACGGCGCCGACGGGCGTGAAAATCCCACTGGCGCAGGTCGCTACGCCGCAGTGGGCGCTGGAGGATCCGGTAATCTGGCGTCGCCAGCGTCTGCCGTTTATCACCGTGCAGACCGACCTGCCGCCCGGCCTGCGCGCCGAAGCGGTGTCGGCCGGCCTGGGCCCGATCCTCGACAGATTCAGAGCCAGCCTGCCGCCAGGCTACAGCATCAGCGAAGAGGGTGCCGTAGCCGAGTCGAACAAGGGCAACGGATCGGTTTTCGCCGTGCTGCCGGTCACGCTGCTTTGCATGCTGACGCTGCTGATGATCCAGCTTCAGCGCTTCTCCCGCATGCTGCTTGCGCTGCTGATGGCGCCTTTTGCCCTGCCGGGCATCGTCCTGGCGATGCTGCCGACCGGCACGCCGATGGGGTTTGTGGCGCTGCTGGGCATTATCGCGCTGGCAGGCATGATTATCCGCAATGCGGTGATACTCATCACCGAAGCGGAGAGCCAGCTAAGCGCGGGACGCCCCTGTAACGAGGCTATTGCCGCCGCCGCCCTGCACCGCGCGCGTCCCGTGCTGCTGACCGCCAGCGCAGCCATTCTGGGCATGATCCCGGTTTCGCATCAGATTTTCTGGGGCCCGATGGCGCTGGCGATTATCGGCGGGCTGATTGCAGCGACGCTGGTTACGCTCACGGTGCTGCCGGCGGCGCTCAGCCTGGTGATGCAGGCGGAAGCACGTATCAGGGCGAGGCGCCAGCCGAGGAGCTAATCCGGTTGCAATAGAGCGGGTCGGGTGAATTTTGATGGACAGCGCCGCCAAACCTGGTCATATTGTCATAGGTCAAAATTAACATTGTCATAGAATAATGAAAATATCAGGTAAAAGCGCAGGCGAAATCTTTGAGCAGGTCAGGGCGAAAATTGCGGCCGGGGAACTTAAACCGGGTCAGACGCTGCCTCCCGTACGGGAGCTTGCTGGCTTGCTAAAGATCAATCGCAACACCGTTGCCACCGCTTACAAACGCCTTACCGACGCGGGATTCGCCGTCTCGCGTGGGCGCAACGGCACCGTGATACGCGGCTTTATCACTTCCCCGATGGCGCAGGAAGGCTCATCGCCAGATATGGCGCTGCGCGATTTGGCAGGCGGCAATCCTTGCCGCGATCTCTTGCCGACGGTGAGTCTTGCGCCCGCTCGGCCTGGGCTGTATGGAGAGAGCGCAATCAGCGCGGAGATGGAGCAGATTGGCCGCCGCTGGATGGATGATGATGTGGCCTCATACGCGCTAAATCTGACCAGCGGCGCGGTGGACGCGGTCGAGCGTCTGCTTAATTGCTATCTTATCGCTGGCGATCGGGTCGGGGTCGAGGATCCCTGTTTTCTCAGCAGTATCAGCACATTGATGCATAACCGCCTGCAGGCCGCGGGCGTGCCGATGGATGTTGAGGGAATTCAGGTAAAGCCGCTGGCCGAACTGCTGGCTTCAGGCATTCAGGCGCTTATCATTACGCCGCGCGCGCACAATCCAACAGGCTTCGGGCTGAGCGCGAAGCGGGCGGCGCAAATTCGCTCGCTGTTGTCAGACTATCCCCAGGTACTGGTTATCGTTGACGATCACTTTTCGCTGCTTTCCACTCAGGACTATCACCATATTATTCCGCCTGCCACGCGTCACTGGGCGCTTATTCGCTCAACCTCTAAATTTCTCGGCCCCGATCTGCGGCTCGCCTTCGTCGCCAGCGATGATGAAACGTCACGGCGCCTGCGGCAGCGCCTGAACGCTGGTACCAACTGGGTCAGTCATCTTTTGCAGAAGGCCGCTGCGAGCGCGATACGCTCTCCCGATTTTCACGAGCAGATTGAAAGAGCGAAGAACGCCTATCGCGTCCGCCGTCAGATTTTGACCGATCTGTTGCGGCGTCATCACTTTGAGGTTTTCGACAAACATGACGGACTGAATCTGTGGATTCCGTTGGAGCGCGATAGCGCTGACCTTGTCATGCAGCTGGCGCAGAGGGGCTGGCTGGTTCGCGGCGGCGAAGTTTTTGGCCTGACGCGCCCCGCACATGGAGTGCGAATTACCGTTTCCGATCTTGAGTCGGCCGAGGCTGAGGCTTTCGCTCTTCTGATAGGCAGCCTGACATCGCCAGCCTGACGGCAGACCACGTTTTTAGCGCTGACCGCGCTTGTTCCTGCTTACATCACGGAGTTTATTTGCCATGCGCATACATTTTATTATTCACGAAAGCTTCGAAGCGCCGGGAGCCTATGAGATCTGGGCAAAAAATCGCGGGCATCAGGTGACCTGTTCGCGGGTTTATGCCGGCGAGCCGCTTCCTGCCTGTGTAGAGGATATCGATTTTCTTATCGTTATGGGCGGACCGCAGGATCCGGCAACCACCCCAGAGACGTGTCCGCACTTTGACGCTAAAGCCGAGCAAGCGGTCATTGCGGCTGCGATAAAAGCCGAAAAAGCGGTTATCGGCATCTGTCTGGGATCGCAGCTGATTGGCGAAGCGCTTGGCGCGCCGTTTGCTCACAGTCCTGAGAAGGAGATTGGCAAATTCCCGGTGTCGCTGACCGAGGCGGGCAGGAAACATGCGCTATTTAACCACTTTGGCGACACGCTCGAGGTGGGGCACTGGCATAACGATATGCCAGGACTGACGCCGGAAGCCGTCATCATTGCCTATAGCGAAGGATGTCCGCGCCAGATTGTTGCTTATGGCGAGCGAGTTTACGGGTTCCAGTGTCACATGGAGCTGACGCCGGAGGTAGTGGAGCGCCTGATTGCCCATTCAGACAACGATCTGCGCCGTGCGGCCGAATGGCGTTTTGTTCAAACGCCAGACGAACTGCGTGCGCACGACTATCGGGAAATGAACCAGGCGCTGTTTACCTTTCTCGACAAGCTGGCTGAGCGCTGCGGCGCTTAAACCCCTCTGCGCGCCAGCGCGCCGACGTCAGGCGCAGCCTTCGACCAGCACAAAGGTGCCGGTGGCCGCGCCCGCGCGCAGCTTTCGTGCGGCCTGATAGGCCGGGCTTTCATAGAAGCGCTTCGCCTCGGCAAAAGAGGCGAATGCGAAAATCACGTGCCGCTCATGCACCTCGCCTTCCAGATTTTCATATTGTCCGGACCAGGCGACGATTTCCGGGCTGAATTCCCGCATCGCTTCGCCGGCTGCGCTGGCGTATTCCGCGTAGGCCGCGGCGTCCGATACGGTGACGTGAGCGATTAAATAACCTTTTGCCGTCATGATAAGTACCTTCATTGGTGAACAGAGTTTAGAAGCAGGGTGTAAAACCACTCTATTGACTATTAAACTGCGCATAAACAGCCGAAATAAGAACGTGCTGTTACCGGAAAAGTGAACAATGAAGAATCTTGATGCGCTAATGGTGTTTGCGCGCGTGGCGGAGATGACAAGCTTTACCCGCGCGGCGGAAAGCCTGGGCATGCAGAAAGGGCGCGTATCGGCGGTGATACGCGAACTGGAGGCGGAGGTCGGTGCCACGCTGCTGCACCGCACCACGCGCAGCGTGCAGCTCACCGAGGATGGCCGCGCCTTTTATTCCCGCGCGCGGGACCTGCTGGCGGAGGCGGAAGAGTTACAGTCGATGTTCGCGGATCAGGGCGCGCCGCTGCGTGGGCGGCTGCGCGTCGATATGCCCACCGTGCTGGCGCAGTCGGTGGTGATACCGGCCTTGCCGCAGCTGATGGCGGCGCATCCGGCGCTGGAGATTGAGCTTTCCAGCACCGATCGCCGCGTCGACCTGGTGCAGGAAGGGTTTGACTGCGTGATCCGTCTAGGCCCCGTCGCGGATGAGACGCTGATTGCCCGGCCCTTAGGCAAGCTGCGCATGATCAATGCCGCAAGCCCGGCCTATCTCGCCCGTTACGGCACGCCGCGCACTCTCGAGGAGCTGGTCACTCAGCAACACTGCATGGTGCACTACGTGAGACATTTCGGCGCGAAACCCGACGGATGGGAATATCCGTCGGGCGACGGCTATAAAACGCTGATGCTGCCGGGCATGATGAAGGTGAACAGCGTGCAGACTTATCACGAGGCCGGGCTGGCGGGGATGGGACTCATCCAGGCGGGCTACTCCGCGCTGGCGCCGCATCTCGCCGCCGGCGCGCTGGTGGAGGTGCTGCCCGATCTGCGTCCCGCGCCGCTGAACGCCTTTTTCGTGGTGGCGCACCGTCGAAGCCTGTCGCAACGCGTCAGGGCCTTTATGCACTGGACGGAGGCGCTGCTCAAACCCTATTTTGACTGAGGGGTATCCAGCGGACGCAGACCGTTGCGGCTTTCTTCAGGCCCGGCGATGCGTTTTACCTCGCCTACCAGCAGGATATAGGAGAGCGCGCCGATCAAGGCCACCGCCGCGATATAGATCAGGGCCGGGCCAAAGCCGTAATCCTGCGCCAGATAGCCAATCACCAGCGGAACGGTTATGCCGCCCAGCCCGCCGACGAAATTGAACACGCCGCCGGTCAGGCCAATCAGACGCATCGGCGCCAGCGACGACACCAGCGACCAGGTGATCGACGCGAAGCCGTTGCCGAAAAAGGCCACAGCCATCAGCGCCATAATCCAGACGGGATCGTTGGTGTAGTTGGCGCCCATAATGCAGGTGGAGATCAGCAGTCCGCAGATAATCGGCGTTTTACGCGCCGCGCCGAGCGAATAGCCTCTCTTCACCAGTCTGTCCGCCAGCCAGCCGGAGAGCAGCACGCCAACAAAAGCGGCGAGAAAGGGCACCGTGGTCATAAAGCCCGCTTTCAGCGCGGTGATGCCTTTCTCCTGGGTCAGGTAGTTAGGGAACCAGGTCAGGAAAAACCACAGCGTCGAGGTCACGGCGAACTGCCCCAGATAGACGCCCAGCAGCTTGCGATGAAACACCAGCTTCCAGTCGGCTTTGCTCAGCGGCTGACGCGCTTCGCGGGTGGCGGGCGCATCGCCGTCAACCAGGCCGCCGCCGCGCTGTATATAATCGAGCTCCGCTTTGCCGATACCTTTGGTAAGACGCGGCGGCTGATAAACCCTGAACCAGACCAGCGACCAGATAATGCCGATACCGCCGGTGACGATAAAGACCCAGTGCCAGCTCAGCAGCTCCTGAATCCAGATTAACAGCGGCGTCAGAAAAGCCAGGCCGACAAACTGCCCGGAGGTGAAGAAACCCACCGCGGAAGCGCGCTCCTGTTCCGGAAACCAGCTGGTGACCATGCGGTTATTGGTGGGAAAGGCGGGCGCTTCGAAGATGCCGGTTACGGCGCGCAGGGCGATCAGCGATATCAGCCCGGTGGCGAAGCCCTGCAGCAGGGTCGCCACCGACCAGCCCAGAATGGCGATAAAATAGGTCAGCCGCGAACCAATGCGATCGAGAAACCAGCCGCCGGGGATCTGGCACAGGGTATAAAGCCAGGCGAATGCGGAAAAGACATAGCCCATCTCCGCTTTCGTGATGCCGAACTCCTGCTGAATATGAGCGGAAGCCACGGCCAGATTAGCCCGGTCGACGTAACAGATCACGACGGTAATAAAGATCATCAACAGCGTGAGATAACGACGTCGCCCTGGTTTTGCATTATTTACGGAAATATCCATCGCAATCTGTCTCCAGATTTTGGGCATGGCGAAGCCGTTCACCATGCCCTGTTATTTACAGAGGGTGTGTTTTCTATTTATTTATTGTCAGAGAATCCGCGACGAGCGGAGCCGGGTTAAATAATCCGCCTTACCACTCCGCGACGGAACCGTCCGCATGGCGCCACAACGGATTACGCCAGTCTGGCGCGTTTTTGCTGCGTTCGATCACCTGCTCCTCGTCGATTTCCACGCCGAGTCCCGGTTTCATTAAGGGTTTAAAGAAGCCGCCTTCCATGCTGAAGTCCGCTTTGTTTTTCACAAAGTCGAGCAGCTCCGCGCCCTGGTTGTAATGAATGCCCATGCTCTGCTCCTGGAAAACCGCGTTGCGCGAGACGAAATCGACGTGCAGACAGGCGGCAAGGGCGATCGGGCCGAGCGGGCAGTGCGGCGCGAAGGCGACGTCGTAGGCTTCCGCCATCGCGGCGATTTTTACGCACTCGGTGATGCCGCCGGCATGGGAGAGATCGGGCTGCAGAATCGCCAGTCCGCCCGCCTCGAGCACGCGTTTGAACTCAAAACGCGAGAACATGCGTTCGCCCGCCGCGATAGGGATAGCGGTTTGCGCCGCCAGCCTGGGGTAATATTCCGCCTGCTCCGCCAGTACCGGCTCCTCGATAAACAGCGGGCGGTAGGGTTCAAGCTCTTTAATCAACACCTTCGCCATCGGCGCGCTCACGCGGCCGTGAAAGTCGAGGCCGAACTCAATCTTATCGCCGAACGCATCGCGAATTTGCGCGACGGTATTCACCGCGGCGTCGACTTTGCGCGAGTCGTCGATAATGCCCAGCTCTTCGCAGCCGTTAAGCTTGAAGGTGTCAAAGCCGATTTCGCGTAACGTATGGATGCCGGCGATCACGTCCGCCGGTCGATCGCCGCCCACCCAGCTATAAGCTTTGATTTTATCCCGCACCAGGCCGCCCATCAGTTGCCATACCGGCGCGCCCAGCACCTTGCCTTTGATATCCCACAGCGCCTGATCGATGCCGGCGATGGCGCTCATCATGATCGGGCCGCCGCGGTAAAAACCGGCGCGGTACATCACCTGCCACAGATCGTTAATGCGCGCCGGATCCTGACCAATCAGGTAGTCGCCGAGTTCATGCACGGCGGCTTCGACGGTGCGCGCGCGTCCCTCGATAACGGGTTCTCCCCAGCCGACGACGCCTTCGTCGGTTTCGATTTTAAGAAACATCCAGCGCGGGGGTAAACGGTATGTGGTGAGCCGGGTTATTTTCATTTCACTGCCTCTCTGTATGCCTGAACAAATGCGGCCGCCTGCTGCGCGGTTCGCTCCACGGGCTGACCGGCGCGATAGAGATCGCTGCCGAGCCCGGCCCCTGCGCAGCCCGCCTCAAGCCACTGCGCCAGGTTTTCCGGCGTAACGCCGCCCACGGCCAGCACCGGCACGTCGTCGGGCAGCACCGCTTTTAGCGCCTTGATGTAGCCCGGGCCGAACGCGGAGGAGGGGAATATTTTTAACGCCTGCGCGCCGGCCTCCAGCGCGTTAAAGGCTTCGCTGGCCGTCGCGCAGCCAGGACAGACGATCATGCCGAGGTTTACGGCGTGGCGGATTAGCGCCGGCTGAATATTCGGCGTCACGATAAGCTTGCTGCCCATCTCCGCCAGCCTGTCCACCTGTTCGGTTTTCAACACCGTTCCGGCGCCTATCAACGCCCTGTCGCCGTAAGCCTCAAGGATCAGTGGGATGCTGAGCTCCCACTGCGGCGAATTGAGCGGAATTTCCACCGCATCGAAACCCGCGTCGATAACGGCGCCGACGTGCGCCACGACCTCGTCTGGCGTGACGCCGCGCAGAATCGCGATAAGGGGAAGTTCAGTTTGCCATTGCATTAACGATGCTCCTTATGCCTGCCTGAAAGGCGGTATCGCCGGCTATTACGCTGGCCTGCTGGCCAGCGGCGGCCAGCGCCTGTTGATATCGGCGGGTCAGCGATTCTCCGCCGACGAGGGCGATCGGCTGATGACCAAAGCGTTCGCGCATCGTGGCGACCTCCGCACCAATCAGCAGACCGGATAAAAATTCGCTGACCTCTTCAGGGGCCAGGCTGCCGAGGATATGCGCGGCGCGGATCTCGAAGAGCTGCGCCAGCAGCGCCGGTGTCGCAATTCCGCGCGCCAGTCCGGCGTCAAACGCTGTCTGCGACGGCTGCTGTTCAGGCAAACCGGCGCCAAGTAGCGAGTGGCGCAGCAGCAGCGCGTGAAGTTCGCCGGTCATCACGGTGTGAAAGTCGAGAATACGTTCGTTGTCGATCTGCACCCACTTACAGTGGGTGCCCGGCATCACGTAAACGGGCGAGGGCGCCAGCGCGTGGGCGCCAAGCAGCTGCGTCTCTTCGCCGCGCATCACGTTATGGTGATCCTCGCGGCTGACGCACATACCGGGCACGATCCAGACGTTCTCGGCGACAGGCGTCAGCTGCTCGCCGATGGCTGATAAGCGGGCAGGCAGCGGCAGATAGGGCACGCTTTTCCAGCCCACGTTGCTCCCTACCATCCCGGCCATCACCACCGGCGTCGCGCCGTCGCGCCACCCCTGCGTGATCTCGTCTAATACCGCCTGCGGGCGCTTCCCGTTCAGCCGGGTGACGCCCGCTTCTGACTCTCTGCTTTCCTGACAGCGTTCGTTGTCGAAAAGCCAGGCGCGCAAATTGGTGGAGCCCCAGTCAACGGCGATATAGCGAGATCTCATGTAATGTCCTTTAACCTGTGTGTCGAGCTGGCGATCATGGTGTACGCCGCCTGCTCTGCCGCATCGCCGTTCTGCAGCCGTATGGCGTCGAACAGCGCTTTATGTTCGCTTAGCGTTTTCGGCATATTGGCCTCGTCGCCCTGCCAGGTACGCTCGAAGACGGCGCGCTGGAGGGAGCTGATCGCCACGCTAAGCTGTTCCAGCACCGGGTTGTGCACCGCGCGCAGCACCGCTTCGTGATAGCGAATGTCCGCTTCGTTAAAGGCGTCCCGGTCCTGGTTGTTGGCGATCATGTCGTTGAGCGCCGATTCAATCTGCGCCAGATTCTGCGACGTCGCGCGCTCCGCCGCCCAGCGGGCGATGGCCGGTTCAACCAGATTGCGCACTTCGCTCATGGCCGCAATCAGGCGCGGATCGTCGTCGTTTTCCAGCACCCACTGCAGTACGTCCGAGTCCAGGTAGTTCCACTGATTGCGCGGCGTGACGAAGGCGCCGTAGTAACGCTTTATTTCAATAAGCCGCTTCGCCGTCAGCGAACGGAACACCTCGCGGATGATATTGCGCGAGGTGGCGAATTCGTCACACAGCTCCGCCTCGGCCGGCAGCGGCGCGCCGGGCAGATATTTTCCGCTGACGATCTGCTGGCCCAGCGTAATCACGATACGGTCGGTTTTGTTGAGGGTCATAGAAGCTCCTTGTGCCTGCCTGTTTGCTTCTACTTTACCCTGAACGCTCAGTTTCGCCTCATATTTGAAGTACAAAGTAGAGGTAAGCAGCTATCAGTGTGGCGCCATTGTAGTACGATAAATAATATCTGTACTACAATGTGGATCACAAAACAGCCATATTGATAACGGTGTTTGTCGTCAGCGCGTTGCGCGAAATGTGATCAACAGAAGAGAAAGATGCTTTGTAATCGATTACTTTTTTAACGGGCAACAATTGTAATCGATTACTTTTCTCCGCGAGGCTGCTATGGTTTCTTATACGCAAAGTAATGATCACGCCGTAGCGGCGCAGCGCATGCTGGTGCCGCGGCTGTCGCTGATGATGTTTCTGCAGTTCTTTATCTGGGGCAGCTGGTCGGTGACGCTCGGGCTGGTGATGACGCAGCACAATATGTCGCTGCTGATTGGCGATGCCTTCTCTGCCGGGCCGATTGCGTCGATACTGTCGCCCTTTGTGCTGGGCATGCTGGTGGATCGCTTCTTCCCGTCGCAGAAGGTGCTGGCGGTGATGCATCTGGCTGGCGCGGTAATTTTGTGGTTTGTGCCGCAGGCGGTGGTGGCGGAGAACGGCGGCTTGCTGATCGCCTTACTGTTCGGCTACACGCTGTGCTACATGCCAACGCTGGCGCTGACCAACAATATCGCCTTTCACAGCCTGGCGAGCAGCGAGAAAAGTTTCCCGGTGGTGCGGGTATTCGGCACGATCGGCTGGATCGTAGCGGGAATTTTTATCGGCGTTGTCGGCATCGCCTCCAGCGTCGCTATCTTTACGCTGGCGGCCATCAGCTCGGTCGCGCTGGCGATCTACAGCCTGACGCTGCCGCATACGCCAGCGCCGGCGAAAGGATCGCCTTTTCACCTGCGCGATCTCTTCTGCGCTGACGCCTTCGCGCTGCTGAAAATCCGCCACTTTTTTATTTTTTCGCTCTGCGCCACCCTGATCTCTGTCCCGCTAGGTACCTATTACGCCTTTACCGCCTCCTGGCTGGCCGACGCCGGGGTGAAAAACGTCAGTACCCTGATGTCGTTTGGTCAGATGTCGGAAATCTTTTTTATGCTGGTGATCCCGCTGCTGTTCCGTCGCCTCGGCGTGAAAATCATGCTGCTGGTAGGCATGGCCGCCTGGTTTGTACGCTATGCGCTGTTCGCCATGGGCATGGGCGAAGAGGGACGGGCCCTGATCTGGCTGGGCATCTTGCTGCACGGCGTCTGTTACGACTTTTTCTTTGTGGTCGGCTTTATCTATACCGACCGCATCGCGGGCGAGAAAGTAAAAGGGCAGGCGCAGAGCATGATCGTGATGTTTACCTACGGCATCGGCATGCTGCTGGGGTCGCAAATCTCCGGCGCGCTCTATAACCATCTGGTGGCCGGTCAGGTTTCCGCCGCCAGCTGGGCGCTGTTCTGGTGGATCCCGGCGATTGCCGCCGCGGCGATCGCCGTGCTGTTTCTGTTCACGTTCAAGTATCGCGACTAAGCGGTTTTATGGGAGGTGGTTTTTGAAAACGTTGAAAGGTCCGGGCATTTTTCTTTCGCAGTTTATCGGGCAGCAGGCGCCGTTTAATTCGCTGGAGGGGCTGGCGCAATGGGCAGCGTCGCTCGGCTATAAAGCCCTGCAGATCCCCTGCAACCATCCTGGGATATTCGATCTGCAGCGGGCCGCCAGCAGCCAGACCTACTGTGATGAAGTGCGCGGATTGCTGCAGGAGAAGGGGCTATGCATCAGCGAACTCTCAACGCATCTGGAGGGGCAGCTGGTAGCGGTGCATCCGGCGCACGACGCCGCCTTCGACAACTTCGCGCCGGCGAGCGTGCGCGGCAAGCGCGAGGCGCGCACCGCCTGGGCGACAGAGCAGGTGGCGCTGGCGGCGGCCGCTTCGCAAAACCTCGGGCTGCGCGCCCATGCGACTTTCTCCGGTTCGCTCGCCTGGCCCTATATCTATCCCTGGCCGCCGCACAATCCGCAGCTGTTCGAGGAGGCGTTCGCCGAGCTGGCGCGCCGCTGGCAGCCGCTGCTCGACATCTACGATCGCCACGGCGTTGACCTCTGCTATGAGCTGCATCCCGGCGAAGATCTGCATGACGGCGTGACCTTTGAGCGCTTCCTGGAGAAGGTTGATCATCATCCGCGCTGCAATATTCTCTTTGACCCCAGCCACCTGCACCTTCAGCACATCGATTACCTGCAGTTTATCGATATCTATCACGCGCGCATCAAAGCCTTTCACGTTAAAGATGCCGAGTACTTGCCGAACGGCCGCAGCGGCGTCTACGGCGGCTACCAGAAATGGATCGACCGCGCCGGACGCTTTCGCTCGCCGGGCGACGGCCAGATCGACTTCAAGGGCATTTTCAGCAGGCTGGCGCAGTACAACTATGATGGCTGGGCGGTGCTGGAGTGGGAGTGCTGCCTGAAAGAGGCGGAGACCGGCGCACGCGAGGGCGCGGAGTTTATTCGCCGCCGCATTATTCCGGTGGCGGAGCATGACTTTGATGACTTCGCTGCCCGGCAGAGCAGCGCCAGCGTGCGCGCCGCGCTTGGCCTGCCGGAGTGATACTGGCCTGACCGGCAGCAGCGGCAGTGAGGTTGCGCTCTGGCTCACCGGCGCGCCTTGCTGCTGCACGACAGCGGCCGATTTGCACTAACGTCTTGTCTCGCGGGGGATTATGATAGCCAGCAGACCAGAAACCGACCCAGGAAGTCATCCCACCATGTCCATTCAAAAAATCGCGAAGCTGGCCGGCGTCTCCGTTGCCACGGTCTCTCGCGTCATTAACAACAGCGACAGCGTCAAGGAAATCAACCGGGATAAAGTGCTAAAGGCGATTGAAGCCAGCAACTATCAACCTAATCTGCTGGCGCGGCAGCTTCGCACCGCGCGCAGCTCGATGGTGCTGGTGCTGGTTTCCGATATTTCCAACCCGTTTTGCGCGGAAATCGTCAAGGGGATAGAGGCGCAGGCAGAGCAGAACGGCTATCGCATTCTGCTGTGCAACTCCGGTGCCGATATCAATCGCTCACGCTCCAGCCTGCAGCTGCTGGCGGGGAAAATGGTGGAGGGCGTGATTACCATGGACGCCTTCACCCGGCTGCCGGAGCTGACGCAGCTGATCGGCGATATGCCCTGGGTGCAGTGCGCGGAGTATGCTGACGCTGGCGATATCTCCTGCGTAGGGATCAACGATACCGACGCGGCGCGCCAGCTGGTCGCCCATCTGGCGGACGGCGGCCGTAGGCATATCGCCCTGATTAACCACGATCTCAGCTACAAATATGCCCAGCTGCGCCAGCAGGGCTATCAGCAGGAGCTGGAGAGCCGGGGTTTGAGCTGGCAGGCGATCGGCTACGCCAGCGATCTTAGCTTTAGCGCCGGCAAACAGGCGATGCAGGCGCTGCTGAGGCGCGACATCCGGCCCGACGCGGTGTTTGCCGTATCGGATACGCTGGCGGCCGGCGCGATGTCCGCCATCGAGTCGGCGGGTCTGCGCATTCCGCAGGATATTGCCGTGGCCGGTTTTGACGGCACCGAACTCGCTGAAATCGTTTCGCCGGCGCTCACCACCGTCGCTCAGCCGTCGCGCGAGATTGGCCGCACGGCCTTTGACCTGCTGCTGAAGAAAATAGCCGATCCGCAGGCGCCCACGGAACGGGTAATGATGGCATGGCGGCTAATTTTGCGCGCCAGCGCCTGAGGCAAACCCGTGCGCCGTTTATGTTAATTTATTAATAGCGTATTAATGCCTTACATATTCAGCGGGCGGATTTCTCTCTTCCACACATTTTTATTGATAAAAGTCAGCTAATTATCAGGTCTGAAAATATCAGCGCATGCTGTTTAAGACTGGTTTAATTTTTACGCGCCAGGATTGCAGGCGAAATTAACACTTTTTGATTCTGGTTAACAAAAGGAGCATGGTCATGCTGATTAAAAAGGCAGCGGTTAGTTTAATTATGCTGGCGGCAGCGTCAACGCTTTCAGCCTGCGCGGGACGCTATATTATTTCCACGAATGACGGACATATGATTAATGCAAAAGGTAAGCCCGTCATTGATAAAGAAACAGGCATGATCTCCTATGAAGATGCCAGCGGAAATATGCACCAGCTACAGAAGCATGATGTAAAAGAGATCGTGGAAGAATAATGACGCGGCGACTTTACAGCACCGTATCTTAAATCTTCTCGCAAGAGAGTCTTTCGAGACGTAAGCGAATAACGTTGCGTTTTGACGTAGCAGGTTCAGGTTTTATATTGAATCAGGGTTGAAAGTAGTAATGAAAAAAATGATTTTGCTGATATTGCCTCTCTTGCTGACAAGCTGCGCAGAATACAAATGGGTAAAGCAGGGGGCAAGCGATCGCGATGAGACAGTGGTTGAAACCGCCTGCGAGGCTCAGGCGCTGCGCGACTTGCCGCCGGATAACGTCGTGAGCGGCAAGTCCGTATCCCATGATAAAAAACATGACGAATCTGACGTTAGCTATACCGTAAGCGATTCCAATCAGTATCAAAGAGAGATTTTAGTTAAAGACTGTATGTACAAACAAGGCTGGAGCCAGATCGAGGTTCAGCACTGATTGCTCGCCATTCCGATGTCTGCCGTGGCGCGCCGTTCAGGCATGGCAGACTGAATGTATCTTTATCATCCTGCAGGGACAGGCCAGCGCCAGCGCCTCCCAGCGGCTGATTTCTTCTGAAAACCGGAGGTAAACACGTGTCTAAAACCGCTAAAGCGATGCTTCTCTCAGCCGCTATGCTCGTCACCGGCAGCGGCATCGCATCGGAAAGTACGCCTGATATTACCGTTTTTGCTTCGAAGGATGCGCAGGGCAGCGTCTGGAACAGCGTGACGGATAAAGCGCAGTACCAGGTTTCCTACAAAGTGACGATCAATAACAACGGGAAGCAGGCGTTTACGCCGGGCAAAAATAATAAGATGTGCCTGTTTCTCTTCGATAGTCAGGGACATCAGCTGATGAGCAACGGTATCCAGCTTGAACTGCTTTCGCCTTATAAAGGAGGAGAGTCGCGTTATGGCACCGTGATGTTTACCAGCGATAACGATGCGCTATTTGATCTGCCTTTTGTGAAGCTCGCGACGGGGGAGAAATGCCTTACCGCGGCGGTGAAACGCTGACAATAATGGCACATCATGGGCAAAAAAAATCCCGCTTCGTGAGTCGTTGGCGACCGGTAGGTTGAAGCGGGAGAGCCATAATGGCTGACACCAGGGAAAGGCATAACACATACTCCTTACAGATTAATCTAACAATTTTATTTCGCTAACTAATTATTTGGCGATAGCTACTGGCGTTGATCTAAATCAAAACCGGACGTAAATAATTATCAAACGAAATGCTGTTTATTTAATGCGTTTATTTATTATTCGTATTGGTACTGCAATATTATCGTCAGCTCTTTCAGACGGGGCGAGTATTAAAATATCGGTCTTGATCAAAAATCAGAGGAAATAAAATGTTTAAGCAATTGATCGCGAGTCTGACAATAATGTTGGGATGTACCGCAGTGTCGGGCTGCGTAATGGCTGACGGAGGTGGGCATCGCCACTATGCACCCGCCTCTGATAAACATCATCGCAGCGCGCCCAGCGCTTCGCACCATATGGGGCCGCCGCCCGCGCAAGACAGCGCTTTTCAACATATGGGCCCACCGCCCGCGCCAGGTAGCGCTGCTCAGCATATGGGGCCGCCGCCCGCAAACGGCATTCACCGCCAGTAAGCCACAGGCGCGCTCGCGCGGGCAGCTGGTTTCTGCTTAACCCGGCCCCTCGCTGCCCGCCGCCAGCAGCGGCACCAGCACATCGCTAATGGGCGTCGCGATGCCGTGCGCGCGGCCGTAACGCTGTATCACGCCGTTGCGGATCTCCCACTCCAGCGGACGATTCGCCTGCCGGTCGGCAAGTATCGAGGTCCCTAAATCTGCTGGCGCCTGATGAAACACGTCAAGGATCTCCTGCGGCACTCTATCGCTCAGGATCGCGCCCTGCGCCCGCGCGACGCTCAGGCATTCGCGCAGGTAATCCAGCGCCAGCGCGGTGATATCGGCGCGCGCAAACATGCCGGCGCGACGGTTAGCCAGCACCATCAGACCCGCCACTGCGTTTTGCAGCAGCTTGCGCCAGGCGATCGAGACAAAGTCTGCTGTGAGCGCTACCGCACAGCGCGTGCCGCTCAGCGCCTCCACCACCCGCCGAGCCTCCGGCCGATCCGGCAGCGTCAGGCGCGGCGCGGCGCGCAGCCAGACCGAGGCATCTGGCTCGCGCTGCGCCGGAAACCAGACCACCGCCGGCAGCACGACGGCGCCATTTACCCAGGGTTCCAGCTGTGTCTGCTGTTCCACGCCGTTTTGCAGCGCGCACACCACGCTGTTTTTGTCGCACAGTTGCGCCAGCCAGTCGGCACAGTCGGCGACCTGGGTGGTTTTCACCGCCACGAAGAGCAGATCGACCGGGCGCTCAATAGCGGCCGGATCGGTGATGACGGGGCCAGGCACCACGATTTCACCCCGATCGTGACGCAGGATAAGCTGCGGATGCGCGGTGCGCCCGCACAAACGCGGCGTGCGGCCCGCTTCATGCAGTGCGGCGGCGATGGTGGTGCCAATCGCGCCCGGTCCCAGCAGCGCAGTGGTAAGGCGATCTGACATGGTAAGCTCTCCTGACTGAATTAATTCATCATAAAGGTGCCCGCGGCTATCACCGCGCACGCCAGCATTTTCCTGATCGTTAAGGCCTCGCCAAGGAACAGATAGCCCAGCACGGCGGCAAACAGCACGCTGGTCTCGCGCAGCGCGGAAACCGCACCCATGGGCGCAGAGGCCATGACCTCAATAATAATGCCGTAGGCCAGCAGCGATACCAGCCCGCCCGCCGCCGCGACCGGCAGGCCCGGGCGCCAGCGCAGCAGGCTTTTCGCATCGCGCAGCGCGATATAGATCGCCGGCATCAGCGCGCCCCAGCAGGCGCTCATCCACAGTGTATAGGAGAGCGCGCTGCCGGAGAGGCGCACTCCGATACCGTCCACCACGCTATAGGCGGCAATAAACGCGCCGGTCGCCAGCGGATAGCGCAGATTAGGCATTCGCCCTTTGCCGCCGCTTATCGCCAGCAGCAGGATGCCGCCGGAAATCAGCGCAATGCCGACCAGCGTGCGCAGCTCGATCTTCTCCCCGGCGACGATGGCCGCCGCGCAGGTCACCATCAGCGGCGACGAGCCGCGCGCAATCGGGTAGCTCTGCCCCAGATCGCCGCTGCGATAGCTGCGCACCAGGCAGAGGTTGTAGCCGACATGCAGCAGCGCCGATAGCAGCGCCCAGGGCCAGCTGGCGCGCGCTGGCATCGGCATAAAGGGCGCGATAAGGACGCAAACCGCGGCGATAGCCAGGCACATGATGCTCATCGACCAGAGCCGATCGTCGCCGCCGCGCAACAGGGCGTTCCAGCCTGCATGCAGCAGGGCAGCAAATAAGGTCAGTAAAATAAGATAGCTGGGCATGGGCTGATGCTATCAGCCTGTGCACGAATAAAAAGCGAAGTCTCGTCATTGCCGTATGAACAAAAGCTCATAGGTCAGACATAACGGCTTTGCGCCTCGCGGGATTGCGCCAGCAGCCAGCGGCGAAACGTCACGATATGCGGCTCGGCTTCTGTCCCTTTCGGGCAGACGAAGTAATAGGCGGCGGGCGAGGGGAAAGGGATGGCGAACAGCCGCACCAGTGAGCCTTCCGCCAGCTCTTTTTCAACGTGTCCGCTGCGCGCCAGCGCGATGCCCTGGCCCAGCAACGCGGCCTCAATCGTCATATTGGTGTCGGCGAAGCGCACGCTCTCGTGCAGCACATCGATCGGGATGCCATTCAGTCTGAACCAGACGTCCCATTTCGGCACCAGATCGGCGCCGTCGCGCGTCAGCAGCGGGTAGCGTAGCAGCTCGGCTGGCTCTTCCGGAACGCCGAAGCGCTGCAGGAGCGCAGGACTGGCGACCGGAAAGAGCTGCTCGCGGAACATAAACTCCGTGTGCAGCGCCGGGTAATCTCCCTGACCGAAGCGAATGGCCACGTCTGCATCGGTGCTGGCGAAGTTGATGGCGCTGTCGGTGCTTTCCAGCGTTACCAGAATCTCCGGGTGCAGGCGCGCTAAATCGGGCAGGCGCGGCAGCAGCCACTTCAGGGCGAATGAGTAGGTGGTGCTGACGCGCAGCCGCACGCGCCCTTTTTGCTCGCGCAGATCGGCAAGCGTCGTATCCAGCTTGCTGAAAAACTCGCGCACCAGCGGCGCGAGGGCGGCGCCTGCGGGCGTCAGGCTCAGCGTTTTACCGCGCTGAAAGAGCTGCACGCCCCAAACGGCTTCCAGGTGCTTCAGCTGGTGGCTGACCGCGCTTTGCGTTACGCACAGCTCTGCGGCGGCCGAGGTAAAGGTGGTGTGGCGCGTCGCGACTTCAAACGCGCGCAGCGTCGCGGTAGGGGGCAAATCACGCATCATCGATTCCAGTTTATGAGCTAAGACTCATGACACCTTAAGGCGAACGCCGCTGAAAAGACAGCTGGGCTTCTTAAAGCCGGGAGCCAGCGTCGCCAGCGCGGGCAAAATTCGCTACTATCCGCGCTCATCTCTCAACGGACCGCCTGATGTCAGCTATTGTCGATACCTTTATCGCCCCGCCGTGTCTGGAACAGATAGAGACGCTCTATCAGGACGACCATCTGGTGCTAATCAATAAACCCGCCGGGCTGCTCAGCCTCTCAGGGAAAAATCCGCTTAACCTCGATTCGGTGCACTACCGGCTGGCGGCGCGTTTTCCCGGCTGCACTCTGGTGCATCGGCTCGATTTCGGCACCTCAGGGCTCATGGTGATCGCGCGCAATAAAGCGATTAACGCCGCGCTCTGCCAGCAGTTCAGCCAGCGCACGGTGAGCAAGGGCTACAGCGCGCTGCTGTGCGGACATGTGCCGGAGGATGAGGGGATGATCGAGGCGGCGATCGCCAAAGATCCGGCGCGCTTCCCGCTGATGGCGATTTGCGCCGCAAGCGGCAAGCCCGCGCGATCTCGCTATCGCGTCGTTGAGCGCTTTTATCAGGCGGGGGAAGGCGGCGTGGCGCTACCGTTGACGCGCGTCGCACTGACGCCAGAGACCGGGCGCACCCATCAGTTGCGCATTCACTGCCAGCTGATAGGGCATGCTATTTTGGGCTGCGATCTTTATGGCGGGCGTCTGCCGCCGGGGGCCGACCGCGCACCGCGGCTGATGCTGCACGCCAGCGAGCTGCATTTTACCCATCCGGTGAGCGGAGAGCGGATAGCCGCGCGCCATACCAGCCCGTTTTAAATGCGTTTCAGCGGACGTTTGCCTCGACAGCGCGCGTTGGGGCGGGCATTACCACATCAGATCGTCAGGCACCTTAAAGTCGGCGTAGGGATCGTCTTCATCCTGCTCTTCCTGACTGAGCGCGCTGTTTAATACGATGCTGTTGGCGTCGCGCTGCGCGATCTTATCGGCGACGCTGGCGGGGATAATGGCGTAATGGCTTTCGCCGTTCTCCGCTGTCAGGCGCGCAATGGCGAGTCGGCCGCTAATCAGCTGCGCCTGGGTCGCCTTATCTACCTCGATTTTTTTGATCAGATTATTATCGGTGAAGTTAAAACCGATATTGCCGCGTGAAATGTCGATGCGGTTCATCTCAATCAGCTGTTTGATCTGCGCCTTATACTCGCGCGACAACACCGCCTGCTTTTGCTGTTCGTTAAGCAGTTTATCGCGCTCCTGTTGGGCTTTTTTATTCTCTTCCACTGCCTGTCTCGCCTCACGCGCCTGAACGCGCGATTTTTTGGCGGTTCTCTGCACCTTGTCCATTTTCTTGCTGCTGACCAGGCCAGCTTTGAGCATCTGCTCTTGTAAGGTAAGTTTCGTCATCGTTGTTTCTAAGCCCGTTGAAAAATTTTTCTGATTATACCTGTAAATCGGGTGGCCGCCGAGGGCCGCTCGCCCAATCCCGTACCGCGCGCCAGCCTGCCGCTGCGCTAGCGATAGCGCCAGGACGCCTGTTCTCGCCGACACACCGCGATAAGCGTCTCCCGCAGCCAGCGGTGCAGCGGATCCGCCTGAAGTCGGGGATGCCAGATAGCGGCGATGCTAATGGCGGGCGTGACGACGGGCAGCTCAAAGGGGACCACATCGCCTGCCGCCATGCCGGACGCGACGCCGTTGAGCGAGGAGAGCGTCACCAGACCGAGCATATCGGAGGCGCGAACCAGCGGGAGCGCGTTGGCAAAGGCGGGAACCACCACGCTCACGCGCCGCTGCCAACCCAGCGAGGCGAGCGCGACATCGACTGGGCCCCACTGTTTATTGTGGCGCGAAACCACAACGTGTGGGTAGCTGGCGTAGCGTTCCGCCGTCACGCCTGGCGCCTGCAATAGCGGGTGATCGCGGCGGCAGATGCCGACAAAACGATCGCTGAAGAGCGTTCTCAGCTTCAGCTCAGGCGCATCCGTGCCGAGCACGCCGATCTCCAGGTCGATTTCACCGCTGCGCAAGGCGTGCGGCGCTTTGTCACGTTTGGCGACGAACACCAGCTGGGTCAGCGGCGCTTGTTGCTGCAGCTCCGACGCCAGCGCGGCGGCGGCGAGATCGACAAAGCTTTCATTGGCGCGAATAAGAAAGCTGCGCTCAATGCTGGCGAGGTTTAGCCGATCGGCTGGCGGCTGTAGGATCGCCTGCGCGCTGCGGGCGATATGGGCGACGCGCCCGGCCAGCTCAGCGGCGTAGGGCGTCGGCACCATCTGGCGGCCGGCCTGCACCAGCAGCGGGTCGCCGGTTGCCGCCCGCAGGCGGGTCAGGGCGCGGCTCATGGCGGAGACGCTGAGGCCCATCCGCCGCGCCGCGCCGGTCACGCTGCACTCTGTCAGCAGGGCATCCAGCGCGGTCAGCAGATTTAGATCGATATCAGGCATAGGGATAAGGTTGGTTGCGTGCGATGCAAACTATTGTTGCACGTAGCGCGTCTGGTGTAATGGTTTGCTGCCGATTAGGGTGGAGATCCCTGAATTCCCCGTGGAGATCGCCATGACCCTTAACAACGAAGAGACCACATCGCCCCATTTTTTACTGATCGGCGCCTCGCGCGGCATCGGACTGGCTATGGCCGAAGCGCTGCTCCGGCGCGGCTGGCGGGTCACCGCCACAGTGCGCGCGGCCGCGCCAGCGCTGGCGAGCCTGGCGCTGCGCTATGGGCAGGCGCTAACCACCGAACAGCTGGATATCACGGATGAGGCGCAGCTGGCCGCTCTGCGTCATCGTCTCCGGCATCAGCGCTTCAGCGCGCTGTTCGTCAATGCTGGCATTACCAACCACGACCAAAACCAGACTATTGCAGAGGTCAGCACCGAAGAGTTCGCGCATCTGATGATCACCAATGCGCTGGCGCCGCTGCGGGTGATTGAGGCGCTGCAGGACCGGGTGGATGCGGACGGACTGATCGGCGTGATGTCTTCCGGACAGGGGAGTATCGGCAACAATCACCAGGGCGGCAGAGAGGTTTATCGCGGCACCAAGGCTGCGCTGAATCAGTATATGCGCAGCTACGCCGCGCGGCAGGCGAAACTCGCGCCCGCTCGCGCGCTACTGCTGCTGGCGCCAGGCTGGATCCGCACTGCGCTGGGCGGAGAGGAGGGGGCCTACAGCCTGGAGGAGACGATTCCCGATATCGTCAGCGTCATCGAAAGCCGGCGCGGTCAGCCCGGCCTGGCCTTCCTGGATCGCTTCGGGAAAAGCGTGCCGTGGTAACCCCGCGCTTCGCCGCGCATAATAAAAAACCTCGCCATAGCGAGGTTTTTTATTATGCGAGTTTAAAGATCGCGGTCGAACGGCTGAGCTGCGCTGCCTGATCTTCCAGTGACGCGGCGGCGGCGGCGGCCTGTTCCACCAGCGCGGCGTTTTGCTGGGTCACCTCATCCATCTGAGTGATGGCGATGCCGACGTGCTCGATGCCGTTAACCTGCTCGCCGGAGGCGGTATAGATTTCCGACATGATCGTCGAGACGTCGCCGATCGCGGTGACGATGCCGGTCATGGTTTTGCCCGCCTGGGCGACCAGGTCGGTGCCTTCCGCTATGCGATGGTTCGAGGCTTCGATCAGCGATTTAATCTCTTTCGCCGCTGTCGCGCTGCGCTGGGCGAGGGCGCGCACTTCGCTGGCCACCACGGCGAAACCGCGGCCCTGCTCGCCGGCGCGAGCCGCTTCCACCGCGGCGTTGAGCGCCAGGATATTGGTCTGGAAGGCGATGCTTTCAATGGTGCCGATAATATCGACCACGCTCTTCGAGCTGTCGAAAATAGCGGCCATAGTCGTGACGACTTTTTCCACCACCTCGCCGCCCTGCTGCGCGACCTGTGAAGCGTCGGACGCCAGGCTGCTGGCGTTTTGCGCGTTAGCGGCGTTTTGCCGGACGGTGGCGGTCAGCTGCTCCATGCTTGCTGAGGTCTCTTCCAGCGAGGCGGCCTGCTGCTCCGTTCGCGCAGAGAGATCGGTATTGCCCAGCGCAACCTCTTTAGAGGCGTTGTCGATAGAGAAGGCGGCGGTCTGAATATCGGAAACCACCTTTTTGAGCTGCTCCTGCATAGCGGTAAAGGTGGCGATCAAAATACCGGTCTCATCTTTTGACCGCGCCACCAGCGTGGTGGAGAGATCGCCGGCGGCAATTGCCTTAGCCGCTTTTACCGCTTCTTCAAGGGGAAGGGTAATCGAGCGGGCAAGAGCATAGCCTAATGCGGAGGCGATGCCTAAGCCCAAAAGCGCGCCGATACACAGCGTCAGCCGGGTCTGGGTTTCAATGGAGTCGACAGAGTGCTGCCGTTCGCCGAGCAGGCTTTTTTCGCCGTTGACGATCTCATCGATGGTTTTACGCATCTGATCCATCTGCGGCTTACCGGTATTGGCTTCGAAAGCGGCATTGAAATCCATCTGCGTCATCGAACCGGCATTTAACGCGCGGCGGTGCGCCAGCAGTTCAGCGACAAATTTATCCTGCCAGGCTTGCTCCTGGCGGAGTAAATTATCCAGACGCTGCTGCTGAGCAGGGTTATCCGCGGTTAAGCCTTTAGCTTCCTGCAGCAACTTAACGAAATCTTCTTTGCCCGCCTTCCAGGGATCGAGCATCTCCTCTTTGCCGTTAATCGCATAGCCGCGCAGACCCGTTTCCATATTCACCAGGCTTTGGGTCAGGGCGCGGCTTTTATCGACGACGCGCCAGCTATGAATGTTCCAGTCGTTGGTATTAACAATGCTGGAAAAGTTGTTGTAGAAGGTTGCGGACAGAGCCAGCAATAAAACCACAACGGCGCCAAAGGCAAAAAAGAACTTTTTCTTAACAGGTAAATTTCTGAACATTTATTTCTCGTTCCACATACGTTAACAGAGCAGTTTGAAGAGCCGTAAAACCGATAAGTTATCGGCATGGATATCTGCGGCTTCAATTAAAGTTCTGAAAGCATGCATAATGAGAAATAGATCCTTTATTTCTCTTTTGTTTTTTATTTTCAGACGGATAATTAGGCGTGCGCATCAAAATTTGCGTAACTATCTATAAGCTGAGGCACTAGCGGGGCGCAAGAGTGAAATGGGGATGTTTGCCAGCCAGCAACAGCAGAAGCTCATATTCTCCCTGGCTGAGCAATCCAGGGTTGGATGTGGCTTCCTTAAGCTGCCAGCCACGCAGACTTAGATCGAACCGTTCGGCGGCACGCTCCTGCGTCAGGCCCGCCGCGATACGCAGAGAACGGACATCAGGCTGAACAATCACGCCTGGCTTAAAGGATTTATTGGTCATAATTTTTCTCTTTTATGCAACAAGCTCTGCTCCAGCGGGGCGTTTTGCGGCATACGCTAAAGGGTTAACAGACGTTATGCATCATAGACGCTTGCTTCTGCTGTTTCTGGGTTATGTTGTCACGCGTTATGCACATTTGCGCGAAATAAACTGATTGTTTCGATTAGCGTAACGGCTAATTCAGCGTGCTGAATTTGATTTTAATGCGTCCTGAGAGGCGCCACCCGATTTAATGCAGGCTGTGCCTCTCAGAACCCTCTCATAATTCCGCTACAGAATCGTTTAGGGATAAATCCGCTTTATATCCTGTGTCAGACATTCAGGATGTGTGGCTTCGCAAGCTGAATATTATCCCGGCGTTTATGCATTGCCGGTAATAAGGACCCTGATATGAGAGACCCAATCGTTCGTCGCGTCCCTGCCGATCTTTCCTGCGTGGAGGTCAACGAACAGTGGCAAATCACCTTCTGGATGCTGACGCTGCACATTACTCAGGACAGGCTCATCCGGGCCGTAAAGGAAGCGGGCCCGGATGTGGAAAAGGTGCGCCGCTGGCTGAAAGACAATCCGCCTTCGCGCCGCCCCTGTTCCTGATGCCGTCAGTCAGACAGCGACGGCAGCGGCTTGCGGCGTCAAAAACGCATCGGCGCCGCCGGTGCCTGCGTAACGATGTTCGTCGACCGGCGTTTTAAAGTGGCTGATAACGGCGGCGAGGGTTTCGGTGCGTCCGTTCAGGCTGCCCGCTGAGGCGGTGACCTGCTGAACCAGCGAGGCGTTCTGCTGCGTAACGCGGTCTAAATCGGCGATAGCCAGCGTGACCTGAGAAATGCCTTTGCTCTGCTCCTCTGAGGCCAGCGCAATTTGGCCGATAAGATCGTTCACCGCTGAGACGCGCTGCGTGACGCTGCCCATGGTCTCTCCGGCCCGGCCGGCTGCCGCCGCGCCTTCCTGCACGCGCATCACCGCGCCGCCGATTAAGTCCTCGATCTCTTTGGCTGCCGCGGCGCTACGCTGGGCGAGACTGCGCACCTCGGAGGCGACCACGGCGAAGCCGCGACCCTGTTCGCCCGCGCGCGCCGCCTCTACGGCCGCGTTGAGCGCCAGAATATTGGTCTGAAAAGCGATGCTGTTGACCGTGGCGGTAAACTGACGAATTTTCTCCGCTTCTTCAGCGATATCGCGCATCAGCGTAGAGACCGAGTGAACCAGCGCCTCGCCCTGCCGGGTGGTCTGCGCGGTGGCGCCCGCCAGCTCGCGCGCTTCCCGGGCGCTCAGCGCGTTATTCTTCACCGTGGCGGTCAGTTCCTCCATGCTGGCGGCGGTCTGTTCGAGCGCCGCCGCCTGGCGAGTGGTGCGATCGGAGAGATCGGTATTGCCGGCGGCGATATCCGCCGCTTCCCGGCGTAGCACGCCGCTATTGTCACGTACCGCCTGCACCGTGGTGAGCAGGCTTTGCTGCATCAGTCGCACCAGCGGCACCAGCTGTCCGACGCAGTTGCGGCCAAACTCCTGCGGCTCGTGAGAGAGATCGCCTGCAGCCATGCTTCTGAAATGCTCGCGCATCACGCCAAGCGGCTTCACCAGATGGGTGACAAGAAAGCGGTCGCAGAAGGCCAGCAGCCCCAGCATTATCAGCGCGGCGACAAGAAACGCCATCTCCAGACGCTGGCGATCGTGGGCGGTCGCCGCTTCGTCCGATGCAACCTGACGCTGCAGAAAGCTAAGCCGCTCGTTTGCCGCGGCGGAAAAGCGGGCGGGCGTTTCGTTCAGGGCGACGCTAAGGCGCGCCCAGTCGGCGCCGGCGGGCGCCTCAGCCTGTAGCGCCGCTTTTTCCTCTGCGGAGCCTGAGGCCATCGCATTCCCGGCGCGCGTCAGAAAAACCAGCTGCGCGCTGGCGATGTCTCTCGCTTCGGCGCGCTGATGCAGGTCGCGCATAACACCAGAACCGTAAGCGCCTGCCAGCGCCACGACCAGCAGCGCAGCCAGCAAAATAGCCTGTACAACCCGACGAATAGTAAAATTTCTAAGGAAGTGCATATAGGATTCCCTGGTGTTGTTGCTGCTGTGTAAAGAACTGCGAAATGTTGTTTTTTATGTAGCTTGCTATTTTATTGCGTGCAATTTTATTGAGCGCTTTAGTGTGGCAGTGAATCAGGAAAAAGGAAACGATCATTTTGTAATTTTTTTGTTTTTCGGATTATTTGATATTGTTTGAAAGAATTTATTGTGCCAAAGGGACGAAAAGCGCTTAAGATTTCGTACCAGATAAAATCAGATAATTTGCCTTGTACTTTAGTCGGTTTTTCCCGGTCCGCTTTTAAACGTTTTTATTTTCTGTTCGTTCCAGAACTGGAGCGGGCCGGAGGAACCATGCAAACATATTCCGGCGACGACGAAGGTCGCCTGCGCGCGCTTGAAGCGCTGCGCGAACCTGATGAAAGTCGCGATGGGGTACTTGAAAAGTTTGTTCGGCTGGCAAGCCAGGCGCTCGGCATTCCCGGCTGTTTTATCTCTATCGTCGACGATGAATTTCAGTACATCCGCGCGGCGCGCAACTTTTCGCTTAAGTACTCGACGCGTGAAGATTCGCTCTGTCGCTACGTGATTGATTCCGAAGCGCCGATGGTGATCGCTGATACCTGGCAAGATGCCCGCTTCGTTAAGCACAAGTTCGTTGTCGGCGATCCCTGGATTCGCTTCTATGCCGGCGTGCCGCTGAAAAGCCGCGCCGGCCATATCCTCGGCACGCTGTGCGTAACCGACGGCGAGCCGCATCAGCTAAATCCTGAGCAGCTGACCGCGCTGACGCTGCTCGGCGCGCTGGTGATCTCCTTCCTGGAGGCCTGGCACTCCGCCGGCTTCACCGATCCGGTGACCGGACTGCCAAATCGTCAGCGGCTGATCCGCGATCTGCACTACCTGACGGCGGGCGGCGAAACGCTGCCGCGGCGGCTCATCCTGATTGACTGCATCGACATGCCGCGCGCCTACGAACTGGCGCGCTCGATGGGAATGGGGCCGGTCGAGGGGTTGCTCAAAGACGTCGCCACGCTTTTGCCGCTGCGCCTGCGTCTGGGGCCCGGCGATCTGCTCTACACCGTGGCCACCGGCCGGTTTGCGCTGTTGACCAGCGCGAGCAGCTCGCTCAGCGCGGCCTGGGTGGCGAATCGCATGGAGGGCATCAGCGCGGATCTGGGCGAGGGCCTGTCGGTGACCCTGAATACTTTTACCGGCGAAGTGGACTTCACGGCCGTGGCGTCGCCGGCGCAGGAGATACTGCGGCGCGGCCTCAGCGCGCTACATGAGGCGATCGGCAGCGGGGTGGCGACGCGGACCTTTAGCGCGTCAGAGGATGTGCGCCGCACGCGCGATTTCAACCTGATGCATGAACTCGCCTCAGCGCTGAGAAACGAAGAGGGGCTCTATCTGGCCTACCAGCCCAAGATCTGCCTGCAGAGCGGTGCGCCGGTCGGGCTTGAGGCGCTGATTCGCTGGCGGCATCCGCAGCTGGGCGAGCTATCGCCCTCGGCATTCGTACCGCTGGCGGAGCAGACCGAACTGCTCTCCGAGCTGAACGCCTGGGTAATCGATCGCGTCATTGCCCGTCTGGCGCGGCTGCGAAATCACTGCATCCAGCTGCCGGTTTCCGTTAACGTCAGCCTGCATGATTTCGCCCGGCAGGGGTTTGCCGACACGCTGGAAGATAAGATGATGAAAGTCAGGCTGCCTAACGCGCTGCTTGGCGTGGAGTGTCTGGAAACCGAACGACTGATTGAGAGTCCGGCCGCGATGCGCGGACTGGAGATGCTCAAGCTGCGCGGCTTCGGCATTTCGCTGGACGACTTCGGCACCGGCTACAGCAATATCAGCTATCTGCGCCGCATGCCGCTGGACGTGATTAAGCTGGACCGTTCGTTAATCAGCGGCCTGGCTTCCGACACCGCATCGCGCATTATCGCGCGCAACATTATCACCATGCTGAAAGAGCTGGACTATGTCGTGCTGGCGGAAGGCATCGAGTGCGGGGACGTGGCCAGTATGCTGTGCGAATATGGCTGCGACCAGGCGCAGGGCTATTTCTATGCCAAACCGCTGCCCGACCGCGAGCTGGATGCGTGGCTCGACTGGCGGCTGCGCAATAAATGCAGCTGAGGCGCGCCTGCGCTATTGCGCCTCCGCGGCCGCCTGAGCCTGCGGATTATCGGGCACGTCGTTCCAGGTGCAGTCGATCTCGCTGTCGTGGGAGATGCACTCGGGCGGGGCGTTGAGGTTTTTCGCCTGATGATGGCGCGGCACCGCGCAGCCGGAGAGCAGCAGGCAGACAACAAGCGCAGCAGGTTTCAGCATAGAGAGATTTCCGTTCACCATGTAACCGCTATTTTCCCGCCTTATGTCTTAACGGACCTTTAACCGCCCAGGCCCGCCAGCGGCTTTTTCGTCAACCCTGCATCAACCACGCCACTCTTTGCCCGCTTCTCGCCTCTAACGCGATCTAAATCAATAACGATAATTGTTCGCAATTGCATAGTTGCGGCACAGAAATATCGGAGATGAGATCATGCTGATAAAACCCGGGAGTCAATGGCGTATTACAGGGTTCAGGAGCGACCTGTCCGAGCTTTTCCGTCGTAAACTTTTATCGCTGGGCTTCGTGCCTGGCGCGGTAATCGATATCGTCAGGTTCGCGCCGCTGGGCGACCCGGCGGAAGTGCGTCTCAGCCACAGCAGCTATGCGTTACGTAAAGCTGAACTGGCGATGCTGCGTCTCGAGGCCGTTGACGGAGGCGAGCAGGCATGAAGCGTATCAACGCCGTACTGGCGGGCAACCCTAACGCCGGTAAAACCACGCTGTTCAATCTGCTGACCGGGCTGCGCCAGCGCACCGGCAACTGGCCCGGCGTCACCGTCGAGCGCAAGCAGGGCGCCTTCACCACCGGCGAGGCTGCCGTCACGCTGATCGATCTGCCCGGCATCTATTCTCTGGAAACGGTGCAGGCCGAAGACGGGCTCTCCGCCGACGAGCGCGTCACCTGCAGCTATGTGATGAGCGGCCAGGCGGACGTGCTGATCAACGTGGTCGACGCGTCGAGCCTGGAGAAGAGCCTGTGGCTCACCCTGCAGCTGCGCGAGCTGAACCTGCCGATGATCGTGGTGCTTAATATGGCCGATGTCGCCAGAGCGTGCGGCGTCGAGCTGGATGCCAATGAGCTGGCCGCGCAGCTTGGCTGTCCAGTGGTGCTGATGTCCGCCTCGACCTCGGAAGGGCTGACGGCGCTGCTGGCGGCCATCGATCGCGTCGCCGCCGCGCCGCCTGCGGATCTGCTGCTGAACCGAACGGACGTCGATGCGGAAGCGCGGCTGGCGCGCATCAGCGCCATCTGTCAGGCCGTCTGCGATCGCGCGGCGCATCGCGCCCATCGTCTGACGCGCGCGCTGGATAATCTCTTTCTCAACCGCTGGCTCGGTTTTCCCCTGTTTTTAGGGGTGATGTACCTGATGTTTTACTTCTCCATCAATATCGGCGGCGCGCTGCAGCCAGTATTCGACAAGGGGTCCACGGCGCTGTTTATCGACGGCACCGCGCAGCTTTGCGCCACGCTTCGCTTTCCCGACTGGGTCACCTCTTTTCTGGCGCAGGGCATTGGCGGCGGCATCACCACCGTACTGCCGCTGGTGCCGCAGCTGGCGCTGATGTTCTTCTTTCTGACGCTGCTGGAAGAGTCGGGCTATATGGCGCGCGCCGCGTTTGTGGTCGATCGTCTGATGCGCTGGCTGGGGCTGCCGGGGAAATCCTTTGTGCCGCTGATCGTCGGCTTTGGCTGCAATGTGCCGTCAGTGATGGGGGCGCGCACGCTGGAAACCGAGCGGGAAAGGCTGGTAACCATGCTGATGGCGCCTTTTATGTCCTGCGGCGCGCGGCTGGCGATATTCGCCGTGTTTGCCGGCGCCTTTTTCGGCAACGCTGGCGCTGGGATGATCTTTTCGCTCTATCTGCTCGGTATCGTGGCGGCGGTCTTTACCGGGCTGGTGCTAAAGCATACCTTGCTGAAGGGCGGATCTTCCTGTGCGATCATGGAGCTGCCGCTGTGGCATGTGCCGGTAATGCGCAGCCTGCTGCTGCAGACCTGGTTTCGTCTGCACGCCTTCGTTATCCGTGCCGGCATGGTGATCGTCGCGGCCTGCGTGGCGATCGGCCTGCTTTCCAGCCTGACGGCCAGCGGCCATCAGGCGCAGCGCGTCGACGACTCGGTACTGGCTTCCGCCAGCCGCTACCTGACGCCGTTGTTTACGCCGATGGGCATTCGGCCCGACAACTGGCAGGCGACGGTGGGGCTGGTGACCGGCGCCATGGCGAAAGAGAGCGTGGTCGGCACCCTGAACGCGCTCTACCTGGCGGAGCCGCAAAATGCGCCGGACGCCGAGCCAGCGCAGAGCCTGTCGGCGGTTTTCGCCTCGGCGCTGGATGAAACCTGGCAGAACCTGAAGCAGGCGTTCAGCCCGCAAACGCTGTTCAACCCGGTCGAAGCGAGCAAAGGAGACGGCGAGATGAGCCAGGGCGCGGTGGGCGTTATGCAGACGATGTTCGGCAGCTCGCTCGCGGCCTACAGCTATCTGGTCTTCGTCCTGCTCTACGTGCCCTGCGTCTCGGTGATGGGCGCGCTGGCGAAAGAGGCGGGACGACAGTGGATGTGGTTCGCGCTGATCTGGGGAACCGTTATGGCCTATAGCGCCGCAACGCTGGTTTACCAGATCGGCACTTTTACTCAGCATCCCGGCTTCAGCCTGATCTGCCTGGCAGCCATTGTTGCAGCGGGTATGGCGGCGGTCACGCTTTTACGCCAGTTGCGCGTCAGCCTGCAGCCTGGGTTGCAGCCAGTTAAAGAGGGCGGCTGCGGCGGCTGTAAAGGGTGCGGACATTAACCCGGTAAATAAAAAACGCTCCTGTCGTGGAGCGTTACCGGAGGACCCGGCTAAGTGAATCAATAGCCGTACTTGTTGTAGTGAGGCGTTGCCTCGGCGCCCACTATAGTGCGGCGTTTCTTAACCGGGGCTCAATAGCATCGGGTCAGGCGCGCCATTTATTGCGCAGGATCAATTAATTAGCTAATCAGACAGAGAAGGGCTGACGCACGCTTGAAACGACGTTTATGAGCAGGTTGGAATAACGTGCAGGTGACAGGGTCACTTATCTGCCTGTGGCTTCAGCAAGACGCCAGACGCGGCCCGTACTGGCGCAAAAGCGGATGGCGGTAAAGACGCGGGAAAAAGCTTTAGCGAAGCGAAACAGGACTATTCTGCTTGCAAAGCGCCAGAGAAAATTTTGTAAAAAGCTGTGTCGCCTATCGACCGGCTGCGGCACCTGCCTTATGCTTGACCAGCCTCTAACCCTAACACTTCCGGAGTCCGACTGATGAAAGCAGCCACCTTTCTGCTGGCCGGTGCCGCGCTGCTGCTCTCGGCATGCAGCAGCAACAGCGATAACGAACCGCCGCAACAAGCCACCGCAGCCCATATTCAGCCGCACGTCATTATGTCGTCGCTGGCGGAAACCAACTGCGCTGGCGCCGGAGGCACGCTGGCATTTTCTCACCAGCTGGACGGCACGCGCATCGGCATGTGCCAGCTGGCGAACGGACGCCGCTGCGACGAACAGGCGCTGATCGGCGGCAACTGCGCCCGCTAATTCAGCGGCAGGCGCGCCTCGACGGCAGCGCCCGCCAGATCAGGCCGACGCCGACAGCTGATTCGGGCAGGCTTCGCCTTTTTCAAGCTGGCTAAGATTCGACAAGGTCGTTTCCGAAATCGCCGTTAGCGCTTCAGCGGTCAGAAAGGCCTGATGGCCGGTAAATAGTACGTTGTGGCAGGCCGACAGCCGACGGAACACGTCGTCCTGAATGACGTCGTTAGACTTATCTTCAAAGAAAAGATCGCGCTCATTTTCGTAAACGTCCATGCCGAGCGAGCCGATTTTCTGCTGCTTGAGCGCGTCAATCGCTGCCTGGGAGTCGATCAGTCCGCCGCGACTGGTGTTGATAATCATCACGCCATCTTTCATCTGGCTAAAGGCGCTGGCGTTCAGCAGATGATGGTTTTCCGGCGTCAGCGGGCAGTGCAGCGTAATCACGTCTGATTCGGCGAACAGGGTTTTCAGATCGACATACTCTGCGCCCAGCTCAAGCGCCTGCGCGCTCGGGTAGGGATCGAACGCCAGCAGGCGCATGCCGAACCCTTTCAGAATGCGCATCGTCGCCACGCCGATCTTGCCGGTGCCGACCACGCCCGCGGTTTTGCCGTGCATGTTAAAACCGGTTAAGCCGTCGAGCGAAAAGTTGGCGTCGCGCGTGCGCTGATAGGCGCGATGGATACGGCGGTTAAGCGTCATCATCAGGCCGACCGTATGTTCCGCCACCGCTTCCGGCGAATAGGCGGGCACGCGCACCACCTTCAGGCCCAGCTCCTCAGCCGCGGCTAAATCGACGTTGTTGAAACCGGCGCAGCGCAGCGCGATATACTTCACGCCCAGCGCCGCCAGTTCCTCCAGCACCGGACGGCTGGCGTCGTCGTTAACGAAAATGCAGACGGCGTCGCAGTCGACGGCGTTTTTCGCCGTCGCTTCCGTCAGTAAAAAGTCGAAGTACACCAGATCGAACCGGTAGCCTTCGTTAACGTGATCGAGATACTTCTGGTCATAGTGCTTCGTGCTGTAAACCGCGATTTTCATCGTTACGCTCCTGCATTCGGGTATCCACACAGCATAACGTTTTATTGTGGATTTTGCTGCCGTCGGCGGCACGCCTTCACCTCTGACCGATTACGTGCCATCATCAGGGGCAGGATCCTGTCAGGAAAAGGAATAGTGCTGCCATGCCGCGGAGCCTCCGCCGACTACTTGCTGCATTACTGGCGCTGACGCTGCTGGTGCTGGGGCTGCTGCTCACCGTGACGCAATGGCTGCCGCAGCTGGCCGGCATCTGGCTGCCGGCGGATACGCGCATCGTGCTGGAAGGATCGCCGCGCTGGCGCAACGGCGGCCTGTGGTTTCCGCAGGTGCGCTACCTGGCGGGCGAGTGCGCGCTGGCAAGCGTCGAACAGGCCTCGCTTGGCTGGCACGACCGGCGCTGGCGGCTCGCCGCGCGGCAGGTGACGCTCGACAGCGACTGCCTGCAGAAGCTGCCGCAAAGCGAGCAGCCTGGCGCGCCGAAAAGCCTGGCGGAATGGCAGCAGCTGTTGCCCGGCGCCGATATCCAGCTTGAGAATCTTACTATTGCGCCCTGGCAAGCCTACGCCGGACGTTTCGATCTCAGCCTCACCCCCGCTAAACAGACGCTGCGCTATCGCGGCGACAATCTCAATATCGACGCCAGCCTGCAGGGGCAGCAGCTCAGCATAGAGCAGCTAACGCTGCGCCATAACGCGCTGCCGCAGCCCGTGACGCTGCATGGCCGGTTCGATCTGCCTGAGTTCGCCAACGGCCTGCCGGTCGGCGGCCAGCTAGAGGGTGAACTGCAATACGCCGGCCAACCGCTGCGTCTGACGCTCGACTGGCAGCAGCAGCAGGGCGAACTGGCACTCTACGCCACCGGCGACGGCCAGCCGCTGCTGATGCTGCCGTGGCAGGCCGACGCGCGGCAGATCCGTATTGTTAAAGGACGCTACCGCTGGCCGACCGGCGAGCAGACGCTCTCCGGCTTTCTCGATCTCACGCTCGACAACTGGCGACAGGGCCTGGAAGAGACGCAGATTACCGGCCGCCTCAACGTGCTGACTCAGGGGCGCGGCGGCAAAGGCAACGCGGTGCTGAATATCGGCCCCGGAACGCTGAGCATGACAAACAGCGCGCTGCCGCTGCGCCTTACCGGCGAAAGCAAGCTGGCGGCGATGCAGCTCTACGCCGCGCTGCCCGGCAATCTCAGCGGGCCGCTGCTTGACCCGCAGCTCCGGTTCCAGCCCGGCGCGCTGCTGCGTCTGCGCGGACGCATTCTCTCCACGCTGGAGGTAGATGAGGCGCGCTGGCCGCTGGCGGGGGTGCGCCTCGCCTCGCAGGGCATCGACGGCCGCCTGCAGGCGATACTCAAGGCGCACGATCCGAGCTTCGGCCAGTTCAGGCTGCACCTCGACGGGCGCGCCAGCGACTTCTGGCCCGATAAAGGGGAGTGGAAATGGCGCTACTGGGGCGCTGGCGAAATGCTGCCGCTTAACGCCGCCTGGACTATTCAGGGCGCGGGCGGCTGGCGCGACACCCTTATCCATCTCGACAGCCTGAGTGCCGGTTTCGATCGGATGCAGTACGGCATGGCGCAGGTGGTGCGGCCGCGGCTCACCCTCAGCGCGCCGGTCAACTGGCAGCGCGACGCGCAACGACCCGCCTTTAACGGCGGCTTCCGCATCGACGCGGGAGAGACGCGGTTCGATTTTGGCGGGCGGCTGCCCGCTTCGTCGCTGAGCTTCGAGGCGAAAGGCCAGGATCCCAGCCACTTTATCTGGCGCGGCGCGCTGCAGGCGCAGGCGATCGGGCCGCTGCGCGTACACGGCCGCTGGGACGGCAAGCGCCTGCGCGGCGAGGCCTGGTGGCCGACGCAGTCTCTGACGGTGTTCCAGCCGCTGCTCAATCCCGAACTGAAGATGAAAATCCGCGCGGGCGAGCTGCGCGCGCAGGTGGCGTTTTCCGCCGCGGTGAAAGAGGGATTCAGCGCGGGCGGCCACTGGACGGTGACGCAGGGCAGCCTCTGGACGGCGGACAACCAGATCAACGGCGTCGACTTCTCGCTGCCGTTCCGCCTGAAAGATCAGCAGTGGCAGCTCGGCGTGCGCGGGCCGGTACAGCTGCGCATCGGCGAAATCACCAACCAGTTCGCGATGCAGAATATCCGCGCCGATCTTCAGGGCTACTATCCCTGGAGCGAGACGCAGCCGCTGACGCTGCAGGCGGTCAGCATGGCGCTGCTGGGCGGCAAGGTCACGCTGCCCGCGCTGCGGCTGCCGCAGCACCAGGCGGCGACGCTGAGCCTGCGCGATATCAGCCTGAGCAAGCTGGTCACCGCGCTGAAGCCTAAGCAGTTCGCTATGTCCGGCAGGATCAACGGCGAGCTGCCGCTGTGGGTGAATAATCCGCACTGGCTGGTGCAGAACGGCTGGATCGCCAACAGCGGCTTCCTGACTTTCCGTATGGATAAAGATATGGCCGACGCGATCACTGCCGGCAACGTCGCAGCGGGCGCGGCGATGGACTGGCTGCGCTATATGGAGATCTCCCGCTCGTGGGCGACGCTCGATCTCGACAATCTCGGCAACCTCGCCATGCAGGCGCAGGTACAGGGCGTCAGCCGCTTCAGCAACCGCAAACAGACCGTGAATCTCAACTACCGCCATCAGCAGAACCTGTTTCAACTCTGGCGCAGCCTGCGCTTTGGCGATAATTTGCAATCCTGGGTGGAACAGAACGCCACTCTGCCGACCAAAAGGGATCAACAACCATGAGCCTCAGGGCGTTACTGGTGCTGGCAGTCGGACTGCCGCTGACCGGCTGCGTGCCGCGCATCGAAGTGGCCGCGCCGAAGGAGCCGATCACCATCAATATGAACGTAAAGATCGAACATGAAATTCATATCAAAGTGGACAAAGACGTGGAGGCGCTGCTGAAGAATCAGAGCGATCTGTTTTGATGCGCGCGTTCCGCAAGCCGCTGCTCGCTGCGCTGCTGCTCATCAGCGCGGCGCAGCCAGCGCTGGCGCTGACGCTGGATGAGGCGCGCCATCAGGGCCGGGTCGGGGAAACCTTTAGCGGCTATATTGCCGCGCGCCAGCAGGACGGCGAGACGCAGGCGCTGGTAAAGCGCATCAACGCCGGGCGTAACGTGGAATATCAGCGCATCGCGCAGCAGAACAATCTCACCACCGATCAGGTGGCGCGTATCGCCGGCGCAAAACTGGTGGAGCGCGCGGGCGAGGGCGAGTATGTGCGCGGCCTCAACGGCCTGTGGATGCAGAAATAAAAAAGCCAGGCGTCATGCCTGGCAATCGAAACACAGAGCGAATAATAATAATGATTAGGCAGAAACAATCTGTTTGATGGCGTTTTTGGCGTCGTCGGTGGCTTTGGTTGCCACTTCCGGACCGTAGGCGATGCCTTCGGCGAAAACGAATTCAACGTCGGTGATGCCGATAAAGCCCAGGAAGAGCTTCACGTACGGCGTCAGCAGATCGCTCGGGGTATCTTTGTGAATGCCGCCGCGGCTGGAGAGAATCACCGCGCGCTTGCCTTTCACCAGGCCTTCCGGACCCGCTTCGGTGTAGCGGAAGGTGACGCCGGCGCGAGCAACCAGGTCAAAATAGTTTTTCAGCTGAGTCGGGATGTTGAAGTTGTACATCGGCGCGGCGATCACGATCACGTCGTGGGCCTGCAGCTCGTCGATCAGCGCGTTGGAGAGATCCAGCGCTTCCTGCTGACGCGGAGAGAGCGGCGCGTCTGACGGACGCAGCGCGCCGACCAGTTCGCCATCCAGCACCGGAATCGGATCCGCAGCCAGGTCGCGCACGGTAACCTGATCGCCTTTGGCTTTCGCTTCTTCAACGTAGAAATCGGCCAGCTGGCTTGACTGTGAGTAACCAGCGAGGATGCTGGATTTAAGAACCAATACTTTGCTCATTGCTGTTTCCTGTTTGTTACGCGGAAGGCTTCCCGCTCAATGGGTTACACTCTACGGTCATTAGCGACGCCGTAAAAGCGCAATATTTCGAGAGCTATGTTCGAATTTCTTGAATAAGCATGGCATGGAAGGCGCAGCTGGTCGTGTTAAAATGTGTTACGCTTTGCTCAATACAATTTTTAGAATCAGTCGGTTAACCCGGCTATCGGACGCTGCGACGTGCAGCGGCTCCGTCTGAGAAGGTACTCCATTACTATGTCATCACCGGTTTCCTCTTCCTTTGCGCCGCTGTGGTCGCGGCTCGACAATCTGATGCTGCGCGACCGCCAGCGCCTGCAGCGCCGTCTGCGCGGCGCCGGTAAAGTGGCTAACCCCGCGGCGCTGCAGGCCGTCGTCGACGAACTCAGCCAGGAGATCGCGGCGGCGGAGCAGCGCGTCGCCGCCCGTGCCGCCGCGACGCCGAAAATTACTTTTCCCGACAACCTGCCGGTCAGTCAGAAGCAGCAGCAGATCGCCGAGGCGATCCGCGATCATCAGGTGGTGATTGTCGCCGGTGAAACCGGTTCGGGCAAAACTACCCAGCTGCCGAAAATCTGTCTGGCGCTGGGACGCGGCGTTAAAGGGCTGATCGGCCATACGCAGCCGCGTCGTCTGGCGGCGCGCACCGTCGCCAACCGCATCGCCGAGGAGCTTGAAACCTCGCTCGGCGGCTGCATTGGCTATAAAGTGCGTTTTAACGATCAGGTCAGCGACACCACGCAGGTGAAGCTGATGACCGACGGCATCCTGCTGGCGGAAATCCAGCAGGATCGCCTGCTGCTGCAATATGACACCATCATTATCGATGAGGCGCACGAGCGCAGCCTGAATATCGATTTCCTGCTCGGCTACCTGCGCGAGCTGCTGCCGCGCCGTCCCGATCTGAAAATCATCATCACCTCGGCGACCATCGATCCGCAGCGCTTTTCGCGCCACTTCCATAATGCGCCGGTGATTGAGGTTTCGGGCCGCACCTTCCCAGTGGAAGTACGCTACCGGCCGGTGGTGGAAGAGGCGGACGACAGCGAGCGCGATCAGCTGCAGGCGATTTTCGACGCGGTCGACGAGCTGGGCGACGAAGGGCGCGGCGATATTCTCATCTTTATGAGCGGCGAGCGCGAAATTCGCGACACCGCCGACGCGCTGGCGAAGCGCGACCTGCCGCATACCGAAATTTTGCCGCTCTACGCGCGCCTGTCGAACGCCGAGCAGAACCGGGTTTTCCAGTCGCACAGCGGACGCCGCATCGTGCTGGCGACCAACGTGGCGGAAACCTCGCTGACCGTGCCCGGCATTAAATATGTGATCGATCCCGGCACCGCGCGCATCAGCCGCTATAGCTATCGCACCAAGGTGCAGCGTCTGCCGATCGAGCCGATTTCACAGGCCTCGGCCAATCAGCGCAAAGGGCGCTGCGGCCGCGTCTCCGACGGCATCTGTATCCGTCTCTATTCGGAAGATGACTTCCTCAGCCGTCCGGCCTTTACCGACCCGGAGATCCTGCGCACCAATCTGGCGTCGGTGATCCTGCAGATGACGGCGCTGGGACTGGGCGATATCGCCGCCTTTCCCTTCGTCGAAGCGCCCGATAAGCGCAATATCCAGGACGGCGTGCGCCTGCTGGAGGAGCTGGGCGCGCTCACGCTCAACGACGAGACCGGCCACTACAAGCTCACCAGCTCGGGCCGCCAGCTGGCGCAGCTGCCGGTAGATCCGCGCCTGGCACGCATGGTGCTGGAGGCGCAGCGCTTTGGCTGCGTGCGCGAAGTGATGATTATCGCCTCGGCGCTGTCGATTCAGGATCCGCGCGAGCGCCCGGTCGAGAAACAGCAGGCTGCCGATGAGAAACATCGCCGCTTCGCCGACAAAGAGTCCGACTTCCTCGCCTTCGTCAACCTGTGGAACTATCTGGGCGAGCAGCAGAAGGCGCTGTCGGGCAACCAGTTCCGCCGCCAGTGCAAAGGGGATTTTCTCAACTATCTGCGCGTGCGCGAATGGCAGGATATCTATACCCAGCTGCGTCAGGTGGTGCGTGAGCTAGGGATCCCCGTTAACAGCGAGCCGGCGGGATTCCGCGAGGTGCACTGCGCGCTGCTCACCGGACTGCTGTCGCATATCGGCATCAAAGACGCCGAAAAGCAGGAGTTTACCGGCGCGCGCAACGCCCGCTTCGCCATCTTCCCCGGCTCCGGGCTGTTTAAAAAACCGCCTAAATGGACCATGGTGGCGGAGCTGGTGGAAACCAGCCGCCTGTGGGGACGCATCGCGGCGCGTATCGATCCCGAGTGGATCGAGCCGCTGGCGCAGCACCTGATTAAACGCAGCTACAGCGAACCGCACTGGGAAAAAGGCCAGGGCGCGGTGATGGCGCAGGAGAAGGTCACGCTGTACGGCCTGCCGATCGTCGCCGCGCGTAAGGTCAACTACGGCAGCATCGACCCGACGCTGAGCCGCGAGCTGTTTATCCGCCATGCGCTGGTGGAGGGCGACTGGCAGACGCGCCACGCCTTCTTCCGCAATAACCAGAAGTTGCGCAGCGAAGTCGAAGATCTCGAGCATAAATCGCGCCGCCGCGACATCCTCGTGGATGACGAAACCCTGTTCAACTTTTATGACCAGCGTGTCGGCCAGCAGGTAGTCTCGGCGAAGCATTTCGATAGCTGGTGGAAGCTGGCGAGCCGCGACACCCCCGATCTGCTCAGCTTCGACAAACAGATGCTGATCAAAGAGGGCGCGGACAAGGTCAGCCAGCTCGACTACCCCAACTTCTGGCATCAGGGCAACCTCAAGCTGAAGCTCAGCTATCAGTTCGAGCCGGGCGCGGACGCCGACGGCGTCACGGTGCATATTCCGCTGCCGCTGCTTAATCAGGTCGAGGACCAGGGCTTCGAGTGGCAGATCCCCGGCGTGCGCCGCGAGCTGATTATCGCGCTGATCAAGTCGCTGCCGAAGCCGCTGCGCCGCAATCTGGTGCCTGCGCCTAATTATGCCGACGCCTTTCTCGGCCGCGTCACCGCCATGGAGCTGCCGCTGCTCGACGCGCTGGCGAAAGAGTTCCGCCGCATGACCGGCGTTACGCTGGAGCGGGAAAACTGGCAGTGGGAACAGGTGCCCGATCACCTGAAAATGACCTTCCGCGTGGTAGACGAACATAACCGCAAGCTGAAAGAGGGCAAAGATCTCAGCGCGCTGAAAGCCGAACTGAAAGAAAAAGTGCAGGAGACGCTGTCGAAGGTGGCGGATGACGGGCTGGAGCAGAACGGCCTGCATATCTGGAGCTTCGGCGATCTGCCGCGCAGCTACGAGCAGAAGCGCGGCGGCTATCAGGTCAAGGCCTGGCCGGCGCTGGTCGACGAGAAAGAGAGCGTCGCGATCCGCCTGTTCGACAGCGAGCAGGAGCAGCAGAAAGTGATGTGGCGCGGCCAGCGTCGCCTGCTGCTACTCAATATTCCTTCGCCGATAAAATACCTGCATGAAAAGCTGCCGAACAAAGCCAAGCTGGGGCTCTACTTCAACCCTTACGGCAAGGTGCTGGATCTGATCGACGACTGCATCGCCTGCGGCGTGGATAAGCTGATGGCGGAAGCGGGCGGCCCGGCCTGGCAGCAGCAGAACTTCGAGCAATTGCACGAGAAGGTGCGCGCCGAGCTGAACGACACGGTGGTGGAGATCGCCAAACAGGTTGAGCAGATCCTGACGGCGGTGTTCAACATCAACAAGCGTCTGAAAGGGCGCGTCGATATGACCATGGCGCTGGCGCTGTCGGATATTAAGGCACAGATGAGCGGCCTGGTCTATCGCGGCTTCGTTACCGGCAACGGCTGGAAGCGCCTGGGCGATACGCTGCGCTATCTGCACGGTATTGAGCGTCGGCTGGAGAAACTGCCGGCCGATCCGCACAGCGATCGCGCGCGCATGCTGAAGGTGCAGGCTGTTGAGCAGGCCTGGCAAGCCTGGCGCAATAAGCTGCCGCCGCAGCGTCAGGATGATGAAGAGGTGCGCGACATTCGCTGGATGATCGAGGAGCTGCGCATCAGTTATTTCGCCCAGCAGCTCGGCACGCCTTATCCTGTTTCCGACAAGCGCATCCTGCAAACGATGGAGCAGTTCGCGGCGTAACCGCCTGGTGCTCTCACAAGCCGCAGCCTAAAACGCTGCGGTTTTTTTTGCCCTGAAACGGCGTTATATCGCCTGCGCTAAAACTTATTTACAAGCGTACTAAAAACAGACGCAAATTATCGCGCGGGAATCGGCCGTCGCCGCATTTTTTGGATAAAATCAATGGCGGCGCGAGGCACGCGCCGGATGATTAAATTTAATTAAGGAAGATAAATATGAAGAAGTCTGTTTTATTCAGCCTCATTGTGGCTGCTCTGGGAATACACGCCAACGCGAATGCCGATCAACAGACGGTGACTCTCGGCTATGCGCAAAGTAAAGTGCAGGATTTCAAAAATATCCGCGGGATTAACCTCAAGTACCGCTATGAGTGGGATTCGCCGTTGAGCCTGATTGGCTCGCTGACCTATATGAGTGGCAGCGGCAGCTATACGCCTTCCACCGGCTCGATGGATATATTCGACGGCAATGCTAAGGTAAAATATTATTCGTTATCTGTCGGCCCCGCCTGGCGCTTTAATCAATATATCAGCGTCTATGGGCTGCTCGGTCTTAATTATAATAAAGTCGACTATCGCGAAAGCTGGTATAACTATGAAGGGCGTTACGTTTATATGGGCGACAGCTCTCTCAGCGAGAAAAAGACGTCCCTGATGTACGGCGCAGGCGTGCAGATTAATCCCATGGAGAATCTGGCGATCGATATCGGTTATGAGGGATCGCGTCTCGACGTAGCCGATAAAGAGATGTCGATTGACGGCTTTATTCTTAACCTTGGCTACACCTTCTGAAGCTGGCGTTCCGCAATAAAAAAAGGCGCGGCTGGCAAACCTGGCGCGCCTTTTCTTTTCTTTCCTGGTTTTACTGCGCCAGCGCTTCCAGCCTGTCGCGGAACGAGGTTACCGCGATAGCGCGGTTATCGGCCAGGTAGCGATCTTTCGCTGCCGGCGCCGAACTCTGCACCGCGATCAGCTGCCAGCCGTTCTCGTTTTTCAGCAGCAGCGGCGAACCGCTGTCGCCCGGCAGCGTGTCGCACTGGTGCGACAGTACGGCGCGCTGCGCCCAGCCGGTAATCAGGCAGTCGCTGTGGGAGTAGAGCGTATCCAGATGATCTTCGGGATAGCCCGCCTGAGTCACTTTGCGGCCCGCCTCTTTAAGGGCCGCGGTGAGATCGCTGCGCGACCCGTCGAATAGCGGAATTGGATTAATGGCAGAAGGGGGATTGCGCAGGATCACCAGACCGTAGTCGAACGGCGCGGCGTCGCTGGGGACGATCCAGCCTTCGCCGTCTGCTTTCAGCTTGCGCGCCAGCGCCGGCTCGACGCGCGCGTCGATATCGTGAATTTCATAGCGCCAGCCGCTGTCGCTCGCCATAAAGCGCAGCGCCACCGGCTTGTCGAATTTGCCCGGCGGCGTCAGCAGACAGTGTCCCGCCGTCAGCGCCAGATGGGCGGAGATCAGCGTGGCGGTACAAAGATTGCCGCTCTCGGTTTCCAGCTGGCCGATGGCGTCCCAGGGCGCGGCCGTGACGTCGCCGATCGCCTTGCGGTGATCTTTGCCAAAGAAAAGCATTTTGATTTCATCGGGATTCGGCGCATCGTCATCATCATCGGCGTGGGCCAGAGTGGTGAAACAGAACAATCCAGTCAACAGCAAAATAGCCAGGCGCATAGGTCTCTCAATGGCGAGATTTAAGAAGAGGTTATTGTCATCACGCTTGCGCAATAACTATAGTCGGTGAGCGGTAAAAAAGGGAGATTTATTGGAATAATCAGCACGCTACAACGACTAAATAAAGAAGAAGGCCGCGATGACGCCGCAGAGGATCATCACCAGCAGGATAATTTCAAAACGATAGCGACGCACCATTTCCGCAACTCCAGTAACGAAACACCCGGCAGAACCGGGTGTTTTTATTAGTCAACGCTTCTTAAGGCGCAGGGTGCGCGACCTTAATTATTTAGCAGCGGCTTTCTTGGCAACTTTGTGGTGCTTTTTAGCAGCCTGAGCTTTCTGCGGCGCAGCGGCTTTCTTAGCTACTTTGTGATGCTTTTTAGCAGCCTGAGCTTTCTGCGGTGCAGCGGCTTTTTTCGCTACTTTGTGGTGTTTTTTCGCAGCCTGGGCTTTCTGTGCAGTTTCTGGCTTAGCAGCTTTTTTGTGGTGCTTTTTAGCGGCCTGAGCTTTCTGCGCAGCATCTTTTTTCACTGCTTTTTTGTGGTGCTTTTTAGCAGCCTGCGCTTTCTGAGCGGCTTTGTGTTTCTTGTGAGCGACTTTGTGCGTGGTTTTAGCCGGCGCAGCGGTAGTGGTGGTCGCAGTAGGGGCAGCAGCCGGCGCAGCGGTGGTGTCAGCAGCGAAAGCAACAGAAGAGAGACCCATAGCAGCGGCGATGACCAGTGCAAACAATTTTTTCATTGCAAATTCCTCGAACATTTTTTTCATGTGTAGCCCACTGCGGGGCCGGTGAAAAGACTATAAAAAAAACGAGGATCGGTTTCCGTGGGTGTTTGGTATCGGCGTGTAACCGATTGTACAAGACGGGAAAAGGGCGGCCGCGAAGGCCGCACAGATTAACGATTCAGGTAGCGTTGTTCAAGATGCTGGCGGAAAAAGCGCGGGTTCAGCGCTTCGCCGGTGGCGTTGATCAGCAGCTGCTCGGTGGGGAAACGGCTGCCGTGCTGCCAGATGTTCTGCTGCAGCCAGTCGAATACCGGCTGCAGGTCGCCATGCTGCAGACGTTCGCTCAGGTCTGGCAGGGCTTTCTTCACCGCCTGGAACAGCTGCGCCGCGTACATGGCACCCAGCGTGTAGGTCGGGAAGTAGCCGAAGGCGCCGTCGGTCCAGTGAATATCCTGCATGCAGCCGTCGCGGTAGTTGCCGCGGGTATCCAGCCCTAAAGCCTGCATCATCTTCTCATCCCACAGCGCGGGAATGTCCTCAACCTCGATGTCGCCTTCGATCAGCGCGCGCTCAATCTCGAAGCGTAAAATCACGTGCGCCGGATAGCTCAGCTCATCGGCGTCGACGCGGATAAAGCCGGGTTTGACGCGCTGCGTCAGGCGCACAAAGTTTTCCGGCTGCAGCGCCGGCTGCGCGCCCAGCTTGTCGCACACCTGCGGCAGAATGCGCTGCAGGAACTCGCGGCTGCGGCCCAGCTGCATCTCCATAAACAGGCTTTGCGACTCGTGGATAGCGGTCGATCGCGCCAGGCCTACCGGCTGGTTGCGCCACTGCTGCGGCAGGCCCTGCTCGTAACGCGCATGGCCGGTCTCATGGATCACGCCCATCAGCGCGCTGAGAAACTCCTTCTGATTGTAGCGCGTGGTGATGCGCACATCTTCCGGCACGCCGCCGCAGAAGGGATGCGCGCTGACGTCGAGACGGCCGTGGCGGAAATCGAAGCCCAGGGTCGTCATTACGCTCAGGCCGAGCTCGCGCTGCGCGGCGATAGCGAAGGGGCCCTGCGGCTGCTCGACAGGCTCCTGCGCCTGCTTCTCTACCACGCGCTGCAGCAGATCGGGCAGCCAGCTTTTCAGTTCGCCGAAGGTGGCGTCCAGCTTCGCGCCGGTCATGCCCGGCTCGTAGAGATCGAGCAGGGCGTCGTAGCGCGAGGTGTTGTTCGCCTCCGCGCGCAGCTGCGCCTCTTCGCGGCTCAGGCGCACCACCTCTTTCAGGTTGGCGGCAAAGCCCTGCCAGTCGTTCGCTGGACGCTGTTCGCGCCAGGCGTGCTCGCAGCGCGAACCGGCCAGCGATTTCGCCTCGACCAGCGAGGCGGGCAGTAGCGACGCCTGCTGCCAGGCGCGCTGCATCTCGCGCAGGTTGGCGCGCTCGACGTCGTTCAGGTCAGCCTGTTCGGCCTCCTGAATCAGTTCGCCGACGCGGGGATCGGTCAGGATCTCATGACGCAGCACGCCCATCTCCGCCAGCGCTTCGCCGCGCGCCTGGCTGCCGCCGGTCGGCATCATGGTCTGCATGTCCCAGCCCGCGACCGCCATCAGATGGCCGAAGCGGGAGAGTCGCTGGAATGTCGCACTAAGTTGTTGATAAGCAGTAGTCAACCGAAACTCCTTGTGAAGATTTATCGCGCCGAAGGGTCACGCAAAGGTAGATCAACCGGCCAGCAAAAGCGAACGCTGGCGCCGCCTAGCGGGCTACCTTCGATGCTCACGTGGCCGCCGAGCGCCTGCGCGATAGAGTGAACGATAGCGAGTCCCAGACCGCAGCCGCCGGTAGCGCGGTCGCGGCTCGGATCGAGGCGAACAAAGGGCTCGAAGACGCGTTCGCGCTCCTCGGCCGGAATGCCGGGGCCGTCATCTTCTACCTGAAGGCAGCCGAGCGCGCCGTCAAACCACAGGCTGACGCGCAGCCGATGATCGGCGTAGCGCAGCGCATTGTTAACGAGGTTGTCCAGCACGCGCTCCATCAGGCGGGTGTCGGAAACGCCGTGATTTTCGCGCTGCGGCAGGTCGAGATCGATCTGCGTGTGCGGATTCAGGGCGCGCACATCGTTAATGTGTTCGCGCAGCCAGTTCGCCAGGTCGAGCGAGGTGAGGTTGAGATCGACGCGCGGGCGGTCGAGCCGCGCATAGGTCAGCAGCTCCTCAATCAGACTCTCCAGCTGACCGATATCGCGGTTGATGGCGGCGGACTCGCCCGCGGTGAGGTTATCGCTCATCTCCAGCCGGTAGCGCAGGCGCACCAGCGGCGTGCGTAGCTCGTGGGCGATGCCGTCGATCAGCTGTTTTTTGCTCGCCACCAGCGTATTGATATTCTCCGCCATCTGGTTAAAGGCGACCCCCAGGCGGAACAGGCTGGAAGTGTTGTCGAAATGGGTGCGCACATCCAGCTCGCCGCGACCGAAGCGCTGCGCCGCAATCTCCAGGCGCTGCATCTCTTTCCAGTGCGGCCGCATCCAGATAAACACCGGCAGCGCCAGTGACATGCCGATAAACACCAGCAGCGCGATATCCAGCAGCCGCATCTGATGCAGATAAAAGAGGTAGGGGATCGGGCCGACGGAGAGCACATAATGGCTGCGCGGAATATGCTGCAAAAAGGTGTACTGATCGTCCAGCGCGACAATTTCGCCAGCGCGCAGCCGGCGCATATCGGGCTCGTCGAGCTGATATTTGCTCATCGGCTCGATATGCAGGTCGAACGACAGACCGAGATCGAGACTTTTAATGGTTCGGTTCCAGTCGCGCGGCGGAATTTCGCGCAGTTCGCTGCGGATCAGATAGAGCGAGCTCGCCATCAGGTCGTTCATCGACTGTCTGCCGGCGCGCTCGGCGGTGAATTTGTAGACCAGGCCCACCAGCAGCGCCATCACCAGAAAGCAGACGAAGAGCAGCAGATAGAACTGGATAAACAGTTTTCTCATGCCTGGGTATCCCACGCCTGCGGGGCGAACAGATAGCCCTTGTTGCGGATGGTTTTGATGCGGAAAGGCTCGGTGGCGCTGTCGTGCAGCTTTTTGCGCAGGCGGGAAATCGCCACGTCGATGCTGCGATCCAGGCCGTCGTAGCTGACGCCGCGCAGGGTCTTCAGCAGCGCGTCGCGATTCAGGATCTGTCCGGCGTGCGTGGCCAGCTCCCACAGCAGGTCGAAGTCGGCGGTGGAGAGCACGATCTGCTCGCTAAACAGCGTCACTTCGCGATTCAGCGCGTCGATGGTGAGCGAGCCGAAGCGCAGCAGCTTCTGTTTTTGCGCCGGAGCAGGCGCGGGCGCATCATCGCCCTGACCGAGTTGCGCCTGGCGCAGATGCAGCCTCAGCCGCGCCAGCAGCACCGCAGGCGGGGTAGTTTTCAGAATATAGTCCTGCGCGCCCATCTCCAGCGCCAGAATATGGTTCATGTCGCTGTCGAGCGAGGTGAGCAGCACAATCGGGCCCTGCCACTGGCTGCGCAGATCGCGGCACAGGGTCATGCCGTCTTTGCCGGGCAGCATAATATCCAGCATCACGAGGTCCGGCTGTTCGGCCGCAATCACCGCTTCGGCGCGGTCGCCGCGCGTCTCGACGATCACCTCAATATCGTGGCGGCCAAGGTAGGCCGCAATCAGCGAACCCACTTCCGGTTCGTCTTCTACAAAAACGATTTTATTCATAATCCACTGCGACAAATAAGCCTGGCGAGCAGCATAGCTTTTCCCGGTCCTGAGCACTATGCCACCGCACGAAATATCCCTGCGCGACTGGTATCCGCACGGCAAAATGTGCCATCATTAACAGCGCGTTTAAGCAAGGTTCTGAACCATAATGAAAAACAGAGGGAGAGAGAGGGTGTCTGATAAAGAGCTGGCTTCAGCCGTATACAGTGACCGCATCTGCCTGAACTACAGTGATTTTCTCTCTGCCTCCTGCAAAAAACGCTGGAGTTTCGTTGACGCCATCTACGGCGTGATGCCGATTTTCGGCATGGTGACGCGTAAATCCTCGGCTCGCAGTCTACAGGCGAGCGACGAGCATCTGAAAGAATTAGCATTACAAATCATTTCGACTCAGGTCAGCGACGAAATCAATATCGCTCGCCTCATTACCCTGGCCGAACAGCAGCACATCAGCCGTTTCGATATCCAGCTGCCTTATCCGCTCTCCGCGCAGCAGCTGGAGGCGATCCATCAGGAATACCGTAAACCGCTCAACCTCACACAGCAGGATGACCTGCTGTATGTGGCGATCCCCGGTCAACCGCACTAAACCATTAGCTGCCACATCGCGGGCAGCGACGCCGCCATCAATAAGCCAATAGCCACGCGCTCCAGCTGGGTCAGCGAGACGTCGCCGCGTCCGCCGCGACGGGCGAAGAGAAACAGCAGCAGGCCTGGCGCATAGAGCACCACCGACAGCAGCAGATGCAGCGGCCCTGAGGCGTAGAGCAGCCAGAGTCCATAAAGGCTGGCGCCGAGACCGACCGCCAGCGCCAGCGGCTGCGCTTTGCCACGCGTCAGCTTCACCAGATAGAGTCCCACCAGCAGGTAGGGCACCAGGATCATCTCTGAGGCGATGGTCAGCAGCGTGTTGTAGTCGGCGTGGGTCAGGGCGATCAGGATCAGGCAGATCTGCACGCTGCCGTTGGTCAGCCACAGCGAGGCGGCAGGCGCGCCGCGCGGGTTCTGACGCGCGATGCTGCGCGGGAAGGCACCCTGCTGCGCGGCGATCAGCGGCACTTCCGCCGCCATAATCGTCCAGCTCAGGTAGGCGCCGCACACCGATACGATCAGGCCGGCGGCGATCACCGCATCGCCCCAGTGGCCCATCAGGCGCGTCATCAGGCCCGCCATCGACGGGTTGCGCATCTGCGCCAGTTCGGCGCGCGGCACGATACCGAGCGACAGCAGCGTCACCAGCAGATAGACCAGCAGCGCCGCCAGCACCGCCAGCAGCGTGGCGCGGCCCACATCCTTTTTATGCCGCGCGCGGGCGGAAACCACCACCGCGCCTTCCACGCCGATGAATACCCACAGGGTAATCAGCATGGTCTGCTTCACCTGCTCCCACAGCGGCACGCCGAGCGTAAGGCCGGAAAAGTCGAAATGAAACTGGTCATAATTAAAAGCCGCGACCGCCAGCACGACGAACAGCAGCAGCGGCACCAGCTTGCCGAGCGTCGCCAGCAGATTGATGCCTGCTGCGGTCTGCACGCCGCGCAGCACCAGAAAATGCACCATCCACAGCAGCAGCGACGCGCCCAGCATCGCCTGCCAGGTATTGCCGTCGCCGAACACCACGCGGTCAGGCGTGTCGGTAAAAAAGCTCAGCGCCGAGAAAACGATCACCAGATAGGAGACATTGGCGATTACCGCGCACAGCCAGTAGCCCCAGGCGGAACAGAAGCCGAGCAGTTCGCCGAAACCGGCGCGCGCATAGGTAAAGATACCGCCGTCGAGGTCCGGCTTTAGCCGGGTGAGCAGCAGCATCGCCAGCGCCAGAAACAGGATGCCGACGCCGGTGATTAGCCAGCCAATCAGCAGGGCGGCCGGACCCGCCACCGCCGCCATATTCTGCGGCAAACTGAACACGCCCGCGCCGAGCATTGAGCTGAGCACCAGCGCAGTAAGCGCGCTGAGACCTAATTTTTTCTCCAAAATACCCTTCCCGCTAGCATAAGTGGCTGGATTGTGTTCTGAGCGACGAATTTAACCGTGCTGTTTTGCTTTTACATGACGGATTCGCCTAAAAGCAGGGCGCAGATTCTACGGAGTGCGAAAAGGGATGGCAATGCGTGGTTATGCAAAATTGTGAAGGGATAATGCAAACAGCAGGGCGGCAGGCACCGCCCTGAGGGAGATTACTTGAAGAGATCGGCGGTGACGGTGAGGTTGCCGCCGCTCTGGTTCTGCCACTGGCGGGTCACGTGGTAGTACTTCGCCCCTTTATCCGCGGCGCGTTTCGCCACTTCTTCCGAGATTTCGGTCGGCGTGCCGAAGTGGCCGGTAAAGGTCACGGTGTCAAACGGCTGCATCTGCGCGGCGGTAATGGCGTTCACTTCCTGAATCGACTGGCCGTTGGCGAGTTTTACGGTATAGCGCTGGCCGGTAGAACTCTGGGTTTCGAAGAAGCGACCAACGCTGTTGCTCGGGGTTTCCGATGAGGCGACGCCCGGGATCTCAACGCGTTTCGCCGCTTCGCCGCCGGCCGCCAGCGCCGCTTTGCCCGCATCGGAGTCTGCCGGGATCAGGTTCGGGCTCTGCACCTTACGCTCTTTCGCGTCGGCCTTATAGACATAGGCGGTCACGTACTGGTTGCCGCCGTTGTTGGCGTCGACCTGGCGCACGATAAAGAACGCGGCGGCACCTTTCTCTTTCGCCGCTTTGCTGATGGCGTCGTTAACGTCTGGCTGGCTAGCGAAGAAGCCGCTGACGCTTACGGTGTCGAACGGCTCCAGACGGAAGGCTTCCGCCTTCGGCAGCTCTTTCACGCCGTTCATGACGCGGTAGGTTTTGGTGTTGTTTGCTTTCGGCGCGTCCGCTTTATAGAGGTCGGCCGTTACGCGCCAGTTGCCGCTGTTGCCGTTGCTGTCGTTGATGCCCTGAATGTAGTAAGAGGCGGCACCCAGCTCATCCGCACGTTTCGACACGGCGTCGGCCGCGTCGTTAATCGCATTAAAGCGGCCGGTGATGTTAATACGTTCGAATGGTTTCAGCTCGGCCGCTTTTTCCGGCGTCAGTTCCTGCGCGGCGAATGCGTTGCCCGCGAGCAGGGATAACAAGGTTGACGCCAGAATGGTGTTCTTCAGCTTCATAAAAATGATCCTTCGCCTTACGCAAAATGAGTACGAAAACGTGCTGGACTCTTGATGTATAACAGATTAGCCGATGATTATTGCATGTTATAAACAGGCTGTCGCAGCCAATTTATGCGACAAATCACGGGAAATTGATAGCGAAATTCATCATGGCGTCATGCAAATTTGCTAAGGACGTTTTTTGTACTGATTATCAGTAAAGGTGGTAATGCTTAGTGCTGAAACAGTTAATGCATTGTTAAATAAAGGTTTTTATTAACCGGATATTCGTCATGACACGATTCTGCTTAGCAGAATATATTTCAAACTTTTCAATTTGCAGTCGCATAGCGCGGCTTTTCTCTTTTGACGCTGAATAATCGTATGAATGTCACTGACAGAGGTTCTGATTGTAGATCGCTGTTCATATTTTCAGTAGGTTATAAATACTTTGATACAAGTGCATTTCGTTCATAAGCGCCTGAAACCCTGTTTCAGGCGCTGCGTCGTTATGCAGTCGACAGGCCATCATCAATTGATGAAAGGGATGAATATGTTAATTGGAATACCCAAAGAGCGATTGCCCAACGAGGCGCGCGTGGCGGCGACGCCGAAAACCGTGGAGCAGCTTATCAAACTGGGTTTTAGCGTTGCCGTCGAGCATGATGCGGGCAAACGCGCCAGTTTTGATGACGAGAGTTTCGTCGCCGCAGGCGCCACCCTTTGCGACAGCCAGCAGATCTGGCAGTCCGATATCGTGCTGAAGGTCAATGCGCCCGACGACGAAGAGATCGCTCTGACCCGTGCGGGAAGCACGCTGGTGAGCTTTGTCTGGCCGGCGCAGAACGCGGCGCTGCTGGAGAAGCTGGCGGCGCGTCAGGTGACCGTGATGGCGATGGATGCCGTGCCGCGCATCTCCCGCGCCCAGTCGCTGGATGCGCTCAGCTCGATGGCCAATATCGCCGGCTATCGCGCTATCGTCGAAGCCGCCCATGAGTTTGGCCGTTTCTTTACCGGACAGATTACCGCGGCGGGAAAAGTGCCGCCGGCGAAAGTGATGGTGATTGGCGCAGGCGTCGCCGGTCTGGCGGCTATTGGCGCGGCGGGCAGCCTCGGCGCCATTGTGCGCGCCTTCGATACCCGCCCGGAAGTGAAAGAGCAGGTGCAGAGCATGGGCGCCGAATTCCTTGAGCTCGATTTCGAAGAGGAAGCGGGCAGCGGCGACGGCTATGCGAAAGTGATGTCAGAAGCCTTTATCAAGGCGGAGATGGCGCTGTTCGCCGCGCAGGCGAAAGAGGTCGACATTATCGTGACCACGGCGCTGATTCCGGGCAAACCGGCGCCGAAGCTGATTACCGCCGAGATGGTGGCCAGCATGAAGCCGGGCAGCGTCATTGTCGATCTGGCGGCGCAAACCGGCGGCAACTGCGAACTGACCGTCGCCGATCGCGTTACCGTCAGCGACAACGGCGTGAAGATCATCGGCTATACCGATCTTCCCAGCCGTCTGCCGACCCAGTCCTCGCAGCTTTACGGCACCAACCTGGTGAACCTGATGAAGCTGCTGTGCAAAGAGAAGAACGGCGAAATCGCCATCGATTTCGACGATGTCGTGGTGCGCGGCGTGACGGTGATCCGCGACGGCGAGGTCACCTGGCCCGCGCCGCCGATTCAGGTCTCCGCCGCGCCGAAAGCCGCGCCTGCGGCCGCGCAGCCGGTAGTCAAGGAGGCGGCGAAGCCCGCGCCGACCTGGCGCAAGTATCTGCTGCTGGCGCTGGCGATCGTGCTGTTCGCCTGCCTCGCCAACGTCGCGCCGGCAGAGTTCCTGTCGCACTTCACCGTGTTCGCGCTCGCCTGCGTGGTTGGCTACTACGTGGTATGGAACGTCAGCCACGCGCTGCATACGCCGCTGATGTCGGTCACCAACGCCATCTCCGGCATTATCGTGGTCGGCGCGGTGCTGCAGATGGGGCATGGCGGTTGGGTCACCTTTATTTCGTTTATTGCGGTGCTGATTGCCAGCATCAATATTTTCGGCGGTTTCACCGTCACCCAGCGCATGCTGAAAATGTTTCGTAAGGGGTAACCGATGTCTGGCGGATTAGTAACTGCAGCATACATTGTTGCCGCGATTCTGTTTATTTTCAGCCTGGCGGGACTCTCGAAGCATGAGACCTCGAAGCAGGGCAATCTCTTCGGCATCAGCGGCATGGCGCTGGCGCTGCTGGCGACCATTTTTGGTCCCGACAGCGGCAACGTCGCCTGGATTTTGCTGGCGATGGTGATCGGCGGCGCTATCGGCGTGCGTCTGGCGCAGAAGGTCGAAATGACCGAAATGCCGGAGCTGGTGGCGATCCTGCACAGCTTCGTCGGCCTGGCCGCGGTGCTGGTGGGTTTCAACAGCTTTATCGATCACGGTCCGGGCCTGCCTGCGGTGATGGAGAATATTCACCTGACCGAAGTCTTCCTCGGCATCTTTATCGGCGCAGTGACCTTTACCGGCTCGCTGGTGGCGTTCGGCAAGCTGCGCGGCAAGATTTCGTCGCGTCCGCTGATGCTGCCGCATCGCCATAAGCTCAACCTGCTGGCGCTGGTGGTCTCTTTCCTGCTGCTGCTGTGGTTTGTACGCACCGAAAGCACCGGCGCGCAGGTATTCGCGCTGCTGCTGATGACGCTGATCGCGCTCGCCTTCGGCTGGCATCTGGTGGCCTCTATCGGCGGCGCCGACATGCCGGTGGTGGTGTCGATGCTTAACTCCTACTCGGGCTGGGCGGCGGCGGCGGCGGGCTTTATGCTGAGCAATGACCTGCTGATCGTTACCGGCGCGCTGGTGGGGTCGTCGGGCGCCATCCTCTCTTACATTATGTGTAGCGCGATGAACCGCTCCTTTATCAGCGTGATCGCCGGCGGCTTTGGCACCGACAGCAGCGCGGGCGGAGAGAGCGAAGAGGCGGGCGAGCATCGTGAAATCAGCGTAGAAGAGACGGCCGAACTGCTGAAGCACTCTTCATCGGTAATTATCACCCCAGGCTATGGCATGGCGGTAGCGCAGGCGCAGTACCCGGTGGCGGAGATCACCGAGAAGCTGCGCGCGCGCGGCGTCAAGGTGCGCTTCGGCATTCACCCGGTCGCGGGTCGTCTGCCAGGCCATATGAACGTGCTGCTGGCGGAGGCGAAAGTGCCTTATGACGTGGTGCTGGAGATGGATGAGATTAACGACGACTTCGCCGATACCGATACCGTGCTGGTCATCGGCGCCAACGACACCGTTAACCCGGCGGCGCAGGACGATCCGCGCAGCCCTATCGCGGGCATGCCGGTGCTGGAAGTGTGGAAGGCGCAGAACGTCATCGTGTTTAAGCGTTCGATGAATACCGGCTATGCCGGGGTGCAGAATCCGCTGTTCTTCAAAGAGAACACGCAGATGCTGTTCGGCGATGCCAAAGCGAGCGTGGAAGGGATACTGAAAGCGCTGTAATGATAAGGGCGGCCAACAGGCCGCCCTGAAGTCGCTGCACATCATAAAATGCGAGTGATAGGACCGAAGAGCAAAGCGTCCCGCGCCAGGGAAGGCGCGGATCGAGCAGCCAGGGATGGCGATTTTGCGTCTTTGCGATCGGGCTTTGTCACTGGCATCAGCACAGGGTCAAAATTAAAGGGCGGCCAACTGGCCGCCCTTGCTCTTATTCCTCATCATCCTCTTCGTCGTCATCATCGAGCGTAATGGGCGAATTGAAATCGTCAGGCTTGATCGCCAGCAAATCGCAGCGCAGATGGTCGATAACCTGTTCCGCCGTATTGCCGAGAAACGCTGCCGACAGGCCGGTGCGCCCGATGGTGCCGAGCACTACAATCCCGGCGCTGAGCTGGCTGGCGATATCGGGGATCACCTCTTCAGGCAGCCCCTTGGCGACGTGGGTAAACTCTTCGCGGATCGCGAACTTCTGACGCAGCGCCTTCATCGCCACCAGATGTTGACCGCGGATCGCGTCGTTATAGACGCTGGGATCGAAGTCGGGCAGTTCAATCGCGATATTGATCGGGGTAATAGGATAGGCGCCCACCAGATGCACCTCGGTATGGTTCACCATCTCCGCCAGCCGCGTGGTTTCGCGGATCAGCTTCTGATTCAGCTCATCGTGGTGCGGCTCCTCGCTGGCGAGATTGACCGCTACTACCGCTTTGCCGCCTTCCGGCCAGGGCTGATCTTTCACCATCCACACCGGACAAGGGCATTTACGCAGCAGATGCCAGTCGGTAGGGGTAAAGATCACCGCTTCCAGCCGGTCGTGCTGATGCGCCATCTTCAGCACCAGATCGTGCCCGTGCGCCAGCACCTCTTGGATAATCGCCTCATAGGGGCGATTATGCCAGACCACCTTGATTTCGATCTCCACGCCCGCCTCAAGATAGGCGCGCGCCTGCTCGCGGATCCACTCGGTGCGCTGGCTGATCACGCCTTGCCGCATCGAGGCGCGCTCGTCAGGGGAGAGCAACGTGGTCATCTCATACGAGAAGTCGTAAATCGGCAGATAGGCTTTGATTTTGCCGCCGATACGCTGATTAAGGTAAACCGCGCGGCGTAGCGCCGGCTGATCGTCTTGCTGGGGATCGATAGCGACCAGCATATTTTGGTAGCGGGACATAGGGAATAACTCCTTAAACCAAGGCGAACTGGTTTAAAGATAGCCTAAGTTAAGGACAGGAAGAAGCGGAAAAGTTGCTGTGGGATCAATAAACTAACAAATTTGCGGCGCGAATCAGAGTTGCAGAGGCGTTGCGCCCATACCTGCAACTCTAATCATTAGGCGACCAATTAATTAAGCAGCCTGAACGCTCTGACCGGCCAGTTCGGACAGCAGGTCATGGTTTTCAATAGTGATATATTTGCCTTTCACCGCCAGCATGCCCGATTTCTGAAAACGACCCAGCAGGCGGCTGATGGTCTCGACGGTCAGGCCGAGGTAGTTGCCGATATCGCCGCGCGTCATCGTCAGACGGAACTCTCGCTGCGAGAAGCCGCGCTGGCCAAAACGGCGCGAAAGATTCCAGATAAACGCGGCCAGTCGTTCTTCGGCGTTTTTCTTCGACAGCAGCAGGATCATATCCTGGTCGCCTTTGATTTCGCCGCTCATCAGACGCATCATCTGCTGGCGCAGAGCCGGCATTTTGCCTGACAGATCGTCCAGCGTTTCGAATGGAATCTCGCAGACCATCGCCGTTTCCAGCGCCTGCGCGAAGCTCGGGTGGCTGCCGCTCATAATGGCGTCAAAGCCCACCAGGTCGCCCGCCAGGTGGAAGCCGGTAATCTGCTCATCGCCCTGTTCGGTGATGGTATAACTTTTGATAGTGCCGGAGCGGATAGCGTAGAGCGATTTCAAATCATCGCCCGCTTTAAACAGCGTCTGGCCTTTTTGAATCGGTTTTTTGCGCTCGATAATATTGTCGAGCTGATCCAGCTCATGTTCGTTCAGGGTGAACGGAATGCACAGCTGACTAATGCTGCAGTCCTGACAGTGGATGGCACAGCCACCTGACTGAATACGGCGAATGGTGCGTTTTTCAGTGATCATAATGTACGCTCGACGATTATTGACTGGGGTCAATTTTAACATTTTTTGTGCTGAAGGGAACTCGTCCGAGCAGTTTTAGGCTTATAAAGAGTAGGGATGTCAGGCGTGGCGCGGAACCGCGCTGTAGCAAGCCCTGCGCGTCACATTTTTGCAATTTGGCACGAAAACTTTCCACTTTTTTTGATCCCGATGCGCATTTTCTAAACAGCAATCTGGCGCGATTCAGCGCTGGCGCACCTTTTTTGGCGTTTGCTACTATTGCATCTGCAGAGGCGGATTTGATCTCTGTTTCCTTGATAACCTGGAGTGAGAAATGACTATGAACCTGGACGATGAAGACCTGTTTCGGGATGCCATGGGTGACGTCACTCCATTGAAAGACAGCGCCAGCACCCTGTGGCTGAAATCGCCCTCGACCAAAGCGCCGCGTCGGCCTGACGCAGAGGCGGAAGAAGAGAACTTTCTGACGCGTGGCTACCTCGACATCATTCCCCTTGCAACGCCGCTGGAGTATAAGGCCGACGGCATTCAGCAGGGGGTGCTGGATAAGCTGCGCAAAGGGGAATACAAGCTGGACGCCAGCCTGAACCTGCTGCGCCAGCCGGTGGAGACCTGCCGGCAGGCGGTATTCAGCTTTATGCAGCAGGCGCGTAAGGATGGGTTGCGCAATTTATTGATCATTCATGGCAAAGGGCGCGACAACGAATCCCATGCCAATATCGTGCGCAGCTATCTGGCGCGCTGGCTGCGTCAGTTCGACGACGTCCAGACCTTCTGTACCTCGCAGCCGCAGCACGGAGGCGCGGGCGCGCTCTATGTTGGCCTGCGTAAGACCGAAAAGGCGCGGCTGGACAACCGCGAGCGTCATGCGAAACGCAGCCGTTAATCCGGCGCCTTGCGGATGGTCGCCATCAGGATCTCAGCGCTAAGGCTCAAAGGATAGCCGGTGCGGGTAATAATCCCTACCGGTTCCCCTGGCCCGGATGAGCTGATGGGCAGGGCGCACAGCGCGTTATGCGCCAGATCTTCCTTGATAGCGCCCGACGGCACAAACCAGACATAGTCATAGCGTAGCGCCAGCTGACGCGCCAGCGAAGTTGACGAGGTTTCAACGCAGGTGCTCGGCAGGGTGCAGCCCTGTTCATCGAGCATCTGCTGCGCGATGCGGCGCGGCGCGGTGCCTTCAGGCGAAATCACTACCGGCCACTGCATCGCGCGGGAAAGAGTGACGTTGTCACTTAAAAGCGGGTGTTCAGGGCGCACTACCAGCTTGAGGGATTCAAGAAACAGCAGCTCGTAGGTGAGTCCGGCCATCATATCGCTGTCCGCCATACGACCGATGCCGATCTCGAATTCGCCCGCGCGCAGCCCGGCGAGCAGCACGTTATTGTGCAGAGTGGCGACCTGCACGGTCGCATGGGGCTGCTGCTGGTGAAAACGATCGAGAATTTGCGGCAGCATGCCCATGGCTGCGGTGGTCAGCGCGCCGAGGCGGATCACCACCGGACGCGTCGAGACCGGCAGATTAACGCTCTGGCCCGCGTGGTTGAGCGCATCCAGCACCTTCACCGCGTGGATCAAAAACTGTTCGCCCATAGTAGTGAGCTGCGCGCCCAGTCGGCCGCGCTCAAACAGGCGAACGCCCGTCAGCTCCTCAAGCTCGTTAAGGGTTTTTGACAGCGCAGGCTGGCTAAGGCTCAGCGTTTCCGCCGCGCGCCCCAGGGTTCCCTGCTGCGCCACCGCAACAAAGGTATGAAGATGGCGCAAGCGAATGCGCTGATTGAAAAGGATATTTTTGTCCATCTCTCAAACTTAATGAGTTTTAACGCCGGTCGGCAACCAGTAAAGCTGGGTTTTGTTAACTTTGCTGCAAAATAAAATTAACAAAAAATGGCCTTTTACGCGAGTTATTGATAAAGCGACACAATTAGCTGACTAGTCAGCAGGTCCAGCTCATTGAGTTGCTCCCACCAGCGCAAATTCAACAGGTTAGCGCTTTAAAGTTGAATAATTCTCAATATCATATAAAAATCTGGCGTCTTATCGTTAACGATGGGCTATCATAACCGCCGTTTTTTTTACCAAAACTGATGCCTCAGGGTGAGCGCAGTGAGGAGTTCGCATTGACCAGCGTCGAAGCCGTGGACGTTCGCCAGTTAATCAATCAGTCAGCGCTCAGCCGCTGGCAAAAGCGTCTGATCGCGCTCTGCTTCATCGTCGTTGCCCTTGACGGCATGGATATCGCCTTAATGGGCTTTATCGCGCCGACGCTGAAGGCGGGCTGGGGGGTAACTAACCATCAGCTTGGCGTGGTGATCAGCGCGGCGTTGGTCGGGCTGGCGCTCGGCGCAATGCTGGCGGGGCCGCTGGCCGATCGCTACGGTCGACGCATGATGATTATTCTGAGCGTCTTTTTCTTCGGGCTCTGGACGCTCGCCACCGCGCTGGCGAACAACATCGAGCAGATGATGCTGTTTCGCTTCCTTACCGGTCTGGGGCTGGGCGCGGCGATGCCCAACGTCGGCACGCTGGTGGCGGAGTATGCGCCGGAGCGCCGCCGCGCCTTTCTTATCACCGTGGTGTTCTGCGGCTTTACCTTCGGCGCCGCCAGCGGCGGTTTCGCCGCCTCCTGGCTGCTGCCGCGCTATAACTGGCATGCTGTGATGATGCTGGGCGGCATTCTGCCGCTGGCGGTGCTGCCGTTTCTGGTGCACGGCCTGCCGGAGTCGGTGCGCTTTCTGATCAGCCGCCGCGCGCCAGCGACGCGCATTCACGCCATTCTCGAGCGGATGCTGCCGGGCGCGACGCGGCCCGACAGCGCGTTTCACTCTCAGGAGCCGACGCTGCCGACGCAGGGCGCAATCGCTACCGTGGTATCGCGTCGCTATCTGTTCGGCAGCCTGATGCTGTGGGGCGGCTATTTTATGGGGCTGTTTCTGGTCTACCTGATAGGCAGCTGGCTGCCGTCGCTGATTAATACGCTGGGCATGTCGGTCACCGAAGCGGCCATTATCACCGCGATGTATCAGGCGGGCGGCACCCTCGGCTCGCTGTTCGCCGGCTGGCTGATGGATCGCTTCAACGCCACGCTGGCGCTGGCGGCAATCTACTTCTGCGGCGGGCTGGCGATCGTCGCGCTGGGCTTCTCTCCGGCGGAAGTCGGGATGATGAGCGGCATCGCTTTCCTTAGCGGCTTCTGCTTCAACGGGGCCAACACCGGCATGAACGCGCTTTCTGCCAGCTACTATCCCACCCATGCGCGCGCGACGGGCTCTAGCTGGATGCACGGCGTCGGACGCGTCGGCGCTATCCTCAGCGCCTTTGTCGGCGCGGAGATGCTTTCGCTTGGCTGGTCATTCAGTCTGATCTTTGTGCTGCTGGCGATCCCTGCGCTGCTGACCACGTTGATGCTGGTGATGAAAAACCGCTTCGGCTTTAAGCCGATCACAAATCCGTAACTTTTTCGCCTGCCGACAGCGCGTTGCTCTACAGTAGCAGCAATCTCGATCACGTCAGGAGCAGGCACCATGAATCACTTCCTTAGCGCAGACGCTATTCGTACGCGCTTCTCGCAGGCGATGTCCGCTATGTATCAGCAAGAAGTGCCGCAGTACGGCACCCTGATGACGCTGGTGCAGCGCGTCAACGAGGACTGTTTAACCGATCGTCCGGCGCTGAAAAGCCGGCTGGCCGCTGCGGACGAGCTGGACCGCCTTAACCTGGAGCGTCACGGCGCCATTCGCGTTGGCACGGCGCAGGAGCTTTCGACGCTGCGGCAGATGTTCGCGGTGATGGGGATGGAGCCGGTCGGCTATTACGATCTCTCGCAGGCGGGCGTGCCGGTGCACTCCACCGCGTTTCGGCCGGTGAGCGACGCGGCGCTGCGGCGCAATCCCTTTCGCATTTTTACCTCGCTGCTGCGGCTGGAGCTGATCGACGATCTCTCGCTGCGGGAAAAAGCGGCGGCGATTCTGGCGCAGCGCGATATCTTCACGCCGCGCTGCCGGGCGCTGATTGCCCAGTACCAGCAGCAGGGCGGCCTGGATGAAGCAGACGCCGACGCCTTCGTTAAAGAGGCGCTGGAGACTTTCCGCTGGCACGCGCTGAGCACCGTCGACAGCGCCACCTATCAGGCGTTAAGCCAGCAGCATCGTCTGGTCGCCGACGTGGTTTGCTTTCCGGGATGCCATATCAACCACCTGACGCCGCGCACTCTCGATATCGACCAGGTACAGACGCTGATGCCGGAATACGGCATCGATCCCAAGGCGCTGATTGAAGGCCCGCCGCGGCGCGAGGTGCCGATTCTGCTGCGTCAGACCAGCTTTAAAGCGCTGGAGGAGCCGGTGATTTTTCAGCAGGGCGAAAGCGGCACCCATACCGCGCGCTTTGGCGAAATCGAGCAGCGCGGCGCGGCGCTGACGCCGAAAGGCCGCGCGCTCTACGATCGTCTGCTGGCGGCAGCCGGCACCGGCGTCGACAACCAGCAGCATCAGCAGCACCTGGCCGAGGTGTTTCGCGCTTTTCCCGATGATGAGCACAGCCTGCGCGAACAGGAGCTTGCCTGGTTTGACTACCGGCTGAGCGAACAGGGCGAGGCGCAGCCGCCGCAGCCGGGTGAATCCCTGGCGGCGCTGATTGAACAGGGCCGCATCATTGCCGATCCGATCGTGTATGAGGATTTCTTGCCGGTCAGCGCGGCAGGCATCTTTCAGTCAAATCTGGGCGATCGGGCGCAGGGCCGTTCCGCCGGCCACGCCAGCAGGGCCGATTTTGAAGCAGCGCTGGGCGCGCCGGTACAGGATGAAATGCAGCTTTATCAGGCGCGCCAGCAGCAATCGCTGGCCCGATGTGGTTTCCACGACGCTTAGCGGCGTCGATTCAGCATAATCTGCAAATGCACTAAGGACATAGACAACATCTTAACGGCCTGTAGATAATGCCTTAACGCTTTATCAGGGAACAGGTAATGAAAAACAGACGACCTCTGCGCCTCAGCACAGCCGAAGGCGAGCTTAGAGGAAGTATGGATGATGATCTCTTTGTCTTTAAGGGTATTCCATATGCCGCCGCGCCAGTGGGCGCGCTGCGCTGGCGCGCGCCGCAGCCGGTAGCGCCGTGGCGCGAGGTGCGCGACGCGACCGAGTTCGGCGCCGCCAGCTGGCAGAATCGCGCGCTCTGCGCCGTCGCGGGCGGCGGCGATCCCGGTCCGCTCAGCGAAGACTGCCTTTATCTCAACGTCTGGACGCCGGACATCGAACCTGCGCGGCCGCTGCCGGTCATGGTGTGGCTGCACGGCGGCGGCTTCGTAATGGGGTCGGGCGGGCTGGCGCCTTATAACGGCAAGCCGCTGGCGGCGCGCGGCGCCGTAGTGGTGACGATTAATTACCGCCTCGGCCACCTCGGCTTTTTCGCTCATCCGGCGCTGGACGCGGAATATCGCGACGGCGGCATAGTCAACAATTTCGCCTTGCTCGATCAGATTGCCGCGCTGCAGTGGGTGCAGCGCAACATCCCCGCGTTTGGCGGTGATCGTGACAACGTCACGTTATTCGGCGAATCCTCTGGCGCGCGCAGCGTGCTTTCGCTCTGCTGCTCGCCGCTGGCGGAGGGGCTGTTTCATAAAGCCATCGTGCAGAGCGCCTACAGCCTGCCGGACAAACCGCGCAAGGCGGCGCTGCAGCAGGGCGAGCAGGTCGCGGCGCATTTCGGTCTGCCCAATGCCACTGCGCAGCAGCTGCGCGCGCTGCCTGCCGACGCCTTCTGGCCGCTGGAGTCGCCTTTATGGCACGGGCCGGTGCCGATTGCCGGCGACGCCGTGCTGCCCCAGCCGATGCTGAATACCTTTATGGCGGCGCGCCAGCATCGCATTCCGCTTATGGCGGGCAGCAACAGCGACGAAGCGAGCGTGCTGGAATACTTCAAGGTCGACAGCGCCGAGGTGATGCGCCAGCTGCGCGTCAACCGGCCGTTCAGCTACCGGCTGCTGAAGTGGCTTTACGATATTCACGACGACCGCCTGCTGGGACGCGCGGCGGCGCGCGATATGGCCTTCAGCGTTATGCCGTGGATCCTGATGCGCGCGCAGCACAACGTCGGCATGCCGGGCTGGCGCTACTGGTTCGACTATATCTCCGAGCAGTCGCGCGATCTCTATCCGCACGGCGCCTGGCACGGCAATGAAGTGCCCTATACGCTCAATACCCTTACGGCGATGCAGCCCGCCGACAGCGAACGGCCCTATACCGCCGCCGATCGCGCCTTTGCGCAGCGTATGGCGGATTACTGGTTCGCCTTTGCGCGCGACGCGAGCGCATTCAGCCATCGGCTGGAGGGGGAAATTAGCTGGCCTGTCTGGCATCCCGGCGATGACGTCACGCTGGCGTTCGGCGAGGGCGGAAAAGAGGCGCTACTGCTAAAGCGCAATTTCTTACGCGCCCGACTGAGGCTGTTTCGCCTGATGATGAAAAGCATGGTGAAGCTTTGACGGCTAATTAATAAGGCGCCAGCAAGGTTTATCACCCATTCTTGCCGAGACGAATGCTGTTAAATCATCAGGTTATCTCTGCGCCGCGCTGGCGCATTGAACAACTTTATTGCTAACTAAAAGGCTGTACCTTCCTTAATCCCTGCCGATAACGCCTGTATGCCCGAGATTATCGGGCCCCTCTCGGTTTTCACCGTCAAGGATTTGGCTATGGGTATATTAAAAAACTTCACGATTCGCGCCGTTATGCTGTGGATTCTCGGCCTGTTTTGCCTGCTGTGGTGCGCAGTAGGCTGGTTCAGCGTCCATTCGCTCGGCGAGCTCAGCAACGGCAATGATGTCGACCGCCATCTGGTCGCGCAGATGACCACCTTAAGCAAGGGCAACGACCAGTATTTCCGCGTTATTACGCGCCTGTCGCGCGTGATGGAGATGAAAGCCAGCGGCGCGCAGCCAGCTGACGCCGACTGGAAGCCGGTACAGCAGGCGCTGGACAATATGACCCAGCAGCTGACGCAGTTTAAGCAGATGGCGCGCGGCCCGATGGAGCCGCATATAGTAGACCAGACCATCGCCAGCTGGCAAAAGCTGCTCGACGAGGGCGTGACGCCGCAGCTAGAGAAGGCGCGCCAGGGGTCGCTTGAGGTCTATCGTCAGCACGCCAGTACGGTGACGCCTGCGCTGAGCCGCGCCTTTGGTGCCAGCGCCGAAGCCTTTAACCAGGCGGCGGCGATTAAGCTCGATCAGACCCGCGTTAACGTCGATCGCCTGACCGTGCTGACCAAAATCACGCTGATGGCGGCGGTGTTCGCCGGCCTGCTGATCCTGCTGTTTACCGATCGCTATCTGGTCACCATGCTGGTTAAGCCGCTGGACCGTATCCGCGAGCATTTCGCCGTGATCGCCACTGGCGATCTCAGCCAGCCGGTCACGCCGTTCGGCCGCAACTGCGTCGGCAAACTGGTGCCGCTGCTGAGCGCCATGCAGGATAGCCTGCGCGAAGCGGTAAGCGCCATTCGCAGCGGCACTGAGAACATTTCCCGCGGCGCGGCGGAGATTTCGGCAGGCAACAACGATCTCTCTTCCCGCACCGAAGAGCAGGCGGCGGCGCTGGAGCAGACCGCTGCCAGCATGGAGCAGCTGACCGCGACGGTAAAATTCAACGCCGACAACGCCCGCCAGGCCAGCAGGCTGGCGGAAACCGCCTCGTCGACCGCGCAGCAGGGCGGCCAGCTGGTGAGCGAAGTGGTCTCTACCATGAACGGCATCTCCGGCAGCTCGAAAAAGATCGCCGAGATTACCAGCGTCATTAACGGCATCGCCTTCCAGACTAATATTCTGGCGCTGAACGCGGCGGTGGAAGCGGCGCGCGCCGGCGAGCAGGGTCGCGGCTTCGCGGTGGTCGCCAGCGAGGTACGCAATCTGGCGCAGCGTAGCGCCGCCGCGGCGAAAGAGATCGCCGCGCTGATTGAGGATTCGGTGCAGCGCGTCGACAAGGGCGCGGCGCTGGTGGGCAATACCGGCAACACCATGCACCATATTCTTAAGTCGGTGCAGGACGTGGACGCCATTATGAAGCAGATCGCCGCCGCGTCGGAAGAGCAGAGCAAAGGCATTTCGCAGGTAGGCGTCGCCGTCACCGAAATGGACAGCGTTACGCAGCAGAACGCCTCGCTGGTGGAAGAGGTCTCCGCCGCCGCTGCCGCGCTGGCGCGTCAGACCGAATCGCTGGAAGCCTCCGTCTCCCGTTTCCGCCTCTCGTCGCAGGAGCCGCTGGCCAGCGCGCCGGCACGCAACAGCCGTCCGATCCCGACCGCCGGCGTCACGCCGCGTCCTAAAGAGGAGTCAAGCGCCGACTGGGTCACCTTTTAAGCGCGTGACAGCCACGCCGCCAGATCCGCAAGGTAAGGCGGCGCTTCCCTGACCGGGCGCTGCAGCAAACTGTAGGCCGCCCCGGTTTTCACCCGGCTGGCGAACGGCGCAATCAGACGCCCGTTCGCCAGATCGCTCTCCACCAGATTGATATCCGCCACCGTTACGCCAAACCCCTGTATCGCCGCGCTGATCGCCAGATCCATGGTGCTGAAGTGTTGATTACGCGTCATCGTCAGCCTGGTGTTCTGGGCGCTGAGCCACAGCTGCCAGTCGCGAGTATCGCCGGTGGGGTGCAGAAAGGTCATGGAGGCCAGCGCCTCGGGCGAGGCGGGCGGCGCGGCGTCGGCCGCCATCACAGGCGTAATCGACTCGTCAAACAGGTGGATCGCCCCAGGCGGCGGCGTGCCGTACAGAATAGCGGCGTCGAACCCCTCCAGCTGCGCGTGATGTTCCAGCGTGGTGGTCAGCGCGACGTGCAGCTCAGGCCGCTGCTGCTCCAGCGCCACCAGCCGCGGCACCAGCCAGCGCATGGCGCAGGTCGGCGCCTTAAGCCGGATCACCCCATGCTGGCGCATCGCCTTGTCCGTCGCGCCCGCTATCAGCTCGAACCCCTGACGCAGCTCCGGCAGCAGCGCCGCGCCCTGCGAGGTCAGGCGCAGACCGCGCGCGTGGCGCTCGAACAGCGTGAACCCCAGATAGTGTTCAAGGGTGGCGATTTTGCGGCTCACCGCGCCCTGAGTAATACAGAGTTCGCCCGCTGCCCGCGTCAGGTTGAGATGACGCGCGGTCACCAGGAAAGCGTGTATGGCGTTAAGCGGCAGAGAACGCGGCATCATCACTCCAGCTATGCAAATTAGTCATGGCTATTATGACAACAATTCGCTTGTCGGCTCAAGCGCCGGGTCGTTGAATAGATATCAACGAAATCGACATTTTTATGCAGCCGAGCAGGAGCCCGCCCGATGAAAAGCAGCGTTAACGTGACCTCGAAACTGCCCGACGTAGGCACCACCATATTCAGCGTTATCGGCCAGCTCTCCGCGCAGCACCAGGCGATTAACCTGTCGCAGGGCGCGCCCAATTTTCCGTGCGATCCGGCGCTGGTGGAAGCGGTCAGCCGCGCCATGCGTGAAGGGCATAACCAGTACGCGCCGATGACCGGCTGGCCCGCGCTGAAAGAGGCGCTGGCGGCCAAGGTCGCGGCGCTCTATGGCCAGCACTACGATCCCGCGACCGAAGTGCTCATCAGCGGCAGCGCCAGCCAGGGCATCTATATGGCGATTACAGCGCTGGTGAACCCGGGCGACGAGGTGATTTTTTTCGAGCCCGCCTTCGACAGCTACGCGCCGGTGGTGCGTTTGCAGGGCGGCACGCCGGTTGGCCTGAAGCTGCAATTCCCTGACTACGCCATCGACTGGGAAGCGCTGCGCGCCGCGCTGACGCCGCGCACCCGCATGATCATTATCAACACGCCGCACAACCCGAGCGCGCAGGTGCTGACGTCTGCCGATCTGGCGCAGCTGGCGGCGCTGACGCGCGGCACCGATATCGTGGTGCTTTCTGATGAAGTCTACGAGCATATTCTGTTCGACGGTCGCGCCCACTGCGGCATGGCGACCCATCCGGAGCTGGCGCAGCGCAGCGTCATCGTCTCCTCTTTCGGCAAGACCTTTCACGTAACCGGCTGGCGCGTCGGCTACTGCCTTGCGCCGGCCGAGCTGATGGAGGAGCTGGTGAAAGTGCACCAGTTTATGATGTACGCCGCCGATACGCCGATGCAGATCGGATTTGCGCACTATCTGCAGCGCGCCGAGAACTATCTGTCGCTGTCGGCGTTCTATCAGCAGAAGCGCGATCGCCTGGTGACGCTGCTGCAGGATTCGCCCTTTAAACTGCTGCCGTGCGCCGGTTCGTTTTTTGTTTTGGCCAGCTACGGACATTTCAGTGACGAACCTGACAGCGAGATGGTAAAACGTCTTATCGTCGAACACGGCGTGGCAACCATTCCGCTTTCGGCGTTTTATATGGACGGCACCGACAACAACGTGATTCGTCTCTCTTTTGCAAAAGACGACGCCACCCTGCAGCGCGGCGCAGAAGCGCTCTGTCGGGTGAAGGGTTAATCTCAGGGGAAAACAAAATGAAAAAAATCAATGCGCTCTTTCTTGCGCTGGGCATGATGAGTTCAGTGCACGCGCTGGCAGCGGAAACGCTGCGTTATGGCCTTGAATCGCAGTATGCGCCGTTTGAGAGCCGCAATGCGCAGGGCGAGCTGGAAGGGTTCGATATCGAGCTGGGCAAGGCCATTTGCGCCACCGGCAATTTCAACTGTCAATGGGTAGAGAGCAGTTTCGACGCCTTGATCCCGGCGCTGCAGGCGAAGAAGTTTGACGCCATTAACTCGGCGATGAACATCACCGAGGCGCGGGCGAAAAGCATCGACTTCACGAAGCCGATCTACCGCATTCCAAGCATGCTGATCGTGAAAGAGGGCGAGAAGCTGCAGCCGACCGCTGAGGCGCTGAAAGGCAAGAATATCGGCGTGCTGCAGGGCTCGATTCAGGAGACCTACGCCAAGAAGCACTGGGAGCCCCAGGGCGTGACCGTGACCTCCTATCAGGATCAGAATCAGGTCTATAACGATATGGTCGCAGGCCGTCTGGACGGCACGCTGGTGATGTCCGCCGCCGGCCAGTCGGGCTTCCTCGATAAACCCCAGGGCAAAGGCTTTGTTTTTGCCGGCAAGGCGGTCGAGGACGACGCGATTCTCGGCTCCGGCATCGGTTTCGGCCTGCGTAAGGGCGATACGAAGCTGAAGCAGGAGCTGGATGCGGCGATTACCAAAATTCAGGATGACGGCACGGTGAAAAAGCTGGCGGCGAAATATTTCCCCGGCATTGACGTCAGCGCGACGAAATAGCAAAAAAGGCGGCCGAATGGCCGCCTTTTTTCTCACCTGCGCAGCCTTTAGCCCTGCGCCGCCAGTAAGCAAAGCCTTTCCGCCACCTGATAGGACTTCACAAAAGATGAAATCGGCAGAAACTCGAAGCGGGAATGAAAGTTGTGCGCGCCGGTAAAGAAGTTCGGCGTCAGCAGCCCTTTCGCCGACAGCGCCGCGCCGTCGGTGCCGCCGCGCATCGGGATCACCTTCGGTTCGATATCGAGATCCGCCAGCGCGGCGAAGATCAGATCGATCGCGCGACGATCCTCGCCCACGGCGTTGCTGATGTTGCTGTAGATGTCGCTGATACTGATGGCGACGCTGCCGGTTGGATAGCGCTGCGCAATCTCCGCCACGGCCTGCTGCAGCTGCGCTTTACGCGCGGCAAACTGCGCCAGATCGAAATCGCGAATCGAGGCCTTCAGCGTCGCCTGGCTGGCGCCTGCCTGCAGCTCGTTAAACCAGATATAGCCTTCGCGGCCCTCGGTATGCTCCGGCGTTTCCTTGCGGTCGAACAGGCTGATAAAGTCGTGCGCCATCAGCAGCGGATTGACCAGTACCCCTTTGGCCGACATCGGATGCGCCGGCACCCCGGTAAAGGTGATCTCCGCCGACGCGCCGTTGAAGTTCTCATAGACCACTTCGCCCAGTTCACAGCAGTCGATGGTCCAGGCGAAGTCGACGTTGAAGCGCTTTTCCAGATCGAGCGCCTTCGCGCCGCGCAGGCCAATCTCTTCGTCGGGCACAAAGGCCACCACGATATCGCCGTGATCGCCCTGCAAATTTTCCATCAGCGTCATCACCACCGTCACCGCGGCTTTATTGTCCGCGCCCAGCACGCTGGTGCCGTCGCTGAAAATAATCTCCTCGCCGAGATAGGGAGCGATCTCCGGGTGTTCGTCGCGACGCAGCCAGATATCTTCGCGCGCGTTGAGCAACAGATCTTCGCCTTGCCAGGTGAGGATCTGCGGATGAATATCGGGCGAGAGCCCTACATCAACCGTATCGATATGGGTGATAAACCCGATGCGCGGCGCACTGGGGCGGTTGCCGCGCTTCACCGCCGTCACCGTGGCGCAGTCGTCGATTTCCACCTTATCCAGCCCGAGGGCGGTCAGCTCCTGCGCCAGCAGCTGCGCAATGGCGTGCTGGCTCGGCGTGCTCGGCAAGGTGGCTGATGTCGCGTCGCTCTGGCTGCTGACCGCCAGGTAGCGAAAAAAACGTTGAGTTAACTGAGTTGCAAGGGCTGTCATCACCGATCCTTATTTGTCTGCCAACAGCGGGATTCGTTATGTTACGAAAACGTGGTATCCATAAAGCGTCTGGATCATTTAGGGAATCTGACCAACGGAAGTCAATAAAAAGTGAGGAAATGATGAAAGTGAAGATAGCGATGCTGGCGTTGCTGACCGCGACTCTGGCGCATAACGCCGGCGCGAAAACGCTGGTTTACTGCGCCGAAGGGTCGCCGGAAAACTTCAATCCGCAGCTCTACACCTCGGGGACCAGCGTGGACGCCAGCGCGGCGCCGGTTTTCAACCGGCTGGTTGATTTCAAATATGGCACCACTGAACTGGTGCCGAGCCTGGCGGAAAGCTGGGAGATAAGCCCGGACGGCAAGGTCTACACCTTCCATCTACGCAAAGGCGTTAAGTTTCAGAGCAATAAAGCCTTCAGGCCCAGCCGCGACTTCAACGCCGACGACGTTATCTTCTCTTTTATGCGGCAGATGGATAGCAAAAATCCCTATCACAACGTCTCTGGCGGCACCTACGCGAACTTCGACAGCCTCGAGTTAACCACCCTGATCAAGAGCGTCGATCGCGTCGACGACCACACCGTGCGCTTTACCCTGAATCATGCAGAGGCGCCTTTCCTCGCCGATCTCGCCTGGTATTTCGCTTCCATCCACTCCGCTGAATATGCTGACCAGATGCTAAAGGCGGGCACGCCGGAGAAGGTCGATATGGATCCCATCGGCACCGGGCCGTTCCAGCTGGTGCAGTATCAGAAAGACTCGCGCATTCTCTATAAGGCCTTTCCAGAGTACTGGGCGGGCAAGGCAAAGCTGGACCGCGTCGTGTTCAGCATTACGCCGGACGCCTCGGTGCGGCTTGCCAAGCTGGAGAAGGGCGAATGTCAGATCATGCCGTTCCCGAATCCCGCAGACCTGGAGAAAATGCGCAGCAATCCGGCGATCAACCTGATGCAAAAGGCGGGGCTGAATACCGGCTTCCTCGCCTTCAACACCACTAAAGCGCCGCTGGATAAGGTGGAGGTGCGACAGGCGCTGGCGATGGCGATCAACAAACCCGCCATTATCGACGCGATTTTCAAAGGCACCGGCACCGCGGCGAAGAACATTCTGCCGCCAGGCGTCTGGAGCGAAAACAAAGATCTAAAAGATTACAGCTACGATCCCGAGAAAGCTAAAGCGCTGCTACAGCAGGCGGGCATCAAGCCCGGCACGGAAATGGCGCTCTGGGCGATGCCGGTTTCGCGTCCCTATAACCCTAACGCGCGCCGTATGGCGGAGATGATTCAGGCGGACTGGGCGAAGGTCGGCATCAAGGCCTCTATCGTCACCTACGAATGGGGCGAGTATCTCAAGCGGGTGCGCAGCGGCGAGCATCAGGCGGCGCTGATGGGATGGACCACCGCCACGGGCGATCCTGATAACTTCTTCGGGCCGCTCTACAGCTGCAAATCGACCCAGGGCGGTTCCAACTCCTCGAAGTGGTGCTATCAGCCGTTTGAAAAGCTGATCGCCGAGGCGCGCGCCGAACCGGATCAGGGCAAGCGTACCGCGCTCTACCTGCAGGCGCAGCAGATCATGCATGATCAGATGCCCGCGGTGATGATTGCCCACTCGACCATCTTCGAGCCGGTGCGCAAAGAGGTGAGTGGCTACGATATCGATCCGTTCGGCAAGCACATCTTCTATCCGGTCGATATTAAAGAGTAATCAGGCCAGTCCGGCGGCGATCGCGCTGATACGCTGCTGGAGAAACGCGAGAAAGGGCGACAGCGCCGCGTTGCGCTGTCGCCCCGAGACGCGCTGTAGCTGCAGCGTGCGCTGGCTGAGCTGGTCGACGCCCATCTCGCGCAGCACCAGCTGCTGGGTTTGCGTTGCGTTGAACAGGGTAAAGGCGCTGCTGATGGTGATCGCCTCAGGGGTAGTGAGCAGAAACTGGTAGAGCGTGGCGAAATAGTCGCAGGTCAGCACCGGCTCAATCACACAGCCGCGCATCTGACAGGCGAGATCGAACAGCTGCCGCACCGTAGTGTTCTGCTCCGGCAGCGCCATGGGATAGTGACTGAGCGCTTCCAGCGTCACCGGCTGTTGCGCCAGCGGATGATCTTTCTGCATTGCCAGCAGCACCGGCGCGGGCCAGGAGCCGATGACTTCCACGCCGCGCTCTGGATGAAGGCTAAACTGCAGCGCCACGTCGCACTCCCCGGCGCGCACGCGTTCCGCTACGCTCTGTGCGCTCTCGACCTTTAGCGCGAAATAGACGCCGGGATTCAGCGCGCGAAACTCCGCCAGCAGGCCTGGCAGCAGGCTGAACGCCATGCCGTCGGTGCAGGCGACGCGAATAAGCGTGCGGCGGATCGCCTTCAGCCCCTTAATCTCCGCCAGCGCATACTCCATATCCAGCTGGCTTTGCCGTACCTGACGGGCAAAAATTTCTCCCGCCTCATTGAGCACCATGCCGCGCGCGTGACGATCGAAAAGCGGCGCGCCCACCTGCGCCTCCAGCCGCTGGATCTGTCGGCTGATAGCGGAGACCGCCACAAACAGCTGCTCGCTGGCGGCGCTCAGCGAACCGCTGTTGGCCACGGCAAGGAAATAACGGATCTCACTGCTCAGCATCGTCTCTCCTCTGCACCCCAGCGGTGCATGCTTCTTTATCGGGCATTTTACCGTTGCTTTTAAAGCAAGGCTATGTCGATAAATTGATAATTGTGGCAACGCCAGCCTTTTGGCAAAGATAGAGCAACAGACAATAAAAAAAGACAGGGCAAACATGACGGAACAACAGGCAATTCAACAGGCGATGCGCTATTTCGACAGCGGAGAATTCCAGCGGCTTCTGGCGCGTCGCGTGGCGTGCGCCACCGAAAGTCAGCGGGCGGATCGCGACGGCGAGCTGAATCACTATTTGCAGCAGGAGATCGCGCCGCAGCTGGCGGCGCTCGGCTTTACGCTGCACCTTATCGACAATCCGGCAGCGGAGAATCCTCCCTTTCTGGTAGCGACGCGCATCGAGGATGAGACGTTGCCGACGCTGCTGGTTTACGGACACGGCGACGTGGTGTTCGGCGACGATGAAAACTGGCGCGACGGCCTGAATCCCTGGCAGCTGACCGAAGAGGGCGATCGCTGGTATGGCCGCGGCAGCGCCGACAATAAAGGCCAGCACTGCGTCAATCTGGCGGCGCTGGAGCAGGTTTACCAGGCGCGCGGCGGCTGTCTCGGCTTCAACTGCAAAATGCTGTTCGAGATGGGCGAAGAGATCAGCTCACCGGGGCTGGCCGAGCTATGCCGCCAGCAGCAGGCGCTGCTGCGCGCCGATCTTTTTATCGCCTCCGACGGCCCGCGCGTCAGCGCGCCGCGGCCGACGCTGTTTCTCGGCTCGCGCGGCGCGGCCAATTTTCGCCTCACCATCCGCGCGCGCGACAACGCCTATCACTCCGGCAACTGGGGCGGGCTGCTCAGCAATCCCGGTATCCAGCTGGCGAACGCCATCGCCTCGCTGGTCAACGCGCGCGGCGTACTGCAGGTCGAGGCGCTGAAGCCTGACTCGCTGAGCGCGGCGGTACGCGCCATCCTCAGCGATATCGAGGTGGGCGGCATGCCGGGCGATCCGGCGCTGGACGCCGGCTGGGGCGAACCGGGCCTGACGGCGGCGGAGCGCCTGTACGGCTGGAACACGCTGGAGGTGCTGGCCTTCGAGACCGGCAATCCGGCGCGCCCCATGAACGCGATCCCCGGCGAGGCGACCGCAGTATGCCAGCTGCGCTTTGTAGTGGGCACCGACTGGGAAAACCTGGTGGCGCACGTCGAGGCGCATCTGCGCGCCCACGGATTCGACTCTGTGCAGGTCGAGTTTTTGCGCGGCTCGCCCGCCACGCGTCTCGATCCGCAAAGCCCGCTGGTCGCCTGGGCGCTGGAGAGCCTGGCCGTCAGCAGCGGCAAAAAGCCAGCGCTGCTGCCGAACCTGGGCGGTTCTCTGCCGAACGAGGTCTTTTCGGCGATCCTCGGCCTGCCGACCCTGTGGGTGCCGCACTCCTATCCCGCCTGCGGCCAGCACGGCGTCAACGAGCATATGCTGAAGTCCGTGGCGCGCGAAGGCCTGCAGATCATGACGCGGCTGTTCTGGCAGCTGGGCGAAGAGGGCGAGGCGCTGCTGGCGCGGCAGCAGGCTTACCAGGGAGCGCGGGTATGAGCACGCTGACGCAAGCAGCAACGCAGGTTCAGGCGAAGCCGAGCCTGCACAAAACCCTGTTCGCCACCTGTATCGGCAACGCGCTGGAGTGGTTCGATATTGCGGTCTACGGCTTCTTCGCCAGCTATATCGCCCACGCCTTTTTCCCCACCAGCGACGCCTCCGTATCGCTGCTGTTAACGTTCGGCAGCTTTGGCGTCTCTTTTCTTATCCGCCCGCTCGGCGCGGTGGTGCTGGGCAACTACGCCGATCGCCACGGCCGCAAAAAGGCGCTGCTGCTCTCTATCAATCTGATGATGCTGGGCGGCGCGATCATCACCTTTATGCCGGAATACGGCACCATCGGGCTGGCGGCGCCGCTGCTGATCATGCTGGCGCGCCTGATTCAGGGCTTTTCGGCAGGCGGTGAATTCGGCAGCTCGACGGCGTTTCTGGTGGAGCATTTCCCCGAGCGCAAAGCCTTTATCGCCAGCTGGCAGTTCGCGACGCAGGGCGCCAGCACGCTGATGGCCTCCGCCTTCGGTCTCGGGCTGACGCAGATCCTCAGCGAGGCGCAGATTCAGTCCTGGGGCTGGCGCATTCCTTTCGCCTTTGGTCTGTTGATCGGTCCGCTGGGGATCTATATCCGCCGCCACGTTCACGAGCCGGCCAGCTTTGTCCGGCAGGAGAAAAACGCGGCGCCGTTGAAGCAGCTGTTTGGCGGTCAGAAAGAGCTGATGCTGCTGGCGGTCGGGCTGATGGTGATCTCAACGGCGGTTAACTACATGCTGAACTATGTGCCGACCTACGCCACCAAAACGCTGCATCTGCCGGGCAGCGTCGCGTTTAGCGCTACGCTGCTGGCGGGGGCGATCCTCACCCTGGTGACGCCGCTGATGGGGCTGTGGGCCGAGCGCGTAGGGCGCGTGCCGCTGATGTGGGGTTCGCTGCTGCTGTTGCTGGTGACCATCTATCCCGCCTTCCGCTATATGGTGAATCACACTTCGGCGCTGACGCTGATGCTGCTGGTGGGCTGGATGGCGCTGCTGAAATCGATCTACTTTTCCACCGTGCCGTCGGTGATGGCGGATCTCTTTCCCTCCGGCACGCGCGCCAGCGGCATGGCGATCAGCTACAACGTCGCGGTGACGATATTCGGCGGCTTCGCGCCGCTGGTCTGCACGCTGCTGATAAACGCCACCGGCAGCAGTCTCGCACCGGGCTACTACCTGATGGCGGTATCGCTGCTGAGCGCCGCGGCGTTGCTGCGCAGCCGGTCGCGCGTAGCCTGAGCGCCGAGTGGCAGGCGGGTAAGCGGGTCCGATCGCAAAGGCGCAATACGCCTTCCCTGGCAGCTCGGCTCGCGCCCTCTCTGGCGCGAGACGCTTTGCTCTTCGGACCCGCTCACTCGCCCGGGCGCTCAGACCGCCCGGAAAGGGCGGTCTGAGCATTACAGCGAAAACTGCAGATAGGCGACGTGCGTCTGCAGATACTCTTCCAGCCCATGTCGACCGTCGGCGCCGCCGATGCCCGATTTGCGCCAGCCCGCATGGAACCCCTGCATCGCTTCGAAATTCTCGCGGTTGACGTAGGTTTCGCCGAACTTCAGCTTACGTAGCGCCACCATGGTGGTATGCAGATCCCGCGTATAGAGAGAGGAGGTGAGGCCGTACTCGCAGTCGTTGGCCAGCGCAATGGCCTCGTCCAGCGTTTTGAAGGTCATCACCGGCAGCACCGGCCCAAAGATCTCCTCGCGCATGATCTCCATATCCTGACGGACGTCAGCGATAATCGTCGGCTGAAAAAAGAAGCCTTTCTCACCGGCGCGCTTGCCGCCCAGCACCACCTTGCCGCCCGCCGCCACAGCGTCCGCCACTTTCTTCTCGACGCGCGCCAGCGCGGCGGCGTTAATCAGCGGCCCCATATCCAGATCGCGCTGCTCCGCCGGATCGCCGAAGGTTACCCCTTTGAACGCCTCGGTTAATGCGGTCATAAAGCGATCGTAAATGCCCTCCTGCACATAGACGCGCTCCGCGCAGTTGCATACCTGGCCGCTGTTGATCACGCGGGAGCTGACGATCGCCTTAACCGCTAGCTCGATGTCGGCATCGTCCATCACGATGGCGGGCGCCTTGCCGCCCAGCTCCAGCGACACTTTAGTCACGTTCTTCGCTGCTGCCGTCATGGTGGCGATGCCTGCGCCGACGCTGCCGGTCAGGCTGACCAGACCGACCTTCGCGTTTGCGGCCAGCTCCTGTCCAATCTCCGGGCCGTAGCCATAGACAAAGTTAATTACGCCCGGCGGCAAACCAATGTGATGAACGATCTCGGCAAAGATGCCGGCGTTAAGCGGCGTCAGCTCGCTGGGCTTAATCACGATGGTATTGCCGGTTATCAGCGCGGGCGCGGCTTTACGGGCGATTAAAAAGAAAGGGAAGTTCCACGGCAGAATACCGGTGGTAACGCCGATCGCCTTTTTAAAGACGAAAATATTTTCATTGGGCCGATCGCTGTTGACGATCTCGCCTTCATAGCGGCGCGCCCATTCGGCCATATATTCCAGATAATCTGCGGTGAACAGCACCTCGGTCTGCGCCAGCCCCTGCGTTTTGCCGCCTTCGGCGACGATGGTGGCGGTAAGTTCCGGCTCGCGGTCGCGAATAGCGGCGGCCAGCTTGCGCAGCCAGCCGCCGCGCTCTACGGCGGGCAGCGCCTCCCATGCCGGCTGCGCGGCTTCGGCGGCGTCAATGGCGCGGCTGGCGTCCTGCGCACAGCCTTCAGGTATGCGAGCCAGCAGCGCTTCGGTGGCGGGGTTGATCACCTCAATCCAGCTGTCTGCGCTGTGCGCGACAAACTCGCCGTTAATGTAATGTTTGAGTTCTGTTGTCATCTGCCGAATCTCCGATGTCGGGTACGTTAATAAAATGTTTTATAAATGCAGCGTGAAACAAAATGGAAGAGGAGACCTTAGTCTGATTGCCACAGGCGGCGCGGCGCTGGCAAACAGACGCAGATTGGAACGATGAGGGCGGCAAAAGGTTGTATTCAGCGGTGCTGGCCCGCATATCTTCTCTACGTTGCGCAAAACGGAATTTGGGCCAACACTTTCAGGAGGCATGAGGAGGATGTTATGGCTAGCGGATGGGCGTCAGACGGCGCCGTTCAGGAACAGATCGAAAGTACGGTTAACGATGAGATTGCGCGCGTGCGCGGCACCATGAGCAAGGGCGAAAGCGCGGAGTTTTGCGACGAGTGCGGCGAGCCGATCCCGCAGGCGCGCCGTGAAGCAGTGCCGGGCGTGCGCTTCTGTCTGGCGTGTCAGCAGGAGCACGATAAAGAACTGAAGGGCAGCGCGCTCTTCAACCGCCGCGGCAGTAAGGACAGTCAGCTGCGATAGCTCAGGAGCCTGGCATGGCAAGTCCGCTGCCGATAAACCATGCCAGAAAGCCGACGCCAGCGACGATAATCGCGATCGGAAACAGAATACCCACTCTCATAGAAACCTCGTTATCTCCGCGTCAGGCGACCTGCATCACCGCGCGGTGCGTTTTCAGCATGCTAAATAGTTGAAACTGGGTGGCGTCGCTGACGTCGCGCAGCACTTCGCCTTTTTTATAGGTAATGCTGTGCACCTGGCCCAGCTGACGCCACACCACCAGCGCAGAGGCGATCAGCGCGCAGTTCTCTTCCGCCTGCTGGCACTCCAGCGTGGCGTACTGCGCCTCTTCCAGTCCATTAATAAAAATCTTAAGCGCGCTGGCGGGCAGGATGGCGCGCAGGTCGTCCAGCATCACGCGACTCACCGCACGCGTTAAGAACAGTGTTAACCATTTACCCGTCATCTCAATTCCGGCCGTCGAAGATTTTCTACGTTTTATACGGCGTTAAGCGTCATTAGTGAAGCGATCTTTCTGTCGCTGCCAGGAACGAGAGAAAAGCGGCAGCCAGCTGATATATGTGCTGCGCGGCACAGCAATTTGCAAAAAAAACCTGAATAATAAGTCACTTAAAGGAGTGGTTCGCTGCCAGTCCGACAAAGTCGAAACTGTGATCCGCATAGGGAGTAACCGGCGAATATTGCCATTTCGGCTTTGCGATCGGCAGCCATCTAAAGGCTGAGGCGTTCAGGCGCGCCGTAGACTGCCTGCTAATCAGGAACCGGGTTTCCTGTAGGCCTCAACCTTATGCAAGGAATAACAATGAACAGTGCCATTATTGCAGGTATCTTCTGGCATCTCGTCGGAGCTGCCAGCGCCGCGTGTTTCTACGCGCCGTTTAAACAGGTGAAAAAGTGGTCATGGGAAACGATGTGGTCGATAGGCGGCTTTATGTCCTGGCTGATCCTGCCGTGGGCGGTAAGCGCCGTGCTGCTGCCGAACTTCTGGGCTTATTACGGCAGCTTTAGCTTCTCTCAGCTGCTGCCGGTGTTTCTGTTCGGCGCAATGTGGGGCATCGGCAATATTAACTACGGCCTGACGATGCGCTATCTCGGCATGTCGATGGGCATCGGCATCGCTATCGGCATTACGCTGGTGGTCGGCACCCTGATGACGCCGCTGATCCAGGGGCGCTTCAGCGAGCTGTTCGCCTCGACCGGCGGCCGTTTAACGCTGCTCGGCGTCGCCGTGGCGCTGGTGGGCGTCGCCATCGTTTCGCGTGCCGGTTTGCTGAAGGAGCGCGCGCTGGGGATCAATGCCGAGGAGTTCAACCTCAAGAAAGGGCTGGTGCTGGCGGTAATGTGCGGCATCTTTTCAGCAGGCATGTCGTTCGCGATGGATGCTGCTAAACCGATGCATGAAGCGGCGGCGCAGCTGGGCATCGATCCGCTCTACGTCGCGCTGCCAAGCTATGTGGTGATCATGGGCGGCGGGGCGCTGGTCAATCTGGCGTTCTGCTTTATCCGCCTGGCGATGAAGCCGGAACTGTCGCTGCGCCGGGATCTCTCAGTGGCGAAGCCGCTGCTGATCGCCAATATCGCCTTTGCGGTGCTGGGCGGCACCATGTGGTATCTGCAGTTTTTCTTTTACGCCTGGGGCCATGCCAGCATTCCGCCGCAGTATGACTACGTCAGCTGGATGTTGCATATGAGCCTCTACGTGCTGTGCGGCGGGCTGGTGGGTCTGCTGATGAAAGAGTGGAAGTCGGCCGGGCGTCGTCCGGTAGGCGTGCTCTCCATCGGCTGCGTGGTGATTATTATCGCCGCCAATATTGTCGGGCTTGGCATGGCCGCGTAAGTCTGCAGAAATAAAAAGCGACAGGTTCTGGTTGGAAAACAACGCGCCCGCACGGGCAAGAAGGCCTGAGGAGCAAAGCGTCTCGCAACAGGGATGTTGCAGGACGAGCCGGCATGGATGCCGCTCGGCTGACGCTTATATTAAGACGGCGTGCTGTCCTGCGCCGCACTTCCCGCCCGCTGCGGCACAAACTGCTGGCGCCAGGCGCTGGGGGTTAAGCCAGTGTCGCGCGTAAACACCACCGAAAAATAGTTGCTGTCGTCGAAACCGCAGCGCGCCGCCACTTCACCGATCAGACAGTCCTGAGTGCGCAGCAGATGCTTCGCCTGACAGAGCTGTAGCTGGCGCAGGTAATGGCCGACCGTCATGCCGGTCTGCTGACGAAACAGCTGCTTTAGCGCGCGCTCGTTCAGCGAATTCTGCTGACAAAACGTCGCCAGGTCGAAGGGACGCGCCACCGCGCCCTGCAGCGCCGACATCAGCAGATCGAGCTGTTCCCCCTCCGGCAGCGCCCAGGGGCGATCTGCCGCATAGCCGTGACGACGCAGGATCAACGCCAGCTGCAAAAAGAGCGCTTCCGTCAGCTGAATAGAGAGCGAATCGCTTTTACGGCTCTCGCGCTCCAGCTGGCTGATGACGCCGCGCGCCAGCGCCATGCCGCGCGTGGTCAGCCGCCAGCAGCCCGGCGCGTCGACGCCCTGCGGCGGCAAGAGTTGCGTCCAGTCGAGAGCCAGACCGAAGCGATCGCGGCAGTAAAGAATATTATCCAGCACCAGATCGTTGACGCTGTCGTAGCTGTGGCAATCCTGGTCGCGGATATAGAAGACGTCGCCGCAGGTAATCAGCCAGGGGCGATCGTTAAGGATATGCAGGCCGTTGCCGCGCCAGACGATGACAATTTCGCTAAACTCATGCCGGTGAGGGGGAAAAGAGGGTTGCGGCATACGTTCAGCCACCGTAACCGGCAGGCCTGGGGCGGCAAAATAGTCGTCCCGACTCAGTATCAGCGTCATCGCTTGCTCCTTTTACATCATCTGCTGGCGCTCCGCTCGCGGGGCGCAGCCAAATTCACGCCGAAACAGAGTGGAGAAATGGTTGCTGTCGCCGAAGCCGCACTGAAAGGCGATATCGGTGATGCGCAGATCGCTGTGGCGCAGCAGGTGACGCGCCTGCAGCAGACGCAGGCGGTTCAGATAGCGCTGCGGCGTACTGCCGGTCTGCTGCTTCATCTGACGGTGCAGCGTACGCAGCGACAGCGAAAAGCGGTCAGCCAGCGCTTCCCACAAAATTTCTTCACTGTAGTGATCGTTAAGCCAGTCGAGCAGGCGATGCAGGCGCGCCTCCTGATCCTGCGCCTGTTCGTTGCGGCACGCTTCGCGCAGCAAAACCAGCAGCTGCAAAAAGAGCTGCTCTTGTCGCGCCTGCTTCTCCAGCGACCAGCCATCATCCTGCCGCATCTTCGCCACCACATCCAGCGCCTGCGTCATGACTTTATGATTTATCCGCCAGTGCGAGGCGTAGCTGCCGTCTTGATCGTTCGGCAGCAGCGCCTGCAGTCCCGAGAGAAAGCGAAACGCGCCCGGGCTGCGGTAAAGCACGTTGGTCAGGCAGAGATTCTCCGTCTGTTCGTACAGATGGCGATCGTGATCGCGCACGAAGCAGACGCAGCCGGCGCACAGCGTTTGCGGCTGTCCATTGAAAACGTGAATCCCCGAACCCTGTTCCACCAGCACGATTTCATGAAAGTCGTGGTGATGTTCGGGAAACGCCTGCTGCGGCACCCGGGGTTCGATAGCGATGGCGTAGTCGCCCTGAGGGAAGAAATCGGCGCTGTGTAAAATCGTCATTGGAGCCTCGGTCGTTTAACAAAAGCGTAACCGAGTCTACTCAGCGCCCGCGCGGCTGACCTTGAATTTTCAACCGCGAAGCGCAGGAAATTCGCTTTTTTTTCAAGATATTCTCATCAGTTAAAAGAATTGCGGCGAAGCTCACATCCCTCGCCCTTGCGCCTCTGTGATCTCTCTCACGAACTTCTTTGCAAACCTGCCAGCGGCGTTGCGGCGCTGGCAGTACGGGGAAGGTGGCGCGCGCTCAAGGTTCCTACTCTTTCAGCATCATATCTAAGGAAGAACGGGCCATGAGTAAGCGAAATATCGTTGCGGTTGATTTGGGCGCATCCAGCGGACGCGTGATGCTCGCCCGGTGGGACGCCGCATCACAGCAAATCGATCTGCGTGAGGTGCGTCGTTTCGCCAGCCGTCGCGAACGTCGCGCCGGCTATGACTGCTGGGATCTCGATCATCTGGAGCGCGAAATCCGCGCCGGGCTGGCGCAGCTGGATGAGGAGAACATCGTGCCGGACAGCATCGGCATCGACACCTGGGGCGTCGATATGGTGCTGCTGGATAAAGCGGGCAACCGCGTCGGCGAAGCGGTGAGCTATCGCGACAAACGCACCCACGGCGTGATGGAGCAGGCGCTGCGCGAGCTGGGTAAAGAGGCGATCTACGCCCGCACCGGCATTCAGTTTCTGCCGTTCAATACGCTTTATCAGTTCCGCGCCCTGAGCCAGCAGCAGCCGGACTGGAAAGAGAAGGTCGCCCACGCGCTGATGATCCCCGACTACCTGCACTATCGCCTGACGGGCAAGCTCAACTGGGAGTACACCAACGCCACCACCACGCAGCTGCTGAATATCGAAAGCGGCGAGTGGGACGCCGAACTGCTTGCCTGGGCGGGCGCGTCGCCCGCCTGGTTTGGCAAACCGACGTCGCCGGGCAATGTTATCGGCTGCTGGCAGAACGCCCGCGGCGTCGAGATCCCGGTTATCGCCGTCACCACCCACGATACCGCCAGCGCGGTGCTCGCCACGCCGCTGACCCAGGACAACGCGGCCTATCTCAGCTCCGGTACCTGGTCGCTGATGGGATTCGAAAGCCTGCTGCCTTACGCCTCCGCGAATGCGCTTAAAGCCAACATCACCAATGAGGGCGGCGCCGAAGGCTATCGCGTGCTGAAAAACATTATGGGTCTCTGGCTGCTGCAGCGGGTCTGCGCCGAGCTGCAAATCGACGATCTCTGCGCGCTGATCGCCGAGACGGCGAAAGAGCCGGCCTGTCGCGCGCTGATTAATCCCAACGACGCGCGCTTTATTAATCCCGACAGCATGGTCAACGAAATTCAGAACGCCTGCGCCGAACAGCATATGGCGGTGCCGCAGTCCGCCGCCGCGCTGGCGCGCTGTATTTTCGACAGCCTCGCGCTGCTCTACCGCCAGGTGATTGACGAGCTGGCCACGCTGCGCGGCGGCGCGTTTCGCCAGCTGCACGTGGTGGGCGGCGGCAGCCAGAACCAGTTTCTCAACCAGCTCTGCGCCGACGCCTGCGAAATTCCGGTGCTGGCCGGGCCGGTCGAAGCCTCGACGCTGGGCAACGTCGGCTGCCAGCTTATCGCCTTAGGCGAACTGACCGACGTGGCGGATTTCCGCCGCTGCGTAGAAAACAACTTCCCTCTGAAGACATTTGAACCGCTGACCAACAGCGCCTTTCGTGCCTGTCAGGCACGCTTTTCGGCGCTGAGTCAGCCTGCTAAGGAACTCGCATATGACAAAGCTGATTGAGCAAGCCTTTGAGCTGGCTAAACAACGTTATGCCGATATCGGCGTGGATGTCGAACAGGCGATGGCGCGCCTGGATAGCGTCCCCGTCTCCATGCACTGCTGGCAGGGTGACGACGTGCGCGGCTTTGAGAATCCGCAGGGCGCGCTGACCGGCGGCATTCAGGCGACGGGCAATTATCCCGGCAAAGCGCGCAACGCCGCTGAGCTGCGCGCCGACCTGGAAAAAGCGATGTCGCTGATCCCAGGCCCCAAACGTCTGAACCTGCACGCCATTTATCTGGAGAGCGAGTCGCCGGTGGACCGCGACGCCATCGAGCCGAAGCACTTCGCTAACTGGGTGGAGTGGGCGAAGCAGCAGAAGCTGGGGCTCGATTTCAACCCGAGCTGCTTTTCGCATCCGCTGAGCGCCGACGGATTTACCCTGTCGCACGCCGACAAGGCGATCCGCCAGTTCTGGATCGATCACTGCAAGGCGAGCCGTCGCGTATCGGCTCACTTTGGCGAGCAGCTCGGCACGCCGTCGGTGATGAATATCTGGGTGCCGGACGGCATGAAAGATCTCACCGTGGATCGGCTGGCGCCGCGTCAGCGGCTGCTGAGCGCGCTGGATGAGGTGATCGCCGAGAAGCTCAGCCCGCAGCACCATATCGACGCGGTCGAGAGCAAGCTGTTCGGCATCGGCGCGGAAAGCTACACCGTCGGCTCCAATGAGTTCTTTATGGGCTACGCCACCAGCCGTCAGACCGCGCTGACGCTGGACGCCGGCCACTTCCATCCGACCGAGGTGATCTCCGACAAGATCTCCACCGCCATGCTCTATGTGCCGCGCCTGCTGCTGCACGTCAGCCGTCCGGTGCGCTGGGACAGCGACCATGTGGTGCTGCTCGACGATGAAACCCAGGCGATCGCCAGCGAAATCGTGCGCCACCAGCTGTTCGACAAGGTGCATATCGGCCTCGACTTCTTCGACGCCTCGATTAACCGCATCGCCGCCTGGGTTATCGGCACGCGCAATACCAAGAAAGCGCTGCTGCGCGCGCTGCTGGAGCCGACCGAGCGCCTGCGTCAGAGCGAAGCCGCCGGGGATTACACCGCGCGTCTGGCGCTGCTGGAAGAGCAAAAATCGCTGCCGTGGCAGGCGGTATGGGAAGCCTGGTGCCTGCGCCACGACGTGCCCGCCGACGCCAGCTGGTTAAGCGATGTGCGTCACTATGAAAAACAAATTCTGAATCAACGTTAAGGGTTCACTATGCAAAGCATTCTTTCATCCTGGTTTGTACAGGGAATGGTTAAAGCCACCAGCGATATGTGGCTGAAGGGCTGGGACGAACGTAACGGTGGCAACGTGTCGCTGCGCTTGCTGGAAGAGGAAGTAAAGCCTTTCGCCGGCGACTTTTACGCCGAGCCGCGCTGCGTTGAGCTGACGAAACCGGCGCCTGAACTGGCCAACTGCTGGTTCCTCGTCACCGGATCGGGCAAGTTTTTTCGCAACGTACAGCTTGATCCCGCCGACTGCCTGGCGCTGCTGAAGGTCGACGAGCAAGGGCTCTCCTATAAAATTCACTGGGGGCTGAGCAACGGCGGACTGCCGACCTCCGAGCTGGCGGCGCACTTCCAGTCTCACAGCGTGCGCAAAGCGGTCTCCGGCGGCGCGGATCGCGTGATCATGCACTGTCACGCAACCAACTTTATGTCGCTTAGCTACGTGGTGGATCTCGATTCGGCACGCTTTACCCGCCTGCTGTGGGAAGGCAGCACCGAGTGTCTGGTGGTGTTCCCGGACGGCGTCGGCATTCTGCCGTGGATGGTGCCGGGAACCGATGAAATCGGTCAGGCGACGGCCGATCAGATGGCGTCTCACAACATCGTGATGTGGCCGTTCCACGGCATTTTCGGCGCCGGCCCGACGCTGGATGAAACCTTCGGCCTGATCGACACCGCAGAGAAATCGTCCGAGGTGATCGTGAAGGTGCTGTCGATGGGTGGCATCCGCCAGAGCATTACCACCGAACAGCTGGTGGCGCTGGGCAAACGCTTCAACGTTAAGCCGTGGCAGGCGGCGCTCGACGCGGGGCCAGCCAATGCTTCGTAAAGCCTTTGTCATGCAGGTGAATGCCGACTGCCATCAGGAGTATGAGCGTCGCCACTCGCCCATCTGGCCGGAGCTGGCGGAAACGCTTAAGGCGCACGGCGCGCATAACTACGCTATCTGGCTGGACGCCGAACGGCATCTGCTGTTTGCCAGCGTGGAGATCGAGTCGGAAGAGCGCTGGAACGCGGTGGCGCAGACGGAAGTGTGCCAGCGCTGGTGGGCGTCGATGAAGGATCTCATGCCGAGCAATCCCGACAACAGTCCAGTTAGCCAGGTGTTAAAGCCGGTCTTCTTCCTCGAGTAAAGGTCTTAAACGAGCAGGGCGGGAAAATTCCCGCCCTGATTACTTCATAGCGCAAAAATATTCAGCGCTGCTTCATGCACTGACCGGTGAGCGCCGGCCACATCGCCATCAGCGTATCGATAATGTTATCGAGATCCGCTTTCGGCGCGCCCTCGCGCGCGCGCACCGACATGCCCTGCAGCATACAGGCGAGATAGCGTGCCAGAGAGAGAATATCGACCTGCGCCGGAATATCGCCGCGCTGCTGACGGGCGGTGAGAAAATCCAGTAGCGTCTGCTGCTGCGCGTCGTGTTGCTGGCGCAGCATATGGGCGATCTCGCTCGATGACGAAGAGAGCGCGGTAGAGGTACAGATAAAGAAGCAGCCCGCCGGTGTATCGCAGTTGGTAAAGCAGGCCGCCGTAGCGCGAAACCAGTTTTCAATCGCTTCAGCAACCGATTTACTCTCATCCTGCAGCGCGGCGTTGCGTTCAGCGCTAAAGCGTTCGACATAGCGTTCCATCGCCGCGCGGAACAGGCCTTCTTTATTCTCGAACTCGGCGTAAAGCGTCGGCGCCTTAGCGCCGGTAGCGGCAACCAGATCGGAGAGAGAAGTGCCTTCATAACCATGGGTCCAGAACAGCGTCAGGGCTTTGTCCAGCGCCGCGTCCCGGTCGAAGGTTTTTGGCCGACCACGACATTTTTTCAGGACTTCATCATATTGCTGGCTCATAGATCCTCACGTCTGAAAAACACCCTATTAAATTACCGATCATTAAGAAAATATGCAAGCCAGCCTGCACGCCCGTAAAAGTGGGTTGGCATTTTGTGCGTTGCCGCTCGCTTTTCCCCCATATAGTTAAGTGAAAAAGGGCGCCGCAGCCCATACTCACGCCTCTTCCGCATTAAAATAACGATCGATAAAAAATGTTGACGCAGAGTCGCTACATGTTCTACCATTTATTTAACGATCGTTAATTAATTTAACGACACCTTTTATCACACCCGAATATGAGAGCCGATATCATGAAAACCACCAAACTGACCCTGGCCGCTCTGGCCCTTACCACCCTGACTTTTGGCGCATTCGCAGCAGACCAGGTTGCCAGCGATCCGCTGCACCAGACCGCGGTAGGCACCATCTCCGCGCAGGGCGGCACTAACCTGGATTCACTGGAAGCGCAGCTGAACGCGAAAGCGGATGCCGCAGGCGCGAAATCTTTCCGCATCACCTCGACTTCCGGTCAGAACAACCTGCACGGCACCGCAGTGATTTATCAGTAAGTCAGCGGCGTCGGAGAGAAGGAGAGAGGATGAAAAGCGTGAAGTATGTCGTTATGGCAGCGCTGCTCAGCACGGTTTCCCTGGCCAGCGCGGCGGCGCAGCAGCTTGAGGCTGCGCCTTATTACCAGACAGAGGCTGCCGCGGTTAACGTCAGCGGCAGCGGCAGCCTGATTTCGCTGGAGCAGCAGCTGTCGGGAAAGCAGGACAACGTGCGCGTAAAGCCTTTTCCCATCGCTTCGACCTCTGGCGCGAGCAGGCTGTCTGGCACAGCCGCCAGCCTTAATTAAGGAAAAGGGCGTCGGAACAGAGTTCCGACGCCCTTTTTTTATCCGTTGCTGCGCAACTGCGGATATTTGCGGAAGATAGCGATACACCAGAACAGCGCGACCAGCCCCAGCAGCCCGCCAATATTACCCACGTCTCCCATGCTCAGATGCTCGCTGACCTGATTGCCCAGCAGCGCGCCCGCGCCGATGCCGATATTATAGATGCCTGACATCAGCGACATCGCCACGTCGGTGGCATCCGGCGCCAGCGACAGTACGCGCACCTGCATCGCCAGGCCGATCATCATCATCGCCATACCCCATAGAATACAGAGCGTCGCAATCGCGGCCGGACGAACGGCGGCGAAAATCAGCAGCCCCATGCAGAGGGTGATAATCGCTATCGCGGCGATCAGCAGCGCGGAGGGAAACCTATTGCCCAGCGAGCTAAAGAGCACGCTGCCCAGGATCCCGGCGGAGCCGAACAGCAGCAGCAGCAGCGTGGTAAAGTTCTCATCCGCGTTCGCCACGAACTGCATAAACGGCTCGATATAGCTGTAGGCGGTGTAGTGCGCGGTCACCACCAGCGTTACCAGCAGATACATGCTCACCAGCGCCGGTCGACGAAACAGCATCGGCACGCTGCTCAGCGAGCCGGTGTGTTCGCTCGGCAGACGCGGCAGAATACGCGCCAGCAGCACCATCAGCACCAGCGCCGAGGCGCCAATCATGCCGAAGGTGGTGCGCCAGCCCAGATATTGTCCCACCACGCGGCCAATCGGCACGCCCAGCACCATCGCCAGCGCGGTGCCGGTCGCCAGCATGCTTAACGCCTGAGTTTTTTTACCGGCAGGCGCGACGCGAATCGCCAGCGAGGCGGTGATCGACCAGAACACCGCATGCGCCAGCGCGATGCCGATGCGCGACAGCACCAGCGAGGCGAAGCTCCAGGCGAAGGTCGACAGCACATGGCTCACGATAAAGATCAGGAACAGCGCCGACAGCAGGATGCGCCGCTCGATATTGCGCGTCAGCAGCATCAGCGGCAGCGAAAGCAGCGCCACGACCCAGGCGTAGATGGTGAGCATAATGCCCACGTCGGCGCTTTTCATGCTGAAGCTGGCGCCGATATCGGAAAGCAGGCCGACGGGCACGAATTCGGTGGTATTGAAAACAAAGGCGGCGATAGCCAGCAGCACCACGCGTAGCCAGGCCGTTTTACGGGATACAGTAGTTGATTGCATGAAAATAAAATCAGTCAGAGCAGCGGCAAAAAGATGCGGTTTTCACATCCACGAAAGTGACTTGCGTCACAATTATTGACCATTGTGAGGGAATTGCACGGTAAGGGGAACGGTGAAACGCAGTTTTATTCCTGAAAGTTTTTTATCGCCCGGCCCGCGGGCGATAAACAAGGGTTATCAGCGCGGCGTTTTGCCCGGCATCATACGTTTCAACGTATTGTCCCTGAGAAAATAGTGATGAAAAAGCGCGCCCGCGGCATGCAGACCTATCAGCCAGTATCCCAGCGGCGCCAGCGTTTCATGCCAGTCGATCAGGCTGTCGGAGAGCTCGAAACTGGGTTCGCTCGCCACCGGCATCGGTATGCCGAACAGCCACCAGTCGCGCCCGCGCAGATAGCGCGAGGTGAGGCCAAGAATCGGCAGGGTGATAAACAGCGCATAGATCAGCGTATGCACCAGATGCGCCAGGCCGGTTTGCCAGCGGGCGATGGGTGGCGTGATGGGCGGCGTGCGATGACGCGTGCGCAAAAAAAGACGCGCCAGCATCAGCAGCAGGACGGTAAAGCCTGCGCTGAAGTGGGTAATAATCATTGCGTAGCCCTGCCACGAGCCGCGCTCGGCAAAGCCGCGCAGCTCGATAGTGGCGTAAGCCAGCGCCACCAGCAGAAAGGTCAGCCAGTGAAGGGCAATTTGTGAAGCGGCATATTTTTCGCGCATAGTTTGCTCAGGCATCAGGAAGAAGAGCTCTACCTTACTGGAAACAGAAGAGAAATCTTAACAAACTGGCGCAACGGCGCAACGCTTTGCTGACCTCCGCGGCGAGGCCAGCATAATCAGAGTCAGGCGATATGCTTTAGTGCCACGCTATTCTGAGTCCTCAGGTTTTTTTTTACCGGCAGCGGACAGCACGCTTCGCAACCCAGCGATCCGGGGTAATACTTGCGCGCCTGCTGAATCGCGGCGTTAGCGGTGTAAAAAGTGCCGAGAAACAGGCGGGATTCTAGCGGGGGAAGATACTGGCAGCCTGCGGCGTGCACCACATGGTTATCGTTATAGCCAGAAATTTTAGAAACGTAGTAGTAATGGCCCATTGGGACATCCTCATTGCTGTAAAAAAAAGTACATTTATTGTTGGAGTGAGAGGGATTATAGCGAGGATTGGCGACTTTGTTTTTTATGGCCCTAATTAGTCAGCAGGCTCAGGGTCAACAGGCGAAAAAGGACGCAGCTGCGTCCTTTTTATTGAGCGCCGTGCGGCGTCAGAGCTGTTTTTGCTGCAAACGCCAGCCTGTCAGCAGGGCGAGCAGCAGCAGCGCGGAGATGAAGAGGGTAATGCCAGGCCAGCCGTAGCTGTGCCAGAACAGGCCGCCAAGCGTACCGGCAACGCTGGAGCCAACATAGTAGCTGAAAAGGTAGAGCGACGATGCCTGGCCCTTGGCGCGACGCGCGCGCGGGCCTATCCAGCCGCTGGCGACCGCGTGGGCAGCGAAGAAGCCGGCGGTAAACAGCATCATTCCGACGAAAATCCACCACACCGCGGTCAGCGCGGTCAGCAGCAGGCCCGCCAGCATCAGCGCCGTAGCGCCGAGCAGCACCGGACCGCGTCCCAGCTTCATCGTCAGCGCGCCCGCCTTCGGCGAACTCCAGGAGCCGGTCAGATAGACCACAGAGAGCAGGCCGACGACCGCCTGGCTGAGATGGTAAGGCGCGCCGAGCAGACGGTAGCCGATATAGTTGAACAGCGTGACGAAGGCGCCCATCAGCAGAAAGCCTTCGGCGAACAGCAGCGGCAGTCCAGCGTCGCGCCAGTGCAGGCGAAAGTTAATCATCAGGCTGCGCGGCTTCAGCGACGCCGGACGAAAATGGCGTGACGCAGGCAGAATGCGCCAGAACATCAGCGCAGAAGCGAGGGCGCAGCAGCCAATGGCCGCGATGGCGACGCGCCAGGAAAAGAAGTCGGTCAGCACGCCGCTCAGCAAGCGGCCGCTCATGCCGCCGATGGAGTTGCCGCTGATATAGAGTCCCATAGAAAAAGCGATAACGCTGGGATGGATCTCTTCGCTGAGGTAGGTCATGCCCACGGCGGCCACGCCGCTGAGCGAAAGGCCGGTAAGAGCGCGCATCAGCAAAATGCCCTGCCAGCTGTTCATGGTGGCGGAAATCAGGGTGCAAATTGCCGCCAGCATTAGCGCCGTCACCATCACGTTCTTGCGGCCCACGGCGTCGGAAAGCGGGCCGGTCACCAGCAGCCCCAGCGCCATCAGCCCGGTGGCGATCGAGAGTGAAATACTGCTCTCGGCGGGCGATACGCCGAACTGTGCCGACAGCACCGGCAGGATAGGCTGTACGCAGTAGAGCAGCGCGAAGGTTGCCAGACCGGCGGAAAAGAGCGCCAGGGTGACGCGCATAAACTGCGGCGTGCCGCGTTTGATCCATACGGATGATGCCGCGGGAGAGACCGCCGTCGAATCGGCTAACTCGCCGTCGTTGAGCGTAACCGCCTGAGAAGAGCGACGCACGTTGAATCCTCAGCTGGAAAGAGTAGGTCTACTCTAGGAAAGCGCTAATAGGTTGTCTAATATATTAATAATCTCAATTGATATGTTTAAAATATGAATATTGAACTGCGTCACCTGCGCTACTTTCTCGCGGTCGCCGAAGAACTCCATTTTGGCCGTGCCGCACAGCGGCTCAACATCTCTCAGCCGCCGCTCAGCCAGCAGATCATGCAGCTGGAACAGGAGATTGACGCGAAGCTGTTTACCCGCACCAATCGCAGCGTCCAGCTCACGCCGGCCGGGCAACAGTTCCTCAGCGACGCGCGGGCGATTTTGCAGCAGGTCGAGCAGGCGGCCAGTCGCGCGGCGCGGCTGGAGCGCGGCGAAGAGGGCGAGCTGCGCATCGGCTTTACCTCTTCCGCGCCCTTTACCGGTCTGGTTTCAGACGCGCTCTATCAGTTTCGCCAGCGCTGGCCGCAGGTGCATATCCAGATGCAGGAGATCAACACCCGCCAGCAGCTTGCGCCGCTGCATGAGGGACGACTCGATTTGGGGGTGATGCGCAACACCGCGCTGCCGCCCGATTTGCGTCATCAGCTGCTGCTGCGCGAACCGCTGCGCGCGGTGGTGCACTGGGCGCACCCGCTGGCGGACGCGGAAACCATTTCTGTCAGCGCCCTGGCGAACGAGCCTTTCATTTTCTTCGATCCGCAGGGCGGCACGGCGCTGCACGGCGAAATTCTCAGCCTGCTGCGCCGCTATCAGATCACGCCCTACATCATGCAGGAGGTGGGCGAGGCGATGACCATCCTCGGCCTGGTGGCTACCGGTCTCGGCGTATCGATTTTGCCGGCGTCCTTCGCCCGCGCGCGCCTGGCCGATGTGGTCTGGCTGCCGCTGAAGGAGGAAGATGCGCTGTCGGAGGTATGGCTGGTCTGGTCGGGCGAGCGCGAGCCGTCGATGCAGATGCGCAATATGATGCGGCTTCTGTCGCCAGAAGCGCAAAAATAAGGGCCAGACCTTAAGCAAAGTCTGGTTTTTATGTGCTGTAAATCACATTTCAAATCAAATATTTGACGCTCAGGCGCAATCTGCCTCACCATAGTCGCTGTTTATTTAGAAGCGCGAAAATAACCGGGAGCACAGGGCGTGAAGCTGGATAGTCAGCCTGGCCATATTGACCAGATCAAACAGACTAATGCAGGCGTTGTTTACCGCCTGATCGATCTCTACGGTCCGATTTCGCGTATCGAACTTTCCCGACTGGCGCAGCTGGCGCCCGCCAGCATCACCAAGATCGTGCGTGAAATGCTCGACGCTCATCTGGTGCAGGAGACGGAATTTCAGGAACCGGGCTCGCGCGGCCGACCGGCCATCGGCCTGATCCTCGACACGCTCGCCTGGCACTATCTCGCGGTGCGCCTGCATCACGGCGCGCTGACTCTGACGCTGCGCGATCTCAGCAGCCGCACGCTGGTGGAGGAGTCTTCGCCGCTGCCTGACGAAGCGCAGCAGCCGCTGCTGACCTCGCTGATCGATCGCGTCGACGCCTTTTTTATGCGCCACCAGCGCAAGCTGGAACGGCTGACGGCGATTGCCATTACGCTGCCCGGGCTGATTAACGCCGCCTCGGGCGTGGTGCACCGGCTGCCGGGCTACGAGGCGCGCGAGATACCGCTGGGCGATACGCTGGCGCAGCGCACCGGCGTGCCGGTTTTCGTTCAGCACGACATCTCCGCCTGGACGCTGGCGGAGTCGCTGTTCGGCGCGTCGCGCGGCGCGCAGGACGTGATCCAGATTGTGATTGACGACACCGTCGGCGCAGGCGTGATTAGCGGCGGTCAGCTGCTGCATAAAAGCGGGCGCGCGCTGGTGGAGATTGGACATACCCAGATAGATCCCTACGGTCAGCAGTGCTACTGCGGCAATCACGGCTGTCTGGAGACGGTCGCCAGCACCGGCAGCCTGTTGGCGCTGGCGGCGCAGCGTCTGGCCGCGCAGCCCGACAGCGTGCTCCACCAGCAGCCGTTGACGCTGGAGACGCTATGTGTGGCGGCCCAGCAGGGCGATCGGCTGGCGCGCGACGCCATCGCGGGCGTCGGGCATCATGTCGGGCGGATGCTGGCGATGATGGTCAATATCTTCAACCCGCAGCATATTCTCATCGGCTCGCCGCTTAACGAGGCCGCTGAAGTTCTCTTTCCCGCCGTCAGCAGCACTATCCGCCAGCAGGCGCTGCCCGCCTATAGCGAAGCGATTCAGCTTGCGCCTACGGAGTTCCGCGAGCCGGGCACGCTCGGCGCGGCGGCCCTGATCAAAGACGCCCTCTACAGCGGCTATCTGCTGGTGAAGCTGTTACAAGGTTAAGCGCGACTGAACTTTGCGCTAACGCAAGCCGCCTGCTGTCCGCACTCCTTACAATAGGTTTTGCTTTTTTGTAAAACAAAACCGTTACGTTGAGGAGGAGTGGGGTGAAAAATCTGTTCATTACCGGCACTGACACCGCTGTAGGGAAGACCGTTGTTTCGCGCGCGCTTCTGCAGTATCTCGCCCGCGCTGGCCTGAGCGCAGTCGGTTTCAAACCGGTTGCTCGAAATGCCGTGCGCAGCGCGGAGGGCCTGCGCAGCAAAGATGCGCTGGTGTTGCAGAGCAGTTCGACAGTTACCCTGCCATATGACGCAATCAACCCGTTGATTTACGAAGAAGACGAAGTCAGCATTCGGCCACGCAGGCCCATGGACTATCCGCTGTTGAGTCAAAGCCTGCAGCGGCTGGAGCAGCAGGCCGACTGCGTCGTGGTGGAAGGCACCGGCGGCTGGCGCAGCCTGATGAACGATGCGAAGCCGCTCTCTGGCTGGGTGGCGCAGCACCAGATTCCCGTGGTGCTAGTGGTAGGCATCAAGCAGGGCTGTCTCAGCCATGCGCTGTTGACCGCCGAGGCGATCGCGCATGACGGCCTGCCGCTGGCCGGCTGGGTCGCAAACCGCATTAACCCCGGTCTGGCGCACTATGCCGAACTGATCGACGTGCTGCGCGACAGCATCGACGCGCCGCTGCTGGGGGAACTGCCTTATCTGCCGCGCGCCGAACAGCGCGATTTAGCTGGCTATCTCGATCTCTCTTCGATGGGCATCGTCGCACTGCCCGATTCAGGTGCAAAGATCGCCTGACAGTGAAACATTATGCTGCAAAGCCGCTGCGTCTGAATCAATGGTTTCAGGATCCTGCGCAGCGCTTCCTGTTTTTAACTGCTTCCTGATCAATCAGTTACTTCTCAAGCCTTTCATTGTCCGCGCGCGTGGCGTGATAAATGCATTAACAGCGTTAATCACAAGACTGCCGGAGCACGATTATGTCGCATTCAGAAGAGAAAGCTTTGCTGTACGGGCTGGACGAGCGTATCAGGCCAGCGCCCGCGTTTTTCGCCGCGCTGCAGCATCTGCTGGCCAGCGTGGTCGGCATTATCACGCCGCCGCTGATCATCGGCTCTGTGCTGGGACTGCAGGCCTATATTCCCTATCTGATTAGCATGTCGCTGCTGGTTTCCGGTATGGGCACCTTTCTTCAGGCGCGGCGCGTGGCGGGGATCGGCGCGGGCATGATCTGCCTGCAGGGCACCAGCTTCGCCTTTCTCGGCGTGATTCTTTCCGGTGGGATGATTGTCAAAAGCCGCGGTGGGTCGCCAGAAGATATTATGGCGATGATCTTCGGCTGCACGCTGGTTGCCGCGCTGATCCCGCTGCTGATTAGCCGCTGCGTTGCGCAGCTGCGCCGCGTGCTGACGCCGGTAGTAACCGGCACGGTGATAACGCTGATCGGCATTAGCCTGATCAAGGTAAGCATCACCGACTGGGCAGGTGGGCACAACGCTGTGAATTTCGGCGCCCCCGGCAACCTCGCGCTCGGCGCCCTGACGCTGCTGGTGATTATCGCGCTAAACCGGATGCGCAACCGCTGGGCGCGGCTGATCGCGGTGATCGCCGGTATTGCCGTCGGCTGTCTCGCCGCGGCGCTGAGCGGCATGCTGGTGCTGAAGCCGCTGCCGGAGACGGGCTGGCTGGCGCTGCCGGGCTTTTTCCGTTTCGGCTTCGCCTTCGACTGGACCATTTTTTTGCCGATCGCGCTGGTGTCGGTGATTTCGGTGATTGAGGCGGTGGGCGACCTGACCGCCAACTGTATGCTGTCGCAGCAGCCGATCAGCGGCCCACAGTTTCAGCGTCGTCTGCAGGGCGGCATCTGCGCCGACGGTGTGAGCTGCGTACTGGCGGCGATTTTCTCCGCTTTTCCCAACACCACCTTTGCGCAGAATAACGGCGTGATTCAGATGACCGGCGTAGCGAGCCGCTATGTCGGCATGGTGATGGGAGCGATGCTGGCGCTGCTCGGGCTGTTTCCCGCCGTGGGCGCGCTGATGCAGCAGATCCCGCCGCCGGTGCTGGGCGGAGCGACGCTGGTGATGTTCGGCAGCGTGGTGGCCGCCGGGATCCGTGTAATGACCCAAACCCCGCTGGGGCGTCGCGAGATGCTGATTGTGGCGGTCTCTTTTGGTTTGGGTCTGGGCGTCGAAGCGGTGCCGGAAGCGCTGAAGCAGTTCCCGCCGCTGGTGAGTCAGATTTTTGGCCATGCGGTCACCACCGGCGGCGTGCTGGCGATCCTGCTGAATCTGGTGCTGCCCAGCGAGCCGCGCGCTGTCGTCTTGCCGCAGGGCGAGACGGTAGAAAAAGGGCTGTAGAATAGCGTACGGCCCCGGCGCCATAACGTATGCGCCAGGGCCGCTTCTCCACAGGCGGTCGCTGGAACGTTACGGATTCAGGCGGCGGCGCGTGCGGCCGGAGCTGAGGTAGTCGGCGATATAATCCTGCGAAATCTCTCCGCTGTAGCGGCCATCTTCATCAACGATCGGCATCCAGACGGTGTTGTGCTCATAGAGCTTAGAGAGCACCACGCGCAGATTCTCCTCCGCCTTGCCGGTTACCCGGAAGGTGTGCAGCAAGGAGTCGCAGTTGCCGCTGGCGTGGCGCGCTTCGCGGCGCTTCACGAAGCCGAGCGGTTTGCCGTCGTTATCGACCACGGTCACCGAACGCATATCGTTTTCATCCATCAGGGCGAACGCCTCCGCCAGCGGCGTGGCGCGCTTTACGGTGATGGTGGGCTGCTGATCGGTGACGTCGCCCGCCTGCACCAGCAGCAGGCGCTTCAGCGTGCGGTCCTGGCCAACAAACGAGCCGACGAAATCATTTTTCGGGCTGGCCAGCAGCTCATCCGGGCTGGCGCACTGCACGATTTTCCCCTGGCCAAACACCGCGATGCGGTCGCCGAGCTTGAGCGCTTCGTCGATATCGTGGCTTACCAGCATCACGGTTTTCTTCAGCTGACGCTGCATATCGAGAAACTCGTTCTGAATCGTCTCGCGGTTGATCGGGTCGACGGCGCCGAACGGCTCATCCATCAGCAGCACCGGCGGATCCGCCGCCAGCGCGCGGATCACGCCAATACGCTGCTGCTGGCCGCCCGACATTTCGCGCGGGTAGCGGTGGAGAAATTTGGCGGGATCGAGCGCCACCATGCTCATCAGCTCGGTGGCGCGTTCGCGGCAGCGTTTCTTGTCCCAGCCCAGCATGCGCGGCACCACGGTGATATTCTCTTCAATCGTCATATTGGGGAACAGGCCGATCTGCTGGATCACATAGCCGATATTACGACGCAGGGTAACGGTATCCTGAGTGCTGGTATCCTCGCCGTTAATGTATATCTTGCCGCTGGTGCTGGGGATAAGACGATTAATCATCTTCAGCGTGGTGGTCTTGCCGCAGCCCGACGGGCCGAGCAGCACGCACATTTCGCCCTGCGGCACATGCAGGCTGACGTTATCGACGGCGGTCACGCTGGCGCCGTTTTTCTGGGTAAAGGTTTTCGTCAGGTTTTCCAGTTTTATCATTATCGAATCCCCTTAGGAGTCAGCGCCGACTGCAGACGGTGCAGCAGCCAGTCGAGAATAATGGCCAGCAGGCAGATCATCAGCGCGCCGGCGATTAGCATACGAATATCGCTGCCGCTGATACCGTCGAGCAGCAGCAGGCCAAGACCGCCTGCGCCAATCACCGCGGCGATTGCCATCACGCCGACGTTCATCACCACGGCGGTGCGAATGCCGCCGAAAATCACCGGCAGCGCCATGGGGATCTCCACCCAGCGCAGCCGTTGCCAGAAGGTCATGCCGATACCGCGTCCCGCCTCGCGCAGACCGTCCGGCAGATTTTCCAGCGCGGTATGGGTGTTGCGTACAATCGGCAGCAGCGAATAGAGGAATACTGCGGTAATGGCGGGCAGCGCGCCGATGCCCTGACCGATCAGCGAAAAAAGCGGGATCATCAGGCCGAACAGGGCGATGGTCGGAATGGTCAGCACCACGGTGGCGATGCCCAGCACCGGCGCGGCCAGCCATCTGACGCGCACGATCAGCACGCCCAGCGGCACGCCGGCGACGATAGCGCAGCCGACCGCCACCAGCACCAGCCAGGTATGCTGCCAGGTCAGCGCCAGCAGGCTGCTCCAGTTGTTGATAATGTAGTGAAAGGTATCCATATGGCCGCCTTACAGCATCTTTTTAGCGTTGAGAAAGTCGCGCGCAACCTGCTCGGGCGACTGGTGATCGATGTCGACGCGCTTGTTCAGTTCGGTGATCGCCTCGCTGGTCAGCAGCGGCGACAGCTGATTCAGCGCTTCCGCAAGGCCAGGATGGCTGTCGAGCACATCCTTGCGCACCACTGGCGTGACGTTGTAACTGGGGAAAAAGTGCTTGTCATCCTCCAGCACCTTGAGATCGAAACCCTTGACGCGTCCGTCGGTGGTATAGACCAGACCCGCGTCGACAAAGCCGTCACGCACCGCGTTGTAAACCAGGCCGGGATCCATCTGCCGAATCTGCGGCCGATCCAGCGTCAGGTTATAGGTGGTCTGCAGCGGCTTCATGCCGTCGGAGCGGCCGGAAAATTCCAGATCCAGCCCCAGCCGCCAGTTATGATCGGGGTCGCGCTGGCGCACCTGTTCGATTTTCGCCACCAGCTGCGACATGCTGCTGATGCCTTCTTTCTCGGCGCGCGCGCGCTGCATGGCGAACGCATAGGTATTGTTCATCGGAGCCGGGTCGAGCCAGACCAGTCCCAGCTTGCCGTCGAGCGTTTTTACCGTCTGGTACGCCTCGTCAGAGGACATCGGCTTGTTAATGTGGTTGAAGATGATCAGCGAGGTGCCGGTATACTCCCAGGTCATATCCACCTGTTTATTGAGCATGGCGTTGCGGCCGATGGTGGTGGCGATATTGCGTTTAGGGATCACCTGAAAGCCTTTCTTCTGCAGCCACATTACCGTCATGGCGGAAAGGATATGCTGTTCGGTAAAGCTTTTGGTGGCCATCACCAGCGGCGCGGCGGCCTGCGCCGCCTGGCTAAATGCCAGCGTCGCGGCGAGAGTCACAGCGGTGCGCCTGAACCAGCGTGTCAGCGTCGTCATTATCATTCTCCCTGTTAAGCCGCGTGCGGGCTGAGAAAGCGGCCCAGCGCCGCCAGCAGCATGTCGAGCAGCAGCGCGAACAGCGCCGTGGCGACCGCGCCGAGGATCAGCGTGGGAAAATCGTTAAGGTAGATGCCGGGGAAAATCAGTTCGCCATAGCTGCTGGCGCCGATCAGAAACGCCAGCGGCGCGGTACCAACGTTAATGGCGGTGGCGATACGAATACCGGCCAGCATGACCGGATAGGCGTTAGGCAGCTCAACCTGACGCAGGCGCTGGAATTTGGTCATGCCGATGCCGTTCGCCGCCTCAATCAGGGAAGGCGGCACTGCGCTCAGTCCGGAATAGGTGTTGCGCACAATCGGCAGCAGCGAGGCGAGGAACAGCGCGAACAGCGCCGGTTTTTCGCCAATCCCCAGTACGACCATCGCCAGCGCCAGCACCGCCAGCGGCGGCAGCGTATTGCCGACGTTGAAGATCTGCATCGCATATTCAGCCCAGCGGCGGGCAAAAGGACGACTCAGCAGGATGCCGCTGGGAATGCCGATCAGCAGCGCGAACAGCATCGACCAGAAAACCAGATAGAGATGCTGCTGACCGAGGTAAATGAGGTCGACGCGGCGCGCGCGCAGCGTATCGATCCCCAGGCCCCAGACCAGCAGCGCCAGCACACACACGATGGCCAGCAGCGCGAGCCCGGCGCGCCTGACCAGTGAACCATTTTGCATTCTCGATCTCCCTGTTGTTTGTTGTGCAGGCGGATTAAACGCCGCTCATTTTTTTCAGGTATGGATAAAAAGCTATTAAGCCTATAGCAGCCTAAAAGGGGCGACGCTACTTTTTATCGGCAAAATCAGACAGATAGAAATCGCTGAAACAGCGGGTAGAGCCGCGTGGCATCTGGTTTCAGCAGGAAATTAACTATTTTTCGCGGGTTAACGTGACGCCGTCACACAACTGGCGCACGCCGGGCACAGCGGCGACGCGAATTTAGGCTAGCCTTGCTGAATAACAAAAGGGAGATGTATGACTGAGAGCGCACACCTGCAGGTCAGCCACCGCGGCTGGATCCTCTTCGCCTGTATGCTGGCGATGTTTATGGCCGCTATTGAGGTGACCATCGTCGCCACGGCGATGCCGACCATCATTGCCGACCTGGGCGGTTTTTCACAGTTTGGCTGGGTTTTCTCTGTTTATCTGCTGACGCAGGCGGTAAGCGTGCCGCTCTATGGCCGACTGGCGGATATGTGGGGACGACGCAAAATGTTTTTCATCGGCACCTCGCTGTTTCTGATCGGCTCGGTGCTCTGCGGCTTCGCTCACAGCATGCTGTGGCTCATCCTGTTCCGCGCCTTTCAGGGGCTGGGCGCCGGCGCGATTATGCCGCTTAGTTCTACCATCGTGGCCGATATCTATTCGCCGCGCGAGCGCGCCAGCGTGCAGGGCTGGCTCTCCAGCGTCTGGGGCGTGGCGGCGATCGTCGGTCCGCTGACCGGCGCCTGGCTGGTGCAGCACTTTAGCTGGTCGCTGATCTTCTGGGTCAATCTGCCGATAGGGCTAATCAGCATGGCGATGCTGGCGCGCTTTCTGCCGGCCCACTGCGTCGACGAAAAGCCGCAGCCGCTAAACGTCACGGGCAGCCTCTGGCTGACCATCTGCGTCAGCGCGCTGCTGATGGCGCTGCTGCAGGCGGAGTGGCTCGGCTACTGGCTGGTCGCCTTTCTGATTCTGGCGCTGTTCGCCGGCTGGCAGTTAAAAAAGCATGAGCTGCGCGCCGATGCGCCGCTGTTTCCGCTGGAGATCTGGCGTAGCCGCCTGATTATCGCCGGCAACGCCGGCAATCTGATTATCGGCGCGGCGATGATGGGGATCAGCGCCTTTCTGCCCACCTGGATCCAGGGCATCACCGGCGGCACGCCGCTGCAGGCGGGCAGCGCGCTGGCGATGATGTCGATCGGCTGGCCGCTCGCCAGCACGCTGAGCGGGCGGCTGATGCTGCGCACCTCCTACCGCTTTACCGCCCAGCTCGGCGCGCTGCTGCTGGTGGCGGGCAGCGCCTTGTTGCTGCTGCTGCGCGCGGAGAGCCCAATCTGGCAGGCGGGCGCGACCGCCTTTGTTATCGGCACCGGCATGGGAATGACCAGCACCACCTTTCTGGTGTCGGTGCAAAACCATGCGCACTACGATATTCGCGGCATCTGCACGGCGTCGATTATGTTCAGCCGCATGATGGGATCGGCTATCGGCACCGCGCTGATGGGCGCCGTGCTGAACCTGAACCTGGCGCAGCGGCTGCCGCACGCCGCCGATCCGGTGCAGCAGATTATGTCGGCGCCGTCGCGCGAGGCGCTCTCCAGCGAGACGCTGCACCATATGGTGCAGGCGATTGCCGCCTCGCTGCACTGGGTATTTGTGGTGGCGCTGGTCATCGCGCTGTTTGCGCTGGGGGTGGCGTGGATGATGCCGCGACAGCGGCCGGAACAGGCGGAATAGAAAAGGGCGACAGCGTCGCCCTTATTGAGTGCCGACGCGGATAAGATGGCCGGCTTCGTCAGCAGAGTAAGCTTACTGCGCAGGCGCATCCTGCGAGCTGCCTGCGCTGTCTGGCACGCTGCCTTCGTCGCCGCGACCCACGCGCTTATAAACAATTTTCTGTGTGTCGTTTTCGCAATGGCCCACTACCTGGCCGCCCGCCTGGTCGACCTGATCGTTAGGCACGATATCCAGCGAAAAACCCGATTCTGGGACGCCGTTCTGAATGATTTTCTGGCTGATGTCCGCCTTAACGGACTCGCAGGAGGCGTGCGCCAGCATCGGCAGCGCCAGTAAAGTTGCGATTAACATTCCGGTCTGTTTCTTCATCATCTTCTCCTTTTGCGTAGTGAACCTTACTGACTATAGCAGTCCGTAGAAAAAATCAGGGCGCGACCGGTCGGCCGGTGCGGCGATCGAGACAGCGCAGGGTATTGGCTTCCCAGTAGGCGTTGACGTTATAGCTCTTTTCGCAGGCGTCGCGGGTATCGAAGGCGCGATCCGCTTTATCGAACTCTTTCTCTACGCGGGTGTTCACCTTATGGCGCAGCTGTTGCGTCTCATTCCATTGCTCTTTGCTCTGGCGCGCCGCTTCATTACTGGCGGCGTTGTTGCCGTCTTCAATAATCAGGCGGCTGGTATTGGCGCTGGCCTGCACGGCGGTCAGCATCGCGCTGCCGGCCAGCAGCGCGGCGAACAGGGTCGGAAACAATTTTTTCATCGTCTTTTCCTTCGGTTAATGCCTGGCGCGCAGGGATGGTTCAGGGTTGCGGCAGACAGGGCTTAGTATATCATCGCGCTTTATTTGCTCACCAGTGGTGGGCGATCTGTTTATCTTTGCGAGAGGATCCCATGCTGATCAAAACCGCGCTGCTCTTTTTTCTCACCGCCATCGCAGAGATTGTCGGCTGCTTTTTACCCTGGCTCTGGCTGAAAAAGAACGGCTCCGTCTGGCTGTTATTGCCTGCCGCGCTGAGCCTGACGGCCTTCGTCTGGCTGCTGACTCTGCATCCGGCGGCGAGCGGGCGCGTCTATGCGGCCTATGGCGGCGTTTACGTGCTGACCGCGCTGCTGTGGCTGCGCGTGGTGGACGGCGTGAGGCTCAGCGTATGGGACTGGAGCGGGGCGCTGGTGGCGTTTTGCGGCATGCTGATTATCGTGGCAGGCTGGGGTCGCGCCTGAGAGGAAGGCCAGCCCGACAGGCTGGCCTCCGGCTTCGTCAGGGCTTGTGTACTTTCAGGCCGGCCTGCGTCTGGCTCACCGGCATCATCTCCAGGGTGTTGATATTGACGTGCTTCGGCAGCGTTGCTACCCAGTACACCGCCTCGGTGACATCTTCCGCCGTCAGCGCCGTCGCGCCTTCGTAAACCTTATCCGCTTTTTCATCGTCGCCTTTGAAGCGCACGTTAGAGAACTCTGTGCCGCCGACCAGGCCAGGTTCGATATCGGTTACGCGTAGCGCGGTGCCGTGCAGGTCGGTACGCAGGTTGAGGCTGAACTGGCGCACGAAGGCTTTGGTGGCGCCGTAGACGTTGCCGCCCGCGTAAGGCCAGTTGCCGGCGACGGAGCCGATATTGATAATGTGGCCGACGTCGCGCTCCACCATATCCGGCAGCAGGGCGCGAGTCATAAAGACCAGCCCTTTGGTATTGGTGTCGATCATGTTTTCCCAGTCTTCGACGCTGGCGCGATGCGCCGGCTCGATGCCGAGCGCCAGCCCGGCGTTATTGACCAGCACGTCGATATTGCGCCACTCGGCGGGCAGCGAGGCGACCGCTTCCTCGATTGCGGCGCGGTTGCGCACGTCAAGCTGCAGGGTATAGAGGTTCTCGCCCAGCTCCTCTTTCAGCGCCTGCAGGCGCTCGGCGCGGCGGCCGCTGGCAATCACTTTGTGACCTGTTTCAATGAATCGGCGGGTGATACTTTGACCAAAACCGGCCGTCGCGCCGGTAACAAAAATAATCATCTCACTGTTCCTTAACACGTTTTTCAGTTGACCTGTTTTCACCATACCACTTCAGCGGCACCGCTGCGCGACAAAAGCGCGCGCGGGCTGTAAAGGAATTTTTCAGCCGCTCCGCTGCGCTATTGTGGCGCGCGCTGCACCAAAGATGGGCAGGAGCGCGCCTCATCCGCGGCATTTTTTAAGCGCAGTTTGCCTGCCAGAGAGGCAACCGGTTGCGCATACGATACCGTTTTTACCGCCGAGGAAAAAATGCCTTTTTCACATAACATATTGAATAGCCGGGTTGTTCTGGCATGCAGGTTGCACTTTTAAGTCAGCTCTTCTGACTGTTAACCCTGTCCGTACGCGGAATAAAGGAAAAAGTATGCCATCAACCCTTACGGCCATTCGCGCCAGCTTTTTTGATTTTACCGATGTGGCGCGGCAGCCCGAGGAGATTATGGCGCAGGCGCGCTATATCGACGATGGCGTGCTGCTGCTGGAGGCGGGGCGTATCGTCGGGCTGCACGCCTGGGAGACGCTGCCGCATGCGCCAGACGATGTTATCGATCTGCGCGGCCGCCTGATTGTGCCGGGCTTTGTCGACACCCATATTCACTATCCGCAGACCGAGATGATCGGCGCCTACGGCGAGCAGCTGCTTCAGTGGCTCAGCCACTATACCTTTCCGGTGGAAAGCCAGTACCACTGCGCCGATCACGCCGCCGCCATGTCCGCCTTTTTTCTGCAGCAGCTGCTGGCGAACGGCACCACCAGCGCGCTGGTGTTCGGCACGGTGCATCCGCAGTCGGTGGAGGCGCTGTTCAGCGCCGCCGACGCGCTCGCTATGCGGCTGATCGCTGGCAAGGTGATGATGGATCGCCACGCGCCGGACGCGCTGCTGGAGACGCCGGAGCAGAGCTATGCCGACACGCGGGCGCTGATCGAACGCTGGCACGGGCGTGGTCGGCTCAGCTACGCGCTGACGCCGCGCTTTGCGCCCACTTCGACGCCGGCACTGCTCGAAAAGGTGCGTCAGCTGCATCAGGAGTATCCCGACGTCTGGCTGCATACTCACCTGAGCGAAAATCCGCAGGAGGTCGCCTGGGTGAAGTCGCTGTTTCCGCAGCATGACGGCTATCTTGACGTTTATCATCGCCATCAGCTCACCGGGCGACGCAGCCTGTTCGCGCACTGTCTGCATCTGGAGGATCATGAGTGGCAGTGTCTGCATGATACCGATTCCGCTATTGCCTTTTGCCCGACCTCGAACCTGTTTCTCGGCAGCGGGCTGTTCAACCTCAAGCGCAGCTGGCAGCAGGAGGTCAGGATCGGCATCGGCACCGACGTCGGCGCGGGCACCACCTTTAATATGCTGCAGACGCTCGGTGAGGCCTACAAGGTCGGGCAGCTGCAGCAGTATCGCCTCAGCGCGGCAGAGGCGTTCTATCACGCCACGCTTGGCGGCGCGCACGCGCTCGATCTGCACCCGCACATCGGCAACTTCGCGCCGGGCAAAGAGGCGGATTTCGTGGTGCTGGATCTGGCCGTCTCGCCGCTGCAGCGGCTGCGCATCAGCAACAGTAAAGATATCTGGGAGCGGCTGTTCGTGCTGATGACGCTCGGCGACGATCGCAACATCGCCGAGACCTGGGTTAACGGACGCGCGGTATGGCGGCGCGACGAGGCGAAAGCGTAGAGCGAGTTGTTGCGGGCGCGGCAACCTGCCAGGATAAATCTTTGCACGGTAATCAGGAGCGAGGCATGAACGTCAGACAAACTCCGTTTTTTCAGGTAAGCACGCTGCCCTGGCAGGCGCCACCGTTTGATCAGATTCAGGAAGCGGACTTTCTGCCCGCGCTGCTGGCGGGTATCGAGGAGAAGCGCAAAGAGGTGCAGGCGATTGCGCACAATCCCGAGGCGCCCACCTTCGCCAACACTTACGAGGCGCTGGAGCGCAGCGGGCAACTGCTTGAGCGCGTCAATCTGGTCTTCGGCGCCATGACCTCGGCGAATACCAGCGATTATCTGCAGCAGGTCGATGAAGAGATCGCGCCGCAGCTGACCGCGCTCAACGACGAAATCGTTCTGAACAGCGCGCTGTTCGCCCGGCTTGATGCTGTCTATCAGCAGCGCGAGACGCTGGCGCTCGATCCTGAATCGCTGCGGCTGGTGGAGGTGACCTGGCAGCACTATCAGCTGTCGGGCGCCAGTCTGGAGGAGGAGGCCAAACAGCGGCTCATGGCGCTCAATCAGCAGGCGGCGCGCCTCAGCACGCGCTTTACCAATAAGCTGCTGGCCGCGACCAAAGCGGGCGGGCTGGTGGTGCAGCAGGCCGAGGAGCTGGCGGGCCTGAGTTTGGCCGATTTAGCGGTGGCGCAGGTGGCGGCGCAGGCGCGCGGGCTGGAGAACGCCTGGCTGCTGGTGCTGCAAAATACCACCCAGCAGCCGGCGCTGCAGGCATTGCGTTCGCGCGCGACGCGCCAGGCGCTGTTCGCCGCCTCGGTCGGCCGCAGCGAGAAGGGCGACGAAAACGACACCCGCGCGCTGGTGCTAGAGCTGGCTCAGGTACGAGCGCAGCAGGCGCAGCTGCTCGACTTCGCCAGTTTCGCCGAATGGCAGCTGCAGGATCAGATGGCGAAAACCCCCGACGCGGCGTTCGCCTTTATGCGCCATATCGTTCCGGCCGCGCGGGCGCGCGCCGAACGCGAAGCGGCCGCCATCCAGCAGACCATTGACCAGCAGCAGGGCGATTTTACCCTGGCCGCCTGGGACTGGAGCTTCTATGCCGAGCAGGTGCGCAAAGCGCAGTACGATCTCGATGAAAGCGAGATCCGCCCCTATTTCGAACTTAACAACGTGCTGGAGAAAGGGGTGTTCTGGGCGGCGAACCAGCTTTACGGCATCCGCGTCAGCGAGCGTCACGATCTGCCGGTCTACCATCCCGACGTGCGCGTCTATGAGATCTTCGATGTCGACGACGCGCCGCTGGCGCTGTTCTATACCGACTACTTTAAGCGCGACAATAAAGGCGGCGGCGCGTGGATGAGCAACCTTGTCAATCAGTCGAGACTGCTGGCGACGCGTCCGGTGATCTACAACGTCTGCAACTACACCCGACCGCCGGAAGGCGAGCCGGCGCTGCTCAGCTGGGACGAGGTGATTACCCTGTTCCATGAGTTCGGCCATACGCTGCATGGGCTGTTCGCCACTCAGCGCTATCCGAGCCTTTCGGGCACCGCCACGCCGCGCGACTTCGTCGAGTTTCCCTCGCAGTTCAACGAGCACTGGGCGAGCGAGCCGCTGGTGTTCCTTAACTATGCGCGCCACTATCAGAGCGGCGAGGCGATGCCGGAGGCGCTACACCAGAAGATCGTGCGCGCCAGCCGCTTCAACAAAGGCTACGACATGAGCGAACTGCTGGCCGCCGCGCTGCTGGATCTGCACTGGCACAGCATCAACGCCGGCGAGACGCCGCAGTCGGTAGAGGGCTTCGAACAGCAGGCGCTGCAGAGCGACAATCTGGCGCTGACGGCCGTGCCGCCGCGCTATCGCTCCAGCTATTTCCAGCATATCTGGGGCGGCGGCTACGCAGCCGGTTATTACGCCTATATCTGGACGCAGATGCTGGCGGACGACGGCTATCAGTGGTTTGTAGAGAACGGCGGTCTGTCGCGCGAGAACGGCGACCGCTTCCGCCAGATGATCCTGTCGCGCGGCAACAGCAGCGATTTGAAACAGCTCTATGAGAACTGGCGCGGCGGCGAACCGCAGCTTGAGCCGATGCTGAAAAATCGCGGCCTGGCCGACTAATCCTCAGCGGGCGCAATGCCCGCTTTTTTATCCCAGCGGACCGCCCTCAATGGTTTCGCACATGCCTGCCAGCACGCGTTCGCCGGTTTCCTGACGCAGTTCCTGATACCAGGCCGCGGTTGCCGCGGGATCTTTGCCGTGGGTGACGTCACAGCGCTTGCGCGCTTTCAGCACCAGATCGCGGGTGCGGCTCACGCGCCGCGCCTCATAGCGCTGCAGCGCATCCTCAATGCCCAGCGAGTGGGCAGCGAGGGAGGCGGCCAGCACCAGCGCATCCTCCATCGCCGCGCAGCCGCCCTGACCAATGTCCGGCGTAGTGCTGTGCGCCGCATCGCCCAGCAGCGCGACGCGGCCGCTGACGAAGCGGCTAAAAGGATCGATATCGTGGATTTCGACGCGGTTGGTGGTGGCTGGATCGATGGCGTCGATAAGGCGCTGCACCGGCTGCGCCCAGCCCTGGAAGTAGCGGCGCAGGTCCGCTTTTACCGTGCTGCGGTCTTCCGCGAGGCCTTTCGGCAAAGGCACGTCAAAAAAGAAGTAGAAGCGGTTGCCGCTCACCGGCATCAGCGAGACGCGTTTGCCTTCGCCGACGAAGGTGGTCCACTGATCGTCGGGGGCCAGCGCTGCATCGATTTCCACCAGGCCGTTCCAGTTGACGTAGCCGGCATAGCGGCGTTCGACTTTTTCGCCCAGCACGCTCTGACGGATAACCGAATGCGCGCCGTCGGCGGCGATCAACAGATCGCCCTGCGCGGTAGTGCCGTCTTCGAAGAGGGCGGTGACGCCGTGCTCATGCTGTTCGACCTGCGCTACGCGTTTGCCGAAGCTGACGCGCTCGCGTCCGTAACTGTCGATCAGCATCGCCTGCAGTTCGGCGCGCGCGACCGGCGAGGGGTATTCTCCGACCTGGCGCACCAGCGGTTCCATACTGAAACGCGTCAGGGTCGCGCCGCTGGCGTAATCCTGATAGGCCATAAAGGCCATATTGCCGCTCAGGGCGCGCAGCTGCGCTTTCAGCCCCAGCGCGTTCAGGCACTTCACGCCGTTCGGCCAGACAGAGATTGCGGCTCCCACCGGCTTCATCTCTTTTACCGCTTCAAATACTTCCGTTTCGATGCTCGCTTTTTCCAGCGCAAGCGCCGCGCTCATACCGCCAATGCCGCCGCCAATTACAATCGCTTTCATATCTTTCTCCTTGTCGATGGAGCAGAGGCTGCAACTTTTGTACCAACCCCGCAGCGCCCGTCAGGCGGGCCTTTGACAACTGCAGCGCGGCGAGGGCGCGCCAGCAGCAGGCACTGAGGCAACAGAAATGCTTCATTTTGGTGCTTTAGTGGGCAGGTGAATCTTTCGTTTCAGACCGATAGCTGAAGTGTGACCGCCTGGCGCTTTTACGTGCGCGGCGCAGACGTTTGCCCGTTCGCCAGCCATACTTAGCCAGTATCGAATCCGGGGAGAGTCATAAAATGAAAAGTCGTTACATCATACTGCTGCTCACCGCCTTACTGCTGGGACAGAGCGCTAGCGCTCAGCCGACGGCCTCATCAGCAGCGCTGTTTAGCGGACGGGCGCCTATCGCTCAGCTGACGCCGGTAGCGGCGAAGTGCGATCTCGCCAGCTGTCAGCAGAACTGCTACGTTGAGCGCTCGCACTGCAATACGCGCGGCAACGGCTCCTGCAGCAGCCAGACGCAGATCTGCGTGCAGAACTGCGCCAGCCAGTGCAGATAACCTCCTAAACGGCAAATCAACGGGTTTGCCGTTTATTGATTCAGGTCAAACCGGCCAGCTGCCGTTTCCCTTTCCTGTTGGCCATCGCCTAAAATAACGCTTTTGTGCTGCCTGAACCGGCGTTGCTGCCGGACAATCTTCGCGTCTTTTAGGGATGTTATGACTTACGTTTATCTGTTTATCGCCATCGTGGCGGAAGTGATTGCGACCAGCAGCCTTAAGGCTTCAGAGTCCTTTACCCGGCTCTGGCCCGCAGTGATAACGCTGGTTGGCTATGCCATCGCTTTCTATTTCCTGACGCTGGTGCTGCGCACCATGCCGACCGGCATCGCCTACGCTATCTGGTCGGGCGTCGGCATCGTGCTGATTTCCGCCGTCGGCTGGGTGGTCTTCAAGCAGAAGCTCGATCTGCCCGCTATCATCGGCCTCGGGCTAATCATCGCCGGCGTGCTGGTAGTGAATCTTTTTTCCAAAACGGTGGGGCACTAAGGTAGTCTGTTTTACCTTTTCGGCAGTATCCGCGAGCTTATCCGCTAAAGCCCCTCCTGTGGCAGCAGCGATCAGCGGTTTATTATCATTGTCGCCACCGATCTGGAATTCGTCGGCATGGACGAAGATCAGGATGAGGTTATGACCACCGGCTGGTTTACCCGCACCAAAATCCGGCAGCTGATTGCTGATTGCTGATTGCTGATGGCGAGATACCCGACAGGCTGTCGCTGGTGCCGCTGCTGATGCTGCTGGCGGAGCCCGCGCGCTAAAAGGGCGACCGGCGCGGGTTACTGCGCCGCGCGATACTCCGCGATCAGGACGTTAACCAGTTCCGCCGCCGCCATTTCCCGCGCGCGCGGTGCGCCCTGGCCTGCCCACTGCGCGCCAAAGCCGTGCTCGCCCTGCGCCGCAACCGCGGCAGCGAGCGCTTTGCCCAGCGAGTAGGCCAGCGGATAGGCCGGTATCGCCTCGCGAGAGACACCGCGCGTTGCGTGACAAAAGGCGTTGCTCAGGCAGCGCGCCGGCCGGCCGGAAATCGCGGCGGTCATTTCGGTCTCCCTGGCCGCGTCGCTTTTCAGGGCCGCGCGCCAGGCGGCGTTGGCGGCCGACTCGGGGCAGAGTAGAAAGGCTGTTCCCAGCTGTGCGCCTGCTGCGCCGAGCTTCATCATCGCGGCGATGTCGCTGCCGTCCATCATGCCGCCTGCGGCGATAACGGGAAGCTCGCACGCATTGCGGATCGCCTCTACCAGCGTCCGGGTGTTCATCTGCGCATCCGCCTGATCAGGATCGAAAATGCCGCGATGGCCGCCTGCCTCAAAACCCTGCGCCACTACAAAATCGATGCCTGCAGCGGCAACCTGGCGCGCCTCCTCAACGGAAGTGACGCTGGCCAGGGTTAGGATGCTTTGTTTTTTCAGCCGGTCTATCACCCTTTGTTCCGGCAGGCCGAAGTGAAAGCTTACCGCGGCGGGCGCAGCCTCAAGGAGCGGTTCGAGCAGCGGGGAGGCGGCGTTGAACGTCGGATAGATCTCGCTCAGCGCGGGCGGCGGCGGGGCGCCATACTGCGCAAACAGCGGCGCAAAACGCTCCAGCCAGGCGCGTTCGCGTTCGGCATCGCGCTGCGGCGGGGCATGACAAAAGAGATTCACGTTTACCGGCGCGGCGGTAAGCTGCCGCAGCCGGCTCAGCATGGCGCTGGCCTGCGCCGGGTTAGCGGCGCCGAGGCTGATCGAGCCCAGCGCGCCCGCGTTGCTCACCGCGGCGGCCAGTTCGGGAGTAGAGACGCCCGCCATCGGGGCCTGAATTAAAGGAAAAGTTATCTGTAACGCGCGGCAGAGTGGATTATCCATCTTCGCTCTCCTGCTGGTGGAATTGACTGCGGGCAGCATCACGTCCCCGCCAGAGAAACGCAACTCCGGCGCTCAACTCTGCGCGTCGGGCAGCAAAAATTCGACTGGCGTAGCAGCCTATGCACCGTCGATAAGATAGATAACCGACGCTATAGCAAACAGGGAGAGGAAAATAACGCTTCATTTAGTTACAGCATACATAAAGTTCATATAGTAAAACCCATCATCGGCAACAGTGCAAATAAATCCAGCTTTACAGATAAGAAGGCTGGCTTATCCGTCCGGAAGCACAGGGCTTCCGGATAGTTGCGTCTGTCAGACGCCATGCTCCAGCCACGCCGTAATCTGCGTTACCATCGCCTGCGTCGAAATGCCATAGCGATCGTGCAGCGTAGGCAGCGCGCCTGCATCGAGAAAGGCGTCGGGCAGGGCGATCTGCCGGAAACGAGGCGTCACGCCGTGGCGCAGCAGCGTCGCCGCGATGGCTTCGCCCAGGCCGCCGGTAATCGAGTGGTTTTCCGCCGTAATCACCAGCCGTCCCGCGTTAACCGCTTCGCCGGCCTCGCGCAGTATCGTCGCCTCGTCCAGCGGCTTGATCACCGGAGAGTGCACCACGCCGACCTCAATGCCGCGGCTTTCCAGCTGTTCAGCCGCCTCTAACGCGCGCATCGTCATTAAGCCGCTGCTGATAATCACCGCATGTTTGCCTGAGCGCAGCCGCTGCGCTTTGCCGTGCTGATAACGATAGTCATACTTATCCAGCACCAGTGGCACTTTGCCGCGCAGCAGGCGTATATAGACCGGCCCCTGATGGTCGGCGATGGCCGGCACCACCTGACTGATTTCCCGTGAATCGCAGGGATCGATAATCGTCAGGTTGGGCATGCCGCGAAATATCGCCAGATCCTCGGTCGCCTGATGGCTCGGACCGTAGCCAGTGGTGAGCCCGGGCAGGGCGCAGGCGATTTTCACGTTCAGGTTCTCTTCGGCGATCGCCATGCAGATAAAGTCATAGGCGCGACGCGAGGCGAACACCGCATAGGTGGTGACGAAGGGCGTAAAGCCTTCGCGCGCCATGCCGGCGGTAGCGCTCATCAGCAGCTGCTCCGCCATGCCCATCTGAAAGAAACGGTCGGGGAAGGCGTCGGCGAAGAGGTGCAGATCGGTATATTTGCTCAGATCGGCGGTTAAACCGACGATATCCTCACGCTGACGCGCCAGCTCGACCAGCGCATGGCCAAAAGGCGCTGCTTCCGTCGGCTGGCCTTCGGCGGCAATCGAGGCGATCATCGCCGAGGTAGTCAGGCGTTTTTTAACCGTTGAAGTGCTCATTTTATTCTCCCTGTTCCAGCGCAGTAAGGGCTTTATCCCACTCATCGGCATCGACGCGAATGAAGTGGGTTTTCTCCCGGGTTTCCAGGAAAGGCACGCCTTTGCCCATTCGGGTGTCGCAAATAATCACGCGCGGCTGCGCTTGCGGCCAGTCGCGCGCGGCGTCAAAGGCGGCGACCAGCGCATCGATATCGTTGCCGTCCACCCGCTGCACATACCAGCCGAAAGCCTGCCAGCGCTCGACGATGGGCTCGAACGCCAGAATCTCGCTGCTGTGACCGTCCGCCTGCTGGTTATTGACGTCGATAATCGCGATCAGATTATCGAGCCGCCAGTGCGACGCCGACATGGCGGCCTCCCAGGTCGAGCCTTCATTCAGTTCCCCGTCGGAAAGCAGGTTATAGACCCGCGAGGTCGAGCCCTTACGCTTCAGCCCCAGGCAGGCGCCAACCGCAATGCCCAGACCGTGGCCGAGCGAGCCGCCGGTGATCTCCATACCGGGCGTATAGGCCGCCATGCCCGACATCGGCAGACGGCTCTCGTCGCTGCCGTAGGTTTCGCGTTCCGCTTCGGGAATCACGCCCGCCTCCAGCAGCGCCGCATAGAGGGCGATAGCGTAGTGGCCGATAGAGAGATAGAAACGATCGCGACCTTCCCATTCGGGATCCTCGGCGCGATAGTTCAGCGCATGGAAATAGCTCACGGCGAGCAGATCGGCGGCGCCCAGCGCCTGACCGATATAGCCCTGGCCCTGAACCTGGCCCATCAGCAGCGCATGGCGACGAATGCGCGTGGCGCGCTGCCGCAGGGTCAGCGGCGCCGACGAAGTAAGGGTATGCATAAAACCTCCTGATTAACGATTAACGTCCGCTGCCCGAATACGCAGCACGCAGAGCGCGCCGAGCAGCAGAACCGCAGCGATGAAGTACATGCCCGATGCGGGCGAGCCGGTCAGCGTGGTAATGGAGCCGATAAGCCAGGGCGAAAAGAAGCCGGCGAGATTGGCGATGCAGTTCACCGCCGCGATGCCCGCGGCGGCAGAGACGCCGCCCAGCAGATTGGTCGGCAGCATCCAGAACAGCGACGAGGCGGAGAGAATGCCCGCCGCCGCCAGGCAGAGAAAGAACAGCGACAGCGTGACGCTGTGGCCGAGCAGAGTCGCCATCGTCAGGCCTGCCATGCCGAGCACCATAGGCACGATAAGGTGCCAGCGCCGCTCGCGATGTCGATCGCCGCTGCGGCCTGCCATCAGCATAAACACGATGGCGCAGAGATAGGGCAGACTGGTGAGCAGGCCGATATGCAGCGGCTCGCGGATGCCGGCGTTTCTCACCAGCGTCGGCAGCCAGAAGGTCAGGGCGTACTGACCCATTACCACGCAAAAATAGATCGCCGCCAGCGTCCAGAGGCGTTTGTCCGCGACAAACTCTTTAATAGTGCCGTGATGCGACTTTTGCTGGTTATCCTCATCCAGATCGGCGCGCACCATGCGTTTTTCGCCTTCATCGAGCCAGCTCGCCTGTTCGACGCGATCTTTCAGCACCACCAGCACCACAAACCCCATCAGAATGGTCGGGATCGCCTCCAGCATGAACATCCACTGCCAGCCGGCCCAGCCGTGCGATCCGGCGAAGGTTTCCATAATCCAGCCGGAGAGCGGGCCGCCGATCATGCCGGAAAGCGGAATGGCGACGAACCAGAGCACCGTCATGCGCGCCCGGCGGTGAGCGGGAAACCAGTAGGTGAGATAGAGCAGCAACCCGGGCGCCAGTCCGGCTTCGGCCACGCCCAGCAGGAAGCGCAGCAGATAGAACTGCCAGGCGGTCTCGACAAAGGCGAAGGCGCCGGAGATTAGGCCCCAGGTGATCATAATGCGGGCGATCCAGCGGCGCGCGCCGACGCGATGCAGGATCAGGTTGCTGGGCACCTCAAAGAAAAAGTAACCGAGAAAAAAGATCCCGGCGCCGAGGCCGTAGACCGTTTCGCTCAGCGAGAGATCGTCCATCATCTGCAGCTTGGCGAAGCCGACGTTGACGCGATCCAGATAGGCGCAGAGGTAACACAACATTAAGAACGGCATCAGGCGCCAGGCGATTTTGCGGTAGGCGCCGTCGCGCGCAGCGACCGCCGCACCGATATTCAGCGTTGTCATGATTATCACTCCGGGAGTGAACCAGCAGCCTGGCTGCTGGAGAAAAGGGGACGATCAGTGAATCAGCATGCCGCCGTTTACGTCTAAGGTGACGCCGGTGAGGTAGCTGGAGAGATCGCTGGCGAGAAATAGCGCGGCGTGCGCCACGTCGTCAGCTGCGCCGAGGCGTCCCAGAGGGATCGAATCGATAATGGCGTGACGGCGCTCGTCGTGCAGCAGTCCGCCGGTGATATCGGTCTGGATCAGGCCGGGCGTCAGAGCGTTGACGCGGATCTGATCCGGCCCGAACTCGCGCGCCATCGCTTTGGTTAACCCGAGCACGCCCGCCTTCGCGGCGCTGTAGTGCGGACCGCCGAAGATGCCGCCGCCGCGCTGCGCCGATACCGACGAGAGACAGACGATGCTGCCGCCGCCCTGACGCTGCATCACAGGGATCACCGCCTGCGACATCAGCAACGTGCCGCGCAGGTTGACATCCAGAATGCGGTTGTAGTCTTCAAGGCCGATCTCCAGCGTTTTCACCGGTTGCGTAATGCCGGCGTTATTCACCAGCACGTCGATGCGGCCATACTCCTTCAGAACCTCAGCGACGGCGCGCTGAATCGCCTCAGCGTCGGTGACGTTGGCCGCAAGGCCCAGATGGCCGGATCCCAGCTCCAGCGCGGTGCGCTGCGCTGCCGCTTCATCAAGATCGAGCACCACCACGCGCGCGCCATGGTGAGCGAAGCAGGCGGCCGTAGCGCGTCCGATACCGCGCTGAGACGCGGCGCCCGTAATAATCGCAACTTTCTCTTTCAGCAACATAACTGACTCCAGATTCTTTTTTTATAGGGTTCGGTATCGCTACCGGCAGGGTTCATCCTCAGCATCAGAAATAGCGCTCAAAGTGGCAATGCAAAAAAATTCATTTGATGCTGAATGAAATTGTTGGTTTGATGCAGTTAACAATTTTAAATGTTTAAAACGGACATAAATCACAAAATCGTGAGCGGGAATAGTTATGGAAAAGCCAGTCAGCCAGCTCCCTTCATTAAAATCGCTGCGCGTCTTTGAAGAGGTCGCGCAATCAGGAAACGTGGCGCGCGCGGCGGAAAAATTAAATATTACCCCCTCGGCGGCGAGCCACCAGCTGGCGAAACTGGAAAAAGAGCTGGGCTCGATTCTGTTTCACCGATCGGCGAAAGGGGTAGCGTTAACCCTGGCGGGTGAGCGCTATTTAGCAGAGATTCGGCCGCTGATCCTCAGTCTGACGCAGGCGACGGCGCGGCTGCGCAATGAGAAAGATCGCAGCGCGCTGCGCATTCACTGCGCGCCCAGTTTTGGGCTGCTATGGCTGCTGCCGCGTATTCATCAGTTTCGCGAAGCGCACCCGGACATACAGGTTTCGCTTTCCTGCTCTTATGAAAACTTATCTTTCAGCCGCGATAATATCGATATTGCAGTGCGCCATGGCTTTCCGGAATGGAAGGCGTTTGAAATAAAGACCATTCGCCATGAAAAAATGTCGGTACTGGCGTCGCCAGACTATCTGGATAAATATCCGCTGCGGATGCCGGACGAATTAAATAACCACGCGCTGATCCTTTCTGAATCGCCGTTAATTCAGTGGCCACAGTGGTTCGCCACGCAGCAATTGCCGCAGCCAACCCAGGAGTGGCTGTTTCGCTTCGACCGATCCTATATGAGCCTGGAGGCGGCGATGCTCGGCCACGGGCTCATCTTCGAAAGCGAACTGCTGGCCGCCGACTATCTTCGCAGCGGCAAACTGGTCAGGGTATTTGACGAGGCTATGAGCCTGCCGGTGAGCGCCCATCATCTGGTTTATCCGCGCGGCTATGCGCAGTTCCCGCGCGTTAGCTACTTTTTGCAGTGGATTCAGGCGCAGCTGGACGGCTGATGCACGGCGTCAGCCGCGATATCGGATAGCCTCGACAAAAGCAGCGAAGGCGGAAGAGGTGTTGCGTCGGTTGGGATAGTAAAGGTGATAGCCTTCGAACAGCGGGCTCCAGTCGGCGAGCACTTCAATCAGGCGGCCCGCCTCGATATGGGGCCGCGCCATATGCTCCGGCACACAGGCCAGGCCAATGCCGTCCAGCGCGCCGTTCAGCACATGGATAATGCTGTTGGATAGCAGCGGGCCGTTTACCCGAATCGTTAACTTGCGGCCCGCTTTTTCAAACTCCCACGCGTAGACACTGCCGCCCGGCGAGTGGCGGATATTGATGCAGCGGTGCGCCGTAAGATCCTGCGGAACAACCGGAACCGGATGCGCCTGAAAATAGGCGGGCGTGCCGACCACCGCCAGCCGCCAGTCTGGCCCGAGGCGCACCGCAATCATATCGCGGCTGATCGACTCTCCCAGCCGAATACCAGCATCGAAACGTTCGGTGACGATATTGGTAAAGCCGTAGTCGATGCAGATTTCCACGCTGATATCGGGATAGCTGGCAAAAAAGGCGGGCAGCGCAGGGCGCAACAGGATCTCGGCGGCATCGTCGGAACAGGTGATGCGTATATTGCCGGCCGGGGTATTGCGTAATTCGCCAATGCGCGCAATTTCGCTGTTGATCTGTTCGAATAACGGCGCCACGGACTGCAATAAACGTTCGCCCGCTTCCGTCGGCGCGACGTTGCGCGTGGTGCGCGCCAGCAGGCGCACGCCGATACGCTCTTCCAGATTGCGAATGGTATGGCTGAGCGCAGACGGACTCACACCCAGGCCTGCCGCTGCTTTGGTAAAACTCAGCTCGCGCGCCACAGCAATAAATGCCTGAATATCATTCATCTTATCCCGTCCTTATTTATGATTTTAATTCACAGAGACTGGAAAATTAGCCTGGTCAGGAGAGGGAATCCAACGCCATTTCGCTAATCGCACGGATCATTAAAACCTGCAACGCGCTGTTAAATGGCGCTGTGCGGGCGTTTCGTTAATTAATGAATTTTATTCAGCAGCGTATGCGGCGAGAGCCGGTTAATCATTCCACTCATCTCTGTAAGGATAGGGCGAAAGCAAAAGCCATTAAGACCGGAGCACTATGGATATTCAGATAAATAATAAAAACGTTCAGGTCGATGCCGAAGGGGACACGCCATTACTCTGGGTATTACGCGACGATCTGGGCATGACGGGAACGAAATATGGCTGCGGTCTGGCGCAGTGCGGCGCCTGTTCGGTGATGATCGACGGGCAGGTAGTCCGATCCTGCGTGACCCCGATCGATAAAGTCGCCGGAAAGCAGATCACTACCATTGAAGCGATCGAGAGCGACGATGTGGGCAAGCGCGTGGTGGCGGCCTGGGTGAAGCATCAGGTGCCGCAGTGCGGCTACTGCCAGTCGGGACAGGTGATGGCGGCGACCGCGCTACTCAGGCAGAACGCGCATCCCTCAGACCAGGAGATCGCGGCGGCGATGGTGAATCTTTGCCGCTGCGGCACTTATAACGCCATTAGCGCGGCCATTCACGAGGTGGCGGGTCAGGGAGGCGATCGGTGAGAGAACAGCCCGCATCATCCGAATTTTCCCTCGGCGAAGACCCCATCAACCTGTCGCGCCGCCGCTTCTTGCTGGCGTCGGGCAGCGTAGCAGGAGCGCTAGTGCTGGGCATTGGTCTGCCATCAGGCCAGGCGCGCGCTCAGGCTGCGCAACAGCCCCTGCCGCCCGGCACGCGCGTGCCCGCCTTTCTTGAGATTCGTCCAGACAGCAGCGTGCGTTTTCTATCACCGTTTATCGAAGGCGGACAGGGGATCTTTACTGCCATGGCGCAGATCGTCGGCGAAGAGCTGGATGCCGATCCCGCCACCTTTGTCGTTGAGAACGCGCCGGCCGGCGACGAGTACAAGGTCATGGACAGCGGCATGCGCATCACCGGCGGCAGTCAGTCGGTGCGTACCAGCTACACCACCATGCGCCGTCTCGGCGCGCTAGCGCGCCATATGCTGCTGCAGGCGGCGGCAAGCGCGCTGGCGGTGCCGCTCGCCTCGCTGCGCACCGAGCCGGGGAAGGTGGTACACGACGCTTCAGGGCAGACGCTGACCTACGGCGAGCTGGCCAGCCGCGCGCGCGATCTGCCGGTTCCGCCTGCGGATGCGGTCAGCCTGAAAGATCCCGCGCAGTTCCGCTGGATCGGCAAGCCCGTCAAGCGTCTCGACGCCTGGGAGAAATCAACCGGGCAGGCGGTTTACACCATCGACTGCCGCGTCGATGATATGCTGCACGCGGCGGTACAGCACGCGCCGCGTTTTGGCATGACGCCGGGCGCATGGCGCAACGAAGCACAGGTCAGGGCGATGAAGGGCGTGCACTCGGTGCACCGGCTGCCAGATGCGGTGGCGGTGGTCGCCGAGCGTTGGTGGCAGGCAAAACGCGCCGTTGAGGCGCTCCAGGTAGAATGGCTGGCGCCTGCCGACGCCGAGTTAATGCCGCCGGATTTTTCCTCCGACGATTTCGCCCGCACGCTGGCGAACGAACCCGGCGACGGCCAGGAGGCGGAGGTCAAAGGCGACCTGGCAGCGGGCATGTCCGCAGCCAAAACCACGCTCAGCGCCACCTACCACAGCCAGTATCTTAATCATGCTCAGCTGGAACCGCCTTCGGCGCTGGCGCGCTTTAACGACGACGGCACGCTGGAGTTGTGGATCCCTAACCAGGCGCCGGAGATGTTTCAGGGCGAGGTGGCGAAGCGCACCGGGCTCGACGCCAGCAAAATCCTGATTCACTCCCCGTTGCTTGGCGGCTTTTTCGGGCGTCACTTTGTTTATGACGGGGCGATGGCCTGGCCGCAGGCGGTTGAGCTGGCGAAGGCGGTCGGCCGTCCGGTTAAGCTAATCTGGAGCCGTGAAGAGGAGTTTCTGCGCGACACCCATCGCCCAATGGCGGCGGTGCGCTTCCGCGCCGGGTTGGATGACAAGGGCTATCCGCTGGCGCTGGAAGCGGTCAGCATCTGCGAAGGCCCGACCGAAGGCATCTCCGGCAAGCAGGGCGATAAGCTTGATCCCACCGCCACCGAGGGGTTGACCGGCAAATCCTATGCTATTCCCCACCTGCGCATCGCGCAGATCTATAAAAAAGGGCCGGTGAAGCTGGGCTACTGGCGCTCGGTCGGCAACTCGATGAACGACTTCCTCTACGAGAGCTTTCTCGACGAGATCGCGGACCACGGCAGGCTCGATCCCTTTGAGCTGCGTCTGCGGCTGCTGAAGGGTAATGCGCGCCTGACGACGCTGCTGCACGCGGTGGCCGATCTCTCTGGCGGCTGGAAACCGGGCCCCTATACCGCCGAAGATGGCAGTCGGCGCGCCCGCGGCGTGGCGATGGCGTCTCCGTTCGGCACCGAAGCGGCGGCGATAGCGGAAGTCTCGATTGAGAACGGACAGGTCAGGGTGCATCGGATCTGGGAAGCGATAGATCCCGGCAGCATCGTTAATCCGGCCATCGTTGAGGCGCAGGTCAACGGCGCGGTTGCGCTGGGGCTGTCGCAGGTACTGCTGGAAGAGGCGCTGTTTGAGAAGGGGCAGCCGGTAGCGCGTAATTTCGATCTCTATCCGATCCTGCCGCCGTCGCGCATGGCGCAGGTCGAGGTACGCATTATCGAGAGCGGCGCCAAAATGGGAGGCATCGGCGAACCGCCGCTGCCCGCCGTACCGCCCGCGGTGGCCAATGCGGTCTCCAGGCTGACCGGTCAGCGTATTCGCTCTATGCCGCTTTCACGCTACAACTTTACCTGAGCCGCAGGTTCTTAAGGAAAACATCATGATCAGGAAAAGGCTCTGCCTGCTGCTGATTGCCGCGCTCACTATCGTGGCGGGCGCGCTGCTGTGGATGCTGCGTACGCCCGCGTCGCCTTTCGACAATGAAGCGGACGCCGGGATCGCCGCGCCGCCGGATCTTATCCAGCGCGGCGAATATGTCGCGCGTCTGAGCGACTGCGTCGCCTGCCACAGTACGCCGGAGAGTGCGCCATTTTCCGGCGGCCTGGCGATGGCGACGCCGGTCGGGAAAATCTATACCACCAATATTACGCCTGACCGCGAGAGCGGTATTGGCCGCTATTCGCTGGCTGACTTCGATCGCGTGGTGCGTCAGGGCGTGGCGCAGGACGGACATCGGCTCTATCCGGCAATGCCGTTTCCCTCTTATCAGAAGCTGAGCGATGAGGATATTCGCGCCCTCTATGCGTTTATGATGCACGGCGTGCAGCCCGCTTCGCGGCAAAATCAGCCGCCAGAGATCCCCTGGCCGCTCAACATGCGCTGGCCGCTGGCGCTGTGGCGAGCCGCTTTTGCCAGCGGCGAACCCTGGCAGACGGTGGCGAACCGCGACGCGCTCTGGAACCGCGGGGCCTACCTGGTGGAAGGCCCAGGCCACTGCGGCAGTTGCCATACGCCGCGCGGCCTGGCCTTCAACGAAAAAGCGCTGGATGCGCGCAGTCCGGACTATCTGGCAGGCGCGCTGCTTGACGGCTGGTATGCGCCCAGCCTGCGCGGCGATGCCAGCACCGGGATAAGCCGCTGGAGCGAAGAGGAGGTGGTGACCTTTCTGAAAACCGGACGCAACGCCCACGGCGTGGTGTTCGGTTCGATGACGGATGCGTTCAACAACTCCACCCAGTTTATGCGCGACCACGACCTGCGCGCCATCGCGCACTACCTGAAGTCGCTGCCGCCGGGCAGCAACGACAGCGGCAATGCCTGGCATTACGCGGCGAGAAGCGAACAACCCGCGCGCCACCCCGGCGAGCAGACCTTTATCGCGCGCTGCAGCAGCTGCCATGGCGCCGACGGACGCGGGCAGGCGCCGTGGATTCCGCCGCTGGCAGGCGCCACCTCGATGCAGGTCGATGCCGCTTCGGCGATCAATATCGTGCTGAACGGCTCCGCCCGCGTGGTCGCCAACGGCGTGCCGGACGCCTATCGGATGCCGCCATACCGTAAACAGCTTTCCGATCGCGAGACGGCGGAGGTGCTCAACTATATTCGCTCATCCTGGGGTAACGGCGGGGCGCAGACAGAGGCGAAAGCGGTAGCGGAGATGCGTCAGCATACCGATCCCGCCAGCAGTAACCCCATTATTTTGCAGATGCGTTAGGTCATACGAGGGGCGCTACCTGGTTCCAGCACAGTGCTCCTCGACTATTACTGAATTTTATTCACAATTACATCCCGTTTATCCAGGTTAATTCATGCCGGCAGTTTGGGTAGCATCTTACGGCATTGAAACTTATGGATTAACGTATGACAACTATGACAACGCACTCCGCATCGCGTCACCACGCCGCCTGGGGCGCTATCTTCTCTATGGCGCTTGGCGTCGTGGTGCTGATTGCCTCGGAATTTATGCCCGTCAGTCTGTTGACGCCGGTGGCGCAGGATCTGGGCATTAGCCAGGGACAGGCGGGACAGGCGATATCCGTCAGCGGTTTTTTCGCCGTGCTGACCAGCCTGCTTAATACGCCGTTAACCGGTCGTTTCGACCGTAAAAAAGTGCTGATCGCCTTTACGCTTTTACTGACAATTTCCGGCCTGACTGTCACATTCGCGCCAGACGGACTAGTTTTTATTGTCGGACGCGCGCTGCTCGGCGTGGCGATCGGCGGATTCTGGTCGATGTCGACGGCGACCATTATGCGCCTCGCGCCGCCGCATGCCGTGGCGAAAGGGCTGGCGCTGATTAACGGTGGCAACGCGCTGGCGGCCACCGTCGCCGCGCCGCTGGGAAGTTTTCTCGGCCAGTATATCGGCTGGCGCGGGGCCTTTTTTATCGTCGTGCCGCTGGCCGTCGGCGCCTTTATCTGGCAGTGGCGCGCGATTCCGTCGCTGCCTGCGCAGGGCGATAACCACACCGCGAACCCGCTGCGCCTGCTTGGCTTGCCGCACGTCGCGGCGGGTATGGCCGCGCTGCTGACGCTGTTTATGGGGCAGTTTGCGATCTTCACCTATCTGCGCCCGTTTATGGAGTCGGTTACGGGAGCCAGCGTCAGCGAGCTTTCGCTTATTTTGCTGCTGTTGGGCGCGGCGGGACTGCTGGGAACCTGGTCGGTCGGCCTGCTGCTGCAGCGACACCTGTTTCGCTGGCTGATCCTGATCCCGCTGGCAATGGCGGCGCTGGCTGCGCTGCTAATCTGGCAGGGGCATTCGCTGCTGATTACGGGCGCGCTGTTAGCCGTGTGGGGCCTGGTTTCTACGCCCGCGCCGGTCGCATGGGGGCTATGGCTGAGCCGCGCGCTGCCGGAAAACGCGGAGGCGGGCGGCGGCCTGATGGTTGCCGTGATCCAGCTGGCGATTACCCTGGGCGCGGCGCTGGGCGGCGAACTGTTTGACGCAGTGGGTTGGTGGAGTCCCTTTGCCTTCGGCCTGACGCTGCTAATTATCTCGGCTATCTTTGCCGTGCTGGCGAGCCGCCGCGATCGTCACCGACATGCCGTGCGCTAAGGCGGCATTGTCGACTTAATTACCGCCAGGGCAAGCGCCCTGGCTTAACCGTTGCCGGAGGCATCAGGTCATGCACAACCTTGATATGCAGGTATTAAAAGCAGGATTGCAGTGGGTTGACGCGCATGAGGTATGGCTCTGTACGGTGCTCTCTACTTACGGATCGTCGCCGCGTCCGCCCGGCGCGATGATGATAATCCGCAAAGAGGGGCATCACTGCGGTTCGCTTTCAGGCGGCTGCGTCGAAGAGAGTTTTATCGAACGCATCGATCGCAACGCTTTCCCGGCCGCCAGCCAGGTGGTGCGCTACGGCGAGGGCGGATTTGAGCCGGACAGGGCGCTGCCGTGCGGCGGCGTACTCGATATTCTGGTGGAAAAACTGTTGCCCGGCGCTGAGAGCCACGCCTATTTGCAGAAAATGCACGATGCGTTGGTCGCCGCCACGGCGGTGAAAAAGAAAATTATTCTGCCGCATCCCTGTCATGCGCTGGAGCCGGCTGCCTATACCAACAGTACGCTGACTTACTGCGACGGCGCCGCCATTACCCTGACGCTCTCGACCGCGCCCAGGCTGGTTATCGGCGGGCTTTCCAGCGTCGCGGTGTTCTGCGCCAATTTTGCCGTCGCGCTGGGCTTCGAAACCATCGTGTGCGAACACCGGGACGAGGCGCTGGCGAATATGACCGCCTTGCTGGACGTGAACGTCAGGCTGATTAAGCAGTTTCCCGCTGTGTATCTGGAGCGGGAAGGTTGCCACGCCGGAACGGCGATCCTGTCGCTTACCCACGATCCGCGCATTGACGATCTCACCATGATGGAAGCGGTCAATCTGCCGGCGTTCTATATCGGCGCGATGGGATCGAAAAAGAACAGCCTGAGAAGAAAAGAACGGCTGGGAGTGTATGGCGATCTCACCCCAGATCAGGTCAACCGTATTCACGCGCCGGTCGGGATCGATATCGGCAGTAAAACGCCGTCGGAGATTGCGCTGTCGGTGATGGCGGACATCGTGCGCTACAAAAACGGCTGCGTAGAGGCGCTTGAGCCGGCCCTGGCAGAGCCGTGGGAGCAGGGAAGTTTGCTATGAGAATCGCCATTCTGGTGATGGCAGCCGGCTTCAGCCGACGCTTTAAGGCGAGCGGCGGAGAGCATAAGCTGCTCGCCTCGCTGAACGGCAAGCCGGTTTTGCAGCACACGCTGGAGCATGCTGTTGCCACGGGACTCGACGTTTTCGCGGTGACGCGGCCGGAGGATACGGCAATCCATGCGCTGATTCCCACTGGCCGTGCGATTGTCTGCCGCAGCGCGGGCATCGGCGACTCTATCGCCGCGGGCGTGAAAGCCACAGCGGCGTACGACGGCTGGCTGATTACGCTGGGCGATATGCCGTTTTTAAGCGTGGAAAGCCTGCTGACCGTGGCGGATGCGCTGCATCGCGCGCCGCTGGTTCGCGCAGAAGTCGAAGGCGTGCCTGGGCATCCGGTGGGATTTCAGCGCGCGTTCTTTTCCGCGCTCGCCAGTCTGAGCGGTGACAGCGGCGCGCGCGCGGTGCTTAACAGCGCGCCGTGTCAGGCGGTGACGTTAGCGGATAAGGGATGTCTGCTGGATATTGATACCCGTTCAGATCTTCAGCGTAGTGCTGCGCTGTAATCGCTCAGTCAGCGAGTGGAGCGGGGCAAAGAACGATAAGGTTTGTCATGCAATCAATAAGTCTGCAAAACAGATATCGCTCGACAAATGAGAACACTCTCGCAACCTGGGCGAAAAATGCAGGAATCGGTGAGATCCGAGAACAAAATTACTACGATCCCGTAAAGCTTTCTCTTGCAGCAGGAATAAAGCCGCCTGTTTCACGCTGTGTCTCACGCCTTATTGATGAGTTGAACGAAATCACAAAAGACGATCCGCTGGCCGATACGCTGCCAGCGCATGGCTTTCATTTTACTTTCTTGCCTCTGACGCTGCCGCTTTATCATCTGAACGAGCAATTACCGACGAAAGTAGAGCAATTGACAACTATCTGGGGTGAATTCGATGCGAAAAAAATTACTATCGGGCATCTTCGGTTAGTTGCGTTGCCTGGTCAGCTGTTGCTTGCGGGAATGCCTGAGAGTCCTGCAGTCGCTATGCGTCAGTCGTTCTGCGAGAGGGTTCTGGATTCTCAATGGAAAAATGAGTTACTGATGCGTCATGACAACATCTCATTGCCGGCGCCATTCTGGCACAGCACGGTTTTACGCTACGGCGCGTCTTTTTTACCGGAAAGCCTGCGTCAGTTTTTTTTGGAACGTCAGGCGATTAATTTTGGTGATGTTGCTGGCGAGCTGATATTGGCAAGGTGCAACTATAACTGGACAACATGCTATCCATTAAAAAGTTAACCAGGGCAATGTGGTGAGAAATGCCCAAAGCAGACAGGATTATCCAGGTGCACATAATGTATATTATGTTAAATGAGATATTGCTGATGCTCAGGACGCGGTACTCATACGGTTGCTCTCCCTCCCTTTTCTCTTCTTATAACTTAAACACCGCAATCTGTCACAGCGCCGTTCGGCATGTCGTCTTTCGTCTTTGATAAAGCGCCAAACCCTGTCGGCGCGTAGATTTTGCGAGCCGCCTCGGCTGCTGCGCTTTTCCCACTTTCGCACGCTAAAGGCGACTGCTAAGGTCCGGCAAACCAAAAGCTGGCCGAGACTTCAGGATGAAGCGAATTTGCACGCCGCATGATGCGGTCTTTAAAACCTTTCTGGCGCACCCGAGAACCGCTCGCGACTTTTTAACGCTGCATCTGCCGCCTGAGCTGCTGGCGATCTGCGATCTGTCGACGCTGAAGCTGGAGTCCGGCAGCTTTGTCGAAGATGATTTGCGTCCTTACTACAGCGATGTACTTTACTCGCTGAAAACGCGCGCCGGCGATGGCTATTTGCAGGTGGTAATCGAGCATCAAAGCTCTCCGGATAAGCATATGGCTTTTCGTCTGATGCGCTACGCTATTGCCGCGATGCAGCGCCATCTTGATGCCGGACATAGCAAATTGCCGCTGGTGATCCCTGTTCTTTTCTATCAAGGCAAACGCAGCCCATATCCCTACTCTCTGCGCTGGTTCGATCTTTTCCGGGAAGCTGAACACGCTGCTGCGCTCTATAATGGTCATTTTCCACTGGTTGATGTAACTATTATTCCCGATGAGGAGATTATGCAGCACCGCAGCATGGCGGCGCTTACCCTGCTGCAAAAGCATATTCGCCAGCGCGATTTAACAAGCCTGATCGCGCGTCTGGCAACCCTGATGCAGACAGAATTTATGACCGGACAGCAAGTAATGTCGCTGGTAAACTATATGCTTCAGGTCGGCGAAACGCCGGATATGGAACTCACGCTTAGCGAACTGGCGCGTTATGCGCCGCAGCATAAGGAGATATTCGTGACCATTGCAGAACAGCTTGAACAGCGAGGCATGGAGAAAGGCAAGCGTGAAGCCTGCCTGGAAATGGCCAGAAACATGCTAAAAAACGGACTGGATCGCGCTTTAGTGATGAAAATTACCGGCCTGACCGAAGAGGATTTACAGCAAATCCAGCGCGGCTAACCGTCAATAAGAACCGCCGCGTTAGGCGGTTCTTAATATGTGCCCGCTACTGCTTAAAGCTGACGATACTCACCCAGTTTGCATCCTTACCTACGGGCGCTTCAGCGACCCTTTGCAGCTCCCCGCTCTCTTTAGCAATGGCATAGCTGCCAATCACCGCGCTCTTCTCGCCGCTGGCGATCAGCCAGCGCCCGTCAGGCGTAATCGCTATGCCGCGCGGCTGCTTTTCAACCGGCCAGCTGTTAATCAACTGCAGCTTTCCATCCTGTTGGCTGATGCGATAGCCCGTTACCGTGCTGCTGGTACGCTCTGTGACGTAGAGAAAGCGCCCGTCAGGCGTAATTTTGATATCGGCCGCCCAGATGCGCGGCGTGGTGTCGCTGTAGCTGGCGGTGCGCTCCACGCCGTGCTGCAGCTGATATTTCTGCGCGACCGCGCTGGGATAGTCAGCGACCTTTGTCAGCGTGCCATCCGGCTGCCGTGAGAACTGCACGATAGCGCCGCTCATTTCGCCGACGTTATAAAGGAAGCGGTTATCCGGCGAAAGCGCCGAGTGCCGCGGCCCATTTTTCTCCGCCGTGGCGACGAAACCGTCACCCAGCGGCGTCAGCTGGCCATCCTGGTGCAGCGCCAGCTGCAGAACGCGATCGGTGCCCAGCACGCCGACGTAGGCGGAGCGATTCGTCGCATCAACAATCACCGAATGCGCAGCGTGACCGGCCTCTACCTCTGACACGAAAGGCGTCGTCACCTTCCCGCCTGCGCCGAGGCGATAAACATGCACCAGGCCGCTATCGTAGGAGGCCGCCAGCAAAAAGCGCCCTTGCCTGTCCAGGCTGATATAGGGATAGCTTGCGGCGGCCGCGCTCTCTGACGCTGGCGTCAACGCGCCGGTTTTGCCGTTGATGGACCAGCTGACCAGCCGCATCGGCTTGCTGCGCACGGCGGCGTAAAGCGTCTGTTTATCCGGGCTTATCGCCATCGGCATCACCTTGCCCCCCGCTGGCGTTTCGCCCAGCAGCTTTAGCGCACCGGTCCGATCGTTTAAGGCGTAACGCGCGATATCGCCATCCTCCGCCGCCGAAACGTAGACAAAGGTCTGCGCCAGCAGCGGACCGCTAAAGGCCATGCCCAGCAGGAGAATCGACCGGCGCAGCGCCAGAGTATTATTCATTTGTCACCTCAGTTGATTGAGAGTTGCCGCTTCAGGTATACGCAGCCGGACGCGGCGTGGTTATGTGTAGCTGCCTGAGGCCTCTTGTGATGTTGCCCAAAACGCCAGCGCATTCATATTGTTACATAGTTGTTATGTTTTACCATTTATTCAGAAATGTGTGCTGGCTCACTGCCTGTTCGCCCGCTAATCCTCTGAAGAACCTTAGGTTGCCGGGAATGACCAATGCGGTTAAATCTGGCCCTGCCCGAACCTGCTACTCTTAGCCTCCACATCTGGAGGATCCATGAATTCACTAATTGATATTTTTACCAGCCACAAAAGCGAACGCAGTTTTACCGAGCAGCCGATTGACGACGCGATTCTGGATCGCATTATCAGCACCGCCTACCGCGCGCCGACCTCGGTCAACTCGCAGCAGGTTTCTGTGGTGGTGACCCGCGATGCGGCGAAGCGCAAAGAAATCTCCCAGATCGCCGGCGGACAGCCGTGGATCGCGAAAGCGCCGGTGTTTCTGACCTTCGTGCTGGATATGCATAAATCGCGCGTGGCGATGGAGGCGATTGGCCGCGAGCAGATCGCGCAGCAGAGTATCGAGAGCATCGTTTCCGGCGCCACCGATGTGGGCATCGCGCTGGGCTCCGTGATGGCCGCCGCGCGTGCGGAAGGTCTGGGCATCGTGCCGATCGGCGGTATCCGCCGCGATCCTGAGGCGCTGATTAGCCTGCTGGAACTGCCGGAATATACCTTCCCGGTTGCGGGCGTGGTGATTGGCTATGTCGATGAGCCGTCGCACCAGAAACCGCGCCTGCCGCTGGAAACCTTCCGCCATGAAGAGGCCTACCGCACCGCCGGGCTGGAGGAGAAGATCGCCGCCTACAATCAGGAGATGGTGCAGCACTGGCAAAACATCGGCCGTTCCGACGGCGAAAGCTGGAGCGAAAGCGTCAGCGGCTATTACCAGAACATCTACTTCCCGCACGTGCTGGGCGCGCTGAAAAAACAGGGCTTCGGCAACGATAAGTAACCCCCGCCGCGCTCAGGCAGCTTGCCTGAGCGTCGCCCTTCTCTTCTTTCACTCTTTTTTCGCTCTCCGCCTTTCGCAATCATCAGCATTCTGCTACGGCAGACGCGCGATTCTTAACTACGCTTAATGGTTGCTATATCCCTATAAAAACGGAGAGCACTATGAGCAATGATGAGCGTAAACCGACGACTACGGATGCGGGTATTCCCGTCGCCAGCGACGAGCATTCGCTGTCGGTCGGCCCTGACGGCCCGCTGGTATTGCACGATCACTATCTCATTGAACAGATGGCCAACTTCAACCGCGAACGCATCCCGGAACGGCAGCCGCACGCCAAAGGCAGCGGCGCGTTCGGCTACTTTATCGTGACCGATGACGTCAGCAAATATACCAAAGCCGCGGTGTTCCAGCCCGGCACGCGCACCGACGTGCTGCTACGCTTCTCAACCGTGGCAGGCGAACGCGGCAGCCCCGACACCTGGCGCGATCCGCGCGGTTTCGCCCTGAAGTTCTACACCACCGAAGGCAACTACGACATGGTGGGCAACAACACGCCGGTCTTCTTTATTCGCGATCCGATGAAGTTTCAGCATTTTATCCGCTCGCAAAAGCGCCGCGCCGACAACAACCTGCGCGATAACGATATGCAGTGGGACTTCTGGACGCTGTCGCCGGAATCGTCGCATCAGGTTACCTGGCTGATGGGCGATCGCGGCATCCCAAAAACCTGGCGCCATATGAACGGCTACTCCAGCCACACCTATATGTGGGTGAACGCCGAGGGCGAGAAATTTTGGGTGAAATATCATTTTCACACCGACCAGGGCATCGAGTTCCTGACGCAGGAAGAGGCCGATACCCTTGCCGGAAAAGATATCGACCACCATACGCGCGATCTCTACTTCTCTATCAAGGAAGGCAACTTTCCGAGCTGGACGCTCTATATGCAGATCATGCCGTTCGCCGAGGCGGAAACCTACCGCTATAACCCGTTCGACCTGACCAAAGTGTGGCCGCACGGCGACTATCCGCTGATTAAAGTGGGCAAGCTGGTGCTGGACCGCAACCCGACCGACAACCATGCGCAGATCGAACAGGCAGCTTTCGAGCCGAATAACCTGGTGCCGGGCATCGGCCTTAGCCCGGACAAGATGCTGCTGGGGCGCGTCTTCTCTTATGCTGACGCGCACCGTCACCGCCTCGGCGTCAACTATAAGCAGATCCCGGTCAACGCCCCGCAGTCGCCGGTCAACAGCTACAGCAAAGATGGCGCGATGCGTATTCATCCGGTATCCGATCCTGTCTATGCGCCGAACAGCAAAGGCGGCCCGGCGGCAGACGGCGAACGCTACCCAACCGACTCCACCTGGCAGGCCAGCGGCGAGATGGTGCGCGCGCCCTACACGCTGCGCGAGGATGATGACGATTTTGGCCAGGCGAATACGCTGATCAATAAAGTGATGGATGACGCGGCGCGCGAGCGGCTGGTCGGCAACGTGAGCGGCCATTTGCTTAACGGCGTAGAGGAGCCGGTGCTGTCGCGTACGTTTGAGTACTGGCGCAATATCGATCAGGCGATTGGCGACCGCATCGCATTGCGGGTGCTGGAAGAGCGCTCGAAACGGCAGGCGCAGCCGTAATTCAGCATAAAAAAAGCGCCCAACCGGGCGCTTTATCTTTTTCTGCGCGAGGCGCAGGAACGTCGTTACTTCAGACGGAATGCCACCACGCTGTCACCGCTCTTAGTGCCGAGCGAACCGTGGCCGCCCGCGGCAATGACCACATATTGCTTGCCATCTTTACCCATAAAGGTCGACGGCGTGGCCTGCGCGCCCGCGCTCAGCTCAGTCTGCCACAGCAGCGCGCCGGTAGTGCTGTCATAGGCGCGGAAGAAGTTATCCGCCGTCGCGCCGTGGAACACCACGTCGCCCGCCGTCACCAGCGGACCGCCGTGCGCCACCATCCCCATCGGGAAACCAATCGGGAAACGACCCGGCAGGAATGAGGTATTGAGGTTTTTGGTGGTGCCGATGCGGCGCAGCCATTCTGTCTTACCGGTTTTCAGATCGACGCCCACCATACGGCCCCACGGCGGCGCGATACAGGGTATGCCCAGCTCTGACGCGAACTGCTGAATATGGATAGCGTAATCGCCGTGGAAGTTTTCATTCCAGTAAGGCGAGCCATCTTTGGTGAACATGCGCTCGGTCGCGGTTGCTGGCGTACGCTTGATCAGGTTGTACTTATAGGCCAGACGCACCGGCGCGGCGATCAGCAGCTGACGTTCCGGATCAACCGCCACCGACCCCCAGTTAAATACGCCGATATTGCCCGGGAAAATCAGCGAACCCTTCTCGGTCGCCGGCGTCCACGGATTGCCGTCATAGCGCAGCTCGCGGAACCCCATGCGGCAGCTCATCTGGTCGAACGGCGAAATGCCCCACATCGCTTTTTCCGTCAGCGGCTGCGGAATAAGTTCAGGCTGGAGACCCGGCTGTGTAGCGGCGAATTTCTCGCCCTCGACGCCGCCTTCGGTCGAGACCTTCACCTGCTTAACCGGATAGATCGGCTGGCCGGTCAGGCGGTTGAGCACGAACAGGTTGCCGGTTTTGGTCGGCAGGATCACCGCCGGCTGTTGGCTGCCCTGATAGTCGATATCCACCAGCGACGGCTGAGACGGGTTATCGCGGTCCCAGAGATCGTGGTTGGCGCTCTGATAACGCCATTTAAAGGCGCCGGTTTTCAGATCCAGCGCCACCAGCGCATCGCGGAATTTCTCCGTGTTGCTGTTGGGATCGCGCTCAATGCCTACTTCATCCGGCGAGGCGTTGCCGAACGGCACATAGACCAGGCCGTTTTTCAGGTCGGCGCTCAGCGTCGCCCAGGCCACCGGGGTATCCTGCGGATAGGTCGCGTCCGCCGCAATCGGCTGGGTCGCCTCCGGCTGAGCCGGATCGAAGTTCCACACCAGACGGCCGGAAACGGCGTCGTAGGCGCGAATCACGCCGGACGGGTTGCCGCGGTTAAAGCCGTTGTCCATCACCGAGCCGCCGACAATCACCAGATTGCCCGCCACCAGCGGCGCAGAGGTTTGCATCAGCGCATGCGGACGCACTTCGCCCATATTGGCATGCAGATCGACCACGCCGTTCTGACCGAAATCGGCGCACGGCTTGCCGCTGTCGGCATCCAGCGCCACCAGCTTCGCATCGGTGGTCGCGTTGTAGATACGCTTGCGGCAGAGCGCAGGCTGCGCTGCGCTGCTGTCAGCCGCCGGATTGCCGGCGTCGTAGAAGCTGACGCCGCGACAGGTCTGGTGCTGCTGCATATAGGAGCGATCCTGCGGCGGCGCATATTTCCATTTCACCGCGCCGGTTTCCGGATCGAGCGCATGCACCTCGTTATGCGGCGTACAGAAGTAGAGCATGCCGTTCGCCTTGAGCGGCGTCGCCTCAAAGGTGTATTCGGTTGCGTCGTCGCTCTGACGCAGATCGCCGGTGTGGTAGGTCCAGGCGACCTCAAGATCTTTTACGTTATCTTTGGTGATCTGATTCAGCGAAGAGAAGCGCAGCGCATTGGTGGAGCCGCCGTAAGCCGTCCAGTCGTTGCCCGCGCCGGTCGAGGCGGACGGCGTGCGCGCATTGGTAATGGTTCCCTGCTGCGGCAGCGGATCGTAAAAGCAGAGGCCGATCACCAGAGCGATCATCACCACCACCGTGGTGCCGAGGAAAGGATGGAACTTGCGCTGGGTCAGCGGACGCACCACCCAGGGCAGCGCCAGCCAGACGCCAAACAGACCGAACAGGTCGCCGCGCGGGATCCACTGCCACTTGTCAAAGCCCACTTCCCAGATAGTCCAGAACAGGGTGATCCACATCAGCAGCGCGTAAAGCGACAGCGCGCTGCGTTTATTCAGAAACAGCAGTATCGCGGTGAGCAGTAAGCCTGCGGCCATCAGCGCATAGAACGCGCTGCCCCCCAGCAGCAATAGCTTCCCGCCCATATACAGCATCGCCACGGCGACAATCGCCATCACGATACTGGTTAGCTTGTTAACCATGATCCTTCTTTTCCTCATTCAAGGGACGAAATAAAATAAATACACATAACTTCAACGTTATTTTAACTTAGGTAAATTTTTGGTAAAAACACAATATCTTACGAGTCTTTAGCCTGGCTAACTAATTTACGGCAGCCAAAAGCGAAGCAGGCTCGCTGTGCAGAGGCCCTGTCGGGTGCAACAGGCCGCGATGGTACGATACGGCTAATAAGTTACCTGGCTTTACCGCATCTTTTGTTCAAACCGCTGACAAATAACACACATAAATTTAACGTGGCGGCGGTTTATCAGGCCGACTTTCCCTCTGTTGTCGCAGTCGACGTCGCTTTACTGCACCTTAATGATGCGCAGGCGAACCATTAGGCTGGTAATTTGTTGCCTGCCTCGCGCGCAACGCCCGGCCAGCGTACCCGCTGGAAGTTCGGCACCGATCTTGCTTCTCTCTTGCAGACCCTATTCATGCAGGAGAGGCCCCATGCAGCCGAGTCGCTATCGTTACGTTATCTTTTCCATGCTGTTCTTTGTCGCGTTGATCAACTACATCGATCGCGGCGCGCTGTCGTTTGCCGCTAACGCCATCTCTCAGGAGTATCAGTTCAGTAAAGTGCAGCTAGGCGCGGTGCTGGGCTATTTCGGGTTCGGCTATCTGTTCGGATCGCTGTGCGGCGGATTCCTTGCAGATCGGCTCGGCACGCGCAAGGTCTGGCTGATGGCGGGCGTGCTCTGGTCGCTGCTGGAGATCGCCACCGCCTGGGCTGGCGATCTGGGCATGGCGCTGTTCGGCGGCTCGGCGATTATGGGCTTCGCCGCCCTGCGCATCTTGTTCGGCTTCTCCGAAGGCCCTGCCTACGCGCTGATGAACAAAGCCATCGCCCACTGGGCGCCGGATAACGAGCGCGGCTTCGCGCTGAGCATCGGCCTGCTCTCCACGCAGGTGGGATCGCTGCTGACCGCGCCGATTGCGGTCGGCCTGCTGTTGCTGACCCATGACTGGCGCATGATGTTTATTCTGCTGGGCCTCTTCTCGCTGCTGGCGATGCTGCTGTTTGCGCGCACCTTCAGCGACGCCCCGGAACTGCACCCCGCGGCGAACGCGGCGGAGCGTGCGCTGATCCGCGACGGTCAGCGTCAGGAGGCGCACGCCGATACGCCGCTGCCCTGGTGGCGCTTCTTCACCAGCCGCACCCTGGTGTGCAATGCCCTCGGCTACTTCTCCTTTCTCTATATCACCTTTACGCTGGTGACCTGGCTGCCGAAATATCTGCAGGACAGCTTCCATTACGATCTCCATTCGCTCTGGTACGTGGCGATGATCCCCTGGAGCGGCGCTTGTCTGACCGTGCTGCTCGGCGGCCGACTCGCCGATCGGCTGCTGGCGCGCTTTAATAACCTGCGCGTGGCGCGCAATCTGTTTGCCGCCGTGACGCTACTGGGCACCGCCTGCTGTTTTATGGCTATTCCGTACGCCGGATCGGCAACGGCGATTATTGCGCTGATGACGCTGGGCAACGCGCTCAACGCCATGGTGAACAACGTCTACTGGTCTGTGGTGATCGACGTGACGCCGAAGGCCTCCGTCGGCGCCTTTAGCGGCATGACGCTGGCAATCGCCAACCTCGCCGCCATCGTTTCGCCGATGCTGTGCGGCTGGCTGGCGGAGTACTACGGCTACAATGCGATGTTTACCGTCACCGCTGTGATTGCGCTGGGCAGCATGCTGGCGATGACCCTGCTGCAGCCGGAGAAACCGCTACAGCCGCATCGCGCCAGCGGCGTGGCGCAGCAGGCGCTGTAACCCTTGCGGCGCGCTACAGCTGGTTGCGCGCCACCACGCTCTGCAGCGCTTTCTGCGCCTTAACGCGCTGCGCAATTCCCCACAGCTTCGGCGCGCTGGCCTGAAACCAGGCCTCGCGCGGCTGCCAGCGCACCAGCACCGGCAGATAGGCGTCAAGCAGCGTGATGTTGTCCCCCAGCAGAAAGGCGCTGTCGCCGAGTTGCGACTCAAGCCAGCGATAGGCCTCTTCGCGATGGGCGTCGGTACTCTTTTTCAGCTCCTGCGCCCCCGCGGCGGTCCAGCGCTGCGGATAGTCGCCATAGGTAAAGGTGGGATAGACGGCGGCGACCAGCCAAACCAGCCAGTGATAAAAACGCGCGCGCTGCGGGTCGCCGGGAGGCGGGACCAGCGCAGGATGGCGATCCGCCAGCATCAGCGCAATGGCGGCGCTCTCCGTCAGCACCGCGCCATCTTCGCTTTGCAGGGTCGGCACCTGCCCCAGCGGATTAAGCGCCAGCAGCCGATCGCGCGCCTCGCCCGGCTGGTCGAAGCCGGAGACATCCACCCAGCGATAGGGTTCGCCGCAGAGGCTAAACATCAGCTCGCTGATGGCCGAGCCCCAGCCCGGTGCGCCATAGAGCGTGAACATAGCGCTCTCCTTTCATGGTTGCGATGCGGTAAGTGTAGTCAGCCGTGGCGATCGCAGAAGCGCGCGATGTCGCCGGACTGAAAATCAGCCAGGTTCGCCATCAGCTTCTCCAGCGGCCACTCCCACCAGGCGATCTGCCGCAGGCGCGCGGCGATGGCGGGCGTAAAGCGCATGCGGATCGGTTTCGCCGGCACGCCGCCCACGATGCTGTAGGGCGCGACATCTTTCGTCACCACCGCGCCCGCCGCCAGCACCGCGCCGTCGCCGACCGTAACGCCCGGCAGCACAATCACGCCGTGGCCAATCCAGACGTCGTGGCCGACGATAACGCGCGCGGCGCGGCGGTCGGCGAAAAAGCCGCTGTCGCGCGCCGCGCTGGCGTCGTAATACTCCGGGCAGTAGGTAAAGCGATGCTGCGAAGCGCGATCCATCGGGTGATTGGGCGCGCCAAGGCGCACATGGTTAGCGATAGCGGTAAAGCGGCCTATCTGCGCGTCCGCCACGTGGCAGTGTTCGCCGATATAGGAGAAGTCGCCCAGGGTGCTGTATTCGAGGTAGCTGTGCGCCAGGATTTCGCACTGCTGTCCGACGGTGGTGTCGCGCAGGCGTACGCTGCTGTCGATAAAAGTCTGCTGCAGTCGGGCGGAAGAGAGAGCGTGCAAAGTCATAATGGCCTCGTCTGGTCGGATGTCTGGATAAGCGGCGCGCGCGGCGCGGCGGAAACAGCGCTGACGGTAACGGGCGAAGATGACAGGCGGAAGACAGTGCGATGCGGCGGACTAACGGGGAAACGGGATAACGCGACGAAAAAGGCGGAGTGGTCAGCTCCGCCTTTATTCAAGTTCCGGCTAGTGATCCTGGCCGGTCAGTTGCAAAAGGGCAACGATGATCTGCAAGATGATCCGGATAAGATCCAGAATCAATCTAATCAGTTCCATCACTTTCCTTCTCCTTCAACAGGAGCGCGCTATTCGGCTACCGAGGCTTTGACTCTACCCGCCGGGCGCCTAAGCACATCTTGTGGAGAGCGCTGAGCGGCACTCATTGCTAAAGCCACAGGCCAGCACCACCTGATGCCTGCCGGGATTTTCAAAACCGTGCCCCTGGGAGCGGCCAGTCAGCAAGTCGGCTCTGCTTCGCGCTCAACACCTGTATAACCATACAGTATTTTGGCGAAACTTGAAATATTTCTCCGCACTATTTAGAATCGCAGGTGTGGAGAGTGCTGAGCACCTCGTTCGCGGCGCGGTCACCAGCCGTTAAGCGAACAAAAAAAGAAAGGATTTGGCCGTGACGCCAAATCCTTTTTTTATGCCTGTCAAAAACTACTTCGCGCTGACGCGCCACACCGTGTTGCCGGCGTCATCCGCAATCAGCAGCCCGCCCTGGCGATCGGCGGCCAGTCCGACCGGCAAACCTCTTACCTGCTTCTGATCGTCGGTCAGGAATCCCGTCACTACCGGCTGCGGCAATCCGACCGGCTTGCCGTTTTCAAATTTCACCCACACCACCTGATAGCCGTTAAGCGGCGTACGGTTCCAGCTGCCGTGCTCGCTGACGAAGGCGCCGCCGCGATACTGCGGCATATTGTCCGCCTGGTAAAAGAGCAGTCCCAGCGGCGCGACGTGCGAGCTGAGCGCATAGTCCGGCTTAATCGCCTTCTCCACCAGATCGGGACGCTGCGGCTGCGCGCGCGTATCCACATGCTGACCGAAATAGCTGTAAGGCCAGCCGTAGAAGCCGTTCTCCTGCACCGACGTCATATAGTCAGGCACCAGATCGGAGCCGATCTCGTCGCGCTCGTTGACGATGGCCCACAGCCGGTTGCTCTGCGGCTCCCACTGCAGGCCGGTCGGGTTGCGCAGCCCGGTGGCGTAAACGCGCGTCGCGCCGCTGGCGGCGTCGACTTCCAGCACCGCGGCGCGATGGTATTCCGCGCCGATACCGTTCTCGGTGATGTTGCTGTTAGAACCGATGCCGACATAGAGTTTGCTGCCGTCCGGGCTGGCGACCAGCGCTTTGGTCCAGTGGTGGTTAATCGGCCCGCCGGGCAGATCTGTTACCAGCTGGGGCGGCGTGCGGATCTCGGTTTGCCCTTCCTGATAGGGAAATTTCACCAGGCTGTCGGCGTTGGCAACATAGAGCGTATTGCCGATCAGCTGCATGCCGAAGGGCGAAAAGAGATTTTCAATAAAGACGTGCTGCTCCCACTTGCCGTTCACGTTGCGCAGCAGCGTAATGCGGTTGCCGCCCTCGCCGCCTTTGCCTGAGGCTTTCTGCACGATGCCCATAATCAGCTGCTTGGGACGCGTGGTGGGTTTGGCCGGACCGTTGGATTCCGCCACCAGTACGTCGCCGTTCGGCAGCGTCAGCACCTGACGCGGATGCTTGAGGTTCTCCGCAATCTTCTCGATTTTCAGCCCCTGCGCCACTTTCGGCATCTCGCCCTGCTTCCACGGCACCCCTTCCGGCACCTGCATCGGCGGCATAAAGAAGTTTTTCGCCTCAGGCAGCTCCGGATTCGGCCCAGTCTGCTTCTGCGGATCGAGCTGCGCGCCGCTGTCGCAGCCTGCCAGCAGCGTGGTCAGCGCCATGGCGATAAGCGTTTGCTTTTTCATCGGTGCTTCTCCTTAAGCCGTGCGCTGACGCAGCGCGAGTTGAACATTGGCGATCAGCATCAGCGCCACCACGAGAGTCGACAGGATAACGCCGGACGGCACCACGGCGTAAGCGTCGCGGCTGTGAACGAAGGCGTTAACGATCGCCAGCAGGATCGCCACCAGCGTAAGCCAGAAATGCACCTTTTCCGCGCGGCTGCTGCCGCGGAACAGATCAATCAGGGCGATAAGACGCGGAAGAATGGCGATGACCAGCCCGATGGCGATAAGCCAGCTGGCAGCATGCGTCCACTCCACGACGTAACTGTTAAGGTAAATAATGTCGAAGATCCATGCCGCCACGAAAAAGCCGAGCGGCACAGGTTCGAACAGCGTGTAAAGCGCCACGGCGAAAGCCGATCGTCCCGAAGTTCTGGTCATTATCCTCTCCCTATCATTGAGCGTTACAGCGCATAAAACGCGCTGCGCCTGTAAAATATTAGTAAATATGAAGAAAGATGACGGAAAGATTCAGGCGATAGCGCGGCGTCCCTGCCGCGCTGCGGCGATTAACGCTTGTCGGCAGGCAGGGTTACCCAGTAACCGGGCTGGTAAGGCAGCGGTAAAAATTTCTCATGAAAGGCGCGGAACGTCGCGTCCGGATCGAGATCGGCGAAGAGATCGGGATGCAGCCACTTCGCCAGCGCCTGAATGGCGACGAACTGATAAGGACTGTCGTAGAACTGATGCCAGATGGCGTGCGCATGGCCGTTGTGCGCCACCGGCAGGGTTTTAAAGGCGTCGCGCATCATCAGCATCTGCAGGCGCTTTTCCGCCTCCTTCACGTCGGCGCCCGGCCCGACCCCGACCCACTTGCCGACGGTGTTGTAGTTTTTCCAGTTCGCGCCGGTCACCACCACCACGTCGGGACGGCTGGCGATAATCTGCTCGGGGTTGAGGGTGCCGAAGGTGCCGGGAATAAGATCTTTCGCGATATTGCTGCCGCCCGCGATCTCCACCATCTGCCCGAAGTTTTCATTGCCGAACGACATGCAGCACTCGTCGGTGTAGCCGCCAGCGCGGTCGATCATCACTTTGGGACGCGTGCCGTGAAAATCTTTCAGCCGCGCGGTAACGCGCTCAATCTGCTGACGGCGAAAATCGATAATCGCCTCCGCGCGTTCCGGCTTATTCAGCAGTTCGCCCATGATGCGAATGCTTTTTTCCGCATTGACCATCGGCGCTTCGCGGAAATCGATAAACACCACCGGGATGCCGACCGCCTGCAGCTTCTCGATCAGCTTGCCTTCGTCGGTGGCGGCTTTTGACTCCAGGTTCATCAGCACCAGATCGGGCTTCAGCGTCAGCGCCTGCTCGACGTTGAAGGTGCCATCTTTAGCGCCGCCGAAGGTCGGCAGCGTCTTAATTTGCGGATAGCGCTTTTCATACGCCTGATAGCCGTCCCAGTCCGCTTTGTGAAAGTCGTCGCGCCAGCCCACTACCCGCTGAAAGGGCGCGTCGGTGTCGAAGGCCGCCAGCAGATAGATCTGCCGCCCCTCGCCCAGAATAATACGTTTCGACTCGGCGGCGACCTCAACCTGACGGCCCGCCACGTCGGTGATGGTTTTGGCCGCAGCCGTTCCCGCGATGCACAACAACCCCAGCGCTAACATCCATTTTTTCATTGAATTAACCCATTCAAACGATAATGATAATTATTTATGTAAAGCGCCGTTACTATTACGCAAAATGGGTTGCAGGAAAAGAGGCAGAGAGAAATCTTTTACCGGCCGTCGAGCAGGCCCAGCTCGCGCCGGTCATGGCTGCAGAACAGCGTCACCTGCGCGTCGGTTTGCAGCGAGAGCGCGCGCAGTCGCTGCTGGTTGGTGCGCCAGGCGTCACGATCGCTGCACATCATCCACTGGTAGAAGCGCAGGCCTGGTGTGCAGTGCCGCTCCGCCTGCCGCATCTCCTCGCGGTAGAACCAGGCGTCGCCGCCGTGCAGCAGCCAGCCGTCGCCCTGCCGCACCGCGATGCCCGCGTGACCCAACGTGTGGCCAGGCAGCGGCACCAGCAGCACCTCGTCGTTGAGATCGTCGAGCGCCCTCACCGCATCGAAGCCGAACCAGCGTTCCCCGCCGGCGGCGTAGCCGCGCCAGCCGCTGTGGTTGCCCCACTGCTGCGGCCGGAAGCGCTGCCGTTGCAGCCAGCTCTGGCGCTGCGGCGCGGTATCCAGCTCCCGCTGCAGCAGATGCACGCGCGCCTGCGGAAAGTCGCTGATGCCACCTGCGTGATCGAAGTCGAGGTGCGTCAGAATGATATGGCGCACATCCTCCGGCTTAAAACCGAGATCGACGATCTGCTGCCAGGCGCTGAGCCTGCGATCGAACTGAATATTGTTGAACAGCCGGAAAAAGCCCGACAGACGGCCGCGATGCGCCATATCCTGCAGGCCGATGCCAGTATCCACCAGCACCAGCCCCTGCGTATCGGTTTCCAGCAGCAAACAGTGACAGCTGAGGTGCGCCAGCGGCGAGCGGCTGAATCCGTCATAGAGCGCGCCGCCGAAGGGACACATACAGCCGCAGTTGAGGTGATGAACGCGCATGGTTTCCTCCTTGCCTTTCGCCGTAGCGGCCAAAAAGCCGGTTAATGATGAACGGGTTAATTAAACAATAATGGTCAGCCCTGCGGCATCTGCAAGCGTGAGCGGCACAATCAGCCGCGCATTTTTTCAGTGCGGCCTTGCTCACAAAGTGGCCAGGCTTCGTGAATCTGTTCACATCACCCTGTGCGGCTGCCCTAATTTACGGCTGCATTTACCTTGCTTTGGCTAATGCGTAAACAATCTGTGAACGCTAGATTACGAAATGAAACGTTGTTTTACTTTTATTTCACATCCAGCGAGAGCCGTCGCATAAGGAGCCTGTGCCGTGAAGATCAGCGCCATTGAAGTCACCCAGTTTACTTATCCCAGCAGGCGTCATGCCGACAGCGCCGGACACTCTCATCCCGGCGACGAAACCGAGGCGCAGATGGCGCTGCTGACCCTGACCACCGAGGACGGCCACAGCGGCTATGCCTTCGCGCCGCCGGAGGTGATCCGCCCGCACGTGGTTAACGCCTTTTTCCGCAAGGTGCTGATCGGGCAGAACGCCATGGATCGTGAACGGCTGTGGCAGGATCTGGCGCACTGGCAGCGCGGCAGCGCGCATCAGCTCACCGAGCGCGCCCTTTCCGCCGTCGAGCAGGCGCTGTGGGATCTTATCGGCCGACGGCTGCAGCAGCCGGTGCACAAGCTGCTCGGCGGCTATCGCGAACGGGTGCCCGCCTACGGCAGCACCATGTGCGGCGACGAACTGCCCGGCGGGCTGGCGACGCCGGACGACTATGCGCGCTTCGCCGAAACGCTGGTGGCGCGCGGCTATAAAGCGATCAAGCTGCACACCTGGATGCCGCCGGTGGCGTTCGCCCCCAGTCCGCAGATGGATATCAAGGCCTGCGCCGCGGTGCGCGAAGCGGTCGGCCCGGATATCACCCTGATGCTGGACGGCTACCACTGGTACAGCCGCAGCGAGGCGCTCACTATCGGCAAGGCGCTGGAGAAGCTCAACTTCAGCTGGTTCGAAGAGCCGATGGAGGAAGAGAGCATGGCCTCCTACGCCTGGCTGGCGGAAAACCTCAGCATCGACGTGCTGGGGCCGGAGAGCCTCGGCGGCAAGCATCACAGCCGCGCCGACTGGGTGCGCGCCGGCGCCTGCGACATTCTGCGCGCCGGCGCCAACGGCGTCGGCGGTATCGCCGCCACCATGAAGGTCGCCAGCCTGGCGGAAGCCTTCGGCATGGACTGCGAAGTGCACGGCAATGGCGCGGCCAGCCTGGCGGTGGTCGGGGCGATCCGCAACTGCCGCTGGTACGAGCGCGGCCTGCTGCACCCTTTCCTCGACTATGAACAGCCGCCCGCGTACCTCAACAGCCTGATCGACCCGATGGATCACGACGGCTATGTGCAGCTGCCGACCCGGCCTGGCCTGGGCGAAGATATCAACTTCAGCTGGATTGAGACCCATACGCTGAACCGCTGGTAACGCTGAGAGAGAAGTACAGCAAATAACGCTAAACCTCTGACCTGCTGGACTTACTTTATGACTATCCGCACCCGCTGCGGCGCGTGGCTCGCCACGCTGCTGCTGCTGGCGGGCAGCGCGTCGCTTCAGGCGAATACGCCTGACGACCAGCTGATCGTCGGCATGAATATGAACAATCTGCTTACGCTCGATCCCGCCGCCATGACCGGCAACGAAGTGGTCGGCATCGTGGTTAATCTCTATGACGGGCTGGTGGAGCTCGATCCGCAGCAGCTGACGCGCGTGCGTCCGGCGCTGGCGGAGAGCTGGCACATCAGTCCGGACAACAGCACGCTGACCTTTCGGCTGCGCGACGACGTGCGCTTCCACTCCGGCAATGCCCTGACCAGCGCTGACGCCGTCTGGTCGATGCGCCGCGTGCTGCACCTCAACCTGGCGCAGGCGTCGGTGTGGAAATCCTACGGCTTCAGCAAGGCCAACGTTGACGAGATGATCGCCGCCCCTGACGCGCGCACCCTGGTTATCCGTCTGCCGAAGCCCAACGATCCCCATCTGGTGCTCTATTCCCTCGCCGCGCTCGGCAGCATGGTGGTGCTCGACAGCAAAACCGTGCAGGCGCACGCCGTCAACAACGACTGGGGAAATCGCTGGCTTACCACCCATGAGGCGGGCTCCGGCCCGTTCCGGCTCGATGGCTGGCAGGCGAAAGATGTGCTGACCATGAGCCGCGCGCCGGACTACTGGCGCGGCGCAGCGAAGATGCAGCGCGTGGTGTTTCGACACCTGCAGGAGTCGCAGACCCTGCGCCTGATGATGGAAAAAGGCGATCTCGATATCGCCAGCAATATGGCGATCCCCGACGTGCGCGCCCTGCGTAACGATCCCGATCTCAGCATCGACAGCGTGCAGCGTGGCACGATCTACTACCTGGCGATGAGCATGAAAGACGCCCATTTCGCCAACCCGAAGGTGCGCGAGGCGCTGCGCTATCTGGTGGACTACCAGGGGATCAATAAAACGCTGATGGCAGGCTACGGCGTGCTGCATCAGCGGCCTATCCAGGCGGGTATGCCCGCGACGCTGCCCGATCCCGGCTACCGGCTGGACATTGCGCGCGCCCGGACGCTGCTGGCGGAGGCGGGTTACCCCGACGGCTTCGACACCACGCTGCGCGTGCTGGCGGATCAGCCCTTTCTTAACGTCGCTATCGCCATCCAGTCGACGCTGATGCAGGCGGGGATCCGCGCGCGCATTATCACCGGCACCGGCAACCAGATCTATGGCGCGATGCGCGACCGGCAGTTCGGGCTGCTGGTGGGACGCGGCGGCAGCGGCGTCGAGCCGCATCCCCACTCCAGCCTGCGCTCGCTGGTCTACAACCCGGACAACGCCGACAGCGCGCGGCTGACCAACTTCCAGGGCTGGCGCACCAGCTTCTACGACGCCCGGCTCAACAGCATGATCGACCAGGCGCTGACGGAGCGCGACCCCGCCAGGCAGCAGCAGGCCTATTTCGCCATTCAGCAGCGCTATGACCAGTTGATCCCGGCGCTGATGCCCCTTTCCCAGATGGTCGATTCGGTGGTGGTGAATAACCGCGTACAGGCCTATCAGCCGCATCCGTCCGCCACCACCTTTTTGCGCGACGTCTGGAAAACGCCAGAGAGCCTGGCAGGAGGCACGCCATGATTGCCGCCCTTCCGCAGCTGCGCCGCGTCAGCAAACGCGCGACGCAGGTTTTTATCACCCTGTTCGGCCTGCTGCTGCTGACGTTCTTTATCGGCCGCGTGATGCCGCTCGATCCGGTACTGGCGATCGTCGGCCCGGACGCCGATCACGCCACCTGGCAGCAGGTCTACCACCAGCTCGGCTTCGACAAGCCGCTGTGGGCGCAGTTCGGCATCTATCTGAACGGGCTGCTGCACGGCGATCTCGGTCATGCGCTGCTGACCGGCCAGCCCGTCAGCCAGGATATTCTGCGCGTCTTTCCCGCTACGCTGGAGCTGGCGACCCTCGCGATCGTTATCGGCGCCGGGCTCGGCGTGCCGCTTGGGGTGATCGCCGCGGCGCGGCGCAACAGCGTCATTGATTATGCGGTGCGCGTGGTGAGCCTCGCGGGCTACTCCACGCCGATCTTCTGGGTCGGCATGATCGGCCTGCTGCTCTTCTATGCCCATCTGGGCTGGGTCGGCGGTGCGGGCCGCGTCGATTTCAGCCTCGACGGCGTGGTGCCGCGCCGCACCGGCCTGATGCTGGTAGACGCGCTGCTGGCGGGCAATGCCACGGTGTTCTGGAACGCGCTGAACCACCTGGTGCTGCCCGCCTCGCTGCTCGGCTTTCACTCGCTCGCCTATATCAGCCGCATGACGCGCAGCTTTATGCTGGCGCAGCTGTCGCAGGAGTTCATTCTCACGGCGCGCGTCAAAGGGCTGACGGAGTGGCAGGTGATCTGGCAGCACGCCTTTCGCAATATTCTGGTGCAGCTGCTGACGGTGGTGGCGCTCGCCTACGGTTCGCTGCTGGAGGGCGCGGTGCTGATCGAGACGGTCTTCTCCTGGCCGGGTTTCGGCTCCTATCTGACCGGCAGCCTGATGCTGGGCGATATGAACGCGGTGATGGGCTGCGTGCTGGTGGTCGGTCTGATCTTCGTGCTGCTCAATCTGCTCTCCGACCTGCTCTATCAGGTATTTGATCCGAGGACCAAAGTATGACGCTATCGATCGATACGCCGCCGGTCGGCGCAGCGCGCGAACGGCTGGCGCGCTGCCGTCGTTCCGCCCTGCGCGCCGGCCATTTTCTGCTGCGCATGGCCTGCAACCCGCTGACCGCCATCGGCGGCGGCATCGTGCTGCTGCTCTGCCTGACGGCGCTGTTCGCCCCCTGGATCGCTCCTTATCATCCGCTGGTGCAGGATCTCGACAACGCCCTCAGCCCGCCGGGCGCGCAGCACTGGTTCGGCACCGACGAGTTTGGCCGCGATATCTTTAGCCGCCTGGTGTGGGGCGCGCGCATTACGCTCTATATCGTGCTGCTGGTGTCGGTCACCGTCGGGCCGATCGGGCTGCTGCTGGGCGTCGCCGCTGGCTATTTCGGCGGCAAGGTAGACGCGGCGCTGATGCGCATTACCGATATCTTTATCTCTTTTCCCAGCCTGGTGCTGGCGCTGGCGTTCGTCGCCGCGCTCGGCCCCGGCCTGGAGCATGTGGTGATCGCCATTACCCTTACCGCCTGGCCGCCCATCGCGCGGCTGGCGCGCGCCGAAACGCTGTCGCTGCGCCAGGCGGACTTTATCTCCGCCGTGCGGCTGCAGGGCGCGTCGCCGCTGCGCGTGCTGTGGCACCATATCGTGCCGCTCTGTCTGCCGTCGGTGATTATCCGCATCACCATGAATATGGCGGGCATTATCCTCACCGCCGCCGGTCTCGGCTTTCTCGGCCTCGGCTCGCAGCCGCCCGCGCCGGAATGGGGCGCGATGATCGCCAGCGGCCGTACCTACATGCTGGAGTGCTGGTGGGTGGTGACCGTGCCGGGCCTGGCGATCCTGATCAACAGCCTGGCGTTCAACTTCTTAGGAGATGGCCTACGTGACCTGCTCGATCCCCGCAGTGAGTAACGGCGCGCCGTTGCTGGACGTGCACGATCTGCGCGTCGATTTTGTTAACGGACGTCACAGCACCCCGGCGGTGCGCGGCGTCTCCTTTCAGCTCGGCCGGGAAAAACTGGCCATCGTCGGCGAGTCCGGTTCAGGCAAATCCACCGTGGGCCGCGCCCTGCTGCAGCTGCATCCGGCGAAGGCGCGCATCGAGGCGGCGCGCATGCAGTTCGGCGAAATCGATCTGCTGCGTGCCAGTCCGGCGCAGATGCGCGCCATTCGCGGCAGGCGCATCTCGATGATTATGCAGGACCCGAAATATTCGCTTAATCCGGTTGTGCGCGTCGGCGAGCAGATCGCCGAAGCCTGGCGCAGCCACCACCGCGGCCAGCACGCCGCCGCGAAAAAGCGCGCGCTGGAGATGCTGGAGGTGGTGCGCATTCGCGAGCCTGAACGCCTTTATCAGCTCTATCCCCATGAGATTTCCGGCGGCCAGGGCCAGCGCGTGATGATCGCCATGATGCTGATCACCGAGCCGGAGCTGGTGATCGCCGATGAGCCGACCTCCGCGCTCGACGTCTCGGTTCGCCTGCAAATTCTGGCGCTGCTGGATGAGCTGGTGAAGGCGCGCGGGCTGGGACTGATCTTTATCAGCCACGACATCAGCCTGGTGCGCAGCTTCTGCGACCGCGTGCTGGTGATGTACGCCGGGCGCGTGGTGGAATCGCTGGCGGCGAACGAACTCGACCGCGCGCGCCATCCCTATACGCAGGGCCTGCTGGCGGCGCTGCCGGATATCGACCAGCGCCGCAGCCGTCTGCCGGTGCTGCAACGCCAGGCCAGCTGGCTGAATGATTAAGGAGCGCGCATGATTGCTGTCGAGAATCTCAACCTGAGCTTCGGCGAAGAGGCGGCCCGAAACCAAGTGCTGTTCGACGTCTCTCTGAAGGTCAATGAAGGCGAAATCTTCGGCCTGGTGGGCGAGTCAGGATCGGGCAAAACCACGGTGCTGAAGTGCCTGGCGGGGCTGATTACCCACTGGCATGGCGCGCTGGCGATAGGCGGAGAGCCTCTCGGGCACCGCATCGATCGCGCGCGCTGCAGACAGGTGCAGATGGTGTTTCAGGATCCTTACGGTTCGCTGCATCCGCGCCACACCATCGGCGATATTCTGGAGGAGCCGCTGCTGATCCACGGCATCGGCCAGCGGCAGGCGCGCGTGGTGGCGATGCTGGAGAAAGTCGGGCTGAATCGCGCCTGGCTGACGCGCTATCCGCATCAGCTTTCCGGCGGTCAGCGCCAGCGCGTCGCCATCGCGCGCGCGCTGATTCTGGAGCCGCGCGTGCTCCTGCTGGATGAGCCGACCTCGGCGCTCGACGTCTCGGTGCAGGCGGAAATTCTTAACCTGCTGAGCGATCTGCAGCAGCAGGCGAATCTCACCTACCTGATGGTCACGCATGATTTAGGCGTGGTGGCGCATCTCTGCCATCGCGTGGCGGTAATGCAGCAGGGTCGCGTGCTGGAGACGCTCGACGTGCCGACGCTGGTAGCCGATCGCGCGGCGATGCCCTATACGCGCATGCTGGTAGAGGCGAGCCGTCACTACAATCCGGCGCTGGCGAGAGAGATGTAGAGAAAAGAGAGGCGCGCGGCGAAGGCGGCGCGCCAGGAAGGCGTTACTGCGTAATCTGACGCACGAAGTCGGCGATTTCCGGCACCTGGCCGTGCTCGAACAGGCAGTGCTGCAGACGCGGGCCGCTGAGGGCGGTGCGCACCAGCTCTGGGTCCAGCGCGCGCAGCGTATCGAGATAGTTCTCTTTCAGCATCGCCGCTTTTACCTGATTCAGAATGCCGGCGTTGCGCACCTGCGGCTCTTTACGCTCAGGCGGATAGCCCAGTCCTTTTTCGCCGGTGAAGGCTTTTTCAAAGATAAAGCGCAAATTCAGCTCGGCGCCCCAGCCGAAGCCTTTGGCGAACGGCAGCGAAAGCGCGTTGCCGTTGTTGATCTGGGCGAACAGATAGGCGTCCGCCGGATCGATACAGTAGCCGCACACCACGCCCGGATGCAGGTTGAGGGACATTAGGGCGCCCTGTCCGGTGCCGCAGCCGGCGATAACGAAATCGACCGCTTTGCTGTTGAGCAGCACGCTGGCCATGATGCCGAGGTGAATGTAGGTCAGATGGTGATCCTGTTCGTCGCTCATGCCGACGTTAAAGACCTGATGGCCCAACGGCTGCGCGACGTTTTCCAGCTCTTTGCGCACGACGGCGTTTTTAGCGGCCTGGCTGTTTTCCATCATTAATGCGATTTTCATGATCTGCCCTTAAGTATTTATGAAACACCGTTTCATTTTAATCAAAAGCGGCTAAAGTGCATGGATTAATCGCGCGCTATGGCGTGAGGCATATCACAAAAACGGCAGTCTAAGGCTGATCCGAATGAGGAGGCAAAATGTTTGTATATCGATCGCAGACGCAGCTGGAAGCGTTAGGCAATGGCGTAACGCGGCGCGTGCTGGCGCACGGCGGCACCATGATGGCGGTGGAAGTGACCTTTGAAAAGGGGGCGGTCGGCCCCCTGCATCATCATCCTCACGAGCAGCTGACCTGTGTGCTCAGCGGACGTTTCGCCTTTACCATCGACGGCGTCACCCAGGAAGTCAGTGCAGGCGACACGCTCTATAAAGGGCCAAACATAGTGCACGGCTGCGTCTGCCTCGAGGCGGGCACGCTGCTGGATACCTTTACCCCGCAGCGTGAGGATTTTTTGTCGCCGGGCTAAGCGCTAGGCATGCAGGAAACGTCCCGGGAAATCAGAGGGGACGGGATGCTGCTTTTCGTAGCGGCCAAACAGCCGGTAGCGATTTAGCGCAATGCGGTTGTAGAAAAAGTCGCTGATAAAATGGGGGATCAGCAGGCCTGGCAGCGACAGCATTCCCCATGGAAAAGGCAGCAGCCGCATTACGCGTAAAATGGCCTGAGCGCGGATCCAGTGGCGGTCGCCGTCGATCAGCACAATGGTGCGGATATTTTCATCGGGCAGGCCGGCAAAGCGCAGCAGCGCCTTGCCCTCTTCGCTCTGCACCGCCGCAAAGCGGACGCGTCGGGAAAGCTTCAGGCGCAGCAAGAGATTGACCCAGCTATTACAAATTTTGCAGACGCCGTCATAGAGCACGACCTTTTCGCCGGGCTTGAGAAAGGGAGGCTGTGGCATAATTATCTCCTTAAATTAATGACGGATACGATAGTTAAGTACGGTCATTAATTGCGCAGGCGTCAAGCAAAAAGCGGATATAAAAAACCGGCCAGGCGGCCGGTTTGGTTTTAACTCTACTGATACAGGGAGTTATCGGATATAAAAGATGTGACACGCGGCGGCTGCAATTGCTGCCTGAGCCAGATTTCAGCGCCCTCTACGTCCGGCATGCTCGCATCTACCTGATAAACCGGCCCTGCCGCCATGGGTTTTGCCCGCTGCGCCAGCAGCCGCAGCTCCGGCAGATATTCCGCGCCGGGATGACCAGGAAGCCGGTTCGCCAGACGTGCCTGATAGCGCGTCGCCGCGTCGTCCGGAGAAATGGCCATCCATAACTCCAGCGCCCGACTCACGCCAGCACTTGCCAGCCCCTGCTCCAGCACGCTTTTCGGCTGAAAGCCGAACCAGGCGTCGATCAGGTAGACGCAGCTCCGCGGCGCCTGTGCGACGATTTGCCATATCGCCTGATAGGCCGCACAGCCCAGCTGGCGATTGCGCTGCCGATCTACTGAAGTCAGGCTCGCCATAAAAGGTTCTTTGATACTGTCGAGCGTCAGCACCGGTAAAGCGAGCCGCGCGGCAAGCGCATGGGTGAGCGTGCTTTTGCCGGAGGCGGGAATGCCGTTTATCAGCACGACCTGTTTTGATGGCGTCATAGGGGTCATAGGATATCAATGACCTCCGCGACGCTGCTTGCCTGACGTAATCGCGCCAGCGTCTCCTCATTGTCAAGCATCGAAACGATAGCGCGGATGCCCTCTTCAATATGCGCGTTGCTGTCGCGCGCGCCGAACAGAATGACGATATCCGCCTTATCGCTGCCGTCAAATGAGACCGGCTCGTGCAGCAGCAGCAGGCTAAAGCAATCCTTGACCACGCCGCTCTCCGGTCGCGCATGGGGAATCGCAATACCCTCTTCGAACACGTAGTAGGCGCCGTGCGTCAGGGTATTGGCGATCACCGCGTCGGGATAGGAGGCGTTAAGATAGCCGCCGCGGATCAGCGGCTGCGCCGCCAGCGCAATTACCTGTCGCCAGTCGCTCTCCCTGACGCCAAGTTGAATGGCGTTGGCTTCCTGCAGTACCTGTTTAATACTCATCAGGCCTCCTTAAATCGACTTGCGCATAATATTGCGCAGCGCATCCATTTTGACGAACAGCGCATCTATTTCATTGCGGTGATGCCGGCTTTTGGCGAATAAATTTAGCGCCCGGTTATAGGCGAGCATTAATTGCTTTTGCGCCTCTCCGTCACGTGAATCTTTTTCCAACCGCTGTTCAAACCCGCTTATTTCCGCGATCAGCTCCTCAGCCTGACGATCGATCTCCGCTTCATCGGCACCCTTATTCGGCGCCGCTTTTTTCATAAATCCGAACATAGCCTCTCCTGTCCCGAATCGAAACGGGCAACGATATTGTCATGATGGGGAAAGGGGAATTAACGGAACAGCTGGATTTTCTCGACCAGCACATCCGTTACGGCGTCATTTGCCGGTACGAGAAAATTACGCACGCTGTCGTTCACTTTGCCCTTTTCAAAGGTCTGCTTGCAGCGCGCCACCCACTGCACGTTCATCTCAGTGCCGACGTTCACCTTTTCGATGCCGTTGCGCACCGCCAGCCGCATATCTTCATCGCTGACGCCGGTACCGCCGTGCAGCACCAGCGGCGTGCCGGTCGCCTGGGTAATCTCCGCCAGCCGCTGATGCTGAATATGGGCTTTGCCGGTATAAAGCCCATGTACGGTACCAACAGAGACAGCCAGCATATCGACGCCGGTTTCATTGACGAAGCGCCTGGCATCCTCAACCGGCGTAAAAGCGATCGCCTCCAGCGCCACCACTTTGCCATCTTCCGAGCCGCCTATTGCGCCAAGCTCCGCCTCGACCGACACGTTACGCAGGCGCGCCATATCGATAACGCGACGCGTATTTGCGATGTTTTCTTCAATTGGCAGGTGCGACCCGTCATACATCACCGAGCTAAATCCAGCATCGATGGCGGACTGAATCGCCTCTAAATCTGAACAGTGATCGAGATGCAGGCAGGCCGGCACGTTTTTACTGGCGGAAAGCGAACAAATCGCGTCTACCAGCAGTTGATGACCTAAGTATTTCGCGGTGCCGGTAGAGATCTGGATCATCAAAGGGCTGTTGGTTTTTTCCGCCGCTTTAAAAAAGGCGGGGAGCATTTCCAGACAGTGCAAATTAAAAGAGCCAAGCGCTTTGAACTCACGTTGTTTAGCCACCTGCAGCAGATCGGTAAAGTTATACAGACTCATGGAGTTTTTCCTCACGGGGCTTAGTGGATTTTCCGTTAACAAACCAGGCGATAAGGGTAATGAAGAGCACGAACAGCGCGACGAACAGCCAGTTGCCCTGGAAGGCGTGGCCCAGAACCAGACCCGTGCTGATGACGTCGGCGTCGCTGAAGGTCACGCCGGTGAAACCGTAGCTTTCCAGCATCGGCACCAGAATGGCGGGGAGAAAAGTGATGAACAGCCCGTGTACCACGCCGCCGATCATCGCGCCGCGGCGGCCGCCCAGCGCATTGCCGAACACCCCAGCCGCGCCGCCGGCAAAGAAGTTAGTGAGCAGACCGGGCAGGATCATCGCCAGACCAAACAGGGGAAAGAGGATCATGCCGATGATCGAGCCGAGCGTGGTGGCGAGGAAGCCGACAATGACGGCATTGGGGGCATAGGGAAACAGCACCGGGCAGTCAAGCGCGGGCCTGGCGTTGGGCACGAGGCGCATCGCGATGCCGCGAAACGCCGGCACCAGCTCGTTGAGCAGCAGACGCACGCCGCTGTAGAGCACAAACACCCCGGCGACAAACTGCATCGCCTGCATAAAGGCGTACATCAGATAATTCATGCCGCCGCTGTACTGGGCGATGAAGGCCGGACCGGCGGCCAGCGCGGGGATGAGGTACATCGGCACCATAACAATGCCCATCGCCAGATAGGTATCCTGCAGGAACTTAAAATTGTCCGGCAGCTTAAGATCTTCCGTAGAGCGGGATCCTTTGCCTACAACTTTCGCCACCGCGGCCTGCACCAGATAGCCGATAGTGCAGAAATGGCCGAGCGCAATATCGTCCGACTCGGTAATGCGCCGTACCACCGGCTGCGCCAGCGCAGGCATAACCACCGCCATGATACCGCCGAAAATGCCGCCGGTCAGGATCAGCGGCAGTCCGCTGAGTCCTGCTTTATAGCCGATAACGGTGCCGATAGTGGCCATCCATAGCAGCGCCTGCCCGGTCAGGAAGATATATTTAAAAGGCGTAATGCGCGCGATAATAATGTTAACGATAAAGATCACCAGCAGCGTTAGCGCCACTTCCGAACCCAGTTCGCGATTCGCTAGCCCGGCAATGGCCGCCACATCGGTAATATAGCCGCGCATGCCAAAACCCTGGGTGAATATAGTATTCAGAAAGGTTAACGCGCCGACGATAATATTGATTCCGGCCATCATTATCAGAAACCCCAGCAGGGTTTTGAACGTGCCCTCCACCACTTTCCCTGCTGATTTACGCTGCAGCAGCAAACCAATCAGCGCAATAAAGGCGATCAGAATAGAGGCCTGTCCTAATAAATCCCGGACCAGGAATTCAATCACGCTATTCATGGCTCGCGACCTTTACGTTATGTTCTTTAAGAAAAGCGAGGATCTTTTCTTCAATTTCGCTCTTATCGGTGAGGCGGTTAAGAATAATAACGCGCTTCATCTCTTCCGGGCTGGCGTCGGCGTTTAAAACGTCGGCAAAAGCTTTCTGCGTTAAAATAATGTCAGATTTAAACGCATTGGCTTCTGATATGGTGGTGTGATCGATATCAGCCTCAATTTCCAGCTTTTTTAATACCGCCCTGGCGCTCATTTCAATGGCGAAACTGGACCCCAGCCCGCAGCCGCAGACACATAAAATTTTAAGCATGGCAATTTCCTCAGACTATATTGAGTTGTTTAGCGAGTTTGTAATAATTCCCTTCTGTATCGACAAGACGTTTTTTCATGCTGACTAAATCAATCGGAATAGGTTTATTGCTGCCGTTTATAATGACGGCTTTATTCCGCATGCCCGACTGAATACAACGCACCACTTCAGCCGCCATAATGGCGCCTTGATAAATCTCTTCGCAGGTAGGATCGCCGTTGCGCAAGCCGTAACCAATAATTGTTTTACGAATGCGCACCCCTGTCAGCGGCTCCAGCTGTTTAATTAGCGTATCGATCGCCCCCTGAAAGCCAGGAGAATATTCGCGCGTGTAGCCCTCCGAGCAAAGAACGACCACGCTGTTCTGCTTTTCCAGACGCGCCCGGATACGCTCAGCCAGCTGCGCCACCGGGATCTGGCATTCAGGGATGAGCGCAAAGTCGGCGTTGCTTTTAATCGCCGACTGCAGCGTCAGTTCGCCGCAAAAACCGCCGAGCAGCTCCGCCATGAAAACGCGTCCTGCCAGCGCCCGACCGGTATTACGCAGCTTCGCCACCTCTTTTAAAACCTGCTCGCAGGCGGTGGAGAAGCCGATGGTGTAATCGCTGCCGAACACATCATTATCGATAGTCATGCCGACGCCGAAGCAATTAACGCCGAATTCGCTCAGCGTATGCAGGAATTGCAGCGAGCCATCGCCGCCCGCCATAATCAATACCTCCACGCGCAGCGTTTTAAGCTGCCTGGCTATTTGCTCATATTCGCCGCGAATTAATTTCTTTTCGGTTCTGCCAGACTGCATGAGCGGAATGGGCGCTACCGAATAATCGACCAAATCACGCCAGCTTATCTCCTGATAGCGATTACCAAGCAGGCCGGCAATGCCACCGTTAAATAACACCATCTCCGCCTGCGCCAGTCGCGCCACCTGGAAGATAAAATTATTTATGCCGGCGACATCGCCCCCGCTTATCACTATGCCAATTCTCATTATCACAACCTCATAGGGTTTTCGCTCTGAGGTTATTGTTCCTGGGCGGGCTGTTTATATTTGCAATAGACATCACAAAATTAACAGAGGCAGACCCGCCAGGCAGCTTGACACCTTTTATTCAAGGCGGTTATTTGAGAGGCAAGTCACATTATTTTAGAAGGCGGCAAAAGGAATTTACGCTGAATATTCATTGGCTTGACGTAAAAAGATCGGCAACTGCATAACCCATTATGCGCAACAGACTGGCGAAGGCTTTCCATAATGCGAAATTGTGATTTTTGCCTCATTTTTACCCTGATCATGCTTATTTCACCGCTATAGCTTTACGCATCGCGATCGTTTTCAGCGCTGGGAAATGCGTTTTAGCGTCAGTAGGGAGAACAGAATGAGGAAAATATAAGGGGGATGAAGGCGGGGAATAACCTCTCTCTGTTCACAGAGAGAGGTTTAAAATTACTTCGCGTAGGCTTCGGTAGAAATGGTCAGCGTCACATCGTCGCCGACCGCTGGGACATATTTATCCAGCTTAAAGTCAGAACGCTTAATAGTGCCGGTGGCGTCAAAGCCGATCGCCTGTTTTTTCACCATCGGATGCTCGCCCTGCTTGTTCAGCGTGGCGTGCAGCGTCACCGGTTTGGTGATGCCTTTCAGCGTCAGGTTGCCTTCCACGTCGAATTTGTTATCGCCCTTCGCGGTCACTTTGGTGCTGTGGAAAGTCGCTGTCGGATATTTCGCGGTATCGAAATACTCCGCGCCCTTGAACTCTTTGGTCAGCGCAGGAACATGACTGTCGATGCTGGTTATCGGCAGGGTCACGTTAACGCGCGAAGCGGCTGGATTTTCACTGTCAAACACCAGCGTGCCTTTCGCGTCCGGGATATCCGCGGTGGGATGGGAAAAGCCGAAGTGAGTCCAGGTAACGATAACTGACGTGTGCTCCGGGTTCAGCTCATACTGCTGAGCGGTCGCCTGAGAAAGCGGGACATAGAGTGCGGTGGCGGCCAGCAGCGGCAGCGCGAGACGTTTGATATTTTTCACTTTAGGTTCCTTTTAAAACAGCCGAATCCATTTGAGTCTCCCCTAAACGTCCCCGTAGATATAGTGAAGAGTTTTGGTCTTAATTTTCAAATAAATTCAGCAATATCCTGGCGTGACTATTGCGAATCAGCGTGACGCGATGCCACGACGACGCCGCGCTGCCAGCGGCGGAGAAGCTGCGCCTGCGCCTGACGCAGCTGCGCCGGCGTCAGCGCGGCGAGCGACGCCCTGTCGAGATCGCGCAGTCCGTCCTCCTGACGCAGCCCAAGCTGCAGCGCCGCCGTCGCGTCGGGCGCGACGTCAAGCTGCGCGCGCAGGCGTGCGCGCAACGCGTCCAGCGCGGCGGCATCATCGGGGATCTGCAACTGCTGCAGGAAAAGGCGGCACGCTTCCAGCAGCGCGGCGGGCGCAACGTCCGGCGATTGCAGGGCGAACAGCACGCCGTCGCGATCGACGCAGCGGTGATAGCGGCAGCTAACGACGTAGCCGATCTGCTGCTCGACGCGCAGGCGCTGGAAAAAGCGCGGCTCCATCAGCAGCGCCAGCGCGCGCAGCGCCGCCAGCGAGATCGCAGGCGGACAAGGCAAAAAGAGCAGCAGCGCGCCGTCGCGGCTCTGATGCGCCACCGTCAGCCGGTTGCCCTGCTCTGGCTCTGCGAAATCGTTTTGGGCCACGGCTACCAGCGGCGCCAGCCATCGCGCGATAACGGCATGCTGCTGCGGCGAACCGCCGTAGAGCGCCGCGCGCCAGTCGTGCGCCGATGTAGACGCGGCAACCGCCTGCGGCAGCCGACGCAGCAGTTCGCGAATCGCCACATCATCCGGCGGCAGCTCGCCTTGCGGACTTTCGTCGACGCGTAACGCGTCCGGCAGCGACGCCAGCCAGGCCTCGCCGCCCGGCGGCAGCTGCGCCTCCAGCAGCCAGACGCCCTGACTCTCCCGCCAGCTTGCCGCGCCGCCCTGATGACGCAGCAGCGCGAAAAGCGGGCGCAGGCGACGGTCGATAGCCGCCGCCTGCGTGAGAGTAAGCGTGGTGAAAAAAGGCGGGCGCAGCATCAGGGTGGCTGGCTGCTCGTCGGGCGCCAGGTGCAGCAGCGGCGCGGACGCCGCGGGCGGCGTCAGGTCGGCAAGCGGCTGCGCCAGCGGGTAAAAGCGCAGAGTCGGCAACGGCTGGTCAAGGCGCGCGGGCGTCCAGGAGTGGAGATCCAGGCTAAACCCCTGCGTCTCAGTCGCCGTGCCCTGCACGTCGACCGCGCTCCACAGCCGCGCCTGCGGCGCCTCTGCAAGCTGGTGCAGCAGCGGCGTAAAACCGGCTGTCTCTGCGGGCGGCGGGAATCCAAACGCCCGCTCGCGCAGCTGATCGAGCGGCGTCAGCGCGTTAAAGCGCCGCTGCGCCAGGCGCAGGTAGTGACGCTGCTGCTCCGGCGAGGCCTGCGCCAGCGCACGCAGCGCCTGCGGATACCAGGCGCAGATGGCGTCGGGCCGGTCCGTTTCAACCTGCAGCGCCAGCCAGCCGCCTGCGCTGTCAAAATTCAGCCAGGCAAACTCCAGCCGCTGCGCCCAGCCGCGCTGGCGCAGGCTGTGCATCGCGCCGCCCGGCGCCTCGTCCTGTAGAAACTCGCGGATTAAAGTGACGTTGTCACGAATAGCGGTTATATCGCCCTGTAGCGCGGCGGCGATCCACAGCTCTCCCGCGCCCTGCGTCTTCAGCGCGATATCCGCATCCGCAGCGAAACACATTGCTGTGGCCCGCGGCTCACCTTCGCCAGAAGGCAAGGATTCGCCAAAGGCGTGTGCGATCTGCGCCAGCGCCTCCAGCGGCTGCGGCCCCTGCAGCCACAGCTGCATCTGGCCCGCCTGAAAGAACCGCTGATGGAACTGATGCAGCGCCTGCTTAAGCGCGCCGATGTCGTCGCCGAAGGCGTCGCGGCTGCCGATATGAAAACGCTGAAAAACGGCGGGCGCGCTGACGCGCGTATTGAGCGCTGCTTCCCGTCTGGAGGGCGTATGCTGCTGGATCAGCCGATATTCGGCATCGATCACCGCCGTTTCCTGGGCGATCGCTTCGGGCGTGAACTGCGGCGCGGCGAGCATATCCGCCAGCCGCGCCGCGCCTGCGGCGAGCAGTTCCGGCTCGGTCTCGAAAAACCAGGCGCTGCTGCGCGCCAGCGTGGTGGCGTTGAGTCGCCCGCCTGCGGCCTGAATCCAGGGCATCAGGCGCGCATCGCCCTGATAGCGGGCGCTGTCGCTGAACAGCAGATGCTCCAGCAGATGCGCCAGCCCTGGCCAGGCGTCGGGCTCATCGTGGCTGCCCGCCGCCACCTGCGCCAGTGCGGCGGCCTGCCGCGCGTCGGGCTGATGGATCAGCGTGACGCGCAGGCCGTTGCTCAGCCGCAGCTGACGCGTCTCCATCATGATTAAAAGGTCCGGGTTTTGTAGATAAGCTGCGAATTGGCGCGGTTGCGGAACTGCAGCTGGCCGATTTTCACGTCGCTGCATGCCGCTTCGCGTCTCGCCTCGAGGATCACGTCGTGGTGCGGCGACTTGCTGCACACCGGATCTGTATTATCGGCGTTACCGGTCAGCATAAAGGCCTGGCAGCGACAGCCGCCAAAGTCCTTCTCTTTCTCGTCGCACGAGCGGCAGGGTTCCGGCATCCAGTCGAAGCCGCGATAGCGGTTGAAGCCGAAAGAGCGATACCAAATATCCTCCAGCGACTGTTCCAGTACCGACGGGAACTGCACCGGCAGCTGGCGCGCGCTGTGGCACGGCAGCGCGGTGCCCTCTGGCGTGACGCTGAGAAAAATCGCGCCCCAGCCCCCCATACAGGGCTTGGGACGCTCCTCGTAGTAGTCTGGCGTCACGAACAGCAGATTGGTCAGGTTACCGCTGCCGCTCATGCGTTCGCGATAGCGGCTGACGACCGCTTCCGCCTGCGCAATCTGCTCGCGCGTCGGCAGCAAACCCTGACGGTTAAGCTGCGCCCAGCCGTAAAACTGGCAGGTAGCCAGCTCGACGTCGTCCGCTTCCAGTTCGATGCAAAGGTCGATAATCTTGTCGATCTGGTCAATATTGTGACGGTGTAACACAAAGTTCAGCACCATCGGGTAGCCGTGCTTCTTCACCGCGCGCGCCATCTCCAGCTTCTGCTGGAAGGCTTTTTTCGACCCCGCCAGCGCGGCGTTAAGCGTCTCGTCGCTCGCCTGGAAGCTGATCTGGATATGATCCAGGCCCGCCTCAGCGAAGGCGTCGAGTTTTTTCTCGGTCAGGCCGATGCCAGAGGTGATCAGGTTGGTATAGAAGCCGAGATCGCGCGCGGCGCGGATCAGCTCTGGCAGATCTTTGCGCGTCAGGGGTTCGCCGCCTGAAAAGCCGAGCTGGACGCTGCCCATGGCGCGCGCCTGGCGGAATACATCAATCCACTGCTCGGTGGTCAGCTCTTTCTCCTGCTGCGCGAAGTCGAGCGGATTGGAGCAGTAAGGACACTGCAGCGGACAGCGGTAGGTCAGCTCCGCCAGCAGCCAGAGCGGCGGATTGACGACGGGTTTATTCTGGGTCACGAAACATTATCCACTTTTGTTCATACGCCGCGCGCAGAAACTCTCTGACATCTTCGCCGACGCCGCCCGCTTCCGGGAAGCGCGCGTCGAGCCCGGCGATAATCGCGCTTACGCTCTCTTTGCCGTTGACCTGTTCCAGAATGGCGGCAGCGGTTTCATTCAGCTTCGCCATGCCTTCTGGATAGAGCACCACGTGGCTCTCCTGCGCGGCTTCCCACTGCATGCGGTAGCCGCGGCGGAACGCGGGAATTGAGTTGTCATTCATGGTGTTATACCAGCCTTGTCGTATGCCAGGCCGCCTTGTCGGTGACCGTATGGTAAGGCGGACGCTTCAGCTCGTAGGCCATAGTCATGGCGTCCAGCATCGTCCAGAGAATATCGAGCTTGAACTGCAGGATCTCCAGCATGCGGTTCTGTTTCTCGACCGTATCGCAAAACTCCAGCGCCAGCGCCAGGCCGTGCTCGACGTCGCGGTTCGCCTGGCTCAGACGGCTGCGGAAATAAAAATAGCCCTCTTCCTTAATCCAGGGATAGTGCTGCGGCCAGCTGTCGAGACGCGACTGATGGATCTGCGGCGCGAAAAGCTCGGTAAGCGAGCTGCAGGCCGCCTCCTGCCAGCTGGCGCGGCGCGCGAAGTTGAGATAGGCATCGACCGCGAAGCGCACGCCCGGCAGCACATGGCGCTCAGACAGCAGCGCGTCGCGCGTCAGCCCGACCGCTTCGCCCAGCTGCAGCCAGGCTTCGATGCCGCCTTCATGGCCGTTGCTGCCGTCGTGGTCGAGGATGCGCTGCACCCACTTGCGGCGCGTGGCGGGATCGGGGCAGTTCGCCATGATCGCCGCGTCTTTTAGCGGGATGCTGGTCTGATAATAGAAGCGGTTCGCCACCCAGCCCTGGATCTGCTCGCGCGTCGCATCGCCGTTGTGCATCGCGATATGGTAAGGATGATGAATATGGTAGTAAGCGCCCTTATCGCGCAGCGCCTGTTCGAACGCCTGCGGCGTCAGCGTCTCGGTGATCTGCATCACTCACTCCTGAAGATGAATCGCCATGCCGTCCCAGCTCACTTCAATGCCCTGCTGCGTCAGAAACTGGCGCTGCGGCGACTGCTCGTTGAGGATCGGATTGGTGTTGTTAATATGAATAAGGATCTTGCGTTTCGCCGGCAGCGAGGCGAGCAGCGCCATCAGCCCCTGCTCTTCGGAGAGCGCCAGGTGGCCCATCGCCTTGCCGGTGTTGGTGCCGACGCCGGCGGCCTGCAGCTCGTCATCTTTCCAGACGGTGCCGTCGATCAGCAGGCAATCCGCCTTCTGCAGCCAGGGCATAATCACCGCATCCGGCTCGCCGAGGCCCGGCGCATAGAGCAGCGTCTGTTTGCTGGCGAGGTTTTCAATAAACAGCGCCACGTTGTGTCCCGGCAGCGGACGGTCGCGGTATGGCGAATAAGGCGGCGCGTTGCTGAGGATCGGGATAGCGGTAAAGCGCAGATTCGGACAGACGTCGACGCTGAACGGCTCCAGCGGCGCGATGGGACGATGCTGCAGCCCGCCGTTCCAGTGCTTCAGCATGGTGAATACCGGAAAACCGCTGGTGAGATCGGCGTGCACTTCCGGCGTGCACCATACCTGATGCGGGCAGCCTTCGCGCAGGCTGAGCAGGCCGGTGGTGTGATCGATCTGGCTGTCGGTAAGAATAATGGCGCCGATGGCAGTGCCGCGCAGCACGCCCTTTTTTATCAGTTCTGGCGTATGGGCGATCTGCTGGCTGATGTCCGGCGAGGCGTTGCATAACACCCAATTTTCGCCGTCGTCGCTGAGAATAATCGAGGACTGGGTACGCGGGCTGGCCTGAATGGTGTCGTCGCGCACGCCCTGACAGTTGGCGCAGTTGCAGTTCCACTGAGGAAAACCGCCGCCAGCGGCGGATCCAAGGACTTTGATGAACATAGGAGAAACCCGGCGTTGAAACAAAATGCCCGCACAGCTGGCGGGCATGGATATTAACGGTTGGAGATGTACAGCGTCACTTCCAGACCGAGACGTAAATCAACAAATTCAGGTTTTTTCCACATAATAGTCTTCCTCTAAGGTGAATGAACAAAGCGATACCCGTCAGGTATCATTACGTAAACAATCCAGTGATTATGCACGCAATTTTGAGCCGGCTGATGGTGCGCTAACGGCGCATCGAGATCAACCCGCAAATGTTAAGGAAATGAATCAGCCCTGCCAGATCTGGCGCAGCACGCGCAGCCAGTTATCCGAGGCGAGCTTTTCCAGCCGATCCTGATCATAGCCCGCATCGCGCAATGCCGCGAACAGGCGCGGCAGTCCTGCCACGTCTTTTAGCGCGTCCGGCACGGAGATGCCGTCAAAATCGGAGCCGAATCCCACACGATCGCTGCCCATTATCATTATGAGCCGTTCGTAGTGCCTGACGATGTCGCTCAGCGGCGTGTCGCCGTCGCGCTTGCCGTCGGCGCGCAGGAACGCATTGCCGAAATTGATGCCAACCATGCCGCCGCTGTCGCGTATGGCGGCAAGCTGGGCATCGGTCAGGTTGCGCGGCTGGGCGCAGAGCGCATGGGCGTTGGAGTGGGTCGCCACCAGCGGCGAGCGGGAGAGCGCGGCGGTATCCCAGAACGCTTTTTCGTTCATATGCGACACGTCGATCAGCATATTCAGCGCGTTGGCCTGTTTGATCAGCGCTTTGCCGGCCTCGGTCAGGCCTGGTCCGCTGTCCGGCGAGCCGGGAAACGCGCCGGTCACGCCGACGCCGAAGCGGTTAGGCAGATTCCAGAAGGGCCCGATGCTGCGCACGCCGGCAGCGTAAAACGCCTGCAGCTGTTCGCCCTCTTCGTCCAGCGCGTCCGCGCCTTCGATATGGGCCACCAGCGCTAGCACGCCCGCATCGCGGCAGGCGGCAATCTCGGCGGCGCTGCGGCACAGGCGCGCCCGCCCCTGCGACTGCTCGGCGATCTGCGTGAGAATAGCCAGCTGCTGCCACATGATCTCCAGCGGCTGCCAGGGCGTATCGGCAAGGTGCGGCGCCATTTGGGCGACATAGGCCTGCGGCGGCACGAAAATAGCGAACAGGCCGCCGAAAAAGCCGCCCTGACGCATGCGAGGAAAATCGAGCTGGCCGCGCTCGATGCCGTTAAAGAAGGCGTCGACCGGCGCGTCGCGATGATTCAGCCACAGATTGAGCAGCAGATCGTTATGGCCATCAAAAGTTAACATCAGAGAAATAAGCGTTTAAAAAACTCAACATCGCGCTATGTTACGCGGCCGCAGGATAAACGCCAAATCAGAGGGCACGAATGGTTACTCTGCCTGCGGCGTCACCGAGAACTGGTCAAATATCTTGTAGGTGGCGACGTCAAACAGCGAAACCGCCTCGACCTCCGCCATCGGAATAAGATGCCTGAAGTGCTGCAGGTTCAGGGGTTGGGAATCAGCGGTGATATTCTGCGCCAGGTAGAGTTCATAGTAGCGATGCTGCTCGCAAAAGCGCAGCGTCTCTTTGTCGCGGTAGCCGCTGATATAGGGGATAAGCGCCAGATGCTGGGTTTGCGTATGTTCGATGCGCGGCGCGGCGACATAGCCGATATAAACCTTACGCGATTTCAGCGTTACGAATACCAGCTTCTCTTCTTCGATCGCCTGCAACAGCAGCGACTCCATGCCATCTTCCCGGGCGACTTTTCGGTATTCCGCCATGCTGCTTTTCCCGTCTCGCATCGCGCGTCGCGCCGCTTCGCCCGCGCGCCAGGCGCGCAGTGCGGCGAGCGCCAGCCCCAGCTCGAAAAAGAGCGGATAGTTCATCAGCGTGGTGCGGGTCAGCCAGGAGTAGTAGTCCTGAACGGCGTAATCGGGAAAAAAGAGATGGGGAACAGAGAGCAGCAGACTCAGCAGGAAAAGCGCGACGTAGATAAGCGCTACGCCGAAAAAGCCCTGCAGCGCAAACTTGGCGCCGTGCATCGCCACGTAAAAATAGGCGATCCAGCCGCTTGAGCGCGCCTGACGCGTGCGCGAGGGATAGTGGTTTTCCGTATACCAGTAGCCGCAGACCAGCACGACCATAATAACCAGCGGTCCCATCGCGCGCCCTTAGCGTTTTTGCGCCAGCTCTTCCATACGGGCGCGCATCGCTCTGCCCACGTCAGGGTTATTCATATTCAGACGGGCGTTGCCGTTAACGTCGAGAATCAGCTTGTCTTGATCGGAGTAGCGAAGATCTTCATTGGTTAAGCCGCGCATGAACTTATCCGGCTCGGCGAACCACTTACCCATTAACCTTTTTAGCCTGTTCATTTTTCCTCCTCGCCTTAACGGTGCGGTAACCTGAGCGGTTGCACCCTGTTGAGTATACGTCAGCCGCCGCGAACATTCCTTGTTCAGTTTTCTACGCTGTTTTGCGCGGGCGCGCAACCGCATCCTGATTTAACCGCCCTGCGCCACCGCCAGGCCGCGATAAAAGGTCGGCTTCACCTCGAGCGGCCGCTGGATCAGGCCATATTTCTGGTAAAAGTCGGCGGTCTCCTGCTGCTGCCGCACCGTCTGGTCGTCAATGCTCTGCCAGTGCGACTGGCGACGGGAGAACGCTTTTTCCGCTGCCGCCGGCGGAAAGCCGATAATTTTCGCCAGCGTCTGGGCGTAGTCGGGGACGTGGCTGTTGGCCCAGCGATCCGCCGCTGCCAGCCGGTTGACGTAGTCCTGCAGCGCGGCGCGCTTTTCGCGGTCGTTGATGGCGGCGTCGGTGGCGGCCAGGAAGCTATTGCCGGTCGAGAGCCCCACGCCGTTGACCAGTATGCGGCCGCTCTGGGTCACCTCCGCCAGCGCGGTATAGGGATCCCATGTCGCCCAGGCGTCTACCGCGCCGTTAGAAAGCGCGATGCGCGCGTCGGCGGGCTGTAGAAAGCGCCAGCTGACATTTTTGTCGCTCAGGCCCGCCTGCTCCAGCGTTTTCAGCGCCTGAAAATGGCCGATAGAGCCGCGTCCGGTGGCGATGCTTTTTCCTTTGAGATCGGCGGCGGTTTTAATGGGCGAATCGGGACGCACCAGCACCGCCAGCCCGGCAGGCACCGATTTGCTGACCGCCACCGCTTTCACCTGCGAGCCGGCGGCCAGCGAAAAGAGCAGCGGCGCGTCGCCGATAATGCCCGCATCCACCGCGCCCGCATTAAGCGCTTCCGCCAGCGGCGCGGCGGCGGGAAACTCCGCCCACTCGATCGCATAGCTTAGCTTGTCGAGCTGATGCGCCGCCGTCATCTCGGCACGCATATTGCCTTTCTGATCGGCGATGCGCAGCGTGACGGCCTGCGCAGAGGAGGCGCTGGCCAGCGCAAGCGCGATGTAAAGAGCATGGTATTTCATCCTGTTTTCTCCTGGCGCAAAAAAACCAGCATAAACCGGACGTTGAGAAACGCCGATGCCGATTCCGCATGAGGTTAGCCGGCAGCCGCATAAGGCTGTCGCTTTTGCGTTATCGGTTGTCATTTTTGCGCGCGCGGCGGCGCGGTGCGACACGGCAGACTGCGCTGACACCACAAGGAGGCTTTATGTTGACGCAACCCACAGAGAAGTACCGTGCTTTTCCCGTCATCGCCCTGCCCGATCGTCAGTGGCCAGATCGCCAGCTGACAAAGGCGCCGCGCTGGCTTTCCACCGACTTACGCGACGGTAATCAGGCGCTGGCGGAACCGATGGACGCAGAACGCAAGCTGGCGTTTTGGCATCTGCTGCTGGCCTGCGGCTTTAAAGAGATAGAGGTCGCCTTTCCCGCCGCATCGCAAACCGATTTTCAATTTGTGCGCGATCTGATTGAGCAGCGCCGCATCCCCGAAGCGGTCACTATTCAGGTGCTGACGCAGGCGCGCGAAGCGCTTATCGCCCGTACCTTTGAGGCGCTGCAGGGTGCGCCGCGCGCTATTCTGCATCTCTATAACGCCACTGCGCCGCTGTTTCGCGAACGGGTATTCGGCCAGAGCCAGGCGGAGATCGTCGCGCTGGCCTGCGCGGGCGCGCGTCAGATCCGCGACGGCTGCGACGCCCGGCCTGAAACGCAATGGACGTTTGAATACTCCCCGGAAACCTTCTGTTTTACTGAACCGGAATTCGCGCTGGCGATCTGCGAGGCGGTTGCGGATATCTGGCAGCCCTGCGCCGCCCGTCCGATGATCGTCAATCTGCCCGCAACCGTAGAGGTCAATACCCCGAACGTTTATGCCGATCAGATTGAATATTTTTGCCGCCACTTCAGCCGCCGCGATGCCGTTTGTATTAGCGTGCATCCCCATAACGATCGCGGCACCGGCACCGCCTGCGCGGAGCTGGCGCTGCTGGCGGGCGCGGATCGCGTTGAAGGCTGCCTGTTCGGCAACGGCGAGCGCACCGGCAACGTCGATATCGTTACGCTGGCGCTGAATCTCTATAGCCAGGGGATCGCGCCTCATCTTGACTTCAGCGATATCAACAAGGTGACGGAGGTGGTGACGCGCTGCAACCAGCTGCCGGTGCATCCGCGTCATCCTTATGCGGGCGAGCTGGTGTTCACCGCCTTTTCCGGCTCGCATCAGGATGCGATCCGCAAAGGTTTCGCCCTGCGTCAGCAGCGGCAGGAGACAATCTGGCAGATCCCTTACCTGACGATCGATCCGGCCGATATCGGCTGCAGCTATGAGGCGGTGATCCGCGTCAACAGCCAGTCGGGCAAGAGCGGCGCCGCCTGGCTGCTGGAGCAAAATCATGGCCTGACGCTACCGCGCGCGCTGATGCAGGATTTCAGCCAGCGGGTACAGCAAGAGACGGACCGCCACGGCAAGGAGATGACGCAGCGCGCCATCTGGCGCTGCTTCTGCCTGCACTATGGCGTAGAGCAGGCGACGTTGACGCTGCTGGAGGCGGAAAGCCGAAGCGACGGCGATATGACCCGGCTTGAGGCGAGCCTGGGGATAAACGGCGGCATTCGTCGCCTGCGCGGCAGCGGTAACGGACTGCTGTCGGCGGCGGTGGATGCACTGCGTCGCGCGCTGGGGCTGAAGCTGACGATTGCGGATTACCACGAGCATACGCTGGGCAAACGCAGCGACAGCCGTTCGGTCGCCTACGTCTGCTGTTTGAACAGCCAGGGCGATCGCGCCTGGGGCGTCAGCATCGACAGCGATATTGCCCGCGCCTCCCTGCAGGCGCTGCTTAATGCGGCGACGGCCTCTCTGCCTGTGGAAAATAGGCAGCAGGCGCAACCCCCAGCAGGCGACGAAACATCGCGCTAAAGGCGCTGGGGCTGTCATAGCCGAGATCGAGCGCCACGCCCAGCACCGACTCGCCCTGCGCCAGCCGGGTCAGGGCGATGACCAGGCGCGCGCGACGCACCCAGTCGCTGAAATGCAGCCCTGTCTCCCGCTGAAAGTGGCGCGCAAGGGTGCGGCTAGAGAGGTTTAACCGCCGCGCCCCCTCCTCCAGCGTCCAGCGATCTCCCGGCGCCTGCTGGATAGCGCGGCAGAGCTTTTGCAGCCGCGCGCTCTGCGGCTCCGGCAGGTTGAACGGCAGCACGTCCAGACCGCGCAGCTCATCCAGAATCAATTCATAGATATGCTCGCTGCGGCTGCCGGGCGCGTAAATCTCCGGCAAGGGCAGCGCGCTGACGATCAGCTCGCGCAGCAGCGGCGATATCGGCACCACCTGACAGCTGGCAGGCAGGTCGGCGCGCGCCAGCGGATCGACGAATAAGGTACGCGCGGCGACGGGACCGGTAATCTGCAGCGCATGGCGGGTGTAGGCGGGCAGCCAGACGCCGCGGCCCGGCGGAACGATCCAACTGCCCTGCGCGGTATCGACGCGCACCACGCCGCTCAGCGTATGAATGAGCTGCGCGCAGCTGTGATGATGCCAGGGTTCGCTGTCGCCGTGCGCGTAGTCATGGGCGTAAGAGACCAGCGGACGAGAGGTGAAATCGAACGACAGCCGCGCCGTCACGATTATTCCTTCAGATAGCGATGGATCGACGCCAGATCTTGCTCGCCGTAGCCGGCGTCGACCGCCTGCTGCCAGAGTGCGGCGATCTGCTCCAGTGCGGGCAGTTTCGCGTCGCCCTTCGCTTCTAACGCCAGCTTCGCGTCTTTCAGCGCCCATACCAGGCTCATCTGCGGCGTGAAATCTTCACTGGCGATCATCGCGAGCTTCGCTTTGGCGTAAGGCGCCGCCAGCGGGCCGCCGTCCAGCACTTTCCAGAAGTCCTCGGTCGTAAAGCCAAACTCCTCTGCCAGGCGCGTGCTCTCCGCCAGGCTCTGCATCAGGCCGATCAGCCAGCTGTTGACCACCAGCTTCATGCGCGACGATTTGCCCGCCTCGCCCAGCCACTGCGTGCCTTTGCCAATCGCGGCGAAGACCGTTTCCGCTGCCTGCGCGCGCGTCCGATCGCCGCTGGCCATCACCAGGATCTGCGCATTCTCGGCCGGCGCTTTGGTGCCGGAAACCGGCGCGTCGATAAACGCCACGTCCGGGCGCTCGCTGGCGAACCAGCCGATCAGGGCGTCGGTTTTCTCGACGCCGATGGTGCCCATCTGCGCAAGGGTCGCGCCCTGTTTCAGCGCCTCTTTCACCTGATGCAGGGTGTTTTCCGTGGTGTCGCCGTCGGAGAGCATGGCGATAACCACGTCAGCGTCGCGTACCGCCTCTTCCGGGCTGTCGCTCAGCGTCAGGCCGGAAGCGACCAGATCTTCGCCGCGCGCCCGCGTGCGGTTCCAGCCATAGACGGTAAACCCCTTTTTCAGCAGGTTGGCGGCGAATGCGTGTCCCATGGCGCCTAAACCTAATACGGCGACGGCGGGTTGTTGACTCATACTGACTCCTCGGGTTGTCCGTAAACTAAGCATTTAACACTGAAGGGAAAGTCACGAAAAATCCAGACGGGAAAAACATTTTTCGACGCTGAATTTCGCATAAAACGACCTTATTATTTACGCTTTTCAAATAATCGTAAAAAGCCGTAACATACGCGCACAATGTTCCGTTTGGTTCATTTCATCTCTTAATGACGGTCTTTCATTCATGAAAATTGCATCACTGCGACAGGTCAGCGTGCTGCTGCCTGCTATGCTGCCGCTGCCGCTAATGGCGGCTGATGATACCGGCAGCGCGACCATGGTGGTCAGCGCCGCGCCGGCGCAAACCGGCCTCTCCGAACTCGATACGCCCGCCGCGGTCAGCGTGGTGAGCGGCGAGGATATGCGCCAGGCGGCGCCGCGCGTCAATCTGTCTGAAAACCTCGGCAGCGTGCCGGGCCTGCAAATCCAGAACCGCCAGAACTACGCGCAGGATCTGCAGCTCTCGGTGCGCGGGTTTGGTTCGCGCTCCACCTACGGCGTGCGCGGACTGCGCCTCTACGTCGACGGCATTCCCGCCACCATGCCCGACGGTCAGGGGCAAACCTCCAATATCGATATCGGCTCGATCGACCATATCGAGGTGCTGCGCGGCCCCTTTTCCGCGCTCTACGGCAATGCCTCGGGCGGCGTGATTAACGTCGATACCCAGACCGGCCAGCAGCCGACGACGCTGGAAGCAGGCAGCTGGTACGGCAGCTACGGCAGCTGGCGCAACAGCGTCAAGGCGAGCGGCGCGACCGGCGACGGCACCCAGGCGGGCGACGTCAACTACACTGTTTCCGCCTCGCGCTTTACCACGCACGGCTACCGCGACCACAGCGAGGCGCAGAAGAACCTCGGCAACGCGAAGCTGGGAGTGCGCATCGACGACGTCAGCACCCTGACGCTGCTGTTCAACAGCGTGCACATCGAGGCACAGGATCCCGGCGGTCTCACGCCGGATCAGTGGCGCGCCAACCCGCGCCAGGTGGTCAGCAACGTCACGCTCTACAACACGCGTAAAACGGTGGATCAGACCCAGGGCGGCCTGCACTATCAGCGCCAGATGGGCGAAAATGACGATCTCAGCGTGATGATGTACGCCGGGATCCGCGAAACCACCCAGTATCAGTCGATCCCGAAAAATGTGCAGCTCAGCCCGAAGCATCCTGGCGGCGTTATCGACCTGACGCGCCACTATCAGGGCATCGACACGCGCTGGACCCACCGCGACAGCCTGTTCAGCGTGCCGGTGACGCTGACCGGCGGCCTCGACTATGAAACCATGACCGAGCGCCGCAAGGGTTTCGAAAACTTCAGCGGCGACGACCTCGGCGTGAAGGGCAACATTCGCCGTAACGAACGCAACCTGATGTGGAACCTGGATCCTTACCTGCAGACCGCCTGGCAGCTCACCGAAAAATGGTCGCTGGACGCCGGACTGCGCTACAGCACGGTTAATTTCGACTCCAACGACAACTATATTACCGCCGCCAACGGCGACGACAGCGGCGACGCGCGCTACCACAAATGGCTGCCTGCCGCGTCGCTGAAGTACGCGATCGACAGCAGCTGGAACGCCTATCTTTCGGCGGGCCGCGGCTTTGAAACGCCGACCATCAATGAGCTCTCCTATCGCGGCGACGGCGAAACCGGCCTGAATACCGGCCTGAAACCGGCGACCAGCGACACGGTCGAGATGGGGACGAAAAAACGCATCGGCAACGGCCTGATCACCGCCGCGCTGTTCCAGACCGACACGCAAAACGAAATCGTCACCGATACCAGCCTCGGCGGCCGCACCACCTATAAAAACGCCGGGCAAACCCGCCGGCGCGGCCTGGAGCTGGGCGTGGATCAGCAGTTCGCCGCCGACTGGCGCGCGAAGGCGGCCTGGACGCTGCTCGACGCGCGCTATCGCAGCAACGCCTGCGGCGACGCGAACTGCGACGGCAACCGTATTCCCGGCATTGCGCGCAATATGCTCTACGCCAGTCTGGCCTACGCGCCGGAACAGGGCTTTTATGCGGGCGCGGAGATGCGCTATATGAGCGATATCGCCGCCGATGACGAGAACGATGTAAAGGCACCCGCCTATACTGTCGCGGCGCTTAACAGCGGCTACAAATGGCTAGTGCAGAACTGGACGCTCGATCTCTTCGGCCGCGTCGATAACCTTTTCGACCGCAACTACGTCGGCTCGGTGATCGTTAACGAAGGCAACGGACGCTACTTCGAACCGGCCCCAGGGCGCAATTACAGCGTCGGGCTGACGCTGAGTTACGCCTTTCAGTAAGCCCTGTCGCCCCGGCCAGAAACCGGGGCTTTTTTTTATGGCGCGCGCCGCGCCATCCAGTTGGCGATCCAGCGCGACAGGATCGGGCCGGTGAACATCACCACGATAAAGCGCCCGGTCTGCATCGCCATTACAAACGGCATATCGACGTTGCTCGACGCGGCGATAATCGCTACTGAATCGGCGCCGCCAGGACTGGTCGCCAGATAGGCAGTCAGCGGATCGATACCGGCAAACTTCACCAGCAGAAAAGCGAACAGCCCGCAGATGGCGATCAGCGTCAGCACCGACAGCAGCACGCGCGGCAAGGCGTGCGCCGCGTAGCGCAGAATATCGGCGCTGAAGCGCAGGCCGATGCCCCAGCCCACGAAGGCGTACGCCAGCGCCAGCAGCCACTTCGGCAGCGTGATAGCGACGCCGCCGATATCCTGCGCCAGCGAGGCGATAATCAGCGTCATCAGCATCGGACCGGCGGGAATGCGCAGCAGACGCGCCGCCAGCAGGCCAGCGGCGATGGTCAGCAGCGTCAAGAGAAAGGCGGTTGGGGCGAAAGGCGCGAAGAGATCGAGCGCCGGCGAGGCGGCGGGCGCGCTGCCCTCGTGGGTCCAGAAGCGCGTCACCAGGGTAGCGACCAGCGCCACCATCATCACGCGCAGATACTGCATAAAGGCGACGAGGCGCACGTCGGCGCCGAAACTCTCCGCCATCAGGGTCATGGCGGTCGCTGCGCCGGGCGACGAGCCCCAGATGGCGGTCGAGCCCGGCAGCACCCGGAAGCGCGCCAGCAGGCCGCCCAGCGCCAGGCTGGCGACGATCACCGCGCCGACGCACAGCACAAACAGCGGCCAGTCGTCCGCAATTTCATGAAATATCGAGGCGGGGATCGCCGCGGCAATCATCGCGCCGACCGTCGCCTGCGCGCCGTTAAACAGCTGCCGCGCGATTTTCAGCGCGCGGCCGGAGGCGGCGAAACCGATGGCGGCGAACATCGGGCCAAGCAGCAGCGCGGCCGGAATATGCAGCCACTCCAGCACCGCCACCAGCGCCGCCGAGCTGAGGATCAGCCCGGCCCAGCGCGTCAGGCCCGCCTGCGCCGTCGCCATGTTAGCGCGCGTCGACCAGCGCCAGCACCTGGGCGCTGGTGCCGGTTTCGCCAAGGCGCGGGAAGATTAGCTTAACGCTGTTGTTATGGGTGTCGAGATTGAGATCGGTCATGGCATCGGTGGCTAAGGTGACGTTGTAACCTAACTCATACGCCTGACGCGCGGTGGATTCGACGCCGATGCTGGTGGCGATGCCGCAGATCACCACCTGGGTGATGCCGCGCGCCTGCAGTTCGGCATGCAGACTGGTCTGGTGAAAGGCGCCCCAGGTTTTCTTGGTGACGGTGATATCGCCCGGCTGCGGCGTCATCTCCGGCACCAGCGTCGCCCAGTCGGCCGGCAGTTCGCCGCTGTGGCTGCCCTGCTCGTTACGGCCCGGCGCGCCGCCGGCGACATTCACCAGCACCACCGGCAGCTGTCGGGCGCGGAAACCCGCGGCGAGCTGCGCGCAGCGGTCGATCACCGGCTGCGGCTCATGCACCACCGGCAGGCGAACGATGCCGTGCTGCAGGTCGATGATAATCAGTGCGGTATGGGTATCAAGGGTAGTCAGAGCCATGGAAAGTCCTCTCAGGATGCGTTGTCGGCGAGTCGTTGCAGTAAGGGGATCGCGGCGAGCAGCAGCTGGCGCTCGTCGGGGCTGAGACGGGTGTCGATGGCGCGCACCAGCCAGTCGTCGCGCATTGCGCGGTTCGCGGCGATCAGCGCGCAGGCAGCCGGCGTCGGCGTGTAGCGGGTTTTGCGGCCGTCGTGCGGATCCGCTTCGCCCTGCACCATGCCCGCGGCCAGCAGACTGGCGACGGTGGCGCCCATCGACTGGGTGCGCACTCCTTCCGCAGCAGCCAGCTCGGTGATGGTCATCGCGCCGTCGCGTACCAGGTAACCCAGCACCGACACCTGCGACCAGGTAAGATCGCCCGGCGGCGCGGATTCGCGCAGCCGGCGGCTTAGCTTGCCCGTCAGCATGCGCAGCGCTGCGGCGGCTTCAGTGAGTTCGCTCATCGCCTTTCTCCTTACGTTAGCGCCAGTATAGAGATACGAAGGTAAACTGTGTAGTTTGCCTTCGTATCAATTTGTAAGGTCAGGACGCTGCAGGTAGTGGATCAGGCTGTGAAAGCGCAGCGGCGTGGCGAGCGGATTGCGATAGCTGTGGGCCACGTCAGCGGCGAACTGCAGCGCTTCACCCGTTTGCAGCCGACGCCAGACGCCACCCGTGCCGAGCAGCAGTTCGCCCTCAATCACCACCACCTGCTCGACGCAGCCTTGCTCGTGCGGCGAGGAGTCGCTCTGCGCGCCCGCCGCCAGTTCGACCGCCAGGAGATCGAAGCGCAGCCGCGCGTCGTAAGGCAGCAGCGGCCGCACCGTCATCTGCGCGTTGGGCTGGCTGAAGCGCGCGCTATCGCCGCTCTGCAGCCCGTTGCCCTGAATGAAAAACGAGAAAGGAACGTTAAAACCGGTGGCGATTTTCCACAGCGTCGCCACCGTCGGGCTGGATTCGCCGCGCTCGATCTGGCCGAGCATCGCTTTGCTGACGCCGGTGCGTTCCGCCGCCAGCGTCAGGCTCCAGCCGTTGGCCTGACGCAGCTGTTTCAGCGCCTCGCTAAGATGCTGATGCAGATTTTCCATGTGGTTCTCCTGAAATCATGGCGGCAGTGTAGCACTTGAGCGCTATAGCGCACACTGTTACCATGTGCGTTATAACGCACAGTGGAGGTTTTATGCAGCGCATAACGGCGCGATCCGCCTTTTCCTTTCCCATGCTGGTGTCGGGTTTCGTCGCGGTACTGGTCGGCTACAGCAGTTCCGCAGCCATTATTTTTCAGGCCGCGCAGGCCGCTGGCGCTTCGCCGATGCAGATCGGCGGCTGGCTGTCGATGCTGGGCATCGCGATGGGCCTCTGTTCGCTGGGCCTGTCGCTCTGGACGCGCATGCCGATCCTCTGCGCCTGGTCGACGCCCGGCGCGGCGCTGCTGGCCACCAGCCTGCACGGGCTCTCCATCAATGAGGCGATCGGGATATTTATCTTCGCCAACGCGCTGATCGTGCTGAGCGGCGTCACCGGCCTGTTTGCGCGCCTGATGAAGGTCATTCCGCCCGCGCTGGCCTCCGCCATGCTCGCCGGGATCCTGCTGCGCTTCGGGCTGGAAGCCTTTACCGGCTTGCAGAGCGACGTTGCGCTGTGCGGCGCGATGCTGCTCGCCTGGCTGCTGGCGCGCCGCTGGCTGGCGCGCTATGCCATTCTGGCCACCCTGGCGGTGGGCGTCGCGATGGCATTCGCCCGGCACGCGATCCATTTTCCGGCGCAGATGACGAGCTTCGCGCTGCCGCAGGGCATCATGCCGCACTTTAGCCTGACCGCGCTGCTCGGCGTCGGCCTGCCCTTTTTCCTTGTCACCATGGCGTCGCAAAACGCGCCGGGCGTCGCCACGCTGCAGGCGCACGGCTATCAGCCGCCGGTCTCCGCGCTGATGAGCTGGACCGGGCTGGTCGCCCTGCTGCTGTCGCCGTTCGGCGGCTTTTCCGTCTGCATCGCCGCCATCACCGCCGCCATCTGCATGGGCGACGAGGTCGATCCCGACCCGCGCCGCTGCTGGATGGCCGCCGCGCTGGCCGGGGTTTTTTATCTGCTGGCCGGGCTCTCGGGCGCGCTTATCGCCGCGCTGTTCGTGGCGCTGCCGTCGCCGCTGATCGCCACCCTCGCCGGCCTGGCGCTGCTGTCCACCTTCAGCGGCAGCCTGACGCGCGCGCTGGCGGAGCCGGGCACGCGCGACACCGCCGCCATCACCTTTCTGATTACCGCCTCTGGCCTCACGCTGTTCGGCATCGGCGCCGCGTTCTGGGGGCTGGTCGGCGGCCTCGCGGCGCATGCCGTGCTGACGCGTCGCGCGGCTTAACCAACTGGGCGCGCTGCGCATTTTTTATCGCAGCGCGCGAAAAACGCCCTTAATCACCGTTTTTTCCGGCGTTTGATTTGCCGTTGCTCCGCGTAAAATCACTCCAATCGCCGATATCACACGATTTTCTGCCTCACACTTCGACCGATAAGGGCCCAACAGGTGGCAAAAACTTTTCTGCGCAGCGGCAATCTTGACGCGGTGCTGGCGCTGGGTGAAAACGGCCAGCCGGTCTACGCATCCGCCCTGCAAATTCGTGAAACGCTGCGGCTGCGCCGTCAGACCGTGCTGGCAAACTGCCTGGCAATCCCTCAGCCCAACGCGCGCGGCGACCGCCTCGACTGGTACGCGCCCTTCAGCGGCAAGGTAAAATCCTGGCTGGGCGCCAGCGATTACGAGCGCCGTCTGGCGCTGGAACAGCTGACGGCGACGCAGCAGGAGATGCAGGATCTCAGCGCGCGCGCGCGCGAGGCCGACAATCCGGCGATGCGCCTGTTCGGCGCGCTGCTGGGCAAAGCGCTGCAGTTTCCCGATCAGCAGTATGTCTACCTGGTGGACGGCAAGCCGGTGATCACCTTCTGGGGCTTTGTCGACGCGCAGGCGCGCACGCACGACGACGCGCTCGCCTGCCTGCGCGATACACTGGAGGCGTCGCTGCCGCCGCTGCTGCCGGAACCGGCTATCGTCGAGCCGCAGCCGGCGATGGCGCAGATGCAGCCGACGATCGCTGAGCCCGAACCGCTGCCGGAACCCGTTGTCGAAGCACCTCAGGTCGTCGAGCCGCCCGCGGTTGCATCAGCAGCCCCGCCCGCGGTCGCGCCGGCCACACAGCGCCGCGCCTTTCGCCTCCTGTATCTTGCGCCGGTGGCGCTGGCCGTTGCCGGCGCCGCCGCTTTCTGGCTGCATCAGCCGACGCCGGTCGCCGCGCCGCAGCAGGCCGCGCCTGCCGCCGCTCCATCGGCCACCGCTGTCGCGCCGCCTGCCGCGCTGATCGCCGCGCAAAAGCTCGCCGCCACCCTGCCGCAGACGCCCGCCAGCGTCGCCGCGCCCGCCGAGACACCTGCGCCTTCCGCAACGCTGGCCGGCGTCGTGACGCCCGCTGTTCCCGCCGCGGGCGACGCGCTGAAAATGAGCGTGGAAGATGTCCGCACCGGCGCGATTAACGTCGTCGACGGCCGCTGGCGCGTGGTGATGCAGAACTCCCTGCCGGGCGGCGCGTCGCCGGTGCTGCACTATGAGCTCAGCGGCGGCAAAGGCAGCGCAACCGTCACCCAGGGCAATAACCTGCGCTGCAGCGCCGACGAGGTCACCGCCGCCATGCTCGGCAGCGGTCAGCTCTCGGTGCGTAGCCGCTATACTGCCAAATGCAGCGACGGCTCGCGCTACCGCATGCCGCAGCTGATGTGTAAGCCGGGAGACGGCGCCGCCGTGTGCGAAGCGCTGTTCAGCGACGATAAATCCTTCCCGATGACGATTAAGCGTGAGAGTAAGTAACCATGTTGGCTCCCCTGATCGATGACAAACAAAAAATCACGCTGATTGAAGAGAGCGGCGTACAGTTTCTGGATTTTGGCCTGCGCATCGCCGCAGGTCAGGCGCGCCGCCAGTTCGTGCGCCAGACGGCGAACGGCCCGCTGCTGCGCCTCAACGTCGACGGCAACAGCGGCAAGTTTCTGCTCTATCCGCAGGACGGCGGCGCGCCGGAAGTGGTGCGCCCGGAATCGGACGTGGCGCTGGCCGACTCGCTGGCGCTGCTGGCGGACTGCTGGCTGCCGCTGCCGATGCTGCGCTGCGCCAGCGGCCGCCGCTTTATCGGCGGCCCGGAGAACTGGGCGCGCCTGCGCCTCACCGCGCTGGCGCAGCCGGACGCGGCGGGCAATACCCATCGCGTAACCCTGGCGTTTGATACCCGCTGCGTGGCGCAGGAGGATGGCGGCGAACAGCTTGGCCTGACCGCCGCCGACGCGCAAAACGGCGTGACCTTCTCGCTTGCCTGGCACAACTATGAGCTGGGCGAGTTTCTCGATCATATCTGGGTCGACGGCTGGCTGCGCGAGGCGTTCAGCGACCGCGTCGGCGACCGCCGCGAGCAGGCGATCGCGCAGGCGCTGCGCGAGTTCGAATATCAGGCACACTACCTGAACCTGCTGGAGCTGCTCGGCGAGCAGCTCAACCTGAGCGATATTCACCTGCAGGCCGCTACCCAGCAGACGCCGGCGGTGAACGTCGACATCATTCTCGACGTCGGCAACTCGCACACCTGCGGCATTCTGGTGGAAGATCACCCCGAAGAGAGCAACGGCCTGAAGCAGACCTACGAATTGCAGCTGCGCGACCTCTCGCAGCCGCATCAGGTCTATAACGAACTGTTCGACAGCCGCCTGGAGTTCGCTGAAACCGACTTCGGCAAGGCGAGCTTTTCGCTGCAGAGCGGCCGCGAAAACGCCTTTATGTGGCCGTCGCTGACGCGCGTCGGCCGCGAAGCGAGCCGCCTGGCGCTGCAGCGCGCCGGCCTTGAGGGCAGCACCGGCATCTCCAGCCCGCGCCGCTATCTGTGGGACGAGGCGCGCTATCAGCCAGGCTGGCGCTTTAATCAGCCGCAGGGATCGAACGAGCCGCAGGCCAACGCCGCGCCCTTTACCTTTCTGCTGAACGACGAAGGCGAGCCGCTGCACGCGCTCGCCGACGACGATCGCCTGCCGGTCTTTTCCGCCCACTACAGCCGCAGCTCGCTGATGACCTTTATGCTGTGCGAACTGCTGGCGCAGGCGCTGATGCAGATGAACAGCGCCGCGCAGCGCCAGCGCATGCCGCAGAGCCACGCGCCGCGCCAGCTGCGCCACGTCATCCTTACCCTGCCGTCCGCGATGCCGAAGCCGGAGCGCGAAATTTTCCGCCGCCGCATGCAGCAGGCGATCGCGCTGGTGTGGAAAGCCGAGGGCTGGCACGCCGCCGACGAGCCGTTCGACGCCGCCGCGCCGCCGATCTGCCGCAAACCGGTGCCGGACGTGCAGATGGAGTGGGACGAAGCCACCTGCGGCCAGATGGTATGGCTGTTCAACGAAACGCAGGTCAACTTCGCCGGTCGCGCGCAGGATTTCTTTAGCAGCACCGCGCGCCCGGATCGTCCGCGCGAAGCAGATGAAGTGCCGGGCAAAAGCCTGCGCATCGCCTCGATCGATATCGGCGGCGGCACCACCGATCTGGCGATTACCCACTACCGTCTCGACGACGGCCAGGGCAATAACGTCAAAATCACTCCGCGCCTGCTGTTCCGCGAAGGCTTCAAAGTCGCGGGCGACGATATTCTGCTGGACGTGATCCAGCTCTGGATCCTGCCTGCGCTGCAGCAGAGCCTGCAGAAAGCGGGCCTGACGCTGGCCGAGCCGCTGCTGAACAAACTATTCGGCCACGACGGCCGCCTCGACGGCCAGGCGACGCTGCGCCAGCAGGCAACGCTGCAGCTGTTTATTCCGCTGGCGCAGGCGGTGCTGGAGCGCTACGAGAACTGGGATCCGCTGGAGAGCCACGCGGAGATCAACGCCCTGTTCGGCGAACTGGTGGAGAGCCGTCCGGCCGACGCGGTGCTCGCCTTTATCAACGGCGAAATCCAGCGCGCGCTGGGCGCCGACAGCGGTTTCGATCTGCTGGAAGTGCCGCTGATCGTCAGTCTCGCCCAGCTGCACGCCGAGTTTATGCAGCACCGCATGGCGATCATTCCGGCGCTGCGCTCGATGTGCGAGGTGGTGTCGCTCTATCAGTGCGACGTGCTGCTGCTCACCGGACGCCCGTCGCGCTTCCCCGGCATTCAGGCGCTGGTGCGCCATCTGCAGCCGCTGCCGGGCAGCCGCATTCTGTCGCTGGAGGGCTATCACACCAGCGACTGGTATCCGTTCAACAAACATGGCCGTATCGACAACCCGAAATCCACCGCGGCGGTCGGCGCGATGCTCTGCCTGCTGGCGCTGGATCTGCGCCTGAACAGCTTCTGGTTCCGCGCGGGCGATTTCGAGCCCTATTCGACTATCCGCTATCTGGGCGTGCTCGACGAAAACCAGGCGCTGACCGACGATAATCTCTGCTACAGCGATATCGATCTCGACGACCGGGGCTTCGCGCTGGACCGGAAAAGCAGCTTCCGCATTCGCGGCAACGTCTGCCTCGGTTTCCGCCAGCTCGATAACGATCGCTGGCCCGCGTCGCCGCTCTACAGCCTGACGCTGAACGACGCTCAGCTGGCGCGCAAGGTCGCCGGAGAGAGCGTGCTGCGCGTGAAGCTGGCGGTGGCGCCAGGCCCGACGCTGCCCGGCCCGGAGCGGCTGGTGCTGAGCGACGCGCGCCTTGACGACGGCACCCGCGTGCCGCTCGAGCAGCTGAGCCTGAAACTCAACACTCTCTCGCCGACGGGCAACGCCAATGCCCAGTACTGGATTGACAGCGGAAGCCTTTGCAAACGATGAGAACTGTAAAACCGCGCCAGCCGCAGACGCTGGCAAAACGACTTGGCCTGCTGCAGGAGGCGCTCAACGCCAGCCTGGGCTGGATCGCCGATCACCGCGACGCGTCGCCGCGCCTGGCGCTGGAGGCGGAAACCTTTACGCGCCAGCTGCGCCGCGCCCGCGCCCAGAGCGACGCGCTCGCCCAGCAGGTCGCCCGTCCGGTGACGCTGGCGCTGTTCGGCCAGTCGCAGGCGGGCAAAGCCTGGCTGCTGAGCGAAATGGTCGCCGATGCCCAGGGTCAGCTGCTGACGCGTCTGGGCGAAAAGAGCCTTAACGTCTTTCAGCAGATCAATCCCGGCAATCTCGACTTCGCCGCGGCGACCCGCTACTGCCATCAGCGCGAGCCGCTCTCCGGCGAATGGCCGGTAGAGCTGACGCTGCTGACCGAGGCGGAAATTTTACGTCTGGTGCTGAGCTGCCGCCATGCGGCGCCGCAGCCGGAAAGCGCCCAGCTCGACCAGCAGCTGCAGCGTCTGCAGCGCCAGCGCCTCAACGCGCCGGTCGGCGGGCTCGACAGCGACGCGCTGGTCACGCTCTGGGCCTGGAGCCGTCGTCACCGCTGTCACGAGCCGCGGCTCGACCGCCATTTCTGGCCGCAGGCGGTGGAGCTTGCGCCCGCGCTCAGCGTCGACGACCGGGTGCAGCTTTTCGCGCTGCTGTGGCCGACGCAGCCGGAGCTGAGCGAGGCGCTGCGCGCGCTGCTGCATCTGCGCCATCAGCTGCGCAGCGCCAGCCGCGTGCTCGCGCCGCTCAGCCTGCTGGCAGACGACGCGCTGCTGCCGAGCGAACAGCTGATCGCGCCCGCCAGCGAGCAGGATCAGCAGATGAAGGTGGAAGTTTGTCCGCTGAACGGCAACCGCATCGGCAAGCCGCAGCTGGCGCCGCTCGGCTGGCTGGCGCTGCTGACGCTGGAGCTGGTTATCCCCTTAAGCTCGACGCCGCGCACCGCCCTGTTCGACGACGCCGATATGCTCGATCTGCCCGCCCCCGGCGCGCCCGCCGATGCGGCGGCGCTGGAGGAGCGTCAGCGTCTGGCGCAGCAGGATCCATTGCGCGCCCGACTGCTGGAGCAGAAACGCGCCCTGCTGCCCGGCTTTTACGCCACGCGCCAGGGGGTCGATTTAATGCTGGTCTGCACCGCCGCCAGCCAGCGTCAGGATGTCGATGTCGCCAGCCGCGCGCTGCGCGAATGGCAGCTGCATCAGCCGCCGCGCGAAAACGGCGAAAAGCCGCGTCTGATTTGGGCAATCACCTCTTACGACGCGCGCCATCAGCAGATCAACGTCGATGAGGCGGTGCAGCGCCAGATTGGCCAGCCCGGCCAGCGCTGGGGCTCGATGCTGGCGCTCGATCGCGCCGGCGTCGATCGCATGGCGGAGTGGCTGCAGGAAGAGATGCAGCCCGACGCGCGCCGCGATCGGCTGCTGGCCGAGCTGCGCGCCCTGCAGCACAGCGTGCTGGAGCGTCGTCTGCTGCCCTGGATCGACGCCGAGGCGAGCGCCGAACAGGCCGCGCGCAGGCAGACCATCGCCGATACCCTGCTGAAATGTCTGCAGCACCGCACCGGCCTGCACGGCGAACTGCTGGAGCGGCTGCAGCCGCCGCGCGAAACGCTGCGTCAGCTCTGGCTCAGCCAGCATGACGCGCCGACCACGACCGCCGCGATCCGCGCCGAGGCCCCCGCGCAGCATTTCGGCGTCGGATTTGAATTCGATCTCTTTAGCGATACGCCGCTGGCCGAGCCTGCGACCGCGCAGCATCACGTCAGCGCCGCGGGACAGAGCTTCGCGCGCCAGGTGATGGCGCTGTGGCTCGATCATCTGCGCGAACTGCCGGAGAACCGCAGCCTGCTGACGCTGCTGAATGTAGATCGCGGCACGCTGGAGTGGCTGGTTGAAGAGCTGATCGTCGCCAGCTTCCGCCTCGATATGCTGACGTCGCTGGAGCAGGCGCTGCATGAGCCGGAAAACCCTTCCGTTACCCATGAGTCGCGCGCCGATCGTCAGGTTTCCCGCGCCATGACGGTGCTGGGGGATTTTGTCGCCTGGCTGGGCTTTTTACAGCGTGACGAAGCCGAACGCCCGCCGAGCCGCGTCAATCGCGGTCAGCCGATTTTCTCGCGTCCGCCCGCGCCGAGCGTTAATTTCTCTGCCGGACAGCGGCTGACGCGTCTCTCCGCCGCACCAGCCAACCATACCGCCTACTACATCTATGACTGGCTGGTTGGGCTGAATTCGGTGATTCTGGAGAACAACGGCTACGCCGGCGGACGCGACGTCTCGCCTGCCGCGCGCGCCGCGCTGGCCGCGATCCTCGCGCCGCTGCGCAGCTAATCCCGCTTCAGGCGCAGGTCGCCCTCCAGCGCCTGCGCCGCCTCTTCCAGCAGTGCCAGCACGGCGGCGAACTCGTCGCGTTTTTCCGCCTCCGCCGCGTGGCGCAGATGAATGCGCGCCGGCAGCGCCATGCCGCCGGTCAGCCAGTCCCACAGCGCGTCCAGATTATTGCCGAAGGCGAACGGACAATGGCTCTGCTGCGCCAGCGTCTGGTAGAGCGCGTCGCGATCCGCCAGGCGACGAAAGTCGAGCGTAATGGTCAGCATCTTCAGGGCACCTGCTTAAAGCTGCGATAGTGATCGGTGGTGATATAGACCAGACCGTCGGAGGAGTAGACCAGCCGATCCGCCTCGCGATGGCCGCAGCGATAGTTGACGTCCGCTTCATACCATAAGCGTCCGCTGCGCTGCGGCAGGCGCTTTTCGCGGTTGCCGAAGCGGTCGCCGCCTATCGCTTTACCGGGCAGCACTTCGCACAGATTGCCTTTGGCGGGATCCCAGCCGCGGCGGCGCGCGTCGTTTTTGCTGATGTAATAAGTCGGCAGCTGCTGATGCTGCAGCAGGTAACGCGCTACGGTGCGCGCATCGGTCAGCGAGCTGATGTCGCCGGATTCAGACGTGGGTGAAACATTCAGATGGGGTTTGAAACCGGCCCAGGCGGCCGCAAGCACGATGATCAGTGCAATCCAGAGTTTTTTCGACATGATGGCATCCCAGACAACAGGACGCTAATGATACCAGCTTTAGCAGGCAGATACAGCGCGGGCCAGCGAAGCTGGCCCTGCGGGGATCACTGCATGGCTTGCATCTGCGCCCCGTGGCGACGCCAGGCGCCTGGCGCAACGCCGTACTGGCGTTTAAAGCTGCGGTTGAAAGACTGCTGCGAGTCAAAGCCCAGCGAAATCGCGACGTTAAGGATCGGCTCATTGGTGGTGGTCAGCCGATCCGCGGATTTCTTCAGCTTCTTGATGCGGATGTACTCACCCAGCGGATAGCCGGTGTGCTCTTTAAACATACGCTGCAGGTGCCATTTAGAATAGCCTGCGCGCTCCGATACGGTGTCCAGATCCAGACGTGCTTCGATGTTGTTATCGATCCAGTCGATTAGATCGTGAATAAATGCGTCGCTCATCATCCCATTTTCTCCCGTCGCCGTTGCGAACAGTATCAGTATCAGTTGCAATTACACTTTAAGGGTGACTGACTTTGCCATTTAATGCAAGTTGGATTGATACATTAAATGCCGCACTCGCCGTAAGGACATTCTCCGGCCCCGCTCTGTCTCAGTCAAAACCGCACATAAAGTGTATCAGATATTCTTGCAGTTGCTGGATGCCCAAGCCTACACTCCTCGCGATTAATTGCAATCTTAAAAGTTGCAAATATTGGCCCGCCTTTGTGGGCTCTTTTTTAACGCTATGCGGAATAACAATAATGAACAGACAAACGAAGTGGGTTCGTCAGGGTTCAACCCTTCTGGGCGCGGTGCTGCTCAGCAGCATACTCAGCGGATGTGACAAAGGCGTGGCGCAAAACGCCCCGCCGCCGCCGCCTCAGGTCAGCGTCGCCGACGTGGTGATGAAGCCCGTCAGCCAGTGGGACAGTTTTAACGGTCGCATCGAAGCGGTGCAGAGCGTGCAGCTGCGCCCGCGCGTCTCCGGCTATATCGATGCGGTGAACTACCGCGAAGGCGACGAAGTGAAAAAAGGCCAGGTGCTGTTCACCATCGACGACCGCACCTACCGCGCCGCGCTGGAGCAGGCGAAGGCCGAACTGGCCCGCGCGCGCAGCCAGGCGGCGCTGGCGCGCAGCGAGTCGGCGCGCACCGAGAAGCTGATCGGCACCCTGGCGGTGTCGCGTGAGCAGTGGGAGCAGCGGCGCTCCGCCGCCAGCCAGGCGCAGGCGGACGTGCTCGCTGCCGAGGCGGCCGTGGATATGGCGCAGCTCAATCTTGACTTTACCCGCGTGACTGCGCCGATCGACGGACGCGCCAGCCGCGCCATGATCACTACCGGCAACCTGGTGACCGCCGGCGACAGCGCCAGCGTGCTCACTTCGCTGGTGTCGCAGGATCGCATGTACGTCTACTTCGACGTCGATGAAACCACCTTCCTGCACTATCAGGCGATGGCGCGTCAGGGCCAGCAGCGCGGCTCGCTGCCGGTCGAAATCGGCCTGGCGGGCGAAAGCGGCTATCCGCACCGCGGCATGGTCGACTTCACCGACAACCAGCTCACCGCCAGCACCGGCACCATCCGCATGCGCGCCCTGCTTGATAACCGGCAGCGTCAGTTTACGCCCGGCCTCTTCTCCCGCGTCCGCCTGCCGGGCAGCGCAGAGTTCCAGGCGCTGCTGATTGACGACAAGGCGGTGCTGACCGATCAGGATCGCAAATATGTCTATGTGGTGGATAAAGAAGGCAAAGCGCAGCGCCGCGACATTCAGCCCGGTGCGATGGCCGAGGGTTTGCGCATTGTGAAAAGCGGGCTGCAGTCGGGCGACCGCGTGATCGTCGACGGGCTGCAAAAAGTGTTTATGCCCGGAATGCCGGTAACGGCCCAGCAGGTCGCGATGCGCGCGGCTAACGCCAACTAACTGAGGCTACTGCCGCTATGGACTTTTCCCGCTTTTTTATCGACCGGCCGATATTCGCCGCCGTTTTGTCGATTTTGATTTTCGTTACCGGCCTGATCGCTATTCCGCTGCTGCCGATCAGCGAATACCCGGACGTGGTGCCGCCCAGCGTGCAGGTGCGCGCCGAATATCCTGGCGCTAACCCGAAGGTGATTGCCGACTCGGTGGCGACGCCGCTGGAAGAGGCGATCAACGGCGTTGAAAATATGATGTATATGAAATCGGTGGCCGGTTCCGACGGCGTGCTGGTGACCACCGTCACCTTCCGTCCCGGCACCGATCCCGATCAGGCGCAGGTGCAGGTGCAGAACCGCGTCGCCCAGGCGGAAGCGCGCCTGCCGGAGGATGTGCGCCGCCTCGGCATCACCACCCAGAAGATGTCGCCGACGCTGACGCTGGTGGTGCATATGTTCTCGCCGCACGGTAAGTACGACTCGCTCTACCTGCGCAACTACGCCACGCTGAAGGTGAAGGATGAGCTGGCGCGCCTGCCGGGCGTGGGCCAGATTCAGATCTTCGGCGCAGGCGAATATGCGATGCGCGTCTGGCTCGATCCCAACAAGGTGGCCGCGCGCGGCCTGACCGCCGCCGACGTGATCACGGCGATGCAGGAGCAAAACGTGCAGGTGTCGGCCGGCCAGCTCGGCGCTGAACCGCTGAAGAAGCAGTCCGACTTTCTGCTCTCTATCAACACTGCGGGCCGCCTCGAAAACGAGCAGCAGTTCGGCAATATCATCCTGAAAACCTCGGACGACGGCTCGCTGGTACGGCTGCGCGACGTGGCGCGCATTGAGATGGGCTCCGGCAGCTATGCGCTGCGCTCGCAGCTCAACAATAAGGACGCGGTCGGCATCGGTATTTTCCAGGCACCGGGCGCCAACGCCATCGATCTCTCCAACGCGGTGCGCGCCAAAATGGCCGAGCTGGCGACGCGCTTCCCGGACGACGTGCAGTGGGCCGCGCCTTACGACCCTACCGTATTCGTGCGCGACTCCATTAGCGCGGTGGTGCATACGCTGCTGGAAGCGGTCGCCCTGGTGGTGCTGGTAGTGATCCTGTTTCTGCAGACCTGGCGTGCCTCGATCATTCCGCTGCTGGCGGTGCCGGTTTCGGTGGTCGGGACCTTTAGCGTGCTCTACCTGCTCGGCTTCTCGCTCAATACCCTGAGCCTGTTCGGACTGGTGCTGGCGATCGGCATCGTGGTGGATGACGCCATCGTGGTGGTGGAGAACGTCGAGCGTAATATCGCGCTGGGCCTCTCGCCGCAGGCGGCGGCGCATCAGGCGATGCGCGAAGTTTCCGGGCCGATTGTTGCCATCGCGCTGGTGCTCTGCGCCGTGTTCGTGCCGATGGCGTTTCTCTCCGGCGTCACCGGCCAGTTCTATAAGCAGTTCGCGGTCACCATCGCCATCTCCACGGTGATCTCCGCCATCAACTCGCTGACGCTGTCGCCGGCGCTGGCGGCGAAGCTGCTGAAGGATCACCATGCGCCGAAAGATATCCCGACGCGCATTATCGATCGCCTGCTCGGCTGGCTGTTCCGACCGTTCAACCGCTTCTTTAACAGCAGCGCGCACGGCTACGAAGGGCTGGTCGGCAAAACGCTGCGTCGTCGCGGCGCGGTGTTCGGCGTCTACGTGCTGCTGCTGGCGGGCGCGGGCTTTATGTTCCACGCCGTGCCGGGCGGCTTTATCCCGACGCAGGATAAGCTCTACCTGATCGGCGGCGTGAAGATGCCGGAAGGCTCGTCGCTGGAGCGTACCGACGAGATGATCCGCAAGATGAGCGAAATCGGCATGAATACCGAAGGCGTGGCCTACTCCGTCGCCTTCCCCGGCCTGAATGCGCTGCAGTTCACCAACACGCCGAATACCGGCACGGTGTTCTTCGGCCTGAAGCCGTTCAGCGAACGCACCCACAGCGCGGCGGAGATTAACGCGGAAATCAACGCGAAGATCGCCCAGCTGCAGCAGGGCTTCGGCTTCTCGATTATGCCGCCGCCGATTCTGGGCCTCGGCCAGGGTTCGGGCTACTCGCTTTACGTGCAGGATCGCGCGGGGCTGGGCTACGGCGCGCTGCAGACGGCGATCAACACCCTTTCCGGCGCGGTAATGCAGACGCCGGGCATGCACTATCCCATCTCCTCTTATCAGGCGAACGTGCCGCAGCTCGACGTGCAGGTTGACCGCGATAAGGCCAAGGCGCAGGGGGTATCGCTGACCGATCTTTTCAGCACATTGCAGACCTATCTCGGCTCGTCGTACGTTAACGACTTCAACCGCTTCGGCCGCACCTGGCGCGTAATGGCGCAGGCGGACGGCGAGTTTCGCGACAGCGTGGAGGATATCGCTAACCTGCGCACCCGCAACGATCGCGGCGAGATGGTGCCTATCGGCAGCATGGTGCATATCACCACCACCTACGGGCCCGATCCGGTGATCCGCTATAACGGCTACCCGGCGGCGGACCTGATTGGCGACGCCGATCCGCGTATCCTCTCTTCCGCGCAGGCGATGACCCAGCTGGAGGCGATGTCCAGTCAGCTGCTGCCGAACGGCATGAATATCGAGTGGACCGATCTCAGCTATCAGCAGGCGACCCAGGGCAATACCGCCTTTATCGTCTTCCCGGTGGCGGTGCTGCTGGCGTTCCTGGTACTGGCCGCGCTCTATGAGAGCTGGACGCTGCCGCTGGCGGTGATCCTGATCGTGCCGGTGACCATGCTGTCGGCGCTGGTCGGCGTCTGGCTGACCGGCGGCGATAACAACGTCTTCGTGCAGGTCGGTCTGGTGGTGCTAATGGGGCTGGCATGTAAGAACGCCATTCTTATCGTGGAGTTCGCCCGCGAGCTCGAGATGCAGGGCAAAGGCATCGTGGAAGCGGCGCTGGAGGCGTGTCGTCTGCGTCTGCGTCCAATCGTGATGACCTCAATCGCCTTTATCGCCGGCACCGTGCCGCTGATTCTGGGCGAAGGCGCGGGTGCAGAAGTGCGCGGCGTCACCGGCATCACCGTGTTCGCCGGGATGCTGGGCGTTACCCTGTTCGGTCTGTTCCTGACGCCGGTGTTCTACGTCACGCTGCGTAAGCTGGTGACGCGCAAGGCGCCGAAAGAGGCGATGCAGACAGCGTAAAGAGTAAGGGCGGTCAGCGACCGCCCTTTCTTTTATTCAGATGACGGAAGCGGAATGTGAAATTTGCGTAACGCTACGCAATCCGGGCAGACAACGAATTGACAGGCAAAATCAGCCAGGTTAATTTTCCAGGAAGCAAAATCGTGAAGAATTAACGATCAACGCAAAAGCAACAAGGCTATGCTGGGAGGCTGTATGAACAGAGTAAGAGACGAATTTGACGGATTCTAAGCAGATGCAAAATAAATAAGGCGGGCAAGCAACCCGCCTTTTTCATGGATGAAAAATATGACTTCAAACCTGACTATCTGGCCATTTATCAGTAACGCCATCGTCCTGCTCGGCGTTATCGTCGCTACATGCGCCATCTTCTATAACGTGCGCACAGCCAAAAAAACAGAGACCGCAAAATTTTTATTCGAAAGCCGCCAGGATAAAGATTACACGGAATCGTTACACGTTCTTAAAAAAGTAAATCGTTCAGGTAAGTCTTTCCGTTCATATGTTTTTCCGCGAGAAGGTAAAACCATAACGGAAAAAGAGATGCTTGAGCGGCGCAAGTTACAATATATTTTAAATTTTTATGAGAGAGTCGCCGTCAGTATTCGTGAAGGGATATATGATGAGCGGATGATTAAGAGAACCTCTTTTACTACTGTTATTCAAGCCTGGGATATTGCGGAGCCCCTGATTAAGGCGATTAGAGAGCATATTCACTCAGACACGACGTATCAGGAATTTGAGTGGCTGGCCATGCGCTGGAAGCAGAATCCTTTACGGAGAAAATAGCGCGACAAGAAATTGCTTAACCATAAAAAAAGCCGCGTTTAGCGGCTTTTTTTGCACAGGTCTTCGATAGCATCCGGTTCCAGAACAGGCGCGCACTCGGTTTCGTTGCCTTTCTTCAGCTCTTCGAGCGCGTCGGCGACGGTGCGTTTTTCCAGCACGTCCAGCGAAGCCTGCTCGGCTTCATCGGCGATCGATTTGAAGTACCAGCAGAGATTGGCGCTGACCAGACAGCGAGGCGCGACGTCCGGACGCGACGCCCAGAGCTTTTTGTCCTCAATCACCGAGGTATAAATATCGCGCAGCGTGATTTCGCTGGCCGGACGCCCCAGATGAATCGAACCGGTTCGACCAAGCGTCGAAACGATAATGCCGTCGCGGGTGAGCGGAACCATCAGCTTACGGATGAAACTGGGATTCGCCTCAAGGCCGTATGCCAGAATGGCGCTGGTCGAGCGTTTACCCATTTGCTCCGCCATCGCTACGCTAAGAACCATTTGCAAAGCTGTCGGGAAGCGGTAATCAAGCATTTCATTATCCTGAGTTGCGGTGCATCTTATTGTTTTATTGCCGCGTAAGTGAACATTCAGTGAGCAATAAATATAACAAACACTGTTGCTTTTTAGAAGCAAGGCGACGGCGCCAGGGCACGTATTCATTAAAACCCGGCAGCCGACAGCACAAGCTGTTCAGCCCGCGCCGCGCCAGCCTCCGCCCTGCCCTTAAAGCGCCGCTGGCGGGGCCGACGGCAGCCGATTTTTCAGCAGCATCACCAGCGCCACGTTAAGCAGCGCCAGCGCGCAAAGCATCCACAGCGTAGCGGACGCGCCGAAGGTTTCAAACAGATATCCGCCCGCCAGAGGCGTCAGCGCCTGACCGATAAGCGCCGGACGCGCCATCCGGCCAACCACTACGGCATACGCCTCCGGTTTGACCATCGCCAGCGGTAAAGTTCCCCGCACGATGGCGCGCAGGCCATTTCCTGCACCGTAAAGCACCATGCTGAGCAGTGCAAGCTGCGGGAATAGCGCCAGCGACAGCAGGCCGAGCGCCACCAGGCCGACCGAGAAAAAGGCGGTCCAGATGGGATGGCCGCGTTTAAACAGAATATCGACGACGCGCGATCCCACCTGACACGGCCCCAGAATGGCGCTGAGCCCCAGCGCGGCAGCCAGCGTGTAGCCGCTCGCCTGCAGCAAAGCGATCAGCTGTACCGAGATTGCCGTCATGATCACCGAGGCGAGCGTAAAAATGGCGCAAAGCAGCCAGAACAGCGACGGCGCGATATCGCTCTGCGGCACAGGCGTTATCGCCGCTTTCGGCTTCAGGGCCGCCGCTTTATCCGGCAGCGCGTAAAAATAGGCGGGCAGCACCAGCAGCAGCAGCATCGCGGCGATAGCGAAACAGGCGCCGCGCCAGCCAAGCAGATGAATCAGCAACGCGGTGCCAGGCCACACCAGCGAGGTGCAAAAGCCGGAGATTAGCGTAATGCTGGTAATGGCGCTGCGCGCCTGGCTGCCGTAGCGCGTGCCCAACGTGGCGAACAGCGCGTCGTAGAGTCCCATCGCCATGCCGACGCCGATAACGACCCAGGCGGCAAGAAACAGCAGCAGCGAATGGCTTAAGCCCATTATCGCAAGCCCGATCGCCATCACCGCCCCGCTCAGCGCTAGCAGCATCCGGCCGCCGGTGCGCGCGATAATGCGTCCGCTCAATGGCGCCAGCAGGCCGGATACCAGAATGCCGAGCGACAGCGCGCCATAGACCCACTGCTGCGACCAGCCGGTTTCCACGACGATCGGGGCCGCCATTACCGCCATCAGATAAAACGAGCCGCCCCAGGAGAGTATCTGCACCAGCCCCAGCACCACTACCGCCAGCACGCCGGGTTTATTCCGTTGATTCACATCCGTCACCCTTTTGTACAGTAGCGGCTTTTATAACATGTTATGAGATAAGGAAAAAACCGAAACGGCGCCGCTCGCCCTGCTTTGCCTGTTTAGCCGTCAGGTCGCACGGTTTGATTGATTAGTATTATTAGTATGCTGTAACTAATAGTGCAGATTGCACGCAGCGACAATTTCTGTCAGATTAGGGTATGTTGTAACTATGGAGACCGCTGATGCGTTACGACCTGATTTCCGACCTGCATGACTGCGCTAACCGCCTCGAACAGTCGCTGGGCGAGTTGCGCGAGATGATTATGGCGCAGCCACTGCTGATCGCGCGGGTGTTCTCGCTGCCGCCGATTGAAAAAGGCCACGAGCATGACGCGGTGACCGAAATCGCCGTTGAGCAGCACCTGGGCGAAGCCGCGCGCGAGATGGCGCTGGCGCACTTCTGTCGGCTCTTTATGCAGCATCAGTCAGAAAAGCTGAGCACCAAAGCGGCCGTGCGCCTGCCCGGCGCGCTCTGCATTGAAGCCGAAGGCGAACGCGAAACCGCCCTTATCGACCAGATCGCGCAGGTGAATCAATACAAGGCGCGGCTGGAGCAGATTATCACGGTGGAATCGGGCCTGCCGAGCGAGGCGCGCTTTGAGTTCGTGCACCAGCATCTGCGCGGCCTGATTACCCTTAACGCCTATCGCACCATTACTCTGCTGCAGGCGCCGGACAGCCTGCGTTTCGGCTGGGCCAACAAGCACGTGATTAAAAACGTAAAGCGCGAGGAAATTATCGCGCAGCTGGAAAAGAGCCTCAGCGCGAACCGCGCGCAGGCGCCCTGGACGCGCGAGCAGTGGGCGGAAAAGGTGCAGGATGAGCTGGAGAGCGTGCGCGCCCTGCCCGCCACCGCGCGGCTGAAGATCAAGCGCCCGGTGAAGGTGCAGCCGATCGCGCGCGTCTGGCGCGCCGACGAGAAAAAACAGACGCAGCTCGCCTGTCCGTCGCCGATCGTCGTGCTGTGTCGCGACCGCAGCCAGGTGCCGGTGCTGGGCGAACTGCTGAACTACAACGCGGATAATGTGCAGCACCGCTATAAGCCGGCGGCGCAGCCGCTTAACCTGCTGATCCCGCGGCTGCACCTGTGGGTCGACTGCCCGATATAACGAAAAAAGGCCAGCAGCGCTGGCCTTTTATTACGACGGCGGATTACGCCTTCATGCTGCCGACCATCTCTTCCGGACGCACCCAGGCGTCAAACTCCTCTTCGGTAAGATAGCCCAGCTTCAGCGCCGAGCCTTTCAGCGTAAGCCCCTCTTTATGCGCCTTCTTCGCGATTTCGGCCGCTTTGTCGTAACCGATATGGGTATTCAGCGCGGTCACCAGCATCAGCGACTCATTGAGCAGCTGCGAAATGCGGTCGCGGTTCGGCTCGATGCCGACGGCGCAATGGTGGTTAAAGCTGTCCATGCCGTCAGCCAGCAGGCGCACCGACTGCAGGAAGTTGTGGATCACCATCGGCCGGAAGACGTTCAGCTCGAAGTTGCCCGACGCCCCGCCGATATTGATCGCCACGTCGTTGCCCATGACCTGGCAGCAGAGCATGGTCATCGCTTCGCACTGGGTCGGGTTGACCTTGCCCGGCATGATTGAGCTGCCCGGCTCGTTTTCCGGAATAGAGAGCTCGCCGATGCCGCAGCGCGGGCCTGACGCCAGCCAGCGCACGTCGTTGGCGATCTTCATCAGCGAGGCCGCCAGCCCTTTCAGCGCGCCGTGCGCGTGCACCAGCGCATCGGTGGTCGCCAGCGCCTCGAATTTATTCGGCGCGGTGACGAACGGCTGTCCGGTCAGCTCGGCCAGCGCTTTCGCTACGCGCACCGCATATTCCGGATGGGTATTCAGCCCGGTGCCGACGGCGGTGCCGCCCAGCGCCAGTTCGGCGACGTGAGGAATGCTCTGCTCGATGTGTCGAAGGTTATGCTCCAGCATCGCCACCCAGCCGGAGATCTCCTGGCCCAGGGTCAGCGGCGTCGCATCCTGCAGATGGGTGCGGCCGATCTTGACGATATCCTGAAAGGCGCTGGACTTCTCGCTCAGGGTTTTCTTCAGCGTTTCAATCTGCGGGATCAGTTTTTCGCGCAGCGCGATCACTGCCGCCACGTGCATTGCGGTCGGGAAGACGTCGTTAGAGCTCTGGCTTTTGTTAACGTCGTCGTTGGGGTGCACCAGCCGCGACATGCCGCGTTCGCCGCCGAGGATCTCGCTGGCGCGGTTGGCCAGCACCTCGTTCATGTTCATATTGGTCTGGGTACCGGAGCCGGTTTGCCAGATCGCCAGCGGGAATTCGCCGCTGTGTTGATCGGCCAGCACCTCGTCGGCAGCTTTAACAATGGCGTCCGCGCGTTCAGCCGGCAGCAGGCCGAGATCGCGGTTGACGGTGGCGGCAGCGCGCTTGGTCTGCGCCAGCGCATAGACCAGCTCGGTAGGCATTTTTTCTGTCGAGATACGGAAGTGTTCCAGCGAGCGCTGCGTTTGCGCGCCCCATAACTTGTCTGCGGGTACATCAATGGGCCCCATTGAATCTTTTTCAATGCGCGTGGCTGCCATGTCTACGTCTCCTTTAGCACAGGTTGTGGTGATTGGTCGCCCAGCGCGGGAAGAACACTGGACGCGCAGAATTCTTACATACAAGAATTTAACATTATGCGAGTCTGACGCGCTGTTTGCACTTCATATGTATTAACGGTGCCATTTTCTGCTTTAATAGGCGCAATAACTTCCCGTGATTAAAGGGTTAATTATGCAAAAAATGGTCAATTCGCTGCAAAATTACGCGTGGGGCAGCAGAACCGCCTTAACTGAACTCTACGGCATCGCCAATCCCAGCGGCGCGCCGATGGCGGAGTTGTGGATGGGCGCGCATCCTAAAAGTTCCTCACAGGTTGAGGTCAAGGGCGAGCGTCGTTCGCTGCGCGACGTGATCGACGCCGCGCCCGAGGAGATGCTGGGCTATGCGGTGGCGAAACGCTTTGGCGAACTGCCTTTCCTGTTTAAGGTGCTGTGCGCCGCTCAGCCGCTGTCGATTCAGGTTCATCCCAGCAAAAGCGCGGCGGAAGAGGGTTTCGCGCGCGAGAACGCTGCGGGCGTCCCGCTCAACGCGCCGGATCGCAACTATAAAGACGCCAACCATAAGCCGGAGCTGGTCTACGCGCTGACCCCTTTCCAGGCGATGAACGGCTTTCGCGAGCTGCCGGAGATCGCCTCGCTGCTGCAGCCGGTGGCGGGCGCGCATCCGCAGATCGCCCACTTTTTGCAGCATCCCGACAGCGATAATCTGGCGACGCTGTTCACCACTCTGCTGTCGCTGCAGGGGGAAGCGAAGTCTCTGGCGCTGGGCGTGCTGAAAGCCGCGCTCAACGCGCGCGACGGCCAGCCGTGGGAAACCATTAAGGCGATCGCGGCGGATTACCCGGACGACAGCGGGCTGTTTTCGCCGCTGCTGCTGAACGTGATTACGCTGCAGCCGGGCGAAGCGATGTTTCTTTACGCCGAGACGCCGCACGCCTACCTCAACGGCGTGGCGCTGGAGGTGATGGCCAACTCCGATAACGTGCTGCGCGCCGGCCTGACGCCGAAATATATCGATATTCCCGAGCTGCTCGCCAACGTCAAGTTTCAGTCAAAACCGGCGTCGCAGCTGCTGACCCAGCCGCAACAGCAGGATCGCGCCCTGAACTTCCCCATTCCGGTGGAGGATTTCGCTTTCGCCATTCACGCGCTGGACAGCGAACCGCAGATCCTCTCGCAGGAGAGCGCGGCAATCCTGTTTTGCATTGAAGGCGAGGCGACGCTGACCCTGGGCCAGCAGCAGCTGACGCTGCGTCCGGGAGAATCCTGCTTTGTTCCTGCCAGCGACGGCGCGCTGAAAGCCACCGGAAGCGGCCGCCTGGCGCGCGTTTTTAACGCATTGCGCTGATTCGGCTGACGGAACTGGCCCTAACTGCTATTATTTCAATCTATTAGCGAAAAACGCCCGCGGGCGTTTTTCTTCCCTCGCCGGACGTCGGACAGCGGCGTAAGCGGACACAAGGATAAGGACGACTCAGCAATGAAAAAGACCAACGTTGCCGTAGGTGTGATTATCGCCCTGGGCGTAATCTGGACCGGCGCGGCATGGTTTACCGGTAAGCAGCTGGAAAGCCATATGGATGAACTGGTGCAGAACGCCAATACGCAGCTTAACGCTCTGGCGCCCAACAGCCGCCTCAAGCTCAGCTATCAGGATTACCAGCGCGGCGTATTCAGCAGCACCGCGAAACTGGTGCTGCAGGCCAACTCCCAGACAGAAGATAACGCTTTCCTGAAGCCCGGCCAGAGCATCGTCTTTAACGAAACCATCGATCACGGCCCCTTCCCGTTCGCCCAGCTGCGTCGCTTTACGCTGATCCCGAGCATGGCGTCGGTGCACACCGAGCTGGAAAATACCGATGCACTGAAAAATCTGTTCGCCCTGACCGACAATAAATCGCCGGCGAATGCGGATACCCGCATCGGCTATAGCGGCGCGACCGATACCGCTCTGCACTTTTTGCCGGTTAATTATCAAAATGCGCAAACCGGCCAGCGCGTGGCGACCAACGGCGGCACGCTGAACGTCAGCGCAGACAGCAAAGGCGATAAAGTCTCGGTAGACAGCGATATCGACAGCATCGCCATCACCAGCAAAAACGAGATGGGCATGCCGGTGCTGTTTACCGCTAACGGCGTGAAGGTAAGCGGCAATACGCACCTGACGCCGGAAGGCGTGCGCATCGGCGATCAGAAAGTCGAGCTGGAGAAATTCAACGCCAGCGTCAACGGCAAGGATGCGCTGACGCTGCAGAAGCTCAACGGCACCTCGTCGTTTGATAACAAAGCGGGCAAAATCAGCGGCAATATCGACTATCGCGTCGATAACGTGCACCTGCAGAACAACGATTTTGGCGAAGCGAAGCTGAGCATGAAGCTGGCGCAGTTCGACGCCCAGGCGGTGAAAGCCTTCTCCGACAACTACCATGCGCAGATGCAGGACCTGCTGAATCAGCCGGGCCTCGCCAACGATCCGATTCGCTACCAGGCTGGCGTCAACACTATTCTGATGAATAACCTGCCGACGCTGCTGAAAGGCGCGCCGATGGTCAGCATCGCGCCGCTGAGCTGGAAAAACGAGAAAGGCGAAAGCACCTTTAACCTCACCGCTAACTTCAACGATCCCGCTACCGTGACCGGACAGCCGCAAAATCTCTCCGGCATGGTGGATCGCGTGCTGAAGAGCTTATCGGCCAAGCTGGTGATCAATATGCCGATGGCGACCGAAGTGATGCGCAACGTCGGCCTGGCCGAGGGTTATACCGGCGACGACGCGCAGAAGCTGGCGGATCAGCAGGTGAAAGGCCTGGCGGCGATGGGCCAGATGTTCCGTCTGACCCAGCAGCAGGATAACAATATCGTCACCAGCCTGCAGTACAACGGCGGCCAGGTGAACATGAACGGCGACACCATGACGCTGGAGCAGTTTATGTCCCGCTATATGCTCGGCCTGCCCACCAGCGAAGGCATGCCGCAGTAAGCAACCCCGCCTCGCGATGAAGAAGCTGGTCACCTTGCGTGACCAGCCTTTCCGCCTTCTGCATTTCCCTGCACTGATAATCTTACGCCTCGTTACGCGCGGTTTTCGCCGCAGGCAGCGGCGCGCCCGTAAGCTGCTCCTCCAGTTTCTCCAGCGTGACGCCACGGGTTTCGGGCACTTTTTTTACCACGAACAGAAAACCTACGGCACAGATCAGACCATAGAGTAGAAAACTGCCTGCTGCGCCCAGTCCGGCGTTGAGCAGCGGAAAGGTGTAGGTCAGGATAAAGCAGGCGATCCAGAGCGCCAGGGTGCCCACCGACATCGCCAGCCCGCGCACCCGGTTCGGGAAGATTTCCGCCAGCAGCACCCAGGTGACCGGCGCAAGCGTGAGCGCATAGATGGCGATAGCGGCCAGCACCAGAATCAGCACCGGCCATCCCAGCATGCCCAGCATATAGGCGGCGGCGATAAGGCCGTAACAGAGCGTTAAGCCGCCCGCGCCCAGCAGCATCAGCCTGCGTCGGCCCAGGCGATCCACCAGCGGCAGCGCGAGCAGCGTCGCCAGCAGATTGATCAGGCCGGTAGCGACAATCGATTTCAACGTCCCGTTAATATCGAAGCCTGCGGAGGCGAAAATCTCCTGCGCATAGTTGAAAATGACGTTGATGCCGCACCACTGCTGGAACACCGCCAGTACGATGCCGATCGCCATCACCGGCGCGATACGGGGTTCGAAAAGCGTGCCGAGGGAAGCGCGCTTCGCGGTTTTATCTTTTTCAACCGCCAGCGAAATTTCCGTCAGGGTTTGCTGCGCATAGGGCTCGGGGCCGATTTTTCGCAGCATGGCACGGGCGCGTTCTTTTTTGCCCGCCATCACCAGCCAGCGCGGCGATTCGGGCACAAAAAACATCAGCACCAGGAAGAGCGTCGAGGGGATCGCGGCGGAGGCGAACATCCAGCGCCAGCCATATTCGCCGTTCCAGCTTTGACGCAGCGTCTCCTGGGTAGCCTCACTGGCGACCGGCTCGGCGATCAGCAGGTTCACCAGCTGTGCCGCCAACACCCCGATGACAATCGTCAGCTGATTAACCGCAACGAACTTGCCGCGCTTGTCTGCCGGGCTGATCTCCGCAATATACATAGGGCTGAGCGCCGAGGCGATGCCGATGCCGACGCCGCCCAGAATGCGGCACCAGACAAAGAGTTCGAAACTGGTAGCCAGCGCGGTGCCGATCGAGGTGGTAACGAAGAGTAGCGCAGCGATCATCAGCGGGATTTTGCGGCCGAACCGGTCCGCTGACCAGCCAGAAACCACGGCGCCGGCCACGCAGCCGACCAGCGCCGAGCTCATCGCCCAGCCTGAGGTGGCCGGGTCGGTAATGCCGAACCAGGCTTCATAGAAGGGTTTGGCGCCGCCGATTACCACCCAGTCATAGCCGAAGAGCAAGCCGCCGCACGCCGCCACGAGGCAGATTCCCCACACATAACGCATAAAGAGCTGTTGTTGTTGTTTCACGTCGCTACTCCGCAGGAGGGTCAAGGTGCGGCTATATGACCACCCTTCACGCAGAGTGAAAGTTCAGAGGCTCACAGATTTTAGTTAAAGGAGTTTACTAAGTCAGCCGGTCGCGGTGTTTTCAACGTAGAGGTATCCGATGCCCAGCAGCTGGCTTCCTCGATCCAACTGGCCGAAATGGATATTGGTCGCCCTGTTTTTCACGCTGTCGCGCGGATCGAAAGGATTGAAATCGATCTGCCGCACAATGGTTTGCCGCCAGCTTTCGCCGAAGGCGCAACTGCGGCCGTAGAGCCATATCTGATTAATATTCAGCGTATTAAGGAAATTATACAAGCTCATACCGATCGCTTCGGCCGCCTGATTTACCCAGTGGATAATCCAGGCGTCACCGCGCTGCCAGAGCGCGAAGAGTTCGCGATTCGTCAGCGGCGCCGCGCTGTCGATAGCGCGGGCCGCCTGTTTCATGGCGCTCAGCGACGCCACCGTTTCCAGACAGCCCCGACGACCGCAGCTGCAGCGCCTGCCCTGCGGATCGACGATGGTGTGGCCGATCTGCCCGCTGCCATAGAGGTTGCCGCGAAAGATCTCGCCGTTGATGACGAAAGAGGAGCCGATGCCGTAGTCGACGTTGATGACGCAGAACTCGCTCTGCTGATTGCGGTTCAGCCACTTTTCCGCCAGCGCCAGCATGATGCAGTCATTGTCTACTCTGACCTCGATGCCCAGACGCTCTTCCAGCAAATATTTCAGCTCGACCGGCGCCTTCCAGGCAGCCTGCGGCATATGCTGCGAGACGCCGGTGACGGGATCGACCTGGCCATGCACCGCCAGCGCCAGATTGATTTTTTTCTTTGGCCACTGCTGGCAAACCTGCCGCCACAACGCTTCTGTCTCCTTCAACAGCGCGTCGGGGGTCGCGGCGTCGATCGCCCGCTGCTGACACTCCCCCTGCGCGACCAGCTGCGCATCCGCCAGCTGATATTCGATACGCGTCGGCGTAATGCACATGCAGAGCGTCCAGGGGCCGGTGGAGGGCAGTTGATAGCTGCCGCCGTTGACGCCGCGATGGCTCAGCGCCACGTCGGAATGAACGATTTTCCCCTCGTCGATAAGCTCGTTCAGGATTTTGGTGGTGGCCGGGATGGTTAGCCCGCTTAGCTGCGCCAGCTGCGATTTGCTGACCTGTTTATGCCGCCACATCAGGGTCATAAACAGCGTTTTATTGTGTTTGCGCACCTGAAAGTTGTTTAAGCCGATCTGCTTCATTGCGTTTGAGCCCCATAAGGTGAGAAATGCAGTATCGCTTATGTTAGTAAACAGCGTTAACTAACTTCTGTGACGCCTCCTCCAGCCTCCGTTATCCGCTTGTTTTAGAGTGCGGCTTCATTAAGCCCGGAGGAGAAACCATGGCATTTGCTCTTCGCGACCCGCATCAGCTGGCGGCAGAACTCACCACCACGCAGGTGCCCTGTCATGCGCTGGCCGTCTGGAGTCTGGGACAGGCCGGCATGATTATTAAAAATCACGCCGGCGATCTGGTGGCGATCGATCCCTACTTAAGCGACGCCATCGAACGGCGACATCCCGACACGGAGTTCGTGCGCCGCTTCCCGCCGGTATTGCCCCCTGAGGCGCTGGCGGTGTGCGACGCGGTGTTGATTACCCATTTTCACGATGACCATCTCGATCTGGCGACGCTTGAGCCGCTGGCGGAGAAGGCGCCGCAGCTGCCGATCTGGATCCCGGCGCCGGACGGCCGACTTTTGCAGGCGGAAAATCGTCGCCTCGGCGGTCAGGTGCGGCTGGCGAAAACCGGCAGCCTGATTGAGGCGGGCGAGTTTCAAATTTTGCCGGTGGCCGCGGCGCACAGCGACTACGAACGCGATGACGAGGGCAACGACCGTTATTTAGGCTATTACCTCCGCTGCGGCGCGCTCAGCCTGTGGCACAGCGGCGATACCCTGGTGACCGAGGCGCTGCAGAGCCAGATGGCGCAGCTCAGGCCGCACATTTGCGTGCTGCCCATCAACGGCGGCGATGTTGCCCGCGGCCGACGCGGCATTATGCCGAATATGAGTTTTCGCGATGCGGCGGATCTGCACCACGCCATCGGCGGCGATCTGCTGCTGCCCTGTCATTACGATCTCTTTAGCTGCAACAGCGACAACCCCGCCTGGTTTGTCGATGACCTGCTGACCCGCTATCCCGGCAAGAAATTTCATTTGCTGATGCCAGGCGAGCGCTTCCTCTATCTCGCCTGAAACCACACCCTACTCATGGAATCACCTGCTATGACAAAAATAACATCTGCGGTGCCCTCGCCTTTGCTGCGCCGCCTCGGCATCCCGCCGGCGCTCGCCTGGGGCTATATTGCGGTGCTGCTTTTTATGATCGGCGACGGCGTGGAATCTAACTATCTGGCGCCCTACCTGAGCCACCACGGCTTTACCCTCGATATCGCCGCCGCGGTGATCGCCTTTTATGGCGTAACGGTCACGCTGGGCTCCTGGCTGGCCGGTTCGCTTTCGACCCTGATTGGGCCGCGTCGGGTCATGCTGCTTGGCGGCGTGATTTGGGTGGTGTTTGAGCTGCTGTTTCTCGCCTTTGCGCTGCCTGCGCAAAGCGTGGTGGGCATCGCGCTGACCTACGGCCTGCGCGGCATCGCCTACCCGATGTTCGCCTATGCGTTTCTGGTCTGGATCCAGTCCGCCGCGCCGCTGGAGATGCGCGGTTCCGCTACCGGCTGGTTCTGGCTTGCCTTTACCGGCGGTCTGCCGACGCTCGGTTCGCTGGTGGCGATTTTTTCCATCAGGGTGATCGGTGAATACGCGACCTTCTGGCTCTCGCTGGTGCTAGTGGCGTCAGGCATCGTGGTGATGCTGGTCGCCGTTAAAGAGCGCACCGGCTATGGCCCGCTGCTGGATGAGGATCAGCGTCGTCAGGGCGTCTGGCGAACGCTGATGGGCGGCATCGATATTCTCTGGCGCGAACCGCGCATCGCCGCCGCCGCGGTAGTGCGCATTATCAATACCACGCCCTATTTTGGCTTTTTTATCTTTCTGCCGGGCTTCTTTACCGAGCGCATCGGCTTCTCGCAAACGGAATATCTCAGCCTGATCACCATCATGGGTCTGGTTGGCATGAGCTTTAATCCTGTCGTCGGCAAACTGAGCGACCGCATCGGCTGGCGTAAGGTGCTGACCTTCTTCGGCGGCCTGGGCTCCTGCATCTCGATGCTGCTGATGTACTTCGTGCCGCAGTGGAGCGGCGGCAGCTTCGCGCTCAGCGTGCTCTTCGCCTGCCTGTACGGCATCACGCTGTGCGGCTACGTGCCCGCCGCCGCGCTCTTCTCCTCGCTGTGCGAAAAGAAAGACAAAGGCAACGCCATGGCGATTTACTGTTTCGCCGCCGGGCTCTCCACCTTCTTTGGCCCCGCACTCTATAGCGGCCTGAACGCCCTGTTCGGCACCGAAGGCGTCATCTGGTGCTACGCGCTGCTTTATCTCATCAGCGCGGTCACCTCCTGGTGTTTTTTACTCACTCCGCTCGACCCAGGCGAGCAGAACAACCCCGCCGCCAGGCGGCTACGCAAGCTGAACTCGGCGCTTACGGAATAAAGGTAACAAGATGAAAGGTTTTGACTACATCGTGGTAGGCGGCGGCAGCGCAGGCTGTATCGTGGCGGCGCGCCTGGTAAAAGAGAGCAACGCCCGGGTGCTGCTGTTAGAGGCCGGCAGCGGCGACTATCATCCGGTGCTGAAGATGCCGGCAGGCTATATGAAATATCTCGCCAGCGATAAATACCTGACTATGCATCAGACCCAGCCGCAGCCGCAGCTCGACGGGCGCGGCGTCATCGTGCCGCAGGCAAAAGTGTTAGGCGGCGGTTCGACGGTGAATGCCATGGTCTATATGCGCGGACACCGGCAGGACTACGCGGAGTGGAACCGCGCGCTGCGCCATACCGGCGTCGACTGGTCCTGGGAAGCGCTGCTGCCCCACTTCACCGCCATTGAAGACAACGACCATCTCGGCGCGCCCGATCACGGCGTCGGCGGCCCGCTGAAAGTATCGCATCTCGGCCATTTCAGTCCGCTCAGCCGGGCCTGGGTGAAAACGATGCAGGCGCTGGGCATCCCCTATACGCCCGACTTCAACACCGGCGACCCGTTCGGCGTCGGCTTTATGCAGCACACCATCGACTGGCGCACCCGCAAGCGCTGCAGCGTGGTCGACGCGTTTATCGCGCCGCTGCGCGACGACAGCCGTCTGGTGATTGAAACCGAGGCGCAGGTTGAGGAGATTCTGTTCGAGGGAACGGAGGCCAGAGGCGTACGCTACCGGCGTCACGGCGTCACCCACCATGCCGAGGCGAGCAAAGAGACGATTCTGGCGGCGGGCGCCTATCAGACGCCGAAGCTGCTGATGCTGTCGGGCGTCGGGCCGCAGGATCACCTGGCGGAACGGGGTATTGCCCTGCGTCACCACCTGCCCGGCGTCGGCCGCAACCTGCAGGATCATTATGAGGTGCCGGTAGTGGCCACCACGCGCGGCGCCTTCGGCTATTACGGTCAGGATCGCGGCTGGCCGATGATCAAAGCGGGCATCGAGTATCTGCTGTTTAAAACCGGCCCGGTAACGACCACCGGCGTGGAAACCTGCGCCTTTTTCGATCCGCTCGATTTTAGCGCGACGCCGACCATCCAGATGTTCTGCGTGCCGACCGTTTATCTCGATCGCGACGTCATGGGCCGGGATCCTGGCCATGGCGTGACGATCAACTCGCTGCTTCTGCGGCCGAAAGCGACCGGCCGCGTCACGCTGCGCGACGCGCATCCCGCCTCCCTGCCGGTTATCGATACGCAAATCTTCGGTCATCCCGACGATCTGGCGCGCACGCTGGCCGGCTTTCATTTTGCGCGCGGCATGATAGCGGCATCGCCGATCGCCGACATGATCGAGCAGGAAATATTTCCCGGTGCCGAGGTCACAGGCGATGAGGCGATCGCCGCGCACTGCAAACGCATGGTGAAAACGGGCTACCATCCGGTCGGCACCTGCCGCATGGGCCACGAACAGGATCCCATGGCCGTGGTGACTGCTGACTTGCGGGTGCGGGGCTTAGGGAAACTTCGGGTGGTGGATGCCTCGGTGATGCCGAATATCATTAGCGGCAACACCAATGCGGCCGTTATGGCGGTGGCTCACCGCGCCGCCGACCTGATTGCGGGGCGCGAACGCGTCGTTGAAGAGACGCGCTGCGTGGAGGTATTGTCATGAGCGAAAGGCTACATACCCTGCAGCGCGCCCTTGCCGAATGGCGGCTGGATGCGCTGCTGCTCACCCGGCGGGACAACATCGCCTGGCTCACCCAGGGCGCCAGCTATTACGTGGTGGAGCGGGCAGAGACCGGCGTCGCCAGCCTGCTGATCTTCCCCGACCGGGTACGGCTGCTGGCGCCGGATAACGAAATGCCCCGCATTCTGGCGGAAGAGCCGCTGCCGTTCGCCTGCGAAATCAGCCGCTATCCCTGGTATGGGTCGCTGGAAATGGCGCTGGCCTCTTGCCGGCCGTCGCGGCTGGGCAGCGACGCGCCGCTCGCCTCGACGGTGAACATGGAATCTCAGCTTCCCCGGCTGCGCCAGGGATTGAATGAGGATGAAAAACAGCGCTTCCGCCAGCTGGGCCGGGAAGCCGCCTGCATCGTCGAAGAGGTGGCGCGCACGCTTTGTCCAGGCATCAGCGAGCGCGAGGTCGAAGCGACGATCGTCGGACGCTGCCTGGCGCGCGGCATTCGCCCGGTCTGTACCCTGGTGGCGGCTGACGAGCGCATCGCTCTGTATAAACATCCTGTGCCAGGCACGAAACGGCTGGCCAGAAAGATGCTGATCACCCTGGGCGCGGAGCGACTGGGCCTTAACGTCAGCCTGACCCGAATGGTGCATCTCGGCGAACCTGATGAGGCGCTGAAGCAGCGTATCGGCACCCTTGCCGGCATCCATGCCGAAATGCTTCAGGCTATCGCGATTAATCGGCGCTGGCAGGATTTCTTTGCGCAGATCCAACAGGCCTACCGACGCCACGGCTGGCCGGAGAGCTGGCGCGAGCACCATCAGGGCGGTCCGGCAGGCTACGGCTGCCGCGACTGGATTGTCACGCCGGACACCGCAGGCGCCATTGCGGCCGATACCGCGCATGCCTGGAATCCTACGCTGAGCGGCGTCAAGAGCGAAGATACGCTGCTGGTCACTGAAGAAGGCGTCGAATGGCTGACCCGCAGCGGCGACTGGCCCTTGATCGAGGTGTCCCGCGACGGCCAGCGCTGGCAGCTTGCCGACTGGCTGATTTTACCGTTGTCATCATAAGGAAGCGAAAATGTCAGAACGTTTAAAACAGAAGACCGCCGTCGTCACGGGCGCGGGCAGCGGCATCGGCAGCGCCATCGCCTCGCTCTTCGCCCGGCAAGGCGCGCGCGTCGCGCTGCTTGATTTGACGACGGAAACGACGGAGCCGCTGGCGGCGCAGCTGCAGCAGCAGACGGGCCAGCCGTGCATCGCCTGCGTGGCGGATGTGACGCAGCCGGAGCAAGTTGCGGCGGGCGTCCGCCAGGTTGAGGACGCCTTCGGCCATATCGATATCCTGATCAACTGCGCGGGCGTAAATGTCTTTCGCGACGCGCTCGCCCTGACGGACGACGAGTGGCAGCGCTGTATCAATGTCAATTTACAGGGACCCTACAACCTGATACGCAGCGTGCTGCCCGGCATGCTAAAGCGCCAGTACGGCAATATCGTCAACGTTGCGTCGGTGCACGGACATAAAATCATTCCCGGCGCCTTTCCCTATCCGGTGGCGAAACATGGCCTGATCGGCCTGACCCGCTCACTGGGCGTGGAGTACGCCAGCCAGGGCATTCGCATTAACAGCATTTCGCCCGGGCTGATCATGACGCCTGCGGCGGAAGCCTGGCTGGCCAGTTGCCCTGATCCGGCGGCGGAACGACAAAGGCAGCAAAATCTGCTGCCCTGCAAAAGGATCGGCGAACCGGACGAGGTCGCCTACACCGCGCTGTTTTTAGCCTCTGACGAAGCGCGTTTTATCAATGCGACCGACATTGTGATCGACGGCGGCCGTAGCCAGGTCTATCACGATTAAAGGCGCTGGCGCGCTTATCGCACTCTGTCGCCGCCGATAAGGCTCGGCGTCAAAATCATATGCTGGCTGGCGGTCTCAGGCGCGCTAAACCGCAGCAGGATGCGCGCCGCCGCGGCGCGGCCCATCTCCCGCGCCGGACTGCAGATAAAGGTGAGCGGCGGATCGCTCAGGTTCGCCTGCGGTTCGTCGCTGAAGCCCACCAGCGCCATCTGCTGCGCGTAATAGCTGTCAACCGCGCCCTGGCCCAGCGTGCGCCCGCTGCGCAGCAAGGCGAAGTAGCCGCCCAGCGCGGTGGCGGCGTTGGCGGCGATAATGGCCGTCAGCCGCGGATGGCGCTGCAGCAGCTGCGTGGTCGCCTCGGCCGCCGCCTTTTGGCTCTCTTCGCACTCGATAATCCACTCCGGCTTAAAAGGCAGGCCGTACTGCAGCAGCGTGGCGCAGTAGCCGCCGATACGCTCGGCGCGCGTCAGCGACGCGCCGCTGCCGCCCAGCCAGGCGATATGCTGATGTCCCTGACGAATGAGATATTCCGTCGCCATGCGCGCGCCCAACGCGTTGTCGGGCCGCAGGCTGTCCGTCCCCTCCAGATAGCTGGCGCGCGAGGCGCAGATCAGCGGCAGCCCGAGCTCGGCGGCGCGCGTCGCCAGCGCCGCGCCGTTGCCCGCATCGCCGCCCAATACCACGCCGTCGACGCCCTGCGCCACCAGCGACTCGAAGCAGCGCGCCAGATGCTGGCCCTGCGCGCCGCTCTGGGTCAGCACCAGCATCTTGTCCTGCGCCTCCAGCGCCTCGCTGAGCCCGGCCGTCATCTCAGCATAAAAGCGCTGGCTCAAATCCCTGACGATCAGGCCGATTACGCCGCTGGGGCCGCCGCGCAGCGCCGCCGCCGTGCGGTTACGCACATAGCCTGACTGCTCGATCGCCTCGTTGACCCGCGCCGCCGTGGCGGGCGAGATACGGCCTTTGCCGGAAAGCACCAGCGAAACGGTGGTGACGGAGACGCCCGCCGCCTCGGCGACGTCGTTAATGGTGATTTTTTGCTGCGACATGTTGCACGCCCGGGGAAAGCTCTTACATGGCGGTATCATATAGGTAAAACGTTAAACCTGCCGAATAAACTTAACTTTATCGCACCCGTTCACAATGTGACAGGCCGCTCAAAATGCCATGGTAAAACGTTTTATCATCTTTTCACCTCGACTTGCCGTTACTTTCTTTCCAGGAGAAAATATGTCCGCTCCACTTCCGCGCCTGTCGCTCTGGGAGTTCTTTCAGAGCCTGGGCAAGACCTTTATGCTGCCCGTCGCCCTGCTGTCGTTTTGCGGCATTATGCTCGGCATCGGCAGCTCGCTCAGCAGCCGCGACGTGCTGACGCTGATCCCGCTGCTGGACCAGCCGCTGCTGCAGCATCTGTTTGTCTGGATGGCGGCCACCGGCGCCTTCGCCTTCCGCTTTCTGCCGGTGATGTTCGCCATTGCCATCCCACTCGGCATGGCGCGCGAGAATAAAGGCGTTGCCGCCTTCGCCGGGTTTGTCGGCTATACGGTGATGAACCTCAGCACCAACTTCTGGCTCACGATGAAAGGCATTTTACCCACCAGCGATGCCGCGCTACTGAAGGCCAACAATGTGCAGTCGGTACTGGGCATCCAGGCGATCGACACCGGTATCCTTGGCGCGGTGATTGTCGGCGTGGTGGTTTTCTGGCTGCATGAGCGCTTCCACACCATTCGGCTGCCGGACGCGCTGGCCTTTTTCGGCGGCACGCGCTTCGTTCCCATTATTACTCTGCTGGTCACCGGCCTGCTCGGCCTGGCGGTGCCGCTGATCTGGCCTTTCTTCGCGCGCGGCATCGCCGGGCTCGGCTGGATGATTAACGGCGCAGGCGACTTTGGCCCGATGCTGTTCGGCACCGGCGAACGCCTGCTGCTGCCGTTTGGGTTGCAGCATATTCTGGTGGCGATTATTCGCTTTACCGACGCGGGCGGCACCATGGAGGTATGCGGCAAAAGCGTCAGCGGCGCGCTGACCATTTTCCAGGCGCAGCTCGCCTGCCCGCAAGTGCAAGGCTTTTCGGAAAGCGCCACCCGCTTTCTCTCGCAGGGAAAAATGCCCGCGTTTCTCGGCGGCCTGCCGGGCGCGGCGCTCGCCATCTACCACTGCGCCCGGCCGGAGAATCGCCACAAGATTAAAGGCCTGCTGATTTCCGGCGTGGTGGCCTGCGTGGTCGGCGGCACCACCGAGCCAATCGAGTTCCTGTTTCTGTTTGTCGCGCCGGCGCTCTACCTGCTGCACGCGCTGCTCACCGGGCTCGGCTTTACGCTGATGGCGGTGCTCGGCGTCACCATCGGCAATACTGACGGCAATATCATCGATTTTGTGGTGTTCGGCATCCTGCATGGCCTCGCCACTAAATGGTACTGGGTGCCGGTCGCCGCCGCGCTGTGGTTCGCCGGCTACTATGCACTGTTCCGTTTCGCCATCATTCGCTTCAATATCGCCACGCCAGGGCGTGAAAAAGAGAGCGGCGTCGAGCGGCAGGTGAGCCGCGCCGGCGCGGGCAAATCGGGCTATAACGCGCCCGCTATCCTCGAGGCGCTGGGCGGCGTGGAGAATATCAGTTCGCTGGATAACTGCCTGACCCGCCTGCGCCTGCGCATCGTCGATATGAGCAAAGTCGATGACGCCGCGCTCAAGGCCAACGGCGCCATCGGCGTGGTGCATCTCAGCCCGGTTACGCTGCAGGTGGTGATCGGACCCCAGGTGCAGTCCGTTAAGGAAGAGCTGGCGTCGCTGATGAATGTGACGGTGTAACGCATATGAGAGAACAGTTCGATTTCGACCAGGTTATCGACCGGCGTGGCAGCTACTGCACGCAGTGGGATTTTGTCGCCGATCGCTTTGGCGCGCCGGATCTGCTGCCCTTCACTATTTCGGATATGGATTTCGCCGTCGCGCCCGCTATTCGCGCGGCGCTGCAGCAGCGGCTCGACCACGGCGTGTTCGGCTACAGCCGCTGGCAGCATAGCGACTTTCTCTCGGCGGTCTGCCACTGGATGCAGACGCGATTTCATACATCGCCGGATGAGAGCACGCTGGTCTACGCCCCGTCGGTGATCTATATGGTGGCGCAGATGGTGCGCCGCTGGACCGCGCCAGGCGACGAAGTGCTGATCCACACGCCCGCCTACGACGCCTTTTATGCCTTGTTGACTGCCAGTCAACGTCAGATTCTGACGCAGCCGCTGCAGCGCGACGTCCACGGCTGGCGCTGCGATATGCAGGCGCTGGAGCAGCAGCTCGCCCGGCCGCGCTGCAAAGTGATGCTGCTCTGCAGCCCGCACAACCCTACCGGCAAGGTCTGGACGCGCGACGAGCTGACCCAGATGGCGGCGCTGTGCGAGCGTTATCAGGTCCGCGTGATCAGCGATGAAATTCATATGGATATGGTCATGGCTGATGTTGTGCATTTGCCCTGGAGCGAAGTGGCGCGCAGCGACTGGGCGCTGTTCACCTCGGCATCAAAGAGTTTTAACGTGCCGGCGCTGACCGGCGCATGGGGAATGATTCCCGACCCTGCCGATCGCCAGGCGTTGCTACGCCAGATGAAAGCGGCGGACGGCCTCTCTTCCCCTGCGGTTCTTGCCGTCTCGGCGCATATCGCCGCCTATCGCCACGGCGCGCCCTGGCTCGACGCGCTGCGCGACTATCTGCGGGCGAATATGCAGTGGATAGCGCAGCGGCTCAACGGCGCTTTTCCGCAGCTTGGCTGGCAGCCGCCGCAGGCGACCTATCTGGCGTGGATCGATCTCATCCCGCTCGGCGTCGACGAGGCGGCGCTGCAGCAGCAGCTTATCCAGCAGCAAAAAGTGGCGATGATGCCTGGATCCACCTACGGCGACGCAAGCCGGGGCTTTCTGCGTCTTAACGCCGGCTGTCCGCGCAGCAAGCTGGAGGATGGCGTGGGCCGCCTGATCGCGGCGCTGCACGCGCTCGGGGCGTGACAACGGGCGGCTGAACAGCCGCCCTTTCGCTTACTATCCCAGCAGTTGCGGCGCGGGTTGCGCAAAGGGCTCGCTATGTTGCGCAAGTTGTTTCTATAATGGTCTGCACTTTTATTCCTGTCAGAGAGTGCAGCATGTTCGATTCCAGCCTTCCCGTTACCGATATCCATCGCCATCTTGACGGCAACATCCGCGCGCAAACCATTCTGGATTTAGGCCGCCAGTTTAACCTCGCCCTGCCCGCCGCCACGCTGGAAGCGCTGCGTCCACACGTTCAGGTCGTGGAAAACCAGCCCGATCTGGTGAGCTTTCTGAATAAGCTCGACTGGGGCGTTAAGGTGCTGGGCGATCTCGACGCCTGCCGCCGCATCGCGCTGGAAAATGTCGAAGATGCGGCGCGCGCCGGCATCCACTACGCCGAGCTGCGCTTCTCCCCGGGCTATATGGCGATGAACCATAACCTGCCGGTGGCAGGCGTGGTGGAAGCCGTTATCGACGGGATTAAAGCGGGCTGTCAGAAATATAACGTCGACGTGCGCCTGATCGGTATTATGAGCCGCACCTTCGGCGACGAAGCCTGCCTGCGCGAGCTGGAAGGCTTGCTGGCGCACCGCGATCATATCACCGCCGTCGATCTGGCGGGCGACGAGCTGGGCTTTCCCGGCAGCGAGTTCCTGAGCCACTTTACTCAGGCGCGCGACGCCGGTTTCCGCGTCACGGTGCATGCGGGCGAAGCGGCCGGTCCGGAGAGCATCTGGCAGGCGATCCGCGAGCTGGGCGCCGAGCGTATCGGCCACGGCGTGAAGGCGATTGAAGACCGCGCGCTGATGGATTTTCTCGCCGAGCACCGCATCGGCATTGAGTCCTGCCTGACCTCCAATATCCAGACCAGCACCGTCTCCTCGCTGGCGCACCATCCGCTGAAACAGTTCCTGGAGCACGGCATCCTGGCGACTATCAACACCGACGATCCGGCGGTTCAGGGCATTGAGCTGGCGCACGAGTATCAGCACGCCGCGCCCGCCGCCGGGCTGAGCGCCGCGCAGATCCGCCAGGCACAGGAGAACGGTTTGACCATCGCCTTCCTGAGCGACGCCGAGAAAACCGCTATCCGCAATAAAGTGCAGGCGTAAAAAAGGCCGCGAAGGCGGCCTTAGCTTGTTAGTAATGTGCTGACGCAGGTGACATAGCCCGATCGCAAAGACGCAAAAACGCCATCCCTGGCGGCTCGGCCCGCACAGTCCCTTGCGCGGGACGCTTTGCTCTTCGGGCTATGTCACCCGCGTTTTGAGTTTCCAGTCGTCTGCGGGCGGGCGACGGCTTTATATATCGCAGTAAACCTTTTCTCGTTACTTCAGCGAGAGCGTCTGGCGCTTCTCCGCCGACTGCAGGCCCAACTCGATCAGCTCCATCACCTGGATCGCCTCTTCCGCCGTCACCGGATTGTTGCCGCGCCCGCTAATCGCGTCGCGCACCGCCGCATAGTAGGCAGGATAGTTGCCCGGCTGCGTCATCAGCGTCTCTTCCTTGACGCCTTCGCCCTCGGCCAGCGTCAGCACGCCGTCGCGCATATCGTAGCCCCAGTCCTGGGCCGGCGGAAAATCACCCGCCTTCAGCCGATCTTCCTGCGGATCCAGACCATATTTCACGTAGCTGCCGCGCGTGCCGTGCACCACATAACGTGGCGACTCGGCCGCCACCAGCATGCTGGCGTGCAGCACCACGCGACGCTGCGGATAGGTCAGCGTGGCGTGGAAGTAGTCGGTGGTCTGCGCGCCAGGACGCATCTCCGCCATATCGACGTTGATGGCAACCGGCGCGCCGAACAGCTGTAGCGCCTGATCGAGCAGATGCGGCCCCAAATCGTACCAGATGCCGCTGCCGGCGCCTTTCATCTCGCGCCAACGCTGACGCACTTCCGGGCGGAAGCGGTCGAAATGCGATTCAAAATAGCGCACTTCGCCCAGCGTGCCCTCTTTGAGCAGCTGTTTCAGCGTCAGGAAATCGCTGTCCCAGCGGCGATTATGGAACACAGAAAGCAGCAGGCCTTTGGCCTTCGCCAGCGCTTCCAGCTCGCGCGCCTGTGACAACGTCACGGTAAAGGGCTTATCTACGACCACATGCTTGCCGGCGTTCAGCGCGGCTTTGGCCAGCGGAAAGTGGGTATCGTTGGGCGTCGGGATCACAATCAGCTGCAGCGACGGATCCTCTAACAGCGCCTGAGGATCGGCCACCACTTTTACCTGCGGCCAGTCAGCGTGCACTTTCCCTTCGTCGCTACTGGAGATGGCGGCCAGCTCGACGTCCGGCGTGCCCGCAATCAGCGGCGCGTGAAACGTCTTGCTCGCGAAGCCGTACCCTATCAGTCCAACACGAAGTTTGTCGCTCATTATCACTCCTCTTATTCGCATACCCGACTGATTTAAGACCATAGCGTCGGTTAGAACAAGCAGGAATCCCCCGAAAAATCAGGAGATAGCACTCTGCGCCATCGGCCAGGGCGTTTCCGCGAGCAAGGTATCCTGCGCATCCTGATTGCGACGACGAAAATCGCTGGGGCTGACGCCGACCCGTTTGCGGAACACGCGTGAAAAGTAAAGCTGGTCGTCATAGCCTACTTCGCGCCCGACGCTGGCGATCGGCTCCTGCGTGGTTTGCAGCAGCAGCTTGGCGCGGATGACGCGCTGGTCTTCGCGCCAGCGCAGCAGATTGACGCCCATCTGTTCGCGGAACAGGTGCGCCAGGCGCGACGGGGACAGGCAGACGTGGCGCGCCACCTCTTCTATCTTCACCTCGCTGGCAAGATGGTTGGTGACGTACTGGCAGGCTTCGATGATGCGCGGGTCGCGCACTTGCTGATGGCTGCGCGGATCTTCCTCTACCGCACGCAGCAGCAGGCGCTCCAGCAGGTTCATCGCCAGCTCTTCGGCGAAGCGGCGGCCGGAATTATGGGTTTGCTCGATGCTGGCGAACAGGCGGTCGAACTCGGTGCGCAGCGTTTCATTAAGATGCAGTCGCCCGACGCCTTCACGCGCGTCCTGCCACTGCAGCCAGTCGTTCCAGTAGGCGCGCGGGCGGAAGTAGACCCAGCGGTGATGCCACTCTGGGCTGTCCGAGGCGCGCCCGTAGTAGTGCGGCGTTTTCGGCTGAAACAGCAGCATATCGCCCGGCAGGCAGTCAAAGCCGTTTTCGCCGTCGAACACCCGGCCCTTGCCTTTAATCGTGAGGTTAAGAATGAAGCCTTTCATGCCGTGCGGACGGTCAATAAAAAAATCGAGCGGACCGTCGGCCGCAATCGGCGTCAGCCCGGCGACCAGCCAGGCGTTGAAGGGATAACCGGGCAACAGAGGATTTTGCTGCGCCGCTGTGGATTCACGGTGGTACATAACGTCCTCACTCAGTCAGGGTTAAACAGAGCGCGGCGCCGGGGCGCCGCCTCTTTATGCCGTCAGGCTTTATGCTTTTGTTTGTAGCGGTCGAAAATCACCGCCGCTAACAGTATCAGACCACGCACCACGTACTGTGAGAATGGCGAGATATTCAGTAAATTCATCGCATTTTCAACGGTGCCGAGGATCAGCACGCCCGCCACCACATAGGAAATTTTGCCGATGCCGCCCTTCAGCGAGACGCCGCCCAGCACGCAGGCGGAGATCACCACCAGCTCATAGCCCAGCGAGGTCATCGGCTGGCCGCTGGTCATGCGCGAGGCGAGAATAATGCCCGCCGCCGCCGACACCAGCCCGGAGAGAATAAAGATGATGATGCGGGTGCGCACCACCGGCACGCCCGCCAGCCGCGCCGCCTCTTCATTGCCGCCGATCGCCAGCGTGTTGCGGCCAAAGGTGGTTTTGTTGAGCAGGAAGCCGAAAATCAGCATGGTGGCGATGGTGAGCCAGATCGGCGCAGGCACGCCGAGCCAGTTGGCGAAGCCGAGGGTAAAGAAACGTTCATCTTCGATGCCGACCGCCTTGCCGTCGGAGAAAATATAGGCCAGGCCGCGCACGATCTGCATGGTCGCCAGCGTGGTGATCAGGGCGTTGATTTTCAGACGCGCAATCACAAAGCCGTTGACAAAGCCGGTGGCGACGCCGATCAGCAGACCGGCGAAGACGCCGATCCACAGGCTCTCTGTCATGTTGATCACCACCGCGGCGACCACGCCCGCGCAGGCGATCACCGAGGCGACCGACAGGTCGAAATCGCCGGAGGCGAGGCAGAACAGCATGCCGCACGCCACCATGCCCGACATCGACATCGCCAGGCCCAGCCCTTTCATATTGATAAAGGAGCCGAAGTTAGGCACGAACACGGCGCAGGCGACGAACAGCAGCGCGAACACCACCAGCATGCCGAAGTTATCCCAGATACGCCCAAAGCGCATGCCGCTGCGCTGCTGCACCGGCGGCGTACCTGAAGTTGTGGATGAAGACATAATATTTTCCTCTGTCAGGCCACAGCGGCCGCTTGGGTGGTTTTAGGCATCGCCAGGCTCAGCGTCTGCTGCTCCGTGGCGGCGTCATGCAGCAGTTCGCCGGCGATGGCGCCTTCGCGCATCACCACGATGCGGTCGGCCAGACCCATCACTTCCGGCAGATCGCTGGAGGCGAACAGCACCGCGATGCCTTTGCTCGCCAGCTGATAGATCAGGTTATAGATCTCATGCTTGGCGCCGACGTCGATGCCGCGCGTCGGCTCGTCCAGCAGGATCACCTTCATCTCTTCCGACAGCCAGCGGCCGAGAATCGCCTTCTGCTGGTTGCCGCCGGAGAGATTCATGATCAGCTGCTCGGCGTGAGGCGTTTTGATATTGAGCGAGCGAATATGGCTGTCGGCGTTGCGGGTCTCCCACTGATTTTTAATCAGGCAGCCGGCGGTCAGGTTATGACGTCGCGCGCTGATATTGATGTTGTCGCGCACCGAGTGCACCGGGATGATCCCTTCGGCTTTGCGATCTTCGGGACAAAGCATTACGCCGGCGCGGATCGCGTCGATCGGCTCGCGCAGCTTCAGCACCTCGCCGTCCAGCAGAATGCGGCCGCCGCGCAGCCGGGTCGCGCCGAAGATGCCCTTCATCAGTTCGCTGCGTCCGGCGCCCACCAGCCCGAACAGGCCGACGATTTCACCGGCGCGCACCTCAAGCGAGACAGGCTCGCGCACGCCCTTCGCCTCGACCTTCTCCAGCACCAGGCGCACCGGCCCGTGCGGACGCGGCGTATAGCCGTAGATATCGCCAAGGTTGCGTCCTACCATCGCCTGCACCAGATCGTCATGATGGGTGTTGGCCATATCGGTAAAGGTGCGCACGTAGCGGCCATCTTTAAATACGGTAATGGCGTCGCTGAGGGCAAAGATCTCCTCCATGCGGTGCGAGACGTAGAGCACCACGCGCCCTTCCGCGCGCAGCTGGCGGATCACGCGGAACAGGTTTTCGATTTCGCGCGCCGACAGCGAGCTGGTTGGCTCGTCAAAGGCGATAATGCGCGCGTTGCGCGCCAGCGCCTTGGCGATCTCCACCATCTGCCACTGGCCGAGGGAGAGATATTTCAGCGGCATATCGGGATCGATATCCATGCCGAGGTTTTTCAGCTGCAGGCCCGCTTCGTAGCGCAGCACCTTGCGGTTCACCAGGCCGCGCTTGTGCGGGATCTGACCGAGGTAGATGTTCTCCGCCACGCTCATCTCCGGCACCAGATGCAGCTCCTGGTAGATAATGGCGACGCCGGCATCCAGCGCCTCGCTGGTATGTTGAAAACTAACCGGCTCGCCTTTAATGCGGATTTCGCCGCCGCTGGGCTGATAGCTGCCGCTGAGAATTTTCAGCAGCGTCGATTTGCCCGCGCCGTTCTCGCCCATCAGGGCGTGCACTTCGCCGCCGCGACAGTCGAACGAGATATCCTGCAGCGCCTTAACGCCGGGAAACGTCTTGCTGATGCCATGAAACGACAGAAAGGTTGGCTCGCTATTCATGGTAACTCCTCTGGTTTACCGTAAAGGTGCCGCCGCGCAGGCGGCGGCACGGTACGCGGGTTTACATCAACCCTTTCTTCGCCAGTTCGGTTTTGAAGTTGTCGCGGGTAATCAGCACCACGTCGGTGACTTCGGTGAATTTCGGCGGCTCAGCCCCTTTGCTCACCCACTCATAAAGCATCTGGCTGCTCTTGTAGCCGTGTACGTCCGGGCTGGGCAGCAGCGAGCCGTAGAAGCCGGTCGCTTTGTCTTTCGACAGTTCGCTGATGGCGTCGACGCCGTTGATGCCGATGCCAATCACGTCCGCCGCCTTAAAGCCCTGGCCTTCGGTGGCGCGCACGCCGCCCAGCACGGTGTTGTCGTTCATGCCGACGATCAGCCAGTGTTTCACTTCCGGATGCTGCACCAGCAGCGAGTTGCCGGCGTCAAACGCGCCAGGAATATCGTTGGATTTGGTCGGCACCTGATAGATCTGCGCCGCCGGGAAGCCGGCCGCTTTCAGCGCATCCATCGATCCGCCGGTGCGGCGGCGCGCGGTATCGAGCTCGTTGGCGGTAATCGCCATCACGCCAGTTTCTTTGGCGTTCCAGCCGCGCTTCTGCATCTCTTTATAGAGTTCCTGCCCCTGACGCTCGCCGATTTTGGTGGCGGCCATCATCACCAGCGGCACGCTGTCCATCGGCTTGCCTTTGGCGTTGACGAACTGGTCGTCGACGGCGATCACCTTCAGATCGTAGCCGCGCGCCTTGGCGACGATAGCGGAGCCGAGTTTAGGATCGGGGGTACAGATGACGAAGCCCTTCGCGCCGCTGGCGGCCAGGCTGTCGATGGCGTTCAGGGTCTTCTCGCCGTCGGGAATGGCGATTTTGATCACTTCAAAGCCTAAATCCTTACCGGCTTTGTCCGCGAATTTCCATTCGGTCTGGAACCAGGGTTCTTCAGGCTGCTTAACGAGAAAACCCAGCTTCATGGTTTCGGCGATAGCGGAATGTGACATAACCGCTGCCAGGCCGATGGCCGCGAACGCTTTAGTGAATTTATGCATGATGCTCTCCGGAGCCAGGGTGTTTTTCCCTGCTGTTAACGAATCGGTGTAAACGCTACCAGTCAATTTTCTTTTTTGGGTACAGATGAAAATCAGCGCGTTAGACGGGCGAATGAGTAAAGCCTGTGCAAACGCTGGGCTAGTTGTAGCGGGAAAGGCGATGAAAAATGTAGAGCGGTATCACACCCTGAAATCACGACAAAATGTTCCATATATTCAGCAATTTTAACCGACCGGTAACTTTTGTCGGCGATCACAAAACTGCTGCCCATGACAGAAAAGTGCATATTCTCAGCGATTGGGGAATAACGTTTCCTGCGCCGCCGCCACAGGATAAGAGTCGATTATTCATAACAGGAGATTTCCGATGCGTGCTGGAGCCATCACTCTGGGCCTCGACTTTGGCAGTGATTCGGTGCGTGCGCTGGCGGTAGACTGCGACAGCGGCAGCGAGCTGAAAACCGCCGTCGTAAACTACTCGCGCTGGCAGCAGGGACTGTACAGCGATCCCCATACCAACCGCTTCCGCCACCATCCGCTGGACTACATCGAGGCGATGGAAAAGGCGCTGCTGGGCGTGCTTGACGCGCTAACGCCTGCGCAACGTGACAGCGTCACGGGAATCGGCGTCGATACCACCGGTTCGACGCCTGCGCCCATTGACCGCGACGGCAACGTGCTGGCGCTGCGTCCCGACTTTGCCGATAACCCCAACGCCATGTTTGTGCTGTGGAAAGATCACACGGCGATTGAAGAGGCGGAAGCGATTAACCAGCTCTGCCGCAGCGGGCGCTTTACCGACTACAGCCGCTATATTGGCGGCATCTACTCGTCTGAGTGGTTCTGGGCGAAAATTCTGCACGTCTCGCGCGCCGACGCCGCGGTGCGCGATGCCGCCGTGTCATGGGTTGAGCTGTGCGACTGGGTGCCGGCGCTGCTGAGCGGCACCACCGCCCCGGCCAGCCTGCGCCGCAGCCGCTGCGCCGCCGGACATAAGGCGCTGTGGCATCCCGACTGGCAGGGACTGCCCGACCCCGACTTTCTTAACGCGCTCGACCCGCTGCTGACCCAGCAGCTCGACTCGCCGCTGTTCCACGACACCTGGACCGCCGATATTCCGGTCGGCACGCTGAGCGCCGACTGGGCGCAGCGGCTCGGCCTGAAGCAGACCGTCACCATCGCCGGCGGCGCGTTCGACTGCCATATGGGCGCCGTCGGCGCAGGCGCGCAGCCCTATACGCTGGTGAAAGTGATCGGTACCTCTACCTGCGACATCCTGATCGCCGATGCAGAACAGGTCGGCGATCGCGCCATTAAAGGCATCTGCGGCCAGGTCGACGGCAGCGTCATGCCGGGCGCCATCGGCTGCGAAGCGGGCCAGTCGGCGTTCGGCGATATTTACGCCTGGTTCAGCCGCCTGCTCGGCTGGCCGCTGCAGCAGGCGGCGGCGCAGCACCCTGAACTTCAGCCGCAGCTGGCTGAGCTGCAGCGCAACCTGATCCGCCAGCTGACCGAAGCCTGGGCTGCCGATCCGCAGCTGGATCATCTGCCGGTGGTGCTCGACTGGTTTAACGGTCGCCGCACCCCCAACGCCAACCAGCGCCTGAAAGGGGTGATCACCGATCTGAATCTCGGCACCGACGCACCCGCGCTGTTCGGCGGCCTGATCGCCGCCACCGCCTTCGGCGCGCGCGCCATTATGGAGTGCTTCGAACAGCAGCAGATCCCGGTCGAGAACATCCTGACGCTGGGCGGCATCGCGCGCAAATCCCCCGCCATCATGCAGGCGTGCTGCGACGTAATGAACCGTCCGCTAGATATCGTCGCCTCCGACGAGTGCTGTGCGCTGGGCGCGGCGATCTTCGCCGCCGTCGCCGCGGGCGTTTACGCCTCGGTGCCCGAGGCGCAGAAAGCGATGGCCAGCCCGATTGCCGTCACGCTACAGCCCGACGCCGCGCGAGTCGCGCGCTATCAGCAGCTTTACGAACGTTATCAACTCTGGTGCGCGGCGGCTGAGCCGCAGTATGCATCGCGCCCCGCCAACGCTAATTAAGGAGTGGTTTTATGGATCAGTACAACGCGCACAGCGTATGGTTTGTGATTGGCACCCAGCATCTTTACGGCGCGGAAACCCTCCGTCAGGTAGAAGAGCACGCGCGCCAGGTGGTCGACGGCCTCAACGCCTCTTCCGCCTTGCCGTTGAAGCTGGTGATTAAGCCACTGGTAAAATCGCCGGATGAAGCGCTGGCGCTCTGCCGCGACGCCAGCCACGACGACAGCTGCGTCGGCATCATCACCTGGCTGCACACCTTCTCGCCCGCCAAAATGTGGATCGGCGGGCTCAGCGTGCTGAACAAGCCGCTGCTGCAGTTCCATACCCAGTTCAACGCGGAGATCCCGTGGGACAGCATGGATATGGACTTTATGAACCTGAACCAGACCGCGCACGGCGGCCGCGAGTTCGGCTTTATCGGCGCGCGCATGGGGCTACAGCATAGCGTGATCACCGGCCACTGGCAGGATGCGGCGAGCCAGCAGCGCATCGGCAACTGGATGCGCGCCGCCTTTGCGAAGCAGAGCAGCCAGCAGCTGAAAGTGGCGCGCTTTGGCGACAATATGCGCGAAGTGGCGGTTACCGAAGGGGATAAAGTCGCGGCGCAGATCCAGTTCGGCTACGCGGTCAACGGCTGGGGCGTCGGCGATCTGGTCGAGGTGATTAATCAGGTAAGCGACGGCGAGGTCAACGCGCTGATCGACGAGTATGAAAGCCTTTATCGCTTCAGCGACGTGGCGGCCAGCGGCGGCGAGAAGCGCCAGAACGTGCTTGACGCGGCGCGTATCGAGATCGGCATCAAGCGCTTCCTCGACGACGAGGGCTGCAAAGCCTTCACCACCAACTTCCAGACGCTGCACGGCATGACGCAGCTTCCCGGTCTGGCGGTGCAGCGCCTGATGGGCCAGGGCTACGGTTTCGCTGGCGAAGGCGACTGGAAAACCGCCGCGCTGCTGCGCATTTTCAAAGTGCTGGCGGGCGACCGTCCCGGCGGCACCTCCTTTATGGAGGATTACACCTATCACTTCTCGCCCGGCAACGATCTGGTATTAGGCTCGCATATGCTGGAAGTCTGCCCCTCTATCGCCAAAGAGGAGAAGCCGCTGATCGACGTGCAGTTCCTCGGCATCGGCGGCAAAGCCGATCCGGCGCGCCTGATCTTCTCTACCCCGGCCGGCCGCGCGGTCAACGCCAGCGTGATCGATATGGGTGACCGTTTCCGCCTGCTGGTGAACGTGGTAGACGCGATTGAGCAGCCAAAGCCGCTGCCGAAGCTGCCGGTCGCGCGCGCGCTGTGGCGCGCCCAGCCGTCGCTGGCCACCGCGTCGGAGGCCTGGATTTTGGGCGGCGGCGCGCACCATACGGTGTTCAGCCAGGCGCTGACGCTGGAGGATATGTATCTGTACGGCGAGATGAACGACATTGAAGTGCTGGTGATCGACGAGCATACGCGGCTGCCGGCGTTTAAAGACGCGCTGCGCTGGAATGAGGTGTATTACCGCTCGAAACGCTAGGTTGAAGTTTGAGAGCAATCAGCGCCGACTTTTTAAAGTCGGCGTTTTCTTTTGCCAGGCCTGAGCTGAACAGTCAGGAAGATGGGCAGTTCCGTGAAGACGGCGTAAATCCATCCCTGGAGCCTCGGCCTCGCCTTACTCGCCCCATCCCTGGGGCTCGCCCGCAAGCGGGCCAACGCTATGCGTTGTTCAAAAACGCTCCCGGCGTTTTTGTCCATGGCTCGGACGCTTCACTCCACTGCCCATCCTCCCTCCTTTATGAAACTCTGTGCGGCTTGTTTAAACCGCCATAAAAATGCTCAACCGTGGAAGGGGGTTCTGCCCGAAGAGCAAAGCGTCCGAGCCAGGATGGCGAGGCCGATCCGCATGGATGCGGGAATCCTTTGCGATCGGGCAGAACCCCCTTTCACGCTGCACATTCTCACCGCTACGCCACCACGCCGCACATTCTCGCCGCCACTCCCAAAACAAAAAGCCGCCCGCAGGCGGCTTAACTCGATTCCGACCGGTCAGGTCGCTATCCGCTTCACCGGCGCATTCTTCTGGCGATCCCACATCACCGTCAGCAGACGCTGCAGCGCGATAAACGCGAACAGCAAAATACCGATGGCGATCTTGGTCCACCAGGAACTCAATGTGCCGTCAAAATTAATCCAGGTCTGAATCAGCCCCTGAATCAGCACGCCAAACAGCGTGCCCAGCACCGTCCCGACGCCGCCGGAGAGCAGCGTGCCGCCGATCACCACCGAGGCGATAGCGTCCAGCTCGACGCCCAGCCCCGCTAGCGCATAGCCCGCTGAGGTATAAATCGAGAAAACGATACCCGCCAGCGTCGCCAGCGTGGTCGACAGCATATAAATGCGAATCGTAGTAGCACGCGTGGAGATGCCCATCAGCTGCGCCGAGGTCACGTTGCCGCCGACCGCATAAACCTGATTGCCGAAGCGCGTACGGTGCGCCAGCAAAATGCCGCCCGCCACCACCAGCAGCATCACCAGCGCCAGCAAACTCAGACGACCGCCGCCCGGCACCTTCCACGCCAGGCTAGAGAGCGTGGCGTACAGCGGATGATCGATGGGAATCGAATTCTCCGACACCAGATAGCTACAGCCGCGCAGAAAAAACATCCCCGCCAGGGTAATAATAAACGCCGGGATCTTCAGCGCGTCGATCAGCCAGCCCATCATGGCGCCGAACAGCGCGCCAGCCGCCAGAATAATGGCGAACGCCAGCAGCGGATGAATATGCAAATCGCCGATGGCGCGCGCCAGAAACACGCCGGTAAAGGCGATCACCGCGCCCACCGACAGATCGATGCCGCCGGAGAGGATCACAAACGTCATGCCGACGGCGATAATGCCCAAAAAAGCGTTATCGGTCAGAATATTGCAGATGACGCGCGTCGAGGCGAAGCCGGGAAACTGGCTCAGACAGAACAGATAGCCGGCGACGAACACCAGCAGGGTAATCATCAGGGGAAGATGACGTTTAATCATTGAGGCCGTCTCCGTTTCAACATCGCCAGAAAGCGCGGCGACTGCAGCAGCAGCACGCCCATCACCACCACCGCCTTCACCACCTGATTCAGCTCCGGCGGAAAACCGGAAAGCAAAATGCCGGTATTCATTGCCTGAATAATCAGCGCGCCGATCAGCGACAGCACCAGACTAAAACGGCCGCCCATCAGCGAGGCGCCGCCAATCACCACCGCGAGAATCGCATCCAGCTCCAGCCACAGGCCGGCGTTATTGGCGTCCGCGCCGCGAATATCGGCGGTCACGATCAGGCCCGCTACCGCCGCGCACAGCCCGCTGATCACATAGGTAGACATCACCACCAGCCAGCCGGTCACGCCCGCGTTGCGCGCGGCGCGCAGATTAATCCCCACCGCCTCGATAAACAGCCCGAGCGCGGTCTTACGCGTCAGCAGCCAGACCAGCACTGCCGCCGCCAGGGTAATCCACACCGGCACCGGCAGCAGCCACAGCGACCCGCTGCCCAGCCACCCGAGCGTCGCGCTGTCGAAGGTCACGATCTGCCCCTGGGTAATCAGCTGCGCGATGCCGCGCCCCGCCACCATCAAAATCAGCGTGGCGACAAAAGGCTGAATGCGCAGCAGCGCCACCAGCACGCCGTTCCAGAGCCCGCACAGCAGCCCGGCGCCCAGCGCGGCAAAAATCACCGTCGTGAGGCCATGGCCCGAAACCGTCAGGGTAGCGGCGGTCGCGCCCGCAATCGCCATCACCGCGCCGACCGACAGATCGATACCGCCGGTAGCGATCACCAGCGTCATGCCGATCGCCAGCAGCGCCACCGGCGCGGCGCGGTTAAGAATATCGATCGGGCTGCCGAACAGACGGCCGTCCTGCAGATGCACGGCAAAAAAATTATTCGCCACCAGGCTATCCACCAGCAGCACCAGAATCAGCGCGGCGATCTGCGGCAGGCCCGGCGGCAGGCGAAACTTACGGCGATCTGGCTTCGTCATATGGGATTCAAGCATGTTGTGCCCCTCCGTCCGCGATGGCGTTAACAATCGACGCCACCGAAAGCTGCTCAAGCGGGATCTCCGCCACCTGTTTCAGGTCGCGCATAATCACCACGCGATCGGCGTAGCCCACCAGCTCCTCCAGCTCGGAAGAGATCACCAGCAGCGCCAGGCCATCGGCGCACAGAGATTCGATCAGGCGAATAATCTCGGCGTGGGCGCCGACGTCGATGCCGCGCGTGGGTTCGTCCAGGATCAGAAACTGCGGTTTGGTCACCAGCCAGCGCGACAGCAGCACCTTCTGCTGATTGCCGCCGGAAAGCAGTTCTACCGGCTGATCGGCGTGCGGCGTGCGGATGCCGAGGCTCTTGATAAAGCGCTCGGCAATCTCTTGCTGCTCGCGCCGCTTGATCGGCCGCAGCCAGCCGCGCTGCGCCTGCAGCGCCAGGATAATATTTTCGCGCACCGAGGCGGCGCCGATAATGCCGTCGGTCTTGCGATCCTCCGGACAAAACCCGATGCCGAGCCGCGACGCCTGCGCCGGCGAGCGGATCGTCTGAGGTTTGCCTTTAATGGTCGCGGTGCCGCGATCGGGCCGGCGAATGCCGAACAGCACCTCGGCGGTCTCGGTGCGGCCGGAGCCGAGCAGCCCAGCCAGGCCCACCACTTCCCCTGGACGCACCTCAAGGTCGAAAGGCTCAATAGTTCCCTTCTTGCCGTAGTCGCGGAACGACGCCACCGGCTGATTGCTGCGCAGCGTGCTGCCCTGGCGCTGCAGCGCGGTCTCCAGCAGATCGCGCCCCAGCATCAGCTTGATCAGCTCAATCTGCGGCAGCGTCGCGGTATCGCGCGTGGCGATAAACTGGCCGTTGCGCAACACCGTAATGCGGTCGGTGATGCGGTAGACCTGATCGAGAAAGTGAGTGACGAAGATCAGGCTCATCCCTTTGGCGCGCAGCTGCGCCATCAGGGTAAAAAGCATCTCCACTTCGCTGGCGTCGAGGCTGGCGGTCGGCTCGTCGAGGATCAGCACCTGCGCCGAGAGATCGACCGCGCGGCAGATGGCGATAATCTGCTGCATCGCCACCGAGTAGTGCCCCAGCGGACGCGTTACGTCGAGGATAAAACCGTAATTGCGCATCAGCGCGTCGGCATCGCGCACCATCCTGCGGCGGTCCACCATGCCGAAGCGGCGCGGCTCGCGCCCGATAAACAGGTTGTCGGCCACCGACATATTCGGCAGCAGATTGACCTCCTGGTAAACGGTGCCGATGCCCATCTTTTGCGCATCGGCGGTGCTGCGCGGCGCAATGGTCTGCCCGTTCAGCGTCAGCGTGCCCGCGTCGCGGCTGTAGACCCCGGTCAGCACCTTAATCAGCGTCGACTTGCCCGCGCCGTTTTCGCCCAGCAGCGCCATGATCTCGCCTTTGCGCACGCTAAACGACACGTTATCCAGCGCCTTCACGCCGGGAAACCCTTTGCTGACGCCGCTGATGGTGAGCAGCGCATCGTCATTGTGCCTAATCATCTTGTCAGCCCCGCCTCAACAGATAAAAAGCCGCTCCGGAGAGCGGCTCGCGGCTCAGTAACCCATGCCTTTTTTCAAATCCAGCTGCGCCTGCGCATCAGCTGGCAAAAAGAGCCGGGTTTCGGTTTTGGTGATCTTCGGCGGCAGCGTGCCGTCTTTTTTGAACTTCTCCAGCGCGTCGAACGCCGGGCCTGCCATATTTGGCGTCAGCTCGACGTTGGCGTTGGCCTCGCCCGCCAGCATCGCCTTATAGATATCGGGCACGCCGTCGATTGAGCCGGTGAGGATGTCTTTGCCAGGCTTGAGCCCAGCCTCTTTGATCGCCTGAATCGCGCCGATCGCCATATCGTCGTTATGGGCGTAAACCATGCAGATGTTCTTGCCGTTGTTTTCCGCCTTGATAAAGCTCTCCATGACCTCTTTACCCTTGCTGCGGGTAAAGTCGCCCGACTGCGAGCGCACCAGCTTGATATTGGGATGCCCGGCGATCGCCTCGGCAAAGCCTTTCTTGCGGTCGATGGCGACGCTGGCGCCCACGGTGCCCTGCAGTTCGACCACGTTGCACGGCTTGTCGCCGACGGTTTTCGCCAGCCAGTCGCCAATCAGCTTGCCTTCCAGCACGTTGTCGGCGGTGACCACCGTCATATAGAGCGATTTATCTTTCACCACGATGGCGCGGTCGAGCAGGAAGACCGGGATTTTAGCGTCTTTAGCTTCTTCCAGCACCGGCTCCCAGCCGGTCTGCACCACCGGCGCGATAAAAATCGCGTCGACGCCCTGAGCGATGAACGAACGTACCGCCTTGATCTGGTTCTCTTGTTTCTGCTGACCGTCGGCAATTTTCAGCGTGATGCCGCGTTTCGCCGCTTCGCTTTTCGCCACGCTGGTTTCTGCTGCGCGCCAGCCCGATTCGGAGCCGACCTGAGAGAAGCCGACCGTCAGGTCTGCCGCCATTACCGGCGCAGCGAGTGCGGCGCTGACCAGACTGGTCAAAAGTAAACGTTTCCACATAGTTTGCATTCCTCTGAAGGGCTTTTGCGAGTAAGGGTAAAGAGCCCGTTTAGCCTGGCGTAAATCGGCGTGAATAAGGGCGACGCGCCTCACAAATCAGTTCAAATTAAAGGGGTTACGTGCAGGCATGGCAGTCTGGCGCGCTATCGTTCATGGACAAAACGACTGAGTTATTTAAACGTGCTGGTTAAATAAATGTAATAAACAGAATCGCTTATGAAATCTTCCTCTGAAAGCGATTACAATAATACGTAAACTTTGGTCACCACCTGTCAGGTAGGCGAGATAACAATTTTGTGATTTCCCGCACAGTGGCGCGCGTTAAGCGGCTTAGCGCAGCGGATAAAGAGAACCCTGCCTCAATTACCTGCCTTAATCCAGCCAGCGCGTCAGGGCGCGTAATTCATAATGCTTTCACGCCCTAAGCGAAGCGGGTTTTACTTGAGAAAGCAGCAGTAACGCGCGCGCCCTGCTCAGACGCCGGTTAGCGCAGCAACGCGGCGCCAAAAGCGGCCTCCCGGGCTTTTACCGTTTCGTTTTACTGATGCGCGGATGATAAAAAGTGGCTTTTTTAGCGCATTGATAAACAAAAATTAAGAATTTGTCTTTTTTCCAGAATAAGTCGCTGGACAGCCCGCGCCTGCCCCCTATACTGACCGCTTCTCTGTTCTCTCTAATTATGGCAATCATGACTGCGCAAGATTACCTGCTCAAATTCCGCAAAGTGAATAATCTGGAAAGTCTGGAAAAACTCTACGATCACCTTAACTACTCGCTTACCGATGACAACGAGATTATCAGCATGTACCGCGCGGCGGATCACCGTCGCGCTGAGCTGGCGTCCGGCGGGCGACTCTACGACCTGGGTCGCGTGCCGAAAACGGTGTGGCGCTACGTGGTCTGATTAAGGGTTATCAGGCCTGCCGGCGAGACGCCGCCTCTGCGCAGGCAGGCCCTGTCTGAACGTGTTATTCTCCTCGCTTTCCTTGTCGCAACAGGATCTCCTCCATGAATGAATCGGTAACCGCGCCGCGTCTGGGCGGCTGGCTGCTTGTGCCGCTCGCCTGGCTGATTATGATGATGCTCACCAGCGCGATGGTGCTGGCGATGTACCTTAGCCCGCTGTTTAATCCGGTATGGCGCGCCACGCTGTTTTCGCACGGCGGCATGCTGGTGACCAACTGGGCGATCTCCCTGCTGACCGCGCTTGCCGTCTGGCTCTACAGCCTGTGGGTCTGCTGGATTTTCTGCAAACGCTCGCGCCGTCTGCCGCGCCACTACATCATCTGGCTGCTGGTCACGCTGCTGCTGGCGCTGAAAACCTTCGCTTTTACGCCGGTTTCCGACGGCAAGGCCGCCCAGACGCTGCTGCTGGCGCTGCTGGCCGCGGCGGTGTTCGTGCCCTATTTCAAACGCTCTCAGCGGGTGAAATCGACCTTTATCCAGCCGTAACGCCGTGAGTTTCGTCAACAATTTAATTCTGAGTGCGAAACAGCGCGCTGCGTTTCGCACAGTGGTTGAGATAGCGTCACAGATCACAGATAATGGGCCGCTTTCCGAATCAATGGCGAAAAAATGACCGATTATCTGCTGCTGTTTGTAGGCACTGTGCTGGTGAACAACTTCGTTCTGGTGAAATTTCTTGGCCTCTGCCCCTTTATGGGCGTTTCCAAAAAACTGGAAACGGCGATCGGCATGGGCCTGGCGACCACGTTCGTCATTACCCTGGCGTCGATTTGCGCCTGGCTGGTGAACCACCTGATACTGGTGCCGCTCGACCTCGTCTACTTGCGCACTATGGCCTATATCCTGGTGATCGCCGTCGTGGTGCAGTTCACCGAAATGGTGGTGCGTAAAACCAGCCCGTCGCTCTACCGGCTGCTCGGCATCTTTCTGCCGCTGATTACCACCAACTGCGCGGTGCTCGGCGTGCCGCTGCTCAGCGTCAACCTTAATCATACCTTTCTACAGGCGGCGCTTTACGGCTTCAGCGCCTCGCTCGGCTTTTCACTGGTGATGGTGCTGTTCGCCGGCATGCGCGAACGCCTGGTGCTGGCGAACGTGCCTGCGCCCTTTAAAGGCTCCTCTATCGCGCTGGTGACCGCCGGCCTGATGGCGCTGGCGTTTATGGGCTTTACCGGTCTGGTGAAATTCTGATGAGCGCGATCTGGATTGCCATTATCGTTCTGAGCGCGCTGAGCCTGGTGTTCGGCGCCCTGCTGGGCTACGCCTCGCGCCGCTTCGAAGTCGAGGAAGATCCTATCGTCGAGCAGATCGACGAACTGCTGCCGCAAAGCCAGTGCGGCCAGTGCGGCTATCCCGGCTGCCGTCCCTATGCCGACGCAGTGGGCAATAACGGCGAGGCGATCAATAAATGCGCGCCGGGCGGCGAGCAGACCATGCTCAAGCTGGCGGCGCTGCTGAACGTCGACCCGCAGCCGATTGACGGCGACGAAACGGCGAAAGAGCCGGTGCGTACCGTCGCCTGGATCGATGAAGCGAACTGCATCGGCTGCACCAAATGCATCCAGGCCTGCCCGGTCGACGCCATTGTTGGCGCAACGCGCGCCATGCATACCGTGCTGAGCGACGTCTGCACCGGCTGCGACCTCTGCGTTGCCCCCTGTCCCACCGACTGCATCGAGATGCGTCCTGTGGCGACCACCACCGCTAACTGGAAGTGGGATCTTGAAACCATTCCTGTACGGGTGATCCCGGTAGAAAGTCATGCTTAATCTGTTGAATATCTTTCGTAAAGAGAAGCTGTGGGATTTCGAGGGCGGCATTCATCCGCCGGAAATGAAAACCCAGTCGAACGGCACGCCGCTGAGCCAGCTGCCGCTGCCGGACCGCTTTATTATCCCGCTGAAGCAGCATATCGGCCATGAGGGCGAGATTTGCGTCGCGCCGGGCGATCGCGTGCTGCGCGGCCAGCCGCTGACTTTCGGCAGCGGCCGGATGCTGCCGGTGCACGCGCCGACCTCCGGCACCATCGACGCCATTGGCCAGCATATGACCGCGCACCCCTCCGGGCTGTCGGAGCTGTGCATTTTTATGTCGCCGGACGGCGAAGATCGCTGGACGCTGCTTGAGCCAATGGCGGACTACCGCCAGCGCGAGCGCGCCGCCATCGTGCAGCGCATTCACGACGCGGGCGTCGCCGGTCTCGGTGGCGCAGGCTTCCCCACCGGCACCAAGCTGCGCGGCGGCCTGCGCGGCGTGAAAACCCTGATTATTAACGCCGCCGAGTGCGAGCCCTATATCACCGCCGACGATCGCCTGATGCAGGATTATGCCGCCGAAGTGCTGGAAGGCAGCCGCATCCTCGCCTGGGTGCTGCAGGCCGAGCGCGTGCTGATCGGCATCGAAGACAACAAGCCGGAAGCGATTGCCGCGCTGAAGCAGGCGCTGGGCGGCGAACGCGATCTGCAGATCCGCGTGATTCCCACCAAATATCCTTCCGGCGGCGCGAAGCAGCTCACCAAAATTCTGACCGGGCTGGAAGTGCCGCACGGCGGACGCTCTACCGATATCGGCGTGCTGATGCAGAACGTCGGCACCGCCTGGGCGGTGAAGCGCGCGGTGATCGACGGCGAGCCGCTCACCGAGCGCGTAGTGACGCTGACCGGCGAGGCGATTGCGCAGCCGCGCAACGTCTGGAGCCGCATCGGCACCCCCATCAGCCATCTGCTGCATCAGGTCGGCTTTACGCCCGCGCCGCGTCAGATGGTGATTATGGGCGGCCCGCTGATGGGCTTTACCCTGCCGTCGCTCGACGTACCGGTGGTAAAGATCACCAACTGCATTCTCGCGCCCTCCGCCAGCGAAATGGGTAACAACGACGAAGAGCAATCCTGTATTCGCTGCTCCGCCTGCGCCGACGCCTGCCCGGCGAAACTGCTGCCGCAGCAGCTTTACTGGTACAGCCAGGGCGGCGATCACGATAAAGCGCGCGCCCATCATATCGACGACTGCATCGAGTGCGGCGCCTGCGCCTATGTCTGCCCGAGCAATATTCCGCTGGTGCAGTACTACCGCCAGGAGAAGGCGGAACTGCGCGCTATCGATCTTGAGGCGAAGCGCACCGCCGAGGCGAAAGCGCGCTTCGAGGCGCGTCAGGCGCGTCTGGAGCGTGAGAAGCTGGCGCGCGAAGCGAAGCATGAACAGGCGAAGCAGCGCGTGGCGCGCAGCGACGAAGGCGAACTGGCCGCCGCCCGCGAACGCGTGATGGCGAAACGCCAGGCGGCGGGCGTCGTCGATCCGGCGGTAGAGGAAGCGCAGCGTCAGGCGCGTCATGCGCAGGCGCATCTGCGTCAGGCGGAAGCGCAGGCGGAAACCCAGCCGGTGACCCGCCAGACGGAAGATCCGCGCAAGGCGGCGGTGGAAGCCGCCATCGCCCGCGCCAAAGCGAAGAAAGTCGCGCAGCCGGAAGCGGCGGAAGAACCCCAGACTGAGGCGGTTGATCCGCGCAAGGCGGCGGTCGAAGCCGCTATCGCCCGCGCCAAAGCGAAGAAAGCTGAAGCGGCCCAGGCCGCCGCCGGCAGGCCGACCGACGAGGCGCAGCAGCCGGTCGACGATGCTCCAGCGGTCGATCCGCGCAAGGCGGCGGTCGAAGCCGCTATCGCCCGCGCCAAAGCGAAAAAAGCTGAAGCAGCCCAGGCCGCCGCCGGCACGCCGACCGACGAGGCACAGCAGCCGGTCGACGATGCGCCAGCGGTCGATCCGCGCAAGGCGGCGGTCGAAGCCGCTATCGCCCGCGCCAAAGCGAAAAAAGCTGAAGCGGCCCAGGCCGCCGCCGGCACGCCGACCGACGAGGCACAGCAGCCGGTCGACGATGCGCCAGCGGTCGATCCGCGCAAGGCGGCGGTCGAAGCCGCTATCGCCCGCGCCAAAGCGAAGAAAGCTGAAGCGGCCCAGGCCGCGGCCGGTACGCTGACCGAAGAGGTGCAGCCGGTCGAGGATGTGCCGCCGGTCGATCCGCGCAAGGCGGCGGTCGAAGCCGCTATCGCCCGCGCCAAAGCGAAAAAAGCCGCTGCCGCGCAGGCATCAGAAAAGGACGTCGTGACCCTCGACGTTGCAAACAGTGATGCGCGTCCGTCGGAAGACGCGCGCAAGGCAGCCGTCGCTGCCGCTATCGCCCGGGCGAAAGCGCGTAAAGCGCAGCCGCCGTCGACGTTTGAGGAATAAATGGCTTTTCGTATCGCAAGCTCCCCTTATACCCATAACCGTCGCAGCACCGGCAACATTATGTTGCTGGTGGTGCTGGCGGCCGTTCCCGGCTTCGCCGCGCAGTGGTATTTCTTTGGCTACGGCAGCGTGCTGCAGGTGCTGCTGGCGGTCCTGACCGCGTGGCTGGCGGAAGCGGCCATTCTGCGGCTGCGCAAGGCGCCGATCGCTCCCAGCCTGGCGGATAACTCCGCGCTGCTGACCGCCGTGCTTATCGGCATCAGCCTGCCGCCGCTTGCGCCCTGGTGGCTGGTGGTGATCGGCACCCTGTTCGCTATCGTGATCGCCAAGCAGCTCTATGGCGGTCTCGGACAAAACCCTTTCAATCCGGCGATGGTCGGCTACGTGGTGCTGCTGATCTCCTTCCCGGTGCAGATGACCAGCTGGCTACCGCCCGATGCGCTGCAGGCGGTGAAACCGGGCCTGCTCGATTCGCTGAGCATGATCTTTACCGGCCATACGCTGGCGGGCGATACCATGCAGCAGCTGCAGCTCGGCGTCGACGGCGTCAGCCAGGCGACGCCGCTGGATACGTTTAAAACCGGCCTGCGCGCCGGTCACAGCGCGGAGCAGCTGCTGGCGCAGCCGATCTATACCGGCGTGCTGGCCGGACTCGGCTGGCAGTGGATCAACCTCGGCTATCTGGCGGGCGGCCTGTTCCTGCTGTGGAAAAACGCTATTCGCTGGCATATTCCGGCGGCGATGCTGCTGTCGCTGGCGTTCTGCGCCACGCTGGGCTGGCTGATCTCGCCGGAGAGCCTTAACACCCCGCTGATCCACCTCTTTTCTGGCGCCACCATGCTCGGCGCGTTTTTCATCGCCACCGATCCGGTGACCGCCTCTACCACCAACCGCGGGCGTCTGCTTTACGGCGCGCTAATTGGTCTGCTGGTATGGCTGATCCGCAGCTTCGGCGGCTATCCCGACGGCGTCGCCTTTGCCGTGCTGCTGGCGAATATCTGCGTGCCGCTCATCGATTACTACACGCAGCCGCGCGTCTACGGCCATCGCAAGGAGTGATCGATGCTTGAGACTATCCGTAAAAACGCCGTTACCCTGGCGCTGTTCGCGGTGTTCACTACCGGTTTGACCGCCGTGGTGAACTACGTAACCAAACCGACCATTGCCCATCAGACGGCGCTGAACCAGAAAAACCTGCTGGATCAGGTGGTGCCGGTCGATCTGTACGATAATCAGATTCAGCGCGAATGTTACCTTGTCACCGATGCCGCGCTGGGCAATGCCGCGCCGCACCACCTCTATCTGGCGCGCAAAGGGGATGCGCCGGTGGCGGCCGCGCTTGAGACCACCGCGCCGGATGGCTATTCTGGTGCGATACAGATGCTGGTCGGCGCCGATTTTCACGGCAAGGTGCTGGGCGTACGCGTTATCGAACATCACGAAACCCCGGGCCTTGGCGACAAGATCGAGCTGCGGATTTCAGACTGGATTAACAGCTTTAACGGCAAAGTGGTGCACGGTGCCGATGACAAAGCCTTTGCGGTAAAGAAAGATGGCGGCGAGTTCGACCAGTTTACCGGCGCCACCATTACGCCGCGCGCCGTGGTTAACGCCACTAAGCGCGCCGCGCTACTGATTGAAACGCTGAGCGGCAACGTCTCGTCGCTGCCCGAATGTGGAGACGCAAATGAGTGAAGCCAAAAACCTGCTGGTAGGCGGCCTGTGGAAAAACAACTCGGCGCTGGTGCAGCTGCTGGGGCTCTGCCCGCTGCTGGCCGTTACCTCGACGGCGACCAACGCGCTGGGACTCGGTCTGGCGACCACGCTGGTGCTGACCATAACCAACAGCGCCATTTCCGCCTCGCGCCGCTGGGTGCCGTCGGAAATCCGCATCCCCATCTACGTGATGATCATCGCCTCGGTGGTGAGCTGCGTGCAGATGCTGATCAACGCCTACGCCTATGGCCTTTATGAGTCGCTCGGCATCTTTATTCCGCTGATCGTCACCAACTGCATCGTGGTCGGCCGCGCCGAAGCGGTCGCCTCGAAGAGCAGCATCCCCCTCGCCGCGCTGGATGGCTTCGCCATCGGCATGGGCGCCACCTGCGCCATGGTCACCCTCGGCTCGATTCGCGAGCTGATCGGCAGCGGCACGCTGTTTAACGGCGCGGATCAGCTGCTCGGCCCCTGGGCCAGGGCGCTGCGCATCGAGGTGGTGCACTTCGACTCGCCGATGCTGCTGGCGATGCTGCCGCCAGGCGCTTTTATCGGCCTCGGCATGCTGCTGGCCGCGAAATATCTGATCGATCAAAAACTGAAACAGCGCGCCGCTCGCCGCGACGCTGAAGCCGCGGCGGCCGAACCGCACGCGCCTGCAGGGAAAGCGGTGTGAATCAGGCGAAACGCAGAGAAATCCTTACCCGGCTGCGGGATAACAACCCGCATCCCACCACCGAACTCAATTTTACCTCGCCGTTCGAGCTGCTGATCGCCGTGCTGCTGTCGGCGCAGGCGACCGACGTCAGCGTCAATAAGGCGACCGCGAAACTCTATCCGGTGGCCAATACTCCCGCCGCGATGCTGGCGCTGGGCGTAGAGGGCGTGAAGGAGCATATCAAGACGATCGGCCTGTATAACAGCAAAGCTGAGAATGTGATCAAGACCTGCCGTATTCTGCTGGAGCAGCACGGCGGCGAGGTGCCGGAAGATCGCGCCGCGCTGGAGGCGCTGCCAGGCGTCGGGCGCAAAACCGCTAATGTGGTGCTGAACACCGCTTTCGGCTGGCCGACTATCGCCGTGGATACCCATATTTTCCGCGTCAGCAATCGTACTCGCTTCGCGCCCGGCAAGAACGTGGAAGAGGTCGAGGCGAAGCTGCTGAAAGTGGTGCCGGCCGAGTTTAAGGTGGATTGCCACCACTGGCTGATCCTGCATGGCCGCTACACCTGCGTCGCGCGCAAGCCGCGCTGCGGCGCCTGCCTGATTGAAGATCTGTGCGAGTTTCCCGACAAGACGGAAATCTGACGGGCGCGCCGCGCCCGACGTGCCTCAGCGCCCTGCCAGCGCCGCCTGTAGCCAGGCAATCGCCAGCGGCGAATCTTTCCCCTGCAGCGCCGCCCGTTCCGACTGGAACAGGGTCGCGACGAAGAAAGGGTGATCGGTCAGTTCAATGCCGCGCACATCTCCTGCGGCGTCCCAGGAGGTGATACGTAAATTCTCCCCTTCCAGCGCCTCGCTAAAGGCGGGATTGACGCCGAAATTACAGTGGTAGCCCTCATCGCTTGACTGCGCGCCATAGGCCTCGGCGATGCGCGAACCTGGCGCGAACCTGACTTCGCCCCGCTGCTCCACCAGCGAACAGCTGAGCGGCGCTATAACCATGCGGCCGCCCTCGTCGGTCTCGGCGTGATTCGCATCCTGCCAGCCCAGCACGTTGCGGGCATACTCAATCACCGCATACTGAAAACCGCCGCAGGAGCCGAGAAACGGGTGCTGCTGTTCTCGCGCCCAGCGAATGGTTTCAAACACCGCCTCATCATTTTTATAGGGGCTGCCCGGCACGACCCAGATGGCGTCGCTCTCTTTCACGGCGCCCAGATCGCCGAGCTGGTCAGTAGAGAGCCAGCGAAAGCTGACGGCGACGCCCAGATGCGCGGCGGCACGATCGATAGCCAGAGGAATAGCCTGATGCGCAACGGCGCTGGCGCGGTAATCGCCCACCAGCGCCAGGTTTAATAGAGGTGCCATGAATACGTCCTGTAGATGGAAATGCCGAGGTTAGCCGATCGCTATTTTGATGTCGAGACGGTAAAAATCGCATTTTTCTGCCTCTGACTCCCTACGCAAACGCTTTCTTCTTTTACCTGATGAATTAATTGGCGATTCTGTGCGAAGGATCAACTTTTACCCATTCGTTCTCATTACTGGAAGCCATTTTGCTGATTTGTTGTTCAAATTAGCTGATAAATCCGCTGCCTCTGGCATAATAAACCGGTTAATTATCGAACGGCGATACCTTTGCCTGTTAAATTATCCGCAAGCAGCTTATATGGTTATTGTTATCCTCTTACCGTGAAAAACAAACGTTTATTCTGGTATAATTACCTCTGCTGAAATTAAAATCCATTTAACAAAGTCAGTTCGGTTTTTATCCCTTACATAGCCTGGGCTTTTCAGCATTCAAAAAATTCTTGCCCTGATGCGCGTTATCAGCCACATTAGGCGCCGCTTTTCCCTACTAATAACAATGTCGCGCATGGAATCCTGACATGACGCAGACTTATTTCCTGTCGTAAAACAGGGTACGCGAAAAACTGAGGTACACGTGTCAACTGCAAACAAACACACCGATGAGGCCGTTAGCCTCAATGCGTTCAAACAGCCGAAGGCCTTCTACCTGATCTTCTCGATTGAGTTGTGGGAGCGCTTCGGTTTCTACGGCCTGCAGGCCATCATGGCTGTTTACCTGGTTAAACAGCTGGGCATGTCGGAAGCGGCTTCTATTACTCTGTTCGCCTCTTTTAGCGCGCTGGTTTATGGCCTGGTGGCTATCGGCGGCTGGCTGGGTGATAAAGTGCTGGGCACCAAACGCGTTATCGTGCTGGGCGTCATCGTGCTGGCGCTGGGTTACGCGCTGGTGGCCTTCTCCGGCCACGACGTCGGCATGGTCTATGTCGGCATGGCGACCATCGCGGTAGGCAGCGGGCTGTTTAAAGCGAACCCCTCTTCGCTGCTCTCTACCTGCTACGAGAAAGATGACCCGCGTCTCGACGGCGCCTTCACCATGTTCTACATGTCAATCAACGTCGGCTCGCTCTTCTCAATGATGCTGACCCCCTGGCTGGCGGCGAAATATGGCTGGAGCGTAGCGTTTTCTCTGTCGGTCGTCGGCCTGGTGATCACCCTGCTCAACTTCCTGTTCTGCAAAGGCCTGGTGAAAAACTACGGTTCGAAGCCGGACTTCGCGCCGCTTAACGTCAGCAAGCTGCTGATGACGCTGGTGGGCGTGGTGGTGCTGGTCGCTATCGCAACCTGGCTGCTGCATAACCAGACTATCGCGCGCATTACCCTGGGCGTGGTCGCGCTGGGCATTATCTTGATCTTCGCCAAAGAAGCCTTCTCGCTGCACGGCGCGGCGCGTCGCAAAATGATCGTGGCGTTTCTGCTGATGGTCGAAGCGATTGTCTTCTTCGTGCTCTATATGCAGATGCCGACCTCGCTTAACTTCTTTGCGATTCGCAACGTCGAGCACACCATTCTGGGTATTACCTTCGAACCCGAGCAGTTCCAGGCGCTCAACCCGTTCTGGATTATGCTGGCGAGCCCGCTGCTGGCGGCGGTCTATAACAAGCTGGGCGACCGTCTGCCGATGCCGTTTAAATTCGCTATCGGCATGGTGCTCTGCTCGGCCGCCTTCCTGGTGCTGCCGCTGGGCGCGAAGTTCGCCTCGGATGCCGGTATCGTCTCTGTTAACTGGCTGATCCTCAGCTATGCGCTGCAGAGCATCGGCGAGCTGATGATCTCCGGTCTCGGTCTGGCGATGGTGGCGCAGCTGGTGCCACAACGCCTGATGGGCTTTATTATGGGCTCCTGGTTCCTCACCACCGCCGGCGCGGCGATGATTGCCGGTAAAGTGGCGGGCCTGATGGCCGTGCCGGAGAACGTGACCGATCCGCTCGCCTCGCTGAACGTCTACAGCAGCGTCTTCCAGCAGATCGGCATCGTCACCGGCGTGATCGCCGTGCTGATGCTGCTGACCGCGCCGCTGCTGAACCGCATGGCGCAGACGCCGCAAGAAGAGCTGAAAAAAGCGCAGGCCTGATAAGTCAGGTGACATGCAGCCGGGCCATGCGCCCGGCTTTTTTTTATCCTTTTCCGGGCCAGAAGCAACGCTTGATCGCGGTCACTGGCAATTCGGCGACGAGGCATTAAGCTGCAATGATCCTGTCGCAATCCGGAGGTCCGTGATGAAACTGTTCTGTAAGGCTGGCGCCTGCTCCCTTTCGCCGCATATCGTGCTGCGTGAGTGCGGGCTCGACTTCACGCAGGTTAATGTCGATCTGATGAAAAAAGTCACCGAATGCAGCGAAGATTACTGGCAAATCAATCCAAAAGGCCAGGTGCCGGCGCTGGAGCTGGATGACGGCACTCTCCTGACCGAAGGGGTGGCGATTGTGCAGTATCTGGCGGATCTGAAGCCCGATCGCCAGCTGCTGGCGCCGGTCGGCAGCCTGACGCGCTACCATACGCTGGAGTGGCTCAGCTTTATCAGCAGCGAACTGCATAAAACCTTCACGCCGCTGTTTAAGTCCGATACGCCCGACAGCTACAAGCCTCTGCTGCGCACCCGGCTGGAGCAGCAGTTTCGCTTCGTCGACAAGGCGCTGCAGGACAAGCAGTGGTTGATGGGGCTGCGCTTCAGCGTGGCGGACGCCTATCTTTACGTGATGGTGCGCTGGGCGCATGCGCTGAAGCTGGAGCTGGAAGGGCTGTCGGCGCTGGACGCCTGGTTTCAGCGCGCGTCGCAGCGGCCTGCGGTGCAGGCGGCGCTGAAGGCGGAAGGCGCCGCCTGACTAGCGGGGCCGGTGCGATACCGGCCCCACAGGTTTACAGCGCTTCGGCGGCGAAGTGCTGGGTCGGCTGGGCGATAGCGTCCTGCGCCGCTACCAGCTGCAGCTCATATTCGCCCATAGCGTGCGTCGTCAGCATCACTTCGTACACGGCGGCGGTAACGTGCTCCAGCGCCTGCTTCAGATCCTTGCCGTGCAGCAGATTGACCAGCAGCAGGCCGCTGGTGAGGTCGCCGACGCCAACCGGCTGGCGCACGCCGAAATCCACCAGCGGACGGCTGATATGCCAGGCCTCTTCTGCCGTGACCAGCAGCATCTCGAAGCGATCGCTGCGGCGCCCGGCGCGCGCCAGATGTTTCACCAGCACCACGCGCGGACCCTGGGCGATCAGCGCGCGCGCCGCCGCGGTCGCCTCTTCTACGCTGGTGACGCTGCGCTCGCTGAGCATCTCCAGCTCCAGCAGATTCGGCGCGATAATGTCGCTGGCAGGCATGGCGTATTTGCAGTGATACTCCGCCACGCCAGGCGCCACGATGCACCCTTTTTCCGGATGCCCCATTACCGGATCGCAAAAGAACCAGGCGTCCGGGTTGGCGGCTTTCACCATGCGCACGATCTCCAGGATCTGTTCGCCCTGTTCCGCCGAGCCCAGATAGCCGCTCAGCACCGCATCGCAGGTTTTCAGCCGGTCGATATCGCTGATGCCTTTGACGATCTCCGTCAGGTGCGTCGCGGGCATGACCGTGCCCGTCCAGTGGCCGTACTGCGTGTGGTTAGAGAACTGTACGGTGTTGAGCGGCCAGACGTTGGCCCCCATGCGCCGCATCGGAAATTCGGCGGCGGCGTTGCCGGCGTGGCCGAATACCACATGCGACTGAATTGCGAGAATATTTTTCATTATGTTGTGAACTGCCTTGCCCTTGCCTGCCATAAAAAAGGGCCGGAAACCGGCCCTGAACGCTTACTGCCAGACGATCAGGCAGTAATGTTTTTTCCCGCGACGCAGCAGCGTGTAGCGACCAAACAGCTTATCGCTCTCGCTGAAGCGGTACTCCGCGTCTGACTGCTTCTCGCCGTTGATAGCGACGGCGTTGGAGCCGATCATGGTGCGCGCCTGACCGCGTGACGGCACCAGCTCGGCATTCACCAGCGCCTGCTGCAGATCGTCTTCCGCGCCGAGCTGCACGGTCGGCATACCGTCCTGCGCCAGCTGTTCGAAGTCCGCTTCGGTCATGTCGCTCAGCGCGCCGGAGAAAAGGCTCTCGGTAATGCGCTTCGCCGCCGCCAGGCCCGCTTCGCCGTGCACCAGGCGCGTGACGCTCTCGGCGAGCACGTACTGCGCGCGCGGCGCCTTGCCGCTGTTTTTGTCTTCCTCTTCCAGCGCGTTGATCTCGTCAAGGCTGAGGAAGGTGAAGAACTTCAGGAAACGGTAGACGTCAGCGTCCGCGGTATTGATCCAGAACTGGTAGAACTTATAGGGGCTGGTTTTCTTCGCATCGAGCCACACCGCGCCGCCTTCGGTTTTACCGAACTTGGTGCCGTCCGATTTAGTGATCAGCGGCACCGTCAGGCCAAAGACCTGGTTCTGATAGAGACGACGCGTCAGGTCGATGCCGGAGGTAATGTTGCCCCACTGATCGGAGCCGCCAATCTGCAGCGACACGCCGTGACGGTTGTTCAGCTCGGCGAAGTCGTAGCCCTGCAGCAGATTGTAGGAGAACTCGGTAAAGGAGATCCCCTGATCGTCGCGGTTCAGGCGCTGTTTCACCGCTTCTTTGTTAATCATCTGATTCACAGAGAAATGTTTGCCGATATCGCGCAGGAAGGTCAGCACGTTCATGCCGCCGAACCAGTCGTAGTTGTTGGCGGCGATAGCGCTGTTGTCGCCGCAGTCGAAATCGAGGAACGGCGCGACCTGACGGCGGATCTTCTCCACCCACTCGCCTACGGTTTCGCTGGTGTTAAGTTTGCGTTCTGCTGCTTTAAAGCTGGGATCGCCGATCAGACCGGTGGCACCGCCCACCAGCGCGACCGGCTTGTGTCCGGCATCCTGAAAACGTTTCAGGCAGAGCAGCGGCACCAGATGGCCCAAATGCAAGCTGTCAGCGGTCGGATCGAAGCCGCAATAGAGGGCAATCGGCCCTTGCGCCAGTCGCTCTGCTAACGCTTCCTCGTCCGTTACCTGGGCGATTAAGCCTCGTTCCTGCAATTGTTGTATCAGGTTACTGCTGGTCATCACTGACTCCAAATTGATCAGACTGCACCTATGCTGGTACACAGCTTTCCGCTGAGTGCGGAAGAAAAAAAAGAGGGCTATAGCATAAAGCGCTGGCGACTTCTGTGCCAGCGCTGAGAGAGGAGAAAAACGCTGTTTTACGGGGCTAAGCGGTCGATTTTCCAGCCGTTGTCGTCGCGCTGGTAGAGGAAACGGTCATGCAGGCGATGTTCGCCGCCCTGCCAGAACTCCATGGTGTGAAATTTGACGCGGTATCCGCCCCAGAAGCTCGGCAGCGGCACCTCGCCCTGTTGAAACTTCTGCTTCAGCTCGAGGAATTTTCCCTCCAGCACGCCGCGCGCCGATATCCGGCTCGACTGACGCGATACCCAGGCGCCGATTTGGCTGTCGCGCGGGCGGCTATGGAAATATTTCAGCACCTCGAGCGGCGACAGCTTCTCGACGTCGCCGAGCACCATCACCTGGCGCTCCAGAAAGTGCCAGGGAAAGTGCAGCGAAATACGCGGGTTGTTGGCCAGCTGCTGCGCCTTGCGGCTGCCGAGATTGGTATAGAACACCAGGCCGCTGTCGTCATAGTGCTTGAGCAGCACGATGCGCTGGTAAGGCTGACCCTGATCGTCCACCGTCGCCACGGTCATGGCGGTAGGATCGGGCAGCTGCGCCTCGCACGCCTGCCGCAGCCAGGTTTCAAACAGCGCCAGCGGCTGGTCCGGCAGATCCTTGCGACGCAGCCCGCCGCGCGTATATTCGCGGCGCAGGCTGGCGATATCTTGCAGAGTAAAATTCGTGCTCATACGGGTTACTCGAAATGAACAGGCTGGCTGGCAGGCTGCAATTCACAGTCGTTAACGACGATTTTATCGTCGCGTTCGATAAAGGCGGTGTCGCCTTTGCTCCAGAATACATATTTTCCGTCGCTGTAGCGCGCGCCTGAGGCGGAGATCGCCCGCTTCAGCGTTAACGGCTGACCGTCCATGATAAAGCTGACCTGCTCGCTGGCGTTGTCGAGCGTAACGGTCAGCGGCAGGGTGCCGCAGCGGTAGTGCAGCGTTTGCGGCGCTTCAGCCTGTTTGTGCAGCAGACCGCAGCCGCTCAGCAGCAGCGCGGCGGCAAGCGTTAACCCCTGTTTCATCGTGATTCTCCTTACTGTCAGTAGAGCGGATTAGCTGGATAGATAGCGCCGAGCACGCTTTTTGCCGCCGCGCCGGTCACCGCGGGCAGATTGCCGGGCAAATCGGAGAGCGTGCGGCTGGCAAGCCAGGCGAACGCCAGCGCCTCCATGTCGTCGCCGCGAATGCCAGCGGCGTCGGTGGTGGTCACTTCGGTTCCCGCCAGCAGCGCGGCGAGGCGCGCCATCAGCAGCGGATTGCGGCCGCCGCCGCCGCACACCAGCAGCCGGTCGCAGCCGTCGTTGAGCTGCACCTGATGGGCGATGGTGACGGCGCTCAGTTCGGTCAGCGTCGCCTGCACGTCCTGCGGCGCCAGGCCGGGGAAAGTTTGCAGCTGACGCTCCACCCAGCCCAGATTGAAATATTCGCGCCCGGTGCTTTTCGGCGGCGGCAGCGCGAACCAGGGATCGCGCAACATCTGCTCCAGCAGCGCGGGCACCACGCTGCCGCTGCGCGCCCAGCTGGCGTCCTGGTCAAAGGGCTTGCCCTGGTGGCGCCAGATCCACGCGTCGATCAGCATATTGCCGGGACCGGTATCGAAGCCGCGCACCGGCTGGCCGGGGATCAGCAGCGAAAGATTGGCGATGCCGCCGATATTGAGCACCATACGGCGCTCCACCGCATCCATCAGCAACGCCTGATGAAACGCGGGCACCAGCGGCGCGCCCTGCCCGCCCAGCGCCATATCGCGGCGGCGGAAGTCGCCGACCACGGTGATGCCGGTGGCGGCGACAATCTGATTATTATCGCCGATTTGCAGCGTGTTCGGCGCATCGCTTTGCGGTTCGTGCCAGACGGTCTGCCCGTGACAGCCGATGGCGACGATATCGCTCGGCTCCAGCGCCTCGCGCCGCATCAGGGTATTGACCGCGTCGGCGAACAGCCGGCCAAGGCGCGTATCGAGCTGGCCGAGCTGCGAAAGCGTCAGCTGCTGGCCCTGGCTGACCGCCAGGATCTGCTGACGCAGCTCGCCCGGCATCGGATGACAGTAGCTCGCCTGCTGCGCCACCATATGCTCATCGATGGCGGCCAGCACCACGTCAACGCCGTCCAGGCTGGTGCCTGACATAACGCCGATATAACGTCCTGATTTCATTCCTGGTCCTTACTGGGTGGCGGAAGTGCAATTCAACGCCCTTCAGTCTGGCAAATTCTCGCGCCTGATTCGACGATTACCTGATGTTTTTCCCGACTTTATGCAACAAATAACATTGCGCAACTTTTTTTCTCGCCTGGTTGAATTTTTGTTGATCGCCAATAGTCTATGCTTGGCTTCACCATGTTTTACTCAGACTAAGATTAATTTGCTTTGTGTCTTATACTGTTTGCAGGATTTCGCGATACACATGGCGCATTGCTTAAGAAAGGAGTTACAAATGATCAAGCGTTTCGTTGCTGTCGCACTGGCTGGCATTACGCTGGCTGGCTGCACAAATACCAGTACTCTGTCAGGCGATACCTACAGTGCCAGTGAGGCCAAACAGGTTCAGAGCGTGTCTTACGGCACGCTGGTCTCGGTCCGTCCGGTTAAGATTCAGGGCGGCGATGACAACAACGTGATCGGCGCTATCGGCGGCGCGGTGCTGGGCGGCTTCCTCGGCAATACCATTGGCGGCGGCACCGGACGCAGCCTGGCCACCGCAGGCGGCGCGATCGCTGGCGGCCTGGCAGGCCAGGGCGTTCAGGGCGCAGTGAATAAAACCGACGGCGTCGAGCTGGAAATCCGTAAGGATGACGGCAATACCATCATGGTGGTGCAGAAGCAGGCGGCCAGCCGTTACTCTGTCGGGCAGCGCGTCGCGCTGGCGTCCAACGGCAGCCAGATCACCGTTTCGCCGCGCTGATCGCCTTAGCCAAAAAAAACCGACGCCGCGGCGTCGGTTTTTTTATTTTTCCCGATGCTGCAGCTCGAGAATGTTTTTCTCCAGACGGGCGATAAGGGTCACCATCTGGTTGATCTCTTCGCGGCTGATGCCGGCGAGAATATCGTCGCGCGTCGCGTCGATAACGCTTTCAACCTGTTCAATAATCGGCTCCGCCTGACGCGTCAGCTTGATGCGCTTCGCGCGGCGATCGTTCGCGCAGGTCGAGCGGGTAATCAATCCTTTCTCTTCCAGCTGATCCAGCGTGCGCACCAGCGACGGTTGCTCAATGCCGATGGCCTTCGCCAGCTGAATCTGCGACTGTTCCGGCGGCAGCTGATGAATGTTGTGCAGCGTGACCCAGTGCGTCTGCGTCAGCTCAAGCGGCTTCAGTCGCTGATCGATCAACGCGCGCCAGATGCGCACCAGGCGAGACAAATCCGTTCCAAGGGGCGTATCCATTTCATCTCCTTATAATTAGCTTGCTAGCTATCAAGCCAGATTTTACACTATTCTGCGAGTTTAAAGGACAAATTACAAACCCCGGGCGAAGCCTCAGCGGTTCATCTACGCTTTTTGAGACCGGTGCCAGGGTGATATCAGAAGGACGATGCGTGGCTATTTTTCCCTTTCATGCGGCGGGACCCCTGACCGACCTGGTGTTCGGCGCCTCGCTGTTTTTTCCGCCGCTGTTTAAAGCGGTCCTGCTCGGCTTCTTCTTCTGGCTTATTCTTCATCCGCTGCTGCGCGGCTGGATCTATTCGGGGGATATCTGGCATCCGACGCTGCTGGATCTCTCTCTTTTCGTACTTTGCGTCGCCGCCGCGCTTTTTCTGCTGGGACAGGGATACTCAACATGAAATTCAATGCAGTGAAATATTTTTCCACGCTGATCGTCTTCGCGGCCGCCCTGCTGGCGGGCTGGTGGATGTGGAACTACTACATGCAGTCGCCCTGGACGCGCGACGGCAAAGTCCGCGCCGAGCTGGCGCAGGTTACGCCCCAGATCTCGGCGCGCATCGTCTCGCTGGCGGTAAAAGATAATCAGTTTGTGCATCAGGGCCAGACGCTGCTGACGCTGGATACCGTGCCCTGGCAGATTGCGCTGGACAACGCCGAGGCACAGCTGGCGAAGGCGCAGGCCGACCTGGCGAAGGCGCAGCATGAAGCGAGACGCCGCGCCAGCCTGCCGCGCAACGTGATTTCGGCCGAAGATCTCGACGCCGCGCAGCTGAACGCCGCGTCGATGGCGGCCAGCGCCAAAGCGGCGCAGGCCGCGCTGGATCAGGCGCGCTGGAACCTGCAGCAGACCACCGTGACGGCGCCGACCGACGGCTGGGTCAGCAACCTGACGCTACGCGTCGGCGACTACGCCACGGCGGGCACGCCGCTCTTCGCGCTGGTCGACAGTCACTCTTATTACGTGATGGGCTATTTCGAAGAGACCAAGCTGCGCCATATTCGGCCTGGCGCGCCGGCGCAGATTGTGCTCTACAGCAACGGCGCGCGCCTGCAGGGCGAGGTGGAAAGTATCGGCCGCGCCATCTACGACCAGAGTATCGACAGCGACAGCGGCCTGGTGCCCGATATCAAGCCGAACGTGCCCTGGGTGCGGCTGGCGCAGCGCGTGCCGGTGCGCATTCGCCTGGCGCAGATACCGGATAATGTGCCGCTGGTGGCAGGCACCACCTGCTCTATCGCCATTCAGCCGTGAGCGCGCGATGAATCTTCACTGGCTGGCGTGGGACCAGCTCCCCTGGGTGAAGGCAGACGCCAGTCAGTGGCGTTACGCGCTACGCAACGCCATCGCCATGTGCCTGGCGCTCAGCATCGCCTATGCGCTCGACCTGGATGAGCCCTACTGGGCGATGACCTCGGCAGCAGTGATCAGCTTTCCCACCGTCGGCGGCGCGATAAGCAAAAGCCTCGGACGCATCGTCGGCAGTCTGATGGGCGCAGGCGCCGCGCTGCTGATCGCCGGCCATACCCTCAACGAACCCTGGCTATTCACCTTTTTTATCGCCGGCTGGCTGGCGTTCTGCACCGGCATCGCCAACCACTATCAGAACAATGTGGCCTACGCCTTTTCGCTGGCGGGCTACACCGCGGCGATTATCGTTTTCAGCAGCGTCGACCTGACCGATGCGACGGATCTCTGGAATCTGACGCAGGCGCGCGTCTGCGAGGTGATTTCAGGCATTCTGTGCGCCGGGTTTATGATGATGGTGCTGCCGAGCACCTCGGACGGCGAGGCGCTGATCGCCTCGTTGCAGAAGATGCATGCACGCCTGCTGGAGCACGCCGGTCTGCTGCTGCAGCCTACCGAGGCCGATAAGGTGCGCGCCGCCCATGAAGCGGTGATCAGCCAGATTCTCACCATGAACCTGCTGCGGATTCAGGCGTTCTGGAGCCACTATCGCTTTCGCCGCCAGAACAACGTGCTCAACTACGTGCTGCACCAGCAGCTGCGCCTGACCAGCGTGCTCTCCAGCCTGCGCCGCATGCTGCTTAACTGGCCCGACGCGCCGCAGCCGCTCTACCACGCCATCGACGCTCTAATGCAGGAGCTGGCGAGCGCGCAGTGCGACAAGTACCGGCTGGCGCAGATCCTGCGCAGCGTCACCCCCGCCGCCGACGGCGATTACCGCCAGCGCGCCTTTTGCCAGCGCCTGCGCTATTTCTGCTGGATGTACCTCAACGTCAGCCGCTGGATCCGCCTGTTGGCCCGTGCCGACGCCGATACCCGCTTTCAGCCGCCGCCCGTGCCCGCGCTGGCACGGGAAACCGACAGCGCCGAAGCGGGCTGGAGCGCGCTGCGCACCTTTTGCGCCGTTGTGGGAGGCTGCGCCTTCTGGATCACGACGCAATGGTCGGCCGGCGCAGCGGCGCTGACCCTGACCGCCATCGCCTGCGTGCTCTACTCGTCTGCGCCCTCGCCCAGCGGCAGCGTCACGCTGCTGCTGAAAACCCTGCTCTGGCTGTCGCTGTTCAGCTTTGTGATGAAGTTCGGCCTGATGGTGCAGATCTCCCAGCTGTGGCAGTTTCTGCTGTTTTTGTTTCCGCTGCTGCTGACGCTGCAGCTGTTTAAGCTGCAGCAAAAGCAGCGCGCCGCGCTCTGGGGCCAGTTTATTGTCTTTATGGGCTCGTTTATCGCGGTGACCAACCCGCCGAGCTGGGATTACGCCGATTTCCTCAACGACAATATCGCCAAAGTGTGCGGCGTGATGCTCGCCTGGCTGGCGTTTCAGATCCTGCGCCCCAGCTCCGACGCGCGCCGCAGCCGCCGCCATATCCGCGCGCTGCGCATGGCGTTTCTCGACCAGCTGCGCCGCCGTCCGCGCCTGAGCGAAAGCCGCTTTGAATCGCAAATCTATCACCGCATCAGCCAGTTGAGCAGCAGCCGCGACGAGCAGGCGCGCGTCTGGCTGCTGCGCTGGGGCGTGGTGCTGCTCAACTGTTCGCATATCGTCTGGCAGCTGCGCGACTGGCAGCCTGCGTCAGCCGCGCTGGCGCAGATGCGCGAGGCGAGCCTGCAGGATTTGCAGCGCATCATCAGCGCGCGCGGCGTGCGGCACAGCTCGCTCGATCAGACCCTGACGACGCTGGAGGAGACCATCCGCCAGCTGGTGGCGGAGGGCGATACGGAGGCGAATACGCTGGCGGGTATTTTATGGCGGCTGCGCTGTTCGCTGGCGCAGCTGAAACAGGCGGTGCCGGAATAGCTATTTGCAGTACTGCAGCTGCTGGCGGTCGAAATCGGCCTGCAGCTGCGCCAGGGTCTTACGCTGCTCGAAACGAGTTTTATCGTTGGCGGACATCGGCTCAATCACCAGCTCGCGCTCTTCCGGCGAGTAGATGAAACGCCGCCGAATTTCGCTGCCGGTAAAGCTCTTGCCGATAATGCTGCCGCACACCATGGTCATGCTGGTGCGGTAGACCGCCGTTTGCTCGAAGTTGGTTTCGGTGGCGCTGCGCAAGATATACTGGCAGCCCTTCTCTTCAAGCCGTTTGCGCGCGCTGTGGCTCAGCCACTCGCGCCCTTTCGCGATGGACTCGCACTCGGCGCGCGCCGGACTGGCGTCGATGGTGCGCTGAAGCTGACGTCCTGCTTCAGTCCTGAGCTGGGTTTCATTGGGTTGATCGCAGCCCGCCAGCAGCAGACAGAGCAGCAGTGCGCCCGTTTTCTTCATTCCTTTTCTCCTTTGATCGCACCAGATGAAAGTGTCCAGAATCAGTATCATAGGCGGTAAATCATCAGGAGAACATAGCCGGAAACTAAACGATAATAAAACGGCTCCATAAGGAGCCGTAGATGAATGAACGATCAGATCACGCCGCAGGCGTAGCGCCCGCCGCCGCCGCCGAGCGGCTGCGGATGATCGGCGTGGTTGTCGCCGCCAACATGCACCATTAACGCCTTGCCCTTGATCTCATCCAGAGATTTTAGCCGCGGCGCCAGCACCGGATAGTCGGCGCTGCCTTTCTCATTGACGTAGATCGCCGGCAGATCGCCGAGGTGGCCCTCGCCGTAGGGACCGAGGTGCTTGCCGGTTTTTTGCGGATCGAGATGGCCGCCCGCCGCGCCCGCCGCTACCGTTTTGCCTTCAGAGACGCCGGGTTCGCAGCTGCCGTTGGCGTGAACATGAAAGCCGTGCACGCCGGGCGTCAGGCCGTTCAGCTTCGGCGTAAACAGCAGACCGTAATTCGTCTGTTCGATATCGACCGTGCCGATCGCCTCGCCGATGCCCTCGGCGCTCACTTTATGCAGTGTGACCTCTTGCGCCAGCGCGTTGCCGGCCAGGCCGCCGCTTATCGCGAACAGACATGCTAAGACCGATTTTTTCATTATCGCTTGCCTCTTATCTCCCACAGGGTGTGATAAGCCTGGCCGCAATTTCCGATCTGCGCCGCTGCTTGACACAGCTTTACGCTTCAGGGCACATCGTAACCCAGCGCCGCTTTGCGAATGCGGAACCACTGCTGGCGATCCAGCGTCACCTCAAGCGCCGCCACCGCTTCGCTGACGCGTTCAGGATTGCCGGAGCCGATGATCGGCAGCGGCTGGCTCGGCAGCGCCAGCACCCAAGCGTAGACTACCTGCGCCAGGCTGGCGGCGCCGGTTTCGAGGCGCACCTGCTCCAGTTCGTCGCGCAGCGGCTGATAATGCGGATCCTGAAACAGCTCGCCGCCGCCCAGGCAGGACCACGCCATTGGCCGCAGGCGCAGCTGCTGACACTGGTCGAGGGTGCCGTCCAGCAATACATTTTGCTGAATCGGCGAGATCTCTACCTGATTGGTGGTCAGCGTAAAGGGCAGACGCGACTGCAGCAGCGCGAACTGCGACGGCGTGAAGTTCGACACGCCGAAATGCAGCACTTTACCGCTCTGATGCAGCGCCAGAAACGCCTCGGCCACCGCATCGGCGTTCATCAGCGGATCGGGACGATGGATCAGCAGCAGGTCGAGCCGGTCGGTGGCGAAATGGCGCAGCGAGTTTTCCGCGCTCTGCACGATATGCGCTTTGTCGGTGATGTAATGTCCAATGCGATGTTCAGGCTTCGCGCGCGTGGCGATGCCGCATTTGGTGACGATCTGCAGGCGATCGCGCAAGCCGGGCGACAGCTTCAGCGCCTCGCCAAAGGCGGCTTCGCAGCGGTAGTCACCATAGATATCGGCGTGATCGACCGTGGTGATGCCTAGCGAGAGATGATGTTCGATAAAGCTGATGCGCTGCTGCGGGGTCATTCCCCACTCCATCAGGCGCCAGTAACCCATGATCAGCGGAGAGAAAGCGGGCCCCTGAGGCGAGATCTGTTGCGCTTGTAGCATAGTGATATCCCTGTGTTTGCTCTTTCAGTCAGTGTCAGGGAGTATAACGAAAAGCGCTCAGAACAGGGATGGCTGTTGCGGTTCGGCATCGTCTTCCGGTTTCTGCTGGCGCAGCAGACGCAGGCGGCGCTGATGGCACAGGCGCAGCACGTCGCGCTTCTGCGCGTCGCTAAATTTCATCCAGTTGAAGCGCTCTTCCCGGCTGCGCAGGCAGCCGAGGCAGTAGCCGCGCTCATCCACCTGGCAGATGCCGCGACAGGGACTGGGTACCGGGAAAAACTCAAGTTGCTCCGCCACAGGCTCTCCACCTCGCTGATTATCTCTTTTAAAGATAGCTTAAGGTGCGTGCCTTTCTCGCTGCGGCCCGCGCGTCTCGTCACCAAATGTAACTAATTAGTTTGGCTAAACAGATAATTCCGCGCATAGTGTTGAGCCTTTGTTAAGGTTTTCCCAAGTTATTACCTTTATTCTCTTTTGGCTATCATTTGTTTTTTTACTGGATACTCATGCAGTTGAAAAAGTTACGCTGTCACGAAAACACCTTTAATCTGGCGGTTTCCCTGTTCTTCGCGCTGGTCCTGAACGGTTTGTTTCTGTTCCGCGCCTGGGAACGCATTCCTTATACATCCCTGCACGACTACTTCTTTGCCGCCAGCCTGCCCCTTGTGCTGACGGCGGCGTTCGGCCTGATCTTTAATCTGATCGCCTGGCCTTACCTGCGCAAGCCGCTGCTGGCGGTGCTGATCCTGACGAGCGCGGCGGCAAATTACGTTATGTTTAGCTTCGGCACCGTTATCGATACCAATATGGTGCAGAACGTCTTTGAAACCGATCTGCAGGAGTCCACCGCGCTGCTCAGCCGTAACGCCGTTATCTGGCTGCTGCTGATGGGCGTGGCGCCGACCATCGTCATACTTCTGACGCGCTTCAAACGCCGCGAATGCTGGTGGATGAATCTCGCGTGGCGCGCGCTGTTTATGGCGGCGTCGCTGGGCGTTATTCTGCTGATGGCGCTGCTTTTTTATAAAGATTACGCCTCGCTGATCCGCAATAACAAAGGGCTGGTCAAAATGGTCACGCCAGCCAACATCGTCAGCGGCGCCGGCCACTACGTTAATAATCGCTGGATGAAAGGCAGCCAGGCCTGGGTGCATATCGGACAGGATGCGCATAAAGGCCCCACCATCGCCGCGGAGCAGAAAAAAACGCTGGTGGTGCTGGTCGTCGGCGAAACCGCGCGCGCAGAAAACTTTTCGCTGGGCGGTTACCCGCGAGAAACCAACCCGCAGCTGAAAAAGCAGAATGTCATTTACTATCCGCAGGCGACCTCCTGCGGCACGGAAACCGCCATTTCCGTGCCCTGCATGTTCTCTAATATGCCGCGCGCTCACTACGACGCTAATCTGGCGCATCATCAGGATGGCGTGCTGGATATCCTCGGCCATGCGGGCATCAGCGTGCTGTGGCGTGAAAACGACGGCGGCTGCAAAGGCGCCTGCGATCGCGTGCCGCATACCGATATGACGCTGTGGAAGCTGGACGCCTGGTGTCAGGCGGGATCTTGCCTCGACGACGTGCTGCTGCATCGGCTGGACAACTATACCCACAGCCTGAATAACGACGGCATTATCGTGCTGCATCAGATGGGCAGCCACGGCCCCGCCTACTATCGTCGCTATCCGTCGCAGTTCCGCCAATTTACGCCGACCTGCGACAGCAATCAGATTCAGGACTGCGACCATCAGGCGCTGATGAATACCTACGACAATACGCTGCTTTACAGCGACGATATGATCGCCCGCACCATCGATATGCTGAAGGGATTGAGCGACCGCTTTAACGTGGCGCTGGTCTATCTCTCCGACCATGGCGAATCGCTCGGCGAACACGGCATGTATCTGCACGGTGCGCCCTATCTGTTTGCGCCGTCTCAGCAGACGCATATCCCCCTGCTGCTGTGGATGTCGGATGATTACGCCAGGACCTACGGCATCAATCAGGCCTGCCTGCGCCAGCAGGCGCCGACGGCGGAGGTGTCGCAGGACAATCTGTTCCATACGCTGCTGGGGATGTTCAACGTGCAGACCCGCGAATACCAGCCGCAGCTCGACATGATCAGAACGTGCCGTAAGGCGGGCTAGCGGTTGCATCCGACCGATCGGTCTACTACCTTAAGCGCCATGAACAAGACGCTGCAACGTACCGAAACCCGTGAACATCTGCTCGCTACAGGCGAGCAGCTCTGCCTGCAGCGCGGTTTCACCGGAATGGGACTCAGCGAGCTGCTGACGCTGGCGGAGGTGCCGAAAGGCTCTTTCTACTACTATTTCCGCTCGAAAGAGGCGTTTGGCGTGGCGCTGCTGGAGCGCTACTTTCTCCATCTGCACCAGCAGGTCGAGGCGCGGCTGCAGCACGGCGAAGGCACGCCGCGCGAGCGTCTGCTGGCGCACTTTCGCCAGGCCGAGCAGCTGTTCAGCGAACAGGGACATATCGTCGGCTGCCTGGCGGTGAAGCTCTCCGCGGAAGTCTGCGATCTCTCCGAGCCGATGCGCGACGCCCTGCAGCGCGGCGCCAGCCGCATTATCGCGGCTTATACGCAAACGCTGGAAGCAGTGCTGCGGCAGGAGACGATGAAGCTGCCCTACGCGCCGCGCGAGATGGCGGAAGTGATCTATATTCTGTGGCTGGGCGCCAGCCTGCAGAGCAAGCTGTCCCGCGAGCCGCAGCCGCTGCGTCTCGCATTGAGCACTCTCGAACAGTGGCTGCAAACCCACTGATTTTAAAAACGTTGTTTTATAGCAGACCGGTCTACTACAGGAGTTGTTATGGCAAGTACCCAGCTGTTTAGCCCGCTTAAAGTGGGTGCGATTACCGTACCGAACCGCGTATTTATGGCGCCGCTGACGCGTCTGCGCAGCATCGAGCCAGGCGACATCCCGACGCCGCTGATGGGCGAATATTATCGTCAGCGCGCCAGCGCCGGCCTGATTATCACCGAGGCGACGCAGGTCTCCTTCCAGGCGAAAGGCTACGCCGGCGCGCCGGGTCTGCATACCCAGCCGCAGATTGCCGCCTGGAAAGCGATTAACGCAGGCATTCACGAGGCGGGCGGCCACAGCGCCGTTCAGCTGTGGCACACCGGCCGTATTTCGCATAACAGCGTGCAGCCGGAAGGCAAGGCGCCTGTCGCGCCCTCCGCCATCGCCGCCGGCACGCGTACCTCGCTGCGCGCGGAAGACGGCAGCGTCTACCGCGAAGAGACCTCGACGCCGCGCGAGCTCACCATCGCCGAGATCAAACAGATTGTGGCCGACTTCGGCCAGGCGGCCGCCAACGCGCGCGAGGCGGACTTCGATCTGCTGGAGCTGCACTCGGCGCACGGCTATCTGATGCATCAGTTTTTGGCGCTAGACTCCAACCGTCGTACCGATGAATATGGCGGCAGCATTGAAAAACGCGGCCGCTTCGCGCTCGAAGTGGTCGACGCCGCCATCGCCAACTGGTCTGCCGATCGCGTCGGCATTCGCGTTTCGCCGATCGGCAGCTTCCAGAACCTGGATAATGGCCCTGAAGAAGAGAAAGCCGCGCTGTGGTATATCGGCGAGCTGGCGAAACGCAATATCGCCTATTTGCACCTTTCCGAGCCGGACTGGGCGGGCGGCAAGCCTTACAGCGACGCCTTCCGCGAAAAAGTGCGCGCGATCTTCCCCGGCGTGATTATCGGCGCGGGCGCCTATACCGTGGAGAAAGCGGACGATCTGATTGCGCGCGGCCTGATCGACGCCGTGGCCTTTGGCCGCGACTTTATCGCCAACCCCGATCTGGTGGCGCGTCTGCAGCAGGACGCCCCGCTCAACCCGCAGCGCCCCGAGAGCTTTTACGGCGGCGGCGCGGAAGGCTATACCGACTACCCGACGCTTTAAGCGTGACGCTGGCGTGACAACGGTTACGCCAGCGGCCGTTTTTTGCTATTTTCACCGCTATACTTAGCGTTTGAGTCATCAGAAGATGACGATTTAATAAAAGAGGATGTTATGCGTTTACTTCACACCATGCTGCGCGTTGGCGATCTGCAACGTTCCATCGACTTCTACACCCGCGTTCTCGGCATGCGCGTGCTGCGTCAGAGCGAAAACACGGAGTATAAATATACGCTGGCATTCGTTGGCTATACCGAAGAGAGCGAAGGCGCAGTCATCGAGCTGACCTACAACTGGGGCGTGGACAGCTACGATCTCGGCAACGCCTACGGCCATATCGCGCTGGGCGTGGATGACGTGGCAGCCACCTGCGACCGCATCCGCAACGCGGGCGGCAAGGTCACGCGCGAAGCGGGTCCGGTGAAAGGCGGTTCCACCATTATCGCCTTCGTCGAAGATCCAGACGGCTACAAGATTGAGCTGATCGAAAATAAACATGCCGGTCACGGCCTGGGCAACTAAGTTTGCCGCTTCAGTCTGCACGCTGTGGCAGGCTGAAGCTTTCCCTTCTGCTGCACCCTCCTCTTTTTTTTGCCATAATGCGCGCTGCCTATTTTCTGCTATGAGATGCTGATGTCTGAAACGAACTCCCTGAACGCGCTGAATCAACGTTTCCGAGGTTTCTATCCTGTGGTGATCGATGTCGAGACCGCAGGCTTTAACGCGCAGACCGATGCGCTGCTGGAGATCGCCGCCACCACGCTGAAAATGGACGAAGACGGCTGGCTGCACCGCGACCAGACGCTGCATTTCCACGTCGAGCCTTTCGAAGGCGCGCTGCTTCATCCGGAGGCGCTGGCGTTTACCGGTATCGATCCCAGCAACCCTCTGCGCGGCGCGATCAGCGAATATGAGGCGCTGCACGCCATTTTCAAGATGGTGCGCAAAGGCATCAAGGATCACCACTGTAATCGCGCCATCATGGTGGCGCACAACGCAACCTTCGACCTCAATTTTATGATGGCCGCCGCCGGGCGCGCCGGGCTGAAGCGCAACCCTTTCCATCCGTTCGCCACCTTCGACACCGCCGCGCTGAGCGGGCTGGTGCTGGGGCAAACGGTACTGGCGAAAGCCTGTAAAGCGGCAGGCATGGATTTTGACAGCACCCAGGCGCACTCCGCACTCTACGATACCGAGCAGACGGCGACGCTGTTCTGCGAACTGGTAAACCGCTGGAAACGGCTGGGCGGCTGGCCGCTGCCGATGGCGGCGAGCGACGACGACGCGGAAGCGACGCCGGAACAGGCGTAAAAAAAGGCCGACTTGCGTCGGCCTTTTTTACTGCGCTGCTTTTATTCCGCTTCTTTGTGCTTTTCCGCCGTCTCTTTGATCAGCGACTGCAGTTCGCCGCGCTGAAACATTTCGACGATAATATCGCAGCCGCCGACCAGCTCGCCGTCTACCCACAGCTGCGGGAAGGTCGGCCAGTTGGCGTATTTCGGCAGCTCGGCGCGAATATCAGGGTTCTGCAGAATATCCACGTAAGCAAAGCGCTCACCGCAGGCAGAGAGCGCCTGCACCGCCTGCGCAGAGAAACCGCAGCTTGGCAGTTTCGGCGAGCCTTTCATATACAGCAGGACCGGGTTTTCTGCGATCTGGCGCTGAATTTTTTCTACAGTACTCATAATTGCCTTCCTTAATTCCTTACTTCGTGTTTGTTTATTGTAGCGACTTCGCCCCGTCCCTGAAAACGACAATTTCTCGCTTGCCAGGCGAAACCGCCATGTTTGTTAAGTTCTTTAGTAAAGATCTGGCTTTTTCTGACGATAATCAAAACTTAAGCTGTTCATAACTGGTAATAACTTTGCTGCTATAAACTGCTGAAATCGCTCATTTATGAGTCAGATGCAACCCTGTAACAGTTTAATAGAAAAATGGCTTAACTTTTGAAAAAAACCTGGCTTAGAATGGCCCCGGCGCTGATCTCCGATCAGATTTTTCTAACCTCGTTACGGCCTGTTGTCGTAACCGCTAACCCTGTAACCGGACTATGCGATTACTGATTACGCTCTTTATATTAGCTTTCGCGCAGCTGTTCATGAACATCGCTTCGGCCTCGCCGCAAGCGCCGGTTAACGCCAGCCTGCACAAGGCGGAGAAAAAAAGCGCGCGCGAAGATGAGCGCCGCAAACGGCGACCGGTTAAAACCAGCGCGAAAAAAGCGCGCCCTTCTACTGCGCAAAAACTCAAACTGAAAAAGCAGAAGAAAATTGAAACGGCTAAGCTTTCCCCTTCCGCCGCCGACACCAAAAAAACCCTGAAATCTTCTCGCAAACGCTATGGCCGCCAGCGCTCGCTGAGCACCGCAAAAGCCGCTACTCTCCCGCTGCTGGATAGCGAAGGCACGCCCACCATCAAAATGAGCAAGTCCCATCGCCTGCGTTACCAGAAAGCGCGCGAAACGGCGATGACCAAACTGATGGGTCAGTTGGGCAAGCCTTATCAGTGGGGCGGTACCTCGCCGCATACCGGTTTCGACTGCAGCGGCCTCGTCTGGTACGCCTATAAAGATTTGGTGAAATTCAGAATCCCGCGCACCGCCAACGAAATGTACCACCTGCGCGACGCTGCGCCGGTGAAGCGCGAGTCGCTGGAAAAAGGCGATCTGGTCTTCTTTCGTATCAACGGCCGCGGCACCGCCGACCACGTCGGGGTTTACCTCGGCAACGGCAAATTCATTCAGTCGCCGCGCACCGGAAAAGATATCCAGATTAGCGGACTCTCGGATGATTACTGGCAGCGTCACTATATCGGCGCGCGCCGGGTAATGACGCCGAAAACCATTCGCTAAACGCGAAAAAAAACCGGGATAATCCCGGTTTTTTTATCGCTGTCTGTTAGTGCATGACGGCGGTAAAGCTAAAGGCCACAATCATCAGCAGCGCCGCGCCGGTGGTCATTAATGCCAGTTTCAAATTGGTGCTCATTTCCTCTCCTTATCCACACAATCATCAGGGTCTTGTGCGATTTTCCCATAGTTGTCGGTAAAAATCTCGTTTTATCCCGCAAGCCTTGTTAGAATCCCCGGCTTTGTTGCGCAACTGACGCAACGCCCGTACCGTTCGTACGCAACAGCCCCTGTTTTGTCCTGCCCAGTGAGTATTTCACCGACAAAAACTGTAGCGAATTAACAGAAAACTCTCTTAGCGGACGCAAACGTTTAACATTATGCTTATCAGTGGCTTATTGATAAGTTCTGGAGTCTCTTTTTAATGGCAACAATTAAAGATGTCGCGAAGCGCGCGGGTGTTTCCACCACCACCGTTTCCCACGTGATCAATAAAACGCGCTTCGTTGCGGAAGAGACGCGCAACGCCGTCTGGCAGGCGATTCAGGAATTACACTATTCGCCCAGCGCCGTGGCGCGCAGCCTGAAGGTCAACCACACCAAAACGCTGGGGCTGCTTGCCACCTCCAGCGAAGCGCCCTATTTTGCGGAAATCATCGAAGCGGTCGAGCACCACTGCTTCGAGCGGGGCTACACCTTAATTCTCGGCAACGCCCACAACGATCTGCAGAAGCAGCGCGCCTATCTGTCGATGATGGCGCAGAAGCGCGTCGACGGTCTGCTGGTGATGTGCTCCGAGTATCCGGACGATCTGCTGAAGATGCTGGAAGAGAACCGCAATATTCCGATGGTGGTCATGGACTGGGGCGAATCGCGCGGCGATTTTACCGACACCGTGCTCGATAACGCTTTCCAGGGCGGCTATCTGGCGGGACGCTATCTGATTGAACGCGGCCATCGCGATATCGGCGCCATTCCCGGCCAGCTGGAGCGCAACACCGGCGGCGGGCGCCATGCGGGCTTTTTGCAAGCGCTGGAGGAAGCAGGCATCGCGGTGCGTCCCGAATGGATCGTACAGGGCGATTTCGAGCCGGAATCGGGCTATCAGGCGATGCAGCAGATCCTGCAGCAGAAACAGCGCCCGACGGCGATCTTCTGCGGCGGTGATATTATGGCGATGGGCGCGATCTGCGCCGCCGACGAGATGGGACTGCGCGTGCCGCAGGATATTTCGGTGATCGGCTATGACAACGTGCGCAACGCGCGCTACTTCACTCCGGCGCTGACCACCGTGCATCAGCCTAAAGCCCAGCTGGGCGAGAAGGCGCTGGAGATGCTGCTCGATCGCATCACCAGCAAACGCGAAGTGTCGCAGACCATCGAAGTGCATCCCACGCTGATTGAGCGCCGCTCGGTCGGCGACGGCCCGTTCCGCGACTACCGCCGTTAATCCTCGCTTAACCACTCCTGATTGAGCGTTTGCGCATCGCCGAGATAGCTGAGCAACCAGCTAAGCGCCGGCGATGCGCGCGCCTCCGACCAGCTCACGCAGCAGTGACTTTCCGGAAAGGGTGCAGGCAGCGTCAGCTCCGCCAGCTCGCCCTTATCCAGCAGCGGACGCGCCAGATGGCCCGGCATCATCGCCACGCATAAGCCATCCAGCACGCACGCCAGTCCCGCCTGCCAGTCCGGCACCACCAGTCGGCGCTGGTTATCCAGCGTCCAGGTCATGCGGCGCGGCAGCGCGCGCGAGGTATCCTCCAGCACCAGCGACGGCCAGACGCGCAGCGCGTCGTCGTCGAGCTGCGGCTGCTGCGTCAGCGGATGGTGGCGCGCCACGACGCAGCGCCAGTTCAGCGCGCCCATATCGCGAAAGGAAAAGCGCCCGCCGACCGGGATCGCCTGGGTGGCGCCGATCGCCACGTCGACGCGTCCGTCTGCCAGCGCGTCCCAGACGCCGTTAAACACCTCATAGCTGATGTGCAGCTCCATATCGGGAAAGTGGCGGTAGAAGTCGGTCACCAGCTGACGGCTGCGCGGCAGCTTCACGATGCGATCGACCGCGATGCTGAGCTGCCCGCGCCAGCCGTTGGCCAGCTGCTGGCACTGTCTGCGGGTGGCGAGCATTTTTTTGATAACCTCGCGGCCTTCGCGCACGAAATGCTCGCCAGCGGCGGTCAGCGCCACGTCGCGATGCTGCCGTTCAAACAGCGGCACCGCCAGCCAGCTTTCCAGCTGGCGCACCGTATAGCTGACGGCAGAGGGCACGCGATGCAGCTCCTGCGCGGCGGCGCTAAAACTGCCGGTGCGCGCCACGGCGTCTACCACTTCAAGCGCATATTCGGACCACATGCTTTTTCCTTTCAAAAATTTTCACAGCACTCTGCAAATATTAACGTTTCACAGCGGCAGGCGCACCCTTTTACACTTTGCCGCGTTTAACCTGCCTGACGAAATATGAGATTAAAAACCATGCTGTCATCAAAAGGATTTATGCCCTACCTCGCTCTGCTCAGCATGCTGGGCTTTCTGGCGACCGATATGTATCTGCCCGCCTTCGGCGCGATGCAGATCAGCTTCAATACCTCGCCCGGCATTATCAGCGCCAGTATGAGCCTGTTCCTGGCGGGTTTCGCCATCGGTCAACTTTTCTGGGGCCCGCTTTCCGACCGCATCGGCCGCAAACCGGTTCTGCTGATGGGGCTGGGACTGTTCGCGCTCGGCTGCGCCGGCATGCTGTGGGTGGAAAATGCGGTGCTGATGCTGGCGCTGCGCTTTATTCAGGCAATCGGCGTCTGCGCTGCGGCGGTGAGCTGGCAGGCGCTGGTGGTGGATCGCTATCCGCGCGCGCGCGCCAATAAGGTGTTCGCCACCATTATGCCGCTGGTGGCGCTTTCGCCCGCGCTGGCGCCGCTGCTCGGCGCCTGGCTGATTAGCCACTTTCACTGGCGTTCGATCTTTCTGGTGCTGACGCTGACCGGCGTGGCGCTGATGCTGGTGACGCTGCGCCTGCCCGCCAGCCGCCCGACGGCGAAAGAGGCGGGCGATCAGCCGGGCTTCTTCTCGCTGCTGCGCTCCAGCGTCTATGGCGGCAACGTATTGATCTATGCCGCCTGCTCCGCCAGCTTTTTCGCCTGGCTGACCGGCTCGCCCTTTATTCTCGCCGATGCGGGCCTGACGCCGGCGGATATCGGCCTGAGCTATATTCCGCAAACCATCGCCTTTCTGCTGGGCGGATTTGGCTGCCGCGCCCTGCTCAACCGCTTTGGCGGCGCGCAGCTGCTCCCCTTGCTGCTGGCGCTTTACAGCCTGAGCGTGGCGACGCTCTTCGGCGTGGCGCTTACCGGAAGCCACAATCTGATCGCCCTGCTTGCGCCCTTCTGCGGCATGGCGCTGGCGAACGGCGCGATTTACCCGATCGTGGTGTCGAATGCGCTGCTGCCGTTCCCGCACGCCACCGGTAAAGCCGCGGCGCTGCAGAATACCCTGCAGCTCGGTCTTTGCTTCCTTGCCAGTCTGGCGGTCTCCGCAGGTTTACAACAGCCGCTGCTGATGACTACGCTGATTATGGTGACCACTATCGCACTGGCGATAGCGGGCTACGTCTGGCAGCGACGCGCCAGCGCACAAATGGATATTGTCCGCGTTACCACTCCCTGCCAGGATAATCACTAAGGCAACTTTTATAGTTAGCTGCCTAACAATAAGTCGTTGAATACTGACCTGGTTGAGCATATACTCGATCAGGTCAATAAATCTGTAACAAATCAATAACATAATTGTTTTATTATTAGGCGAAGCTTATCGCCCGGATGGTGTCTGCGCGCGCGTTCCCTGCTGCGTCAGACAACGATTTTCAGATCCAATCCTCTGTAAAACGTCGGATATCAGGCGCACGGAGCAATCCGTGACATTTCTCACAGGCCTTGAGAAATTGACTATTCTTTTTCTCAGGTTCAACGCGGACAGGTGATGGAGTAGCTATGAGTTCATCGTTAATAGAAGAAGTGAGCCTTGAAGAAAACCACTGGTATCGCATTGTCCACGAAATGCTGGAAAAAGCGGACATCGAAATCAACGGCAGCCGCCCCTGGGATATTCAGGTTAAACAGCCTGACTTTTTTAAGCGCGTGATTCAGGAAGGCTCACTTGGTCTTGGCGAAGCTTATATGGATGGCTGGTGGGAGTGCGAACGGCTGGATATGTTTTTTCACCGCGTGCTGAAGCATAAGCTGGACCAGCAGTTGCCGCACCACTTCAAAGATACGCTGCGCGTGGCCGCCGCGCGTCTCACCAACTTACAGTCGAAAAAACGCGCATGGATCGTGGGCAAAGAGCATTACGATCTCGGGAACGACCTCTTCTCACTGATGCTCGACCCCTATATGCAATACTCCTGCGCCTACTGGAAAGAGGCCGAGACGCTGGAGCAGGCGCAGGAAGCGAAGCTGGATATGATCTGCCGCAAACTGCAGCTGGAGCCGGGCATGACGCTGCTGGACATCGGCTGCGGCTGGGGCGGGCTGGCAGAGTATGCCGCTCGCCACTACGGCGCGGTGGTGCACGGCGTGACCATCTCGGCAGAGCAGCAGAAGCTGGCACAGCAGCGCTGCGAAGGACTGGACGTCACTATCCTGCTGCAGGATTATCGCGATCTTAGCCAGCAGTTTGATCGTATCGTTTCGGTGGGCATGTTCGAGCACGTCGGCCCGAAAAACTACGCCACCTACTTCGACGTGGTGGACCGCAACCTCAAGCCGGACGGACTGTTCCTGCTGCACACCATCGGCGCGATCCGCACCGATATGAATGTCGATCCCTGGATTGATAAATATATTTTCCCCAACGGCTGTCTGCCGTCGGTGCGTCATATTGCGGACGCCAGCGAGTCTCATTTCATTCTGGAAGACTGGCATAATTTCGGCGCCGATTACGACACCACGCTGATGGCCTGGTACGAGCGCTTCCTGCAGGCGTGGCCGCAGCTGGCCGAAAAGTACGGCGAACGTTTTAAGCGCATGTTCAGTTACTATCTTAATGCCTGCGCCGGCGCCTTTCGCGCCCGCGATATTCAGCTGTGGCAGGTGGTTTTTAGCCGCGGCGTAGAAGGCGGCCTGCGCGTCGCGCGCTAAGCCGATCTGTTGAATAAGGCGCCTGGAGCGCCTTTTTTTATGCTTATTCGACGTCCGGGCGCAGAGCCGCTGCTTCACGCTGCGCCAGCACGCGCTCGACGGTATCGACGATCGCCTGAGTGTGCGGATCGATCTCGATATTGACGCGGTGTCCCAGCTTTTTCGCGCCAAGCGTAGTGCGCTCCAGGGTTTCTGGGATTAAATAGACGCAGAATTTGCTTTTGGTCACTTCGCCCACGGTCAGGCTAATGCCGTCAATACCGACGAAGCCTTTATGCAGAATATATTTCATCTGCGCCGGGTCCTGAATTTTAAACCAGACTTCGCGGTTATTTTCCGACTGGATAATTTTGCAGATTTCCGCAGTGGTCATAATATGGCCAGACATCAGGTGGCCGCCGATCTCATCGCTGAATTTCGCCGCGCGTTCAATATTGACGACGTCGCCTTCCTGCAGGTCGCCTAAATTGGTGACGCGCAGCGTTTCTTTAATCAGATCGAAACTGACGCGGTTGCCTTCAATGGCCGTGACCGTCAGACAGCAGCCGTTATGCGACACCGACGCGCCCAGTGCCAGCCCCGGCAGCAGCTCTTCCGGCAGCTCTGCGACATGGGTGCGAAACAGATCTTTTTCTTCAATGGACACAATCTTTGCGGTGCCCTGCACAATTCCGGTAAACATAGTTTTGGCCTCTACGAAGTTTGCTCTAGCTTACCACAGCTTAGCGCGCGGATATTATTTCCGCGTCGCGTCCGCTTTACAGCCGCAATATAACGCACAGCGTGACAAAACTTGGTGAATCCTGTTAATGCCGCTACACTAACCGCGCATTTCTCCGGGATCACTCCCCTTTTCTTTTTTAACAGGTGTTAACGTGCAGAAGTATTTAACAGAAGCGCGTCAATTGCTTGCCCTTGCGATTCCGGTCATCCTTGCTCAGGTGGCGCAGACCGCAATGGGATTTGTAGATACCATCATGGCCGGCGCGGTTAGCGCCACGGATATGGCCGCCGTCGCAGTCGGCACCTCTATCTGGCTTCCGGCCATTTTATTCGGCCATGGTCTTCTGCTTGCATTGACGCCAACCGTTGCGCAACTCAACGGCTCCGGCCGCCGCGAACGTATCGCTGAACAGGTTCGCCAGGCCTACTGGCTGGCCTTCTTCGTCGCCATTCTGATTATGGCGGTGCTGTGGAACGCCGGTTACGTGATTCGCGCCATGCAGGATATCGACGAACAGCTGGCGCTGAAGGCGGAAGGCTATCTTCATGCCCTGCTATGGGGCGCGCCCGGCTATCTCTTTTTCCAGGTGATGCGCAACCAGTGCGAAGGCCTGTCGAAAACCAAACCCGGCATGGTGATGGGCTTTATCGGCCTGCTAGTCAATATCCCGCTCAACTGGATCTTTATCTACGGCCACTTCGGCATGCCGGCGCTGGGCGGCGTGGGCTGCGGCGTGGCGACCGGATCGGTGTACTGGGTGATGTTCCTGGTGATGCGGCTGTGGGTGCGCCGCATGGGCGGCATGCGCGATATCCGCATGGCCTCTCGCTGGTCGCCGCCGTCACGCGCCGTGCTGCAGCGCCTGTTTTCGCTCGGCCTGCCGGTGGCGCTGGCGCTGTTTTTCGAGGTGACGCTGTTCGCCGTGGTGGCGCTGATGGTGTCGCCGCTGGGCATCGTGGACGTTGCGGGCCACCAGATTGCGCTGAACTTCAGCTCGCTGATGTTCGTGCTGCCGCTGTCGCTCGGCGTCGCCACCACTATTCGCGTCGGCTACCGGCTGGGACAGGGCTCAGCTGAGCAGGCGCGCGTCGCGGCCTGGACCGCGCAGGGCGTCGGCGTCTGCATGGTGGCGATAACCGCGCTGCTGACCGTGACCTTCCGCCATCAGATCGCCCTGCTCTATAACGACAACCCGGAAGTGGTCGCGCTGGCGGCGCAGCTGATGATGCTGGCGGCAATCTACCAGTTCTCCGATTCGATTCAGGTAATCGGCAGCGGCATTCTGCGCGGCTATAAAGATACGCGTTCCATCTTCTTTATTACCTTTATCGCCTACTGGCTACTGGGGCTGCCCAGCGGCTATACGCTGGCGATGACTGACTGGGTAGTGCCGCGTATGGGTCCAGCGGGCTTCTGGTGCGGGTTTATTATCGGCCTGACTTCGGCGGCGATCATGATGCTGTGGCGCATTCGCCGCCTGCAACAGCTGCCTGCACAGGTGATCCTGGCGCGCGCCGCGCGCTGAGCCGTGCGGTCGGGGGAGATGGCGGGCTTCGGCTCGTCTCTCTCCTGGCGCGGTCAGCCCTGGATGCGCCTTTAACGTCCTGCTACGTCTAAAAAAACGACGCATAGCGCAGTTGCTGGTCAGTCAGCACTAAAAAAGCGTTTTTCTCCTTGCCAGCGTTGCGGCGTGTCGTTAATATTCGTCCCCGCTGTCGCCCTGACAGCGTGTTGCGCTCTTAGCTCAGTTGGTTAGAGCACCACCTTGACATGGTGGGGGTCGATGGTTCGAGTCCATTAGAGCGCACCAAGTGCGTCCGTAGCTCAGTTGGTTAGAGCACCACCTTGACATGGTGGGGGTCGGTGGTTCGAGTCCACTCGGACGCACCAAATTTCTGAATGCGCTCTTAGCTCAGTTGGTTAGAGCACCACCTTGACATGGTGGGGGTCGATGGTTCGAGTCCATTAGAGCGCACCACTCTTGCGGTTTTCCTCCCTTGCGCAACTTCGCTTTTTATTGATCTCCGTCGTTTCCTTCTCCGCTTTTTAATTGGTTTTCGGATACTTAGCGTCTATACTATCCGGCGTTGTTCCACTTGAAAGGTTTCAGCGCGGCGTGCCTATGGCGATAACTCACACTCTTTGCGCAACACGCTATTGTCGGTTTCCAGACGTAACCGCACAACTTCCCTGCACGCTCAGCCTGCGTCACCTATTCTTACGTTGTACTGTCCGTTTCGTTATCAACCAGAATTCTCATTTCGATGCGTCGTCATCGAATCCCAACCTTTATCATCCATCACAACTTACAGATAACCTGTCATGAAAAAGACCAAGATCGTTTGTACTATCGGCCCGAAAACCGAATCTGAAGAGATGCTGACCCAGCTGCTTGAAGCCGGCATGAACGTTATGCGCCTTAACTTCTCGCACGGCGATTACGCCGAGCACGGTCAGCGTATCGCCAACATGCGCGCGGTGATGCAGAAAACCGGTCGTCAGGCCGCTATTCTGCTCGACACCAAAGGTCCGGAAATCCGCACCATGAAACTGGAAGGCGGTAACGACGTGTCCCTGAAAGCGGGACAGACCTTTACCTTTACTACCGACCAGAGCGTGATCGGCAACAGCGAGCGCGTCGCCGTCACCTACGCTGGCTTCACTGAAGATCTGAAAATCGGCAACACCGTGCTGGTAGACGATGGTTTGATCGGCATGGAAGTTAAAGAAGTGACGGAAAACGCCGTCGTGTGCACCGTGCTGAACAACGGCGACCTCGGCGAGAACAAAGGCGTTAACCTGCCGGGCGTCTCTATCCAGCTGCCTGCGCTGGCGGAAAAAGATAAGCGCGACCTGATTTTCGGCTGCGAGCAAGGCGTCGACTTCGTGGCGGCCTCCTTTATCCGCAAGCGCTCAGACGTGCTGGAGATCCGCGAGCATCTGAAAGCCCACGGCGGCGAACATATTCAGATCATCTCCAAGATCGAAAACCAGGAAGGCCTGAACAACTTTGACGAAATCCTCGACGCCTCTGACGGCATCATGGTGGCGCGTGGCGATCTGGGCGTAGAGATTCCGGTAGAAGAAGTGATCTTCGCCCAGAAGATGATGATCAAGAAGTGCAACAAGGCGCGCAAGGTAGTGATCACCGCTACCCAGATGCTCGACTCGATGATCAAAAACCCGCGCCCTACTCGCGCGGAAGCGGGCGACGTGGCCAACGCCATCCTCGACGGCACCGATGCGGTCATGCTTTCCGGCGAGAGCGCCAAGGGCAAATACCCGCTGGAGTCAGTGACCATCATGGCCACCATCTGCGAGCGTACCGACCGCGTGATGAAGTCACGCATCGATGCGCTGGAAGACTCCCGTAAGCTGCGTATCACTGAAGCCGTCTGCCGCGGCGCGGTGGAAACCGCCGAGAAACTAGAAGCGCCGCTGATCGTGGTCGCCACCGAAGGCGGCAAATCCGCCAAATCGGTGCGCAAATACTTCCCGGATGCCACTATCCTCGCGCTGACCACCAATGAGACCACCGCCCGCCAGCTAATCCTGAGCAAAGGCATTGAAACGCGTCTGGTCACCGAGATCGCCTCTACCGACGATTTCTATCGCATCGGCAAAGAAGCGGCGCTGGAAAGCGGCTATGCGCAGAAAGGCGACGTGGTTGTAATGGTATCGGGCGCATTAGTACCAAGCGGTACCACAAATACGGCCTCAGTACACGTCATTTAATTCGTTTGAGCATTTATTTAAAAGCGCCTTTAGAGGCGCTTTTTTTATTCCGTCACTAATACAAAACCGGGAAATTTCCAATCGATAATAACTATTCAATATCCTCCGAAATTAAGGTTAATCCGATTAAATCTCTCTGTTTTCGCTAAATATTTTTATCATATGCGGTTAAGCGCTGCTTCTTTGAGCGAACGATCAAGTTTAAGCATCTTCTCATCAAAAATTTATTCTCAACTTAAAAAGCTTTGTGTAATACTTGTAACGCTACATGGAGATTAACTCAATCTAGAGGGTATAAATAATGAATCGTACTAAACTGGTACTGGGCGCGGTAATCCTGGGTTCAACTCTGCTGGCTGGTTGCTCAAGCAACGCTAAAATTGACCAGCTGTCTTCAGACGTTCAGACTCTGAACGCTAAAGTTGACCAGCTGAGCAACGACGTGAACGCAATCCGTTCTGACGTGCAGGCTGCTAAAGATGACGCAGCTCGTGCTAACCAGCGTCTGGACAACCAGGCTCACTCTTACCGTAAGTAAGAGTTCTGGTATTAAAAATGGCGCCCATGTGGCGCCATTTTTTTTGCTCTGATTTTGCCGCCAGGGCATGGCGGCAACTGTCGGGTTCAGGGTGTCGTCTGCGCGTTCTGCGCCTGCTCTGACGCCGCCTCAGCAGGCGCTGCCACCGCCTCCCCGCTCGAAACCAGCACCGGCATGCCAGAACGACGCTCCAGCGCCGCTTTGATCAGCGCGCCGTCACTCTGCGGACTCTTGATAAACTTTTTCATTGCCGGGCTGAGCGCTATCGGCATGGTCTGCGGATCGTCTTTATCGCTGTGCGACAGCGGCTGATGCACTTCGACATAGCGCTTCCCGTCGGGCTCGACGGCATATTTTACCGGCTGATTGATCACCTGCACGCGCGTCCCTTTCGGCACGCTGTTGAACAGCGCTTCGATATCCTGCGGACGCAGGCGTATGCAGCCGGAGCTGACGCGCATGCCGATGCCGAAATCGGCGTTGGTGCCGTGGATCAGATAGTTGCCGCTGCCGCGCGCCAGGCGCAGCGCAAACAGCCCCATCGGGTTTTCCGGGCCAGCAGGCACCACCGCCGGCAGCGTAATGCCATCTTTGGCGTAGCGCTTGCGGATATTGACGGTCGGCGTCCAGGTCGGATTGGGTATCTTCTGGCTGATGCTGGTCACCATCACCGGCGTCGCGGCGCCGAGCTGGCCGATGCCGATGGGATAGACGATGACCTTGTCTTCGCCTTTGGGGTAGTAATAGAGGCGCAGCTCGGCCAGGTTCACGACAATCCCCTCGCGCGGCGTATCCGGCAGCAGCATCTGCTGCGGCACCACTAACTGCGTGCCCGCCTTCGGCAGCCAGGGATCGGTGCCGGGATTCGCCTCCAGCATGCTAAGCAGCCCAATCTGGTATTTCGCCGCAATCGCTTCAAGCGGACGTTTGTCATCGGGGACGGTGGTTAACTGATTTTCGCCGATAAGGCGGCTGTCGGCGGCAGGAAGCGGGTATTCCGTGGAGAAAGCCGGCGCGGCAAGTCCAACGCTTAGCAGCAGCGCACCGGCGAAACGTAAGGCTGATTTCATGCAATCTTCTCTTTCAGATAAAAAAACAGACGCCTGTTGGCGTCTGCTAGTTTAACTCAGAGGAGATTTTGAGCGTTATGGCGAATTGCCCGAATCATCGCTTCGAGGCCCTGCGACCGCGACGGCGTCAGATGCTGGGTTAACGCCAGCTCAGCGAACCAGTGCCGCACGTCCAGCGCGACGATATCGGCTGCCGTCAGGTTTTGATACAGACTAAATACCACTGCAATCAATCCCTTAACGATAGCGGCGTCGCTGTCCCCTTCAAACGCCAGGGTGCCGTCGCTCTGCGGCGTCATCTTAATCCAGACCTGGCTCTGGCAGCCGGAGATAACGTTTTCCGGCTGATGCAGGCTTTCAGATGATTCTGGAAGTTTTGCGCCCAGCTCAATGATGTAGAGGTACTTCTCTTCCCAGTTGGCGCAACGGTTAAAGTTGCGCACCAGTTTCTCTTTATCTGGCAACGTGGCCATGACTGACTCCTGAACTCTGCTCAACCGCCCAGCAAACGATGAATACGGGTCAAACCCGCCGCCAGACGATCGGCCTCTTCTTCGCTGTTGTAGAAGGCGAACGAAGCGCGGCACATGGCTGGCACAGCGAAATGGCGCATCAGCGGCATTGCGCAGTGGTGACCGGTGCGGATAGCGATACCGTATTGATCAAGGAAGCTGCCGACGTCGTAGGCGTGATGCTTGCCCAGATTGAAAGCGATGACGCCTGCGCGATCCTGCGGGCCGTAAATCACCAGATCGGGCACCGAGGCGAGCTTGTCGAGCGCGTAGCGCATCAGCGCCTGTTCACGCTGCTGAATCGCTTCAAGACCGATCTCTTCTACATAGCGCAGCGCCGCGCCGAAGCCGATAATGCCGCCGGTATTAGGCGTGCCCGCTTCGAAACGCCAGGGCGCTTTGTTCCAGGTGGTGCCGACAGGCAGCACCACCTGATCGATCATCGAGCCGCCGCCTTCCCAGGGCGGCATCTCGTCAAGCAGCGCTTTGCGCCCGTAGAGAATGCCGACGCCGTTAGGGCCGTAAATTTTGTGGCTGGAGAAGACGTAGAAATCGCAGCCGATATCCTGCACGTCGACCTTGCCATGCATGACCGCCTGCGCGCCGTCCACCAGCGTCACCAGGCCGGCGGCTTTCGCCTGCGCCACCAGCGCTTTGACCGGATTAACGGTGCCGAGCACGTTGGAGACGTGCGTCACCGCCAGCAGGCGCGTACGGCTGTCAATCAGCCCCGCCAGCGCATCGATCGCCAGCTCGCCGTTGTCATTCAGCGGCAGCACGCGGATCTCTGCGCCGGTGCGCTGCGCCACCATCTGCCACGGCACGATATTGGCGTGGTGCTCCATCTCGGTGATGATCAGGTTATCGCCGGCCTGCAGCTGGCTTGCGCCCCAGCAGTTCGCCACCAGGTTGATTCCCTCGGTGGTGCCTTTGACAAACACGATCTCTTCCGGCGAAGAGGCGTTAAGAAAACGCGCCGCCTGCAGGCGGACGTTTTCCATATCGGTGGTGGCCTGCGCGCTCAGGCTGTGAATGCCGCGGTGCACCGCCGCATAGCCATACTGATAAAAATGGCTTTCGGCGTTAATCACCGCCAGCGGACGCTGGGCGCTGGCCGCGCTGTCAAGGTAGGCCAGCGGATGACCGTTGACCTCACGCTTCAGGATCGGGAAGTCGGCCCTGATACGTTCGAGATCGAAGTTCATCATGAGGCATCTCCAGGGAAACGCGCCGCGATGCGTTGCAGAACCGCCTGACGCAGCGTCTCATCATCCAGCGCTTCGGTCAGTTCGGCCGCAAAAGCGTGAATAATCATCTGCTGCGCCGCTTCTTCTGCGATGCCACGCGAGCGCAGGTAGAACATCTGCTCATCATCAATGCGGCCGATGGTCGCGCCGTGGCTGCACTTCACGTCGTCAGCGTAGATTTCCAGCTGCGGCTTGGTGTCCACTTCCGCCAGACGACCCAGCAACAGGTTGTTGTTGGTCATCTGCCCGTCGGTTTTCAGCGCGTGCTGCGCCACTTTGATGTGGCCGTTAAACACCGCGCGGCCTTTGTCGCGCGAGATGGTTTTATGCAGCTGACGGCTCAGGCAGTAGCCTTTGTTATGCTCCAGATAGCTGCGGGTATCCGCCACTTCCGAATTCATCGGCAGCACCAGGCTGTTCAGCGACAGCTGGGTATTCTCGCCGTTGAGCTGCACGCTGGTGTTGTGACGAGAGAGGCCCGCGCCCAGCAGGAAGCTGGTGCTGCTTACCTGCGCATCGCGACCGATAACGATATCGTTATGGGCGAAGTGGTAGCTGCTGCTCTCTTCAAACGCCAGCTTGATATGTTTCAGCTGAGCATTGTCGCCGACCGCGAAGGTAAAGCGCGCGCCGGTAAAGTGCTGTGCGCCGTCCAGGGTGACGTAATGCTCGATAACCTGCGCCTGCGCGCTCTCTTCCAGCTCGAAATGGTGGCGATGATGCACGGTGTTGAGTGCATCCGCCTGGCCGCTGGTGATATGCAGCAGGTAGAGCGGACGCGCCGCCGTCTTGCCGCGCGCCAGACGAATTGAGGTGACCTCTTCCGCCAGGCTTTCGGTCAGATGCAGAAAGACTTCCGGCTGCACCGGCGCCGGCAGCGGGCGGCGCTCGGCGGCGCGGCTATGCTGAACGGCGAAGAATTCGGTATCGGCCGCGCTCAGCGACGGCTGAAACTGACCGTCGACGAACACCAGACGGATCGCGTCCAGCGGCAGCGCCAGCGCGTCGACCTGCGCCTGACTCAGGCTTTTCGCCTGCGGCAGCGCGAACTGGTGGGCCAGAAGCCCATCCAGCGCGGTGTATTTCCAGTTTTCATGCTTACGCGTCGGCAGACCGACGCGCATCAGCTGTTGCCAGTGCTGCTGAGCCTGCAGCGAGCGAGACTCGCCGCGCGATTCAAACAGATGATGCCACTGCTGCAGGGCATTATCACTCTTCGTCGGTAAGCCAGCCATAGCCTTGCTCCTCCAGCTGTTTCACCAGCGTAAAGTCGCCCGATTTGACGATTTTACCTTTGTACAGCACGTGCACGAAGTCTGGCTTGATGTAGTCCAGAATACGCTGATAGTGGGTCACGATGATAAAGGCGCGCTTTTCATCGCGCAGGCTGTTGACGCCTTCCGCGACGATCTTCAGCGCATCGATATCGAGACCGGAATCGGTTTCATCAAGGATGCACAGCTCCGGCTCCAGCGCCGCCATCTGCAGGATGTCGTTGCGTTTCTTTTCGCCGCCGGAGAAGCCGACGTTGACCGAACGGGTCAGCAGATCTTCCGGCATCTTCAGCAGGTGGATTTTGTCTTCGATAAAGTCCTGGAAGTCGAAACGATCCAGCTCTTCGTTGCCGCGATATTTGCGCACCGCGTTGACCGCGGTCTGCAGGAAGAACTGGTTGCTGACGCCCGGGATCTCGACCGGATACTGAAACGCCATAAAGATGCCTTCGCCCGCGCGGTCTTCCGGGTCGAGCTCTAGCAGATCTTTGCCTTTGAAGCTCACGGAACCGCCGGTGATTTCGTAATCTTCACGGCCAGCAAGCGTTGCAGAAAGCGTACTTTTGCCTGAGCCGTTCGGCCCCATAATGGCGTGCACTTCGCCCGGTTTCACTTCGAGGTTAAGACCGCGCAGAATCTCTTTGTCTTCAACGCTAACCTGTAAATCTTTAATGCTTAACATACTTATTCCTTCACATTGCTTCCGGCAACGCGTGTGACGGCATCAGCCCACACTGTGCTCAAGGCTGATGGCTAACAGTTTTTGCGCTTCCACGGCGAATTCCAGTGGCAGCTCAGAGAAAACGTCTTTACAGAAGCCGTTGACGATCATTGAGATCGCATCTTCTTCGCTGATACCGCGCTGGAGGCAGTAAAACAGCTGATCTTCGCCGATGCGCGAGGTGGTCGCCTCATGCTCCAGCTGAGCGGTGTTGTTGCGGGTCTCGACATACGGGAAGGTATGCGCGCCGCAATCGGGGCCGATCAGCATCGAGTCGCACTGAGTAAAGTTACGCGCGTTGGTCGCGGTCGGCATGATTTTCACCAGGCCGCGATAGGTGTTCTGGCTCTTACCGGCAGAGATACCTTTGGAGATGATGGTCGATTTGGTGTTTTTACCAATGTGGATCATCTTGGTGCCGGTATCCGCCTGCTGACGGCCGCTGGTCAGCGCCACCGAGTAAAACTCGCCGATGGAGTTATCGCCGCGCAGAATACAGCTCGGGTATTTCCAGGTAATGGCGGAGCCGGTCTCGGACTGCGTCCAGGACATTTTGCTGTTCTCGCCTTCGCACAGCGCGCGCTTGGTGACGAAGTTCAGAATGCCGCCTTCGCCTTCGCCGCCCGGGAACCAGTTCTGCACGGTGGAGTACTTCACTTCCGCGTTTTTATGAATAATGACTTCCACCACCGCCGCATGCAGCTGATAGGTGTCGCGCACCGGCGCGGAACAGCCTTCGATGTAGCTGACGTAGCTGTCTTCGTCGGCAATCAGAATGGTGCGTTCGAACTGACCGGTTTTCGCCGCGTTGATGCGGAAATAAGTCGACAGCTCCATCGGGCAGCGCACCCCTTTCGGGATATAGACGAAGGTGCCATCTGAGGCGACCGCGGAGTTCAGCGCCGCAAAGAAGTTATCGTTGGCCGGCACCACGGTGCCGAGATACTTCTGCACCAGCTCAGGGTGTTCCTGAATCGCTTCGCCGAACGAGCAGAAAATGATGCCCTGCTCTGCCAGCTTGCCGCGATAGGTCGTAGCAACGGAAACAGAGTCGAAAATCGCATCGACCGCCACTTCGCGACCTTCGCGCACCGGCACGCCCAGCTGATCGAACGCCTTCTCAACTTCCTGCGTCAGATAGGTGTTGGTCTCTTCGATGCCCGAGGACTGCAGCGCGCCCGGCTCAGAGGCGCAGCTATCGTCGCAGTTGCCGCATGAAGGCGCCGAGTAATAGCTGTAATCCTGATAATCCAGTTTGTCGTAATGCGCTTTCAGCCAGTGCGGCTCTTCCATTTCGAGCCAGGCGCGAAAGGCTTTAAGACGAAACTCCAGCATCCACTCTGGCTCGTTACGTTTAGCCGAGATCGCACGCACCACATCTTCGTTGATGCCGTGCGCCATTTCGTCGGTTTGCAACTGGGTAAAGAAGCCCTCTTTGTAGTTGAGCTTGCCTTCCCACATTTGTACATCGTCAGATGTTTCGCTGTGTCGTGACATATTTCACTTACTCGACGCCAAAGCTTTCACCGCACCCGCAGGCGTGTTGAGCTTTAGGGTTATTGAATTTAAAAATCTGGTTCAGGCCTTCGCGGACATAATCCACTTCCGTACCGTCGATAAACGGCATCGCCTGAAGCGGCACGTAGAGCGTTGCGCCGTTATGGGTAAACTGCAGATCGTCGTCGGCAGGCTCTTTCACCAGATCCATGACGTAGCCGAAACCGGCGCAGCCGGATTGCTTCACGCCGAGATGCAGACCTTTAACGTCAGGATCTTGCGCCACCAGGCTAAGAATTTGCTTTGCCGCGGAATCAGTCAGCGTGACCCCTTTCCAGACGAAATCATCAGGAGAGAACGTTGCTGCATTTACAGATGCCATGTTGTTACCTCGTAAGTCCGGACCTTTTCAGGCTATCCCCCTATGGTAAGGATCTGGGCGATCACTTCAACCTCTTGTTTTGCAGGGATAATCATCTTGTGCTCTTTTTAATCACTGCTTTATTAAGCATAGCTGCTTAGCAGACCTTTGCGGCGAGAGCGCGCGCGCCAATATCAGCAGCCTAACCTGTTAAAAATACGTAAAATTTTTTTCAGCTAGTTATTAATAATTTCTTATTGATAGGTTACGCCTTTATCAGATGCGCAGACATTGTTCTTGCCGATTTTATTAACAGGCTAAGTAAATCGTTAAAATTTTCGCGCTGCGCAATTGCAATCCGCACTCAGTTGAATATGATAATTATTATCATTCAATATCCGAGGTGGCGCCATGACGCTCTCCGTCTCTGCCTGGCTGCAGCGCAAAATCGACGACTATAGGTTTTCCGTACGCGATATCACCGTTGATTTCTATCTGGCGCAGGCAAAGCTTAACCGGGCCGACTCTACCATTCATCAGCTGCGCCAGTTCAACGACACCTGTCTGGATATGGCCGAAATCTGCCAGATCAACGGAGACGATCAAAGTTATCTGCACGCCATGGGTAAACTTCACCACCGGCTGGTGCAGGAGATGGGCAACAGCGAGCGCGACAGGCTGTTCCGCATCCAGGCCTGGCAGCTGGCGCGCCTCTCCCTCACCCGCCTGTGCCATCAGCTGGCGCTGGTCGGAGAGTGGGACAAAGCCACCGCGCTGCAGAGCGACTTCGTGCGTCACGCGGGCTGGACATTCTAATCCAGCCGCGTCGTGACGTCGCGCACAATTTCGTTACATCAATGCCAGCAGCGCCTGCAGCGGATGCCTCATGCCGTTGCCTTCCAGCCTTTTAACCTGGCTGCGGCAGGAAAAGCCGGTCGCCAGGCAGCGCTGGCGCGGCAGTTTCTGCAGCTGCGGGTGCCACGACAGGCCATAAATCCCCAGCGAGTTGTCGAGATTCTTGCTTTCATGGCCATAGGTGCCCGCCATGCCGCAGCAGCCGACGTTTATATTCTCCAGCCGCGCGCCGAAGCGCGAGAAAATCTCCTGCCACTGGTTCGGCGTGTTGGGCAACGCCGTCACTTCGGTGCAGTGTGCGAACAGATACCAGCTTTCGCCGCTGCCCGGCACGGCTTCGCGGGTGCTGACCACCTCGCGTAGCCACTCATGCACCAGCTGAACGTGAAAGTCGCCGCGCTTGTCGCCGAGCGTCTGCTTATATTCATCGCGATAGCAGAGCACCGTCGCCGGATCGACGCCGACCATCGGCATGCCGAGCTTCGCCACCCGATTCAGGAAATCAGCGGTTTTTTCGGCGGTGCGCGCAAAACGCTGCAGAAAGCCTTTAACGTGCTGCGCCTTGCCGTTCGGCATAAAGGGCAGCAGCACCGGCCGCAGGCCCAGCTTTTCGATCAGGCGGATAAAGTCGGCGATCAGCTGCGCCTCATAGAAGCTGGTAAAGGGATCCTGCACCACCAGCACCGTTTCGGCGCGCTGCGCTGGGCTCAGCGCCTCGAGTTTCTCCAGCGTCATGCCCATGGCCGGATGGCCGCTCAGCTCCTGCTTCAGCGAAGGCGACGACAGCAGCGGCAGATCGACCATGCCGATATGGGTTTTGCTTAGCTCACGCAACCAGGGCTGACGTAGAAAGAAGTTGAACGCCTTCGGCGCTTTCGCCATCAGCGGCGCATAGCTCTCGACCGCCGCCACCAGATGGTCGCTTACCGGGCGCAGGTAGCGCGTATGGTAGAGCTGCAAAAAGCGGGCGCGAAAATCGGGCACGTCGATTTTGATCGGGCACTGGGTCGAGCAGGCTTTACAGGCGAGACAGCCGGACATCGCCTCATGCACCTCGTGGGAGAAGTCATATTCGCCCTTGCTGGCGTGCCAGCTGTTGCGCACGCGGCCAATCAGGGCGCGCAGCGACAGACTGTTTTCCGGCAGCTGCTTTTCCAGCTGCTGCGGATCGACGCCCTGCTCCGCCAGCAGACGCAGCCATTCGCGCGTCAGAGTGGCGCGTCCCTTCGGCGAATGGATGCGGTTGCGGGTAATCTTCATGGAGGGACACATCGGGCTGCGCGCATCGAAGTTGAAGCAGAGGCCGTTGCCGTTGCACTCCATCGCGCCGCGCCACTCGCTGCGCACCGTCAGCGGGATTTGGCGATCGTAGCTGCCGCGCGTCGTCGCATCGACCTGCATCATCGGCTCGTTGCTGTCGAAGGGAGTACAGATCTTGCCGGGATTCATACGGTTATCGGGATCGAACGCCGCCTTGATGCGGCGCAGCTCGTTGAACAGCGTTTCGCCGAAGAATGCCGGGCTATACTGCGCGCGAAATCCTTTGCCGTGTTCGCCCCAGAGCAGTCCGCCGTAGCGCGCGGTCAGCGCCACCACCTCATCCGACAGGGTTTTCATCAGCATCTCCTGCTGCGGATCGCACATGTCCAGCGCCGGACGCACGTGCAGCACGCCCGCGTCGACGTGGCCGAACATGCCGTAGCTCAGGCCGTGGCTGTCGAGCAGCGCGCGAAACTCGACGATATAGTCGGCAAGGTGCTCCGGCGGCACGGCGGTATCCTCGACAAAGGGGATCGGCTTGGCGCGCCCTTTGGCGTTGCCCAGCAGGCCTACCGCTTTTTTCCGCATGTTATAGATGCGCTCGATACCGTCGAGATCCTCGCAGAGCTGGTAGCCGATCACGCCGCCCTGTCGCTGCGCCATCAGGCTCTCCAGCCGCGCGCAGAGCGAAGCGACCTGCTGCTCGATCAGCGCGCCGTCGTCCCCGGCGAACTCAACGATATTGAGGCCGAGCATCTCTTTGTCCGGCACGTCGGTAATCAGCTCGCGCACCGAGTGCCAGACGATATCTTCCCGCGCCAGGTTAAGGACTTTGGAATCCACCGTTTCGACCGACAGCGCCTTCGCCTCGACCATAAAGGGCGCGTTGCGCAGCGCGGAGTCGAAAGAGTCATATTTGATGTTCACCAGCCGACGTACTTTAGGGATCGGCGTGATGTCGAGCCGCGCTTCGGTGATAAAGGCCAGCGTCCCCTCCGCGCCGCACAGCAGGCGCGTCAGATCGAAGGTCTGCATATCGTCGCTGAAGACGTACCGCAGATCGTAGCCGGTGAGGAAGCGGTTCAGCTTCGGAAATTTTTCCAGAATCAGCGCGCGCTGCTCGCGGCATCGCGCCAGCACTTGCTGATAGATACGCCCTTCCGGCGTCGCGGTCTGCGCCAGCGTCTCCGCCAGCGCGGCGGCCATCGGCCGGGTATCGAGTATGTCGCCGCCGAGCAGCACCGCGCGCAGCCCCAGCACGTGATCGGAGGTTTTACCGTAGACCAGCGAGCCCTGACCCGAGGCGTCGGTATTGATCATCCCGCCCAGCGTCGCGCGGTTGCTGGTGGAGAGCTCCGGCGAGAAGAAAAAGCCGTAGGGCTTAAGCCAGGCGTTGAGCTGATCCTTGACCACGCCCGCTTCGACGCGCACCCAACCCTGCTCGAGATTAATCTCCAGGATGCGGTTCATATGGCGCGACATGTCCACCACGATGCCCTGATTCAGCGACTGGCCGTTGGTGCCGGTTCCGCCGCCGCGCGGCGTGAAGATCAGCTCGTTAAAGCGCGCCTCGCCCGCCAGGCGCGCAATCAGCGCGACGTCGGCGGTGGAGCGCGGAAAGAGCACCGCGTCCGGCAGTAGCTGATAGATGCTGTTGTCGGTGGACATTAACAGGCGGTCGGCGTAGCTGGTGGCGGTATCGCCAGTGAAGCCCTGCGCCTTCAGCGCGTCGAGGAATGTCAGCACCCGTTGAACGAGGCCGGGCGCCTGAGAAATCTGTGGGATCATTATTGGGAGACCAGATGTTGTAAACGTTTGCGTTGCTTGTTTTGCCTGAACGTTCCGTTTTAACACATTTTTTTCGCGCTCGCTGTTTTTTCAGGAAAGGGAAAAACCGCTTCTTCCGCCTCTGTTTAAAGGGGCCAAAATAGCTCATCATTAAGTCGGGCCTAATTGCCCCCTAATGAAGGATTATTTGAGGTCGTTGTTCCTTATGAAAAACCTGCACCGCACCACGGATATGCCGCAGAGGCTCTTTACGCTGCTCTTTATCCTGCTGATGATCGTCGCCTGCATCTGGATAGTTCAGCCTTTTATACTGGGTTTCGCCTGGGCGAGCATGGTGGTCATCGCCACCTGGCCGCTGATGCTGCGCGTGCAGCGTCTGCTGTGGAACCGGCGTTCGCTGGCGGTCGTCGTGATGACACTGCTGCTGTTGCTGCTGTTTATTATTCCCATCGCGCTGCTGGTCAACAGCCTTATCGACAACAGCGCGCCCGTTATCGCCTGGGCGACGCAGGGCCATATGGAGATGCCGTCGCTGCTGTGGCTGAATGATATTCCGGCCATCGGCGACAAACTCTTCTCCAGCTACCACAAACTGGTGGCGGGCGGCGGCTCAGCCATTATGGCGAAACTGCAGCCCTATATCGGTCGCACCACCGGCTTCTTCGTCGCGCAGGCGGGCCACTTCGGCCGGCTGATGATCCATCTCGGCGTGATGCTGCTGTTCAGCGCCCTGCTGTTCTGGCGCGGCGAACAGGCGGCGCAGGGCATCCGCCACTTCGCCTTTCGCATGGCGGGCCGTCGCGGCGACGCCACGGTGCTGCTGGCCGGTCAGGCGATCCGCGCAGTGGCGCTCGGCGTGGTGGTGACCGCGCTGGTGCAGGGCGTGCTGGGCGGCATCGGCCTGGCGCTCTCCGGCATCCCCTACGCCACGCTGCTGACCGTCCTTATGATCCTCTGCTGCCTGGTGCAAATCGGGCCGCTTATCGTGCTGATGCCCGCCATTATCTGGCTCTACTGGAGCGGCGACACCACATGGGGAACGGTGTTGCTGATCTGGAGCTGCGTGGTCGGCACGCTGGACAACGTGCTGCGCCCGATGCTGATCCGCATGGGCGCCGATTTGCCGATGATCCTGATCCTCTCCGGCGTTATCGGCGGGCTGGTCGCCTTCGGCCTGATTGGTCTCTTTATCGGTCCTGTCGTGCTGGCGGTCTCTTATCGACTGGTCTCCGTCTGGATGCATGAGGCTCCGCCGCCGCCAGAAGGCGATCTCGCCAGCGTAGTCGAGATTCTGTCCGATCACGAAGAAGAACATCTGCCTTCCTGAAATCGGCCTCAGGGCGGTTAACCGCCCTGACTCATTTGCGTGACGTTAATATTTTTTTTCATTAGCGGTTTTTAAGAAAAAACGCAGTTTTCGGCCCTGAGGCCGCATATCAGCGGCGAATAGTTTATTTTTCGCACTGGTTTACCCCGATCTTGCGGCTAAACAGGTGACAAAAGTTTACTGGCTTTAAACTAATAAGAGGATTCTTAAAGACTCAGAACCGCGCGATGAATAACATGATTCCTAAGTTTGAAATCAACCTACTGATTTTTAAACAACCTTTTTCCCCTGAGTAAAGTGAAGAATTGCTGTGTGTAGTCTTTGCCCATCCCCTGTGATGGGCTTTTTTTTGGCCTGAAGAAAGTAAAAAGGCCAGCAAAGCTGGCCTTTTAGCGACAATTTACCTAAATAATCATGCGCTTTTGCTTAACTCAGACAGCGACAGCCAGGTTTCCACCACGGTGTCCGGATTAAGCGACAGGCTGTCGATACCCTCTTCCATCAGCCAGGCCGCGAAGTCCTGATGATCGGACGGCCCCTGGCCGCAGATGCCGACATATTTGCCCTGCTTTTTCGCCGCCTGAATCGCCATCGACAGCAGCGCTTTCACCGCCTCGTTGCGCTCGTCGAACAGCGCCGACACCACGCCTGAATCGCGATCCAGCCCCAGCGCCAGCTGCGTCATATCGTTCGAGCCGATTGAGAAGCCGTCGAAATGCTCCAGAAACTGCTCCGCCAGCAGCGCGTTCGAGGGGATTTCGCACATCATAATGATTTTCAGGCCGTTCTCGCCGCGCTTCAGCCCCTGACGGCCCAGCTCCTCAACCACCGCCTGCGCCTGCGCCACGGTGCGCACAAAGGGCACCATGATTTCGACGTTGGTCAGGCCCATCTCGTTGCGCACGCGCTTCACCGCTTCGCACTCCAGCGCGAAACAGTCGCGGAAGCTGTCCGCCACATAGCGTCCGGCGCCGCGGAAGCCCAGCATCGGGTTCTCCTCTTCCGGCTCGTAGCGCTCGCCGCCGACCAGATTGGCGTACTCGTTCGATTTGAAGTCCGACAGGCGCACAATCACCCGCTTCGGCGCGAAGGCGGCGCCGAGCGTGGCGATCCCTTCGGTCAGGCGGGCGATATAGAACTCGACCGGGCTGTCGAAGCCTTTCATCATGCCGCGGATCTGCTGCTGCAGTTCCGGGGTCTGCTGGTCAAACTCCAGCAGCGCTTTCGGGTGCACGCCAATCATGCGGTTGATGATGAACTCCAGACGCGCCAGGCCGACGCCTTCGTTCGGCAGGCAGGCAAAATCGAAGGCGCGGTCGGGGTTGCCGACGTTCATCATGATCTTCAGCGGCAGCGCCGGCATCTCGTCTACCTGCGAGCTGGTGACTTCGAAATCGATCAAATCGCTATAGACATAGCCGGTGTCGCCCTCGGCGCAGGAGACGGTGACTTTGTTGCCGTCCTGCAAGCGATCGGTAGCGTCGCCGCAGCCCACCACTGCCGGGATGCCCAGCTCGCGCGCGATAATCGCCGCGTGACAGGTGCGCCCGCCGCGGTTAGTGACGATCGCCGAGGCTTTCTTCATGATCGGCTCCCAGTCGGGATCGGTCATATCCGTGACCAGCACGTCGCCTTTTTCAATGCGGTTCATCTCGCTGATGTCGTGGATCACTTTGACTTCGCCCGCGCCGATGCGATGGCCGATGGCGCGGCCTTCCACCACCACGCTGCCTGTGCCCTGCAGGTTATAGCGCTCCATCACCTGTCCGTTGGAGCGCACGGTTTCCGGTCGCGCCTGCACGATAAAGAGCTTGCCGGTGTGGCCATCTTTGGCCCATTCGATATCCATCGGACGCTTGTAGTGCTGCTCGATCAGCACCGCCTGACGCGCCAGCGCCTGCACTTCCTCATCGGTCAGCGAGAAACGGTCGCGTTCGCTTTCCGGCACGTCTTCGATGCGCACCTGCTCGCCGTGCGACTGCGAATCGGCGTAAACCATACGCACCTTTTTCGAACCCATATTGCGACGCACGATCGCCGGGCGATCGGCGGCCAGGGTCGGCTTGTGCACGTAAAACTCGTCGGGATTGACCGCGCCCTGCACCACCATTTCGCCAAGACCGAAAGCGGAGGTGATAAATACCACCTGATCGAAGCCCGATTCGGTATCGATGGTGAACATCACGCCCGAAGAGGCGAGATCGGAGCGCACCATACGCTGAACGCCCGCCGACAGCGCGACGCCGCGATGGTCGTAGCCCTGATGCACGCGGTAGGAGATGGCGCGATCGTTAAACAGCGAGGCGTAAACGTGCTTCACGGCGATGATCACCGCGTCATAGCCCTGCACGTTAAGAAAGGTTTCCTGCTGGCCGGCGAAGGAGGCGTCCGGCATATCTTCCGCGGTGGCGGAAGAGCGTACGGCGAACGATGCCTCGGCATCGTCTGCGGAGAGTTGCTCGTAAGCCTCGCGAATAGCCGTTTCCAGTTCAGGCTGGAACGGAGTATCCACGACCCACTGACGGATCTGCTTGCCGGCTTTCGCCAGCTCGTCGATATCGTCGATATCGGTCTTGTCCAGTAAATCGTAAATGCGCTGGTTGAGGCCGCTCTGATCGAGGAACTGATTAAATGCGTAAGATGTGGTCGCATATCCGTTGGGCACGGAAACGCCCAGCGACGACAAATTCGTAATCATTTCACCCAGAGAGGCGTTTTTGCCTCCCACGCGATCGACATCATGCATGCCAAGCTGGTTATACCAGAGCACTAACGGCTGTTCGCCTGTAATGGACATCGAGATTATCCTTTTAAGAATGAATGGGCACATGGAAAATTTAGCTATTCGCAAAATTAGCCTGGCACAATGCGCAATTAATGACTAAGTGTTGAATCGTTAAAGCGCGCAAGATTTAGCACTTTAGGAATTATTCCGATAATTGCGCCACGTTGCGCAAATCCGCTATTTTGCGCTAAGGCTATGATGTTGCTTGTTTTCGCTATTTTTCATCATCTTATCAGCTATTTTTGTTGCGCAACTCCCTGCCGTGTTATTTCCCAGCGCCAGGCAGCAATGGCGATTCAGGCGAAGTTAAAACGTCATTTCATTATTTAGCGGCGTCGGTTTTCGCCGTCGCAGACGAGAAAAAACGAAAAGTTCACAAAATTTAAACATGGATTTTTTATTTTGTTCTGACCGCTAATTAAAGCTGCTAACCTGACGCTATCTCTCTACGCATAAGGTAAAGGCCATGAGCAGCGAAAGAAGCGTTTTCTATATTTCCGACGGCACTGCGATTACCGCAGAGGTGCTGGGCCATGCGGTGCTGTCGCAGTTTCCGGTGGGCTTTAATAGCCTGACGCTGCCCTTTGTCGAGAACGTGCAGCGCGCCCAGGCGGTGAAAGCGCAGATCAACGCGCTCTATCAGAAAAGCGGCGTGCGCCCGCTGGTGTTTTTCTCTATCGTCACGCCGGAAGTGCGCGACATCATTACGCAGAGCGAGGGCTTCTGTCAGGATATCGTGCAGGCGCTGGTAGCGCCGCTGCAGGAAGAGCTGGGGATGGCGCCCGCCCCGGTGGCGCACCGCACCCACGGTCTCGACGCCAGCAACCTCGGCAAGTACGACGCGCGCATCGCCGCGATTGACTACACCCTGGCGCACGACGACGGCATCTCGCTGCGCGGGCTGGAAGATGCGCAGGTGATCCTGCTGGGCGTGTCGCGCTGCGGCAAAACGCCCACCAGCCTCTATCTGGCGATGCAATTCGGCATCCGCGCCGCCAACTATCCTTTTATCGCCGACGATATGGATAACCTTAAGCTGCCCGCCGCCCTGCGCCCGTTTCAGAACAAGCTGTTTGGCCTGACTATCGATCCCGAGCGACTGGCCGCCATTCGCCAGGAGCGGGCGGAAAATACCCGCTACGCCTCTATGCGCCAGTGCCGGCTCGAAGTCGGCGAGGTTGAAGCGCTGTTTCGCACCCATCAGATCCGCTACCTCAACAGCACCAACTATTCGGTTGAAGAGATCGCCACCAAAATTCTCGACATCATGGGACTGACGCGCCGCATGTACTGAGACGCTAGCGGCGGCGGCTTGTAAAGCGCCGCTGCCGTCGCACAAAATATCATTTCAGTTTATAGGCTTGCATTCGCAGACTAATAATTTATTGTGATCATCATCACTTCCCGGTATGTCACCGCTGCGAAGAAAAAGCTTTCGAGATGCTCATGAACAAAACTGATGAACTGCGTACGGCACGCATCGGCAGCCTGATCACGCCTGCCGCGTTAGCCGCCGAACACCCCCTTTCCGCCGATGTAGCGGATAACGTCACGCGCGCACGCCAGCGCATCGCCCGCATTCTCACCGGCGAAGACCCACGCCTGCTGGTGATTATCGGCCCCTGCTCCCTGCATGACCCGCGTGCGGCGCTCGACTACGCCCAGCGGCTGAATGCGCTGCGCGAGCGCTACGCCGACCGCCTGGAAATCGTGATGCGCACCTATTTCGAAAAACCGCGCACCGTGGTGGGCTGGAAAGGCCTGATCTCCGATCCCGATCTGGACGGCAGCTTTAACGTCAACCGCGGCATTGGCCTGGCGCGTCAGATCCTGCTCGATATCAATCGCCTGGGGTTGCCTACCGCGACGGAATTTCTCGATATGGTCACCGGCCAGTTTATTGCCGATTTAATTAGCTGGGGCGCGATTGGCGCGCGTACCACCGAGAGCCAAATCCACCGCGAGATGGCCTCCGCGCTCTCCTGCCCGGTAGGCTTCAAGAACGGCACCGACGGCAACGTGCGCATCGCGGTGGACGCGATTCGCGCCTCACGCGCCAGCCATATGTTTTTGTCGCCCGATAAAGATGGCCAGATGACGATTTACCAGACCAGCGGCAATCCGCACGGCCATGTGATCCTGCGCGGCGGCAAAGCGCCTAACTATCACGCCGACGACGTGGCCGCCGCGGCCGCTAGCCTGCGCGAGTTTAGCCTGCCGGAACAGTTGGTGATCGATTTCAGCCACGGCAATTGCCTGAAGCAGCATCGTCGTCAGAAAGAGGTGGCGGCCGAGGTGGCGCAGCAGATCCGCGCCGGCTCGCGCGCGGTCGCGGGGGTAATGATCGAAAGCTTTATTGAAGAGGGCAATCAGAAGGTGGTCGCGGGCGAGCCGCTGGTTTACGGCCAGTCGATTACCGATCCCTGCCTCGGCTGGCAGGACAGCGAAGCGGTGCTGTCGCTGCTGGCCGAGGCGGTGAACAGCCGCTTCTGAGCCGTTAGCTGGAGCAGCTGACCTCCAGCGATTTTCCCCAGTCCGGCGGCCGCTGACGATACTCAGCGGCCGTTTCGTCGCTAAAGGGCTGCTGCAGCGCCTGATGCAGCCGCGCCAGCGCCCCGCTCTCGCCTTGTTCCGCCTCGTCGATCGCCTGCTGCGCCAGATAGTTGCGCAGCACCAGCGCCGGATTAGCAGCCTTCATCCGCTGCTGTCGCGTCTCATCGTCCACTTCTTCCTGCTGCAAACGCGCGCGATAGCGCTGATACCAGCGATCAAAGGCGTCGCGATCCATAAATTCGTCGCGCAGCGGCGAGCGCGCCTCCTGCTGCTGCGTGTCGCTCAGCAGACGGAACGTCAGGGTGTAGTCGCTACGCTCCTGAGTCATCAGCGACAGCAGTTCCACCAGCAAGTCATTGTCGCCGCCGTCGGCCTGGCTAAAGCCCAGCTTCGCCCGCATACGTTCGCCCCAGACGCGCATCAGCTCCGGCTCATAGCGGCTCAGCGCCTGCTTGAGCTGATCGACGCTCAGCAGGCCGGAAAGCGCATGCGCCAGCCGGTTAAGGTTCCACAGGCCGATCATCGGCTGATTTTCGAAGCTGTAGCGCCCCTGATAATCGCTGTGGTTGCAGATAAAGCCGGGCTGGTAGTCGTCCAGGAAACCGTACGGGCCGTAGTCGATGGTGAGCCCCAGCAGCGACATGTTATCGGTGTTCATCACGCCGTGCGCAAAGCCTACGCTCTGCCACTGGGCGATCAGGCGCGCGGTGCGCTCGACGACGTCGGTAAACCATAAAAGGTATTTATCCGCTTCGTCGACCAGATGCGGCCAGTGGTGGCGCAGCGTATAGTCCGCCAGCTGTTCGACTTTTTCCTGCTGCTGGCTGTAGAAGAAGTGTTCGAAATGGCCGAAGCGCAGATGGCTTTCCGCAATGCGCATCAGGGTCGCGCCGCGCTCGGGCGATTCGCGATAGACCGGCTCGTCGCTGATGGCGATAGCGAGCGCGCGCGTGGTGGGAATGCCCAGATGGTGTAGCGCTTCCGAGGCGAGAAATTCGCGTACCGTGGAGCGAATCACCGCGCGCCCGTCGCCCATGCGCGAATAAGGGGTCAATCCTGCGCCTTTCAGGTGCCAGTCGACCTTGCCGCCCGCGTCGAGGCGCTGCTCGCCCAGCAGAATGCCGCGCCCGTCGCCAAGCTGACCGGCCCAGACGCCGAACTGATGGCCGCTGTAAACCTGCGCCAGCGGCTGCATGCCCGGCAGCAGCGCGGCGCCGTGCCAGACGCCATGGCCTTCGCCGGCGAAAAGCGCCGCATCGACGCCCAGCGTCTGCGCCAGCGGCGCATTGTGGTAAAACAGGCGTCCGCCCTTGAGCGGCGTCGGTGCCTGAGAGGTATAAAAACCCGGCAGCTCGCGCTGCCAGCTGTTATCAAACAACATAGACTCTCCCGAGCGGCAGCCCGGCGAAACCAGAGCCGCCGTCGCTGTGAATAACCGGATATCGGGCCGTCCCGCCGCAGACGCGGCCGCGCGAGACACCGCAAGTATAGTGGTGGGGAATCAAATACAACAGGCGGGCTTAATCAGGGGCGCGGCATTCTCTGGCAATCAGCCGCGACAGCGACTCCGCCTTCACCGGCGGGAAAAGCGCGCCCTGCAGCACGGCGTGCGGCAGCGTAGCGGTTTTATCGAGCAGCGCGCTGTCGTCGATGCCGCAAATAATCATCAGTTGCGTATGGCTGCGAAAGTTATCGGCGATGCTCTGAATAAAGGGCTGGAATGAGGCGCGTTTCGCCAGCGACTGAATAAATTGTTTATCCAGTTTGATGCAGTCGAACAGATTATCGTAGACCGCGCGGGTCGACGATTTACCCGCCCCGAAATGAGATAATGATAAACGGAACTGCTGTTTTAGCGCAGAAATAAGAGGGTCATTAATTCCGTTTAAAAGCTGCGGAAACGTTTCGCTGAGGTCGAGTAATAAAAAAGGAAGCTGTTTAATTTTACGTATCAGCAATTCACTCGCCAGCAGCGTGCGCGCCAGATTTTCATCAATACGCATTAATGCCAGCACATGATTTTTATCAAAGAAGTCGCGGTATTGTTCCAGCAAACCGATCTGTCGCTGCAGCAGGCGCAGCCTCTGCGTCTCATCAAGCTGCGGCAACAGCAAGTCCTGCGGCAAGGTGACAGGCGCAGTATCATGGACGAACTGGCTAACCAATTCGACAGCCGCCAGCTGCCCGTTAATTGTGCAGGCAGGATAAAACCAAATTTCCGACTGATAGTCGGCAGATAAATGAACTTTCATTTTTACAGCCAGATAAAGTGGCGACTGGCGCATCGTATATCATCGAAATCGGGCAGGCAATAGTACCAAACGCGGGAAGAGATGGACATCTTTGCCGTTAAATTTCGCTTTGCCCGCTGCGCCAGATCCCTAAGCCAAATAACGGTAGCGTATAATACCCTTTACCAGAAAATTAACTCTCCGCCCTATTGATATAATTATTTCCCGGCAGCGTAAAGTGCCATTTTAAATAAGAGTTATACAACCTCCCATTTGTTGCTGCTATTTTCTCTGCTATTCCGACGCGCGCCGCTCGGGGCGATTATTAATTTGCCTTAAATACGCCGCGCCTGCCAGAAGGCTTTGCGCCAGTAGACGTTGTCGAGCGAGGAGCGGATCACGCCCTGGCTGGTAGAGGCGTGAATAAAGGCGTTGTCGCTGTCGTAGATGCCGACGTGCAGGCCGTTTTCGCCGCGGCCGGTTTTAAAAAAGACCAGATCGCCCGGCTGCAGCTCATCCTTGCTGATGCGCGTGCCGATATCGCTCTGCGCCCGCGTGCTGCGCGGCAGCTGCAGATCGAACCTGTCGCGCATGGTGAGATAGACAAACCCCGAACAGTCGACGCCGCCGCGGCTCATGCCGCCGTAGCGATACGGGGTGCCGCGCCACTGCCCCAGCTGCTCGTTGAGCTGCGCCACCACCATAATGGAATCCGACAGCCGGCCGTTGACCGGCGGCGCGCGGTGGCCGCTGCATCCCGCCAGTATCAGCACCAGTAAAATCACGCCCATCCGCATTCGCGCGCATCTCCTTTAATCGCAACGGCCTCACTCTAGCGTCAGGCGCGCAGCCTGGCAAGACGCGACGTTCAGGGTTGGATGGTCAGCAGCGGCTGACCGTCCAGCTCCAGCTGGCGGAACGGAATCGCGTAGAGGTCGCTGAGGCGCTCGGGCGTGAGGATCGATGCGGCCGCGCCCTGTGCCACCACGCGACCCTGCGCCATCAGCCAGACGCTGTCGGCATGGCGCAGCGTATGGTTAAGATCGTGGCTGCTGGCGATGACGCAGACGCCAGCGCGCCGCAGCCCGACGATCAGGTTATGCACGGCGTTTTGCTGGGCGACATCGAGTCCGGTCATCGGTTCGTCCAGCAGCAGCACTCGGCCCTGCGGATTGAGGGCGGGGTCGATCTGGGCGAACGCCGCCGCCAGTCTGACGCGCTGCCACTCGCCGCCCGACAGCTGCGTCAGCGGCCGCGCCAGCTTGTCCTGCAGCCGCAGCGTCTCCAGCAGTCCGCTCAGCGCCCCGTCCGCCCGCGCGTCGCTCAGGTGCAGACGCAGATAGTGGTAGACCGGCATAAAACCGGGCGCTATCTGCTGCGGCAGCCAGGCGCGCACCCGCGCCAGCGCCGCGCCGCGCCATTCGCGCAGCGGGCGCTGCAGCAGTTGAATTTCCCCTTCGCCCGGGAGCATTCCCGCCATCAGCGCCAGCAGGCTGCTTTTGCCCGCGCCGTTAGGCCCCACCAGGTGCAGCAGCGTGCCGGCGCCCACTTCGGCGGAAAAAGGCGCCAGCCGTCCAGGAACGGCGGCGTCCTTAAGACTCAGAATCATTTACTGCGCCAGCGCCTGCTGAATACTCTGCTGGATAACGGCATCGTCCGGCGTCATATCCGGCGAGAAACGCTGAACCACACTGCCCTCGCGGTCAATCAGGAACTTTTCAAAATTCCACAGGATATCGCCAGGCGCTTTCGGCGCGCGGCCTTTGCTTGCCATGCGCTCGTAGAAGCCGCTGCCTTCCGGACGCACCGCCTCCGGCTGCGCCGCCACTAACTGCGTGTAGAGCGGGTGGCGCGCCGGGCCGTTGACGTCGCCTTTGGCCAGCATGGGAAAGGTGACGCCGTAGGTGGTGCTGCAGAAGGTTTTGATCTCGTCGTTGCTGCCCGGCTCCTGCTCGAGGAACTGATTGCAGGGAAAACCGAGCACGCTAAAGCCCTGTGCCTGATACTGCTGCTGCAGCGCCTCCAGCTGCTCGTACTGCGGCGTAAGGCCGCATTTCGACGCCACGTTAACCACCAGCAGCACCTTGCCCTGCCACTGCTCCAGCGTGGTTTTTTCGCCGTCGATGGTGGTTACTTCTGTTTGATAAAGGCTCATGAAAGTCTCCTGTAGAGGATGCAGAAAGCCAGCCGAAGCTAGCGCGAAGATTTGACTAACAGCGCGATAAACAGCGGCGCGCCGAGCGTGGCGGTCACCACGCCGATCGGCAGCTCCGCCGAGGTCAGCGCCAGGCGCGCGATAATGTCGGCGGCAAGCAGCACGCCCGCGCCCGCCAGCGCCGAGGTCGGCAGCAGATAGCGATGGTCGCTGATGCCGCTGAGCCGCAGCAGATGCGGGATCACCAGACCGACAAAACCGATCGCGCCCGCCATGGCGACGCTGACGCCCACCAGCCAGCCCATCGCCAGCACCAGCGCATTACGCCAGAAAAAAAGCGACAGGCCCAGCTGCTGCGCCGAGGTTTCGCCGAGCGCCAGCAGATTGAGCACCCGCGCGGTGGCGATCAGCCCAGCGGTAACCGGCAGCAGCGCCAGCATCATCCAGCCGTAGCGCCAGTCGATGCCGCTGAAGCCGCCCATCATCCAGTACATCAGCTGGCGCAGGTCGAGGCTGGTGCTGAAGTAGACCGCCCAGGTCATGATGGCGCTGCAGATGATGCCGAGCGCCACGCCGGTCAGCAGCAGCCGCGTGACGGAGAGCTGCCGGTGCGCGAAATGCAGCAGGATCAGCGTGATCAGCAACGCGCCCGCCATCGCCGCCAGGCTCAGGCTCCAGAGCGACCCGCTGCCGAACAGCACCCCCAGCACCAGGCCGATGCCGGCGCCGTTTGAGACGCCGAGCAGGCCTGGCTCCGCCAGCGGGTTGGTAAACAGCGCCTGCATCACCACGCCGCACACCGCCAGCGCCGCGCCGACCAGCACGACCGCCAGGGTGCGCGGCAGGCGCAGCTGCCAGACGAACAGCTGGCCGCTGTCGCTCAGCCACTGCGCTGGCGCGATCCAGCTATCGCCCGCGCACAGGCTGAGCACCATTAACGCCAGCAGAAGAAGGCACAGCGCCGTGAGCGCGCGACGGCTGCGGCGATCCGCCTGATAAGCAAGCTGATCCAGCAGGGACATAGTTGGGGATTCGTTGAGAAAACAGAGATTTGATTGTAGAGAGATTGGCGGAAAAAGAAAGGCTGGCATCGGCGGCGCCGTCAGGCGCCGCCTTGAGGGTTAGCCGTGCTCCGGGCGCGGCGGCAGCGGCTCGCCGTGCGGCTGACGCTCGCTGTGCGACGGATTATCGCGTTTCGCTACCGGCCTGCTGCCTTCGGGGCGCTGCGTCTGCCAGCCGTTGCCGTTCCAGTAGCCGTGCGGCCCTTTCAGCCCGACGTTGCGGCCGTGGTGCGTCTGCCACCATTTTGCCGAGCGCCAGTCGTAGCCGTCCCAGTAGTAGCCGCGATGGTCGCGATCGCCGATATGGACGCTGACGCGCGGCGGATTGTCATGGTGCGGCGCATTGGCGCTCGCCAGCAGCGGCATCCCCAGCAGGAGGCTTAAAAACAGTGCATTTTTTTTCATCAGGGCGATCTCTTGTTGTCTCTCGCCGCAGTTATAGCAAAAGCGCCTCGCGCGTCACTATCGGCGCAGGCGGATTTTCAGCTTATTTCCCGTATGCTTACAGAATGCTGACAGTATGAAGAGATGCGGCAGAAAGAGGAGAACGCGCCGCACGGCGCGGAAATGAAAAAGGCCGCGTAAGCGGCCTTTTTAGAACACTGAAATCGGTCAGTCGTTATCTTTCGGGGAAGCGTTTTCGACGCGGCTTTTCAGCTTCTGACCCGGGCGGAACGTTACCACGCGGCGCGCAGTAATTGGAATATCTTCCCCCGTTTTTGGATTCCTGCCTGGACGCTGATTTTTATCGCGCAGGTCGAAATTACCAAACCCAGACAGTTTTACCTGTTCACCATTCTCCAGAGCGCGGCGAACCTCTTCAAAAAACAGCTCCACCAGCTCTTTTGCGTCGCGTTTGCTCAGCCCAAGCTTCTCAAACAGGTACTCTGACATTTCAGCTTTTGTAAGCGCCATAGGTTCAATCCCTCAAGGTTGCCTGGAATCGCTCTTTTAATGCCGCAACGCATTTGCCAACGGTCGCGGCAATCTCCTCTTCTTCGAGTGTCCGGCTGGTATCCTGCAAAATCAGGCTGATGGCGAGGCTCTTGAAACCCTCTTCAACACCCTTACCGCGGTACACGTCAAACAAGTTTACGCCAACTACCTGATTTACGCCAACTTTCTTACACTCGGCGATGATATCTGCTGCGGGGACGTTTTCAGCCACAACCACAGCGATATCGCGACGGTTCGCCGGGAAGCGTGAAATCTCGCGCGCTTCAGGCAGGACGCGGTCTGCGACCTTATTCCAAAGCAGTTCAAAGACTAAGGTGCGGCCGTTGAGATCCAGCTTACGTTCCAGCTCAGGATGAACCACCCCGATAAATCCGATTCGTTCTTCATGCAAATAAATCGCCGCGCTCTGCCCCGGATGCAGCGCCGGATTCGCTTCCGCGCGGAAGCGAATGTCGTCCAGCTTGCCGGTTAAATCGAGCAGCGATTCTAAATCGCCTTTCAAATCATAGAAGTCAACCGCCTGACGCGCCAGATCCCAGTGCTCTTCATTGCGATTGCCGCTCAGCACGCCCGCCAGCATAAGATCCTGACGAATGCCTAAATTCGCCTGGGTATCAGGCACAAAGCGCAAACCACTCTCAAACAGGCGCACGCGGCCCTGCTGGCGGTTCTGGTTGTAGACCACGGCGCTCAGCAGGCCGGTCCACAGCGACAGGCGCATCGCTGACATATCGCTGGAGATAGGGCTTGGCAGGATCAGCGCCTCTTCGCCCGGATGCAGCAGCTGCTGGATTTTCGGGTCGACGAAGCTGTAGGTGATCGCTTCCTGATAGCCTTTATCCACCAGCAGATTTTTCACGCGCTTCAGCGAGAGATCCGCCTCGCGATGCTGGGTCATCACCAGCCCCGCCTGCACCGGTACGTCCGGAATGTTGTTATAGCCGTAGATGCGGGCGACTTCTTCAATCAGATCTTCTTCAATCGCCATGTCGAAGCGCCAGCTTGGCGCGACCGCTTTCCACTCGCCCTGGCCTGGCGTCACCTCGCAGCCGAGACGCGTCAGGATGTCAGTCACCTGCTCGTCGGCGACGGCGTGGCCAATCAGGCGGTCCAGCTTCTCGCGGCGCAGCGTGATGGTGGCGCGTGGCGGCAGCGCCGCGTCGTGCGTCTGGTCGATAACCGGGCCGGCCTGGCCGCCGCAGATATCCAGCAGCAGCTGGGTCGCGCGCTCGATAGCCTTGTGCTGCAGCGCCGGATCGACGCCGCGCTCGTAGCGGTGCGAGGCGTCGGTGTGCAGGCCGTGACGGCGCGCTCGACCGGTAATCGCCAGCGGATCGAAATAGGCGCACTCGAACAAAATGTTCTGCGTCTCTTCGTTGACGCCGGAATGCTCGCCGCCGAAGATGCCGCCCATCGCCAGCGCTTTATGGTGATCGGCGATCACCAGCGTGTCGCTGTTGAGCTTCGCTTCACTGCCGTCGAGCAGCGTCAGGGTTTCGCCCTCTTCCGCCATGCGCACCACGATGCCGCCGTCGATGCGGTCAAGGTCGAAAGCGTGCATCGGCTGGCCCAGCTCAAGCAGCACGTAGTTGGTGATATCCACCACCGGATCGATAGAGCGAATGCCGCAGCGGCGCAGCTTTTCACGCATCCAGAGCGGGGTAGCGGCTTTAACGTTGATGCCTTTCACCACGCGGCCGAGGTAGCGCGGGCAGGCGTCGGTGGCGTCGACGCGGATCGGGAAGGTATCGGAGATAGCGGCGGCCACCGGCTCGATTGACGGCGCGGTGAGCGGCAGACCGTTCAGCACCGCCACGTCGCGCGCAATGCCGATCATGCCGAGGCAGTCGGCGCGGTTCGGCGTAACGCTGATCTCAATGGTGTTGTCGTCGAGCTTCAGATAGTCGCGAATATCCGTACCGATGGGCGCATCGCCCGGCAGTTCGATAATGCCGTTGTGATCGTCGGAAATGCCCAGCTCGGAGAAAGAGCAAAGCATGCCTTCAGACGGCTCGCCGCGCAGCTTCGCCGCTTTAATTTTAAAATCGCCCGGCAGTACGGCGCCCACGGTAGCGACCGCTACCTTCAGGCCCTGACGGCAGTTCGGCGCGCCGCAGACGATATCCAGCAGGCGATCGCCGCCGACGTTGACCTTAGTGACGCGCAGCTTGTCGGCGTTCGGGTGCTGGCCGCACTCGACGACTTCGCCGACCACTACGCCGTGAAACGCGCCGGCAACCGGCTCCACGCCGTCCACTTCCAGACCGGCCATGGTGATCTGTTCAGAAAGGGCAGCGCTGTCCAGAGCCGGGTTTACCCATTCACGTAACCAGAGTTCACTGAATTTCATTGGATAACCTGCCCTTATTTAAATTGTTTGAGGAAACGTAAGTCATTTTCGAAGAAGGCGCGCAAGTCGGTGACGCCGTAGCGCAGCATGGTAAGACGCTCCATGCCCATGCCGAAGGCGAAGCCGGAGTAGATTTCCGGATCGATGCCAACGTTGCGTAATACGTTCGGATGCACCATGCCGCAGCCCAGCACTTCCAGCCATTTGCCGTTTTTGCCCATGACGTCCACTTCTGCCGAAGGTTCGGTGAACGGGAAATAGGAAGGACGGAAACGGATCTGCAAATCTTCCTCAAAGAAGTTGCGCAGGAAGTCGTGCAGCGTGCCTTTCAGGTTGGTGAAGCTGATGTTCTTGTCGACGATCAGCCCTTCCATCTGATGGAACATCGGGGTATGCGTCTGGTCATAGTCGTTGCGATAGACGCGGCCCGGCGCGATGATGCGAATCGGCGGCTGCTGGTTTTTCATGGTGCGGATCTGCACGCCGGAGGTCTGAGTGCGCAGCAGGCGCGTGGCGTCGAACCAGAAGGTGTCGTGATCGGCGCGCGCCGGGTGGTGGCCCGGGATATTCAGCGCGTCGAAGTTGTGGTAGTCATCCTCGATTTCCGGGCCGGTCACCACCGCGAAACCCAGCTCGCCGAAGAAGGTTTCGATGCGATCGATGGTGCGCGTGACCGGATGCAGACCGCCGTTTTCCGTGCGGCGTCCCGGCAGCGAGACGTCGATGGTCTCGGCGGACAGACGGGCATTGAGCGCGGCGGACTCCAGCGTCTCTTTGCGCGCGTTCAGGCGCTCCTGCACCTGCTGCTTGGCGTCGTTGATCACCGCGCCCGCAGCCGGACGCTCTTCCGGCGGCAGCTCGCGCAGCGTGGTCATCAGCTGCGTCAGGTGGCCTTTTTTACCGGTATATTCGACGCGCACCGCGTCAAGGGTGGCGATATCCGTCGCCTCGTCGATAGCGGCTGTGGCGCGGGCCACCAGTTCTGCGAGTTGGGACATGGTTTCCTCTTCTTCCAGGCGGGCTGGTCATTTCTCGTTGGGACGTTGCCGTCATGCTTCGCCAGAAACACGAAAGCCTCCACGAGGGAGGCTTTCGGCGCGATTTTTCGTTTCTTTTCTATGCGCAAAAGCCCCTGAGTGTCAGGTGCTAAAGTAAAAAAAGAAACGGAAAATAGCAGCATTCATGCTTGCGTTACCTTGCTGTGACTCTGAGGGCACTATTGAAAAGCCCTGCGGTGAAAATGTCAATCTTTTGCTTGAGTTACAGGCAATAAAAAAGGGAGCAAGCTCCCTTTTTCATCTGACTTACGCCAGAGCTGATTTTGCTTTTTCGACCAGTGCGGTGAACGCCACTTTGTCGAATACAGCGATGTCAGCCAGGATCTTACGGTCAATTTCAATGGACGCTTTTTTCAGGCCATTGATGAAACGGCTGTAAGAAATGCCGTTCTGACGCGCTGCAGCGTTGATACGCGCAATCCACAGTTGACGGAACTGACGCTTACGTTGACGACGGTCACGGTAAGCATACTGACCAGCTTTGATAACAGCCTGGAAGGCAACGCGGTATACACGTGAACGTGCACCATAGTAGCCTTTAGCTTGTTTTAAGATTTTCTTGTGACGTGCGCGAGCAATTACACCACGTTTAACGCGAGCCATGTGAGCTCTCCTGTATCAATATTCTGTGATGCCTTTATCCCCTGCCGGCCAGCGGCCGTTATGCAGAGTCATCGAGGCAGATTTATAAAAAAGTTAACTTATGCGTACGGCAGGCAGGCAACAACCAGACCCAGATCGCCTTTAGACACCATGCCTTTCGGGCGCAGGTGACGTTTACGCTTAGTTGATTTTTTAGTCAGAATATGACGCAGGTTTGCGTGCTTACGCTTGAAGCCGCCAGAAGCGGTCTTCTTGAAGCGCTTAGCGGCGCCACGTACAGTTTTAATCTTTGGCATTTTAAAAATATCCACTTCGCATTGTTAATAAAACGAATCAGACAGGCGAACAAAGAGCCGCACAGCGCGAACGCTGCGCGGTCGTTGCTACTTGAAAGCCTACTGTTTCTTCTTGGGAGCGAGCACCATGATCATCTGGCGGCCTTCGATCTTCGATGGGAAGGATTCGACCACTGCCAGTTCTGTCAGATCTTCTTTGACGCGGTTAAGCACTTCAATGCCGATCTGTTGGTGCGCCATCTCACGACCACGGAAACGCAGCGTGATTTTGGCTTTATCGCCTTCTTCCAGAAAACGAATCAGGCTGCGGAGTTTTACCTGATAGTCGCCTTCATCTGTGCCAGGACGGAATTTGATTTCCTTAACCTGGATAACTTTTTGCTTCTTCTTCTGTTCCTTAGAAGATTTGCTTTTTTCATAAAGGAACTTGCCGTAATCCATAATACGGCACACCGGCGGTTCGGCGTTGGGGCTGATTTCTACTAAATCAACACCCGCTTCTTCAGCTTTTTCAATAGCTTCGCGAAGGCTGACAATACCAATCTGTTCGCCATCCACGCCAGTTAAGCGTACTTCAGTGGCACGGATTTCACCGTTGATTCGATTCGGACGCGTCGGTTGTACTCGTTTTCCGCCTTTAATAACCTTATTCCTCTAATTGGTGAAGATTGCGGCTGCGAATCTCTTGTTGCAGCTTCTCAACAAACACATCGATGTCCATCGTCCCGAGGTCTTTACCGCGGCGGGTGCGAACGGCTACTTTGCCTGCTTCCACCTCTTTGTCACCGCAAACCAGCATGTAAGGGACGCGACGTAATGTGTGCTCGCGGATTTTAAAGCCTATCTTCTCGTTTCTCAAGTCTGCTTTCACACGAATGCCAGCATTCTGCAATTTGCGTGTCAACATGTCGACATATTCCGCCTGCGCATCGGTGATATTCATCACCACCGCCTGCATCGGCGCCAGCCACGTCGGGAAGAACCCAGCGAACTCTTCGGTCAGGATGCCGATAAAGCGCTCCATCGAGCCAAGAATCGCGCGATGAATCATTACCGGGGTCTGACGGTCGTTGTTTTCGCCCACATAGGTGGCGTCCAGACGTTTTGGCAGGGAAAAGTCTAGCTGAACTGTGCCGCACTGCCAGGCGCGGTCGAGACAGTCATATAACGTAAATTCAATTTTCGGGCCGTAGAATGCACCTTCTCCGGGCTGGAATTCAAACGGAATTTCGTTTTCATTCAGCGCGGCGGCTAAATCTTCTTCAGCACGGTCCCACATTTCATCGGTGCCGATGCGCTTCTCAGGACGCGTGGAGAGCTTCACCACGATCTTTTCAAAGCCGAAGGTGCTGTACATGTCATAGACCATGCGAATACAGCTGTTCACTTCGTCGCGCACCTGATCTTCGGTACAGAAGACGTGGGCGTCATCCTGCGTAAAGCCGCGTACGCGCATCAGGCCATGCAGCGCGCCTGACGGCTCGTTGCGGTGACAGCTACCGAACTCCGCCATGCGCAGCGGCAGATCGCGGTAGGACTTCAGGCCCTGATTGAAGATCTGCACGTGACCTGGACAGTTCATCGGCTTGATGCAGTATTCGCGGTTTTCTGAAGAGGTGGTGAACATCGCCTCTTTGTAGTTTTCCCAGTGCCCGGTTTTTTCCCACAGCACGCGGTCCATCATAAAGGGACCTTTCACTTCCTGATACTGGTACTCTTTCAGCTTGCTGCGCACGAACACTTCCAGCTCGCGGAAGATGGTCCAGCCGTCATTATGCCAGAAAACCATGCCCGGCGCCTCTTCCTGCATATGGTAGAGGTCAAGCTGCTTGCCGATCTTGCGGTGGTCGCGCTTCGCCGCTTCTTCCAGACGCTGCAGGTAAGCGTTGAGCTGCTTCTTGTCCGCCCACGCGGTGCCGTAGATACGCTGCAGCATTTTATTGTTGCTGTCGCCGCGCCAGTAGGCGCCCGCGATTTTCTGCAGCTTGAAGTGGTGGCAGAAACGCATATTCGGCACATGCGGACCGCGGCACATGTCGACATATTCTTCGTGATGATAGAGGCCAGGACGATCGTCATGGCTGATGTTCTCATCCAGAATCGCGATTTTATAGCTCTCGCCGCGCTCGGCGAACACCTCGCGCGCCTGCTGCCAGCTTACGACTTTTTTCACCACGTCGTAGTTGGTTTCGGCCAGCTGGTGCATGCGTTTTTCCAGCGCGTCGATATCTTCCTGCGTCAGGGTATGATCGAGATCGACATCGTAATAGAAGCCGTTGTCGATAACCGGACCGATCGCCATTTTCGTATTGGGCCACAGCTGCTTAATCGCGTGTCCCAGCAGATGCGCGCAGGAGTGGCGAATAATTTCCAGACCCGCTTCATCTTTAGCGGTAATGATGGCGACGGAGGCATCTCCGGTGATGGGATCGACCGCATCCACCAGTTGCCCATTAACGCGTCCGGCAATACAGGCTTTCGCCAGGCCAGGACCGATGTCCAGCGCAATATCCATCACGCTTACCGCGCGGTCATAACTGCGCTGGCTGCCATCAGGAAGAGTAATTACAGGCATTTAATATCCTTAATTGCAGTGGTAAGCCACACGAAAGCTTACATACAACATTGAGTAGAATTGATTGCCCGGCGCGATGTCAGACCCACATTGTCGGAATGACGCCGGGAATGGTAGTGCGCCGCTGATGATAACAGCTTTGAGCGATGAGCAAAACCCGCCCTCTCGCCGCTAAGTCGAGGAACAGACGAAAAAAAACCGCAGACGGGCTGCGGTCAGGAAGCGATGACGCCGTGAATTACATCGCGTAGGTCAGCATGATGCTGGTTTTGGTGTCGGTGCGATCGGGCGCGGACTCGGGCGGGTTGTTGTTCCAGGTCACGTTGTACGCCAGCTTCAGCGCAAAATGATCGTTGATGCCGACCTGCAGACCCGTTTCCGAGTTGACGGTAGTGTCTTCGCCAAAGCTGCTCAGCACAGATACGCCCTGAATGAACTTGGTGTTGTCGGTCAGCTGCCACTGATAGCTCAGCGCGCCGTAGCCCAGCGCTTTGGTTTCGCTGCCGCCGTCGTGGAAGTCGTCATAGCGCACGCCCGGACCAAATTCCGCACGCAGCGAATGAATCGGCCCGCTCAGGATCTGACGACCGTAACCGGCGGTCAGCACATCGCGCGAGTCATAGCCGTTAAAACGGTCGCTCAGCCAGCTCGCCTGACCAAACAGGTAGTCGAAGCTGTTGAGGTTGTAGCGCGAACGGCCGCCGATGCTGTAGGTTTCAGAAGAGCGCTCGTCGTTGGACGAGGTGTTCGCCGCGTTGCCCCACAGGCTGTAAGCCATAGAGCTCTGATACCACGTCATATTGGTTTGCGCAGTCAGCGAGGAGCTGGTGGTGTTGCCGGTCTGCGCCAGATAGCCTGCGGAGGCGCTGCCGTCGAACGGCTTTTTCGCCGTTGAAGGATCGTCCATCGCGGTGAAAACGGTGTTGTCCGCCAATGCCTGGTGGCAAAATGCGCCGGCGGAAAGCAAAAGAACGGCTGAGAGCTTGTGAAGCACTTTCATTTATTGTGACCCGTACGACAGTTTAAAAAACAGTGAGTGTGAAGAGTTTTCCCGGCCAATCAATGCAATTTACGGTAAGTATTGTAAATAAATATTAACCTGCCTGAAACAGGCTTCATACACGCTATCCCGCTTGATTATTGGGAGTTTTCTCATTAACGGCGCGTATTATAGAGGGCGGCCAGCTGAAAAACAGCTGAGTTGCTACAAGATTTTTCTGACCGCCTCGTCAGGGGCTTTACTCTGGTTTACTTTTATTCCTGCCGTAATTAACCGCTTTATCCTGTTCATTATTCGCGCATTTTTTCGTCATGGTCTACGCTGAGCACAGTCATGCCGCACAGAGGTGAAACATGAGCGACGATCTTAAGCGTTACATTGTCACATTTCACTATCAGGAATCGGGCCTCAGCGATATTCAGGCGCTCAACAGCGCGATGATCGCCGCCGGCTTCAGCACCACGCTCAACGATGACCAGGGCCACCCGCATGAGCTGGGCACGAATAGCTTCGGCCTGGTCAGCGCCCTGCCGCAGGAGGAGCTGCAGCGCCAGGCCACTGCCGCAGGCGAAAGCGTGCTGCATCAGAAACCCGACGTCGCCGTAACAACGCTGGAGGCGTTTTTACGCGATGCGACGCCGTAGCCGCGCTCGCCATCCGTTCCGGTAAGCTGTGCGCAAGCGCGGGTTTTCAGCGATATTCACGCGATATAATCGTTTTTATGTCGCAGACCACTCTGACTGACACCGCAGCCTGACAGGTTAAAAGAGGATCGCCCAATGTGGAACGCTATTAGTCGTCTGTTAAGCGAACAGTTTGGCCATGCCGAAATTACCGAACGCCACGAGCTTCCCGGCGGCGACGTTCATCCCGCCTGGCGCTTGCGCTATGGCGAGCATGAGGTCTTTATGAAGTGCAACAGCCGCGAGATGCTCACCCTTTTCACCTGGGAAGCCGATCAGCTGGCGCTGCTGGCGCGCACCCAAAGCGTGCGCGTGCCGGCGGTCTACGGCGTCGGGCACCATCGCGATCAGAGCTTTTTGCTGCTGGAGTATATCGCGCCGCAGCCGCTGGACGCGGAAAACGCTTTTCAGCTGGGCCAGCAGCTGGCGCGCCTGCATCAGTGGAGCGAACAGGCGCAGTTCGGCCTCGACTTCGACAACAACATTACCACCACGCCCCAGCCCAACAGCTGGCTGCGCCGCTGGTCGGTTTTCTTTGCGGAGCAGCGCATCGGCTGGCAGCTGCAGCTGGCGGAAGAGAAAGGCATCGCCTACGGCAATACGGAAGAGATCGTTAACTGCGTGCAGCGCGCGCTGGCCACGCACCAGCCGCAGCCTTCCCTGCTGCATGGCGATCTCTGGCCGGCCAACTGCGCCGGCAGCGCCAGCGGTCCCTGGCTGTTCGATCCCGCCTGCTACTGGGGCGACCGCGAATGCGACCTGGCGATGCTCGGCTGGTTTCCCGATCTGCCGCGACAGATCTATGAGGGCTATCAGTCGGTCTGGCCGCTGCCGGACGGCTTCTCGCAGCGGCAGCCGGTCTACCAGCTCTACTACCTGCTTAACCGCGCCAACGTCTTCGGCGGCAGCTGGTTGAGCGAGGCGCGCTTCGCCGTCGCGCGCCTGCTGGAAGAGGACGCGCTGGCGCAGCGTCAGGCCAGACCGGCCTGACGCGTTAAAGAAAGCCGAGCAGCGACAGCACGAAGTAACCGGCGACGGCGATCACCACCGGCAGGATATAGAGCGGAAAGATTTGCAGGAAAATCGTGTGGTGCGGCACGCGGATTTTCTCTTCCAGCTGCTGGCGCGTGCGGGCGTCGCTGCCGCGCGCCTGCTCAAGAATCAGCTGATCCTCAATGCCCTCTTTAATATGGCGCGCCTGACGCGCCATGCGCGAACCGGACGCTTCCAGCGCCAGACCGACGAAAATCAGAATATAGATAATCCAGAAGCCGATATTCATCTGACCGTGAAACTCCGGCACCGGCGAGTTACGCCAGAAGAAGCCGAGGAACGGCGTATTGAAGCGGATCATATCGACGATGACATGGACAAAATCGAGCATCACGGCGTCGATGCCCGGTTGTTTTTCGCTGTGCCTGAACATAAAGCCCAGCACTGAAATCACGGTCGACAGCAGCGCGAGCAAAAAGATCGCCCAGCCAGCCACTCGCTTAAGGATGGCAATGCGGCCAGCCTGTTGATAAGTCATGGTATCTCCTGTACCTGAATCCCGTTTGCAGCCAGTCTACCTGCCTGTGGTTTTTATTTCCCGTAAAAAGCGCCGCCCGCGCCACTTTCGCGGCGCGCGCCAGCCCATGATAAGGTAGCGCAAATTCTACAAGGAGCCAGCCGATGAGTTATACCCGCCCCGTTTATGCCGCCCTGTTTGATATGGATGGCCTGATTATCGACTCCGAACCGCTGTGGGATCAGGCAGAACTGGATATCTTCGCCACGCTCAACGTCGATCTGTCGCGCCGCAGCGAGCTGCCGGACACGCTCGGTCTGCGCATCGATCAGGTGGTGCGCATGTGGTATGAAACCCTGCCCTGGTCAGGCCCGGATCAGCAGACGGTCACGGCGCGCATTATCGCGCGCGCGCTGGCGTTGATTGAGGAGCAGCGGCCGCTGCTGCCTGGAGTGAAACAGGCGCTCCAGCTCTGTCGCCAGCGCGGGCTGAAAACCGGTCTGGTCTCCGCCTCGCCGCTGATGATGCTGGAGCGCGTGCTGGCGCTGTTTGACCTGCGCGATGATTTCGACGTGCTGGTCTCCGCCGAGGCGCTGCCCTACAGCAAACCGCATCCGCAGGTCTATCTCGACGCCGCCGCGCGGCTGGACGTCGATCCGCTCAACTGCGTGACGCTGGAGGATTCGGTTAACGGCATGATCGCCACTAAAGCGGCGCGCATGCGTTCCGTAGTGGTGCCGCCCGCCGCGCTGCGCGCGGATCCGCGCTGGTCGCTGGCCAACGTAAAGCTGGACGATCTGACCCAGCTAACCGCAGCGCATCTGCTGGGCGATTCCGCACGCTAAACCCTGTGCGACGACGCGAACGCGCCGCCTGTTCGAACCCGCCCGCCGCCGGCGGGTTTTTCTTTGCGGCATGATCCTCCTCTCAAATAAATAAAACAGCGTTTCATTTTTATTGAATTGATCTCTCACTCCTCCTAAGATGCCCTCAGACGCCCTGCGGGGCCTATGCACCTGTTTCGCCAGAGGGGACCAGAATGGACGTTCGTCAAAGCATTCACAGCGAGCATGCCCGTCAGCTCGACACCGCCGCGCTGCGCCGCGAATTTCTGATTGAAAAGATCTTTGAAGCCGACCGCTATACGCTCACCTACAGCCATATCGACCGCATTATTATCGGCGGCGTGATGCCGGTCGCCGACGGCGTGACCTTCGGCAACGAGATGGGCAAACAGCTGGGCGTCAGCTACTTCCTGGAGCGCCGCGAGCTGGGCGTTATCAATATCGGCGGGCCAGGCACCATCGAGGTAGACGGCAAGGTCTGGGAGATCGGAACGGAAGAGGCGCTTTACGTCGGCAAAGGCGCCCAGACGCTGAGCTTCCGCAGCAGCGACGCCTCACGTCCGGCGAAGTTCTATTTCAACAGCGCGCCCGCGCACAGCCGCTTTCCCGATAAAAAAGTCGGCAAAGAGGACGCGGTTCGCACCACGCTGGGCGATGCGGCGACCTCAAACCGCCGCACCATCAATAAATATCTGGTGCCGGACGTGCTGCCGACCTGTCAGCTCACCATGGGCCTGACCCGCCTGGACGAAGGCAACCTGTGGAACACCATGCCGTGCCACACCCACGAACGTCGCATGGAGGTCTACTTCTACTTTGATATGAACCCGGACAGCGCGGTGTTTCATATGATGGGCCAGCCGCAGGAGACGCGTCATCTGCTGGTGCATAACGAACAGGCGGTTATCTCGCCCAGCTGGTCGATTCATGCCGGCGTCGGCACCGAACGCTACACCTTTATCTGGGGCATGGTCGGCGAGAATCAGGTATTCGACGACATGGATCATGTCAACATCCGCGATCTGCGCTAACAAAGGAGGCGCTCTCATGATACTCAACGCATTTAATCTGGAAGGGAAAATCGCGCTGGTCACCGGCTGCAACACCGGGCTCGGCCAGGGGATGGCGCTGGGGCTGGCGCAGGCCGGCTGCGATATCGTCGGCGTCAACCGCGAGGATCCCACAGAAACGCAGCAGCGCGTCGAAGCGCTAGGCCGTCGCTTCTGGTCGCTGCAGGCGGATCTTATCCGCACCGAACAGGTGCCGGGCGTGGTGGAGAAAGCCGTGGCCGCCGCAGGCAAAATCGACATTCTGGTCAACAACGCCGGGATTATCCGCCGTGAAGACGCGCTGAACTTCAGCGAACAGGACTGGGATGACGTCATGAACATCAACAGTAAGAGCGTCTTCTTTCTGTCGCAGCAGGTGGCGCGCCAGTTTATCGCACAGGGCCAGGGCGGCAAAATTATCAACATCGCCTCGATGCTCTCTTTCCAGGGCGGCATTCGCGTTCCCTCCTACACGGCGTCAAAAAGCGCGGTGATGGGCCTGACGCGACTGATGGCGAACGAGTGGGCGAAACACGGCATCAACGTTAACGCCATTGCGCCGGGCTATATGGCGACCAACAATACCGAACAGCTACGCAGCGACGAAAGCCGCAGCGCCGAGATCCTCGGACGCATCCCCGCCGCGCGCTGGGGCGTGCCGGAAGATATGATGGGGCCGGTGGTTTTCCTCGCCTCTTCAGCCTCTGACTATGTCAACGGCTACACGCTGGCGGTCGACGGCGGCTGGCTGGCGCGCTAGCGTCTCGCAGGTCATAAGTCGTGGCCTGATAGCCTGCGTTCTCTGTCTGCGGCTGACAAACACGACGAAACGGCGGCGCAATGCCGCCGTTTCGCTAAAAAAATTCACGCTTCGTTACAGCGTCACAACTTCTCATTTACTGGATAAATCCCTATACTGGATGCATCGACAGTTTGCAGCCAGGTTTTATCATGACGGGCGAAGGCCACGTAATTTTCGCTATTGCCACCGCTATTTTCGCTAAGCGCGCGGAGCTGACGCCCGTGCTGGCGCAGGCCGACTGGTGGCATCTTATCCCTGCCACGCTGCTTACCTGCCTGCTACCCGATATTGACCACCCCAAATCTTTGCTCGGCCAGAGGCTAAAGTGGCTCTCCTATCCAATAGCACGCGCGTTTGGTCACCGGGGCTTTACCCACAGCCTGCTGGCCGTTGCGGCCAGCCTGTGGCTGTTTCAGATAAACGTACCCGATGACTGGCTGCTGCCCGCTGACGTACTACAGGGAATGACGCTGGGTTATCTCAGCCATATCGTTGCCGATATGCTGACGCCCGCCGGCGTGCCGCTGCTGTGGCCGTGCCGCTGGCGCTTTCGTCTGCCGATCCTGAGAAGCCAGAAAGGCAACCAGCTTGAGCGCACGCTCTGCCTGATACTGGTCGGCTGTTCGCTGTGGTTTCCGGCAGGCGCGCCCTCATTTGGTGCGCAGGGTTGGACCTCTCAGCTGTTCGATACGCTACAAAATGGCGTCTCTCGCCTGATTTCCACCCAAAAAGCGCATTAAAGCAGCAGAAAACGCCGTCTGGTTATAAGGCATTCCATTTGGATATAAGTCGACGCCCGAGTGAGCTGGTAACATACCGCCACTTAATTCGTGCGTCACAATATCTGGCGTTTCGGCGCTAATAGCTGTCGCCGGGCGTGTCTTTCGGGAGCCAACATGGATCTACCTCTGATTCTCAATCTCGCAGCCTTCGTCGCGCTGCTGCTGCTGCTGTCGCGCCTCGGCCGTGATAGCTGGAGCCTGTCGAAAAAAGTGCTGGTCGGTCTGGTGATCGGCGTGCTGTTCGGCCTGGCGCTGCAAACCATTTACGGCGCGCAGAGCGACGTGCTGAAGACCTCTATTAGCTGGTTCAATATCGTGGGCAACGGCTACGTGCAGCTGCTGCAGATGATCGTGATGCCGCTGGTGTTCGCCTCGATCCTCAGCGCCGTCGCGCGCCTTCATAACGCCTCGTCGCTGGGCAAAATCAGCCTGCTCACTATCGGCGTGCTGTTGTTTACCACCGCGATCTCCGCGCTGGTCGGCGTGCTGGTCACCGGCCTGTTCCACCTCAGCGCCGAGGGGCTGGTGCAGGGAGCGCAGGAGAGCGCGCGTCTTGCCGCAATCCAGAGCAACTACGCGGGCAAAGTGGCGGACCTCACCGTACCGCAGCTGCTGCTCTCTTTCGTGCCGAAAAATCCGTTTGCCGATCTGACCGGCGCCAGCCCAACCTCGATCATCAGCGTAGTGATCTTCGCCGCCTTCCTCGGCGTGGCCGCGCTGCAGCTGCTGAAGGATGACGAAGCCAAAGGCCAGCGCGTGCTGGTGGCGATCGATACCCTGCAGTCCTGGGTGATGAAGCTGGTGCGTTTGATCATGAAGCTGACCCCCTACGGCGTGCTGGCGCTGATGACCAAAGTGGTCGCCGGTTCCAACCTGCAGGACATTATCAAGCTGGGGGGTTTCGTCGTCGCCTCCTACCTGGGTCTGGCGATTATGTTCGGCGTGCACGCGCTGCTGCTGTCGGTTAACGGCATCAACCCGCTGCGCTTCTTCCGCAAGGTCTGGCCGGTGATCACTTTCGCCTTCACCAGCCGCTCCAGCGCCGCAAGCATTCCGCTTAACGTGGAAACTCAGACGCGTCGCCTGGGCGTACCGGAATCGATCGCCAGCTTCTCCGCCTCTTTCGGCGCGACAATTGGTCAGAACGGCTGCGCAGGCCTCTACCCAACCATGCTGGCAGTGATGGTTGCGCCGACCGTCGGCATTAACCCGTTCGATCCAGTCTGGATCGCCACGCTGGTGGGTATCGTTACGCTGAGCTCGGCAGGCGTGGCGGGCGTAGGCGGCGGCGCGACCTTCGCCGCGCTGATCGTGCTGCCGGCGATGGGTCTGCCGGTGACGCTGGTCGCCCTGCTGATCTCAATCGAACCGCTGATCGATATGGGCCGTACCGCGCTCAATGTCAACGGCTCGATGACCGCTGGCTCCCTCACCAGCCGCTGGCTCGGCATGACCGACAAATCGGTGCTGGAGAGTGACGAGCACGCAGAGCTGGCGCACCGCTAAGCGCGCGTTGTATGACGATAAACCGGGCCATCGCGCCCGGTTTTTTTATGTCCGCGCTTCACAATCCGCCCCCTTTATGGCGACGCCGTTAAGAAAGCGTTAAGCGTGGTAAAGAGAGGAAAAAGTCGCGCCTCTGCGCTTGTTTTCACAGCGTAAAAAGAGAATGCTTCAGGCAGTTATCGCAGGAGAAAACCCATGAAAAAAGTTATCGCCTCGCTGCTGGCGTTAACGCTGTTGTCGCCAGCGCTTGTCTCTGCTCACCCCGGCGGCTGGGGTCCCGGCCCGGGTCCACACTGGGGCGGCCACGGCCGCGGCTGGGGCGGTCCAGGCCCGCTGCGCTTTTTGCCCGAGGCGGCGACCGCGGTGCTGATCGGTGGCTTGACCTACTACATGCTCAACGGCGCTTACTATCAGCGTCAGGGCGAAAATTATGTGGTGGTGCAGCCGCCAGCCGAGCCGGACGGCGCGCTGCGCGTGCTCGACTTTAACGGCCGTCGTTTTTACGTGCAGGAGGGCCACTACTATCAGCGCGATATCAGCGGCAACTATATCGAGGTGCCGCGTCCCGCAGGACTCTGAGCAGCCATAACGAAAAACGGCCCGTCAATGACGGGCCGTTTGCTTTCTGTTCTGTCGCTTCGCGGCTTACTGAGCAGCCTGCGGATCGGTATCGTACTCTTTACAGCTCTGGAAACCGTAGTTCATAACGCGACCGGTGTCGCTGTAGCTCACGAAGTAGGTCTGCGGTTTGCCGTCACGCTCGCCCAGCACATAAGTCTGACAGGTGCCGCGTGCGTGAACCATAGTGATTTCAGTAGAAGCCGGGCCGGCAATCTGGCGAACCTGATCGCGCGTCATGCCTTTTTTCACATCCTTAACCACGGGCTTGCTCACGTAGCTCTCAGCACGATCGTAAGCCGTACAACCAGACAGTGCGACCAGCGTCAGCGCCGCAGCGATACATCCCATTGCTTTATTCATCGAGTTGTTCCTCATTGTATTGTCCATGTAAGCTTAAGCCTGGAACAGAAATGCAGATTAATCAACTTTATGGCGCATTTTTAAGTTCAGTCTGAACTGTCAGGCTAGCGTAAAAAAGCTGTTCTTAATGGGATCGCCCCGTATAATCCGGCGCGAGAATAAGCACTCTCAAAACTACTTTTTGGAGGCAGGATGAACCCACAGCGTGAGGCGCGCGACGCGCGGCATCGCACGCGCCAGGATGAGATCATCGCGGCGGCGCGGCGCTGTTTTCGTCAGTCAGGCTTCCACGGCGCCAGCATGGCGCAGCTTGCCAGCGCCGCCCGCCTCAGCGTCGGGCAGATCTATCGCTACTTTCCCAGTAAAGACGCGCTGATCGAAGAGATGGTGAAACGCATCGTCGACGGCCGCGTGGCGGCGATGAGCGCGCAGAGCGACGCCAGCCATATCGCCGATATGATCGCCCGCCGCGAAAACCTGCACGACGAGGATGAGATGCTGATGCTGGAGGTTGCTGCCGAGGCGAGCCGCAATCCGCGCGTCAGCGATATCCTGCAGGCCGCCGAGACGCGTCTGTTTCACAACGCCTGTGAAAAAATGCGCGCGGACTATCCGCACCTTACCGAGCCGCAGCGCGCCGCCTGCGTCGAAGTGCTGGCGGTGCTGATAGAAGGCACCGCTTTTCGCCGCCTGACGACGCAGAAAGCGTCAGCGGATCTGCTTCATACCCTCTACAAACAGATGATCCACAACTTAGTTAACCCCTCAGAGGACAAATGACACCTGCACGCAATAACCGACTGGTCTATGCCGTCACGCTGGGCCTGCTGGCGGCGCTCGGCCCGCTCTGCATCGATCTCTACCTGCCTGCGCTGCCTGAACTGGCGCGCGATCTGCAAACCTCGACCGCCACGGCGCAGCTCAGCCTTACCGCCGGCCTGCTCGGCCTCGGCGCCGGGCAGCTGCTGTTCGGGCCGATGAGCGATAAGTTCGGTCGGCTGCGTCCGCTGACGCTTTCGCTGGCGCTGCTGTTTATCGCCTCGATCGGCTGCGCGCTGGCGCAGGATATCCACCAGCTGCTGCTGGCGCGCCTGTTCGAAGGGCTGGCGGGCGCGGGCGGCGCGGTGCTGTCGCGGGCGGTGGCGCGCGATATGTACAGCGGCCATGAGCTGACGCGCTTCTTCGCGCTGCTGATGCTGGTGAACGGGCTGGCGCCGATCGGCGCGCCGGTGCTGGGCGGCGTGCTGATGACGCTGCTTAACTGGCGCGGCATCTTCGTGGTGCTGGGCGCGACGGCGCTGCTGCTGATCCTGCTGGCGCGCTGGAAGCTGCACGAAACCCTGCCGCCCGAGCGCCGCAGCCAGGGCTCGGTCTTCTCCGCCTGGGCAGCGCTGGGCCAGGTGGTGGTTCATCGTCCCTTTATGGGCTTCTGCCTGACGCAGGCCTTTATGATGTCGGGCATGTTCGCCTATATCGGCGCCTCGCCCTTCGTGCTGCAGCAGATTTACGGCCTGTCGCCACAGGCGTTCAGCTTCTGCTTCGCCGCGAACGGCATCGGGCTGGTGATTGCCTCGCAGACCAGCGCGCGCCTCTGCCCGCTCTGGGGCGAATATCGCGTGCTGAAGGGCGGCCTGACGCTGGCCTTTGCTGCCTCCAGCCTGCTGCTGCTGGCGGGCCTCCTCGCCGCACCGCTGCCGCTGGTGCTGGTGGCGCTCTTTTTCACCATCGCGAGCAACGGGGTGATCGCCACCACCGCCTCGTCGCTGGCGATGCAGAGCCAGGGCCATCGCGCCGGCAGCGCGTCGGCGGTCATCGGCGTCTGCATGTTCTCATTCGGCGCGATCTCGGTGCCCATCACCGGGCTGGGCGGCACTTCGCTCGTCAGCATGACCGGCACCATCTTCGGCTGCTTTATGCTGGCGATCCTGATGTTTATTTTCCTGGCGCAGAAACCGGCGCCGCGCGAATAAACTGCCTGATCTGGCAACAGTTAACCGGAAACAACTGGCGCTTTGGCTTGTTGTTTTCGCCGATGCGCGTTAGCTTTAATAAATGGTTCGCACGGGCCAACAGGCCACTGTCTTGAGGAGAGATTCATGTCACTGCAGCAGGAAATCATTACAGCACTCGGCGTTAACCCGGTTATCGACCCGCAACAGGAAATTCGCCGCAGCGTCGATTTCCTCAAAAGCTACCTGAAGCGCAATCCGTTTCTGAAGACCCTGGTGCTCGGCATCAGCGGCGGTCAGGACTCGACGCTGGCGGGCAAATTGTCACAGCTGGCGATTAGCGAACTGCGCGAAGAGAGCGGCGACAGCGCCTACGCCTTTATCGCCGTTCGCCTGCCCTACGGCGTCCAGGCGGATGAGCAGGACTGTCAGGACGCGCTGGCGTTTATCCAGCCCGATCGCTCGCTGGTGGTCAATATCAAAGAGTCGGTGCTGGCCAGCGAACGCGCGCTGAGAGAAGCGGGCGTTGAGCTTTCCGATTTCGTGCGCGGCAATGAAAAAGCGCGCGAACGCATGAAGGCGCAGTACAGCATCGCCGGCATGACCAAAGGCCTGGTGGTGGGCACCGACCACGCGGCGGAAGCGATTACCGGCTTCTTCACCAAATATGGCGACGGCGGCACCGACATCAACCCACTGTTTCGCCTCAACAAACGTCAGGGCAAGCTGCTGCTGAAAACCCTGGGCTGTCCGGAACACCTCTACCTGAAACGCCCTACGGCGGATCTGGAAGACGATCGTCCTGGCCTGGAGGATGAAGTGGCGCTCGGCGTGACCTACGAGATGATTGACGACTACCTGGAAGGCAAAAGCGTCGCGCCGGAAACGGCGAAGATCATCGAAAACTGGTATGTGAAGACCGAGCACAAGCGTCGTCCGCCGATTACGGTGTTCGACGACTTCTGGAAATAATGCCCCCTTTTCCCCTGCTGCCCGGCAGGGGAAATTTTATCCCGCCTCAATGTTCACCGATTAACCCGCTGGCGAAAGCCTGAACAGCCTGATATGCTGTATGAATACACAGTTACAGGAGTCTGTCTTGGTTCGACGTGCCGCCACGCACCGCCTCGAGTTCGACGCGGCTGCCATCTACGAATATCCCGAACACCTGCGCGAATGGCTGGAAGGTTTGCCCAATCAGCCCGGCGTCTATACCTTTCACGGCGACAGCGAGACGCTGCCGCTCTATATCGGGAAAAGCATCAATCTGCGCTCGCGCGTGATGTCGCACTTCCGCACGCCGGAAGAGGCGCGCATGCTGCGCCAGGCGCGCCGCGTCAGCTGGATCCCTACCGCGGGCGATCTCGGCGCGCTGCTGCTGGAAGCGCAGATGATCAAGACGCAGCAGCCGCTGTTCAACAAGCGCCTGCGCAAAAATCGCCAGCTCTGCTCGATTCAGATCGCCGAGGGCAAGCCTGAGGTGGTCTACGCGCGCGACGTCGATTTTTCCCACTCCCCCAATCTCTTCGGCCTTTATCGTAGCCGCCACAAGGCGCTGGAGACGCTGAAGTATCTCGCCGACGAACATCAGCTCTGCCACGGGCTGCTGGGGCTGGAGAAGCTGAGCGCCAACCGAGCCTGTTTTCGCGCCGCGCTGCGCCGCTGCGCCGGCGCCTGCTGCGGCCGTGAAACGCTGGACGATCATCAGGCGCGGCTGCTGGAAGCGCTGGAGAGCGTGCGGGTGATCTGCTGGCCGTGGCAGGGCCCGGTCGCGCTGATCGAAGAGGGGAAGCTGATGACGCAGATCCACGTGATCGACCACTGGTTCTATCTGGGATCGGTCAGCGATATGGAAGAGGCGCGTCGGCTGAAGCGCGCGCCGAGCGGCTTCGACCATGACGGCTATAAAATTTTGTGTCGACCGCTGCTTTCCGGTCACTACCCCATCGAACCGCTATAAAAAAACCGCCGACGCTGCCCAGACTTTCTGCTTGTCTGGACAACGTCGGCGGTCTTACTGCCTTACCTCAGCCGGTTATTCAGCGGCTGGCGGCGCCATTTTCTCGTCGTGCGGGCCTTTCTCGGTCAGACGCTTTTCAAAGTTAGCGTTGTACTGCTTCTTCTGCTCCGGCGTCAGCACGTTATAGAGCTTGTTCTGCGTTTCCATCATCGCCACCGCGCGCTCTTTCGCATCGGCGGTCATTTTCTCTGCCTGCGCTTCCGCTTTCGCGCGGTCAAAGGTGTCAGAGGCGATAATCGCGTGACCGGCGCGGCGCTCTTCCAGCGACGGACGTTTAAAGTCTTTATGGCTCTCTTTCATGATGTCGCGAATCTGGGTCTTCTGCGCATCGGTCAGGTTCAAACCTTTGAACATCATCATGCCGTGGTGCATCGGCGGCTTATGCATCGCTTTTTCGCTACCGGCCGGCGGCGGCGTCAGGTTGTCGGCCGCTGCATGGACCGCGCTTGCCGCACCGAATGCCAGGGTAGAAGCGAGAATCAGAGAAGTCAGTTTACGCATAATAGTTGTCCTTATCATTCAGTTAATGACGACAGCAGCCTGTCGCGTCTTCGAGAACAAGATTACGCTGCTGAATGTCAATCTCTCAGAGAGTGAGTAAAGCCGTGAAAGCATAAAAGACAAAAATCGGGCAATCATGAAGAGAATAAGAAGAATCAGGTGAGGAATTGCAAAAGAATATGAATTCAAAGCGGATTTGGCAGGAATTATGGAGGAGTGTAAGGGTTCAGGCAGCAAAGCGGAAGGAAAATTCTCCGCCTCGCCGCCGGACAGGATGTCAGCCCGCCTGCGCCTCGACGGGCGCGTCCTCCTCTACCAGCATCAGACCGGCGCGCAGCCCCAGCGCGACGGCGGGATTGGGAAACAGCACATATTCGCGCGCCTGCTGCACGACGTAGCGCGTGGCGCCATCCTCAGCCAGCAGCGCGCCCTGCGGGAAGGCGGTAAAATTGCGCGTCTCCGCATCCATATGCAGACGGAACTGCTCGCTGAGGCGGGTAATCTGCTGCGCCACCCGATAGCGGCGCGGCTTCTCTCGCGCCTCCGGCAGCGGTTCGCCGCTCAGCAATGCCGCCAGCGCCTGCTGCGCGGCAGCAAACTGCGTCAGGTCGTTGGCACCGAACGGCAGAGCCTTGCCCAGCTCCAGCGTACAGCTGGCGGCGCGGAAGTTTGCGCAGCTGAAATGGGTAAAGGTGCCGCCCGGCGCCGTGTGAAAGACCAGCGCCTCTAGCCCCGCCGCCGTCAGCCAGTGGATAAACGGCGCTGGCCAGGGATGCGGATTGAGCGGCAGCACGCCGAAGCGGGTATGCCAGGAGCCGCGAATGGCGGTGTGCAGATCGAGATGCCAGCGCGGCTGCTCCGCTTTGCCGCCCTCCAGCCAGAAGGCCTCCGTCGCCTGCTCCAGACGCAGCGCGCGCCGCGCCTCGTCGCAGTCGTCGATCCGCTGCCAGCGGCCGCCGAACAGGCGATTCACGTCATGGCGCAGGTAGCGCTTCCCGGCGCGCAGCGCCGCAGGATTGCCGAGGATCGCCAGCACGCGATGACGTAACGGCATCTCGCCGCGCAGCAGCGCACTGATAAGCGCATTCATGATCTCTACCGGCGCGGTCTCATTGCCATGAATGCCGGCCGACAGCACCAGCGCCTGCTGCGGCTCGGCGAGCGGGTCGAGCTGGAGAATGCCGTGGTCGATCCATCGCCAGCGCAGCCAGGGCGTTTCGCCGCACAGCTGATGTGGCGCCTCGCCTGACAGCGTCTGCTGAAGAAAATCGTGCATTAAACCTCCTTTCTGCGATGTCAGCGCCGTTCCCGCTACTGCTGAAACGCGTAAACGTTGCCCAGGTCCAGCAGCCGGGTCAGCTCGTCCAGCGCCTCGCGGCCCTCGGTTAACAGCTGAGGATCTGCCAGATCCGCCTGCGTCAGGCGATCGCGGTAGTGGCGATCTACCCAGTCGTTAAGCGTGACGAACAGGCGATCGTTCATCATCACCGCCGGATTCAGCGCCTGCCGCTCCTGCGGCGTCAGCACCACGCGCAGCCGCAGACAGGCGGGACCGCCGCCGTTTTGCATGCTTTCGCGCAGGTCAAAGCTCGCCAGTTCGCGCACCGGGCCGCCCTGCTCCACCAGCTCGCTCAGATAGCCCCAGACGCCGGGATGCTGGCGCGACTCTTCAGGCAGCACCAGCAGCATCGCGCCATCGTCGCGGCTCAGCAGCTGACTATTGAAGAGATAAGTGCTGACCGCGTCCGCCACCGAGATGCGGCTTTCGGGCACCTCGATGGCGGTAAAGCCGGGTACGCGACGCTGCAGCGTCGCCAGCAGCGCAGGCTGATCGACGAACGCCCGCTGATGGAGGAAGAGCGCTTCGCGGTTGCTGACCGCAATAACGTCGTTATGAAACACCCCCTGGTCGATGACCTGCGGGTTCTGCTGGGCAAAGATCGTGTGGCGCTCGTCAAGCTGATGCAGCCTGGCCACCGCCTGGCTCGCCTGCAGCGTCTGGCGCGCGGGATAGCGTCCCGGCGCGATGCCGCCGTTGTCGTCGCGTCCGTAAACAAAAAGCTGCAGGCTGCGTTCGCCATACTCGGCACCGAGGCGGTTATGGTTCGCGGCCCCTTCGTCGCCGAACAGCGCCACCTGCGGCAGCGCGTCGTGCACGTCGAAATGCTGCGGATCGCGGAAGATGGCGCGCAGCAGCCGGGCGGTCTGCGGCGCCTCCATAGCGCGATGGAATTTGTTGTTCAGGTTGGCGACGGTGAAATGCACGCGCCCGTCGGCGCTGTCGGCCGAAGGCGACACCGTCGCCGCGTTGGCCACCCACATCGCCGAGGCGGAGCTGACCGCCGACAGCAGCCCGGGCGACGCTTTCGCCGCCTGCGCCAGCACCTGTTCGTCGCTGCCGCGGAAGCCGAGCTGACGCAGCAGCGGCAGGTTCGGCCGCTCGTGCGGCGGAATCACTCCCTGCACAAAGCCTTTGTCCGCCAGCGCCTTCATCTTCAGCAGCCCCTGCTTCGCCGCGAGGCGCGGGTTCGACGGTTGATGCTGGTGGCGCGTCGAGGCCTCGTTGCCGAACGACAGCCCGGCATAGTGGTGCGTCAGGCCGACCAGCCCGTCGAAGTTCGCTTCTGTGGTTTTCATGCCTGCTCCTCGTGCGCGGAGAAATCGAGCCCTGGCGAAAGCGCGGCGGGCAGCGTCAGGTCGGGCGTCTCCAGCGACGCCATCGGCCAGGCGCAGTAGTCCGCCGCATACCAGGCGCTGGCGCGATGGTTACCGGACGCGCCGATGCCGCCAAACGGCGCGCTGCTCGCCGCGCCGGTGAGCGGCTTGTTCCAGTTCACGATCCCGGCGCGCGCCTCCAGCAGCAGCTGGTCGAACTGCGCGCGCGACGGCGAGATTAAACCGCACGACAGGCCGTAGCGCGTCTCGTTGGCGAGGCGAATCGCCTCATCGAAGCTGTCGTAGCGAATGACGTTAAGCAGCGGGCCGAACACCTCTTCGTCCGGCAGGCCGCTGACCTGGGTGACGTCGATGATGCCGGGAGTCAGCAGCGCGTTGCTGCGCTGCGGCCAGCGCATCTCCAGCAGCGGCGTGCCGCCGAGCGCGACGCGCTGCTGCCAGGCCTGAAAGATCTTTTCCGCCGCCTCGACGGAGATGGCGCTGCCCATAAAGGGCTGCGGCTCGGCGTTCCAGGCGCCGGGCTGCAGCCGCGCGCTGACCTCCAGCAGCCGCTGCAGGAAGGCGTCGCCCGTCGCGCCGCGCTTCACCAGCAGACGGCGCGCGCAGGTGCAGCGCTGCCCGGCGGTAATGAACGCGGACTGAATAGCGATATGCACCGCCGCGTCGATATCCGCCGGATCCTCGACGATCAGCGCATTGTTGCCGCCCATCTCCAGCGCCAGCATTTTCTCCGGCTGGCCGGCGAACTGGCGGTGCAGCTGATAGCCGGTTCCCGCGCTGCCGGTAAAAAGCACGCCGTCGATCTGCGTCTCCGCCGCCAGCGCCTGTCCGGTGGCGCGCGCGCCCTGCAGCAGCGCCAGCACGCCGCGCGGCAGCCCCGCTTCCAGCCAGAGGCGCACGGTTTTCTCCGCCGTGAGGGGCGTCAGCTCGCTCGGCTTGAACAGTACGCAGTTGCCCGCCAGCAGCGCCGGCACGATATGGCCGTTAGGCAGATGGCCGGGAAAGTTGTAGGGGCCGAATACCGCCAGCACGCCGTGCGGGCGATGGCGCAGCGAGCTTTCGCCCTCGTGCTGTTCGCCGGTGCGCGTATGGAAAGCCTTCACAGAGATAGCGATCTTATTGATCATCGCCTGCACTTCGGTTAGCGCCTCCCAGCGCGGCTTGCCGGTTTCGGCGGCGATGGTTTCCGCCAGCTCGGTTTTGTGGCTCTCCAGCAGCGCGGCGAAACGCTCGGCCAGCGCCTGACGCTCGGCGAAAGGTCGGCGCGCCCAGCCTGGAAACGCCTCGCGGGCGGCCGCCGCAGCCTGCGCGATCTGCTCCGCCGTGGCGGCCTCGCCCTGCCACAGCGTCTCGCCGAACACCGGATCGATTTTACGCAGGGTATCGCCGCGGCCCGGCTGCCATTCGCCGTTAATCATGTGCGTCATGCTTTTTTCTCCTCGCCGCCCAGCGTCACCACGCGCAGGCTATCGCCTGGCTCAACGTGCAACGCCCTGAGCTGATTCTCATTAAGTACCACGTCGTGCTGCTCGATGCGCGCTGGCAGCAGCGCGACGCGGAAACGGTGATAGTCCAGATTCGCCACCAGACAGAGCGGCGCATGTTCGTCCGGCTCGCCGAGCGCGGCGCTGCGCACATGGCTTTTGCGGATGGCGCGAATGTCGTCGATTTCGCACTCCAGCGTCGGCCCACCGTCGAAGATGTCGATATAGTTGCGATAGCGGAATCCTTCCGCCTCCAGCACCGCGCGCGCGGGCGCGGTCTTCTCATGCACCTGACCGATCACCGCCCGCGCCTCTGGCGACAGGTAGTCGATATAGAGCGGATGCTTTGGCATCAGCTCGGCGATAAAGGCCTTCTGGCCGGTGCCGCTGAGGAAGTCGGCCTTGCGAAACTCCATCGAGAAAAAACGGCTGCCGACGCTCTCCCAGAAAGGCGAATGCCCCGCGTCGTCGCTGACGCCGCGCATCTCCGCCACCACGCGATCCATAAACTGATGGCGAAAGTTGGCCATAAAGAGAAAGCGCGACTTCGAGAGCAGATAGCCGTTTTTGCCGTCGCGGTAGTCGGGGTCGAGAAACAGCGTGCAGAGTTCGCTGCTGCCGGTATGGTCGTTACTCAGCGACAGCGTCGGCAGCGCCGCATAGACGTTCAGCTCTTTTGAGGCGTGTACCTGGGTGCCGACGCGAAAGTTGTACCAGGGCTCCTGCAGTCCGACCGCCACCTCAATGGCGCAGATGCCCACGGCGCGATTATCTTCGCTGTCGGCCAGCACGAAGACATAGCCCTGTTCGGCGCGCGGCAGCGCGCCCTGCCAGGTTTGCAGCGAACGCTCGATGCGCGCCTGCAAAGTGGGGCTGTCGACCGGCAGCGAGGTCAGTCCGCCACCGGTTTTGCCGGCCAGCGTCAGGAGCTGCGGCAGATCGTCATGTTCAACAGGACGAATCACCATCATGATGTCGATCCTCGCGCCAGGTGTTCACAGGCCACGGCAAAGCGCGCCATGCCGGTTTTGACTTCCTCTTCGCTGATATTCAGCGCCGGCGCGAAGCGCACCACGTTAGCGCCGGCGATCAGCACCATCACGCCCTGCTCAGCGGCCGCCAGGTTAAACTGCTTCGCTTTACCGGCATAGTCCTCGTTCAGCACCGCGCCGATCAGCAGACCCAGGCCGCGTACCTCTTTGAACAGATGCAGCCGCTGGTTAATCTCCTCCAGCGCCTCGACGATCCACTGATGGCGTTCAGTGACGCCCGCCATGGTCGCAGGCTGGTTGATCAACTCCAGCACTTTGCCCGCCACCGCGCCCGCCAGCGGATTGCCGCCGTAGGTGGTGCCGTGGGTGCCGACATTCATCACCTGCGCCAGATCTTCGCGGGTCAACATCGCGCCGATAGGGAAACCGCCGCCCAGCGCCTTGGCGGTGGTGAGCACGTCCGGCGTCACGCCGTAGTGCATATAGGCGTAGAGCGAACCGGTGCGGCCCACGCCGCTCTGCACTTCGTCAAAAATCAGCAGCGCCTGGTGCCGATCGCACAGCGCGCGCAGGCCGCGCAAAAAGGCGGGATCGGCAGGCAGTACGCCGCCTTCGCCCTGAATCGGTTCGACGATCACCGCGCAGGTGTTGTCGTCGATCAGCTGCGCCGCCGCTTCCAGATCGTTAAATGGCGTATGGCGGATATCGGGCGGCAGCGGCGCGAAATCTTTTGAGTAGGCGGGCTGACCGCCAGCGGAAACGGTAAACAGGGTGCGGCCGTGAAAGGCGTTATTAAAGGCGACGATGCCGCTTTTATGCGCGCCAAAGCGATCGTGCGCCGTTTTACGCGCTAGCTTCAGCGCCGCCTCGTTGGCTTCGGCGCCGGAGTTGCAGAAGAAGACGCGGTCGGCGAAGGTGGCGTCGATCAGCTGCTTCGCCAGCCGCAGGATCGGCTCGTTGGTGTAACCGTTGCCGGTATGCCACAGGCGCGACGCCTGTTCGGTCAGCGCCTGCTGCAGCGCCGGGTGCGCATGACCCAGTGCGTTAACCGCAATGCCGCCGGCAAAGTCGATATACTCTTTGCCGTTCTGATCCCAGAGGGTCGAGCCCGATGCGCGTACCGGTACAAAGTTCGCTGGCGCATAGACCGGCACCATCCATTGATCGAAATCGTGACGCGAAACCTGCAGTGACATAACTGTTTCTCCTGCCTTCCCGCCCGGCGCACCGGTGAGTAAAGCGAATGTTTTAAATTTGTGAAATTCGGGTGAACACAGCCCTACTGTAAAGTGCAGCTTGCGTGCCAGCAAAGCGAATAAATGCATAAAAGAGGGAGTACAACGAAATATCAATAACTTAGAATCACGTGATATTCACTTTTAATGCATATATAGTGAATAATTTCGTGAGCACCGCGCCTGCGCCGCATATTCCGCAGCAGATTTATGCAGTTGCCGGAGTAAATATTGCTTTTGTGATCGCTCCTGACTTTTATGTTCAAATTCAGGCAAAAAACGCACTTTATAAGTGCAGCGCGCTCTGTTTCAGGGCAGATCGATCGCATAAAAGCGGGAATCAGGTTTAATGCCAAAGGAAATAAGTCTGGTCAGGCTGAGGCCATACTCCCGTGTGGAAAAACGCCAGACGGTTTATTAACCAGGTTTCAGTAAATAAATAGCAGGGGTTAAAACAATTATTACTGACGTTATTATCAATGCAGCAATAAGAATTAATGATGGTCACTTAATTTGTAAGCAAGCTAATTATTAGAGCATTACTCTTAGTCTGGCATTTGAACTTTTCCGGTAAAGCTTGATTTTCATTTGGGATTAGCTAGCCGTTCACAAAGGTGCATACGCATAAAGAAACCTCACTAAACACCGAATAAATTCATTATAAAATCAATATCTTGTGATTAAATTCTTTCATTAACCCTTTTACAGACGATAATTGCCGCTGCGCCGAAGAGAACAAAAAACAAACAGCATAAACAGTAAAATCGCTTTTGAAATATTTAGTTACACTTATTGCACTAGGTCAACTTATCCTTTTGTGTCATTTTTCTTTCACCCCAGATAGCGGGGAATAATAACTAACAAAGACAGGGTAAATATAAATGATGAAGCGCGCGTTAGCGGCGGCAGTGGTGTCGTCTCTTGTTGGAATATCTGCCGGCCAGGCAGCGGAGATTTATAATAAAGATGGCAACAAACTCGACTTAGTGGGAAAAATTAACGTCTCGCACCTGTTTTCCAACGACAGCAGCAACGATGGCGATACCTCTTCCTATACGCGCCTCGGCTTTAAGGGCGAAACCAAGATTACCGACCAGCTGACCGGCTATGGCTTCTGGCAGTATCAGTACAGCCTGCGCAACTCGGAAGGCAGCGACGCGCAGAACGGCAACCGCACCCGTCTCGGCTATGCCGGACTGAAGTTCGGCGACGCCGGTTCGCTCGACTATGGCCGCAACTACGGGCTGGTCTACGACGCGTTCGCCTATACCGATATGCTGCCCTTCTTCGGCGGCGATTCCGGCTACACCGACGCCTTCCTGGCGGGACGCTCCACCGGCCTGCTCACCTGGCGCAACAAAGATTTCTTCGGCCTGATTAAAGGGCTGAGCCTGGCCGCGCAGTATGAAGGCAAAAACGATCGCGCCGGCAACACCGACGGCGTGCGCCGCTCCAACGGCGACGGCTACGCCCTTTCCGCCAGCTACGCCTTCGATTTCGGCCTGAGCTTTACCGGCGCCTACGCCAGCCTCGATCGCACCGAAGCGCAGAACGCGGCGGCGCGCGGCGACGGCGACAGAGCGCAGAACTGGGCGACGGCGGTGAAATATGATGCGAATCAGATCTATCTGGCGGCGATGTATGGCGAAACCCTGAACGCCACGCCGATCAGCGGCGGCTTCGCCAACAAAGCGCAGAACTTCGAGGCGGTGGCGCAGTATCAGTTCCTGAACGGCCTGCGTCCGTCGATAGGCTACGTCTCATCTAAGGGCAAAGAGATTGAGAATATCGGCGACGCCGACATCTTCAAATATGTTGCAGTGGGCACCACCTACTACTTCAACAAAAACATGTCGACCTACGTGGAGTACAAGATCAACCTGCTGGACGACAACAACCCGCTGGGCCTGAAGACCGACGATATCACTGCCGTCGGCCTGATCTACCAGTTCTGATAAGGTTTTACCCTCACTCTGCGCCCGGTCCGTGTCAACCGGGCGCGCAGGGCCGCGCAAGCGGCCTTTTTTTTGCTCCCCGCAGAGGCGTGCCGCCAGGGTCAGGTCAGACGGTAGTAGGCGTCGGGGCGCAGCGGCGTCGGCAGCGTCTCCTCTTCCCCCGCCATTTCCCGCAGGCTGATCTCGATATTGGCGCAGATCGCATCCATCGGCAGATGGTTGTTTTGATAGCCGAATGGCATCTCCAGCTCTTCCGCCAGCGTATCGAGCGACAAAAAGGTGTAGGAGATAAACATCGACACCAGCGGCGTCATGTAGTGCAGATCGGGCGCCAGCGCGAACGGCAGCAGCGTGCAGAAGAGATAGACGGTGCGGTGCAGCAGCAGGCCGTAGGCGAACGGCACCGGCATGCTTGCCAGCCGTTCGCAGCCGCCGAGCACCGCCGCCAGCTGATTCAGGCTCTCGTCGATATTGCTCCACACCAGATCGCTGATTTTGCCCTGGCGACGCTGATCCGCCAGCCAGTGCGAGAGCTGAAGGTGCAGCATATTGGTCGGCGAGCGGCGCGACAGCACCCAGTCGGCATCTTCTCCGAGCAGCCTCTGCAGATCGGCGCGCGCGTCGCTGCGCCGCAGCTGGTGCTTCAGGCTGTAGCAGAACGCCAGCAGCAGCGCCTGAATGCGCGGCGCCTCTTCAGGAAAGAGCGCCAGCACCTGACGCTGTAGCGTGCGACAGGCGATGAGCAGCGCGCCAAAAAAATGGCGCGCCTCGCTGAAGCGCGCGAAGCAGACGCTGTTGCGAAAGCCGAGAAACACCGCAATGGAGACGCCGAGCAGGCTAAAAGGCGCCAGCGTCAGCTTTATGCCGAGCGTCTCGTACCAGTTGAGCAGCCAGAGCGCGAGCAGCGACATCAGCAGGTTGAGAAACAGGCGAAATGAAATAACAGGCAGCACAGAGCCGTGCCAGGCGAACAAACGAACGAACCAGTGGCGATGGGGACGAACGATCATGATGTGCAGGTGACAAGGGATTTTGCGGCGATTCTGCGACTTTCCCGCACGCCTTACCAGCTATAAATTGTGACAATTGTCACAATTTACTCTCTTTAAGCAGCCTGCTGCATCACGCTTTCCTCAACAGCGCCTCAGGGCGCCATAATATCGAAGCGATCGGACGCCGCACCGGCATCGACCTGCATCGGCGGCTGCACCTTCAGGGTGATCCAGTTCGAAGTGACGCGCTGCTGCTTATCATCCTCCAGCGTCACCGACAGCCGGTACTCGTTGCTGGCGCCTGGCGAGTCGTCCCAGGCGGGCACGATCAGACTCCAGCCCTGCGGCTGGCTGTTATCCGCAGGCGGCGTCAGGCTTAGCGCCTGAGTATCGCCCTGCCAGCTCACCGCCTTGATCGGGTTGCTGTGGCGGATCTGCAGCTTTAGCGGCAGGCTTTCGCCTGGCGACAGCTGCCACGGCGGCGTGGCGAGAAACACCGACAGGGTTTTGCGCTGGCGGAAATCGAGCACCGGCGTATCGGAACGAGTGACGCGGTCATAGCGGCTGCCGCGCAGTGAACGCGCCTCGGCGACGTTGCTCGCCTCCAGCTGCTTGCTCAGCGCCACGCCGAAGCGATAGTTGAGCTTTAACCCCAGTTGATCCTGCGTTTCGCCCGCGCTGCTGGTCTTGTGGCTGGCCGACAGCGTCACCAGCGGCACTGGCGTATAGGAGAGGCCGAGCGACAGCGCGGAGGGGTTGTGATAGCGGTTGCCGCTGTGAAAGAGATCAACGTTATCGCCGAGATACTGCTCCCAGCTCAGCGACACGCCGAGCTGACGATAGAACGGCAGATAGCTCTGGGTGGTGATATCGTAGCCGCGCGCCATGCGCTGCTGCTCGGTGTCGCCGCTGTTCTTCCAGCTGCCCACCGGGTGATAATAGTTGGCGGAGAAGCGCAGATTTTCGTTCCAGGCTTCAGTACCGAGCGAGGCGCGCTGCTGGCCGATATCGAAGCTGCGATCGAGAAAGGCGTTATAGCCGAGTAGCCAGTTCGGCGTCACCCAGCGCTGACCCAAACCGACATTGCCCACCAGCCCGTCGCTGGTGTCGCGCACCCCCACCTGACTAAAGGTGAGATGGCTGCGCTCGTCCGCCAGCGCGGTGAAGAGATCGCCGCCGGTGCCGGTAAAGCTGCCCTGCATATCCACCATTAGATCGAGCTGAGCATTGCCGTAGGGCGACAGCAGCGACTGCCCTTCACTCTCAACGCGATTCGCCACCTCGTCGCGAAAGTGGTTGAAAGCCCAGACGCCCGCCTGCTGGCCAAAACTGGTGCTGTTGTCGCCGTTCAGGCTCGCTTCGCCGATGTCTTTGGCGATAGCGGCGAGCCGCTTATTCCACTCGTCGTCACTCTGCGTGTTGCCCAGCGACGGCAGCGCCGCCAGCTGCTGGTTAAAGCGTGCCGGATCCTCGAAAGGCGTCTCCGCCACCGAGGCGGTGCCGGTGAAAGCCTGCGCCGCAGGCACAGCGGAAAGGATCGCCGCGACAAAGGGCGAAGAGGCAAAAAAAGCACGGGCAAAGCGATGAAAAAACATAGCTTCTTATCGGATTTTTCGGCTGATTAACGAGACCTGTCTCACAAAATGGCTTGAATTTACTTTAACACATCGTGATGAATTTGCAGAGAATGGCGGGGAATTGCGGAAAATCCGGGGAAAAGCTGGATAAACTCAGATTTATCCAGCCTGAAGACGGCGTCAGGAGAAAATGAGTCCGCCGTCGACGTTGATGGTCTGGCCGGTAATATAGCGCGCGTCGTCAGAGGCGAGAAACGCTACCAGCCCGGCGACATCCTCCGGCTGGCCGGCGCGCTTCAGCGGAATATTCTCGACCCACTCCGCCATCAGCTCGCCCTTGCCATATTTTTTCTCATCGGTGCTGAGGATCTCGCCCCAGACGCGGTCGTTATAGTCCCACATCTCGCTCTCGATAATGCCGGGACAGAAGGCGTTCACCGTGATGTGCCAGGGCGCCAGCTCCAGCGCCAGGCTCTGGGTAATGCCGATCACCCCCATCTTGCTCGCCGCGTAGTGCGGCGTGTAGATAAACCCCTGGCGCCCCTGGCCCGAAGAGGTGTTGATCAGGCTGCCGCCGTTCTGCTTCACCATATACTTCGCCGCCTCGCGACAGCAGAGCCAGACGCCGGTGGTATTCACCGCCAGCACCTTGTCGAAATCCGCTTTCGGCATGGCGTCGAAGCGATCGATGGTGATCACGCCCGCGTTCTGAATCGACACGTCGATGCGCCCGAAGCGGTCGAACGCCTGCTGATAGAGCTGCTGGACCGCGGCTTCGTCGGTGATGTCCGCCTGCAGCGCCAGAATATCGCTGCCGTACTTCTCCTTTAGCGCTTCGGCGGTGGCGAACACCCGCTCGGCGTTGGAGACCATCACCAGGTTCGCGCCGTCGCGCGCGAAGCGCGCCGCGATGCCGGCCCCGATGCCGCGACAGGCGCCGGTAATTACTACGGTTTGTCCTTGAAAATTACGCGTCATGTTGCCCTCCGCTTATCCATGACTGACTTCAGATACCGATGTCGACTGCTGCTTTTTTTCATGGCGACGCAGCAGCACCACTTTGCTTTGCAACCGTTGCTGGAACTGGTCGATCACCACGGCGGTGACAATCACCAGCCCCTTGATCACCATCTGCCAGAAGTCGCTGACGCCCATCATCACCATGCCGTCGGCGAGGAAGACGATCACGAAGGCGCCGATAATCGAGCCGGAGACGCGGCCGCGACCGCCCGCCAGCGCCGTGCCGCCCAGCACCGTGGCGCCAATGGCGTCCATCTCGAACATATTGCCGGTCATCGGATGGGCGGTTTGCAGCTGCGACGCCACCACCAGCCCCACCAGCCCGGCGCAGAGGCCGGAGAAGGCGTAGACGAAAATCTTCACCTTCACGATCGGCACGCCCGCCAGCCGCGCGGCCGATTCGTTGCCGCCGGTGGCGTAGATGTAGCGCCCCAGCGGCGTTTTGCGCGTCAGGTAGAGCCCGAGCAGCAGAAAGCCCACCATCAGCCAGATCGGCAGATAGATGCCGAGCAGCGTGCCGGAGCCGAGAAAGGCGAAGCCGGTATTGCCGAGCGCCGGCAGACCGACCAGGTTGGCGTAGGTGCTGCCGTCGTTGAACAGCAGCGCAGCGCCGCGCGCCACATACATCATGCCCAGGGTGCAGATAAAGGGCGCGACGCCGAGCCGGGTGATCACCGCGCCGTTCACCAGCCCGATAATCACGCCGAACAGCGCCACCGCGAGGATCACCTCCGGCACGTTAAGAAACAGGGTATTGCCGTTCCACAGCGGCACGCCGCTGGTGAGCAGCGCGCCCGCCACCATGCCGCAGATGCCCGCCACCGCGCCCACCGAGAGATCGATGCCGCCGGTGAGGATCACCAGCGTCATGCCGATCGCCAGCAGCCCGGTAATGGCGACGTGCTGAGTCATAATCAGCAGGTTCGACGGAGTGAGAAAGTTCGGCACCATGACGCTGAAAAAGCCGATGACGATCAGCAGCGCGATAAAGGTGCGCGCTTTCAGCAGGTACATATAGAGCAGGTATTTTTGGTTCATCATCTCTCCTGCGGGCGATCGACGTCGCCCGTCATGCCTGGTAAACCGGCGGCTTAGTCATGCGGCGTCGAGGCCGTAATCAGTTTTTCGCGCGTAACCTCAGCGCGGGGTAAATCGGCGGTGATACGGCCGTCGGCCATCACCAGCACGCGGTCCGCCAGCGCCATCACCTCATCCAGTTCGGAAGAGGAGAACATCACCGCCAGCCCCTGCTGCGCCAGCGTGCCGATCAGGTGATAGACGTCGGTTTTCGCGCCGACGTCGATGCCGCGCGTCGGCTCGTCCAGCAGCACCACCTGCGGCCCGGTCATCAGCGCCTTGCCCAATACCACCTTCTGCTGGTTGCCGCCGCTCAGCGAGGTAATCGGCAGCTCGGGATCGCTGACCTTGATCGCCAGATGCTGGATCATCTCGTCGACGCGCCGCTTCTCTTTGGCCGGATGCAGCAGGCGCAGCGCGCGGCGAAAGCCGCGCAGGCTGAGGTCGGTCAGCGTCATGTTGGCGGTGATCGACATCAGCTGCACCACGCCTTCGCCCTGGCGATCCTCCGGCACCAGCGTAATGCCGCGCTTCAGCCGCTGCTGAAAGCTGCACCGCTCCACCGCGCTGCCCGCCAGCCGCACCTTGCCCGACTGGCAGTGCATCAGGCCGATCAGCCCTTTGAACAGCTCGGTGCGCCCGGCGCCCAGCAGGCCGTAAATGCCGATCACTTCCCCTTTGCGCAGCGAGAAGCTAACGTCGTTGAGCCGATAGCCGCCGTTCTGATGCAGCGCGGTCAGGCCCTCTACCTCCAGCACCGTTTCGCCCTGCGCCGCCGCCTGATAGTCGAAGTGCTTTTTCTTGTCGCCGACCATCTGTTCAATAATCCAGGGCACGCTGGCGTCGCGCACCTCGCGCTCGCTGATAAAGCGGCCGTCGCGGAAGATGGTGATGTGGTCGCCGATCTCCATCAGCTCTTCCAGCCGGTGCGAGATATAGATGATGGTGACGCCGCGCCGCTTCAGCTGCTCAATAACGTTGAACAGCACCTTCACCTCCGACTGGCTGAGCGCGCTGGTCGGCTCGTCCATAATCAGCACGCGCGTATCTTTCGACAGCGCCCGCGCGATCTCCACCAGCTGCTGATGGCCGATGCCCAGCTCGCCCAGCGGCGCGTAGGGATCGACATCCAGCTCCAGCCGCTCCAGCAGCGACTTCGCCAGCGCATACTGATACTTCTCGTTGATCACGCCGCGCTGGAAGAATTCGTTGGCGATAAAGATGTTGTCCATCACGTTCATGTTGGGAAACAGGTTCAGCTCCTGAAAGATAATGCTGATGCCCTGTTTTTCCGCCTGGTGCGTCGAAGAGAGCGATACCGGCTCGCCGTCGAGCAGGATTTCGCCGCTGGAAGGGGTCTCGACCCCGGCCAGCATCTTCATCATGGTGGATTTGCCCGCGCCGTTTTCGCCGATCAGCACGTTGACCTTGTTGCGATAGACGCGGTAGTTGACCTGATCGAGCGCGGTGACGCCGGGATAGATGCGCGACAGGCCGCGCGTCTCGATAATCACCTCGCCATCAGCTTGTGGATGCTGCATAACCGCTCCTTACTGCCGCGCGATGGCGACAGGCGTCACGTTCGGGATCTGCTGCGGCACATCCCAGCTGCTGAATACGCCCGTCAGCTGCACCTTGTCGCCCACTTTCGGCTTGAAGGCGGTCATCATGCTGGAGGCCTGCTGATTGATGGCGCGGCCGTAGTCGCCGAACAGCACCTGATCGTTAAAGTCCTGATAGCTCGCCCCCTTATAGGCGTCGCGCAGCGCGGTGCCGGGAATAATCGGTCCGGTCTGCACCGTGATGCTGGCGCCAGAGGCGTCTTTGACCGTCATGCGGCCGCTGCGCGACGTGGTATTAACCGCCGTCACTTCGCCGCTGACGCTGACGCTAAACACGCAGGGGTTTTCCGCCTGGCTGCGATAGCCCAGCGTGCTGCAGGCGGTGTCGAAATCTTTCGCTGCCTGCAGCGCCTTCAACAGTTCGGCCGCGGGTTTCGCGTCACGCTGCACCTGCGGCACCAGCTGTTCGCGCCAGGTCTGGGCGATATTCGCCATCTTCGGGTTCGGCGGATTTTTCAGATCCGCCAGCTCCTGCTGCGACACAATGCGGCAACCGCTGAGCACAATCATCGGAAGCAGAAGCCAGAGTCGTCTGTCCATGGGGTTCTCCTGACGCCCGTCCAGGACGGGCGCCGCTGCAAGGGGGTTACGACTTAAAGTTGAAGTCCTGCACGCCGCTGGCGTTATCCGGCGTAATCAGGATGCCGCGGAACATCACGCGCTGCTTCGCTGGCTTGACCCCCTTCTGAATAAAGTTATCCAGATCGGTGACGCCCTGCGCGGCGATCGCCTGCGCCTGCAGCATCACCGTCGCTTTCAGCGTGCCCGCCTTCACCGCGTCGCGCTCGTCGTTGCTGCCGTCGATCCCCACCACGGTGACGTCGTTGCGGCCCGCCGCCTTCAGGGCAGCGATCGCGCCCAGCGCCACGGGTCCGTTGCCGCAGATCACCCCTTTCACATCGGGATGCGCCTGCAGAATGCTGTCCATGATGCGCTTGCCGTCGATCAGGGTGCCTTTCGCATCCTGGCGCGCCACGCTCTGCATATCGGGATACTGGTCCAGCACCTGATGGAAGGATTTCGAACGCGTCACGCAGTTGTTGTCCGCCAGGTTGCAGGTCAGCTCGGCATATTTGCCCTTCTCGCCCATCTTCTCGACGAACACGGTGGCGACGTCGGAACCGGCCTGGAAGTTGTTATGGGTGATCTGCTCCAGCGCCACGTCGTCGACCGGGATCTCTCGGTTGATCAGCACCACCGGAATACCGGCCTCTTTGGCCTTTTTGATCGCCGCGACGCTGGCGGTGGAGTCGGCGTTGTCGAGAATAATGCCCTGCACTTTTTTGCCGATGGCGGCGTCGATCAGCTCGCTCTGCTTCTTCACGTCTTCGCCGTGCGACAGCACCGAGGTTTTGTAGCCCAGCTCTTGCGCCTTGAGGTTGGCGCCCTTGGCTTCCGAGGCGTAATAGGGGTTATCCAGCGAGTTGACGAGGATCATGATGGTGCCTTTCTCCGCCGCAAAGCCGGCGCTGGAGAAGAGGCTGGCGGCGATCGCGGTGCACAGCAGGGAGCGGATTTTCATGGCGATATTCTCTCTTCTATTTGTAGGGGGTAAGGCTTTGGGGCTGGTGCTGCATTACCAGATAGTGAAACCGCCATCGATCATCAGATCGGCGCCGGTAATCATGTCGCTGCCGTTGCTGGCGAAAAACAGCACGGCGGCGGCGATTTCGTCGGTGTAGGCGAAGCGGCCTAACGGGATCAGTTTTTTCATCTCTTCGCCCTTCTCGCCGCGCCAGGCTTTTTCGCCCATCGGCGTCAGCACCACGGTGGGCGACAGGGTATTCACGTTAATGCGGTGCGGCGCGAACTCTTTCGCCATCACTTTGGTCATGCCGAGCAGGCCCGCCTTCGCGGAGGTGTAGGCGACGTGATTGTCGATGGCGATTGAGGCCGCCTGCGAGGCGATATTGATGATTTTGCCCCCCTTGCCCGCCGCGACCATGCGTTTGCCCGCCGCCTGCGCGCAGAGAAACGGTCCGGTCAGGTTGACGGCGATCTGCTTCTGCCATTCGGCGAAATCGGTTTCCAGCACCGGCTGCAGCATCACGTAGCCGGCGCAGTTGACCAGGATATCGATCTGGCCGTAGTGCTGCGCCACCTCGTCGAACGCGCCCTCAACCGACGCCGGATCGGTGACGTCGCAGGTGACGAACTGCACCCTGTCGGCGTCGAAGCTGTCGCGCAGGCTGGCGACCTTTTCCGCTTCGAAAGGGGGATAGAGCAGCGCCAGACGCGCCCCTTTCGCCAGCAGCATTTCGTTGCTCGCCATCGCGATGCCGCCGAGCCCGCCGGTCACTACCGCCACTTTGCCGCCAAGATCCATCGCGCTGTCGACGCCGTAGCGCAGGTTTACGTCATATTCGCTGCTCATCTGTTCCTCACTTGTGTCGTTGCCGGCGGCCGCTCCAGTTAAAACGGATTTTTTCCGGGCTTACGGGATATTTGATTTTCGAACAAAAATATAAGCTATCGAATCGCAATGGTATGTGGGTGAGATCAAATTTCATACACCTCGTGAAAATTATTTTTATCCCTTTGTTTTCGCGTGATATAGCGTAAGCAGCGTAAAACGGGCATGGATAAAGGCGCTATGCGAACCCTGCGCTTTCAAAGGGATGCGGGTCTTTCATTTTCGTTCGAAAATAAATAGCACGCCAGGTCGCCTCGCATTCGCTAAAAGTGCGGGGTAAACTCAGCGTCAGGCATTAATTCGCCGGATATGACCGTGGTTGAGAAGAGGGAGCATTTCGATTGAAAAGCAAAAGTGAGCAGCTTGCCGATATGCAGCAGCGCCGCGAAAAGATTCTGGAGATGATCCGCGAAGACGGCACGGTGACGGTTAAGGCGCTGACGGAGGCGTTCGGCCTGACGGAGGCCACTATCCGTACCGACCTGAGAATGCTGCAAAAGCAGGGGTTTGTGCAGCGCTATCACGGCGGCGCGACCCTGATGACCGGCAAGCAGAATACCGGCGCGCTGCTGCTGGAGCGGCAGACCCATCTGGAGGAAAAAGAGGCGATCGGCCGACTGGCGGCGCAGCATATCGAAAACGGCGACACGGTGATTTTCGATTCGGGCACCACGACTACCGCCATCGCCGAGGCGATCGGCCATATTCGCCGCCTCTCGGTGGTGACCACGGCGGTGAATATCGCGCTCAAACTGGGCGGCGAGCCGGGCATCAACATTCTGCTCACCGGCGGCACCTTTAAATTCCCGACCCTCTCCACCTCCGGCGAAAAGGCGGCGAGCTTTTTTGAAAACGTGCTGGCGCAGAAGCTGTTTCTCGCCACCGCCTGCATTTCGCCGCGCCTCGGTCTCAGCTTCCCCAGCGAAACCGACATCAAGGTGAAAATGGCGATGATCAACTCCGCCAGCACGGTCTACGTGGTGGCGGACTCCAGCAAAATCGACAAGGTGTCGATGTTCGCGCTGCCCTGCGACTGGAGCCATATCCACTACCTGATCACCGACGACGGCATCAGCGCGGCGCAGATCGCCGCCTTTGAGGCGCTCGGCGTTAACGTGCTGGTAGCGTCGCTGCCGCAGGCGCAGCGGCGCGCGGTCTAGGCCTGCGCGGCGGCGGCCTGCCGCGCCGCGGCGGCGTAGCGCACCACCTCGCCGACAATCAGCAGCGACGGCGAGACCGGCCGCTGCTGCGCTACCGTCTGCGCCAGCCCGGCCAGCGAGGTGATCAGCACCCGCTGGTCCGCGCGCGTGCCGTTCTCGACGATCGCCACCGGGGTATCGCCCGCGCGCCCCTGCTTCTGAAGCTGGGCGGCGATCGAGGCGCTCCAGCGCAGCCCCATATAGAACACCAGGGTTTCGTACGGGTCGCCGCAGGCCCGCTCCGCCAGCTGCGGCTCGCCCAGCTTGCCGTGGCCGGTGATCAGCCGCAGCGACTGGGCGCAGTCGCGGTGCGTCAGCGGAATGTTGCTGGCGGCGGCGCAGCCCACGGCTGCGGTGATGCCTGGCACCACCTCGCAGCGCACCTGCGCCTGCTGCAGAAACGCCAGCTCTTCGCCGCCGCGTCCGAAGATAAAGGGATCGCCGCCCTTCAGCCGCACTACTTCGCGGCCGCCGCGCGCCAGATCCGCCAGCAGCTGGTTGATCTCGCCCTGTTTCATCCCGTGACGGCCGGGCTGTTTGCCGACGTCGATGCAGAGCGCCGAGCCCGGCACCTCCGCCATCACCGCCTCGCTCACCAGCCGGTCATAGACCACCACCTCCGCCTGATGCAGCAGCCGCAGCGCTTTCACCGTCAGCAGCTCGACGTCGCCCGGTCCCGCGCCGACCAGCCAGACGCGTCCCTGCCCGTCGCCGCTCGACAGCAGTTTATTCAGTGAATCGATAGCAAAGGTCATAGCGTTCTCCGTTACGCCGTGGCTGGCGTGAATAACAGTTGTTTCAGTTCAGGAATGCAGGAGCCGCAGTTGGTGCCGCACTTCAGCGCGGCGCCGAGCGCCGCAGGCGAGTCGCAGCCCTGCGCCATCGCCTGCCGGATCGCCGTTTCGCCGACGCCGAAACAGCTGCAGATGATGCGCCCGGCGTCGCTGCCCTGCGCGCTGCTGCCCGCCAGCAGCGCAAAGCGTCCGGCGGCGTCGGCGGGCGGCGCGCGAAAGGCGGCGGTGATGAATTCATGGTCGAGCCTCGGCAGGCGCGGCGCGGCGTAGAACGCCAGCTGCAGCTCGCCCTCGCGCCACGCCAGCAGCCGGTACTCTCCCGCAGCGCCCACCGCCTGCTGCAGCTGCATGTTCTGCGTCGCCAGCTGCGCCTGCGCCCAGTCGCGCGCGGCGCCGTCACCCGCAAGCGTCAGCCGCTGCGCGCCTGCCTGCGGCGCGCGCGCCCAGTAGCGCAGCCCGGAAGGCGCCTCGATATCGCGCTGCCACAGCCAGCCCTGCCAGCCAGTATGCAGCGGCTGGATACGCACCGCCGTCTGCTTCAGCGCCGGCTGGCCCGACGCGGGGCAGCAGCGCGCCGCTACCAGCGCGTCGACATTGCTCTGCAGCGCGAACTGACGGTTCCAGTGCATCGGCGCAAACAGCTCGTTAAGACGCATACCGCTGTCGATTCGCACCCGCGCCGCCATCCAGCCGCGCGCCGACTGCACCCGCGCCAGATCGCCATCGGCGAGGCCCCAGCGCTGCGCCGTTGCGGGATGCAGCGCGATAAAGGGCTCGTCGATATGCTGCATCAGGCGCGGCACCGCGCCGGTGCGCGTCATGGTGTGCCACTGGTCGCGAATACGTCCGCTGTTCATCAGCAGCGGATAGCCTTCATCGCCCGCCGTCTCCAGCGGCGCGGCGCAGGGCAGCAGCCGCGCTTTGCCGTCGGCATGATAAAAGCGGCGATCGCCGAACAGTCGGGCACAGCCGTCAGGGAAGCGCGCGTTGACCGGCCACTGCACCGGTTTCAGCTGCTCCCAGGCGCCGTCGCTAAGCTGCGCCAGCCCGCTGATGTCGAAAGCGCGCTGGCCGTAGTTTTCAAAGCCGGAGAGCGCGGCGTGCTCGCGAAAAATCTCCGCCGGATGCTGCCAGCCGAAGGCGTCGCCAAAGCCGAGTCGCTGCGCCACCTGCGCCAGCAGCCACCAGTCGGGCTTCGCTTCACCGGGCGGCGGCACAAAGGCGCGCTGGCGCGAGATGCGCCGTTCGGAGTTGGTCACGGTGCCGTTTTTTTCGCCCCAGCCGAGCGCAGGCAGCAGAATATCGGCAAACGCCGTGGTGTCGGTGTTCGCCATTACGTCGGAGACGATCACCAGCGGGCAGGCGGCCAGCGCCTGCGCCACGCGGTTGCCTTCCGGCATCGACGCCGCCGGATTGGTGCCGAGGATCCACACCGCCTTCACCTCGCCGCGCGCCACCGCCTCGAACAGCGCGACGGCGGTGAGGCCGGGCCGCCGCGCCACCGTCGGGCTGCGCCAGAAGCGCTGCAGCCGGTCGCATTCGGCGTCGCTGAAGCCCATATGCGCTGCCAGCTGATTCGCCAGCCCGCCCACCTCGCGTCCGCCCATGGCATTAGGCTGTCCGGTCAGCGAAAAAGGCCCGCAGCCCGCGCGGCCCAGCTTACCGCTCAGCAGATGGACGTTGACAATGGCATTGTTATGGTCGCTGCCGGCGGCCGACTGGTTAATGCCCATACACCAGAGCGTGAGCACGCGATCGCTGGCGGTAAACAGCTGGTAGAACTGCGCCAGCAAGTCGCTATCCAGATCGCAGGCCGCCGCCGCACGCGCCAGCGTCCATGACTGCGCCGCCGCCAGCGTCTCCTCGACGCCGTTCAGGTGCGGCAGCATGCTACTGTCGATGGCGCGATGCTGCGCCAGCCAGTTGAGCAGACCGCTGAACAGCGCGCCGTCGCTGCCCGGGCGCAGCGGCAGATGCAGATCCGCCAGGTCGGCGCTCGCGGTGCGGCGCGGATCGATCGTCACCACGCGCATCGCCGGGCGCTGCTGCTTCGCCTGCGCCAGCCGCTGATAGGCCACCGGATGGGTCCAGGCGGCGTTAGAGCCCACCAGCACCACCAGATCCGCCTCGGCGAAATCCTCATAGCAGCAGGGCACCGCGTCCGCGCCGAAGGCGCGCTTGTAGCCCACCACCGCCGAGGCCATGCAGAGACGCGAGTTGGTGTCGATATTGGCCGCGCCGAGATAGCCCTTCATCAGCTTGTTGGCGACGTAGTAATCCTCGGTGAGCAGCTGGCCGGAGGCGTAGATCGCCACCGCCTCCGGACCGTGCCGCTCGATAATGGCGCGCAGGCGCGCGGCGGCGCTCTCCAGCGCGTGCTCCAGCGCTACCGGCTCGCCGTCCACCCGCGCCCGCAGCAGTCGTCCGCTGGCGTGCAGGGTATCGCCCAGCGCCGCGCCTTTGACGCACAGGCGTCCAAGATTGGCCGGATGGCTGTCGTCGCCGGCGACGGCGCCGTCGGCGCCTACGCTGACGCCGCAGCCGACGCCGCAGTAGGGACAGGTGCTCTTCATGAGGCTTCCGCCATCAGGTTGAGCGGCCGGTTCGCCACCCAGATGCGCCCCGCTTCCAGCTTCACCGGCCAGCAGCGCAGCTGATGCTGCGGGTTGTCGAGACTCTGCCCGTCGCGCAGGCGCACGCGCTGCTTGTAGAGCGGCGAGATCACCACCGGCTCGCCCGCCACGTCGCCGAGGATGCCGCGCGACAGCACGCTGACCTCGCTGCCCGGCTCGCGATCCTCCAGCGCGTAGAGATCGTCGCCGAAGCGGAACAGCGCGATGCGCTCGCTGCCAAGACGCGCCCCGATGCCCGCCTGCGGCGGCACCGCCGCGAGATCGCACAGCGCGCTCCAGGGTTCGGCCGGCAGCTCGCGCAGCGCAATGCGCGTCGGCGTCGCGGGCTGACGCTGATCCCGCACCCGATCGTAACGCAGCGCCTCGTCCGTCCCCGCGCCGTTTACGGCGGGGGTAAAGAGCGCGCGCCGCGACGGATCCGCCAGCGTGGTTTGCCATTCGCACTGGTAGCTGTCGACGACGCGCTGCATCTCCGCCTCCAGCGTCGCCGCGATGCCGAGGCTGTCCTCCATCACCACCTGACGCAGATAGTCGAGCCCGCCGTCGAGGTTATCCATCCAGACGCTGGTGCGCTGCAGTCGGTCGGCGGTGCGCACGTAGAACATCAGGATGCGGTCGACGTAGCGGATCAGCGTTTCGTCGTCGAGGTCGCTGGCGAAGAGATCGGCGTGGCGCGGCTTCATGCCGCCGTTGCCGCAGACGTAGAGGTTCCAGCCTTTCTCGGTGGCGATGACGCCGATATCTTTGCTCTGCGCTTCGGCGCACTCGCGGGTGCAGCCCGACACCGCCATCTTTATCTTGTGCGGCGCGCGCAGCCCTTTGTAGCGATGCTCCAGCGCGATGGCGAAGGCGGTCGAATCCTGCACGCCGTAGCGGCACCAGCTGGAGCCGACACAGGATTTCACCGTGCGCAGCGATTTGCCGTAGGCGTGGCCGGTCTCAAAGCCCGCCGCCAGCAGCGCTTCCCAGATAGCGGGCAGCTGATCCAGCCGCGCGCCGAAGAGATCGATACGCTGGCCGCCGGTGATTTTGGTGTAGAGATCGTAGCGCGCTGCCACTTCGCCGATGGCGATCAGCCCCTGCGGCGTGATCTCGCCGCCTGGCACGCGCGGCACCACGGAGTAGCTGCCGTCTTTCTGAATATTGGCGAAGTAGCGATCGTTGGTCTCCTGCAGCGGCAGATGCGCCGGCTTCAGCAGGTAGTCGTTCCAGCAGGAGGCGAGCAGCGACGCCGCCAGCGGCTTGCAGACTTCGCAGCCGTGGCCGCGCCCGTGCGCCGCCAGCAGCGCTTCCCAGCTTTTCAGCTCGCCGACGCGCATCAGGTGATAAAGCTCCTGCCGCGAGTACGCGAAATGTTCGCAGATATCCTTTTTCACCTCGACGCCGAGGGTCGCCAGCTGGTGCTCCATCACCTGTTTCACCAGCGCCGAACAGCCGCCGCAGCCGGTGGCGGCGCGGGTGCACTGCTTAATCGCCGCCATATCGCCGCAGCCCGCCTGCACCGCGGCGCAGATATCCCCCTTGCTGACGCTGTGGCAGGAGCAGACCTGCGCGCTGTCCGGCAGCGCCGCAATCCCAGGCGCCCGGCTCGGCGTCCCAGCCAGCGCGGGCAGAATCAGGCTCTCCGGCGCGGCGGGCAGCGCCATCTGGTTAAGCATCATCTGCAGCAGCGTGCTGTAGTCGGCGCTGTCCCCTACCAGCACGCCGCCCAGCAGGGTTTTGCCCTCGCCGCACACCACGATTTTCTTGTATATCCCTTTAGGCTCGTCGGTCCAGTAGTAGCTCTGGCTGCCCGGCGTGCGCCCGTGGGCGTCGCCGAACGAGGCGACCTCAACCCCCAGCAGCTTGAGTCTGGTGCTCATATCCGCGCCGGTAAACAGGTTCGTCTCGCCGGCGAGGTGTCCGGCCAGCGCGCGCGCCATCTGGTAGCCGGGCGCCACCAGGCCGAAAATCTGCCCGTTCCACAGCGCGCACTCGCCGATGGCGAACACCGCCTCGTCGCTGGTCTGGCACAGATCGTTGATGGCGATGCCGCCGCGCGGGCCGAGGGTTAATCCCGCCGCGCGCGCCAGCTCGTCGCGCGGGCGGATACCCACCGAAAAGAGCACCATGTCGACGTTGAGCGTCTCGCCGTCGGCGAAGCGCAGCGTCAGGCTGTCGTCCGCCTCGCGCACGAGGCTTTCCGTCTGCTTCGCGGTGTGCACCTGCACGCCGAGCGCATCGATTTTACGCCGCAGCATCTGTGCGCCGCCCTCGTCCAGCTGCACCGCCATCAGGCGCGGCGCGAATTCGACCACATGGGTCTCCAGCCCAAGCTGGCGCAGCGCGTTGGCCGCCTCCAGCCCCAGCAGGCCGCCGCCAATCACCACGCCGCGCCGGCTGCGGCGCGCGCAGGCGGCGATGGCGTCGAGATCGTCCAGCGTGCGGTAGACGAAGCAGCGCGGATCGTCGTGGCCGGGGATCGGCGGCACAAAGGGACGCGAGCCGGTGGCGAGTACCAGCCGGTCCCACGCCAGCTCGTCGCCGCGGCTGTCGCGCAGGCTGCGCTGCTGGCGATCGATCGCCACCACCCGGCAGTCGCTGCGCAATTCGATGCCGTGCGCCGCAAAAAAGTCCTCGCCGACCAGCGACAGATCGGCGGCGCTTTTGCCGTCGAACCAGGATGAGAGATGAACGCGGTCATAGGCGGGCAGCCGCTCTTCTCCGTAGACCACGATGTGATAGCGCTGGTGCAGCGCACGCGCCACCAGCTGTTCGAGGAAATGGTGGCTGACCATGCCGTGACCGACCACGGCTAATACCGGTTTACTCATCATCGGGCTTCCTGCAGCCTGCGGCTGCGTTTCGGGTGAAGTATCAAAAAGGGTGTGCAGCGCGGCGCGTTCGCCCGCCTGCAGTTTCGCCAGCAGCGGCGCGGCCTGGCGACAGTCGCCGTAGAGCAGCACGCCGCTCAACCGGCCGTCGCGCAGAAACAGACGGCGGTAGTCGCCGGCGATCGGATCGAAGCTGACGCAGCTCTCCGCCTCGCGGATATCACCAGCGCTAAACAGCGAAATGCCGCTGACCTTAAGGCGGGTGCCGTCAACCTGATGGCGAAAATCAGCAACCGGCTGCCCCGCCAGCTGCGCCGCCAGCACCTCCGCCTGCGCCAGACAGGGCGCTACCAGCCCGAAGGTCTCGCCGTCTATTTCACAGCACTCGCCGAGGGCGTAAACGCCGGGCAGCCCGCTGCGCAGCTGGCGATCAACGATGATGCCGCGATGACAGGGCACGCCCGCCGCCGCCGCGACGGCGATCTCCGGCTCGACGCCGATGGCGATCACCACCTGCGCGGCAGGCAGCGCGCGGCCGTCAGTGAGCAGCACGCCGCTTTCCGTCACCGCCGCCAGCCCGCCGTTAAGCACGACGTGCAGGCCGCGCGACGTGAGCTGCGCGAGGAGCAGCGCGCCCGCTTGGGCGTCGAGCTGGCGATCCAGCAGCCAGCTTTTGTGGTGCAGCAGCGTGACTTCGCGCCCCTGGGCGCGCAGCGCGGCGGCGGCCTCGATGCCGAGAAAGCCGCCGCCCAGCACCACCACCGGCCCTGTTTCGGCCAGCAGCGCGTCGACGTCCGCTTTGCTGCGAAAGCCAAAGACCTGCGGCCGGTCGACGCCGGCTATCGCGGGCAGCCGCGGGCGCGATCCGGTCGCGAACACCAGCCGATCCCACGCCAGCACACGCCGCTCGGTCTCAAGCCGCCGCGCCACGAGGTCGATCTTTAGCGCCGTTTCGCCCGCCAGCAGCGTGACGCCGTGCTGCTGGTACCAGGCCTGGGTATGGATGAGCGTCTCCTCGAAGGGTCGCTCGCCCGCCAGCACCGGCGAGAGCAGCACCCGGTTGTAGTTGCCGTGCGGCTCGCGCCCGATCACGGTGATGGCGTAACGATTCGGCGCGAGGCGCAGCAGGCTCTCCACCATGCGCATCCCCGCCATGCCGTTGCCCACCACCAGCAGCCGTTGCGTCATAGGCGGCTCCTCAGGCTGCGGTCTGTTTTTCATACAGGAAGTGCAGGATCTGCTGACGCAGCTGGTGGTAACGCGCCTCATCCGCCAGCGCGACCCGCGAGCGCGGCCGGGCGAGATCGATGGTCAGGATTTCGCCCACCTTCGCCGCCGGGCCGTTGGTCATCATCAGCACCCGGTCGGAGAGCAGCACCGCCTCGTCGACGTCGTGGGTGATTAGCACGATGGTGGTGTTCAGCTCCTGCTGGATGCGCATGACGCTGTCCTGCAGGTGCGCGCGCGTCAGGGCGTCGAGCGCGCCGAACGGCTCGTCGAGCAGCAGCACGCGCGGCTTCATCGCCAGCGCGCGCGCAATGCCGACGCGCTGCTTCATGCCGCCGGAGATCTCGCCGGGGCGTTTGTGCATCGCATGGCTCATCTGCACCCGGTTCAGGTTGTGCTCAATCCACTCCGCCATCTCCGCGTTGCTCATGCGGCCTTTAAACACCTGCCGCACCGCCAGCTCAACGTTCTGCCAGGCGGTCAGCCAGGGCAGCAGCGAGTGGTTCTGAAACACCACCGCGCGCTCCGGGCCGGGCCCGGCGATTTCGCGGTTGTCGCACAGCAGCACGCCGCTGCTCGGCGCGGTGAGTCCGGCGATCAGGTTGAGCAGCGTCGATTTACCGCAGCCGGAGTGGCCGATCAGGCTTAAGGTCTCTCCTTCGTGAATGTCGAACGAGACGTTATCCAGGGCGAGAAAGTCGCCGCCCGCGGTGGTGAAACGCTGGCTGACCTGCTGAACGCGAATAATCGGTGACATAGCGGCTCCTTATTTATCCCAGCTAAAACGGCGGGCCAGCAGCATCAGGCCCTGCTCCAGCAACAGCCCCACCACGCCAATAATCAGAATGGCGATGAGGATGTTCTCGACGTTGAGGTTGTTCCACTCGTTCCAGATCCAGAAGCCGATGCCGAGGCCGCCGGTGAGCATTTCAGCGGCGACGATCACCAGCCAGGCGATGCCGATCGAGAGACGCACGCCGGTGAGCACCGCCGGCAGCACGGCGGGAAACAGAATGCGGCGCATCACCGTCCACTCCGACAGCTGCAGCACGCGCGCCACGTTGAGATAGTCCTGCGGGATGCGCTGCACCCCTTCGGCGGTGTTGATCACCATCGGCCAGATCGAGCAGATAAAGATGGTCCAGCTTGAGGCGGGCTCGGCGCGCTGGAACAGCAGCAGGCCAATCGGCAGCCAGGCGAGCGGACTCACCGGACGCAGCAGCGCGATAATCGGGTTGAACATGCGCGCCACAAAGGTAAAGCGCCCGAGCAGAAAGCCGGCGGGGATACCCACCAGCGCCGCCAGGCCAAAGCCGACGGCGACGCGCTGCAGCGAGGCGAGCACGTTCCAGCCGATGCCCTGGTCGTTCGGCCCGGCGTTATAGAAGGGATCGGCAAACAGCGTCAGCGCCGCCTGCCAGGTGGCGTACGGCGTCGGGAAGCCGCTGCTCCACAGCGCGGCGATCTGCCACACCAGTAGCATCAGCAGCAGGCCGCACAGCGCCGGAATAAGCCGCTGCATCAGCGGCCGCAGGCGCGGCGGACGGACCGCGCTTTTCGGCTTCAGGTTAAGGGTGACGACGGTGCCGGGTTCGACGGCGGCTGGGGCGCCGATCTGCGCAACTTTTTTCATCTCTGCCTCTCTTAGCGTTTCAGGGCGAAGCCGGCTGCGTAAGCGGCAGGATCGCTGCCGTCCCACACTTTGCCGTCCATCAGGGTGCTGCTGCGCAGTTCGCCTGGCGGCAGCGCGACGTTGCCGACGGCGCTCGCCGCCTGTTTGTAAATGTCGATGCGGTTGATCTGCCGCGCCACCGCCAGATAGTCGGGATCGACGCTGAGCATGCCCCAGCGCTTCATCTGCGTCAGAAACCACATACCGTCGGAGAGCCAGGGAAAGCTCACCGCGCCGTCGCCAAAGAAGCGCATGGCGTGCGCGTCCTGCCAGCTTTTGCCGAGGCCGTTCTGGTACTGGCCGAGCATGCGCCCCTCCAGCGTCTCGACTTTGGTGTTGATCCAGGCGCGCTGCGCCAGTACGGCGGCGGTTTCGCGTCGGTTGTCGTCGGAGGCGTCGATCCAGCGCGCCGCCTCGAGCACCGCCGCGGTCAGCGCGCGGGCGCAGTTAGGGTTGCTTTTCACCCACTCGCCGCGGGTGGCGAGGATCTTTTCGGGATGATCCGGCCAGATCTGCTGCGAGGTGGCGGCGGTGAAGCCGATGTCGTCGCTGATGGCGCGCTGGTTCCACGGCTCGCCGACGCAGAAGCCGCTCATATTGCCGATCTTCATGTTCATCACCATCTGCGGCGGCGGCACCACCAGCGTGCGGACGTCGTCGAAGGGATGAATGCCCGCGCTGGCGAGCCAGTAGTAGAGCCACATGGCGTGGGTGCTGGTGGGAAAGGTATGGGCGAAGCTGAAGGCGCCTTTCGGCTGCGCCGCCACCGCCTGCTTCAGGCTGGCAGCGTCGGTCACGCCCTGCGCCTTAAGCTGGCTGGAGAGCGTAATCGCCTGGCCGTTGTTGTTGAGCGTCATCAGGTTGGCCATGTCGTGCTGCGGCCCCGCCACGCCCAGCTGCAGCCCGTAGATCATGCCGTAGAGCGCGTGGGCGGCGTCCAGCTCGCCGGAGGTAAGCTTGTCGCGCACCGCCGCCCAGCTCGCCTCTTTGCTCGGCTGCAGCGTCAGGCCGTACTTTTTATCGAAGCCCTTCACCGCCGCCATCACCACCGGCGCGCAGTCGGTGAGCGGGATAAAGCCGACGCGCAGGCTCGCCTTCTCCGGCGCGTCGGAACCGGCGGCCCAGACGGCGTTGCGCAGCCCCGGCAGCAGATATGCGCCGCCAGCGGCGGCGCCAGCGAGTAACAACTTGCGCCGTGAGGCGGAAAAAGAGGAGTGGCTCATCGCTCGCTTCCTGAAAAAAGAGAATAAAAAAAGGCGTCCGACCGACATGCCTGCGCATGCGGATGGACGCCTTTATCCAAAGCACTGTTTCGCCGCCGTTGGCGAAAGAAGTGCGAATTCCCTGAAAGTACAGCAAGGAGCGTGCCAGGTCAGGAAACCCGCGCCGGCGCGGCTTTTTGCGCGGTGAAACGGGTCGGATGCACTTTGCTAACGCAGCCTGCGCACAGCGGTTGTGCATCTACCTCTGGAGAGGTAGCCGCGCCGCGCCTCTTACTGCGTCGCGGGCGGCTGCGCCATCGCGGCCACCGCCAGCACCGCCTGAGCGATGTCGATAACGCGTTTGTTCTGGTTCATGGCGCTTTTGCGCAGCGCCTGCCACGCCGCCTGTTCGCCGTAGCCGTGCTGCTGCATTAGCCAGGCCTTCGCCTGATCGATTACCCGCCGCTCTTCTAAGGTAGCGCGCATGGTCGCCAGCTCATCCGCCTGACGCTGCAGACGCTGCGCCTGCTCGCGCACCAGCGACAGAACCGAGCGGCCAAGCTGATGCGCCAGGCCGTCGCTGTGCAGCCGGGTCTGCTCTTCCGGCAGCCAGTCGGCGCCGGCGATATAGAGGCTGAAGCTCTGATCCGCCGCTAGTACGGGCTGCGCGGCTTCGCTCTGCGCCGCCTGAATCGCCTGACGGCAGCGCGTCATCAGCGTAGCGGTAAGGTGATCCTCCAGCATTTTCATCTGATCGATGCGGGCGCTAAGCAGCGAGAACCAGCGTAGCGTGCCCGACTCCTCCGCCTGGCCGAGCGTGCAGGCGATGCGCCGCAGTCGCTCCACTTCCCGGCTGGCGGACGCCAGAGGACGCCAGCGGGCCAGCGCGTCGGCGTCGGCAAACTGGCTGAAGGTGGCGAAACTCTGCTCCTGCGCCGCGATCAGCGCCACCATGCGCTGACGCTGCTCTTCGCTGAAGCGGCCAGCGGCGAAACCTGCCGATCCGGTAGCGCGCTCCTGTCCCGCCAGCTCTTTGCCCTGCATAAAGCTGAACAGCGCAATCAGCGCGCGGGAAATATCGGGATGGCTGGCGGTATCCGCCGCTTCGAACACCAGGTTCAGCAGGGTGCGGATCACCTGGTTGAACGCCTGCATCGACTGCGCCTGATCGCGTTCGCCCGCCAGCATCTGCGCGCGCAGGCCAGGCAGCGCCGCCAGCGCCTGCAGCGCGGCGGCAATCAGATTGCAGAAGCGGCTGTCGCCGGGATGGGCGGCGGCGGGCGGCAGCGCCCGGGTAAAGCGTCGGATCGCCGCGCTCACCTCGTCCTCGCGCGCCAGACGCTCCTGGGCAAACAGCCGCCCCTGCGAGCAGATCCAGATATTGCTGGCGCCGCGCTCGCGCTGAAGCTGATGGATCAGCTCGCTCAGCGCCGCAATCAGCTGGCCGGTGTGCAGCAGCCGTTGCAGGCTGGCGATGTCGCTGTCGCGCGATGCCTGGAGGTATGCCAGCGCGTCGGTCATGGGGATCACCTTTTGATCAGAGTCGCCTTATTTGGGCAAAACGAAGCAAAAGCCATGCCGGTTTATAGAAAAAGTGCGATCGCTCTCACCCGGATATTCTGAAAAGAGCGGCCGTTGAAGCGCCGGAAAGGTCATCACAGAGAGCTAAAGCAATTAAAAAAATTTAATAATTTCCTATTCCCGGTGGCCCATGACAAAATAGCGTGCTTCATAATTCATCACGTTACGTCATTCATTTGTAAATTTCGCTTAACTGAACTACCCAGCGACCTTTTTCGGCATCTTTGCGCGCCGCGCGCCAGGCTGGCTAGCATGGCTTTAGCAACAGCGCAATGGTTTGAATTCTCAAAAGTCTTAGGTAGACTGGATGCAGTACTATCCTGATGTAATTTGTCTGTTTTTTTAGCTGATGCTGTGAAGGCATGATGCAGGTTGCGGGTCGTCACCAGCGTGACGATGGCGACGTATTATGCAGTTACTCTGATGAAATCGAGGAACATGGTGAAAAAGAGTCTTGCGTTAATGCTGCTGGCGACATTGACCCTGGCGGGCTGTAAAGCGCCGCCGCCGTCTGTCACCGATGACACGCTGGTCACCAGCGAAGTCAATGGCGTTAAGTTAGTGCATCGTCATGCGGTCGCCGCGCCTGCCGAATTTACCCCGGTTAATGAAACCTGGCGCGCCCTCTATGCGGCGTCGGTGATGACCACGCCCGACTACGGCGGCAAAGTGGTGCGTTATCTTGAAACCGGCAAGCCGTTCGAAGTGCTGGGCAGCGTCGAAAACCACTGGCTGGCGATCGCCGACCAGGCTGACGGCCCGCTGATCGGCTATGTTCCGCTGAAAGCGGGCGTGGAGAGCAGCCGCTACGACGCTACGCTGCGGAGCGATCGCCCGCGGCCGCGCGGAAAAAACAAGCAGGTCTGTGTCGACGTCGGCGGCGCCAGCAAAGCGTGCCGCACCAACGATACCGCGACCTGGATCTTAGACTGATAATGAAATCCGGCGCATATTGCCAGTTTGTCATCCCTGAGCTCGCCACTCAGGGATCTGTTCTTGTCTGGAAGAATCCCCGTTAATGACTCAGGAATCGCAGGCCGCAGAGGCGAACGCCTCGGGCAACGATAATCTTTTACTGCAGGCTGCGGCGCCGCTGCTGAACGCCGTGGTGCAGCTTCGCCAGGCGGTGACGCACGACGATCCCGCCGGCCTGCGTCAGTCGCTGATTGATGAAATCCGCCAGTTCGAGCAGCGCTGCAAGCAGGCGGGACTGCCGTTCGAGATGATTATCGGCGCGCGCTACTGCCTGTGCAGCGCGCTGGACGAGGCCGCGGCGCAAACCCCATGGGGCACGCGTGGCGTCTGGTCCGGCAACGGCATGCTGGTTACCTTTCACAACGAAAGCTGGGGCGGCGAAAAATTTTTCCAGCTGCTGTCGCGCATTTCGCAGAGCCCGACCCAGCACCTCTGGCTGCTGGAGGTGGTGCACTATTGCCTGCTGCTCGGCTACGAAGGCCGCTATCGCGGCAGCGACAGCGGACGCGTGCAGTGCGACGCCATTCGCAAGCGTCTCGCGAAGCTGATCGAGGAGACGCGTCAGCCGCAAAGCGAGAGCGCCAGGCCGCTGGTCGAGGTGCATCCGCTGGTCAGCAGCATCTCGCGCCCGATGATCCCGCTCTGGGCCTGCGCTACCGTCGCCGCGCTGCTCGCCTGCCTGCTCTACAGCGCGCTGAACTGGCGGCTCGGCAACGACGCCGAACCGCTGCTGCGCGCCATTTATCAGACGCCGCTGCCGCAGATCACCGTCGGGCGCCGTCCCTCTTCGCCGCAGGCGCTGCTCGATTTGCGCCAGCGCCTTAACGACGTTATCGCCGCCGGCCAGCTTGAAGTCAGCGACGGCGCGTTCGGCAGCAAGGTGATTATTCCCGCCGACAAGCTGTTCGCCGAACAGGGCACCGCCATCAATCCGGTCGGACGCGCCTTGCTGGCGCGCGTCGCCACGGCGATGAAGAATGTCAAAGGCACGGTGCTGGTGTCGGTCTTTACCGACAATCGCCCGGTGGACAATAGCCGCTTCGCCTCTAGCTATGAATTCTCGTTCGCCCGCGCCCGCGCCGTGACCCAGCTGCTGCAGTCGCAGCTTGCCGACGGCCATGCGATCCGCTCGGAAGGACGTGGCGACAGCGACCCCCTGCTGCCTAACGACAGCAACGAAAACCGCACTCGCAACCGCCGCGTCGAAATTACGCTGTTCGCCGCGCCGGAAACGCTCAGTAATCATCAGGGAACCCAGTAATGCGCGCATCCTTACGCCCTGCTCTCACCCATCGCCTGCTGTGGAGCTTTATAGGCGTGACGGCGCTGAGCTGTCTCGTCTGGATCCTCGGCCCGTTCTGGAGCTGGGGAGAGACCCGCCCGCTCGAGCAGGCGCTGCCGCGCCAGCTGACCGTGGGCCTGCTTTTTTTCATCTGGATTTTGTTTCAGTTTATTCCTTCGCTCTATCGCGCCTGGTTCAACAGCAAGCTGCTCAATAACCTGCAGCAGGCGGGCGCGGAGGATCTCTCCGATCGCCAGGCGACCGAGGAGCTGCTCACCCAGCGCTTCAGCGAGGCGGTGATGCAGCTGAAACGCATGCCCCTTAGCCGCAAAAGCAACAGCCGCTGGCTGGCGCGCATGCAGTCGAGCTATCTCTATCAGCTGCCGTGGTATCTGGTGATCGGCGCGCCCGGCGCGGGCAAAACCACCGCGCTGCTCAACGCCGGACTCGACTTTCCCCTGACCGACAGCGTCGGCAAGACCGCGATTCGCGGCGTAGGCGGCACTCGCCACTGCGACTGGTGGTTTACCGACCAGGCGGTGCTGATCGACACCGCCGGACGCTATACCCTGCAGGAGAGCCAGCGCGCGCGCGACGCCGGCGAGTGGCACAGCTTTATCAATTTGCTGAAGCGCTACCGCACGCGCCAGCCGATTAACGGCGTGATCATGACCCTCAGCGTGGCGGATCTGCTGAGCGAATCGGCTGAGGCGCGCTATGCCCAGGCGAGCGCCATGCGCAACCGCCTGAGCGAGCTGCATCAGCAGACCGGCATCCACTTTCCGGTCTACGTTATGGTGACCAAAACCGATCTGCTGAAAGGCTTTATGGGCTATTTCGGCGCGCTGGAGAAGCGCCAGCGCGACGCCATCTGGGGCTTTACCTTTCCCTGGGAGCCGGGCAAGCCGCATAAAGATGACTGGCACCGCAGCTTTCATCAGCAGTTTCACCGACTGGAACAGCAGCTTCAGCAGCAGCTCAGCCACAAGATGGCGCAGGAGCGCGATCTCAGCCAGCGCGCCGACTGTTTCCTCTTTCCGCAGGAGTTCGCCTCGCTGCGCCCGCTGCTGAGCGAGTATCTCGACGTGGTTTTCTCTGACCAGCAAGAGTCGATCGCCTGGAGCGCCCGCGGGCTCTTTTTTACCAGCGGCACCCAGGAAGGTCTGCCCTTCGACCGTATTATGGGCGAGCTAAGCCGCAAGCTGCAGCTGCCGCAGGCAGGCGGTCAGACCATCGCCGCCTGGGACAGCGTCAACCGCAACAGCCCGATCCCCGGCAACAAGGGCCAGAGCTTTTTTATCCGCGATCTGCTCAGCGATCTGGTGTTCCGCGAAAGCGGCCTTGCCGGCAGCAACCGCCACTGGGAGCACCGCAACCAGCTGTTCCACTGGATTGGCTACGGCGTGCTGGCGGGCGCGCTAACCATCGCCTCGGGACTCTGGCTGATCAGCTTTTTCCAGAACCAGCGCTACCTCAGCCAGGTGGCGGAGCGCGTGCCGGTTATCGCCACCCAGAGCCAGCAGGTGATCCATCAGCCGGCGGATAATATTTTTGATCTGCTTCCCTTTTTGAACAACCTGGTGAAACTGCCGCTCTCTGACCACTTTTCACTGGATAATCCGCCGGTTACCATGCGCGCCGGGCTTTATCGCGGCACCCAGGTGAGCGATGCCGCCTGGGCGCTTTATCAAAATGCGCTAAAGTCTTTGCTATTACCGCGCGTCGCGCAGCAGATCACTAACCTGCTGCGAAACGACAAGGGCGACGATAATGAGTACAGCCGTAATGCGCTGCGCGCCTATCAGATGCTTTATCAGCCGCGCAACTACGACGGCGAATTTTTACGCGCCTGGCTGATGCAGAATTTGCAGCGCTCGCTGCCTGAGAACGTCAGCGCGCGCGACCTGCAGCAGCTCGACTGGCACCTCAGTCAGCTGCTGGATCAGCAGATTCAGTCTTCGCCCTATGCGCGCGACAACGCGCTGATGATGCGCAAGCTGGCGGAAAATCTTAAAAATGCGGGTCGTGAAGGCAGCGCGCTGGCCGTGACGCCGGCGGCGGACGCGCAGCGATTGACCGCGCATAGCGAGTAATGATGAGGTGAGTATGGCTGCGATCGTCGCCCCCGGCTGGTACGGGAAGCTCCCCTCAACCGGCGATTTCCTTCGTCACCGGTTGAGCGAGAAACATATCGCGCCCTGGACACACTGGTTTCAGCAGGGGCTGATGCACTGGCACAGCCAGGAGCAGGCGGCCACCAGCTGGTTTTTACAGGCGCCGGTATGGAACTTCGTTCTGCCGATCACGCCGGGCGTGCAGCAGGTGCAGATGGGCTGCCTGATGCCCTCGTGCGATCGCGTGGGCCGCGCCTGGCCGCTGCTGGCGCTGCGCACCTTTCCGCTCAGCCAGTGGCATCCGGCGCAGCTCGCGATTTCCGGCGACTGGTTTCAGGACTTAGGCGCCACGCTCTATCAGGCGGTGCAGGTGCAGATCGCTCCGGCCCAGCTGGAGCAGCAGATGCAGGCGCTGCCGCCGCTGCTGGTGCCGGAGAAGCAGCGTTCCGACATTATGGACGTTATCGGCTTTAGCGACCTGCCCTGCACCCTGAGCTGGCGCGAGGTGGCGGACCGCTTCGATCCCCAGCAGCATATCAGCTACTGGTGGACCAACCGCTGCGACGGCTTCGCCCATGCGACCCACAAGCACAGCGGCAACCTGACGGCGCAACTGTTTTTATTACTTTTTAACCCGGCGGCAGGTACTCAGCCGGGACGTAACGGCCTCTATCCGCCAATGTTCGAATAACGGCCTTGCGTTTGCCCATCAGACACGGGATGACTCATGCAATTTACCATTGTGCAGTGCAATACGGATGTTCCGGTAAAAACCGTGGCGTTTCAGCCGCCCGGCGGCACCATCGGCCGCAGCCAGGATAACGATCTGGTATTGCCGGACGAATCGCGCGCTATTTCGCGCCTGCAGGCGCTGGTGCACCTTTCCGCCGACGGCGAGTGCCGCCTGACCAACCAGGGCAGCGTGACCGCGGTGGTGCACAACGGCGTCGCGCTCGAACGGGGAATGCAGGTTCAGCTGCGCCATGGGGATGCGCTGCAAATTGGCGAATATCAGCTTGCCGTGCAGGATCCGGCGCGCGCCGACGCGGCGAAGGACGATCCGCTGGCGCTGTTCGTCAGCGAGCTGCAGCTGGAGGGCGATCCGCTGGGCATGTTTGAGGTCGAGCCCACGGAAAGCGTTCTCTCTGCGCCGCCTGCTTCGTCGCGCCACAGCGACGCGCGGCTGGCGATCGATCCGCAAAAAAGCGAGGCGCCGCGCCCGACCGGCATCGCATTACAGGATCAGGAGAAGCTGATCGCCGCGCTGCTGGAGGGCATGGGGCTGAACAACGGCCACGCCACGCCGATCGACGAAGAGCAGATGCGCGTCACGGGACGGATGCTGAGCCTCTTCTCGCAGGGCACGGTCGCGCTGCTGTCGTCGCGTCAGATCCTGAAGCGCGGCGTCAAGGCGGATATGACGATGATCCTGAACGAGGCGAACAATCCCTTTAAAATCCTGCCCTCCGGCAAAACCGTGCTGATGCAGATGTATCAGAGCCAGATGCCCGGCTTTATGCCGCCGGAGCAGGCGGTGCGCGACGCGCTGGTGGATCTGCAGGCGCATCAGCTCGGCATGATCGCCGGTATTCGCGCCATTATCGCCGCTATGCTGCAGTCGTTTAACCCGCAGCGTCTGGAAGAGCAGGCGCGCAGTGAGGGCGTGCTGCCTAAACTCCCCTTCTCTGTCGCCCGAAAAGCCGCGCTCTGGGACTACTTTACGCGTAACTATCAGCGCACCGCCGGCGAGATCGAAGATGACTTCCACACCCTGTTCGGCGAAGCCTTTCTGCACGCCTATGATGTGGAGGTAAACCAGTACAAAGATTCGCAGACCCGGACGGACGACGCATGAAGATTGTATTTGCCAGCCGCTGCCAGCAGGGGCTGCGCGACGAGAACCAGGACCGCACCGGCGCGGAGATCACCGACGAGAAAGCCTGCTTTGTGGTCTGCGACGGCGTGGCGGGCCTTGCAGGCGGCGATCGCGCCGCGCAGCTGGTGCGCGACACCCTGCTCGCCGAGCTGCGCGACCAGCCGCGGCTGACGCCGGAAAATACGCACGCGGCGATTGAGCGCTGCCGCGCGGCGCTGCGCGAGGCGCAGACGCAGCAGCCCGGTTTCTCCCGCATGAGCACCACGCTGGCGGCCCTGTTTATCGATCGCCCGCAGCGGCGCGCCTGGTGGGCGCACGCCGGCGACAGCCGGGTCTACCACTTTCGTCACGGCACGCTGTTCGACGTCACGCGGGATCACAGTCTGGCGCAGCAGTTAAAGGATGCGGGCTATGAAAATACCGGCATTAACAGTAATTTACTCTATAATGCGCTCGGCGCGGATCCGGCGCGTCCGGTGACCTTTTCCGCCGAGCTGGCGCTGGAGGATGGCGACGCCTTTCTGGTCTGCACCGACGGTTTCTGGCTTAACCTGACGGCCAGAGAGATGGAGCAGGCGCTGCGCATGGTGAATGCCTGCGAAGAGTGGCTGGCGCTGATGGAAAAAGCGGTCAGCCGCAGCGTGAAAAAGGATAATCTCAGCGCGCTCTCTGTGTGGATCGGCGAACCTCAGGACGCCACGTTGCTTTATTCTGCGGCGGATTCGGCACGTTTTCTGCCGCCCCGCGACTGATACCAAGGATCCTTATGAAATTGTGGTTGTCCGGCATTGCGACCTTGCTTATCGCTTTCAGCGCGCAGGCCGAAGATTATCGCGTGGTTTACTCCCCCAGCCTGGCGCTGGAGGTGTTTATCGACGGCGTAAAAAGCAAAGCGCCCGACGACTGGTGCAAAGAGTCGCTGCCGCTGCGCATCGTTTCGGGCAAAAGCACCGATTCCGCCGTGCTGACGACTTTTTTGCCGCGTGTCGGCACGCTGCTGGCCAACCAGTGCGGCACGCTGGATGAGCTGCCCTGGCAGATGACCAACAAAGAGGGCGGCGTGCTGGCCAGCGGCAGCGCCAGCAAGCTGCAAAACTGGCGGCCGATCGTGATGGCCGACGCGACCGCCAGCGCCAGCGCCGCCAATGCCGCGCCGCTCGATCTGTCGCGTCCGGCCAACAGCGCGCCGCTGCAGCATTTTGATCTGCCCGGCGGCTGTCGCTTCCGCACCTCGTGGGACGCCGACGGCCAGTCGCTGTTTATTCCCGACGTCGCGCAGGCGCAGTGCCCGCACGACGGCTGGCTGGAAGGCAAAAGCGCGTTAATCTTAGCAAGCAAGGGCAAAAACACGCCTCTGCCGGTCACCTTCTATCAGGGCTACCCTATCGCGAACCTGCAAATCTCCGGCAACTCGCTGCAGGTAGTGGCCGCGAATAAAGAGCGCATGATCGTGACGCGCGCCGATGCCGCGGACAGCTGGCTGGTGCTGCCTTTCGACGAGGCGAGCCACGTCTGGCGCTTTAACGGCGCGCTGCTGGTGAAAATGGATAAAAATACGGCGCAGCAGGATCCGGACGCCGTGAAATCGCGGGTGGAAACGTTGCGTGGTCTTTGGGGACCGCAGTTTATGCCACAGCAAAAAGTGAATGTGTTACTGATCGACACCCTGCACGCCGATCTGGTTGATCCGGCGATAGGTGCGTGGCGTAACATCAATTAATTACAGCGCAGCCTGGCTGCCAGGCGGTGTTCAGAGAGTTCACTATGTCGGCAAATGATAATCAGAAAGCGGTGCCCAACGCGCTCCCTGCGGGATACCGATTTAACGAGTTTGAAATCAAGGAAGTGATTGGCGGCGGCGGGTTTGGCATCGTTTACCGCGCCTGGGATCATCAGCTTGAACGCACCATCGCCATTAAAGAGTATATGCCGGTGTCGCTGGCGGTGCGTGCTGAGGATCTGTCGCTGGAGCTGCGCGGCGAACGCTATCAAAAGCTGTTTAACGCCGGCCTGACCAGCTTTATCCAGGAGGCGCGTCTGCTGGCGCGCTTCAACCATCCCGGCCTGCTGCACGTGCTGCGCTTCTGGGAGCAGAACGGCACCGCCTATATGGGCACGCTCTACTACAGCGGCATGACGCTGAAAGAGTGGCAGCAGACCAGCCCGGATGCGGTGAGCGAGGCCTGGATCCGCCGCCTGCTGCCGCCGCTGTTCGGCGCCATCAGCACCATCCATCAGGCGGGCTATCTGCATCGCGATATTTCGCTGGATAATATTCAGATTCAGGAAAACCAGCTGCCGGTGCTGCTCGACTTCGGCTCGGCGCGCAAAGAGATCGGCAACCTGTCTGACGAAACCGAAATTATGCTCAAGCCCGGCTTCGCGCCGATTGAGCAGTACAGCGAAGAGGGTGAAAACGAACAGGGACCGTGGACCGATATTTACGCGCTCGGCGCGGTGCTGCACAGTTTAATCACCGGCAATCCGCCGCCGGTGAGCGTGGTGCGCTGCATTGAGGATAACTACCAGCCGCTGGTCGAGCGTCAGCCGCCCGGCTATTCGCTGCCGCTGCTGCACGCGGTGGACTGCGCGCTGGCGATGAAGCCTGCCGATCGCCCGCAGTCGATTGACGCCTTCGCGGCGCTTATCGATCTGCCCGTCAGCGACGTGGAGGCGGTGGTCAATAGCCTGCAGCCGGAGCCGTCGCCGGTCGCTGCTGCGCCCGCCCCGACGCCCGTGGTCGAGAAAGAGGAAGAGGAAGTAGCGACGCCCGCGCCGGTGGTGATGGCGGTGAATCACGCCTCGGCCAGCGTCGAGCCGGTAACGCCGCGCAACGTGCGTCGTCTGTCGCCTGGGCTCGTAGCGCTGGCGGCCGCGGCGCTGCTGGCGGTAGTGGTGGTCACCTGGCTGACCAACAGGCGCGACGCAACGCCGGAAAACGCGACGCCTGCGGTGGCGCAGAACCCCGTGGTGAATAGCGCGCCGCCGGCGACGCCCGCTGCGCTGGCGACGGTCTACCTCAAGCTGGAGCGCGGCGCCAACGTGGTGCTCAACGGCCAGCCGGTGGAGGTGAAAACCGGCAGCAACGGGTTCGCCGCGCTCAACCTGGCGGCGGGTCAGTATCGTATCGAGGTGCATTCAGGCACCAGCATGCGCGCGCAGTCGCTGGTGATCGACAAGCCAGGCACCTGGCTGCTGAATCCGGGGAATTAGCGCGCTTTCGCGGCGTGGATGAGCACGCCGCGAGCCTTACCCTTTAGCCCTGCGCGCAGCGAACGCCTGCCTGCAGCGCGCGCACCTGGTGCGCCAGGCGGCTTAAACTCTCCTCCTCCATGCCGCGCTTCGCCAGCTCTTGCTCAAGCGAAAAAAGATACTGCGCGTTGCTGCCCAGCGGACCGCTCGCCGCTGCGATCAGCGGCGCGATCGCCTCAGGACAGGAGTCCGATTCGTAGAGCGGATGGCGCGGATCCATAATAAAGGCCAGCGCGGTGACGCTGCGCCCATCCTCCAGCGTTAATTCGCACCAGGTCGGCAGATAGCAGCCGGTGATCATCTCGCGCTTCCACAGCAGCTCCAGCTCTTCATGCAGACGCGTCTCCGGCAGGCGAAACGCCAGGCCGCTGGTTGAACCGCCCTCTTTCAGCGCCAGCATGCGGCCAGGATGGGACGAGGTGCCGCGTCCGGCGATCAGGCGCAGGCAGAAGGCACGATGCCAGCCGTCCAGCGTGCCGGATGCGACCTCGTCCGCTTCAAAAACAGGATTCCACATCAGTGAACCATAGCCGAAGATCCAGACCGGGCTCTGGTCGGGACGGCAGGCGAGCGTGGCCGCCAGCGACGCGGCGCGCTGTTCGCAGCTCCAGAGCAGGGATTCTTCAATATCGCCGAATGACGTTTTGCAGTCTGCTTTTAATAAAAATTCTCGGGTTAACAATGCGACCTCCTGACCTTTTTAACGTCCTGTCCGACGGGCTCCCTTATAAAATCGGCTAGCGGGCGACATTCTTGAGCCGCAGCATGCACTGACAGTATGCATTTTCCGCACCGCTTTCAAGGCCGCGGCCAGGCGAGAAAGTAAAAAAGCGCCGCGTCAGGCCGGCCGCGCCGGCCCCCTTCCCATGGCTACTTTTTAGGGTGCCACTTATCATCGTCTCCTTTTTCATACTCTTTTTTCACCGCCGACCAGGCGACTTTATGCGCGACCTCTTCCTGAGACTCGTCGCCGCGTCGCTCATCTTTGTCTTTATACTGATCCCAGGCGCTGTTGAACGCCTTCTGATAGATCTCCTGCGCATGCGGCGGCAGTACATGTTTCACGTTATCCGGCAGCGCTTCGCGATTTTTGTAAGGCATTGCATTTCCTCCATTAAGGGCCCGCTTTAAGCCTGGCGTATAGAGAAAAAATTACAACCTTGTTATTCAGCCTGCCCTTTCATAAAAATCAGGCGAAGCGCCTGAAAAGGAACATTAGCAGTGTGATAATTTGCGTTTAATAGCCTGATTATTGCTTAAGTCATGTGTTTAATATGATGAATAGAAAGCGATAAAAGAGGATGAATACTATTTTTGCTAAAGTCGGCCTTTATTGTGAAAAAAGTAAAAACCGGTAAATTTTACCCACGTTAAGCGGTGAAAAGTTACACTTTCAGATGTAATAAAAGTTCTACTATTTTGTGAAACCCCGTTGGGTTTCGCCGACGCATTTCTCTGAAGAGGATGGTGAATGACCACACATGAAAAAACACGTCACAAAGAGTTCTCGCTGATACTTCCTCTCGCCGCCCTGGCCGTGCTGTTTTTCTTTGGCGGACAAACCTCCCTGCCCGCGGTTATCGGCATCAACCTGCTGGCGCTGGTGGCGATCCTCAGCAGCGCCTTTAGCGTAGTGCGCCATGCCGACGTGCTGGCGCATCGGCTGGGCGAGCCCTACGGCTCGCTGATCCTCAGCCTGTCGGTGGTTATCCTCGAGGTCAGCCTGATCTCCGCGCTGATGGCCACGGGCGATGCCGCGCCGGCGCTGATGCGCGACACGCTCTACTCTATTATTATGATCGTCACCGGCGGGCTGGTGGGTTTCTCGCTGCTGCTGGGTGGGCGCAAGTTCGCCACGCAGTATGTGAATCTTGCCGGGGTAAAGCAGTATCTGATCGCCATCTTTCCGCTGGCGATCCTGGTGCTGGTGTTCCCCAACGCGCTGCCGGGCGGCAACTTCACGACCACGCAGGCGCTGCTGATCGCGGCGATTTCAGCAGCGATGTACGGCGTTTTCCTGCTGATTCAGACGCGCACCCACCAGAGTCTGTTTGTTTACGAGCATGAAGACGACAGCGACGATGGCGACCCGCACCACGGCAAGCCCTCAGCGCACAGCAGCGTCTGGCACACCGTCTGGCTGATCGTGCATCTGATTGCGGTTATCAGCGTCACCAAGATGAACGCCAATACGCTGGAGCATTTGCTGTCGGAGTTTAATGCGCCCGCGCAGTTCACCGGCTTCCTGGTGGCCCTGCTGATCCTCTCGCCGGAAGGCCTCGGGGCGCTAAAGGCGGTGCTGATGAATCAGGTCCAGCGCGCCATGAACCTCTTTTTTGGCTCTGTGCTGGCGACTATCTCGCTAACCGTGCCGGCGGTGACCATCATCGCCACCCTCACCGACCAGCAACTGGTGTTCGGCCTTGAGCCGCCGCAGATGGTGATGATGTCAGCGGCGCTGATCCTGTGCCATATCTCGTTCTCAACCGGGCGCACCAACGTGCTGAACGGCGCCGCGCACCTGGCGATTTTTGCCGGCTATCTGATGACGATCATGCTCTGAAATAACGCTTTTCAGAGCACACGTAAATTAAAACGCGGGTGACGGAAAGCGAAGAGCAAAGCGTCCCGCGCCAGGGACAAAAACGCCGGGAGCGTTTTTGAACAACGCAGCGCGTTGGTCCGGCCACGGGCGCACCTCAGGGAAGAGGTGCGTATCCACGCGGGCCGAGCGGCAAAGATGCCAACTGCGTCTTTGCGATCGCTTCCCGTCACCTGGGGGCAGTTTGGATATCGAAAATTATTGTACATTAAGGCTAAAAATTGACCACCAAGCCCCAGAAGGGGCTTGGGAAGATCCTTCTGGGGTAAATAGGTTGCTTACCAACTACCGTAAGGATATTTTTTCCCTTTGATAAAATCCTCGGTATCTTTTCCGTACTCATAGCCGTTAGAAAACCGCGTTATTCCTTTGCAAATATCTAATTTATCCCCTGATACGGTTTTCAGCACTGATGGGGTGACGCGGTAATTAGGCTCAGAACCACTTCCCTGTAACCAGACGGCCACTTTCCCCTCCGGAGCCAGACCAATTTGTAATCTGTCGTAATACGCAGTTCTTCCCCGGTAATCCCGGTACTCACTCGGCCTGAGCATTTTCTCCAGTACAGGTTTAGGGATCGTCAGGTGAGTTTCATACACTTTTCTATCGATAATCGAGTCCCAGCAAAAAATAATATGTCTGGGAGGTCGTTTAACGTGATTCCAGTAGCCACCAGGCGCACGGTCTTTGTCGTTCCACTCGCCGATAACTTCGGGCAGGTCGGGCGTGCTGTTCAGCGTGTTAAAGCGATAGTCCTTTCCATCAGCGTCAAGAATAGCGGCAAATGTCACCACTGCTGGCAATGCGTTAGGTGTGAAAAAGTTAAAAGTCCACTCTGCCGGTACATTGCTTTGCGCGGCTGTGTCGGACAAAGATTTCCCCTGACAGGCCGTCAGCGCCAATAAAGTAAGAAGACAAGCCACACGGATTATTTCCATATTCTGTTCCCGTCCATATCATAGACCGTACGCTGCCAGCGCTCGTCCGGCCGGTTGGTGAACGTCACCAGCTTCGCCGGTTTGACCGCACCGCTTATTATTCCCTGGCCGTCTCTCACCACGCTGTTCCAGTTGGCTGAGCAGTGAATATATTTTTCGGCCAGCATCAGAATTTCTGGCGTGATAAAGCCGGGGGCAGGTTGTCCTCTCCTTATGGCTCGGCCCATTACAATCGCTTTTTCACACAGGCTGTTGAGTTCTGGCCGGAGTGACAGGTTGTCGTCTTTAGGTAAAATAGGGGAAAATTCTACCCCGGCATCCTGCGCCGCATCGAGCATCACCTGCAACACTACCTTCGACCAGTCATTACGCGTCGGACGGTCAATAACCAGCGCGGCACCGCTGCGTTTCTGTAGCGCTCCGTAACGGTCTGCTGGCATTCTGTCGTCATGCCAGGTATCAACATTCACCTCCACCGCGTTCAGCAGTGGCGCTATCGCCGGATAGCCGTCCATCGCTGTAAGCTGCGCACAGGTCTGTTGATAAATCCGCGTATCCGTGTCGGGGGTGGAAAGGGGAACGGTTTCAAACTCCGGGCGGGTAAGGAAGTAGACTTCATGCTCGTCGGGGTTATAGCCGCCGCCAATGTCGGAGTGCGCACCGGGCAAAGCCAGTTCCGGCCACGCCGGTTTCACGCTGTTCAGCGCGAAGTTAAAGCGGCATTCGTGTTGCGCGGTGATGTGAAACACTTTGTCTGCCACGCCTGGACGCAGCACCAGATTGACATCCCCGGTATCGGCACTGTGCGGGTTGAGGCCGTTGACCGGTGTTCCTATGGCCGCTACGGTATCAAATATCCCCAGAAAACGGGTTTTGCCCCCAGGCGTACCGGAAAATTCAATACCTTCCAGCCCGGCCTTAATCGCCGATATAATGGCACGGTCCTGACTGAATACCCGGTTGGCAAAGTGGCGCGCCGCCGCCGCTCCCCGACTGAAGCCAAAAATATCAAACTGCAGCTCTTTAATGGTGCAGAGACGGGCGTCAGCATGCTGGAGTAAATACCCCTGAATACCGGCAGTCAGTGCTGCGACTGCTTTATCGGTTTTTCTCACTACGCCAGTATCGCCTCGGCCTGTTCCCATTCCGTAAGTGCTGTCGCCAGCCCCGTCTTCCGTACCGATACCTTCGATGTAAATAGCGTATTGACCGACTCCTGTATCGGGCCTGATATCCTGTCTATACAGTGTATTCAACCAGTGTACGTTGCTGTAGTAACCGATATAGCTCCCTGCAGCAGTACCCCTGTAGCCACGTTTTAGTCGCACGCACTGGGAATACGCAGATCCAGCATCAGCATCATTCATCCCGAAATGTTCACCGGAACAGGCGGCCTGACGGTCACCGCTGTTATTCGCATTGTTGCCGGTGCCATCAAAGAATACGCCGATCGTCAGCGTGATTTTCCGTTTCTTCTTCGCCGCCTGTGCACGCTGTTCAGGCTCTGACTCCTGGGCTTGTTTTTTCGCGGTCTCAGCCCGTTCGTCCACCCGTCCGGCGTTGCAGTCGCTCTCGTAGGTGTGCGTCTGGACTGACGGAATAAACCGGGCGCGGCACGGGCAGGAACTGTAGCTGTCCAGCGAACCCGCCCACTCTTTCAGTTCTCCGCCCACCTCATAGGTGTCCCCCATACCGCCGCACACGCGGAACCGCCCTTCATGCTTCCCGCAGGTCACCGGGTCGCCCGCCCTGGCCTGTTGCCGTTCGATGCCACCGATTTCGTAGGTGTCGTCAGATGCACCCGAAAGGATCCGCCCACCACAGGTGGTTTTATCCAGGTGGTACAAAAAAAATCCCTTTGCCATAATCCCTCATGAATAATATGGTTATAAAATCAGCGCATCATACCTCAATCATGACTTAACCAAAATCTCCGGCTTCTGGTTAGCAGTACAACACCTGAATACGGCAGATTTGCGAAGGGCTGTACTCTTATGCGATATCTGGTTTCGTTAAAATTACCGCACTAAATAATTTATTAACGAAACTATATGGTAAGGAGGCAGATTCTTTCTCTATCGGAAAACAAGAAGCTATTTATCAAAGGGAAAGCAGACCAGTAACCGGCACTTCAGTCACTGATATCAACAACCAGCCGGAACCTGAAAGAGATCGAAACTCACTTGCGTGAAGTGCTGCGTCTGGCAACCTCGATAAGCAGGGAACCGTGACGGCATTCCTGATGCTGAAAAAGCTTGCCAGCTACCCCCAGGCAAAACGGGCTGGCCAAAGCACTGAGAAAAATTGGCTGTACTGAACGAACTCTGTTTATGCTCGACTGGTTCCGCGATCCTGCACTGCGTCGGTGGTTACACGCGGGACTGAATAAAGGTGAAGACCGTAACACGCTGGCGCGAGCGGTATTTATGCACCGGCTGGAAGAAATCAGGGACTGAAAACCGGAAAATCAGAGCTATCGCTCCAGTAGACTAACGCTGCTGACGGCTGCTATCTCGCTATGGAAAGAGCGGTCGATGCCCTGAAGCGTAAAGTGGTGGAGAGCAACGAGCAACGGCTCTCGCATTTGTCCCCGCCAGGCTGGGAGCACATCAATCTGACAGAAGATTATATCTGGAAAAGCAACCGGATCCTGGCTTCCGGTAAGTTTCGTCGGCTGAGGCCAGCTAAAGTCGAAAGGTCAAAAAACAGCCTTAACGTACAATAATTTTCGATATCCAAACTGACCCCTACCTGCGTTAGCCCCCATGCGGCAGACGAAAAAAAAGAGCGACCAACGTCGCTCTTTTTTAATTCGCCGCGTGAAGCGCGAGTTACTTGCTGGTATCCAGCTCCGGGAAGCTCTTCACTAGGTCGTCAATCGCCTTCATCTGCACCAGGAAAGGCTCCAGCTTATCCAGCGGCAGCGCGGACGGGCCGTCGCACTTCGCGTGATCCGGATCCGGATGCGCTTCGATAAACAGACCGGCAATGCCGACCGCCATACCGGCGCGCGCCAGCTCGCCCACCTGAGCGCGGCGACCGCCGGAAGCGGCGCCGAACGGGTCGCGCGTCTGCAGCGCGTGGGTCACGTCGAAAATAACCGGGCTGTTGTTGGTAACTTTCTTCATCACGTTAAAGCCGAGCATATCAACGACCAGATTGTCATAGCCGAAGTTGCTGCCGCGATCGCACAGAATCACCTTATCGTTGCCGCCTTCCGCGAACTTATCCACGATATTGCCCATCTGGCCCGGGCTGACGAACTGCGGCTTCTTCACGTTAATCACCGCGCCGGTCTTCGCCATCGCTTCTACCAGGTCGGTCTGACGCGCCAGGAAGGCGGGCAGCTGGATCACGTCGACCACGTCGGCCACCGGCTGCGCCTGCGCCGCTTCGTGCACGTCGGTAATGATCTTCACGCCGAACGCCTGCTTCAGCTCCTGGAAAATCTTCATGCCTTCTTCGAGGCCGGGACCGCGATAGGATTTAATGGAAGAGCGGTTCGCCTTGTCAAAAGAGGCCTTGAACACGTACGGAATGCCGAGCTTGTCGGTGACCTTCACGTAGTGTTCGCAAATACGCATGGCGAGATCGCGCGATTCCAGCACGTTCATGCCGCCAAACAGCACAAATGGCAGATCGTTAGCGACCTTGATATCACCAATAGTGACGACTTTCTGAGTCATGCCCTTTCCTTAATGGTGTGGTGCGCTTAATGCAGCGTCACCTGTTTCTGTTCAATTGCGTGAATTTGTACTTTGATCATCTCGCTGACCGGATCCTCAGGACACTGCTCAACGAAATAGGTTAAGTCGTTTAGCGCAATATGATCGCACTCCAGCTGCGCGTAGATCAAACCGCGATCGCGGATCTCGTAAGGGTCGTCCGGATCGATCTGCAACAGCACCTGACTCACGCCCAGCGCCAGCTCCATCTGCTTCTCCTCCATCAGCGCCGCCTTCATGGTGTCGAGCATCTTGCGCATCACGCTGATGGTCTTCGCCTCTTCCAGATCGTCGTCGTAGAGCTTCGCCGTGGGGCTGATGTTGCCCTTCAGCCACACCTCCAGCGTGTGGGTATCCAGCGTCTCGCCGTTGAACGGGTTGATGAGCCACATCTCGCCGTCGATCCAGTCGGCGCGCAAAATCAGCTGCGTGGGAAAAATAACCGGCATCAGCGGAATGTCGAGCGCCTGCGCGATATGCAGCAGGATCACGCCCAGCGACACCGCAGTGCCCTGACGCGTCTTGAGCACTTTATCCAGCCATAGCGCGTCGGAAAGGTTATAGATGCCGCTGGCGCCGCCGAAGCCCCACTGGCGATAGAAAAGCTCCAGCAGCTTCTCCAGCTGCATGTCGGCGTCCTGTTCGCTGCTCACATAGCGGCGGGCTTCCGCCACCAGCGCCGCCAGCTGCTCCTGCACGGACGAGGCGGGAAAATCGGCGCGAATCGCGCGGGTGGCGCCAATCACCGCTTCACACAGCGGCGTCTGGCTAAAATCTAATTGCTCTGTGGAGGTCATACTATCCCCAATAACGGCATTTTGGTCACCGCCAGCTTAATCACTGTTACCAGCGCGACCAGCGCGACCAGGAAAGCGATCCAGCGCGTACGGCTGGTGCGCGGGCGACGACTCAATGCCACGGAACCTAAGGCGATGTAGATAATAACGCCTAAAAGCTTCTCCGTCAGCCAGCTTCCTTGCGGCGAGAACGGGTAAAAGTGGGTAATCATCACCAGCAGCACGCCGGTCAGCAGTAAGAAGGTGTCGTTAACGTGCGGCGTAATGCGCACCCAGCGGCGCTGCAGCAGCACTGAGCCGCTGCGCAGCCAGTAAAAACGCAGGATAAAAAGCGCAATGCTGATAAACACCGTCAGCAGATGCAGTTGCTTGATAAGCGGATAGTAAGCGGCCATGTAACGTCCTTTTTAAGAGGGAATGCGACCGAGCGTGACGCGCGGATTGCCGCCGTAATCATTCACGGTCGCGACCTGAAGAAAATCGTGCTGCTGCATCAGCGCGCGCACCGCCGCGTCCTGCTGCCAGCCATGCTCCAGCAGCAGCCAGCCGCCGGGCGCCAGCCACTGCGGCGCCTGGGCGATAAGCAGGCGCAGATCTGCCAGCCCCGCCTCGTCGGCCACCAGCGCGCTGCGCGGTTCGAAACGCACGTCGCCCTGCGACAGATGCGCATCGTCTGCGTCGATATAGGGAGGATTACTGACGATCAGGTCGAAGCGCGCGGCGGGCAGCGCGTCGAACCAGTGGCTCAGGATGAACGTGACGTTGGGGATCGCCAGCCGGTCGGCGTTGCTTTGCGCCAGCGCCACGGCGGCTTCAATACGGTCGACGCCCAGCACCTCGCAGTCGGGCCGTTCGCTCGCCAGCGCCAGCGCGATGGCGCCGGTGCCGGTGCCGAGATCGAGAATGCGCGACGGCGCGGCGGGCAGGTGCGCCAGCGCCTGCTCTACCAGCACTTCGGTGTCGGGTCGCGGGATCAGCGTCGCGTCGGAGACGCGCAGCGGCAGCGACCAGAATTCGCGCTCGCCGATAAGATGCGCCACCGGCTCGCCCTGCACGCGCCGCGCCAGCAGCGCGTCGAGGCGTGTCAGCTGTTCAGGCAGCAGCTCGGTCTCGCCGAAGGCCACCAGCCAGCTGCGCGATTTGCCGGTAACGTGCCCCAGCAGGATCTCCGCGTCGCGCTTCGGACTCTCGCCGCACTGTAGCGCGGCGACAGCCCTTTTCAGCCAGCATTGAAACTCCATTACTCCTGACCAGCCAGCGCGGCCAGCTGATCGGCCTGATGCTCCTGCACGATCGGCTCAATCAGGTTATCCAGCTTGCCTTCCATGGTCTCGTCAAGGCGATAGATGGTCAGGTTGATGCGGTGATCGGTCACGCGCCCCTGCGGGAAGTTATAGGTGCGGATGCGGTCGGAGCGGTCGCCGCTGCCCAGCAGGTTGCGGCGCGTGCTCGCCTCCGCCTCGTGGCGCTTCGCCATCTCCGCGGCGCGAATGCGCGCGCCCAGCACCGCCAGCGCTTTGGCTTTGTTTTTGTGCTGCGAACGCTCATCCTGACACTCCACCACGATGCCGGTCGGCAGGTGGGTGATGCGGATGGCGGAGTCGGTGGTGTTGACGTGCTGGCCGCCCGCGCCGGACGAGCGGAAGGTGTCGATCTTCAGATCGGAGGGATTAATCTCCGGCAGCTCCGCTTCCGGCACCTCCGGCATCACCGCCACGGTACAGGCCGAGGTATGGATACGCCCCTGGGATTCGGTTTCCGGCACGCGCTGCACGCGGTGGCCGCCCGATTCGAACTTCAGACGGCCATAGGCGCCGTCGCCGGTGACGCGAGCGATGACCTCTTTATAGCCGCCGTGCTCGCCCTCGTTGGCGCTGACGATCTCTACGCGCCAGCGGCGGGCTTCGGCGTAGCGGCTGTACATGCGGAACAGGTCGCCGGCGAAAATCGCCGCCTCGTCGCCGCCGGTGCCGGCGCGCACTTCGATAAAGCAGGCGCGTTCGTCGTCAGGATCTTTCGGCAGCAGCAGCACCTGCAGCTGCTGCTCCAGCCGTTCGCTCTCGGCGCGCGCCTGCTGCAGCTCTTCCTGCGCCATATCGCGCATCTCGGCATCGTCCAGCATCATCTGGGCGGTTTCGATATCTTCCTGCGTCTGCTGCCACGCGCGGAAACATTGGGTCACGTCGGTTAACTGCGCATATTCGCGCGAGAGCGCGCGGAAGCGGTCCTGATCGGCGATAACGCTGGCGTCGCCGAGCATCGCTTCCACTTCTTCGTGGCGCTCCTGCAGCGCTTCCAGTTTGGCAACAATAGAGGTTTTCATGTCGTGATGGGATTCTCGTCACAGAGGGCAACAGCCCAGGAGTCTACTCGAGACCGAGGCTGTCGCGAAGCAATTGCAGGCGTTCAGTGTCGCCGTCGCGGGCGGCCTGCTGCAGGGATTTGGTTGGTGCGTGAATTAGACGGTTGGTCAGCTTGTGCGCCAGCTCTTGCAGGACTTTCTGCGGATCGGCGCCCTGCTGCAGCGCGGCCAGCGCGCGCGATTCGAGATCGGCGCGCACGCTTTCCGCCTGAGAGCGGTATTCGCGAATGGTCTCGACCGCGCTCTGGGCGCGCAGCCAGGACATAAATTCGCCGCTCTCCTGCACCACGATGCTTTCGGCCTGTACGGCGGCGGCTTTGCGCTGCGCCATATTCTGCTCGATGATCGCCTGCAGGTCGTCGACGCTGTAGAGATAGGCGTTAGGCAGCTTGCCCACTTCCGGCTCCACGTCGCGCGGCACGGCGATATCCACCAGCAGCACCGGTTTGTTGCGGCGCGCTTTCAGCGCGCGCTCCATCATCCCTTTGCCGATAATCGGCAGCGGGCTGGCGGTGGAAGAGATGACGATATCGGCGTCGGCGAGGCGAGCGTCGATATCGCCGAGGCCGATCACTTCCGCGCCGACCTCTTCCGCCAGCCGCTCGGCGCGCTCGCGCGTGCGGTTGGCGATAATCAGCTTCTGCACTTTATGTTCGCGCAGGTGGCGCGCTACCAGCTCGATGGTTTCGCCCGCGCCGACCAGCAGCACGTTGACGGTCGAGAGGGATTCAAAGATCTGGCGCGCCAGCGTACAGGCGGCGAAGGCGACCGACACCGCGCTGGCGCCGATTTCCGTTTCGGTGCGCACGCGTTTGGCGACCGAGAAGGTTTTCTGGAACATGCGCTCCAGCTCGCTGCTCAGCGCATGGCCGCGCTGCGAATCGGCGAAGGCTTTTTTCACCTGGCCGAGTATTTGCGGTTCACCCAGCACCAGCGAGTCGAGGCCGCTCGCCACGCGCATTAAATGGCTGACCGCCGCGTTGTCCTGATGCCAGTAAAGACTTTGACGCACGTCCTCTTCATTGAGATGGTGATAGTCACACAGCCAGCGCACCAGGCGCTCCTGCAGATCCGCCTGCTGCTCTACGCTCAGGTAGAGTTCGGTGCGGTTGCAGGTAGAGAGAACGACGCCGCTCTGCACCATGGGCTGGGAAAGCAGGCTGTCGAGCGCCTGTTCCAGCACGTCCGGCCCGAACGCGACGCGTTCGCGCAGCGCGACAGGTGCAGTTTTATGATTGATTCCGAGAGCGAGCAGCGTCATGGCGATAAAAGTTGGGATGTCCCAATAATGTCAGGGTTTTGTGATGCGCATTCTACAAGATGCGGCAGATCATGAAAAGCCATACAAAGGCTATGACTGTAATAAGATTAAACTGATCGTGCGCAATTTTACTGTAATCGGCATTGACGGTTTATAAGCGGATCGCTAGCGTTAACCGTTACGAATTAAAAACGTGTCCGAGGAGATGACCACGTGATGACCTATTCACCACGCACTATGTTGCGCCTTTTGCCGCTGGCGAGCGTTCTGCTCACCGCCTGCGCCGTTAATCAGCCTCAGGGCCCAGGCCCGAGCACGACCGCGCCGCAGTGGCAGCAGCATCAGCAGGAAGTGGCGAAAGTCACGCACTACCAGACACGCGGCGCCTTCGCCTATCTTTCCGACAAGCAGAAAGTCTACGCGCGCTTTAACTGGCAGCAGACCGCCCCGGACCGCTATCGCCTGCTGCTGACCAACCCGCTGGGCAGCACCGAGCTGCAGCTCGATGCTCAGGGCGACACCGTACAGATCGTGGATAACAAAGGCAAACGCTACGTCAGCAACGACGCGGAGAAGATGATCTCTCAGCTGACCGGCATGGATATTCCGCTCGCCAACCTGCGCCAGTGGATGATGGGCCTGCCGGGCGACGCCAGCGACTATCAGCTCAACAGCAACTATCAGCTTAAAAGCCTGAACTACAGCAGCAACGGCCAGAAGTGGCAGGTCGCGATTCAGGATTACGACAGCAAATCCACCCCGCCGCTGCCGGCGAACCTGGAGCTGCGCGAAGGCGACCAGCGCATCAAACTGCGTATGGATAGCTGGACCCTGCAATGATCACCACCTGGCCCGCTCCGGCAAAGCTCAACCTGTTTCTCTATATCACCGGCCGTCGCGCAGACGGCTACCATAACCTGCAGACGCTGTTTCAGTTTCTCGACTACGGCGACAGCCTGCATATCACGCCGGACAGCAGCGGTCGCGTCAGCCTGACTACGCCGGTGGACGGCGTCGCTCATGACGACAACCTGATTGTTCGCGCGGCAAAGCTGCTGCGCCAGGCGGCGCAGGCGCAAAACCGGCTGCCGGCCGACGCCGGCGCGCAGATCGCCATAGAAAAGCGGCTGCCGATGGGCGGCGGGCTGGGCGGCGGCTCCTCGAACGCCGCCACCGTGCTGGTGGCGCTGAATCACCTGTGGGGCGTCGGTTTCTCTCTGGAGGCGCTGGCGGAGCTGGGGATTAAGCTTGGCGCGGACGTGCCGGTGTTCGTCAGAGGTTTTGCCGCTTTCGCGCAGGGCGTCGGCGAGCAGCTCCAGCCCGCCGATCCGGCGGAAAAATGGTACCTGGTGGCGCATCCCGGCGTAAGCGTGCCGACGCCGCTGGTGTTTAACGATCCGCAGCTTACGCGCGATACGCCGGTACGTTCGCTGGTGGCGCTTTTATCGACACCCTTTCACAATGATTGTGAGGCAGTGGTAAGAAAACGTTTTCGCGAGGTTGATGAGCTTGTTTCCTGGCTGCTAGAATACGCGCCGTCGCGCCTGACTGGCACTGGCGCTTGCGTGTTTGCCGAATTTGACACCGAGTCAGCCGCTCGTCAGGTGCTGGAACTCGCCCCGAAATGGGTATGCGGATTTGTCGCGCGAGGCGTTAACGTCTCGCCTCTGCATCGCACCCTTTCCGGGCTGTAAGCGCATGTGTGACAGTGTCACCCTGTTCCAGACGCTGCACGCTGTGCATTAACACACCCGTATGAACATGCGCTGCGGTATGCGCCGGTTACCGTAACGCCGTTCATTCTCTGGACGCCAAGCCTGAGGTTCTTCTCGTGCCTGATATGAAGCTATTTGCTGGTAACGCCACCCCGGAACTAGCACAACGTATTGCCAACCGCCTTTACACCAGCCTCGGAGACGCCGCAGTGGGCCGTTTCAGCGATGGCGAAGTGAGTGTACAAATTAATGAAAATGTACGCGGTGGTGATATTTTCATCATCCAGTCCACCTGTGCTCCCACCAATGATAATCTGATGGAACTGGTTGTGATGGTCGACGCGCTGCGTCGAGCTTCTGCTGGTCGTATTACCGCGGTTATTCCCTACTTCGGCTATGCCCGCCAGGACCGCCGCGTGCGCTCCGCTCGCGTGCCGATTACCGCTAAAGTGGTCGCGGATTTCCTTTCCAGCGTTGGTGTCGATCGCGTTCTGACGGTCGATCTTCACGCCGAGCAAATCCAGGGCTTCTTTGACGTCCCGGTTGATAACGTTTTCGGCAGCCCGATCCTGCTGGAAGACATGCTGCAAATTGGTCTGGAAAACCCGATTGTGGTTTCCCCGGACATCGGCGGCGTCGTGCGTGCTCGCGCGATCGCCAAACTGCTCAACGATACCGATATGGCTATCATCGATAAACGTCGTCCGCGCGCGAACGTTTCTCAGGTGATGCACATCATCGGCGATGTGGCGGGCCGCGACTGCGTGCTGGTCGACGATATGATCGACACCGGCGGCACGCTGTGCAAAGCGGCGGAAGCGCTGAAAGAGCGCGGCGCGAAACGCGTCTTCGCCTACGCGACTCACCCGATTTTCTCCGGCAATGCGGTGGAGAATCTGCGTAAATCGGTTATCGATCAGGTCATCGTCTGCGACACCATCCCGCTTTCTGAAGAGATGAAATCGCTGCCGAACGTTCGTACTCTGACGCTTTCCGGCATGCTGGCTGAAGCAATCCGCCGTATCAGCAACGAAGAGTCTATCTCGGCGATGTTCGAGCACTGATTTTCGTTTAATAAAAAACCGGGCCATGCGCCCGGTTTTTTTATGGCTGAAAGAACGGATCAGTGGTGCGGCGTGCGGCGGCAACGCTCGTCATAGTGGCGGTGCCAGAAGTAGCGGTCTTCGATCCTTTCGCGCCCGCTGACGCGTGCGCCGGCGAGCCACAGCAGCGCGCCGATAAAGATGCCGAGGATAGCGCCCTGCGCCAGCAGCGCCGGCATTTGAATGCTCGGCAGTTGATTAAGCACGGAGAAGATGATGCTGGAGACCATCACCACCAGCCCCACGATCATCAGGACGTTTCCTGCTTTTCGACAATGTTGATGTTTCATAACTCACCTCTGTCCATATGAACAAGCCAAACAAACCGCACATAATGTTAACTTGTCATAAGTTTAGGCAATGACCTGCGAACGATTTGCGTCCAGGATCACAAACCCTAATAAAGGCTGACCTAAATTTACCTTCAGAAGCTTGATTTAAATAACAAAATAGTTAATCACGCGACGTAACCATATCGCTGTAGCTAAGTTTGTTCTCTTCTCTGCCGCGAAGTACACTAACGCCTTTTCACCACCTGAGCAGGATAATCATCGTGAGCAGCATTAAACTGATTGTGGGCCTGGCCAATCCCGGCGCGGAGTACGCCGCCACACGGCATAACGCCGGCGCCTGGTATCTCGATTTGCTGGCGGAGCGTCATAATCAGTCGCTAAAGGAAGAGGCGAAATTCTTCGGTTATACCGCGCGTATCAGCCTGGCGGGCGAAGATGTGCGTCTGCTGGTGCCGACTACTTTTATGAACCTCAGCGGCAAGGCCGTGGCAGCGATGGCGACCTTTTTCCGCATCGCGCCGGAAGAGATTCTGGTGGCGCACGATGAGCTCGATCTGCCGCCAGGCGTCGCGAAGTTCAAACAGGGCGGCGGCCATGGCGGCCATAACGGCCTGAAGGACATCATCAGCAAGCTGGGCAACAACAATAACTTTCACCGCCTGCGCATCGGCATCGGCCATCCGGGCGACCGCAACAAGGTGACGGGATTTGTGCTGGGCAAACCGCCCGCCAGCGAGCAGAAGCTGATTGACGACGCGATTGATGAAGCGGCGCGCTGTACCGAAGTGTGGCTGAAAGAGGATCGCCTGAAGGCGATGAACCGGCTGCACGCGTTCAAGGCGAGCTAAACGCCCTGCCCGCGCGATTTCTGTGTATAATGCGCCAAATTTTTTCGTTTCCGGCAATGCCTGCAGCAGGCGTTGCACCTCAAGTTAGAAGGGTAACCAACCATGGGATTCAAATGCGGTATCGTGGGCCTGCCGAACGTCGGTAAATCCACCCTGTTCAACGCGCTGACTAAAGCGGGCATCGAAGCGGCTAACTTCCCCTTCTGCACCATTGAGCCCAACACCGGCGTGGTGCCGATGCCGGATCCGCGCCTTGATCAGCTGGCGGAGATCGTCAAACCGCAGCGCCTGGTGCCGACCACCATGGAGTTCGTCGACATCGCGGGCCTGGTGAAAGGCGCGTCGAAAGGCGAAGGCCTGGGCAACCAGTTCCTGACCAACATCCGCGAAACCGAAGCGATCGGCCACGTGGTGCGCTGCTTCGAGAACGAAAACATCATTCACGTCGCGGGCAAAGTGGATCCGGCGGAAGATATCGACGTCATCAACACCGAGCTGGCGCTGTCCGATCTGGAAACCTGCGAGCGCGCCATTCAGCGCGTGCAGAAGAAGGCCAAAGGCGGCGACAAAGACGCGAAGGTCGAACTGGCCGCGCTGGAGAAGTGCCTGCCGCATCTGGAAAACGCCGGTATGCTGCGCGCGCTGAAGCTGGACGCCGATGAGAAAGCGGCGATTCGCTACCTGAGCTTCCTGACGCTGAAGCCGACCATGTATATCGCCAACGTCAACGAAGACGGTTTCGAGAACAACCCCTATCTCGACCAGGTGCGTGCCATCGCCGAAGCGGAAGGCTCCGTGGTGGTGCCGGTTTGCGCCGCCGTTGAGTCAGATATCGCCGAGCTGGACGATGAAGATCGCGCCGAGTTTATGGCCGAGTTAGGTCTGGAAGAACCGGGACTGAACCGCGTGATCCGCGCCGGCTACGCCCTGCTCAATCTGCAGACCTACTTCACTGCTGGCGTGAAAGAAGTGCGCGCCTGGACCATCCCGGTCGGCGCAACCGCGCCGCAGGCGGCGGGCAAGATCCATACCGACTTCGAGAAAGGCTTTATCCGCGCGCAGACCATCGCGTTTGACGACTTTGTCGCCTATAAAGGCGAACAGGGCGCGAAAGAAGCAGGCAAGATGCGTTCAGAAGGGAAAGAGTACATCGTTAAAGATGGCGATGTGATGAACTTCCTGTTTAACGTCTAAGCCGCAGTTTTCTGATGAGGGGCCAGCGCCTCTCATAACAAACCGCTCGCTTTTAAAATCCACGCCTGTGCGTGGATTTTTTATGCCCGCAAAAGAGACCGCTTAATCAGTATGCTGTAACTAATTAGATCTATGCTGTATCCCGCGTCTCCCTGCTTCGCGCTAAAAGCCTTTGCAAAGCCCCACAGAAAGGGATAATACCCCACCGCTTTCCGACAAAGGACCGACGATGCGCGATACTCCACAAGGCAACCGGACCCGCAAAAAACATATGAAGCTCAGCACGCTGGTCACGCTGATGATCGGCGCGGTGGTCACTTTCGTGCTGCTCAGCGTGCATCTGCTCTACTTCTTTCAGATCGGCAACGCCACGCAGAAGCAGCTGGAAGACAAGGCGATGGCCGTGGCGCGCACGCTGGCGGACGTGCCCGCCATCCAGCAGGCGCTGAGCGGGCCGCCAGACGCCGGCATTATCCAGCCCATCGCGCGCGCGGCGCAGCAGCACAATAGTCTGCTGTTCGTGGTGGTGACCAATATGCAGGGCATCCGCTACTCCCATCTTAATCCGGCGCTGATCGGGCAGCACTTTATCGGCGACGACATCAATCCGGCGCTGCAGGGCAAAGAGAACGTCTCGGTCAATCGCGGCTCGCTGGCGGAGGCCCTGCGCGTCTTTACCCCGGTCTATAACGCGCAGCAGCAGCAGATCGGCGTGGTGTCGATAGGCATCTCGCTGGAGGCGGTCAGCGATCAGATTAACCAGAGCCGCTGGAGCATTATCTGGACCATCCTGATCGGCGCGCTGGCGGGCGCGCTGGGCACGCTGGCGCTGGTGAAAACCCTGAAGCGCATCCTCTTCGGGCTCGAACCCTGGGAGATCTCCTCGCTGTTCGAGCAGCGCCAGGCGATTCTGCACTCGGTCAAAGAGGGCGTCATCGCGGTGGACGCTCATGCCGAGGTGTCGCTGATCAACGAGGCGGCGCAAAAGCTGCTGACGGAGGAGAGCTCCGGCAACATGGAGGAGGCCAGCGTTATTCACGCTCAGCTGCAGGAGACGCTGGCCACCGGCCGCGCGCGGCGTGACGAAGAGCTGAATATCAACGGCCATGTGCTGCTGAGCAACACCGTGCCGGTCTATAGCCAGCAGCGGCTTATCGGCGCGGTCTGCACCTTCAGAGATAAAACCGAAATCACGCAGCTGCTGCAGCGCCTGAGCGGCATGGTAAACTACGTCGACGCGCTGCGTGAGCGCTCGCATGAGTTTATGAATAAGCTGCACGTGATCCTTGGCCTGCTGCACATGAAAAACTATGCGCAGGTCGAAGCCTATATTTTAAAAACGGCGAACAACTACCAGACCGAAATCGGTTCGCTGCTCGACAAAATCAAGTCGCCGGTGATTGCCGGCTTCCTGCTGAGTAAAATCAATCGCGCCTCGGACAGCGGCCATCGCCTGACGCTGAGCGACGCCAGCTTCCTGCCCGATATCGGCAACGAGCAGCAGATCGCCGTACTGATCACCGTGCTCGGCAATCTGATCGAGAACGCGCTTGACGCGCTGGGCAGTGAACACAACGGCGATATCCACGTGATGCTGCACTACCAGAACGGCTGGCTGGCGTGCGAAGTCAGCGACGACGGGCCAGGCATCCCGACCGACCAGCTGGATGCTATCTTTGACAAAGGCTTTTCAACCAAAGGCGAGGATCGCGGCGTCGGGCTCTATCTGCTGAAGCAGCAGACGGAAAGCCTTGGCGGCAGCGTCAGCGTGGAGTCGGAACCCGGCGTGTTTACCCAATTTTTTGTACAACTTCCCTGGGATGGAGGCAACAAAACCGCATGATCAATGTGTTAGTGGTCGATGATGACGCTATGGTCGCCGAGCTGAATCGCGTTTACGTCGGGCAGGTGCCGGGCTTTCACTGCGTCGGCACGGCGTCGACGCTGCAGCAGGCGAAAGAGATGATCCTTCACAGCGAACCCGCCGTGGATCTGGTGCTGCTCGATATCTATCTGCAGCATGAGAACGGGCTGGATCTGCTGCCGGAGCTGCGCGAGGCGAAGCAGCCTGTCGAGGTGATCATTATTTCATCCGCCGCCGACGCCGCCACCATCAAAACCTCGCTGCACTACGGCGTGGTGGATTATCTGATCAAACCCTTCCAGTTCCCGCGTTTTGAAGAGGCGCTCACCAACTGGCGGCAGAAGAAGTCGCTGATGGATAACCATCTCTACTATCAGCAGGCGGAAGTCGACCAGTTGATCCACGGCAATCCGCCCACCACCAACGACAGCAAACGGCTGCCGAAAGGCTTGACCCCGCAGACACTGCGCACCCTCTGCCAGTGGATCGACGCCCATCCCGGCAGCGAATTCTCCACCGACGAGCTGGCGGCGGAGGTGAATATCTCGCGCGTCTCCTGCCGCAAGTACCTGATCTGGCTGGCGCAGATCAATATTCTCTTCACCAGCATTCACTATGGCGCGACCGGCCGCCCGGTCTATCGCTACCGCCTGCAGCCGGAATACCATTCGCTGCTCAGGCAGTACTGTCAGTAGTCAGCTGATAGCGACGGTCGTGCAGACGAAACGCGAACTGACGCGACGAGGAGCAGATCACCTGCTGGTCGCGGGTAACGAAAATCGCTTCGATGTGCGGCGCGTCGCGCAGCGCCTTAATGCTCTGCTCTACGCCCAGCCCGTAGAGCAGCGTGGTGTAGATGTCGCCATCTATCGAGCGGTCGGAAATCACCGTGACGCTGAGCAGCTCGTTGTCGAGCGGATAGCCGCTGCGCGCGTCGAGGATGTGATGATAGAGGCGGCCGTCCAGCTCGAAATAGCGCTCGTAGACCCCAGAGGTCACCACCGATTTCCCTGCCACCTCAATTACGCCAATTAAGTCGTCACCCTGGCCGAACGGGGTTTTCAGCCCCACCGACCAGCCGGCGGTCTGCGGCGGCGCGCCAAGCGTCTGCACGTTGCCGCCGAGGTTAATCAGCGCCCTATCCACGCCCTGCTGGCGCAGAAAGCTGCGCACCAGGTCGGCGATATAGCCTTTGGCGATGGCGCCCAAATCGATCTCCATGCCTGGCTGGCGCAGAAACACGCTGCGCCGCTCAGGATCCAGCACGACCTCGCGCGGATCGGTCAGCGCCATCAGCTTCTCCAGATCGCCCTGCGGCGGCACGCTGCGTCCCTGAAAGCCGATCTTCCAGCGCTTGACCAGCGGTCCGATGGTGAAATTGAACAGGCTGTGCGGCAGCAGACTGACCTGGTACGCGCACTGAATGAGATCGAACACTTCTCGGCTGACGCAGACCGGCTCTTTGCCTGCGGCGTGGTTGATCGCCATCACCTCGGAGTGGGCGCGGTTGACGGTGAGGATATTCTCCTGATGGCGGATAAGGCGGAAGACCTGCGCGGCCAGCGCCGCATTATCGTCAAAGAGCTTAAGAAGAATGGGCGAACCCATCAGTACTGCGGAATAGGCGTAAACGCCTTCGTCGGCTGACATACTCGCCTCGGCTGTCAAAGTGGATCCGGCCACGGCGCGCCGGACAGGATTGCCCGGTGCGCCGTCGCCGACAGCGGACTAGCCGCGCGCCAGGGCCGCCGCGTTACGTCCGGCAAGGATACCAAAGATAATGATATCCGCCACGGCGTTGCCGCCGATACGGTTGGCGCCGTGGATGCCGCCGACCACTTCCCCCGCCGCCCAGGCGCCGCGGATCACCTGTTTGTTGCTGTCGAGCACCGCGGTGTCGGTATTGATGGTCACGCCGCCCATGGTGTGATGCACCCCAGGCGCGACGCGAATGGCGTAGAACGGCCCCTGATTCAGCGGATGACGCAGCGCGGTGGTGCGGCCGAAATCCTCATCCTTCTGATCCACCACGAACTGGTTGTAGCGCGCCAGCGTCTCCTCAAGGGTGGTGTGCTCCATATTCAACTTCACCGCCAGCTCGCCCACGGTCGGCGCGCTGATAACGAAGCCCTTGGCGATATACTCATCGGCCGCTTTATTGTTCGCCCGCACCTGTTCGTCGAAGACCACCCAGGCGCTTTTCTCCGGCAGCGCGATAATCTGCGCGGAAACCTTGTCGCGGGTCTCCATCTCGTTGAAGAAGCGTTTGCCCTCCTGCGACACCAGAATAGCGCCGCCGCCGCGAATCGATTCGGAGATCAGATACGAGGTGGTCTGCTCGACGGTGGGATGGATCTGGATTTCGCCCATATCGACCGTATCCGCGCCCAGCTTCTGCAGCATGGCGATGCCGCTGCCGGTCGCCCCTTTGTGGTTGGTGGTGACGAAGCCGTCCAGCTCAGGGCGGTATTTCACCACCATCTCGCGGTTGGCGCTGAAGCCGCCGGTGGCGACGATCACGCTTTTCGCATAGAGGATGCGGCTGTCGTAGTACTCATCCACCACCTTCACGCCGGTTACCGCGCCGTTCTCGGTGAGGATTTCAGCGACCGAGGTATCCAGCAGCACTTCGATATTGCGCTTGTTGATGTTTTTCACCAGGCCGCTGATCAGGTAGCCGCCAACCGCCGAACGATCCGCAGGGCGGTGCGTGCGGTCGATGCTCATGCCGCCGGTGATAGTGATATCGTTCAGCTCGATGCCGTGATCCGCCAGCCAGTCGATCGCCTCTGGCGCCAGCTCGACGAACTCGCGCAGCAGCACCGGGTTGTTTTTATGCTGGCCGCCTTTCAGCGTCTCTTGATAGAAGAGCTCTTTGCTGTCTTTGATGCCCTTCATCGCCTGGAAGCGGGTTTCCGCCGCGTTCATGCCCACCGAGGCTTTGCTGGTGTTGCCGCCGATAGTCGGCATCTTCTCGATGATGACCACGCGCGCGCCTTCGTCGTGCGCCTGAATCGCCGCCGCCAGGCCTGCACCGCCGCTGCCGATCACGACTACGTCGTAGTTCTGCGGTGCAGAAGGATTACCGCCCTCTTCAATCACATACTCTTTGCTGGAGGTAGAGAGCGCACGCGATACCGCTTTTTTCAGCGCCTCGCTCTGGGTAGTGGCGCCGCTGATGGCGTCGACGTGCGGACTGTTGGCCACCAGAATGCGGTTACGCAGGCTTTCAAAGGTCTCGGTAAAATCAACGTCCAGCGTATCGTCCGGCACCATTGAAATATCGGTGATGCGGTCGGTATCCAGGGTGACGTTGATTTTCAGCTTCAGCGCTTCCGCCTCGACTTTCTCCTGATAGACGCCCGCCTTGTATTTGCGGCCCGGCGCGCTGACTTCGCGGATCATCGCGTCCACCAGCGAGAAGCGCCACAGCGGTTCCGGGATCATCAGCGCTTCGCGCTGGGTGCTGTCAATATAGAGGTCGAGATGCTCGTTGTTCAGCACGCGATCCGCCCAGTCAGGATAGGCGATGCAGGCTTTGCCGATCGCCACCAGATCGTAGCCGTGCTCCAGTGCCATCTCCACGTCGGCTTTATTCACCACGCCGCCGACGCCGATAACCGGCACCTTCGCCAGGCGTTCGGAACGCTGCGCGATATATTTGTCGATCAGCGGCATCGGGTCGCGGGTATCGACGATCGAGGGGCGCAGCAGCTGGCCCATGGAAAAGTGCACGTAGTCGAGGCCGCGCTCCGCCAGTTTTTCCAGCAGATAGAGTGTGTCGGCAAAGCGAATGCCGGGCACTTCGATCTCTTCCGGCGAGAAGCGATAGCCGATAATGAAGGTGTTGTGCGCGATGCGCTCCGCCATTTTATGGGCGATATCCAGCACCGCCAGCGGGAAACGGGCGCGGTTTTCGCGGCTGCCGCCCCACTTGTCGTCGCGCTGGTTAGAGTTAGGGGAAAAGAACTGCTGGATCAGATAGGTATTGGCGCCGTGCAGCTCCACGCCGTCGAAGCCCGCCTTGATGGCGCGGTTCACCGCGTCGCCGAATTTAGTGATCATCACTTCAACTTCGTCGGCGGTCAGCGCCTGCGGCGTGGTCGCGCCTTCGCGCGGTGCGGCAATGGCGCTGGGGCCCACCGGCGTTTTGCCGCCGATCAGCCCCGGTTCCACCATACGGCCGCCGTGGTAAATCTGCAGAATAGCCGTCGAGCCCTGCGATTTAATCGCGTCGGCGATTCGGGCAAGTCCGGGGATCTTGTTGTCGCTGTCGATGCCGATAGCGCCGGGAAAGGCGGGGCCTTTGTTATCGATAAAACAGGATTCGACGATAACCGTACCGAGCGTGCCTGCGCGCGCGCGATAGTACTCCACGAGCTCGCTGGTCACGGTGCCGTCGTAAAATCCCGTACAGGTGGTCATCGGCGCCATGACCAGACGATTTTTTAATACCGCGCCGTTGGGCAAAGTCAGCGGATTTAAAAGCGGGGTGCGAGTATTCATTTAGATTAACTCCGGAAATTAAAAGCTGAGAAATTCTGCGGACGAGGCACTCTGGTGATTATTAAAAGGTCCGGCTTAATGCCACTAATATACCAGTTACTTTAACTACAAAAGAAATGAATATAGTTATAAAACTTTTAAAGGAGCGGAGTTATTTATTTTGCAATGGCTGAGATTTTAGTTATAGTAATGTTAGCGAAAGCGCTGAAAAAATCAAATTATTGTTATAATATAAAATTAAACTATACTTTTCAACAAGGTAAAAGCGATGAAATTTGCAGAAAAAAGCGCCAGTAACGCTATTTGTCGCTTCGGAATCTTCTTAAGAGTGCAGATCGGATCTTAAAGACTTTAATCCAGTTAAAAGGCAAACTCACTCTTTGATCTAGATCAAAATTTACTATTATGGCAGGCGCATCATATAGCCACGACGCAAAAGTTTATTTAATAAAGTTGTCACATGAAGACGTTATTCAATAAGGTTTTGCTGAAGGCGTTCTACGCGCACTAATAATAAACGGTGCATCAACAAAGCCGACACTCTCTTCTTTATAACTTGCAGACCCTCACTATGAACATGAAAACGACGCTGAACGAAGCCGCGCAACCTGCGCCCGTCCCGCCGCCGGGACAACACAAACGCTGGATCATGCTGGCCCTGCCCATCGTGGTCGCCGTCCTGCTGATGCTGGTGCCGACCCCCGCCGGGCTCGAGCCCTACGCCTGGCACTTTTTCGCCATCTTCGTCGGCGTTATCGTCGGCCTGATCTTCGAACCGCTGCCGGGCGCGGTTATCGGCCTGACCGGCGTGGTGGTCATCGCCCTCTTCAGCCAGTTCGTGCTGTTTAGTCCCGCCGAGCTGGCGAAGCCCGGCTTCAAGGTCGCCACCGAGGCGTTTAAATGGGGCGTAAGCGGTTTCGGCAACTCCACCGTCTGGCTGATTTTTGGCGCCTTTATGTTCGCCGCCGGCTACGATAAAACTCAGTTCGGCCGCCGCCTGGCGCTGATTCTGGTGAAATATCTTGGCCGTCGCAGCCTGACGCTCGGCTACGCCATTACCTTCGCCGATCTACTGCTGGCGCCTTTTACCCCGTCAAACACCGCGCGCAGCGGCGGCACCATCTACCCGATTATCGCCAACCTGCCGCCGCTCTACGGCTCTAAACCCAACGACCCGAGCGCGCGCCGCATCGGCTCTTACCTGATGTGGGTGGCGATTACCGCCGCCTGTATCACCAGCTCTATGTTCCTGTCGGCGCTGGCGCCGAACCTGCTGGCGCTGGCGCTGGTGAAAAGCGTCGTCGGCTTCGATATCTCCTGGGGCATGTGGTTTATCGCCTTCCTGCCGCTCGGCGTGCTGCTGATCCTGACCATGCCGCTGCTGGCGTACTGGCTCTATCCGCCGGAAGTGAAGGTCAACGACGAAGTGCCGCGCTGGGCCACCGCCGAACTGCAAAAGCTGGGCAAACTGTCGCGCAACGAGATCCTGCTGCTGATTTTCGTGGTGTGCGCGCTGCTGATGTGGATTTTCGCCACCGCCTGGATCGAGCCTGCGATGGCTGCGCTGCTGGTTATCATACTGATGCTCTGGACCGGCGTGCTGAACTGGAGCGACATCACCAGCAACAAAGCGGCGTGGAACACCTTCGCCTGGTTCGCCACCCTGGTGGCGCTGGCGGATGGCCTGGCGCGCGTCGGCTTTATCGCCTGGCTGGGCAAAGAGGGCGGCATGCTACTGCAGGGTTACGACCCGCAGGTCTCCGCGGTAGTGTTGCTTGTCGCCTTCTATCTGCTGCACTACCTGTTCGCCAGCACCACGGCGCACACCACCGCGCTGCTCCCCGCAATGCTGACCATCGCCGCGGCGATCCCGGGCATCAATATGCCGGTGTTCTGCCTGATGCTCTGCACCTCGCTTGGCGTGATGGGGATTATCACTCCTTACGGTACCGGCCCCAGCCCGATTTACTACGGCAGCGGCTATCTGCCGACCAAAGACTACTGGCGTCTGGGCACCATTTTCGGCCTGCTGTTCCTGGTGCTGCTGATGCTGATCGCCTATCCGTGGATGGTGATGATGTTCTAAAGCAGGCGACGAAACAGGTTAATAAAGTGTAAAATCCTTTCCCTTCAGCTTACGCCAGCCGCGTCCCGCGCGGCTGGCGAAATAAAAACCAACAATATTTGCGGCTGTTCGTCTCGCGCTGCGCGAGCCATCGCCGCCGCATAAGTGAGCCGAGATGTCGAACAAACCTTTCTACTATCAAGAGCCCTTTCCGCTGTCCCACGATGACACCCAGTACTATCTGCTGACGCGCGAGCACGTCTCCGTCACCAGCTTCGAAGGCGAAGAGGTGCTGAAGGTCGATCCCAAAGCGCTGACGCTGCTGGCGCAGCAGGCGTTTCACGACGCCTCTTTTATGCTGCGTCCGGCGCACCAGCAGCAGGTCGCCTCTATCCTTGCGGACGATGAAGCGAGCGAGAACGACAAATATGTCGCCCTGCAGTTTCTGCGCAACTCGGAAATCGCCGCCAAAGGCGTGCTGCCGACCTGCCAGGATACCGGCACGGCAATCATTATGGGCAAAAAAGGGCAGCGCGTCTGGACCGGCGGCGGCGACGAAGCCGCGCTGTCGCAGGGCGTCTACAACACCTTTATCGAAGACAACCTGCGCTATTCGCAGAACGCCGCGCTCGACATGTATAACGAGGTGAATACCGGCACCAACCTGCCGGCGCAGATCGATATCTACAGCACCGACGGCGACGAATATAAGTTCCTCTGCATCGCCAAGGGCGGCGGCTCAGCCAACAAAACCTATCTCTACCAGGAGACCAAAGCGCTGCTCTCGCCCGGCAAGCTGAAAAACTATCTGGTGGATAAGATGATGTCGCTCGGCACCGCCGCCTGTCCGCCCTATCACATCGCGTTCGTGATCGGCGGCACCTCGGCGGAGGCCACGCTGAAGACCGTGAAGCTCGCCTCGACCCACTATTACGATAGCCTGCCGACCAGCGGCAACGAGCATGGCCAGGCGTTCCGCGATCTGGCGCTGGAGCAGGAACTGCTGGAGGCGGCGCAGCAGCTCGGCCTCGGCGCGCAGTTCGGCGGCAAATATTTCGCGCACGATATCCGCGTTATCCGCCTGCCGCGCCACGGCGCCTCCTGTCCAGTGGGCATGGGCGTCTCCTGTTCAGCGGACCGCAATATCAAAGCGAAGATCAATCGCGACGGCATCTGGATTGAGAAGCTGGAGGACAACCCGGCGCAGTATATTCCGGAAGCGCTGCGTCAGCAGGGCGAAGGCGGCGTGGTGAGCGTCGATCTTAACCGGCCGATGAAAGAGATTCTGGCGCAGCTCTCCGCTTACCCGGTATCTACGCGTCTCTCGCTGAGCGGCACCATTATCGTGGCGCGTGATATCGCCCACGCGAAGCTGAAAGAGCGCATCGACAGCGGCGAAGGGCTGCCGCAGTATGTGAAAGATCACCCGATCTATTACGCCGGTCCGGCGAAAACGCCAGAAGGTTACGCCTCCGGCTCGCTTGGCCCGACTACCGCTGGCCGCATGGATTCCTACGTCGATCTGCTGCAGTCGCACGGCGGCAGCATGATTATGCTGGCGAAGGGCAACCGCAGCCAGCAGGTGACGGACGCCTGCCAGAAGCACGGCGGGTTCTATCTCGGCAGCATCGGCGGCCCGGCGGCGGTGCTGGCGCAGCAGAGTATTAAAAAGCTGGAGTGCGTGGAGTATGCCGAGCTGGGGATGGAGGCGATCTGGAAGATTGAGGTTGAGAACTTCCCGGCGTTTATCCTCGTGGACGACAAAGGCAACGATTTCTTTAAGCAGATTCAGGACAGCACCTGCGCGCGCTGCGTGAAGTAAACCTTAAATACCTTGTAGAAGGCGTGACCTTTGTGCTCACGCGGCTGGCAGGATTCGATCGCAAAGGCGCTTTACGCATCCCTGCTCGCTCGGCCCGCGACATCCATGTCGCGGGACGCTTTGCTCCTCGAACCCTGCCAGCCGCGTATTAAGCCTCAGAGCTGCCTGCAAGAATCTGTTTCAGGCGTATTGTGCTCGTCTAATATTACGACGGACTACCAGAAACGCGGCACTTCCGCCGCATCGCTCGCTTCTCCCGCCCGCAGTCGAGCGGCACCATCGCCATCGCGCAGCGAGACCGGCAAATTAACCGCAATGATGCTGTACTCCACGCCGTCCAGCACCTCGTCATGTTCAGTCAGCACGTTATAAAATTCGTTCATCAACATTCCTTATTCAGTTCGGCCTCAGGCCCGTCAGGAACCACCGTCCTGACCATGCCATAGCAATCTTACGCGGTTATGACAGTTAACAATGGGTCGAAAAAACGCGAAATGCGCCGGGATTAATATGAAACAAAAACGGCGCGTTGCCCAGAGAGCAGCGCGCCGCAAAGCGCGAAATCAGAAGAAACCGAGCGGCTGAACGCTGTAGCTCACCAGCAGGTTTTTGGTCTGCTGATAGTGGTCCAGCATCATCTTGTGCGTCTCGCGTCCGATGCCCGACTTTTTATAGCCGCCAAAGGCGGCGTGCGCCGGATAGAGGTGATAGCAGTTGGTCCAGACGCGCCCCGCCTTGATGGCGCGGCCGACGCGGTAGGCGCGGTTGATATCGCGCGTCCAGACGCCGGCGCCCAGCCCGTAAATCGAGTCGTTGGCGATGGCGATCGCTTCCGCCTCATCCTTAAAGGTGGTAATGCCGACCACGGGTCCGAAAATCTCCTCCTGGAAGACGCGCATGCTGTTGTCGCCCTTCAGCAGCGTCGGCTGAATGTAGTAGCCGCTGGCGAGCGAGCCTTCCAGCTTCTCTACACCGCCGCCGGTCAGCACCTCCGCGCCCTCCTGACGAGCGATCTCCAGATAGGAAAGGATCTTGTCGAACTGCTGCTGCGACGCCTGCGCGCCGACCATGGTTTCGCTGTCCATTGGATCGCCGCGCTTAATGGTTTTGATGCGCTTCATCACCGCCGCCATAAAGGGCTCGTAGATCGACTCCTGCACCAGCGCGCGCGACGGACAGGTACACACCTCGCCCTGGTTCAGGAAGCCGAGCACCACCCCTTCCGCCGCCTTCTCGATAAAGCTCTCTTCCGCCTGCATGATATCTTCGAAGAAGATGTTCGGTGATTTGCCGCCCAGCTCGACGGTTGAGGGGATCATGCTCTTCGCCGCCAGCTCGAGAATATGGCCGCCGGTCGCCGTGGAGCCGGTAAAGGCCACTTTGGCGATGTCGGGATGGGAGGCCAGCGCCTCGCCCGCCTCTTTGCCGTAGCCGTGCACCACGTTCAACACGCCGGGCGGCAGCAGATCTTTAATCAGCTCGACAAACAGGGTAATGCTCAGCGGCGTCTGCTCGGCCGGCTTCAGCACCACGCAGTTGCCCGCGCCCAGCGCCGGAGCCAGCTTCCACGCCGCCATCAGCAGCGGGAAGTTCCAGGGGATAATCTGCGCCACCACGCCGAGCGGCTCATGGAAATGGTAGGCGGCGGTAAACTCATCGATCTCGGCCGCGGTGCCCTCCTGGGCGCGCACGCAGCCGGCAAAATAACGGAAGTGATCCACCGCCAGCGGCATATCGGCGGCCAGCGTTTCGCGCACCGGCTTGCCGTTATCCCAGGTTTCGTTCACCGCCATATATTCCAGATTTTGCTCCAGCCGATCGGCAATCCTGAGCAGCGCCAGCGACCGCTGCTGCGGCGAAGTTTTGCCCCAGGCTTCGGCGGCGGCGTGCGCCGCAGCGACGGCATTGTCTACATCCGCCTTGTCCGAGCGCGGGAATTCCCCTGCGACCGAACCGTTGACCGGCGAAGTGTTGGTGAAGTAGTTGCCGTTCACCGGCGTCACGAATTCGCCGTTAATGAAGTTGCCGTAGGTTTTCTGCAGCTGAATCAGAGAACCCTGTTCCCCGGGAGAGGCGTAACGCATGGTGAATCTCCTTAACATGACCGGAATCGAAACAACAATGAAACTTGCTGTTAACAATGAATGAACAAACCCAGCCTGTCAGATGTTGCAGTCGGAAACTGTGACCGCCGCAAAGGAAAAGCGCGCCGTCCGTGCGCACGGATAATTCTGAGAATAAGCCGAGGCGCGGAAAAAAAGCGAAACCTCAGGCCGGAACAGGGTCAACAGAGAAGGTTAATCACAGGAGAGAGTGACATGCTGGCTTCGGCTTTTACCCTTATGCGCGCAAAAGCAGACTTTATTCATCAGTTTATTCGCCATCCGCGCAAGATGGGCAGCATTACGCCCTCGTCGGCGGCGCTGTGCCGCGCCATGAGTGACAGCGTCTGCTGGCGCAGCGCGCTGCGCGTCGCTGAACTGGGTGCGGGCGACGGCGTGCTGACGCGTCATCTGCTGGCGCGTATGCAGCCGCAAGCGACACTGGATGCGTTTGAGATCAGCGCGCCGCTGGCGGATAAGCTGCGCGCGCTGGAGGATGCGCGCCTACAGGTGCGCAGCTGTTCGGCGGCCTGGTTATCAGGCGAGTATGACGCGATCTTTTCCGGCCTGCCGCTGCTGTCGCTGCCGCCGGCGCTGCGCGACGACATTCTGCGCGCCGCGTTCGACGCGCTCGGCCCGGACGGCGTTTTCGTGCAGTTTCAGTACACCTCGATCACCCAGCCCGATCTGTCGCGCTACTTTACCTGGCAGCGCCAGCGGGTGCTGAAAAACGTGCCGCCCGCCTGGGTTTATCGCTGTCGGCGCAGCTACGCGCCCTGAGCCTGATTCGCCTGCGGGCGCGTCTGCAGCCAGAATGCCGTCAGCAGCTGCCGCGCCCAGTCCACGCCTTCGATATCCGCATCCGCGATGCTATCGCTGACGTCCGGCGGCAGGCAGGCGCTCATAATATGGCGTGAGAATTCCGGGTGAAACTGCACCGACAGCGCCTGCGGCGAGTAGCGCAGGATCTGACAGGCATCTTTCTCGGAGGTGGCCAGCACCTGCGCCTGCGGCGGCGGGACAATCACCGACTGGCGGTGCGACAGCCAGGCGCTGAAGCGTTCCGGCAGCGCCGAGAGCAGCGCGTCGCGCTGCATCGCCGCTTTGCACGTCAGCGGCAGCAGGCCGCGCTCCCAGCCGTTGGGGTTGTCCGCCACCTTGCCGCCCAGCGCGTAGGCCATCAGCTGGTGGCCGTAGCAGACGCCCAGCAGCGGCAGCTCAGCGTCGATCGCCGCCCTTACCCACGCCGCGCTGCGCTCGCTCCACTCGGCGTGGTCGGTCACCATCGCCCAGGATCCGCTCAGGATAGCACCGCTGATCTGATCAAACTGCGGCAGCGATTCGCCAAGATGCGGACGCACAATGAGATAGTCATCAGGTTGCAGATCAAGCGCGTCAATAAACCAGCGCGGCTGTTCGCCAATGCGTTCAACCACGATGGCAGGCGGCACTTCCAGTTGAATCAGCGCAAGGGGCAAAGAGGAGGTGGAAGTCATACCGAATGGGTTCCCAGGCAGATTAGCGTCTCGGTGAACCAGTCTGACAGCAAAGCGGCGGCCTGTCTTATGATTTTCCTGCTGCAGTCATAACAGAAAAATATTTGTCATCGCCTGTCGGCCTCTCCCCGCTTCGTGCCATCATTAGGCGTGGCGAAAAACAACAGCGAAGGACGGGATTGTGGCTCTGCGGCATTTTTTTCTGATCTTGATGGTGGTCTCTATCTGGGCATTCAATAACGTGGCGGTGAAGTGGGGCCTGCTGGAGCTGCCGCCGCTGTTTCTCACCTGCATGCGCTTTGTGGTAGTGGCGATTGTGCTGATCCCCTTCTGCCGCATCACCCGCGAGCAGCTTCCGTGGCTGCTGGCGCTCGCCTTTACCTTCGGCTTTATGCACTTCTCGCTGCTATTCGTCGGCATGCGCTATACCGATGCTGGCACCGGCGCGATTGTGGTGCAGCTCGGCACGCCAATCGCCATGCTGCTGGCGATGGTCGTCCTGAAGGAACGGTTGAGGGCGATTCAGCTGGTCGGCATTGCCATCTCCCTGTGCGGCGTGGCGGTGCTCTCCGGCAGCCCGACCATCCCCGCCTGGTGGGTGCTGGCGATCCTGCTCTGCAGCGCCACCGGCTGGGCGGTCAGCAATCTGATTGTGAAAAAATCGCCGCCGATCAAGCCGCTGACCATGACCGGCTGGATCGCCTTTCTGGCGGTGCCCATCGTCGGCCTGTCGAGCTTCGTAATGGAGTCGCACCAGTTTTACGCCCTCAGCCAGGCGGGATGGCGCGGCTGGTTCGGCATTCTCTACAGCGCGCTCGCCTCGTCGATTGTCGCCTATACCCTCTGGTACGGGCTGCTGAAGCAGTACAACGTCAATCTGATTATGCCCTACTCGCTGCTGACGCCGGTGCTGTCGGTGCTGATGGGCATTCTGGTGCTGGGCGACAGCCTCAACAGCTTTAAAATCATCGGCGCCTCGCTGGTGGTGTGCGGCACGGCGATAGCGGTCATCAATCTGCGCAGCCTGCGCATGCATGCGCGCTTCCCGCGTCTGCGCCGCCGCTGAAAAAGCGGTGCTATGCTCTGGATACCGTCTGTTTCTGGAGAATGATTATGGATTATCAGCTTGCCGCGTCGCTGTGGCAGCAGCTACGGCAAGGATTGCGTGGCCCCGGCGACGCAACCGCCCCGCCCACTTTTCTTGATACTGCAACCTTCTCATCCGCTTTCGCCGTCAGCGAGCTGGCGGCCACCAGCATTGGGCTGGCGACCCAGGCGACGGCAGATTTCATCGGCGTCCGCCAGCTGGTGAGCGTCAATGTACGCCTCGCCTCGCGCTGGTTTCAGACCAGCTTCTTTCCCCGCAATCGCCCCGCGCCCGCACTATGGGACGCCTTTGCCGGCGACTATCGCAGCGCCGATGGCTGGATCCGCCTGCATACCAATGCGCCGCAGCATCGTGTGGCGATGGAGCGCGTGCTGGGCCAGCATCCCGACCGCGACGCGCTGGCACGACAGGTGGCGCACTGGCAGGCTGACGCGCTGGAGCAGGCGGTGATCGACGCGGGCGGCTGCGCCGCAAAGATGCGCAGCGAGCAAGCGTGGCAGCAGCATCCGCAGGGCCAGGCGGTATGCGAAGAGCCGCTGATCGCCTGGCGACGGGGCGTCGCCGCCCCCGCGCGCAGCTGGCCGATGCCCGCCGCGCGGCCGCTGCTCGGCGTTCGGGTACTGGATCTGACGCGCATCATCGCCGGGCCGGTGGCGACCCGCTTTCTCGCCAGCCTCGGCGCGCAGGTGCTGCGTCTCGATCCGCCCGGCTGGCGCGAGCCGACGCTGGATGAAGAGATTGCCTGCGGCAAACGGCGCGCCGTGGTCGACTTTAAAACGGCGGCAGGCCGCGAGACGCTGCGCGAACTGCTGCTGCAGGCGGACGTGCTGGTGCACGGCTATCGCGCCGACGCGCTGGAACAGCTGGGATTCGACGCCGAGACACGCGCCCGGCTGGCCCCGGGTCTGGTGGACATTAGCCTGAACGCCTGGGGCTGGCACGGCCCGTGGCGCAACCGCCGCGGCTTCGACAGTCTGGTGCAGATGGCGTGCGGCATCGCCGAGAGCGGCATGCGCTGGTCGCAAAGCAGGAAGCCGACGCCGCTGCCGGTACAGGCGCTGGATCACGCCACCGGCTATCTGATGGCCGCCGCGGCGCTGGAGGGACTGCGCCAGCGCCACGCTACCGGCTACGGCGTAGAGGCGCGACTGTCGCTGGCGCGCACCGCCCTGCTGTTGCAGCAGCATCCCTGCCGGGATGCGAGCCTGACGGCGGGCATTAAAGCGCATGCGCACGATACGCTGCCGACCGTTGAGCTGACGCCCTGGGGCATCGGTGAAAGGCTGCGCGCCGCCGCGCGGCTGCCCGGCACGCCGCAGCTCTGCGCCACGCCAGGCTGCGAGCCGGGCACGCATCCGGCGCGCTGGTAAAAAGGCGCGGCGTTACGCTTCGCCGCTCTCTTCGCCGGCCTCGTTCAGCTCGTCCCACATCGCCTGGATAGCCTCGCGGCTTAGCATCGCCAGCGTGCGGTAGAAGGCGGTGGTGGCGTGCGCCTCGACCTTGCCGAGAAAGGCGCCGCACCAGGGCAGCAGATAGCTGTCGAACAAGGCGCACTGCGCCGCGCTCTCATCCTCCGCGGACTGATCTTCCAGCCAGGAGGCCGCCAGCATCAGCACGCCGAAGTGGTCGGCGGGCGCGTCGCTGAGCGGCATGCCGCGCGAGGCGAGAAAGGCGCGCACCTCCGGCTCCGGCTTGCCTTCCGGCCACTGCGAGGCGTAAGGCGGCACCTTACAGTCGGGGCCGACGAACAGCGCATTGTAATCCGCCGCCAGCGCCTGCGGATCGCTGTTCTGCTGCAGGCGCTGCAGCAGTTCATCCTGCTCCAGCGGCCACTGCGCGCCAAGTTTGCCCTCGCGCAGCAGCGTAAACAGCGGAACCAGCAGCGGATCCTGCGGCTGACGGTTAAACAGGGAGCCGATCACGCGGCAGAGAATGGAAAACTCGTTCATGCACTATTCCAGAGGCAAAAGGGTTAGAAATCCGCCAGTTCGGCAATTTTTTTGCCGGTGCGCTGCTCCAGAAAATCGAGCAGGCGGCGCGGCGTGACATTTAACACGCGATCCTCGGGAAAATCCACTGCGCGCGTAATACGCAGGCAGTGCTCGAAGTCACCCAGCGTAAACGCGGTGTGGGAATCGGAGCCAAACGCCAGTTTTCCGCCGGCGTCGCGCACCGCTTCGGCGATGGCGCGGCAGTTCGGCTCGCTGCCGGGACGTGAGGTGGTAAAGGAGGAGTTGTTGATCTCCAGCGCCACGTTGTAGTGCGCGGCCGCTTCTGCGACGGCGCGGATATCGACCGGGAACTTCGGGTTGCCCGGATGGCTGATGATATGCGCCACGCCGTTCGCCATGGTGGCGATCATCGCATCGGTGTGATGGCTCTTGTCGCGCGGCGCGTAAACCGGCTCGTGAAAGCCGGCGATAATCAGATCCAGCGAGCCGAGCATCGGGCCGGAGCAGTCGATTTCGCCCTGCTGATTTTTAATATTGGCCTCGATACCGCGCAAAATGCCGACGCCGTCGATGACGCGCGGCCAGATTTTCATATTGACGAAGTGCCAGTAGTGCGGCGCGTCGGCCATATCGGGGCCGTGATCGGTAATGGCGAACAGCCTGATGCCGTTGTTTTTCGCCTGCGCGACATAGTCGTGCAGCGTGCTGTAGGCATGAGTACTGGCGACGGTATGCATATGCAAATCAACGGGGTACATTATTTTCTCCTCTCTGCCGCCCGCTCGGGCGGCCAGTAAGTTAACCGGAATTCAATAGCCGCGCTGGCGATCGACGCAGCCCGAGGGCCGTTCGCCCGCCTCGATGGCGCCGATGGCGCGCGTGACGGCGTCCATCGCCTCATCCGGCAGGGTCAATGCCGCAATATGCGGGGTCACGGTGACGCGCGGATGACGCCACAGCGGATTCTCCTGCGGCAGCGGCTCCTGCTGGAACACGTCGAGCGCGGCGGCGCGCAGCTGCCCGCTCTCCAGCGCCGCCAGCAGATCCGCCTCCACTACCTGCGCGCCGCGCGCCATATTGAGGAAACAGGCGTGCTGCGGCAGCTGACTCAGGGTGCGCGCGTCAAACAGGTTGAGGGTTTCCGGCGTGGTGGGCAGCAGATTGATCGCCACCTGCGCGCCGCGCAGAAAGTCATCGAGGCTCTCGCGCCCGGCAAAGCTCTCGACGCCCGGGATGTACTTCAGCGTTCGGCTCCAGACGCGCAGCGGAAAGCCCCAGGGTCGCAGCGCCTCGATCACGCTCTGCCCCAGCACGCCCGCGCCGAGCACGCCGACGCTGAACCTCTCGCGCGTCGTCGTCGGCAAAGGCTGCCACTGCGCCTGCTGCTGCTGTCTGGCGTAGTCGTCGAAGCGGCGGAACCAGCCGAGCACGCAGTAGAGCGCATACTCCTGCATCTGCCGCGCCATGCCGCTATCTTCCAGGCGGATCAGCGGCACCGACGGCGGCAGCATATCGGGATAGCGCGCCAGCCGGCCGAGGATATCGTCTACGCCCGCGCCCATCACGAATACGCCCCGCAGTCCGGCGCGATTCGCCAGCATCTCGCGCGGCGGCTGCCACAGAATAGCGTAATCGGCGGGCGCGTCGTCGCCGGGCTGCCAGCGCCGGACCCGCGCCTGCGGCAGACGCCACCGCATGCCCGCCAGCCAGATCTCGCCGTCCTGAGTCGGGTGATACCAGATAATATCCATCTCAATCCTCGTTTTTTGCCCTCAGCCTCCGGCAAAAGCGGCGCCAGGGCAAGCAAAAACCGCCACCCCGGCGCCAGGCTCACGCCTGGTCTGCTTCACATTTCCGCAGCGTCGTCGCGCCACGTTGTCAGATTGCGACTAAAGTTGTTTGAGTGGTCAATGCGTTACGCGCGGCCGCCTTTCGGACAAGGAGAAAAACCGATGAAGAAAACTGTCGTAACCGCGCCTGTCGGGCGTCAGGGAGTCGCGCCAGTGCTGCTGACTCTGCTGCTGGGTCTGCCTGCGCTGACGGCGCACGCAGACGATAACTCACGTATGCTCAGCAGCCAGCCGCAGCCGCCGGATGTTCGGCTGGGTCCATTATTTAACGCGGTGCAGCAGGCGCAGTTCTATCCCGACCAGAAAACCTTCGCCGACGCGGTGCCGAAGTTCGATCCCGCATCGATTCTGGCAGACTGGCAGATGCAAAAGAATCAGCGCAATTTCGATCTGAAGCGTTTTGTCGCCAGCAACTTTACCCTGCCCGCCGCGGGCGAGAAATATGTGCCGCCCGCTGGCCAGAGCCTGCGCGCGCATATCGACGGCCTGTGGCCGGTGCTGACGCGCACCGCCAAAAGCGCCGGGCGCTACGATTCGCTGCTGCCGCTGCCGAAACCCTATGTGGTGCCGGGCGGCCGCTTCCGCGAGGTTTACTACTGGGACAGCTATTTCACTATGCTCGGCCTGGCCGAGAGCGGCCACTGGGATCGCGTGCAGGATATGGTGGATAACTTCGCGTGGGAGCTGGATACCTACGGCCATATTCCCAACGGCAACCGCAGCTACTACCTCAGCCGCTCGCAGCCGCCTTTCTTTAGCCTGATGGTCGATCTGCTGGCGACGCACGAAGGCGACGCGGCCTACACCAAATATCTGCCGCAGCTGCAGAAAGAGTATGACTACTGGATGGCGGACAGCGATAGCGTCGCCGCCGGTCAGGCGAGCAAGCGCGTGATCAAGCTGGCGGACGGCACCGTGCTTAACCGCTACTGGGACGCGCGCGACGCGCCGCGCACCGAATCCTGGCTGGATGACGTCAATACCGCGAAAAAAGCGCCGCAGCGCGACAAAGGCGAACTCTACCGCGATCTGCGTGCCGGCGCCGCGTCCGGCTGGGACTTCAGCTCGCGCTGGTTCAGCGACGCACATAACCTCGCCTCGATCCGCACCACTCAGCTGGCGCCTGTCGATCTCAACAGCCTGATGTTCCATCTGGAGCAGACGCTGGCCAAAGCCTATCGCCTCGATAAGCAGCAGGATAAGGCGAAGCAGTTCGCCGATCTGGCGGAGAAGCGCCAGGCGGCGGTGAACCGCTATCTGTGGGATGAGAAACAGGGCTGGTACGCCGACTACGACAGCAAAACGCGCCAGGCCAGCCCGCAGCTGACCGCCGCAGCGCTCTTCCCGCTCTATATGCAGCTGGCCAGCGACAAGCAGGCCGATCGCACCGCCTCGGCGGTAGAGAAACAGCTGCTGAAAGCGGGCGGTCTGCTCACCACTACGGTGAACAACGGCCAGCAGTGGGACGCGCCTAACGGCTGGGCGCCGCTGCAGTGGGTGGCGGTAGAAGGTCTGGAGCACTACAACAAGCCGCAGCTGGCGCAGCAGGTCGGCATGCGCTTCCTGCAGAACGTGCAGACCACCTACGATAAAGAGCATAAGCTGGTCGAGAAGTATGTGGTCGACGGGCCGAACCTCGGCGGCGGCGGCGGCGGCGAATATCCGCTGCAGGACGGCTTCGGCTGGACCAACGGCGTGACGCTGATGCTGCTCGATAAGTACTGTCCGAAAGAGAAAACCTGCAACAGCGCGCAGGATATTCCTCAGGCCGCGGCGACAACGAAGTAACCTTCCCCAGACGAAGGGCCGCTATCGGCCCTTCGTTTTCTTTTTTGCCTTCTCCTGTTCAACAAACCTTGAAACATTTTTCACATATTGATAATAATTCTCACTCTGATTTTGAGAATCTTTATCATACATGTACCGCCTGCTGAGGCGGACCGAACAAGGACAGGACATGACGCTGCCGTTTCCCCCTCACCGCTGCGCGCTGCTGTGCGCGCTGGCGATCGCTCTGCCCGCCGCCAGCCTGGCGGCCGACACGCTGACGGTGACCGCCTCGCCGCAGGAGAGCGCCGACGGCCCAACCCAGGGCTATCTCGCTACCACCAGCGCCGGCGCCACCAAAAGCGATCGCCCGCTGCTCACGACGCCGCAGTCGGTCTCGGTGATTACCCGCCAGCAGATCGACGATCAGGGCGCGATCGATCTCAATCAGGTGCTGAACTATACGCCAGGGGTTTTCTCCAACTTCGGCGGCGCGGCGACCCGCTACGACACCGTTTCGCTGCGCGGCTTCCACGGCGGCGACGTGGATAATACCTTCCTCGACGGTCTGCGCCTGATGAGCGACGGCGGCAGCTATAACGTTTTGCAGGTCGATCCCTGGTTTCTGGAGCGCGTCGACGTGATTAAAGGCCCCTCTTCTGCGCTGTACGGCCAGACGGTGCCGGGCGGGCTGGTGAACCAGACCACGCGCCGCCCGCAGTTCAGCGAAGCGGGCCACTTCCGGCTGACGGCCGGCACCCAGGATACGCGCGGCGCGGCGTTCGACTACACCAACGCCATCAACAACGAGTGGGCGTTTCGCCTGACCGGCATGACGCGCAACAGCGATACTCAGTATGACCACACGCGCGAGGAGAAGTACGCGCTGATGCCGCAGCTGATGTGGCAGCCTACGGAAGATACGCAGCTGCTGCTGCGCGCCTATCTGCAAAAAGATCCGTCGGGCGGCTATCACGGCTCGGTGCCGGGCGATGGCGCGCTGAGCGCCCACAACGGCGCGAAGCTCAGCACCGGTTTTTACGACGGCGATCCCTCTCTTGACCAGTTCAAGCGGCGCGAACAGATCTACAGCTATGATTTCCAGCACCGCTTTAGCGATGTCTGGTCGTTTTCCTCGACCGGCAGCTACAGCCACTCCAACGTCGATCTCGACCAGGTTTATCAGGTCGGCTGGCAGTCGCCCGGCAGCGCTATTCTTAACCGCTACTACTCCGGCGAACGCTCGTCGCTCTCCGCCTGGGCGACGGATAACCGCGTTACGGCGGAGTTCGACACCGGGGAGCTGGCGCATCGCCTGTCGATCGGCGCGGAGTATCACCGTTACAAGAACGATTTAAGCGACGCGGGCGACGCGGCCAGCGCGCTCAACGCCGATACCGGCGCGGCGCTTGGGCCGATGCCGGACTATAGCTGGACGCGCGAGACGCGCCGCTACTACCAGACCGGCCTCTACCTGCAGGATGAGATGACGTGGGATCGCTGGCATCTCGATCTCTCCGGCCGCTACGACCGCATCGTCGCCGACAACAGCGGCACGGCGTGCCGGCAGGACGATCACGTCAGCGGGCGCGCGGCGCTGCTCTACGCCTTCGACAACGGCGTCTCGCCCTATGTGAGCTACAGCCAGGCGATTACGCCGACCGCGCTGACCGGCACCGACGGCAACCTGCTGCAGCCGACCACTTCGGAACAATATGAAGCGGGCATAAAATATCAGCCGGCAGGCACGCGCGATCTCTATACCCTGGCGCTCTACGATCTGACGCAGAAAGATGTCGCCACGCGCAATATCGTCGACTCCACCTATACGCCGACCGGCAAAGTGCATTCGCAGGGCATCGAGCTGGAGGCGCGCAATCAGCTGACGTCGCGCCTGAGCACGGTGGCGGGCTATACGCTTAACCACCTGCGCTATAAGGAGACGCTGGACGGCAATGATGGCCACACGCCATACGTGACGCCAAACAGCATGGCATCGTTCTGGGGCCACTATCAGTTTGACGCCGGCATCAGCGCGGGCGCAGGCGTGCGCTATATCGGCAAACAGTGGGCGGACAATGAGAACAGTCGACGCGTGCCGTCGGTGACGCTGTTCGACGCTTCGGTGCGCGCCGACCTCGGCGTCTGGAACAGCGCGCTACGCGGCGCGTGGCTGCAGGTCAACGCGAATAACCTGACCGATCGTCACTATGTGGCCGCCTGTTACGGCACGGGCTACTGCTACTGGGGCGCGGAGCGTTCGCTGCTGGTGTCGGTGGGATACGATTTCTAGCGGGGAAAGTAAAACGGGACGACAAAGTCGTCCCGTTGCAGTTCTTACGCTATGCGTATTAGCTACGGACTTTACGGTAGATAAACAGCACGACAAGGGCACCGATTACCGCGACCACAAAGCTGCCGAAGTTAAAGCCGTCTACTCGGCCGAAGCCAAACAGGGTACTGATCCAGCCGCCGACTACCGCACCGATGATACCCAGAATAACGGTTACGATAAAACCACCGCCATCTTTACCAGGCATGATCCATTTAGCGAGAATACCGGCGATTAAACCAAAGATGATCCATGAAATGATACCCATCTACTACTCCTTCCTTTTTGTTTAGGTTGTGACCGCCTGATTAATCAGGAGAATTACAGAGCTAAGTATAGACCGGAAATTCTCTAATGCAGGATAAACCGCGACAAAAATTGACTTAAAAACCTAAAGCTTCCGCGCCCACCGCCGATAACGCAGAGAGAATAAAGCATCAGATAACAGCAAATTTGCCCTCTTTTGGAGCCAGTAAGTGAAAGAAGCCGACAAAGAACAGTATCTCAAACGTGGCACGCTGGCGGTTCTCGGCGTGATAAAGGATTTGCTACGATTTCAGACGCCTTTAATGGTCACTTTTTCGCGCGGTCAGTTTATCAGCCGTATGCTGGATGCCGACGAGGATCGCATTGTTTTCGACCTCGGCAGCAATAATCTCGACAACGAGTATGTGCTTTCCTGCAACGATGTGAGCATCTTCGCTGAAACCTACGGCGCCAAGGTAGAGTTCAGCCTCGCGTCGCTGGAGAGAACCACCTTCGAGGGATTGCCCGCCTTTAGCGCGCCGCTGCCTGACCTGCTGTGGCAAATTCAGCGCCGTGAGTTTTTCCGTATCTCCGTGCCGCTCGATCCGATCTTTTACTGTCACAGCGAGTGGCCCAACGGCAAGAAGGTGCGTTTCCGCCTGCAGGATCTGTCGCTGGGCGGCATCGGCGTGCTGGTAGACGAGGCGCTGCCGGACGGCCTGAGCAGCGGCGATAAGTTTAAAAAGCTGCACGTTGAGCTGGGCGAATATGGTCAGTTCGAGGTCGGCGCGCAGCTGCTGCATATCGGCGAGCGCAGCGTGGTGACCAGCAAAAACGAAACGCGCGTCACGCCGCGTCTCAGCTTCCGTTTTACCGCCATCGAGCCGTTGCAGGAGCGTCAGCTGCAGCAGGTTATTTTCGCCCTTGAGCGCCTGGCGCGCGACAAAGCGAATCGTTTTCAGTAATTTTTCAGTGATTTGCGCTGCCTCCCGGCGCATCCAGGCTATGCTTCTCCTTGCTCTCTTTTTTAAACCGGCTCCCAGCAAGGAGAAACTCCCCAATGGAAAACTGGCTCTCATCCGGCTATTTTCAACGTCTTTTCCTGAATCAAACTTTCTGGATCAATAGCGCTATCGTGGTTGCGGGCACGCTGGTGATCTACTGGCTGCTGCGCAGCGCCATCCGCTTTATCTCCGGCCGCATCGCGCGCTACAGCGAGCAGCGCCACGTGCGCTTCACCTCGATTCTGGTGGAGATCCTGCGCAGCACCAGCCAGCTGCTGCTGCTGATCTTTTCGCTGCTGATCGCCCTGCGTTTCGTCGACGTGCCCGCCAGCTGGGACGGCTTTATTTCTCACGGCTGGTTCCTCGCGTTCGCCGTGCAGTTGGCCATGTGGATCGACTGCGGCATCCGGCTGTGGCTGCATAATCTGCTGCGCGATCCGGTGCACGTGCGCAATCCGGTGACCACGGTGATCCTCGGTATTCTGCTGCGCGTGGTGGTGTGGGTAATGATGCTGCTCGCCATTCTGTCGAATATGGGCATCAATATTACCGCCCTGGTGGCGAGTCTCGGCGTGGGCGGTATCGCCATCGCGCTGGCGATTCAGACAGTGCTGAGTGACGTTTTCGCCTCGCTGGCGATCGGCTTCGATAAGCCTTTCGAGCACGGCGATTTTATTGTATTCGGCGATATCGCCGGCTCTATCGAGCATATTGGCCTGAAGACCACGCGCCTGCGCAGCCTGAGCGGCGAGCAGATCGTCTGCTCCAATACCATTCTGCTGCAGCAGACCATCCACAACTACAAGCGGATGCAGCAGCGGCGCATCGTGTTTCGCTTCGGCCTGAGCTACGGCACGCCTTCGGCGCAGGTGCGCGAAGTGAGCAATCTGGTGAAGTCGATTATTCAGGGCATCGAGCTGACCCGCTTCGACCGCGCGCATTTTTTCGCGTTTGAGGATTCGAAGCTGACCTTCGAGGTGGTCTATTTCGTGCTCGACGCCGACTACAACAAATATATGGATATTCAGCAGGAGATTAACCTGCAGCTGATGGCGGCGCTGGAGCAGCGCGACGTGCGCTTCGCCTTCCCGATCCGTCAGGTGGAGTTCAGCGGCGGTCGCATTCCGCCGGTGGAGATGCTGCGCGCGGATAATGACGAGGAAGAGGCGCGGCGGGCCTGATTTCTCAAAACCGCACCGCTGCTTCAGGGGAAAGGTCGTTTCGGCCGAAGAGCAAAGCGTCGCGGGCCAGGGATGACCCGCGCCGAGGCGCAGGGATGCTTTATGCCGTCTTTGCGATCGGCCGAAACGTCCTTGACCCCGCACTGCCCCTGTAGCAGATCCACTCTTTTAAACGCCCTGTCTAACATTCATACCGGCTGAAACCGGCAGCGCGCCACCGCCTCCAGCCAGCCCTGATAGCTCTCCCGCATCGCCTGCGCCTGCTCGCTGCGCGGCTCGACGCGCGTGCCGCCCTGTAGCGCCTGCATCTCGCTGCCCTGCTGCCACCAGCCGAGCACCTTGCCCGCCAGCAGCGCCGCGCCGAGCGCGGAGACCTCCGCCGTGGGCGCGCGCAGCAGCGGCCGCTGTAAGACGTCCGCCTGCAGCTGCATCAGCCAGTCGTTGGCAGTCGCGCTGCCGTCCACGCAGAGCGCCGACAGCCGCTGGCCGCTCGCCTGCTCCATGGCGAAAAAGACGTCCGCGATCTGATAGACAATCGACTCCAGCGCCACGCGCGCCAGTACCGCGGGTGTCGCCGCATCGGTCAGGCCGCACACCATGCCGCGCGCCCGCAGATCCCACCAGGGCGCGCCCAGCCCGGAGAGCGCCGGGACAAAATAGATGCCCTGGCTATGGTCGGTGGTTTGCGCCAGCGCGGTCAGCTCGCGCGGGTCCTGAATGCCAAGCATCTTGCCCAGCCAGGCCGCGCCGGAACCGGTGTGAGTGATATTGCCTTCAAAGGCGAAGCGCAGCGCGCCGTCGTGCCAGGCCACCGTCGTGCTGAGACCGTTATCGGTGAGCAGCGGCGTCGCCATCGACATCATCAGCGAAGAGCCGGTGCCATAGGTCGCCTTAACCACCTCTTCGTCGCCGCGGCGCTGCGCCTGCAGGGCCGCATGGGAATCGCCGATGCGCGCCAGAATCGGCGTGCCCGGCAACAGACCAGGAATATCGTTAATCGCCACCGCGCCCTGCGCGCTGGCCGACGGCACGATAGTCGGCAGCGCGGCGCGCGGCAGCTGAAACAGACGCAGCAGCTCCTCGTCCCAGTCATTGCTGTGCAGGCTATAAAGCTGAGTGCGCGCGGCGTTGGCGTGATCGGTAACGAACACCTCGCCCGCGCTGAGCTGCCAGGCAAGCCAGCTGTCGACGGTGCCGATGCAGAGTTCACCCGCCGCCGCGCGCGCCGCGCCGTCCGGGATCGCCGCCAGCATGCCGGTAAGCTTCGCCGCCGGAAACATCGGATCCACCGCCAGCCCGGTCAGCCCGGTAATGCGCGAGGCGTTGCCCGCGGCGCGCAGATCGCGGCAAAACGCTTCCGAGCGCCGATCCTGCCAGCTCACCAGCGGCGTGAGCGGCTTGCCGTCGCGCCGCTGCCAGATCAGCACCGACTCGCGCTGATTGCTGATCGCCACCGCCGCCACCGGCGCGCCGCCGCACTGCGCCAGGCAGTCAACTACCGCCTGCTTCACCGCCTGCCAGATAGCCAGCGCGTCCTGCTCCGCCAGCCCCGGCTGCGGATGCGACAGCGTCAGCGGCTGACTGCCGCGCGCCACGACGCGGCCCTGGCGATTGACGGCGATCGCCTTGGCATTGGTAGTGCCTTCGTCAATCGCCAGAATAAGGGCGTCTTCCATGGTCAGGCTCCCGCGCAAATGCGCACTGCGCTGTTGACGACGCTTGCGGCGTCGATGCCGTGATACGCACGCGTGGAGGCGCGATCGCCCGCGATGGCGTACTGACCGTCCGGGATGCCCAGGCGCAGCAGCGGAATGGCGCAGCCCCCTTCCGCCAGCACTTCAGCCACCAGACTGCCGACGCCGCCGTTAACGTTGTGCTCTTCCACGGTAATCACCGCTGGATAGTGATTTAGCAGGTTGCGCAGCTGTTGGGTATCGCAGGGTCTGATGGATGGAACGCTGATCACACCTGCCGAGATCCCTTTCTCCGCCAGCTGTTCCGCCGCGTGAACAATCTCATGCACCGTCGAGCCCATCGCCACCAGCGCGATATCCTTGCCTTCGCGCAGCTGGTCGATTTTACCCGGTTCGAAGCGGTAATCCTCGCTGTGCAGCTGCGGCAGATCTTTGCCGTCGAGGCGGATATAGACCGGGCCGACGTGTTCAAGCGCATAGTCGATGATCTGGCGGCACTCCAGCGGACAGGCGGGCGCGTAAATTTCGATGTTGCCAAAGCCGCGCATCACCGCGATATCGTCGATGCTGTGGTGGGTGCTGGCGAGCGGACCGTAGCTGGCGCCGGCATTAAGGCCGAACAGCTTCACGTTGGTGTTGTTGTAGCAGACGTCGACCTTGACCTGCTCGTTGGCGCGCGACACCAGGAAAGGCGCGGCGTTACAGGTCACGGCGATCTTGCCGCCCAGCGCCAGCCCGGCGGCGGTGCCGACCAGCGTCTGCTCGGCGATGCCGACGTTCACCAGCCGGTCGGGAAAGGCTTTAATAAAGGGCGAAATTTTTGCGGTTGAGGTGGAGTCCGCCACCACCGGCACCAGATCCACGCCGCGATTCACCGCGTCGATAAAGGCGGTCACCATTACGCTGGCTAAATGTTGTGCATTACTCATCTTTCAGTTCCTCCAGTGCCAGTTCGATCTCTTCGCCTTTCGGCACGCGGTGATGCCACTCCGCTTTACTCTGAATAAAAGAGACGCCGTAGCCTTTTTCGGTATGCGCCACGATGACCTGCGGCTTGCCGTTCTGCGGCAGGCTTTCAATGGTCTCGACCACCTGCGCCATGTCGTTGCCGTTGCACTCCGTGACCTCCAGGCCGAAGGCGCGCCATTTTTCCGGCAGCGGGTCGGTGTTCATAATGTCGCGCGTCGCGCCCGCCAGCTGCAGCTTGTTCTTGTCGTTGATGATGATCAGGTTGTCGAGGCCGTAGTGCGCCGCGACCAGCGCCGCCTCCCAGTTGCTGCCCTCCGCCAGCTCGCCGTCGCCGGTCACCACGAAGATGCGCCGCTTGCTGCCATCTTTTTTCGCCGCCAGTGCCAGCCCCACCGCTACCGGCAGGCCATGGCCGAGCGCGCCGGTATTCAGCTCCACGCCCGGGGTTTTCTGCCGCACCGGATGGCCCGGCAGATGCGAATCAGCATGCTGATAAGTGGGCAGCCAGTCGACCGGAAAATAGCCCGCTTCCGCCAGCACGCAGTAGTAACCGCCGACCGCATGACCTTTGGACTGGATATAGATGTCGCGCTGCGGATCCTCGGTGCGATCCGGCGCGCAGTCGAGAATGCGGAAATAGAGCGCGGTCAGAATATCCGCCTGCGACAGATCCGCGCCGGTATGACCGCCGGCCGGGCTGCCCGCGTTAAGCTGGATAATGCGGCGGCGCACGGCGCGCGCCTTACGCTGCAGTTCGTCGACCGGAAGTTTGAAAGGATTCATACATCACCTCTGAATTAAAAATCATGATCGAATATATATTCGTAAGGGATAAAAAAAGGGGGTGCAGCAAAACGACCCGCCTGCACCGCCACCGATTAACTTTTTGCCTCTGCGCCCTCCTCGATCAGCGCCTTCTGCGCCACCACCGCCGCTTTCTGCTGCATGCGGTTTTGCATCTGGTCGATGATGACGGCGATGATGATAACGATGCCCTTGATCACCATCTGCCAGAATTCGCTGACCCCCATCATGATCAGGCCGTCGGCGAGAAAGCCGATCACAAAGGCGCCGACCAGGGTGCCGAGAATGGTGCCGCGCCCGCCCGCCAGCGAAGTGCCGCCCAGCACCACCGCCGCAATGGCGTTCATTTCGAACGAGGTGCCGTTGGCCGGATGGCTGGCAACCAGCTGCGACGACACTACGATGCCCGCTATCGCCGCGCAGAAGCCGGAGAGCGTATAGACCCAGATTTTCACCTGCTTCACTTTGACGCCGGAAAGCTCCGCAGCGCGCTCGTTGTCGCCGATGGCGTAGACCTGCCGGCCGAACGGCAGGCGACGAGCGATATAGGCGATCACCAGCGCCAGCACGACCATCATCCAGATGGCGTACGGCAGGCCGAGCAGCGATCCGGCGCCGATGCGGTCGAAGCCGGTGTTGCCGAGCAGCGGATTGCCCTGCAAGCCGGGGAAGGTTTCGCCGCCCGAGGTGAGCATCGCCGCGCCGCGCAGGATATACATAGTGCCGAGCGTGCAGATAAAGGGGGCGACGTTGTAGCGGGTGATGATCCAGCCGTTTGCCGCGCCGATCAGCCCGCCCACCAGCAGCACCAGCGGCACAATCACCCAGACGCTGGGAAAGATGGCGATGCCGAACATCGGCAGCACGATCCCTTTGGTGATCAACCAGCCGGCGATCATGCCGCACAGCCCCAGCGTCGCGCCGATCGAGAGGTCGATGCCGGCGGTGATAATCACGAAGGTAATGCCCAGCGCCAGAAAGGCGTTGATGGCGATATGCTTCACCATAATCACCAGGCTGCCGAGCGCGAGAAAGTCCGGCACGGTGATCGCGAAGAAGCCGACAATTAAAAACAGTGCGATAAAGGTGCGCAGCTTCAGCAGCAGCAGGATGATGCTCTCGCGCGAGTTGAACGCCTTCGCCGGTTGCCCTGCCATCGTCATAGCGTTATTGCCTTTCATGCTCAGAACCCCTGTGCGCTTGCTTTCACCAGCGCTGACTCTTCCGCGTCGCCGCGCGGAATATCAGCCGTAAGTTTGCCGCCCGACATCACCAGGATGCGATCGGCCACCGCCATGATCTCTTTCAAATCGGAGGTGGAGAAGAGCACCGCAATGCCCTGCTCCGACAGCTGCACCATCATGCGAAAAACCTCTCCTTTGGCGCCGACGTCGATGCCGCGGCTCGGCTCGTCCAGCAGCAGCAGGCGCGGATTGGTCAGCAGCGAACGACCGATCACCACTTTCTGCTGATTGCCGCCGCTCAGGGCGCTGATCGCCACCTCCGGCGAGGAGATTTTGATCGCCAGATTGCCGACGGTGCTGGTCACCGCCGCCCGCTCTTCCTGCTGGGCGATGGCGAAGCGGTGCGTCAGGCGGCGCCACAGGCTGGCGATGGTGAGGTTGCTCGCCACTGACGAGCCCGGAAAAATGCCGGCGCGCTTGCGATCTTCCGGCACCAGGCTCATGCCCATGCGGATGCGCTCGGCGGGCGGCAGCCGCGTCGGCACCGGCTTGCTGTCGAGCCAGATTTTGCCGAGGTAGTTGCGTTCGCTGCCGAGCAGACACTCGAAGAGTTCGGTGCGCCCCGCGCCCATCAGCCCATAGATGCCGACGATCTCCCCGGCGCGCACGTTAAAGGAGACGTCATCCACCAGGGTGTTGCCGTTGGGGCTGACGCAGGTAATGTGCTCCGCCTCCAGCACCGCCGCGCCGAAGGTGCGTCCATCCGGCAGAAAGTTGCTCATCGGCTCGCTGCCGAGCATTTCGCGCACGATCCAGGGCACGTCGATATCGCTGACCTGCGCTTCCGCCTGGAAGCGGCCGTCGCGCAGAATGGTGATCACGTCGCCGATCGCCATCAGCTCTTCGAGGCGATGCGAGATATAGATCAGGGTAACGCCCTGTCGCGTCAGCTCGCGGATGACGCGGAACAGGATCTCCACCTCGGTTTTGCTGAGCGCCGAGGTCGGTTCGTCGAGGATAAGAATATCGGCGTCTTCCGCCAGCGCCTTGGCGATCTCCACCAGTTGCTGCTGCCCGACCTTGAGATTGCCGACCGGCTCTTTCGGCGAAATCGGCTGGTCAAGGCGCGCCATCAGCGCGGCGGCGCGGCGCTCCTGCTCCGCTTCGTTAATGGGGCGAATGCCGCGCTGCAGCTCGCGGCCAAGAAAAATGTTCTCCGCCACCGACAGGTTTTCAAACAGGTTCAACTCCTGATGCACCATGCCGATACCGAGCTTTGCGGCGGCGCGCGTGCTGCTCAGCACCACCTTTTCGCCGTTGAGGAACAGCTCGCCGCTGGTGGGCTGCTGCACCCCGGCGAGGATTTTCATCAGGGTCGATTTGCCCGCGCCGTTTTCGCCGATAATCACGTTGACCTTGCCGCGCCAGACGCGGTAGTCGACGTGGTCCAGCGCCAGCGTGCCGGGAAAGAGCATGGTGATATTGCTGGCCTGCAGGATGATGTCGTCGCTCATGGCGCCTCTCCCTGTTTCAGCTCTACCGCCATCACGTCATTCACCACGCCGTGGCCCATCTCCACCGCCAGCAGCGCCTGCGCCGGTTTGCCGACCCAGCTGGCGTCGACCTTCGGCAGCTGCTGCACCGCGTGGCGGTTAAGCGCGCGGGTCAGCTGCGCGTACTGCACCTGATTGGTGAACTCCTCGAAGCGGAAACCCGCCGCATCGCGCAGCGCGTTGCTGCGGATCACCGGCCCGAGGCTCACGTTGACCGGCTTGCCGTTCAGGGTCAGCGTCAGGGTGCGCTCGCGGCTGTTGCTCTCGTCCACCGCCTCGACCGTACCGCTGGCGCGCACAAAGACGCTTTCGCTGCCGCCCGCCTTCACCGTCCCGCTTTTGGTCTCCATATCCGCCCAGCTCATGGCGCGCTGCTGCGCGGCGTCGAGCACCCGGCTCTGCCAGCTCGCCTCCGCGATCTGCTGCGGCGTCTGGCTGCTGTAGCTCGGTTTCGCATGGGGATCTTTCGGCATGATCGGGTTGCCGCTGGCGTCGAGATCCACCACGGTACAACCGCTTACCGTCAGCGCCAGGGTGATCACCAGCATCGCTCCGCTCCGTTTCATGCCGCCTCCGGTCACTTCGCCAGGTTAAAGTTTTTCAGCTTCGACGCGTTGCTGTCGTCAATCAGCACGCAGTCCATCAGCTGCTTCTCTTCTTTCTGGGCTTTGCCGTTTTTCAGGTAGTAGTCCGCCTGCTCGACCGCCATCTGCGCCTGCGCCCAGCCCGGCTGCAGCACCGTCGCCTTGATGTTGCCTTTGTTGATAATGGAGTCGCGGGTATAGTCGCTGCCGTCGAAGCCCACCACGATAACGTTGGTTTTGCCCGCCGCCTTCAGCGCCGCCTCCGCGCCCAGTGCCATGGTGTCATTGCCAGAGATCACGCCGACGATGTTCGGGTTCTTCTGCAGGATGGTCTCCATGCGGCTGAACGCCTCGGTCTGGCTCCAGTTGGCGCTCTGCTGCGCCACCATCTTCATATCGCCGTAGTCGTCCAGCACGTCGTGATAGCCCTGCGAACGCACGCCCGCGTTGGTGTCGGACTCTTTGCCCAGCAGCTCAACGTAGCTGCCTTTGCCGTTCAGCAGTTTGGCGAACTTCTCCGCGCCGAGCTGCGCGCCCTGATAGTTGTTGGAGACGATCTGCGCCACGGCGATGCCGGTTTTGTTGATTTCGCGGTCGATAAGGAAGGTCGGAATGCCGGCATCTTTGGCTTTTTGCACCGGGCCGACGGTGGCGTCTGCTCCGGCGTTATCCAGGATGATCGCTTTGGCTTTGCGCGCGATGGCGGTTTCGATCAGCTGGTTCTGTTTATTGACGTCGTCGTCGTGCGACGCCACCAGCGTGGCGTAGCCGAGCGCCTTAGCCTTTTCCAGCGCGCCGTCCGCTTCCGCTTTGAAAAAGGGATTGTCGTGCGACGGGGTAATGATCGCCAGCAGGCCTTTATCGGCGGCGAGCGCGGCGGTCGAGAGTGCCATCAGTGAAGCCAGTAGGGTAATTTTGACGAGAGGTGCGTTCATCGGTTATTCTCCGCTTGAATAAATATTCAATTGCGATTTTATATGCAAGATGACTATGCACCCGCTTCAGGCGGGCGCGCAACCCCGATTGTTTAAAAAGCGAAAAGGATCACAAAATGTCCCGCGTTGTGATTTCCCGCATCCTGGTTAACAATACCAGGCCGACACAGAGAGGAAGGATGAATGGCGAAACAGGATGAGCAACGGCTGATGGTGAAGATTGCCACGCTTTACTACAGCGAAGGGATGAAGCAGTCAGATATCGCGCAGATGCTGAAGTTGTCGCAGTCTTTTGTCTCGCGCATTCTCAACCGCAGCGTGAAAGAGGGCGTGGTGAAGATCAGCGTCGTGCCGCCCGCCAATATCTTTCCGGCGCTGGAGAAGGCGATCGAGCAGAGCTACGGGCTACCGCAGGCGATTGTGGTCGACGTGCCGGAAAACGCCTCTTCGCAGCAGATCAAGCAGGCGATCGGCTCGGCGGCGGCGCACTATCTGGAGACGCGGCTGCGCGCCGACGAGCTGATCGGCATCTCCTCCTGGAGCGGCACCATCCGCGCCATGGTGGATGCGCTGCACCCCTTTAACGCCGCCTGCAAAGGGGTAATCCAGCTGCTGGGCGGCGTCGGCGCCAACGGCAACGTGCAGGCGACAATTCTGACGCAAAATCTCGCGGCGCTGCTGAACTGCCCTTCCTGGCTGCTGCCTTCGCAGTCGATCGAGCACTCGGTGCAGGATCGCCAGCGGCTGGCAGCCAACCCGGACGTCGCGGAGGTGCTGGAGAAGTTTGATCAGGTGGATCTGGCGATCGTCGGCATCGGCGATCTGGAGCCGTCGGCGCTGCTGCGTAACTCCGGCAACTATTATGACGAGGAGATGCTGCGCACCCTGGCGCAGCGCGGCGCGGTAGGCGATATCTGCCTGCACTACTTCGACGCGCAGGGCGAACCGGTGCTGAGCGCGGAAGAGGATCCGGTCATCGGCATGGAGCTGGCGCAGGTGCGCAACTGCGCGCAGGTGGTGGCGCTGGCGGGCGGCAAAGAGAAGGCGCACGCCATTCGCGGCGCGCTGCGCGGCGGCTACGTCAACGTGCTGATCGTCGATTACCCCACCGCGCGGCTGCTGGTGGAGTAAAGCGTTAAATGGTGCGGTACGCCGTGGTGACCTTCCACAGGTAGCGCGGCGCCTGCGCGGCAGGATGCTTGTTCTGAACGTGCTGGTAGAACTCGTCCGGCGACATGGCGTTGATCATGGCGATAGCCCGGTCGCGATCGCGGGAAAAGGTGCGCAGCAGCGCGCCCGCGCCGTTGGCGTAAGAGACGATAGTGGCGTAGCGCAGCGTCAGCGGGTCGCGAATGCCGGAGAGCGCCGACTCCTGCAGGATCTTGATGTAGGCGGCGCCGATATCGATATTTTTCGCCGGATCGCGCAGCTCAGCGTTCGACGGCTGACCGCGACGCCCCTGCACGCGATAGACTTCCCTGCCCGCCGTCGCGGCTTTAATCTGCATCAGTCCCACCGCATTGGAGCGGCTGACGACGCCGGGGTTACCGCCCGATTCGACAGTAATAATGGCGCTGAGCAGTTTCTCATCAACGCCATAATGACTGGCGGCATCTTCGGTGAACATCGCCCAGGTGGCGTTGATATTCGACGGCGGCGCCTGAGTAAGCGGCGTGTTTCGTTGCTTAACGACCTGTTTTGACGGTTCGCTGGCGCAGCCCGCCAGCAGCAGCGCGGAAAGGGCAAGGTATCGAAATTTCACCAATTTTTCATCCTGATGCAGTGTGGTCGCAGGCTATCATACCTGGCGCGCGCCGCAGCAAAATTACCGTTTATCCTAATTGCGTAAAAAACCGTGTCGCGCAGTGACTTCCGTCGCGCTTTTCGTCATCATCGGCCAGTTAATCGCCCGCTAACCGCAGGAATAGCCTTATGATTTCTCGTTCCATCCATCTCATTTCGCCCTCCGGATATTGTCACAACCAGCCTGCCGCCTGGCGCGGCGTCGAACGGCTGCGCGCGGCGGGCCATCAGGTCGATAATCTGGAAACCATCGGCCGCCGCTTTCAGCGTTTCGCCGGCACCGACGCCGAACGCCTCGCCGAATTCAACCGGCTGGCGCAGCTCGAGGCGCTGCCCGACATCGTGCTGGCGGTGCGCGGCGGCTACGGCGCCAGCCGCCTGCTGGCGCAGATCGATTACGTCGGGCTGCAGCGCCGCCTGCTGAATCAGCCGCTGGCGCTGTGCGGCCATAGCGACTTCACCGCGCTGCAGCTCGCCCTGCTGGCGCAGACCGGCCTTATCAGCTTTAGCGCGCCGATGCTGGCCGGCAATTTCGGCGCGGAGGTTTTATCTGATTTTACCCTGTCGCACTTCTGGCAGGCGCTGACTTCGCCTACAGTCAATGTTGGCTGGCGCAGCGAGACGCCGGACGCCGGCGAGTGGCAAGGCACGCTGTGGGGCGGCAATCTGGCGATGATCTGCTCGCTGATCGGCACCCCCTGGCTGCCGCAGTTCGACGACGGCATTCTGGTGATCGAGGATGTGAATGAGCATCCGTTCCGCATCGAGCGCATGCTGATCCAGCTGCAGCAGAGCGGCATCCTGGCGCGGCAGCGCGCCATCATCACCGGCAGCTTTACCAGCAGCGCGCTCAGCGACTATGACAACGGGTTTGACTTCGCCAGCGTCTGGCAATATCTGCGCGACGTCACCGGCCTGCCGGTGATAAGCGATCTGGCCTTTGGCCACGATGCGGATACCGTCACGCTGCCGCTTGGCGCGCGCGCCCGTCTGCGCGTGGCGAATCATCAGGCCGAACTGCAGGCCACTGGCCATCCCGTATTACCCGAGCATTAAGCCGTTCTCAGGGAGATCGCCATTGAAGCCGCTGTACGACGATTTGTGGATCTCCACGCCGGAATTTCCGGCGGAAGATGCCGTTAACGATTTAATGATGCACGGCTTTATGCTGCGCCATCCGCGCGGCAACCTGCTGATTGGCCGCGTGGAGCACCCGCTCGATCATGAGGTGCTGGCCGACGAGGGCGGCGTGATCCGCCACTACCTGACCCACTGGCACGAAGCGGCGCCCGGCGCCGCCGCGATCCAGCAGCGCTTCAACAGCGCGCTCTACTGCCACAGCCGCTCTCTCGGCCCCGTCAGCCGGGTGCTGGAGCCGGACGACACCTACAGCCAGCAGGAGACGCACTTCGGCGACGTCCACCTGCTGCCGACGCCGGGCCATACGCCAGGCAGCAGCAGCATTCTCTACCATTCGCCGCTGGGTCGTAGCTATCTGTTCGTCGGCGACACCCTGACGCGCGATCACCATCGCTGGATCACGGTGCTGGTGGCGGACAGCAATCCGCACGAGCTAAAGCAGTCGCTGGAGTTTTACCGCACGCTGCGGCCCGATGTGGTGCTGATGAGCACCACGCGCGGCCATCTGTCATGGGTCGAGGTGACGCTGCAAAGCTGGCTGGCGGCAATTGACGAGGCGGAGCAGCAGCCGCTGGATATGCGCCAGCAGCCGCCTTTTTGATTACAGCGCCTTGCTGAGATAGTGACGCTGATGGTGACGCGGATAATTATCCAGGCTGAAACGCAGGCTGTAACCTAACTTTTCATAGAACGGGCGCGCCTGAAAGCTGGCGGTATCGACCTGCGCATAGCGGCAGCCGCGTCGGCGCGCCTCCTCCTCCGCTGCTCTGATCAGCTGGGTGCCGACGCCCTGCCCGCGCAGTGCGTCGCTGACCCACAGCATATCGATACGCAACCAGTTGCCGGTGGTCGAGCCGGTCAGCCCCGCCCGTTTTTTGCCGTGCTCATCGGTGACGAACACGCCGATGGCTTTGATCTCGTCGATATTGATAAAGCGGCTGTTGAAGGCGTTCAGGCCGAGGCGTACCTCATCCAGATCCTGATGCGTGACCGCATCGGTAACGTTCAGTTGCATAGACTCTCCGGCTAAAGCGGGTTAAGAGTGCGGATGGGCGCGATCGTCGTAGGGCTCCAGCGATAACTGGTCGACATCGCGCGTTTCGCTACGGCTACAGGGTAACAGCCGGTTACTGTCGCGGTAAACGAAGAAGGTCTCGTCGCTCGCTTTGTTGACGATCAGCTGGTCGCCGTTGCGGAAGCGGGTAATGGCGACGCTGTCGCCGCCCTTCAGCCGGGTATGCTGCTGGCCGGCGGCAATCTGAAAATGGTGCTGCGGCCAGGTAAGCGTGCTCAATCCATAGGCGGCGCGCGAAATGGTCATGGTGGGACGGCCGGGACAGGTGATCTGGAACTGGGTTTCGCTCCAGGCGGGCGCAATGGCGCAGCTCAGCAAACCAAGTGTGAGCAAAGTCGCTTTCATTATCTTCAGGCTCCGTCGAAGTTATGCTCTGATTTAGTTGACTATTTTTAGAATAACACAGCAGACGGCAGGGAAAAACGAAACGGCCCGCGCAGGGCGGGCCGAAGTGTGACAAAAGCTGTCGTTAGTTACCGACCTGCGACATGTCTTTGATGCTGTCGCGATTGATTTGCTGCTCTTTACCGTAGACGTCTTTGTAGGTGATCATACCGGTGTCGTCATCCACCTTCGGCTTGCCCTGCGCCACAATAGTGCGGCCGTCGTTGGTGTGCAGCACGTGGTCATTCGCGCAGCCGGCCAGCATCAGGCCCGCGCTCAGGATACCGATAGCCATAACTGTTTTTTTCATAATTCCTCCTTCCTGGGTTCGCTTTAGGTTTAGCACAGCCTCACCAAAGCGAAACCAGGAAGAGGCTTAAAACGCATTGATTCCTAAAGGAGATCCTATGGACCGACAAGATGCCCTGTTTCAGCGGCTGGCGCAGTCGCCGTTTCGGCGGCGCTTTCATCTGGGCGTAAAGGAGCGTGAATACTATCTGGCGAAAGGGCCAGAGGTGATCGATCGACATGCGGCGGATTTTGTCGCGCAGCGTCTGGCGCAGGCGGAGCCGAAGAATGACGGTAAGCAGACGCCGATGCGCGGCCATCCGGTGTTTATCGCCCAGCACGCTACGGCGACCTGCTGTCGCGGCTGCCTGGCGAAGTGGCACGGCATCGCTGCTCATCAGCCGCTGGACGACGCGCAGCAGGCGTGGATTGTCAGCGTGATCCACCGCTGGCTGGTGAGTGAGATGAACCGTTAAAAGCCCGGCGCCGCATCATGCAGCCCCGGGCTGACGTTTATTCCGCCGCAACCTCGGCGGCGACCAGCATTAACGCCAGCGAGGCGTCCTCCTCGTCGTATCCCTGCATAACATCGCGGATCGCCGCCACGCAGGAGATCACCTGCTGCTTCTTTTCCGCTTCAAGCCTCTCGATCGCATGACGGATAATCATTAGACTGGCTTCTTCTTCTTTCATTCAGTTTCCCTTAAATCGCCCAACTGGTGCGCAAAGATGGCAAGAATACCTTTAATGTGCTACTCAAGTCACCCTCTGGCACGTTTAACGCTTAACTATTAATCGAACTGCAAATGGGATGCCGCGCCAGACCTGCTATGATCACAATAGCCGGGACGCAACGCGTCAAAATCAGCGCCACGGGATACCCAGGGATCGAAGCAGGTACAGGATATGTTGCGACTCACTGTTTTCACTTTTATTACGCTGCTTGCCGGCTGCGCGTCCGGCCCAAAAGGGGTCGAGTGCGCTGGCGAAGTCAGCACCATTTACGGCCAGCCGATGGGGCAGACGCAGGCGACGATTTTCGACCTGGTCAGCGCCTTCACCGTCAGCCGCGACGGCGTTAACGTGCAGAGTGGGACACTGCAGTCGCTGGATCGTTTCAAATATGTCCCCTCCGCCGTCACCGCCGAAGGCTACTATGCCCAGCGGCTGTCCGATAAGCAGTTCCGCCTGATCAATCCGCACGACGACACCATGATCACCTGGACGTGCCCTTAGGCGTGCGTCCGGCGGCCAGATAGTTTATTGTCGTGGCTCGTCAGGCTGCAGGCTCACCCTCCATGGAAAAGCGACTGGATAACAACGGCTACATCGATTTCCCCTTCCCCGCCACGCGCAACGAGGACGGTTCGCTGAACCCGTGCGGCATCGATCTTACGCTGCAGACAGAGCGTATCGACGAGATTGCGGTGCTGGCGCAGTCGGCGAATCTGCGGCGTCTGCTGGAAGAGATTAATCTGCAGGATGGGCTGTTTATGACGCTGGCGTGCGACTGGCAGCAGCGCACCGATGCGGTGTGCGGCTTTATCGATTTCGCCTTTCGTCCCGATCTACCGGTCGCCCAACACGAGACGCTGACCCTCGACCAGGCTTTCGAACGCTACCTGCGCGAGCAGGCGACGCAGCACGATATGCAGCCAGAGGCGTTAATTAACTACGCCCGCTGCGTGCTGGACTGGGGCTGGTCGCCGCTGCGTCAGCGCGCACGGGGGTATGAAAAGGTAACGGTGATGTACTACTGCCAGCAGCGCGACGAGGCGGAGTGGTGCCTCGATCACCTGCGGCATTTCCTGGTGAGCTGGTATCCCGCCAGCCGCCAGGGAGTGCTGGCGCAGCAGGCATAGCGCCTGGCGGCGCGGCCTGAAGCAGCTTTATTCCTTATGCGTCTGCGTCTCCTCCCAGCTTAAATCAAAACGCTTAAGGTATTTGCGCAAGCGATCCGCATCGTTTGGCTGCTTTTTTTGCTGGCGGGAGATGGCGAAAAGCTCACGTCCGGCTTCAGAGAGCGAGGCTGAACGTCGACACACCGCAAGGACCGTTTCCAGCTGCGCGCGATCGAACAGGTCGATCGCCTGCTTAACCGGCAGAGAGGCTTGCGGTTGCTCGGGCGTCTGCCAGGTGTCCTGTAGTCGGCCAATCTCCTCCTCCACCAGCGCTGCGGTAATGCGGCCATTTTCAGCGAGCGTGGCCATCCGCGCGACGCTCGCCCCGAGTTCGCGAAAGTTGCCGCGCCAGGCGGCGGTCTCTGAGCTGGCGAAGCTCAGGTAGCGGGTGCGCGCCTCTTTATCGAAGCGTATCTGGCTGCGATTGTCGCGAATAAAGCGCTGCAGCTCGTAATCGACGTTAGGCTCGATATCCTCCCGCCGCTCAGCAAGGCCTGGCAGCCGGAATGTCCACATATTGATACGCGCGTAGAGATCCTCCCGAAAGCGCCCTTCCCTGACCCACTGGCGCATATCGCGGTGCGTGCCGGCGATCAGTTGAAAATCGCTGCTCACTTCGCGGTCTGCGCCAAAGGGAAAAAAGCGTTTCTCTTCAATCGCGCGCAGCAGCATCGCCTGTTCATCCAGACCCAGCTCGGCAATTTCGTCCAGAAACAGAATGCCGCCGTCCGCTTCGCGCAGCAGACCCGCGCGCGCAGCCAGCGCGCCGGTAAAGGCTCCTTTCACATGGCCAAACAGGGTAGACATCGCGTTATCGCCGCGCAGCGTCGCGCAGTTCACCGCCACAAACTTTCCCTGCACCTGATGACGAGACTGGCGCAGCTGGAAAATGCGCTCGGCCAGAAAGGATTTACCCGCGCCCGTTGGCCCGGTTAGCAGCACCGGGGCGCTTGAGCGCTGCGCGACGCGTTCAATCTGTTCGATAAGCGCATTAAAGGTCGGGTTGCGGGTTTCGATGCCCGATTTGAGAAAAGAGAGCGAGCTCTGCTGCTCGCGCTGAAAGCGGCTGGTTAAAGTGGCATAGCGACTCAAATCGAGATCGATAACTGAATAGACCCCCTGCGGCGTTGCTTCGCCCGGCTGTCCTGGGCCGGTCTGTAACAGGCTGGCGGGCAGGTAGCGCGCTTCCGTGAGCAAAAACCAGCAAATCTGCGCCACATGCGTTCCGGTGGTGATGTGCACCAGATACTCTTCATTCTCAGTGTCAAAAGGATAGCGCGTAGCAAAATCGAGAAACGCGCTGTACACCTCTTCAAAATCCCAGGGATCATTGAGGCTGACCTCATGCGGGATCACCTTCGTGCGCGGCGAGACGGCGGCAATGTCCTCTGCCAGTCGTTGCGCCAGGCTCAGGTCGCGCGGCTGATGCAGCAGTTCAAAACGGTCAATGGGCAGCTCATCGTGCTGGCACAGCGCCACGCTGGGACGCCACTTCGTCCAGCGATGTTCACGCTTGCCGCGTCTGTCGAGCTGCGTGCCCAGAACGCCAATAACCACGCGTTTTTTCATTTATTATCCTTTTGTATAAAAGCCTATCCAGCGGGATAAGCTTATCGCTCCTGACAGGGTCTGGCAAATTCTCGCTGTAAATTTAAATCTATTAAATTTAATGGCTTAGGTTTATTTTTCACTAATTACTGTTTTTGGCACGCTATTCGCTATGTATAACGACACGCATACAGCAACGAAGAAAAAATGATGAAACCTCAATTTAACCTGCTCCAGTCTGGCGCCGGCGCGCCGATAAAAATGTGGACACAAGGGGTCCCCGTCGAGCCAGAAGCCAAACAGCAGCTGCTGAATACGGCCAGCATGCCGTTTATTTTTAAACACATGGCCGTTATGCCTGATGTGCATCTGGGAAAAGGCTCCACCATTGGCAGCGTGATCCCGACGCTGGGCGCCATTATTCCGGCGGCCGTCGGCGTCGACATCGGCTGTGGCATGATCGCGGTACGCACCTCGCTGGTGGCAGCCGATTTGCCTGACAGCCTGCTGGGCCTGCGCAGCGCCATCGAGCAAGCCGTGCCGCACGGGCGCAGCAGCAGCCGAGGCAAACGGGATAAAGGAGCATGGCATGAGACGCCGTCTGACGTCGATGCGCACTGGTCGCGGCTGGCCGGACGATTTAAGCGCCTGACAGAGCGCTATCCGCAGCTGCTGAAAACCAATAACCACCAGCATCTGGGAACGCTCGGCACAGGCAACCACTTTATCGAGATCTGCCTCGATCAGGCCGATCGGGTCTGGGTGATGCTGCACAGCGGCTCGCGCGGCGTGGGCAATGCGATCGGCACGCTGTTTATTGCGCTGGCGCAGAAAGATATGCAGCAACATATTGCCCATCTTCCCGATCGCAATCTCGCCTATTTCCGCGAAGGCAGTCGTCATTATGACGACTATCTGGAGGCGGTGGGCTGGGCGCAGGATTATGCGCACCACAACCGCGAGGTGATGATGAATCGGGTGCTGGCAGCGCTGTCCGCCACGATCACCAAACCCTTCGCCACCCATCAGGAGGCGGTGAACTGCCATCACAACTATGTGCAGAAAGAGAAGCACTTTAATCAGCAGGTACTGATTACGCGCAAGGGCGCGGTGTCGGCGCAGCAGGGCGAGATGGGCATTATTCCCGGCTCGATGGGCGCCAAAAGCTTTATCGTGCGCGGCCTGGGCAATGAAGAGAGCTTCTGCTCATGCAGCCACGGCGCGGGACGCACCATGAGCCGCACTGCCGCTAAAAATCGTTTTACTCTCGACGATCAGATCCGCGCCACGGCCCACGTTGAGTGTCGTAAAGATCATGACGTCATTGATGAAATACCGATGGCCTACAAAGATATTGATGCCGTTATGGCGGCGCAGTCCTCGCTGGTGGAGATCGTTCACACGCTGCGCCAGGTGGTCTGCGTAAAAGGATAAAAGGAAAAGAAGGATGAAAACAGAAACGGGATTACACGGCGTCGACGAGTCAATGCGCGCCCGCGTTCGCGCTGTTCTGGCGCAAACGGAAGCCGAGCACGATATCCGGATAGTGTTCGCCTGCGAATCAGGCAGCCGCGGCTGGGGCTTCGCCTCGCCGGATAGCGATTATGACGTGCGTTTTCTCTATGTGCACAAACCTGAGTGGTACCTGCGCGTTGAGTCGCCGCGCGACGTTATCGAAAAGCCCATCGATGCCGAGCTTGACGTATGCGGCTGGGAGTGGCGCAAGGCGCTGGGTCTTTTAAAGCGCGCCAACCCAACGCTGATCGACTGGCTCGATTCGCCCGTTATATACCGGCAGGACGAGGAGGTTATGGCTGGCTTGCGGGCGATCGGCGATCGTTTCTTTTCGCCCGAGCGCGCGCGCTGGCACTACCGCTCGATGGCCCACAAGAACTTCCAGCACTATTTGCAGGACGATGAAGTCAGGCTGAAAAAGTATTTTTATGTGCTGCGTCCGCTGCTGGCGGTGCGCTGGATAGAAGCGGGAAAAGGCGCGCCGCCCATGCGCTTCGATCGGTTGCTTGAAGGAACCGTGCAGGCGGGCCCGTTACTCGAGGATATTGCCGAACTGCTTAGCGCCAAACAGCGCGCCGGCGAGGCGCAATTCGGGCCGCGTCGCCCGGTGCTGCATGCCTTTATCGAGCATGAGCTGGCGCGTGCTGAAGCGAGGCTCGCTCCGCCGCCTCACAAACGAGATGATGCGTTGCTGGATGCGCTGCTGTTTAAAACCGCGATGGGCAAGGTTGCTTAAAAGGGAATGCAGATGAAAAGCTGGCTTAACAGGTTACTGAATAATAAATCAAAAGAAACCTTTCCGATAGTATGGGATGCGCAACTGCCACCCCTCTATACGCGTCTCGAACAGACTTATGAGCAGGCACAACCCCTGCCCTGGGATAATAACGTGCTGCCATGTCAGCCTTTGGGTGACTCGGATGAAGCGTTCTGGGCGCCTGGTGCGCTTGAAGGCACGATGATTTATCACTTCAGTTTCGGAGGCGGCGATATTGGCGCAAAAGAGATTTTGTCGCGTTTGCAGCAGGCGACAGGGAAACCAAATGCAAGAACGATGCGGGCACTGTATGACTTAATCATTCAGGACTCTCCGCTGCCTTACATTGATGAGTTGCTAAAAGCTATCCCAACTGTAGGTGGCATACGAGCAGACCGGCTCAATGAACTGCTATTATTTCTGTGCACCCGCAGTCCGGATCGAAATGCGATAAAGTTTGCGATGGCTCTCATGGCTTTTTTTCCGCAGCAGCGAAATGTGGATGTATTACAGGTGCTGGGACGCCACGATGAGTTCACGCTTTACGCTGTTGTGGCGCTGCGTTCTATGCTCACGCCAGAGCAATATACAGATATCTGGTTCGCAATGGCGCAACGAGTAGACGGTTGGGGACGTATCCATTTGATGGAACGTATGCCTGACACGCTGGATGACAAGATGCGTCACTGGCTATTACGCGAAGGGTTCTTTAATTCAGTAATGAATGAATACACTGCGGTGAATTGCGCGGTTCACGGCGGACTGTGCGAAGCACTGGCGAGCGAACATGACGATGCTCTTCTGCTGGGTGCGGCTGAGATACTGTACGCTTTGTTAAATGAAGATCCGGTTCCAGGCATGTCGGTGTATGACGACGCCGTGGAAACCTGCCAACGCTATTTACAAAACGTGATTGCTCAGCGGCCAGCTCATCCTTTGCATTATCTTACGGCCAAACGTATTAGTGAGTGGGCACGGCAGGAAGAATCGCTCCATCCCTCACTCTCCGCCCAATTGGTGACAATGAGTGCTGGTATTCTGGCATTAAACCTCTGGGATGAAGTCATCCTGCAGACTCTGGCGGGTGAAGAAGGTTATGCATTCAATCTGGCGATCGAAGTATATCGCGATCGTCAAAAAGATCCCTTTCCCATCCTGTTTGCACGCCAGCGTGATATGCCTGAGTCAACCCTCTGGTATCAACTTATGCAAACTGAGGATATCAACCAGGCAATTCAGGTATGTTCTCTGGCTGAGACGCAGTTTAACCTTAATGCCATCGCGAGCGGGCCGACGCTTAGCAACGGTATAGGACCCAAATGGAACGTTCACCGCCATCTGGATTCGCTATTACAGGAATTAAAGCGCTTTCCGGAAACAGGCTGGCCTTTACTTAAAGCAGCACTCCGGAGTCCAGTGATAAGAAACCGTCAAATGGCGCTCAATGCTCTTGAAGCATGGCCACTAAATAGCCTGTCTGTTCATCTTCACTACATTGAAGAATGCGCTGAAAGTGAACCGTACGAAGAAGTGCAGCAACGACTGAAGGGCCTGCGGGATCGCTTGTGCCAAAACGGCTGACCGACAGGCAAAGTCCGCTTTCAGCGGGCTTTTATTCAGTCGTGAAGTGCAGCTGCGCGGCCAGCGTTTAAGGCTTAACCAGACGGATCGCGTGCTCCAGCATCCGCTGCTCATCGCGCTCGCTGTGGGAGCGGTGCTGCCGCGCGCGTTTCAGCAGCGCGGAAATCTCTTCCCGTTTGGTCTCATGGCCCGATTCGGCCAGCACGACTACCGCATCGCCAATGACCCGGCAGACTTCGTCGTAATCATCTTCATTTAATGCATCGCGCTTCATCGCTCCTCCTGTCAGGCTTCGCCAGTCGTCGTAAAAGAGTATTCAGAAACAGTAGTCAGGATCGTCGCGCGCCGCAAACCTGCGGCGGGCGCAACAGCATTTGAGGCTTAGGGCTTCGCTTCGCCATCGGCGCAGCTCTTCTCCAGAGAGCTGCGCCGGTTGTGCCTTACCGGCGGGTTGAGAGCGTTTGCAGCACTTTCAGCTCCGCCACCGCTTCCTGCATGGCGTCCATGCCAGCGGTCAGGGTGCGCAGGCTATCCAGCTGTTTCGTCATGTCTGCGCGTTCCTCGCGCGTGCGATGGCTCATCGCCGCGATGGTATCGGCCGCGTGGATGCTGCGCTCGGCCATATCGGTGGCGGTTTGCACCGTATTGGTGGCCACGTCACGAATGCGTGAAATGGTGCTCACCGCATCGTTGATATTGCTTGCTGTGGCTTCCGCCTGCTCTTTAGACGAGTGGGCCAGACGGCGCACTTCGCCCGCCACCACGGCGAATCCCCTGCCCGCTTCGCCCGCGCGCGCCGCTTCAACCGCCGCGTTCAGCGCCAGAATATTGGTCTGGAAAGCGATATTGCTGATGCCATGCGTAATGACATTGATGCCGTTTGATATCTCCTCCAGATCGTCCAGCCCTTCGCCTAAACGGCCCTGTGCCTGCTGGCTCTCTCTGGCGAGATCGCTGATGGCGCGGATAGCGCTTTCAGCCATGGTAAGCGCTTCGTTCTGGCTCTGGGTCGCCGCTTCCAGCACCGGCAACGCCTTCACGATAGGCGCCAGCTCCTGCTGATAATTCACCACGCGCGCCAGCACGCCCGACTGCACGCGGTTCAGCGCCTCCCAGCGACGCAGCGCGCGCTGGGCGTAATGCGCCGCATAGCTGGCATACTCCACGGGAAATTGCGCCATCGCATTGGCGTCGTGATTAAAAAATACCAGCGCAGAGAGGGTCTGATTGATTGGCACGCCCAGGATTTCGCCGAAGCTGGAGAAGCCGGCGGCGGGAATGCCTTTAAAGAAGTGGGCGTCGTGTAGCCGATCGGCGTTGCCTGCGCGGCGCAGTATGCAGTCGTTCATCAGGATCGCCGCCGGTTTGCCGTGGCGCCCGGTAAACGCCTGCCAGTCACGCAGCGTCGCCTGCTTAAAATCGGTTTCGCGCATCAGATAGAGCCGGTCGCCGAATTCCAGGTCACAAAAAAATTGCACGCTGTGGCTCGTCATTTTCGCCACGGAGCGAATAAAGAACGCCTCGCCTACCTTTACGGCGAAGGTCAATCCTTTCAGCCGCTCGGTAAGCTGCTGCTCATTGCACGCCAGATGTTCCGCCAGCGCCTGGGTAAACGGCTGCTGCTGCCCCTGCTGATTGAACACCGAAGTCAGGGTGCGCGTTATGGGATCGGCTTCCGCGATTAACCAGCTCTTGTTCAGCGGCTCAAAGTTCTGGCTTTTAAAAGGCGCAAAGGATTTGCCCGCCGCCATGCGGCAGAAAACGATCACCGCTTTCCCCTGCAGCACGCGACCGCCTACGCCGATCCAGGTGCCGTCGAAGGTGACGCGCCCGCCCGCCGAGCCGCCAATCGCCAGGCAGGGAAAGCGGCCGCTGTTGTACCAGGCCTGCATCAAAAAGCCTTCCGACGCCGAGAGCCCGTCGCAGTAGATCATGGCAAAGGTGCGATCGGCAGAGAGCGGCATGCGCAGCTTGAGCGCGGCCAGCTCCTGCTCAATCGCGCTGATGCGATCGGTCGCCGTATGGGTGTCACTGAGATGCAGGTCAACGATATGGGTTTCATGTTCCGCAATCAGGCTGCGGGGCAGCCAGAGCCAGCTCCCCTCCTGGCCATCCCCTTTGCAGTAGGTGGTCTGCCTGCCGCTGGCGCTGAGCGCGCCGTTAGAGGAGAGCGTAACCACGGTTAAATCCGCCGAGGTAAAGCGCTGCCAGGCCAGGCTGACCTTCTGGAAATCGGCCTCGGGCGGCACGAACGTCAGCAATACCCCTGCCGCGCGCGGGCTGAGGCCTGCCGCAGAGAGCGAGGCCGGCAGGCTCTCGCAGTTAAAAATGCCGTTAGCGGGCTGAGACGCGCCTGCGAAACCTGAACCGAAAAAGCGTTTACCCATTGTCTTGAGAGCAGACATATTATTATTTCCACTGTAATTAAAAGGCGTGCATAGGCTGGTGTTGTAAAAAAAAGGAGGGCTAAAAGCAGGTCCGTTCGCAATCAGTACTCATGATCCCTACTCAGCGTTAAAGGATGCGCTGAAGATGCGTTATCGACTCATATGGCGATAGCTTCAGCTATTAATGTGATTGGCATCACTGATAAGAGGAGCTAAATATGCATTGAGAAGAGCGGATTGATCGTTACCAGTGCTTACTTCCGCATTTAATTATCTGCTTCGCGCTTTACCTTATATTTCGCTGCAATTGAGAGTCTTCACATCATAAGCTGACGAATTAAACAGTCTGATAACATTCCCCTTGCCGCAGCTGAATAATAATCTTATTAATATTTAATCACTTATAATAAAAAACATTCCAGCGTGTTAATAAAACCATTACAAGGATAAAGTATGCCGACTAAACACGCCGTTGCCGCGAGCGCGGAACAGGGTCTGTTCCAGACGTTAAAATCCTTCCCGGCGACTGTTCATGCGCTGCTCTTTTTTACGCTTGTCATACGGTTTAGCTATTTTATGGCGTGGCCGTTTATCGCCGTGATCATGACGCAAAATTATCATCTGTCGCCGATCGCCATTGGCATGGCGATGACCAGCAGCGCGCTGTTCTCGGTGGTGCTGGGTATGTATGGCGGGCAACTATCGGATCGGCTGGGTCGCCGCGTGATCCTGCTGCTGGGCTGCGCCTTTTCCGCGCTGGGATATATCATCCTGGCGCAAGCCACCGGGCTGGGGCTGTTTATCGTCGGCCTGATGATTATCGGCGTCTCCTTTGCGTGGGTCGATCCTCCTTTGCGCGCGCTGATGAGCGATTTGCTGGGCGATCGTCGTCGCCGCGCGCTTGCTCTGCAAATGCGCTACTACCTGATTAACGTCGCGGCGGTGTTTGGTCCGCTGGTGGGGATCGTCTTTGGCCTGACCTCGCAAAAGGGAACCTTCCTGATAACCGGACTGAGCTACCTGCCTTTTTTCGCGTACGTGCTGCTGTTTATCCCGGCGGGTAAACTGCTGAGCGAGCAGCAGGTTGGCAGCGAGCCGCCGGTAAAACTGAACCAGATGATGGGTATTATCGCCAGAGATAAAACCTATATTGCAGCGCTGCTGTGCAGCATTTTATGCAGCGTGGTGTTTATCCATTATGAAGCCATACTGCCTCAGTACCTGCTGTTGCTTGACGGCCACGCGGCGGTGAAGCTGATCACACTGATACTGGTCACGAATGCCTGTACCGTGCTGCTGTTTCAGACATTTATTGTGCGGTTTCTGGCGCAGATTAACCTGCCGAAACGCATTCTGTTGGGCGGCCTTATTTTCGCGGTATCGCAGCTCCTTTTTTTTTCCGTGCGTTCGACGGAAATCTGGCTGTGGCTGGCGGTCACCGGCGTCTTTAGTCTGGGGGAAGCGATTCTTATGCCGAACCTTAACATTCTGCTCGATCAGCTGGCGCCGGCAAAGCATAGAGGCGCCTACCTGGGCGCTTCTATGCTGTCGACGCTAGGGATCGCTGCCGGACCGTTGCTCGGCGGCGTGATGCTGGCGCTGACCGGCGCCGGCGTCTTTATCTGCACCGCCTTGCTCAGCCTGATGCTCTGCGTCCTTATTTACGTCTTCAGGATCCGCATCCTGACCCGGCTGCAGGATGCATAATAAGGCGCAGAGAGCTTTCCTCGCGGTTACGCCTGTTTCCGCTGCCGCAGCGCATAAACCAGCACCACGCCAAAGCAGAGCAGCGGCAGACTATAAGCCACGGCGGTGCTGACATGGTCGGAAATCAGCCCCATGAAATAGGGCATAATCGCCCCGCCGACAATCGCCATAATCATAAACGAGCTTGCCTGTTTGGTGGCCGGGCCGAGATTTTTGACGCCCATGGCGAAGATGGTCGGGAACATCGTCGACATAAAGAAGAAGATGGCGATCAGCGCCACGACTGAGACATCCCCTGCGCCCAGCATCACCACGGCGCAAAGCACGATATTGATCAGCGCATAGGCCGCCAGCATCGCGGCCGGTTTGACCCTGCCCATCAGCCAGGTGGAGAAGAAGCGGCCCAGCATAAAGCAAATCATCGCCACCGACAGCATATAAGAGGCGCTCTGGTTGGTGACGCCGTGCCAGTGCTCTGTGGCGTAGTTAATAAAGAACGCGCCCACCCCAACCTGCGCCGCAACATAAAAGAACTGCGCAATCACGCCGCCGACGAAATGCTTTTGCTGCCATAAGGTCGCGCCGGGCTGCTGGACATGCGCGCTGGCGGCCTCACGAATATCGGGCAAAGCGGTGCGTTTAAACAGCAGCGCAATGGCAATGACCACAAACGCGATAACCACGTAGGTGATTTTGACGCTCTCCTGCGCCGCCTGCTGGCTGGCGTGGGTAAAGAACAGCGAACCGCCGATCATCGGCCCGACAAACTGTCCGAGGCCGTTAAAGGACTGCGCCAGATTGAGGCGTCGCTCCGCCCCGCTGGCATCGCCCAGCACCGTGGCATAGGGATTCGCGGCGGTTTCAAGGCAGCCAAGCCCGGAGGCCAGCACGAACAGCGCGAAGAGAAAGACCGAGAAGTTATTGACCATCGCCGCCGGCACGAACAGCAGCGCGCCAAGGGCGTAGAGCGATAATCCCGCCAGGATCCCGGCCTTGTAGCCGTGACGCTGCATAAAATAACCGGCCGGCAGCGCCACGATAAAATAGGCGCCGAAATAGGCCGCCTGCAATAATCCCGATTGCGCTTTGGTGACGCTTAACGTCTCCTGAAAATGTTTATTGAGTACATCCAGCAGGCCGTAGGAGACGCCCCACATAAAAAACAGGGTGGTAATCAGCATGAACGCCCAGCGCAGGCTAATAGTTCTCCCGACGCCGATATTTTCCGGCGTCTCGACGCGTTGTATTGCCATGGTTATATCCTCGTAGCGTAGAGTCGGTAAGTGTTGTTATTGGTCCTGCAAAGAGAATATTCGCGCCATCGCCGCCCATTTTTCCCCTGCGGGCGTCCAGGGCGTTGGCTGTTGAAACTGCCACATCAGCGCCTCCCAGCGCTGAATATGCGGATCCTGCTCCGACGCCTGAGCAAAATCCTGCGCGTTAAAGCGTTCGTTTACCTCCATTACCATAAAAAGTCGGGCACCAAGCCGGTATATCTCCATATCGACGATGCCGTGCTGACGCAGATGGGCTGCCACTTCCGGCCAGATACGCTGATGCAGCCGCTGGTACTCGGCGATCTTCTCCGCGTCATCCACCAGATCGAGCGCCAGACAGTAGCGCGCCGTTGCGCCGCTCATAACAGCGCCCGATCGAGATGCAGATAGCCGCCGTCGACGCTCAGCCACTCGCCGGTGGTGTGCGACGCACGGGGCGACAGCAAAAATACCGTGGTATTGGCGATCTCCTCCGGCGTGGTCATCCGCTGGCCGAGCGGAATGCGCTGGGTAATTTTCGCCAGTTCGCCCTGCGGATCGGCGAAGCCGCCGATCCAGCGTTCATAGAGCGGCGTCATTACCTCGGCGGGCACCACGGCGTTCACCCGCACGCCGCTGTGACGCAGGGATATCGCCCACTCCCGCGTTAGCGCCAGAATCGCCCCTTTCGCCGCGCAGTAGCCGCTGGTGCCGCCCTGGCCGCTCAGCGCGGTTTTTGAGGCGATATTGACGATCGCGCCGCGGCTCTTTTCCAGCGCGCGCTGGCAGAAGTGCGTCATCTGGTAATAGTGCAGCAGGTTCTTTTCCAGCGAGGCGACGAAAGCGCTGCGTCCCGCCTCCAGCCCGACGCCGTCGTTGACGCCTGCATTGTTCACCAGTCCGTCGATGCGCCCGAACTGCTGCTGCACCGCCTCGACCGCGCGCTGGCAGTTCTGCTCATCGCAGAGATCGGCAATCACGACCTCGGTTTGCGGCTGCAGCTCGCGCAGCGCGGCCAGCCACATCTCATCCGGCTGCGCATTGGTGACGATTGCCGGAATCGCGCCCTCTTCCGCCAGCAGGCGGGAGATAGCGGCGCCGATGCCCGATCCGCCGCCGGTGACGATAACCACCTTATCCTGCAAAAACAGATTCATTCTTCTCTCCTGTCAGGCCGTAAACGTTCGCGGCCGTATCGCCCCAAATGGCTGCCTGCTCGCTGGCGGTGAGCGCAGCCGTCGCCTCGTCAGCCAGCTGCGCCACCGCCTGATACTCCGCGGCCAGCAGGCAGACCGGCCAGTCCGAGCCGAACATCAGCCGCTGCGGACCGAAACGCGCCAGCGCCTCGTCGATAAAAGGCCGCAGCTGCGCGCTGTCCCACTGGCCGTGCGGCGCCTCGGTCACCAGCCCGGATAATTTGCATACCACGTGCGGCATCGCTGCCAGTTCCGCCACCTGCTCGCCCCAGGCGCGCGCGCCGCGCGCAATATCTGGCTTTCCGAGGTGGTCGAGCACCAGCCAGTGGCGATCGTGCTGCGCGGCAAACTGCGTCGCCTCCGTCAGATGACGCCAGGTCACCAGCATTTCCCACACGTACGCCTGCTTTTGCAGCTGCCGCATACCCGCCGCCACGCGCGCTTGCCGCAGCCAGGCGGCGGGATCGCGTTCGTCCTGCACCAGATGGCGGAATCCCCGCAGCCGCGGATGGTGCAGCGCGGCCAGCTGCGACGTCAGATCCGCCGCGGCAACGTCGATCCAGCCCACCACCTGCGTAGCCGGCAGCGTCTGCGCCCACTGCAGCAGCTGCTGCGTTTCCGCCACGCACTGCCGCGCCTGTACCGCAATCGATCCCTGCAGCTGTCGCTGCGCCAGCAGCGGCGCGAGGTCCTGCGGTAAATAATCGCGCTGCAGGCGCGTCATGGCGGCCGTGATCCAGGGATAGCGCGCCGCGTCGTAGTGCCAGAAATGGTGATGAGCGTCGATGCGCATCTCAGCCTCCCTGCGCGCGATAGCGGTATTTCTCGCGCGAGGCGGGCACCATTTCGATCGAGAAGCCGGGCGCGGTCGGCGGCATATAGGCGGCGCCGCGGATCTCGCACGGATGCAAAAAATGTTCGTGCAGATGATCGACATATTCGATGACGCGACCTTCATGGCTGCCGGCAATGCAGACAAAGTCGATCATCGACAGATGCTGCACGTATTCGCACAGCCCCACGCCGCCGGCGTGCGGGCAGACCGGCAGCTGATATTTCGCCGCCATCAGCATTACCGCCAGCACCTCGTTGACGCCGCCGAGGCGACAGGCGTCGATCTGCACCACGTCGATCGCCTCGCGCATCATCAACTGCTTAAAGATGATGCGGTTCTGGCACATCTCGCCGGTGGCGACTTTGACCGGCGCGACGCCCTGACGAATTTTGCGGTGCCCTTCAATGTCGTCCGGACTGGTGGGCTCTTCGATAAACCAGGGCTGCGCGAACGCCAGCTGTTGCACCCAGTCGATGGCGTCGTTGACTTCCCACACCTGATTGGCGTCGATCATCAGCTGGCGATGCGGCCCCAGCACCTCGCGCGCAATGCGCACGCGGCGAATATCGTCGTCGAGATCGCGCCCGACCTTCAGCTTGATATGGGAGAAGCCGGCGTCGACCGCCTGCTGGCAGAGGCGGCGCAGCTTGTCGTCGTCGTAGCCGAGCCAGCCCGCCGAGGTGGTGTAGCAGGGATAGCCCTGCCGCTCGAGCTGAAGGATGCGCGCCGCCTTGCCCGGCTGCTGCGCCGTCAGCAAAGCGAGCGCCTCGTCTGGCGTGATGCAGTCGGTGAGGTAGCGGAAATCGATGCAGCGCACCAGCTCCTGCGGCGACATATCGGCCACCAGCCGCCACAGCGGCTTCTCTTCCGATTTCGCCCACAGATCCCACACCGCGTTGACCACCGCGCCGGTCGCCAGATGAATGGCGCCTTTATCCGGCCCGATCCAGCGCAGCTGGCTGTCGCTGGTGATATCGCGCCAGAACTGCCCCATATCGGCGGTGATCGCTTCCAGCTGGCGGCCGACGATCAGGTGCTCCAGCGCGCGGATCGCCGCGCAGCAAATCTCGTTGCCGCGCCCGATGGTAAAGGTCAGGCCGTGGCCGCTGAGCGCCGCGTTATCCGTTTCGATAATGACGTAGGCGGCAGAGTAGTCGGGGTCCGGGTTCATCGCGTCCGACCCGTCGAGATGTTCGGACGTGGGAAAACGGATATCTTCGACGCGCAGCGAGGTCAGTCTGGTCATGCTTCGCTGCCCTCGGTGATCTGGCGCTGCTCGCCCAGCCCGGCGATACCTAAACGGATCTCCTGGCCCGGACGCAGGTAAACCGGCGGTTTCTGTCCCATGCCGACGCCCGGCGGCGTGCCGGTAGAGATCACGTCGCCCGGCTGCAGGCTCATAAAGCGGCTGAGATAGCTGATGATATGCGCCACCGTGAAGATCATGGTGCGGGTGTTGCCGTTCTGATAGCGTTTGCCGTCGACCTCCAGCCAGAGATCGAGCTGCTGTGGATCGGCGATCTCATCGGCGGTCACCAGCCAGGGGCCGATGGGACCAAAGGTGTCGCAGCCTTTGCCTTTATCCCAGGTGCCGCCGCGCTCGATTTGATATTCGCGCTCGGAGACGTCGTTAACCACGCAGTAGCCCGCCACGTGCGACAGCGCATCCGCTTCGTCGATGTAGCTGCCGCCTTTGCCGATTACAACGCCCAGCTCAACTTCCCAGTCGGTTTTCGCCGAGCCGCGCGGAATGCGCACCGCGTCGTTAGGGCCGACCACCGCGCTGGTCCATTTGCCGAAGACCACCGGCTCCTGCGGGATGGCGGCGCCGGTCTCCGCGGCGTGATCGGCGTAGTTCAGGCCGATACAGATAAACTTGCCGATCCGGCCGACGCAGGCGCCCGTGCGCGGCTGCCCGCTGATTTTAGGCAGCTCGCTGAGCGGCAGCTGGCGCAGCCTCTCCAGCGAGGAGGGCAGCAGCGCATCGCCCGCGAGGTCATCGATATAGTGCGACAGATCGCGCAGTTCGCCCTGCTCATCCAGCAGCGCCGGACGCTCGTTGCCCGGCTCGCCTACACGTAATAATTTCATTGCTCCACTCCTGTTAGTTGCTCCAGCCGCCATCGATAATCTGGGCGGTGCCGGTGGTGTAGGCGCTGGCATCGGACGCCAGGTAGGCCGCGAGATAAGCGATCTCCTCAGGCGAGCCGATGCGGCCAATGGGCTGACGCGCGACAAAGGCGTCATAGACTTCCTCTTCCGAGCGCCCTTCTGCTTGCGCCTGGGCGGCGATGCGCTGGCGCAGCGACGGCGAATCGACCGTGCCGGGGCAGATGGCGTTGCAGCGGATGCCGTCGCCGATGTAGTCCGCCGCCACCGAGCGCGTCAGACCGATGACCGCCGCTTTGGTGGCGCTGTAGGCAAAGCGATTGGCGACGCCTTTGATGCTGGAGGCCACCGACGACATGTTGATAATCGAGCCCCTGCGCTGTTGCAGCATCGCGGGCAGAAAGGCCTGGATCATGTGAAACATCGCGGTGACGTTGAGATCGAGCGCGAACTGCCACTCCTTTTCGCTGCACGCCAGCAGGCTGCCGCTGTGGACGACGCCGGCGCAGTTAAACAGCGCATCGAGCGTGCCGAGCTCCTGCGCCGCCGCGCGAATCGCCTGAGGATCGGTAACGTCCAGCCGATAAGCGCGGATGCCGGGCAGATCCTGCAGCGCGGCCAGATTGATATCGCTGGCAATCACCTCTGCGCCCTGCTGAGCGAAGTAGCGCGCGCTGGCCAGCCCGATGCCCTGCCCGGCGGCGGTGATTAATACGCGTTTTCCGTGTAAATTCATTGCATTTCCTCTGGTCCAAAGATCTAATGGTCAGGCCAATAGAGAGGTGTTTTGCCCTTCCGGAATAGCAAATAACGCTGGCTACTTTTTCGCTGACGCATTACGTTTTATTGACATTTGCGTAACATTGACAAGTGTCCTGACGATTATTTGTGCATCGGGTCACTTAATTTATTTAGACGGGTAGCAGTGCGATGCCGATAAAAAAGATGGAAAACCCCAGGCTTTACAGACAAATAGCTGACCAGCTGATCAAGCTTATCGACAATAACGAGTTTCCGCCCGGCAGCCGCCTGCCAGCGGAGCGCGAGCTGGCCGAACAACTGCAGGTGAGTCGCGCCTCGGTGCGCGAAGCGCTGATTGCGCTGGAGGTGATTGGGCTGGTGGATGTGAAAGTCGGCAACGGCGTGATTGTGAAGGCGCGCTCCCGCACTCAGGAGCCGGTGATGATGCAGGCCGGACGCGATCAGTGGCGCGAGCTGGACGATGAGCTGGGCATCAAGCTGGACTTCTCTACCGAGCTGCCGCCGTTCTCCCTGCTGCAGGCGCGGCGCCTGATTGAGCCGGAGGCGGCCGCGCTGGCCGCGGTGCACGCCAGCGACGAGGAGCTGGCGCTGATCCGCGCGGCCTATGAGCAAAACTGCGAGGATAACCGCGCTCAGTCGCGTACCCATCCCGGCGACCGGCTGTTCCATATCCGTATCGCCCAGGCGAGCGGCAACCCGGCCTATGGCTTTATCATTGGCCATCTGCTCGGCCACCGCTACGGCAGCATGTTCCGTATGCTGCAGGCGCACTATACGCCAGGCGACATGCCTTCTGTCTCGGAATCGGAGCACAGAGCTATTCTCTCCGCGCTGGAGAAACGCGACGGTAAAGCGGCGCGAAGCGCGATGAAGAAACATATCGACCGGGTGATCGCGACGTTTGAGCGGGTTCAGGAGTAAGGGCTGGCGCAAGGGGCTGAAGCAAGCGGCCAGCCCTTTCCTGCAACCTTGCTTTGGCAAAGCTGGTCTGGAGCATATCTTAAACCTTATAAATAAGACGTTTGCTAGTTTTGTCCTTCCTTGCTGAAACGATTTAAGTAACGCCCGCGTTTTCTGCTCTCATTTGTTTCCCGCCCTCTAAATCTGTTTACTTTTTGCACACAAACCTGTGATACAGATCTGATTTATTTCATCCTCCCGACGAAAAATTGCGCCAGGTGAACCTCATCACGTTTTCGCGCGGCGGCAATTTATACTCTTGCCCAACTTCAGCTAAATCAATTCAGCAACGGGATGCATAAAAATGAAAAAGACACTTTTAGCAGGCATGGTTATGGCGGCATTCAGCGGTCAGGCAGCAGCGCAGACGTGGGTGCTGACAGATGCTGAAGCGGGTACAGACAAGGGAAACTGGCAGATTAGCAGTAAACAGCTGAAGCTTTCAGGCGACACCTTCAGCTTACAGCAGAAAGTCCTGCACGGCGGCAAGCAGGAAGGTTCGAAAGTGCTGACTATCACCAGCCAAAACGGCCTGACTATCGCCCTGAGCCCGACGCGCGGCATGGATTTGCTGCACGTGAATGGCGATGGCGTCCGGCTGGGCTGGGAGTCGCCAGTCGACGAGGTGGTCAACCCAGCCTATATCAACCTTGAAAGCCGCAATGGATTAGGCTGGCTGGAAGGATTCAATGAAATGATGGTGCGCTGCGGCTACGAGTGGACCGGGCATCCGGTGGTCAAAGACGGCAGGATTTACACCCTGCACGGCAAAGCAGGCAATACGCCAGCGTCCCGCGTTGAGGTCACTATCGACGAGAAGGCGCCGCATGAAATTCGCGTGCGCGGTCTGCTGAAAGAAAACACCTTTAAAAAAGCGAATCTGGAGACCTGGACCGAGCTACGTTACGTGCCCGGCGCTAAATCCTTTACCCTGCATGACGTGCTGACCAACCGCGGCGACTATCCGCATGACTATCAAATTATTTATCACAGCAACTTTGGCACGCCGCTTCTGGAAAAAGATGCGCGCTTTATCGCGCCGCTGAAGTCGGTTTCGCCTTTCAACGATTATGCAAAAACCGGCCTGAAAGCGTGGAACACCTACGACGCGCCGACCAAAGACTTTGATGAAATGGTGTTTAACCTGGTGCCAAAAGCGGACAGCAGCGGCAAAACGCTGGCGGCGGTGATCAACAGCAAGGGCGACAAAGGCGCCTCGATTGAGTTCGACACCCACCAGCTGCCCCTGCTGACAATGTGGAAGAACACGGACACGCTGAAACAGGGCTACGTTACCGGCATTGAGCCGGGCACCAATTACGCCTACCCAGTCACCATTGAAAAAGAGCAGGGTCGCGTGAAGCAGTTAGCGCCGGGCCAAAGCACCACCTTTGAGCTGACCTATACCCTGCTGAGCAGCGCCAGCGCGGTTAACGCAATCGAACAGCGCATTAAGCAGATTCAGGGCGATGAACAGCCCACGGTGGATGAGAAACCCATCGCCGTAGAGTAATGCCGGCGGGCAGATCGCTTTCTGCCCGCTCTCTTTGCCTTACCGCCTATCGGAAAAGGCGCGAGCCAGCCTCAAATTCCCGGAAAGCATCGTCAGCGGGCTGATAGCCCAGCACTTCCCGGGTGCGTGACAGATCGAATCGCTTAAAGCGGTTATCGGAAATGCCATAGCCGATAAAAAAGGTAATATCTTCTGCTTCTATCGCGCAGGTAATGAGATTGACCGCGTCCTGCGGACTCAGCCAGGCGCTGTAATCCCGCGCATTTTTCAGCCGCCCGGCTTCTTTCGGCTCAAAGGCGCCGATCCTGAGCGCGACGCAGGAGAGCCCGTGCTGGGTGGCATAAAAGGAGCAGAGCGCCTCGCCATAGCACTTGGTTACCCCGTACAGATTGGCCGGCGCGACGGCCATGCCAGGATGGATCTGCACATCAACCGGATAGCCCTCTATCGTCTGGGCGCTGCTGGCAAAAACAAAGCGCCGACAGGCGGTTTTCGCTACGGCTTCCAGCAGCCAGGTGACCGAGAGAAGATTGGCAGGCAGCAGCTGTTCGAATGTCGCATCAGCGTCCGGGATGCCAGACAGATGCACTATCGCGTCGGGCTTCGCTGCGGCCAGCAGTTCGGTTGCCGCTCCCGGCTTTGACAGATCGGCCGCAATAAAACGGTGCGGAGCGCTCACCTCATAATCTGGCGCCTTCAGGTCAGTCAGCGTGAAATTATAGCTATCGCGCATCGCTTTAAAACAGGTTCGTCCAATGCGGCCGCTGGCGCCTGTAAGGAGGATATTTTTTACTCTCATCGTGCCGGGTTCCTTGTTTCATTAAACCAATCGTCTTGCTGAGGCTGCCCCTGAAAATGGCGAATACGGCGTATTACTGTTCAGTTTAAACGCGCCTGGAAGCCCTGCTATCCCGGCGTAACAAAAAAAGCCTCTGTTTAATAAAGAGCCCCTATGATTTAGGGTAATGACCGGTTATCAGATAAACCTACGCTTTTACAGGAGATCACGATGAAAGCAGTTACGCTCAAGGCGCCCGGCGGTCTGGAAAACATTACCCTGACTGATATTGCCGACCCCGGCAGGCCTGGCAAAGGCGAAATTCGGGTGGCGATTAAAGCCAGCTCGCTCAACTTTCACGACCTGATTGTGGCCAGCGGAGAGTTCCCTACTCAGGATGGTCGCATCTTGCTGTCAGACGGTGCAGGCATTGTGGAAGAAGTAGGAGAAGGCGTTGAAGCGTTCAAGGCTGGCGATCGCGTCGTCTCTACCTTTTTCCCCATCTGGCCAGCAGGCAAACCGCTGCCCGCGGCAGGAAACTTTGCCCATACGCCCGGCGACGGCATCGATGGCATGGCGAGCGAATATGTTGTTCGTCCGGAAAGCGCCTTCACCCATGCGCCGCAAGGCTGGAGCCATACCGAGTCTGCCACCATCACCACTTCCGCCCTGACGGCCTGGCGCGCGCTGGTCACAGATGGTCAGCTTAAAGCGGGCGAAACGGTGCTGGTGCAGGGAACCGGCGGCGTCTCTGTCGCGGCGCTGCAAATCGCTAAAGCGATGGGCGCCCGGGTGATTGCCACCTCCTCCTCCGATGAAAAGCTCGCCGCCGTACGAGCGATGGGCGCCGATGAAACCATCAACTACAAAACCACGCCGCAATGGGGCGATAAAGCGCTCGAGCTGACGCAGGGGTTCGGCGTCGACCACGTAGTGGAAGTGGGCGGTCCGGCCACCCTGAATGAATCCCTGAAGGCGGTTAAAGTCGGCGGCCATATTGCGCAGATCGGCATTCTCTCCGGCGATAAAGCGGACATCTCCGTGCTCTCCCTGCTGGCGAAACAGGTCCAGCTTAAAGGTCTGATTGTGGCCAGCCGCCAGGACCAGGTCGATTTTGTGAAGGCGCTGGAGATCATGGGTAAGAAGCCGGTGATTGACCGCACCTTCAAATATGCCGAGCTCGGCGACGCCTTTCGTTACCAGCAGAGCGGCGCCCATCTGGGTAAAATCTGCGTCGAGTGGTGACGGCGTCGGCGATAAGGGCGCCCTCCCTTATCACCTTCCTGTAATGGCACCAGCACGCGCCTCTTGCCGGGCCGTGCTGGCGCCCGAAGGTATCCGCCTTATCCCGCGCCCTTAACCCGCTTTGCCATGGGCCACGTTAGTTGACCGCTTATCCGTGCCGAGAAAAATCAGGAATAGTAAACAGGACATGAGATGACCGACTTCGATTTTCATAAGTTTCTTATTAACGACCTGCCTTATACCTTTCTTTTTGAAGTCGTCATTCGCGTTTTTATTGCCTACAGCGTTGTTTTTATTTTCCTCAAAATTTCTGGCAGACGAGGCGTTCAGCAGCTGTCGCTTTTCGAGGTGGTGATTATATTGACGCTGGGTTCGGCCTCCGGCGACGTGACATTTTATGACGATGTGCCGGTGCTGCCCGTTATCATGGTTTTTATCGTTCTTCTTGCCCTTTACCGTCTGACGACCTGGGCTATGTCGCGATCGACTACGCTGTCGACCTTAATTGAAGGACAAGTCGTTACCCTTATTTCGGAAGGGAAGTACGTATCCAGTAATCTCGATAAACTCAATATTTCTGAAGATGAGTTTTTAATGGAGCTGCGGCATGCGGGCGCAGAGCATCTTGGTCAGATCCGCCTGGGACTGGTTGAAGTCGATGGTCAGCTCAGCCTCTATTTTTATAAAGATGAAGATGTCATTCCCGGCCTTTCCGTTCTGCCAGCTGCGCATCGCCCCTGCTTCACCTTAATCCCTCAGGACGGTTTATATGCCTGTAAGCGCTGCGGTCTGACACAAGAGATGCGTACCGGCGACAAAGGCAACTGTCCGGAATGTGGTCGGGATATATGGTCGCTGGCGCTGCATTCGCGTCGAACATAAACAGCGAGCCGGTTACTCTCGGTCGCCTCGTTTGCCCTCCGGCTATTCACCCGCTACGCTTTCAGCATCCCTTTTTTAGCCAGGAGAAGCCTGTGAAACAGCTGGTAATGATTTTTTTACTCGGGCTCGGCGCGTGCGCCGTTACGGCCTGTGCGCCACGTCCGCACGACGCGCCAGCGCCGCCACATGCGCCCAGCGGGCAACAACCCCCTGGCGCGCCGGGCGGCAGTGGCCCTGTCGGTCAGCCTCAGTCATAGGATGAAAAAAGCGTAAGCATCCAGCATAACTGCCGGGCTTTGCTACGCTTTTAGTGAATACCAACTCAAAGGAGACGAACAATGTCAGGAAAAATCGAAGATACCGTTAAAGAAGTTGCTGGTGCCGCTGAGCAGCAATGGGGCGAAGCGACCGATTCACCGCGTCATCGCGTTCGCGGTGCAGCGCGCCGTTATTCCAATCAGGCGACCTACGCTGCGCGTGACGCGGCAGACACCATTAAAGACCAGGTTCAGTCCAACCCGCTGGCCGGTCTGGCGGTCGCTGCTGGCGTTGGCGTCTTTATCGGCTTCCTGCTGGGTCGTAAATAATCCAGCGCGCCTTCCCGCATAATGCGGGAAGAACGGGAAGGGACGCCTGTCTCTTCCCGTCAGCGATATTCCCTCTCTGTCTACTCCGCATCACGCCCTACACTTTCAGCACAGCGTAAAAGCTGTCATCCTCTTTTTTCGCGAATGCCTGACTTCGCCGCATTGCCCGTTCGGCTGCCGCTAACTGTCAGCGTTTTTCAGGCTCTTTAAGGGAAAAAACCGTGCTCTGGCTTATCTCAAAATATGCGATTACCGCTTTTATGGTGGTGCTGATATCCGAAACGGCGAAGCGCAGCGATCGCCTCGGCGGGCTGCTGGCCGCCCTGCCGCTGGTTACCGTGCTGGTGCTGATCTGGATGAAGCTGGAAGGTCAGGCGCAGGAGAAGATCGCCGCTCACGCCTGGTACACCTTCTGGTATGTGGTGCCGACGCTGCCGATGTTTATCCTGTTTCCGTTCCTCTACCAGCGCACCGGCTTCTGGCCCACGCTCGGGATCGCCTGCCTTATCACCCTCGCGCTCTTTGCCCTGTGGGCGCTGCTGTTAAAACGGTTCGGCATTGAGCTGATGTAACGGTTACAGCCGCTGCTGAGCATCGCTGTTTTTCAGCGTCATCAGCGCCGGAATCGTGACCAGCGCGGTGGCTATCACGTACCAGGCCGGGATATCAAGATTGCCGGTCTGCTTCATCAGGCCAGTGATAATCAGGCCAGCGCAGCCAGAAAAGATGGCGTTCGACAGCGAATAGGCGAGCCCCAGCCCGGTGTAGCGCACATGGGTAGGAAACATCTCCGCCAGCATCGCCGGACCTGGCCCCGCCAGCATCCCGACGATGCCGCCGGCGACAAACACCACCAGCGCGCGCAGCGCGGTCGAGGTGGTATCCGCCTGCAACAGGTTGAGCAGCGGAAACGCGAGCAGTAGCAGCAAGACGCTGGCCGTGACCATCACGCGGCGGCGGCCGATTTTATCGCTGAGCCAGCCGGCCGGCAAAATGGCGGCGGCAAAGCCCAGGTTGGAAATCACCGCGCTCAGCAGCGCCTGATTGAAGCCGGCGTGCAGCGCCGCCTGCAGATAGCTAGGCATAATCACCAGCCAGGTATAGCCCGCCGCCGACCAGAGCATCACCCGCGCAATCGCCAGCAGAATAATTTTCAGCGTCTGCGCGGCGCTCGCCTGCGGACGAGGCTGCTGGTGCTGGCGAATAAAGCTCGGCGTCTCCTCCATGCTCAGCCGCAGCCATAGCGCAATCAGTCCGAGCGGCAGCGCCAGCAGGAAAGGCACGCGCCAGCCCCAGGCCAGCATTGCGTCGGGGCTGAGCAGCCCCGAAAGCAGCGCCACTACGCCCGCGCCCGCCAGCAGCCCCAGCGCCACGGTAAAAGATTGCCACGCGCCGTAGAGCCCGCGCTTGCCCGGCGGCGCAAACTCGGTCATCAGCGCCACCGCGCCGCCATACTCGCCGCCTGCGAACAATCCCTGCAGGATACGCAAGCCGGTGAGGATCAGCGGCGCGGCGATGCCCAGCGCGGCGCTGGTCGGCGCCAGGCCAATCAGCGTGGTCGCCAGCGTCATCAGCAGCAGCACCGCAATCAGCGTCGGCTTGCGGCCGATCCGATCGCCGATGCGGCCGAAGATAACGGCGCCCAGCGGACGAAAGAAAAAGGCGATGGCGAAAGAGGCGTAGGTCAGGATCAGGCTGCTGAGCGCCGAGGCGCCGTGCAGCTGAAAGAAATTCTGTGCGATGAGCGTAGCGAGAAAGCCGTAAACGGCGAACTCATACCATTCGATAAAGTTGCCGACCGAGCCGGCAATCAACGCGCGTCGCTGACGCTGCGCCAGCAGTTGAGGATTTTCCACAGGCGTATCCTGGTGACGGACCTTTTAATGGGTCAAGTATAGGATTGCGACGCGCGTTCGGCCTTAGCGCGCCGCAAAGCGGCGCGGTTTTTCCATGCGAAATCCCATGCCGAGCAGCCGCCCAAAGACAAAACGCAGGAACGGCCATTTGCGCAGCATGCCCGGCATCGGATTTTTCCCGCCTCCGCCCGGCCGCTTACGGCTCATTTTGATCTGCAAAAACTGGGTAGCAACGGTGGGAAACTGGCGGCGTTTCTGCACCCGGGCCAGATCGCGCAGCGTGACTCTGCCGCGCTGTAGCGGCCGGGTCAGCAGGTTGGCGGCGGCCACCGCATCCTGGATCGCCAGGTTGACGCCGACCCCGCCGATAGGCGACATGGCGTGCGCCGCATCGCCGATGCAGAGCAGTCCGGGCCGCATCCACTTATCCAGCCGGTCGATACGAATCGACAGCAGCCGGACCTGCGACCAGTCGTCGATGGTCTCCAGCCGTCCGGCGTCGAACGGCGACACCGCGGCGATGCGCTGCTTCAGCGCCGCCAGCCCGGCGCGCTGTAGCGCCTCAAACTCCCCTTTCTCGATCGTGAAGCCGCACTGCCAGTAGTCGCCGCGATCGATAACGATAAAGTTATTGCGCGGGCCGCTGTGGCCGGTGCCCATCGCGGGATCGCCAGGCTGTTTGTCGAGCCGGAACCAGATCACGTCGCGCGGCGTGCCGAAGGCGCGGCTGGTCAGCCCTGCCTGCGCCCTGACCGCCGAATGCCGCCCGTCGGCGCCGATCACCAGCTGCGCGCGGATGGTCAGCGGCTGGCCGTCGCGCAGCGCGGTGACGCCGCACACCCGATCCTGCTCGACGATCAGCTCGCTGAGCGTGGTCGAGGTCAACAGCCTGAAGCCGGGAAAGGCGGCGCACTGGTCGGCGAGAAAGTTAAGGAAATCCCACTGCGGCATAAAGGCGATAAAGCGGCAGCGCACCGGCAGGCGCGAGAAATCGGCCATCGTCACCTCTTCGCCGCCCATTTCCGCCTGCAGCTTTTCGGCACGCTGGTGCGGCAGCGCCAGCAGCTTATCCAGCAGGCCCAGATGGTGCATCACCTCCAGCGTGGAGGGATGAATGGTGTCGCCGCGAAAATCGCGCAGAAAGTCGGCGTGTTTTTCAATAACGACCACCTGCAGGCCCGCGCGCGCCAGCAGGTAGCCGGTCATCAGGCCCGCCGGGCCGCCGCCGACGATGCAGCAGTCAGCGGAAAGCGTCTGTGATGGCATGGTTGCTCCTCGGTTAGTGCCTGACAGTGTAGGCCAGCTGTCAGCCATAAAGTACAGACTTATTGCAGGGATATTGCCGTCTGGCTTGAACGATCTCATCTGGCTGCCAGGCTTAAAGGTAATGTCATTCACCCCACCATAAGGAGAGAGCATGTCGAGATTTACAGGAAAAGTGGTCGTTGTCACCGGGGCGGGATCGGGTATTGGTCAGGCTACGGCGCAACAGTTTTCCCGTGAAGGCGCCGCCGTGGTGCTGGTCGGCCGAACCGAGGAGAAGCTGCAGAAGACGCTGGCGATGCTGGCATCAGGCGATCATCTGGTGGCGCCGTGCGACGTCGCGGAGGTCGATCAGGTTAAAGCGCTGCGCGATCGCGTGGCGGAGAAATACGGGCGCGTCGATGTCCTCGTCAATAACGCGGGCAGCGTGGTGCAGGGCCGCATTCACGAGGTGCAGCCGGATGACTGGCACAAGCTGATGAAGGTCGATCTTGACGGGGTTTACTACTGTATTCACCACTTTATGCCCGACCTGCTGAAAACCCAGGGCAACGTGGTCAATATCTCCTCGGTGTCCGGCCTTGGCGGCGACTGGGGCATGAGCGTCTATAACGCGGCGAAAGGTGCAGTAACTAACTTTACCCGCTCGCTGGCGATGGACTACGGCGCCGACGGCGTGCGCGTCAACGCCATTTGTCCCGGCCTGACCTTCACCGACCTGACGGAAGAGATGAAAAACGACGAGGCGCTGATGGAACGCTTCTATGACCGCATCGCGCTGCGTCGCGCCGGCGAGCCGGACGATATCGCCAGCGCAGTGCTGTTTATCGCCAGCGACGACGCGCGCTATATCACCGGCGTCAATCTGCCGGTCGACGGCGGTATTACCGCCTCGAACGGGCAGCCGAAACAGGCATAACGCGCCACCGACGGCATCGCGCTGTGCGATGCCGCTCACCCTCAGGAGAGACTATGAACCAGGATTATCTGATTTTCGGCGCCGGCTATCACGGCGAAGTCAAAAGCTTTGCAGCGGGCCAGGTAGAAGTCGAGGTTGAGATCAAAGCGCCTGAAGAGACCGAAAGCAGCACTTCGCCAAACCGCGAGGAGCTGCAGCGCTATGTGCTGCCGGTCACGGTCATCGCGGTGGACGGCAAACGCTACAACGTGGCGACGGAAGAGAACCCCAGCGAAGATGAGGTCAAGCAGGCGGTCGAGCGCTGGCATGCGCAGCCGATTCAGGCCGACGAACTGCTGTAACCGCCCGAGGCGCGGCGTCACAATCGATCAGACGCCCGCCTCGGCCTTTTGCATCTCCACCAGTACCAGCGGACATTTCCTCACTTTGCAGGCGTGGCTATAGGCCAGCGCGCATACCGAACAGAGATCGCCCTCCGACTCATATTCATACTCCGTGAAATAACGAACGCCGGCGCGCTGTGACTGCGCGGCGCGGAATGACGCTTCAGCCAGAATCACATCCAGCTCCCGGAAGGTCAGCGCGGAGGGATTATGAAATCCCACTTTGATTCGATAAGTAGCCATGGTGAGATTATTCCCGGACGGGGCGTCGGCCGCCAGACGGTAATAGTATTCGGTGTGATAGCTGCGGATTATCAGCGGGATAATCCGCAGCCTGCGCTTATGCCGCGTCGCTGGCGGCGGCTTTATCCGTTTCGCCAAAACGCTCACGCATCAGGGTTTCGATCTGCTCCAGCGATTTACCGCGCGTCTCCGGCAGCATCAGAGCGACAAACGCCAGCGATGCTACGTTAATCGCCGCGAAAATAAAGAAGGTGCTGTTGCCCGCCAGCGCCAGCAGCGGCGGAAAGGCGAAAGCGACCGCCGCGTTGCAGATCCACTGGAAAGAGACGGCGGTGCCGGTGAGCACGCCGCGCACCTTCATCGGGAACAGCTCCGACATCAGCAGCCAGTAGACCGGCGAGATGCACATTTGCATAAAGAACAGGAACAGCATGATGCAGGCGAGCGCAAGCAGGCTCTGCGTCATGTTCTGCGGCATAAAGACCAGCACCGAGCCCAGCGCCAGCTGCGCCGCGATCACCACGCATAGTCCGGTCATCAGCATCGGACGGCGGCCGAAGCGCCCTACCGCGCGGATCCCGGCCATCACCGCCAGTACCGACACCACGCCGTTGCCGATGGTGGCGGCAATAGAGGCGCTGGTGCCCATGCCGGTGGTTTTCAGAATAATCGGCGTGTAGTACATAAAGGCGTTAACGCCGGTGAACTGAATGACGATGCCCATACCGGCGCCGAGCAGCAGCAGACGCACCACCCATTTCTCGCGCAGCAGCTCGCCGGCCGACGGGCCGCGCTCCGCTGCGCGCGCCTGTTTGCGCATCTCCGCCATCTCTTTGCGCACCTCGCGCGGCGTTTCGCGCAGCTTCTTCATCACGCGCATCGCCTCTTTGATGCGCCCTTCCGCCACCAGCCAGTGCGGCGAGGCGGGAACGAAGAAGGTGCCGATAAAAAGCAGCGCGCCGGGGATCATCGCCAGCGCCAGCATATAGCGCCACATTTTCGGATCGTGCAGCAGGTAGCTCATCAGCGCGCTGACCACGTAGGCGAGCAGCTGGCCGGAAACGATCATCAGCTCATTGCGGCTCACCAGCGGCGCGCGATGGCGCGGTCCGGCGATCTCGGCGATAAACACCGGTACGGTAGAGGAGCCGCCGCCAACCGCGATGCCGAGCAGTAGTCGCATCGCGACCATTACCTCGACGTTAGGCGCAACGGCGGTGCCGATAGCGCCGGCGACAAAGACCAGCGCCAGGCTGCGCAGGGTGATGCGGCGGCCGAAGCGATCCGAGACATAGCCGCTAAGGAAGGCGCCGACCGCGGCGCCGAAGATCAAGGACGAGGTCACCAGCCCTTCGGTGAACGGGGTGAGGTCGAGACCGCCCTGCGCGGGCGGCAGCGTCATATAGGGCAGCGCGCCGGAAATAATGCCGGTGTCGTAGCCAAAGGCGAGCGCGCCCATGGTCGCCACCAGCACCACGAAAAAGAGCCGCTGGCGAACGGTATCGGCCGACGGCGCGCTGCTGTCGTTTGATTCAGGTTTATTCTGCTCCACATTCACTCCATGAGTTTTAACATCCTGAATTTGCATATAATTTCACCAACCCAGGCAAGAGTACCAAGTATAGATGCACTTTTTAATTTGTGACGTGCATCACCTAATTTTCCCGCCGCGCGCTGCGATAGCCGCTTTCGCGCCGCGCCCTGCTCCGGCAACTCTTCCAGCGTGAACTATGATTGATTTTCGTATGGCGTCGTAGAGAGCCGGTTGCGCCACCCCTGCATCCTGCGGCGGCAGGCGCGTTCTCTCCGCCAGCGACGTGTCAGATACGTTTCCGTCTTACCTTTTGTTGCCTGCATCGCCGGACCTGGGCCGCGCGGTGTGGTTTATCGATCACATTTGATTCAGACGAGGTTATTGAATGGAGTCAGCATCATTTACTAAAAGCTGGGGCGCTGAATATGTCGCCAACGATGCGGTCCGCTTTCGTCTCTGGGCCCCGGGTCAACACAGCGTTAGCCTGCGTCTTGACGGCAAAGATACGCCAATGCATCCCGCCGAGGATGGCTGGTTCGAACTGCGCACGGACGGCGTCGCGCCTGGCAGCGAATATAATTTTGTGCTGGCCGACGGCACCGTCGTGCCCGATCCCGCCTCGCGCGCGCAAAAAGATGAGGTTAACGGCCCGTCGCTGGTAGTCGATCCCACGCGCTATGCCTGGCAGCATCAGGCGTGGCAGGGCCGCCCCTGGGAAGAGAGCGTGGTCTATGAGCTGCATATCGGCACCTTTACCCCGGAAGGCACCTTCCAGGCGGCAATTGAAAAACTGCCCTGGCTGGCGGAGCTCGGTATCACCATGATTGAGGTGCTGCCGGTATCGCAGTTCGGCGGCAACCGCGGCTGGGGCTACGACGGCGTGCTGCTCTATGCGCCGCACGCCGCCTACGGCTCGCCTGACGACTTCAAAGCCTTTATCGACGCCGCGCACGGTCACGGCCTTTCGGTGGTGCTGGATATCGTGTTGAACCACTTTGGCCCGGAAGGCAACTACCTGCCGCTGCTGGCGCCGGACTTTTTCCACAAAGAGCGCGTGACGCCCTGGGGCGCGGGCATTGCCTACGACGTTGACGCGGCGCGCCGCTATATCGTCGAGGCGCCGCTCTACTGGCTGCAGGAGTACCGTCTCGACGGCCTGCGCTTCGACGCCATCGACCAGATCGAAGATACGTCGGAGAAGCATGCGCTAATCGAAATCGCCGAGCGCATCCGCGCGGAGATTTCCGACCGCCCGATCCATCTCACCACCGAAGACAGCCGCAACGTGGTGTTTCTGCATCCGCGCGATGAGCAAGGCAACGCGCCGCTGTTCAGCGGCGAATGGAACGACGACTTCCACAACGCCGTTCACGTCTTCGCCACCGGCGAAACTCACGCCTACTACCAGGATTTCACTCCGCATCCGGAAAAATATGTCGCCCGCGTGCTGGCGGAAGGTTTCGCCTATCAGGGCGAGGTCTCGCCCCACAGCGGCGAGGCGCGCGGCGTCGACAGCCGCGGCCAGCCGCCTGCGGCTTTCGTCGATTTTATCCAGAACCATGACCAGGTCGGCAACCGCGCGCTGGGAGAAAGGCTGATCAGCCTTATCGGCGCCGATCGCAATAAGGTGCTGCTCGCCACGCTGCTGCTCTCGCCGCATATTCCGCTGCTGTTTATGGGCGAAGAGTATGGCGAAACCAATCCCTTCCTCTTCTTTACCGATTTTCACGGCGATCTGGCCAAAGCGGTGCGCGAAGGCCGTGCGAAGGAGTTCGCCGGTCACGCCGGACATGAAGGCGAAAGCGTGCCGGATCCCAATGCCGAAGAGACCTTTACCTGCTCGAAGCTCGACTGGCGCAAGCCGCAGAGCGACGAAGGCAAGGCCTGGCTGGCGCTGTCGCGCCGCCTGCTGGCGCTGCGCCAGCAGCATATCGTGCCGCTGCTCGCCACTGCGGGCGGCCACGCCGGACGCGTGGAGCACAGCGAGGAAGGCTTTATTCAGGTGAGCTGGCGCTTCCCCGCCGGCACGCTGTCGCTGGCGCTGAATATCGGCGAGAAGACGCAGCCGCTACCTGAGCAACCCGGCGAAACGATTTTCGCCTGGCCGGATAACAGCCGCGATCTGCCGCAAAACGCGATCGTCGTGCGGCTGGCCAAAGGAGATGCCCAATGACTATTCCCGCTTCAACCTACCGTATTCAGTTTCGCAACGGCATGACCTTCGATCGTGCGGCGGCGCTGGTGCCCTATATTAAACGGCTCGGCATTACCCACCTCTACGCCTCGCCGATCTTTACCGCCACCCGCGGCTCGACCCACGGCTACGACGTGACCGACGCCAATGCCATCGATCCCGCTATCGGCGGCCGCGCCGGTTTCGACCGGCTGGTGGAGACGCTGAAGCAGGCGGGCCTCGAGCTGATTATCGATATCGTGCCGAACCATATGGCCGCCTCGCTGGAGAACGCCTGGTGGCGCGATGTGATTGAGCACGGCGAGCAGAGCCGCTATGCGCGCTACTTCGATATCGACTGGTCGCGCCGCCTGACGCTGCCCTTCTTAGGCGACAGCTTCGAAGCAGCGCTGGAACACGGCGAAATCGCGATAAAAGCCGATCCTGACAGCGGCAAACCGGCGTTCGCCTATTACGAAAGCTTTTATCCGCTCTCGCCGGCGAGCTGGCAGGGACGCGAAGCCGACGTGCTGGCGCTGACCGATAAGGTGCAGATCGCGGCGCTGCACGATCGTCAGCCTTACCGGCTGATGTCGTGGCGCGACGCGCCGCGCGACCTCTCCTACCGCCGCTTTTTCGAAATCACCGGGCTGGCGGGCGTCCGGGTGGAAGATCCGCAGGTGTTCGACGACAGCCACCGGCTGATTCTGGAGCTGGTGCATTCGGGCGCGGTCAGCGGGCTGCGCGTCGATCACGTCGACGGGCTGGCCGATCCCAAAGGCTATCTGGAGCAGCTGCGCCAGCATGCGGGAGCGGATTGCTACATCACGGTAGAGAAAATCCTCGGCGAAGGCGAACAGCTGCCGGCGGACTGGCCGGTTTCCGGCACCACCGGCTATGAATTTATCGCCTCGCTCTCCGACGCGCTGGTGGATGGCCGCCAGATCGCCGCGCTGCGTCAGGCCTACGATCAGACGGTGGGCGAGCCGGTGGATATGCGCGCCCAGCTGCGCGCCGCCAAGCTGCTGATGGCGGATAAAAACTTCGAAGGCGAATTCACCACCCTGCTGAAGCTGGCGGGCGCCATTGCCAGCGCCTCCGGCGTCACGCTGCCGGAGAGCGATCTGCGCGCCGCGCTGCGCGAGCTGCTGGTGGCGTTTCCGGTCTATCGCAGCTACGGCACGCCGGAAGGCATGCCACCAGAAGGCGCGGCGCTGCTGCAGCGCGTGGCGGAAACGGTGCGCCGCGACACGCCCCGCCTCTCGCCTGCGGCGCTCGACTTTCTACTGCGCGTTATGAACGGCGAACTCGACGCCGCTGTCGCGCAGGACGCCGCCACTTTCCGCACCCGCTTCCAGCAACTGACCGGCCCGCTGATGGCGAAGTCGGTCGAGGATACGCTCTTTTTCCGCCAGCATATGGCGCTGGCGCTTAACGAAGTCGGCGCCGAGCCGCTGCCGCGTGCGTTCTCGCTGGCGCGCTTTCACGATGAGATGGTGATACGTCGCGAGCGTCAGCCGGACGGCCTGACCGGCACCTCGACGCACGACACCAAGCGCGGCGAAGACGCGCGCGCCCGCCTCTATACCCTGACGGAGTCGCCGCAGCGCTGGGCGCTGCATGTGGCGCGCTGGCGGCAGATGAACCGCGGCGCGGTGGTGGCGCTCGACGGCGGCCCTGCGCCGGAACCGGCGGTAGAGTGGATGCTTTATCAGGCGCTGGCGGGCGTCTGGCCCGCCTCCGGCGTGGCGGATGCCGCTCAGCTTGCGGCGCTCGAACCGCGCTTTACCGCCTTTGTCGAAAAAGCGCTGCGCGAAGCCAAGCTGCGCACCAACTGGGCGGACGGCGATGAGGCCTACGAAACGGCGGTGCTCGACTATGCGCGCCGCCTGATCTCGCCGGATAACGCCGAGTTCCTCGCCGACTTCAGCCAGGCGCTGCTGCCTTTCATCGCCGCTGGCCTGATCAACTCCCTCAGCCAGACGGTGATTAAGCTTACCGCGCCCGGCGTGCCCGATATCTATCAGGGCAGCGAAGCGCTCAACTTCAGCCTGGTCGATCCCGATAACCGCCTGGAGCCCGACTTCGACGCGCTGCAGCGCATGCTTGACGAACGCGGCGATTTCTCCGCGCCGGAGGGATGGCAAAGCGGCCAGCTTAAACAACAGACTATCGCCACGCTTCTGCCGCTGCGTCAGCAGTATCACGCCCTGTTCCGCCACGGCGACTATTTGCCGCTGGTGGTCAACGGCACCGAAGCCTCGCATGCGGTCGCCTTCGCCCGCGCCGATGCGCAGCACGCGCTGATCGTCGTGGTGCCGCGTCTGGCTTTCGCCCGTCAGCGTTACAGCGACGCCACCTCGATTACCCTGAAAGAACCCCTGGCACAGCGCCGTTATCGCAACATGTTTACTGGAGAAGAGTGTGAGCTGACCGACCGGCTTAGCCTTGAAGCCCTTAACAGCGGCGCGCCGCTGGTGCTGATCGGCGTCTGACAAGATGAAAAAAACAGGTGATTCAACGCAGTTGTTGTGGATAGCATTTTACTGAATGGAGAGGGATAAATGTCTGAAGCTACAGAGTTTACTATTACGTCGGGATCGGGCCAGCAGCTAGGCGCCAACTACGACGGCGAAGGGGTGAATTTCGCCATTTTTTCCGCCCACGCCGAGCGTATCGAGCTCTGTCTGTTTGATGAGAGCGGCAAGAATGAGATCGCCCGCCTGGAGCTGCCGGAGTTCACCCACGAGGTGTGGCACGGCTATGTGCCGGGTCTGAAGCCCGGCGCGCTTTACGGCTATCGCGTTTACGGTCCTTATGATCCAGAGAACGGACATCGCTTTAACCCCAACAAGCTGCTGATCGACCCCTACGCGCGCGAACTGGCGGGCGATATCGAGTGGAACGAGGCGCACTTCGCCTACGAGCTGCTGCATGAAGATAAAGATCTGACGTTCGACACGCGCGACAGCGCCCCTTTTATGCCCAAGTGCCGGGTCATCGATCCCAACGAGTTCGACTGGCAGGACGATAACCGTCCGAGCATCGCCTGGCCGAATACGGTGATCTACGAGACGCACGTGAAAGGGTTCACCCAGCTGAATTCGGCGCTGCCGGAGGTGCTGCGCGGCACCTATGAGGGCATGGGACATCAGGCCACGGTCGACTATATCAAAAGCCTGGGCATCACCTCGGTCGAGCTGCTGCCGGTGCACTGGTTTCCGGACGATCAGCATCTGCTGGACCGCGGGCTGAAAAACTTCTGGGGCTACAACTCCATCGGCTTTTTCGCCCCTGCGCCGCGCTACTACGGCCCGCGCGGCATTCAGGGCTTCCGCGACATGGTGCGCGCCTTCCACGACGCCGGCGTCGAGGTGATCCTCGACGTGGTCTACAACCACACGGCGGAAGGCAACGAGCTGGGGCCGACGCTCTCCTTTAAGGGCATCGACAACTTCTCCTACTACCGCACCCTGCCTGACCAGCACCGCTACTACATCAACGATACCGGCACCGGCAACACGGTGAATACCTCGCATCCGCGCGTGCTGCAGATGGTCATGGATTCGCTGCGCTACTGGGCGGAGTCGATGCATATCGACGGTTTTCGTTTCGACCTCGGCACCATTCTCGGACGCGAGCCGGAAGGCTTCGACCAGCGCGGCGGCTTCTTCGACGCCATTATGCAGGATCCGGTGCTGTCGAAGCTGAAACTGATCGGCGAACCCTGGGATATCGGCCCCGGCGGCTATCAGGTTGGCGGCTTCCCGCCCGGCTGGGCGGAGTGGAACGATAAATACCGCGATACGGTGCGCGAATACTGGAAAGGCGATAACGTCTCGACCGACTTCGCCGCCCGCCTGCTTGGCTCCGGCGATCTCTACGATCAGCGCGGCCGCCGTCCCTGGGCGAGCGTCAACTTTATCACCGCCCACGACGGCTTCACGCTGAACGACCTGGTCTCCTACAACGAGAAGCACAACGACGAGAACGGCGAGGATAACAACGACGGCCACAACGACAACCGCTCCTACAACTACGGCGAGGAAGGCGCGACCGAAGATGAAGGCATTAACGCGGTGCGCGAGCGCCAGAAGCGTAACTTTCTCGCTACGCTCTTCTTCTCCCACGGCACGCCGATGCTGCTGGCAGGCGACGAGTTCGGCCGCAGCCAGCTGGGCAACAACAACGGCTACTGCCAGGACAGCGAGATCTCCTGGGTGCACTGGGACAACCTCCCCGCCAGCGCGGAGGCGCTGCGCGAGTTTACGCGCCACGTTATTCGCCTGCGCGCCGAGCAGCCGCTGCTGCGCCGCGAGAACTGGCGCGACGGCATGGAGATTAAGTGGTTCAACGCCGGCGGCGGCTTCCAGCAGGAAGAGCAGTGGGAGGAAGGCTCGACGCTGGGCGTCTATATCGGCCGTCCTGACCTGCAAACCGAAGAGGGCATCTGGCACGACGTGCTGATGCTGATCAACCCGTTTGAGGGCACGGTGCCGTTCCGCATCCCGCAGTTTGGCGAAGGCGGCTGGGTGCTGGAGCTGACCACCTCTGACAACGATAATCGCGGGCTGGTCATTACCAAAGAGAAGGATTTCGAGCTGGAAGGTCGCAGCCTGGCGCTGTTCCGCCGGCCCTAAACCGCAACGTTAACGCAAGATGCGCAGCGCCCCGCTTCGAGGCGCTGCGCTTTTTATTATATCGGGCAGAAAAATGACGTTTTTAATCGTGATCTTCATCACGATTTAGCACTAACGGCCAAATTGTACAGCTATATTAAAAGTTGTACAAATTTAGTTAAATTTCCTTTATCTGATATGTAATTAGGCTTCGCTTTTTTCTGTTCTCTTATTACCGGCAGAGAAAAAGGCAAATATTCATATCAGATGTCACATTGCTAAATCGCCATTCTGCTTACATAGTTAAAGCGCATTGAAACTCTTTTAATTATTATTATTTTATACAGAGAGGAATTGATATGACTCAGCGACGTGGTGGAGCAGGTAATTTTGCTGAAAATCCCGACAGAGCGCGTGAAGCGGGTAAAAAAGGTGGGCAGATGAGCAGCGGTAATTTTAAATATAACCGCGAGCGCGCGGTCGAGGCAGGACGCGTCGGCGGCAAGCTAAGCCGCCGCTCTGCCGCGGATAAAAGCGCCAGTTAAAGTTAAAGTCGCGCCGGGAAATTACTTCCCGGCCTTTATTTAATTTACTCTTGCAACAGCACGCTTTTATTCTGCGCAACCCCTTCCCTTTTAAATAACGCCGATCTCAATCGAAAGATAATTAACCGCGTTCTGTGCGACAGCCGTTGTTATTTCCCTGCGCGCGCTCCGCAAATAAATATTTGCTGCCGTAGCCGTTCGGCTGAGACGCCAGCACCCGGCGCAGCACCTGCACGTAATCCATTACCAGACCCGGCGTCCAGGTCATACCCTCCGCCCGGCTGCGGATCAGGCTCAGCAGCCAGAAATCGGGATCGAGCAGCGCCGCGTAGCCGCGCATACCGCGCAGTCCCAGCAGCCCCTCGGTGGCGACGTCCAGCGCCTGCATCACGCTGGTGGAGCAGTTGCGCGACGTCAGGTTATAACGGCAATCCTGACCATGGCGCGCCCAGTAGTTGATCAGCGCCTGCTGGTTGTAATGCGGCAGCGAGAGGCGCTTGTCGGGCAGGCACCACTCTTTGATCTCCCGCTCGAGGGAGCGCTGGTGAAAGCCGGCGACGTCATTCTCTTCGCGCGCGTGCAGCATTTGCAGCACGCCGCTCAGGGAGCCGGTCATATCCTCGACAGGATAGAGGCTGACGTAGAGCGCGTCGCCCATCGCCAGCGAGGTGTGGCCGGTGGAAACCTGACCGCGATGATCGATAGCGGCGACCCAGCGGTCAAACCAGGGACGCCGTCCGGCGACGCTGCCCGACCCCAGCGGCGTCCAGATATAGATGGTAAGCGGCTCGCTTGCAGGCGCGGCGTCGCAGGGAACGTGGCGATAATCGAGCCCGTGTGGTTTACGCACCCCTTTGCGGGTAAAGATCGGCAGCGCCGCTACGCTGGTCTCCGGCGGCAGCGCGCGGATTTGCCAGACCATCTGCAACAGCGAGAAGGCCCAGCCCAGCAGCACCAGGGCGAATCCCATCGGGATCAGCACGCGATGGGGCAGCGGCCAGTCGGTGACGATCATCAGGCTGAGCAGCCACTCGCCGCCGCCGATCGCCAGCTTGCTGTGCCAGCGGCGACAGCGCATCAGCGCGCAGGCGATGATGCGAAAGCCGCCGTCCAGCAAAAAGGCGAGCGCGAATAGCCAGGCGACGCAGCTGCCCTTCTCGTGCGGTGCGGCCAGCAAAGCCGTGCCGAGCAGCAGCAGCGTCAGCGCTTTGCTCTGCGCCGCCCAGCCGCTGTCGAACCCGGTTCGCGCGCGCCAGGCCTGTATAACGCCTTCGGAGAGCAGGAAAACGCTCAGCAAACAGAGCGGAACGGAGAGCGTGCCGTGGTAAAGGCTTTCCAGCACGATGCCCGCGCTGGCGGCGAGGCAGAGCGTGCCGGCCGCCAGCAGACCTGGCCAGCTGGCGCGCAGCATCGGCCCGCCCATTAATAAAAAAAGCAATCGCAGCAAAGAGGGTGGCTCCCGTCAAAACAATCAACGTCTGGTTTGCCGGACAACATGCGCGACGGCACCGGGCGTTCCTTCTCCCCTGGGCAGGATCCTGACCTGGCGTTAGCGGTGGGTGCAGCCTACGGAATAAAGATTAGTTTTCGCTTAATTTCGCCGCGCCGTTTCGCGACTCGCCTTTGCGCGAAACAAAAAAGGCCTGAGGCGGCATTGCGCGTCAGGCCTGGGTATTTACGTTTTGCCGCTTAGTTGCCGCGATAGGTCGAGTAGCCGTAAGGGCTCAGCAGCAGGGGGATGTGGTAGTGCTGGCTGGTGTTCTCGATTGTGAAGATCACCGGGATCTCCGGGAAGAAAGTCTTTTGCTTCACGCCGGCATAGTAGTCACCGGTTTTGAACACCACTTTATAGGTGCCCTGTTCCGCCTGTTTGCCCGCCGGATAGAGCGCGCTAATGCGGCCGTTGGCGTCGGTGACGCCGGTAGCGAGCTTGACCCAGTCGCCGTTGCGGTTTTGATCCAGCTCTACCGTTACGCCAGCGGTAGGAATGCCGGTTTGTAAATTCAGCACGTGAACGCTGATCGGGTTTTTCATCGCGGCAGGTTCCGCCGCCGTGGCGGAGAAAGCGAAAGCCGCCAGCGCGGCGGCACCAAACATTGAGAGAGATTTCATAAGTCGTCCTTTTTTATATTGAGGACCACAGGTTAAGCCAGCATGCGGCGCAACGTACCCATTTTCGTTGCATATCTGAAATTTCCGAGAAGCGCAGCGCGGTATATTCTCCTGCTGCTGTGGTTAATAAAAATTATTATTTAGCCTGCTTATTTCCCTGGCCCGCGCTTTTCTGCGCCGGTTTGTTTTCGCACGTCTGCTGCGGCGCGACGTTTTTATTTTTTCCTGCCGCGTGCGGTTATGGTAATTTGGTAGCAAATATTCCCTTAAGTTGAGCGATGACCACATCCCATATCCCCGTCGCGCCCGCCAGGGAGCGTGGCAGACCAAGAACTTTCGATACCGATACCGCCCTGGATAACGCCATGATCGTCTTCCGGCAGAAAGGCTTCCACGCCTCGTCGGTAGCCGATCTCAGCGAAGCCATGAATCTGACGGCGGGCAGTATCTACAAGGCTTTTAAAGATAAGCGCACCCTGTTCCTGCGCGTGTTCGAACGCTATATCAGCGTGCGCGGCGCCGACCTGCGCGCGCGCCTGCAGCACTACCCTACCGGCAGGGCGCGCATCGCCGAACTGCTGCAGTTTTATCTCGACTCCGCCCGTGAAATCGAGGGGCGGCGCGGCTGCCTGGTGGTCGGCAGCACCGTCGAACTGCAGAGTCTGGACGAGGAGCTTTCCGAGCTGGTGCGCCAGGCGGTGCTGCGCAACCGTAATTTTTTGATCGCGCTGATTCGCGAAGGCCAGGAGGACGGGTCGGTCTCTGCCTCGCTGGATGCGGAGACGGCGGCGGGCCTGCTGCTATGCGTAGCGTTCGGCATGCGCGTGGTGGGTAAAGTTCAGGATGTGACTAATGGCGCAGAAACGATTAATATGCTGCTTGGTATTCTGGATTAATTGATTCGCCCTATTAGGAAATAAGTATTTCCTAAATATATTACGCACAGCGCGCTTTTTCTCAGGCGACCGTTATTGCTGTGCTTTTCCCGATTAAACAGTAAAAGAGATAATGCCTTCAAAATTACCCGGTCGTCATCGCCCTTCAGGAGACAGAGTGAACCACAATGAAACTGCTGATAATCAGGAAGTTTACGCTCTGCTAGGCCGTGTTGTGGCGCAGCTCCTGCAGCCTGGCGAAGCCCTTCCCTTACAGGAAATCATTGGCGCGCTCTATCGCGCTGGCGCGCGCGCGGAAGATCCGGAAATCGAAGCCGCCTGCGAGCGCGCCATTCGACTGCTGGCCAGCAAATTAAACTGACGCAAGGCTGTTATCCGCTTATCTGCCTGTCCGAGATTTTGGGTAACCCGTTGTTAATACTGACAACATAGCAAAGTTCAAAAAATAAACGTCGGCCTGCACAGGTAATCCTGTACAACCTCCTGGAAATTGTATAACTTTAGGCCTGACTTAACTGATTATCTTTTAATCACACGGACTTTAAGGGTTGTTTATGCGTCAGACTGGAGACAGACCAACCACAGGCAGCGATATCGCCCACTATTTCAAGAAGGCGACGCTGCCGTGCGAGCAGGAAACCCTAGGTCAGATCGTGGTCGAGATCCTGCGCGCGGGTAAACAGCTCAACAGGAAAACGCTTTGTACCAAACTGCTTGCCCGCCTTGAGCTGGCAACCAGCCCGGAAGAAGAGCAGCATTATCAAAAGCTTATAGGTTTTTTGTTTAAGCGTTAATTATAATTTGCAGGCTGACCATTGCGTTCACCCCCTGCCCGCAGCATGATTCACAGTGGAACGTGTCAGGGAGAGCATTTTGACGGACATACGCCGCAGGCGAGATCTCGCACAGCCGGTTTTGCGTCTGGTCACTCTCCCCCGTCAACGGGCAAACACTGTAATAAGAGATGCGGGTATGCACAGAAGTAAGATTGAAAAACTCACCGATTATCTGATTGGCGAAGCCGTCGCCGCGCTGCTTGAGCAAAATGCCTCGATTTCGGGCGCCTCGCTGGCGAATCGCCTGAAAGCCATGGCGATGACGGAGCGCGACAGCGAAAGAAAACAGGCGCTGGCGCTGGCGCTGGCAGAGATACGCCAGGAATTTCCCTCGGCGCGCGCCGTCAGCGAACCGCCGCGCGGCTATAACGAACCGCTTTCGTCCAGCGCAAAGAAACACTGAGGCTTCAGGCCGTCACTTATCTGACGATCGGCAAATCTGAAAAGCGGGTGGTATAAGCTGGCGACAGCATGTCGCGCTTCATCGCCCAGCTCTTTTCAATGCCCTGCCCGGCGAACCAGAGCGTTCCCCTGCCCGCCTGATTAATCTTATCTACCACCTGCATTAGCGCCTCACTGTTGGCTCTCGGCCCACAGGCGTCAAACAGATGCAGCTGCGCCACGCCCTGGCTGAAAAAATCCCCCAGCATGACGCCCGCCTTCATATAGCGGTAGCCGTCCAGCCAGATGCGATCCAGCGCCTCTGTGGCGATGCGGACGATATCGCGCGTGTCGTTTGAAGGGGTCAGCAGCTGTCCCGTTGCCTGGTTGCCGTAATAAGGCTCGTTTTCCGCGTGCGGGCTGGTTTTCAGAAACACCGCGATTTGCCGACAATACTGATTCTCCTGCCGCAGCTTTTCCGCCGCCCGCTCGGCATACTGACAAACCGCCTGCCGCACCGCGTCGTAATCGGTGAGGCGCGTGCCAAACGAGCGCGAGCAGACGATTTGCTGCTTCGTCGGCGCCACCTCTTCCAGGTCCAGGCAGGCTTCGCCGCGCAGTTCGCGCACCGTGCGCTCCAGCACTACGTTAAAGTGCTTGCGGATGACCCAGGTAGAGCTGTCTGCCAGCTGCAGCGCGCTCTCAATGCCCATCTGATGCAGCTTTTTAGCGATGCGCGCGCCGACGCCCCACACCTCTTCTACCGGCACCAGCGCCATCAGCTTACGCTGCCGCTCGGCGTGCGACAGGTCGACCACCCCTTTTGTGCCGCGATATTTTTTCGCGGCAAAGTTGGCCAGCTTCGCCAGCGTCTTGGTGGGTGCAATCCCGATCCCCACCTGCAGATGCAGCTCCTGCTTCACGCGCGCCTGAACCGCGCGGCCAAACGCCTCAAGCGGCTGGCAGAAGCTGACGCCGCTCAGGTTGAGAAAGGCCTCATCGATGCTGTAGATCTCAACCGACGGTGCCATTTCCTCCAGCGTAGTCATCACGCGCAGGCTCATATCGGCATAGAGCGCATAGTTGGAGCTGAAAACCTGCACCCGGTGCTGGCGCAGCGTCTCTTTCAGCTTAAAAAAAGGCGCACCCATCTTAATGCCAAGCGCTTTGGCCTCTGCGCTGCGGGCGATAACGCAGCCGTCGTTGTTGGAGAGCACCACGACGGGCACCCCGCGTAAGTCGGGGCGAAAGACGATTTCACAGCTGGCGTAGAAGCTGTTTACGTCGACCAGCGCGTACATATTAGTGCGTCGATTTAATAACGTAGGTCACGACGCCGAAGACCTGGAGACCTTCGGGGGTATTGATAGGGATTGGGCTGTGTTTGCTGTTGGCCGGCATCAGTAGCACTGAGGGGTGGATGCGCAGCTGCTTAATAGTAAATTCGCCATCAATAGCGGCGACGATAATATCGCCGTGCTTCGCCGTAAGAGAGGAGTCGACGACAATCATATCCCCTTCGCAGATGCCCGCCTCAATCATAGAATCGCCGCTGACGCGGAGAAAGTAGGTTGCGCTAGGGTGCTGTACCATCAGGTCATTCAGGTCGATGCGTTTTTCGATGTAATCCTGCGCCGGCGACGGAAAACCGCAGGGCACGCGCTCAATGTAAAGCGGCAAAGGCAGCAGATCGCGGACTTCCGCGGGGCGATATAACTTCATGAGAAAGACTCCTTCTTCTGGATACTGTATATAAATACAGTAATATCAAACTCATGATTTAATCAAGGCGCAGCGGTGGTAAAAATGGTAAACCCACTGACGCTGAAGGGATTATTTTTTGTAAGGCTGAGAGGTTAACCTGTCTCATGAGCAAAATATCGACTTAATTCAAACTGATATGGCGATAATATGAGCGTTAAAACGCGGATGAAACAGGCTCTCGCCCGGTTTGTGTTTTTCACCGTCTCCACTACTTTTCACATTGTCATCTGCTTTACCTGGCGGTGACGCCGCAAGACAGTTTTTCTCTCATTTGCCGCATCGCTTTCGATCCCTGATTGTTAAATGTTTAATCGCCCGGTCAAAACTCATGTGGGCTTTTCTTTATCCTGAAGAGGCGTAGTCACTCCCTTTGAGAATATCAATCAGCCCATTTCTCTTTTTTAAAAAAGAAGGATTAAAAACGCGATATAAATAGCGGTCAAATAACAGAGAGTGCGTGAAAGGTAGAGTTCTAACCGTTAGAGATTAAGGTAATTATTTATTTTTAAATCAGTGGCGGCGCTTATTAACTATGTTATGCTTAAAATGAATTCTGAGCCCAAGCCTCCACCAGAGATATTGCTCTACGAGTCCGTTTTATATCCAATATGACTCTCCCCTGCATTGCGGGGGCATTTTTTATTTCGCTTTGCTAAGTATCAATATCACTTTTTCCTGCCACTTTCCCCCGGCCACGTGCGGCGTGACCGCTGCGGGCGCTGCTCAACAGGAAATAATGGCCCATCCAGAAAAGCTTAGCTATAGCGCCTGTCAGATATGAGTTGCAGACCATTCTTAGTAATCGTTTTCAGAAATAAAAAACCGCTATAATTCAATCGTTCCGCTTCCTCAGGGATCTAATAATTAGAACTCTAAATTTATAATATTACCCTTCAGACAGGCAATAATCGCTGGCGTTAGCTATATTTAAGCGGCTCGGTAATGAAATCCACAATGCTTACTGAGCGGCTGTTACTCCAACCCCTTGCCCCCTTTTGGGGGCTTTTTTTCGTCGAAGCCAGGCCATGATGCGATCGGGCATGCCGCTGCTGTTCCGGCAATAAAAAAGGCATCCCGAAGGATGCCTTAATAAGCTGATGCACGGCTTGTCACCCTGCCTGCAGGACCTGCACGACAGCGACGAAACGGTTAACGATCGAACACGCCTGCAAGGATCATCGCGCTTTTGCAAAAAATGCATTTTGCGCCATGGGGATTGCTTTTACTCTGATCGAACGCAGAGACACGATACTGTGAACTCTGGCAGCACGGGCATCGGAAGCGTCTGGCTGAAAGGCTAATATTAAAGCCCTACAACGTTTACTGCTGACGGACCTTTCGGACCCTGCTCAACAGAAAACTCAACGCGCTGACCTTCGTCAAGCGAGCGGTAATCAGTGCCCTGGATAGCAGAGAAGTGGACGAAAACGTCCTTGCTGCCATTCTCCGGAGAGATAAAACCAAAACCTTTTTCTGAGTTAAACCACTTCACGGTTCCAAGAATTTTATTCAACATAATATATGACCTTTTTAGTTCGCCTTTCGGCATAAGAGGCTGAATTGCAGAAATAAATCAGAACCTGAGGTAGACTCAAAAAGAAAGGCTTGAAGCGGCACTAACTGAGATGAGAAATACAATATGAACTAACTCTGAAACTGTCTGCTAATCAGACCGACGAGCTATTAACGCATGTCCGCCATACTTAAGCAAGTTAAAAGTAAATGAGTCTGGCAAGAACGTTTTGCCGTGCTGGCTGCTGCGCCGGCATGTGGCCGAGGGGCGCAGCCAGCTGGCAGCTGGCTGCGCGGAGAGACGGCATCGGCGCCTGGTTAACGCGCCTCCAGGCCTGGCGATGCAGGCGCCGCTACTCCTGCTGCAGTAACGCTCCCCTCATCGCCTGTTCGTTGCTGAGACGTTTGCGTGCAAGGCTGTTGAACTTCGCCAGCCATACGGAATACTGGTCAACCTTTTTTTGCGCGTCCGCTTCATTTTCGGCATAGCAGAGAAAAATGCGGCTTTTAGTATTGCTGTGTTCATCAATAGCATACACTTCAAAATCCACGCCATATTTGCTGTATATAATGGCGGTAAAAGAGATTTTCTCCCAGGACTCAAGTTTGTTTTCAAACTGCTTATAATTCACTTTATTCACCTGATAATAATTTAATGCGCACACCCGGCTATTAGCCGGGCCTGATCATTATAATGCCAGTAGACAAATTATGAGTGTTAAAAAAAGTCATTCCGCATTTAACCTTTCATCCGGCATACGTAACTTTGCTTTAAATCAAATAAAGCTGCCTTATTAAAAACAGTTACATTTTCACTGCGGCGACGCGACAGACGCAGCGGCCTGCTTGCCGCTTCGTTTATTACCGTTTCGCTTTAGAAGATTACGACATATTATTTTTCATATCAGGAGAGGATGGCGGCAATAAGCGGTCGCCGATTATTTCAAAGTCCATCTGGCGAAAATACGCCGCCGTTATCGGGATGGCGCTTTGCGGTCGGTACCAGCCGAACTGAGGTAAGTAGTACCAGACCTGCAGCGGCTCGTTACCCGGTCTAACCCAGTAGAAACCTTCTTTCATCAGTGGCTCGATCAGCTAATGCTGCTTTAAAGACACTCATGCATGTCTAATCGTGAGCGGCGCCTGCATATAGCGTCGCAGCGGGTTTTCCTGCGTTCATGACAACGTACCCAGAAAATAAAGAGTAGCAGTCTTTATGCTGACTCACCGATAAACAGGGCGAAAATACTATTTGCGCCGCGTGCCTGCCGCTTATTCTGTTATTGAGTGGCGCTTAATCGCCGCATTTTTCTGGTTTTTTAGCAGCAATAATTAATGCCCTTTTCCGCTACCTTTACCCGATAAAAAACCTCGCCGGATAGCGAGGTTTTGGCAAAGTGTTAAGCAGAGTGAAAATTAATCTTTACTCTGCAGCAGGAAACGGTAAATAAGCCCGCCGAGACAGCCGCCGACAATCGGCACCAGCCAGAAGAGCCAAAGCTGCTGCAGCGCCCAGGTTCCCTGAAAAAGCGCAACCGCCGTACTGCGCGCCGGGTTGACCGACGTATTGGTCACCGGGATGCTGATCAGGTGAATCAGCGTCAGCGCCAGACCAATCGCGACAGGCGCAAAGCCCGCCGGCGCTTTTTTATCGGTCGCGCCGTGGATAACGATCAGGAAGAACGCGGTCAGCACCAGTTCGATAATAACGGCTGACTGCAGAGAATAGCCGCCCGGCGAATGCTCGCCAAAGCCATTTGAGGCGAAGCCGCTGGCGGTGGCGTCGAAGCCCGCTTTGCCGCTGGCGATAAGATAAAGAACGCCGGCCGCCGCCATACCGCCGATAACCTGCGCGATAATATAAGGCACAACGCCTTTCGCGCTAAAGCGGCCGCCCGCCCACAGCCCCAGCGTGACCGCAGGATTGAAATGGCCGCCGGAGATATGCCCGACTGCATAGGCCATAGTTAACACCGTCAGACCAAATGCGAGCGCCACGCCGGCGAATCCGATGCCTAATTGCGGATAGGCCGCGGCGAGCACCGCGCTTCCGCAGCCGCCGAATACCAGCCAGAACGTGCCGAAAAATTCAGCCGCAGTTTTTTTTAACATCATTTACCCCTGGTTTCTTGCAACGTTAATGGCGGGCATAAATTTCCAGCCCGCCAGCATGAATAAAGGATTAATCCTGACTAACTTTTGCGATTAAATAATGCCTGCCAGTCTTCGCTTTCCGCTGTTTCCTCGCAGCCCTGAAAATCGACAAAAAAATACCCTGAATAAACAGGGTAAGTTTTCAAAAGCCAAAAATACAAAGATTACATTTTGATGAGGTTGTTTGAGCCGGGTCACTTAACAACACACGCCGCTAATAATAGCCTTCTCGAGGTTTTATTTTATGATCTCAATCAACTTTCGCCGGCCCTGTTTTTCTCCGTTCTTCTCAAATGAGAAGATTAGTTGCAGGCGCGTAATTAATTATTCGTTGCATGGCAAAAAAGCTTATAAAGCGGGAAGGACAGCGCGTTATTCCACAATTAACCGTCCATGCAAAGGCTGTAGCGGCCGGTTATTACTCGTCTTCAGCGCCTGACGGAAAGCGTCCAGCTGCGCCTCAGACAGCGTGACGGGCTGTTTCATTATCAGCCAGCGCAGCCCTTCGCTGCATGGCGGCGTAGTAAGCGAGCCGCTGAAGCGATAATAGTGCAGGTCGGAGGGAAAGAGCGGACGCAGGTTCACCTGTTTGTCGACGGCCACGGTGTGATTTAACTGCGGCGGGATCGCGGCCAGAATCGGATTAAGCGCCGGATTCTCTTTGCCAATATCAAACATGACTGCCACTACCGCCAGCTCCCCTGCCGCATTGCTATGAACGAAATGCGCCTCCAGCGGAAAGCTGCGTCCCTCTATCTGGTTCTCGCTGGGGGTATGAAAGTGATACTGCTTCAGCTGAAAGACCTCGCCATCGAGCATGAAATCATCTTCGTCATCAACGCTGACCTGTATGGTGTGGCCATTGTTCACCAGCGTTTCGGCAGAGGTGTGAAACTCCAGTCCCAGCGGCGGCAGCTTGCCGTCGATGGCGTTTTTAATATCGATCGGCGACTGAAACTTGCCGTTGTGGCAGGTCTGATAATCTGCCGCCAGCTCGCCCCAGTGTGCCGGCCCCGCTTTGCCCTCGTAGCTCCAGTGCGGCGCCGAGGCGCAGGCGGTGCCGATCGCGCTGAGCGCCATTAATAGCGCCGCCAGTCTCTCTCTTTTCATTGTGTTCTCCCTTCATCGTTAAACATCATTGTCGCCGGGCGATGTTATTCCCGCCCCTGTTGCCGCAACAAGGCGCTTATGTGCGCTGTTGCGTTAAAGAGAGTCCAGAATGACGACAGCGCGGCGCAAGGTTAATCCGCATAAAAAAGGCCCACATCAGTGAGCCTGCCTCAGCCATTATCAGGCCGGACGATTAATTGAGCCGCGCGGCGTCAGCCTGCGCCTGGGCTAATTCACTCTTTGCCGATTCCACCTTTAATTTTTTCTCTTCTACCTTGTGCGTTTTTTTAGAAATTTTATCCAGCCGTCCGTCTGCTTTCGCCTCTTCCAGCTCCTGCTGCGCTTCCTGCAGCTCAAGCTCCGCCTTTTTCACCTTTCGCTGCTGCTTGCTGACATCCTGATTCGCTCGCTGCGCCTGGCGATCTTCGGTGCAATAGGTTTTCACCTTATCCCGCGCAATATTAAGCCGGGAGAGCTCTGCGCTGTTGTTATATTTTTTAGCCTGCTCGATTTTAGTATTCAGGGCGGAAAGTTGATCGCTGCAGGAATCGGTAGCCGCAACAGCGAACAGCGGCGCGGCCGCAAAAAAAAATACAGCCATTTTCTTTTTCATATATAAGTTAACTCCTTGTTAAAACGCATATATGGGTTTATCCGTCGTCACTATAACCTGGTTCTCACGATAAAAAGCGACGTCCGGCATGAATAAAAAAAAGAGGGGAAAATAAAAAAACAGATTAATGCCTGACTGAGACTATTTATTCCGCGGCGCGCAGGCAATCGCGCATGGCTTTTACAAAGCGGCAGACGCAAGAAAAAGACACGTTTAGTTAAAAACAGGGAAAGGCATCAGGGAAAAGCGCGGTGAGGAAAAACTCCGATCGCTGCAGAGGCGATCGGAGAGAGGCAGATTACATATTTTCGATGATAGCGTCGCCGAACTCTGAACATTTCAGCAGTTTAGCGCCTTCCATCAGACGTTCGAAGTCATAGGTCACGGTTTTGTTAGCGATCGCGCCTTCCACACCTTTAACGATCAGGTCGGCCGCTTCGAACCACTGCAGGTGACGCAGCATCATCTCTGCGGAAAGAATAACGGAACCCGGGTTCACTTTATCCTGACCGGCATATTTCGGCGCGGTGCCGTGGGTCGCTTCGAACAGCGCGCATTCGTCGCCGATGTTCGCGCCCGGTGCGATACCGATGCCGCCAACCTGCGCCGCTAGGGCGTCGGAGATGTAGTCGCCGTTCAGGTTCATACAGGCGATAACGTCATACTCCGCCGGACGCAGCAGGATCTGCTGCAGGAACGCATCGGCAATCACATCTTTCACGATGATATCTTTGCCGGTGTTCGGGTTCTTAATCTTCATCCACGGGCCGCCGTCCACCAGCTCAGCGCCGAATTCTTCTTTCGCCAGCTGGTAGCCCCAGTCTTTGAACGCGCCTTCGGTGAACTTCATGATGTTGCCTTTGTGCACCAGCGTCAGCGAGTCGCGGTCGTTAGTGATCGCATACTCAATCGCTGCGCGCACCAGACGTTTGGTGCCCTCTTCCGAACACGGCTTCACGCCGATGCCGCAATCCTGCGGGAAGCGGATTTTCTTCACGCCCATTTCTTCGCGCAGGAACTTGATCACTTTGTCCGCTTCGGCAGAACCGGCTTTCCACTCGATACCGGCGTAGATATCTTCTGAGTTCTCACGGAAGATCACCATGTCGGTATCTTCAGGACGTTTCACCGGGCTCGGCGTGCCTTTGTAGTAGCGAACCGGACGCAGGCAAACGTAGAGGTCGAGCTCCTGACGCAGCGCCACGTTCAGAGAACGGATGCCGCCGCCAACCGGCGTCGTCAGCGGGCCTTTAATGGCGACGCGATACTCTTTGATCAGGTCGAGAGTTTCCTGCGGCAGCCAGACATCCTGGCCGTAGAGCTCTACCGATTTCTCGCCGGTGTAGATCTCCATCCAGGAGATTTTTCGCTCGCCGTTGTAGGCTTTTTTCACCGCCGCGTCGACGACTTTCAGCATCACCGGAGAAACGTCAACGCCGATGCCGTCGCCTTCAATGTAAGGAATGATCGGGTTATTCGGCACATTGAGCTTGCCCTGATCCAGGGTGATTTTCTGACCTTCCGCCGGAACAACTACTTTGCTTTCCATTAACCTCTCCTGGGCGTTTTGTTAATAAATTGTAAGATGTGGGGTCATGATACTTGAATATTTACGCCGCGCCAATCGTCACTGTTTCGCGTTATAATGCGCCGATTGTCACCGACTGCAAAGCTCATGCGAAAAAGTTCTCAGCAAATTCACCAGCATAAACGCCCTGACCGCGCGCCACGCGGCGCTCAGCGCAAACCGCCGCGCGCGCGCGGACCGCGACGCGTCATATTATTTAACAAACCATTCGATGTTCTGCCACAGTTTAGCGACGAAGCTGGCCGCCAGACGCTGAAGGATTTTATCCCGATCGCCGACGTCTATGCCGCCGGTCGTCTGGACCGCGACAGCGAAGGCCTGATGGTGCTGACCAACGACGGCGCGCTGCAGGCGGCGCTGACGCAGCCCGGCAAGCGCACCGGCAAAATCTACTACGTTCAGGTCGAAGGCGAGCCGCAGGAAGCGGATCTTGCGGCACTGCGTAGTGGCGTTAATCTGAAAGATGGCCCTACGCTGCCCGCAGGGGTCGAAAAGGTCGAGGCGCCCGCCTGGCTATGGCCACGCCAGCCGCCGATTCGCGAACGCAAAGCGATTCCGACCAGTTGGCTGAAGGTGACGCTCTACGAGGGCCGCAATCGCCAGGTGCGCCGCATGACGGCGCATATCGGCCACCCTACTCTGCGCCTGATCCGCTATGCGATGGGCGACTATCGGCTCGACGCTTTAGCGCCGGGCGAGTGGCGCGACATCACCAATTCGGCGTAAGCACTGCCGCGTTTTTCGATAACGTCAGGTTAACAATCCCGGAGGATCGATGTTTAAACCTCATGTCACCGTCGCCTGCATTGTGCAGGCCGAAGGCGAACTGTTAGTGGTAGAAGAGCGGGTAAAGGGCCGTGCCACCTGGAATCAGCCCGCCGGGCATCTCGAAGCGGACGAAACGCTGCTGGAGGCGGCGCGGCGCGAGCTGCGCGAAGAGACCGGCCTTGAGTGCGCGCTCGACTATTTTCTCGGCGTCCAGCAGTGGATCGCGCCGGACAATACGCCTTTCGTGCGTTTTTTGTTTGGCGTCGACCTGCCGGAAAAGCGCGCGACCGCGCCGCAGGACAGCGATATCGACCGCTGCTGGTGGCTTGCGCCTGAGCAGATTATCGCCGCAGATAACCTGCGTTCGCCGCTGGTCGCCGAAAGCGTCAGGCTGTGGCAACAGGGCGCGCGCTATCCGCTGCATCTGATCGCGCCGTTCCAGTGGCCGTTTCGCGAGGGTGCGCGCCACGCCGACGCGTGATAGAATATGCCGCCTGTTTTTTTATCGTAATCAAGAGTGCGTCATGTCTGACAACAGCCAGAAAAAAGTGATCGTCGGTATGTCCGGCGGCGTCGATTCTTCCGTTTCCGCCTGGCTCCTGCAGCAGCAGGGCTATCAGGTAGAAGGCCTGTTCATGAAGAACTGGGAGGAAGACGACGGCGAGGAGTATTGCACTGCCGCGGACGATCTGGCGGACGCGCAGGCGGTGTGCGACAAGCTCGGCATCAAGCTGCATAAAATCAACTTTGCTGCAGAGTACTGGGACAACGTCTTCGAGCACTTCCTTGAAGAGTACAAAGCGGGCCGCACGCCCAATCCCGATATTCTCTGCAACAAAGAGATCAAATTCAAAGCCTTCCTGGAGTTCGCGGCGGACGATCTCGGCGCGGACTACATCGCCACCGGCCACTACGTGCGCCGCGCGGACGTCGACGGCAAAAGCCAGCTGCTGCGCGGCCTCGACGGCAACAAGGATCAGAGCTACTTCCTTTACACGCTGAGCCACCAGCAGATCGCCCAGAGCCTGTTCCCGGTCGGCGAGCTGGAGAAGCCGGAGGTGCGCCGCATCGCCGAGCAGCTCGATCTCGTCACCGCGAAGAAAAAAGACTCCACCGGCATCTGCTTTATCGGCGAACGCAAGTTCCGCGACTTCCTCGGCCGCTATCTGCCGGCGCAGCCGGGCGCGATTGAAACCGTGGACGGCCAGGTAATCGGCGAGCATCAGGGCCTGATGTATCACACGCTGGGCCAGCGCAAAGGGCTGGGCATCGGCGGGCTGAAAGAGAGCAACGACGATCCCTGGTACGTGGTGGATAAAGACGTAGCGCGCAACCGCCTGATCGTGGCGCAGGGCGCCGATCATCCGCGCCTGATGTCGGTGGGCCTGATCGCCCAGCAGCTGCACTGGGTCGATCGCCAGCCAATCGCTGCCCCGCTGCGCTGCACGGTGAAAACCCGCTATCGCCAGACGGATATTCCCTGCGACATCGTACCGCGCGGCGACGATCGCATCGAAGTGCGCTTCGACGCGCCGGTCGCGGCGGTGACCCCTGGCCAGTCCGCCGTGTTCTATCTCGCCGACGTGTGCCTTGGCGGCGGCATTATCGAAGAGCGCCTGCCGCTGAGCGCAGGCTAAGTCGGCCTGGCTGACGCGTAGACAGGAGTAACCGTGGCTAAAAATTATTACGATATTACGCTGGCGCTGGCGGGCATCTGCCAGTCGGCGCATCTGGTTCAGCAGCTGGCGCATCAGGGCCAGTGCCAGCCGGACGCGCTTAACGCCTCGCTGCGCAGCGTGATTGATCTCAACCCCGGCTCGACGCTGGCGGTGTTCGGCAATGACGAGGCTAACCTGCGCCTCGGGCTGGAAACGCTGATGGCGGTGCTCAACAGCAGCAGCCGTCAGGGCATGGGCGCGGAGCTGACGCGCTATACGCTGAGCATGATGGTGCTGGAGCGTAAGCTGAGCGGCAATAAAAGCGCGCTCGACACCCTGGCGCAGCGCATCGGCCAGCTCGATCGCCAGCTGGCGCACTATGAGCTCGGCTCGGAAACCATCACCAGCGCCATGGCGGCGATCTATGTCGACGTCGTTAGCCCGCTCGGCCCGCGCATTCAGGTTACCGGCTCGCCGGCTGTGCTGCAGAATCCGCTGCTGCAGAGCAAAGTGCGCGCTACGCTGCTGGCGGGCATTCGCGCCGCCGTGCTGTGGCAGCAGGTCGGCGGCGGCCGCTTTCAGCTGATGTTGTCGCGCCAGCGTTTGCTGCGCGAAGCGAAAACCATTTTATCCCGGCTCTCTCCGGCTTATTAAGCCGGCGAAGTCCATACTGTTAACGATTCAGGAGTTGCACTGATGGAATTATCCTCTCTGACCGCCGTCTCACCCGTCGATGGTCGTTACGGCGATAAAGTCAGCCCGCTACGCGCTATTTTCAGCGAATACGGTTTGCTGAAGTTCCGCGTCGAGGTTGAAGTACGCTGGTTACAAAAACTGGCGTCCACCGCAGAGATCAAGGAAGTTCCTGCATTTGACGCTGACGCAAACGCTTTCCTCGATGCAATCGTCGCTAATTTCAGCGAAGAGGATGCGGCGCGCATCAAAACCATTGAGCGCACCACCAACCACGACGTAAAAGCGGTCGAATATTTTCTCAAAGAGAAAGTCGAAAGCGTGCCGGCGCTGCACGCGGTGTCGGAATTCATCCACTTCGCCTGCACCTCCGAAGATATCAACAACCTGTCGCACGCGCTGATGCTGGAAAGCGCGCGCCGCGACGTGATCCTGCCCTACTGGCAGCAGATCATCGACGCGGTTAAGCGCCTGGCGCACGAATACCGCGATATTCCCCTACTGTCGCGCACCCACGGCCAGCCGGCCACGCCCTCTACCATGGGCAAAGAGATGGCGAACGTCGCCTATCGCATGGAGCGTCAGCAGCGCCAGCTGAGCAAAATCGAGATTCTGGGCAAGATCAATGGCGCGGTGGGCAATTACAACGCCCATATCGCCGCCTATCCGGAAGTGGACTGGCACCAGCTGAGCGAGCAGTTCGTCACCTCGCTGGGCATTACCTGGAACCCCTACACCACCCAGATCGAGCCGCACGACTATATCGCCGAGCTGTTTGACTGCATGGCGCGCTTCAACACCATCCTGATCGACTTCGATCGCGATATCTGGGGCTACGTCGCGCTCAACCACTTCAAACAAAAAACCATCGCGGGCGAAATCGGCTCCTCCACCATGCCGCACAAGGTCAACCCGATCGATTTCGAAAACTCCGAAGGCAATCTGGGCCTGGCGAACGCGGTGATGCAGCATCTGGCGAGCAAGCTGCCGGTTTCGCGCTGGCAGCGCGACCTCACCGACTCAACGGTACTGCGCAACCTCGGCGTCGGCGTCGGCTACGCGCTGATCGCCTATCAGGCGACGCTGAAAGGCATTTCCAAGCTGGAAGTGAACCGCGAGCGTCTGCTGGACGAGCTGGATCATAACTGGGAAGTGCTGGCGGAGCCGATCCAGACCGTGATGCGCCGCTACGGCATCGAGAAGCCGTACGAGAAGCTGAAAGAGCTGACGCGCGGCAAACGCGTCGACGCGGCGGGCATGCAGACCTTTATCGACAGCCTCGCGCTGCCGGAAGAGGAAAAAGCGCGCCTGAAGCAGATGACGCCGGCTAACTATCTCGGCCGCGCCGTGCAGATGGTCGACGATCTGAAATAAGCGCAGACGCAGGCGGGCCGGACCCGCCTGCGTTAAGCTGTTGTTTAGATGTTTTTGCGTATACTTTATCTTTACTTAAATGCTCTGAGAGTAAGGAAAAGCCATGCGTGTTTTGGTTGTGGAAGATAATGCTCTGCTGCGCCATCATCTTGCCGTTCAACTGCGCGAGATGGGCCATCAGGTAGACGCCGCAGAGGACGCAAAGGAAGCCGACTATTTTTTACAGGAGCATCTGCCCGATATCGCGCTGGTCGATCTGGGCCTGCCGGATGAAGACGGCATGTCGCTGATCCGCCGCTGGCGCGGCCAGTCGGTGCGGCAGCCGATTCTGGTGCTCACCGCGCGCGAAGGCTGGCAGGCCAAAGTCGAAGCGCTGGAAGCGGGCGCCGACGACTACGTCACCAAACCTTTTCATATTGAAGAAGTGGCCGCGCGCCTGCAGGCGCTGATGCGCCGCAACAGCGGACACGCCTCGCAAATCATCGACATGGCGCCGTTTCAGGTCGATCTCTCGCGTCGCGAGCTGACTATCCACGACCAGCCGGTCAAGCTGACCGCCTTTGAGTACACCATCGTCGAAACGCTGATCCGCAACGCGGGCAAAGTAGTGAGCAAAGACTCCCTGATGCTGCAGCTCTATCCCGACGCCGAACTGCGCGAAAGCCATACTATCGACGTGCTGATGGGCCGACTGCGTAAAAAAATTCAGGCGCTGCATGCGGATGAAGTGATCACCACCGTACGCGGTCAGGGATACCGCTTCGATCTCTGATGGGCTGGTTTCAACGCTACCGTCCGCTGTCGCTACGCGCCCGCTTTTTGCTGGCCTGTTCCGCTATCGTGCTGTTTCTCTCGCTCTCCTACGGCATGGTGGCGGTGATCGGCTACGTGGTCAGCTTCGATAAGAACACCTATCGCGTGATGCGCGGCGAAAGCAATCTCTTCTTTACGCTGGCGCAGTGGCAAAATAACCGTCTCACCATCGCGCAACCGGAGCGCATGACGCTTAACTTCCCGACGCTGGTATTCATCTACGACGAGCAGGGCAAGCTGCTGTGGCAGCAGCGCGACGTGCCGGAGATCCGCGCCAAAATCCAGCATGAGTGGCTGCTGAAGCCCGACTTCTACGAAATCGACACCAGCAATCGCACCAGCGCCATGGCGATTGGCAACGATCTGTCGGCGCAGAAGCGGCTGCATGCCATCGATAACGACAGTAACGACACCTTTACCCACTCCGTCGCGGTCAACCGCTATGACGCCACCACCAACCTGCCTGCGCTGACCATCGTGGTGGTGGATTCGATACCGCAGGAGCTGCAGCATTCGGACGTGGTGTGGTCCTGGTTCAGCTACGTGCTGGCCGCCAACCTGATTCTGGTGATCCCGCTGCTGTGGCTGGCGGCGCACTGGAGCCTGCGCCCGATCGGCCATCTCGCCACGCAGATACGCGAACTGGAAACCAGCCAGCGTGAGAATCTCGACGATGCCCCGCCGCAGGAGTTGCGCAGTCTGGTACGCAATCTTAATCTGCTGCTGAGCAACGAACGTCAGCGCTATACGCGCTACCGCACCACCCTTTCCGATCTGACGCACAGCCTGAAAACGCCGCTGGCGGTGCTGCAAAGCACGCTGCGCTCGCTGCGCAACGGCAAGGATCTCACCATTGAGCAGGCCGAGCCGGTGATGCTGGAGCAGATCAGCCGTATTTCGCAGCAGATCGGCTACTACCTGCATCGCGCCAGCATGCAGGCGGACCACAATCCGCTGCTGCGCGACCTGCATCCAGTGTCGGCGCTGCTCGACAGCCTCTGTTCGGCGCTGAATAAAGTTTATCAGCACAAAGGCGTGGAGATTACGCTCGACGTTTCGCCGGAGGTGACCTTTATCGGCGATAAAAACGACTTTATGGAGGTGCTGGGCAACGTGCTGGACAACGCCTGCAAATATTGCCTGGAGTTTATCGAGGTGAGCGCGCGGCAGACCGATCAGGCGCTGCATCTGTTTATCGACGACGACGGCCCCGGCATTCCCGAAAGCAAGCGCGATCTCGTCTTTGTGCGCGGCCAGCGCGCCGATACGCTGCGACCCGGTCAGGGGTTGGGCCTGGCGGTAGCGCTCGATATTCTGGAGCAGTATGAGGGCCAGATTATCGCCACATCCAGCCCGCTGGGCGGCGCGCGTATGGAAGTGATCTTCCGCCGGCAGGAAGTCGAACATCGCCGCGAGTAGAAAGGCGCGCGGGCTGTTATACTTGGCAGCATTTACAGCCCTGCATGGAACCCCTCTATGGACTATCAGCTCGATCTTAACTGGCCCGACTTTATTCAGCGCTACTGGCAAAAACGCCCGGTGCTGCTGAAGCGCGGTTTTAAAAACTTTGTCGATCCCATTTCTCCTGACGAGCTGGCCGGACTGGCGATGGAAAACGAGGTGGACAGCCGTCTGGTCAGCCATAACGACGGCAAGTGGCAGGTGAGCCACGGTCCCTTCGAGAGCTACGATCATCTGGGCGAAAACAACTGGTCGCTGCTGGTGCAGGCGGTGAACCACTGGCATGAGCCTTCTGCGGCGCTGATGCGCCCGTTCCGCTTTTTGCCTGACTGGCGCATCGACGATCTGATGATTTCGTTCGCCGTGCCGGGCGGCGGCGTCGGTCCGCACTTCGATCAGTACGACGTGTTTATTATTCAGGGCACCGGCCGTCGTCGCTGGCGCGTCGGCGAGAAAGTGCCGATGAAGCAGCACTGCCCGCACCCTGACCTGCTGCAGGTCGAGCCGTTCGACGCCATTATCGATGAAGAGATGGAGCCGGGCGATATTCTCTATATTCCGCCGGGATTCCCGCACGAAGGCTATTCGCTGGAGAACGCCATCAACTACTCTGTCGGCTTCCGCGCGCCGAGCGGCCGCGAGCTGATCAGCGGCTTCGCCGACTACGTGCTGGCGCGCGAGCTGGGCAGCTATCGCTACAGCGATCCTGACGTGCCCGCGCGCGACTGCCCGTCGCAGATCCTGCCGCAGGAGATTGAAGGTATTCGCAAGGTGATGCTCGACGTGATCGACCAGCCGGAGCATTTCGCCAGCTGGTTCGGGGAGTTCATCTCCCAGTCGCGTCATGAGCTGGACGTCGCCCCGCCGGAGCCGCCCTATCAGCCCGATGAGATTTACGATGCGCTGCAGCAGGGTGATACGCTGTCGCGTCTTGGCGGCCTGCGCGTGCTGACCATTGGCGAGGCGGTGTTTGTCAACGGCGAGCGCGTCGAGTGTTCGCAGCCGGAGGTGCTGAAGGCGCTGGCGCGTCGTCAGACGCTGAGTCTGGAGGATTTCGGCGAAGCGCTGGACGACCCGTCGCTGCTGGCGCAGCTTGCCGCGCTGGTGAACGCCGGGTACTGGTACTTTGGCGACGCTGAGTAGAACCACCAGACGACTCAAAAGCTAAAACGCGGGTGGCGTGGAGCGAAGAGCAAAGCGTCCCGCGGCAGGGATAAAAACGCCGGGAGCGTTTTTAAACAACGCAGCGCGTTGGCCCGGTAACGAGCGCACCTCAGGGATGAGGTGCGTAGCTACGCGGGCCGAGCGAGCAGGGATGCGTTTAGCGACGTTGCGATCGCTCCACGCCACCCGCGTAAGCGCTGCGCCTACTGACGGTGACGTTTTTTACCCCTTTTTCTGCGCCGCCAGCTCCGCCAGCCGTACAATCACATCCACCGACTGCGCCATAATATTGAGCGAGGCGAACTCGTGCTTGCCGTGGTAGTTATAGCCGCCGGTAAAGATATTCGGGCACGGCAGTCCTTTCCACGACAGCGCGGAACCGTCAGTGCCGCCGCGAATCGGCTTCACCTTCGGCTCGATGCCGCAGTCGCGCATCGCCTGCAGCGCCAGCTCGATAATATGCGGATGCGGTTCCACTTTCTCGCGCATATTGCGATAGCTGTTGCTGATCTCCACCGTGACGGAGCAGTCTTTATGCAGCCCGGCGTTAATGCGCTCGGCAATCGCCGTCAGCACCTGCTTGCGCTGTTCAAACGCGTCTGTATCGAAATCGCGAATAATGTACTGCAGCTCGGCGTGCTCAACGGTGCCCTTGATCTGATGCAGATGGTAAAAGCCCTCGTAGCCGTCGGTAAACTGCGGACGCTCTTTCGCCGGCACGTCGGCATGAAACGCCGTCGCCACGTCGAGCGCGTTCACCATCACCCCTTTCGCCGAGCCGGGGTGCACGTTATTGCCGACGATCTTCACCACCGCTGAGGCCGCGTTGAAGTTCTCATATTCGAACTCGCCGAGATCGCTGCCGTCGATGGTGTAGGCCCAGTCGGCGGCGAAACCCTCGACGTCGAAGTGCGAGGTGCCGCGCCCAATCTCTTCATCCGGGGTAAAGGCGACGCGAATGGCGCCGTGCGGAATATCGCTTTTGGCGAGGCGCGCCATCGCCGTCATGATCTCGGCGATGCCCGCCTTGTCGTCGGCGCCGAGCAGCGTCTTGCCGTCGGTGGTGATCAGGGTATGGCCAATCAGCTTATGCAGGATCGGGAACATCACCGGCGACAGCACCTCTTCGCCCGTGCCGAGCGCGATATCGCCGCCGCGGTAGTTCTCAATAATCTGCGGGTTCACATTCTTCGCGGTAAAATCGGGCGACGTATCCATATGCGAAATAAACCCGATCACCGGCGTCGGCCAGTCGACGTTGGCGGGCAGCGTGCCCATTACGCAGCAGTGATCGCTGAGCGAGACGTCGATAAAACCGAGCGCAATCAGCTCTTCCTGCAGCTTGCGCGCCAGCGTCCACTGCCCTTCGCTGCTGGGCACCTGACGCGCCTGCGGTTTTGCCTGCGTCTCTACCGCCACGTAACTTAAAAAACGTTCAAGTAACTGATCCATATGCCATCCTTCAAAAGAAGCCGACCATCATTATCAACAGTCGCGTCCGACGCATGTTGCGTCACATCATTATCTGACAGGTTAACCCGCGCGGCGCGTTTGCAGAAGGAACTTTTAACATAGTTGTTAACATCTGTGGTCAGGATAGCGGATCGCAGCCCGATCGCCTCTTTTCACCGCCAAAACATGGCATTGCCACATTTTTCAGGTATCATCGCGCCCTCTCGCTGGCTGGCCGACGCAAACGGCTATGCTGTAACCTGTTCGACCCTATTACCGACTGAGTGACTAAAATGACGCAAACACGCGCGCAGCAGGCGCTGGTTACGCTTTCTGGCATCAGTAAAGCTTTCGACGGCAAGTCGATTATCAGCGACTTCAACCTGACCATCGACCATGGCGAATTCATCACCCTGCTCGGTCCGTCGGGCTGCGGCAAAACCACCATTCTGCGGCTGATCGCCGGGCTGGAAGAGGTCGACAGCGGCCGCGTGAAGCTGGATGACAGCGATATCACCGATACGCCCGCCGAACATCGCCACGTTAACACCGTCTTTCAGAGCTACGCGCTCTTCCCGCACATGTCGGTGTTTGAAAACGTCGCCTTCGGCCTGCGCATGCAGAAAACCCCGAATACGGAGATCGCCGCGCGCGTCAGCGAGGCGCTGGCGATGGTGCAGCTGGAGAGCTTCGCCGATCGCCGCCCGCATCAGCTTTCCGGCGGTCAGCAGCAGCGCGTCGCCATCGCGCGCGCGGTGGTGAACCGCCCCAAAGTGCTGCTGCTCGACGAATCGCTTTCGGCGCTCGACTACAAGCTGCGCAAGCAGATGCAGAACGAGCTGAAGGCGCTGCAGCGCAAGCTCGGCATCACCTTTGTGTTCGTGACCCACGACCAGGAAGAGGCGCTCACCATGTCCGACCGCATCGTGGTAATGCGCGACGGCAAGATTGAGCAGGACGGCACGCCGCGCGAAATTTACGAAGAGCCGAAGAACCTGTTCGTGGCGCGCTTTATCGGCGAGATCAACGTATTTGACGCCGACGTCCTCGACGCCAGCGCCGCGCCGCGCGTGCGCGCCCGCGTAGAGGGCCGCGAATGCGACATTCACTGCCCCTTCCCGGTCAGCGTCGGCGATCGCCTGCATGTGCTGCTGCGTCCGGAAGATCTGCGCGTCGACGAGGTGCACAGCGACCAGGCGGTGGAAGGCCTGATCGGCTACGTGCGCGAGCGCAACTACAAAGGTATGACGCTGGAATCGACCGTCGAGCTGGAAAACGGCAAGCTGGTGACGGTCAGCGAATTCTTTAACGAGGACGATCCCGACTTCGATCACTCCCTTAATCAAAAGATGGCGGTGAACTGGGTTCCCAGCTGGGAGGTGGTGCTGCCCTATGAAGCTGATGCGTAACCGTTTCCAGAAAGGCGTCACGGCGCTGATCGTCGGCTGGCTGGCGCTGTTCGTGCTGCTACCGAACCTGATGATCTTCGTCACCAGCTTTCTGACGCGCGACGATGCGCACTTCGTTCGCATGGCGTTTACCCTCAGCAACTATACGCGGCTGCTCGATCCGCTCTATGGCGAAGTGCTGCTGCATTCGCTCAATATGGCGGTTATCGCCACGCTCTGCTGCCTGCTGCTGGGCTATCCCTTCGCCTGGTGCCTGACGAAGCTGCCGGCGCGCCTGCGCCCGCTAATGCTGTTTCTGCTGATCGTGCCCTTCTGGACCAATTCCCTGATCCGCATCTACGGGCTGAAAATCTTTCTCAGCACGCGCGGCTGGCTGAACGACTTTCTGCTGTGGCTTGGCGTTATCGAGACGCCGTTTCGCATTATGTATACGCCGCAGGCGGTGGTCCTCGGCCTGATCTACATTCTGCTGCCCTTTATGGTGCTGCCGCTCTACTCCAGCCTGGAAAAGCTGGATCGCGCCTGCCTGGAAGCGGCGCGCGACCTCGGCGCCAGCAAAACGCAGACCTTTTTCCGCATTATTCTGCCGCTGACCATGCCGGGCATCGTCGCAGGCTGTTTGCTGGTGCTGATCCCGGCGATGGGGCTGTTCTACGTGGCGGACCTGATGGGCGGCGCAAAGAATCTGCTGATCGGCAACGTCATCAAGAGCCAGTTCCTCAACATTCGCGACTGGCCGTTCGGCGCGGCGACCAGCATCGTGATGACGCTGCTGATGGGGCTGATGCTGCTGTTTTACTGGCGCGCCGCGCGCCTGCTGAATAAAAAGGTGGAGCTGGAATGATCGCGCGCCTGCTACGCGGCGGCTTTATGGCCGCGATTTACGCCTGGTTTTATATCCCTATCGCCATTCTGATCGTTAACTCGTTCAACGCCTCGCGCTTCGGCATCAACTGGCAGGGCTTCAGCACCCAGTGGTACAGCCTGCTGGTGAATAACGACAGCCTGATTCAGGCGGCGCAGCATTCGCTGATGATGGGGGTGCTCTCTGCCAGCTGCGCGACGCTGATCGGCTCGCTCACCGCCGTGGCGCTCTACCGCTACCGCTTTCGCGGCAAGCCCTTCGTCAGCGGCATGCTGTTCGTGGTGATGATGTCGCCCGATATCGTGATGGCGATCTCCCTGCTGGTGCTGTTTATGCTGCTCGGCATTTCGCTCGGCTTCTGGTCGCTGCTCTTTTCGCACATCACCTTCTGCCTACCCTTTGTGGTGATTACCGTCTACTCGCGGCTGAAGGGCTTCGACGTGCGCATGCTGGAAGCGGCGAAGGATCTGGGCGCCAGCGAAACCACGATTTTACGTAAAATTATTCTGCCGCTGGCGATGCCGGCGGTGGCGGCGGGCTGGCTGCTGAGCTTTACCCTGTCGATGGACGACGTGGTGGTCTCCTCGTTCGTTACCGGGCCGACCTTTGAGATCCTGCCGCTGAAGATCTATTCGATGGTAAAAGTCGGCGTCTCGCCGGAGGTGAACGCGCTGGCGACCATTTTGCTGCTGCTGTCGCTGCTGTTGGTCGGCATCAGCCAGCTGTTGCTCCGTGATAAAACCAAATAGAGGATTGAAGATGAAGAGATGGTCTCACTGGCTGGCGGCTGGGGCGCTGGCGCTGGGCATGCAGGGCGCGCAGGCTGACGACGGCAACACGCTCTACTTCTATAACTGGACCGAATATGTGCCGCCGGGGCTGCTGGAGCAGTTCACCAAAGAGACCGGCATCAAGGTGATTTACTCGACCTACGAGTCCAACGAGAGCATGTACGCCAAGCTGAAGACCTGGAAAGACGGCGCCTACGATCTGGTGGTGCCCTCGACCTACTTTGTGGCGAAGATGCGTAACGAAGGCATGCTGCAGAAGATCGACAAGGCGCAGCTGAGCAACTTCCACAATCTCGATCCGAATCTGCTGAATAAGCCGTTCGATCCCAATAACGACTATTCGATCCCCTATATCTGGGGCGCGACGGCGATCGGCGTCAATACCGACGCGGTGGACGCAAAGTCGGTGCAGAGCTGGGCCGATCTGTGGAAGCCAGAGTATAAGCAGAGCCTGCTGCTGACCGACGACGCGCGCGAGGTGTTCCAGATGGCGCTGCGCAAGCTGGGTCTCTCCGGCAATACGCGCGATCCCAAAGAGATTAACGCCGCCTATGAAGAGTTGAAGAAGCTGATGCCGAACGTGCTCGCCTTTAACTCCGATAACCCCGGCAACCCTTATATGGAAGGGGAAGTGAATCTCGGCATGATCTGGAACGGTTCCGCCTATGTAGCGCGTCAGGCGGGCACGCCGCTGGAGGTGGTCTGGCCGAAAGAAGGCGGCATTTTCTGGATGGATAATCTGGCGATCCCGGCCAACGCGAAAAATAAGGCGGGCGCGCTCAAGCTGATCAACTTCCTGCTACGTCCCGACGTGGCGGCGAAGGTGGCGGAAACCATCGGCTACCCGACGCCGAACCTGGCCGCGAAGGCGCTGCTGCCCAAAGCGGTGGCGAGCGATCCGTCGCTCTATCCTTCCGCCGAGGTGATTAAGAATGGCGAATGGCAGAACGACGTCGGCGACGCCAGCGTGCAGTATGAGACGCTGTTCCAGAAGCTAAAGGCGGGTCGATAATAAAAAGGCAGGGCGCAGGGATTGTCGCCTGACAGCCACGCCAGAGCTTAACAGCGGGTGACTGAGACCGAAGAGCAAAGCGTCCCGCGACAAGGATGTCGCGGGCCGAGCCGGCAGGGATGCCGCTTTTGCGTCTTTGCGATCGGGCCCAGTCACCCGCTGTGAGCACCTGTCCCACAGCAGCTTTTCACTGCACTTACTTATACAAACTGCGCAAAAACCCATCCACAAACTGCGGCACTTCCTGGCTCGCCAGCCCGTAGTGGCGCTCGGCGAACTCATTGCCCACCTGGCTCGGCTCCAGATTCAGCTCCACCGTATGCGCGCCCTGCAGTTTGGCTTCATGCACGAAGCCCGCCGCCGGATAGACATGCCCTGAGGTGCCGATAGCGATAAAAAGATCCGCCTGCTCCAGCGCATGGTAAATCTCCTCCATACCGATCGGCATCTCGCCAAACCACACCACATGCGGGCGCAGCGGCGCAGGAAACTGGCAGCAGGTGCAGCGATCGTCGGTGGTGAGATCGCCGCTCCATGCAATCACCTGTCCGCTGCCGGTGCAGCGCACTTTCAGCAGCTCGCCGTGCATATGCAGCACGCGACTGTTGCCCGCGCGCTCATGCAGGTTGTCGATATTCTGCGTCACCAGCAAAAAGTTATCGCCCAGCACCTGCTCCAGCTCGGCCAGCGCCTTGTGCGCGGCGTTGGGCTGGATCTCGCTGGACTGCAGCGCGCGGCGGCGCGCGTTATAAAAACGCTGCACCAGCTCGGGATCGCGACGATAGCCCTCCGGCGTCGCCACATCCTCTACGCGATGCTCTTCCCACAGGCCGTCGGCGGCGCGAAACGTCTGGATGCCCGACTCGGCCGAAATGCCCGCGCCGGTCAACACCACCACGAACGGCTGCGGATGGGACGCCAGCTCCGCCTGGCGATCGCGCTCGAAAATACGCTGGCGAAAACGCTGGTGCACCTTGCGGCGGGTCTTCTTATAGCGGGCGAGGCGCAAGCGTCGACGCGGTGTGCGCATAAAAACTCCTTATGGGCGACGTCGGGTCGCCGCCAGAACTCTCAAGTGTAGCGGCCGCGTATGACAGCGCGATGCCGCCGTTTTCGCCGGGTTACTGCCCGCTCAGCACGCGCGCCGGATCGATGCGGCTGGCGCGCCGCGCCGGATACCAGCTCGCCAGCAGACTCAGCACAATGGCCGTCAGCAGCACGGAGCCGACGTCAAGCCAGTGCAGCTCCGAGGGCAGAAAATCGATAAAGTAGATATCGCCCGCGAGCAAATGATGGCCGGTCAGCGATTCCAGCCCGCGCACCAGGGGGGTGAGATTAAGCGCCACCAGCACGCCGATGATCACGCCGCTGACGCTGCCGAGCAGCCCGGCCAGCAGGCCGTACCAGATAAAGATGGCGCGGATCAGCCCATCTTTCGCGCCCAGCGTGCGCAACACCGCAATGTCGCTGCTCTTGTCCTTCACCGCCATCACCAGCGTCGAAACGATATTAAAACAGGCTACGCCAATCACCAGCACCATCGCCAGATACATAATGGCGCGGATCATCTGAATATCGCGGTACATATAGCCGAAGGTGCCAATCCAGCTGCGAATATAGACGTAGCCGTGGGTCGCCTCGCCCGCGTCGCGCACCAGCTTCACCGCCTGAAAGGGATCCTGCATCTTCAGGGCGATACCCGTGACACTGTCACCCATATCGAGGTAGTTTTGCGCGTCCGCCAGCGGCACCAGCGCCAGACTGTGGTCCAGCATGCCGCTCAGCTGCAGAATGCCGCTCACCTGCAGGCGAATGCGTTTCGGCTGCAGCAGCTTCGTGCCGCCGTCATTGTTGGGGATCAGGATCGTAATCCAGCTGCCCTGCTTGACGTTCAGCGTGCGGGCGATGCCGCCGCCTAAAATAATCTGCTGCTTGCCGGCGGCGAAGGTTTTCCAGCCGTCGCCTTCTACAAACTGCGGCAGCGCGCTAAGGCGCGGCTCCTGCGCCGGATCGACCCCTTTCACCTGCAGCGCCTGCAGCTTTGCGCCGCTCTCGATCAGCCCGGTGAAGTTCACGTAGGGCGCGGCGGCGGCGATGCCGGGCACCTGCTCTACCGGCGCAATCAGCGACTGCCAGTTGCGGAACGGCTGATTCACCGCTTCGATCTCGCCGTGCGGCACCACCGCCAGAATGCGGTTGTTCAGCTCGCGCTCGAAGCCGTTCATGGCGCTCAGGCCGATGATCAGCACCGCCACGCCCAGCGCGATACCGAGGGTGGAAATAATCGAAATCAGCGACACCATGCCGCCGCCGCGGCGACCGCGGCTGAAGCGCAGCCCTAACAACAGGGATAACGACGAACCCATCAGAGCGCTCCTGCTAAGGTCACCTGCTCGCTTAACTGACCGTCGCGCATCTCCATCTGACGCGACAGGCGCTTCGCCAGATGCAGATCGTGCGTCACCACCAGAAAGGCGGTGCCCTGACGGACATTCAGCTCGCCCAGCAGCTCAAAAATCGCGTCGGCGTTGCGCGCGTCGAGGTTGCCGGTCGGCTCATCCGCCATCACCAGGCGCGGGCGGTTCACCAGCGCGCGGGCGATAGAGACGCGCTGGCGCTCGCCGCCCGACAGCTCTGACGGACGATGATGCGCGCGCTTCTCTAGCCCCACCGCCGCCAGCATTTCGCGGGCGCGCTGCTGCGCCTCCGCCTTGCCGACTTTGCCGATCAGCAGCGGCATCGCCACGTTTTCCAGCGCGTTGAAGTCGGGCAGCAGATGATGGAACTGGTAGATAAAGCCCAGCTCGCGGTTGCGCAGCGACGCTTTGGCGGAAGAGGACATGGCGTTCAGCGACTGGCCGTCAAACACCACGTCGCCGGAGGTCGGCGCGTCCAGGCCGCCCAGCAGATGCAGCAGCGTACTTTTGCCGGAGCCGGAGCTGCCGACAATCGCCACCAGCTCGCCGGGCTGCAGGCTAAAGGTGACGTTGCGCAGCACGTCAGTCTGCACGCTGCCTTCCTGATAGCGTTTGCACAGCTCGCGGCACTGCAACAAAGGGGTGTTACTCATAACGTAAAGCCTCAGCGGGTTGAACGGCGGCGGCGCGCCAGGAGGGATAGAGCGTCGACAGCAGCGCGACAGCCATCGCCGTGACGGCGATAGTCACCACCTGCCAGAAATTGATGTCGACCGGCAGCGCCGCGCCATCTAAAAACAGGCCGATAACCGGCATCAGATTATTGAGCTGGCTGGCCAGCAGCACGCCCAGCAGCGTGCCGAGCAGCGCGCCGATAATCCCGGCGCTGGCGCCCTGCACCATAAAGACCGCGACAATCTGCCGGCGCGTTAGTCCCTGGGTTTGCAGGATCGCCACCTCGCCCTGCTTCTCCATGATCAGCAGGCCGAGCGAGGTAATGATATTAAAGGCGGCGACGGCGACGATCAGGCTCAGCAGCAGTCCCATCATGTTTTTCTCCATGCGCACCGCCTGGAACAGGTCGCCTTTGCGCTCGCGCCAGTCTTTCCACACCAGTCCAGCGGGCAGCGCCTGCTGGCTCAGCGCATCCACCGCCAGCGGTTTATCCAGCCACAGACGCCAGCCGGTGACGTTGCCCGCCGGATAGCGCATCAGGCGCGAGGCGTCCTGTTGGTTGACCAGAATCTGATAGCCGTCCACCTCGCTGTTGGCGGCGTAAGTCCCCGCCACGGTGAAGAGGCGCTGGCTCGGCACGCGGCCCATCGGGGTAAACTGGCTGACCGACGGCACCATCAGGCGCAGCTCGTCGCCGCGCTTGACGCCGAGCTGCGTCGCCAGCTGTTCGCCGAGGATGACGTTGTACTGGCCCGACTGCAGCACGCTTTGCGGCGTATTGACCAGATACGGCGTGAGCGGATCTTTTTCGTCGGGCTGAATGCCGAGCATCACGCCGACCGACACGTTATGCGCGCTCTGCAATACCACGTCGGCGGTGGTGAGCGGCGCCATGCGGCTGACGCCCGCTAGCTTAAGGCTCGCCGCGGGCTGCTGCTGCGGGTTGATGCTGCCCTTCTCGCTGGTGACCAGCGCCTGCGGCATCAGGCCGAGAATATTGCCCTCCAGCTCGCGTTCGAAGCCGTTCATCACCGACAGCACGGTGACCAGGGCCAGCACGCCGAGCGTGATGCCGATAGTGGAGAGCCAGGAAACGAAGCGACCAAAGCGATCCGATGCTCGCCCGCGCATATAGCGCAGGCCGATAAATAGCGCGACAGGTTGATACATGTATTCCGTCTTGGCAGTTGCCTGAAAGTAGACCAGTGATGATAAAGGAGGCGTTCGGTTTATGAAACCTCTAACCCTCTGAGTACGCGGCAAAGTGTGGCCGATTTTTGCCAAAAAGAAATCCCGGCGCTCCCGTCTGTACGTTTAATCGCCTGCCGTCCGGGTAGGCTACACTATAAGGTGGAGTCAGCAACGTGCTCCTGAGGCGCTGGAGGAAACACCATGTTCAAATATCCCAAAGGCAGCATTGTGAAACACAAATCGGGAGAGATAAAAGGCGAGATTGTTAACGTTTTTGAACAGGGAGACGCGCCCACCGGCTACTACGTCAAGTGGGACGACGGCAACCACAGCTACCATCTGGAAATGGAGTTGAGCTGGGCGAACGTCGATCGTCCGCGCATGCACTACACCCAACCATCCGCTAAATAACTCGGCCACCGCGCAAAGGAAAAACCGTCGCAGCAGGTGATCGCCAGGGCGTAATGTGGAATCATGACGCCCTGGAAAAAATGGAGAGAACCACAAGATCCCATGTCCGAACAGACCCGCTATGCCCTGCCCGTAAAATCCGGCGATCGTCGCCAGCTCGGTCAGCTGATCGGCGCCGCGCACGCGGTGGAGTGCGCCAGCATTACCGAGCGCCACGCCGGCCCGGTGCTGATGATCACCCCCGATATGCAAACCGCGTTGCGCCTGCTGGATGAAATCCGCCAGTTCACCGATCTGCCCGTCAGCCATCTCGCCGACTGGGAAACGCTGCCCTACGACAGCTTCTCGCCGCATCAGGACATTATTTCGGCGCGTCTGTCGACGCTGTATCAGCTGCCGACTATGACGCGCGGCATGCTGATTATGCCGGTGAACACCCTGATGCAGCGCGTCTGTCCGCATCCTTTTTTACACGGCCACGCGCTGGTGATGAAGCAGGGACAGAAGCTGTCGCGCGATCGCCTGCGCGATCAGCTGGAACAGGCGGGCTATCGTCACGTCGACCAGGTGATGGAGCATGGCGAATACGCCACGCGCGGCGCGCTGCTCGATCTCTTTCCAATGGGCAGCGATCAGCCCTACCGCATCGACTTTTTCGACGACGAGATCGACAGTCTGCGGCTGTTTGACGTCGACAGCCAGCGTACGCTGGAAGCGGTACCGGCGATTAATCTGCTGCCAGCCCATGAGTTCCCTACCGACAAAGCGGCGATCGAGCTGTTCCGCACCCGCTGGCGCGAGCTGTTCGACGTGCGCCGCGAACCGGAGCATATCTATCAGCAGGTGAGCAAAGGCACCCTGCCCGCTGGCATCGAATACTGGCAGCCGCTCTTCTTCGAGCAGGCGCTGCCGACGCTGTTCAGCTATCTGCCCGACAATACGCTGGTGGTGAACTGCGGCGATCTTAACGGCAGCGCGGAACGTTTCTGGCAGGACGTAGAGGCGCGCTATGAAAATCGCCGCGTCGACCCGATGCGCCCGCTGCTGACGCCGACCACGCTCTGGCTGCGGCCGGATGAGTTGCTGGGCGAGCTCAACCGCTGGCCGCGCATGCAGATGACCAACGAGACGCTGCCGGAGAAAGCGGGCAACACTAATCTCGGCTACCAGCCGCTGCCCGATATCGCCGTGCAGGCGCAGGCCAAAGCGCCGCTCGATCCGCTGCGCCAGTTTCTCGACGACTTCAGCGGCCAGGTCACCTTCTCGGTCGAGAGCGAAGGCCGCCGCGAAAGCCTGCAGGAGCTGCTGGCGCGCATTAAGCTGCGTCCGCAGACGGTGCGGCGCTTCGATGAGGCGAACAGCGAGCGCTATACCCTGATGATCGGCGCCAGCGAGCGCGGCTTTGTCGATACGCAGCGCGACCGCGCCCTGATCTGCGAAAGCGATCTGCTGGGCGAACGCGTTAGCCGACGCCGCCAGGATACGCGCCGCACCATCAACCCCGATATTCTGATCCGCAACCTGGCCGAGCTGACGCCCGGTCAGCCGGTGGTGCATCTGGAGCACGGCGTCGGGCGCTATATCGGCCTGACCACGCTGGAAGCGGGCGGCATCATGGCGGAGTATCTGATGCTCTCCTATGCCAACGACGCCAAGCTCTACGTGCCGGTCTCCTCGCTGCATCTCATCAGCCGCTACGCCGGCGGCGCGGATGAAAACGCGCCGCTGCACAAGCTGGGCAGCGACGCCTGGACGCGCGCGCGGCAGAAAGCGGCAGAGAAAGTGCGCGACGTCGCCGCCGAGCTGCTGGATATCTACGCCCAGCGCGCGGCGAAAGCGGGCTACGCCTTTAAGCACGATCGCGAGCAGTATCAGCTCTTCTGCGAGAGCTTCCCGTTTGAAACCACGCCGGATCAGGCGCAGGCGATCAACGCGGTGCTGAGCGATATGTGCCAGCCGCTGGCGATGGATCGTCTGGTGTGCGGCGATGTCGGCTTCGGCAAAACTGAAGTGGCGATGCGCGCCGCTTTCCTTGCGGTAGAGAACCATAAACAGGTGGCGGTGCTGGTGCCGACCACGCTGCTGGCGCAGCAGCACTACGACAACTTCCGCGATCGCTTCGCCAACTGGCCGGTGCGCATCGAGATGCTGTCGCGCTTCCGCAGCGCCAAAGAACAGACGCAGGTGCTGCAGGCGGCGAGCGAGGGCAAGATCGATATCCTGATCGGCACCCACAAGCTGCTGATGAGCGATCTTAAATGGCACGACTTAGGGCTGCTGATTGTCGACGAAGAGCACCGCTTCGGCGTGCGCCACAAAGAGCGTATCAAGGCGATGCGCGCCGACGTCGATATCCTGACGCTCACCGCGACGCCGATCCCGCGCACCCTGAACATGGCGATGAGCGGCATGCGCGACCTGTCGATTATCGCCACGCCGCCGGCGCGCCGCCTGGCGGTGAAGACGTTCGTGCGCGAGTACGACGCGCTGGTGGTGCGCGAGGCGATCCTGCGCGAAGTGCTGCGCGGCGGTCAGGTTTACTACCTCTACAACGACGTCGAGAATATCGAAAAGGCGGCGCAGCGACTGACGGAGCTGGTGCCAGAGGCGCGTATCGCCATCGGCCACGGCCAGATGCGCGAGCGCGACCTTGAGCGGGTGATGAACGACTTCCATCACCAGCGTTTCAACGTGCTGGTCTGCACCACCATTATTGAGACCGGCATCGATATCCCGACCGCCAACACCATTATCATCGAGCGCGCCGACCACTTCGGCCTGGCGCAGCTGCATCAGCTACGCGGCCGCGTCGGGCGTTCGCACCATCAGGCTTACGCCTGGCTGCTGACGCCTCACCCCAAAGCGATGACCAGCGACGCGCAGAAGCGTCTGGAGGCGATCGCCTCGCTGGAGGATCTCGGCGCGGGCTTTGCGCTGGCGACGCACGACCTGGAGATCCGCGGTGCGGGCGAGCTGCTGGGCGAAGAGCAGAGCGGCCAGATGGAGACGCTGGGCTTCTCGCTCTATATGGAGCTGCTGGAGAACGCGGTAGATGCGCTGAAGGCGGGACGCGAGCCGTCGCTGGAGGATCTCACCAGCAATCAGACCGAAATCGAGCTGCGCATGCCTGCCCTGCTGCCAGAGGAGTTTATCCCCGACGTCAATACCCGCCTGTCGCTCTACAAGCGCATCGCCAGCGCCGACAGCGAGGAGGAGCTGCAGGAGCTGAAGGTGGAGATGATCGACCGCTTCGGCGTGCTGCCGGACGCGGCGCGCAATCTGCTGGATATCGCCACGCTGCGGCTGGTGGCGCGCAGTCTCGGCATTCGCAAGATCGAGGTGAGCGACAAAGGCGGCTTCTTCGACTTTGCGCCGCAGAACAGCGTTGACCCTGGCTGGCTGATTAGCCTGCTGCAGAAAGATCCGCAGCAGTGGAAACTCGATGGCCCGACCCGACTGCGCTTTACGCGCGATCTGGCCGAGCGCAAGCTGCGTATGGAGTGGGTGCAGAACTTTATGGCGCAGCTGCGCGAAAACCGCATTTAGCGATGCGACAACGTCTCCCGCAAGCGGGAGACGTTACTTCCCTTACTTCAGCGCCATCGCACTGCGCAGCGTAAAGAAAAGATCGGTCTGATCGGTCAGCCCCACCACGTTAGCCGCCCAGGGACCATAGGCCGCGACGCGCAGCTGCGTGCCGGTGTGGCCTTGCGAATCGGTATCGGAGTTGCCGTAGCTGATGGTCATTACCGCGCCGTCTTTGGTGTTTAGCGCCTGCGTCAGGCCGGGCGCCTTCGTCCCGTTGGCGATAATCTGGCTGCTGTGCGCATGATCCGCCGTGACCACCACCAGCGTATTGCCCTCTTCGCGCGCAAACGCGAGCGCCTGCTGCACCGCTTCGTCGAGATCCACGGTTTCGCCGATCTGGCCGCACGGGTTCGCCGCGTGATCCTCTTTATCTATCGACGCGCCTTCAACCTGCAGGAAAAAGCCGTTCGGATTGGTTTTCAGCAGATCGATCGCTTTGGCGGTCATCTGCGACAGCGTTGGAGTCGCGACCGGACGATCCTTATTTACCTCGCAGGTCACTGCCGCCTGCTCGATGTTGCCATAGTGGCTCGCCTTCGGCCCTTTCCAGCGCACCGGCATATTGCCGTCGGCAAACAGGCCGAGCAGCGGTTTGTCCTTGTCGGCCGCGGTAACGGCGTTGAGCCCCTGCCAGTCGCTCACCAGCTGGTATCCCAGCGCCTGCGCCTGTTCGCGCAGGGTTTTGCCCTGGTAGTCGCCCGCTTTCGCCACCTCGTTGAAGGATTTCGCGCCGCCGCCCAGTACCACGTCGGCGCGGGTTTTCAGTATCTGCTCGCTGATCGAGCCTTTGCCGCCCTGCTCCAGCGCGTTGCTGGCGCACAGCTCGCTGGTTTTCTCGGGGCCGTAGCATTTGCGGCTGGTGACGTGCGCCATCAGCGCGGCGGGCGTAGCGTCCTGCAGCTCTGCGGTGGAGACGTTGCCGGTCGCTTTGCCTGCCGCTTTGGCGATCTCCAGCAGGGTTTGCTGATCCTTGCCGTTGACGTCGACGCCGATAGCGCCGTTATAGCTTTTGGTGCCGGTGGCCCACGCGGTGGCGGATGCGGCGGAATCGGTCACGTAATCCGGCTTATGGGTTTTCTTGTCCAGCGAGTAATGGGTGTACTGGCCGGTAAGCGGCAGCGCATCAATGCCTTTAAAGAAGCCGCCTGCGCCCTCCGCCAGGTTGCGCGCCGCGGTGATCTCCGAGTCGCCCATGCCGTCGCCAATCAGCAGAATGACGTTTTTCGCCGTGGTGTTGCGCAGCGACGCTTTCAGCGCCTCGGTCTGATCGCCAGTCAGGCGACGCGCTCCGCCATGCTGGGTAATGTCGCCGGTGGCAGCACGCGAGTAGCCTGTATCTGCGGGCGTGCTGGCGGTTTCAGCGTGTACGGATAAACTCACCAGCGAGGCGAGCAGCGAACAGGTAAAGAGGCGCATCGGTTTCATCCTGTATTCCTTTATAAGAAAAATTTACCAGAAGTTTCAGGGGTTAAGTCTGTGATGCTTTGGTGACATTTTTGTGGCTGCGGGATTTCTTTTTGATGACAATCTGGCCGGAACGCGCAGGGATAAATCGATTCGAACAGAGCTTAAGCGGATAGAAAAAAAGAGAAAAATAGTGCTTGACCCTTTTGGGCCGACTCCCTATAGTAGCGCCCCGTTGACCCAGCAAGGTCAGCGGAAAAAATGTGGTGAGGTGTCCGAGTGGCTGAAGGAGCACGCCTGGAAAGTGTGTATACGGCAACGTATCGGGGGTTCGAATCCCCCTCTCACCGCCACAAATTCAAGAAAATGCCTGAACTAACGTTCAGGCATTTTTTTTTGCATATTCCTCGATGAGAGGGGTATGAGAACCCCCGACGGGGTTCGACAACGGGCGCAGCCCGTTGGACAGCGGAGCCTGCGATGCTGCCCGCAGGGCGAGCGCAGCGAGTCAATCTCCCTCTCACCGCCACTAATAAAAAAACATAGGCACGAAACTTTATTGCTCATATTTTTTAATAAGTTTCATTATCTCTCTTAAAACAGCATATCTTCTCAATTTTTTTGAAAAAGATACTGCCCAAAAAAGAGAAAAGAAACTTTCAATAAAAACATAAGAAAACCTTAATATCATAATAATAATGATGAACATTAAAATTATTGTGGATATATTTATAAAATTCACAGGGAAATGATAAAGGGTAACAATTGAATTAAAAACACTAACACTGTACCACGCCAAAAAAGCAAGAAACAGAGTATAAGAAACTATGTGGCCCATCAATTTCCTTAATGAAAAAACAGGCATTTCTTCTCGGTTATAATTGAAAATCTGATTACAGTCAAGGAAAGATAAAAAATCTGTACTATTCATCCTAACATTATTATCATAAATATAGTCAAACACCACCCTTAATACAGGCAGAGGATAAAATAACCCATACTGTTTAAGTTTTAGCTCCTTCATCAAAATATCATATTTTCCGTCAGCATCATTAAATTCACTAATTATCTGTAGAGCACTCACTTTATCGTCTACAGGTAGTCTAATAAAACCAGATGAAAGATTGATTTTGAAAATGAAGAAAAAAGGAAAGCAAAGGCGCTTTATTAAGCGAGCCAGCCATAAAGCAGCAGCAACAAGCAAAGGCCCCGTAATAGCTTTCAAGCGGTCATCGAACAACCAAAAATCTTTAATAGTATCTGTAATATTCATTATATTCATTTCTTTACGTTAAGGATTTCACCGCACAGACGTAGCTCCGGAGGCACTGCCATTTTAATACGCCCAATACGTACAGGTAAGGTCCCCTCCCGCTGGCATAAATTCTTAATGGCGTGCCACTCTTCGGTTTCTGATTCTATATGTGTCGTAACCGAATCGAAAGCTCCCTCAGCAACAATAATGGCAGGCTCTTTATCCGATTCGTAGTCGGCCGTAATCACATCAGATTCTTCAGTCAGTTCATCTTTTAGTTCATCCAGACTGGCTTTAAGTTCATTAAAACTGCTGGTGGCATCCTCCGGCGCATAAAAAAAGAGGCCACTAATGAAAATAGCTTCCATGACTTCACGAAAAGAAAAAGAGGTGTCGCCATAAACGAAGCTGCTATGCCCCGCACTTCTCACACCCGATACATTTTTGTTCAGTAATTTATCTTTTGTGGAATCAATCAATACCTGTTTGTTATAAAGGATAACAGGAAAATTTTTAACTTCATGAATGTCGCCGCTGATGCTCCAGCGCTCTTCATCTCCCTTAATGAAGCCGGAAGCATTACAACTCGTTTCTATCTCAAACTCCTCGGTCGGGATGCGTTCACGGTTGAAATAGCTTGTAAGATCTTCCTCTTCTTCCCGGTCCTGATATTGGTAAGCGCGGTAAACTGAACTATGGCGGTCAATTCCAATCCATTCTATATCCCATGTGGCGGGTCCCGACGGTTTTCTGACCTCATCGATATAAGCGCCAACATCTCTGTCCAGATAAGCCGCTAACAACGCTTTCCAGGGCTCTATCGCCAGAAAAACGCTTGCCAGCGTTGTTCCTTCTTCTATCAGAACATCGTGGCGGAAAAAACGAAGAAGAAAGAAAGGATCAGCACTGGCTACTGCGTTCTGTATTGAGAGCAAGGGAACCGACGACGTTTCATCATATGTGGACTGAAACCGCAGTATGGCATCTGAACAGAAAATTAAGTTTCCTTCCATCGATCTCTATCTCCAGGCGTTATCAGACCGGGCATTTTACCAAACCCAAAAGCGTTATCGCATTCTGCTTTTGCCTGAGTGATGCCCTTGTAAAATAAAACAAGGCGTCATTTGGAAATGCCAGCCATAAAAAAACCCGGCTTGCGCCGGGTTTGCTTGCTACACAGACTTACTCAAATCAATCAACCATACGCATGCAGCGTGCGCTGACAGAGCGCCGAACGCACGCAGTCGTCTTTGCCGAAACGTACAATGCCGACCATCTCGTCCTCTTCGAACCGCGCCAGCGCGTCCGCGAGACCGGAAGAGACCCCAGCGGGCAAGTCGCACTGGGTAATATCGCCGTTAACAATCACCGTAACGTTTTCGCCAAGGCGCGTCAGGAACATCTTCATCTGGGCCGCGGTCACGTTTTGCGCCTCATCGAGGATCACCACCGCATTTTCAAAGGTACGACCGCGCATATAGGCGAAAGGCGCGATTTCCACCTTGCCAATTTCGGGTCGCAGACAGTACTGCATAAAGGAAGCGCCAAGACGTTTAACCAGAACGTCGTAGACCGGCCGGAAGTACGGGGCGAATTTTTCTGAGATATCCCCTGGCAGGAATCCCAGATCTTCATCGGCCTGTAGCACCGGACGTGTGACGATAATCCTGTCGATATCCTTATGTATCAGGGCCTCTGCCGCTTTCGCGGCGCTGATCCAGGTTTTACCGCATCCAGCTTCGCCGGTTGCAAAGATCAGCTGCTTCGATTCTATGGCCTGGAGATAGTGCGCCTGAGCATCGTTCCTGGCGGCGATCGGCGAACGGTCGCGCACGTCGCGCGCCATACCGATAGCATCCAGCCCACCCATCTGCACCAGCGAAGTGACCGATTCTTCTTCGCGCTGACGATGACTGCGAGAGTCACTACGAAGCACTCTTCTGGCTTCACGACGCGCTTTGATCACTGCTTTCTGTCTTCCCATAGTCGCACCTTACAGTTGGTTTCATTTCCCGCGTTGGGCCGCTGCCCGCCACGATTAACTGAACGCTTTAGAGGTTTGATTGGCTTCCTTTCGAGCCATGACGTACCGTTGATAAAGATGTGTCGCCGCACCGAGGCGCAAAGGCACACCGGTAAAATCGAAGATAGAGAAACAATTTGATAAAGAAGAAGAGGCTGTCGAAGGCGCGCATGCCCTCGCTGAAGAGTGTGGAACCTGAGGTAAAACTGTCTGTCCTGTAAAGGACCTTCCCATGCGCGACTCCAGTCTGCGATACAACACGCTTATCCATTAAACTGCACTAATTTTAACAGAGTTGGCAACATTAATTTTACGACCATACTCAGAATTCAGAAATAACAGCAGCGGGCAGGCAGGCAAAAAAAGGCTTTCTTATAGCAATCAAGGGATTAGATTTTCAGGCGGGAAAAAAATATTTTGCACGGCGCGCAGAAACCGCGCCGCCGATGCGGCGGCGCAGGTGTCGTCAGGCTTCCAACAGCGGCTGCGCCAGATAGTGCTTAGCGTCGGGAACGCCCGGCAAAACAAAGAAGTAGCCGCCGCCGATGGGACGAACATACTCTTCCAGCGCTTCGCCGTTAAGCCGCTTCTGTACCGTGATAAAGCCTTTTTCCAGGTCGTGCTGATAGCAGACGAACAGCAGTCCCATATCGAGCTGCCCCGATGCGGTGGTGCCCGCCGAATAGCTGTAGCCGCGGCGCAGCATCAGGCTGCTTTCCGTCTCGGGCGTGCGCGGATTGGCGAGGCGGATATGGGCGTCGAGCGCGATAACCTCACCCTCCGGATCTTTTGTATAATCCGGCACGTCACGCTCGTGCTGCATGCCCAGCGGCGCGCCGCTCAGCTTGTCGCGGCCGAAGATGGCCTGCTGTTCGCCGAGCGGCGTGCGGTCCCACATCTCAACGCGGAAGCGAATAATCCGCGCCGCCTGATAGCAGCCGCTGCGCGTCCAAGCCGGCTCGTCCTGATCGGCCGTCACCCACAGCATTTTATCCATCAGCGGCTTATCCTGCGTGTCGGGATTGGCCGTGCCGTCCTTGAAGCCCAGCAGGTTGATGGGCGTCTCTTTCCCCTGGCTGCGCGCGGCGTGATCGGCGATAAAGCCTTCGCGCCGCCAGCGCACGCCCAGCAGATCGGGCGTGTATTTCACGATATCGCGCAGCGCGTGGATCACCGTGTCCTGGGTGTTGGCGCAGATCTGCAGCAGCAGATCGCCATGGCACTGGGCGGCATCCAGCGAATCGTTGGGAAAGCGCGTCATGCTTTGCAGCTTCTTCGGCTTCAGCGCCTGCAGGCCAAAACGCTCGTCGAACAGCGACGCGCCTACCGAAACCGTCATCGTCAGATTGTCCGGCGCGATCTCTGCACCCAAAATGCCTGAATCCATCGGCGGCAGCTTAGGATTGGTCACCGCCGGCGCCGGACCGCCGCTGGTCAAAAAGGCGATGCGCGCGGTGAGCAGCTGAAACAAGCGCACCAGATCGGCCTTATCGCTGGCCAGCACGTCAAAGGCGACCAGCATCATCGACGCCTGCTGCGGCGTGATGATGCCCGCCTGATGCTCTCCGTAGAAGGGTTGCACCTGGCGTCGCGCGTCGGGCGCAACCGTACCGGGAGAAAAGCTGTCGGCCGCCGCGTGGAACGGGCAGCCGCCGCTCAGGGCGGCCGCGCCGCCCATCAGTCCCAGCCCTTTTAACAGGCGTCGCCGCGCGGGCTGCGCCTCATCCTGTTGACGACTCATATCAATCGAGACCTAAGGTACCGCGCAGTAAAGAGAGATCTTCCGCCAGCGCGGTAACCGGACCTTTCAGCGCATTACGATCCGCGCTGGTGAGTTTTTCGTAGGAGGCGAAGCCCTCTCCTTCGCGATACTTGCCCAGAATGGCGTCGACTTTTTTGAAGTTGCCGTCGACTTTCGCCAGCAGCTGCGGATTCGCCTGCTGCAGCTGCGGACGCAGCAGATCGACAATCTTTTGCGCGCCGTCGATGTTCGCCTGGAAATCCCACAGGTCGGTGCGGCTGTAGCGATCCTCTTCGCCGGAGATTTTACTGGAGGCGACCTCTTCGATCAGCCCGGCCGCGCCGCCGACCACTTTCACCGGCGGGAACGCCAGCTCGCTGATACGGGTCTGCAGATCCTGCACGTCGCGGTTGAGCTGGGTGGCGTAGCCCTCCATGCCTTTGGTGCTGTTATCGCTGAACAACGCTTTCTCCAGGCGGTGGAAGCCGGTGAATTTCGGATCTTCCGCTTTCTGCTCGTAATCGTCTTCGCGCGCGTCGATGCTGCCGTCAAGATCGGAGAAAAGCTCGGCGATAGGCTCGATACGCTCGTAGTACTGGCGGGTCGGCGCATAGAGCGCTCTCGCTTTCTCGATATCGCCCGCTTTCACCGCATGGGTAAAGGCTTCGGTGCTCGCCACCAGCTGCGTTACTTCCTGCGTCACGTAGGCTTTATAGGCGGTGATGGGACCGGCCAATGCCAGCACGTCGGGTTTGCCCGCTTTCGCGGCTGGCGACGCCGCGCCCTGCACGATCAGTTTGCCTTTCGGATTGCTCAGCAGGCCGCAGGTCATCTCATACTCGCCCGGCTCAAGGTTAGCGGTGAGCTTCTGGCTGAAGCCCGGCGCGATATTTTCGCGCTCTTCCACTACCAGCACGCCTTTCAAAATCTCCCACTCCAGCGCTTTCTGACTGTTGTTCTTGATCAGAAACTGGGTTTTGCCTGGCTTGACCGTCAGCTGCATCGGTTCGCACTGGGTATCCGTCACGCTGACGGCGACCTGCGGAATATCGGCGGCCGCAGCGGTTCCCGTTAGCGCCAGCAGCGAAGCCAGCAGGGTTTTGCGGCGAAAGCGAATCATCATAGAGTTATCCCTGTTTAGTCGAGAGTTGGCGCGCCGGTCGCGCCGGCAGTAAAAACAGCAGCAGCGCCGGAATAAGATAGAGAAAATAGGCCGCCACTTCGCTGACGCTCGGCGTCTCCTGATAGCCCAGCACGCCCTCAAGCAGCGTGCCCGCCAGCGAATGAGTGGAGAGCACGTTGCTCAGGTCGAATGCGACAGTCTGAAAATGGTTCCACAGGCCCGCCTCATGAAAGGCGCGCACAGCGCCCGCCGCCAGCCCGGCGGCGACGAACAGAATAAACAGGCTGCTCCAGCGGAAGAAGTGCGCCATATTCAGGCGTACGCCGCCCCAGTAGAGCAGCATGCCCAGCACCACCGCCGTCGCCAGCCCGAGCACGGCGCCCACAGGCGGCGCGTAGCCGACATCCTGGGTAAAAGCCGCCAGCAGAAAGAACACCGACTCCAGCCCTTCACGCGCCACGGCGAGAAATACCATCAGCACCAGCGCCAGCCCGCCGCGGCCGCTCTGATTCAGCGCCTGATCGACCGCCTGTTCAAGCTGCGCGCGCATATTGCGTGCCACTTTGCGCATCCAGAACACCATCGAGGTGAGAATCGCCACCGCGACTACAGCCACGATGCCCTCGAACAGCTCCTGCTGCTTCTGCGGGAATTCGCCGGTGGTCTGGTTGATGATAATGCCGAGCGCCAGACAGAGCGCCGCCGCGATAAATACGCCCGCCCACAGCGCGGGAAACCAGCGGGTACGGCCGGTACGCTTCAGATAGCTGGCGATCAGGCTGACGATCAGCGCCGCTTCCAGGCCTTCGCGCAGCATGATAAGAAAGGGAACAAACATCGCCGACCTCTTGAATGTTAAGCAGCGTCAATCGCAGGTAAAGTTAGGTAAAATGCGAACGATACCGATTATCATTATCGCGCAGGAAAAAACAAGTAATGCAGCGAAATTATTTCTCCAGCTGAAGACGCAAAAAAGCCCGCTCCCCTACGGGAAACGGGCTTGTATGTTGTAATGAATTATTTGGTCAGGTATTCCGCTTCGGCCGCGTCGAAACGCTGCTGCGCAGCGGCGGACGGCTCGCGACCCAGCAGGCTGAAGAGCACAATGGCGATGCTGGAGAAGGCGAAGCCCGGAATGATTTCATACAGGCCCAGCCAGCCATACTGTTTCCAGATCAGCACCGTCGCCGCGCCGATCACCATGCCCGCCAGCGCGCCGTTGCGCGTCATGCGCTTCCAGCAGACGCCGAACAGCACCACCGGACCAAAGGCGGCGCCGAAACCGGCCCAGGCGTAGCTTACCAGCCCCAGCACGCGGTTATCCGGGTTCGAGGCAAGCGCGATGGCGATCAGCGCCACCAGCAGCACCATGGCGCGGCCAAACCACACCAGCTCTTTCTGGCTGGCGTTTTTGCGCAGGAAGCCTTTATAGAGATCTTCGGTCAGCGCGCTGGAGCAGACCAGCAGCTGACAGCTGAGGGTCGACATCACCGCCGCCAGGATGGCCGAGAGCAGAATGCCGGCGATCCACGGATTGAACAGAATGCGCGCCAGCTCGATAAAGACACGCTCGCCGTTGCCGCTGACGTTCGCCGCCTGCTCCGGGTGGTTCTGGAAGTAGGCGATGCCGAAGAAGCCGACCGCCACCGCGCCTGCCAGGCAGAGCACCATCCAGGCCATGCCGATGCGGCGCGCAGTGCGGATCGAGCGATGCGAATCCGCCGCCATAAAGCGCGCCAGGATGTGCGGCTGACCAAAATAGCCCAGTCCCCAGCCCAGCAGCGAAATCACCGCGACGAAATCGAGCCCTTTCAGCATATTGAGGTTTTCGATGCTTTTCGCCTCAATGACCGCCAGCGAGTCGTCCAGTCCGCCAACGGCGACAATCACGATCACCGGCGTCAGGATCAGCGCGAAAATCATCAGGGTTGCCTGCACGGTATCGGTCCAGCTCACCGCAAGGAAGCCGCCCACCAGCGTATAAAGGATGGTCGCCGCCGCACCGGCCCACAGCGCGGTTTCATAGCTCATGCCAAAGGTGCTTTCAAACAGGCGCGCGCCCGCCACTACGCCCGAGGCGCAATAGATGGTGAAGAAGATCAGGATCACCAGCGCAGAGATAACGCGCAGGATTTTGCTTTTATCTTCGAAGCGGCTGGTGAAGAAATCGGGCAGCGTCAGGGCATTGTCATGGTGCTCGGTTTGCACGCGCAGACGCCCCGCTACGATCTTCCAGTTCAGCCAGGCGCCGATCGTCAGACCGATGGCGATCCAGCTTTCCGAAATGCCGGAGAGAAAAATCGCGCCCGGCAGCCCCATTAGCAGCCAGCCGCTCATATCAGAGGCGCCCGCCGACAGCGCGGTCACAAAACTGCCCAGACTGCGGCCGCCCAGAATGTAATCGTCGAAGTTTTTGGTGGAACGGTAAGCGATGAAGCCTATCAGCACCATCCCAAGGATATAAATTAAAAAAGTCACCAGCATCGGTGTGCTTACACTCATTCGTCTCTCCACTTTATAGTTGATTTCCCGAGAGAAACCGCACGCTGTGGCCGCGTCGGAACGGGACGGGGCCGCAGGTTTTTTTCCAGATTCAGGCGCCTGCTCTTTCCTGAGGCGCGGTATCCTGCCGGAAAGGCGCGATGCGCACAATGGATTTAACACAGGCATTACAGCGATTTCACCTGTTAATCACTAAATTTTGTTAACAGGTTGCACTCGCTCACAGTTCCACAGTTGCACCCCGGTAAACCGCCTACAGTGCAGTAAGTTAGCGCCGCGCAATTGTGGCGAGATTCTTGCAGCAAGTTCCATGCCGCCTTTTCGAGCGTTAACAAATTAATCATTAAAAAGGCTGTTAAGCAGGTCACACTTAACACGGTTGCACAAAGTTGCAACATCAGAGATAGTGCTGGCCACGCAGTATGAGAGCTAAAGACAGGAGCAGACAGGTCATGGGCACGACAACGATGGGGGTGAAGCTGGATGAGGCCACCCGCGAACGCATTAAACTGGCGGCGCAGAAGGTTGACCGCACGCCGCACTGGCTGATTAAGCAGGCGATTTTCAACTACCTCGGCCAGCTGGAGAGCGGCGACGCCCTGCCGGAGGTCCCCATGACGGCGGGCGCGCAGGTAGAGCAGGAAGAGATCGCCCCGGAAGAGACGCATCAGCCGTTCCTCGATTTCGCCGAGCATATTCTGCCGCAGTCTGTGGCGCGCGCCGCGATCACCGCCGCCTGGCGTCGCCCCGAGACCGACGCGGTGCCGATGCTGCTGGAGCAGGCGCGTCTGCCGGCGGCGCTGGCGGAGAAAACGCATCAGCTCGCCTACAGCCTCGCCGACAAGCTGCGGCACCAGAAAGGGGCAACCGGACGCGCCGGCATGGTGCAAAGCCTGCTGCAGGAGTTCTCGCTCTCCTCTCAGGAGGGCGTGGCGCTGATGTGCCTGGCGGAAGCGCTGTTGCGTATTCCCGATAAGCCGACGCGCGACGCGCTGATCCGCGACAAAATCAGCAACGGCAACTGGCAGTCGCATCTGGGCCGCAGCCCTTCCCTGTTTGTTAACGCCGCCACCTGGGGTCTGCTGTTTACCGGACGTCTGGTCTCCACGCACAACGAAGCCAATCTGTCGCGCTCGCTGAACCGCATTATCGGCAAGAGCGGCGAGCCGCTGGTGCGCAAAGGCGTCGATATGGCGATGCGCCTGATGGGCGAACAGTTTGTTACCGGCGAAACCATCGCCGAGGCGCTGGCCAACGCGCGCAAGCTGGAAGAGAAAGGCTTCCGCTACTCCTACGATATGCTGGGCGAAGCGGCGCTGACCGCCAGCGACGCCAAAGCCTACCTGGTCTCCTACCAGCAGGCGATCCACGCTATCGGCAAAGCCTCTAACGGCCGTGGCATTTATGAAGGCCCAGGCATCTCGATCAAGCTTTCCGCCCTGCACCCGCGCTACAGCCGCGCGCAGTACGATCGCGTGATGGAGGAGCTCTACCCTATTCTGAAATCCCTGACGCTGCTGGCGCGCTCTTACGATATCGGCATCAATATCGACGCCGAAGAGGCGGATCGTCTTGAGCTGTCGCTCGATCTGCTGGAGAAGCTCTGCTTTGAACCGGAGCTGGAGGGCTGGAACGGCATCGGCTTCGTGATCCAGGCCTATATGAAGCGTTGCCCGTTCGTCATCGACTCGCTGATCGATCTGGCGCAGCGCAGTCGCCGCCGCCTGATGATCCGCCTGGTGAAAGGCGCCTACTGGGACAGCGAAATCAAACGCGCCCAGGTGGAAGGCCTCGAAGGTTATCCGGTCTATACCCGCAAGGTCTACACCGATATCTCCTATCTCGCCTGCGCGCGCAAGCTGCTGGCGGTGCCGAACCTGATCTATCCGCAGTTCGCTACGCACAATGCCCATACGCTGGCGGCCATCTATCAGTTGGCGGGCAATAACTACTATCCGGGCCAGTATGAGTTCCAGTGCCTGCACGGCATGGGCGAACCGCTCTACGAGCAGGTGGTCGGCAAAGTGGCGGACGGCAAGCTCAATCGTCCGTGCCGTATTTATGCGCCGGTGGGCACCCATGAAACCCTGCTCGCCTACCTGGTGCGTCGCCTGCTGGAAAACGGCGCCAATACCTCTTTCGTTAACCGTATCGCCGATACCTCGCTGCCGATTGACGAACTGGTGGCCGATCCGGTGGCGGCAGTGGAAAAACTGGGCGCGAGCGAAGGGGCGATTGGCCTGCCGCATCCCAAGATCCCGCTGCCGCGCGATCTCTACGGCGCGGGACGCAGCAACTCGGCGGGCATCGATATGGCCAACGAACATCGTCTGGCGTCACTCTCCAGCGCCCTGCTGAGCAGCGCCGCGCAGCCCTGGCTGGCGCAGCCAATTATCGACGGCGAGCTGGGCGACGGCGAAACCCGTCCGGTAATCAATCCAGCCGCGCCGGGCGATATCGTCGGTCAGGTGCGTGAAGCCAGCGAAGCGGAAGTGTCGCTGGCGCTGGATGCGGCGGTGAACGCCGGTCCAATCTGGTTCGCGACGCCGCCGGACGAGCGCGCGGCGATCCTCGATCGCGCCGCGCAGTATATGGAAGACGGCATGCAGCAGCTGATCGGCATTCTGGTGCGCGAAGCGGGCAAAACCTATAACAACGCCATCGCCGAAGTGCGCGAAGCGGTTGATTTCCTGCGCTACTACGCCGGTATGGTGCGTGACGATTTCGACAATGAAACGCATCGCCCGCTTGGCCCGGTGGTCTGTATCAGCCCGTGGAACTTCCCGCTGGCGATCTTTACCGGCCAGATCGCGGCCGCGCTGGCGGCGGGCAATAGCGTGCTGGCCAAGCCGGCGGAGCAGACTCCGCTGATCGCCGCGCAGGCGGTGCGCATTCTGCTGGATGCCGGCGTGCCTGCGGGTGTGCTGCAACTGCTGCCGGGCGACGGCGAAACCGTTGGCGCGCAGCTGACGCGCGACGCGCGCGTGCGCGGCGTGATGTTTACCGGCTCTACCGCGGTGGCGACGCTGCTGCAGCGCAACCTGGCCGGCCGCCTGGATCCCCAGGGCCGTCCGACGCCGCTTATCGCCGAAACCGGCGGGCTTAACGCGATGATCGTCGACTCTTCCGCGCTGACTGAACAGGTGGTGGTGGATATCCTCGCCTCGGCGTTCGACAGCGCCGGACAGCGCTGTTCGGCGCTGCGTCTGCTCTGCATCCAGGAGGATGTGGCGGATCACACCCTGAAAATGCTGCGCGGCGCGATGGCCGAATGCCGCATGGGCAATCCAGAGCGTCTCTCTACCGATATCGGCCCGGTGATCGACGCCGAGGCGAAGGCCAATATCGAGCGCCATATCCAGGCGATGCGCAACAAAGGCAATGCCGTCTACCAGGCGGTGCAGGAGCATCCGCAGGATCGCGCGGAGTGGCAAAGCGGCACCTTTATCAAGCCGACGCTGATCGAGCTCGATCAGGTCAGCGATCTCGATAAAGAGATCTTCGGCCCGGTGCTGCACGTGGTGCGCTTCGCGCGCAATGCGCTGCCGCAGCTGATCGACCAGATCAACGCCGGCGGCTACGGCCTGACGCTGGGCGTGCATACCCGCATTGATGAAACCATCGCGCAGGTCACCGCCAGCGCTAAAGTCGGCAACCTCTACGTTAACCGCAATATGGTGGGGGCCGTGGTCGGCGTGCAGCCGTTCGGCGGCGAAGGACTCTCCGGCACCGGCCCGAAAGCGGGCGGCCCGCTCTATCTCTACCGCCTGCTCTCCAGCCGCCCGGAAACGGCGCTGAGCACCACCTTTGATCGCCAGGACGCCGAGCGTCCAGCGGACGGCACGCTGCGCGAGGCGCTGCTGGAGCCGCATAAAGCCCTGGCGGCCTGGGCGCAACAGGACAAGCCGGAACTGGCCGCGATCTGTCAGCGCTACGCCACGCTGGCGCAGGCGGGCACCGTGCGGCTGCTGACCGGTCCGACCGGCGAGCGCAACACCTTCTCGCTGCTGCCGCGCGAACGCGTGCTTTGCCTCGCCGATAACGAGCAGGACGCGCTGGTGCAGCTGGCGGCGGTGACCAGCGTCGGCAGTCAGGCGCTCTGGCCGGACGATGAGCTGCACCGCAAGCTGCGCCAGGCGCTGCCGCAGGCGGTACAGGCGCGCATCGCGCTGGCGAAAGATCTGTTCGCCACCCATTTCGACGCGGTGATCTACCACGGCGACGCCGATCAGCTGCGCACGCTGTGCGAGCAGATCGCGGCGCGCGACGGCGCGATTGTGTCGGTGCAGGGCTTCGCCCGCGGCGATACACAGCTGCTGCTGGAGCGTCTGCTGATTGAGCGCTCGCTGAGCGTCAACACCGCGGCGGCCGGCGGCAACGCCAGCCTGATGACCATCGGTTGATTAATCTCGCCGGCGGATAAGCCGGCATAAAGAGCAAAGCTAAAAAAAAGGCACATCGTAAGATGTGCCTTTTTACTATGTGTGTGCTGTGTGGGAATCTTTGCCCAGTTAAGCCTGATTGCTGTTCAGGATGAGCTGGCCGTTACGGTCCAGCGGGATGCGGGTGCCAGGGTCGTTTTCCATGCGGATTTTGCCCTGCTGGTCGCCTATTTTATAGGTCACGTCATAACCCAGCATCTTTTCTTGCTTATCGTATACCGTTTTGCAGCGCTGCTCTGAGGTGGTGTAGGTGTCGCGATCCTGCAAACCGCCCTGCACCTGGTTGCCGGCGTAGCCGCCCGCCAGCGCGCCTGCGACCGTCGCCACATCGCGTCCCCGTCCGCCGCCGAACTGATGACCCAGCACGCCGCCTGCGACCGCGCCCAGCACCGAACCGGCGATGCGGTTCTCATCCTGTACCGCGCGACGATGGGTCAGCGTCACGTTGCGACATTCCTGACGCGGCTGCTTAATGCTCTCTTTGATTGGCGTCGCTGAAAGCACTTGCGCATACTGCGGACCACGGTCAAATACATCCATGCTGGCAACGGCGGCCACACCTAAAGCTGCTGCAACGCCGATACCGATACCCGCTAACATTGATTTATTCACAGGATTGTCCTCCTGAAGTTGTTACCGTGCATGCGTGCCGCGACGATGTCCCCTGTCGCTATGGCACAGAACGGCGTGCACGACCCGCCGTATCGTTGCAGGAAGTTTTGCAGATGGCCCGAAATTGCAACATCAGATTAATGGAGGAAAACGCACCGGAAGCGGATCAGGACCAGCTTTTCGGAGAGTTCTGAGCAGAATGAACCGCAGAGTTTAGATTAATTTGCGTTATGTCTCAGGAGCTTAACCAACGCCGGAAAGGGGAAAAGGCGGCTTGCGCCGCCTGGAAATCATTAGTGCAGCTTGAGGCGCGGACGGATCACGCGGTTAAGGCTGCCTACCAGCATCATCAGGCCGGTCTTGAAATAGCCGTGGAGCGCAATCTGATGCATACGATATAAAGAGATGTAGACAAAGCGCGCGATGCGGCCCTCTACCATCATGGAGCCGCGCATCAGGTTGCCCATCAGGCTGCCCACGGTACTGAAACGCGACAGCGACACCAGCGAGCCGTGATCTTTATAGACGTAGGCTTTCAGCGGCTTGCCGCTACGCTGGGCGAGGATATTCTCCATCGCGCGCGATGCCATCTGGTGCGCCGACTGGGCGCGCGGCGGCACAAAGCCGCCCGACGGCAGCGCGCAGGAGGCGCAGTCGCCGATGGCGTAGATATCGTCATCCAGCGTGGTTTGCAGCGTCTCTTTCACCACCAGCTGGTTGATGCGGTTGGTCTCCAGCCCGCCAATCTCTTTCAGGAAGTCCGGCGCTTTAATACCCGCCGCCCATACCATCAGATCCGCCTCGATAAATTCGCCGCCTTTGGTGTGCAGACCGTTTTTATCGGCGCTGGTCACCATGGTTTGCGTCAGCACGCGCACGCCCAGCTTGGTCAGCTCGCTGTGCGCCGCGGCAGAGATGCGCGGCGGCAGCGCAGGCAGAATACGCTCGCCCGCTTCCACCAGCGTGACGTTAAGCGCTTCGCTGCTCAAACCTTTATAGCCGTAGCTGTGCAGCTGCTTGACCGCGTTGTGCAGCTCGGCTGACAGCTCGACGCCGGTCGCCCCGCCGCCGACGATAGCGATATTGACCTTCTCCAGCCGGCCTTCGCTGGCGGAGAATTTCAGGAACTGGTTCAGCATCTCATTGTGGAAACGCTGCGCCTGGTGCGGGTTGTCGAGGAAGATGCAGTGATCTTTCACGCCCGGCGTGCCGAAATCGTTCGAGGTGCTGCCAAGCGCCATCACCAGGGTGTCGTAGGCCACCTCGCGCTGCGGCACCAGCACTTCGCCGTTGTCGTCGCGCATCTCCGCCAGCTCAATGGTTTTGCGCTCGCGATTGATATTGGTCAGCGAGCCGAGCTGGAACTGAAAGCCGTGATTGCGCGCATGCGCCAGATAGCTCAACGCATCGATGCCTTCGTCCATCGATCCGGTCGCCACTTCGTGCAGTAGCGGCTTCCACAGGTGGCTGTGGTTGCGATCTACCAGAATAATCTCGGCCTTTTTCTTGCGGCCCAGCTTGTGACCCAGCTGCGTTGCCATCTCCAGCCCGCCCGCGCCGCCACCGACAATAACGATTTTTTTCATGGATGTAGTCAACAAGACCCCCTCAAAATGTGAACCAATAGTTAATCAATGGTTAAATTAAACCTTAATAAACATAGGGTTGGCGAAGTTAAAATCGCTGCTGAAGGCAGAATAGCATGGGCAGGGAAGATGGTCATACCAAAATTGATTTACATCAATTACTCGGCGGATAACTCAGATTAATACGCAAAACGCGCGGGCGCCCGGCTGGCGCCCGCATGCTTAACCTAATGTTTTAAAAGCGTTAATTCGCTGAAGATGCGGAGAGATGTTCCTGAACTTATGGCCTTCTTGCTCATCCCAGACAATTTCGTAGAAAGGGTGCAGCGTCTCTGCGCTGCGCTGGCTATCTAACGCCTCGTCGCGGCGCGACAGAAACACCAGGCAGCGATCGCGGTTCTTTTCGCGAAAGTCGCTGACGCATTTGGTGGCGATGTCGAGATACTCTTCCGGCCGGTCGATTTTTCCCTCCATATTTTCGAAGGGAAAGAGATTGGGATTGAAAATCGCCTGGCGAATGCCGCAGAGAAAGCCAATGCGCTCCGCCCAGTAACCGCCTAGCCCGACGCCGCATATCAGCGGCTGGGCGCCGCCGCCGCGCGTCAGCAGCTTGTCGGTCTCTTTCAGCAGGAACTGCATATCGTGTTTAGGGTGGCGGGTGCTGTAGCCGATCATCCTGACGTCAGGATCGATAAACTGCAGCTGCAGCACCTTTTCATGGTTGCCCGGACTGTTGGAATCGAAACCGTGCAGATAGATAATCATGACACTCCTCAGCGTTGTGCGCGCCGGGAGGAGAGATTACTTCCCTGACGCTTTGTGTTCCAGCCAGCGCGCCTGCAGGTTGCTCAGCTGCTGCGCGTTCTGCTTCCAGCGCGCGCTCTGCTGCAGACTCTGGCGGGTAAAGGTTCCCCGATGGTACAGCCGCGGCACGCGTTCGGCGCCGATCGCGATCAAATTATCCAGCACGCTAATCGCGCCTGCGCGATGGTTGCAGACCAGGATCATGTCGCACCCGGCCGACAGCGACTGTTGCGCGCGCTCTGCGTAGCTGCCCATGATGGCGGCGCCCTCCATCGAGAGATCGTCAGAGAAGATAACGCCGTCAAAGCCCAGCTCTTCCCGCAGCACCCTCTTCAGCCAGTAGGGCGAACCGCTGGCGGGCAGCGAATCCACCTCAGTATAGATAACGTGCGCCGGCATGACCGCATCCAGCGCGCCCTCGTCGAACAGCGCCTGGAAAATCGCCATGTCGTGACGACGCAGCGTCTCCAGATCGCGCGGGTCGCGCGGCGTCTCTTTGTGCGAGTCGGCGCTGACCGCGCCGTGGCCGGGAAAATGCTTGCCGGTGGTTTTCATGCCCGCTTCATGCATGCCGGCGATAAAGCGGCGCGCCATCGCCAGCGCAATCTGCGGATCCTCATGGAAGGAGCGGTCGCCGATCGCCGCGCTGATATGGCCGAGGTCCAGCACCGGCGCGAAGCTGATGTCGATATCCATGGCGATCATCTCCGCCGCCATCTGCCACCCTGCCTGCTGCGCCAGCTCGCCGCCGCTTTCTGCATCGTGCAGCGCCGCGAAAGACTGCATCGCGGGCAGCGTGGTGAAACCATCGCGGAAGCGCTGGACGCGTCCGCCCTCCTGGTCGACCGCTACCACCAGCCGCGAGCGCGCCGCGCTGCGGATCTGGCGCACCAGTTCAGCCAGCTGCGCCGGATCGTGGTAGTTACGCGCGAAGAGGATCACGCCGCCGACGGTAGGATGCCGCAGGATCTCGCGCTCTTCGGCGTCCAGTTCAAAACCTTCGACATCCAGCATCAGCGGACCGGGAAGTTGTGTCGTCATAATCAGTTCCTGACGCGGCGCTCTCGCCGCGCGAATTAAAGGGTTTGCCAGCTCTGCCGCGCCAGCTGACGCAGCTCCGCATCGTCGCTCTGCTCGGCGCGCAGCTGATACCAGCTGGCCATCAGCAGCCGCAGCCAGGGCTGCCAGCGCGCAACCTGCCGCGCCAGCGCCGCTGGCGGCAGGCGCGCCGCCTCGGCATAGGCCGCCAGCCAGCTCTCTGCCCGCTCGGGATCGGCGGCGCACAGCGCCGCCAGCTCCAGCGCCACGTCGCCATCGGCGGCGTACTCCCAGTCGATCAGGTGCAGCCCTTCCGCATCCGCGATCAGGTTGCCAGCATGGACATCCATATGCAGCGGCGCCATCCGCAGCGGCGCGGGTTCACCCGCACGCGCCAGCTGACGCAGGGCGCGCTGCCAGCCCAGATGCCGCTGTCGGCACAGCTGCCAGTAGCGCAGCAGCAGCGGCAGCAGCTGCAGGCGGTAGCCCGTCGGCGGCTGGCGATGCAGCCGCAGCAGCAGCGCCACCACCTCGTCGCGCCGCTGGTGAAACGTCTGCGGCGACAGCGGTTCGCCCACGCGCCACGGCAGCAGCAGCAGCTGCGCGTCGCCGAGCAACGGACGCGGCGTCAGGCCGCTGGGATGCAGTTTGCGCAGCAGGCGGGCTTCGCGCTGGCGATCGACAAAGGGGATCGGCGGCTGCGGCGCAGGGCGCGCGACAAACGCGCCCTGCCCGCTTTCCAGTTTACTGCTGTGGCCGGTGAGCCCCTGCAGCGGCGCAGCCTTCTCCAGCGCGACACCCGGCAGCCGTTTTTCTATGCGCGCCAGCTGTGAGGGATCAATTCTGGGCGACACCTTTGCCTGACCAGACGATCTCGCCGGTCTGCACCAGCATCAGCTGCATCTGCAGCGTCGGGGTTTTCACGTCGCCCTGCGCGGTGCTGTAGAGCACATACTGCGCGTTCAGCGTGCGGGCCAGGCCAATCGCTTTGCTGCGCGAGTTCAGGCTGTCGTCTGGCGACAGGCCCAGCGTCTGCTTGGCCTGCGCCAGCTGATCGTTGGTCACCAGCGTAAACTTGCCGTTGTTGGCCAGCGCGTTTTGAATCGCGTCGGTGGCTTTTTCGCTTTGCAACGCGCCGTTGGTGCTGTTTTTAATGCGATCGACCATCAGCACGCTGCCCGGCGTGACGCCGTTGGCGGAACCCAGCATCTGCGCCACCAGCGGCTGCACGCTGGCGTCCCAGTTAATGGTTTTCAGCTTCGGTGGCTGCGGCACAGGCTGCGTCGGCTCTGGCACGGGCTGCGGCTGCGGCACGGGCTGCGGCTGAGTAGGTTCGGCGGGCTGCGTCGGTTCAACGGGCGCAGGCTGCTGCTGTTTAATTACGCAGCCGGAAAGAATGAGCGCCATCAGGAGCGCTCCGGAACGAGGGAGTCGGCGAATCACTTAACAATCCTCAGAGATAAAGGTAGAGACGAACCTTGCTGGCCGTCAGGTTGCCCATTTGGGAAGCGGCGACAATGCTGCCGTGCGCCGGAACGGTGACCCGCTGCGCCGGTTCGCCCGGCATAATTTCCAGCCCTTTGTCGTCGTACCAGTAATAACGATAGTGGATCACCACCGGCGTCTCGCGCTGATTATAGAGCACGCTGCGCGCGCGCTGCTGCCCATCTTGCTCGTCTACCACCGGCTCGTCGGTGATGATGCCGGCAGAGAGCACAGAGGACTCCATCACCAGCGACTGCGACGTGTCGATCATCGGTTTATCGCTGCTGCAACCTGCCAGAGTCAGCAGGAGCGGCAGGCCTGTCAGCCATTGACGCATAACTCGCTTCCGTATGGAGGATCAGTCGGCCAGCATCGGACCCAGCGGACGTCCGCCGAGTAAATGCATATGAATGTGATAAACCTCCTGACCGCCGTGACGATTGCAGTTAACGATCAGCCGATAGCCGTCTTGATCGATGCCTTCGGCGCGCGCGATTTTCGCGGCAACGGTAAACAGGCGGCCCAGCGCCTGCTCATGAGCGGGCAGCGCGTCGTTAGCGGTGGGGATCAACACGTTGGGGACAATCAAAATATGCGTCGGCGCTTTGGGAGAGATATCACGAAACGCAGTGACCAGTTCATCCTGATACACCACGTCGGCAGGGATTTCGCGACGGATGATTTTACTGAAAATCGTTTCTTCAGCCATGGTGCATTTCCTTAAGCCTGATGGACAGTCAATCAGTATGCGTGAGGAATTTGTTTTCTTTCAAGCTCAGGACCACTTTTCCCCGATTAACTGCCTGCCTTTGCGCCATTTTCACCGCTTCTTTTAACTGTGCGCCGCTTCGCAAATTCCTGCCCTGCCCGAAGATAAAATGAAACGCTGTTTCATAAATTAGAAACGCGCCGCCCTTTTCTTTGCTTCATTGCCAGCCAGAGGCGACGCCTGTCGAAATCGCGAAGGTTTGCCCCGCGCTGCGGCTCTACTTTCTATCTATTCCGAGTGTGTGGTCCGGATAACAAAGGATGTAATGACTATGGCTACAAAGGAGCATCCGTATGCGCTCACGTAAAATTGGTTTTGGCCACTATCTGGCTTACGGCTCCGGGGATTTTCTCGGCGCAGGCACCACGGCGCTTACCGCCGCCTGGCTGCTCTATTTTTATACCACCTTCTGCGGTCTGACGCCTATCGAAGCGACCTTTATCTTCGCCGCCGCGCGCGTGCTGGACGCGGTGGTCAGCCCGCTGATGGGCTTTCTGACCGATAACTTCGGCTCGACCTGGCTGGGCAAGCGCTTCGGCCGCCGCAAATTCTTTATTCTGCTCGGCATTCCCTGCGTCTTCAGCTACAGCCTGATGTGGATCGGCGATATGAGCTTCTGGTGGTATCTCGCCACCTATCTGCTGTTCGATATGGTCTACACCATGATTCTGGTGCCCTATGAAACCCTGGTGCCGGAGATGACCGACGATTTCAAACAGAAGACCCGCTTTTCCGGCGCGCGTATCGCGCTGGCGCAGCTGTCGGCGATTCTTGCCGCCTTCCTGCCGGGCATTTTGATCGGCGCGCTGGGCAAAGATAATCCGCTCTCCTTTTTCTACGCCAGCCTGGTATTTTCCATTATCTGCGCGCTGGTGCTGACGCTGGTCTGGCTCTTTACCTGGGAGCGCGATCCCGGTGATTTCTCCGAGGAGTCGCGTCGCGCTGAAGAGGAGAAGCGGCAGCTGTCGCTGATGCAGAGCCTGAAGCGTCTCTATGTCGAACTCGCCTCTACGCTGCGCATCCGCATTTTCCGTCAGCATCTCGGCATGTATCTGGGCGGCTATATCGCGCAGGATGTCTTTAACGCCGTCTTCACCTGGTATGTGGTGTTCGTGCTGATGCAGAGCGCACAGATCGCTTCCAACCTGATGGGCACTATGGCGGTGTTACAGTTTGTCGCCGTGATGGGCATGATCCCGCTCTGCATCCGTATGGGGCCGGCGCCAGCCTACCGTCTGGTCGTCACGCTGTTCGGCATTGCTGCCCTCTCTTACGCCGGCCTCTGGTATGCGGGCATGAACGACAGCTTCTCGCTGCTGCTGCTGATCTCCGCGCTGGCTGGTCTGGGACGCGGCGGCATCAACTATGTGCCCTGGAATATCTACACCTATATCGCCGACGTCGACGAGGTGATTACCGGTCAGCGCCGCGAGGGGATTTTCGCCGGTATTATGACCCTGACCCGCAAAGCCTCACAGGCGGGCGCGGTGATGCTGGTCGGCATCGTGCTGCAGCTCTCCGGTTTCGTCTCCGGGCAGGCGACGCAACCGCCGGGCGTCAGCCATACCATTCTCGGTATCCTCAGCCTCGGTACGCTGTGCGTGCTGGCATGCGGCTTCCTGGTTTCGCTGCGCTTTAAACTCAATCTGCAGACCCACACCGTGCTGCGCGAAGAGACGCTGAAGATGCGCGAAGCTGACCGCGTCCTGCCGGAGCGCATCACGCCGGAAGCGCGAGAAATTGTCGAAACCCTGGCCGGCATGCCTTATGAGAATCTGTGGGGCAACAACAACATCGGCTTCCTTAACCGTCATAAACCGGCCGCGCCGCCGCTTAAGGCCGCGCGTCCGATCGCTTCTTCCCTTACTACGACCTTGAAACGATAGGAATGAACCATGACTGTATTTCCTGTGAAACAGAGTGCTCTTTTGTGCCAACCAGAATTTCTGCTGCCGCGCCGGGAGCTGTTGCAACTGATTCACAAGCTGACGCAAAACCTGGTGAACATCACTGACGAGACGGGAGAATTTTTGCTGCACCTCGATGACGGGCGCGTGATTGATACCAAAGGCTGGGCAGGCTGGGAGTGGACCCACGGCATCGGCCTCTACGGCATGCTCCACTATTATCAGCAAACCGGCGACCAGCAGACGCTGAGCATTATCGACGACTGGTTCGCCGCGCGCCTTGAGGAAGGCACGCCGACCAAGAACGTGAATACCGTCGCGCCTTTCCTGACGCTGGCCTATCGCTACGAAGAGACCGGCAACGCCGCCTGGCGGCCGGTGCTGGAGCGCTGGGCGGAATGGGTGATGTATGAGATGCCGCGCACCGAACAGGGCGGCCTGCAGCATATCGTCTACAACAATGAAAACCACCAGCAGCTCTGGGACGATACGCTGATGATGAGCGTGATGGCGCTGGCGAAAATCGGCCAGCTGCTGAATCGGCAGGAGTTTATCGAAGAGGCGAGCTATCAGTTCCTGCTGCATACGCAATATCTGATGGATCGCCAGACCGGGCTCTGGTTCCACGGCTGGAACTTCGAGGGCCGCCATAATTTCGCCAATGCGCGCTGGGCGCGCGGCAACAGCTGGCTCACCATCGTTATTCCCGATTTCCTGGAGATGATGAACTGGCCGGAACAGCATGCGACGCGCCGCTTCCTGCTGCAGGTGCTGGAGAGCCAGGTGAAAGCGCTGCGCGCCTGCCAGCATCCGAGCGGTCTGTGGCATACGCTTCTGGACGATCCTGATAGCTATCTGGAAGCGTCGGCGACCGCAGGCTTCGCCTACGGCATTATCAAGGCGGTGCGCAAGCGCTACCTCAGCGCGGATTATCTGCCCACCGGCCTGAACGCGCTGCGCGGCGTGATCGCCAATATCGACGAGGATGGCGAGCTGAAACAGGTTTCATTCGGCACCGCGATGGGCAGCGATCTCGACTACTACCGCAACGTGCCGCTAACCTCGATGCCTTACGGTCAGGCGATGGCGCTGCTGTGCCTGACGGAATACCTGCGCGTCTATCTCTGAACCCTTGATCGCCGATAAAAAAAAGCCCCGCTTGTGCGGGGCTTTTTTCTTATCACGCATTACATGCTGCGGATGTACTCATCCATATCGGTTTTCAGGTTATCTGACTTGGTGCCGAAAATCGCCTGAACGCCAGAGCCTGCCACCACCACGCCACGGGCGCCGAGGTTTTTCAGCTCGTTCTGGTTAACCTTGCTGACGTCCGCCACGCTGACGCGCAGACGAGTAATACAGGCATCCAGGTTGGTGATGTTCTCTTTGCCGCCGAAGGCGGAAACCAGCTTGCCCGCCATTTCGCTGCCGGTCGCTGAAGAGGACTCGGTGGTGGTCTCTTCACGGCCCGGCGTTTTCAGGTTCAGCTTCACAATCAGCACGCGGAAAATGGTGTAGTAAACCAGACCGTAGATAATGCCGACGATTGGGAAGAGCCAGATTTTGCTGCTGTTGCCGCTCAGTACGATAAAGTCGATCAGGCCGTGCGAGAAGCTGGTACCGTCACGCATGCCGAGCAGGATACAGATCGGGAACGCCAGACCGGCCAGAATCGCGTGGATCACGTAGAGGATCGGCGCAACGAACATAAACGAAAACTCGATCGGCTCGGTGATACCGGTCAGGAACGCGGTCAGCGCGGCGGAGATCATGATGCCGCCCACTTTGGCGCGGTTTTCAGGCTTCGCCGAATGCCAGATGGCGATTGCCGCCGCCGGCAGGCCGTACATTTTGAACAGGAAGCCGCCAGAGAGTTTGCCCGCAGTCGGATCGCCCGCCATATAGCGCGGAATATCGCCGTGGAATACCTGACCCGCCGCGTTGGTGAACTCGCCGATCTGCATCTGGAAAGGCACGTTCCAGATATGGTGCAGGCCGAAAGGCACCAGCGCACGTTCAACCACGCCATAGATACCGAATGCCACAACCGGGTTCTGATAGGCTGCCCACTGCGAGAACTCCTGAATCGCCGAGCCAATCGGCGGCCAGATAAAGGAGAGCAGCACGCCCAGCACGATCGCCGCCAGGCCGGAGATAATCGGCACAAAGCGCTTACCGGCAAAGAAGCCGAGATATTCCGGCAGCTTGATACGGTAGAAGCGATTGAACATATAGGCCGCTATCGCACCGGCGATAATGCCGCCCAGTACGCCGGTATCCGCCAGATGGTGCGCAGCAATCTCCTCAGCGGAGAGATGCAGCACCAGCGGCGCGACCACCGCCATGGTTTTCACCATGATGCCGTACGCCACCACCGACGCCAGCGCGGAGACGCCGTCGTTGTTGGTAAAGCCGAGCGCCACGCCGATAGCGAAGATAAGCGGCATATTAGCAAACACCGAACCGCCCGCTTCCGCCATCACGTGGGAAACGACGGCCGGCAGCCAGCTAAAGTTTGCCGAACCAACACCTAATAAAATGCCGGCGATCGGCAGAACCGATACCGGCAGCATGAGCGATTTACCGACCTTTTGCAGGTTCGCAAATGCGTTCTTGAACATAGCCTGAAGCTCCTGAGTATGAGTGCGATTTTGCGCAGTGCGCTGGGACGCGGGGGAGGATCCGCAACCCGTTTGACGGTGACCGCCTTTTAATTATTACGAAGGGTAAAATAAATAAGCCGGCGTTACTTTGACGACTATCACGTTTCCTGGATCGGCTCGCCCTGATATCAGTATATTCTGACTGACAGCGCCCGTTTTGCCCCCATAAAAGCGTAGCCCTGCGATAAAAAGCAGGGCATCAATCGGTATTACCGAATTATTACAGGCTTTGAAATAAAACCTTAACCGCCGAGTCGGCTTAACGGCACCTGGAAAAGCGTCGAGAAGTTTTGCGTGGTCGCAGCAGCCAGCGTCTCGATATCGACCCCTTTCAGCACGGCGAGGTATTCCGCCACGTCGCGCGTATAGGCTGGCTGGTTCTCTTTGCCGCGATACGGCACCGGCGCCAGATAGGGAGAGTCGGTCTCCACCAGCATGCGATCCAGCGGCACATAGCGCGCCGCTTCGCGCAGCTGTTCGGCGTTACGGAAGGTAACGATACCGGAAAAGGAGATATAGAAGCCCATATCGAGCAGCTTCGCCGCCGTCGCCTGATCCTCAGTAAAACAGTGCAGCACGCCGCCGCAGCGCTCAACCTGCTCTTCACGCAGAATCGCCAGCGTATCGTCGCGCGCGTCGCGGGTATGCACGATAATCGGCTTGTTCAGCGCGATGCCGGTACGGATATGCTCGCGAAACGACGCCTGCTGCTGCGCTTTGGTTTCCTGTTGATAATAGTAGTCGAGGCCGGTTTCGCCCAGCGCCACCACGCGCGGATCGGCGGCCAGACGACGAAACTCCTCGACGTCGTACGGCTCTTCCTGATTCAGCGGGTGCACGCCAACCGAGAGCGCGATATTTTCACGCTCGCCCACCAGCGCCTTCAGGGTATGAAAACCCGGCAGCGTGGTGGCTATCGCCAGCATAAACTTCACGTCGCGCGCGGCGGCTTTGGCCAGCACATCGTCGAGGTCACGATGGTTCTTTTCATAATCCAGGCCATCAAGATGGCAGTGTGAATCCACAATAAACATAAGGTGTCTCGTTTGGTCGTTAAGCGACTAAGCCGGGCTTGCGTTGATCAGCCCAGCTGAGAAGTCGGTCGGTTAACAGCAGTTCGCGGTTGACGGCGGCCACGTGGATCAGCTGTTCCCGGCACTGCATCCATGCGCGCGCGCTCTCATCCAGCGCGCGGGCGGAAAAGGTCTCTGCCAGCAGCGCGACCACATCCTGACGGTCGGGATTGCTTAGCCAGCGCACGGCGCCCTGCTGCCATTTGATCGCATCCACCAGCAGCGCCATCAGCCAGCTGATGCGCGCGGCGACATCCTCTGTATTGAGAAGCGGCAGCATCAGCAAAATATCCTGCCGCAGCGCGGCGGGCAATGCATCGCACAGGTTCTGGCGCGCCTGCCAGCGCGCCGGCTCCAGCAGCTGTAGCGCCGCCGCCGGGGCGCCCGCGCTGAGGCGCAGCGCGGTCTGCAGCGCGACAGACTCGTGCGGCAGCTGCTTGCTCAGCCACTGCAGGCTCTGCGCTTCGTCCGGCGGCGCCAGCGAGAGCGCCATACAGCGGCTGCGCAGCGTGGCCAGCAGACGCGACGATTCGCGGCTGCCTAAGAAGAACCAGCTGTTGGCCGGCGGCTCTTCCAGCGTTTTCAGCAGCGCGTTAGCCGCCGATTCGCTCAGCTGCGCGGCATCGGGCAGCCAGACCACTTTCGCGCCGCCCTGCTGGGCGAAATGGTAGAGTTTCTCGGTCACCTGGCGCACCGCGTCGATACCCAGGGTGCTTTTGCCCTTCTCTGCCTCCAGGCGATACCAGTCGGGATGCGTCTGCGCCTGCATCAGCTGACAGCCGTGGCACTGGCCGCAGCTCTTCAGCCCATCCTTCTGCTGGCACATCAGCCAGCGGCTGACGCCCCATACCAGCGCCTCCTCGCCCATGCCGTCAATCGCCTGGATCAGCAGCGCGTGATGCGCGCGCCCCGCCTGATGCTGGCCGATAATGTAGCGGTAAGGCTGATTCAGCCACGGATACCAGTTCATGCCTGCCGATCCAGCCAGCGCGTCAGGGTCGCTTTAATCGCCTGGGTGACGCTGTCGAGCGGCTGCGTGGCATCCACGGTCAGGATGCGCTCGTCTTCGGCAGCCAGCGCCAGATAGCGCTCGCGGGTGCGCTCGAAAAAGCGCAGCGACTCCTGCTCGATGCGATCCAGCTCGCCGCGGGCGCGGGCGCGCTGCAGGCCGATTTCCGGCGTGACGTCGAGGTAAAGCTGAAGATCGGGGCGAAAATCGCCCAGCACGGCGTCGCGCAGCGTGCGCATCAGCGCGGCGTCCAGCCCGCGTCCGCCGCCCTGATAGGCCTGCGAAGAGAGGTCGTGCCGGTCGCCGATGACCCAGGCGCCGCGCGCCAGCGCGGGCTTGATCGCGGTATCCACCAGCTGCACGCGGGCGGCGTAGAGCATCAGCAGCTCCGCTTTGTCCGTGACCTGTTCACCCTCGATGCCCTGCTTCACCAGTACGCGCAGCTGCTCCGCCAGCGGCGTGCCGCCCGGTTCGCGGGTAAAGACGATATCCTGAACGCCTCGTTCGCGCAGCACGGCGACTACCGCCTCGCGCGCCGTGGTTTTTCCGGCGCCTTCCAGGCCTTCAATGACGATAAACTTACTTTTCATCTTTTTCCTTCAGCGTTTGCCGGTAAGCCTGTACCGCCTGATTATGACTGGCAAGGTTGGTGGTAAAGGTATGGCCGCCCTTGCCGTCGGCGACAAAATAGAGGTAATCGGTTTTTTCGGGATGCGCGGCCGCTTCCAGCGAGGCTTTGCTCGGCGCGGCGATAGGGCCAGGCGGCAGGCCGTTTATGGTATAGGTATTGTAATCGGTCGGCGTATCGAGGTCTTTACGCGTCAGCGTGCCCCTATACTTCTCGCCCATGCCGTAAATCACCGTCGGATCGGTTTGCAGCTTCATGCCGGTGCGCAGCCGGTTAATAAACACCGACGCGACGCGCGCGCGTTCAGCGCTGACGGCGGTCTCTTTTTCAATCACCGACGCCATGGTCACCATCTCCTGCGGATTTTTATAGGGCAGGTCCGGCATGCGATTTTTCCAGATCTGATCCACCAGCGCCGTCATGCGGGCGTGCGCGCGCTGCAGCAGTGCGATATCGCTGGTGTTGGCGGTATAGAGATAGGTATCCGGATAGAAACTGCCTTCCAGCGCCTGCGGATTGATGTTCAGCGTCTTCGCCAGCGTGGCGAACTGGTCATCTTTCAGCTTGTGTTTGAGATAGGGCGCGGCACGCAGCTCGGCAAGCCAGTCGATCAGGCGCTGGCCCTCTACCAGCCGCAGCGGGAACTGCGCCTCTTTGCCGCTGGCGAGCAGCTGCAGCAGCGCGCGCACCGTCATCCCCTTCTCCAGCCGGTAGGTACCCGCTTTAAAGCGCGCCAGATCCGGCTCGAGCTTCAGCAGCGGACCGAACCAGATGCTCTGCGGGATCAGATGCTGGCTCTCCAGCTGCGCCTCCAGCGCCACCCGGCCGGTGCCCGCTGGTAAGGTATAGATCGTTTCCTGGTCAATGGTTAACGGCGTCGCGGCGAAGCGCTGAATTTGCCAGTAGCTGAAGGCTGCCGCCAGCACCAGAACCGCCGCGACGACGGCGAAAATTTTTTTCGTTCGACTCATTTTGCTTCCATTAAATAGCAGCTGTGCTGAAACCGGTGGTAGAGCGCGCGCTCGCTGAACGCCTTGTCGTCCAGCTGTCGTACCGGCAAAACCGGCATCAGGGCATTGCAGATGACGATTTCGTCGGCCGCCTGCAGCTGCGCCGCTTCACAGCGCACCACATCGCAATGCAGACCTGCGGCGGCCATCTGCGCCATCAGATAGCGCCGCATCACGCCGTCGACGCCAGCGTGCGTCAAATCGGGCGTAAAAACGCGTTCGCCCTGCCGCCAGAATAAATTGGCCGCACAGCATTCCACCACGTAGCCCGCAGTGTCAAGCACCAGCGCCTCGTCGGCGTCGCTCTGCTCGAGATGCGCGCGGATCATCACCTGCTCCAGGCGATTCAGGTGTTTGATGCCCGCCAGCAGCGGGTTCTGCGCCAGCCGCACCGGACTGGTCTGCAGCCTGACGCCCAGGGTTTGCAGCGGCTGATAGTGGTGCGGCCAGGGCGCAACCGAGACGACGCGCGTGGCGCCGCTGCTGCCATTACGGCTGTAGCCGCGTCCGCCAGCGCCGGCGCTGAGAATGACTTTCAGGACCGCCTGGGCGTGCGGCTGCGCGGCTGCGCGCATCTCTTTTTCCAGCCGCGCCCAGTCGACGTCGGGCATCATCAGGCGTTCGCATCCCTCGCGCAGACGGCGCAGATGCGCCGCCAACAGCTGAATGCGGCCGTTATGCACCGCTGCCGTGGTAAAGCAGCCGTCGCCGAACTGCGTCGCGCGATCGCTGACAGGCAGCGTGCGCTGCTCCGTTCCATTTACCCACATAGGGCTCTCCCGCAGGCAAAAGCGCTATGGTAGCGCGTTGTGGTGTGATAATCCGTTTCAGAGCCTTTCCAGATAGAAAAAAGGCCCGCATTTGCGGGCCTTTTGCCAGAACGTGAATCGTCAGATCTTACGGAAAATCAATGAGCCGTTCGTGCCGCCGAAGCCGAAGGAGTTACACAGCGTGTACTCCAGGCCGCTAACCTGACGTGCCGTGTGAGGCACGAAGTCGAGATCGCAGCCCTCATCCGGATTATCCAGGTTAATGGTCGGCGGAACGGCCTGGTCGCGCAGCGCCAGAATCGAGTAGATTGACTCTACCGCGCCTGCCGCGCCCAGCAAGTGGCCGGTCATCGATTTGGTCGAGCTGACCATAACGGTTTTCGCCGAGGCGCCGAAAATGGTTTTCACCGCCTGCGCTTCCGCTTTGTCACCCGCTGGCGTAGAGGTGCCGTGCGCGTTGACGTAGCCGATCTGCTCTGCCGACAGCTGCGCGTCGCGCAGCGCGTTTTCCATCGCCAGCGCGGCGCCAGCGCCGTTTTCCGGCGGCGACGTCATGTGGTAAGCATCGCTGCTCATGCCGAAGCCGACAATTTCCGCATAGATTTTCGCGCCGCGTTTTTTCGCGTGCTCATACTCTTCCAGCACGATAATGCCCGCGCCGTCGCCCAGTACGAAACCGTCACGATCTTTATCCCACGGACGGCTTGCCGCCTGCGGGTTATCGTTGCGCGTAGAGAGCGCGCGCGCTGCGCCGAAGCCGCCCACGCCCAGCGGGGTGCTGGCTTTCTCTGCGCCGCCCGCCAGCATCACGTCAGCATCGTTATAGGCGATGATACGCGCCGCATGACCGATGTTGTGCACGCCGGAGGTACAGGCAGTAGCGATAGAGATGCTGGGACCTTTCATGCCATACATAATCGTCAGATGGCCGGCGATCATGTTCACAATGGTCGAAGGTACAAAGAACGGACTGATTTTGCGCGGACCGCCGTTGACCAGCGAGGTATGGTTCTCTTCGATCAGACCCAGTCCGCCGATGCCGGAACCAATTGCCGCGCCGATGCGTCCAGCGTTTTCATCGGTCACGACCAGACCCGAATCCTGCATAGCCTGCACGCCGGCAACAATGCCGTATTGGATGAAGTCATCCATCTTGCGCTGATCTTTGCGCGAGATGATTTCATCACAATTGAAATCTCTTACGATGCCAGCAAAACGGGTTGCGTAGGCACTCGTATCAAAATGGTCGATCAGGTTAATGCCGCTCTGACCGGCAAGGAGAGCACTCCAGGTAGACTCTACGGTTTTGCCGACAGGAGACAACATGCCAAGACCGGTCACAACTACACGACGCTTAGACACGTTCGTCCTCCAGGGAGGGGGAATAAAAACTCTAAGGAACTAGCATAAAACTCAGGCGGTCGAGCGACCGCCTGAAGATATTCATTAGCCTTGGTGGCTATTGATGTAGTCGATCGCTGCCTGAACGGTAGTGATTTTCTCAGCTTCTTCGTCTGGAATTTCAGTATCAAACTCTTCTTCCAGAGCCATTACCAGCTCAACGGTGTCAAGAGAATCAGCACCCAGGTCTTCAACGAAAGATGCAGAGTTTGTTACTTCGTCCTCTTTCACACCCAGCTGCTCAGCAATGATTTTCTTAACGCGTTGTTCGATATCGCTCATACTATTTAATTTCCTATCAAAACTCGCTTTCGCGATGGTTTTCGTAGTGTATAAAATGTTGAAAAAGATGCAACAAAATCCCGGCTGGTCGAACCACGATTTTACGTTATTTTGCGGTTTTTACCGCAAACAATGCAAATGATTTCGTGATTATCAGACCATGTACATGCCGCCATTGACGTGCAGCGTCTCACCCGTGATGTAGGCTGCTTCGTCAGAGGCTAAGAATGCAACAGCATTGGCGATTTCCTGCGCGTCGCCTAAACGACCTGCGGGAACCTGCGTCAAAATGCCGGAACGTTGATCTTCGCTCAGTGCACGCGTCATGTCCGTCTCGATAAAGCCCGGAGCCACGACGTTTACGGTAATGCCACGTGACGCAACTTCGCGCGCCAGTGATTTGCTAAAGCCAATCAAACCCGCCTTGGCTGCTGCGTAGTTTGCCTGGCCCGCGTTGCCCATGGTGCCAACAACGGAACCGATGGTAATGATACGACCCACGCGTTTTTTCATCATGGCGCGCAAAACCGCCTTCGAAAGACGGAAGACCGACGTCAGGTTGGTATCAAGGATATCCGCCCACTCGTCGTCTTTCATGCGCATCAACAGATTGTCACGCGTAATGCCTGCATTATTGACCAAAATGTCTACTTCGCCAAATTCTGCGCGAACCTTCTCCAGCACGCTGTCAATCGATGCGGGATCGGTCACATTCAGCAGCAGACCTTTGCCGTTATCGCCGAGGTAAGCGCTGATGGCTTCTGCGCCGCTTTCGCTGGTCGCGGTGCCAATAACTTTAGCGCCGCGCGCGACCAGCGTTTCAGCGATCGCGCGGCCGATGCCGCGGCTCGCGCCTGTTACCAGCGCAACTTTACCTTCAAAGCTCATGTTTATCCTCTTATTCCTGTTCAAGTGCTGCAGCAAGCGACGTCGGGTCGTTGACCGCTGCCGCCGTCAGGCTGTCCACAATGCGTTTGGTCAGACCCGTCAGCACTTTACCCGGCCCCATTTCCAGCAGCTGGGTAACGCCCTGCGACGCCATAAATTCTACGCTCTCGGTCCAGCGAACCGGGCTGTAAAGCTGGCGCACCAGCGCGTGGCGGATCGCCGCCGCGTCGCTTTCGCATTTTACGTCAACGTTATTCACCACCGGAACGGACGGTGCGTTGAACGCAATCTCTTCCAGCGCTACCGCCAGCTTGTCTGCGGCAGGCTTCATCAGCGCGCAGTGCGACGGCACGCTGACCGGCAGCGGCAGCGCGCGCTTGGCGCCTGCGGCTTTACAGGCTGCGCCCGCACGTTCGACCGCTTCTTTATTGCCCGCGATGACTACCTGGCCCGGCGAGTTAAAGTTAACCGGCGAGACTACCTGGCCCTGCGCGCTCTCTTCGCAGGCTTTGCGAATCGAGGCGTCGTCGAGGCCGATAATCGCCTGCATCGCGCCTGTGCCTTCCGGCACCGCTTCCTGCATCAGCTTGCCGCGCAGCTCCACCAGCTTAATGGCGTCGGCGAAATCAAGCACGCCGGCGCACACCAGCGCGGAGTATTCGCCGAGGCTATGGCCGGCCATCAGCGTCGGCTGCGCGCCGCCCTGCTGCTGCCAGACGCGATAGATCGCTACGGAAGCGGCCAGCAGCGCAGGCTGCGTCTGCCAGGTCTTGTTCAGTTCTTCAGCCGGGCCAGCGCTGACCAGCTGCCACAGATCGTATCCCAGCGCGTCAGACGCTTCGCGGAAGGTCGCTTCCACCAGCGGATAGGCCGCCGCCAGCTCAGAGAGCATGCCGACGGTCTGTGATCCCTGACCGGGAAAAACAAAGGCAAATTGCGTCATCTTTCTTTCCTGTGAATCAAAAGCGAACCAGTGCGGAACCCCAGGTGAACCCGCCACCAAAGGCCTCCAGCAGAATCAGTTGTCCGGGTTTGATACGGCCGTCGCGCACGGCTTCATCCAGCGCGCTGGGCACCGACGCCGCCGAGGTATTGCCGTGACGATCCAGCGTGACCACCACTTTATCCATGCCCATGCCGAGTTTTTTCGCCGTCGCGCTGATGATGCGCAGGTTAGCCTGATGCGGCACCAGCCAGTCGAGCATTTCGCGATCGAGATTGTTGGCCTGCAGGGTTTCGTCAACGATGTGCGCCAGCTCGGTTACCGCCACCTTGAACACTTCGTTGCCGGCCATGGTGAGATAGGCTGGCTCGTCCTGATTAGCGCGATTCTGGTAAGGCAGCGTCAGCAGCTGGCCGTAGCGGCCGTCGGCATGCAGATGCGTAGAGATGATGCCCTGCTCTTCGCTTGCGCCTAATACTACCGCGCCCGCGCCGTCGCCGAACAGAATAATGGTGCCGCGATCGTTGGGATCGAGGGTGCGCGCCAGCACGTCGGAGCCAATCACCAGCGCATGCTTCACCGCGCCGTTTTTAATGTACTGGTCCGCGACGCTCAGCGCATAGGTAAAGCCCGCGCAGGCGGCCGCGAGGTCGAAGGCGGCGCAGTCGTTGATGCCCAGCATCTGCTGGATCATGCAGGCCGAGCTGGGAAAAGCGTGGCTGGACGAGGTGGTGGCGACGATAATCAGTCCGATGTCGCCTGCCTCTACGCCCGCCATCTCCAGCGCGCGCTGCGCAGCCGCGAAGCCCATGCTGGCGACGGTTTCATCCGGCGCGGCAATGCGGCGCTCGCGGATGCCGGTGCGGGTTACGATCCACTCGTCCGACGTCTCCACCATTTTTTCCAGATCCGCGTTCGAACGCACCTGGCTAGGCAAATAGCTGCCCGTACCGATAATTTTGGTAAACATCTAGGCTTTGTCACTCCTGGCTAATACAGCATCAAGACGCGCGGCGATTCGTTCGGGAACCTGCCGTCGCACCGCCTGCTCTGCCTGTTCTATCGCCACGGCAAAGGCGCGTTGATTGGCCGCGCCATGGCTTTTGATCACTGTTCCGCGCAATCCTAACAGACAAGCGCCATTGTACTGGTCGGGGTTGAGATGCCCGAAGCGCTTAGCCAGACGTTTCTGAATCCAGCGCCCCAGCAGCTTCAGCCACCATGACCGTTTTTTCCCCTCCCCTGAAGACTTCAGCAGGGAAAGGAACATTCTTACCACGCCTTCCATGGTTTTCAGCGTGACGTTGCCGACGAAACCGTCACACACCAGCACATCTGTCTTGCCGGTAAGCAGGTCGTTGCCTTCCAGGTAACCAATATAGTTAATCTGCCCGGACGCTTTCAGCATGCTGGCGGCGGCGCGTATGCTCTCCAGCCCTTTGGTCTCTTCCTGACCAATATTGAGCAGCGCGACGCGGGGATTGGGGATCGCTAACACCTCTTCCGCCATCACCGCGCCCATTACGGCAAACTGCACCAGCATCTCGCTGTCGGAGTCCACGTTGGCGCCTAAATCGAGCACCACCGTTTTGCCGCGCTGCTGATGCGGCAGCACGGTCATTAACGCCGGGCGCTCGATGCCGTCCAGCGGTTTTATCATTAATTTCGCCAGCCCCATCAGGGCGCCGGTGTTGCCAGCGCTGACGCAGGCCTGCGCTCGTCCCTCTTTTACCAACTCCAGCGCAATACGCATCGAGCTGCCGCGACTGGCGCGGATCGCCTGAGAGGGTCGCGCATCGCTTGCAATAACTGACTCCGCAGGAATGACCTGCAAACGTTCTGTTAACGAGGAATCCGCTTTGGCAAGCAATGGAGTGATGTCGTCGGGAATGCCGACCAGAAGAAGATTGAGATGCGAATGAGAGGCCAGTGCCTGCAAAGCTGCAGGCACTGTCACGCAGGGACCGAAATCCCCGCCCATGGCATCAATAGCCAGGGTCAAACGTGTCAAAGTATCACCTTGCTAAGCGCAAGTCTTACTTGGTGATGACCTTGCGACCGCGGTAGTAACCATCCGCAGTGATGTGGTGACGCAGATGCGTTTCGCCAGAAACTTTATCTACAGACAGAGTTGCAGTGGTCAGCGCATCGTGCGAACGACGCATGCCACGCTTAGAACGGGTGGGTTTATTCTGTTGTACGGCCATGGACCTTACTCCTATTACTTACGCTTTAAACTGGCTAATACGGCAAATGGGTTTGGTTTTTCCGCCTCTGCAGGCAATTTGCCAAAGACCATGTCCGCCTCGGACACTTCACAGTGTTCAGAATCATGCACCGGAACGACCGGCAGCGCGAGAATGATTTCATCCTCTATCACCGCCAGCAGATCGACTTCGCCAAAATCATCGACGTCGATCGGCTCGTAGGCTTCCGGCAGTGCCTCGGCCTGCTCATCGGTTGAGACAGGACTGAAGCAATAGCTTACGTGGACAGCGTGAGGGAATGTCTGGTTGCAGCGCTGGCAGCGCAATGTAACCTGCACGTCCGCTGTACCTTGCAGTACGGCGAGGCGCTGGCTGTCAACCGCAAACGACATGGTACATTCCACGTCACTGTCCACACTAACAACTGATTCGGCTACGCGCTCCACCTGTTCAGGGGTGTAAACGCCCTGATAATCCAGGCGTTTTTGAGCGGCGCGGACCGGATCCAGCGTCAGGGGTAATTTTACCTTTTGCATAGGGCGCGCATATTAACTTTGTAACGTCATAGAGTCAAAGAAAAAGGCCGTTTCACAGCATCTTTCACCAGTTATTCGCATCCAGTGCGGCGCACAGTTTAAAATGAGTGTCACCAATTCGCCATTACTATTGTGAAAAAATGCCTGTCTCTCTTCTTTTAGCCTCAACCTCGCCGTTTCGTCAGGCGCTGCTGGGCAAACTCGGCCTGCCTTTTATTACCGCGGCGCCAGACGTTGACGAAACGCCGCGCGCTGGCGAAGCCGCCGACGCCCTGGTGACCCGCCTCGCCGTCGCCAAAGCGCAGGCGCTGGCCGCCGACTATCCCGACAGCTGGATTATCGGTTCGGACCAGGTATGCGTGCTCGACGGCGCCATCACCGGCAAGCCGCACACGCCCGAACGCGCCTTTGCGCAGCTGCGTCAGGCGAGCGGCAACGCCGTCACCTTTTATACCGGGCTGGCGCTCTACCAGCCGCGCAGCGGGACGCTGATGCAGTGCTGCGAACCTTTTGTGGTGCACTTCCGCGCCCTCAGCGATGCGGAGATCCGCGCCTATATAGAGAAGGAGCAGCCTTTGCAGTGCGCCGGGAGTTTCAAGAGCGAGGGGCTGGGCATCTGCCTGTTCGAGCGGCTGGAGGGGCGCGATCCGAATACTCTAATCGGGCTGCCGCTGATTGCGCTCAGCGGCATGTTGCGGGCGGTCGGCATCAATCCGCTGGAATGACGCCGAAAGCGCGTCAGCTTTTTTGCTGACGCAGCGCCTGCAGGCAGCGCTTGAGTTCGTTATCGAGCGGTGCTTCCAGACGTAGCGTTTCGCCGCTGCCGGGATGGGTAAAGGTCAGGGCGGCGGCGTGCAGGAACAGACGACGCAATCCGGTAGCGGCCAGCTGACTGTCAAATTCGCGCTCGCCGTAGCGATCGTCAAAGGCGATAGGATGACCGGCATGCAGGGTATGTACGCGGATCTGGTGGGTGCGGCCCGTCACCGGGCTCGCCTTGACCAGCGTGGCGAAGGCGAAGCGCTCTTCCACTTTAAAGCGCGTTTCCGACGGTTTCCCTTCGCTGCTGACCCGCACCACGCGCTCGCCGCTCTGCAGGATATTCTTCAGCAGCGGCGCCTGTACGCTCTTGAGGTGCGACGGCCAGCTGCCGCGCACCAGCGCCAGATAATCCTTCTGCATCCCCTTTTCGCGCAGCTGCTCATGCAGCGAGCGCAGCGCCGACCGCTTCTTGGCGACCAGCAGCACGCCGGAGGTGTCGCGATCGAGGCGATGCACCAGTTCGAGGAAGCGCGCCTCGGGACGCAGCGCGCGTAGCCCTTCGATCACGCCGAAGCTCAGCCCGCTGCCTCCGTGCACCGCCGTGCCGGAAGGCTTGTTGAGCACCAGAATATGATCGTCTTCGAAGATGATCGCCTCCGCCAGCGCCGCGACTTTCTCCAGCTTCGGCGACACCGCCTGCTCTTCGCGCTCGGCGACGCGCACCGGCGGGATGCGCACTTCGTCGCCCTCTTCCAGCTTATATTCCGGCTTAATGCGTTTTTTATTCACCCGCACCTCGCCTTTGCGCAGGATGCGGTAAATCATGCTTTTCGGCACGCCTTTAAGCTGGGTGCGTAAAAAGTTATCGATGCGTTGTCCGGCATTTTCAGCCGAAATGGCGACAAGCTGTACGCCAGGATTCTCTGTTTTCATGGCGGCGATTCTAAATAGTGTCCTGTGATAGCGCCACCCCTTTTTCTGTGCTTAACTCTCCTCTTGTCGCGCGAAAAAGCGCAGCGTGCGCTGGCTTTTTCAGCAGCCTGCTCATTCGTCCGACATATTAAGGTGTTATGTATCACTAATCTTCATCTGGCGGTAAAAGTCGCCTTGCTATATGAAGGTTAGCAATGGAATAATGCTTGAGTTTCTCGTCTGATGCATTTCAGGCCAGAAAAAGAGCTAATTAGTCATTTTGCCGAATGAAACGCACACGCAGCAATGGCGTAAGACGTGATGTTTATTCAGGCACTTAGCGGGCTGCGGGTTGCAGCCTGGACGGAAGTTTGAAATGCAGGAGTTATCAATTTCTCTCAGGCATTTCAGCGCAACGGCGCTGTTTTTCCTTATGAAAAACAGGCCACCGACGTTATTTGCGCCCCTCGCGCAGTCGACAACCGGGAGGTTGACGTAAGGCACTTAGTCACGGGGCCATCGGTCAGAACTCGTCCAGGGTAACTATGCCCGCAGCTTTATCACTCATGTGAGAATAACGAGTCAGAAACGATGAAAAGAATGTTAATTAATGCAACTCAGCAGGAGGAGTTGCGCGTTGCCCTGGTTGATGGACAACGCCTGTACGATCTGGATATTGAAAGCCCCGGACACGAACAGAAAAAAGCCAACATCTACAAAGGCAAGATCACCCGCATTGAACCCAGCCTCGAAGCTGCGTTTGTCGATTACGGCGCCGAGCGCCACGGTTTTCTCCCCCTGAAAGAAATCTCCCGCGAATACTTCCCATCCAGCTATAACGCGCAAGGCCGTCCGAATATCAAAGAGGTGCTGCGCGAAGGTCAGGAAGTGATCGTTCAGATCGATAAAGAAGAGCGCGGCAACAAAGGCGCGGCGCTGACTACCTTTATCTCTCTGGCGGGCAGCTATCTGGTGCTGATGCCGAACAATCCGCGCGCGGGCGGCATCTCCCGCCGCATCGAAGGCGACGATCGCACCGAGCTGAAAGAGGCGCTCTCGTCGCTGGAGCTGCCAGACGGCATGGGCCTGATCGTACGCACCGCAGGCGTAGGCAAATCCGCCGAGGCGCTGCAGTGGGACCTGAGCTTCCGTCTGAAACACTGGGAAGCAATCAAAAAAGCCGCTGAAAACCGCCCTGCGCCTTTCCTGATCCATCAGGAAAGCAACGTTATCGTGCGCGCCTTCCGCGACTACCTGCGCCAGGACATCGGCGAAATCCTGATCGACAACCCGAAAGTGCTCGAGCTGGCGCGCCAGCATATCGCCGCCCTCGGCCGTCCCGATTTCAGCAGCAAGATCAAACTCTACACCGGCGAGATCCCGCTGTTCAGCCACTATCAGATCGAATCGCAGATTGAGTCCGCCTTCCAGCGCGAAGTGCGCCTGCCGTCGGGCGGTTCGATCGTTATCGACAGCACCGAAGCGCTGACCGCCATCGACATCAACTCGGCGCGCGCCACGCGCGGCGGCGATATCGAAGAGACGGCGTTCAACACCAACCTGGAAGCCGCCGATGAGATCGCGCGTCAGCTGCGCCTGCGCGACCTGGGCGGTCTGATCGTTATCGACTTTATCGATATGACGCCGGTGCGTCACCAGCGCGCGGTGGAAAATCGCCTGCGCGAAGCGGTGCGTCAGGATCGCGCGCGCATTCAGATCAGCCATATTTCGCGCTTCGGCCTGCTGGAGATGTCGCGTCAGCGCCTCAGCCCGTCGCTGGGCGAGTCGAGTCATCACGTCTGTCCGCGCTGTAGCGGCACCGGCACCATCCGCGACAACGAATCGCTGTCGCTGTCGATTCTGCGCCTGATTGAAGAAGAAGCGCTGAAAGACAACACCAAAGAGGTGCACGCCATTGTCCCGGTGCAGATCGCCTCTTACCTGCTGAATGAAAAACGTGAAGCGGTGAACGCGATTGAGAAGCGCCAGGGCGGCGTTCGCGCGATTATCGTGCCGGACGATCGCATGGAAACGCCGCACTACTCCGTGCTGCGCGTGCGCAAAGGCGAAGAGACGCAGACCCTCAGCTATCACCTGCCGAAGCTGCATGAAGCCGAAATGGCGATGCCGTCGGAAGAGGAGCACGCCGAGCGCCGTCGTCCTGAGCAACCTGCGCTGGCCGCCTTCGTGATGCCTGACGCGCCGCCGGCGCCGGCCGAAACCCCAGCGGAGCAGCCTAAAGCCGTTGAGCCGCAGCCTGAAGCCAAACCGGCTGCCGCAGCGCCAGCCGCCGCCAGCGGTACCGGCTTCTTTAGCCGTCTGCTGAAAAAACTGTTCGGCGGCAACGAGCCAGCCCCGACGCCAGCCGCGGAAGCGACACCAGCGCCGCAGGCCAGCAGCGAAGAGAGTGACAACGACAGCAGCGCCAAAGAGCGCGGCGATCGTCGCAACAATCGCCGCAACAACAACCGTCGCGAGCGTACGCCGCGCAACGGCGACAGCCGCGAGCCGCGTGAAAACCGTGAACCGCGTGAGAATCGCGAACCGCGCGAGAGCCGTGAGCCGCGTGAAAATCGCGAGCCGCGCGAGAGCCGTGAGCCGCGCGACAACGCCGATGCGCGTCGCAACAAGCGCCAGTCACCGCAGAACGAAGCGCGCGAAGAGCGCAGCCCGGTTCTGAGCGACGAAGCGCGCCAGCAGCGCGAAGAGCAGCAGCAGCAGCGTCGCGAACAGCGCGCCGAGCGCCAGCGTCGTCGCCAGGAAGAGAAGCGCGCGCAGCAGGAAGCGAGCAAAGCCGTTGAGTCCGCCGCCGTCGCTGACGTCGTCGAGACCCCGGAAGCGCAGGAAGATGAGCGCGTTCAGGTTATGCCACGCCGCAAGCCGCGCCAGCTGACGCAGAAAGTGCGTATCGGCGGCGAGACGGAGCAGCCGACAGCGGAAGCTGTGGAAACGCAGCCAGAGGCCGTACGCAACGCGCCGCAGATCGAAGAGCCAGCGCAGTTCGAGCAGGATGAGACGGAAAACCGCGACAACGGCAATATGCCGCGCCGTTCGCGCCGTTCGCCGCGCCACCTGCGCGTCAGCGGGCAGCGTCGCCGTCGCTATCGCGACGAGCGTTATCCGACCGAGTCAGCCATGCCGCTGGCTGCCGCCGCAGCGTCGCCAGAAATGGCATCCGGCAAGGTCTGGGTACGCTATCCGGTCGCTCAGCCGGTAGAGATGCAGGAGCCGCAGCAGGATGCACCGGACTACAGCCAGCAAGAGACCGCAGGCGCTATCGCCCTGCCGGTCGCCGCTGTCGAAGCCGCGCCGTCCATCGAAGCCGCGCCGCAGGTCAATGCCGCTGAAGCGCAACCGGCTGATGAGGTGCAGCAGGCTGAACCTCAGGCGGAAACGCCGGTCCCGCTGGTGAATACTGATAACACCGCGCCGATTGAGGCACCGGTAAATCATGAACCTGCCGTTATCCCGGCTGCTGATGAAGCCGTAGCGGAAGCGATCGCCGAGCAGGCTGTTCCGGCTGCGCCGGTTGTTGAAGAAGCGACGCCAGCCGCCGACGCCACCGAGATCGCCGCTGAATCAGCGCACGACGTGACGCCGGAAGCAGAAGCGCAGGTTGAGGAAGTGCTGAACGCCCCGGTTGCGGCAGAGAGCACGCCTGAGCCGATCAGCGAGCCGCATGCGCCAGTTCCGGCACGCGACGCCGCGCCGCAGGCAATCGCGCCGCAGGAATCCGCCGTCCGCTTTACCCATCACGCCTCCGCGCCGATGACCAAAGCGCCGGCGCCAGCCTGGCAGCCGGAGCCGGCACGCCACAGCGACTGGGTACGCGCGCCGTTCGCCTTCGAAGGCAAAGGCGCAGCGGGCGGTCACAGCGCGACGCATCAGGCCACCGCTCCGGCGACCCGACCTGAGAGCGCGTAACCACCTGACGCGACCTACAAAAAACCCCGGCTTGCCGGGGTTTTTTATTTCTTACGGATAAAAAAAATCCCACGATGCCGGTCAGGGTCGTGGGACAAAATGAGCATGTCCGGTTCAGGCATGCTCGAATCAGGTTTTGTCAGGCGTTGAGCTGGAACAGCGACATCTTGGACATGTCGGTGAAGGTTTTATAAGAGGCCTGAAGCGCCGTCTGCTGCATGGTATAGCTGGAGATGGCCGAGGTGTAGTCGGTGTCGACCAGGTCGCTCATTTCGCTGCTCAGGATCACGTCGCGATTGCCGCCCTGCCCATCCAGCGTGCTCAGTTCAGAGAGCTGGGTGCCGATCTCGGAGCGCACGGTCAGAACATTATTCAGCGCATTGCCAAGGCCGCGGTTGGTTTTATCCATCGCATCCTGAAACGTCTTTTTAGCGGCGTCGTCGGCGTCCGCCAGCGGCGTCTTCAGCGCGGCGATAGCGCTGTCGAGCATATTGAAGATATTGGTTTCGCTGGCGCTACCGTCCGGCTCTTTTTTGGCGTTGCCGGTGATCGACATAAAGATGTCGTCGCCGGTGTGGCCCACGGTCATGGTGCGGCTGGTATCCACTTTCTGCGTAATGGCGTCGCTGCCGCCCGCATAGGTCACCGCGCCGCTGCCGTTGTCGACGAAAGGCGCGCTATCGGTTTTATAACCGGCGAAGATATAACGGCCGTTGCCGTCTTTGCTGTTCGCCAGGTTCAGCAGCTGCGAGCGCAGGCCCTCCAGCTGGGTGGCGATAGAGCCGCGGTCGTCGTCGCTCAGCGTGCCGGTCGAGCCGTTTACGATCAGCGTCTGCGCATCCTGAATGGTGCTGGTCACGCCGGTGAGCGTGTTCTCTTCCATCGACAATCCCTGAGTCGCAAAGGTGCGCGCCAGTGAGTACTGGCTGCTCTGCGCCTGGGTCTGCGCCAGCACGACCGAGCGCGACGCGGCGATAGGATCGTCTGAGGGATTATTGACGCGGCGGCCGCTGGAGAGCTGCTCGCCCACTTTCAGCCAGGAGGATTGCGAATCGCTGATGCCGCGCACCTGCTGGTCAAAAATCATATTGGTACTGAGTCGCATGGTTCTTTTCCTTAGCGGATATTAAGCAGCGCGTCGAAAATCGAGCTGGCGGTTTGCAGCACCTGTGCGTTCGCCATGTAGTACTGCTGATACTTGGTCAGGTTGGCGTACTCTTCATCGAGGTTGACGCCAGAAACCGACTGCTGGCGATCGGTCAGCTGCGTCACGACGTTTTTCTGCGTGGTGCTGGCGGTTTCCAGCGTGCTGGTTTTGTTGCCGACGGTGCTGACGATGCTGGCGTAAGCCTGCGACAGCGTCGCGTTGCCGTTCACCACCTTCGCGTCCTGCAGCGCCAGCAGCTTCTGGGCGTTGCGGTTGTCGCTCTCGCCGCCCGTCGCGCCCGCCGCCGCAATCTGCGACTCCTTGGTAATGGCGACCGACATGCCGCTGATGACGTTCTGCACCGGCTTCACCAGGAAGCTGTCCTGCGCGTTCGGCGTGCCGTTCACGGTCAGCTGCACGCCGTCGAAGCTCAGCGTGGCGTTGCCCGAGGCGTCGGTGCCGGCCGTGGCGGTAATTTTCACATTGTCGGATGCGCGCGTGACGTTCCAGTTCGCGCCGTCATAGCTGACGGTATAGTTAGAGGCTTTCAGCGCGCTGGTATCGGTCCAGCTCGCCGTCACGGTCGTGGCGGAGCTGTTTTTACTGTTGCTCTGTACCGTTGGGCTGCCAATGGTGAAAAAGTCCGTGCCCTGATCGCCGTTGCTGTCGTAGCCCTGCTTATGCACCGCGTTGAAGCTGGTGGTAAAGGCGGCCGCCAGCTGGCCGAGCTGGTTCTGCGCGCTGTCCAGGTCCTGGGAGCGGAAAGCCAGCAGGCCGCCCAGCGAGCCGGTAGTGATGTTCTTTTCAGCAATCTCGACGTTGCCGGCGCTGTTATCCACATAGCCGACGGCGGTGCGCGTCGGATCGCTGCTGGAGGGCATCGCGACCAGGCTGGTGGATTTGTTGCCGTTGACCAGCGTTACGCTGCCCATGGCGACGATATAGTTGCCGTCCTGCTTAGAGACGGTTACGCCAACGATATTATTCAGGCTATTTACCAGCTGATCGCGCTGATCCAGCAGATCGTTCGGCTGCGCGCCGCTTGCGGTGCTCAGCTTGCCGATCTGTTTGTTGAGATCGGCGATCTGGCTGGTAAAGGTGTTGATCTGGTCAACGTTCGAGGCGACATCAGTATTGACGCTGCTCTGCATATTGGTCAGATACTGCGCGGTGGTCTGGAACTGGTTCACCAGCCCCTGGGCGTTGCTCAGCATCGACTGACGCGCCGACGGATCGTTCGCGTTGCTCACCACGTTCTGCAGGTTAGTAAAGAAGCCCTGAATCGACGTCGAGAGACTGGTGGTTGAGGTGGAAAGCAGATCGTCGATGTTGGAGATTTGCGAGTACTGGGTATTGGCCGCGCTGTAGGTGGCGCTGGAACTGCGCAGCTGCGCCGTAATGAACTCGTCATACTCGCGCTGCACGCCGGTAACGTTTACGCCGTTGCCGTAATAGCTGCTGCCCTGCAGGGTGCTGTTCGCCTGCGACAGCAGAATCGTCTGGCGCGAGTAGCCCGCGACCGTGTAGTTGGTAATGTTGTTGCTGGTGGTGCTGAGCGCCGCCTGTGCGGCGCTTAACCCACTCATCGCAGAGTTTATTATGCTGGACATCTCGGTTCCTTTCTTTCCCGTTAAGCGGGCTCGCACTCATCAATGCTCGCCCGTGCGCGAAAACGCGTCTGGCATCTGCTGATATTATCGGCGCGCCTGAGTGAAACTTGAGGCTGAGCCGCTAGAAGAGATCGTTTAAATCTTTGCTGTACGCCTTCACCACTTTCTCGCCCATGCTTTTGAATTGCTGGATCATTCCTACCAGCTTCTGCGCATATTTCGGATCGGTGGCGTAACCGGCGGCCTGCAGCGCGTGCGCGCCCTGCTCGGCGGTCTGCGCGCTGGTGACGGCGGCGTAGCGCGGGTTGTTCGAGAGGAGTTTGACGTAGTCGGTAAGCGCCTCGAAATAGGAGTGGTAGACGCGGAAGCTGGCGCGCACCTTCTTCGCCTCGCCCTGCTCATACTCCGTGGTCATGATATCGGTGGTTTCGCCGGTCCAGTTGCCGCTCGCCTTGATGCCGAACACGTTGTAGCTTGGTTTGCCGTCGCGGGTCAGGATCTGGCGCTGGCCCCAGCCTGACTCCAGCGCTGCCTGCGCCAGAATCAGGTGGTGCGGAATGCCGCTCTCGGCGCTGGCGGCCTGCGCAGGCTGCGCCAGCTGGGCGATAAACTCGCTGCTGTCGGCAGGCAGGTTAGCCGGCGAGACCGGCAGGCGCGGCACCGCCTTGCGCACCATCTGCTCCAGCTGGCTGGAGGCCGCCGCGCTGTAGATAAAGCTGTCGTCGAGCGGCATCGGCACGGTGCCGGCGCGCTCGTCGGGCTCCTGCGCCGGCTGCATCTGCTTGACGATAAGATCGGCCATGCCCAGACCGCGCTTGCCGATCTCCTGCGCAATCTGCTGATCGTACATCGAGGTGAACATTTTGGTCGATTCGTTGCTGAAGATGCCGTCCTGCGGCAGCGCTTCGCGCATGCTCTTCATCATCATCTGCACAAACATTCCCTCAACCTGTTTCGCCACCTGCAGCGCCTTGCCTTTCGGGTCGGTGCTGGCTTCGCGCTTCAGGTCGTTCAGCGAGCGGCTGTCAAAGGCCGCCTTCGTCAGCGATTGCGTATCCATCGTCAGATAATTTCCAGTTTGGCGCGCAGGCAGCCCGCGCTCTCCATCGATTGCAGAATCGACATCAGCTCGATCGGCGAAGCGCCTAAAGCGTTGAGCGCGCGCACCACGTTGTTCAGGTTGGCGCTGGCGCTGACGCGCTGCAGCGCGCCGCCGCTCTGGCGCAGATCGATCTGCGTCTGCGGCGTCACCACCGTCTGACCGCCGCCAAACGGCGTATTCGGCTGGCTGACGTTCTGCGACTGGTTGACCGTGACCGACAGGTTGCCCTGCGCTACCGCACAGGTGCTCAGCGTCACTTCGCGGTTCATTACCACCGACCCGGTGCGCGAGTTGATGATCACTTTGGCGTCTTCAATCGGAATCGAAACGTCGATGTTCAGGATCTCCGCCAGCATGCGCACCTGGGAGCTGTTGTTGGGCGAAACGCGCACCTGTACGGTGCGGGCGTCAAGCGCCGTCGCCTGGCCGTAGCCGCCGCGTCCGTTGATGGCGTCGGCGATACGCTGCGCCATCGAGAAATCTTCATTGTTCAGCTGCAGGTTAAGGGTGTTCTGGCTGCCGAAGTTGCTTTGCAGTTCGCGCTCGACGGTGGCGCCGCCGGTAATGCGGCCGCCGTTAAGCTGGTTGACCTGCACGCTGCTGCCGCCCGCCGACGCGCCCGCGCCGCCGACCAGAATGTTGCCCTGCGCCAGCGCGTAGACCTGGTTGTCGACGCCTTTCATCGGCGTCATCACCAGGGTGCCGCCGCGCAGGCTTTTGGCGTTGCCCAGCGAGGAGACCACCACGTCGATGGTCTGACCCTGACGGGCGAAGGCCGGCAGCTGCGCCGTCACCATCACCGCCGCGACGTTTTTCAGCTGCATGTTGGTGCCCTGCGGCACGGTAATGCCGAGCTGGGAGAGCATGTTGCTGACGGTTTGCGTGGTAAACGGCGTCTGAGTAGTCTGGTCGCCGGTGCCGTCAAGGCCCACGACCAGGCCGTAGCCGATCAGCTGGTTGTCGCGCACGCCCTGCACGCTGGCCAGATCGCGAATGCGATCCGCGTGGGCGCTCAGGCAGAGGCCGAGCGTCAGGCTCAGGCCAAGCAGTAAACTTTTCACACTTTTCATCATGACCTCATTACATCGGCGAGATGTTCAGGAAGAAACGCTGGAACCAGCCCATGGTCTGCGCTTCATTAATATATCCATTGCCGACATATTCGATGCGGGCGTCGGCCACCGCCGTCGACAGTACCGAGTTGCTGGCGCTGATCGTGCGCGGGTTCACCACGCCAGAGAAGCGAATAAACTCGGTGCCCTGGTTGATCTCGATCTGCTTCTCGCCGACCACGCGCAGGTTGCCGTTCGACAGCACCTGATTCACGGTGACGGTAATGGTGCCGGTAAAGGTGTTGTTGGCGGTTGCGCCGCCTTTACCAGCGAAATCGTTTTTGCCGTTGGCGCCCACGTTGGCTTTCGAGCCGTCTGCGCCCACCAGGCCGTTCAGGCCGGTCGGAATAGCGTCGAGGCCGAAGCTGGCGCTGCCGTCGCGCGTCGCGTTGGCGGAAGAGCTCTTGCTGGCGCTGACGTTTTCCTGCAGGACGATAGTGAGCGTATCGCCGATATTGCGCGGGCGACGATCCTCAAACAGCGGCTGATAGCCGTAGTTGAGCGGCGCGACGCCCTGAAAAATAGAGCCGTTGACCACCGGCGGCGCGGAAGGCAGCGGCTGCGCCGTCGTTGCCCCTTCCACCAGCGGCGTGCGCGGCACTAACGCACAACCGTTAAGGGTCAGCAGCATTGTCGCCACCAACCAATGTCCAGGCTTTATGTTCAGTTGCTTCGCCACGGAGTCACGACCTTATAGATGTGTTGACTTCAGGCCAGCCAGCGCTGGCCCTGATAACCGACATTAAATCTGCGTTAACTTCTGCAGCATTTGATCGGAGGTGCTGATCGCCTTGCTGTTGATTTCATAAGCGCGCTGCGTCTGGATCATAGTGACCAGCTCTTCCGCCACGTTGACGTTAGAAGTTTCCACATAGCCCTGATAGAGCAGGCCCGCGCCGTTCTGGCCCGGCGTGCTTTGAGTCGGCGCGCCTGACGCCTGGGTTTCCTGGTAAAGGTTTTCGCCCATGCTGTCGAGACCGGCGTCGTTAATAAAGGTGCTGATGGTCAGCTGTCCGACCTGCGCCGGGTTAGTCTGGCCCTGCTGCGTCACGCTCACCACGCCGTCGCGCGAGATGGTGATGCTGGTGGCGTTGGCCGGGATCGTAATGCCCGGCTGCACCGGATAGCCGGCGTTGTTGACTAGCTGACCGTTCTGGTCCACCTGGAACGAGCCGTCGCGGGTGTAGGCGGAGGTGCCGTCCGGCAGCTGCACTTCAAAATAGCCCTGGCCGTTGATCGCCACGTCTTTGGAGTTGCTGGTCTGCGACAGGTTGCCCTGGGTATGCAGGCGCTCGGTGGTGACCGGACGCACGCCGGTACCGATCTGCAGGCCCGACGGCAGCGTAGTCTGTTCCGAAGACTGGGTGCCCGGCTGACGCAGGGTCTGGTACATCAAATCTTCAAACACCGCGCGCGAACGTTTAAAGCCGTTGGTGCTGACGTTCGCCAGGTTGTTGGAGATGACGTCCATATTGGTTTGCTGGGCGTCAAGACCGGTTTTGGCGATCCATAAGGAACGAATCATCTGTTTTCCTCTGCCTTAGCTGCTCATGTTCAGCAGCTGGTTGGCTTTTTGTTCGTTTTCGTCGACGTTGGTGATGACTTTCATCTGCATCTCGAAACGTCGGGCGTTGGCGATCATATCGACCATGGTCTCTACCGGCTTGACGTTGCTGCCCTCCAGCACGCCCGGCATCACCTGCACCGTGGCGTCGGCGGCCAGCGCCGCGCCGCGCGTCGCCTGGGTCTGCTGGTTCGGACGAAACATGCCGTCGTCGCCGCGCTGCATCTCTTTGCCGGTGGCTTTCACCAGCTTCAGGCGGCCGATCTGCACCGTGGCGTTTGGCGCATCGCCCGCGTTGCGCGAGGTGATGGTGCCGTCCGCCGCGATGGTCAGCTCGGCGCCCTGCGGCACCGCGATGGGGCCGCCGTCGCCCATGACGGGATTGCCCTGGACGGTCAGAATGCCGGTCGAGCTGATCTGCATATTGCCGTTGCGGGTATAGGCTTCGCTGCCGTCAGCGGTACGCACCGCCAGCCAGCCGTCCTGCCCCATCGCCACGTCCAGCGTGCGTCCGGTATTGTCCATTGCGCCCTGGCTCATATCGGCGCCGGGCGTCGAGGCGGCTACCAGGGTGCGCGTCGGCAGCGACCAGCCGCTGACCGGCACCGCGCGCAGCGCATTGAGCTGCGCGCGAAAGCCCGGCGTTGAGGCGTTGGCGAGGTTGCTGGCCGTGACGGCCTGCTGATCCAGCGTCTGGCTGGCCGCGCCCATTGCGGTATATATCGCGTGATCCATAAAGCAATCCCGTTAGTGAATTAACGCAAGTTAACCAAAGTGTTGAGAATCTGGTCCTGAGTTTTGATGGTCTGGGCGTTCGCCTGATAGTTGCGCTGCGCCACGATCATGTTCACCAGCTCTTTGCTCATATCGACGTTCGACGCTTCCAGCGCGCCGGAGGTCAGCGAACCGTAGGTGCCGGTGTTCGCCAGACCGATCGCCGCCTGACCAGAGGAGCTGGTCGCGGACCAGACGTTGTCGCCCTGCGACTGCAACCCTTCCGGGTTAGAGAAGCTGGCCAGCACGATCTGGCCCAGCAGCTGGGTCTTTTTGTTGGAGTAGCTGCCGGTAATGGTGCCGTCGTCGTTAATGGCGTAGCTGGTCAGATCGCCCGGCGCGTAGCCGTCCTGCGCCGGGTTGCCGAAGGTGGTAGTGCCGGTGTTCTGCTGCAGGCTGCCCAGCATGCTCAGCGAAATGACCTGGCCCGCCGCCGCGCCGTTAGAGCCGTTGATGGTCAGGTTGACGGTTGACGTCGTGCCGCCGTTCAGGCCCGTCAGATTACCGCTCGCGTCGAACGCCGCGGTGAAATCCCCTGCGCTGGTGCCGGTGGTGGAGTCAATCGCGTGCACCGTCCAGTTGTTGTCGGCAGTTTTGACGTAGTACATGTCAAGGTTGTGATCGTTACCCTGAGAGTCATAAACCGTCATGGTGCTTTTCGCGTTGTAGCTGTCGACATTAGCGGCGTTGAACGGCGTTACGGTCGGAATGGTGCTGGTAGAGTTCAGGTTCGCCACCTGGGTTGCGGTGGTGGTGGCGCGCGCCGACATCTGCGTGGTCGGAATGCTCAGCGCGACCGGGTTGGCGCCGGTCTGCACCGTCGGTGGCGTGCCGCTTACCGGATAGCCGGTGACTTTCAGGCCCTGGGTGTTCACCAGGTTGCGGTTCTCATCCAGCGTCAGCTGACCGTTGCGCGAATAGTAAACCGCGCCGCTGGCGTCAGCCATGCGGAAAAAGCCGTTGCCGCTCAGCGCGACGTCGAGGCCGCGGCTGGTGGTGGTGGTGGCGCCGTCGTTAAAGTTCTGGATCACCGCCGCCACCTTGGTGCCGAGGCCGACGTTGGAACCGGCGAACATATCGGCGAAGGCGATAGTGCTCGATTTAAAGCCCGCCGTCGCGGAGTTGGCGATGTTGTTGCCGATAACGTCCAGGTTGCTGGAGGCAGCGCCCAGGCCGCTCACCGCTTGGGAAAATGACATGTTTATTTCTCCTGTTTAGAGATGAATCAGAGAATCTGACGTACTTCATCAAGGGTTGCGGAGCCCATGGTGCCGAGATCCAGTTTGGTGGTGTTATCTGCCGTCGATACGCCATTGATGTAGGCGTAGTTAAGCGGCTGGGCCACCAGTTGCGTGCTGCCATTACTGGCGGCGATTGAAACCGTATATTTGCCGTCCGGCGCGGTGGAGCTGTCCGCCAGGGTGCCGTCCCACGAGAAGGTATGCACGCCGGCCGAGAGCGCGCCCAGATCGATGGTGCGCACCACGTTGCCGCCGGCATCTTTCACCGTGGCGGTGGTGGCGGTCGACGCGGTGGCCAGCTCGACGCCAAACGGCGTGGTGGTGCCTTTGCCGACCAGCACCTGGGTGCCGTTTACCATTACGCCGTGGCCAATCAGCGTCGAGCTCTGCAGCGACTGGCTGGTGCTGATCTGCCCGGAGATCGAACCCAGCGTGGTATTGAGTTTTTCAATACCGCTTAGGGTGTTGATCTGCGCCAGCTGCGTGGTGAGCTGGCTGTTGTCCATCGGATTGGTGGGATCCTGATTCTGCAACTGCGTAACCAGCATGGTCAGAAACTGGTTCTGCAGATCCTGCGCGCTGTTGCTGGTGCCGCTGCTGGATGAGCTGAGGACCGTGGGGTCCAGTTTCTCGTTGACGCCTACTGCGATGCCCATGTCGTTTCTCCGTTAGGAACCCATGGTCAGGGTTTTCATCATCATTGATTTCACGGTGTTCAGCACCTCGACGTTGGCCTGGTAGCTGCGCGACGCCGACATGGTGTTGACGGTTTCCGCCACCACGTCCACGTTCGGCATCTTCACGTAGCCCTTGTCGTCCGCCAGCGGATTGCCCGGGTCGTACACTAGCTTCGCCGGAGAGGGATCGTCCAGCACCTGCGCCACTTTGACGCCGCCGGTCGCCGCGCCGGGCGCCGCATCGGTCTGAAATACCACCTGCTTCGCCACGTAAGGCTTGCCGTCCGGTCCGGTGACGCTGTCGGCGTTCGCCAGGTTGCTGGCGCTGACGTTGAGACGCTGGGATTGCGCGGTCATCGCTGACCCGGCAATGTCAAAAATATTCAGCAATGCCATGTTTATTGCCCTTGTAACACGCTCATCATGCCTTTGATCTGGCTGCTGATGAGGGTGAGGTCGGTCTGGTATTTCAGACTGTTGTCCGCGAACTGAGTACGTTCGCGATCCATATCGACGGTGTTGCCGTCGGCCGCAGGCTGATCGGGAATGCGATAGAGCAGGTTGGCCGACGCCGCCGAGTTGACCTGCGCTTCGATATGGCGCGGCGAGGTGACCTTCAGCGACATGCCGCTGCCTTCAGCGCGACCGTTTTTCATTACCCGACTCAGCTCGCTGGCAAAGTCGATATCCCGCGCCTGATAGCCAGGGGTATCGGCGTTGGCAATATTTGACGCCAGGATCTCCTGACGTTGAGCACGCAGATTGAGAGCTTCAGTGCCGAACTGCAGCGCAGCATCCAGTTTGTCGAGCATGCTTCCTCCGCAAATGAGAATTTCGAGCGGACAGCTTATGTGGGGAAAAGCAATAGCCATCGTCTGAATAACGTTAAAAACCACGGCTATTTTTCGCCTTGATTTTGTCGCGGCGCGAGTACACTCGTCGCCATTAGCAGCAAGGAGTCATTTGATGCGTATTATTACCGCCCTGTTGGCCAGCCTGCTGGGGCTGTTCGCCCTGCCCGCCGACGCCGCCGATCTTTCCGCCCAGCTGACGGGCTTTTTTCAGGCTCGCGACGCGCAACACGCGGCGGGCATGACGGTTGAGATTAAGACGCCGCAGGCGCAGTGGCCGACCTGCGACGCGCCGCAGTTCACCCTGCCCGGCAATAGCCGCCTGTGGGGACCCATGAGCGTGGCCGCCACCTGCGGCGATACGCGACGTTTTCTTCAGGTGCAGGTGCAGGTTACCGGCCAGTATCTGGTGGCGACGCGTCTGCTGGCGCGCGGCTCGACCGTCAGCGCCGACGATTTTCGCCTGCAGAGCGGCCGCCTCGACACTCTGCCGGCGCGTGCCATGCTTGACGCCGGTTCAGTCGCGGATGCGGTGGTGCTGCGCGATATTCAGCCGGGCCAGCCGGTGACGCTGTCGATGATGCGTCAGCCGTGGCGCGTGAAGGCGGGTCAGAGCGTGATGGTGATCGCCAGCGGCGAAGGCTTTAACGCCAGCGGCGAAGGCAAAGCGTTAAACAATGCGATTCTGGCGCAGTCGGTGCGCGTGCGCATGGGCAACGGTCAGGTGGTGAGCGGGAAAGTGGATGCGGATGGGAATATTCTGATATCGCTATAAGGCGCTAAAGAACGCTGTTTTTCTGCCGATAGAGAAATCAATTAAGCGATTACGCTATTCTGATTCAGGTGGCAGTTTCCCCTGACCGTACAGGAGCCCGAATATGAGCATCGACAGAACGCAACCTCTGAAGCCCGTCGCTACCGTGCAAACCCGTGAAAGCAACGAGTCCGCAACCGGTAAAACGCGCCAGGCGTCGAACGCTACCGCAACCACGCCCGCCGCAGCCCAGGTCAGCCTGAGCAATGCGCAGTCGCAGCTGACCCAGCCGGGCAGCCAGGACATTAACGTGGCGCGCGTCGAACAACTGAAAACCGCCATTCGCAATGGCGAACTGAAAATGGATACCGGCAAGATCGCCGATGCGCTGATTGCCGACACTAAGGCGTATTTAGAGGGTAAATAATCCCCATGAGCAACCTGTTGACCACACTAGATAAGATGCAGGAAGTGCTTTCCTCGCTGTCGAACGTTCTCGAAGAGGAACAGCACCAACTGGCCGCAGGCAGGATTAACAATAATCTGCTGCAGCGCATTACCGAAGATAAAGGCGCGCTGCTGGCGACGCTAAGCTATCTTGACGAGATGCGTCGCAGCACCGAGCGACAGCTCGGCACCCAGGCGCCTTATGCTGGTCACAGTGATATGACGCGCCGCTGGCAGAGTATCGGCCTGATGACGCGTCGCTTAAACGACGCCAACACCCATAACGGTCTGCTGCTCAATCAGCAGATCCGCTTTACCGAAGAGGCGCTGACCGTGCTTAAGCCGCATCAGACGCAGGCGTTTTACGGCCCGGACGGGCTGGGTAAAGGTCAGGCGACGCTAAGCCGGAAGGCATAAAAAAAATCCCGCCTTCAGAGCGGGATTTTGCTGTTTTACGCGTGCGCCCGGCGCGCATAGTCGCGCAGCCGGAAGCCGAGCAGCCCCAGCGTCAGGAAGTAGGCGCCGCCGCCCACCGCGCAGACCGCCGCCAGACGTAGCAGACGCCAGACCATCGCGCCCTCTTCCCACGCCGGCATCCAGTAAAGCATGCCCACCAGCGCCGCCGCCATCACGATTACCGCGATCACCAGACGCAGCAGAAAGCTCGCCCAGCCCGGCTGCGGTTGAAAAATCTTCTTCTTACGCAGCTGCCAGTAGAGCAGCGCGGCGTTAAGACAGGCCGCCAGGCCGATAGAGAGCGACAGGCCAGCATGCTTCAGCGGGCCGATAAAGGCCAGGTTCATCAGCTGCGTCATCACCAGGGTAATCATGGCGATTTTCACCGGCGTCTTGATGTCCTGACGCGAGTAGAACCCGGGCGCCAGCACCTTTACCACGATCAGCCCCATTAGCCCCACCGAATAGGCAATCAGCGCGCGCTGCGTCATCAGGGCGTCGAAGGCGGTGAACTTGCCGTACTGAAACAGCGCGACGGTAAGCGGACCGGAGAGAATGCCCAGCGCCACCGCGCTCGGCAGCGCCAGCAAAAAGCAGAGGCGCAGGCCCCAGTCCATGAGGCGGGAATATTCGTCGTGATTGCCGCTGGAAAAGCTCTTCGCCAGCGACGGCAGCAAAATGGTGCCGAGCGCCACGCCCAGCACGCCCGACGGGAACTCCATCAGGCGATCGGCGTAATACATCCAGGAAACCGAGCCGGAGACGAGAAACGAGGCGAAAATAGTATTGATGATCAGCGAAATCTGACTGACGGAAACGCCGAGGATCGCCGGTCCCATCTGCCGCATCACGCGCCAGACGCCCGCATCCTTCAGGTTAATGCGCGGCAGCACCAGCATGCCGATCTTCTTCAGATGCGGCAGCTGGTAGAAAAGCTGCAGCACGCCGCCCGCGACCACCGCCCACGCCAGCGCCATCACCGGCGGATGAAAGTGCGGCGCGGCGAAGAGCGCAAAGCCAATCATGCTGATATTCAGCAGCGTGGGCGCGAAGGCGGGAACGGAAAAGCGGTTCCAGGTATTAAGGATCGCGCCCGCCAGCGAGGCCAGCGAAATCAGCAAAATATAGGGAAAGGTCACGCGCAGCAGCGCGCTGGTGAGCGCGAACTTATCGGCGGTATCGGCAAAACCGGGGGCGGTGACCAGAATCACCCAGGGTGCGGCAAACATCCCCGCGATGGTCACCAGCGCCAGCGCCAGCGTCAGCAGGCCGGAGACGTAGGCGATAAAGAGCCGCGTCGCCTCTTCGCCCTGCTTGCTTTTATACTCGGCGAGGATCGGCACGAACGCCTGCGAAAAGGCGCCTTCGGCGAAAATACGCCGCAGCAGGTTAGGCAGCTTAAAGGCGACGAAAAAGGCGTCCGTGGCCATCCCGGCGCCGAACACCCGCGCCACAATGGCGTCACGGGCAAAACCCAATACGCGGGAAAACAGGGTCATGGAACTGACCGCTGCCAGCGATTTCAACAGATTCATAATTGGCGCGCGTCCTGAAAAGAGTCGGCAAAATGAGCTACTTAGCGCGGGCGCCCAGCGGCGCCCGGCGATAGTCTACTGCCACGGCGGGAAATGACCAGCGCGGAGTGTTACAAGGCGTTATTCCTTCTCCGCCTCGCGCCACATTTTTTCCACCACGCGCTGCGCCAGCAGCGCCTGTTCGCCGCCCGTCTCAGGCATCGTCTGATTTTGCACGCACTGGATAAAATGGTGCGCCGCGCCGCTGAAGCCGCGCTGAGTCAGATGGCTTTGCCAGGCGGGCGGCGGATCGATACGCACGCCGTCGCCGCGCTCCTCCTGCCAGTCGCGCATCTCCAGCACGTCGATGCAGCGACCGTCGCCGACCAGGCTGGCGCGCTCGCGCTGGCTGCCCGCGCGGCGATGCATGCTGGTGGCGATCTGCACAGCGCCGGCGGCGAAGTGGTGCTCGGCATAGAGCATTTCGCCACGCTCGTTGGTGTGGATGTAGCCATGACGCTGAACGGCGCGATCGCCCGCCAGCCAGAGCGCGGTATCCACCACGTGCAGATAGTCGTCAAGCAGCGTAAAGCGCAGATCGTTCGGTCCGACGCTGTCGCTGCGGTGTTTCTCCACGCGCAGGCTGGCAGCCTGCGGCATCGCCAGCCGCAGCTGCTGATAGCGCGGCGCAAAGCGGCGGTTAAAGCCCACCATCAGTTTGCGTCCGCGCTTTTCCGCCAGCGCCACCAGCGCCTCGGCCTGACTAAAATTATCGGCCAGCGGCTTATCCACCAGCACATCTTTTCCCGCCAGCAGCAGCGCTTTGACAATCTCGTAGTGGGTAACGGTACTGGTGTGAACGAACACCGCGTCGCAGGCGTCCGCCAGCGCGTTCAATGAAGAGAAACAGGTCATGCGGTAGCTGTCGCACACCGTCTGCGCCTTCTGCTGATTCGGCGAGAAGCCGCCGACCAGCGTCCAGCTTTCCGCCTGTGCCAGCACCGGCAGCCAGGCTTTCTGCGCAATCGAACCCAGTCCGACAACGCCAATTCGCAATTTCATCTCAGCCTCCTTTATGCAGCAGCGTTTGCACCAGCGCCTGTAAGGCGGCGAGCGACTGCTCAAGCACGGCGACGCGCGCGCTGAGATCGCCGTTATCTTCCTGCGGCGTTTCCGCCTGGCTGACGGACTGCTCGTCGCCGAACAGATGCAGATAGCGGCTTTCGCGTTTGCCCGGCTCGCGCGGCAGGCGCGTCACCATCTCGCGCTCGGTTAAGCCAGCCAGCACGCTTTCCACTTCCTCAACGTCGGCAAACTCGTGCAGTCTGCCGCTGCGCGTGCGCAGCTCGCCCGGCGTCTGCGCGCCGCGCAGGAACAGCAGCGTCAGAATCGCCACCTCGGCGCTGCTGAGCTGCAGGTTGCCGAAGGTCGAATTGCAGAAGCGCTGCTCATATTTCGCCACGCGCTGGCCGAAGCCGCTGTTGGCGGTCGCCAGATGCTTTTTGGTCAGCCGATCCAGCTCCTCCTGCACTTCGCTTTCGGTCAGGTTCATCACCGGCTCGCGGTTCGACTTCTGATTACAGGCGGTCACCACCGCATTCAGCGACAGTGGATACTGCTCCGGCGTGGTGACCTGCTTCTCCAGCAGGCAACCCAATACACGCAACGCCAGCGGCGAAAGCGCCATTTTCATTCCGATCTCCTTATTAGCCACGCCGGTCCGGCGTCCACTCCTGACGAGTCAGCGCGGTCAACACATGATCCTGCCAGCGGCCGTCGATTAACAGATAGTCTTTCGCATAACCCTCTTTTTCAAAACCGAGACGCGCCAGCAGCGCGCCGCTGCGCTGATTATGCGGCATATAGTTCGCCATAATGCGGTGGATATTCTGCTGGCGCTGCATATAGCGGATAGCGACCTGCAGCGCCTCGAACATCAGCCCCTGTCCCTGCCACTTTTCGCCCAGCGAATAGCCGAGGTAGCAGGCGTGGAACGAGCCGCGCAGCACGTTGCTGAAGTTGGCGACGCCGCGCACTTCAGACTCTTCGGGATCCATCAGAATGAAATAGTAGGCGGAGCCGCTTTTATGCATATCGGTGATCAGGCCCAGGCGCGCCTGCCAGCCTGAGGGATAACAGTGGCTCTCGTCGCGCACCGGCTCCCAGGGTTTTAAGAAGGCGCGGTTTTCGGCGTAGTAATCCGCCAGTCGCCAGGCGTCGCGCTCGTGAACCAGACGCACCACCAGCCGGTCGGTGGTCAATCGCACCCTGGGCGCGGCAGAACGATAGCCAAACATCATGACTCCTGAAATCTGAGGCTTAAGGAAAGCGGTGCCAACAACATTGCTTTCACTATAACCGCCGCCCCTGCTGCGGTAAAATATTCGTTAACGGCCGGCGTGAAACGCCTTGATTTTATTTTGCAAATCCCGGCCTGCTCGCTGCATTGGTTTGCCCTCGCCCGGAATCTCTTCCATACTTCCGACACGTCCTCAATCAGGGTGACGCCCGTCGCCCTGACTAGCCAAAGGAGACCGGGATGAAACTCTACATCTACGACCACTGCCCCTTTTGCGTCAAAGCACGCATGATTTTCGGCCTGAAAAACCTGCCGGTAGAGCTCATCGTGATGCTAAACGACGATGAAGCGACGCCGAAAAAGCTGGTGGGCCAGAAGGTGGCGCCCATCCTGCAAAAAGATGACGGCAGCGCGATGCCGGAAAGTCTCGATATCGTGCGTTTTATCGATAAAAGCGACCGGGAGCCGCTGCTGAACGGCAAAATCAATCCGGCGATCGGCGACTGGCTGCGCAACGTCAACGGCTACGTTAATAAGCTGCTGTTGCCGCGCATCGCAGAGGCCGCCTTCGCCGAATTCGCCACGCCGGAGGCGCGCGACTATTTCCGCCAGAAGAAAGAGGCGGCGATCGGCGATTTCGCCGAGCTGAAGAGCCATGCGCCCGGTCTGATCAAAAAGATCGGCGACGATCTGCGCCAGCTCGATAAGCTGATCGTCAAACCCAACGCAGTCAACGGCGAGCTGTCGGAAGATGATATCCACCTCTTTCCGCTGCTGCGCTCGCTGACGCTGGTGGCCGGTATCGACTGGCCGAGCCGCGTGGCAGACTATCGCGACAATATGGCGAAGCAGACGCAGGTCAACCTGCTCTCCTCTATCGCCCTCTGACGCCGTTCGATGAGAGGCGCGCCGGCGTTTCTCATCGCCTTCTTAATGACACCTCATCCGCATTCAGGCACCCTATGCGCTGCATTAGCATCAATCTGGATGAGGACACAATGAAGAAGGCATTTCTGGGGCTGACGGCCCTGTTTTTCGCCGTGCTGGTTAGCGGCTGTAATCAGCTTACGCAATACACCATCAGCGAGCAGGAAGTGAATCAGGCGCTGGCGAAGCACAACAATTATGAGAAGGATATCGGCGTCGCCGGCCTGGTGAACGCCCATATTTTGCTGACCGACCTCAACAGCCAGATTGGCCGCGAGGAGCCGGACCGCGTCACGCTGACCGGCAAGGCGAAAATCAACGTTACTTCGCTGTTTGGCCCGCAGGAAGCGGATATGCAGCTGAAGATGAAGGCGCAGCCGGTATTTGACGTGCAGCAGGGCGCCGTCTATCTGCGCGATCTGGAGATCGTCGACGCGCAGGTGCAGCCGGAGAAGATGGCCGCGGTGATGAAAAGCCTGACCCCTTATCTGAATCAGTCGCTGAAAAGCTACTTCAATCAGAAGCCGGCCTATGTATTGAGCGTCGATCGCAGCAAAGGCGAGGCGCTGGCGAAGAAATTCGCTAAGGGCCTTCAGGTCGAGCCTGGCCAGCTGGTAATTCCGTTTACGCAGTGACAAGGTGCAGGCGTGGGTGACATGGCCCGATAGCAAAGACGCAAAAGCGCCATCCCTGGCGGCTCGGCCCGCGTGCTACGCACCTCATCCCTGAGGTGCGCCCGTTAACGGGCCAACGCGCTGCGTTGTTCAAAAACGCTCCCGGCGTTTTTGCCCCTTGCGCGGGACGCTTTGCTCTTCGGTCCATGTCACCCGCGCTGTAAGCTCATCTGCGGTCTGGCGCCGTGCCCGCTGTTCTTTTCCCCCTCCCTGCAAGAAAAGAAGTGCAAACGGTTGCCCGACACCTTATGCTTTGTACCCGGCCAAAACGCGCCTCTACGTTTCCTGACTAGCCGGAGCTTCACTGATGACTGCACACCCTCAGCAACTTACTATCCGCCGCCCTGACGACTGGCATATTCACCTGCGCGACGACGCGATGCTGAATACGGTCCTGCCCTATACCAGCGCGGTTAACGGACGTGCCATCGTGATGCCCAACCTGGTGCCGCCGGTCACCAGCGTCGCTGCCGCCGTCGCCTACCGCGACCGCATCCTGGCCGCGCTGCCGGCGGAACATCGCTTCACCCCGCTGATGACCTGCTACCTTACCGACTCGCTCGATCCCAATGAGATCGAACAGGGCTTTAACGCGGGCGTGTTTACCGCTGCGAAACTCTACCCGGCACATGCCACCACCAACTCCAGCCACGGCGTCACCAATATCGCCGCCATCAGCAGCGTGCTGGAGCGCATGCAGAAGATCGGCATGCCGCTGCTGATTCACGGCGAAGTGACCCACGCCGACATCGATATTTTCGATCGCGAGGCGCGCTTTATCGACAGCGTAATGGAGCCGCTGCGCAAAACATACCCGGAACTCAAAGTCGTCTTCGAGCACATCACGACGCGCGAAGCCGCGCAGTACGTCGAGGCGGGCAATGACAAGCTGGGCGCCACCATTACGCCGCAGCATCTGATGTTCAACCGCAACCATATGCTGGTGGGCGGCGTGCGGCCGCACCTCTACTGCCTGCCGATCCTCAAGCGCAACGTGCATCAGGAAGCGCTGCGCAAGGTGGTCGCCAGCGGCCATCCGCGCTTCTTCCTCGGTACCGACACCGCGCCGCACCTGCGTCATCTCAAAGAGGCGAGCTGCGGCTGCGCGGGCGTTTTCAACGCGCCGACGTCGCTGCCCGCCTACGCCACCGTTTTCGAAGAGCTGGACGCCCTGGCGCAGCTGGAAGCCTTCTGCTCGGAGAACGGCCCGCGCTTTTACGGTCTGCCGCTGAACGAAGGAACCGTAACGCTGGTGCGCGAACCCTGGAAAGTCGGAGAGAGCATCAGCATGGGCGAGCACGCGCTGGTGCCCTTCCTCGCCGGCGAAACCCTGAACTGGCGCGTGAAACTCTGATCTGCGCTTTCGCTTGCCTCCGGACTGAATATACTGTAAATATATACAGCATCTAATTCGGAGGCTGCTATGCGTGTTGAAATTACCGTTGCCAAAACGTCCCCGCTTCCGTCCGGCGCAATGGAAGCGCTGACGGCAGAACTTTCACGCCGTATCGATGAAGAATTTCCCGACGGCCAGAACCACGTCAAAGTGCGCTATGCCACCGCGAACCAGCTCAGCGTGCTGGGCGGCGGCAAAGAGACGCGCGATCGAATCAGCGATATTTTACAGGAAACCTGGGAAAGCGCTGACGACTGGTTCATTACCGATTAACCGCCACTGCGCAGTTTTTGCCGGGTGTCGCCATCCGGCTTTTTTATCACTCTCTCCCCTCGCCAGAACTTTTTCCTGCATCTAGACTCTGATCGATCAATCGCCTATTCTTGCGCTCGTTATGCTTAACAGGAGGTGAGATGAAATGATGACAGAAAACCCGGAAGAGGCCATGACCTTCGGTGAACTGCTGGCGCTAATCGCCGATCAGCAACGTCGCCTGACGGTGCTGGAAAGCGCCTTCTCCAGCCTTACCCTCTGCCTCGACGAGCGCGCCGCCCAGCTGCTGGTGCATCATCTGACGCTTGAGGCGCAAAATCAGAATCACGACGAACCTCTGCAGCAGCACTTCGCCCGTCTGGCGCTGACGCTGCAAAAGCCTCACAGCGTTCAGCCGGCTGACCCTCTGGCCTGATTTTTACCGGTGCGCGAGCGCGTAAAAAAACTGCCTGATGCGTCAGGCATTTTATTTTTTTTAATCGCTTTTTTAACGCCGAATATTTCGCTCACTTTTTGTTCGCCGCACATTTTAATCGGATAGAACGCTTTTTCTGTTATAATTGTCTCGCTATCGGATAAAAAAGCCGCATTGAACCTCATCATGCACTTCGTTTAACGAGTAATAAGGAGGTTATAATGGACAGTAATCATAAAGACGTTATTCAGACTCACCCGCTGGTGGGCTGGGATATCAGTACCGTAGACAGCTACGACGCTATGATGATCCGTTTGCATTCGCTCTCCTCGCAGGATCAAAAAGAAGAAGAAGCAGACGTCGGACCGACCTACTGGCTGACAACAGACGTGGCAAGGCAATTTATTTCTATTCTTGAAGCTGGCATTGCCAAGATCGAATCGGCCGAGCAAATGGAGCGTTACCAGTCCAAACATTAGTCTCCGCCAGATGAACGGGCACCCTCAGGGGTGCCTTTTTCATTTCTGATTCTGGTATGCTGCTGGGCGTGTTACGGCTTTCAGGAGTTATCCTTCAATGATTTATGATCTGATTGTGGTGGGCAGCGGGTCCGTTGGCGCCGCCGCGGGCTTTTACGCCACCCAGGCGGGCCTGTCGGTGCTGATGATCGATTCCAGCCATCCACCCCATACCCAGGGCGCGCATCACGGCGAAACGCGGCTGATCCGTCACGCATACGGCGAAGGCGAACGCTATGTTCCGCTGGTGCTGCGCGCGCAGACCCTCTGGGACCAGCTGGAACAGCAGGCCGGCGAACGCATCATGCACCGCAGCGGCATTATTAACCTCGCGCCCATTCACTCTGAATTCATTCGCAACGTTATCGACAGCGCGCAGGCCTGGAAGCTGGACGTAGAGCTGTTGCAGGCGGAAGAGGTGCGCCAGCGCTGGCCGCAGATCAGCGTGCCGGACGGCTATATCGGCGTTTTCGAACCGCAGTCGGGCTACCTGAAGTGCGAGCAGGCGGTACGCAGCTGGATCGCCCTTGCCGAGAAGGCGGGCTGCGCGCAGCTGTTTAACTGCGGCGTGTCGCAAATTGGCCGCGACGGCGACCTGCAGCAGGTGGTAACGGCAGACGGCACCTTCCGCGCGCGCAAGATGCTAATCAGCGCCGGTACCTGGGTCGGCAAGCTGGTGCCGGATTTACCGCTTAAGCCGACGCGCAAAGTGTTCGCCTGGTATCAGGCCGACGGCCGCTATAGCGAAAACAATAAGTTTCCCGGCTTTACGGTAGAGATGGAAAACGGCAGCCACTTTTACGGCTTTCCGGCGGATAACAACGCGCTGAAGGTGGGACGTCACGACGGCGGCCAGCCGATGAGCCAGCCGGAAGATCGCAAACCCTTCGGCAGCTTTGCCGAAGACGGCAGCGACGCCTTTGCGTTTCTGCGTAAATTTCTGCCTGGCGTGGGGGTCTGTCTGCACGGCGAAGCCTGCAGTTATGACATCAGTCCGGATGAAGACTTTATTATCGATACTCTGCCGGACGAGCCGAATCGTCTGATTATCACCGGCCTGAGCGGACATGGATTCAAGTTCGCCAGCGTGCTGGGGGAGCTGGCGACGGAGTTCGCGCTCGATAAACCCTTTTCGTTTGATCTCACGCCCTTCTCGCTCGCTCGCTTTACCCGCTGAAGCGATAAAAAAGCCTGACGCATGCGCGTCAGGCTCAGGCAGTTACTCTTTCTCCGGCGACGGGATAGCCGGGATAGCCATAGTCAGACGACCGCGCGACTTATTGAAAATCTTATTGCCGTTTTCACGACCGGCGCGGCGCGCGCGCTGCTCTTCCGGCGACAGCTGCGACTCTTCCATACAGAGCGGGCTGCAGCAGTTGTGGAACTTCTCGGCGCAGCTCGGGCACTGAATAAACAGCAGATGACAGCCGTCGTTAACGCAGTTGGTGTGCGTATCGCACGGCGCGCCGCACTGGTGGCACTGCGACAGCACATCGTCGGAGATGCGCTCGCCCATGCGCTCGTCGAAGACGAAGTTTTTACCCTTAAAGCGCACCGGCAGGCCCTGCTCGCGCGCGCGGCGCGCGTACTCAATAATGCCGCCTTCGATATGGTAAACGTCGTCGAAACCGTTATGACGCATCCAGGCGCTCGCTTTCTCGCAGCGAATGCCGCCGGTGCAGTACATCACGATCTTTTTATCTTTCTGCTCCTGCAGCATCTCAACCGCCATCGGCAGCTGATCGCGGAAGGTGTCGGCCGGGATCTCCATCGCATTATCGAAACGGCCCACTTCATATTCGTAGTGGTTGCGCATATCGACGAACACCGCGTCGGGATCGTCCAGCATCGCGTTGACTTCCGCCGCTTTCAGATAGGTGCCGACGTCGCTGGCGTCGAAGCTTTCATCTTCAATGCCGTCCGCCACGATGCGGTCGCGCACCTTCAGGCGCAGCACCCAGAAAGATTTGCCGTCGTCGTCGAGCGCGATATTCATGCGCAGATTGTTCAGCGCCGGATCGAAGCCATACAGATACTCTTTCATCTTCTCATAGAGGCTGGCGGGGACGCTGATCTGCGCGTTGATCCCCTCTTTGGCCACGTAGACGCGGCCAAAGACCTTGAGTTCGGTCAGGCCAAGATAGAGCGCGTCGCGAAAGGCTTTGGGATCGGCGATGTGAAAATATTTGTAGAACGAGACGGTCGTGCGCGGTTCGGTCTCCGCCAGCATGCGCGCCTTCAGCTCTTTATTGTTAACAAGGTTATGTAACACTGGCATGGTGTTCGTTCCTGTTTGGGATAAAAATTTGCGCGGCACATGATACAGCAATGGGCCAGGATGCAAAGAAAATTGATCTGGATCGCTTTTTATTCCCCCTTCAGGCGCGCTTCTTTTTAAATGGCCGAATGCGCAATCGCCCTGCATTTATTTCAGCGCAGAAGAAAAGCTGGCACAATAGGGGAAAATCAACGAGATATTGGCGCCATCAGGCGCATTACGCAGGATAAGCTTTTTCATATGACTCAACTGCCGCAATTTTCCCGAGAACTCCTTCATCCCCGTTACTGGCTGACCTGGCTGGGCATCGCCTTTCTTTATCTGCTGGTGCTGCTGCCCTACCCGCTGCTCTATATGCTGGGCTGCGGATTAGGGCGTATTGCGATACGCTTTCTGAAACGACGCGTCGCCATCGCCCGACGCAATCTGGAGCTCTGCTTTCCCGAGATGCCGACCAGCGAACGTGAAGCGATGGTAAAGCATAACTTCGAGTCGGTAGGCATGGGGCTGATTGAAACCGGCATGGCGTGGTTCTGGCCCGACTGGCGCATCAAGAAGTGGTTTGATGTATCCGGCCTTGAGCATATACAAAAAGCGAAAGATGAGCAGCGCGGTGTGCTGCTGATCGGCATGCATTTCCTGACGCTGGAGCTGGGCGCGCGTATTTTCGGCATCTATAACCCCGGCATCGGCGTTTATCGCCCTAATGACAACAAACTGATCGACTGGCTGCAGACCTGGGGCCGGATGCGCTCCAACAAAGGCATGCTCGACCGCAAAGATCTGAAAGGCATGATCCGCGCGCTGAAAAACGGCGATATTATCTGGTACGCGCCCGACCATGATTATGGCCCGCGCAGCAGCGTGTTCGTGCCTTTCTTCGCGGTAGAAAAAGCTGCCACGACCGTAGGTACCTATCTACTGATCCGCAGCGGCAAGCCGCACGTCATTCCCTTTGTTCCGCGCCGCCTGCCGCACGGCCGCGGCTATCAGATGCTGATCCTGCCCGACGTCAGCGATCAGATCCCGCTCGACAGCGATGTCGCCACCGCCGCGCAAATGAATAAAGTGGTGGAAGAAGGCGTTCTGCTGGCTCCGGAGCAATATATGTGGCTGCACCGTCGCTTCAAAACCCGTCCCGAAGGCGAACCTTCTCGCTACTGATCTCCTTCCGGCGGACGCGCTGTCGTCCGCCGGCCGTAAGCATCATCTTCGCTTACGCTTAAAACCGTGCGCCACTTCAAACAAGTTATTGTTTCATAATGAAAAAATGTTTTACGCCTGCTAATAAGATCCACTCTAAACTAAAGGGAAGCATGTATTGATTTATCCCTTTTTTTAATTGTTTATGCGCGCTAAATTAATAGTGGCCAAAAGCAGGCATTATCCCGTAATATGGCTAATAAGCGGCTAAGAAATTAATGTATGCGATTTATCTTATTTGGATCTGATTTAAACTCACTCCAGGCCTTTTCCTATTTATTCCATGATAACTCTTTGCCTTAGCTTATCTATCCAGTAAAATTAACTTATTTTACAAGGCATTGTCTGATTAGACCTGTTGCATATAAGCATTATGTCAATTAGCTGCCTGTTTTATACTTTTATGGAATTTGAACAATTAGACACATATCGGTAATTTCGATCGTGACAGTTAATTATTTAACTGTCCTTCAAAAAATATAAAAAGATTACACACAGCGAATCTCTAGCAGGAACATAAAAATGAATAAAGGCATCTATTACTACGTGACAATCAGTACCGATCAGGATAATTACCATTATTTACACCGCAAAGAGTGTAAACGTATGCCGGATAAAGAGGACATCGTTTTTATCGGCACGTTATATAATTTGAATCAGGCGTTATCTATTGCGCGAATTAATTTTAAAAAAGTCAAACCCTGTATTAAATGCTGTATTCGCTATGCGGCGCCCGTTATGCGTGAAACGGTGCGGCCGGTGCTGCACTTCCCGCAAAAGTCACTCTGATCGATGACGGCGGGAGGAGTTTCTCGCCCGCCGTCTCTTTTTCACCCTTTCCCCTGAAAAATTTCGTCTATCCTTCTCTGACATCCCGTTAATCAGGCAAGGAGAAGAGTAATGAGCATGTTCAGCACCTTAGAAGAAGCCATCGAGGCTGCGCGTGAAGAATTTCTCGCCGATCATCCCGACATTGAAGAAGAGGATGCCAGCATCAGTCAGTTTGGCCTGCAGAAGTATGTGATGCAGGATGGCGATATTATGTGGCAGGCAGAGTTCTTTGAAGAGGAAGGCGAGAGCGGCGAATGCCTGCCGATCCGCAGCGGCGAGGCGGCGCAGGCGATATTTGACGGCGATTTCGACGAAGTCGAGCTGCGCCAGGAGTGGTTAGCCGAAAATACGCTGCACGAGTGGGACGAGGGCGAGTTTCAGCTTGAGCCGCCGATCGACAGCGAAGAAGGCGAAGCGGCGGCGCAGGAATGGGAAGATGACAACAGCGAGTCCGATCGCCTGCTCTGATTATTCATAGGGCCCGTGGTGGGCATCAACCGGCAGCAGCATGGTGTCCACCACCAGCGACAGCGGCAGATCGAGAATGGTCAGCACGCGCCATGGACCGTCGCGCACATCCCACTGCACGCCAGGATAGTATTGATTGCCGTGTCCCTGGCCGGGCACGGCGCGACTAATAATACTGCCGCATCCGCTTAATATCAGCGCCATCAGCGCGATCATCACTGTTTTCAGCAAACTTTTCACTCGCGATACTCATTTCAGCCAGCGGCTAGTGTAGATAATGGCGCAGCTATTTTGTCGCCTGCTTACGCTATCAAAACGTAATAATAGCGTTAAATTGCGCGCATAAAAAAAGCGGCATCGCTGCCGCTTTAGGTTGGCGAATATTAACCCGCCTGAGATGGTAGCGCCAGCGGATTGAGCGCCAGCTTCTGATAGCTCTCTACCCACTGATGATACTTATCGCCGTTCTCCCACAGGCGTGAGTGAACGCGCGCCAGCACCACCGGATCGCTGATCAGCTGCAGACGCTGTTCGCGGTTCAGCTTCTCGGGCGCATCGCTCAGCGCCTGATCGACGCGGCGGTCGCGCGCGTAATCAAGCAGCTGGCTCTGGCGGTGACGCGAGGTCGCCAGCGCGGTCGCCAGCGCGTTAAACGCCGGGTGGAACAGCGCATGCATAAAGCCGTGCTTCAGGGCGCGGTCGCGGTTGAGCTGCAGGTAGCGGTCGGTGTCCACCAGCTCTTTCGGCGGCTCATACTCTTCCGGGATCAAGAACAGCTTCGCGCGCTTGCTCTTCAGTCCGACCGTCGCGCGGCTCGACATCACCGACACGAACGGCGACAGGATCAGCGAGAAGACGATCGGCGCCAGCCACCAGAGGAAGTTGAGATCCAGCACGCCCATGCCTACTGCCCAGACGATGCCGAGCAGCATCTGCGATCCGTGACGACGGAAAGCTTCGCTCCACGGCGTAGCGTCATCGTCGCGCTGCGGCGAGTTCCACACCACTTCCCAGCCCAGGAAGGCGCTGACCACGAACACGGTATGGAACAGCATACGCACCGGCGCCAGCAGCACGGAGAAGAGCATCTCCAGCAGCAGCGAAATAAACAGACGGAACGCGCCGCCGTAAGGTTTCGCGCCTTTGAACCAGATCAGCACCACGCTGAGCAGCTTCGGCAGGAACAGCAGCACCAGCGTCGTCGAGAAGAGCGCGATCGCCAGCTCAGGACGCCACTGCGGCCAGACCGGGAAGAGCTGCCTCGGCTGCAGGAAGTATTGCGGCTCCATCAGCGTATGCACCACCTGCAGCGCGGTGGAGAGCGCCAGGAACATAAACCACAGCGGCGCCGAGAGATAAGACATGACGCCGGTCAGGAACACCGCGCGGTGCACTGGGTGCATCCCTTTCACCAGGAACAGGCGGAAGTTCATCAGGTTGCCGTGACACCAGCGACGGTCGCGCTTCAGCTCGTCCAGCAGGTTCGGCGGCAGCTCCTCATAGGAACCCGGCAGGTCATAAGCGATCCAGACACCCCAGCCGGCGCGGCGCATCAGCGCCGCTTCGACGAAGTCGTGCGACAGGATCGAGCCGGCGAAAGAGCCCTCGCCTGGCAGCGGCGCCAGCGCGCAGTGCTCGATAAAGGGCTTCACGCGGATAATGGCGTTATGTCCCCAGTAGTGCGACTCGCCAAGCTGCCAGAAGTGCAAACCGGCGGTAAAGAGCGGACCGTAAACGCGCGTGGCGAACTGCTGGCAGCGCGCGTAGAGCGTATCCATGCCCGACGCCTTCGGCGACGACTGGATGATACCGGCGTTAGGGTTCGCTTCCATCATGCGCACCAGGCCGGTAAGACATTCGCCGCTCATCACGCTGTCCGCGTCCAGCACCACCATATAGCTGTAGTTGCTGCCCCAGCGACGGCAGAAGTCGTCGATGTTGCCGCTCTTACGCTTCACGCGGCGACGGCGACGGCGGTAGAAGATTTTGCCGGCCCCGCCCACGTCGCGCACCAGCTCCATCCAGGCCTTCTGCTCCGCAATGGCGATATCAGGATCGTAGCTGTCGCTTAGCACGTAGACGTCGAAGTGCTCTGCGTTGCCGGTACGCGCGACCGATTCCCAGGTGGCGCGCAGGCCCGCGAAGACGCGTTCCACGTCCTCGTTGCAGATCGGCATAATCAGCGCGGTGCGATGTTCGGGATTAAGCGGCTCGTCGCCCGCCGTCGAGTAGGAGATGCTGTACTTATCGCGGCCGATCAGCAGCTGCAGGAAGCCCATCAGCGCGGTCCAGAAGCCCGCCGACACCCAGCAGAACAGAATGGCAAAGAGGAACAGAATGCCGGTCTGCAACACATAAGGCAGGATCTGCATCACCGACTGTTGCCAGTTCTGATTCAGCATCTCCATCGGATCGAGCAGCGTCCAGCCCTGATAGGGCAGGATGGTTTTCATGTACCAGGTGGCGATGACGGTCTGAAACAGGGTAAGGATCAGCAGCACATAGCGGCGAATGGAGCCGACGTGACGCCACTTCTCCTCGGCGCGCTGCTCTTCCGCATTGGCGTAGCGATGCGTCAGCTTTTCGCCGCGCAGCGAGCTCCAGGCACGCACCAGCGGGTTGGTCCGCCAGGCTTCCGGGAACATCAGCGAGCGTTTAACCTTCGGCATCGCCTTCAGCGTGGTGCGATCGAGATAATCTTTGCCGAACTGCTCGCCGTCGGCCAGCGAATCCGGCCACGCCATTTTGACGCGGGCCGAGACCGACTTAAGCGGCGCATCGTCAGGACGATCGCTGGCGGCGACATCCTGGCCAAGCGTATCGTGAATGAAGTGAAACGCCTCGGCGTGCTGCAGCGAGGCGCTTAACCGGGCCTTCCCTGCCGCATCCAGCGGCAGGGCTTCCACGTAGTTTTTAGGAATAAATGTCGGATTATTCATTGGCAGGTAACTGATAGCTCCAGGTTTCCGTCAATGTCTTGTCGCCGCTAACCAGCGCGGCGCGCATTTCGGTAGGCTGTTTGTTATCTTTGACGCGCAGACGCAGCACCAGACGCCAGCCTTTGGTGACCGGGTTATAGCGTACGCTCTGCTCAACCACTTCGCCGTTTTCGCCCACGCTGACCTGCGGCGCGACCTGGCTGTTATCCGGCATCTGGCTCATCGCTTTACCAACGAAGTCGATGGTGAAGGCGATAGAACCGTCAGGCTGACGCACCAGATTAGACTGCTTCACGTCGCCCGCCGAACGCAGCGTATTTTTCACCCAGGCAGTATCGTCGGAGTGAAGCTGGCTCTCGTCGCGCGTAAAGTGCAGGCGGTAGTTGAAGTTCATCTCTTTGCCCGGATCCGGCAGATTCTCCGGCGTCCAGAAGGCGACGATATTGTCGTTGGTTTCGTCCGCGGTCGGGATTTCTACCAGCTCGACGCGGCCTTTACCCCAGTCGCCCAGCGGTTCAACCCAGCCGCTCGGACGCATATCGTAACGGTCGTCGAGATCCTGATAGCGGTTGAAGTCGCGGCTGCGCTGCAGCAAACCGAAGCCTTTCGGGCTTTCGATGGTGTAGGTGCTCACCGCCAGATGGCGCGGATTATTGAGCGGCCGCCAGATCCATTCGCCGTTGCCGCTGTGAATCGACAGACCGTCGGAGTCATGCAGCTCCGGACGGAAGTTGGTCACCGGCGAAGGCTGGTTGGCGCCGAACAGGAACATACTGGTCAGCGGCGCAACGCCAAGCTTGCCGACTTTGTCGCGCAGATAGACTTTCGACTGTACGTCGACAGTGGTTTCTTTGCCCGGATGCACGGTAAAGCGATAGGCGCCCGTCGCGCGCGGCGAATCGAGCAGCGCATAGATCACCAGCTGCTTATCCTGCGGTTTAGGACGCTGGATCCAGAATTCCTTAAAGCGCGGGAACTCTTCCCCGGACGGCAGTGCCGTGTCGATCGCCAGACCGCGCGCGGACAGGCCATAAACCTGATCGGCGCCGATAACGCGGAAGTAGCTCGCGCCCAGGAAGCTGGTGATCTCATCATCTTTTTTATCGCGCGAGTTAAGCGGATAAAGCACTTTAAAACCGGCGAACCCTAAATTTTTCACCGAGTCGGCGTCGTGTTTAACGTTGCCGAAGTTGAAATAGTCAGGGCTGTATTTGATTTCGCGCGCCGCGTTGGCCGTCACTTCGTTGATTTTTACCGGCGTGTCGAAATACATGCCCTGGTGGTAAAACTCAAGCTTGAACGGCGTACGCAGTTTGCCCCAGTACGCTTTGTCGTGGTTAAACTGGATCTGCTGATAGTCAGCAAATTTCATTTCACGAAACTGAGAGGGTAAATTGCTCTTAGGCGCCTCAAAACTTTTCCCTGCCAACGTTTTGGCTTCTTTTGCGACATCATCAAGGTTAAACGCCCAGCTATTATTGGCGTACAACGCCAGCAGAACTGCCGCGCCAAGCCAGCGCATCTTCATCAGTCCGCCTTTTTTTTCTGCATTAATCAGCACATCCCCCCCTTTCGTGTGCTAAGTACAAACCCATTTATCTTAAAGGATTATTCGCTTTTCCGACAGCATATCCAAAAGAATGTTCCAGGGTTTCGTCAGGGCTACGCCTGCTTTTAGGACAATTAAACGTTCCAGAATCAACTGATAGTATACGCTGTTTACAGCGGGTAGAATTTCCCTGCGGCATAAACCAGTTTCAGGGGGAAACTGGCCGAAACGTACTAACAAACTGGAACTTTATGAGTACAGTAAAACCTGAACGTGAATATTTCCTCGATTCGATTCGGGCGTATTTGATGTTGCTGGGGGTGCCGTTTCACGTTTCCCTCATCTATTCCACCCAAAAATGGGCCGTCAATAGTCAGGAAGCGTCGCTCTGGCTGACGGTGCTGAATGATTTTATTCACGCCTTCCGCATGCAGGTCTTTTTCGTTATCTCAGGCTACTTTTCCTACATGCTCTACCTGCGCTACGAAGCGAAGCGCTGGCTGAAAGTGCGCATGGAGCGCGTCGGCATTCCGCTGCTGACGGCCGTGCCGCTGATTACGCTGCCGCAGTTTTTTATGCTGCGCGCGCTGTCGGACAAGATGAGCAACTGGGATCAGCTGACGCTGTACGGCAAGTTCAATAACCTGATGTGGGAGCTGATTTCGCACCTCTGGTTCCTGGTGGTGCTGGTGATCCTTACCGCGCTCGGCATGCTGACCTTTAACTGGCTGCGCCGCCAGCATCGGCATATCGATTATAGCCGCATCGGCTGGGGCAAGGTGACGCTGGCGATCATGGGCTATGCGCTGCTGTGGGACGTTTTCCGTCGCGCGATCTTTACCTTTTTTCCGGCGCTGCTGATGGACGGCCTGTTCAGCATTATGGTGATGCAGACGCTGCTGTTTTTGCCCTTCTTTATGCTGGGAGCGCTGGCGTGGAAACACCCTGCCCTGAAGCAGCTGTTCGTGCGCTTTAATCCGGTGATGTGCTTCGGCGCGATTCTGGTTTTCATCGCCTATAGCCTTAATCAGCGCTACAGCAGCGGCGACGGCTGGCTCTATGAACTCGACGCGTTGATTACCACGCTGATGGGGCTCTGCATGCTCAACGTCTGCTTCAGCTTCGGCCACCGCATGCTTAACGCCCATTCGCCGCGCATTATGTATCTGGTGAACGCCTCGCTGTTTATCTACCTGGTACACCATCCGCTGACGCTGCTCTACGGCATTTTCATCACGCCGCAGATCGGCAACAACACGCTGGGCTTCTTTGTCGGGCTGGCGATGGTGTTCGGCGTGGCGTTTCTGCTGTATGAAATTCATCTGCGCATCCCGCTGCTGCGCTTTCTGTTTTCCGGCAAGCCGCAGAAAAAATAGCAAGACCACCGCGCGGACGCTTTGCCGCCCGCGCGGTCGACGCCTATAGCAGCCACTCGATCGGCAGACGCCACACCAGCCGCACCAGCAGGCGCTGCACCCAGGTGCAGCGCGGCTCATGCTTATGCACAATCTCCTGCGCTTCCCCCGCATACTCGACCCAGTTGACGCGTCCCCACTTGTCGAGCCGCAGCGCCCAGGCGCGATCGCGCATTGCGGCGCTAAAGCGCTGATGAGTCTGCCGCGCCAGCGCTTCACTCTCAATCACCAGCCCCATTTCGGTATTCAGCACCGCCGAACGGGGATCGAAGTTGAATGAGCCGATAAACAGCGTCTCCTGATCGACAGTAAAGGTTTTGGCATGCAGGCTGGAGCCGGAGTTACCGGTGAGACCGCGGTCGTGCGGCGCGTCGGGCACGCCCGACTGCGGCTTCAGCTCATAGAGCTCGATGCCGCGCCGCAGCAGCTTTTTACGCCACTTGGCGTAGCCCGCATGCACCACCGACACGTCGTTGGCGGCGAGAGAGTTGGTCAGAATCGCGATTTTTACGCCGCGCCGTTTCAGCGCCAGCAGCTGGGCGACGCCGGCGCGCGTGGGAACGAAATAGGCGGAGATGATATCGAACTGCCGCTGCGGCACGCCGATCACCTCCAGCATGCGCTGCGGCAGCAGGCTCCTGCGCTTCGCCCGGCCCAGCCCCTTACGCGGATCGTCGCTCAGCAGACGCGCGCGCGCCCAGGTCATGCTCAGCGTGCCCTGCTCCAGCTGGCTGACGAAGTGCGAGCTTTCCAGCCGCGCCAGATAGCGCTGTACCGCCTCGCTGTCGCGCCAGTCGGGCGGCAGCGCCACCGCGCCGTCCTGATGCTCGCTCTCGTCCAGCACGCTCTTCAGCGGTGCCACCGGTTTGCTCTGCCAGTAGCGTTCGAAATCTTCCGAGACTTCTTCCACCACCGGGCCGATCGCCAGCACGTCAAGATCGGCGAACAGTGGTTCGCTGCCGGTGGCGAAATATTCATCGCCAACGTTACGCCCGCCAACAATGGTCGCCACGCCGTCCACGGTAAAGCTCTTGTTGTGCATGCGGCGATTCAGCCGGGCAAAATCGGAGAGATAGCCCAGCGCGCGCAGCGTGCGGAACGAGAACGGATTAAACAGCTTCACCGTGATATTGGGATGGCGATCGAGACGCGCCAGCGTATCGTCCAGGCCTGGCGTATTGTTGTCGTCCAGCAGCAGCCGCACCTTCACGCCGCGCCCTGCCGCCTCCAGCAGCGCGCTGAACAGCAGGCGTCCCGACATATCGTTCTGCCAGATGTAATACTGCACATCCAGCGTGCGCTCCGCTTTGCCCATCAGCAGATAGCGGGCCGCAAAAGCGTCGAGCCCGTCCGCCAGCGGATGAATGCCGCTCAGGCCGGGGTGGCGGGCACTGCGCGGGCCGATAATCTCCTCAAGCCAGCTGACGTCAGGCAGTTCGGTCAGCAGATTTAACGCTTCGGTCATTGGGGTTCCCTGAATAATCGACACGCTCTTATTATTTAACGCTTCGCCGGATATGGCTATACGCGCAGTCTGAGAGCAGCCAGACAGCGCCGTTTTTTCAGCTAGACTTAGCCAGACTATCACGACCGGCCAGTTACAGGAGCGGACCATGACGTCAGATTCATCCCTGCTTCAGCGCCACCATCCCCGGCTGTTTAAAAGTTTTTTTCAGGGCAGCTTCCCCTGCTCTACCGCCTGCCGCACCGCGGGCAAGCGGCTGGACATGGTGATCAGCAGCGGCCACGATATGCTGCTGGATAAAGATTACGCCGCGCTCGCGGCGCAGCGTCTGCATACGGCGCGCGACGGCGCTCGCTGGTATCTGATTGAAAAAGAGCCGGACCGCTACGACTGGAGCAGCTTCCTGCCGATGGTGCAGGCGGCCAGACGCCATGAGATGGAGATTATCTGGGAGCTGGCGCACTTCGGCTATCCCGATCATCTGAATATCTGGAAGGCGTCGTTTATCGAGCATTTCGCCCGTTTCGCCCGCGCTATGGCGCAGGTAATGCGCGATGAGGGCATCGAGCGCCCGTTTTTCACGCCCATTAACCAGATTTCATTCTGGTCATGGGCCGGAGCCGACGTCGCCTGGTTCAATCCCCACGTCGCCAATCGCGGCAGAGAGCTAAAGCGTCAGCTGGTGCGCGCTTCGCTGGCGGCGATCCACGCTATCCGCGAGGTCTATCCCGAAGCGCGTTTCGTACTCACCGATCCGCTGGTGCAGATCGCCAGCGATCCCCATAATCCCGACAGCAAACCCTACGCCGACGTGCAGCATCAGGCGCAGTTTGAGGCCTGGGATATGCTGGCTGGCCGCATCGACAGCGAGCTCGGCGGCAGCGAGGATTGCCTCGATATTCTCGGACTCAACTACTATCCCGACAATCACTGGTTCTTTCCCGGCGAGCCGATGTCGGCGACGCATCCGCTGCGCCAGCCGCTGCATCGCCTGCTGGCGCAGTGCTGGCAGCGCTACCAGCGCCCGCTGCTGCTGGCGGAAACCGGCGCGGAAGGCGAAGCGCGCGCCGCCTGGCTGCAGCATATCAGCGAAGAGGTGATGCTGGCGCTCGATCAGGGAGTGGGCCTGGAGGGCGTTTCCCTCTATCCGGTGGTGGAATATCCTGCCTGGGCTGACGATCGCCGTTCGCCGGGCGCGCTGTTCGGGCTGGGCGATCCCAACGGCAACCGCACGCTGCATGAGGGCCTGGCGCTGGTGTTGCGCAGTCAGCAGATCAAGTTTCAGACCAGATTTCAGGAGGGGTGAACGGGCGGTTTTTTCGGCGTGCAGCTCTGTACTTCAAGCGACGGATCGGCGGGATGGCGAACATCGGTGAGCCAGGTCATAGCAAAGAGAAATACCACGCCGATCAAGCAGGCGGCCAGCAGACCAATAATGGCGATCAGTTTGTCATCTCGCGATTCCATACTTTCTCCTTCTGAACTTCCCTGCCGCTTACGATTCTCTCTTTAACTCATCCAGAGCGTCACCAACAGGACGAAGATTATAAGCGTAACAGAGGTCACCGCAAGCACCACGATGGCGAAGTGCGCATCGTCCATGGTCTGGCGAAGGGGCTCATCTTGCGGATCGTGCGGCGACAGTGGAAGCATAGATTCTCAACGGAAATCGGTGGATCGCCGCAGGCTTGCGGCGGCGACCAGTGTAATAGAAACCGGGCCGCCCGCCAGCCTTTTCTTGTGCAAAAAAAGCGGGACGCGAAGCGCGTCCCGTTAGCGGATCAGAAGTCGTAGCTGACGCCGGCCTTCAGCGTGCGGCCGTCGCCGCGGAACAGGTAGGTGCCGGTATCGTCGACAGAGGACCAGTACTTCTCATTGGTCACGTTATCGAGGCCGACGCGCCACACCAGATCGTTTTCTTTCACCTTCATGCGGTAACGCATGCCCAGATCCAGCGTGGTATAGCTGTCGATCTTTTTGCTGTTGGCGGCGTCCGCCCACTGCGATCCGGTGCGCTGCAGCTGGGCCGTCGCCGTCAGGCCGTCAACCGGTCTGATGTCATACTCGCCGCCGAACACCAGGTTGTAGCGCGGCACGCCGATGGCATCCTTGCCGTTGTAGCTGCCGTTTTCGGTTTTGGTCATCTCTGGATCGATCCAGGTCGCGCTGCCGGTGAGACGCACGCCCAGCACCGGCTCGCCGAAGAGATTCAGCTCCACGCCGCGGTTGCGCTGCTCGCCGTCCAGGCCATAGCTGCCGTCGCCGTTAAGAATGCCCGACGGCTTCTTGATCTCGAACAGCGCCAGCGATCCGCCCACGCGCTGGAAATCGACCTTCACGCCCACCTCATTCTGTTTCGCATGGGCGATGCCGGTCGTGGTGCCGTAGTTGGTGGCGTTGTTCGGCGCCACCTCGCCTGGCTGCAGCGACTCGGTGTGGTTGGCGTAGAGCGCCACCGACTCAAGCGGTTTATAGAGAATGCCGTAGGTCGGCATCCAGCGGCTGTCGGTGTAGCGGCTCGAGGTATCTTCAGCGCCGGTGGCGTTGCTGTAGTTGCGCACCACCACTTTCTGATGGCGCGCGCCTAAAGTCAGCTGCACGCTGTCGTTCAGCACGCCCAGCGTGTCGCTCAGCAGGTAGCCCTGGGTGCGGTTGCGGCCGGTAGTGAGCGGATCGCTGTAGTCGCCGCCGGTGAGGTTATTGGTCGGGTTCGGCACCTTGCCGGTGTGATAGATATTGGTCGACTCGGTGTTCGCGCCGTAGGCCATGCGCCACGCGGTGTTGTTGCGCGAGGTGTAGGCGGAATAGCCAACGTTGACCTTATGGCTGATAAAGCCGGTATCGAAGCGGCCGCGCAGCCCGGCCATGCCGCTGAAGTTGTTGATGATGCGATTGGTGTCAAGACGGCCGATTTGCGCGTTGCCGTCTGCATCGGTGAGCTTCGGCGACGCGTAGTCGCCCAGCTCGTGAGAGTGCTGCGCGCCCACCGCGCCGTAAAGCGTCCAGCTGTCGGTAACGTCATACTCGGCGCGCGCCATGCCGAACTCTGACTCGATATCGCTGTAGACCCAATCCTGGCTGTAGTTGTGGCTGTTTGACGGCAGCTTTGGAATAAAGTCGATGCCGCTGATGTTGACGCCGTTATCAGCATCGTGGAAGGTTTTTTTCTGATAGCCGACGTCCAGCGAGGTGCGCAGGCGATCGCCGCGGTAGTCCAGCCCGAGGGAGGCGGCAGTGGTGCGCTTCTGCTCGCCGTCGACGCCGGTTTCCCCTTCGCGATGCACCGCGTTCAGGCGCACGCCGAACTGGTTAGCGTCGCCGAAACGGCGGCTGATATCGGTGGTCGTGCCGATCTGCTGCGCCGAGGTGTAATCGACGCCGACGCGCGTCAGCGGCAGATCCTCGGCATGTTTCGGCTCGAGGTTGATCATGCCGCCTACCCCGCTGCTGGCGGCGCCGTTAAGCAGGCCGTTGGCGCCTTTGAAGATCTCGACGCGATCGATCAGCGACGCGTCCATCACCTGGCGCGGCACCACGCCCGGCAGCCCGCCGAAGGTCATATCGTCGCCATCCAGCGTAAAGCCGCGAATGCGGTAGGTTTCAGCGAAGTTGCCGTAGCCCTGCAGGCTCTGCACGCCCGCGTCATTTTTCACCACGTCGGCGATGGTTTTCGCCTGCCGATCCTGGATCATCTTCGAGGTGAAGCCGATAACGTTGAACGGCACCTCCATGGCGCTCTGCTCGCCCAGCATGCCGAGACGGCCGCCATGGGCTACCTGGCCATCAAGATAAGCGGGCACCAGCTGGTCGCCACCGGGTTTGAAGTCGCTCTGCGGCGCGGCGGTGACGGTCAGGACCTGCTCGTCGCTACTGGCGGTTGAAGCGGAGTCACGGGTGTTGGTGGTAGCAGCCATCACTGGCAAACAACCGGCGCTGACCAGTAAGGCCAGCAGCGTCGGTTTAAATCCGGGAGAAGAAAGCGAACGGCGCATAGTCGATCCCTAATGCTAAAGTTACTGATAATCATTATTATTACGGTTTGCGATTATGCGCAGCCTTGCTTTTATTGCAAGCGAAATCTTGAAGGACAAAAACAAGAAGCGGCTAAGCGATTATGCTGAAAGGGTTTTATGGAAAGCAGGATGCTGAAAACGCGGCGGCCTGCGCCGCCGCGCGAAAATGGCCTACTGTGGCTGCCAGCCGCCGCCTAACGCGCGGTACAGGGCGATTTGCGCCAGCAGCAGGTTGTTTTTCACCGAGACCAGATTGAGCTGGGTAGTGAACAGCGTGCGCTGCGCGTCCAGCTCGTCAAGATAGGAGGCGTAACCGTTTTGGTAGCGATTGCGGGCGATGCGCAGCGCCTCCGAGACATACTCTTCCTGCTTCTGCAGCTCCGCCAGCTGCGCCTGCCCTTGCAGAATGGCGTCCATCGCGTCGTTTACCTCGGAGAAGGCGTTGCGCACCACTTTCTCATAGCCGTAAAGCGCCTGGTTACGCGCCGCCATCGACACATCCACCTGCGCCGTCAGCGCTTCGCGGTTCAGCAGCGGCGCCAGCACGCTGCCGCCAATGCTCCAGAGGCGGAACGGATTGTCGATCAGCTGATGCAGCTCGCTGCTTTGCAGGGTGCCGCTCGCGGTCAGGTTAAGCGAGGGCAGCAGCTTCGCCTGCGACGAGGCGAGCGTGGCGTCCGCCGCCAGCAGCAGGCGCTGCGCCTGGACGATATCGGGCCGCCGGTTAAGCAGTTGCGACGGCAACAGCTGCGGCATTTGCTGCGGCATAATCTGGTTGAACTGCGGCCGACGCGCGATCTCGCGCGGGTTCATCCCCACCAGAATGCTCAGGGCGTTCTCCTGCTGGGCGATCTGATGCCTGAGCTGCGGCACCTGCGCCTTCGCCGTCTGGAATTCGGACGCCGCCTGCATCCACTCCAGCCGCGAACTGTAACCGGTTTCGAACTGGCGCTGCGCCAGCTGCAGCGAATTGCCGCGCGTCTCAAGCGTCGCCTCGGTGACGCGCAGCTGCTCGTCCAGCGCCACCAGGCTCAGATAGCCCGACGCTACCGAGCTGGCGACGGTCAGCTCCGCCGCCGACGCCGCCGCGCGCTGCGCCTCCAGCGACGCTTCGCTGGCCGCGATGCTGCTGCTGCGCGCTCCCCACAGGTCGACATCGTAGCTCGCCTGCAGCAGCCCCTGATAAACGGCGCTCTCGTAAGGCTGGCCGGTAGCGGCAGAGAGCGCGCGCTGATGCGTCGCGCCGACGCCCGCGCTCAGCGTCGGGAAGTTGTCGCCCTGCGCCGCGCGCAGCTCGGCGCGGTACTGTTCGACGCGCGAACGCGCCGTGAGAATATCAAGGTTATTGCGCAGCGCCTGCGTCACCAGCCGGTTGAGATTGTCGTCGCCGAAGGCGCGCCACCACTCCGCTTCCGGCGCGGCGGCGGGTCCAACCTGATTACGCCACTGCGGCGGGATCGGCAGCGACGCGGGCGCTTTCTCTACCTCGGTGGCGCAGCCGGCCAGCATGAGCGCCGCCAGACCGGCGCATAACAGCCGCCTCATTACTTCACCGCCTTATCGCGCGGTTGTGCGGCGGTATCGATGCTGACCTCCACCGACATGCCGGGGCGCAGCTCGCGCATATCCTCCTCGTCAATGGCGATTCGCACCGGAATGCGCTGGGCGATTTTGACGAAGTTGCCGGTGGCGTTATCCGGCGAAATCGCGCTGAACTCGGAGCCCGCCGCCGGCGAGATAAATTCCACATGGCCGTTAAAGCGTTTGCCGTTGAGCGCGTCGACCCGGAAGGTCGCCGGCAGGCCCGGCCGAATATCCGCCAGCTGCGTCTCTTTCATATTGGCGATAATCCATTTATGGTCCGGCACCACCGAGGTCAGCCGCGTGCCCGCCGTGACGTAGGCGCCTTTGCGCACCGAAAGCTGGCCGAGCTGCCCGGCGTCCGGCGCAACGATGCGGGTATTGGCAAGATCGATCTGCGCCAGCTCCAGCGCCGCCTGGGCGCTGGCGACGTCGCCTTCCAGCGACGCGCGATTGACGATCACGGTTTGCAGATTCTGCTGCGCGACCGCCACCTGCGCCTCCGCCTGACGCACCGCCGCCTGCGCCTGCGCGTTGGCGGCGCGCGCCGCATCGCGTTCACGCACCGAGAGCGAGCCGTCGGCGGCCAGATTTTCGACGCGCTTCAGATCGAAGCCCCCCTTCAGCGCCTGCGCTCTGGCGTTCTCCAGCGCGGCCTTATTGCTGGCGATGGTGGCTTCCGCGCTGCGGCGCTGCTGCAGGTTGTTGCTGAGCGCCGCCTGCTTCATCGCCAGCTGCGCCTCCGCCTGATGCACGCGCTGACGATAGATACGATCGTCGATGGTCATCAGCAGTTGCCCTTTTTGCACCGGCTGAAGATCCACGACCTCCACCGAGGTGAGATAGCCATTGACCTGCGGGCTGATAAAGGTCACCTGGCCGCGCACGTAGGCGTTCTCGGTGCTCTGTATAGCGCTGGTGAAGGGCCAGAGCTGCCAGGCGTATAAAATAATCAGCACGCCAAGAATGGCGATGCCGCTTCCCGCCGCAATGGAAAGAATACGCCGCCGATTGGCGCGCTCGCGCTCCGCCGCCTGAAGTTCATCCTGCTGACTCATCGTGACTCCATAGATTCTTGTGACGCTGCCGCCAGACGCTGCTCCATCAGATTAAAGCGCGCCTGTCGCCAGTTGAGGTATTGCTGACGGGAGAGACGCCACAGCGCCCACATCAGGGTGATGAGCGCCAGCGCCGCCGTCAGTAAATAGGTATCGTTATAGGCCAGCACGTTCGCCTGCAGCGTCGCTACCACCTGCAGCTGGCTGGTGCTTTGCGCGCTCAGCAGCGCAGGATCGGCCAGCTGGCTATTGAACAGCGCGCCATACTGGCTGAGGCGCTCTGTAACGTTGGGATCGAGCAGCGAGAGCTGATCGCCGATCAGGCTGGAGTGGTACTTCTCGCGCCAGACCTGAAAAGTGCCGAGGATCGCGGAGCCGATCAGGCCGCCCAGGTTCTGGCTCATGCCAAACAGCACCACAAAGCTCACCAGATTTTTCGGCTGCGTTACCACGCTGCCGATGCCAATCAGCATTGCGGGTGCCATAAAAAAGGTGCTGCTGAAGCCGAGCAGGAACTGGCTGAGATACATATTGTTGGCGCGCGTGACCGGACTGGCCTGGGCATCCATCAGCGAGGCGACGATCATCACCGCCAGCGAGGTGACGATCGGCCAGTTAAGGTGCGCGGGCCGGATGGTCAGCGCGCTGGTGGCGATGCCGAGCGTCATGCCGCCGATAATCGCCAGCGACAGGCCGCGCATCTGATCGTTGAGCAGCCCCAGCTGCTGCAAAAAGCCCACCGCGCCGGTGTTCTGCTCCGCCAGCACGATGCGTATCATGATCATCACGATGCCGAGACGCACCATGTTGCCGCTGCTGAGCCAGCGCGTATTGATGAGCGGATTTTTCCGGTTGTGCTCAATGACGATCGCCGCGACGATCAGCACCAGCGCGATCGCCAGGCAGACGCCGAGCCAGGGCGTGGTGAACCACCATTCGATGCGCCCCAGCGACAGCACGCCGCAGAGCAGCGCCATGCCCGGCGCCAGCAGCATAAAGGTGACAAAATCGAGCTTTTCAAAAGCCTTGATGCGGTCGCCCGGCGGCAGCTTCACCACCAGCACGCAGCCCAGCGCGATCATCGCCAGACCCAGCTCAAACAGATAGAGCCCGCGCCACTCTTCCAGCTGCAACAGCTCGGACGAAAAAAGCCGCGCCATCGGAATGGCGAACTGCGAAACGGTCAGGCCGATCACCAGCGCCTTCAGCCGGTGCTTTGCCGGCCACGCCTGCACCTGATAGTAGATCCCCAGCGAGCTGAGCGCCGCGCCCGCCATGCCGTGGGCGGTGCGCACAATGATCGCCGAGCTGAGATCGTTGGCGAAGAGATGGAAAAAGGCCACCAGCACGTAGAGCACCAGAAAGGCTTCGGTAAACACGCGCAAGCCGAACTGCTGGCGAAACTTCACCAGCAGCAGGTTGATGGAAATATTGCCCATCACGTAGACGGCGGGCAGCCAGGCGATTTCGTTAGAGTAGGCGCCGAAGGTGCCCTGAAGGTTGGTCAGGTTAGCGGTAACCAGCGCGTTGCTGAGCGCGCCGGTAAGCGAGATAAGCAGGCCTATCAAGCCAAAGGCAATCCGTTTCGGCGGCGAATGAATCGGGGTCGAGGGCGAGCCCGGCAGCATGGGTTTTTCATGCGGCAACCATTCGCGCTGCGCATAGGGATTGCGTCGTGCCACCGCTACATATTTCCCATACGCGTCAGCAGCTGTTGCAGCACCTGCTCCGTGGTCGCCAGCGCCTGCGGATCGATATCGCCGAGCAGATCGGCGCGCAGCGCGTCCGCCTCGTTTTTCACTAAGGCGAAAGCCTGATTGCCTTTTTCCGTCAGCACCAGATGGCGCTTGCGGCGATCTTCCGGCGGCTGCACGCGCGTCAGCAGCTCCTGTTTCACCAGACGGTCGATAAGCGGCACCATACTGGCGTCCTCCAGACCAAGCATCTGCGCCAGTTCCGTCTGGGTCAGCGGCCGCGTTTCGCTGGCGATAAGGCCAATCGCCATCCAGCTGCTCATGCTCAGGCCGCTGTGTTTAAGGTGACGATCGACGGCCAGCCGCCATGCGTGCGCGGTCTGGTAGAGAAGATGGGTAAAGGTTTTATAGTGCAGAGTCAAAGCGTAGCGACCTGATTATTAGAGTTCTAACTAAATGAGTGCGTTATTATACGCCGAGCAAATTGCTAATGAAAATAGCACAAGGCGTTAAATAATGACGCGTATGTCGTCGGGTTTTAAGGTCATATTACTACCCAGACGGGATAAAACTGGAGCTACTATGCCCGATCGCAACAGCAACTGGATAGATCTGCGCCGCGACGCCTTGCACGGCATCGAGACCATCCGCGCGCATTTCACCGGCCACGCCTATGATCCTCACTGGCACGACAGCTATCTGATCGGCGTGACGGAGCAAGGCGTGCAGCAGTTTCACTCGCGCCGTAAACAGCACCGTAGCCGCCCCGGCACGGTATTTATGCTGGAGCCGGAAGAGCTGCACGACGGCGACGCGGTGGATGCCCAGGGCTTTACCTATCGTATGCTCTATCTCTCGCCGCAGCAGATGGCGCAGCAGCTGACGCCGCTCTGCACCGCTGACCACGGCGGCGAACTCCGCTTCGCCGCCACGCTGCGCGAGGATCAGGCGCTCGCCTGGTCCGTCTGGCACTGTTTCGACGCGCTGTGGCATGACCATCCGGCATTGATCAAAGAGGCTACGCTCGACCGCCTGTTCCTGCAGCTGAGTCAGCATCCGCTATGGCGCAGCGAGCCACGCGCGGCGGATAACGATCGCCGACTAGCCCAGCAGGCGCGCGACTGGCTTATCGCTCATCATGCGCTTAATCCGGGGTTACAGGCGATGGCCGAGGCGCTGCAGGTGGATCGCTTTCGCCTTTCGCGCCTGTTTCAGGCGCAGTGGGGCTTACCGCCGCACGCATGGCTGGTGCAGTGGCGCTTATCCCAGGCACGCCGCCAGCTGGCGGCCGGCCTTCCTGCCGCCGACGTCGCTGCGGCGTTAGGCTTCGCCGATCAAAGCCACCTGGGCCGCTGGTTTAAGCGCGCCTGCCATCTGACCCCGGCGCGCTATCAGCAGGCCTGCACAAATCTTCCAGACGTCGGCTGAAGACCGGGCCACAATGCCCTTTTTCTGTCTGGAGAAGTGCTATGCAAGACCCTCGTTGCGTAATGATTTTGCAAAACGATCTCGCCCCTGGTAAAGCCGCCAACGCCGCGGCGGTCATCGCGCTGACGCTCGGCCAGCGCCATCCCGCGCTGGTCGGCGAGGCGTTACAGGATGCCGACGCCTGCAGCTATCCTGGCCTTATTCCGGTCGGCATTCCGGTGCTGGCGGCCACCCATGCCGAGATGGACGCGCTGCGCGTCCGCTGTGCCGAGCTGGCGTGCGATCTGGTGCTCTTTCCTGAGCAGGGTCAGACCACCACCGACTACGCGGCCTTTAGCGCGGCGATGCGCGAAATCCCGGCCAGCGAGTGGCGCCTGCTGGGCCTGGCACTGGTCGGCGAGAAACAACAGGTGCGAAAACTGACCTCGAAGTTAAAGCTTTTTGGCTAAACAGCGGCCAGAAACGCCGCACGTTTAACCACATAGCTGTACAAGTGTGCCATTGTACAAACAAACTGTACAGCTTCGCCTCACTTTGTATACATTTATGTATTTGATAATTAACAAATAGCACAAATTGACTAATATTACTCTTGTGTCTGTACACCTTCATTGTATAACTTTACGTCCCATGAATCGGATAACGATTCCGTAACGAATGATGCGTTTGCGTCGCCTCTGAAGGTGTCAGTGGATTTCCACCTTCAGAGGTCCTTTTTTTGATGAGCTGGCACCCTTTACATCTGTCCATGTAAGGGGATTTTCATCGTTAATTGATCTGGTATTCGAATAGACGCCAGGGCTATTTTAGGGCTGACACATGCAAAACGCTGTTTCGCAAACTGATAAAGAGATGGGTGATCGCTTCAACGCAGCGGCTAACAACGCCGCTAGCGAGATGGAAATGCTGGGTTTAGCCATCGCGGAGATTCTCCAGACGGGCAATCCTGTCACCAATAAAGCGATTATCGCTAAACTGATCCACCGGCTGGAGCTGGAGTCAGATCCGGCGACGCTCGACATCTATCGTCAGCTGCTGGAGTTGGTGGTGCATAAAACCCCCGACGATTTAACGGTGTAATCCTGACTCCAGGGATGGAGTTATCCTGCCCGTTCCGCCATCGCTGGCAAATTTTCCTTTCAGACAGTACTCTCTCCAGCTTAATTTCTGCTGCGTTCTCCGCTTCTGTCGCGAGAGCGAATAATCAAAAAGAGCCTGCAAGTTTATGAGTCAACCTAATGACGTTGTTCCATCCCTGGACAACGACCTGAGCATGGGCCGCGTGCTGCGTTCCCCCGCCCTGCTCACCCGCGAGTGTCTGGCAGGCGTGATCACCGCGCTGGCCTTAATCCCAGAAGTGATCTCCTTTTCCGTGATCGCCGGCGTCGACCCCAAGGTCAGCCTGGTGGCGTCGGTGGTGCTCTGCCTGACGCTCTCGATATTGGGCGGGCGTCCGGCGATGGTGACCGCCGCCGCCGGCTCGGTGGCGCTGGTGATCGGCCCGATGGTGCATGCGCACGGCGTGGCCTATATTTTGCCCGCCGTGGTGCTGGGCGCCGTGATTCAGATCCTGTTCGGCGTGGCCGGTCTGGCGCGCATGATGCGCTATATCCCGCGCTCGGTGATGCTCGGCTTCGTCAATGCGCTCGGCGTCCTGATCTTCTTCGCGCAGGTGCCGCACGTCTGGGGACAGAGCTCGCTGGTATGGCTGCTGTTTGCCGTGACGCTGGCGATCGTGCTGCTGCTGCCGCGCCTGCTGAAAAGCGTGCCCTCGCCGCTGGTCGCTATCGTGGTGATCACCGCCGTCGCGCTGCTGATGGGCTGGCGCGTGCCCAACGTGGGCGATGAAGGCCCGATGAGCGCCGGCTTGCCCGGTCTCAATGCGCTCCAGGTGCCGTTAAGCCTGCAGACGTTACAAATCGTCTGGCCGACCGCGCTCAGCATCGCCTTTGTCGGCCTGATGGAGTCGCTGCTCACCGCCAAGCTGGTGGACGATCTGACCGATACGCTCTCCAGCAAGCGTCGCGAGTCCTGGGGATTAGGTGTCGCTAACATTTTCGCCGCCTTCTACGGCGGCATCGCCGGCTGCGCGATGATCGGCCAGACCATCGTCAATGTCGAGCTGGGCAAGGCGCGCACGCGCGTTTCGACGCTGGTCGCCGGGCTGGTGCTGCTGCTGCTGGTAACCGGCCTGAGCGCGATCATGGCGCAAATTCCGATGGTCGTGCTGGCGGGCATTATGATGGTGGTCGCGGTGAAGACGGTGAACTGGCACAGCCTGCAGCCTGCAACGCTCAGGCGCATGCCCTGGTCGGAGACGCTGGTGATGGCGCTGACGATTGGCGTCACGGTTTGGACCGGCAACCTGGCGCTGGGGGTGCTGGCGGGCGTGATCGACGCCATGATGCTGTTTGCGCGCCGTATCGCCCACGTGATCCACGCCGAGCGCGAAGTCAGCGCCGACGGTCAGTCGGTGCGCTATCGCGTGCGCGGCCCGCTCTTTTTCGCCAGCAGCAACGATCTGTTTGAGCACTTCGATTACGGTCATGACCCGAAACAGGTGACGATCGATCTGACCGATGCGCAAATCTGGGACGCCTCGTCGGTGGCCGCGCTCGACGGCATTGAATACCGCTATCAGCGCCACGGCGCGCAGGTGACGATTGTCGGTCTGGATACCCGCAGCAGCGATTTTCATCGCCGCTTGACCGGTAAATTCGAGTGATTTACGGCTGATGATGCGATGCGGCGGAAGCCGCATCGCCATTAAAGCGGTTTGGCCTGCCGGCGCGCCTTGAAGCGCGCGATGAGCGTCGTCATCGCCTGATAGATGACGCCTGCGTAGAGGCTTTGTAAAATCGCCATTCCTGTTTCCATCCCCTCTTTTTGCCAGAAGCAGAACCACATAAACAGGCCCCACAGCAGGGAAAACAGTAGACAGCCTTTGATAAATTTCACGACGCCCTGCATCTCGTTTCCTTCTTTGTCAGCGCGGCCCGTGCCGCGTTGTCGAGGCGTGAAAGTATCGCATCGCGCGGCGTTTTGCACTCCAGGCTGCATCAGATGAGAGGCGGGTCAAATTTTACCGGCATGAATTAATTTACGCGTGTAGAGCTGGTGCGCTGGCGCTGGCCTGCTACGCTTTAATTTCATTGCATTTTTATGCTTTCTTTTTCAATACCGGAGAATAAGGTGGCAACGATGAATAACGTGAAAAAAGGGATCTGCATTACGCTGGCGGTGCTGGCGCTGGCGGGCTGTATGCACCGCAGTGACGCGATTAAATCGGATGGCCGCCCTCATGCGCCAAGCGGACAGTCGTCGCCGGGCGGCACGCTGGGCTCAGGTCCAGTTGGACAGCCGCAGTCGTAATGAAAAACCCGGTTAACGCCGGGTTTTTTCATTTTAACTTTCCTTTCTGTCTGAAAGGTTGCCGCTCGCTGTAAGCGATGTCAGGTCTGAGTTAAAGGATTTCGCACTCAATGCAGAGAGTGATCAAGTAACGCCATCGCGGTTTCGTAGACAAGTTCGGGTTTTGCGTCGGGCAGCATTACCTTAATCTTTTCTTTAAGCGCGCGGTTGGTCACCGGTTGTCGATCGGCCAGCAGCTCAAGCACGGCCTGCCCAAACATCAAACGACACACATGAACAGCATCTTTAGCGTACTTCGTTTCCATCATAACCTCCCCTGTTGGTGAGGAAGTAAAGTAACGCGATTTACAGGAACGCTTATATTGATTAGCTGGCGGGACAATTCAGGCACAAAAAAACCGCCCTGAAGGCGGTCACGACATTGCTTACTACTGCTTTGTTTTAATTTGGTTTTTTAATCGATAGAGATGGTGCCCGGGGCGGGACTTGAACCCGCACGACCATAAGCCGAGGGATTTTAAATCCCTTGTGTCTACCGATTTCACCACCCGGGCAGGGTGTAAAGTGGAGGCGCGTCCCGGAGTCGAACCGAGGTGGACGGATTTGCAATCCGCTGCATGGCCACTCTGCCAACGCGCCTTTATCCGCTGTGCCGTCAGGGGATCCTGACCTGCAAATCTGGAGCGGGAAACGAGACTCGAACTCGCGACCCCGACCTTGGCAAGGTCGTGCTCTACCAACTGAGCTATTCCCGCATTGTTCAGCAATCTAATGGAACCTGCTGATTTTGCTTATCTTCTGGCAGCCTTGCCGCCGTTCGATGCGATGCATTCTACTGACCTGACGCACTGAGTCAACAGAATTATCTTCACAGTGCGTCCGTTTGCTGCTTTTTAAGTCGCTTCGATCAGCTATCGAGCAAATCGCCGCGCGCAGCGCTTAAATACTGAAACATAGACCAGAATGTCAGCACGGCGGCGATATAAAGCGCCACCACGCCCACGGCGATAACCGTAGTGTCGGGACGCCACAGCAGCGCCACCAGCGAGAGCATCTGCGCCGTGGTTTTCACCTTGCCGATCCAGGAGACGGCGACGCTGCTGCGCTTGCCGATCTCCGCCATCCACTCGCGCAGCGCAGAAATAATAATTTCGCGCGCGATCATGGTCGCGGCCGGCAGAGTAATCCACCACGAGTGAAAGTATTCTGCTACCAGGACCAGCGCAATCGCCACCATCACCTTATCGGCCACCGGATCGAGGAAGGCGCCGAAGCGCGTGGTTTGCTTCCAGCGACGGGCGAGAAATCCGTCGAACCAGTCGGTGACCGCAGCGACCACAAAGATCAGCGCGGTGGCGAACGGTGCCCAGTAGAACGGCAGATAGAAAGCCAGCACGAAGAAAGGAATCAGGACGACTCGAAACAGGGTGAGACACGTCGGAATGTTAAATTGCATATGCCGGTAACTGTCTGGAATGGGTAGAATTTCCCCTATGTTCCTACATTGCCTCACCTGTTTCAATGCTAGTGTTTTAGCGAATGGTATATTTTTTCCGCCAGCGCGAACGAAATGCCGGGCACATTGGCGATCTCTTCAACCGTGGCGTTCATCAAGGGTTGCAGGCCCCCCATATACTTAAGCAGCTGCTGGCGTCGTTTTGGGCCGATGCCTTCGATGCTCTCCAGCGCGCTGGTGTTCTTTACTTTCGCCCGTTTTTTACGGTGGCCCGAAATTGCATGATTGTGAGCGTCGTCACGAATATGCTGGATAACATGCAGCGCTGCGGAGTCCGGCGGCAGCGAAACGCCCTCGCCTTCCGCTTCAAAGAAGAGCGTTTCGAGGCCCGCTTTACGATCGCTGCCTTTCGCTACGCCCAGTAAAATCGGTCGCGACTTATCCCATTCCACGTCCAGTTCGGCAAAGACCTGCTTCGCCTGCGACAGCTGTCCCTTGCCACCGTCGATCAGGATGACGTCGGGTATTTTGTCCTCTTCCAGCGCTTTGCCGTAGCGGCGGCGCAGCACCTGATTCATCGCCGCATAATCATCGCCAGGCGTAATGCCTTCGATGTTGTAGCGGCGGTAGTCGCTACGCAGCGGTCCGTTGGCGTCGAACACTACGCAGGAGGCGATGGTCTGCTCGCCCATGGTGTGGCTGATGTCGAAACACTCCATACGGTTGATTTTGTCCAGCTCGAGAAACTGCGCCAGCGCCGCCAGCCGCTGCTGGATAGTGGAGTGCTGCGAGAGCCGCGTGGTGAGCGCCGTCGCGGCGTTGGTGCGCGCCAGCTTGAGATAACGCGCGCGGTCGCCGCGCGGTTTGCTCTGAATGGCCACGCGTCGCCCCGCCAGCTCGCTCAGCGACGCGGCTAGCAGTTCGCGTTCAGGCAGATCGAAGTCCAGCAGGATATCGCCCGGCAGGGTGCGCGCTTCGCTGCCCTGCAGGTAAAACTGGCCGACGAAGGTCTGCACCACCTCCGCCAGCTCGGTATCGGCCGGGACTTTCGGGAAGTAGCTGCGGCTGCCCAGCACCTTGCCCTGACGAATAAAGAGCACGTGCAGGCAGGCCATGCCGGCGTCGTAGGCCACGCCCACCACGTCCAGATCGTCGCCCTGATTGGAGACGAACTGCTTTTCCGTGATACGGCGCACCGCCTGAATCTGGTCGCGCAGACGCGCCGCCTCTTCGAAGCGCAGCCCGATGCTCGCCTCTTCCATGCGCTTCACCAGCATGTTCAGCACCTGGTCATCTTTACCGGCGAGAAACAGCCGCACGTACTCTGTCTGCTGCGCATACTCCTCTTCGCTCACCAGACCGGCGACGCACGGACCGAGGCAGCGTCCAATCTGATACTGCAGGCAGGGTCGGGAGCGATTGCGGTAGACGCTGTTTTCACACTGGCGAATTGGAAAGACTTTTTGCATCAGCGCCAGGGTTTCACGCACCGCATACCCGTTCGGGAACGGGCCGAAATATTCGCCTTTGGCGTGCTTCGCGCCGCGATGGTAGGCCAGGCGCGGATGCGTATCGCTGCTGAGAAAGATAAACGGATAGGATTTATCGTCGCGCATCAGCACGTTGTAGCGCGGCTGATAGAGCTTGATGTAGTTATGCTCGAGCAGCAGCGCTTCCGTTTCAGTGTGCGTAACGGTGACGTCTATATGATGGATGTTGCTGACCAGCACCTCGGTCTTTCGACTGCCGACGTGGCTGCGAAAGTAGCTGCTGAGGCGCTTCTTAAGATCTTTGGCTTTTCCTACATAGATCACGGTGTCCGAGGCGTCGTACATGCGGTACACGCCCGGCTGGCTGGTCACCGTGCTGAGAAAGGCTTTGGCGTTGAAAACTTCACTCACTACTGATTAACGGCTCCGCATTGAACAGGCCATGTCGAATGGCCAGATGCGTTAACTCTACGTCGCCGCTGATGTTCAGCTTGCTGAACATGCGATAACGGTAGCTGTTAACGGTTTTAGGACTGAGATTGAGCTGCTCGGAAATTTCCGTCACCTTTTGCCCTTTGGTGATCATCAGCATAATCTGCAATTCCCTTTCCGACAAACAGCTGAAGGGCGATTCCGCTTTTTGCGGCTCGATCTGGCTCAGCGCCATCTGTTGGGCAATATCTGACGCAATGTAGCGCTGGCCGGCGTGCACGGAGCGGATAGCGTTCACCACTTCCTGCGGCGCGGCGCCTTTGCTGAGATAACCCGCCGCGCCCGCCTGCATCACCTTAGCGGGCAGCGGGTTTTCGGTGTGGATGGTCAGCATAATAATTTTGATATCGGGATTGAAGCGCACAATTTTGCGCGTCGCTTCCAGCCCGCCAATGCCGGGCATATTCATATCCATCAGGATCACGTCGACCTGATGAGTTCGGCACCATTTCACCGCGTCCTCGCCGCAACAGGCCTCTCCCGCGACCACAAGACCTTTCATATCTTCCAGTATGCGGCGAATACCGGCGCGTACCAGTTCATGGTCATCCACAAGAAGAACACTGATCAACGGGGAGCACTCCGCAAGCTAAAATGAGGAATAATTCGGGTTATGAATCCGCGCATGATACCTGCTTTTCGCCATAATGAACATCAATTGCCCGAATGTTTGGCCGTATTCAATGATTTACATCAAGGCTTTCCAGTCAGCTAAATTAATATGTGGGCGCATAAAATATGATCATTTTATTTTTTTAATTTTCATTAAATTTCAAAAGGTTAAATTATGCACCAGGCAAAATCTCGCTCTGGACTTAAATGCAGCGCAGGCATGCTGTGAAAATTATTCACCTGCTGCTTTAAATAATATCCTGTCGATGACTCGGCCGCCCTGACGCTTCGCTTGCGCAGGTAAATGGCGCGCTGTGATATACTGATGCACGGCTGTGCGGAACATGCCGGCACGTTCGATTAACCCCCAAGGAGAACACGATGAGCGACGAAGAATTTGTTACCTCGCACGACACGCTAAAGCTGGCCGACGAAGTCGCCTGTCTGAAAATGATGGTGACGCTGATTCTGAAAGGAATGGGCCAGGCGGATGCCGGCAAAGTGATTATAAATATGGAACGCTACGTGCAGACTCTGGGCGACAAGCCGCAGGCGGAAGTGTTTAGCAATACCATTAAACAGATTAAAACCGCGTATCGTCAGTGATGCGTTCGCCCCCGCCTGACGCGGGGGCGCGCTGTCAGGTGTGCGACTGCCAGTTAACGGAGACGCCCAGCGACGGCAATACCTCTTCCGGGCTGAAGCGCCGCGTGCCGCGATACTTTTCCGCCAGCGCCGGCTGCGCCACTGGAATACGAATGGCGAACAGATTGTCTTCCGACTGAATCAAGCCCGGCGTGAGCGGCTCATAGGCGACCTGGTGATCCTCAAACATCTTCTCCAGCATCGGCGTCGCCGAGCTAATCAAATACTCCATGCCGTTGAGTTCGGCGAGCTGTACAGCGTGCCATAACAGGTTGAACGGTAGCTCCGCGTCCACTTCCAGCTTCGCCGAGAAGCGCGACATCTCCCATACTTTTTCATGACTAAACGGCACCACCAGCCCTTCGCTCTGGGCGGGCTCATGCCACGGCATCAGCCGCGCGCAGCCGCTAATGCCGTCGCGCGCGCTCCATGCCAGCAGCCAGGTAACATCCGAACGATCAAAACGGTCATACTCCTGACCCGGCGTGCTGAGACGCGGCGGAATAGACCAACCTTCTCCACGCGCAAATACGCTATAACGGTAGCTGCCTAACTCGGCCAGCAGAGAGGACGGCATATCCTTTAACTGGGTTTGAATTATCTTCATCATGCGCCCCTGACATCCTCATGTTTGCACTGATTTACGCTACGCCCGCCTGGCAAAGTCCCGGCGCAGGGTAGACAACTGCTTCCGGCAACGTAACTACTAAATTTAGTAGTTGCCTTTTTCTATATCAGACCAATTGCCGCCGCATAACAGGCAATTTGGGTTTTATTGGAAACATTAAATCGCTTTTGCATATTCTTTTGGTGAAAATTCACCGTATGCTGCGAAATAGCTAAAATAAGCGAAATTTCAGCCGAGGTTTTGCCCTCAGCGGTCCATTTCAAAATCTCCAGCTCGCGCTGACTGAAATCATTTTTTAGCACCATTAGCGCATCATCGGAAAAACGCTGGAGCGCGCGCAAACTCAGCTCCGCCAGAAAGTGCAGTTTCACTTCCAGCTCGGTGTGCAAATGCTGCGTCTTGCTTGCCAGGCGAGATGCTATAGATAATATACCAATGGCGCGATTTGACGCCATCGCGGAGCAGGAAAATCCGCTGTTTAGCCCATACTCCTGCGCCTCTTTCCACAAATCGCCGGCCTCAGCGAAAATCTCGTCCGTCCACTCCAGCCCTCGTCCCGGCTGCTGGCAAAGCAATAACACCGGATCGACGGCGTAATAGTTTTTTTCCTCATAGCGTTTCATCCAGGCTTTTGGATAAGTGTGATGCAAAAAAAGGCGCGGACGGGTAAAAGGCACAGGGTGCTGAATCAAAAAGGAATAGCTGTCGAACCCTAATGACACCGCCTGTGTCTGAATGAGCATCTTCAATTCTTCAGTTGAAGTGAGAGCCTGAAATTCTTTTTCCGTCTCTCGGCGCCAGACGAAATAATTTTCGTTAGTCATATTGCCTCGGCGTTATCCTCACGCTGACGCGTCTGGTTATTGAGGTTGTACATTTTTAAAAAAATAAATTTATAAGAGAAAAAAGTTTTATTGAGAAAAAACAGCAAGCCAGTAAAAACCACGTACGTCCGATTGTGCGTGTTTTACTTAAAGCATGTTTCCTGTGTTTCTCGAAAGAGAAGCCCATTCTCAGCAGTATAGCCGCCGAAAAACAGAATAAGATTTTTCTTAAACAGATTCAATCTGCAACACAACAATAAATCCCTCATACATTGGCCATCATTCAGCATAGCTATTAAGTTAAATTAGTTTAGATGCGTAATTTATTTGTAAACATAGAGTTAAGGTATTCTAAAGCGAAACGACCGACAGGAGTGGAAATGTGTGCTTTTTGTTGCCGTCTCGCTTAAGCATAGATCATTTCCTTGTGTTGCGATTGGGCTACGCTTAACTATGGACCTCTTACCTCCCCATTACGCGCGGCGTGCAGGCCTCTGGCAGCCCTCAGCCGTTTTTACGGATGCGCTTTTACCTTTGCAGGTGGGAAACACTATGTTGAATCAGCTGGCATTACCCCTCCTGGTATTAGGAGCCTGTACCGCTCTGATGATCCTTAAGGATATTTTTCGCCATCCCCATCCTGTCGGGATAATGAACATTATCTGGCCGCTGACCGGACTCTACATGCCGTTCTTTGGCTGGCTGGCCTGGTGGTATCTTGGTCGAAAACCGTCGCGTCAGCTTAAACTTGCGCTACTGGTTCCGCAAAAAATTCATCATTACGCCGGCTGGCAAACCATATTTATTACCACTTCTCTCTCGGCGGCAGCCTGCATTTTTAGCGAACTGATTACAATTCCGATTATCACTCTGCTAAACCACTACCATTTTGCTACGCCGCTCTGGATGCAGGCAATTATCTGCCTGGCTATTTCTCTGATTAGCGGTCTTTTTTTACAATTTATGGCGATCAGACAGCGCGAAGCATTTTCTATCTGGCGCGCGTTGCTGGTCGCCTTTCGCACCGAAACTTTCCCGCTGCTGGTTTATCAGGCAGGTATTTTCCTCTTTATGAGCCTGGCCCTAAAGTTTGTGCTTCATCAGCAAATTAATCCGCTGATGGCGGCTTTCTGGTTTATGCTGCAGCTCGCGACGCTGACCGGATTTATATTTTCCTGGCCCGCCAATCATTTCCTGATTAAACGCGGCCTGAACCCGGCGGTTTAATTCATCGACAATATCCGGTTCCGCGCATGCCGAAATGAAAATGGCCAGCATGCGCGGCGTTATAATCCGGCCCAAGCGCATTGCCGAAGTTATTACACCCCTCCTGCCAGAGCTGATGCAGCAGAGCCGACTTGTTCTCCGGCTGCGTCCAGTTTTTCCCTACCTCTATGCGTTGCCCATCGGCCAGCTGAAAGCCGGTGACGTCCCAGGCGTCTGCGGTGGCATGCTCGCTTAAGCGCCCTTCCGTGCGGTGATAGATATTGCGGCAGGCATAACTGCCGACATGGTTGATGCGCGCCAGCGACGCGCCAGGCTGCACCTGTGCCAGACGCTGCTGGCTGCGCAGAACAAACATGGTGCTGGCGACGGCCATCGGACAGCTGGCAAGAAAGCTGCTGCTCAGGCTGACCCTGCCGAAACGCTGGATGCGCAGCGGGTCAGGCAGCGGGCAGGCGCCCGTGACGGCGGGACGCGCGCTAAACGTCACCAGGCCCGCCTGCTGCGCGCGGCGCATCACGTCGAGGCAGGCAGCGGGATCGCCAGCCAGCCGCTTGAGTTTGTAGCGCGTCATCCAGCCGGGCGGATCGGTGACCGCCAGCGGCGTGAAGGGGTTGAACTGGGGCGGCAGATGCTGTTTTAGCCACGGCAGGCTCCACCAGCCAACGGCTATTAGCACCAGCAGCAAAATAATCGTGCGCATTCTCTCTCTTGCAGCAGCTTGATTTAGAGAACAAAAGTGTAGAAGCTACGCGCCGGTTTAGCGCCGGAAACGACGCTTTTCGCTTAAAACAGCCGCGTTGTGCCGCAAGTTTGTGCCGCGTAAAGATTTTCTGACATGTTAATAAGACGTAAAGGTCGCATTTGGACAAAAAAAATAGCGAGCTTTTGCCTTATTCCTCTATCTTATGCCCACTTGCCTCCAGGCAAGCGATCGCAAACAGCCAGCAGAGCTGACACAACATCCAGACAGGAATAACGATTTTATGGTTGATCAAATAAAAGAAGCCGTTGCTGAACAGGAGAATCCTGACAAGCTGCGGCGTAATCTGCATAACCGTCATATTCAGCTTATCGCCATCGGCGGTGCCATCGGTACCGGACTGTTTATGGGCTCCGGCAAAACCATCAGTCTGGCGGGTCCGTCGATCATTTTCGTTTATATGATCATCGGCTTTATGCTCTTTTTTGTCATGCGCGCGATGGGCGAACTGCTGCTCTCTAATCTGGAATACAAATCCTTCAGCGACTTCGCTGCCGACCTGCTCGGCCCCTGGGCAGGCTACTTTACCGGCTGGACCTACTGGTTCTGCTGGGTGGTGACCGGCATCGCCGACGTGGTGGCGATATCCGCCTATTTCCAGCTCTGGTTCCCCGGCTTTTCCGTGTGGATGAGCGCGCTGCTGTGCGTCTTCGTCTTCCTTGCGCTGAATATCGCCACGGTGAAAATGTTCGGCGAGATGGAGTTCTGGTTTGCCATCATTAAGATCGTCGCCATCGTGGCGCTGATTATCACCGGCATCGTGCTGGTGACTCTGCACTATCCGTCACCAGGCGGCGGCACCGCGTCGCTGAGCAATATCTGGGATCACGGTGGCCTGTTCCCGAAAGGGCTGAGCGGCTTTTTCGCCGGTTTTCAGATTGCGGTATTCGCCTTTGTCGGCATTGAGCTGGTCGGCACAGCAGCGGCGGAAACGCACGATCCCCATAAGGTGCTGCCGCGCGCCATTAACGCCATTCCGCTGCGCGTAATTATGTTCTACGTGCTGGCGCTGATGGTGATCATGGCGGTAACGCCCTGGACGCAGGTGCTGGCGGATCGCAGCCCCTTTGTTGAAATGTTCGTGCTGATCGGCCTGCCGGCGGCGGCCAGCATCGTGAACTTTGTGGTGCTGACCTCGGCGGCCTCTTCCGCCAACAGCGGCATCTTTTCCACCAGCCGTATGCTCTACGGCCTGTCGCAGCAGGGTGTGGCGCACCGCGCCTTTGGTCGACTCTCCGCGCGTGCGGTGCCGACTGCCGGACTCTTTTTCTCCTGCCTCTGTCTGCTTGTCGGCGTCGCGCTGATTTATCTGATCCCGGACGTGATGACGGTGTTCACTATGGTGACCACGGTGTCGGCGATCCTGTTTATGTTCGTCTGGACCATTATCCTGTGCAGCTATCTGGCCTACCGCAAGAAGTATCCGGAGCGCCATGCGGCGTCGGGCTTTAAGATGCCGCTGGGCAAGTTCATGTGCTGGGTGGTGATGGCGTTCTTCGCCTTCGTGCTGGTGCTGCTGACGCTGCAGGAGGATACCCGTCAGGCGCTGATGGTCACCCCACTGTGGTTTGTCATGCTGACCATGGGCTGGCTGCTGCGCCGTCGCGCCGCCCGTTAAGCGCTTTTATCCTGGGCGTCAAACCGCGATAAAGAGGGCTTTGAACAACGCAACGCGTTGACCCGCACCTCAGGGATGAGGTGCGTCATTGTGGCTTTTACAAGCGCTCCCCAATTTTTTTAAAACTCTGCCCCAGCGAAGGGCGCGCGGAAGGCAGCCGCTCAGGATGCGCGGCGGGCGACTGCGGCGTGCCCAGGCCGAAGGTAAAGGTATAATTCCCCTCTTCCCCCATACGTAAATCGGCAATAAGGGTCTGCCCATCCTGCTCGCGCAGCGCATAGAAGCCGTGGCTGAACCAGGCAACGCGCTCCGCATACCAGCTGCCCTGCAGCGGCGCGAACAGCGCCGTGTGTCGCGGCTGCCAGCGGATCTGCAGCGGCCGCGTCGGCGACAGCAGCGACCACCAGGCTTCGCCATAGCGATCGCCGTCGATAATCACCGCTCGCCACACCAGCGTATTAAACGCGGTTGGTGTCACCAGCACCTTCTCGTCGGACACCTTCTGCTGCGCCAGCGATTGCCCGATCTGCCAGCCTGCCACGCCCTGAATCGCCATGCTCCAGGCGAGATAGAGCGTGCTCAGGGTTAATCCGGCGCGATTCCAGCGCAGACCGCTGGCGCCGCCGCGCCGCAGCGCTACCGCGAGGCAGATCAGCAGCGGCAGCGTATAGAGCGGATCGACGATATAGATGCTGCCGACGGCGAAGGGGTGATCGGTGAGCGGCAGGCCAAGCTGCGTGCCGTATACCGTCATCAGATCCAGCAGCGGATGGGTAATCAGCGCCAGCCAGATGGCCAGCCACCACTGCTGCCAGCTTACGCCGCGCCGGAACAGGCCCGCGATAAGCCAGGCGAGCAGCGGCGAGGCCAGCGTCAGCCACAGCAGCGCATGGCTCTCGGTGCGGTGCAGCGTCATATTGCGGATGGCGTCGCCGTGATCGATAAACACATCGAGATCGGGCAGCGTGCCGCAGACGGCGCCCACCGCCGCCGCCTGCCAGAGCGGCGTCCGGCGACCCATCGCCGCGACGCTGACCGACGCGCCCAGCAGCAGTTGCGAAACAGAATCCATCGATGACTCCGTGGCAGAGCGGCGGCGCCAGCCGCCAGGAAATTAGCGCACGCGGATCCCTTCGATGATCATGCGCTGCACGTTTTCGACCGTTTCATCAAAAAACTGGGGATCGCTCAGGGTCTGGCCGGTAATCGCCTCGACCTGGCTGGCGAAATCCGCATAGTGCTGCGTCGCCGCCCACAGCATAAAAAAGAGGTGCTGCGGCTGCACGCCCGCCAGCCGCCCTTCATTGATCCAGCGCTCAACGATCGCCGCCTTATCGTCCACCAGCTGTTTGAGATCGCCCGCCAGCTCCCCTTTTAGCAGCGGCGCGCCCTGCAGCATCTCCAGACAGAAGAGCCGCGACGCCTGCGGATGGTCGCGCGACACCTCAAGCTTCAGGCGAATATAGCGGCGTATGGCGCTGAGCGGATCCATATCGTGCTGCAGCGCGCGCAGCGGCGCCAGCCAGACGTCGAGGATCTCTTTCAGCACCGCGATATAGAGCGTTTCTTTCGAAGGATAATAGTAGAGCAGATTGGTTTTCGAGACGTCGGCGCGCTCGGCGACCTGATCCAGACGCGTGCCGTGAATACCAAACTGCGAGAAAAGCGCCAGCGCGGCCTCCAGAATGGCGGCGCGTTTCGCCGCAGTCGCGCGCGAACGTCGCGTCGGTTTTTTTTCATCGGTTTTCACAGCGTTACCTCATTCCTTAAGCGTACTGGCATCATAGCAAAGCCGCTCTCCCCTGCCCAACCCGGCCGCTGCACCTTTTTTGTTCAGCTTGCCTGCAAAACGTGCAGAGATTTTTGACCAGATGGTCCATAACGGACCAGCCATTCCACTTTTATTCCTCCTGTTATATTTAACCTTTTGTTAAATATGTTCTTTTATTTTGTGGCACAACCTTTGCAAATTTGTCAGCAAGCGCCGCCATCAGGGATGAAGCAGGATGCCGCGCAGCGCACCCCATCATTTTTCACCTGGCAAAGAGGGTCTGACATGAAGATTGGCGTTTTTATTCCGATTGGTAACAACGGCTGGCTGATTTCTACCCACGCTCCGCAGTACAAACCGACGTTCGAACTGAACAAGGCGATCGTACAAAAGGCGGAGCGCTACCACTTCGACTTTGCGCTCTCGATGATCAAGCTGCGCGGCTTCGGCGGCAAAACCGAATTCTGGGATCACAACCTTGAATCTTTCACCCTGATGGCGGGCCTGGCCGCGGTGACCTCGCGTATCGAGATCTACGCTACCGCCGCCACGCTAACGCTGCCGCCCGCCATCGTGGCGCGCATGGCGTCGACCATCGACTCCATCTCCGGCGGCCGCTTCGGCGTCAACCTGGTGACCGGCTGGCAGAAGCCGGAGTATGAGCAGATGGGCATCTGGCCGGGCGATGACTACTTTAGCCGCCGCTACGACTACCTGACGGAGTACGTTACCGTGCTGCGCGACCTCTGGGGCAGCGGCCAGTCCGATTTCAAAGGTGAGTTTTTCACCATGAACGACTGCCGCGTCAGCCCGCAGCCGCAGAAGCCGATGAAGGTGATCTGCGCCGGTCAGAGCGACGCAGGCATGGCCTTTTCCGCGCAGCATGCCGACTACAACTTCTGCTTCGGCAAAGGGGTCAATACGCCGGCCGCCTTCGCTCCGACCGCCGCGCGTATGAAGCAGGCGGCGGATAAGGCGGGCCGCGACGTCGGCTCCTACGTACTGTTTATGATTATCGCCGCCGACAGCGACGAGGCGGCGCGCGCCAAATGGGAGCACTACAAAGCAGGCGCCGACCAGGAGGCGCTCGCCTGGCTCACCACGCAGAGCCAGCAGGACAAGCGTTCCGGCAGCGACACCAACGTGCGTCAGATGGCCGACCCCACTTCCGCGGTCAATATCAATATGGGCACGCTGGTTGGCTCTTACGCTAACGTCGCGCGCATGCTGGACGAGGTGGCGCAGGTTGAAGGCGCCGAGGGCGTGCTGCTCACCTTTGACGACTTCCTGCAGGGCATTGAAGATTTCGGCCAGCATATCCAGCCGCTGATGCAGTGTCGCAGCGAGATCAATGACAACAGAGAGGTGGCCTGATGAGTACCGTTTACTGCGCCCATGCTTCCGCGCTGCCGCAGGTTGAGCTGCCTGCGCGCCCGGAAGCGATCGCTTTCCCACCCACGCAAAGCGCGATGATCGTGGTCGATATGCAAAACGCCTACGCCACGCCCGGCGGCTATCTCGACCTGGCCGGTTTCGACGTCTCCGCCACCACGCCGGTGATAGAGAAGATTGCGCAGGCGGTCGCCGCCGCGCGCGCGGCCGGCGTGCAGATCGTCTGGTTCCAGAACGGCTGGGATAACCAGTATGTTGAGGCGGGCGACGCCGGTTCACCGAATTTTCATAAATCCAACGCCCTGAAAACCATGCGCAAGCGTCCTGAGCTGCAGGGCTCGCTGCTGGCGAAAGGCGGCTGGGATTATCAGCTGGTGGACGCGCTGCAGCCGCAGCCAGAGGATATCGTGCTGCCGAAACCGCGCTACAGCGGCTTTTTCAATACCCCGCTCGACAGCATGCTGCGCAGCCGCGGCATTCGTCATCTGATCTTTACCGGCATTGCCACCAACGTCTGCGTGGAATCGACGCTGCGCGACGGCTTTTTCCTCGAATATTTCGGCGTGGTGCTGGAAGACGCCACTTATCAGGCGGGCCCGCCCTTCGCGCAGCAGGCGGCGATTTTCAATATCGAAACCTTTTTCGGCTGGGTCTCCAGCGTCGACGCCTTCTGCGAAAGCCTGCAAGGTCATAAGGAGTAACGCCATGCCGAAATCTGTGATTATTCCGCCGGGCACCGCCACGCCTATCGCCCCTTTCGTGCCGGGGACACTGGCCGACGGCGTGGTGTATGTATCCGGCACCCTGCCGTTCGATAAAGAGAATAACGTGGTGCATATCGGCGACGCCGCCGCGCAGACGCGCCACGTGCTGGAAACCATTAAAACCGTGATTGAAACCGCGGGCGGCACGCTCGACGACGTAACGTTTAACTCCATTTTTCTTACCGACTGGCAAAATTACGCCGCCATCAATCAGGTCTATGCCGAGTATTTCGCCGGCGATAAGCCGGCACGCTTCTGCATTCAGTGCGGCCTGGTGAAGCCCGACGCGCTGGTGGAAATCGCCAGCGTGGCGCATATCGGCAAACGGGAGGCGTGATGCATCTGGAGATACTGGGACGGCAGGATCCCGCGGCGCCGACGCTGGTGCTGGCTTCCGGCCTCGGCGGCGTAGCGGGCTTCTGGCAGCCGCAGCTGGCGGCGCTGTGCGCGCGCTATCGCGTGGTGGTTTACGACCAGCGCGGCACCGGCCGCAGCGCGCAGCCGCTGCCCGCCGACTATTCGATGGCGATGATGGCGGCCGAACTGGCCGAGGCGCTGGCGCAGCGCGCTGTTACGCGCTTCAGCGTCATCGGTCACGCGCTCGGCGGCCTCGTCGGGCTGCAGCTGGCGCTCGATTACCCCGAACGCGTCGAGCGCGTGGCGGTCATCAACGGCTGGCTGCGGCTGCATCCCCATACGCGACGCTGCTTTCAGGTGCGGCAGGATCTGTTGCTCAAGGCGGGCGTCGAGGCCTTCGTGCGCGCGCAGCCGCTGTTCCTCTATCCGGCGGAGTGGATGGCGCAGCATCAGATGCGTCTCGCCGAAGAAGAGGCGGCGCATCTCGCCCATTTTCAGGGGCGCGACAACCTGCTGCTGCGCCTGAACGCCCTGATGCGCGTCGACTTCGCGCCGCTGGCCGAACGCATTCAGCAGCCGGTGCTGGCGATCTGTAGCCAGGACGACATGCTGGTGCCCTGGAGCTGCAACGGGGAGCTGGCGGCTGCGCTGCCCAACGCGCAGCAGATCGCGATGTCCTGGGGCGGACATGCCATGAGCGTCACCGACGCCGACGGATTCAATTCGCTGCTGCTGCAGTGGCTTAACAGGAGCGAAGCCGCGCCGCAGCGCGCAGCGAGCTGAGGAGATAACCATGAGCACCCTTACCCTTACGCCTGAGATCGCGCTGGTCGAGAAGCAGGCCTTTCGTGACGGCATGGCGCGCCTTGGCGCCGCCGTTAATATCATCACCACCGACGGCCCGGCGGGCCGCGCAGGTTTTACCGCCTCCGCGGTGTGCAGCGTCACCGATACGCCGCCGACTCTGCTGGTCTGCCTGAATCGCTCCGCCTCGGTATGGTCGGTGTTCGACGCCAACCGCCAGCTTTGCGTCAATACTCTGGCAGCCGGTCAGGAGGCGCTCTCTGGCCTGTTCGGCGGCAAGACGCCGATGGAAGCGCGCTTTCAGGCGGCGCAATGGCGCACGGCGGCGACAGGTTCGCCCGTGCTGCAAGGGGCGCTGGTCTCGTTCGACTGTCGCATCAGCGACATTACGTCGGTCGGCACCCATGACGTGCTGTTTTGCGAAGTGCTGGCGCTGACGTTCAGCAACGAAATGCACGGACTGGCCTGGTTCAATCGCGGCTATCTACCGCTGCAGCGGCAGGACGCCCGCTAATCCGCCCTGCGCGGCCTGATACCACTCTTTCTGGAGATAACGATGGCGAGTTCCTGGTTTCCTCAATGGCGTAAAAAGTCGGCGGTATCGGACGGCGGGCTTATCGCCCCGGATGAGACGCTGCCGTTTGGACAAACGGCGATCCTCGGCCTGCAGCATGCGGTGGCGATGTTCGGCGCCACCGTGCTAATGCCGCTGCTGATGGGACTGGATCCCAATCTGGCAATCCTGGTGTCAGGCATCGGCACCCTGCTCTTTTTTGTTATCACCGGCGGACGCGTGCCGAGCTATCTCGGTTCCAGCGCGGCCTTTGTCGGCGTGGTCATCGCCGTAACCGGCTTCAACGGTCAGGGACTCAACCCGCATCTCAGCGTCGCGCTCGGCGGAGTCATCGCCTGCGGCGCGCTCTATATGCTCATCGGCCTGCTGGTGATGAAAGTCGGCACGCGCTGGATCGAACGTCTGATGCCGCCGGTGGTTACCGGCGCCGTGGTAATGGCGATCGGGCTTAACCTCGCGCCCATTGCGGTGCACAGCGTGGCGGCCTCCGGCTTCGACAGCTGGATGGCGGTGATGACCGTGCTCGCCATCGGGCTGGTGGCGGTCTTTACGTACGGGATGGTGCAGCGCCTGCTGATTCTGGTGGGGCTGATCGTCGCCTGGGCGATTTACGCGCTGCTGACCAACGTGCTGGGCTTCGGCAAACCGGTCGACTTCAGCGGCGTAGCCCAGGCCGCGTGGTTCGGCATGCCGCAAACCACCGCGCCCAGCTTCGATCTTCAGGCGATGGTGATGATCGCGCCGGTGGCGATTATTCTGGTGGCGGAAAACCTCGGCCATCTCAAGGCGGTCGCGGGCATGACCGGCCGCAATCTCGATCCCTGGATGGGACGCGCCTTTGTCGGCGACGGCCTGGCGACCATTCTTTCCGGCTCGATCGGCGGCAGCGGCGTGACCACCTACGCGGAGAATATCGGCGTGATGGCGGTCACCAAAGTTTACTCTACGCTCGCCTTCGTGGCGGCGGCGGTCATTGCGCTAATCCTCGGCTTTTCACCGAAGTTCGGCGCGCTGATCCATGCGATTCCCGCGCCGGTGATCGGCGGCGCCTCGATTGTGGTCTTTGGCCTGATCGCGGTCGCAGGCGCGCGCATCTGGGTGCAGAACCATGTGGACTTCAGCCAGAACGGCAATCTGATTATGGTCGCCACCACCCTGGTGCTGGGCGCGGGCGATTTTTCTCTGAAGATCGGCGGCTTTACCCTGGGCGGCATCGGCACCGCCACCTTCGGCGCGATTTTGCTTAATGCGATTCTGCGCCGACGCGGCGCGGCGCTGGCGGAGCGTCCGGCGCGGCAGCAGGGATGATTATTCGCGCGGCGCCTCGGGCGCCGCTTTTTTTCGCCTGAGCTTCAGCTCGCTGACGATGACGCCGCAAACGATCAGCGCGCCGCCGAGAATGGCCGCCGCAGGCAGTCGCTCTCCGGCGAGACGCCCTACCACGCCCGCCCAGACCGGCTCGCCCGCGTAAATTACCGTGGCGCGCGTCGGCGAGACGCTGCGCTGCGCCCAGTTCATGGTGACCTGAATCAGCGCGCTGGCCGCGCCGAGACCCAGTGCGCTCAGCAGCAGCGTCGGGCTGAGCGCCGGCATCGACTCGCCGTTCGGCGCCATCAGGGCGAAGGCGCACAGCGAAGCGACCGCCAGCTGAATCAGCGTCACGCGGCGCACGTCTACCTGACCGGCGAAACGGCTAATCAGGATGATCTCGGCGGCGATCGCCAGCGTGCTGAGCAAGGTGGCGATTTCGCCCTGGTTAAGGCTGATGCGGCCATCCTGCGGCCCGGCCACCAGCAGCAGGCCGAGAAAAGCGAGCAGTATGCCGCACCACGCCATCACGCCCGGCGGCCGCCGCAGAAACAGCCACTGCAGCAGCGGCACCACCGGCACGTAGAGCGCGGTGAGAAAGGCGGACTGGCTGCTGGAGATGGTCTGCATGCCCCAGGTTTGCAGGCCGTAGCCGCCGGCGATCGACAGGCCGATCAGCGCGCCGGCGATCAGCTCCTGCCGCGTGGTGCCCGCCAGCGCGCGACGAAAGACGCAGGCGAGGATCAGCGCGGCGGTGGCGAAGCGCAGCCCGACAAAAAAGAAGGGACCGGAAAAGGCCATCGCGCGATGCACCACCAGAAAGGTGCCGCCCCAGATCATGGTAATCAAAATCAGCACCAGCTCTTCGCGCGATACGCGCAGCGCCAGCGTGCGGGAAACGTCCGACATAACACACCTTCCGTGATTCAACGGGCGCCATTGTGCGCAGGTCGCGACCTGAATGCAATGCATCAGAAAAACCGCAAATTTTGCGATCTCGCCGCAGGGCCAAAAAGCTCTTCTATACTTCTGCTTAGGTTTTCACATGCTGAGGAGCGCGCAATGGCCCGAATTTTGGTGCTTTATTACTCAATGTACGGACATATCGAAACCATGGCGCATGCGGTAGCGGAAGGCGCGCGTCGCGTTCCGGGCGTCGAAGTCGATATCCGGCGCGTGCCGGAAACCATGGACGCCGAGCGTTTCGCTCAGGTAGGCGGAAAAACCGACCAGGCGGCCCCGGAAGCCACGCCGGACATATTGCCGCAGTACGACGCTATCCTGATCGGCACGCCGACGCGCTTCGGCAATATGTCCGGCCAGATGCGCACCTTCTGGGACCGCACCGGCGGCCTGTGGGCGTCCGGCGCGCTGCACGGCAAGGTCGGCAGCGTCTTTACCTCCACCGGTACCGGCGGCGGCCAGGAGCTGACCATTACCTCGGTCTGGACCACCTTAGCGCACCACGGCATGGTGATCGTGCCGATTGGTTACGGAACGCAAGAGCTGTTCGATATCTCGCAGGTGCGCGGCGGTACGCCTTACGGCGCCACTACGCTGGCGGGAGGCGACGGCTCGCGTCAGCCTACGGAAGCGGAACTGAATATCGCTCGCTATCAGGGCGAACACGTTGCCGGTCTGACGGTAAAACTCAAAGGGTAAGTTTCATTAAGGAGAAAAGTATGTCGAACGATCAAGCGAAAGCACACCACGTGGGCGAATGGGCCACGCTGCGCCACACCTCGCCGGAAATCGCCGAGGCTATTTTCGAAGTGGCTAACTATGACGAAAAGCTGGCGGAGGAGATCTGGCGTCAGCAGGGTAACGACGAAGTGCTGTTTCGCGCCTTTGACAAAACGGAAGCCGACGTGCTGACGTGGGACGATACGCCGGTAGAGCGCAAAAATATCTGATTGCGAGGCGGGATTTCCCGCCTCACCTTTTTTACTGACCAAGGAGAATCTATGTCTTCCTATCAGAGCATTAACCCCGCCAATAATCAGCTGCTGAAAAGCTGGCCTTCTCACGACGCCGCTGCGGTAAGCCACGCGCTGGAAACCGCCGATCGCCTGTTCCACTCGTCGTGGAGCAAAGGGGATATCGCGCCGCGTCTGCAGGTGCTCGCCAGACTGGCTGATTTGATTGAAAGCCGGGTTGACGAGCTGGCCGCCATCGCCAGCAAGGAGATGGGCAAGCTGATTGGTCAGAGCCGTGGAGAAGTGAAAATTTGCGCGCAGATCGCGCGCTACTATGCCGACCATGCGGCAGAGATCCTGAAACCACAGCCCTACCCCAGCGAACTGGGCGAGGCCTGGGTCGAGTATCATCCCATCGGCGTGCTGGTCGCCGTCGAGCCGTGGAACTTCCCTTATTATCAGCTGATGCGCGTGCTGGCGCCTAACCTGGCGCTGGGCAATCCGGTGCTGGCGAAACATGCCAATATCGTGCCGCACTGCGCCGACGTGTTTGCAAAGCTGGTCATCGAAGCGGGCGCGCCGGAAGGCGCCTGGACTAACCTGTTTATCAGCAGCGACCAGGTCGCCGAGCTGATTGCCGACGATCGTGTGCAGGGCGTCGCCCTGACAGGTTCAGAACGCGCCGGCAGCGCCGTGGCACAGCAGGCGGGCAAATACCTGAAGAAATCGACGCTGGAACTGGGCGGTAACGACGTTTTCGTGGTGCTCGACGACGCCGATATTGACGAGGCGGTGCGTCAGGGCGCGCAGGCGCGGCTCAGCAACTGCGGTCAGGTCTGCACCGCCGCCAAGCGCTTTATTCTGCACGAAAAGATCGCCAGCGCCTTTATCGATAAGTTCAGCGCAGCGCTCAAGGCGGCCCGCCTGGGCGATCCGCTCGACGAGCAGACCACGCTGGGGCCGCTCTCTTCCAAAGATGCGCGCGATCGTCTTGCGAAACAGGTCGACGAGGCGGTGCGTAACGGCGCGACGCTGCTGATCGGCGGCAAACCGGTCGAGGGCGTCGGCTGCTACTTCCAGCCGACGATCCTGACCGACATCCGCCCGGATAATCCTGCCTACTATGAGGAGTTCTTCGGACCGGTGGCGCAGATTTATGTGGTAGGCGACGACAACGCTGCCGTTGCGCTGGCGAACGACTCTCACTACGGCCTGGGCGGCTCGGTCTGGACGCAAGACAGCGCGCGCGGACGCCGACTCGCCTCGGCGATCGAGACCGGCATGGTGTTTATCAACTCGCAGAGCGATACCTCAGCCGAGCTGCCGTTCGGCGGCGTGAAGCGCTCCGGCTATGGCCGCGAGCTGTCGGATCTGGGTATCAAAGAGTTCGCCAACCAGAAGCTGGTGGTGGTCGCAGGCTAATCTGTCTCGCCCATAAAAAAACCCCGCTGCGGCGGGGTTTTTTATTGGTGCGGGGTTTACTGGGTGACGGTCTGTTTCGCATCGCTGTTCTGCGCGGACTCCACCGGCTTCTGCGCTGGCGCGTCGGCAGGTTTATCCGCATCGGCTTTGTCTGCCGCCGCTTTGTCGGCGGCCGCCTTCTCAGCTGCCGCCTTTTGCGCCGCGGCGCGTTCTGCTTTCGCTTTTTCCTCGGCCGCTTTCGCCTTCTCTTCTGCAGCTTTCGCTTCAGCGGCTTTTTGCGCGGCGGCTTTCTCCGCTGCCGCTTTGTCCGCAGCAGCTTTATTAGCGGCGGCTTTATCGGCAGCAGCTTTATCGGCGGCGGCTTTATCGACGGCCGGTTTATTCTCCGCCGGCTTAGCGGCATCGTCTGCGGCAGCCGCAGTCGGCTGCGCGGCCGGCTCCATCGGCGTGCCCTGCAGCGCGCCGTTCAGCGCCTGAGCGAACTGATCCCAGCTGCAGTAGCCGTTGCCGTCGGTCGGACAGCCTTCCAGCTGCAGCGTCACGCGCTTCGGCGGATTCTTCAGGCTCAGCACTTCGCCGTCGCGCAGCTGATCGGCGGTCTGGTAGACATATTCCAGCTTCAGCAGATCTTTATTGTTTTTCGCATCGTGCCAGCGTTCGAACACCAGCTGACCGCCGATGGGGGTATTTTCCCAGGTGCCCGGCAGTTCATAAGGTTTAACCTGCAGCGCGCTCAGCAGCGAGGCGATATTGGAGTCGTGTCCCACCATCAGGGTGATTTTCGGCGCGTTGGCTTTGTCCTCATCCACCAGCTGGCTGCGGATGTAGTCCACCAGCGGCGCGGCGACTTCGCGCGCGATGTCCGGGCTGGTGAAAAGCGCGTCCTGATAGCCGTTTTTGATCGCCGACAGAGTTTTCCACTGCTCTGGCGTTTTGATCTGGCCCCAGGCGACCTGCTCAAGCGGGAAGCCTTCATAATACTGCAGCGTGAAGGCGTCCATCAGCGAGTTGCCGACCTTCAGCGGGCCGCTTACGTTCGGCTCTTTGCCGTTTTCGGCGCTGAAGACGTTGTCGCCGCTGCTTAAATCGCACTGTTTTTTGTTGTTGCAGGCCGGCGCGGATTTGTAATCGACGATCTTATCCAGCTGCTGCAGCGCAGGCTTCAGCGCCAGCTTTTCGTTTTCCGCCGTCATCGCCGCCAGCGCTTTCTTATTAAAGGCTTCGCTGTCGTCGGTGATCACCGGGTTAAACACCGGATCCATAGTGCCCATGGCGTCCTGATGGGTGACGGCGATATCACAGCCGGGGAACGCGCCGTTAACGAAGAACTGAGCCGTCGCGACGGTGCGCTGCAGGCTGTTGGCGTAGACGAAGACGTTGCTGCTGTCGGGACAGCTGCCGTTCTGCACCAGGCCCTGCTGCGCCAGCCACTGACGCGTGTAGTTGCCCATGTAGACTTCCAGCACGCCGCCTTTGGTGGTGAGCTGTCCGCCCGGCACGCTCCACTGCGGCCAGCTTTTCTTCGTCGACTGTTCCAGCACGCTGCCATTATCGGCCAGCGGCGCGCGCAGGTTGTGGCGGCTAAACATCAGTACCTGTTGCAGCTGCATGTCGCCTTCAGCCGCCTGGGCCGCCATGCCGATCGGCAGCGCGGCCAGCACCGACAGTGCGCAAAGACTCAGTTTCTTGATCATTGTGCCTATTCCATTTATTCAGTAGAGAAACACTCTGGCTATCAACCGATTAGCTCTGATCAGAGCATAGTGGCCCACAGTGTAACCTAAGCTGGCCGCGAAATGCGCCCGATGTTTGCAAAAACGTGAATGGACTATAGCAGAGCAGGCCGAAAGCAGCCTGTAAAGCGCAGTGCGAGCAGAGGTCGAAAGGCAGAAATGCAACAGGCCAGCACATTGTGCTGGCCTGTCTGGTGTGGCGGAGGAAGAGAGATTCGAACTCTCGGATGGTTTCCCATCGGCGGTTTTCAAGACCGCTGCCTTAAGCCGCTCGGCCATCCCTCCGGGGTGATGCTTTTCACATCGGCAAAACGACATTGCCGCATTGCCTGTTCCTGCCTGAGCAGGAAAGTGGCGGAGGAGGAGAGATTCGAACTCTCGGATGGTTTCCCATCGGCGGTTTTCAAGACCGCTGCCTTAAGCCGCTCGGCCACCCCTCCGCAATGAGGCGCACTATAAACATCCCCCCGGAGGATGTAAAGCCTGTACGAATTCATTCGCCTGAAAAACAGCCAAAATGGCGTTATTCGTTGGCGAAATCGCCATTCCGCTCAGAGAAACAGCGATTTATCGCGTAAAGAAGGGTAAAACGCCTTTCCCGTTTTGCCCCCGCTGCGTATTCTCAGCGCAAACCTCGTGTTCTGATAAAGGAGCGCATTATGGACAGAATTATTACCTCGTCTTCACGGACATCGCTGCTCAGCACCCATAAGGTGCTGCGTAACACCTATTTCCTGCTCGGCCTGACGCTGGCGTTTTCCGCCGTGACCGCCACTGCGAGCACCGTGCTGGGCCTGCCTGGTCCGGGACTGATTTTAATGCTGGTCGGTTTTTACGGCCTGATGTTCCTCACCCATAAGCTGGCTGACAGCCCGATGGGGATTTTGGCGGCCTTCGCCTTCACCGGCTTCCTCGGCTACTGCCTTGGTCCGATCCTCAGCTCGTTTTTAGCCGCAGGCATGGGTGACGTGATTGCGCTGGCGTTAGGCGGCACGGCGCTGGTCTTCTTCTGCTGCTCGGCCTATGTGCTGACCACCCGCCGCGACATGTCTTTCCTGGGCGGTATGATGATGGCGGGCTTCGTGGTGTTGCTGGTGGCGGTCGTTGCCAATCTGTTCCTGCAGCTGCCTGCGCTGCACCTGGCGATCAGCGCGCTGTTTATTCTCTTCTCCGCCGGCGCCATTCTGTGGGAAACCAGCAATATTATTCACGGCGGCGAGACCAACTATATTCGCGCCACCGTCAGCCTCTACGTCTCGCTCTACAATATCTTTATCAGCCTGCTGAGCATTCTGGGCTTTGCCCGCAACGACTAATCGCTTCGCAGCGGGTAGCCCTATACAACAGCAAGGCGTCCCGCCACAGCGCCTCCCTGACCCCGCTTCGGCGGGGTTTTGCTTTTTCTGACGGCGCAATTTGGTAGAATGCCGCCGGACAACGCAGTCAGGAGCAAACGTGGAATTTAACGGTAAAACCATCGAGGTCGACGGCGAAGGCTATTTGAAGCATCGCGACGACTGGAGCGAGGCGCTGGCAGAACAGATCGCCGATAAAGAAGGCATCGCCATGAGCGAGGCGCACTGGGAAGTGGTGCGTTTCGTGCGCGCGTTCTATCTGGAATACAATACTTCGCCCGCCATTCGCATGCTGGTCAAGGCGATGGCGCAAAAGTACGGCGAAGAGAAAGGCAACAGCCGCTACTTGTTCCGTCTGTTCCCGGACGGCCCGGCGAAACAGGCGACTAAAATCGCCGGCCTGCCTAAACCGGCGAAGTGTCTCTGATTAGCCGGTGGTAAAACGACGCGGCGGCTCAGCGGGTTGATGCGGCTCCATTAATACTTTATCGACACGCGCGCCGCGCGGCCCGCCTGCCTTCAGCCACGCGATAAGCGCGTCGACCTTGTCCGGCTCACCCCAGGCCAGTACCTCGACGCTGCCGTCATCCAGATTCCGCGCGTAACCCAGTACGCCAAGCTGCGACGCCTGCGTCTGAGTACTGTAGCGGAACCCGACGCCCTGCACTCTGCCGTGCACCCATATTTTATAACAGGCTGATGTCATCTCTCTCTCCTGCCGCTGCGCGTTGCAATTTTCCGTTATCCGCCGGACAATGGCGCCTCATTTTTTCAGGTAAGCATAGCAAACTATGACCGTTCGATTGATTCTCGCTAAGGGACGTGAAAAATCCCTGCTCCGCCGCCATCCGTGGGTGTTTTCCGGTGCCGTCGCGCGCCTTGAAGGTAAAGCGCAACTGGGTGAAACCGTTGATGTCTGCGACCATAACGGCAAATTTCTCGCGCGCGCGGCTTATTCGCCGCAGTCGCAAATTCGCGCCCGCGTCTGGAGCTGGCAGCAGGACGAATCAATTGATATCGCCTTCTTCGTACGCCGTTTCGAGCTGGCGCGGCAGTGGCGCGACTGGCTGGCGCAGAAAGACGGGCTGGACAGCTATCGTCTGATCGCCGGCGAATCTGACGGCTTGCCTGGCGTCACCATCGATCGCTTCGGCAACTTTCTGGTGCTGCAGCTGCTCTCTGCCGGTGCGGAGTATCAGCGCCCGGCGATTCTCTCCGCGCTGCAGCAGTGCTTTCCCCAGTGCGCCATCTACGATCGTTCCGATGTGGCGGTGCGTAAAAAAGAGGGTCTGGAGCTGACGCAGGGCACGGTAACCGGCGAACTACCGCCGCCGCTGCTGCCGATTACCGAACACGGCATGAAGCTGTTGGTCGATATTCAGGGCGGCCATAAAACCGGCTATTACCTCGACCAGCGCGACAGCCGTCTGGCGACGCGCCGCTATGCGCAGGATGCGCGCGTGCTGAACTGCTTCTCCTATACCGGCGGATTTGCCGTATCGGCGCTGATGGGCGGCTGCCGCGAAGTCATTAGCGTGGATACCTCGCAGGAGGCGCTTGACGTAGCGCGCCAGAACGTCGAGCTCAACGAGCTGGATCTGTCGCGCGCCCAGTTCGTGCGCGACGACGTGTTCAAGCTGCTGCGCCGCTACCGCGACGCCGGCGAGAAGTTCGATCTGATTATCATGGATCCGCCGAAGTTCGTGGAGAACAAAAACCAGCTGGCGGGCGCCTGTCGCGGGTATAAAGATATCAATATGCTGGCGATGCAGCTGCTCAATCCCGGCGGCATCCTGATGACCTTCTCCTGTTCAGGCCTGATGGCGACCGAGCTGTTCCAGAAGATCGTGGCCGACGCCGCGCTGGATGCGGGCCGCGAAGCGCAGTTTATCGAGCAGTTCCGTCAGGCGGCCGATCACCCGGTGATCGCCAGCTATCCTGAGGGTCTTTATCTGAAAGGTTTTGCATGTCGTGTGGTGTGACTTGAAAAAGCGCCTTCTGACGCCATATTGATCAGGAGGCAGTTTTTCTGGAGGTCACTATGATTGCCACTAAATTTGGTATTGGTCAGCAGGTTCGGCACCGCCTTTCGGGCGTGCTGGGCGTAATAGTCGATGTCGATCCCGAATATTCGCTGGATACGCCGAAGCTGGACGAGGTCGGCGCGACCGAAACGCTGCGCCGCGCGCCCTGGTATCACGTGGTAATGGAAGATGAAGAAGGCGATCAGGTGCACACCTATATCGCTGAGATTCAGCTTTCCGGCGAAACCAGTTCGGAACATCCGGAACAACCGGAGATGGACGAGCTGGCCGCATCGATTCGCCAGCAGCTGCAGACTCCGCGCCTGCGCCACTGATCGCAGGCGGCATTCCTACGCCGCCTGTGATGCTACTGTTTCTGTCGCGTCACGCCCAGACGCGGAATTTCTATTTTAGGACAGCGATCCATAATCACGGTCAGACCCGCATCCTGCGCCAGCACGGCGGCCTGCTCGTTGATCACGCCCAGCTGTAGCCAGAGGGTATCCGCGCCCGCCGCGATCGCTTCCTGCGCCACGCCCCACGCCGCTTCTGAATTGCGAAACACGTCAACCATATCGATTTTGCCCGGAACCTCTTCCAGCTTCGCGTAGGCCGTCTGGCCCAGCAGCGTCTTCCCGGCCAGTTTCGGACTCACTGGAATCACCTCGTAGCCCTGATCCAGCAGATATTTCATCACGCCGTAGCTCGGTCGGTCTGGACGATCGCTGGCGCCTACCAGTGCAATGCGCTGAGTGCGCGTCAACACGTCGCGAATCGTTTGATCGTTCATTTTTTTCTCCTTGTTTCAGAGCATTAAATGTAGCGTCGCCTGTTAAGCGCGCCGCTTTCCAGAAAGCGGAATTTTGCACTGGCGCACAGAAATATATGTTCAAATGTAAATTTACTGCCATAATGTAAGAATTTGCTACACACAAAACTTTGCGCCCTATTCTGGAGTCTACATGAAACTCTCTCTGGTCGTGACGGGGTTGACTGTTCTCCTCGTCTCGGCAACCTGTCAGGCCATCACGCTGAAGCTTGATCCGCAGATCGATCTGCTGGTGCTGGACGGGCGCAAAATTTCCGGTTCGCTGCTGAAAGGCGCCGACAGTCTTGAGCTGGAGCGCGGGCAGCATCAGTTTCTCTTCCGCGTCGAACAGCTGCGCGACGCGCGCAAAGACGCGTCGCTGCGCTATCAGTCTGCGCCGATGATCGTCACCTTCAACGCCCAGGTCAAAACCATCACCATCCGCCTGCCCGCGCTGGAAAATCGCCGCGAGCGCCATCACTTCGATCGCACGCTCAATTTTCAGCTGGTCGACGAACACGGCAAAGAGATCGATATTCGGCGCGATCGCCTGCCGCTCTCTGCGGAAAGCGATATGGAAAAGGCGATGATCCTCTATAACCGCAACGGCCAAGTCGCCTCCGTACCCCATTTCGCCGCCGTGCGCGACGGTGCGGCAAACCTGCCGCCCGTCGAGGCGGAATTCGTCTGGATAGACGAAGCGCAGTCGCCCGCGATTAAGCGCTGGTTTCACCGCTTCGATCAGGCGACCCGCCAGCAGTTTATGTCGCTGGTCAAATTGTTAAGGACAAGTTGATAGGCGGGAAAGACGCAGGGTAAACTCGTGCCACTCTTCTTCGCACGCGACTTCACCAGGACGTCTTTATGGAACAGACCACCCGCACGCTTGGCCTTAGCAAACATATCGCGCTGGTTGCGCACGACCACTGCAAGGCCTCGCTGCTCGACTGGGTAAAACAGAACCAGCCCACGCTTGAACCTCACACGCTTTACGCCACCGGCACCACCGGCAATCTGATTAGTCGCCATACCGGACTGAACGTGAACGCAATGCTGAGCGGCCCGATGGGCGGCGATCAGCAGGTGGGCGCGCTGATCGCGGAAGGCAAAATCGACGTGCTGATCTTTTTCTGGGATCCCCTTAACGCGGTGCCGCACGATCCCGATGTTAAGGCGCTGCTGCGCCTCGCCACCGTCTGGAACATTCCGGTTGCTACCAACCGCGCCACGGCCAACTTTATTATTCAGTCGCCGCTGTTTGCCCAGTCGGTAGAGATCGCCATCCCCGATTATCAGCGCTATCTGCAGGCGCGCCTGAGCTAATCAGGCTTTACGCAGCAGCGGCACGCCGAGCTGACGAAACGCCTCGACAAAGCGCGAGGGCTGTTCGCGATCGTAGAGCATCCATACCTGCTGACGCGCGCGCGTTAACGCCACATAGGCCAGACGCCGCTCCTCCGCATCCGGAAAATCCTCCGGCTGCGGCAGCAGTCCCTGCTCGATCACCGATTCGCGCGCCTCGGCGGGAAAGCCCTCTTTTCCTGCCTGCAATCCCAGCAGAATAACAAAATCCGCTTCCTGTCCTTTACTGGCGTGAATGGTCATAAAGTCGAGGTTGAGCTTCGGCCAGCGGGTTTTGGCTTTATCCAGCACATCCGGGCGCAGATGGTGATAGCGCGCCAGCAGCAGCACGCGCTCATCAGGTTTCACGTAGCCGCTCAGCTTGTTCAGCAGCGGCTCCAGCTGCTCCTGCGGCAGCAGGCCGGCGGCTTTTTTGCTGCCTTTGATCAGGCTGTTGAGCGGCTTGCGCAGCTGGTGCGGGTTCTGCTGGACAAAGCGGTTAGCGATATCGCCGATGCGATCGTTAAAGCGATAGGTGGTATCCAGCACGCAGCGATCGCCGTCGCCGAAGTAGTGATGAAAGGCGGTGGTCAGCGTCATCTCTGCGCCGGTGAAGCGATAGATCGCCTGCCAGTCGTCGCCCACGGCGAACAGCGTGGCGCGCTTGTTCTGCTGGCGCAGCGCCGCCAGCAGGGCGGCGCGCTGCGGCGAAATATCCTGAAATTCGTCTACCAGAATATGCTTCCACGGGCTGATAAAGCGTCCCTTGTCGAGGATCGCTACGGCCTGATGAATCAGCCCGGAAAAATCGACCGCGCCCTCCTCTTTCAGCGCGCTTTTCCAGGCTTTCAGCAGCGGCGCCATCAGCTTCACTCGCTTGCTGAACAGCTCGCGCACCTCTTCCGGCGCGTCAGCGATCATCGCCGCCTGCGCGCCGCCGTGCATGCGCATCAGTCCCAGCCAGCGTTCGAGGCGCGACGCCAGCCGTTTCGCCAGCCGATCGTCCTGCCAGAAGTGCCCTTCAGGCAGCTCCCACTCCAGCTCGTCGCGCAGCCACTGACGCCAGCCGTTCGCCTGCGCCTTCTTCTCGTCGCACTGCTGACGCCAGGTGTCGATAAGCAGCGCGTGACGCGCCGCGGTATCGCTCTCCAGCTTGCTGACGATCGGCTGCTTATTGCTGCCTTCACGGATAATGTGCAGCGCCAGCGCGTGAAAGGTGCGCGCCTGAATGTCGGTGACGCCCAGCCGCGACTGAATGCGGTCGTTCATCTCTTCCGCCGCCTGACGCCCAAACGCCAGCAGCAGAATCTGCTCGGGCGCGGCCAGCTTGCGCCGCAGCAGCCAGCCCGCCCGCGCCACCAGCACCGAGGTTTTGCCGCTGCCTGCGCCCGCGAGCACCAGCACCGCATCCTCGCCGTTCACCACCGCTTCGCTCTGCGACACGTTGAGCGGCGAAGATTCCACCGAGGCGAAAAAGTCGTGATGCGCGCTGAGCATGCGCGCCGTCCAGTCGCGGTTGCGCTGGCGCAGCGCCGCGTCGCCCTGCTCCAGCCAGCGCTGGCAAAGCAGGTAAGGCTCGCGGCAGTCGCTAAACGTCTCCAGGCGCGCCAGCGGCAGCGGCAGCGCGGCGAACTGTTTTTCGATGGTGGCGCGCAGCGCCTGCAGCTCGCTGCGCCTGATCCAGCGATCCTGCTCGCCGAAGCGCGCGATCTCCTGCCTGAGTTCCTCTAGCACCCCGGCGCAGATCGCGCTCATCTCGGCGCTCCACGCCTGCCAGGCCTGCAGCAGATAGTGGTAGAAGCGCTGCGTCTCCTGCCATTCGGTGCCGTGCAGCCGCACTACTTTGTCGTCAGGGAGTAAAAATTCCAGCTCGCCCCAGACCATGCCGCGCTTGCAGCTGATATTGAGCAGCTCGTTGAAAGGAATCAGGTATTCGTGCCGGTCGCCGCTTACTTCCACCCCAGCCGCCAGCAGGCGTACCCGGTTGTAGGGATGCTGGGCAAGCCGTTTGCCCATCGATGTCGCTTTGAGTTCCATGTCCACACCGTCGAACCTGGGAAAAGAATATCGGGAGTTTACCTGTCAGACTCTTGGCGCTCCAGCCTTAAAACAGGCTAAACTTGGCGGCACATCTTGCGGAAAGCAAAAGGAAAAAAACGCCATGCGCACTGTGTTGAACATTCTCAATTTTATTCTCGGCGGGTTTATCACCACCCTTTGCTGGCTGTTCGCCACGCTGGTGAGTATCGTCCTGATTTTTACCCTGCCGCTGACGCGCTCCTGCTGGGAAATCACCAAACTCTCTCTGCTGCCTTACGGCAACGAGGCGGTGCACGTGGACGTGCTGCGCCCGGAGAGTAAAAGCGCGCTGCTCAACACCGGCGGCACCTTCCTCAATATTTTCTGGCTGATCTTTTTCGGCTGGTGGCTCTGCCTGACCCATATCTCCACCGGCATCGTACAGTGCATCAGCATCATCGGCATTCCGGTGGGCCTCGCCAACTTTAAAATCGCCGCTATCGCGCTCTGGCCGGTCGGCCGCCGCGTGGTCTCGGTTGAAGAAGCCCGCGCCGCGCGCGACGCCAGCGCCCGTCGGCGCTACTGAGGCCGCTATATGATGTCCAAAGCCTTGCCGGGCTGGCGCAACTATCTCTTTAACAGCAGCTGGCGTTATCTGCTGCGCATCTTTCTGGCGCTGACCGGCTGCGCGGCGGTGCCCTGGTGGCTGCATCAGATCGACTGGACCATTCCGCTGACGCTCGGGGTGGTGGCCGCGGCGCTGGCCGATCTCGACGATCGCCTTACCGGTCGGCTGCGCAATCTGCTGATTACCCTGCTCTGCTTCTGTATCGCCTCGGTGTCGGTAGAGCTGCTGTTTCCCCATCCGCTGGCCTTTATGGCCGGTCTGGCGCTCTCCACCTGGGGCTTTATTCTGCTGGGCGCGCTCGGCCAGCGCTACGCCACTATCGCCTTTGGCGCGCTGCTGATTGCGGTTTACACCATGCTGGGCATCGGGCTCTTTTCGCAGTGGTATATGCAGCCGATACTGCTGCTGGTCGGGGCGCTCTGGTACAACGTGCTGACGCTGCTCGGCCATTTGATGTTCCCGGTGCGGCCGGTGCAGGAACAGCTGGCCGGGAGCTACGCGCAGCTGGCGCAGTACCTTGAAGCCAAGGCGAATCTGTTCGATCCCGACGGCGAGGCGCAGGACGACGCCACCCTGATCCGCACCGCGATGGTCAACAGCCAGCTGGTGGCGCAGCTGAATCTGACTAAAAGCACGCTGCAGAGCCGCCTGCGCGGCGATCGCGGATCGCGCAGCACCCGCCGCAGCCTGCACTACTACTTTGTGGCGCAGGATATCCACGAGCGCGCCAGCTCCTCTCATCTGCAGTATCATCTGCTGCGCGACGACTGGCGCTACAACGAGATCCTGTTCCGCTTTCAGCGGCTGCTGAATATGCAGGCGCAGGCGTGCCGCCAGCTCTCTCAGTGTATTTTGCTGCGCGAGCGCTGGGAGCACGATCCGCGCTTCGAGCGCGCCTTCGATCGCCTGCAGACGGCGCTGGAGCGCCTGCAGCAAAACGAGCCTGACGCGCCTCATCTGCGCCCGCTGTTCTGGCTGTTGCGTAATTTGCGCGCCATCGACGCGCAGCTGGGATCGATAGAGTCTGAGCAGTCTTTAGCCAGCGAAAACCTGGCGGGCGATAACCGATTGTCGCGCGAAGGGCTCAGCGGCTGGAGCGACATTCGCCTGCGTCTGAGCCGACACATGTCGCCCGCCTCGGCGCTGTTCCGCCACGCGGTGCGCATGACGGTGGTGCTCTGTATCGGCTACGGCTTTATTCAGATTACCGGCCTCGATCGCGGCTACTGGATCCTGCTTACCAGCCTGTTTGTCTGCCAGCCTAACTATAACGCCACGCGGCGCAGGCTCGCGCTGCGTATCGGCGGTACGCTGGCGGGCATCGCCATCGGCCTGCCGGTGCTCTGGCTGGTGCCGTCGACCGAAGGCCAGCTGGTGCTGATCGTGGTCAGCGGCGTGCTGTTTTTCGCCTTTCGTCAGGTGCAGTACGCGCAGGCGACGCTATTTATCACGCTGCTGGTGCTGCTCTGCTTTAATTTGCTGGGAGAGGGATTCGAGGTGGCGCTGCCGCGCATCGTGGACACGCTGCTGGGATGCGCGCTCGCCTGGCTGGCGGTGGCGTTTATCTGGCCCGACTGGCGTTTTCGCCAGCTGCCCGCCGTGGCGACGCGCACCCTGAATGCCAACTGCCGCTATCTGGATGCGATTATGGAGCAGTATCACCAGGGCAAAGACAACCGCCTCGCCTATCGTATCGCGCGCCGCGACGCCCACAACGCCGATGCGGAGCTGGCTTCGGTGGTTTCCAATATGAGCGGCGAGTCGCGAACGCAGCAGAAACATAAAGAGTCCGCTTTCCAGCTGCTCTGCCTGAACCACTCTTTCCTGAGCTATATCTCTGCGCTGGGCGCGCACCGCGATAAGCTGAACGACGGCGCGCTGCTGACGCTGCTCGACGATACGGTCTGCTATGTCGAAGATGTGCTGCAAACCGAGGTGGTGAGCGACGCCGAAGCGGAAGCGATGCAGAGCGCGCTAACGCAGCGCATTAGCGATATGGCTGCCAATCAGGAGACGCGCGCTCCGCTGGTGCTGCAGCAGCTCGGCTTGCTGGTCGCCCTGCTGCCGGAGATCGCCCGTCTGCGCCGGACGCTGGCGGAGCCTTAAGAAGCATCGCCTTTTAACGTCTCCTGATACCATTCATTCAGTTCCGCCCTGACCGTTTGCGGCAGGGCGGCTTCATGACGCCCTTCTATTGCCCCTTCCAGCGCCAGCAAGGTTTTGAAGCCGATGTGCTGATTGATCGCTCTGAGCCTGAGCCAGCACCGTTTTGATCCCAGCTCCCTCAGATGGCGCACGGTCCTCACCCCCGCCTCGTGCAGCAAGAGCTCCATGCGCAGGCTAAGGTTGGGCAGATCTTTCAGCCGCAGCGGCCGCTGTTTGGCCAGCGTCTCCTGTCGGGCGGTGCGCAGTGAAGCGGCGGAGAGCGACAACAGCTGGTCAGGATCGCTCCAGAGCGCGTCGTCGACGCGATAGTAGTTAAGGCTCACCTCGGTGCCGCGCTTGCGAAACACCAGCGGCTGCATCGGCTGCCGCGCTGCATATTCCCTCAGCGCTTCGCTGGCGCGCAGATAGAGCGCGTCGTCATTGATGAGAGCGAAAACGACTTTTTCCACTGCCAGCGCATAGCCGCCGAACTGAGTGCGCGACTCGATGTGGCCTAGCGCGGCCAGACGATTGCGGGACCGTTCTACAACAGGGTGCTGTTTTTTCATGACACGCTCTCCTTGTGTGCAATTAATAAAAAACCATCACTATCAATCCGTTAGAGATATAGAAAAAATCAATTAAGGGTTCAATTAATTCTTTTGTTCGAGCCCGACCTTCTCTCTTTTTTGCGAGCCGTTTTCCAAATTTGAGGTTGATCTTTATCCAGGAAGTCATTACTGTATATCCATACAGTCCAATGCTGAGTGGTTAACTTATGCGCACCCAACACTTTAATAATGCAGGCTTCGCTCACCGTCACGTATCCGCTACCAAACCGTCGCAGCACAGCGGCTGGATTACGGAACTGCGCTATAGCGAACAGCCTGGCATGATGCAAATGTTGCTGCTGCCGTTACTGCAACAGCTCAGCCAGGAGTCTCGCTGGCAGCTGTGGCTGACGCCCGCGCACAAGCTCAATCGCGCCTGGCTGCAGCAGTCGGGTCTGCCGCTGGAAAAAAGTATGCACGTCGCGGATTCCGAGCGCTGCACCTCTGTCGAGGCGATGATTAAAGCTTTGCGCACAGGGAATTACAGCGTCGTGCTGGCGTGGATACCTTACGATCTGGATGAGGAAGAGCGGCGCGAATTAGAACAGGCTGCGGCGGAAGGCAAAGCGCTAGGGTTGATTATGCGTCCAAATGGGACGACCGAACGCACGCTGCGACCAAATAAAGGACTAAAAATTCAGTCGGATTTGTTTCATTAAGTAAAAATAGGATTTTTCTCGCGCCATTTACCTTTTTTGTTTCAGCTAAACCACTGATTCTTTTCCCTCCAGCTTTGACAATGGTTTAGCTGCATTTTGCCTTAAGGCGCGACGGCATTAAGGCCGGGCAAAATGTTAGAATATGTGTATAAAGCCCTGTTTTTTTGCAGCATCCCCTCACATCATACTTGTAACTTTCCAATCTCGTTGTAGACTTTACCTCGCCAGGGTGCTCAATAATCTCCGTTTTTTAATCGGTAGAGTCATAAGCGAGCGTATTAACCCGGCGAAGGATTACAACCAAGAGCATCCCTTTTTGCTCATTGCCTATTTGGATGATAACGAGGCGCAAAATGAAAAAGACAGCTATCGCAATTGCAGTGGCACTGGCTGGCTTCGCTACCGTAGCGCAGGCCGCTCCGAAAGATGACACCTGGTATACCGGTGCTAAACTGGGCTGGTCTCAGTATCACGATACTGGTTACTACGGTAACGGTTATGGCAACAACAATGGCCCGACTCACGAATCTCAGCTTGGCGCTGGTGCATTCGTAGGTTACCAGGCTAACCCGTACCTGGGCTTCGAGCTGGGTTACGACTGGCTTGGCCGTATGCCGAACAAAGGCACCGTAAACAACGGCGCATTCAAAGCACAGGGCGTTCAGCTGGCTGCTAAACTGAGCTATCCGATCACTGACGATCTGGATGTCTACACCCGTCTGGGTGGTATGGTATGGCGCGCTGACGCAACTCAGAACAACGCTGTCAACGGCCGCATCAGCGACCACGACACCGGCGTTTCTCCGCTGGCAGCAGTGGGTGTTGAATACGCTCTGACTCAGAACTGGGCAACTCGTCTGGACTACCAGTGGGTTAACAACATCGGCGACGCACAGACCGTTGGCGCACGTCCTGACAACGGCATGCTGAGCGTAGGCGTTTCATACCGCTTCGGTCAGGATGAAGCAGCACCGGTTGTAGCTCCGGCTCCGGCTCCGGCTCCAGTTGTTGAAACCAAGCGTTTCACCCTGAAGTCTGACGTGCTGTTCACCTTCAACAAATCTACCCTGAAGCCGGAAGGCCAGCAGGCTCTGGATCAGCTGTACAGCCAGCTGAGCTCAATGGATCCGAAAGACGGTTCAGTCGTCGTTCTGGGCTTCACTGACCGCATCGGCTCTGAGCAGTACAACCAGAAACTGTCTGAGAAACGCGCTCAGTCAGTGGTTGACTACCTGGTATCTAAAGGTATCCCGTCTAACAAGATCTCTGCACGTGGCATGGGCGAATCTAACCCAGTTACCGGCAACACCTGTGACAGCGTGAAAGGCCGTCAGGCTCTGATCGACTGCCTGGGTCCGGACCGTCGCGTAGAAATCGACGTGAAAGGTATCAAAGACGTTGTAACTCAGCCGCAGGCTTAAGTTACTCCGTAAGAAAAACCCCGCAAAGCGGGGTTTTTTTATGTCTGCTGTTTATCGTTTAACGCACCGCGTTAGTCGCTGCCCGTTTCTGATTTGCCGAGAATCGCCTGCAGATCCTGTTTCAGACTCGACATTTGGGTAGCGTATTTTTCTTTACGTTCGGCATCTTCGATCAGCTGAACGATAGTTTCCGACAGCGTGCAGCCGCGACGCTGAGCCAGCCCCGCCAGACGCTGCCACACCAGATACTCCAGATCGATCGATTTCTTACGCGTATGCTGATGCTCAGCGTTGAAGTGCCGCTTGCGGCGCGCGCGAATCGTCTGTTTAAGCCGATTATCCAGGTCTGGATGAATATGTTGCGCGATCCATTCAGCCACATCGACCGGACGGTTTTCCATTGCGAGCAGTTCATCCACGGCTGCCTGCGCGGCGCTGAGTTCAAGATGACGCGTGATCAGCTCGCCTTCCCGATGCTTCTTCACCAGGTATTTCCATTTCCATCCACTTTCAAGATTTTCGAGTTGTTGGTATTTCATCGGAATCTCATCGTGACCGCGTAACAAACTTAGAATAACAGTTTTTTTGCTGGATGCAGTAAGGAAAAAGGCGTTGTATGTCTCAGGGTTAATCCGAACCATGCAGTGCTTAACAAAGGGGTTTCCTGTATAATCCCGCTTTTCTTTAATTAACCAAATGCGATTATTTTGACCAGCTCCCAACTTTCCTGGCAAGACCTGCAGCCGAATATTACCGGATACGCGTCCGTTTTCTCCCGTATTACCGAAGAAGAGACCGATAGCCTGGCGACGGTACAGCCGCGTTTGCTGAATGCGCTGGCCTGCCTCGATCAGCAAAGCGAGAGCTTTCCCCTTCTGCTGGTATGTAGTCAGGAGAACCTGGACTACCTGGCGCTTATCGCGCGCCAGATGGAGCGTATCGCTGACGAATCCACTGAGCTGTTCGGCGGACATTATCATATCATCGCGGATAACGTGACCCTTCAGCCGCCCGGCGATGCCTCGCATCCTTTTACCGGCAGCGGTCAGGTTCAGTTCGCAGAGTGGATTGAAAACGATCAGCTGTTCGGCTGCGTGCGCCTGCACCGCGACCGACTGCAGCTTGAGCCGGGCCTGATTCACCGCGCCAACGGCGGAACGCTGGTGCTGTCGCTGCGCACCCTGCAGGCGCAGCCGCTGCTGTGGCTGCGGTTGAAACGCGCTATCCAGCTGGGCCGTCTGGAATGGCAGTCGCCCGATGAACGTCATCCTTTGCCGGTCTCTGTTCCCCCGCTTCCGCTTAGCCTGAAACTGGTGCTCTGCGGCGACCGCGATGCGCTGGCGGCGTTTCAGGAGAGCGATCCTGAACTGCACGAGATGGCGATCTATACTGAATTCGAAGAGAACATGCAGATCGTCGATGAAGACGACATGCTCGCCTGGTGCCGCTGGGCGCAGGATGTCGCGCTGCAGGCGGGACTGCCCGCTCCGCAGGCCGATTTCTGGCCGCCGCTGATCCGCGAAGCGGTGCGTTACACCGGCGATCAGGAAGTGCTGCCGCTCTGCCCGCGCTGGCTATTACGTCAGATGCGCGAAGCCTTCGCGCAGGAGAATGCGCTTAACGAGGCGGCGCTGGTCAGCGCCCTTGACGTGCGCACCTGGCGCGAAGCCTTCCTCGCCGAGCGCATGCGCGACGAAATTCTGCTGAAGCAGATCCTGATTGAAACCGAAGGCGAAGTCGTCGGTCAAATCAACGGTCTTTCCGTGGTGGAGTTTCCGGGCCATCCGCGCCCGTGGGGCGAACCTTCGCGCATTACCTGCGTAGTGCATCCGGGCGACGGCGAGTTTACCGACGTCGAGCGCAAAGCTGAACTGGGCGGCAACATCCATGCCAAAGGCATGATGATTATGCAGGCGTATCTTATCGCCGAGCTGGAGCTCGATCAGCAGTTGCCCTTCTCGGCTTCGCTGGTGTTTGAACAATCCTACTCGGAAGTCGACGGCGACAGCGCCTCTCTGGCGGAACTCTGCGCTCTGGTCAGCGCGCTGGCTAATCAGCCGATTAATCAGCAGATTGCGGTAACCGGATCGGTCGATCAGTTCGGCAACGTTCAGCCGGTAGGCGGCCTAAATGAGAAGATCGAAGGCTTTTTCACTATCTGCAACGAGCGCGAACTGACCGGCCAGCAGGGCGTGATTATTCCGGCGTGCAATGTGCGTCACCTCTGCCTGAGTCAGGAAGTGGTCGACGCCGTTGAACAGGGCCGTTTTCATATCTGGGCGATCGATCGCGCCGATGAGGCGCTGCCGCTGCTGACCGGCGTGGTCTGGCGCAGCGAAGAGGATAACGGCGACGCGCTGCTGCGCCGGATTCAGGATCGTATTACCCAACTCAATCAGCAGGAAGCGAGTCATCGCCCCTGGCCGCTTCGCTGGCTAAACTGGTTTAACCAGAACTGATTGAATTGCTCAGCGTACAGCTGTTCGCTAAACTTCGTGCTTCACTAAAACAAGGCTTATTGAAAACATGGTTGATAAACGCGAATCCTATAGCAAAGAGGACCTGATTGCGTCAGGTCGCGGTGAACTGTTTGGCGAGAACGGTCCGCCGCTTCCGTCAGGCAACATGTTGATGATGGACCGCGTGGTCAAGATGACCGAAGATGGCGGTAAGTTCGACAAAGGTTTCGTTGAAGCCGAGCTGGATATCAATCCGGACTTATGGTTTTTCGCCTGCCACTTTATCGGCGATCCGGTAATGCCGGGCTGTCTCGGTCTGGATGCGATGTGGCAGCTGGTAGGATTCTATCTGGGCTGGCTGGGCGGCGAAGGCAAAGGCCGCGCGCTGGGCGTCGGCGAGGTGAAATTCACGGGCCAGGTGCTGCCGACCGCGAAAAAAGTGACCTACCGCATTCACTTCAAGCGCGTCATTAACCGTAAGCTGGTGATGGGCGTCGCCGATGGCGAAGTCTTCGTTGATGGTAACCTGATTTACTCTGCCAGCGATCTGAAAGTCGGTCTGTTCAAAGACACCAACGCTTTCTGATAGCGCAAATGAAAACCTCCGCCAGCGCGGAGGTTTCTTCCTTTTCCTGACGGTCGATTACACCGTAACCGCCCTGTCCTCCATGGCTTGTCGCCAACCTCCCAACCAGTGAGACTTAGCCTCAATCATCTGATACGGACACATCTCTTTTGAGCGTCCTGTAATACCGGCCTGGTAGCCACGTGCATGAGCGCGTTCAAGGCGGTCTCGTTTCTGTCTCTTCATACTCCGTATCCCTCATATCAGGTCTGTGGAATCTGGTGGAAAGAAATAGAGTGGCGAATTATTACTCAGCCACCATTAAGTTCTACCTGCCCTGCCTCGAAAGGTCAATGCGCAAATTTCACGCCAGTGTCATCATTTTGACGCTAAATCGTTCTGTTTCTCTGTTGCGAAAAGTTGCAGGTTCGCTTATCGCCCTGAAGCGGCAACAAAAAAGCCCCCGATCGCCGCCGCTTTTCGCTGACGACAACCAGGGGCTGAGCAACATCTTTAGCGAATTTTATTCTGTGGTTATCGCTGCATTGGCGATTTGCTGCGCAGTTTGCTGCCAGCCGATAGCCAGAGTGCGCACCAGCGCGTCATAGCCATCTTCGTTCTGCGGCAGCGCCAGGTCGAATCCCTGCTTCACCACATGACCATTATGCTGCAGCACCCATTCGCCGCTCACCACGGCGCGCCCGTCATAGCGGCCCTGAAATCCGGTTACGGTCACGCTCAGCGTGTCATGCTTTTCGCCCAGCGGCGCGGCGGAAACCAGTCGACCCGGCAGCGCCTTGCTCAGGTTCGCCACCAGCGTTTGCTGGAGCTGCTGATCCAGCGGACTGGCCCAGAGATTATTGGCGGCGATAACGTACTTCACGTCGCTGGTCTGATAGACCAGGCCGTTGCCCGCCAGGTAATCAGGTACCGCCACCTGCTGAACCCACAGCGCCGGCGGCTGCGCTTCGCCGCCGCTGCGTACCTGCATCGCTGCCGGCTTCGACGGCAGCTGGTAATAGGTGTTATCGATGGTGCTGCTGCATGCGCTTAACAGCAGCGCAGCGCAAAAAACGGCTCCTTTTCTCACTGTTTCGCCCTCTTTGGCTGTGGATCCTGACCCGGTTTGGCCTCAAAGACCAGCGCGTTGCTCTTGGTATTCAGGGTTTTTAATACCGGCTGCAGTTCGCGCAGCACCTGATCGAGTCGCTGCATATCGCCCACCAGCTTGTTGTAGGCCGGTGAGCCAGGCTGCAGCCCCTTCATGCTGCGATTCAGCTCGCGCAGCGTTTGCTGCATATCTTCCGGCAGCGTTTTCATCGCCGGGCTGGCGGTGATCTGATTGAGGTTTTTCAGCGTGCCCTGCATTTCACGCAGCGTGCGCTGGCTCTCTTTCAGCGTGCCGGTCGCCTCGGTCACCACGTTGTTAAGCGGCAAGGCATTAATCTTGTCGAGCGCCGCCACCAGTTTTTGCTGGATTTGACTCAGGCCGCCGCTGGTGGTCGGAATGATCTCGTAGCCTGCGATTTTGTTCGGGCCTTTATAGGCCGGCACGTTATCGTAGAAATCGAGATCGATATAGAGCGAGCCGGAGAGCAGGTTGCCGGTTTTCAACGAGGCGCGTAGGCCGCGTTTTTTGCCGTCCTGCAGATGCTGCTCCAGGTTAAAGTCCTGACCCAGTCTGGCGGTAAAGCGGTCAGGCTCAATGCGGATCAGCACCGGCACGCGATAGTCGTTATTCAACGCCTGATTCACCCCTTCGGTCATAAAGGGCGCCTGCGCCACCGTACCCAGACGGATGCCGCGGAACTCGACCGGCGCGCCCACCTGCAGGCCGCGAATCGAATCGGTGAAGAACATCAGGAAATCGACGTGATTAGTGTAGAGCGAATCCTGGATGCTGCGCTGATCGTCGAACAGATGATAGTCAGCGTTGTTCGCTGCCGCCTGGCCTAAATCCCAGCCGTCCGGCACGTCGAAACTGACGCCACCGCTGAACAGCGTAGTCAACGAGCCCATCTCGACGCGCATGCCCGATGCCGACATATCCACTGCGATGCCGCTGTCCTTCCAGAAACGTACATTGGTGGTCACCAGCCGATCGTAGGGCGCGGCGATAAACAGCTGGTAGGTCATCATACGCTTATCGGTATCGAAGGTGCTGGTCTCCACGGTACCGACGCGATAGCCGCGGAACAGCACCGGATCGCCGGCGTTGAGCTGTCCCGCTTTTTTGCTGTCGAGCGTAATGCGGATGCCTTTGGCGTCCGGCGGCGCCAGCGGCGGCGCGTCGAGCAGCTCATAGCGCTCTTTCGGCTCCTCTTTTTTGCCCGGCTGCAGTTCGATATAGGCGCCGGAGAGCAGCGTATTCAGACCGGTTACCCCTTCGCGACCAATCTGCGGCTTCACCACCCAGAACACGCTGTCGCCGTGCAGCAGCTTTTCCATGCCGGAGTTGAGCCGCGCGGTGATTTCAACGTGATGCAGGTCGTCGGTCAGCTCCGCTTTTTCCACCACGCCGACGTCAACGCTGCGGCTTTTGATGGTGGTTTTCCCCGCTTCGATACCTTCCGCGTTTTCCGTAATCAGGGTCACTTCCGGCCCGAGGTGGCTGAAGTGGTAAAACAGGATCCATCCACCGATCAACAGCGTCACGATGGGGACAATCCAGACCGGCGACCAGCGTTTAATCTGGTCGACTTTGGCATGGCCGTGGTTACTTTCCGTCAAGGCGCGGCTCCTTTGTAGTGTGTTCCCGTACGCGATCCCAGGTCAGGCGCGGGTCAAACGTCATGGCGGCGATCATGGTAAGGATCACCACCAGCGCAAACAGCAGCGCACCCGTTGCAGGATAAACATTCATCAGTTGCCCCATGCGCACCAGCGCAGAGAGCACGGCGATAACAAACACGTCGATCATCGACCAGCGGCCGACAAATTCGACGATTTCATAAATCAGATGCATCCGTTCGCTGTCGCGCTGGCCGCGCCCGCTGGCGTTCCAGCAGAGCCAGCCAATCGCCAGCATCTTCAGCGACGGCACCATGATGCTGGCGATAAAAATCACCAGCGCCACCGGATAAGATCCATCGCTCCAGAGCAGGATGACGCCCGCCATAATGTTAGACGGATAAGGCGTGCCGAGGGTCTCGGTCACCATAATCGGCAGCAGGTTGGCGGGAATATAGATAATCAGCGAGGTAAACAGCAGCGCCAGCGTCCACTGCAGGCTGTGCTTGCGGCGCGGCGCGGCGATCACGCCGCAGCGCGGACAGTCGGGTTGGTCCGCGGCCAGGATCGCGGTGCAGCACGGACAGGAGCGCATTCCCTGCTCCAGCCCGCTGACGCCCTTCTCCGGCGCATGCGGCAGCGGCGGCATCGGCGCGATCTGCTGCCACAGCCAGCGTCGATCCACGCACTGAAAGGCGCGCAGCTGCAGCAGGCAGAACAGGCACCAGGGCCAGAAGCTGGTCTCCAGACCGATATCGCCGTAGGCCATCAGCTTCACGAAGCTGACCAGCACGCCGGCCATAAAGATCTCCGCCATGCCCCAGCTGCGCAGCTGGAACAGGATGCGCGCCAGCCCCAGACGCAGGCTGACCGGCATTGGTATGCGGTTCACCAGCAGAATAATGGTCAGCATGCAGAGCGCAGGGATCGCCTGAACGAATGCCAGAAACAGCGTGGCCAGGCTGCTGTAATCCTCCGACACCATGACCTGCGGGATCTCCAGCAGCGAGATCTGGCTGCTGAGGCCCGCGACCTTCATGGTGATAAAGGGAAACAGGTTGGCCAGCAGCAGCATAAACAGCGCCGCCAGCGCGTAGCCGGTCGGCCGTTTGCGCGGCTCGGGCCAGTTCGCGGTCAGCACCGAATGGCAGCGCGGGCAGGACGCGCGGCTGCCCAGCGGCACGTCCGGCAGTTTTACCATCAAATCGCACTGTGGACAGAGCATCCACGCCTGACTTTCAGCGGCTGAACACATCCCGACTCCCTTATGGTTACGCGCCGTTTTTCAGCGCTTCCAGTTCTTCCCAGCGAGCGAACGCCGTTTCCAGCTCCTGCTCGGTCTGCGCCAGCGCGTCCAGCACCGGCTGAGTCTGGTCATGCGGCTGGCTGAAAAAGTCAGGATGGCTCATTTTCGCCTGCAGCTCGCCAATGCGCGCCTCCAGCGACTCCAGCTTCTGCGGCAGCTGCTCCAGCTCTCGCGTCAGGTTATAGCTTAGCTTGTTGCCGCCGCGTTTCGCGCCGTCAGCTTTTTCCGCCGCCGGTTTCGCCGCGGCGGCAGGCTTGTTTCCCTGGGCGCTTTTCTGCTGTTTGTAGGCGGCGCGCTGCTGCTGCGCGTCGTGATAGCCGCCGACGAAGCTGCCGATGTCGCCGTTGCCTTCGAAAATCCAGCACTCGGTCACGGTGTTGTCGACGAACTGACGATCGTGGCTTACCAGCAGCACAGTGCCCTGATAGCCGTCGATCAGCTCTTCCAGCAGCTCCAGGGTTTCGACGTCGAGGTCATTGGTCGGTTCATCGAGGATCATCAGGTTGCTGGGACGCAGGAAGAGGCGCGCCAGCAGCAGGCGGTTGCGCTCGCCGCCGGAGAGCGCGCGCACCGGCGTCATGGCGCGTTTCGGATGAAACAGGAAGTCCTGCAGGTAGCCGAGCACATGGCGCGGCTTGCCGTTGACCATCACCTCTTGCTTGCCTTCCGCCAGGTTATCCATCACGGTGCGATCGGGATCCAGCTCGGCGCGATGCTGGTCGAAATAGGCGACCTCCAGCTTGGTGCCGCTATGCACGCGGCCGCTGTCGGCTTTCAGCTGCTGCAGCATCAGACGCAGCAGCGTGGTTTTGCCGCAGCCGTTCGGGCCGATGAGCGCGATCTTGTCGCCGCGCTGCACCTGCGCGGAGAAGTCATGCACCAGCGTCTTGCCGCCCACGCCATAGTTGACGTGCTCCAGTTCGAAAACGATTTTGCCCGAGCGCGACGCTTCGCCCACCTGCATATTGGCTTTGCCCATCACTTCGCGGCGCTCGGAGCGTTCGCGGCGCAGCGCTTTCAGCGCGCGCACGCGGCCCTCGTTGCGAGTGCGGCGCGCCTTGATGCCCTGACGGATCCACACCTCTTCCTGCGCCAGCTTGCGGTCGAATTCGGCGTTCTGCATCTCTTCAACGCGCAGCGCCTCCTCTTTCCCCTCCAGATAGAGATCGTAATTGCCAGGCCAGGAGACCAGCTTGCCGCGATCGAGGTCGACGATGCGCGTCGCCATATTGCGAATAAACGAGCGGTCATGGGAAATAAAAACGATGCTGCCGCTGAAGGTCTTCAGGAAGGTTTCCAGCCAGTCGATGGTTTCGATATCGAGGTGGTTGGTCGGTTCATCCAGCAGCAGCACGCGCGGGTTACTCACCAGCGCGCGGCCCAGCGCCGCTTTGCGCAGCCAGCCGCCCGACAGCGACGACAGCTCGGTATCAGGCTCCAGGCCAATCTGCTGCAGCACGTCGTTGATGCGGCTCTCCAGCTGCCACAGATTGTGGTGGTCGAGGATAGTCTGCAGACGCCCCATCTCATTGAGGTTTTTCTCGCTGGGATCGAGCATCACCGCATGCGAAATCGCGTGATAGGCTTTGAGGTGCTCGGCCTGCTCTTCCACGCCCTCCGCCACAAAGTCATAGACGGAGCCGGTAATATTGCGCGGCGGATCCTGCTGCAGACGCGCCACCACCAGGTCCTGCTCAAAAATGATGCGGCCGTCATCCAGCGGCTGCTCCCCGTTGATGATCTTCATCAGGGTCGATTTGCCTGCGCCGTTACGGCCGACCAGACAGACGCGTTCGTTCTCTTCGATATGCAGCTCGGTGTTGTCGAGCAGCGGCGCATCGCTGAATGAGAGGTAGGCGCCGTGAATACTGATTAATGACATCTGAACTTATTCCTTACCGGCGTGAGTAATCAGCCAGCAGTTGTGAATTTGACGGTTACGGGCAAAATCCTGCGACAGGGTTTTCTGGGTAATGTCCTGCGCCTTCAGGCCCAGCGACGCCAGCCCCTCGAGATCCATTTTGAAGCCGCGTTTGTTGTTGGAGAACATGACGGTGCCGCCCGCGCGCAGCAGGCGTTTCAGGTTACGCATCAGCATAATATGATCGCGCTGCACGTCGAAATCCTCTTCCATGCGTTTGGAGTTGGAGAAGGTCGGCGGATCGATAAAGATCAGATCGAACGTCTCGTCGCTCTCGCGCAGCCAGCTCAGGCAGTCGGCCTGCATCAGGCGATGCTGACGGCCGGTCAGCCCGTTGAGACGCAGGTTGCGCTCCGCCCACTCCAGATAGGTGCGCGACATGTCGACCGTGGTGGTGCTGCGCGCGCCGCCCAGCCCGGCGTGCACGCTGGCGCTGCCGGTATAGGAGAAGAGGTTGAGGAAATCTTTATCCTTGCTCATTTTGCCGAGCATATGGCGCGCGATGCGGTGGTCGAGGAACAGCCCGGTGTCCAGGTAGTCCGTCAGGTTAACCAGCAGGCGCGCGTTGTACTCCTGCACTTCGAAGAAATCGCCCTTCTCGCCCAGTTTCTGATACTGATTCTTGCCTTTCTGCCGCTCGCGCGTTTTCAGCACCAGACGGTTGGCGGGCAGCTCCAGCACGCTGAGCGTCGCGCCGATAACGTCGAACAGGCGCTGGCGCGCTTTCGCGGCGTCGATGGTCTTCGGCGGCGCGTACTCCTGCACCACCACCCACTCGCCGTAGCGATCCACCGCCACGTTGTACTCCGGCAGATCGGCGTCGTAGAGGCGATAGCAGGCGATACCTTCCTGACGCGCCCACTTCTCCAGCTTCTTCATGTTCTTACGCAGGCGGTTAGCGTAATCCTCGGCGATCTGCGCGCCATTTTCGCTGCTGTTTTCCGCCAGCTGATAGTTCTTCTGCACGCACTCGATCGGGCCGTTTTTCGCCTTGAACTGGCGCTCCGCGCGCAGCTGCAGGCAGCTCAGCAGTTCAGGCGAACCGCTGAACAGCGACAGGGTCCAGCCGCCGAAGTGCTGTTTCATGATGCGGCCAAGCTGGCTGTGCAGCGCGATCAGCGCCGGCTCGCTCTCCAGACGTTCGCCGTAAGGCGGGTTGCTCAACACCGTGCCGCGCTGCTCGCCCGGCAGCTGATTTTTCAGCTGCAGCACATCCTGACGCGCGAAGGTAAAGAGATCGGCGACGCCGGCGCGCCGTGCGTTAGCCTGCGCCCATTCCAGCACGCGGCCGTCGCTGTCGTAGCCGAAGAAGCGCGCCTGCGCGGCGGCGGTGCCAGCACGCGCGCGCTGCTGCGCCTCGCTTTTCACCTCGCGCCACAGCGCGTCGTTATGCTGACGCCAGTGGGTGAAGCCCCAGCGGCTGCGCAGCAGACCCGGCGCGCGATCGCAGGCGATCAGCGCCGCTTCGATCAGCAGCGTGCCGGAGCCGCACATCGGATCGAGCAGCGGCGTGGTCGGCTGCCAGCCGGAGCGCAGCACGATCGCCGCCGCCAGGTTCTCCTTGAGCGGCGCCTGGCCGGTCTGCTGACGATAGCCGCGCTGATGCAGCGCGTCGCCGCTCAGATCCAGCGCGATGCTGGCGCGATCTTTATTCAGCCAGACGTTGATGCGGATATCCGGCTGCTCGCGATCCACATTGGGACGCGGCAGCTTCTGGCGGGTAAAGGAGTCGACGATCGCGTCCTTGACCTTTAAGGCGCCAAACTGGCTGTTGCGAATCGATTCGTTGGTGCCGCTGAAGTGCACCACGAAGGTATGCTGACTGCCGAACAGTTCGGTCCAGTCGATGCTCTGTACGCCGACATAGAGATCGAGATCGCTGTAGACGCCGAATTCGCCGAGCGGCAGCAAAATACGCGACGCCAGCCGGCTCCACAGCAGACTCTGATACATCGTACGGTCATCGGCTTCAAAGTGAACGCCTCCCTGTACCACCTGCAGATCCTGCGCGCCCAGCGCGTCCAGCTCACTTTTCAACAGCTCTTCGAGCCCACGCGCCGTACTGGCAAAGAGAGAATTCATATCGTCACTATTACTCTTGAGAAAATTGCTGCGCATTATACCCTAATTACGCCTCATTGTTGGAAAGCTACGCGCGCGCCTCTCACCCGGCCGATCACGAGGCTATAGCGTCCCGACGCCATGTATCATAAAGTTAGCTTCTTTTGCCGCCCACGCCCGCTTCTCTGGAGATCGCCATGCTTACGCTGTCCCGTCTGTTCATTCATCCGGTCAAATCGATGCGGGGTGTCCAGCTCTCTCATGCGCAGGCGCTGGAGAGTGGACTGGCTTTCGACCGCATTTTTATGGTGACGGATCTGGACGGCACCTTTATTACCGCGCGCCAGTATCCGGAGATGGTGCGCTTTACCCCGGCGCTGCTGACTGACGGCCTCTCTCTGCGGGCGCCCGACGGCAGCCAGGCGATGATCCGCTTCAGCGATTTCGCCGCGCAGGAGGCGCCGACGGAAGTCTGGGGCAACCATTTTACCGCGCGCATCGCCCCCGACGCCATCAACGCCTGGCTCAGCGCCTTTTTTCCGCGCCCGGTTCAGCTGCGCTGGGTTGGGCCGCAGCCGTCGCGCCGGGTAAAACGCTTTACCGAGGTGCCGCTGGGTTTTGCCGACGGTTATCCGTTTTTGCTGGTTAACAGCGCGTCGCTACAGGATCTGCAGCAGCGCTGCCCGGCCAGCGTGCGCGCCGAACAGTTTCGCGCCAACCTGATTGTGAGCGGCGCGCTGGCCTGGGATGAAGACAGCTGGGCAACGGTGCAGATCGGCAGTGTGATCTTCGACGTGCCTAAACCCTGCAGCCGCTGCGTCTTTACCACCGTCGGCACCGAAAGCGGCCGCAAGCATCCAGACGGCGAGCCGTTAAAAACCCTGCAGGGCTTCCGCAGCGCGCAGGACGGCAGCGGCGATATCGACTTCGGCCTGAATTTGATTGCGCGCGGCAGCGGCATCGTTCGCGTCGGGGACGAGGTGCAGGTGCTGGCGCGCCATACGCCGCGCGCCTACGGGCCTGGTGCGGTGGTGGAAACCCTTAAGCCGCAGCAGCAAACGGCGGCGGCGGTCTCTGTTACCTGGCAGGGCCAGCGGTTTCAGGGCGATAACCAGCAGGTGCTGCTGGAGCAGTTAGAGCAGCAGGGTTTTAAAATCCCCTACTCCTGTCGGGCAGGCCTGTGCGGCAGCTGTAAAGTGACGCTGGTTGCGGGAGAGGTAAAAGCGCTGAAGAAGAGCGCCATTCGCGACGACGGCACGATTCTGAGCTGCAGCTGTATTCCCGCTGGCGATATAGAACTGGCGTGAGAATCAGACCGCGTAAGCGAAGCGCGGCGCACTCTCTGCATGGTGCGGCAGCAGGCGATCGTTCATGATTTTAATGGCGTCGCCTAACACCATCTGCTTGCCCGCCAGCGTAAGCGTAGGCTGTGCCAGCAGGCAGAGCGTGGCGTTGCCGCCGCTTTCCACCGCCAGCAGCCGCGCCTGTTCGCCGTTTTCCGCCAGCGTCACCTCCACCATATCGCCCGCCTCCGGCTGCAGCACGCAGGTCCAGGCGGTGAAATGCCAGCTTTTCGGCATCAGCGGCTTCAGAAAGCGGCTCGCCACCAGCGCGTTGAGCGTCAGCTCGGCGCGCTGATTAACGCTTAGCGAACTCTGTCGGCAGCGTTCTTCGAAGGTGTAGTAGAGGGCGGCGTCGTCAACGCTGAATCCGGTCTGGGTGAAGGCGTCGGGGGTCAACATTTTGCGGGGAAAGCGAGAGCGGAAAAGCATACCGTCAGCCAGGTCCAGCATCATCCGGTCATGGTCGGCGTCGAAATACCAGCGCCAGTTATCATCAGGTTTGATTTTCATAATTTGCCTCGTCATTAACCGCCGCGTTTCTCTGCACAGACTCAGCGAAGCCCTGTTTGTGGGGAAAAAGCTGAAAATACGCACAACAGGGGAAAAATATAAACGAGCCGAAGTGAGAAATAAACCCCCCGGCGTCGTTTTATTAGAAATGTCTTAGAGATGGGTCACGATATCTTTTATTAATCCCGGTCCTTTATAAATAAAACCGGAGTAAATCTGCACCAGCGCGGCGCCCGCGGCCATTTTTTCTCGCGCCGCGGTTAATGAATCAATACCGCCGACGCCGATAATCGGCAGCGCGCCGTCCAGCTCCTGCGCCAGCCGCTTGATCACCGCCGTGCTGCGCGACTGCACCGGACGACCGCTCAGGCCGCCTGACTCCGTGCTGTATTTCAGGCCGCTGACCAGCGAGCGATCCAGCGTTGTATTAGTGGCGATCACGCCATCGATATTATGGCGCACCAGACTGTCGGCAATTTGTATTAATTCTTCTTCAGAAAGATCGGGCGCAATTTTTACCGCGACCGGCACATATTTCAGGTGCTGCTGCTCCAGCGCTTTCTGTTTGGCTTTAATCGACACCAGAAGATCGTCGAGCGCTTCGCCATATTGCAGCGTACGCAATCCCGGCGTATTTGGCGAGGAGATATTTATCGCGATATAACCGGCATGCGCATAAACCTTCTCCATGCAGATCAGGTAATCCTCTTTGCCGTTTTCTACCGCCGTATCTTTATTTTTGCCGATATTAATGCCGAGAATACCTTTGAACCGCGCTTTTTTGACGTTCTCCACCAGGTGATCGACGCCGAGATTGTTAAAGCCCATGCGGTTGATAATGCCCTCGGCCTCGACCAGCCGAAACATGCGCGGCTTATCGTTGCCCGCCTGAGCGCGCGGCGTGACGGTGCCGACTTCGACGAAGCCGAACCCCATCGCGCCGAAGGCGTCGATGCATTCCGCGTTTTTATCCAGTCCGGCCGCCAGCCCCAGCGCGTTGTCGAACCGTAAGCCCATGCAGGTCACCGGACGGGAAGGAAGACGCTGACGGATCAGCGCCTCCAGCGGCGTGCCGCTGATGAAACGCAGTTGCTGAAAAGTGAGTTCGTGAGCGCGCTCGGGGTCGAGCTTAAACAGCGCAGGTCGGACGATAGGATAAAGCATGCACTCTCCTGGAGGTCGGAAGCGATGAGTTGTCAGGGTGCACGGGAAAATGTGCGCCAGAATGGTAAAGGCCTCTGGCGCAAAAGTAAATTACTGACGGGACAAGATTATTGATCGCGATCAGCGCTTGCTGGCATAACGCGCCAGACGGCGACACGCCTGCAGACCGCTGTAAATCGTCGGGTAGTACCAGAGCAGCTTAAGACGTTTGCTTTCGCTCGTGACCTTGCGCACCAGCTGATCGATAGTGGTATGCCAGGAGGCGGGCACCGCAATATTGTTTTTGCGGATTTCGATCAGGCATCCGTACATTACCGGCTGATAGTAGATGTCCAGCAGCTTCTCTTCCGGCGGCAATCCCTGCTCGCGCAGGAAACTTTCGCTACTGCGGCGGGCGATATAGTAGTTTTCCACCCAGGAGAAAGTCGCCTTGCCCTGCGACAGCGAGGTCGGCATAAAGCGCTTGTTGTAGTAGCTTTTCCGCGTAAAGCCGATCTGCCGCGCCGACATATAGAGCGCGAACATATAGGGCGCGTCCTCATGGTTCTGGATCGGCAGAAACTGCACGCCGGTGCGGATAATAAGATCGCGCGAGAGAATGCTGCTCCACAGTGTGCGATGGGCCGAGCGGTGCGGAATCATGCTGCGCAGCGTATCGGCGCCGCCGGGCAGGACGGCGTCGACGTGGCGCTGATGGAACTGCTCATACTGGCGCTCGGCGACCGGTTTGTCGGTAAACATGCGCGCGCCGAAGCAGAACATCTCCATCTCAGGATGCTGCGCCAGCGTGCTGCGGAAGTCGGCGAAGAGATCTTTTGAGACAAAATCGTCGGCGTCCATAAAGTAGATAAAGTCGCCGGTGGCGATCTCCAGCCCTTTGGTGCGCGCCGCGCTGACCCCGCCGCGCTCGCCGCGCAGCAGCGTCAGCTGCGGGTGGCGGGCGGTCAGCGCCTCCAGCAGGGCGACGCTGTCGTCGGTGGAGCCGTCGTCGATAACGATCACCTGCTCCGGCGGAGATGACTGACCCAGCAGCGAATCGATCGCTTCCGGCAGCCAGGGCGCGCAGTTCCAGTTCGGCACGATAACAGAGATCGTCGCTGCGCGGCTGTCAGGGTTCCGTGTGCTCATTCTCGCTCCTCAATAGTAAAACCTTTGGCTCGGGCAGGCAGCAGACGCTTAATCACCAGGCTGTGCAGCAGACAGCAGACTGAGAGGTTAACCAGGCCGATCAGACCCAGCCACAGCAGGTTAAGCCAGCGGTTCTGGTTCCACTCGATTGGCAGGAAGGTGCAAAGCCACGCGATCAGCCCCGCGACCGCCCAGATCAGCAGCACGTCGCGCGTCAGCCAGGTAAAGTGAATGCCCGGCGCGAAACGGCGGTGCACCAGCCATGCCCAGCCGGCCAGATAGAAGACGTTCTGTCCCAGCCACAGCCAGCCGGTGCCCTCCGCGCCATAGTGAATCGCGGCCCAGATGTTGAGCGGAACCAGGATCACGGCGAAGCAGGAGAAGCCCTTCAGATGCAGCTTGAGGTTGCCGTTGACGTACTGCAGATGGTAAAGCAGGCCGCAGATCGCCTGTACGCCGCTGCCCAGCGCGTAGAGGCTGAGCACGAACGACATATCCGTCACGACCTGCGTGTTCTGCGTCCAGGCCCAGAGCAGCGGCGTGGCGAACATCGCGATAGTAATGCTGAGCGGCGCCATAAAGATCGCCACCGCCTGAGTAGTGTAGCGGTAGAGCGTCAGGGATTCGGCATCGCCCTCTTTCCGCGTTTTAATGCCGGTCATGCGCGGCACGATCGCCTGCATAATCGGGCTGCTGAGCAGGATAATGCCGGTAGCCGCGGTAGCGACGACGGTAAAGGAGCCGTAGGCGCTCAGCGGCAGAGTTTTCGACAGCACCAGACGGTCAATTTGCGAAATAAAGGTCCAGATGGCGCTGGCGAACGCCGCGCTCAGCGCAAAGCGAATAAAGGGCTTTAACACCGTCTTTAAGTTTTCGTGCTTCTGTTTACGCGCGGCGGCAGGCACCAGCTGATAGGACTTGGCAATCAGGCAGATCGCTTCCGCTATCGACACCGCCAGCTGCCAGATAAAGAAGCTCAGCACCGGATTGGAGAAGAGCTGAATGATCAGCACCGCGCCAAAGGTGCGCAGCGTGACGATGACCAGGTTGACGCCGTTGAGCCATACCTGATGCTCAAAGCCGACAATCACGCTGCGATAGGGGCTGGTACGCCAGCGAATAGCCGCCGTAATCACCATGATAGCGACGGCAAGCGTCACGTCCGCCGAAGGCAGATGGCGCGCGTCGAGCCAGTTATGGGCGATCCATGGCGTCGCCAGCCAGCCGATCACCACCAGAATGACCGTGGAGATCAGAAAGAATTTCGACAGCGCGGAGAAGAGCGCCGGGAACCAGATAAACTCCGCCTGATTAGCGCGATAGCGCGCCGCTTCGCGCATGAGCGTGGTCGACACGCCAGCGTCGAGCAGCTGGAGCCAGGTTAACAGAATCGAGAAAAAACCCACTAGCCCGTAAGCTTCCATCCCGAGATGTTGAATATAGAGCGGCACGACCAGAATGCCTGACAGCGTCAGGTAAATCTGACCGACATAATTGGCGATCGCGTTACGTTTAATTGACATAAGTATGATTGTATCTGGGCAGTTTTCTCGGAGGCCACAAGCGTGGCACACATCATCAGACCTGCCTACCAGACATAGTCTTAAATTTATCTCTGGCGCTGCGCGCCAGAGATAATCTGACCTGCCGCGGAAGAAGCCAGAGGGTGAAATAATATTTATCCGCGGTGAATCGTCCGATAAGCAGGCATGCCAATGCGAGCGAAAAGTCAGGCGGCTTTTTTCAGCTCTTTTGTAACTTTATATTTTTGCAGCAGGATAAACATGCGCGGGCGATTAATAAGCAGCCACTCTTTAGCGTTGACCGGCTTAAATTTGCCGCCCATAAAGCGAATCGCATTAATGACATATTCCGGCACCGGCGTGCCGTTGTAGAGCGACAAATAAATCATCAGGCGGAAAGAGTGCATTAAATAGGCTTTTTCCAGCTGCGTCTTCAGCGGCGAATGATCTAAATTATGCTTGAGGATGCCGTAGGTCTGCATAAAGGCGTTATAACGCTGCAGGAAATAGTCGTCGTTTTTGCGACTGTTGGTGAGCGAGCCGCTGCGTACGCGCTGGCGATAGTAAACGTGCTGGCTTACCCAGGCGTGCGTGGCATGAACAAATACCGACAGCGTAAATTTATGATCTTCATGCACCCGGTCGACAAAACGCAGGTTGTGCTGCGTAATCAGGCTTCTTTTCACCGCGTAGTTCCAGGCGGCGGAGGTATAGGAGCCGTTATTCAACAGGCGCGACAAAACCTGCTGCGGTGACTGCAGGCCGAATTGATCGTGGCGCACTTTAGGACGGGTCTGATTTTCCCGACCATCTTCAAACATCTGCGAATTAAAGCAAAAGAGGTCGATCTCAGGGTGCGCAGCGGTAACCTGCTGCAGCTCTGCAACGAAGCCTTCCGGCACGATATCGTCCGGGTCGCAGAAGAAGACAAACTCTCCCTGCGCGGCGTCGATGCCGGTATCTCGCGCTTTACCCGCGCCGCCGTTGGGCGTGGTGATAACGCGAACCTGCGGCTGGTGACCATATTTCTGCTCCACCAGCGCCAGAGTGCCATCGGTCGAGCTGTCGTTAACAATGATAATTTCTGTCGGCGCGTCAACCTGACGCAACAAGGAGTCGACACATTCGACTATATATTTCTCCACGTTATACGTGGGAATAATGACTGATAGCAGCGTCTTTGCCATACATCTTTCTCTGGGTCGATTAAAAGAAAAAGCACGAGCGTTACACAAATATTAAAGTTGTGTTAAAGCATGGCGCAGAAAGAATTAAACGAGACGTCAGCAGCGAGTCTCTCGTGGTGGAATAGTATAGGCAGAAGCTTTTTTCTATTAACAGGGCCAGCGTTTTATTCAGATTCGTCCTCAGCGCGGAATCTATCACGCCAGGTAAAGTATCAGAGGCAAAGCGCGGCTTTTGCTTAACATCATGTAACTTTTCTGGCTAAAGCGTCAGCGCTTTTAGACGGAAAAGAGGTCACAAGGCGTTTCAGTCTGATGGCTTTATTATCACTTAACGAAAATGACGTTTCCCCGACGTCCGTTATCGGCATGGCGATATTCCGATAATAACGCCGGCGAGCCCACAGCGGAGGCGGCATGATTAGCTTTCTCTCCTTGACGTCACATCAAATGGGTTGCAGGAAACAAATAGCGCCACGTGTCCTGTCTGATTAATAAGCCTGCGCCAGATAATGTGCAGATACTTTTGCTGCTATTTGTTAAGTCGGCATAAACAATGCCTCTGGATCTGCGCCAGCCTTTTAGGATTATTCGGAACTCCGCCCTGCCGCTGCCGACAATGCTTTCATTAATAACGCTGCGCGTTTTGCGCTTTTCGCCTTTAGATTGCCGGATAAATCATTTAAGCCCTCTCCCCCGCTCTGTCAGGATGTGACCATCAGTTCTCAACAATAGCTAATCAATAACTTTCAGTTATAAGGAGTAACGATGCGAGTTATTACGCTAGCTGGCAGCCCGCGTTTCCCGTCACGTTCGACTTCGCTGCTTACCCTGTGCCAGCGCGCACTGGAAGCGCGCGGCGTTGAGGTCATCCCCTGGTATATCCAGAACTTTCAGCCAGACGATCTTATTAACGCGCGTTTCGATGCCCCAGCGCTGCTGGCGCTGCGCGAAGATTTGCTCGCCGCCGACGGCGTGATCGTCGCCACGCCGGTCTATAAGGCCTCTTTCTCAGGCGCGCTGAAAACCCTGCTCGATCTGCTGCCCGAACGCGCTCTGGAGCACAAAGTGGTGCTGCCGCTGGCCAGCGGCGGCAGCGTGGCCCATATGCTCGCGGTCGATTACGCCCTGAAGCCGGTGCTGAACGCGCTGAAGGCGCAGGAGATCCTGCACGGCGTGTTTGCCGAAGATCATCAGATTACCCACTACGATCGCCAGCCTGAGCTGCAGGCGGCGCTGGCGCGCCGGCTGGATGAAGCGGTCGAGGCGTTCTGGCTGGCGCTGACGCGCCATCACAAACCTCTGGCGCAGGCTGTTTAAAGGAAGAAACCGACATGAAGAGCATCACCGGCTGGCTACTTGCCGTACTCGCCGTGCTAAGCCTGCAAACGCAAGCGGCGGACGCGCCCGCGCAGATTCGCATCGGCTACCAGAAAGGTTCCATCAGCATGGTGCTGGCGAAATCGCACCGGCTGCTGGAGCAGCGCTTCCCCGACACCAAAATCCAGTGGATCGAATTTCCCGCCGGTCCGCAGATGCTGGAGGCGCTAAACGTCGACAGTATCGACCTCGGCAGCACCGGCGATATACCGCCGCTGTTCGCCCAGGCGGCGGGCGCCGATCTGCTTTACGTCGGCTCGGAGCCGCCTAAGCCGCAGGCTGAGGTGATTCTGGTGGCGAAGAACAGCCCGCTGAAAAGCGTTGCCGACCTGAAAGGCAAGAAAGTCGCCTTTCAAAAAGGCTCCAGCTCGCACAACCTGCTGCTGCGCGCCCTGCAGCGTGAAGGGCTGAGCTTTAAGGATATTCAGCCGATCTATCTGACGCCCGCCGACGCGCGCGCCGCCTTTCAGCAGGGCGACGTGGACGCCTGGGCTATCTGGGATCCCTACTATTCCGCCGCGCTGCAGCAGGGCAACGTGCGCGTGCTGGCCGACGGCAGCCAGCTCAATCTTACCGGCTCGTTCTACCTGACGACGCGTAAGTTCGCCGAGCAGAACGGCGCCTTCGTTCAACAGGTGCTGGATACCTTTAGCCAGGCGGATGCGCTGACGCTCAGCCAGCGCGATCAGAGCATCGATCTGCTCGCCGCCGCAATGGGCCTGCCGAAGCCGGTTATCGCCAGCTATCTCGATCACCGCCCGCCGACCCGCATATCGCCGGTCAGCGCGCAAACCGCAGCGGCGCAGCAGCATACCGCCGATCTGTTCTATTCCAGCCACCTGGTGCCGGTCAAACTGACGATCGCCGATCGCATCTGGCATCCCAGCGCCCAACTTCAGTAAGGAGCGAATAATGAGCTTATCCGTATTCTGGTTTCTTCCGACGCACGGCGACGGACACTATCTCGGCACCTCGGAAGGGGCGCGTCCGGTCGACCACGGCTACCTGCAGCAGATCGCGCAGGCCGCTGACCGCCTGGGCTTCGGCGGCGTGCTCATCCCGACCGGTCGTTCGTGCGAAGATGCCTGGCTGGTCGCCGCCTCGCTGATCCCGGTAACGCAGCGCCTGCGCTTTCTGGTGGCGCTGCGCCCCGGCGTGATTTCGCCGACCCAGGCGGCGCGCCAGGCCGCAACGCTGGATCGCCTCTCTAACGGCCGTGCGCTGTTTAATCTGGTGACCGGTGGCGATCCCGAAGAGCTGGCGGGCGACGGCGTATTTCTCGATCACCATGAGCGCTATGTCGAGTCGGCGGAGTTTACCCGCGTCTGGCGTCGCGTGCTGGAGGGCGAAACGGTCGATTACGCCGGCAAATATGTCAAGGTGCGCGGCGCGCGCCTGCTGTTCGACCCGGTGCAGCAGCCGCGTCCGCCGCTCTGGTTCGGCGGCTCATCCGAACCGGCGCAGGATCTGGCCGCCGAGCAGGTCGACGTTTACCTCACCTGGGGCGAACCGCCGGCGCTGGTGAAAGAGAAGATTGAACAGGTGCGCGCCAAAGCGGCGGCGCAGGGACGCAAGGTGCGCTTCGGCATTCGTCTGCACGTCATCGTTCGCGAAACCAACGATGAAGCCTGGCGCGCCGCCGATCGTCTGATCGCCCATCTCGACGACGACACTATCGCGAAGGCGCAGGCCGCATTCGCCCGCACCGACTCGGTGGGCCAGCAGCGCATGGCGGCGCTGCACAGCGGGCGCCGCGACCAGCTGGAAATCAGCCCGAACCTGTGGGCGGGCGTCGGTCTGGTGCGCGGCGGCGCCGGCACCGCGCTGGTCGGCGACGGCCCGACCGTGGCCGCGCGCATGCAGGAGTACGCCGACCTCGGCATCGAGACCTTTATTCTTTCCGGCTATCCGCATCTGGAAGAGGCGTATCGCGTCGGCGAGCTGCTTTTCCCGCATCTCGACCTGGAGGTGCCGCAGATCCCGCAACCGCGCGATGTGCAGGCGTTCGGCGAAACCGTCGCCAACGATTTCCGTCCGCAGAAAGTGTCGCAGAGCTGAGGAAGAAATGATGGCGAAAACCACTAAACGCATTACCAACCAGCTGGTGCCCTGGATTTTCCCGGCGCTGCTGGTAGCGATCTGGCAAATTGCTTCCCAGACCGGGCTGCTGTCGACGCGCATTCTGCCTTCGCCGGAAAATATCGTTATTACCTTCTGGCATCTGGCCGCCAGCGGCGAGCTGTGGCAGCACCTCGCCATCAGCGGCTGGCGCGCGCTGATCGGCTTTAGCATCGGCGGCTCCATCGGGCTGATTCTGGGGCTGATCACCGGCACCTCGCGTCTTGGCGAGCGGCTGCTCGATACCTCAGTGCAGATGCTGCGCAACGTGCCGCATCTGGCGCTGATCCCGCTGGTGATCCTCTGGTTCGGCATCGACGAGGCGGCGAAGATTTTTCTGGTGGCGCTCGGCACCCTGTTTCCCATCTATCTCAATACCTACCACGGCATTCGCAATATCGATCGCGGCCTGGTGGAGATGGCGCGCAGCTACGGCCTCTCGGGCTGGAGCCTGTTTATTCAGGTGATCCTGCCTGGCGCTCTGCCCTCGATTATGGTCGGCGTACGTTTCGCGCTCGGCCTGATGTGGCTGACGCTGATTGTCGCCGAAACCATTTCCGCCAATTCGGGCATCGGCTATCTGGCGATGAACGCGCGTGAGTTCCTGCAAACCGACGTGGTGGTGGTGGCGATTATTCTTTACGCTCTGCTCGGCAAACTGGCGGATGTCGCCGCCCTGCTGCTGGAGCGCGTCTGGCTGCGCTGGCATCCGGCCTGGCAACTGAAGGAGGAGAACGCATGAGCACTTCACTCTCTCCGGCGCGGCTGAACGCCGGCACGCCGGTCGGCGTCAACGGCGTCAGCAAGCAGTACGGCAGCCGCACTATCCTGAATCAGATCGATCTGCATATTCCCTCCGGCCAGTTTGTCGCGGTGGTAGGACGCAGCGGCTGCGGCAAGAGCACGCTGCTGCGCCTGCTGGCGGGGCTGGAGCAGACCACCCAGGGCGAGCTGCTGGCGGGCAACGCGCCGCTGCATACCGCGCGCGAAGATACCCGTCTGATGTTTCAGGACGCGCGTCTGCTGCCGTGGAAGCGGGTTATCGATAATGTCGGTCTCGGCCTGAAGGGTCGCGAGTGGCGCAGCGCGGCGCTCGAGGCGCTGGAGGCGGTCGGGCTGGCCGAGCGCGCCCATGAGTGGCCCGCTGCGCTCTCCGGCGGACAGAAGCAGCGCGTGGCGCTGGCGCGCGCGCTGATCCACCGTCCGGGTCTGCTGCTGCTCGACGAGCCGCTCGGCGCGCTGGACGCGCTGACGCGTATTGAAATGCAGGGGCTGATCGAGTCGTTATGGCAGCAGCACCATTTTACCGTGCTGCTGGTAACGCATGACGTCAGCGAAGCCGTCGCGATGGCGGACCGCGTGTTGCTGATCGAAGAGGGTCAAATTGGGCTCGATTTGCTGGTGGATTTGCCGCGTCCGCGCCGTCGCGGGTCGGCCAGGCTGGCGGAGCTGGAGGCGGAGGTGCTGGATCGCGTGATGCGCCGCAGCGAAAGCGAGCAGCCGGCGCGCTACGCCCACCAGCGCTAAAAATAGTTGGTAACACCGGGGTCAGATGACAAGGCGGGTAGCAGTGACCGATCGCAAAGTCGCTCAAGGCATCCTTGCGCGCTCGTCCCGCGTGGATACGCACCTCATCCCTGAGGTGCGCCCGTACCGGGCCAACGCGCTGCGTTGTTCAAAAACGCTCCCGGCGTTTTTGTCCCTGTCGCGGGACGCTTTACTCTCCGGTCCCTGCTACCCGCGTTTTATACTTTTCTGCGGCCTGTAAGGCGGGAATATTTCCCGCCTTTGCCGTTTAGGCGTTCAGCGCGCGGGTGATCTTCTCATAGAGATCGCCCGAGAGCTTATCCAGCCCCTGCAGCGTTTCCAGCGCCTGACGCATCAGCGCCTGACGGTCGGCGTCGTAGCGCTTCAGGCGGATCAGCGGCTCGATCATACGCGCCGCCACCTGCGGGTTGCGGGTATTGAGATCGGTCAGCATCTCCACCAGGAACTGATAGCCGCTGCCGTCTTTAGCGTGGAACGCCGCCGGGTTGCCGGAGACGAAGGCGCCGATCAGCGCGCGGATGCGGTTAGGGTTGCTCATGGTGAACGAGCGATGATGCAGCAGCTCGCGCACCTTCTGCAAGACGTCCGGCGACGGGCTGGTGGCCTGCAGCATTAACCATTTATCCATCACCAGGCCATCACGATGCCAACGCTCGTCGTAGTGCGCCAGCAGCGCGCCGCGGCACGGCAGCTGCGCCGCCACCGACGCCGCCAGCGCCGCCAGCGCATCCGTCATATTGTTCGCCTGCTGATACTGCGTCTGCACCAGCCTGTCCGCCAGCGCTGTTTCGCCGAACGCCAGATAGTAGAGACAGATATTCTTCAGCGCGCGCTGCCCCATCGCATCGTGCTCAATACGGTACTCGCCCTGCTGATTAGCGTTGTAGACGGCATAAAACTCATCCGCCAGCTCGGTGGCCAGCGTGCGCACCAGCGCCTCGCGCACCACCGTAATCGCCTGCGGATCGATCACCTCGAACAGCTCGGCAATCTCGTTCTCGCCCGGCAGCGTCAGAATCTGCGCGGTCAGCGCCGGATCGCGCCCTTCGTCCAGCAGAACCGCGCGGAAAGCGTCGGCAACGTGCAGCGGCAGCGACAGCGGCTGGCCTTGCTGATGGCGCGCCACGTTAAGGCGGATATAGGTGGCCAGCAGGCTCTGCGCCGCATCCCAGCGTGCAAAGTCGTTGCGCGCATGGCGCATCAGGAAGGTGAGCTGAGCATCGCTCCATTTATAGTCGAGCTTCACCGGCGCGGAGAATTCGCGCAGCAGCGACGGCACCGGCTGGAAGTAGACGTTATCGAAGATAAAGGTCTGGAACTCCTCGGTCACGTTCAGCACGTGATGCACCGGATGACCGTTATGCTGCAGCGGAATCACCTTGCCTTCGCCGTCATAGAGTTCGATATCGAGCGGAATATGCAGCGGCAGCTTCTCTTTCTGATCGGCGGTCGGCGGCGTGTGCTGCGTGACGTGCAGCGTATACTGCTCCAGCTCGGGGTTGTAGTCGTCGCGTACCGTCAGCACCGGCGTGCCGCTCTGGCTGTACCAGCGGCGGAACTGCGACAGATCGACATTCGAGGCATCTTCCATCGCCTGCACGAAGTCGTCGCAGGTCGCCGCGCTGCCATCGTGACGCTCGAAGTAGAGCTGCATCCCTTTCTGGAAGTTCTCTTCGCCGAGCAGCGTGTGCATCATGCGGATCACTTCCGATCCCTTTTCGTAAACGGTCAGGGTATAGAAGTTATTCATCTCCATCACCTGATCCGGGCGGATCGGGTGCGCCATCGGGCTGGCGTCCTCGGCGAACTGCGCGCCGCGCATCACGCGCACGTTATCGATGCGGTTGACCGCGCGCGAGCCGAGATCGGAGCTGAACTCCTGATCGCGGAATACCGTCAGCCCCTCTTTCAGGCTGAGCTGGAACCAGTCGCGGCAGGTGACGCGGTTGCCGGTCCAGTTGTGAAAATATTCATGGCCGATTACCGCTTCGATGCCGAGATAGTCTTTGTCGGTCGCGGTTTCCGCCTTCGCCAGCACATATTTGGAGTTAAAGACGTTCAGGCCTTTGTTCTCCATCGCGCCCATATTGAAGAAGTCGACGGCGACAATCATAAAGATGTCGAGGTCATACTCGAGGCCGAAGCGCTCCTCATCCCACTTCATGCTGTTTTTCAACGAGGTCATCGCCCAGTCGGCGCGATCCAGATTGCCGCGATCGACGAAGATCTCCAGCGCCACGTCGCGGCCGGAACGGGTCTTAAAGCTGTCGCGCAGCACGTCGAAATCGCCTGCCACCAGCGCAAAGAGATAGCAGGGTTTCGGGAAGGGATCCTGCCATTTCACCCAGTGCTTGCCCTGCTCCGCTTTGCCGCCGTCGATGCGGTTGCCGTTGGAGAGCAGATAGGGGTAGCGCGCCTCGTCGGCGATAATGGTGGTGGTAAAGCGCGCCAGCACGTCCGGGCGATCCAGATACCAGGTAATGTGGCGGAAACCTTCGGCTTCGCACTGGGTGCAGAGCGCTTCGCCAGACTGATAGAGCCCTTCCAGCGCGGTATTTTTATCGGGATGAATATCGTTGACGATCTTGAGCTGGAACTGCTCCGGCAGCTGGCTCAGCACCAGCGCGCCCTCTTCCTGGCGGTAGGCGCTCCACGGCGAGTCATCCACTTCAATGGCGATCAGGGTTAACGCTTCGCCATCGAGACGCAGCTCAGCCTGCGCATCGCCGAGACGTTTAACCTGGCTGACGGCGGTGACGCGCGTCGCCGCGGCGTCGAGCGCAAAGGTCAGGTCGATATCGGTGATGGTGTAATCCGGCGCACGATAGTCGTGGCGATATTTAATGTGGTGCTGTTGCGTCATATTCCGTCTCGCATTGTTATAGGTTTACCGCCAAAGTCTAAGCGCGTTGCCTTTAGCTTGCCATGCACAATGCGCATCGCGGCATAAATAGCTACAATTCATTAACAACGGCACGTTTTAACCTCGACCTGCGGGCTTGAAATATGCTGTGATCGGTCGCAGTTACTGATTTATACTCCTGCGTCTTTATGACTCTCACACACCGGGCTCTGCGCCGCCGAACAGGATGCTGAAACGCACCATGACAGGACATGCTTCCCCGATACTGACTTCCCTGCTGGATACTGACGCCTACAAGCTTCATATGCAGCAAGCCGTATTCCACCGTTATCATGATGTCACGGTGGCGGCTGAGTTTCGTTGCCGCGGCGACGATCTGCTCGGTCTCTATGCGAACGAGATTCGCGAGGCCATTAACGCCATGCAGACGCTAGCGCTGACCGATGACGAACATACGTATCTTTCCAGCCTGCCCTTCTTCCACGCCGACTACCTAAACTGGCTGCGCGATTTTCGTTATAACCCCGACCAGGTGCAGGTGCGCAATAGCGACGGCCATCTCGCTATCCGCATCACCGGCCCCTGGCGCGAAGTGATTTTATGGGAGGTGCCGCTGCTGGCGCTGATCAGCGAAGTGGTGCATCGCCATCGCTCGCCGCTGGTGAGCGCGCAGCAGGCGGTCGACCATCTGCAGCAGAAGCTGAGCGCCTTCCGCCGCGACGTCGCCGACATCGATATGTCGCGCTTTCGCCTGATGGATTTCGGCACCCGTCGCCGTTTCTCGCAGGAGGTGCAGCAGGCCATCGTCGCCACCCTGAAGCAGGACTTCCCCTGGCTGATCGGCACCAGCAACTACGATCTGGCGCGCCGCCTGGCGCTGACGCCGGTCGGCACCCAGGCGCACGAATGGTTTCAGGCTTTTCAGCAGATTAGCCCGGTGCTGGCCAACAGCCAGCGCGCGGCGCTGCAGGCGTGGCTCGACGAGTATGACGGAGAGCTGGGCATTGCGCTCACCGACTGCATCGCGATGGACGCCTTCCTGCGCGACTTCGGCGTTAACTTCGCCAGCCGCTATCAGGGACTGCGCCACGATTCAGGCGATCCCGTTGAGTGGGGCGAAAAGGCGCTGGCTCACTATGAGAAGCTGGGCATCGATCCGCACAGCAAAACCCTGGTCTTTTCCGACAACCTCGACCTGGATAAGGCGCTGGCGCTCTATCGCCACTTTGGTCAGCGCACCAACGTCGTCTTTGGCATCGGCACCCGCCTGACCTGCGATATTCCCGGCGTCAGGCCGCTGAATATCGTAATCAAACTGGTGGAGTGCAACGGCAAGCCGGTGGCGAAACTCTCCGACAGTCCGGGCAAAACCATCTGTCAGGATCAGGCCTTCGTCCGCGCGCTGCGCAAAGCCTTCGATTTGCCACTGGTGAAAAAAGCCAGTTAATCCTCGCGTTATCGGGGCGTTGACGCGCCCCGCTTCTGCTGTAATAAATCTGCCGTCCCGCCGGATTTTGCTTGTTTCCTTGCGACTCGCAAGTAACATAGCAACACCCCGGTGTGGGGAGATTTTTCAAACTCACTTCTTCTATATAGAGAGATATTTATGAGCGTAGTGCCTGTAGCGGATGTACTGCACGGTCGCGTCGCGGTTGACAGTGAAGTCACCGTACGTGGTTGGGTGCGTACCCGAAGAGATTCAAAAGCCGGTCTTTCCTTCGTCGCCGTTTATGACGGTTCCTGCTTTAATCCCGTTCAGGCCGTTGTGAATAATTCTCTGAATAATTATCAGGACGAGGTTCTGCACCTGACCACCGGCTGCTCCGTGATCGTGACCGGTACCGTGGTGGCCTCGCCGGGCCAGGGCCAGGCGTTTGAGATCCAGGCGACCCGTGTGGAAGTGACCGGCTGGGTGGACGATCCTGACACCTATCCGATGGCGGCGAAACGTCATAGCATCGAATATCTGCGCGAAGTGGCGCACCTGCGTCCGCGCACCAACCTGATCGGCGCCGTGGCGCGCGTGCGCCATACCCTGGCGCAGGCGCTGCATCGCTTCTTCCACGAGAACGGCTACTTCTGGGTTTCGACTCCGCTGATCACCGCCTCGGACACCGAAGGCGCCGGCGAAATGTTCCGCGTTTCGACGCTGGATCTGGAAAACCTGCCGCGCACGCCGCAGGGCGCCGTCGACTTCAACGAAGATTTCTTCGGCAAAGAGGCCTTCCTGACCGTTTCCGGCCAGCTGAACGGTGAAACTTACGCCTGCGCCCTGTCGAAAATCTACACCTTCGGCCCGACCTTCCGCGCGGAAAACTCCAACACCAGCCGCCACCTGGCGGAATTCTGGATGCTGGAGCCGGAAATCGCCTTCGCTACGCTGGATGACGCCGCCGCGCTCGCCGAAGCGATGCTGAAATATGTATTTAAAGCGGTGCTCGACGAACGCGCCGACGATATGGCGTTCTTTGCCGAACGCGTGGATAAAGAGGCGGTCGATCGTCTGGAGCGCTTTATCTCCACCGACTTCGCGCAGGTTGACTACACCGACGCTATTACCATTCTGGAAAAGTGCGGACAGAGCTTTGAAAACCCGGTTTCCTGGGGCATCGATCTCTCCTCCGAGCACGAGCGCTATCTGGCCGAGCAGCACTTTAAAGCGCCGGTTGTAGTAAAAAACTATCCGAAAGAGATCAAGGCGTTCTATATGCGCCTTAACGAAGATAATAAAACCGTGGCGGCGATGGACGTGCTGGCGCCGGGCATCGGCGAAATCATCGGCGGTTCGCAGCGTGAAGAGCGCCTCGACGTGTTGGACGCGCGTATGGAAGAGATGGGCCTGAATAAAGAAGATTACTGGTGGTATCGCGATCTGCGTCGCTACGGCACCGTGCCCCATTCAGGCTTCGGTTTAGGCTTTGAACGTTTAATCGCCTATGTCACCGGCGTACAAAATGTAAGGGACGTTATCCCTTTCCCACGCACCCCGCGCAATGCAAATTTCTAAAATTATCTATTAATTATAAGAAATTCATATATATAAAGAGGTCGGCACTGCCGGCCTTTTTTTATTTTTGTAAATTTTGAGTTCTCTCACAAAGTTCCCCAATATTTACATTTTGTAATACAAATTTTCTTTTAGAAACCAGATTACGAGTTTAGTAGCATTTTCAGTGTGGCATATCCTGCTTCGGGATGGAAAGATGCGTGCAGACACAGGAAGACACCAAACTTCTCTCAGGGTTCCGTAACGGTTTCTTGACGGCAGTGGCAGGTGTCCGAATAAACTCCAATGAGGGTAATAAATAATGATGAAGCGCAACATTCTTGCAGTGGTTATCCCTGCTCTGTTAGCTGCCGGCGCAGCAAACGCAGCAGAAATTTATAATAAAGACGGCAACAAGCTGGACCTGTACGGCAAAGCTGTTGGTCTGCACTATTTTTCTGATAATACTGATAACGATGGCGATAAAACTTATGTTCGCTTCGGCTTCAAGGGTGAAACTCAGATTAACGACCAGCTGACTGGTTACGGTCAGTGGGAATACAACGTTCAGGCCAACAACTCTGAAGGTTCTGACGCGCAAGATGGCAACCGTACCCGTCTGGGCTTTGCCGGTCTGAAATTTGGCGATGCAGGTTCAATCGACTACGGTCGTAACTACGGCGTTGTTTACGACGCCATCGGCTGGACCGATATGCTGCCAGAATTCGGCGGCGACTCTGGCTACTCAGACAACTTCATGAACGGTCGTAGCACTGGTCTGCTGACCTACCGCAATAAGAACTTCTTCGGCCTGGTAGATGGCTGGGACTTCGCGGCACAGTATCAGGGTAAAAACGAGCGTGCTGATAACGATCGTCGCGCCAACGGCGACGGCTGGGGCCTGTCAACCTCCTACACCTCGCCGATTGGCCTGGGCATCGTAGGTGCATACAGCAGTAGCGATCGCACTGACAGCCAGGCTGCAGGCGCGAAAACTACCGTTACTCCTCCTGCTGCAGTTGGCGGTGATAGCGTTACTACCACCACTGGCCAGGGCGCTGGCAAGCGTGCTGAGAACTGGGCTACCGCGATCAAATATGACGCGAATAACGTCTACCTGGCAGCGATGTACGGTGAAACCCGTAACTCTACTCCTGTAACAGCAACAGGCACGCTGGCAAACGGCTCAACCTTCACCACTACTGGCTTCGCCAACAAAGCGCAGAACATCGAGCTGGTTGCACAGTATCAGTTCGACTTCGGTCTGCGTCCGTCTATCGCCTACGTGCAGTCTAAAGGCAAAGACATTGAAGGCGTGGGCGATGCTGACCTGATCAAATACATCGACGTGGGCGCAACCTACTACTTCAACAAAAACATGTCAGTTTATGCTGACTACCAGATCAACCAGCTGGATGACAACAACGCGCTGGGTCTGAACACCGACGACACCGTAGCAGTAGGCCTGGTTTACCAGTTCTAAGTTACCTGTCGCAGAAAAAACGGAGCTTCGGCTCCGTTTTTTTATGCCTGCCATTCACCGTACAGCGGCGCCCTTCTTATCTTTGTCCTGCGCCTGCGTACTCTCCGACGCCCGGCGACGATTTTTTGCGTAAACGGTTGGCAATGCGCAGCGCTGACGTTAACCTGAAGGCTCATTTCGTTAAAGTTCACGCTACTGGACACGACTCATGTTTGAATCTATCTCTGCGGCACCCGCCGATCCTATTCTTGGGCTGGCCGATCTGTTTCGCGCTGACGACCGCCCGCACAAAATCAACCTTGGCATCGGCGTTTATAAAGACGAAACCGGCAATACGCCAGTGCTCACCAGCGTAAAAAAAGCCGAGCAGTATCTGCTGGAAAACGAAACCACCAAAAACTACCTCAGCATTGATGGCCTGGCCGATTTTGCGCGCTGCACCCAGGAGCTGCTGTTTGGCGCAGAGAATCCGCTGATCGCCGCTGGCCGCGCGCGCACCGCGCAGACCCCTGGCGGCACCGGCGCGCTGCGCGTCGCCGCAGATTTTCTCGCCACGCAGACGTCGGTTAAGCGCGTCTGGGTAAGCAACCCCAGCTGGCCGAACCATAAAAACGTCTTTAACGCGGCGGGCCTGGAGGTGTGCGAATACGCCTGGTATGATGCGGAAAACCACCAGCTCGACTTCGACGGCATGCTGGCCGCGCTGCAGGAAGCCAAAGCAGGCGACGTGGTGCTGTTCCACGGCTGCTGCCATAACCCGACCGGCATCGATCCGACAGCGGAACAGTGGAGCCAGCTGGCGCAGCTCTCTCAGGCGAAAGGATGGCTGCCGCTGTTCGACTTCGCCTATCAGGGCTTTGCGCGCGGCCTGAATGAAGATGCGGAAGGACTGCGTATTTTCGCCGCCTCGCATCAGGAGCTGATTGTCGCCAGCTCATACTCCAAGAACTTCGGCTTATACAATGAGCGCGTCGGCGCCATTACCCTGGTCGCGGCCGATGCGGCTACCGCAGACACCGCCTTCAGCCAGGTGAAGTACACCATTCGCGCCAACTACTCCAACCCGCCGGCGCACGGCGCCGCGGTGGTAGCGACCATACTGAGCAATCAGGCGCTGCGTACCATCTGGGAGCAGGAACTGACCGATATGCGCCAGCGTATTCAGCGCATGCGTCAGCTGTTCGTGAATACCCTGGCGGAGAAAGGCGCCACGCGCGACTTCAGCTTTATTATTCAGCAGAACGGCATGTTCTCTTTTAGCGGCCTGACCAAAGATCAGGTGATCCGCCTGCGTGACGAGTTTGCCGTCTATGCGGTGAATTCGGGTCGGGTTAACGTGGCGGGCATGACGCCGGATAACATGTCAGCGCTGTGCGAGGCGATCGTCGCGGTGCTGTAAATCAGCCACGCTTCCCGCGCCTGCGCGATTGGCGCGCGTCAGGAGAGAGAATGGGCCGCTACGGCCCATTTTTTATTGCAGAAAGGGGTTGCTGATACGTTCACGTCCCAGCGTCGAGATACCGCCGTGGCTGGGCACGAAGGTGATATCGTCGCCCAGCGGCAGCAGCTTCTCTTTAATCGAAGCGATCAAATCCTGATGGCTGCCCTGCGGGAAGTCGGTTCGCCCTACGCCGCCGTGGAAAATCACATCGCCGGAAATCAGCAAACGGCCTGCGCGATCGAAAAAGACGATATGGCCCGGCGTGTGGCCTGGCGTATGCAGGATCGTCAGCTCGACGTCGCCGACCTGCACGCTGTCGCCCTCCTCCAGCCAGCGATCCGGCGTAAAGGGCGCGCACTCCGCCAGACCAAACATGCGGCTCTGGGTCGGCAGCGCTTCCAGCCAGAAAGCGTCCAGCCGGTGCGGACCGACAATCGGCGCCTGATAGTGCGCCGCCAGCTCCGCCGCCGCGCCAACGTGATCGAGATGGCCGTGCGTCAGTAAAATCTGGCGCGGGGTAAGATTGAGCTGCTGGAGCGTGGCGATAATGGTCGCCGCATCACCGCCTGGATCGACCAGGGCGGCGTCGCGCGTCGCCTCACACCAGATAACCGAACAGTTCTGCGCAAAGGCGGTAACAGGAATAATGTGGTAGTTCATAACGCTCCATGACCGGCGCACGCAGCGTTGCCGGCGTCGTTACCAGTGCCGTACCGGCCCGGTATCAATATGAACGAAGTTGCTGCGAGGATAATATCCTACACCACCGGCGCGCATTGTTAAGGCCGCTTTGCGAATGTTATTCAGCGCGATGCCTTCGATATGAAAATCCATCGCCTGACCTTTGGTGTGGTAGCTGTGTTTCGCCACGCCCGGGCCGCTTTCGCGCAGCATATTGTTGGTCGCCAGCGAGCGATAGCCGGAGATCAGCTGAATCGGCTTACGGGTCTCGAGCAGCGCCTGCAGGCGATAGATCTGATCGAAGAGATGGGGATCGATGCTTTTCGTCAGATTGGCGCGATAGTCGCGGAAAAAGTGGTTCAGACGAGCCAGCTCGCTCTTATCGTAACTTTTCCCGTTAAAAAACTCAGTTTTAAGGGTTTCACCGGTGTGAAGATTGCTCAGCGTCAGCACCCGAGGACGTGACGTTGAAAGCGAGGCCATGGCTGCGTTGGGCAGCAGCGCCATGCCGGCCGCAGCCGTTCCGCCAAGAAGCAATTTGCGACGTGTTAAGTTAAAACTGGACATGAAAAACGGTTACCTGAGATTGAAGCCATCGAAATGTGCAAAAACCGCACAAGGCCGCACCATAACCGGCCATCCGGGTCACGTCAACCTGTCGTAGAGAGGTTTGTGCGGCGATCCCGGGCGGGATCGCCATTCTGGAATCCTTATCGCAGCGGCGGCGAAAAGGAACAGGGTTGGAAAATCAAGGATTAGAGCAGCAGCTGTCCAGCGCGCGCCAGCGCCTGACTGCCGGAACGGGCAGGATTATCATAATTGTAAATATCTGTGCGGAACTGCGGCTTGCCGTCATCGGCGACCCAGGCGGTCAGATAGTACAGATTCACCGGGATGCGGTGTCGAATCGGCACGTAGCGCGTATCGCCCTGTTTTAACTGCTCGGAAATGCGCGAATCATTCCAGCCGGCATCCTGCAGCAGTAGTCCCGCCAGCTCTGACGCTTTATTGACGCGCACGCAGCCTGAGCTAAGCGCGCGGATATCGCGCTGGAACAGGGCGTGATTGGGCGTGTCGTGCAGGTAGATGGCGTCCGAGCTCGGCATGTTGAACTTATAGCGGCCCAGCGAGTTGGTGTTGCCCGGTGCCTGACGCAGCCGATAGGGGAACGACGAAGCGGAGACCATGCTCCAGTCAATCATGCTGGGATCGATCACCTCCGCGTCCGCGCTCCAGCCGGAGAGCAGCGTATAGCCGTGCTTGTAGAGATAATTCGGATCCTGCTTCACCTTAGGAATGATGTCCTGACGCACCAGCGTCGTCGGCACGTTCCACGGCGGATTAAGCACCACATTATTTAGCGCGCTGCGCATCAGCGGCGTTTTACGATCGGGACGGCCGACAATCACGCGCGACGAGAGGATCTTGTTGCCGTTGTTGTAGTAGGTCAGCGAAAAGTTGGGAATGTTGACCATGATGCCGTTGTGCATATCGTCCGGCAGCAGGCGCAAACGCTGAATATTCAGCGCCAGCAGCGCGGCGCGCATCTGCGGCGTCACGTTGAGCCATTCGCGGGTGCGCGGACCGACCGCGCCGTCTCCGCCTAATCCCTGCCACTGCTGGAAGCGCTTAACGCCCTCCACCAGCGCGGCGTCATAGACGTTGTCGCTAACCGCGTCAGCGGTGCCATTCTGCACGTTGCCCGTCTGCTGCGGCGTCTGCGCGGCGAGATCGCCGACGCTGGCCGCTGAAGGACTTACCGCCGCGGGCTGACCGCTCTGGCTTACCGGAACCGGCGCGGTAGGCACCGCATCGTCCGCAGGGCCCGGCGCGACAGGCTGCGCGGAGAGCATGCCGGTGCGCTGTAATATTTCGCGCAGTGCCGGAACGTCGTCGCTCACCTGACCCGGACGCAGCGTTTCGCGGTTTTTCAGCTGCGGCCAGGGACGCGAGTCGGTAAGCATCTGCTTCAGCGCGGCATGCATCGGCGCATATTGCGGGTGCTGCGGCACCAGCGAGGCGACGAACGCGGCGGAGCCGCCCGCCAGCACTGCGTTTTGCCACTGGTTCACTACCGATACCGGCGGCTGCGCCAGCTTGTAGGGCACGTTGCTGTAGAGCCAGCTTTCGCCCTGCGTCGGCACGCTGGAGACAAACTGCAGATAGCCCAGCATCGCGTCGCTAAGCACTACGTCGCGCGCGAAACCGTTGATGCCGGGATCGGTCAGACGATCGACCCAGCGCGTGAACTGAGGCTGCACGCCTGACATGGCGACTTCCGCCAGCTGCTGCTGGAACTGCTGCACCGCCGCGCGATCCTGCCACATCGGCTGCATATTGTGCGCCGCATAAAGGGTCGCCAGCGAGGCTAAATAGAACGGCGGCTCTTTACCGGCGAACGCCTGACGCAGGCGCTGCTGACTATCGCTGACTGAAATGGTCGCGTGCGTAGTACCGGGTAACGCTGCAATAACCGCCGCATGCGTCAGATGCACCGGCGTCAAGGCCAGCGCAAGCGCCAGCAGTGAAAACAGATAATTGTTGGTTTTATTGGTCAGCAACATCCCTGCCCCCTCATTTGTTTACCACGCAGCGTTTCCTGGATCCGCTGCAACTGGGCTGCTACTCGTCTCCTGAGTATACAAATAAAAAACGGCATTTGCCTCAGGAGACAAATGCCGTCTACAGATTACCCAATGCGGTAATTATTAACCAGTTTAAACCTGCGAGTTTTCCGCTTCCACCCCGGCTGACTCCTCGCTGTCGCGGCGCGTCGTCGGCGCATCGGCAGAGAAGCCGCGCAGACCAACTACGTGCACATGTTCAGTATTATTGAACACTTTACGGACCAGCTTATAAGTAGTGCCTTTTTCCGGGCTGATGTTTTCCGGCGCCGCGATCACCAGCTGCATCTCCAGACGCTCGCAGAGTTCAAACAGCGTGGCGATAGAGCGCGCATCCAGACGCGCCGCTTCGTCGAGGAACAGCAGGCGGCAGGGAGAAATGTCCTTGCCGCGCAGGCGGCGCGACTCCTCTTCCCAGCTCTGCACCACCATCACCAGGATCGACATCCCGGTGCCGATCGCCTCGCCAGTCGACAGCGCCCCGCTCTCGGCGCGCAGCCAGCCGTCGGAGCCGCGGTTGACCTCTACTTCCATCTCCAGGTAGTTGCGGTAGTCCAGCAGCTCTTCGCCGATGGTCTGCGGCGTGCGCTGACCCATATCAATGTGCGGATTGAGGCGCTGATAGAGCTTCGCCAGCGCTTCGGAGAAGGTCAGACGGCTGCTGTTGAAGAGATCCTGATGCTGCTCATGCTCTTCCGACAGCGTATCAAGCAGCGTGGCGTGGGCTTCGCGTACGTTTACGTTAAGCCGCACGCTACGCACCTGGCCGAAGCTCACCATCTGCAGTCCCTGGTTGAGCTGACGGATACGGTTCTGCTCGCGCTGAATGGTTTTGCGAATAATATTCGATACGCTGCGCGAACTGATCGCCAGCGTCTGCTCGCGCGCCGTCAGCTCTTCGGTCAGACGGTTCAGTTCGATCTCCATCTGCTCGATCGCCTCGACCGGATCGTCGGTGCGGATGATATCCTGACGGATACGCTCGCGCAGATGCTGATAGACGGCGATAAAGAACTGGATCTTGCGCTCCGGACGCTTCGGATCTTCCGACAGGCGCAGCACGTCGCGCAGATGCTCGTTATCCGCTACCGCCAGACGCAGCGCGCCCAGCGCCTTATCCGACATCGAACGCAGCTCGTCGCCGCTCAGGTAGGCCAGCTCGCGACGGTGCAGTCGTCGTTCGACGCCGTTCTCTTTTACCAGCCGCAGCACGCTGCACCAGCCCGCTTTGGCGCTCACCACCTGCTCACGAATGCGGTGGTAGTCGCGCTCCAGCACGCGCAGCCGTTTCTGCAGGTTCTCCATTTCCGCTTCGCAGAAGGTGAGCTGCTTTTCCAGCTGATTGCGACGGGCGCGGTTGTGGCTCAGCGCGGCGTAAAGCTCGTCGCGGCGAATGCGCGCGCGCTCTTCCGCGCTGGCGTCGGCATGCACGCCGATATCCTGCATCTCCTGCACCAGCTCTTTCAGCATGTCGCGCTTGGTGTCGTGCGAACTCTTCAGGGAGGCCAGCACCTGGCTGTACTGCGCCATCTGCGCCCGCTGCTCGCGCAGGCGTTCGCGCGCGCGGCTGCGCTCGCCTTCCGCCTGCTCCAGCTGGCGACGCAGCTTATCGCTGAGATCGTTGTTGCCGTTCAGCATGCCGGCGGAGTCGCCATAGCTAAAGTGGGCGCGGCGCTGCACCACTTCCGTCAGGGCGAACGCCTGCTGACGCGCGACGCGCTGCTGCTGCTGCGCCTGCTGGTAGTCGGCCTGCAGCTGTTCATGCTGCTCCGGATCGCTCTGCAACACGCCGATCAGCGACTCGAGCTTCGTCAGCTTCGCGCCGTGCTGATGCAGGAAACGCGCCGCCTCCTGCGCCTCTTCGACCTGCTCGCGAATTTCGTCGCAGCGATCGGCCAGCGTGTCGTCCAGCAGCAGATTGACGCGCGGCAGCAGGCGGTTTAGCTGCGCCACGCCCTCTTTCGCCAGCTCGTACTGCTGACGCTGCTGCTGGTTGTCGCTTTCGTGCTGCGCCAGCGCGCGCTCCAGCTCGCTACGACGGGCGTTGTACTGGCGGAGCTGCGCTTCAGGATCTTCCTCGAAGGCGACCGCCAGATGCGTGCCGATAAAGCGGCTGAACGACTGATGCAGACGCTGCGTTTTCTGCACGTCGAACGAAAGCGTGGCATAGCGTTCCGCCAGCCGATCGCGCTCGATGTGCAGCTGCTCCAGCTGATTCTCGCGCGCGGCGCGGCCGAACAGCGGCACTTTTGGAAAGCGGGAATAGCGCCACTGACGCTCAGCCACCTTCACCACCACCGCGTTCTGCAGCTCTTCCACGGCGAAGACGCTGTCGTCGAACGACTGCGGATCGCCCTCAATCAGGTAGAGATCTTCCGGGCACTCTTCCAGACCGTCGAGCTGCTCGCGCACCAGCGACAGATCCGGCACCACGATAGCGTGGCGCGACGGGCCGTAGAGCGCCGAGAAGTAAGGCGCGTCCTCCAGCGTGACGTCGTCGTAAATTTCAGAGAGCAGCACGCCGCCGAAGCGTTCCGCCAGCTGCGTCAGGCGCGCATCTTCCGCGCCGCCTGGCTGGCTGAGGCGTTCAATTTTACGTTCGACGCTGCGTTTACGCGCGGCGATGTCGTCGCGCTCTACCGTGGTTTCGCGCTCGCGCTCCAGCAGCTGCTGCATGTATTCGGTGATCTGCTGGCTGTTTTCCAGCGCCTCGCCGGTCTGCTCGCTGAGCTGCGTCAGGATCTCCTGCGCCGCCAGCCAGTGCGGCGCGCGAGCGGTGAGCGCGGCGATGCGCTCGCGCAGCGACTCCAGCTCCTGGCGCATCACCATGCGGCGTTCGCCGGCGTCGGAGACGCTGGCGTTGAGCTGTTCGATCTGCCCTTCCAGTTCGCTATGCAGCCCTTCCAGCGCGTCGGCGTCATAGTGCGCGCCCTGCCGTTTGCAGAACTCCGCCAGCAGGCGCTCCGCCTCATGCTGCTCGCGCAGACGCTGCTCCATCTCATTCAGGCGCAGGCGCAGCGAGGAGAGCTGCTCGGCGTAGTGACGCTGATTGGCGGCGTCGCGCAGCAGCTCGCGGCCGGTTTGCCAGGCCTCCTGACGCGGCACATCGCCGGCGATGCTGGTTACCAGCGCCAGCGCCTGCTCGAACTGGCTGTGCGCCGCTTCCGCTACGCTCAGCTTCTGTTCCAGACGCAGCAGCGTATCCGTCGCTTCCTCTTCGGTCGCCTGGAAACGCGCCTGCCACTCGGCGGCGTTGTCGATGGTGAGATCGGGCAGCTGACACAGCGTCTTTGCGCGCTCCAGCGCCTGCAGCGCCTGCTGATACTGAATCGCTCGCGTCTGCTGAACGTCGAGCGCCTGCTGGAAATCGGCCAGCTGGTTTTTCAGTTCGTCGACCTCCAGCTCTGCTGCCTCGGCGCGCGCCTCGTTCTCTTCCTGCGCTTCGCGCGCTTCCGCCACCACTTCGTTCTGCTCTTCCAGACGATGCGTCAGCTCGTCGAGGTCAGCTTCGTAGCGCTCGATTTTTTCCTGCTGGCGCATTGCGGTCTGCACCAGGTTGAGGTGATCGCTGGCGGCCTGATAGTCCGCTTCCAGATCGTTCTCTGCGCCGCCGTGCTCGGCGAGTTCGCGCGCCATCTCGATATGGCGATACTGCTCCGTGGCCAGCTGTTTGCGGCTGGAGAGGAGATCGCGACGCAGCTGCAGCGCGCCGTCGAGATGAATGCGTCGCTCGTTGGCGTGACGCATATAGTCCGCCGAGACATAGCTGGTGGCTTCGGAGATCAGATGCTTAAACAGGTCGCGATCGGACTGCGTGACGCGGATCGCCTCCAGCGTCATGCGGTTTTCGCGCAGCGCCGCCTCCATATCCTGAAAGGCTTTGCGCACGCCGCCGTTTTCCGGCAGCAGATAGTCGCGCAGCGAGCGGGTAATGGCGCTGGAGATGCCGCCGTAGAGCGACGCTTCGATCAAACGGTAGAATTTGCTGCGATCGCCGGCGGAGCGCAGGCGGCGCGGCACGATGCCGTGCTCAAACATCATCGCGTGGTAGTCGGTGACCGAGCTGAACTGGCGGAACTGCACCTCTTCCTGCGCTTCGACGCGATCTTTAACCTCGCTCAGCGGCAGCACGCGCGCCTGGCGGCTGTTCATGATCTCGGTCAGCATGTCGGTCGGCTGGCTATCCATCGGCAGCCCGTGAATGCTGAACGGCTTGATATCGACCTTTTTATCGCGGCCGGCTACCTGCTGCAGACGCACGCCGGCGATAACGCGCTGGTGACGCGAGTTGATAACGTCGAGCACCGCGTAGCAGACGCCGGCGCGCAGCTTGCCGTGCAGGCCTTTATCGCGCGAGCCGCTGGTGGCGCCCGCCTCGGTGGTGTTGCGGAAGTGCAGCAGCGTCAGATCCGGGATAAGCGCCGTCACGAAGGCAGCCATGGTGGTGGATTTGCCTGCGCCGTTGCCGCCCGACAAGGTGGTGACCAGTTCGTCGAGATCAAAAGTGCGGGCAAAAAAGCCGTTCCAGTTGATCAGGGTAAGCGAACGAAATTTTCCGCGTTCAATCATGCCTGTTCTTCCTCCGCGCTATCACTCGCGTCGCTGTCAATATCATCCTGCTCGCTGGTCGCGCTCACGCTGTCGAGCGCCATGGCTTCGCCGTCGCGGATCAGGCGCAGCTGCGCCTCGCGCGGATCGTCGCCGCTGCGCACGTCGGCGCCGAAGCGGAACACCGATTCGGTAATGCGGAATTTGCTGCTGTCGTTGCCCATAAACCACACCATGCCGAGTCGACGCAGTCGGCTCAGCGAGGCGCGCATTTTCTCCTGCAGCCTGGCGCGATCGAGATCGGAGCCGGTGGAGCGCTGGTTCACCAGCTTGAGCAGCTTGTTCTCGTCGGCCAGCGCCAGCAGCTCGTCATACAGCTCCTGCTGGGTGAAGATGCCTTCGTTCGCCAGACGCTCCGGGCTGAGATAGAGATAGCAGAGCAGCTTGCCGACCATCATATCCAGCTCAGAGAGCACCGAGCGCGGGATCAGCGTGGTGGAGCGCGGACGCAGATAGAAAAAGCCCTCTGGCGCGCGAATTAACTCGACGTTGTAGCGGGCGTAAAACTCTTCCAGGAAGCTCTGGTAGTCCATCAGAAAAGCGTGCTGGTCCAGCTCTTCGATGCCGATATGGCGACCGGCGCGCAGCTGGCTGTCGAGCGCGGGGAAAATCGGGTTCGCCAGTGCCTGCGCCAGCTTAAGCGGCATCACTTGTTCAATATTTGTCGATGACATGTGCCTGCACCTTGGCTCCGTAATCATTAATGGCCTGCCACTCCGCGGGCAGACCGGCTAAATCGGCTTCCGCCACGCCGAGGCGCACCGCCTGATCGACGACGATACGCGCCAGATCAAAGTGGCGCGCGCGCGGATACTGGGCAAGATAGTCGCGCATCACCGTGGCGAGATTGAGCGGTTTCTGTTCAGATTTGTAGCTCAGCAGCGCTTCTTCGATCATCGCCGCCAGCTGTTCGCGGATTTCGTTGAACTCTTCATATTCCAGCTCGGCGGGCAGTTCGCCCATCACCTCGTCGTTGCGCAGCGTCAAATCCTCGTCGCGCATATCGAACAGGCGATCGGCGCTGGCGTAGGTCAGCACCCACGGCTGGTCGAAGTAATTTTGCACCGACTGGCGCAAGCGCTGCGCAAAGACGCGGTTCTTGTCCATATCGATGGCGGTTCGAATGAATTTGTGGACGTGGCGGTCGTAGCCGATCCACAGGTCGATCGCCTGCTGGCCCCAGCTGATAATGCGGTCCAGCTTGTTTTGCAGATCGAACACCAGCTTATCGACAAAGCCGAGATCGGGGCTGCTGAGCGTGGCGTCCTGGATGCGCAGCAGGTTGGCCTGCAGCTTGTCGCCCGCCGCCTCCAGCGTATCCTGCAGCTCGCGCAGCGTGCCGGAGGTTTCCGACAGCAGCATTTCGCAGCTGGAGATCGCCGCGCGCCAGTCTTTGTTCAGCAGATCGGCGATATCGTTCTTGACCGCCTGCTGCTGTTCATCCATCAGGCGCTGCGTCATGTCGATGCTGTCGAAGATCTCCGCCACGGAATATTTCAGCGGCGCGAAGACGTTGCGATGCCAGTGGAACTCGTCGCCATCCTCTTCCGCCGCATCGGCGGCGCGCTTCAGCTCGCCCGCCACGATCGACAGCTGCATCGACAGGCGCAGCGTCGAGAATTCACGCTGGCGGATGTAGTAGTCAGTAATGCCGATCGCCAGCGGCGTCAGACGATAAATGGCGTGTCCTTCCGTCATCTCGCTGGTAAAGCGGTTGATCAGGCGCTGGCGCACCATATCGTTGATGGCGTTGTTGGCGCGCACCACCACGGTTTCATGGGTTTGCTCAAAAGCTTTGCTGACGTGCTGAAAAGCGTCGATCAGCTCGCCCTCACTCATTTCGCCATCCATTCGCTCGCCGTTCAGGGTGGCGATGGCCAGCAGAAAAGCCAGACGATCGACCGGCAGCGCAAGGGAAAAGTCATTCTTGCGCGCCCAGCTGACCAGCTCGGGTACCGTCTGGGAAAATTCACTCATAGTTCGTCCTTCTGCCCTGGTTTACGCGCGGTCACGTGGATGTAGCGTCCCAGGCTTAAAAAGGGTTCCTGGCGACAGTAGCGTCGCTCCATCTCAAGAATGCTCGCGTCGCCTCCGCCGTCCGCCGGCGGGGCTTTCATATAGTCGCTGAAGACGCGCACGCCCGTGCGCTGCTCGATCTCGAAGCCGCACGCGGCGAGCCAGCGGTAGACATCTTCCGGGTCGCGCGGGTAGTCCGGCGACAGGGAGCGCTTCTTCTGCTTCGCCATATTGACGCGCAGATAGCCGAAGTTCCCCAGCGTCAGGTTGCGAAACACCAGGCTGTGGCGGTTAAAAAACATCAGCGACATCACGCCGCCGGGCCGCAGCGCGTCAAACAGCGCCTGTAGCGCTTTTTCAGGCTCAGCGACCCACTCAAGCACAGCGTGAAACAATACCAGATCCACCGGCGTATCCAAATGCTCGCCCACCTGCTGCACGGCGATTTGTCTGAATTGCATGTTGTGGCTCACCTGCTGCGCCTCGGCATGCTGCTGCGCCCGGCGCAGCATCTCCGCCGAGAGATCGCACAGCAGGATCTGGTGGCCGCGCTGCGCCAGCCCGCTGGAGATTTGCCCCAGCCCGCCGCCGGCATCCAGCACGCGCAGCGGCGCCGCGCCGAGCGTCGGCAGAATCGCCTCAAGCTCGTCCCAGAGGATCGCCTGACGCACGATCCCCTTGGTGGTGCCGTAAATATTTTGCGAAAATTTTTCCGCGAGATCGTCGAAGTTACGATCCTGCATGGCGTGGGCTCCGGTATGCTGCGCTCAGACTTGTGCTATTTTGTCACAGGCTCATGAAGAATGAACCTTTCATCCCCTTCTTCCTTTCCAGCTGCTGTTTTTTCGGACAACAAGGAGTTTTTTTGATGTTTTTTGGACTGAAAAAACTGGTGGGCGGTCTGTTGATGCCTTTACCGCTGCTGCTGCTGATGATGGCAGCGGGTATTTTACTGCTTTGGTTTAGCCGCTGGCACAAAAGCGGCAAAATTTTAGTCTCGCTGAGCTGGGCGCTGCTGCTGCTGCTGAGCCTGCAGCCGGTCGCCGATCGCCTGCTGCTGCCGCTGGAGTCGCGCTACCCTACCTGGAACGGCAGCGAGAAGGTCGACTTTATCGTGGTGCTGGGCGGCGGCTATACCTTTAACCCCGACTGGGCGCCGAGTTCGAACCTGATTGGCAACAGTCTGCCGCGCGTCGCCGAAGGCGTGCGCCAGTGGCGACGCAACCCGCAGGCGACGATGATCTTCACCGGCGCCGCCGCCGGACAGAATCCTGTCAGCAACGCGCAGGTCGCCGCCTCGGTGGCGCTAAGCCTGGGCGTGCCGCCTGATCATATTCAGGTGCTGGATCGGCCGAAAGATACCGAACAGGAGGCGCGTGCGGTGCGCGGCGTCGTCGGCCAGCGTTCCTTCCTGCTGGTCACCTCCGCCAATCATATGGCGCGCGCGCTGAATTTCTTTCACGCCGCCGGCTTAACGCCGCTTGCCGCGCCCGCCAATCAGCTGGCGATCGCTTCGCCGCTCAACTGGTGGGAGCGCGCGATCCCTTCGCCGCTCTGGCTGAGCCACAGCGACCGAGTCGTCTATGAGACGCTGGGACAGGCGTGGCAGTGGCTAAAAGGCGGCGACGCGCCCTCAGCCGAGCCAGGGCAGTAGCTGCGCATGGGCGTAATCGAAACGCGCGCGGTCGAATTCGCCATACTGCACCAGCCCGTCGATGCAGTCCCACAGCTGATAAAGCCAGCGCCGCCAGAGGAAACCTTCGGAGACCGGCGCACACTGTAGATAGCGCGCCATCAGCGCCTGCTCCGCCGGACTTTCGCCCAGCTGCATCAGCTCATATTCGCGCGGCCCCCATAAAATGGCGCCGGGCTGGGTCATCGCCAGCAGCTGATCGCTGCGCGCGTTTTTGACGATGCTGGTCAGGCGCAGATTGCCATGCAGCATCACGCAGGGATCGTCGAAGTCGCGAAAGAGATGCGCCAGCTGCTCGCGGCTGCGAAACAGCACCTGGCGGTCGGCAGGGGTGAACGCGGGCGGCTGCAGGTAGCTGAGCGTGGACCAGAGCACTTCCACGCGCTGATGGAACCAGGCGGGCCAGCTGTTTTGCTGGGTGCTGTCGACGGTGCCGACCAGGCCATGCCCGCTGATGCGATGCCAGGCGAGCAGCCCTTCCACCACCTCTTCGCACAGCTGCTGCCAGCGCGCGGCGTCGCGGGTCGGCGCCTCGGCAGAGACGCCGTTCAGGCGCGCCATCAGCAGCATTTCATGCGCCGGCGGCTGCTGGCTTAGCACCAGACCATAGACCGCCGGCACGGCGATCAGCCCTTCATGGCCGAGCAGCGCCAGCTTTTTCGCCTCCAGCGCGGCGCGTCCCTGATGGCGGAAATATTTCGCCACCAGCGGCATCGGTTTGTCCTGGCGATCGTAGAGCGCATAGAGCCGCGTCGGCGGCTGTTCGCTGATGGTTTCGAGCCGGCCGACCGTCTCGCCCAGCACCAGCGAGAGTTCAGATTTGAGACTTTCCATGCATCCTCCTCAAGGAAAACATCACACCATCCTGGAGGCCTCAGCGGGCGAAAAAGCAGAAATAGATCAATAAAAGCGTCGGGGATGATTCCCCGACACCGTCAGCCCTGCAGCGCGGCGCGCACGCGCGCCAGATCTTCCGGCGTATCCACGCCTGTGCCCGGCACGGTTTCCGCGACGGCGACATGGATTTTTTCGCCGTACCAGAGCACGCGAAGCTGCTCCAGCAGTTCGATCCGCTCCAGCGGACAAGGCGCCCAGGAGACGTAGCGACGAATAAAGCCGGCACGATAGGCGTAGATGCCGATATGGCGCAGCAGCGTATCGCCGATCTCTTCGCGGGACGCGGCGTAACGCTCGCGATCCCAGGGAATAGTGGCGCGAGAGAAATAGAGCGCGTAGCCCTGCGCGTCCATTACCACCTTCACTGCGTTAGGGTTAAACGCCTCTTCCGCGTCATGAATCGGCACCGCCAGCGTCGCCATGCCCGCCTGCGCGCCTGCCAGATTCGCCGCCACCTGGCGGACGATTTCCGGCGGGATCAGCGGTTCGTCGCCCTGCACGTTGACGATGATCTCATCGTCGGCGAACCCGCAGGTTTCGATCACCTCAGCCAGCCGCTCCGTGCCAGACTGATGGTCGGCGCGCGTCATGCAGACTTCGCCGCCCGCCGCTTCAACCGCCGTTTTCACATCCGGATGATCGGTGGCGACAATCACGCGGCTGGCGCCAGAGGCGCGCGCGCGCTCCATCACGTGAACGATCATCGGCTTTCCGGCGATATCGACCAGCGGTTTGCCGGGCAGGCGCGTCGAGGCGTAGCGCGCGGGAATAATCGCCGTGAAACTCATGGATGGATCTCTTCCACGGCGAGCGTGCGCGCTTCGTTTTCCAGCAGCACCGGAATGCCGTCGCGTACCGGAAAGGCGAGCGCGTCAGGTTTGCAGATCAGCTCCTGCTGGGCGTTGTTGTAGTAAAGCTTGCCGTTGCACACCGGGCAGGCAACAATTTCGAGTAAGCGGTGATCCATATGTCCTCCATTGCGGACCGATTGCATAAGGCGCTAAGGATACCATAGCGCAGTGTGTCAGCGTGCGCGGAAAGCGGCCGCGAAACTGCGGCGCAGACCGCAAAGCTCAGGAATCGAGCGTCCAGACGCCAGGCCAGTGCGGCCGCAGCGCGGCGGGCATCTGTTCGAACAGCACGCTCTCCGCATCCTGCCAGGCCGCAAAGCGTTCAATCGCCTGGCGAACATCCCTGACGAATGCGGCGGTGACGCGCGCGTCCGACTCCAGCCAAAAATTCTTGATCACCAGCTGCCGCGCCTGCCGCTGCATGCGGGCGTCCAGCCTGGCCTTGATCGCGCCGCGATGCAGCACCGGCAGGACGAAATAGCCATATTTGCGCTTCGCCTCTGGCGTATAGCATTCGATACGATAGTCGAACTGGAACAGCTCCAGCGCGCGCCGCCGATCCCAGACCAGCGGATCAAACGGCGACAGAATGGCGCTGTGCGTGGCGTTAAGGGGCGCGTCGAGCAGCGGCAGCAGATCGCGATGCAGCCACATCTCGCCAAGTCCGGCCACCTCGACCGGCATAATCTCGCCCGCCTGCTGCGCTTTTTCCAGGTAAGGCTTCAGCGCTACGCGTTTAAGACGGTAGTAATCCGGCAGCCAGGCGGCGCGAAAAATACCGAGGCTGCGCGCGCTGTTGCGCAGCATTTCCCACTGCGCGTCCGCTTCGCTGAGGGCGTGCAGCGCATCCTGCCACTCCGGCAGCACGCGCGATCGTAGATCATAGACCCGCTGAAAATTGCGTCTCTCGCTGACCATCAGCTCGCCCGCGCTGAAAAGATTTTCCAGATGCCGCTTGTGCGGCTTCCAGGCCCACCAGCCGGGTTTGTGATCGGCGCCGCTGGCGAAGTCGGCGGCGCGAACCGGCCCCTTATCGGCAATATGCCGCAGCAGATCGGCGATCTCCTGCTGATGATCCTGCATCCACTGGGCGTTATATTTCCAGCCAAGGCGCTCGGGTTCAAGCATGCGGTGGCGCAGCAGCCGGTAATCTTCGCGGGGAATAAAGCAGGCTTCGTGCGCCCAGTATTCAAACAGCTCGCCCTGCGCCAGCGCCTCTTCCAGCCAGCGCGGCGGGTAGCTGCCGAGGCGGCTGAACAGCACCAGATAAGGGCTGCGCGCGACGACGTGGATGGTATCGATTTGCAGCAGCGACATGCGCCGCACCGCCGCGAGCAGATCCGCATAGCGCGCGCGTTTCGACGGCGCGCGCAGCAGACCCTGCGCCGCCAGATGAAGATTTCGTGCCTGTTGAAGCGAAAGCGAAAGCGTTGTGTTCATTCCCTTCCTGCATTCGGCCAGAGGTTAGTCTGCGGCGCTGCCTGTGCGCTGCCGCGCCAGACGTTCAATATCGTCCAGCAGCGGCGCGACGGCGCTGCCGCTCAGCTCAGCTTCGACCGGCAGATACCACCAGTTGGGCTGGGCGAAGCGACGGCACTTAACCGCGTCTTTTTCGGTCATCAGCAGGGTTTGGCCCTTGACCACTAAACCGGTCAATTCCTCCTGACTGTAGGCGTGATGATCGGCGAAGGCGATCTCGGCGACCGGCGTGACGCCATGCTGGTTAAGGGTAGCGAAAAAGCGCGGCGGATGCCCTATGCCGGCCATCGCCACCACATTTTCCAGCGCGGAAAGCGGCACGCGCTGCTGCGTATGCAGGTTGACCGCATCACCAGGCCGCAGCGCCATCGCGATTTCACTCGCCTCCGCGTGGCCGCCGTTAACAATTACCGCGTCCACCTGCCGCAGACGCGAAGCGCGCTCGCGCATCGGTCCGGCCGGCAGCCACCACCCGTTGCCGAAGCGGCGGACGCCGTCGACCACCACAATTTCGCGATCGCGCCGCAGCGCGTAGTGCTGCAGGCCATCATCGGTAATGATGAGATCGAGGGGGTGACTGGCGAGCAGCGCTTCAACCGCGGCGCGGCGCTTCGGCGCCACCGCGACCGGCGCGCCGGTGCGCTGGGCGATCAGCACAGGTTCGTCGCCCGCCTGCTCCGTCGGCGTATCGGCGTCGACCAGCAGCGGATAGCGCTCCGCTTTGCCGCCGTAGCCGCGCGAAACCACACCGACGCGAAGGCCGCGGCGCTGTAACGCCTGCACTAGACAGATCGCGACCGGCGTTTTACCGTTGCCGCCGGCGGTGAGATTGCCGACCACCACCACCGGAACCGGCGCGCGCCAGCTTTTGCGCCAGCCGCGCTGATAGCTAAGACGAATCAGAGAGGAGACCGCGCCGTAAATCAGGCTAAGCGGCCACAGCAGCAGCCACAGCGGCGAGCGTCCACTCCAGATACGCTCGATCATTGCCCAAACTGCATCTTATGCAGCTGCGCGTAGGCGCCCCGCTGAGCCAGCAGATCGGCATGGGTGCCGCGCTCGACGATACGGCCATCCTCTACCACCACGATTTCATCGGCTTTCTCGATGGTCGACAGGCGGTGAGCGATAACCAGCGAGGTACGGTTTTTCTGCAGCTCGTCCAGCGCCGACTGGATTGCGCGTTCCGACTCGGTATCGAGCGCAGAGGTCGCTTCATCCAGGATCAAAATCGGGCAGTCGCGCAGCAGCGCGCGCGCAATGGCGATACGCTGGCGCTGGCCGCCGGAGAGCAGCACGCCATTTTCGCCGATCACCGTATCCAGCCCGTTATCCATCTTGTTGATGAAGTCCATGGCATGCGCCATGGTCGCGGCGCGCTCGATCTCGGCGCGGCTATACTGCTCGCTGCGCGCATAGGCGATATTGTTGGCGATGGTGTCGTTGAACAGATGAACATTCTGCGAGACCAGCGCGACCTGATTACGCAGCGAACGCAGCGTGTATTCGCGCAGGTCATGACCGTCCAGCAGGATTTCGCCCTGCTGAATGTCGTAAAAGCGCGTCAGAAGGCTGGCCAGCGTCGACTTGCCTGAGCCGGAGCGCCCTACCAGCGCCACGGTTTTGCCTTCCGGCAGCGCCAGGTTGATGTCGCGCAGCGCTGGCATATCGCGGCCAGGATAGGTAAAGGTGACATTGCGGAACTCAACGTCGCCTTTGGCGCGCTCAATTTCGCGCGTGCCGGTATCGACTTCCTGCTCGCTGTCGAGGATAGAGAAAAGCGTCTGGCACGCCGCCATACCGCGCTGGAACTGCGCGTTGACGTTAGTCAGGGATTTTAGCGGACGCATCAGCGCGATCATCGACGAGAAGACCACGGTAATGGTGCCTGCGGTCAGCGTATCCATAACGCTGGGAAAGCTGGCGGCATAAAGCACAAACGCCAGCGCCAGCGAGGCGATCAGCTGGATCACCGGATCGGAGATGGATGAGGCCGATACCAGCTTCATGCCCTGCTGACGCATGCGGTTGCTGACGCGGGCAAAACGCTCTGACTCCACTTCCTGACCGCCGAAAATCAGCACTTCTTTGTGCCCTTTCAGCATCTGCTCGGCGCTGGTGGTGACCTGCCCCATGGTGTTCTGCATGGTTTTGCTGATGCTGCGAAAGCGCTTAGAGACCGAGCGAATTGCCAGAGAGACCACGGGAGCCAGAACAATCAGGATGAGCGACAGCTGCCAGCTGTAGTAGAACATCATGATAAACAGGCCGATAATCGACGCGCCCTCGCGCACTACGGTAACCAGTGCGCTGGATGAGGAAGAGGCGACCTGCTCGGAGTCGTAGGTAATGCGCGACAGCAGCGTGCCTGTTGACTGCTGGTCGAAGAACGAGACCGGCATGCCCATCATATGGCTGAAGAGGCGACGGCGCATATTCATCACGACGTTGCCGGAAACCCAGGAGATGCAGTAGCTGGAAATATAGCTGGTGACGCCGCGGATCAGCATCAGCCCGATAACGGCCAACGGCATCCAGATCAACACCGACTTATCCGCTTTACCAAACCCATCATCCAGTAAAGGCTTCAACAGGGAGAGCATGAGCGTGTCGCCCGCGGCGTTAATTATCAGGGCCACAGCGGCCACGCATAAACCCGCTTTATGGGGCGCGATCATCGGCCAGAGTCGACGAAATGTCTGCCACGTTGAGAGATCTTTATCTTGATGCATTATTTATTCACGCTGTTTGAAATAGCCGCTCATTCTACCTGGATTCCCGTTTGACGCCAAACCACTGATGGTACCAACGGGGCAAAATTTGCTCTCTCAGGCCAGAAACCGCGGTTTTACGCCCGGCGACGGTAAGGGTTATCTGGCCCGACTGAGCGGTGTCGTACCAGGCGAAGCCCGCGCGGCGGTAGTTTTCCAGCACGCTGTTGACCGGCATACGCCAGGCGTTGTAGCGCGCCATCGAGGCGATAGCGATACGTCCGCCTACGTTGCGCAGCAGTAGCGGCGTTGAGGAAGTGCGGCTGCCGTGGTGCGGAACCTGGATGATATCGGCTCCAAGCCCGCTTTTTTCCAGCGCCACCAGCTGCCGCTCCGCCGGTGCCTCCAGATCGCCCATCAGCAGCAGACGCGTAACGCCGTCATCTACGCTAAGCACGCAGGAGTCGTTATTGTTGCTGACCGCCGAGCGCGCGGGCGGCCACAGCGCTTCGATATTCAAGACTCCCCAGCGCCAGCGTACGCCGCGCATGCAGGGCCGATGAGCGGCATCGAGCGTGGCGCTGCGTATCGGCACTTCGGGCCAGCGCTGTGTTATCGCGTTCAGCCCGCCGCTGTGATCGAGATGGCGGTGGCTGAGCACTACCATCTGAAGGCGCAGCCGTTTGCGCGCCAGCCAGGGAATAACGTGGCGCGTGCCGGCGTCGCCGTTTTCCCAGGCGGGTCCGGTATCATAGAGCATCGCCTCTCTTCCCTGGCGGATAACCACGCTTAGTCCCTGCCCGACGTCCAGCATATCGATATGCCACCCCGGCTCGTCGCGTGGCCAGCGCCAGACCAGCAGCGCCATAATGACGGCTGCGCAGCTGACCGGCGCCGCGTAAAACAGCGCGCAGCGCCAGACAATCAGCCCGCCCCACAGCAGCAGCGCCAGCGTCCCGGCGTCATAGAACGCCCACCACCCCGCGGGCAACGCCTTGAGCGCAGCCATCAGCCAGACGACGGAGAGGTCCGCCAGCCGCCACAGCGCGACGCAGATCGCGCTGACCGGCATCAGCATCGCCAGCAGGATAAGCGGCACGCTGATAAAAGAGATGACTGGTATCGCCAGCATATTCGCCGCCAGCGCCGAGAGACTGATGCCTTCAAATAGCATCACCTGCAGCGGCGCCATCAGCAACATCATGCCGAGCTGCAGGTGCAGCAGTTGGACCGGCAGCCAGCGCCATCCGCGTCGACAGCGCGCCGGTAAAGGAAACCAGTGGTACCAGGTCAGTAAAAAGGCAACCGCCAGCGCCGAGAGCCAGAAACTTTCCGAGAGCACGTTAAGGGGATCGAACAGCAGAAGCCCGCTGACGCACAGACTCCAGACCTGCCAGCCGCTGAGCTGCACGCCTTTGATACGAAAGATAAGCCACAGCGTCAGGGCGATCAGCGCGCGCTGGGCGGGCGCGTGACTACCGGAGAGCCAGGTATAAAGCGCCGCCAGCAGCCAGCTCGTCAGCAGCGGGAACAGATAGCCGATAAGGCGCGCCGGTAGCGCCAGCTGGACCGCGCGCGCCATAAGCCAGCCGCTGCTGGCGGCCAGCGCGATATGCATGCCTGAAATCGCCATCAGATGCGCCGTGCCGGTTTCCCGCAGCAGCTGACGCAGCGCGTCGCTCATTTCCGCCCGCTCCCCGAACGCGAGCGCCTCGACAACGGCGCGCTGCTCCAGCGCATTTATCGTCGGCAGATCGCGCAGGATGCGTTGCCAGCGCCAGCTGCAGGTCAGGGATTCAGGCCATTGCTGCTGAATACGGCCTCGCAATCCCATATGATTCGCCAGCGCGAAACGCTGCGCGTCAAACTCCCCCTCATTGAGCCGGGCATGCACAGGCCGCAGGCTGAGCTGCATCGACCAGCGCTGCCCAAGGCACCAGACCTGCTCGCTCTCTCCGAACGACAGCCAGGCGAAACGCGGCGGAAACAGATAGCGCCCTTCTCGCTTTAGCAGCTGTACCTTAATTTGCCGCCTGTCTTGCTGTACCTCATCGATGCGCACGCTGTAGGTGGCGGGCGCGGCGCTGGCGGTTTCTATCGCGGTGACGGCTGAGCGCGCAGCTCCCAGCATCCAGCCGCACAGCAGCAGCACGATTGCCGCCATGCGTAGCCAGGCCGACTGCGTCCACAGCAGCAGTATGCCGGCGCAGGCGACTGCCGCGATGCCTGCTGCTGATGGAAGCCGGTGAAGAAACAGCAGCGGCAGCGCGGCGAGAATAGCGATTCTGGCAATTAGCGTCGCTGTCATCTTGCTCTCGTTCCGGTTTAACACGCGGAGAGTATGCAGATAATGCGGCGCGCGGTCAGGCGCAGACTGGCGCGCTTCAGCGCGGCCTCGCAAAAAAAGAGGAAGATTTTAGTGCTATTGCAGAGAGTGTCAGCCAGTCTCGCAGAGAAACGGCGGGCAAAAAAAAACGACATCCTGAGATGTCGTTTCTGCGTTCGGTTACGGCTTAACCGTAAATGTTTGCACGGTCTCGCAGCTCTTTGCCCGGCTTAAAGTGGGGAACGTATTTACCTTCCAGTTCCACTTTGTCGCCCGTTTTCGGGTTACGACCCGTACGCGGTGCGCGGTAATGCAAAGAAAAGCTGCCGAATCCCCGGATTTCAATGCGTTCGCCCTGGGCCAGCGTAGTGGCCATGTGCTCCAGCATCTCTTTTACAGCATCCTCAACGACTTTCGCCGGAATATGAGTTTGCTGGCCAGCAAGTCTTTCAATCAGTTCTGACTTGGTCATGTAACCTCCGGTTAATCCTTGTGGGAAAGGTATGACAGCTTGCTACCGTAACCGGGCAGATTTCCCTGCCCGGTTGCTTCAGGTCGATTACTCGCCTTTAGCTGCTTTGAACGCTTCAGCCATAGCATTGGAGAAATTGCTTTCTTCCTGCTTGTTGTTCACAGTCGCGATGGCATCTTTCTCGTCAGCTTCGTCTTTCGCACGGACAGACAGGCTAACAACGCGGTTTTTACGATCAACGCCGGTGAATTTAGCTTCAACATCGTCGCCAACATTCAGAACCAGAGTTGCGTCTTCAACGCGGTCACGTGAAGCTTCAGAAGCGCGCAGGTAACCTTCAACGCCGTCTGCCAGTTCAACTGTAGCACCTTTAGCGTCAACTGCCGTTACTTTACCAGTAACGATGGCGCCTTTCTTGTTCAGGGTGATGTAGTTGTTGAACGGATCTTCAGCCAGCTGTTTCACGCCCAGAGAGATGCGCTCACGCTCTGCGTCAACCTGCAGTACAACGGCAGCGATTTCGTCGCCTTTTTTGTACTCACGAACGGCTTCTTCGCCAGTCGCGTTCCAGGAGATGTCAGACAGGTGAACCAAGCCGTCGATGCCGCCGTCCAGGCCGATGAAGATACCGAAGTCAGTGATTGACTTGATTTTACCTTCAACGCGATCGCCCTTGTTATGGGTCTCAGCAAACTGCTGCCATGGGTTGGCTTTGCACTGCTTCAGGCCCAGGGAGATACGACGACGCTCTTCGTCGATGTCCAGAACCATAACTTCAACCACGTCGCCCACGTTAACAACTTTAGACGGGTGGATGTTTTTGTTGGTCCAGTCCATTTCAGAAACGTGTACCAGACCTTCAACGCCTTCTTCGATTTCTACGAAGCAGCCGTAATCAGTCAGGTTGGTCACACGACCGGTCAGGCGAGTGCCTTCCGGGTAGCGCTTAGCGATAGCCACCCACGGATCTTCGCCCAGCTGTTTCAGGCCCAGAGATACACGGGTACGCTCGCGGTCGAACTTCAGCACTTTAACAGTGATTTCGTCGCCCACGTTGACGATTTCGCTCGGATGCTTAACGCGTTTCCACGCCATGTCGGTGATGTGCAGCAGGCCGTCGACGCCGCCCAGATCAACGAATGCGCCGTAGTCAGTGAGGTTCTTAACGATACCTTTGACTTCCATGCCTTCCTGCAGGTTTTCCAGCAGCTGATCGCGCTCAGCGCTGTTCTCAGATTCGATAACCGCGCGGCGAGAAACCACGACGTTGTTACGCTTCTGATCAAGCTTGATTACTTTGAATTCAAGCTCTTTGCCTTCCAGGTGCAGCGTGTCGCGTACCGGACGCACGTCAACCAGTGAACCTGGCAGGAACGCACGAATACCGTTCAGCTCAACTGTGAAGCCACCTTTAACTTTGCCGTTGATAACACCGGTAACAGTTTCAGCGTCTTCGTAAGCTTTTTCCAGCGTGATCCAAGCTTCATGACGTTTAGCTTTCTCACGGGACAGCAGGGTTTCACCGAAGCCGTCTTCCACTGCATCCAGGGCAACGTCAACTTCGTCACCAACCTGAATTTCCAGTTCGCCGGCTGCGTTCTTGAACTGCTCTGCCGGAATGGCAGACTCAGATTTCAGACCCGCATCAACCAGAACGACGTCTTTGTCGATAGAGACAACAACGCCACGAACGATGGAACCCGGGCGGGTTTCGATTTCTTTCAGGGACTCTTCAAAGAGTTGAGCAAAAGATTCAGTCATATTGATAATCTTAGGATTCTTCAATTTAACGTCCACCTGACGTCATTGTCGGATGGGGTTGTTTCACATGCCCTGCGCGCTTTCCCTGGCACAGGGTTACTGCAATTCTGTTTGGCCGAAAAGATTAAATGCCCAGCTTTGTGCGGGCATATTCCAGCGCCTGATCAATGACTTGTTCGATGGATAACTGCGTAGAATCCAGAACCAGCGCATCGGCGGCGGGGACTAAAGGCGCAATGGCGCGGTTGCGATCGCGGTCATCACGTTCTTTTATCTCGGCTAAAAGGCGATCAAAGTTAACACTAAAGCCGCTTTCCTGCAACTGTAGCATACGGCGCTGGGCGCGCTCTTCCGGGCTGGCATCAAGGAAAATTTTTACCGGTGCGTCAGGGAAAACCACCGTTCCCATATCGCGGCCGTCGGCAATTAAGCCGGGCTCGTCGCGAAAGGCGCGCTGGCGGCGCAGCAGCGCTTCGCGCACGCGGGGAAAAGCGGCGACGCGCGACGCGGTGTTGCTGACCTCCTGCGTGCGGATTTCGCCGGTGACCTCTTCGCCCTCAAGGATTACCCGCAGTTCGCCCTCTTGCGAGACGAAACGCACGTCCAGATGGGCCGCCAGCGGCACCAGCGCCTCTTCGGCTTCAATATCCACCTGATGGTGCAGCGCAGCCAGCGCCAGAACGCGATAAATGGCGCCGGAGTCGAGCAGATGCCACTGCAGCGCCTCCGCCATCGCTTTGCACAACGTGCCTTTGCCTGCGCCGCTAGGTCCGTCGACAGTTATAACCGGGGCAGTTGCCGTCATTATTCTCTCCTGTTGCTGCGCGAAATAGTCCAGCCTTCAGGCTGTTCAGAACAGGAAGCATTATACGCGGCCCAGGCTAATGTCGTTACCTTTTAGCGGAGACATCGCTATAAATTGCAGCAGATTCAGAACATATCTTGGTCAGTGAGGCCAGAGGCAGTGAGAATGCCGGAGAGACTCGCTCTCCGGCACGGTGAAAATCAGGCGTTCTGGCTGATTTTGGCCAGCTGCTGAAAATAGTCGGGGAACGTTTTTGCGGTACAGCCGGGATCGAGAATAGTCACGGGCGTATCGGAGAGCGCCACCAGCGAGAAGCACATCGCCATCCGGTGATCGTTATAGGTGCCGATCTCCGCGTGACGCAGTTTTTCCGGCGGAGTGATGCGGATAAAATCATGCCCCTCTTCCACTTCCGCGCCCACTTTACGCAGCTCGGTCGCCATCGCGGCCAGGCGATCAGTCTCTTTAACGCGCCAGTTATAGATGTTGCGCAGCAGCGTTGGGCCTTTAGCGAACAGCGCCGCCGTGGCGATGGTCATCGCGGCGTCGGGAATATGGTTCATATCCATATCGATGCCGTTAAGCTCGCCGGCAGTACAGGCGATATAGTCGCTGCCCCACTCAACGGTTGCGCCCATTTTTTCCAGCACGTCGGCAAAGCGGATATCGCCCTGCACGCTGTCGCGGCCGATGCCGGTGACGCGCACGGTTCCGCCTTTAATGGCGGCGGCGGCCAGAAAATAGGAGGCGGAAGAGGCGTCGCCCTCTACCAGATAGTCGCCTGGCGACTGATACTGCTGTCGGCCTTTAATGATAAAGCGCTGGTATTGCTGGTTTTCGACCTCGACGCCGAAGCAGCGCATCAGATGCAGTGTAATATCGATATAGGGTTTGGAGACCAGCTCGCCTTTAATGGCGATGCGGGTATCGCGCTCCGCCAGCGGCGCGGTCATCAGCAGCGCGGTCAGGAACTGGCTGGAGACGCTGCCGTCGACGCTGACGTCGCCGCCGGTGAAGCCGCCTTTCAGGCGCAGCGGCGGGTAGTCGCTGTTCTCCAGATACTCAATCTGCGCGCCGCCCTGACGCAGCGCGTCGACCAGATGCCCGATTGGACGCTCTTTCATGCGCGGTTCGCCGGTCAGAACGATATCCTGCTCGCCGAGACAGAGCGCCGCCGCCAGCGGTCGCATCGCCGTACCCGCGTTGCCGAGAAACAGCTCCAGCGGCTGAGAGGCGCGCAGCGCCCCTGCCTGTCCCACCACGTCGCACTGGGTGCGGTCGGCGGACAGGGTAAAATCGACGCCCAACGCCTTAAGGGCGTTCAGCATATGTTTAACGTCATCGCTGTCCAGCAGGTTCGTCAGACGTGTGGTGCCTTTCGCCAGCGCAGCAAGCAGCAGCGCGCGGTTAGAAACGCTTTTTGAACCCGGCAGGTTAACGGTGCCGTCAACGCGTGCAATCGGTTGTAAGGTCAGGGAGTCCTGCATGTGAAACCAAATCTCCAGAAAAGGACAAAACCCCGCCGCGAGACGGGGTCTGAAGTCGGCGCTAGCGCCGACGCTACAGCTCAGGCTTAACCGTGGCGACGCGCGAAGTCGGCCATAAAGTCGGTCAGCGCTTTGACGCCTTCCAGCGGCATCGCATTGTAGATCGATGCGCGCATGCCGCCTACCACGCGGTGGCCTTTCAGAGCGTGCAGGCCGGCGTTGAACGACTCTTCCAGGAAAAGTTTGTCCAGCGCGGCGTCCGCCAGCTGGAAAGGCACGTTCATGCGCGAACGGTTTTCCGTCGCGACGTCGTTGCGATAAAACGGGTTGCTATCGATCAGGCCGTAGAGCAGATCGGCTTTCGCCTGATTGATTTTGTCGATTTCGCTGACGCCGCCTTTCTCTTTCAGCCATTTAAACACCAGGCCGGAGAGATACCAGGCGAAGGTCGGCGGCGTATTGAACATAGAATCGTTCTCCGCCAGCACCTGATAGTCGAGAATAGAGGGAACGGACTGGCGGGCTTTGCCCAGCAGATCGTCGCGCACGATGACGATGGTCAACCCGGCCGGACCGATATTCTTCTGCGCGCCGGCGTAGATCACGCCGTAACGGTTGATGTCCAGCGGCCGCGACAGAATGGTAGAGGAGAGATCGGCGACGACGATTTTGTCGCCGAAGTCGGGCTGTTCGTCGATGGCGATGCCGTCGATGGTTTCGTTCGGGCAGTAGTGCACGTAAGCGGCGTCGCTGCTCAGCGCCCACTGGCTCATCGGCAGGATAGCGCGCTTGCCGTCACGGGTAGTTTTGACATCCAGGGCGCGCGGCGTGCAATACTTTTCCGCTTCCTTTATGGCGCTGTGCGCCCAGTAACCGCCGTCGACATAATCCGCCGTAGTCGCCTCGCCCAGCAGGTTGCCCGGCACCGCAGCGAACTGCGCGCGCGCGCCGCCGTGGCAGAATAAAACTTTGTAGTTAGCCGGGATTTTCAGAAGATCGCGTAAGTCCTGCTCCGCCTCTTCCGCTACGTTGAGAAACTCTTTGCTGCGATGGCTGATCTCCATAACGGAGGTCCCCAGACCGTGCCAGTTTGTCAGTTCTTGTTCTGCACGACGGAGCACTTCAACCGGCAGCATCGCTGGACCGGAACTAAAATTATAAATCTGCGTCATTTCCCCTCACCACGGTTATCCAGAACGGTTATGAATTGCTTACCGGTTTTATCACTGCCTTATGGCGCCTGCAATGATAAATCAGGAAGGGATCACATTTTCTGAATCTGCCGCGCCGCAGCTTATGTTACAAATGCAACGCAGCGCGAAATTTTGTGAGGCGGCTCGATCAGGGAGAAAAGCGAGCCCTTCTGCCACGCCGCTTTCAGGATAATGGCAGGTAGAAATTTATCTCGTCTTCATAGCGCCACGGCGGCAAAGTCCGTATCATTGCGCGCTTTACGCCCACTATATATGAGAGAGCGGTCCCATGACGCAAACGTTTATTCCCGGTAAAGACGCAGCACTGGAAGACTCCATCGCGCGCTTCCAGCAAAAGCTGACCGACCTTGGCTTTAATATTGAAGAAGCCTCCTGGCTTAATCCGGTTCCCCACGTCTGGTCCGTGCATATTCGCGACCGCGATTGTCCGCTCTGCTTTACCAACGGCAAAGGCGCCAGCAAGAAAGCCGCATTGGCGTCGGCGCTGGGCGAATATTTCGAGCGTCTCTCGACTAACTACTTCTTCGCCGACTTCTGGCTGGGCAAATCGATCGCTAACGGCGATTTCGTTCACTACCCGGACGAGAAATGGTTCCCGATCCCGGCGGACGGTTCGCTGCCGGAAGGCATTCTGGATGCACGCCTGCGCGCCTTTTACGATCCTGACGACGCGCTGACCGCGCCGGAGCTGGTGGATTTGCAGTCCGGCAACGCCGAGCGCGGCATCTGCGGCCTGCCGTTTACCCGTCAGTCCGACCAGCAGACGGTCTATATCCCGATGAACATCATCGGCAACCTCTACGTCTCCAACGGCATGTCGGCGGGCAATACCGCCAACGAAGCGCGCGTGCAGGGGCTTTCCGAGGTGTTTGAGCGCTATATCAAAAATCGCATTATCGCCGAAGCGATCAGCCTGCCGACCATTCCCGAGAGCGTGATGCAGCGCTATCCTGGCGTGGTGGAGGCGATTGCACGCCTCGAAGCGGAAGGCTTCCCGATTTTCGCCTACGACGCCTCGCTGGGCGGCAAATATCCGGTGATCTGCGTGGTGCTGTTCAACCCGCAAAACGGCACCTGTTTCGCCTCTTTCGGCGCGCATCCCGATTTCGGCGTCGCCCTTGAGCGTACCGTTACCGAACTGCTGCAGGGCCGCAGCCTGAAAGATCTCGACGTCTTTACGCCGCCGACCTTCGACGATGAAGAAGTTGCCGAGCATGCCAACCTCGAGACGCACTTTATCGACTCCAGCGGCCTTATCTCCTGGGATCTGTTCAAAGAGAAAGCGGACTACCCCTTTGTCGACTGGTCGTTCAGCGGCACGACCCAGGAAGAGTTCGCCACCCTGATGGCGATCTTCCGTGAGGAAGATCAGGAAGTCTATATTGCGGATTACGATCATCTGGGCGTCTACGCCTGCCGTATTATCGTGCCGGGCATGTCCGATATCTATCCGGCGGAAGATTTGGTGCTGGCGAACAACAATATGGGCGCGGGCCTGCGCGACACGCTGCTGGCGCTGCCTGCCAGCAACTGGAATCCGGAAGAGTATCTCGACCTGATCGCCCAGCTGGATGAGGAAGGCCATGACGACTTTACCCGCGTGCGCGAACTGCTGGGCCTGGCGAGCGGCAAGGACAACGGCTGGTACACGCTGCGCATCGGCGAGCTGAAGGCGATGCTGGCGCTGGCCGGCGGCGACCTGGATCAGGCGCTGATCTGGACCGAATGGACCATGGAGTTCAACGGTTCGATCTTTTCGCCGGAACGCGCCAACTACTACCGCTGCCTGCAGACGCTGCTGCTGCTGCTGGCGATGGAAGATGAGCGCGACCCGCTGCAGTATCATCACGCCTTCACGCGCATGTACGGCGCGGAGGCGCTGGAAGCGGCGTCGGCGGCCATCAGCGGCGAAGCCCCCTTCTACGGTCTGCAGGCCGTCGACGACGATCTCAAAGCCTTCCCGGCGCACCAGGCGCTGCTGCAGGCTTATGAAAAACTTCAGGCGGCAAAGCGTCTTTACTGGAAAAAGTAATTAACATATCCAGTCGCAAAAGGCTGAGTTGAATAGCTATGGCGTCAATATTATTGACGCCATTTTTTTATCATGGGCACTATCTTTCATTATTTCTAATCGATTATCGCTCTATTTTTTTAACACTTCTGACTGACTTTACGACATTCATTAACAATATGCGTCGCTGGCCACCGCTAAGCTTTAAAATAAAATTGCAAAGTTTAAAAATTATTTATTTATTTAAATTCAAGTAATTGCGTCAAATTTACCGTTTCCCGCTTCGTTCCACCCCGCTGTCTTCTGGTCAAATATGATCCAGATCAAATCCTGTCCTATACTCCTTTGTTAGTATTTTTCCAGACATCTTTTGGAGAGCGTTAGTGTGAAAGCTGACAACCCTTTTAATCTGTTATTACCGGCCGCAATGGCCAAAGTGGCGGAAGATGCTGGAGTTTATAAAGCCACTAAACATCCCTTAACCACTTTTTTCCTTGCCATTACCGCCGGCGTTTTTATTTCCATCGCGTTTGTTTTTTATATTACTGCGACCACCGGCACCGCAGGCATGCCTTATGGCGTGGCGAAGCTTATCGGCGGCATCTGCTTCTCGCTGGGGCTGATTCTGGTGGTGGTATGCGGTGCCGATCTCTTTACTTCCACCGTGCTGATTGTCGTCGCGAAAGCGAGCGGACGCATCACCTGGGGCCAGCTGGCGCGCAACTGGATCAACGTCTATTTCGGCAACCTCGTCGGCGCGCTGTTTTTCGTCGCCCTGATCTGGTTCGCCGGCGAGCATATGACGGCGAACGGCGCGTGGGGTTTGAATGTGCTGCAAACCGCCGATCATAAAATGCACCACAGCTTTATTGAAGCCGTCTGCCTGGGCACGCTGGCGAACCTGATGGTCTGCCTGGCGGTCTGGATGAGCTATTCCGGCCATAGCCTGACGGATAAAACCCTGGCGATGATTCTGCCGGTCGCCATGTTCGTTGCCAGCGGCTTCGAACACAGCATCGCCAATATGTTCCTTATTCCGTTAGCGATCGTCATTCGCGATTTTTCTGGCCCGGCTTTCTGGCAAGCCGCCGGCGCCAGCGCCGATCAGTTCCAGGCGCTTACGCCCGTCAACTTTATTATCGACAACCTGATTCCGGTCACGCTCGGCAACATCATCGGCGGCGGTCTGCTGGTTGGGTTGACCTACTGGGTGATCTATTTACGCAACGGTTCTACCGCACATTAATGATTCTGACCGACGCCGCGTAGCTGGCGGCGCCAACGTAACGTCTTCTTAGATAAGGCAGGTATATCATGACCGATCTGAATACAAAACAGGCTGCGGCCTGGGAAGGGTTCGCCGAGGGCGAATGGCAGAACAGCGTCAACGTTCGCGATTTTATTCAAAGGAACTACACGCCGTATGAGGGCGATGAGTCCTTCCTTGCAGGCGCGACCGAAGCGACCACTAAACTGTGGAACGACGTGCTGGAAGGTATCAAAATTGAAAACCGCACCCATGCCCCCGTCGATTTCGACACCGATCTCGCCTCGACCATTACCGCGCACGACGCCGGCTATATCAATAAATCGCTGGAAAAAATCGTCGGCTTGCAGACTGAAGCTCCGCTGAAACGCGCCATTATCCCGTTCGGCGGCATCAAAATGGTGGAAGGCTCCTGTAAGGTTTACGGCCGTGAGCTGGACCCTACGCTGAAAAAAATCTTCACCGAATACCGTAAAACCCATAACCAGGGCGTGTTCGACGTCTATACCCAGGACATCCTGCGCTGCCGTAAATCGGGCGTGCTGACCGGTCTGCCGGACGCCTACGGCCGCGGCCGCATTATCGGCGACTATCGCCGCGTTGCTCTCTACGGCATCGACTTCCTGATGCAGGACAAGCTGGCCCAGTTCCATTCGCTGCAGAACGATCTGGAAAACGGCGTTAACCTGGAAGCCACCATCCGTCTGCGCGAAGAGATCGCCGAACAGCATCGCGCGCTGGCCCAGATCAAAGAGATGGCCGCCAAATATGGCTGCGATATCTCTGGTCCGGCGACCAACGCGCAGGAAGCGGTACAGTGGACCTACTTCGGCTATCTCGCCGCGGTGAAATCGCAGAACGGCGCCGCGATGTCCTTCGGCCGCGTGTCTACCTTCCTGGACATCTATATCGAACGCGATATGCAGGCAGGTAAACTCACCGAAGAGCAGGCGCAGGAGCTGATTGACCATCTGGTAATGAAGCTGCGTATGGTGCGCTTCCTGCGTACGCCGGAATATGACGAACTCTTCTCCGGCGACCCGATCTGGGCAACGGAATCGCTGGCGGGCATGGGCGTCGACGGTCGTACGCTGGTTACGAAAAGCACCTTCCGTTTCCTGAATACCCTTTACACCATGGGTCCATCGCCGGAACCAAACATGACCATTCTGTGGTCAGAAAAACTGCCGGTGAACTTCAAGAAATATGCCGCTAAAGTCTCCATCGATACCTCGTCTCTGCAGTATGAGAATGACGACCTGATGCGTCCAGACTTTAACAATGACGACTACGCCATCGCCTGCTGCGTCAGCCCAATGATTGTCGGCAAACAGATGCAGTTCTTCGGCGCGCGCGCCAACCTGGCGAAAACCCTGCTGTACGCAATCAACGGCGGCATGGATGAAAAAATGAAAATGCAGGTAGGCCCGAAAGAGGCGCCTGTAATGGACGACGTGCTCGATTTCGATACCGTTATGGCGCGTATGGACCACTTCATGGACTGGCTGGCGAAACAGTATGTGACCGCGCTGAACATCATCCACTACATGCATGATAAGTACAGCTACGAAGCTTCGCTGATGGCACTGCACGATCGCGATGTCTATCGCACCATGGCCTGCGGTATCGCCGGTCTGTCAGTGGCTGCCGATTCGCTCTCTGCAATCAAATACGCCAAAGTGAAACCGGTCCGCGACGAAGACGGCCTGGCGGTCGACTTTGAAATCGAAGGCGAATATCCGCAGTTTGGTAATAACGATCCGCGCGTCGATGACCTGGCCTGCGACCTGGTTGAACGTTTCATGAAAAAAATTCAGAAACTCACCACCTACCGCAACGCCGTACCGACGCAGTCTGTGCTGACCATTACCTCTAACGTGGTTTACGGTAAGAAAACCGGTAATACACCGGATGGTCGTCGCGCTGGCGCGCCTTTCGGTCCAGGCGCCAACCCGATGCACGGCCGCGATCAGAAAGGCGCCGTCGCCTCGCTGACCTCCGTGGCTAAACTGCCCTTCGCCTACGCGAAAGATGGTATCTCCTATACCTTCTCTATCGTGCCGAACGCGCTGGGTAAAGACGACAACGTGCGTAAAGCTAACCTTGCTGGCCTGATGGATGGTTACTTCCATCATGAAGCGAGCATTGAAGGCGGCCAGCACCTTAACGTGAACGTGATGAACCGCGAGATGCTGCTGGATGCGATGGAACATCCGGAAAACTATCCGCAGCTGACCATCCGCGTTTCTGGCTATGCCGTCCGCTTTAACTCGCTGACGAAAGAGCAGCAGCAGGATGTGATTACTCGTACCTTCACTAACTCGCTGTAAGCCTGATGTTCTAAGCTGTAAAAAGGCTCCTTTGGGAGCCTTTTCTCCAAGGCCCGTTTTGTCTGCGCTCTCACGGCAGAAATCAGTCAAAACCGACTTTATCATCGAGCACAACAGAGATTGTGCGCCTGCTACAGGCTAACCTGGAGAAACATCGCAATGTCTTGCAACGGTCGTATCCACTCATTCGAATCCTGCGGGACGGTTGACGGTCCCGGCATCCGTTTTATCACCTTCTTTCAGGGCTGCCTGATGCGCTGCCTCTACTGCCATAACCGCGATACCTGGGATACGCACGGCGGAAAAGAGGTCACCGTTGAAGAGCTGATGAAAGATGTGCTTTCCTATCGCCACTTTATGAACGCCTCTGGCGGCGGCGTTACCGCCTCCGGCGGCGAAGCGATTTTACAGGCTGAGTTCGTGCGCGACTGGTTCCGCGCCTGTAAGGCGGAAGGCATTCACACTTGTCTGGACACCAACGGCTTTGTGCGCCGCTACGATCCGGTAATTGACGAACTGCTGGAAGTCACCGATCTGGTGATGCTCGATCTCAAGCAGGTGAACGATGACGTCCATCAGATTCTGGTCGGCGTCTCTAACCATCGCACGCTCGACTTCGCCCGCTATCTGCAGAAGAAAGGCAAGCGCACCTGGATCCGTTATGTGGTCGTGCCTGGCTATTCCGACGACGACGATTCGGCGCACCGGCTTGGCGAGTTCACGCGGGATATGGATAACGTCGAGAAGATTGAGCTGCTGCCCTATCATGAACTCGGCAAGCATAAATGGATTGCGATGGGCGAAGAGTACAAGCTAGACGGCGTGAAGCCGCCGACGAAAGAGACCATGGAGCGGGTGAAAAATATTCTCGCCGGCTACGGTCATCATGTTATGTATTAACAAAAAGGGAGCCCAGGGCTCCCTTTTCTTTGTCGTGCGAACTTAAGGCGACTGTGCAGTGATATCAGGCGTGCGCCACAGGCGTCGCCTGCTGATCGGCTTTACGCAGCAGCATCATCAGATAGACCAGCGCCACGCCGGCGATCATCACAAACAGAATGCGATCGGAATAGCTCTGCATCAGCACCGCCGTCATGCTGGGACCCGCCAGGCTGCCGATGGTGTAGCTCAACAGCAGCGCCTGATTCATCGCTACCAGCTCATGATGCGCCACGGTCTCGCAAGCCCATGACATCGCTACCGGATAGAGCGTAAAACCTGCCAGGCCCAGCACAAAGAGCGCCGGCGCCATCGCGGCGTTGCTCAGCATGGCAATCGCGCCCAGAATCACGACAAACACCTGAACGCGCAGCACCAGCAGACGGCCGAAACGATCCGCCAGGCGACCCACCGGCCACTGTCCCACAATGCCGGCGCTGACCAGCAGCGCCATCCAGTAGCCGACGTTCGCGTCGCTCATGCCCTGATGCGAAAGATAGAGCGGCATCAGACCATAGAGCGATCCCAGCACGATGCCGGAAATAATACAGCCGTTAATCCCGAGTCGTGAGCTACGACGACGCAGCATCGGCCAGATTTTGCCCGGCGCGGCGTCGGTTGCCTCGCCGGCGGCGGTGACCTTCACGAACACCAGCGGCAGAATGGCGCAGATCATCAGCGCGGTCAGCCAGGGAATCACGCTGAACAGCTCGGTCGAGACTTTGCTTACCAGCAGCTGGCCTGCCACGGTGCCCAGATAGTAGACAATCATATAGGCGGCCAGCAGCTGGCCGCGATTGCGTACCGTGCCGCTGCAGAGCAGCGCGCTCTCTACCACCACCCAAATCAACGCGCAGCCGACGCCAGCACCAAAGCGCAGCAGCGACCAGGCCCAGAAACCGTCCATCATTAATAAACCGGCGGTCGCAGCGGCAAACACCGCAGTGGCCAGATAGTAGCTGCGGTTAAAACCGTAATGCTTGATCAGCCAGCCGGCCACCAGCGTGCCCGCCAGATTGCCGGTATAGAAAGAAGAACTCACCACGCCTACCTGCCAGGTAGCCAGCGCATCGTGAGTCAGCCACAGCGGAACCAGCGTATTGAGCACAGCAATTGCAACCGTCAGCAAAAGCAGGCCGCAAAGCAGCAGCACCACGGGACGTGACCAGGTGGACATAGGAATAAAAACCAAAGAAGAGAGAGGAAGTTGCGCGCAGTTTGCCACTGGCTAATTTAAAGGAAAAGCACAAAAAAAAGCCGCAGCACATTTTGCTGCAAGATAATTTAATTTATTAATCTTCAGTAGGTTATAGAAGTATCAAACGAGACGGGATTTAGCGCTATCTTAATGAAAAACAGGCTTTTTAAGCGCGACGCTGCAGGGCATGTCGATAACATTTATTTCTGATAAATTTTTATCGCGGATGGGCTTTGAAATAAAAAAACCCGGACAGGTCCGGGTTTTTGTTAAACGCGCGTATTAGCCGATAAACTCGACGCCGTTCATATAGGGGCGTAATACTTCCGGCACCTGAATACGGCCGTCAGCCTGCTGATAGTTCTCCAGCACCGCCACCAGCGTGCGGCCCACCGCCAGGCCAGAGCCGTTCAGGGTGTGCACCAGACGCGGCTTCTTATCGGTTTTGCTGCGGCAGCGTGCCTGCATACGACGCGCCTGGAAATCCCACATATTGGAGCAGGAGGAGATTTCGCGATAGGTATTCTGCGCCGGCAGCCAGACTTCCAGATCGTACGTCTTGGTAGCGCCGAAGCCCATGTCGCCAGTGCAGAGCAGCACTTTGCGGTACGGCAGGTTCAGCAGCTGCAGCACTTTCTCTGCATGGCCCACCAGCTCTTCCAGCGCATCCATCGAGGTTTCCGGCGCGACGATCTGCACCATCTCGACCTTGTCGAACTGATGCATGCGGATCAGGCCGCGCGTGTCGCGACCGTAAGAGCCAGCCTCAGAGCGGAAGCAAGGCGTATGCGCGGTCAGTTTGATCGGCAGACTCTCCTCCTCCACGATCTCGTCGCGCACCAGGTTAGTCAGCGGCACTTCCGCGGTCGGGATCAGCGCATAGTTGCTGCTCTCTGACTCCTCTTCCAGCGGTCGGGTATGGAACAGATCCTCGCCAAACTTCGGCAGCTGACCGGTACCGTACAGGGTCGCATGGTTGACCAGATAAGGCACGTAGGTTTCCAGATAGCCGTGCTGCTCAGTGTGCAGGTCGATCATAAACTGGCTCAGAGCGCGATGCAGACGGGCAATCTGTCCCTGCATTACCACAAAGCGCGAGCCGGTCAGCTTCACCGCAGAGGCGAAGTCGAGGCCTTTCGCCATCTCGCCCAGTTCAACGTGATCTTTCGCCGGGAAATCAAACTGGCGCGGCTCGCCCCAGCGGCTGACTTCCTGGTTCTCGCTGTCATCTTTGCCCAGCGGCACTTCGTCCGCCGGCAGGTTAGGCAGCGCCATCGTGAAATCACGAATTTCGTTTTGCAGGGCATCCAGTTCCGCTTTGGCCGCGTCCAGGCGTTCGCCCAGCGCGTTCACTTCCTGACGCAGCGGCTCGATATCTTCCCCACGTGCTTTGGCCTGACCGATGGATTTGGATCGGGAGTTACGCTCGGCCTGCAGATTTTCCGTTTCTACCTGCAGGACTTTACGGCGCTCTTCTAAGGAGCGCAGCGTTTCCACATCCAGTTTAAATCCTCGGCGTGCCAGTTTTTCTGCGACTGCGTCTGGCTCATTACGCAGCAGATTGGGATCGAGCATGCTTATCCTGTGTAATAAAAGGTTGAAAAGAGGGATGCATTCCCGCTGGAATGCATTGAAATCCTTGCTCACCTTACCGTAACGCCTGTTTTAGCGGTAGCGTTTTGTCGGGCTATTTTGATCCTGTTCAGCCAGCCAGGCGAGCTTTTCGCCAATTTTGCCTTCGAGGCCGCGCTGAGTCGGTGTGTAGTAGCGCGTCTGCGCCATTTCAGGCGGAAAATAGACCTCGCCTGCCGCATAGGCATGCGCTTCGTCATGGGCGTAACGGTACTCTTTGCCCAGGCCCATCTCTTTCATCAGCCGGGTCGGCGCGTTGCGCAGGTGCTCCGGCACGTCATAGTCGGGATGCTCGCGCGCATCGCGCATCGCCGCTTTAAAGGCGTTGTAGACGGCGTTGCTTTTTGGCGCGCAGGCAAGATAGACGATCGCCTGAGCGATAGCGCGCTCCCCTTCAGCAGGCCCAACGCGGGTAAAGCAGTCCCAGGCGGCGATCGCCACCTGCATACCGCGCGGATCGGCGTTGCCGACATCTTCCGAGGCGATCGCCAGCAGGCGTCGCGCGACATAGAGCGGATCGCCGCCGGCGGTGATAATGCGCGCGTACCAGTAAAGCGCCGCATCCGGCGCTGAGCCGCGTACCGATTTGTGCAGCGCCGAAATCAGGTCGTAAAAGCGATCGCCTTTATTGTCGAAGCGTGCGGCGCGCTCGCCGGACACTTCGGTCAGCAGCTGCGGCGTCAGTTCGCGTTTGCCCTGCGCGTTGAGCTCCGCCATATCCGCCATCATTTCCAGCGTATTAAGCGCGCGGCGCGCATCGCCGCTGACCAGTTCGGCGATCATGCGTCGCGTATTGTCGGGCAGAAGAATATCGCTGTCGCCGTAGCCGCGCGTTTTGTCCTGCATCGCCTGATCGAGCACCTGCTCGATATCTTCCGTGGTCAGCGATTTCAGCAGATAGACGCGTGCGCGGGAGAGCAGCGCGGAGTTGAGTTCAAACGAGGGGTTTTCGGTCGTGGCGCCGATAAAAGTAATGGTGCCGTCTTCGATATGCGGCAAAAACGCATCCTGCTGACTTTTATTGAAGCGATGCACCTCGTCGACGAACAGGATGGTGCGGCGGCCGACCTGACGGCTATGGCGCGCCCGCTCGATCGCCTCGCGGATCTCTTTGACGCCCGAAGTGACGGCGGAGATACGCTCGACGTCGGCATTGCCGTAGCGCGCGATAATCTCCGCCAGCGTGGTTTTACCTGTACCCGGCGGTCCCCAAAGAATCATCGAGTGCAGATGGCCAGCCTCGATTGCGCGCGGCAAAGGCTTGCCGGGCGCCAGCAGATGCTGCTGCCCGATATACTGCTTAAGCGTTTCGGGGCGCATACGCGCCGCTAGCGGCTTAAAATCTTCAGAGGAAAAATCCAGAGACAGATTACCCACGCTCACCTCACTGACGCTGGTCGTCTACCGTCACCCCTTTAGGCGGCGTGAAGGTAAACTTGTCCGGGCTGATAGCGCCGTTTTTCTGGCTTTTGAGCTGATAGCTGCTGCGCTGGCCGTCCTGCTCAATGGCGCTGAACTGATTGATGGTGCCCGTTGGGGTCACCGAGAGAGTGAACTGTTTGAGATTGCCGTCGCTGTTTTTCGGCGTCAGTTCAAAAGTATCGCCCTGCTGTTTAATGTTGTACTGCTGCCAGTCGCTCGGCTGGTTACGGGCAATCAGCATAAAAGGCGTGTTGCTGGTGGCGTTTTTCAGCAGGCTGACGCTCGCCTGTTCCACGAACGGATTGTAGAACCACAAATTTTTGCCGTCAGAGATAATCACGCTCTCGTCCGGCGCGGTCATATGCCAGTTAAACAGGCTGGGACGCTTCACCCACAGCTCGCCCTCGCCTTCCTGCACGTTGGCGCCGCTGCTGTCGGTCACTTTCTGGCTGAAGCTGGCGTGGAAGCTGTTAACTTTGTTCAGACGCTGCTGCAGATCGCTGGAGGCGTCCGCCATTACGCTGGCAGACGCAAAAACGGCCAACAGGCCAGACACGATTACGCTTGATTTCATCCGCTTCAATTCCTTATTTATCTCTATCCAGTGAATACCGTTTTAATTCTGGTCGCCGTTTTAGCATTGAGCCAGGAGAAAAACCCGAAAGCTTTCTCTGATATGAGGGGTAAATGTCGCCTGAACAATGGGCCAGTAAAAACTGGCCCATGATTGTTTGTTGCAAAGCGTGTCGCGCTACATTTCGTGCGGCGGCGGCGAAAGCACTTCGCGGTTGCCGTTGTGGCCTGGCTCGGAGACGATGCCCTGCGCTTCCATCTGTTCGATAATGCGCGCGGCGCGGTTATAGCCGATACGGAACTGGCGCTGTACGCCGGAGATCGAGGCGCGTCGCTTGTCGACCACGAAGGCCACCGCCTGATCGAACAGCGGATCCAGCTCTTCGTCGCCTTCCAGGCCGCCAGCGCCGCCTTCGCTCTCTTCGCCTGCGGTAATGCTTTCGATGTACTGCGGACGTCCGCGCGCCTTCCAGTCCTGCACCACGGCGTGCACTTCCTGATCGCGCACGAAGGCGCCGTGCACGCGCACCGGCATGGAAGAGTTAGGCGGCATATAGAGCATATCGCCCATGCCCAGCAGCGATTCGGCGCCGCCCTGGTCGAGGATGGTGCGCGAGTCGATTTTGCTCGAGACGGTAAAGGCGATACGCGTCGGGATATTGGCCTTGATCAGGCCGGTAATCACATCCACTGACGGGCGCTGGGTCGCCAGCACCAGGTGGATGCCCGCGGCGCGCGCTTTCTGCGCCAGACGCGCGATCAGCTCTTCCACCTTCTTGCCGACCGCCATCATCAGGTCGGCGAACTCATCCACCAGCACCACGATATAAGGCAGTTTTTCCAGCACCGGCGGCGTCATATCCATACTGTCGCCCGGCTTCCAGAACGGATCGGGAATCGGACGGCCCATCGCTTCCGCCTGCTCGACTTTTTCGTTGTAACCGGCAAGGTTACGCACGCCGAGCGCCGACATCAGCTTATAGCGACGCTCCATCTCGCCGACGCTCCAGCGCAGCGCGTTAGCCGCGTCTTTCATATCGGTAACGACTTCAGTCAGCAGATGCGGAATGCCCTCATAGACCGACAGCTCAAGCATTTTCGGGTCGATCATGATAAAGCGCACCTCTTCCGGCGTCGCCTTATAGAGCATGCTGATGATCATGGTGTTAACGCCGACCGACTTACCGGAACCGGTGGTACCGGCGACCAGCAGATGGGGCATTTTCGCCAGATCGGCGACCACCGGCTGACCGGCGATATCTTTACCCAGCACGACCGCCAGCGGCGACGGGTTATCGCGGAATTTGGCGCAGTCGAGCACTTCGCGCAGGTAGACCGTCTGGCGATGCTTGTTAGGCAGCTCCAGGCCGACATAAGGCTTGCCAGGGATCACCTCAACCACGCGCACCGCAACCGCAGAGAGCGAACGGGCCAGATCGCGCGACAGGTTGGAGATGCGTGCGGCTTTGACGCCCGGCGCCAGATCCAGCTCGAAGCGAGTAATAACCGGGCCGGGCGAAATGCCGACCACTTCCGCTTTGACGCGATAGTCGCCCAGTCGCGCTTCGACCAGGCGCGCCGTTTGCTCCAGCGCGAACATATCGACCGGCTCCTCTTCCGCAGGCGGCGAGGTGAGCAGATCGAGCGTCGGCAGCGGCGTGGAAGGTTTCTCCAGCGGCTGGTTATGACGCATCAGGAAAGGATGGATCAGGCTGTTATCCAGCGAAGCGGGCTGTGGGGCCGTTGGCTGCGCAGCGGCAGGCGCAGGCGTCTGAAACGCGGGCGTTGGCTCCGGCTCGGCAGCGAAAGCAGCGGCGGGTTCGAACGCGGTGGAGACCGTCGGCGCGGCCACGGAAACCGCGGGCTGGGCAGCCGCCGCTTCAGCAGGCTGCTGCCACGGCGTATGGGTCGCCGCGGGCGCTTCCGGCTCGGGAGCGCTGGCGATGGTAAAGACTGGTTCGTTCGGTCCCTCATCCACCAGATCTTTCATCGGCGAGAAGTCGAACGCGGCGGAGGTGTCCAGGCTAAAGGCAGGCGCCTTCTCTTCCTGCTCTTCGGCGCCGTAGCGCTGCTGCTGCTGAGCGGCAAACTGCTGCGCCAGCGCGGCCTGTTCGATCGCCTCTTCCGCTTCAGGCTCCTCTTCCTGCTGCCAGCTCTCGCCGTAGCGCTGCTGCTGCTGGCTGGCGAACGCGTCGCGCAGCTGCGCCTGTTCTTCAGCCTGCTGCTGTTGCTCCGACCATTCGGCGTGCGCCTCTGCAGGCCGTTCGGCCTCGGCGCGCTGCTGCTCCTGCGCTTTGGCTTTTTCTTCCGCCATACGCTGAGAAGGCAGCTTGATGCCGTAGGAGGCAAGCTCACGGCGCGTCGGCAGTTTTACCGGATTAGGGCGCGGCAACGCCGGTCCAATGCCCTGCTTCACCTGCGGATTGTGGTTGGTTTCCGGGGCGATATCGAACAGCGGCGATGAGCTTGCCTGCGCCGCTGCGGCGGCGGTCGCGCTCGCCGTTGCGGTCATCTCGGCGTCGCGCCAGTTGCCCATTTGCGGACCTTCGTCCTCTTCCCAGCCGGTAAAGGCAGGCGCAGCAGGCTCTTGCGGCATGTCGAAACGATAGCGCGGCGGCTCGGCAGGCGCAGCGGGCTGTTCGGCCGCTGGCGTAAAGGCGCTGGCGGGCTGCTGAGACTGAGGCGCAGAGAAGGCGTTAGCCGCCGTAGCCTGTCCGGCAGCCGGCGTCGGTACGGCCGCAGCTGCTACAGGCGATGCAGCAGGCGTGGAGAATGTCGGCACCGATGGCGACGTATCGAAAGCTGGCGTAGCTGCAGCTGGCGTAACGGGCGGAGCCGCATCCGTCGTCGGGGAGGTGGCAGTCGGCGCTGGCGACACAACAGCGGAAACGCCTGCAGCCTGGGCGGCTGACGTTAGCGCGGCATCCGTTGCCGCAGCGGCTTTCGCCAGCAGCGGATCGGCGGCATCAGTCGCAGCGTGATCGGCCGGCGCGCGCGGCGCGGCAAGCAGCACATCTTCGTCATCCTGCGTGGCCGCCTTAAAGCGCGGCGCAACGTCAGCGTCAATCTCGTCCTCGTCTTCCTGCCACGGCTCGTCGCGGCGCGAACGGTTGCTGGCGAACGTCAGTACGCCCATCACCACGCCACCGATGCGCTCGGCGATGGTCAGCCACGACCAGCCGGTATAGAGCGTAATGCCCGCCGCCCAGACGCAGAGTAGCGCCAGCGTGCCGGTAGCCGGCGAGAACCAGGGCGCAATGGCGTTGCTCACCAGGCTGCCGATAACGCCGCCGGAGGCGAAATACCAGATATCGTCGGCATTGAGCGCGGCCAGGCCGCAGGTGGTCACCACCAGCGCCAGCACGCCGATCAGGCGCAGGCCGATAGCGAAATAGTCGATGTAGTCCTGCTGATCGCGCTGGCGAAAGGCGATCCAGCACAGTCCGACGATCACCGGCGGAATGGCGTAGGCCATCACGCCGAAGATAAACAGCAGCGTATCCGCCAGCCAGGCCCCCACGCCGCCGCCGAGATTATGAATCGGCTCATGCCAGGCGGTTTGCGACCAGCTCGGATCGGAAGGATTGAAGCTGACGAGCGAGACCATCAGATAGACGGCGAAAAGCGAGACGAGAATAAGCAACGCTTCCAGCAGACGGCGTCCACTGCTCAGCGGTTTTAACGAAACTTCTTTGTCTTCTGTGTATTCCTGGCTCAAGAGAACTCTCCAGGTGCCTGTAAATTATGAAGGCAACAGCGTCGGGCAAGCCCGACGCTGGTCCTGTATGAATTCACAGGAGTGTATCGAAATATCGCAGGTTTTGCACCTGCGCTGCGTTATCGGGTTTTGATCACCAGCCGATTGCTCTGTTTGACCTCTTCCATCACCACGTAAGTGCGGGTGTCGTTGACCCCCGGCAGGCGCAGCAGGGTTTCGCCAAGCAGCTTACGGTAGGCGGACATATCCGGCACGCGCGTCTTCAGCAGGTAGTCGAAATCACCGGAAACCAGGTGACACTCTTGAGTTTCCTCAAGTTTTTGCACAGCGGCGTTAAACTGTTCAAACACATCCGGCGCGCCACGATTCAGAGTAATCTCAACAAAAACCAGCAGCGACGCATCGAGATAGTGCGGGTTAAGTTGCGCGGTATAGCCAAGAATAAAACCCTGACGTTCCAGACGACGCACACGCTCAAGACATGGCGTAGGCGATAATCCTACGCGTTTGGAAAGCTCTACGTTGGAAATACGACCATCTTTCTGAAGCTCATTCAGAATATTTCTGTCGATTCTGTCGAGATCTTTTCCGGGGCGTTTCTTATTGTCTACCATTATTATTGTCTCTCTTAATTCCTTCCCTTTACCTGCCACGCCCTGGAAACGTTCACTGTTCAAGGCATTAGTGAAGCGAAGAATCAGAGCCTGTGCGCTGTCGCGCATCCATCCGCATGACGCATGTTGTCTGTCCACATCATGCGTCATTACCTATGCCAGGCTGAAATTTATCGGGAAAAAAGGGCAAAACGAGGAACGAAACCCTGTTTTGACTCTCTCCTTCTTCTTCGCTTCTGCCATTGTTTTCGCAAAAGCGCAGGCGATTGTCAAAGTAAAAAGACCAAATTCAGGACAAGATGCCAGACAGACCGCTGGGTAACTGTTTTTAAATGAGAATTTTTGTACTCTTGCACCAGTAAAAACCGATTATTGCCCCCTTTTAGCGCAGCCGACGTGCAGAACCCGCCGTTATCGTCTACGCCGCTTGCAGCTATCGGTAACAAAATTCCCCAGCCCTTTTTTTGCCACGGTAAATTCCCTACAATCCCAGGTCATGTTGTCAGCCGAATGAAACTGAGGATCATATGAGTACGGCCAAACACAGTAAATTGCTCATTCTGGGCTCAGGCCCGGCGGGTTATACCGCAGCGGTCTATGCTGCTCGCGCTAACCTGAATCCGGTGCTGATCACCGGCCTCGAAAAAGGCGGTCAGCTGACCACCACCACCGAGGTAGAGAACTGGCCCGGCGACCCGCACGATCTCACTGGTCCCTCGCTGATGGAGCGCATGCATGAGCATGCCGAGAAATTCAACACGGAAATCATTTTCGACCATATTCACACCGTCGATCTGCAGAACCGTCCGTTCCGTCTCACTGGCGACAGCGCCGAATACACCGCTGACGCGCTGATTATCGCGACCGGCGCTTCGGCGCGCTATCTGGGCCTGCCTTCCGAAGAGGCGTTTAAAGGCAAAGGGGTTTCCGCCTGCGCCACCTGCGACGGTTTCTTTTACCGCAACCAGAAAGTCGCGGTTATCGGCGGCGGCAATACCGCAGTGGAAGAGGCGCTCTATCTGGCGAACATCGCGGCGGAAGTGCACCTGATTCACCGTCGCGACAGCTTCCGCGCGGAGAAGATTCTGATCGACCGCCTGATGGAAAAAGTGCGCAGCGGCAATATTGTGCTGCACACCGATCGCACGCTGGAAGAGGTCGTCGGCGACCAGATGGGCGTGACCGGCCTGACGCTGCGCTCGACGCTGAACGAAGCGGAAACCGAGTCGCTGGAAGTGGCGGGACTGTTCGTCGCCATCGGCCATAGCCCCAATACGGCAATCTTCGAAGGTCAGCTGGCGCTGGAGAACGGCTATATCAAGGTGCAGTCCGGCCTGCACGGCAACGCCACCCAGACCAGCATCCCTGGCGTGTTCGCCGCAGGCGACGTGATGGACCATATCTATCGCCAGGCGATCACCTCTGCCGGCACCGGCTGTATGGCCGCGCTGGACGCCGAGCGTTATCTCGACGGGCTGGTTAAAAACGATCGGTAAGTTGTTAATTAGCTGATCTAACTTATTCAGGGCGACTGTTTTTCAGTCGCCTTTTTTTATGCCGCCGTGCTAGATTCAGGCGCCTGAAGAGCTACCTTCTTATCCTTTCCCGGATATCGACAACGCTACGGTCTCGCATGAACAAAACCCGGCAACAGGAACTGACCCGCTGGCTGCGCCAGCAACGCGCTTACGGCGGCCGCTGGCTGCGGTTGACCTCGCTGTTTGGACTGGCGAGCGCGCTGGCGATTATTGCCCAGGCCTGGCTGCTCGCCTTTTTGCTGCAGGCGCTGATTGTCGAACAGCGGCCGCGTGCCGATCTGCTTCTCCCCTTCGCCCTTTTGCTGCTCTGCTTTGCGCTGCGCGCCCTGTTCAACTATGCGCGCGAGGCCGCAGGCTTTCGCGCCGGCCAGGCGATTCGCCAGGCGCTGCGTCAGCAGGTGCTGGATCGCCTCTCCGCGCTCGGACCGGCGTGGATCCGCGGCAAACCGGCGGGCAGCTGGGCGACGCTGCTGCTGGAGCAGATCGAGGAGATGCAGGACTACTATGCGCGCTATCTGCCGCAGATGACGCTGGCGGCGCTGATCCCCTTGTGCATTCTGCTGACCGTTTTCCCGCTCAACTGGGCGGCCGGTTTGATTCTGCTGGGCACCGCGCCGCTGATCCCGCTGTTTATGGCGCTGGTCGGCATGGGCGCGGCCGACGCCAACCGCCGCAACTTTATCGCGCTGGCGCGCCTCAGCGGCGATTTCCTCGACCGACTGCGCGGACGCGAGACCCTGCGCCTGTTTCATCGCGCTGAAGCGGAAACCGCCGCTATCGCCGCCTCCACCGCCGATTTTCGCCAGCGCACCATGGAAGTGCTGCGCCTCGCCTTTCTCTCCTCCGCCGTACTGGAGTTTTTCGCGTCGCTGGCGATTGCGGTGGTCGCGGTTTACTTCGGCTTTTCCTATCTCGGCGAACTCCATTTCGGCGCCTGGGGAAGCGGCGTCACGCTGTTTGCCGGTTTCGTCGCCCTGATCCTTGCGCCGGAATTCTTCCAGCCGCTGCGCGATCTCGGCGCGTTTTACCATGCCAAAGCGCAGGCGGTCGGCGGCGCGGACGCTCTGGAGCGCTTTATGCGCGAAAGTCCGCAACCTGCCGCCGCCGAGGGCGCGGCGACGCTGCCCGACGACGCGCCGCTCGCCATGGTCGCTCAGGATTTGATAGCCTTGAGCCCAGCGGGCAAAACGCTGTGCAGCCCCCTCAGCTTTACGCTTGCGGCCGGCGAGCGCGTGGCGCTGGTCGGCCAGAGCGGCGCTGGAAAAACCGTGCTGATGAACGTGCTGCTCGGCTTCCTGCCCTATCAGGGATCGCTGCGCGTCAACGGCGTTGAGCTGCGCGAGATGAGCCGCGCCTACTGGCAGCGGCAGATCGCCTGGCTTGGGCAAAACCCGCAGCTGCCCGCCGGGACGCTGCAAGAGAATATCGTAATGGGGAACGGGCGTGACGACGTCGATCTGGACGCTCTGCTCGCCGACTGTGGCGTTAGCGAATTTTTACCGCGACTCTCCGCCGGCGTGCTGACGCCGATCGGCGACGACGGCGCAGGGCTTTCTGTCGGCCAGGCGCAGCGCATCGCGCTGGCGCGCGCGCTCTATAAGCCAGCGCGCCTGCTGCTGCTGGACGAGCCCGCCGCCAGCCTCGACAGTCGCAGCGAACAGCACGTGATGCGGGCGCTCGATAAAGCGTCACGCCGGCAGACCACCCTGATGATCACCCACCAGCTCGATGCGCTGCAGCAGTGGGACGCGGTCTGGGTGATGCAGGAGGGTCAGCTAACGCAACAGGGCCAGTGGCGCGATCTGATCGCCGAACCAGGTCCGTTTCGTCAGATGGCTTCGCATCGTCAGAAGGAGATTTACTGATGTCCGCCCTGCGTCCTTTCCTGCGCCTGTTTCTACGTCACCCCTGGCGGCTGTCACTGGGCGTGCTGCTTGCCATCGTTACGCTGCTCGCCAGCATCGGTCTGCTGGCGCTTTCGGGCTGGTTTCTCGCCGCCTCTTCGCTGGCGGGCCTCGCCGGGCTCTACAGTTTTAACTACATGCTGCCCGCCGCAGGCGTTCGCGGCGCGGCGATCTCGCGCACCGCCGCGCGCTATTTCGAGCGGCTGGTCAGCCATGATGCTACTTTCCGCGTGCTGCAACACCTGCGCGTCTTTACCTTCAGCCGCCTTATCGCGCTGGCGCCGGGCCAGCTCGCAGCGTTTCGCCAGGGCGATCTGCTTAACCGCTTCGTCGGCGACGTCGATACGCTCGACCATCTCTATCTGCGGGTTATCGCGCCGCTGACTGGCGCTTTCGTGGTGATTGTGGTGGTGACGCTGGGCATCAGCCTGCTGGACGTGCGGCTGGCGCTGACCCTCGGCGGCGTGATGTTGGCGACGCTGCTGCTGCTGCCGCTGTTTTATCGGCTGGGCTCGCCAGCCGGGCGCGCCATTGCGCAGCAGCGCGCGCAGTGGCGTCTGCGGCTGATGCACTGGCTAAGCGGGCAGGCTGAACTGGCGATCTACGGCCTCTCCGATCGCTGGCGCGAGCAGCTCGACCGCGACGAGGCGCGCTGGCATAAAGCACAGCGGCAGCAGCAGCGCCTGCAGGCGCTGTCGCAAAGCCTGCTGCTGCTGATAAGCGGCGCGACCGTCACGCTGCTGCTGTGGATGAGCGCCGATAGCCTGACGCACGACGCCTCCTCCGGCGCGCTTATCGCGCTGGTGGTCTTCTGCGCGCTGGCCGCCTTCGAAGCGCTGGGCCCGGTCGCCGGCGCCTTTCTGCCGCTGGCGCAGGTGATCGCCGCCGCACAGCGGGTCACCGGCATTATCGGTCAGACGCCCGCCATCCACTTTCCTGCCAGCGCGGGCAGCGCAGCGGGCAGCCTCTCAGTGGCGATCAACGAGGTTACCTTCCGCTATCCGCATCGCCCCGAAGCGGTGCTGGAAGGATTTTCGCTGCAGGTGCGGGCGGGCGAACGCGTGGCGCTGCTCGGCCCTACCGGCTGCGGTAAATCCACCCTGCTGGCGCTGCTGACGCGCGCCTGGGACGTGGAGGCGGGATCGATTACGCTGCAGGAGGTCGCGCTACGCAGCTGGGATGAAAAATCGCTGCGTCAGCGCATCAGCGTTGTGACGCAGCGCGTGCATCTGTTCAACCAGACGCTGCGCGAGAACCTGCGCGTGGCGCGTCCCGACGCCAGCGATGCACAGCTCAGCGAGGCGCTGCGGCAGAGCGGACTGACGCGGCTGCTGGAGAGCGAAGAGGGTCTTAACGCCTGGCTCGGCGAAGGAGGCCGTCCGCTGTCGGGCGGCGAACTGCGTCGCCTGGCGATTGCGCGCGCGCTATTGCACGACGGCGATCTCTGGCTGCTGGACGAGCCCACCGAAGGGCTCGACGCCGCTACCGAACAGCAAATTTTAGCGCTGCTGCTGCAGGTCACCGCCGGCAAAACCCTGATTATGGTGACGCATCGCCTGAGCGGGCTGGAGAGGCTGGATCGCATCTGCGTGATGGAAAATGGCCAGATTGTCGAACAGGGCGCGCATCACGAATTAATCTCAAAAGAGGGGCGCTACTGGCATTTCCAGCAGCGCTTTGCGCTATAGTCTTAGCGAAAAAGCGACGAGTAACGATGCGATGAGACTGGTGCAACTGTCACGGGAATCCCTTCATTTTCCTCCGCCGGAGATGGCGCTGCGCGAGCCGAATGGCCTGCTGGCGATGGGCGGCGATCTCTCCCCTGCCCGTCTGCTCAGCGCCTATCAGCGCGGCATTTTCCCCTGGTTTTCGCCGGGCGATCCGATTTTGTGGTGGTCGCCCGATCCGCGCGCGGTGCTCGTGCCGGAATCTTTTCATCTCAGCCGCAGCATGGCGCGGTTTCATCGCCGCTCGCCATACCGCGTCACCATGAATCACGCCTTTTTCGAGGTGGTGGAAGGCTGCGCTGCCGGTCGTCAGGAAGGTACCTGGATTACCTTCGAGGTAAAGCGCGCCTGGCAGCGTCTCTATGAGCTGGGTCATGCGCACTCTGTGGAAGTCTGGCAGGATCAGCAGCTGGTCGGCGGCATGTACGGCCTCGCGCTCGGGCAGATTTTCTGCGGCGAGTCGATGTTCAGCCGCAGCGAGAATGCCTCGAAAACCGCACTCTGGGTATTTTGCCAGCATTTCATGAAACATCAGGGCAGGCTGGTGGATTGTCAGGTTTTAAATCCGCACACCGCGTCGCTGGGCGCGCGTGAGATCCCGCGCGTCGACTATTTGCAGTATGTTCAGACCCTTGCCTGGCAGCCTGTCAGCGCGGGCTGCTGGCGTACTCAGACCCTTTTTTAAGGCTGCGCAGATGTTTTGCACACAATCAGGCGCAAAAGTGGTATAATAGTCGCGTTTGGTATGTCGTCCGCGCTTCGCAACGGCGAGCCGGAATTGCCAGGCTGGGAATCACAACGCACTCCCGGAACTGTTTCAGATGAGCGCGTGTTACCGCCTACTGACGCAGATTCTTAGCCCGTTAATCCCCCGCAGACGTCACATAAACACCCGAATTTAACCGAGATGCTCGTGCCCTCGCGCGAAGCACGGCGAAGCGTTGGCCTTACCGCCAACGTTTCTTTACATAAATCGTGGAATTCGGCATTATCTTGCCGGTTCACTGAAAGCTAGTCCACCCAGAGGATTCGATGGCCAAAGAAGACAATATTGAAATGCAAGGTACCGTACTTGATACGTTACCTAACACCATGTTCCGTGTAGAACTCGAGAACGGTCACGTGGTTACCGCTCATATCTCCGGTAAAATGCGCAAAAACTATATCCGCATCCTGACGGGCGACAAAGTGACTGTTGAGCTGACCCCGTACGACCTGAGCAAAGGCCGCATTGTCTTCCGTAGTCGCTAAGCGGCTTCGTTTCGCTTTCGCCGCCTGAACGGCGGTGAAAAAAAAGGCCAGATTTGCATCTGGCCTTTTCTATTTCTGTCGTACGGCGCTTAGTGAACCGTGCCTTCCGTTTTGCGTTTTTCCGCGCTGAGGAAGTGGTAGGTCAGCTGGTTCTTCTCTTTGTCGAGCGCCACCGAGACCGATCCGCCATCCACCAGCGAGCCGAACAGCAATTCGTTGGCCAGCGGTTTTTTGAGGTTTTCCTGCACCGTACGCGCCATCGGACGCGCGCCCATCGCCTTGTCGTAGCCTTTCTCCGCCAGCCAGTCACGCGCTTCGTCGCTGACCTCCAGCGAGACGCCCTTCGCATCCAGCTGCGCCTGCAGTTCGACAATAAACTTGTCCACGACCTGATGAATCACTTCCGGTGACAGGTGACGGAACCAGATAATATTGTCGAGACGGTTGCGGAACTCCGGCGTAAAGATCTTTTTGATCTCTTCCATTGCGTCGGTGCTGTTGTCCTGATGGATCAGACCAATCGATTTACGCTCGGTTTCACGTACGCCCGCGTTGGTGGTCATCACCAGCACCACGTTGCGGAAGTCCGCTTTACGGCCGTTGTTGTCCGTCAGCATGCCGTTGTCCATTACCTGCAGCAGCAGGTTGAAGACGTCCGGATGCGCTTTCTCGATTTCGTCGAGCAGCACCACCGCATGCGGATGTTTAATCACCGCATCGGTCAGCAGGCCGCCCTGATCGAAGCCGACATAGCCCGGAGGCGCGCCAATCAGGCGGCTCACCGTATGACGTTCCATATACTCTGACATATCGAAACGCAGCAGCTCAATGCCGAGCGCCTTCGCCAGCTGAACCGTAACCTCAGTTTTCCCGACCCCGGTCGGACCGGCGAACAGGAAGGAGCCGACAGGTTTGCGATCCTGGCCCAGTCCGGCGCGGCTCATTTTGATCGCTTCGGTCAGGGCTTCAATAGCGTTATCCTGGCCGAACACCAGCATTTTCAGGCGATCGCCGAGATTTTTCAGCGTGTCGCGGTCGGTTGCTGAAACGCTCTTCTCAGGGATGCGCGCGATACGCGCCACCACGGTCTCGATATCGGAGACGTTGATGGTCTTCTTGCGCTTGCTGGCCGGCATCAGACGCGCCCGCGCGCCCGCTTCGTCGATCACGTCGATCGCTTTGTCCGGCAGATGGCGGTCGTTGATATATTTCACCGCCAGCTCAACCGCGGCGCGCACCGCTTTCGCGGTGTAACGCACGTCGTGGTGCGCTTCATATTTCGGCTTCAGACCGTTCAGGATCTGCACGGTTTCGTCCAGCGTCGGCTCAGTGATATCAATCTTCTGGAAGCGACGCGCCAGCGCGCGATCTTTTTCGAAGATATTGCTGAACTCCTGATAGGTAGTTGATCCCATCACGCGGATTTTCCCGCTGGAGAGCAGCGGCTTAATCAGGTTAGCCGCATCCACCTGGCCGCCGGAAGCCGCGCCTGCGCCGATGATGGTATGGATCTCATCGATAAACAGAATGCTGCTGTTATCCTGCTCCAGCTGTTTCAGCAAGGCTTTGAAGCGCTTCTCAAAGTCGCCGCGATACTTCGTGCCCGCCAGCAGCGAACCGATATCGAGCGAGTAGATGGTGCAGTCCTTCATCACTTCCGGCACGTCGCCCTGCACGATGCGCCAGGCCAGGCCTTCCGCGATGGCGGTTTTACCGACGCCCGACTCGCCCACCAGCAGCGGGTTGTTTTTACGGCGGCGGCACAGCACCTGAACGGTACGCTCCAGCTCTTTGTCGCGACCAATCAGCGGATCGATTCCGCCGACGCGAGCAAGCTGATTGAGATTGGTGGTGAAGTTTTCCATACGATCCTCCCCGCCTGCTTGCTCTTCGTTGACCGGATTCTCACTGTGCGGCGCCTGACCGGGTTCGTCTTTACGCGTACCGTGAGAAATGAAGTTCACCACATCAAGGCGGCTGACTTCATGTTTGCGCAGCAGATAGGCCGCCTGCGACTCCTGCTCGCTAAAGATGGCGACCAGCACATTCGCGCCTGCGACTTCGCTGCGGCCCGATGACTGGACATGGAATACCGCGCGCTGCAGAACGCGCTGGAAGCTGAGCGTGGGTTGGGTATCGCGCTCCGCTTCACTGGCGGGCAGCACCGGTGTGGTTTGTTCAATGAAAGCTTCGAGTTCTTGCCGCAGCGCGACAATATCGACGGTACAGGCTTCCAGTGCCTCTCTGGCCGACGGGTTGCTGAGCAGAGCCAGCAACAAATGCTCGACGGTCATAAACTCATGACGGTGCTCACGCGCTCTGGCGAAAGCCATGTTTAAACTGAGTTCCAGTTCTTGATTGAGCATAGGCACCTCCCCCAATTATCGCTCTGACAACCTCACCCTCACTATATGAGGGCGAGTTCAGGCTTTTTCCAGCGTACACAGCAATGGATGCTGATTCTCCCGCGCGTACTTGTTCACCATAGCGACTTTGGTCTCCGCCACTTCGGCGGTAAAGACACCGCAGATCGCCTTTCCGTGGTAGTGAACTTTCAGCATCAGTTGCGTTGCACGTTCAACATCATAAGAAAAGAACTTTTGCAGAACGTCAATAACAAATTCCATAGGCGTATAATCGTCATTATTCAGGATGACTTTATACATAGAGGGCGGCTGCAGTCCCTCTTTCGCTTTGTCTTCGGCCAGGTGTTCAAAGTTAAGCCAGTCGTTAGTATTTGCCATAATGTTCCGTTGAAATTCTGCACATCGATACGGACGATTATCTGTCCATACGTAGAGTTTAACACGCCTGTCAAGCACGCCTCCGCCGCAGCGATTTTTTGCGAAAAAACCCGCGCGCGACCTGTATCACAAAATTCGCAATAGCGTTAACTGTCTCAAATTTTGATGATTTTATCCCTGCGCTCTCCGGTGGTTTGCTTGACGCCAGGGGCCCTTTCTCTACATTCTACAGACACAAGCTGATTGAGTTTTAAACAAACTCAACCCCAGCTTTAATTTACTCACCTGATTATCAAAATGTCTTGCGAGGGAAGTAAAAGCATGGAGACGGGTACTGTTAAATGGTTCAATAACGCCAAGGGCTTCGGCTTTATCTGTCCGATCGGTGGCGGAGAAGATATCTTCGCGCACTACTCTACGATTCAGATGGATGGCTACAGAACATTAAAAGCCGGGCAACAAGTTCAGTTTGATGTTCATCAGGGCCCGAAAGGCAATCATGCCAGTCTGATCGTGCCGGTGGACGTTGTACAGCACGCCTGAACTGCTATCACCCCATTCTGAACGCTCCCCCAAAAAATGCCAGCCGTGTCGCTGGCATTTTATTTTATTGCGCACGTGCGGTTAATCCGCTTTGCCGCGCGCCAGCCACATCACCCGCGAAAACATCTGGCGCATCAGCGGCGGCATCGCCTGTTCTCCGCGCTCGGCGGCGGCGGTCGCGACGGCGATGGCCAGCTCCGGCTTGGAGGCGTGCTGAAGCGCTTTGGTAATAATACGCCGGGGGCTCATCGCCGCATTTAACGGCAGATGCGCCATCTGCAGATAAACCGCTTTAAAGCCTGCGCCGAACAGATAGTGCTCCATATCGAGCGCCGGCAGCTGCGTCAGGTAGTGGTCGCGCTCATCGTGCGGCGCCAGCTGACTGCGCGCCGTGGCGGCATATTTATTGCCGGCGTCGTCGCCGTCGGTCAGCACGTGCCAGGCGATACCCATGCGCGCGGCGAACTTCAGCAGCGGCTTCAGGCCCGCCTGCGCGAATTCGATGACCTTCACCCCTTCCGCCGCGAAGTGGTAGCCGCACTGGCGCGCCAGCTCGTTGATGATCCATACCTCGGTTTCGCCCTCCACCAGCAGCCAGCAGCGGGCGAACAGCGCCGACGGTCGGTTGACGCGAATATGAAAGCCGATACGGCGGCTCTCTTCGGCGCTCAACCCCTGCGGGCCGATGCGCCAGGCGGCGACGCGCGTCGGTTCGCGCACCAGCCGACAGACATTTTCCACCGGCGTCAGCGACAGCAGCTCGCCAGAGTTGGTGGTGGCGATTTTCTGCAGCGGGATAAGATCGAGCAGATTCCACGTCACCGACAGCATAATCGGATGCAGCCGGGTCTCCGGATCTTCTATCAGCAGCAGCGGGCGCGCGTCGGGCGAGAGCCCCGCCGCGCCGCGCGCCTGCGCCAGCAGAACGAACATGCGCAGCAGCACGATCTGCTGACTGCGCGAATCGGTTTCGCCGATCAGCTGATTAAGGCGATCGAGCGCGCGCCAGCCGTGCGCGCCGTCGCGGTTTTGCGGGTCGCTGCGCCGCGCGCCGTCCGCGGCGGGCTGTAGCACCAGAAAATAGTGCTCCATCAGCTGCTGCATGGTGGCGACGCCCTGCCGCAGCGTTTCATCGCTGAGCTGATGGGGCTGCGACGCCAGCTGGCGCGTCAGGCTGCCGATATCTGCCGCCAGCGCGCTCATTTCAGCGCTTCGCGCCTGTCCGTCGCTGCTGTCGTGCCACGTGCGTCGGCTAAAGCGCGCATCGCGCAGGCGCAGTACCGGATGCAGCCGCGCCAGCTGGCTTATCGCCTCTTCGCTGCTCGCCGACGGCAGCGCCTGGCCGTCAGCGCGCAGAAAACGGCGCGAGGCGGTGACCTCGGTTTCGCGCAGCCTGGCGCGGGTACTGAAGTAGAGCCAGCGCGCGCCCTGTGCGTCGCGCTGCCAGAATGGCGAAAACAGCGCCGACTGTTCGCTGCCGTCGTCGCGAAAATGAAACACGATTTGCAGCCGCCGCATCGGCGTCTCGCGGTTGCCGGGCGTGAAGTGGAAATCGTGCCGGGTAAACTGATAAGGAGTCTCCTGCGGCGCAAGCAGCAGGCTCAGGGCGTCCAGCAAACTCGATTTGCCCCAGGCGTTTTCGCCGATCAGCAGGGTTGTCTGGGTGAGCGGCAGCGACAAATGATTAATGCCGCGAAAGCCGGTAATCTCGATATGTTCCAGAATCATGACGCTCTCTCCTCAGGTTCAGCCATGCCGCTGTAATACAAGGGTTTACTCTATCAGGCTTTTTCGCTAGCGTGTCCGCACTCTCTGCAAGGAAACGCATCCGTTATGTATTCTGGGCTTCTTATTATTCTGCTGCCGCTGGTGGCGGGCTGGCTGTTGCCGCTGCGTCAGCCCGCTTTTTTACGTCTGGTGAATCGTCTGCTGGGCTGGATGGTCTATATCATTCTCTTCTTTATGGGCATCAGCCTCGCCTTTCTCGATAATCTCAGCCGCAATCTGCTTAGCGTATTTCATATCGCGCTGGTGAGCGCGCTGGCGATCCTGCTGTGCAACCTGCTGGCGCTGCGACTGCTGGAAAAAAAGCGTCCCTGGCAGCACCAGCACAGGCAGGAAGCGCTGCCGTCGCGCCTGCGCATGGCGCTCGATTCGCTGACGCTGTGCGGCGTGGTGGTAGTGGGCTTTCTGGCGGGGCTGACGCAGCTCGCTTTTCTGCGCCACGCGTCCACCGCCAGCGAATATGCGCTGATCTTTCTGCTGTTCCTCGTCGGAGTGCAACTGCGCGGCAGCGGCATGACGCTGCGCCAGATTCTGCTGAATCGACGCGGCATGCTGGTGTCGGTGGTAGTGCTGCTGAGCGCCCTGCTGGGCGGCGCCATCGCCGCCGCGCTGCTGGGTTTGCCGCTGAAAACCGGCCTGGCGCTGGCCAGCGGTTTCGGCTGGTATTCCCTTTCCGGCATCCTGATGACCGAAGCGTTCGGGCCGGTGATCGGCAGCGCCGCCTTTTTCAACGACCTGGTGCGCGAGCTGACCGCCATCATGCTGATCCCGGCGCTGATCGCCCGGCACCGCTCCAGCGCGCTCGGACTGTGCGGCGCGACGGCGATGGATTTTACTCTGCCGGTGCTGCAGCGCGCGGGCGGCAATGAAATCGTGCCGGCCGCTATCGTGCACGGCTTTGTGATGAGTTTGTTGGCGCCGCTGCTCATCGCCTTTTTCTCCGCGTAACGCGCAGCGCACTTTTTCACGGCTGCGCGCGCGAAACCTCGTCTAGTCTTCTCTTTTTGTCCGCCATCGGGAAGATGGCTTGCAGCCAGAGGAGAGTACGATGAAACAGACCGTTGCGGCGCTGATCGCGAAAACGCTGGAAAACGCCGGCGTCAAACGTATTTGGGGAGTGACCGGGGACTCCCTGAACGGGCTGAGCGACAGCCTGAACCGCATGGGCACCATTGAGTGGATGCCGACGCGACACGAAGAGGTCGCCGCCTTCGCCGCCGGCGCGGAAGCGCACGTCAGCGGCGAGCTGGCGGTCTGCGCCGGCTCCTGCGGGCCGGGCAACCTGCATTTGATCAACGGCCTGTTCGACTGCCACCGCAACCGCGTGCCGGTGCTGGCGATCGCCGCCCATATTCCCTCCAGCGAGATCGGCAGCGGCTATTTTCAGGAGACGCATCCGCAGGAGCTGTTCCGCGAGTGCAGCCACTACTGCGAACTGGTCTCCAGCCCCGAGCAGTTGCCGCAGGTGCTGGGCATCGCGATGCGCGAGGCGATCCTTAATCGCGGCGTGTCGGTAGTGGTGCTGCCGGGCGACGTGGCGCTGAAGCCCGCGCCGGAGAGTGCGTCGACCGCCTGGTATCCGCCGCTGTTGCCGCAGGTTCTGCCGCAGGAGAGCGAGCTGGCGCTGCTGGCGCAAACCCTGAACGAGGCCAGCAATATCACGCTGCTGTGCGGCAGCGGCTGCGCCGGCGCCCATAACGAAGTGGTGCGGCTGGCGGAGACGCTGAAGGCGCCGATCGTTCATGCGCTGCGCGGCAAAGAGCATCTTGAGTACGATAACCCTTATGATGTCGGCATGACCGGGCTAATCGGCTTCTCATCGGGGTATCACGCCATGATGAACGCCGATACGCTAGTGCTGCTCGGCACCAAATTCCCCTACCGCGCTTTCTATCCCGAACACGCGAAAATCATTCAGCTCGATATCAATCCCGGCAGCCTCGGGGCGCACTGCCATCTCGATCAGGCGTACGTCGGCGCGGTGAAGCCGACGCTGCAGGCGCTGCTGCCGCGGCTGGAGAAGAAAACCGACCGTCATCATCTCGACAGCGCGCTGGAACACTACGCCGACGCGCGCAAAGGGCTGGACGAGCTGGCTAACGCCAACGACAAGCAGGCGATCCATCCGCAGTATCTGGCGCAGCAGATCAGCCACTACGCCAGCGACGACGCGATTTTCACCTGCGACGTCGGCACGCCCACCGTCTGGGCGGCGCGCTATCTGAAGATGAACGGCCGTCGCCGTCTGCTCGGCTCCTTTAATCACGGTTCGATGGCGAACGCTATGCCGCAGGCACTCGGCGCCCAGGCGCTGAACCGCGATCGTCAGGTGGTGGCGCTGTGCGGCGACGGCGGCTTCAGCATGCTGATGGGCGACTTTATTACCCTGGCGCAGCTCAAGCTGCCGGTGAAGCTGGTGATCTTCAATAACAGCGTGCTGGGCTTTGTCGCCATGGAGATGAAGGCGGGCGGCTACCTCACCGACGGCACCGAGCTGGATAATCCTGACTTCGCCGCCATCGCCGAGGCGTGCGGCATTAAAGGGCTGCGCGTGGAGAAGGCGTCCGAGCTTGACGGCGCGCTGGAGCAGGCGTTCGCGCATCCCGGTCCGGTGCTGGTGGACGTCATCACCGCCAAAGAGGAGCTGGCGATGCCGCCGCAGATCAAGATGGAGCAGGCGAAAGGTTTTAGCCTCTATATGCTGCGCGCAATTCTGAACGGTCGCGGCGACGAAGTGGTGGAGCTGGCGAAAACCAACTGGCTGCGGTAAAAGAGAAAGACGACGCTGGGCGCTGATGTTTCTTTCAGCGTGCTCAAAGCCTGAGAAGCGGGTGGCATGGGCAGAAGAGCAAAGCGTCCCGCGTCAGGGATGACGCGGGCCGAGCGCGCATGGATGCCTTGAGCGACTTTGCGATCGGCCCATGCCACCCGCTTCGGCACCTGTTGGCATTCTTAACGGGCGTTTACGCCCGCTTTTCTTTTCTCAGGAGAGCAACGTGATCGATTTACGCAGTGATACCGTAACCCGGCCGAGCGCCGTGATGTTGCAGGCGATGATGGCCGCCGAAACCGGCGACGACGTCTATCGCGACGATCCCACCGTCAATGCGCTGGAGGCGGAAGCCGCGCGGCTCAGCGGCAAAGCGGCCGCGCTATTCTTCCCGACCGGCACCCAGGCTAATCTGGTGGCGCTGCTGAGCCACTGCGAGCGCGGCGACGAATATATCGTCGGACAGCAGGCGCATAACTATAAATATGAAGCGGGCGGCGCGGCAGTGCTGGGCAGCATTCAGCCGCAGCCGATTCTGGCTGCCGAAGACGGCACGCTGCCGCTGGAGTTAGTGGCCGCCGCCATCAAGCCGGACGATATCCACTTTGCGCGCACCCGCCTGCTCAGCCTGGAGAACACCCATCACGGCAAGGTACTGCCGCTCGACTATCTCGCCCGCGCCTGGGAGTTTAGCCGCGAGCGCAAGCTGGCGCTGCATATCGACGGCGCGCGCATCTTTAACGCGGTGGTGGCGCAAAACGTCACGCTGGAGGCGATTGCGCGCTACTGCGACACGCTGACTATCTGCCTGTCGAAAGGACTGGGTACGCCGGTGGGATCGCTACTGTGCGGCGATGAGGCCTACATCGAGCGCGCGCGCCGCTGGCGCAAAATGGCGGGCGGCGGTATGCGTCAGGCGGGCATCCTGGCGGCGGCCGGTCTCTATGCGCTGCAGCACAACGTGACGCGGCTGAAAGAGGATCACGACAACGCCGCGTGGCTCGGCCAGCAGCTGCAGCAGGCGGGCGTCGAGGTGGTAGATCAGCAGACCAATATGCTGTTCGTGCGCGTGCCCGCCGAGCAGATCGCGCCGCTGAAAAACTGGTTTGCCGCGCGCGACGTGCTGTTAAGCGTCGGGCCGGTGACGCGCATCGTTACCCATCTGGACGTCGACCGCCATGCGCTGGAGCAGCTGCTGGCGCACTGGAAAGCCTTTCTGCAGCGTTAATCGCCGTATCTCTCCAGCAGCGCCTCGGCAATCGCCAGGGTCTCCGCGTCCGGTAAGCCGCGATAGTCTGCCGGACGAAAATGCATCTGGAACGCCGCGATCAGCCGCTGCTGCTGACGCGGCGTAGCGGCGCCGCTCACGTCGTAGCCGTAGCGCGACAGCGCCGCCAGCAGCGTCTCCATCGCGACCGGCGACTGCGCCGCCCTGCCCGCTAAATAGTGCTGCACGCGCGTCGCCTCCGGCCAGGCACCGATCCCCTGCCGCGCCAGCCGATCCCACGGAAACAGCGGACCGGGATCCTGCTTGCGCTGCGGCGCGACATCGCTATGGCCGACAATATTCTGCGGCGCGATGGCGTAGCGCCGGGCGATATCCTTCAACAGCAGCGTCAGCGCCGCGATCTGCGCCTCGGTAAAAGGCTGCCAGTCGCGCCCGGTCAGGGTGCGCGTATAGCCGCGGTTCACCAGCTCGATACCGATTGAGGTGTCGTTGAGGCGCGTCGCGCCGCGCCAGAAGCTCGGTCCGGCGTGCCAGGCAAGCTGCGGCTCCGGCACCAGCTGCCAGATAATGTGCTTTCCGGCGCGCTGCGGCGGCTGACGAGGAATAAGATAGTGGGCGCTGACGTCGCGATCGGTCAGGGTCGCCAGCGAAGAGGGAAAATCTTCGGCGGTATAGTGAATAACGATCGCTTTAATGCGCGGCCTGGCGCCATAAGCCGGGTGCTGCGTGTCGACCCAGTAGCCCTGCCGCGATTCCAGCCCGCTCTGACAGCCTGCCAGCAGCAGCGCCAGCGCGACCAGCAGCAGCCTCAACGGAGCTTCACCGCCGTGCCGCTTACGCTGACCATCAGCATGCTGCCGTCTTTGCCAACGGTTTCGTAATCGATATCGATGCCGACCACCGCACTGGCGCCCAGCGCCTTCGCCTGCGCTTCCAGCTCCTCGAAGGCGATTTCGCGCGCCTTGCGCAGCTCTTTCTCATAGGCGCCGGAACGGCCGCCGACCACGTCGCGGATGCCGGCGAAAAAGTCGCGGAAAATATTAGCGCCAAGGATTGCTTCGCCGGTGACGACGCCGCAGTAGTCGCTGATGCTGTGTCCTTCTAGCGTGGGCGTGGTGGAAAATTTCATCGCTCTCTCCTGATATGAAATAGGGGACAAGGCTCTTTCAACTAAAAAGCACGGCTATACTCTATGCTAAAAATAGCGCTTTGCCAGAGAACAATAAGGAAATCGAGATGAGAAACAAAGCCTTTGCGCTGCTGCTTCCGGCCGCACTGCTGCTCTCCGCCTGTACCACGGTGGAGCCGGTGATTAAGGACAACGGCCCTCGCACCGCGCCCTGCGTCGACGGCGGTCCAGACAGCGTCGCGCAGCAGTTTTACGATCTGCGCATTCAGCAGCCGACCCCAGGCCTGCCGGGCAGCGAGCAGCTGGCGAAATACCGCCCCTACCTGAGCGACCGCCTCTATCAGGCGCTGCAGCAGGCGAATACCCAGGGCGGCAACGCCACGGCGCAGTGGCGCAGCGGCGATCTCTTCTCCAGCCTGGCGCAGGGCCCGACCGCCGCCAGCGTGGCGGACAGCTCTACCATTCCAAACCGCGACGCGCGCAATATTCCGCTGCGCGTCGAGCTGAGCCGCGACGGCAAAAGCTGGCAGGATGAGGTGCTGATGATCCGTGAAGGCACCTGCTGGGTGGTGGATGACGTGCGCTACGTCGCCGACTGGGCGCATCCGGGCGGCGGCACCCTGAGCCAGATGCTGGAGCAGGCGAAAAAATAATCTCTTCCCCGGCGCGCCGCTCTCTTGCGGCGCGTCTCTTATCGCCTGCGCCCCCCTGCCGCTAAATGGCGCGATATTGTGCTACCCTTTACCTGTTTCGCTGCAGTTTAATAAATTTTAACCCACTTCATTTGCATAACTATTCTGGTGCGGTTAAGATTCGCGGCACTAATGGCTATTCAAAATTTGCGCATGAGTATTCAACTAAACGGGATTAACTGCTTTTACGGCGCCCATCAGGCGCTGTTTGACATCAATCTGGATTGCCCGCAAGGCGAAACGCTGGTGCTGCTCGGCCCAAGCGGCGCGGGGAAAAGCTCACTCCTGCGCGTGCTTAACCTGCTGGAGCAGCCACGCTCGGGCAGCCTGAAAATCGCCGGCAACCATTTCGACTTCAGCAAGACGCCGTCCGACGCCGCCATCCGCGAGCTGCGTCAGAATGTTGGCATGGTTTTCCAGCAATATAACCTCTGGCCGCATCTTACCGTGGTGCAGAACCTGATCGAAGCGCCGTGCCGCGTGCTGGGCCTCAGCAAAGCGGAGGCGCGCGCGCGCGCCGACAAGCTGCTGGAGCGCCTGCGTCTTACGCCCTATGCCGATCGTTTCCCGCTGCACCTCTCCGGCGGCCAGCAGCAGCGCGTCGCCATTGCCCGCGCTCTGATGATGGAGCCGCAGGTGCTGCTGTTCGACGAGCCGACCGCCGCGCTCGATCCGGAAATCACCGCGCAGATCGTCAGCATTATTCGCGAACTCGCCCAGACGCACATTACCCAGGTCATCGTGACGCACGAAGTGGAAGTCGCCCGTAAAACCGCCAGCCGCGTGGTCTATATGGAGAACGGCCATATCGTGGAACAGGGCGACGCCAGCCGATTTACACAGCCGCAAACCGAGGCGTTTGCACATTATCTTTCGCATTAAGTCAGGAAGCTCTCAATGAAAAAAATCGTACTTGCTGCACTGCTTGCTGGTCTGAGCCTGAGCGCGTCTGCGGCGCAGACTATTCGCTTCGCCACAGAGGCCTCCTATCCGCCGTTTGAGTTCGTCGATTCCAGCAACAAGATTCAGGGCTTCGACGTCGACCTGGCGAACGCGCTCTGCAAAGAGATGAACGCGACCTGCACCTTCACCAACCAGGCGTTCGACAGCCTGATCCCGAGCCTGAAGTTCCGCCGTTTCGACGCGGTGATGGCCGGTATGGACATTACGCCCGAGCGCGAAAAACAGGTGCTGTTCAGCAAGCCTTACTACGACAACTCCGCGCTGTTTATTGCGCAGAAAGGCAAAGTGGCCGACGTGGCCGCGCTGAAAGGCAAGCGCGTCGGCGTGCAGAACGGCACGACGCACCAGAAATACCTCAACGATCAGCATGCCGATATCACCACCGTGCCCTACGACAGCTATCAGAACGCGGTGCTGGATCTGAAAAACGGCCGTATCGACGCGGTCTTCGGCGACACGGCGGTGGTCAACGAATGGCTGAAGCAGAATGCCAGTCTGGCGGCGGTCGGCGATAAAGTCACCGACAAAGCCTACTTCGGCACCGGTCTCGGCATCGCCGTGCGCCAGGGCAATACCGATCTGCAGGCGAAGTTCGACGCCGCGCTGGAGAAGGTAAAGGCTGACGGCACCTATAAAACCATCTACAGCAAATGGTTCCAGCAGTAATTAACCATGAGTGAGTTCTATCCTCTCGCCAGCGCCGCCGGCATGACCGTCGGCCTCGCTGTGTGCGCCCTGATCGCCGGCCTCGTGCTGGCGATGATTTTCGCCGGCTGGGAATCGCTGCGCATTAAGCCGCTGGCATGGATCGGCACGGCGCTGGTGACGCTGATCCGCGGCCTGCCGGAAATCCTGGTGGTGCTGTTTATCTATTTTGGCGCCTCGCAGCTGCTGCTGGTGCTTTCCGACGGCTTTACCCTCAATTTCGGCCTGTTTCAGCTGCCGGTGCAGGTTCAGATCGAGAACTTCGACGTCAGCCCGTTTCTGTGCGGCGTGATTGCGCTGGCGATCCTCTACTCTGCCTACGCCTCGCAAACCCTGCGCGGCGCGCTCAAGGCGGTGCCGCAGGGTCAGTGGGAGTCGGGTCAGGCGCTGGGCATGAAGAGGTCCGCCATCTTCCTGCGCCTGATCATGCCGCAGATGTGGCGCCACGCGCTGCCCGGACTCGGCAACCAGTGGCTGGTGCTGCTAAAGGATACCGCGCTGGTGTCGCTGATCAGCGTTAACGATCTGATGCTGCAGACCAAAAGCATTGCGACCCGCACGCAGGAACCTTTTACCTGGTTTCTGATCGCCGCGGCTATCTATCTGGTGATTACGCTGCTGAGCCAGGCGGTACTGCGCCGTATAGAGCTGCGCACCACCCGCTTCGAGCGAGGGAATAGCTGATGCTGAGCTACCTGCCTGAAATTCTGAAAGGGCTGCACACCAGCCTGACGCTCACGCTGGCGTCGCTGCTGGTGGCGCTGGTGCTGGCGCTGCTCTTCACCGTGGTGCTGTCGCTGAAAACGCCGCTGCTTAATCCGCTGGTGAAGATCTATATCACCCTGTTTACCGGCACGCCGCTGCTGGTGCAGATCTTTCTGATTTACTACGGCCCCGGCCAGTTTCCCAGCCTGCAGAGCGTTCCCTGGCTGTGGCATCTGCTGTCGCAGCCCTGGCTGTGCGCCATGCTGGCGCTGTCGCTCAACAGCGCCGCCTATACCACACAGCTGTTTTACGGCGCGATGCGCGCCATCCCTTCAGGTCAGTGGCAGTCCTGCGCCGCGCTCGGGATGAACCGCAAAGATACGCTGCGCATTCTGCTGCCCTATGCGTTTAAGCGCGCTCTCTCCTCCTATTCCAACGAGGTGGTGCTGGTGTTTAAAGGCACCTCGCTCGCCTACACCATTACGCTGATGGAAGTGATGGGCCACGGCCAGCTGCTTTACGGCCGCACCTACGACGTGATGGTGTTTGCCGCTGCCGGGCTGGTCTATCTGGTGGTAAACGGCCTGCTGACGCTGATGATGCGGCTGATCGAGCGGCGCGCGCTCGCCTTTGAGCGCAGAAGTTAATATCCAGGCGAGCAATGCTCGCCTTTTTCATTTTTTACTCACAAATATTGCATAAAGATTCATTTACTGGCATCGTGTCAACCATTCCGCCTCTGGCATGGTTTTCAGGAGTAATACGATGAAAAAATGGATCCTTGCCGCCGCGCTGGCGACGCTGACCCTGAGCGCCCACGCGGCGGATACCCTCCGCTTCGCCTCTTCCGCCACCTATCCTCCGTTTGAATCGCTGGATCGCGATAATCAGATCGTAGGCTACGATATCGATCTGGCTAAAGCGCTCTGCCAGCAAATGCAGGCGGAGTGCACCTTTACCAATAACGCCTTCGACAGCCTGATCCCTTCGCTGAAGTTTCGCCGCTTTGACGCGGTGATCTCCGGCATGGATATCACCGACGATCGCAGCAAGCAGGTCGATTTCACCCAGCCCTACTACGCCAACTCCGCCATCGTCATCGCGCGCAAAGGCAAGTTCAGCGATTTCGCTTCGCTCAAGGGCAAGCGTATCGGGGTCGAAAACGGCACCACGCACCAGAAATATCTCCAGGAGAAGCATCCTGAGATCGTTACCGTCGCCTACGACAGCTATCAAAACGCCATTCTCGATATGAAAAATGGCCGTCTTGACGGCGTATTCGGCGATACGGCAGTGGTGAATCAGTGGCTGAAGACCAACGGCGATTTAGCGCCGGTCGGCGAGCACGTGACGGATAAGGCTTACTTCGGCACCGGTCTGGGCATCGCGGTGCGTAAAGGCAACGACGCGCTGCGCGACAGGCTAAACGCCGCGCTGGCGACGCTAAAGAGCAACGGCGTCCTTCAGCAGCTCAATCAGAAATGGTTCCCTGAGTAAGACGCTATTATGGGCCAGCGGACGGGCGTCCGATCGGTTCTGCATCGCTCCTGGCTCAGAGGCTCAGGACGCTGGCCCACCCTCTTCCGCGCCACGGCGCGTCAGCAGACAGAGCACTTCGAAGTGCGCGGTATGCGGAAACATGTCGAACAGCTGCACCCGCGTCACGCGATAATCCGCCAGTCGCGTGATATCCTGCGCCATGCTCTCTGGATTGCAGCTTGAGTAGAGAATGTTATCCGGCGCCATGCGGCTGAGATAGTCGCACAGCGCGGCACCGATGCCGCGCCGCGGTGGGTTGACCAGCACCAGATCGGGCACCGCGTCCCGCCCGGTGGCGAAGGCGGTCGAATCGAGCGCGGCGAAACTGACCTTTTCCAGCCCCAGCATCTCGGCCGACCGCTGCGCGCAGGCGATCGCTTCGGCGCTGATCTCAATGCCGGTCAGCTGCATCTGCGGCGTGGCGCAGTGCAGGCCAAAGCCGCCGACGCCGCAAAAAAGATCCCACATGCTGCTGATGCGCAGCTCACCAACCCAGTCGCGCGCGGCGGCGTAAAGCGCGGCGGCGACCTGCGGGTTGGTCTGGAAAAAGCTTTGCGGACGGATCCAGAGCGGCACCTGATTGAAATTTTCCGCCAGCGACTGCGACGGCGTCAGCGTAATCTCCTCATCCCCTTCCAGAATCGCCATGTGCACCGGCTGTATATTCGCGGAGATCACCTTGAGCTGCGGCAGCTGCTGCTGCAGCCAGGGCAGCGCGGCGCGCAGCTGGTCCAGCTTCTCTCTGGAGCGCAGCACAAATCGCAGCATCATGCCGCCCTGGGTGCTTTCGGTAAGCAGCAGGAACTTCAGCTCGCCGCGCCTGCGCGCCACGTTATAGGGGGTTAAGCCCGCGCGGGCGATAAAGGGCTTCAGCGCGGCGAAAACCGGCGCGAAGCTGTCTGGATAGAGCGGACAGGCGCAGAGATCCACCGCGCTGCCGTCGCGCTGCACCATGCCCAGCACCGGGCGCTCCACGCTGCCGCTGACCACCATCTTCGCCTTATTGCGAAACGCCTGCTGCGCCGAAGTGACCGGCGGCAGCCACTGCGCCACCGGCTGCTGCGCCAGCAGCGACTTCAGCCGCGACTGCTTGTCGCTGAGCTGCTGCGAATAGGGTTTTTCCAGCCACTGGCATGAGCGGCAGCGGTCGGCGTCATAAAGCGCGCATTGCATGGGGTAAGGCCTGTGTCATTCAAGGGGGTCGGGCGGAGCGCGATTGTATCACCGCTTACGGAAAAATGCGCGGCTGGCGGCCGGCACGAACAGCAGGCCAAGCACCAGCAGATCGGGCAGCTTTTGCATCAGCGTATGGTGAATGATTTGCGCGTTGTTCGCGCCGCTGATGCTGAAAATCTCCGGATAGATACCGCCGGTAGAGGCCAGCAGCATATAGAGCAGCACCACCAGCTGAGTGGCGGCGAAGCCCCAGCGGCCGCGATTGCTGCCGCGCAGCAGCAGAAAGGCGCAGCGCAGCTCATAGAAAAAGATCAGCTGACTGGCGATAAAGATAAGCGTGGAGTCCCAGGCCTGCGCGCTGCGGTGCACGAAGTTCGCGATCTCCTCCAGACCCAGCTCGTTCGCCAGCATCAGCACGCTCAGGCAGCGCGTCGCGATAATGGCGATGCCCGCTACCGTCACCGGCACGGGCGCAAGAGAGATAAAATCGCCTTTTTTCAAGGTTTCGGACATGGCCAGGCTCCATCACTACACGCAGACGGGCGGAAAAATCCGCCCGCCTTTATAGTGGCAAAGATCAGGGATTTCAGCCACGTCTCGCCTTCTGAATATCACGAATACGCTGTTTTTCTTCGTGCGCCATCCAGCGCCAGGCGATAAAGCCCACCAGCCCGACCACAAACAGGATCAGCGACGCCAGCGCGTTAATCTCCGGGTTCACGCCGCGCCGCACCGTGGCGAAGATCGCCATCGGCAAGGTGGTGGCGCCCGGCCCGGTGACGAAGCTGGCGATCACCAGATCGTCCAGCGACAGCGTAAAGGCGAGCAGCCAGCCGGTGACGATTGCCGGGGCAATCATCGGCACGGTAATCACGAAAAACACCTTGAGCGGCGTCGCCCCCAGGTCCATCGCCGCCTCTTCAATCGAGCGATCCAGCTCGCGCAGGCGCGAGTTGATCACCACCGCCACATAGGCGGTACAGAAGGTGACGTGCGCCAGCCAGATGGTCAGCATGCCGCGGTCGCTCGGCCAGCCGAAGGCGTTGCCCATCGCGACGAACAGCAGCAGCAGCGACAGGCCGGTGATCACGTCGGGCATCACCAGCGGCGCGGTCAGCATAAAGGCGAAGCCGGTATGGCCGCGGAAGCGGCCAAAGCGCACCACCACCACCGCCGCCATGGTGCCGAGCACCACCGCCATGGTAGCGCTCAGCGCGGCGATAGTCAGGCTGAGGCCTACCGCGTCGAGCATGGCGCTGTCCTGAAACAGCACGCGATACCAGTGAAACGAGAAGCTCTCCCACACCGTTACCAGCTGCGAGCTGTTGAAGGAGTAAACCACCAGCAGCAGCATCGGAGCATAGAGAAACAGGAAGCCGCAGATCAGAATGGCGGTGCGCCACGGCGAGCGAATCGCAGGCAGCTGATTCATTCCTTCTCTCCCATTTCACGGTTTTGATGCTTGTGGAACCAGACGATCGGCAGGATCAAAATCAGCAGGATAATCACCGCCAGCGCCGAGGCGACCGGCCAGTCGCGGTTGTTAAAGAACTCCTGCCACAGGATGCGGCCGATCATAATGCTGTCCGGGCCACCCAGCAGTTCCGGGATCACGTATTCGCCCACCGCCGGAATAAACACCAGCATCGAGCCGGCGATAATGCCTCCTTTGGTCAGCGGTACGATGACGCTGAAAAAGGTCTTCAGCGGCTTCGCGCCGAGATCGAGCGAGGCTTCCACCAGCGAGTAGTCGATGCGCGTCAGCGCGGTATAGATCGGCAGCACCATAAAGGGCAGATAGCAGTAAACGATGCCGATATAGACCGCCGTATTGGTATAGAGGATCACCAGCGGATGATCGATAACGCCCAGCCACATCAGGAAACGGTCCAGGATGCCGTTGTTGTTGAGCAGCCCCATCCAGGCGTAGACGCGCACCAGAAACGAGGTCCACGACGGCAGGATCACCAGCAGCAGCAGGATGGTGCGCATCGAGGGCTTGCTGTGCGCCACCGCCCAGGCGAGCGGGTAGCCGACCAGCAGGCAGATCAGCGTCGAGATCGCCGCCACCTTCAGCGACTGCAGGTAGGCGTCCACGTAGAGCGGATCGTCGGTGAGCGTCAGATAGTTGCCGAAATTCAGCACCACATTGAGCTGATCGTCGGCCCAGCTAACCAGCTCGGTATAGGGCGGGATCGCGCGCGCGATATCGGCAAAGCTGATCTTCAGCACGATTAAAAACGGCAGCAGGAAAAAGAGCACCAGCCAGACGTAGGGCAGCGCAATCGCCAGCTTGCGGCCGTGGCGCATTTTCATGCGCGTCGCCCAGCGCTGCAGCGGCGTGCCGGCCAGCCAGGCGCGCGCCGGTTTGCTGGAGTGAAAAAGTTGGCTCATCGCATCTCCTCAGGCGGTCAGCACGACGCAGCTGTCGACATCCCAGCAGAGGCGCACTTCGTCGCCCCAGGTCGGCAATCCTTTGCGGAAACGGTGGGCGTTCTGCAGCTGGGCGCTGATCATCTGCCCGCTTTTCAGACGCACGTGAAAGATAGAGAGATCGCCGAGATAGGCGATATGCACCACTTCCCCGACGGCGAAGTTGTAGCCGTCCGCCGGCACCTCGTCGCACAGCATCACTTTCTCCGGGCGCAGCGCGACGTGCACCGGCACGTTATCCGGCACCGAGACGTCGGAGTCAACCTTCAGCGGATGCACCAGGCCAGGGCTGTCGATCACCAGGCCATCCTCCTGACGTTCGCGCAGCAGCCCGCTGAAGACGTTAACCGAGCCGATAAATTCGGCGCTGTAGACGGTGGTGGGATGCTCGTAAATCTCTTCCGGCTCGCCGATCTGCACGAACTTGCCGCGGTTCATAATGGCGATGCGGCCCGCCATGGTCATCGCCTCTTCCTGGTCGTGGGTCACCATGACGCAGGTGGCGCCGACGCGCTCCAGAATATCCACCACTTCCAGCTGCATGCGGTCGCGCAGTTTTTTATCGAGCGCGCCCATCGGCTCGTCAAGCAGCAGCAGCTTAGGACGCTTCGCCAGGCTGCGCGCCAGCGCCACGCGCTGCCGCTGGCCGCCGGAGAGCTGATGCGGCTTGCGCTTCGCGAACTCCTGCATATGCACCAGCGCCAGCATCTCCTGCACCCGCGCCGTGATTTCGCCCTTCGGCAGCTTGTCCTGCTTCAGGCCGAAGGCGATATTCTGCTCTACCGTCATGTGCGGAAAGAGCGCATAGGACTGAAACATCATATTGACCGGACGCTGATACGGCGGCACGTGAGAGAGATCCTGACCGTCCAGCACAATCTGGCCGCTGGTCGGCGGCTCGAAACCCGCCAGCATGCGCAGCAGCGTCGATTTTCCGCAGCCGGAGGCGCCGAGCAGCGCGAAAATTTCGCCTTTATAGATGGTCAGACTGACATCGTCCACGGCGTGCTGTCCGTCGAACGATTTGGTCAGGTTGCGGATTTCCAGCAAGGGCGTTAACGCCTTTGCGGTTTTAGGTTGGGGACGAGGGATCGCGTCGTTCACTAACAGTTTACTCCGGTCTACGCGGAACGGCTAAGCCAGCCGCTAAAAAAGAGAAAACAGAGGCCAGCGCAGCGCCTCTGTTCCAGGTTGTAAATGTGCGAATGCGCAAAAAGCCGCTTATTTCCCGCTTTTCACTCGCGTCCACGCACGGGTGCGCGCGCGATCCAGCTTCGGATCCTGCACCTTCAGCACGAACAGCTTCGACATCGCCTCCGGCGTCGGGAAGATGCCCGGATTGTTGCGGATATCGGCGTTGATCAGCGGCAGCGACGCCTTGTTACCGTTAGCGTAGGACATCTTGTTGGAAACGTCGGCAATCACTTTCGGATCCATGATGTAGTTCAGCCATTGATAGGCCGCGTCGAGATTTTTCGCGTCTTTCGGGATCGCCATCATATCGAAGAAGGCGAGCGCGCCCTCTTTCGGCACGCTGTAGGCGAGATGCACGCCGTTTTTCGCCTGCTCGGCGCGGTTTTTCGCCTGCAGAATATCGCCCGACCAGCCGATAGCGACGCAGGTGTTGCCGTTCGCCAGATCGTTGATGTACTGCGACGAGTGGAAGTAGCGAATGCTGGGGCGCAGTTTCAGCAGCAGATCGGTCGCCGCGCCGGAGTAATCTTTCGCGTCTGAACTGTTGGGATCTTTGCCGAGGTAGTTGAGCACGGTGGCGAAAATCTCTTCCGGCGCGTCAAGGAAAGAGACGCCGCAGCTTTTCAGCTTTTCGAGGTTTTCCGGCTTCAGCACCAGATCCCAGCTATTGACCGGCGCGTCGGCGCCCAGCGCCGCCTTCACCTTCTCGACGTTATAGCCGATGCCGGTGGTGCCCCAGAGATAAGGAATGGCGTATTTGTTATCGGGATCGTGCTGCGCCACTTTCTTCATCAGCTCAGGATCGAGATTCTTGTAGTTCGGCAGTTTGCTCTTATCCAGCGGCTGGAATACGCCGGACTGCAGCTGGCGCGCCAGGAAGCTGGAGGATGGCACCACCACGTCGTAGCCGGTGCTGCCCGCCATCAGTTTGCCTTCCAGCACTTCGTTGGAGTCGAAGACGTCGTAGACCACCTTAATGCCGGAGGCTTTTTCAAAATTCGGCACCGTGTCTGCCGAGATATAATCTGACCAGTTATAAACATGCAGCGTTTTATCTTCCGCCATCGATCCTGCAGAGGCGACCATCAGTACGCCGGTAACCGCAGCTGACAACCATTTTTTTTGATTGAACATCTTTTTATTTCCTCCTGAGCGGATCGTCACGGCCTGGCTAAAGCGAATGCCAGCGCTGCGAGCTGTGCGTCAATTCACAGACACAATGAATCAATATTCATTGAGAGTTTAATAGTAAAAACTGATACCTGCGCTGCGAATCCACGTCTCATGCAGCCCCGCAAGAATAGCCCTGCTACCCTGCCGCTGCCAGACCCCAGCGTAAAAAACGCCTTTTAGCGACAGGTTATGCATGTTTGTGCTATGTGGTCTGGCAGGAACGGCACAAACCACGAGAAATATCTGGCATTAAAGGGCAAAATGCAGAATAAAAAATGGTGGGCCGAAAATGAAAACTGCCGCATAAAGCGGCAGTTAAAGCGGGGCGGAAGAAAGGCTGGCTTAGTGCAGCAGCGAGTGGCTGAAACTGACCGGCGCACGCTCTTCTTCTTCGCCCATCATCAGCAGATTATTGGCAAACGCTTCCATAATTACCATGGAGACCTGCTCTTCGCTCTGCTTCATAAAGCTGGCGAACTGGCCGAAGGTCAACCCGGCGCTGGTCGTCAGGGACTGGCAGACAATCAGCTTCGGCAGGTTGTCGTCCTGAATGTCGACAAAGGCTTTTACCGTCAGCGAGCTGGCGTTGATCTGCGACAGATCGCCGACCAGCGGGATCAGCGCCGTCGGCTTCACTTCCGCCAGCGCGGAAAAGAGAATAACGTTGTCGACCAGATCGATTTTGGCGTCGAACACCCCATCGAAATTTTGCATGTGCGGCAGATGAAGTGCCTGACAGGCATCACATTCGAACCAGGTGATATTTTGCTGATCCAGCCAGCGACGCAACAGGTCGATATCCGGAACGACAAGAGAATCCATCGTAGTGTCCCAAGGGGTGAATAAACAGGCGACTAAGCTTACGGAAAAAATGCGCCTGACGCTACGAAAACCGCTGAAAAGCGCGCGTCAGCCGCCGGTTTTAAGACTGAAACCGGGCAGAGCGTTGCGCTCTGTCCAGCCGATCATCAGGCCGGCGATATCGATGCCGGTGCTGGTTTCGATCCCTTCCAGGCCGGGTGAGGCGTTTACCTCCATCACCAGAGGTCCGCGATGCGCGCGCAGAATATCGACGCCCGCCACGTCCAGCCCCAGCGTCGCGGCCGCTTTGACCGCGATGGCGCGCTCCTGCGGCGTAATCTCCACCGGATGCGCTTTGCCGCCGCGATGCAGATTAGAGCGGAAATCGCCCTCTTTCGCCTCGCGCTCGATCGCCGCCACCACTTCGCCGCCAATCACCAGGCAGCGCACGTCGCGTCCTTTTGCCTCCTGGATAAACTCCTGCACCAGAATATGCGCGTTAAGGCCGCGAAAGGCGTCGATGACGCTCTCCGCCGCCTGCCGCGTCTCCGCCAGCACCACGCCGATGCCCTGTGTGCCCTCTACCAGCTTCACCACCAGCGGCGCTCCGCCGACCATGGCGATGAGATCCTGGGTATCATCCGGCGACGAGGCGAAGCCGGTCACCGGCATATCGATGCCCTGACGCGCCAGCAATTGCAGCGAGCGCAGCTTGTCGCGCGCGCGGGCGATTGCCAGCGACTCGTTGAGCGGATAGCTGCCGCACATCTCGAACTGGCGCAGCACCGCCGTGCCGTAGAAGGTAGCGGCGGAGCCGATGCGCGGAATGACCGCATCGAAATGGCCGAGCGGCTCGCCGCGGTAGTGCACCGCTGGGGAGGCCGGGTTGATATTCATGTAGCAGGAGAGCGGATCGATGATTTGAATCTCATGCCCGCGCAGCTCGGCAACCTCGCGCAAGCGTCGGCTGGAGTAAAGTTGCCCGTCGCGCGACAGGATAGCGATTTTCATCATCGGCCCTCTCTGGAATTAGCGCGTCGCCCAGCCCTGCTGGTGCAGGTAGTCGAGCATAAAGGGGCGCGTCTCTTTGACGATCAGACGCTGAATCAGCTCGCTCCAGGTCTCGCTGCGCTGATTGCTGTCGCGCTGCTCGTAGTAGATCGCCGTGCGGCTATCGTAGTCGGCCAGCACCTGCGGATCGACCGGCTGATAACGGTTCTCATGCACCAGCATCGCCTGCGGCAGACGCGGTTTGACGTCGGGCACCGCATCGGGATAGCCGATGCAGAAGCCGAACAGCGGCAGCACGAATTTCGGCAGGCCGAGCAGCTCGGTCACCTGCGCGATATTGTTGCGGATGCCGCCGATAAAGACGCCGCCCAGGCCGAGGGATTCGGCGGCGACCATGGCGTTTTGCGCCATCAGCGCGGTATCGACGCAGCCCAGCAGCAGTTGCTCGGCGCGGCCCAGCTGCGCATCGGGACAAATCTGCAGGTGGCGGTTGAAGTCGGCGCAGAATACCCAGAACTCCGCCGCGTCCGCTACCCACTGCTGACCGCCGGTCAGCGTCACCAGCTGCTGGCGCAGCGCGGTATCGGTGATGCGAATAATGGAAGAGCACTGCAGAAAGCTGGAGGTGGACGCCGATTGCGCCGCGGCGATAATCGCCTCACGCTGTTCCGCGCTGATCGCCTGGTCGGTAAAGGCGCGAATAGAACGGTGGCTGCACAATAGATCGATTGTCGGTGTCATTAAGGTCTCCGGCGAGTGTCATTTTTAGTATTGGCGCGACCAAACAGCTGCGGCGCCATCGCTTGCGCGGTACGCCAGATCATCAGCCAGGCGGCGGGCAGCATCAGGAGAATGCCGATAATCAGCAGCGCGGTCGCCAGCGTCTTGCCGTCAGCGTGCGCGGGCAGCGGCAGCCAGCGGTTAGCCAGCAGCAGCGCGCACAGCGTCAGCAGGCCGCCGAGCGCCTCCATGATCAGCAGAGCTTTGGGTAAACGCGCCAGATTCGGCATAGCATTCTCCTGGGTCGCACCGGGTTCAGGCCGTCAATTATGGTCAAGGTTCACAGACTTGCATAGACGACGCGCATCAGACTAACAGGCATTTCCTGCTTTCTTTAAGCGGTTTGAGCGGGCATCATGTTGACCATCCACCTTGAGCTTGTGTGACATGGGTCACATTAAATAGCCTGAATTAAGGAGCTTTTCATGGTTACTGTCATTTTTGGTCGTCCTGGCTGCCCCTATTGCGTACGTGCGAAAGAGCTGGCCGACAAGCTCAGCGCTGAGCGCGACGACTTTAGTTACCAGTATGTGGATATCCAGGCGGAAGGCATTACCAAAGCGGATCTGGAAAAAAGCGCGGGCAAACCCGTCACCACCGTACCGCAGATTTTCATCGACGAGCAGCATATCGGCGGCTACACCGATTTCGCCGCCTGGACCAAAGAAAACCTGAGCGCATAAGATTTTTTCGCCAGCGTAACGGGCCGACACGGCCCGTTTTTTCGTTCTGACGTCAGCGCCAGACGATGCGCGCCAGACGCACCAGCAGCGCGCCGCTGCCCGCCCAGAAGAGCGCGCTCAGGCTCCAGACCAACAGGGTCAGCCAGCTGGTATGGGCCAGCAGCGTGTTGTTGAGCAACAGAACGCCGAGAAGCGTGCCCCAGAGCGCCATCAGCAGCGTGCTTTTCAGCGGACTCTCCGCATGCAGCAGCGCCATTACCGCGCCCGGCAGCAAAAAAAGCAGCAGCTCAGGCTGCCCGCCCAGCGGCGCATTGCCCACCAGCCAGTAACGATGCGCATAAATAAACACCAGACTGTAGAGCGCAACGCCAAGCGTCGCACTGGTCCAGCGTAAGGAACGCTGTGGCATATCACCCCACTTATTGAAAATCATCACAATGACAACAACCTGCCGCGATCTCTGGTGGAAATAAAATGAAACAGGCCGTTAGCGGTATGAAATTTAAAGCTAATGGCTGAGGGTGATTTTTATGATTAGAATACCTGCCGTTTAAGAGCGGCCTGTTTAAATCTGGCAGCAGGCTCACTGCGCGGCCTGCACAAGATAGCGAAAAACAGGCCTGTCATCAACAGCTTACAAGTAAACAAGAAGTTAAACAGTGAACATAAACGTCGCAGATTTGTTAAGCGGAAATGACGTTCTGTTATTATTTGTCGTTTTAGCACTCGGTCTTTGCCTGGGTAAATTGCGCCTGGGTTCAGTGCAGTTGGGAAATTCCATCGGCGTATTAGTCGTTTCTTTATTACTCGGCCAACAACACTTCGCGATAAATACCGCCGCATTGAGCCTCGGCTTTATGCTGTTTATTTTTTGCGTCGGCGTAGAAGCGGGGCCCAACTTTTTTTCTATTTTCTTCCGCGACGGTAAAAACTATTTTCTGCTGGCGATCGTCATGGTGCTGAGCGCCCTGCTGCTGGCGCTGGGCTTCGGCAAACTTTTCGGCTGGGATATCGGCATGACGGCGGGGATGCTGGCGGGCTCGATGACCTCGACGCCGGTGCTGGTCGGCGCGGGCGATACCCTGCGACAGAGCATCAACGACGGCGGCCAACTGGCGCTAATGCAGGATCACCTCTCGCTCGGCTACGCCCTGACCTATCTGATAGGCCTGGTAAGCCTGATTTTCGGCGCGCGTTATCTGCCACGCCTGCAGCATCAGGATCTGCCCACCTGCGCCCAGCAAATCGCGCGCGAGCGCGGCCTGGACGCCGACAGCCAGCGTAAAGTCTTTCTGCCGGTGATCCGCGCCTACCGGGTCGGCCCGGAGCTGGTGGCGTGGAGCGGCGGCAAGAATCTGCGCGAGCTCGGTATCTATCGCCAGACCGGCTGCTATATCGAACGTATTCGCCGTAACGGCATTCTCGCCAGCCCGGACGGTGACGCGGTGCTGCAGCTCGGCGACGAAATTTCGCTGGTGGGTTATCCAGATGCTCACGCGCGTCTCGACGCCAGCTTTCGCAATGGCAAAGAGGTATTCGACCGCGATCTGCTCGATATGCGCATCGTGACGGAAGAGATTGTGGTGAAAAACCACAACGCCGTGAATAAGCGCCTCAGCAAACTCAATCTCACCGATCACGGCTGCTTTTTGAACCGGGTCATCCGCAGTCAGATCGAGATGCCGATCGACGACAGCATTATGTTGCACAAAGGCGATATCCTGCAGGTCAGCGGCGAGGCGAAGCGCGTGAAAAACGTAGCGGACCGCATCGGCTTTATCGCGATTCACAGCCAGGTGACCGATCTGCTGGCGTTCTGCGCCTTCTTTATCGTTGGGCTGATGATCGGGCTAATCACCTTTCAGTTCAGCAACTTCAGCTTCGGCATCGGCAACGCTGCCGGGCTGCTGTTCGCCGGCATTATGCTCGGCTTTTTGCGCGCCAACCATCCCACCTTCGGCTATATCCCGCAGGGCGCGCTGACCATGGTGAAAGAGTTCGGGTTGATGGTGTTTATGGCGGGCGTCGGGCTGAGCGCCGGCAGCGGCATTAACCAGGGCCTGGGTAGCGAAGGCGCGCTGATGCTGCTGTGCGGTCTGCTGGTGAGCCTGCTGCCGGTAGTGATCTGCTATCTGTTCGGCGCCTACGTGCTGCGCATGAACCGCGCGCTGCTGTTCGGCGCGATTATGGGCGCGCGCACCTGCGCGCCGGCGATGGAAATTATCTGCGATACGGCGCGCAGCAATATTCCGGCGCTGGGCTATGCGGGCACCTACGCCATCGCCAACGTGCTGTTGACGCTGGCGGGCACGCTGATTGTGATTATCTGGCCGATTTTGCCCTTATAAAATTTTTTCGACTCAGTCCAGAACTTTTTTATTAAGGGTGGGTCTGAATAAGTGCCACTGCTTTTCTTTGAAATCCCCAAATTGTGGAGCCCGCCAGCTTTTTTGCTGACGGGTTTTTTTATGCCTGCGGTTTACCCGGCCGCGACAGGCAGAGCGCATAAGGGATGCGCTCATTGTCACTGAACTTAAACCGTTCTGAAACCTGCGCGTCATTTAGGAGCCGGCGCTATATATCCCGGCGCGCGGCGTCGCCAGAATAGGCCTGTTCATTGACATTTTGTGCGCAGCGGCGAATGAGCGCAGGTACACGACGAGGATTTATTACCCCTATGGAAGCGTTTAACCACTCTCTGTTTTTATCCATTAACGCGACGCCCGATTCGCCCGGCTGGCTGCTGGCGCTGGCGACCTTTATCGCCAAAGATCTGATCGCCATAGTGCCGCTGCTGATTGTCGCGCTCTGGCTGTGGGGGCCACGCGACCAGGTGAAATCGCAGCGCGTGCTGGTGCTGAAAACCGGCATGGCGCTGATCTATGCGCTTGCTATCTCCTGGTGCGTCGGCCAGCTTTTCCCTCATCCGCGCCCATTCGCTATCGGACTTGGGTATCAGTTTCTGCATCATGCGCCTGACGACTCCTACCCGAGCGATCACGGCACCACGATTTTCACCTTCGCGCTGGCGTTTATCTTCTGGCATCGCCTCTGGTCAGGCGTGATCCTGATGGCGCTTGGCACGGCCATTGCCTGGTCGCGCGTCTACCTCGGCGTGCACTGGCCGATGGATATGCTGGGCGGGTTTCTGGTGGGGCTGCTCGGCTGTCTGGCGTCGCACCTCGCCTGGCAGGGATATGGCGCGCGCATGCTGGCGACCTTTAACGCCGCCTACCGCGCGCTGTTCGCCCTGCCGATACGCAAGGGCTGGATCCAGGATTAAGCAAGCTGACAGCGCGTTGGTCCGTTTACGGGCGCACCTCAGGGATGAGGTGCGTAACCACGCGGGCCGAGCGCGCAGGGAGGCCTTGAGCGACTTTGCGATCGGCCCATGCCATCCGCGTCTGCTCAACGCTACCAGAGTGTGCTTTAACTAAACCACTTGCCGAACAGGGAGTGGAACTGCATCAGCACGAAATCGACGATGCGGCTGAAGAAATTGCCCTCCGGCACCTCCTCCATCACCACCAGCGGCCGCTGCTCAATGGTTTTGCCGTCAAGCTGGAAGTCGATAGTGCCCACCACCTGATTTTTCTTTAACGGCGCCTCAAGCTGCGGCGTAGTGAGGGTATAGCTCGCCTTCAGGTTCTTCATCTGTCCTTTCGGCAGCGTCAGCGCGGCATCCTTCTCGACGCCGAGGTTGACCTCTTTGCGATCGCCGAACCAGACGCGCTGCTGGGCGAAGGGCTTATCCGCCTTAATGGGCGTCACGGTCTCAAAAAAGCGGAAACCCCAGGTCAGCAGCTTCTCGCTCTCGCGGAAGCGCGCGGCGTCGGTGGCAGTGCCGAGCACCACGGAGATCAACCGCATATCGTTCTCGGTGGCGGAGGCCACCAGGTTGTTACCGGCGCCCGAGGTATGGCCGGTCTTGATGCCGTCGACCTGCAGGTTGGTGCTCCAGAGCAGCCGGTTGCGGTTCATCTGGCGAATATGGTTGAAGGTAAACTCTTTCTCTTTATTCAGCGCATACTCTTCCGGCACGTCGCGGATCAGCGCCTGACCAATCAGCGCCATATCGCGCGCCGTACTGTACTGCCCTTCTGCATCCAGCCCGTGCACCGTCATAAAGTGGGTGTTCTTCAGCCCGAACGCCTTAACGTAGTTGTTCATCAGGCCGATAAAGGCGTCCTGGCTGCCGGCGACATAGTCCGCCAGCGCGATGCAGGCGTCGTTGCCTGACTGAATAACGATGCCTTTATTCAGCTCCGACACCGGAATGCGGTCGCCGGGCTTGAGGAACATCAGCGAAGAGCCTTTCAGTTTGGGATTGCCGGTCGCCCAGGCGTCCTGGCCGATGGTCACCATATCGTCGCGCTTGATTTTGCCCGACTTCAGCGCCTGGCCGACCACATAGCTGGTCATCATCTTGGTCAGGCTGGCGGGGTCGAGCCGATCGTCCGCATTGCCTTCCGCCAGCACCTTGCCGCTGGCGTAATCCATTAATATCCAGGCTTTGGCCTCGACCTGAGGGGGCGCAGGCGCATCCACGGCAAAAGCAACGGGGGCGATAAACAGCAGTAACGAGGCGGCGGCGACGTGCCGCAGGCGGCGTGGAGAGCGAATAGTTGTCATGTGCGAGGAAATTCCATGTTAAATCGCGGTTTTAAGGCAAAAACCTACAGAGTGAAACGCTACCCTCTGCAGAGCATGAAAAAAACCGCCCAACCGTAAAGTTTTATAGAGTTTAGTAGAGTAACCCTGGCATTTGCCGGGCGCGCTTACCAGTGTCGCGCCAGGCAAGCGCCCGGAAAAGCCGGTGAAATTCCGATTTTTCGTAGAAAGGTTAAGAGCGTCACAAAATTCTGCCAGGCTGTTGTGAGTCTACAGAGGAGACCCACCATGGACTTAGCCGTATTCGATCTCGACGAAACCGTTATCTGCGCAGACAGCACCGGCCTCTGGCTGCGCTGGCTGGTATCGCAGGGCTTTGCCCGTGAAGAACTGCTGGCGCAAGAGCAGGCGCTAATGGCGCAGTACTACGCCGGCACGCTGGCGATGGAGGATTATATGGCGCTGACGCTCTCGCCGCTGGCCGGTCTGGCGGCACCGACCGTCGCAGGCTGGGTGCGCCGCTGGATCCAGCGCGACATTCTGCCACGCGTCTATCCTGAAGCGCGCGACCGCATCAGCTGGCACCAGCAGCGCGGCGACAAAGTGGTGATCTGCTCCGCCAGCGGTGAACATCTGGTGACGCCGATAGCCGAACGGCTGGGCGCGCACGGCGCGCTGGCGATTGGCGTCGAGGTGGTGGATGACCGCTACAGCGGACAAACCTACGGCACCATGACCTATAAAGAGGGCAAGGTGACGCGATTGACCGACTGGCGCGCCCTGCAGCAGGAGCAGGATTTCGCCCGCACCTGGGCCTACAGCGACTCGATGAACGACCTGCCGCTGCTGGCGCAGGCCGATCACGCGCTCGTCATTAACCCGGATGCGCTGCTGCATCAGGAGGCGCTGAACCGCGGCTGGCAGGTCTGCCGCTGGGCGCGCTGATTAGCCGCGGGACGCGCTGGCGTCCTGCGCGAGGCCCACTTTAAGCAGCTTACCGTTGTCGTCGTCGGTCAGCACGTAGAGATAGCCGTCCGGCCCCTGGCGCACGTCGCGGATGCGCTCGTCGCGATCCGTCAGCAGGCGCTGCGCCTCCACCACCTTATCGCCATTGACGCTGAGGCGGATCAGGTTCTTTTCTTTAAGCGCGCCGATAAACAGCGAATTTTTCCACTGCGGGAAGCGGGCGCTGTTGTAAAACGCCATGCCGCTCACCGCAGGCGATTTTTTCCAGTAGAAGACCGGCTGTTCCGTTCCCTCTGCGTGGCTGCCCTTTGATTCCGGCACCTTGCTGCCGTTGTAGTCGATGCCCCAGGTCGCCAGCGGCCAGCCATAGTTTTTGCCTTTCTGCGGGATATTCACCTCGTCGCCACCGCGCGGGCCGTGCTCGCTCTCCCATATCTGCTGCGTCCAAGGGTTCAGCGCCAGACCCTGCGGATTGCGCAGGCCATAGGCCCAGATCTCCGGACGCGCGCCGCTGCGGCCGACGAAAGGATTATCTTTCGGCACGCTGCCGTCCTGATTCAGCCGCAGGATTTTGCCGGTCAGCTTGTCGAGATCCTGCGCGCTGCCGCTGTGAAAGTTATCGCCGAAAACGATATAGAGATAGCCGTCACGATCGAAGGCCATGCGCGTGCCGAGATTATTGCCCGCCGAAAGCGCCGGCGTCTGACGGATGACGGGTTTAAAGCCGGTCAGACGCCGGTTATCCGCGCTGAGCTGGCCATAGCCGACCACCGCGCCCAGTTCGCCGCTGCTGCTGGCTTCGGTATAGCTGAGCCATACGCGACGGCTCTGCGCGAAGTCCGGCGCCAGCACCACGTCGAGCAGTCCCGCCTGGCGGCGCACTGTCGCTTTCGGCACCCCTTCGATCGGCTGCGACAGGCCGCTGTCGGGCCGCCAGCTGCGCAGCTCTCCGCTCCGTTCAGTTATCAGCAGCGTTTGATTGTCGGGCAGAAACGCTACCGACCAGGGATGATTAAGCTTGTCCTGCAAAACCTGAACCTGCAGCTCCTCCGCCAGCGCGGGGAGAGTAAACAGCGCGCCGCCGAGTAGCAGCGCAGCAGTCAGTCGGGCCATAGTGTGCTCCAGTCATCAGGGGATGAGCTTAAGCGTAGCCAGCGCGACCCGATAATGTTCAGGCTTTACAAAAGATTAAACAAGGCGTCCCTGCCCTCGGCGTGCGACTCAGGGCGCGCTGAAGTGCACGGCGTCGCTGACCGTATCGTCAATGGCGCTTTTCACGTCAGCGTAAGTGATGGGCGCGCTGCTGTTGTTCAGCGGCTTACCGAACGCCTTGCGCACTACCTTGATCAGCGGCTTGCCGGTCTGCGCGTCGCGCGCCTCGATCTCCAGAAACAGCGCGCTATTCTGGGTACGGTGGCCGGTGGCCGCCATGGTGCTGGCGATCACCGCCGCCACCGGCACCACCTCATAGAACTGGACGCCCTCGTTTTCCGCCGTCACGCCGGTAATGGCGCTGCGCACGATCAGCGTATGCGGACCAGGCTGGGTCACCAGCTTTTTACGTTCGCCAATCGCCGCCTTAAGTCGCGTATCGGTGTAGCTGCGGATCTGATCCAGCGTCTGCTGGCTGACGCGCGCCGTCGGCTTCGCCGCCGGATAGTAAACCACTGGTGTATAAACGACCGAGGTATAGTCGCTGTCGCGATAGTCGGGCGAGATCCAGCGCAGCGTAGGGCGATCGCTGGCGGAGGTGGCGGGTTTAAGCTGGCTGTAATCAGTGATAAAACCGGAATATTGCTGTTTATCGGCAACGTGCGAGGTGCATCCCGCCAGCAGCATGGCGCTCGCCATCAGGGTCAACAAGGAAATTTTGCGCATAGTCAGTTCTCAAGTGGAAACAGGACGTTAATAGCTTAGATAATCCGTTGAGAACGTGCCGGGAGAAATAGAAAGAAAACGCCCGCTGCGGGTGCAGCGGGCGAAAGGCTTACTCGAAGCAGGTTTCCGGGTTATCGGAGAGAGAGATAAAGCTCTTGCCGCCTTCGGTCAGGGCGATGATTTTGCCTGACTCGATATCGTAGACCCAGCCGTGCAGGCGCACTTTGCCTTTACGCAGCGCCAGCGCCACGGATGGATGTGTCTTGATGTTGTTCAGCTGGGCGATGACGTTCTCTTTGACCATCTCGTTCAGCTTCGCTTCCGGCGTCTCGTATTCGCGCTCTTCCACCACGGTTTTCGCCGCATCGGCGTAGTGCAGCCAGTGATCGACCGCCGGCATATTGTCCATGCACTGACAGGAGGCGATAGCGTTCATCGCGCCGCAGTTGGAGTGACCGCAGATGATAATTTCGCTTACGCCCAGCACCATGACCGCATATTCGATGGTGGCCGATACCCCGCCTGGCTCCGGCCCGAACGGCGGCACGATGTTCCCCGCGTTGCGGATCACGAAGAGCTGGCCCGGCTCCTGCTGGGTCACCAGCTCCGGTACTAACCGGCTGTCGGAACAGGAGATAAACAGCGCTTTCGGATTTTGGTTCGACGCCAGGCTTTTGAAAAGATCCTTCCTTTCAGGAAACACATTCTGTTGAAAACTCAGAAATCCGTTAACGATCTCTTTCATCATTGCGCTCTCACATTATCCACTTAGTCGACTGCGGCGACAGGTGTCCGCAGCTGCCTTGTTATCTGCTTATTATTGAATTCACAGTAAATTTGAATTCAGGATTTAAGCACCAGGCCGCGTTAAACTCAACCCTGTTCTGATTATTGACAAATGATGCGCCTGTAGCGGATAAGAATTTTTGCTGAAATTCCGGCAGGTTAGCCTCACACCATCCGGCCGCGACGTTTGCACTTATTTACGTAACATGCGGGCAGATCGCCGCCTTTTTATCAGGTAAAAGCGCCGCTTATCTCACTGAAAAGACGTCATAATTCCCTTACAAAAAGCACGGCAATTTCAGGCAAAACGCGACGAAAACGCGCACGCGCAATCGCCGACGTGCCGAATGAGGCCAGCGTCAGGTAGGATGGATGGCGAAATTCAGCCGATCGCTGGCATGATGGATTTAACCGTACAGCTTCTGATGCGCCTGCTTGCGCGTCAGGTAATCTTCATCTTCGCGCAGGCGATCCCAGTAGGCTTTGAAAACGGCCGCCGCAGCGGCCTTTTCTTCGTCGACGCCGCGCGGCAGCTCGTTGCCGTCGGCGTCGTACTTGCGCCCGCCCTTGTGATTGCTGTAGCGGCGCGCGCGGGTATAGCCCATCTGGATGAACTTGCGCGCCATATCCATACCGACAAAATCATCCTGCGCGCGGTAGGCTTCAAACAGCTCCATGATCTTCGCCGCCGATGCTTCGGCGATCGGCACGGTGCGGAAGCGCCAGTGCGGCAAGATTTCGCTTTTATAGGGCTCCACCATCAGCACGCCCTGCTCGCCGCGCCCGACCTGATAGCGCTCCGGCTGTTTGCGGAAGTCGATGGTTTTAAAGTCCTGCTCGTAATCGAATTTTTTCATGTCTTGAGTTTAGGATCGAGTGCGTCGCGTAGCCCGTCGCCAAGCAAATTAAATGCTAAAACCGTGAGAAAAATCGCGAGACTGGGAAAAATCGCCACGTGCGGCGCCAGTACCATATCGGCGCGCGCCTCGTTGAGCATCGCGCCCCACTCCGGCGTCGGCGGCTGCGCGCCCAGTCCGAGAAACGACAGGCTGGCGGCGGTAATAATCGAGGTGCCGATGCGCATGGTGAAGTAGACCACGATAGAGGACACCGTGCCGGGCAGAATATGCCTGAGTAGAATGGTGGCGTCGGACGCGCCGATGCTGCGCGCCGACTCGATATAGGTCTGATGCTTCAGCATCAGCGTATTGCCGCGCACCAGGCGGGCGAACGCCGGAATGCTGAAAATAGCCACCGCGATAATCACGTTGCTCATGCCGCTGCCCATAATCGCCACCACGGCAATCGCCAGCAGAATGCCGGGAAAGGCGAACAGCACGTCGCAGATGCGCATGGTGACGCGATCCCAGGCGCCCTCGTAGTAGCCCGCCAGCAGGCCGAAGAAGGTGCCGATGGCCGCGCCGATCGCCACCGAAAAGAAGCCGGCGATCAGCGAGATGCGGGTGCCGACCAGCACGCGGCTGAAGATATCGCGGCCCAGCGCATCGACGCCGAACCAGTGCATCAGCGAAGGCCCCTGATTGAGCCGGTCGTAGTCGAAATAGTTCTCAGCGTCGAACGGCGCGATCAGCGGCGCGATAAACGCCAGCACGATCAGCAGCAGCACGAACAGCCCGGCGGTCATCGCCACCGGCTGGCGGCGAAAGCGTCGCCAGAACTCGCTCCAGGGCGTACGAACCCGATTTTCCGTCGTCAGCGGCAGGCTTTTCAGCACCGCTTCGCGTCGCCAGTTTTTCATTGCGACTCCTTACCTGTAGCGAATAGCGGGATTGATTGCCGCATAGAGCAGATCGACAATCAGGTTAATCAGGATGAACTCCAGCGAGAAGAGCAGCACTTCGGCCTGGATCACCGGGTAGTCGCGCATCTCCACCGAATCCACCAGCAGGCGGCCGAGGCCAGGCCAGTTGAAGACCACCTCCACCACGATCGAGCCGCCGAGCAGAAAGCCGAACTGCAGGCCCATCATGGTGACCACCGGGATCATGGCGTTGCGCAGGCCGTGTTTGACCACCACCAGCGATTCGCGCACCCCTTTAGCGCGCGCGGTGCGCATATAGTCTTCCTGCATCACCTCGACGAACGAGGCGCGGGTAAAGCGCGCCATCACCGCCGCCACGGCGGCGCCCAGCGTAATCGACGGCAGAATATAGTGCCGCCAGCTGTCGGCGCCGACGGTCGGCAGCCAGCCCAGCTCCACCGAAAAAACCTGCATCAGCAGCATGCCGAGCGCGAAGGCGGGAAAGGAAATGCCCGAAACCGCCAGCGTCATGCCGAGGCGATCGGGCCAGCGGTTGCGCCACACGGCGGAGACGATGCCGATCGTCATGCCGAAAATCACCGCCCAGATCATGCTGGCCAGCGTCAGCCACAGCGTCGGCATAAAGCGGGTGGCGATCTCCTCGGCGACCGGCCGCTTCGACACCAGCGAATGGCCGAAGTCGCCCTGCAGCGCATTCAGAATAAAGTGCCAGAACTGCTGCGGCAGCGGCTGATCCAGACCCAGCTCCTGGCGCACCAGCGCCACCACCGTGGCGTCGGCGTCCTGACCGGCGATCAGGCGCGCCGGATCGCCTGGCAGCAGGTGCACAAACAGGAACACCAGCACCGCGACAATCAGCAGCGTCGGGATCAGCCCGAGCAGACGTTTAATAAAATAGTTAAGCATGCGAAATCCTGCGCAGCGGCGGCCAGCCCGCGCGGGCTGGCCGATCGGGTTACTTCAGGTCGGCCTCGTCAAAGCTGAATGAGGTATCGGGCATCACGTAAAACCCGGTCAGCGACGCGGTGTTGGCGGAGACCAGCTGCTCCACCACCAGCGGGATCCACGGATGATCGTTCCAGATCTTATCCTGCGCATCTTTATACAGGCTGGCTTTACGCTCGCGATCGGTGGTCTTCAGCGCATCGGCCAGATCTTTATCCACCTGCGGATTGCTGTAGAAGGCGGTATTGAAGATCGCCGGCGGCCAGGAGGTGGTGGCGAATAGCGGCGTCAGCGCCCAGTCGGCTTCGCCGGTTGAGGCGGACCAGCCGGTGTAGAACATGCGGACGCCGCTCTCTTTCTGTCCTTTACTCTCCACCTCGGCGGCGCGCTGGCCAGCGTCCATCGCCGTCACTTTGACCTTCACGCCCACCTGCGCCAGCTGCTGCTGGGTAAACTGCAGCACTTTTTGCGCGGTGCTGTGGTTATGCGATGACCAGAGCGTAGTCTCAAAGCCGTTGGGGTAGCCCGCTTCCTTCAGCAGCTCGCGCGCTTTGGCCGGGTTATACTGAATCGCCGGGTAGCGCTGCGCAAAGTCGATCGACGGCGGCACAATGCCGGTCGCCGGCGTCGCGTAGCCGGCAAAGGCGACTTTAGTCAGCGCCTCGCGGTTGATGGCGTACTCTAGCGCCTCACGCACTTTCGGGTTATCGAACGGCTTCTGGGTGACGTTCAGGCTGATATAGCGCTGCATGATCGACGGCGAGGTCACCACCTTCAGCTTCGCGTTCTTCTCCAGCAGTTTGGCCTGCTCGAAGGGGATCGGGAACGCGAAGTTCGCTTCGCCGGTCTGCAGCATCGCCGCGCGCGTGTTGTTGTCCACTACCGGACGCCAGGTAATGCTGTCGAGCTTCGGATAGCCCTTCTTCCAGTAGCCGTCCCACTTTTTCACCTTCACGTAGTCGGTCTGGTTCCAGGTTACCAGCTCATACGGGCCGGTGCCGACCGGGTGAAAGCCGATCTCTTTGCCATATTTCTTCAGCGCGGTGGGCGAAATCATCGCGGCGGCCGGGTGCGCCAGATTGTTGATAAAGGCTGAAAAAGGCTGCTTCAGGGTGATCTTCACCGTAGTGGGATCGACGGCCTCGGTGGTGGCGATATATTTAAACAGGTTATAGCGCTTGAGGTGGTTATCCGGATTGCTGGCGCGCTCCAGGTTGACCTTGACCGCTTCGGCGTTGAAGTCAGTGCCGTCCTGGAATTTAATCCCTGGGCGCAGCTTAATGGTGTAGGTCAGGCCGTCCGGGCTTGCCTGATAGCTTTCCGCCAGCACGCTGGTCAGCTTCATCTCTTTATCGAAGCCGAACAGCCCCTGATAGAACGATTTCGCCACCGCCTGCGACAGCGTGTCGTTGGCGTCGTAAGGATCGAGCGTGGTGAAGTTGGACCCGACGGCGATAACCGCGTCTTTTGCCGCCCAGGCGGGCAGCGCCGCCATGGCGCTCATCACGCCCGCAGCCAGTAACCCTTTACGCATTGCGTTGTGCATCGTGTTCTCCTGTATCCCTGCTTAGTGTGATTGTGATGTCAGGTGCTGCTGATAGCGTGGCGCGCGACGAAATGGCCTGGCGCCACCTCCATCAGCGGCGCGACTTCAGGCTCGTCGCCCAGCGCGCGCACGGCGCTGGGTATTTCATCTACCATCAGCGCGCGTTCGCGCCGGCGATGCGCCGGATCCGCCACCGGCACGGCGGCCATCAGCTTGCGGGTATAGGGGTGGCGCGGCTGCTCGAACACCGCCTGGCGCGGCCCCATTTCAACGATTTGTCCCAGATACATAACCGCCACGCGATGGCTGATGCGTTCGACAACGGCCATATCGTGCGAAATAAACAGGAAGGCGATGCCGAATTCGCGCTGCAGATCGAGCATCAGATTGACGATCTGCGCCTGAATCGACACGTCAAGCGCCGACACCGACTCATCGGCGATAACCACTTTGGGATTGAGCGCCAGCGCGCGCGCGATGCAGATGCGCTGGCGCTGGCCGCCGGAGAATTCATGGGGATAGCGCTGCGCGTGCTCCGGCAGCAGCCCCACCTTTTCCAGCAGCCAGGCGACGCGCTGTTCCGCCTCGCGGCGCGGCATCACCTTATGCACCAGCAGCGGCTCCATAATAGAGAAGCCCACCGTCAGACGCGGATCGAGCGAGGCGTAGGGATCCTGAAAGATAAACTGGATATCGCGCCGCAGATGCGCCAGCGCCGAGCCGGCGAGCCTGTCGATACGCTGGCCGTTGAAGGTAATGGTGCCGCCCTGGCTCGCCACCAGCCGCAGCAGCGAACGCCCGGTGGTGGATTTGCCGCAGCCCGATTCGCCTACCAGCGCCAGCGTCTCGCCGGCGTAGAGATCGAAGCTCACCTTCTCTACCGCGTGTACGCGACGCTTCACGCGGTTAAGCAGGCCGCCGCGAATATCGAAGCGCGTCACCAGTTCGCGCACCTGCAAAATCGGCTCGAGATCGCGACGCACAGTATCCTGCGGCGTCTCCGGCTCCGCCTGACCGCCGGCGCGCAGCAGCGGAAAACGCGCGGGCAGCGGCTGGCCGCTCATCGCGCCGAGCTTCGGCACCGCCGCCAGCAGCGCCTGGGTATAGGGCTGCTGCGGCGCGTCGAACAGCTGCTGCACCGGCGCGCTCTCCACCACGTCGCCGCGGTACATCACCTGGACGCGGTCCGCCATTTCAGCCACCACGCCCATATCGTGGGTGATAAAAATCACCCCCATCTGCATCTCTTTTTGCAGCACGCGGATCAGCTGCAGGATTTGCGCCTGAATGGTGACGTCGAGCGCCGTGGTCGGCTCATCGGCGATCAGCAGCGCGGGTCGGCACGACAGCGCCATGGCGATCACCACACGCTGGCGCATGCCGCCGGAAAGCTGATGCGGATAGCGCGACAGCACGCCCTGCGCTTCGGGAATGCGCACCAGATCGAGCATGCGGCGCGCTTCCGCCAGCGCCTGCTGATGGCTTTTGCCCTGATGCAGGCGGATCGATTCGGCGATCTGCTCGCCAACGGTGAAAACCGGGTTGAGCGAGGTCATCGGCTCCTGAAAAATCATCGCCATGTCGGCGCCGCGCACGCGGCGCATCACGCCTGGCGCTGCGCGCGTCACATCCAGCAGCTCGCCGCTGCGGCGGCGCAGCACTATATCGCCGCTGACCTCGCCGCCCGCCTGTTCGATCAGCCGCATCAGCGCCAGCGAGGTGACCGATTTGCCGGAGCCGGACTCGCCGACGATCGCCAGGGTTTCGCCACGCTGCACCTCGAGCGAGAGATCGCGCACCGCGTGCGTCACGCGCCCTTCATGGCTGAAGCGCACGTTGAGATTGCGTACCGCCAGAACCTGATCCGGCGCCATTTGCTGCGTCATGCCTGCTCCTTAGCCTTCGCGGTAGATGCCGACCTCAATCTCTTCGCCCACGCGCGCGACGCCGCGGTACATGCCTTCGCTATTGAACGGCAGCGCCACGTTGCCGAAGCGGTCGATAGCGATCAGGCCGCCGCTGCCGCCCAGCTCAGGAATGGCGTCGTGGATGACGTTAACGCACGCCTGCTGCAGCGAATGGCCGCCGTAGCGCATCTGCGCGGCGATATCGTAGGCCGCCAGGGTGCGAATAAAGACTTCACCCGTACCGGTGCAGGAGACCGCCACCGTATCGTTGCTGGCGTAGCAGCCTGCACCCGGCAGCGGCGAATCGCCGACGCGGCCCGCCTGTTTGTTGGTCATGCCGCCGGTCGAGGTGGCGGCGGCAAGGTTGCCCTCCGCATCGATCGCCACCGCGCCGACGGTGCCGAATTTACGGTCGGGATCGAGCGGGTCGTCCGATTTCGCCGCGCCGTCGTGATCCAGCACCATCTCGTCGCTGGCCAGCGCGCGCTGAAGCTGATCCCAGCGTTCCGGCGTCGAAAAGAAAGCGGGATCGACCTCTTCCAGCCCGTTATCCCGCGCGAACTGCTCCGCGCCCGCGCCGATAAAGAGCACGTGCGGACTCGATTCCAGCACCTTGCGCGCCGCCAGCACCGGATTGCGCAGGCGCGACACGCCTGCCACCGCGCCTGCCGCCAGCGTGCGGCCGTCCATTACGCAGGCGTCCAGCTCGTGCGTGCCCTGATGGGTGAACACCGCGCCCTTGCCGGCGTTGAACAACGGGCACTCTTCCAGCTGCCGCACCGCTTCGGTCACGGCGTCCAGCGCGCTGGCGCCCTGCGCCAGCATCTGCTGTCCCGCGCTAAGGATATCGCTCAGCGCCTGACGATACGCCTGCTCTTTTTCTGCGCTCATTGCCGAGCGCGTAATGGCGCCTGCCCCACCGTGAATGGCGATGACTGCTTTAACCATAACGCTTGCCCTGTCCTTTTACCGGAGTGAAAACACTGATTTAAAATGGTTTTCAGCCAATTTAAATGATTTTTGACTATAGAAAGCCTGTCAAAGCTTGTAAAGGGGAAACTGGCGCGTCAGCCATAACCTTTTATTGTGGCTTATGCCGCGGCGGAAATGTGACTCCGCTGGCAATTAGCACCATAATAGTCAGCAACTGTCTTTACTCAGGTTGCTAATACGATGGAAAGCTTTACCGCAGGATTAATTTCTCTGGAAGAGGCGCAGGCGAAAATGCTGGCGCAGCTTCAGCCTCTGCGCGATCGCGTCAGCGTGCCGCTGGCGGACGCGGCCGGCCGCATTACCGCCTTGCCGGTCACCTCGCCGATCGACGTGCCCCCGTTTGATAACTCGGCGATGGACGGCTACGCCGTGCGGCTGGCCGATATTCAATCCGATCGACCGCTGAAGATCGCCGGCAAAGCCTTTGCCGGCGCCCCTTTTGACGGCGACTGGCCGGCGGGCAGCGCGGTGCGCATTATGACCGGCGCGCCGGTGCCGCCAGGCTGCGAAGCGGTGGTGATGCAGGAAGAGACGCGCGAGGTCGAGGACGGCATTGTGATTAACGCGCCGGTGCGGGCGGGACAAAATATCCGCCTGATCGGCGAAGATATCCGTCGCGACCAGCCGGTGCTGGCGGCAGGCGTGCGCCTCGGCGCGGCAGAGCTGCCGCTGCTCGCCTCGCTCGGCCTGGCCGAGGTCAGCGTGCTGCGCAAGCTGCGCGTCGCGGTTTTCTCCACCGGCGACGAGCTGCAGCCGGTCGGCCAGCCGCTGGCGCCGGGCCAGATCTACGACACTAACCGTTTTGCCGTCTCGCTGATGCTGCGCAAGCTCGGCTGCGAGGTGATCGACTTGGGCATCATTAAAGATGATCCGCAGGCGCTGCGTCACGCTTTCGCAGAGGCGGATCGGCAGGCCGACGTGGTGATCAGCACCGGCGGCGTGTCGGTAGGCGAAGCGGATTTCACTAAAGCTATGCTGGACGAGCTGGGCGTCATCACCTTCTGGAAGCTGGCCATCAAGCCGGGCAAGCCTTTCGCCTTCGGCCGTCTCGCCAGCAGCTGGTTCTGCGGGCTGCCGGGCAATCCGGTGTCGGCCGCCGTCACCTTCTATCAGCTGGTGCAGCCGCTGCTCGCCGCCCTGACCGGCCAGCGCGAATCGCCGCTGCCGCCGCGCCTGCGCGCACGCGCCGCCTCACGCCTGAAAAAATCACCCGGCCGCCTCGATTTCCAGCGCGGCATCATGCGCCGCGGCGCGGACGGCGAGCTGGAGGTGCACAGTACCGGCCATCAGGGCTCGCACGTCTTTAGCTCGTTCGCCGCCGCCAACTGCTTTATCGTGCTGGAGCGCGATCGCGGCGCGGTCGAGCCGGGCGAATGGGTCGAGGTGGAGCCCTTCAACACGCTGCTGGAGGGATAATGCTGCCTGAACTCAGCGATAAAGAGATGCTGCGCTATAACCGCCAGATTGTGCTGCGCGGCTTCGACTTCGACGGCCAGGAGAAGCTCAAGGCGAGCCGCGCGCTGATTGTCGGTCTCGGCGGGCTGGGCTGCGCGGCGGCGCCATATCTGGCCGCGGCGGGCGTCGGCGCGCTGACCCTGCTCGATTTCGATACCGTCGCGCTGTCGAATCTGCAGCGTCAGATCCTGCATCACGACGCGGATATCGGCCGCGCCAAGGTCGACTCGGCGGCGGAGAGTCTGTCCGCCATCAACCCGCATGTGCATATCGATACCGTTAACGGCATGCTGGAAGATGAGGCGCTTGAGGCGCTGATCGCCAGGCATCAGGTGGTGCTCGACTGTACCGACAACGTGCAGATCCGCGAACAGCTGAACCGCCTGTGTCGGTCGCGTGGCGTGCCGCTGGTTTCCGGCGCGGCGATCCGTATGGAAGGCCAGATTAGCGTCTTTACCTGGCAGCCGGGCACGCCCTGCTATCGCTGTATTAGCCGCCTGTTCGGCGAGCAGACGCTCAGCTGCGTCGAAGCGGGCGTGATGGCGCCGCTGGTCGGGGTGATTGGTGCCATGCAGGCGATGGAGGCGATTAAAGTGTTGACGGCCTTCGGCACGCCCGCCGCCTCGCGGCTGCTAATGTATGATGCGATGAGCGCGGAGTTCCGCAGCGTGAAGGTGGCGCAGGATGCGCACTGCGAAGTCTGTGGTAAATAATAAAGGGGATAGCTTACGCTATCCCCTTTATGCCCTCAATTAAGCTGTCTGCCTGTTTTGCGCTAACGCAAGTGACGTGGACCGATCGCAAAGTCGCTTTACGCATCCCTGCTCGCTCGGCCCGCGCCCTCCATGGCGCGGGACGCTTTGCTCTTCGGTCCACGCCACCCGCTTATCAGCGTTCTTCGTCGTCTGTCAGAAGGATCCGGCGGCCTTAGTAAATACCCTGACTGCGCAGATAGTCTTCGTAGGTGCCGGTAAAGTCCACCACGCGGTCCTCTTTGATCTCCAGCACGCGCGTCGCCAGCGAGCTGACGAATTCACGGTCGTGCGAAACGAAAATCAGCGTGCCTTCATACATCTCCAGCGCCATATTCAGCGACTCGATCGACTCCATATCCAGGTGGTTGGTCGGTTCGTCCATAATCAGGATATTGGGTTTCTGCATCATCAGCTTACCGAACAGCATGCGCCCCTTTTCCCCGCCCGACAGCACCTTCGCCGGTTTTTTGATGTCGTCGTGGCTGAACAGCAGACGACCCAGAATGCTGCGCACCGCCTGCTCGTCATCCCCTTCCTGCTTCCACTGGCTCATCCAGTCGAAGACGCTAAGGTCGTCGGCGAAGTCGGCGGCGTGATCCTGCGCGTAATAACCGATGCGCGCATTTTCCGACCATTTAACGCTGCCGCTGTCTGGCTCAAGTTCGCCCACCAGCGTTTTCAGCAGTGTGGATTTACCAATACCATTGGCGCCGATAACCGCCAGCTTCTCACCCACTTCAAGCAGCAGATTGAGATTTTTAAACAGCGGACCGTTATCAAAACCTTTGGTAAGCGCTTCGACTTCCAGCGCATTACGGAACAGCTTCTTGTCTTGTTCAAAACGAATAAACGGGTTTTGACGGCTGGACGCTTTAACTTCATCCAGCTTGATTTTATCAATTTGTTTCGCGCGCGACGTCGCCTGACGCGATTTAGAGGCGTTGGCGCTAAAGCGGCTGACGAAAGACTGCAGCTCGGCGATCTGCGCTTTTTTCTTGGCGTTGTCTGCTAATAAACGTTCGCGCGACTGGGTAGCCGCCGTCATATACTCGTCATAGTTGCCTGGATATACGCGTAATTCGCCGTAATCGAGATCCGCCATATGCGTACAAACCATATTCAGGAAGTGACGGTCGTGCGAAATGATGATCATGGTGCTTTCACGCTCGTTCAGCACCTGCTCCAGCCAGCGGATAGTATCAATATCCAGGTTGTTGGTTGGTTCGTCCAGTAACAAAATATCAGGATTTGAAAATAACGCCTGCGCCAGCAGCACGCGTAATTTCCAGCCCGGCGCAATTTCGCTCATCGGGCCATAATGCTGTTCAACCGGGATGCCAACGCCGAGTAATAACTCGCCAGCGCGCGATTCGGCGCTGTAGCCATCCATTTCGCCGTAAAGCGCTTCAAGGTCTGCGACTTTATAGCCTTCCTCTTCGCTCATTTCCGGCAAAGCATATATGCGGTCGCGCTCCTGCTTTACTTCCCACAATTCATGGTGACCCATGATGACGGTGTCCAGCACGCTATATTGTTCAAACGCGAACTGGTCCTGTCTTAACTTGCCGATGCGCTCGTTGGGATCGTAAGAGACATTACCGCCGGTGGGCGCCAGATCGCCGCCGAGGATTTTCATAAAGGTGGATTTACCGCTGCCGTTTGCACCGATTAAACCGTAACGATTACCGCCGCCAAATTTTACGGAGATATTTTCGAACAGTGGCTTGCTGCCAAACTGCATGGTGATATTGCTGCTTACTAACACGGCATTGACCTTTATGGCTGAGTGAGGGGAAAAACGGCGGCCATTATGCCAGACATCGCCTTACGCATGCCAGCGCCAGGCGTGCGGCCTGAGGCAAGCCGCTGGCAGTGGGGGAAAAATAAAAAGCCGGTGGCTGTTCAGGCCACCGGCTCCCACTTGCAAGGATTGGGTAAATTTAGCCGATCAGGAAATCGTCAAGGCTTTTGCCGGAATCGAGCGCCTTTTTAATTGCCGCTGGAGTACGGCCCTGGCCGGTCCAGGATTTTACTTCGCCGTTTTCGTCGGTATAAGAATACTTGGCGGGACGCGGCGCGCGCTTGGCGCGTTTTTTACCGGTTTCCAGCGCGCCCAGTAATTCGTTCGGGTCGATACCGTCAGCCAACAGCATTTCGCGATATTTAGAGAGCTTTTCTTCTTTTTCGCGGTTTTGCGCTTCTTCAGCTTCCACTTCTTCGCGACGTTCTGTGACGACGACGGTTAATTTTTCCAGAATTTCTTCCAGGTCGCTCAATGGCAGTTCGCGTGCCTGAGCACGTAATGTGCGAATGTTGTTCAGAACTTTAAATGCGTCACTCATTATACTGTCCTTGACTAAGGGGTTTAATAAAACTGTAGCGACAAGATTACCCAATTCAAATAAAAAAATAAATTAATTTTCTACTCCAGAAAATTCCGAAGCGCGCAGGTAAAATTTCGTAGCAGAAACTTAAGGGAATTCTCACGGTGTTATTAACGGTGAATTAACAGTGCACGTCTGGATAAAAGCGCGCGGCTGAAATCGTTTTCATTGAAGGTTGAAGGGTTTAATAGCTCGCAGCCTGAGGATAAAAGGCGATATAAAGTGCTTTTCAGATGATATTTTACAAATAGTGCCTGCTCGGTTCATGTAAGACGCCTGCGGGGAGTTTAAGCGTAAGCGAGCATGAAAAGGTTAATCTTCGGCACGAATGGATAAAAAAAAGCCGGCGCGGGCGCCGGCTCAGACTCAAATTGATAACCTTTTATTATGATGTTTTATTTGCCGGCCGTCTCAAGGGTTCGCGCACAATCTCATCATCGCGCGAGAGGGTTTCATGCAGATAGTGTTCAATCTGCTCCAGACTACGATTACGCGTTTCCGGTACGCACTTAATGACAAATATCGCGCCCGCAATACCCACCAGCGCAAAGATAAAGAAAGCACCTGCCAGACCGACGCTTGCCAGCAGCACCGGAAACATTAGCGAAATAAGGAAATTGGCGATCCACATAGCGAATACCGCGCCGCCCATAAAAATACCGCGCAGACGCGTTGGGAATATTTCCGACAGCAGCAGCCAGGTGACCGGCGATAACGCGCCCTGCTGAAAACTTAAAAACAGCAGCATGCCGAACAGCACCATATAGCTGCGCCACATATCAGGTTGCCCATTAACGGTTTCCGGCATAAACAGCGTCACTGCGCCGATAAAAACCAGGCAGGCGGTGCAGCCGAACTGTCCAGTCATGGTCAGCGTTCGCCGCCCCATTTTTCCCAGCAGCCAGATGCCGACAAAGGTCATTAACACTGAGATGGCACCGTTGGCGATTGTGGCGAACAGCGCCGCGCTGTCATCCATGCCGACCGCTTTCAGCATGGTCGGTGCGTAATACATAATGGTATTGACACCCGTTAGCTGCTGAATGACCGCAATACCCATACCGATCAAAAAGAGTTTAAACAGCCAGGGTTTACGCAGCTCGCTCAGCCGCGGGCGCTGCTGCTGCTCTTCCGTCAGCGTCTCTTCTATTTCCGTCAGCTCCCATTCAACGTCCTGGCGAGCGCGAGTCCGCTCCAGCACCCGGCGCGCATCGGCCAGGCGCCCTTTCATCGCGTACCAGCGCGGCGTATCTGGCATAAACATCATGCCGAAGAAAAGCAGTACCGCCGGCAGCGTCGCTACCGCCAGCATCCAGCGCCAGGTCGTTTCACCGCCCCAGGCGGCGTTGAAACCGGCGTTGGAGATATAGGCCAGCATCTGGCCGGAGACGATCATCAGCTCCTGGAGCGTCACCAGCTGGCCGCGTCGGTTCGCCGGCGCGATTTCCGCGATATAGACCGGTACGGTGGCCGCCGCGCCGCCGACGGCGACGCCCAGCACCAGACGGAAGAAAATCATCCAGGCTACATCCGGCGCCATTGAGGTGCCCAGGGCGCCCATGGCGAAGATCACGGCCAAAACCAGAATAATTTTTTTCCGTCCGGCTGCTGCCGCGAAATGGCCGGAGAGCAGCGCGCCAAAGGCCGCGCCAAACAGCAGGCTGCTGGTCACCAGACCGGTGGTGAACGGCGTCAGATGGAGTTCCGGGCCCATAAACAGCAGCGCACCCGAGATCACGCCGGTGTCGTAGCCAAACAGCAGCCCGCCAAGCGTAGCGACCACGGCGATGACTTTAACAAAAGGTTCGGTGCGGGCGTTGCTGTTCGGCCCTGAGGCTTTATTCAGCGTAAGGTAGGATTCTCTGGACATGTCTTCTCCCGATGGTGTGCAGATGTCCAGTGAAAATAGATTATTTTTATCGCAAATATAAAATATGAAATATTAGTTTTGCGTGGTGAATCATAGGCTCCGCTTATTTTTGCCTGATAGATCACATTTATGCGCCGTAAGCCTTTACCTGGCACCGTTAATTGCGCCGTGCGTAAAACGCATCAAGGCGATAAAAAGAAATTTTTATTTCATTAATAGCGGCGTGGCTGTGGAGAGCGGCTGCGACAGATGCCGCAGCCGTAAGCAGAGAGAAAGCGTTAGCTGGCGGCCGGGCCAAAAACGTCGAACTGCGGCAGCGTAACATTCTGGTAAGTTTCCCAGCCGCCGCCCAGCGCTTTATAGAGCGCCACTAAATCGAGCGCGCTCTGCATGCGCGCCTGGGTCGCCTGTTCCTGCGCCTGCGCCAGCTGACGCTGCGCGTCCAGCACGTCGATAAAAGTTGAGATGCCCTGACGATAGCTGTCGCTGGCCAAATCGAAGGCGCGCTGCAGCGACCCGGTGGTTTCATCCAGCGCCGTGACCCGCGCCTGATCGGCGCGATAGCTCACCAGCGCGTTTTCTACATCCTGCAGCGCGGTAAGCACCGTCTGACGATAGTCGAGCGCCGCACTCGCCTGCTGGGCGCGCGCCAGCTTCACGCTGGAGACCAGACGACCGCCCTGAAAAATGGGAATCGACAGCGAGGGGCCGACGGAATAGAAGTGGCTGCTCCAGTTGTCGAGATAGCTGACGTCGGTATTGCGCACCCCGAGCTGCCCGGTAAGCGACAGGCTGGGAAAGAGCTGCGCCACCGACACACCAATATTCGCCGTCTGCGCGTGCAGCGTCGCCTCCGCCTGACGAATATCGGGTCGGCGGCGCGCCAGCGTGGCGGGAATGCCGACCGGCACGATCTGCGGCAAGGCGGGCATCGCTTTAGGCGCAAAGAGCTCGTTATCCAGCGCGCCGGGCGTTTTGCCCAGCAGCACCGCCAGCCCGTTCATCGCCTGGCGCGCCTGCGACTGATACTGCGGCAGCTGTGCCTGCAGTGAACTAAGCTGCGCGCGCGCATTCTCTACATCGGTAAGCGGCGCCAGTCCGTTGCGCTGCTGGCTCTGCGTCAGCTCCCAGCTCTGCTGCGCCACCGCAATCTGCTGCTCCAGCGTGGCGACCGTCGCCTGCGCGCCGCGCAGCTGCAGGTAAGCGCGCGCCACCTCGGCCTCCAGCGAGACCAGCGCGTCGTTGCGCTGTTCAATAGCTGCCTGGGTTTGCGCATCGGCCAGTTCGACCTGACGGCGCACTTTACCCCAGAGATCCAGCTCCCAGCTGGCGTCAAAGCTGCCCTGATAGAGCGTCACCGGCTGCTCCAGGCTGCTGAGCTGGCTGGCGGTCTCGCTGTCTAGCTGGTCGGTGGCGCCGTTCGCTTTCAGCAGGCCTTCCAGCCCCAGCTGCTGACGCGTGACTTTCGCGCTGCCGTTCAGGCTGGGAAAGAGACCGCCGCGCGCCTGCGCCAGCTCCTGCCGCGCGCCCGCGATGCGCAGCACCGCCTGCTGCAGCGTCAGGTTGCCCTCGACGGCGCGGTCGATAAGGCTGTTGAGCTGCGGATCGTTAAAGGTTTGCCACCAGCGCGTATTAACGGCGCCGGGCGCGGTTTTCGACGCCTGCTGCGCGTCCATCAGGTGGTAACCGCCGGGCAGCTGCGGCTTCGGCGCCTCATAATCGGGACCGACGGCGCAGCCCGCCAGCCAGAGCGCCAGCGTCAACAGGCTGAGCGGTCTCGCCAGCGAGCGTGTAGAGATAACCTTCATGTCAGTGTGCTCCTGCGCTGCCTTCGCTCTTAATCGGCGACAGCAGCCAACAAAATGGAATCAAGATCAGGGCAACGATACTCAGGCCCGTAAAGACGTCGATGTACGCCAGAATGCGCGACTGCGCCACCATCTCCTGATAGAGCTGACCGGCCGCCAGCGTGGCGGGATCGCCCACCGCCGAGGTAAAGTCGCGGATCGCCTGCGCCCAGTGCTGCACGGTGATGTTGAACTGTTCGTTCAGCGGCGTCATGTTGTGCACCATATGCGCCGAGCGCACCTGCTCGCGCTCGGTGATCGCCGCGGTCGAAAGCGAAATGCCGATAGAGCCCGCCACGTTGCGGAACATGGTAAACAGCGCCGAAGCGTCGGCGTTGAGGCGCTGCGGAATAGTAATGAACGCGATGGTGGTCAGCGGCACAAACAGAAAACCCAGCCCGATAGACTGCGCGCTGCGCATCAGCACCAGCGTTTTAAAATCGACATCCGGTGTCAGGGTCGAGGAGTACATAAACGCCAGCGCCAGGCAGGTAAAGCCGAAGGCGATGATGTAACGCGTCTGCACGCGCGGCATCAGGGCGAGCACCAGCGGGATGGTGAGCACAATTAAGACTGCGCCCGGCGACAGCACCAGTCCCGACCAGGTCGCGGTGTAGCCGAGATCCTGCTGCGCCAGCTGCGGCAGCACCACGGAGCTGCCGTAGAGGATCATTGCCATGCCCGCCATCAACAGCCCGGAGACCCAGAAATTGCGGTCTTTCATCACCAGAATATCCACCACCGGCTTACGCGCATACATCAGCCAGTAGACTGCGCCGACGATACCGACCAGCGCCAGAGTGGCGAACAGCACGATAAAGTGCGAGGCGAACCAGTCTTCATCTTCGCCGCGATCGAGAAAGACCTGCAAACAGCCGAGTCCCAGCGTAATCAGCCCGATGCCGATATAGTCGATCTTCAGCCGCCCTTTCGCCCACTTGCGCTCCCAGGGTGGATCTTCCAGCAGCTGGTAGATCGCCAGCACCGTCAGGATGCCGACCGGGATATTGATAAAGAAGACCCAGCGCCAGCTGTAGTTATCGGTGATCCAGCCGCCCAGCGTCGGTCCGATAACGGGCGCGACAATAATGGCAATAGAAGAGAGGCCGAACGCCTTACCGCGATCTTCCGGCTTAAAGTAGTCGAGCAGCACCGATTGCTGCACCGGCTGCAGGCCGCCGCCAAAAAAGCCCTGCAGCACGCGGAACAGGATGATTTGCCATAGCTCGGTGGCGATACCGCACAGGAACGAGCAGACGGTAAACATCACGATGCAGATCAGGAAGAACTGCTTACGGCCGAAGAGTCGGCTGAAAAAGGCGGAGATCGGCAGCACGATGCCGTTCGCCACCAGATAAGAGGTCAGCACCCAGGTAGATTCGTCATAGCTGGAGGAGAGCGAACCGGCAATATGAGGCAGCGCCACGTTAACGATAGTGGTGTCCAGGATCTCCATAAACACCGCCAGCGTGACGGTCACCGCCACCAGCCAGGGATTGCTGGAAGGTTGCCAGCTCTGCGCCTGACTCATTCCACGGTGACCTTAGGTTCTACCGACAGGCCGAGCGGCAGCGGATGGTTCGGATCCAGCCCTTTGTCGATCACGATTTTCACCGGGACGCGCTGGACGATCTTCACGTAGTTGCCGGTAGCGTTCTCTGCCGGGAAGGTCGAGAAGCGCGACCCCGAGCCCATCTGAATGCTGTCGACGTGCCCTTCCAGCTCCATATCGGGCCAGGCGTCGACGCTAATCGCGACTTTATCGCCTGGATTCATACGCGCCAGCTGCGACTCTTTAAAGTTGGCGGTGATCCAGATATCGGGCGACACCAGCGAAAACAGCGAACTGCCCGCCTGCACCAGGGTGCCGAGCTGCACGTTGCGTTTGGTGACGAAGCCGTCGTACGGCGCGCGCACCTGGGTATAGGAGAGATTCAGCTCAGCGGTATTCAACTGCGCCTGCGCCTGCGCGACCTGCTGTTGTCGCGCTTCTACGTTGGTTTCCTGCTGGCGAATTTGCAGCGCCACCTGCGAGGCGACTTCCACCTGCGCTTTGGCGCTCTGCAGCTGCGCCTGGGCCGAACGCAGCTGCGCGGCGGCGGTATCGATATTGCGCTGGCTGGTGGCGCGCGGATCGACGCCGCGCTGACGACGATAGTCCGCCTCGGCGTTCAGCAGGTTAGCCTGGGCTTTCGCCTGATCGGCCAGCGCCTGGTCGCGCTGCGCCGGATACTGTACCTTCGACAGCGCCAGCTGCGCCTGCGCCTGATGGAGCTGCGCCTGCGCCAGACCCAGCTGCGCTTTGGCCTGGTCACGCTGCGCCAGGGTATCGCGCGGATCGATCTCCACCAGCAGATCGCCTTTCCTTACGCGCTGGTTGTCTTTAACCAGCAGCTTTACCACGTAGCCGGAGGCTTTGGGCGCGATGGTGACCGCGTCGCCTTCGGTAAAGGCATCGTCGGTGGTCTCTTCATTGCGCGTGCTGAACCAGAACCAGAAGCCGACGATCAGCATGATCACCACCACCACGGCGAGAATGATCAGCGGTTTTTTGCCGGGTCTTTTACGTTCAGGCTCATCGTTATTCTGGTCAGACTGCTCACTGGATGGATCCTGCTTTTTCTTCGCATCATCCTGATGAGATTCGCCTTTTTCATTCTCGCTCATAGTCAGTTCCGCATAGCTAACGCCCTAATTCCCGGGCATAAAAGGTCAGATAAACAGTAGATGGTAAACTGACATTTTCCAGCGTTTCTTGACCTTTCCCGACAAAAGAGGCACAACCTGCAACATTTTTTTAAGCGCAGCGGAAGTCAGTGCAGCAGGCGTAGCAGCAGCCAGCCGCTCAGCATCGACCAGGCGAGCATCGGTATAGAGAAGAGATGGAACTGCCACCAGACGGCGCGATCTTTCGCCATGCGTAGCGCGATCAGGTTGGCGAGCGAGCCGGGCAGCAGGCCGAAGCCGCCGATATTCACCGCCCAGGCGAGTACGTCGGAAGGCGGGATCTTCTGCAGCAGCAGAATGGTGGCGGGCACGTTGCTGATAACCTGCGACAGGCCGATAGCCAGCAGGTAAATTGCGCCGTCGCTGAAGTGCGACACGGCGTCGAAGTGACGCTGCACCATCGGCAGATGGGTGAGCAGATAGACGTCAATAAACATGGCGATAAAGACCGCCAGCAGACTCCAGTCGATGGCGAGCAGCACCTTCCGCGCCATGACCAGATAGCAGCCCATAATCAGCAGCAGCGCCCAGCCGGTCATCTGCCACTCCAGCGCGGCGACGAACAGCAGATAGAGCAGCACGCTGGCGGCGAACAGCGGTTTCTGCCAGTCGCGCGTCTCGTCGCTGCCCTGCTTTTGAATATCGCGCGGCTTAAAACTGAACCATGTCAGCGCCAGCAGCGTCACCAGCAGCCAGACCGCCAGCGGCGTCATTTGCCCGATGAACCCGGCCACGCTGAGCTTACCGTGACTCCACAGCAGGATATTTTGCGGATTGCCCACCGGCGTCAGCAGCGATCCGGCATTGACCGCCAGCGCTTCAAAGATGATCAGTCGCGACAGAGGCAGGCGCGAATATTTACGCAGCGTCAGGGTCAGCGGCACCAGAATAAACAGCGCCACGTCGTTGGTCAGAAAGGTAGAGAGCAGCGCGGCGGCCAGCACCATAAACAGCGCCAGCGCGCGTTCATGGCGGAAGCGGCCAATCAGGCGCGCGCCCAGCACGTCGAAGTAGCCGCTGGTCTCCAGCCCTTTGGTTAACAGCAGCAGCCCCGTCAGCGTGACGATAGTGTGCCAGTCGACGGCGCCGGGCAGATCCGCCCAGTGGAAATTCGCCAGCAGCAGCAACACCGCGCCGAGCGCTAACAGCAAATGCAGAATACGATCATGCAAAAAAGGGCGCAGCACGGTGAGCATGGTAGCGAGTCCGGTGATTAGTGGCGGCTTTCGTAAAACTTCTGGAAGACGGCGAGCGTTTCATCGCTGACGTGATGCTCGATGCCTTCGGAATCGCGACGCGCAGTTTCCGGGCTGATGCCCAGCGCAAGCAGAAAGGTTTCGACGATATGATGGCGGGCGCGACTCTCCGCCGCCAGCTTCTCGCCCTCGCCGGTCAGAAAGACGCCGCGATAGGGAACCTGTTCCACCAGCCCGGCGCTGCTGAGGCGTTTCAACATTTTGGCGACGGTAGGCTGCGAAACGCCCAGGCGCGCTGCCATATCGACCTGACGCGCTTCGCCGAATTCACCGATTAAATCTGAGATCAACTCAACGTAGTCATCGATCAGTTCGCGACGATGCGCTTCGCGAACCTGTCGAAATCCTTCGACATGCTCTTCAACATCTTTCAGGGGTCCAGGCGACGCGGACGCCCCACTTTTGGCACGACGACTCATTCAGCTTCCTCTTTATTATTCTCCGCACCCGCGCAGCGAGACGGATTTGCTGCGCTCATTGTAAACCAGGCACAAAGAAGCTCAAATTTTTCGTAAATAGCATTGGCTACAGGGTATAGCCAGTGCTATATTTGTCGATATTGTAGGCAACCGCGCAGACAATCAGGAGACGATCGTGCAGGATCCTTATCTGTTATTACTGCTTTTTCTCCTGTTTATCGCCGGCCTTTGCCTGCTATTACGACGTTACTGATTGGGAGGTCGATATGAGCACCCTGAAATGCTGTCTTGACTGCGGCAAATGCTTCCAGACTGAAAAACCGGCTTCATCCGCAACGCTGAAATCCTGGCTTTGCCTGCTGAGCCGCTCCCCGTTTTCGCTCCGTCTGATGCTGGTTGAAAAACTGCTGGGCGAAAAACGCAGCAGTCGCAACTGCCCAAATCTTATCTGGCGCGGCTGACGCGCAACCTTTCTGATGCAGCCTCTGCTTTTCGCCTGGGCTGCTTTGCTGTTCGCCCTTCTCACTCCTTTTAGCGCCATTTCCCTTCTTTAGCGAAGCGATTGCGCCGATCCGATAATAAGACGCGCTAAAAAAAGGGATAAAAAAAACGGCCGCAAAGGGCCGTTTTTTTCTGCAACTGGTCTAAGCAAAACTTAGAAGCTGTAACCTACGCCAGCAATCCAGGTGCCTACGTCGACGTTACGGATACGGCTCTGCTCATAACCCACGTCAATAGCGAACTGCTGGTACGGGTTGAACTGCAGACCGGCACCGTAGGAGAAGCCCACGTCGCTGGAATCAGAGTTAGAACGGAAAGTAGTTTCGTTCTGCTGGAATTTACCGTAGCCGATACCTACAACGCCGTAGATGCTCGCCCAGTCGTTCAGACGGTAAGCAGGACCTGCGGTGAAACCGTAGTACTGGCCTTTGTTGTACACGCCAGAATCAGTGCGATCTTTTTCGGTGTAGGTGAAAGAACCGATCCAACCCAGCGGGTTAGAGCCGTCTTCGTAACGGTATTTCAGGTTGAAACCGTTCGCTTTGTTAGCCACGCCCTGATAGTCGGACTGAGCGTAACCGCCGGTGACTGTGCTCTGCGCCATTGCGGAACCCGCAGAAACTGCCAGAACACAAGCCAGTGCTGAAAGACATGCAATTTTTTTCATAACCACCTCAAATGTGATAATACTTCTCTCCTGACAACGCTGAAAATATAACAAAACTTAGCAAGAAACTCTGCCCGCAAATTATTGTCTAACAGAATGTTTGGTGTAACAGAAAGTTAATGAAGCATCCTATGCTATTCATTTTACTTATGATTTTCGTCATTAAACTGCAATGAATTTCTCGCAATAAAAATTGTCCTTTAAGTTAAATCCTAAAAAAACCTGACATTTCTTTACGCTACTGGCCCTGAAACTGCCTAAATCTTGCTCAGTCGTCTGCGGATTTTCCTGATTGTCTCCTCTGCTTTTGCTCCTGGTTCGATTAAACTGGGCCTCATAAAGCCTTTCCGCCGATCATCAGGACGCGTTTACAGGATGTCACTTTCTCTCTCGGGTAAAACCTCTGCTCCGGCCGTCTCGGTCGCCGTACTGCTAATAGCGATGCTGTCGCTCCAGGGCGGCGCCTCGCTGGCTAAATCGCTTTTCCCTACGGTAGGCGCCACCGGCATTACCGCGCTGCGTCTCGGCCTCGGTACGCTGATGCTGTGCGCGATCTTCAAACCCTGGCGGCTGCGCTTTACCCGCGAACAGCGTCTGCCGCTGCTGCTGTACGGGCTGGCGCTGGGCTGTATGAACTTTCTGTTTTACCTGTCATTGCGCACCGTGCCGCTCGGCGTCGCGGTGGCGCTGGAGTTTACCGGGCCGCTGACGCTGGCGCTGCTGGGCACGCGCCGCCTGCTCGATTTCATCTGGGTGGTGCTGGCAGTGGCCGGACTCTGGTTTCTGCTGCCGTTCGGCGACAGCATGAAAACCATCGATCCGCTGGGCGCGGCGCTGGCGGTGGGCGCGGGCGCCTGCTGGGCGCTCTATATTCTGGCGGGGCCGCGCGCCGGCGCGCAGCACGGCCCGGCGACCGTGGCGATGGGCTCCTTAATCGCTTCCGCGATCTTCGTGCCGCTGGGGCTGACGTTCGCCGAGCCCGGCATCTGGCACTGGAGCGTTATTCCCGTCGCGCTGCTGGTCGCCCTGCTCTCCAGCGCCATCCCCTACGCACTGGAAATGGTGGCGCTGACGCGCCTTCCAGCACGTATTTTCGGCACGCTGATGAGCCTGGAACCGGCGGTAGCGGCGCTGTCGGGCATTTTGTTCCTGGGTGAAACGCTGTCGCTGACGCAGAGCCTGGGTTTGCTGGCGATCATTCTGGCGTCGGCCGGCGCGACGCTGACGCTCAAGCCCAGAAATAAGGCGCTTAAAGAAGTCGAAATATCCCCGCCGCCGCCGCAATAACTTATTCCGCCTGCGTCTAACGCAGGCGAATAATATTCAGCTGCAGCAGGCGGCTTTATTTTAACCAATGGTAAACATTATTATTATCATTCTGAAACATACTGTATGATCTCAACCCAGGTAAATTTCTAACCATCTAATATTTAACTATTTTTCCTTAAAAAAGCTACAACCGGCTTATCTGCTTGCCGTTATTGCCGTTCACTCTTTATCCGTAAATGCTATCTATTTCAGCCATTGATAAGCTCAATCCTGCAAACGCCTAAAGCGCTGCTATACTTATTCCCGTGCTTGATTAGGACAACCCATCAAAGAGAGGATTCATACGATGAGTACCGCAAAACTGGTTAAAACGAACGCTTCCGATCTGCTTTACACCCGTAACGATGTGGCTGACGACGAGAAAAAAGCCACCATCGAGGTGCTCAACCGTCTGGTAGTGGAATTTATCGATCTGTCGCTGATCACCAAGCAGGCGCACTGGAATATGCGCGGCTCCAACTTTATCGGCGTGCATGAAATGCTGGACGGTTTCCGTACCACCATTACCGATCATCAGGACACCATTGCTGAACGCGTTGTACAGTTAGGCGGCGTGGCGCTGGGCACCACTCAGGTCGTTAACGACAGAACGCCTCTGCAGAGCTATCCGCTGAACATTCACAGCGTACAGGACCATCTGAAAGCGCTGGCCGACCGCTATGCCATCGTGGCGAACGATACCCGTAAAGCGATCTCTGAAGTGAAAGACGAAGACACTGCAGATATCTTCACTGCGGCATCGCGCGATCTGGATAAATTCCTGTGGTTTATCGAGTCAAACATCGAATAAGTGTAAATGCACTCATCAGGCGGGGAAACCCGCCTTTTTTATGCCCGCTTAACAGCAAAATTACTATTTTTTGACCTTCATAACATTTCTGAACGCCTCTCCTTCCCTCGCCCAATGCCGCATGCAAAGGTGCATTGCACCAGAATAATCCTATGCACCATTTTGGTGATCGTTTATGGTGCAAAAGTTTTTACCTGTGCAAAATCGTGTCAGCTTTCAGGTTTAACCCATTGATTGTGGTTAAAATGAAAAGTTGGCATAATTTTTTCATATGGTAAGCCGTAAACACCGCCTTCAGGCCGGGTAGTAATAAGGAAAAATGATGAAGTCACTGTTTAAAGTCTCTGTGGCCGCGCTGGCGCTGGCCTTCTCACTCTCTTCCACCGCAGCAGAAAAAAAACTGATCGTTGCCACCGATACCGCGTTCGTTCCTTTTGAATTCAAACAGGGCGATAAGTATGTCGGCTTCGACGTCGACCTGTGGGACGCCATCGCTAAAGAGCTGAAGCTGGACTATACCCTGAAGCCGATGGACTTCAGCGGCATTATCCCTGCTCTGCAGACGCGCAATATCGACCTGGCGCTGGCGGGCATCACCATTACCGACGAGCGTAAAAAAGCGATCGAGTTTTCTGACGGCTACTACAAAAGCGGTCTGCTGGTGATGGTTCGCAACAATGAAAACGACATCAAAGGCATCGACGACCTGAATGGCAAAGTGGTTGCAGTGAAGAGCGGCACCGGTTCGGTCGATTACGCTAAAGCGCATATCAAAACCAAAGATCTGCGTCAGTTCCCGAATATCGACAACGCCTATATGGAGCTGGGCACCAACCGCGCCGACGCGGTGCTGCACGACACGCCAAACATCCTCTACTTTATCAACACCGCAGGCAAAGGCCGCTTTAAAGCGGTAGGCGACTCTATCGAAGCGCAGCAGTACGGCGTCGCGTTCCCGAAAGGCAGCGACGAGCTGCGTGAGAAAGTAAACGGCGCGCTGAAGACCCTGAAAGAGAACGGCACTTACAACCAGATCTACAAAAAATGGTTTGGCAGCGAACCTAAATAATAATTTTTTGTTTCTATTTTGAGCAGGGACGCGTGCCCTGCTTTTTTCCATCGCAACACAACTGGAGTCACACCATGGAGTTTGACTGGAGCGTCATCTGGCCCGCGATGCCGGCGCTGATCGAAGGCGCGAAAATGACCCTGCTGATCTCGGTGCTCGGCCTGGTCGGCGGGCTGATTATCGGCCTGGTCGCCGGCTTCGCCCGCGCCTACGGCGGCTGGATCGCTAACAACCTCGCGCTGGTCTTTATTGAGATTATCCGCGGCACCCCTATCGTGGTGCAGGTGATGTTTATCTACTTCGCGCTGCCGATGGCCTTCCCCGATCTGCGCATCGATCCCTTCACCGCTGCGGTGGTGACCATCATGATCAACTCTGGCGCCTATATCGCCGAGATCACGCGCGGCGCGGTGCTGTCGATCAATAAAGGCTTCCGCGAAGCGGGCCTGGCGCTGGGGCTGTCGCGTCGTGAAACCCTGCGCTACGTGATTATGCCGCTGGCGCTGCGCCGCATGCTGCCGCCGCTCGGCAACCAGTGGATCGTCAGCATCAAAGATACCTCGCTGTTTATCGTTATCGGCATGGCGGAACTGACGCGTCAGGGCCAGGAGATCATCGCCGGCAACTTCCGCGCGCTGGAGATCTGGAGCGCCGTGGCGATTATCTACCTTGTGATTACGCTGGTGTTGAGCTTTGTGCTGCGCCGCATCGAGAAAAGGATGAAAATCCTGTGATTGAATTTAAAAACGTTTCAAAGAGCTTTGGCACCACCCAGGTGCTGCACGATATCAACCTGAAGATTAATCAGGGCGAGGTGGTAGTGATTATCGGGCCGTCCGGCTCCGGCAAATCGACGCTGCTGCGCTGCATCAACAAGCTGGAAGAGATCACCAGCGGCGATCTGATCGTCGACGGCCTGAAGGTCAACGATCCCAAAGTAGATGAGCGTCTGATCCGTCAGGAAGCGGGCATGGTGTTCCAGCAGTTTCATCTGTTCCCGCAGATGAGCGCGCTGGATAACGTAGCCTTTGGCCCGATTCGCGTGCGCGGCGCGAAGAAAGAGGATGCGCATACGCTGGCGCGCCAGCTGCTGGCGAAGGTCGGCCTGGCCGAGCGCGCGCACCACTTTCCTTCCGAGCTCTCCGGCGGCCAGCAGCAGCGCGTCGCCATCGCCCGCGCGCTGGCGGTAAAGCCGAAGCTGATGCTGTTCGACGAGCCGACCTCCGCGCTGGATCCCGAACTGCGCCACGAGGTGCTGAAGGTGATGCAGGATCTGGCCGAAGAAGGCATGACCATGGTGATCGTCACCCATGAGGTCGGCTTCGCGCAGAAAGTCGCGTCGCGCCTGATCTTTATCGATAAAGGCACTATCGCGGAAGATGGCGATCCCGATGCGCTGATTACCCAGCCGCCGAGCGATCGCCTGCGCGAGTTCCTGCAGCACGTTTCCTGATTTTCCGGGCCGACATCTGTCGGCCCGTCGCTTTATCCCCCTTTAACAGGCGGGCGGCATGGGCCGCCCGCCTTTCCTGAACCGTACGATTAATGCCTTTCTGACCATTCACGCCCGGCGCCTGACTATACTTCTCCACCTGTGAGCCAGAGGTTGCTAAGGAGAAAGCCATGTCGTCAGCCCACAACTATTGTCGCCTGGTGCGGCAAGGGATCGCGCTGTTGCTGCTATGCTGTTTTATGCTGCCCGCCGCACAGGCGGTCACGCTGCCGCAGGCGGCGGTGGCGGCGCAGCAGTCGTCCGGCAGCGCCAGCAGCGCGCAAAACGAGCCGACGCTCGACGAGAAAAAAGCCGCTTACGCCGCGCTGGCGAATATTCTGGAAGACGATCGGTCGCGCGCAGAGCTGATTAACCAGCTGCGCGGCGCCTCCAGCGCAGCGGCGAAGGACAACGCGCCTGCGCTGACGCCGCCGACCGAAGAAGAAGATAAAACCGTGCTGCAGGGCGTGACGGACGTCACCCGCGAGTTCGGCGGCAACGTAGCGCAAAAGTTCGCCCGCCTGCATGACAATATTGTCGACGCGCCGCACAAGGCGTTCAACCCGGAGACCTTCTTCAACGCGCTGCGCCACTTCGTGGTGCTGGCGGCGGCGCTGTTCGCCTTTTACTGGCTGCTGCGCCGCGCGATGTCGCCGCTCTATCGCCGTATGGGCCGCTGGGGACGCGCAAAGAACCACGAGCAGCACAACTGGCTGCAGCTGCCGGCGGCGATTATCGGCGCCTTCGCGATCGACCTGCTGATGCTGGCGCTGACGCTGTTTGTCGGTCAAATCCTCAGCGACAACTATCACGGCGACAGCCGCACTATCGCCTATCAGCAAGGGTTGTTCCTCAACGCCTTCGCGCTGATTGAGTTTTTTAAAGCGGTGCTGCGCCTGATTTTTTGTCCCGGCTTCGCCGACCTGCGCTTCTTTCATCTCAGCGACGGGCGCGCCCGCTACTGGAGTACGCGCTTAAGCTGGCTCTCCGGGCTGATCGGCTACGGGCTGCTGGTGATCGTGCCGATTGTTTCCAATCAGGTTAACGTGCAGGTCGCGGCGGTGGTCAACGTATTGATTATGGGGATCATGACCGGCTGGGCGCTGTTTCTTATCTTTACCAACCGCCGCGCGATTCATTTCGCGCTGCAGGCGTTGTCGGATCGCAGTATGGCCTTTTTCGCCTTTTTTATCCGCGCCTTCGCGCTGGTGTGGCACTGGCTGGCGAGCGCCTACTTTATCGCGCTGTTCCTGCTCTCTATTTTCAATCCCGGCGACAGCCTGAAATTTATGATGGCGGCCACGGTGCGCACGCTGGCGATTATCGGCATTGCCGCCTTCGTCTCCGGCATCCTGACGCGCTGGATAGGCAAAACCATTACGCTGTCGGCCGACCTGCGCCGCAACTATCCGGCGCTGCAAAAGCGCGTCAACGACTGGGTGAAGGCGCTGCTGAAGCTGGCGCGCGTCGTCACGGTGTTCGCCACGCTGCTGCTGCTGCTTAACGCCTGGAACCTGTTCGATCTCTGGCACTGGCTCACGGTAGGTGCCGGAGAGAAGATGGTGGATGTGCTGATCCGCATCGTGATGATCCTGCTGTTCTCGGCGATAGGCTGGACGGTGCTGGCGAGCCTGATTGAGAGCCGGCTCGCCTCCGACTCGCACGGCCGCCCGATGCCGAGCGCCCGCACCCGCACGCTGCTGACGCTGTTCCGCAACGCGCTGGCGGTGGTGATCAGCACCATTACCATCATGATTCTGCTGTCGGAAATCGGCGTCAATATTGCGCCGCTGCTGGCGGGCGCGGGCGCCCTCGGCCTGGCGGTCTCATTCGGTTCGCAAACCCTGGTGAAGGATATTATCACCGGCATCTTTATCCAGTTCGAGAACGGCATGAATACCGGCGATCTGGTGACTATTGGCGCCATCACCGGCACGGTAGAGCGAATGTCGATTCGCTCGGTCGGCGTGCGTCAGGATACCGGCGCCTATCACATCATTCCCTGGTCTTCGATCACCACCTTCGCCAACTTCGTGCGCGGCATCGGCTCTTTTGTGGCGAATTATGACGTCGAGCGCGGCGAGGATAGCGAGCGGGTGAATCGCGTGCTGCAGGAGGCGGTGGATGAGCTGCTGGAGAATACGGATATTCGCGGCATGGTGATTGGCGAACCGAACTTCGCCGGTCTGGTGGGCTTAACCAACCAGGCCTTTACCGTGCGCGTCTCCTTTACCACCCAGCCGCTAAAGCAGTGGACGGTGCGCTTCGCGCTGGACAGCATGGTGAAGAAACATTTCGACGCGGCCGGGATTAAAGCGCCGCGCCAGACGGTCGAGGTGATGCAGACCGGCAGCAGCGTGGCGAGCGCGGCCGCCCTGCCCGCGCTGCCGGCACCGGAGTAGGGCTATTTCGCCAGCCGCTGCGCACGCGTCGCGGCTGGCATAAAGCTCCAGGCGAGGAAACGACTCTGCTTCTGCCCCTGCGCCATATTCACCACCCGTACCTCCGCCGCGTCGAGCGCCTGCAGCTGTTTTTCCAGCGCGGGCAGGTTCTCGCGGCGCGACACCAGCGAAGTGAACCAGACGCACTGGCGCGCCAGCGCCGCGCTCTCGGCAATCATCTTGCCGACGAACGCTTTTTCGCCGCCTTCGCACCACAGCTCGTTATGCTGACCGCCGAAGTTGAGCGGCGTGGCGCTCTCCAGCTTCAGATTACGCGTTTTACGCTGCGAGGCGCCCGCCGCTTCCGCCGCCGAGGCGTGGAACGGCGGGTTGCAGATCACCGCGTGAAAAAATTCATTTTTATTCACTACGCCCGCCAGCACTGCCTGCGGATCTTTCTGCCGACGCAGGCGAATCGCGCGCTGTAATCCGGGATTGGCCGCCACGATACGACTGGCCGCCTTCAGCGCCGCCTCGTCGATATCGGTGCCGGTAAAGCGCCAGCCATACTCCGCCTGGCCGATTAGCGGGTAGATGCAGTTTGCGCCGCAGCCGATATCCAGAATATCCGCCTGCGGGATCGCGCCGCGATTGTCCAGCGCCAGCAGATCGGCCAGATAGTGCAGGTAATCAGCGCGGCCCGGCACCGGCGGACAGAGCGCGCCGGGCGCCAGCTGCCACTCGATGCCGTAAAAAAGCTTCAGCAGCGCCTGGTTGAGCAGCATTACCGCCTCCGCGTCGGCAAAATCGATCGACTGCGCGCCGTAGCCGTTGGGCCGTACTTTGGCCGCCAGCGGCGGATGCGCGGCGGTCAAGGCGGCAAAGTCATATTCGCCCTGATGGCGGTTGCGGGCGTGGAATAAATTACTGGCTGGCTTGTTCATGGCGTCTCCCGTTTTGCAGGCGCGTACAATACGCCGCAGCGCCGGGAAAAGAAAGCCGCACAATCCGCTTACACATTTCTTCCCGATGCAGCCGATGCTGTAGCGCTAAGATATTGTTAACACTTCGCTACGGGATAAAAGATGACGCATAAACGCTACTCCTACCAGCCGCGCGCCGGCCACGGCCTGCCGCACGACCCGCTGAATGCCATTATCGGGCCGCGCCCCATCGGCTGGATCAGTTCGATTTCCGCGGCGGGCCAGCGCAACCTGGCGCCCTACAGCTTCTTCAACTGCTTTAACTACCATCCGCCGATCATCGGCTTCGCCAGCAGCGGCTGGAAAGACAGCGTGCGCAATATCAGCGAAAGCAAAGAGTTCGTCTGGAACCTGGCGACGCGCTCGCTGGCGGAAGCGATGAACGAGAGTTCGGCCTCGGTGCCGCCGGAGCAGGATGAGTTCGCGCTGGCGGGCGTCACGCCGCTGGCCGCCTCGCAGGTGAAGGCGAGCCTGGTGGCGGAAAGCCCGGTGAACTTCGAATGTCGCCTGACGCAGCTGATCCAGCTGCAGGATGCGCAGGGCAACCCGCTCGACAGCTGGCTGGTGCTGGGCGAAGCGATCGCCATTCATATCGACGAGTCGCTGCTGGATGAGGGGATTTACCAGACGGCGCGCGCCCAGCCTATTCTGCGCGCCGGCGGGCCGAGCGCCTATTACGGCATCAGCGAAAACGAGCGCTTCGACCTGATGCGGCCGGACGCGCGCCGCGGCTAAGCGCGGCGCGCCGCCCGCTACCGGCTTTTGCCGCGTGCGATAAAACTTTGCATAAGCGGCTTCAGCACCTTCTGCAGCGCTGAAGCCCGCTCCTGCCGCCAGGCGAACGGCGGCGTCTCCTCCATATAGTTCCGCTGCGCCAGCTCCAGCTGCACCGCCTCGACCTGCTCCTCCGGCTGACCATAGGCGCGGGTAATGTAGCCGCCCTTAAAGCGTCCGTTCACCACCCAACTGTAGTCGCTCTGCGCCGCGCAGACCGCTTCCAGCCCCTGTGTGACTTCAGGACGGCAGCTTTTGCCATCGTTGGTGCCGATATTGAGATCCGGCAGACGTCCCTCAAAGAGTCGTGGGATGACGCTGGCGATGGAGTGAGCGTCAAACAGCAGCGCGTAGCCATGTTCCGCCTTCAGACGCGCCAGCTCCTGCTGGATCTGCTGATGATAGGGCTGCCAGATATCGCGGAGATAGCCTTCGCGCTGCGCCGCAGAGGGCGTCTGGCCCGGCGCGAAGGTCGGCGAGCCGTCGAACAGGGTTTCTGGAAAGAGTCCGGTAGTGGCCGTGGCGTAGAGCGGCTGATTGTCCGGCGGACGATTCAGGTCGATAACGAAACGCGAATAGCGGCCGATCAGCACGCTGGCGCCCAGATCGCGCACAAAATCGAACAGCAGCGGAATATGCCAGTCGGTATCGGGCAGGCCGCGCGCCGCCTCGCTCAGCCCCGCTTCCACCTCCGGCGTAAGCAGCGTGCCGGCGTGAGGAATGCTGACCAGCAGCGGCAGGCTGCCTGGCGTAAAGTCAAAAGGTGTCATTGCGCTTCTCCGCGATAGATAACGGTACAGGGCAGCTCGCCGCCCAGCCAGTAAACCAGTTCCGCCGGACGCGCCAGCGGCCAGTGGACGAAGTTCGCCACTTTGCCCGCCTCCAGCGAGCCGTGCGTCTGCTGCAGCCCCAGCGCTTTCGCGCCCCAGAGCGTGACGCCCGCCAGCGCCTCTTCCGGCGTCATGCCGAACAGCGTGCAGCCCATATTGAGCATCAGGCGCAGCGACAGCGCAGGCGAGGTGCCGGGATTGGCGTCGCTGGCCAGCGCCATGGGCACGCCGTGCTGGCGAAACAGCGCCACCGGCGGCCGTTGGGTTTCGCGCAGCAGATAGAAGGCGCCGGGCAGCAGCACCGCCACCGTGCCGCGCTCGCCCATCGCCCGCGCGTCCTCTTCGGTAGCATATTCCAGGTGGTCGGCGGAGAGCGCGCCGTAGCCCGCCGCCAGCCGCGCGCCGCCCATCGAAGAGAGCTGCTCGGCATGCAGTTTCACCGGCAGGCCAAGCTCCACGGCCTTATCGAACACGCGCGCTACCTGCGCCGGAGAAAAGGCCAGATGCTCGCAGAAGGCGTCGACCGCGTCCGCCAGCCCGTTGGCTTTCACCTGCGGCAGAATGCGCTGGCAAATCAGATCGACCCAGCCGTCGGGATCCTGTTTAAACTCCGGCGGAAAGGCGTGCGCCGCCAGGCAGGTCGCCAGCACGTCAACGGGCGCGCTTTCGCCTAACTGGCGGATAGCGCTCAGCATCCGCAGCTCGCTCGCCTCATCCAGCCCGTAGCCCGATTTAATCTCTACCGTGGTGACCCCTTCCGCCAGCAATCGGTCGAGCCGCCAGCGCGCCGACGCCACCAGTGACGCCTCGCTGGCTTCGCGCGTGGCGCGCACCGTCGAGAGAATGCCGCCGCCCTGCGCGGCGATCTCGGCGTAGCTGACGCCGTTGAGGCGCTGCTCAAACTCTGCGCTGCGGTCGCCGCCGAACACCAGGTGGGTATGGCAGTCAATCAGTCCTGGCGTCAGGATGCCGCCGTCGAAGCGGTGCTGCTGACGCGGCGTAAAATCGGGCATCTCTGCGCGCGGCCCTACCCACACCAGCCGGTCGCCTGTGACCGCCAGCGCGCCATCCTCGATGATGTGATATTTGCCTTCGCGCATGGTGACCAGATCGGCCCCCAGCCACAGGCTGTCGATCGCTTTGCTTTCCGCCATTGCGCTTTCTCCCGTTGCGGACGATTTACTCCGCCTTTTAAAGTATGTATATGTATATACAACTACAGCCGGTGAGGATCAACTATGGCAACCTTTTTTGCTCCACGCGCGCTGCTGGCCGACGGCTGGCGACATCAGGTGCGCATTACCGTTAACGACGCCGGCATCATTGAGCGCGTCACGCCCGACAGCGACGCACACGACGCTATCCGCCTGCCCGGCGCAACCCTTCCCTCTGTCGCTAACCTGCACTCGCACGCCTTTCAACGCGCCATGGCCGGGCTGGCGGAGGTCGCGGGCGATCCCCAGGATAGCTTCTGGACCTGGCGCGACCTGATGTATCGCATGGTGCAGCGCCTGACGCCGGAGCAGGTCGGCGCTATCGCCGCGTATCTCTATATCGACATGCTGAAAGGCGGCTATACCCAGGTGGCGGAGTTTCACTATCTCCATCACGATCCCAGCGGCGCGCCCTACGCGCAGGACGAGATGCTGCAGCAGCTGATGCAGGCCGCCGACATCGCCGGCATCGGCCAGACGCTGCTGCCGGTGCTCTACAGCCACAGCGGCTTCGGCGCGCAGCCGCCGCTGCCGGGACAAAAACGCTTTATTCAGCAAACCGACGCCTGGCTGCGTCAGCAGGAACGGCTGGCGGCGAGCGTGCGCGATAAGCCGCTGCTTAATCGCGGCCTCTGTTTTCACTCGCTGCGCGCGGTGAGCGAAACGCAGATACGCGAGGCGCTGGCCGCGAGCGATACCGCGCTGCCGGTGCATATCCACGTCGCCGAGCAGGAGAAAGAGGTCAACGACTGCCTGGCCTGGAGCGGCGAGCGGCCGGTGGAGTGGCTGCTTAACCGCTTTGAAGTCGATGCGCGCTGGTGCCTGATCCACGCCACGCATCTCGACGCGCGCGAAATCGCGCAGCTCGCCGCCAGCCGCGCGGTGGCCGGTCTCTGCCCGACCACCGAAGCTAATCTCGGCGACGGCATCTTCCCGGCGGCTGAGTTTATCGCCCAGGGCGGACGCTGGGGCATCGGCTCCGACAGCCATGTTTCCCTCAGCGCGCTGGAGGAGCTGCGCTGGCTCGAATATGGCCAGCGGCTACGCGATCGCCGCCGTAACCGCATCACCACGGCGGAGCAGCCCTCGGTAGGCGATCTACTGTGGCGCGGCGCGGCGCGCGGCGGCGCGCAGGCGTGCGGCGTTGCGCTCGGCGAACTGTCGCCGGGTAAACGCGCTGACTGGCTGGTGCTGGCGGAGGATGAATGGCTCGACAGCGTGGGCGACGAGGCGCTGCTCAACCGCTGGCTGTTTGCCGGACAGCGCGAACAGATCCGCGAAGTATGGGTCGCGGGTCGCGCGGTGATCGAGGCGGGACGCCACGCCGCAGAAGAGCGCTGCGCGGCCGCGTTTCGCCAGGCGATGGCGGCGCTGCGATGAGAACGCGCTTCTGTTATGCCGACCTTCCGGTCAGCCGCTGGCGCAACGGCGGCGGCGAGACGCGCGAAATCGTCAGCTATCCGCCGGGCGAAGCGGATTTCGCCTGGCGCGCCAGCATCGCCACCCTCGCCCACGACGGCGATTTCTCGCGCTTTCCCGGCATCGATCGGGTGATTACGCTGCTGCGCGGTGATGAGGTGCGGCTCAGCGCGCCCGATACGACCCACCGGCTGAAGCCGCTTCAGCCGTGGCGCTTTCCCGGCGAATGGGCCATCCACGCCGCGCTGCAGGGGGAAAGCGAAGATTTTAACATCATGACGCGACGCGACAACTGGGCGGCGGAGGTAGCGGTGACCGCGCAGGCGGCGGCCAGCCTGCACGGCGTCGCCTGGACGATCGCTGGCGAATGGCGGCTGGATAACGGCGAACGGTTAGGCGTCGCGCAAGGCGTCTGGTGGCTGGATGAGGAGACGCGGCTGACGCCGGTCACGCCAGGTGCGCAGCTGCTGCTGACGCGTCTTAACCGTGTCCCTTAAAGCGGCCGAGCAGCTTATAGCGCGATCCTGGATAGAGCAGGCGCGCGTAGGTGACGATTTTGGTGTCGCTCCAGGTCTGGCGTCGAATCAGCAGGCAGGGCTCGTGCTCATCCAGCGACAGATATTTACGCTGGCGCGCGTCTGGCAACACCGCTTCGACAATATGCTCGCCCGCGGTGAGCGGCGCCACCTGCATCAGATAGGTATAGGGCGTAAGCCGATGGTAATCCTGGCTCAGGTAATCGGGCGCCACCAGCGGATTGACCAGACGATCCTCCAGCTGCACCGGCAGATCGTCCTCATAGTGCACAATCAGCGAATGAAATAAGGTTTGACCGGTGCTTAAGCCAAGCACCGCCGCCTGCTCGGGATCGGCTTTATTCTGGCCGATCGCGAGGATCTGGCAGCGATGCTGGTGGCCGCGCTGGGCGATCTCGTCCGCGATGTTATGCACTTCAAGCATCGCCGTGTAGCCTTTCATCTCGGCGACGAAGGTGCCGACGCCCTGCATCCGCACCAGAAACCCTTCGCTGGTCAGTTCGCGCAGCGCGCGGTTGATGGTCATGCGGCTGACGCCCAGCTCGTTGACCAGCTCGCTTTCAGACGGCACGCGCTGGTTCGCCTTCCAGCTGCCCGCGCGGATCTGGCTAACGATCGCCTGCTTGACGCGCTGATAGATTGGGGCTGGCTCATCGCTCATCGCGGCCGCCAGCTGCGCTATTGCCGAATGCTCGACCATATTCATTTCCTTATCACGGTAGTGCCTGAAGTTTACTGTCTTGCGGCGTAAATGTATATACATCCTCAGCCCCGCCCGTCTCGCTATCGCACGCCAGCTGAGCACGCTAATTTGTGATCGCGCTGGCATAGCAAATGCTTATAGCTTGCCAGTTGTATAGACAAGAATAGACACTTGTGGTTCACTCGATTTCATTCGCTGCGCAGAGTGAAAACGGTTCAGGTTTTTGCTTAACGCGCTTACTTGTATAGACAGGAGTAGACTATGTCAGGTTCGGCTCAGGCGATGCGCCTGGTTCCCGGTAAAGTGGATCTTGCCGCGCTGCGCAGGATATATCAGGGCGGCGTGACGCTCACGCTCGATGAGCAGGCGCAGGAAGCTATCCTGCGCGCGCAGCAGACCGTGGATGAGATTGTCGCTTCCGGCAAGGTGGTATACGGCATCAATACCGGCTTCGGCAAGCTGGCGCAGACGCAAATCCCCGCCGCCCGCCTTGCGGAACTGCAGCGTAATCTGGTGCTGTCGCACAGCGTCGGCCTGGGCGATCTGCTGCCCGACAACGTAACGCGCCTGGTGATGGCGACCAAAATCATCAGCCTGGCGCGCGGCCATTCCGGCGTGCGTATCGCGCTGATCGACGCGCTGCTGACGCTGTTTAACGCTGGCGTGATGCCCTGTATTCCGGAAAAAGGCTCGGTCGGCGCGTCGGGCGATCTGGCGCCGCTCGCCCATCTCTCGCTGATGCTGCTCGGCGAAGGCCAGGTACGCGTCGAGGGCGCGCTGATCCCCGCGCGCGACGGCCTGGCCTCTGTTGGGCTGGAACCCTTCGTGCTCGGCCCGAAAGAGGGTCTGGCGCTGCTTAACGGCACCCAGGTGTCGACCGCGCTGGCGCTGCGCGGCCTGTTCGAGGCGGAAAACCTGATGGCCGCCGGGCTGGTAGCAGGCGCGCTGTCGCTGGAGGCGATTAAAGGTTCGCTGAAACCTTACGACGCGCGCATTCATCAGGCGCGTGGCCAGCGCGGGCAAATCGCGGTGGCCGCCGCCGTCGAGACGCTGGTCAACGGCAGCGAAATTCTTGGTTCGCACGCTAACTGCGGCCGGGTGCAGGACCCCTACTCGGTGCGCTGCGTGCCGCAGGTAATGGGCGCCTGCCTCGACAATCTTACTCACGCCGCGCGCGTGCTGCAGATTGAATCCAACGCCGCTTCCGATAACCCGCTGGTGTTCAGCGACAGCGGCGATGTCATCTCCGGCGGCAATTTCCACGCCGAACCGGTGGCCTTCGCCGCCGACATTATCGCGCTGGCGGTGGCGGAGATCGGCGCCATTTCCGAACGCCGCATGGCGCTGCTGCTCGACACCGGCCTTTCTGGCCTGCCGCCCTTTCTGGTGCGCGACGGCGGCGTCAACTCAGGCTTTATGATTGCGCAGGTCACCGCCGCCGCGCTGGCCTCAGAGAATAAATCGCTGGCGCATCCGGGCAGCGTCGACAGCCTGCCAACCTCCGCCAATCAGGAAGATCACGTCTCGATGGCGACCTATGCGGCGCGGCGCCTCGGCAGCATGTGCTTTAACACCGCCGCAGTGGTCGGTATCGAAGCGATGGCGGCGGCGCAGGGCATCGAGTTCCATCGTCCGCTGCAAAGCTCCGCCCTGCTTGAGCATGAGATTAGCCGTATTCGTCAGCAGGTTGCCTTCCTTGAGGAAGACCGCCTGCTGGCGCCCGATATCGACGCCATGCGTCTGTGGGCCAGCCGTAGCGACTGGCCCGATTTTCTCACGGCGCTGCTGCCCAGCCAGCAGACCGTCTCTTCTGGTGAATAAGGAATCTGCTATGAGCGAAACTCTCTCCCAGGCCGTGGCGCGCGAAGTGCGTGCGCCGCACGGCACTACGCTGCACTGCGCCAACTGGCTGATCGAAGCCGCCTGGCGCATGATCCAGAATAACCTCGATCCCGACGTGGCCGAGCGGCCTGAAGATCTGGTGGTTTACGGCGGCATCGGCAAAGCGGCGCGCAACTGGGAATGCTTTGAACAGATCCTGCGCTCGCTGGAGCTGCTGCAGCCCGACGAAACCCTGCTGATCCAGTCGGGCAAGCCCGTCGGCGTCTTCCGCACCCACGCCGACGCGCCGCGCGTGCTGCTGGCGAACTCCAACCTGGTACCGCACTGGGCCAACTGGGATCATTTTCACGAGCTGGATAAGGCCGGGCTGATGATGTACGGCCAGATGACCGCCGGTTCGTGGATCTATATCGGCGCGCAGGGCATCGTGCAGGGCACCTATGAAACCTTCGTCGAAGCGGGCCGCCAGCACTATAACGGCGATCTGGCCGGACGCTGGATCCTGACCGCCGGTCTGGGCGGCATGGGGGGCGCGCAGCCGCTGGCAGGCGTGCTGGCGGGCGCCTGCGTGCTGGCCATCGAATGTCAGGAGTCGCGCATCGATTTTCGTCTGCGCACCCGCTATGTCGATCACAAAGCCTACACGCTGGACGAGGCGCTGACGCTGATTGAAGAGGCGACGCGGGCGAAACAGGCGATCTCCGTCGGCCTGCTGGGCAACGCCGCCGAGATCCTGCCGGAGATGGTGAAACGCGCCCGCGCGGGCGGCCTGAAGCCCGATATCGTGACCGATCAGACCTCCGCGCACGACCCAATTAACGGCTATCTGCCGATCGGCTGGGACGTGGCGCGCTGGCAGTCCGAACGCGCCAGCGCGCCGAAAGCGGTGGAAAAAGCGGCGCGCGCCTCAATGGCGGTGCACGTGCAGGCGATGCTCGACTTCTGCCATATGGGCATCCCCACGGTGGACTACGGCAACAATATTCGTCAGGTAGCGCTGGACGAGGGCGTCGAGAACGCCTTTGATTTCCCGGGCTTCGTGCCGGCCTATATTCGCCCGCTGTTCTGCGAGGGCAAAGGGCCGTTCCGCTGGGTGGCGCTGTCGGGCGACCCGGAAGATATCTACAAAACGGATGCGAAGCTCAAAGAGCTGTTTCCGCAGCATAAAAGCCTGCATCGCTGGCTCGATATGGCGCAGGAGCGCATCGCCTTTCAGGGTCTGCCGGCGCGCATCTGCTGGCTGGGGCTCGGCGAGCGCCATCTGGCCGGACTGGCTTTCAACGAGATGGTGCGCAACGGCGAGCTGAAAGCGCCGATTGTGATTGGCCGCGATCATCTCGACTGCGGTTCCGTCGCCTCACCGAACCGCGAAACCGAGTCGATGAAGGATGGTTCCGACGCGGTGTCCGACTGGCCGCTGCTTAACGCCCTGCTGAATACCGCGGGCGGCGCGACCTGGGTGAGCCTGCACCACGGCGGCGGCGTCGGCATGGGCTTTTCGCAGCATGCGGGCGTGGTGATTGTCTGCGACGGCAGCGAGCAGGCCGACCAGCGGCTGAGCCGCGTGCTGTGGAACGATCCCGCCACGGGCGTGATGCGCCATGCGGATGCCGGGTATGAGCGCGCCCAGACCTGCGCGGCCGAACACGGGCTTAATCTGCCGATGGTGAAGTGAGGGACGCCGGGCCGGGCGCGGGCGGCGGCGGGTTCCGTCCCGCCTGACGGGTTGGCCTGCTGCGCAGGCGGGGCTGAGCGGGTTCCGCCCGCTGGCGGGGTTGCCTGCTTCGCAGGCGGCTCTGAGCGGTTTCCGCCCGCCAGGCAGGTTGGTCTGCTGCGCAGGCGGCTCTGAGCGGGTTCCGCCCGCCAGGCGGCAGGGAGTTTCAGCCGCTCCGCTGCTGGCGTGCGTGTTAAGGGGCTCGCCAGCCCCTTAACAATCCCGGCTTCCGGCAGCCTCCACGCCGCGCTGCGCGCGGTTCCTTCGTTGCTTACGTCGGCCGCACGGACCGCGCGGATTCGACATCCTGTCTCATGCCGCGCTCTCGCCGACGTCCTGTCGGCTCGTCCTGGCCGCCGTGCGCGCCTCAGCGTGTCGGATGCCTCTG